>Ga0308161_1000005_pt1 | contig 893692 bp, 781 predicted proteins | sample PhyFR2_FD_201034 | JGI IMG/M metagenome (GOLD analysis project Ga0308161, IMG submission 201034) | Phyllosphere microbial communities from UC Gill Tract Community Farm, Albany, California, United States - DLSLF.R2 | ecosystem: Host-associated > Plants > Phyllosphere > Unclassified | place... | reverse complement strand
GGATGCCCCGAGCGGCACTGTTATGCTGATGCCAGTGCCGCTCGGCGGCATGCGGGGCTGTAGTTCAATGGCAGAACTTCTGCTTCCCAAGCAGACAGCGCGGGTTCGATTCCCGTCAGCCCCTCCACTCAAGAAAATCCCCGGTCATTCCGGGGATTTTCTGCTTTCCGGAGAAGACCGGTGTTCGCCCTCCAGAGGCTCGAAACGGTGGGTCTGCTTGCTTTCTGCTTGCTTTGGCGGGGTACTCTTCCGGGCGGCAACGAGCCGTGCAGACTGGCACCACCCGCTCAGCGCCTCCGGGGGCTGCTCTCAGCCCTTTCTGATGAGGTCAAGTGCCCAATCTCGGAGGTCTTCGGGACAGCCGTCCGGGAGGTAGCCAACGATGCCGACCGACTCCGGCTCGAAGTGGACCGCGACACAGTCCGCGAACGCTTCGCCCGCCGGGACGCCCGGTGCGATCTGTCCGTACTCCTCCGGAATGTCGATGCCGTCGAGCGCGACGACGCTGTGGGTCGCCTCGTGAAGGATCACCGCTCGTGCGACGTAGTCGAGGTCGTCGGCGAGACGCGGTGCGAGGTGAATGACGCTCGGGTTGAGTGCCGGAAGCACGCATGCGAGCGTGAGATCATCCCCGGCGCACGCGGCATCTGCATCCCACCGGATCGTCAGTCCGGGAGCGATCTCGTCTGCGTAGCTCTGAGCACGGTCATGGTCGACCTCGGTGACCGAGGACGGTCGGTCACCGGCGGGCAGAGCCGCGACGAGGACATTCGGGGCAGCAAACGCGATCGGCAGGGTGAACGCGAGCGGACCCATGAGCACGAGGATGCCTACGGCGAGGAGCCAATCGCGGGTGGTCTTGCGCATTTTTTCTCCAGGAAAGGGCGGAGCCGGGACGCTCGAAAGGGTTACGTCCCGGCTCCTAGACCGTGCTGTCATCAGGGGCACAACTCCCCTCGGGCACGGGGTTATGGTGCGCCGCACGCTGCGTCGAGCGCGGCGAGGTCGGGTACTGGGTACTGGCTCACGGTGAAACCGAAGCGGCGGCTCGTGATCCACTGCGCGACCTGCTCGGCACCGACCGCGTTCGTCGCACGGATGCACGCCTGGCGATCCGAAGCGCTCCACACGATGTCGCTCGTGAGCGCGTGAGCAAGCTCGTGCAGGAAAGTCGTGCGGACACGGTCGCGCGATGTCATCGCCGCCTCCGCGAGGATCACGCCGCCGTTGCTGACCGTCGAGACGTTGCCACCTCGGAACGAGATTCCGACCCCATACTGCGCCGCGAGTTCACGGGCGTAGTCATAGAGGTCACCGCCGCCGTTGCTCGATCCGCTGTTCGATCCGGAGTTTCCGTTCGACGACCCGGAGTTGCTGGAGGAGGAACCGCTGGACTGACTTTGACGCGTAGCTTCCTCCGCAGCAGCCTGCTCCTCGGCGATGCGCGCGTCCTCGGCAGCCTGCCATGCGGTGACCTCGTCGTTGACAACCTGGGATGCGGCGGCGATCTCGACGGACGCTACGTCCTGAGCAGCCTGCTGAGCGCTCAGCGCGTCCCTGCCGTCCCCGAAGCTCGCATCGCGGTATCCGGACACGTAAGTGCTGACAGCGTCGGAGAGCGCCGTGCGTGACGCGTCAGAAGCCTTTCCTGCGGAGGTCTCCACGAGGGAGAGCGCCTGGTCGAGGACAGGCTGGAAAGCCTCATCAGCGGCGCGCGCTTCAACGCCCGCGTCGTACGAGAGTCGCACCTCCGAGGCAGTGACCATCTCGGTGACGAAGTTGTGGGCGTCGATGGCTGCGATTTGCTCGCGGTGCTGGATGTCGGTGCCAACGAGACCGCCTGCGACGGCGGTGCCAGCGAGGATGACCGAGTAAGCGATCGCGCCGAGCTTGGTCGAGAGATTCATGCTGTGCTCCTGAATCAGTGGACGAGGGTACGAACCAGAGCGGAGAGGAAAGCGACAGTGCCTACGACGACCCCGAACTGAGAAATCGCTGCGTGGAGCGCCTGCGTAAGGGTGATGTGGGTGTTGAGCCGGAAGTTCATCTGTCGCTCACCTCCTCTCTCTGATCTGTTGGTGAATGTCTTGATTCGACTATAAGCGCGGCTTAGTTCTCACGTCAAGCGAATCCACCCGGATTCCACCACCTCACAGCATTCTCTCAGCTAAGCACCGCTTAGCACATAAAAGAGCGCCCACCCCAAAGGATGAGCGCTCTTAGGAAGCCTGTGGTTAGGCGGGGACGACACGCGTCGCGGGACGCCCCCGGTAGGTCGTAGGAACGAGCTTGTACTGCGGGAGCACGCCGGACTGGATTCGCCTCCTGAGAGTCGCAGGATTGATCCCCTCGCGCGCGGCGACATCGGCAAGAGACTCGCCGACCAGCGGCTCAGCAGGAGCGGTCGAGCGCGTCTGACGACGCTCCTTCCCTCCCCCGAACCGGTACATCGCCGCTTCCGGGGTGACCTCGTAGGCATCGCCGATCTGCGCCCAGGTCGCTCCCCGCTCGCGGGCACGCTCGGCGTACTCGCGCTCAACCTGCTCCAGCGTCTTCTGCACCTGGCGCACGGCAGCGAGGCGCTTGACGAGCACGTCGGCGGAGCCTCGGGCATCCACCGTGTCGGATGCCTGGGCAAGTGCGCTCTGGATCAACTTCTTCATATCCGTTCGATTATAGACGATGCTTAGTTCGCAGGTCTAGGCTGCCTGCGCGAGCTTCTGGCGGAGCGTACGCGTGACCCTCTCGATCCGGTTGCGGTCGGCATCCCCGACCTCGGTAGCAAGGGTCGTGGGCGTCCACCCGAAGTCGTCGATCAGGCGGAGCGCGATGCTCCGGAACTCGATCGACTCCTCGGTGCCCCGCTGACGCGACGCCGGATCGGGCGCGAGCGCACGGGCACGCGCCAGCAGCTCAGCTTCCGTCACCCCGGATACATCGACCGCCGGTGCGATCGACGCGACGGGTCGCGGCGGCGCGACTGCCGCGACGGACTCGCCTGCGGGGGCGGGCTTCTGGGCGCGACGGGGCTTCTTCTCCGGAGCGGAGTCCTGCACGACAGTCCGAATGATCGATTCGGTGAGCGCAAGGAAGAACCAGGGCGCGATGCTCGCTACGCCGATCGCAAGCCAGCCATCCGACCGCACCGCATGCGCCGCGACATTCGCGACACTCGATGCAATGGTGGCGAGCCACAAGATCGCCACCTCAAGTCGTGCGCCGCGCTTCTGTCCACGACGCACCGCCGCGAGGAGACCCGCAACCAAAATGCCGCCGTCCAGAGCGACGGGGACGATCCAGCGATGCTGGGCGAGACCGATCGCTTCACCCGCGTATGCGAGTCCCTGATAGCTGACGACGAAGAGGGCTGCGGATACGACTACGGCGAGGAGCAGCGCCGTCACGCTGAGCACGCGGCTGTCACCGAGGAAGCCTGCTCGCCGAGCGCTCACGCAGCGACCTCGCTTTCGACAACCTCCGCGCAGAAACGCACTGCGCCGTGGACAGTGCCGTTCGGTGCGGTCACGTCCTCCGCCCAGGCGCGGATGATCCTGACTGCGCGGTGGAGGTTCTGCTTGTCCGCGCAACGGAAGTGAAGCCCGGTTGCCCCCGCGAAGGCATGCGCTTCCCGGAGCGTGCCCCAGAAGACGCCTTGCGGGTCGGTGTGGGAGTTCCAGACCCGGATCGGGTTGTTCTCGAAGTGCGTTACAGGCATAGGGTTCCCCTCCAGGCAGCTCCGGTCGATGGTGGTCATGGTCAGGCTCCTTCCAGAGCGATGTGGCGTCGAGCACTGTGCGGCTCAGGCGTCGGGGAAATCATGGTCGGGGTCGTGCAGACATGGACGCGGATGCTCGCGCCGACGATGCGGTGGGCGACCTTGCGGTCAATCGGAGCGATCTCGGGCACCTCGGGACGCACGGTCGGCAGCGCAGCCAAGCTCAGTGGGTCGCCACTCGGGACGAGGCGGATCGTGGGCGGGGTCATGGAGTGCTCCTATGGGTTGGAACACCCGGCGGGAGGAATTGGCACTCCCGCCGGGTGAGGTCTTAGTGCTCTTCGCCGAAGATGCGCAAGAGCTGCGCGTGCTCAGCCTCGGATGTGCAGCCGCTGTCACAAACCGACAGGGCGGGGCGGGTGCGCATCCGTGCCATCAGATCGTCATGGGTGGTACCGGGGAGTTCATCCTCCGGCTCAAAGTCGTCCGTGTTGTAGAACATTTATCTCTTACCTTTCGTTGCGCTTCCGGGCTCCCCGGATTCATACCTATAGTCTAAGCACTGCTTAGCTTCTATCTCTACCCATGAATGCTACTCACAGGCAACTATCAGCTAAGCATTGCTTATACACTTGCCGGGCGGCGGTCGGTGACGAGCCGCCCCGCGTTGCGCTGGTCAACCCGCTACGTGCTCATCAGACGCGCGATGCGCTGCATGCCGTCCTCGACCTCGCTCCACAAGAACGAGACGATGGATTCCTCGTTGACTTCGGAGATGTGTTCGAAGCATGCTGTCTCAAGAGCGTCCACGTCGCGACCCGATGCCTCCACCCCGTCGCGCCACAGCACCCACCCCTCTTCTTCCCCAGAGCCGTATTGGACGCACACCTCACGCTCCATGAGCCGTTGCCACAGCGCGTCAAACTCGTCGCGGCGCTTCTCGGGCAGCGGGTCGGGGGTGTCGCCAAACTGGTCGACCACAACCGCGTAGACGCTCTCCCACGTCGCGTGCTCGGCGGACTCAAGCTCAGCAGCGAAGATGAGGTCAGAAAGCTCAGAGACATCCAGGTGACCCAGCGGCGTGCCACCGCTGGCGTATGCTTCGGCGAACTCATCGCACAGTGCTGTGCGCCTCGTGTGCGCCTCCTCGCTGCGGTCAGGAACACTCAGCCCCGCACGTCGCCGTCTCTCGTCGAAGACACGGGGGAGCACAGCACGGTCAACCGGGTTCCGCTCAAGCTCAGTGAGAACGTCCTCCGGCAAGCGCGTAATGACCTTCGGCGCGCTCAATTCCAGGCGCAGCCAACACCGGTCATCGTGGTTCAGCTTCGGGTTCCGAAACGGTGCCCCGGCGACGACGCTGCGATACTGCTCGTCGGTCATCCGGTCGCCAAAGCGGTAAAGCGTCTCGATAACGACCGTCGCAGAACGGTCCTTGCACAGCGCGGTAAGAACATTCGGCTGGTTCTCGGGCGCGAACTCAAGGTGAACGCGCTCGCTCACCCTGAGCGCGGACAACAAGTGCCGTGCTTGTGCCGCCGTGAGTGTCTGTCCTGCGTCAAGCGCGTTCCGCGCGTCGTGTCCGGAGACCCCCACAGGTGAGTCCCCGACCATGATGTCCTCGAAGGTGTTAGCGTACATTTGCTTCTTCTTTCTGCCCCTCGGGGCGGTTGCTGCGGGTCTGGCTGATACCCGGACCCACGGATTCAGACCGACCGTCCGGTCGTTCTGAGGGCGCACCAATTACCGCCTCAGTGGCGGTCTTCTGTTCGGTTTTGCCCTAGCCGAGACGACCTTCGCCTCGACCATTGCGAGCCGGGAATCCCCGGCTCGCAGTCATCATGGTCGGGACGATTCCGGACCGACCATTGGCAAGGAAGCTGACTGCTCTTCCTCGCTTGGGTTCATCATGGTCGGGACGGTCGGAATCACGATGGCGCGAGACTCAAGGGGACGCCGAATAGCATCCTGACCAGGCAGAAGATTCTTCGGGAAAGTTTCGAAGCGGGGTCGTCAGATAGTTTCGTTCGGCGAAACCGCGCGGATCAGAACACGCTCGAAAACACGATGACCGCCGACCGTCAGAACTCCACTCTGCGCAAGTTCACGCGCGAGTCCGAGGATGTCGAATCGGCTCGGGTCGTGACGCGCGAGGTAGGTCACGGGAACCCCCATGACGCCGTTATAGCCTCTGGGCAGATCGACAAGCGCTCCGACCTCGATCGCGTCGAGGTTGTCATAGCGAGGGTGCCGTGCTGGGTCGTAGACCGCGCTCAGGTCGAGGAGTTTGGGTTGGTGTCCATGGTCGAGTGTCGTATACCAACGCACCGACACCAGCGCCTCACGCTGTCCACTCTCGCCGAGCCGCACCGTTGGTGAGTGGTACGCCTCGGGAACCGAGAACGGCATCGCTCCACCGTTCGAGGACACACCGAAGCGGATGCCCCCGGAACGGAAGAGCCTCCAGGTCTCACCTGTTGTCACCGCGTTCGTGCCGCCAAGAAGAAGGAAGTCCGTCGAGTGCTCAGCGAGCAGTCTGACGAGGTCTTGGAAGCGTGAGAACGGCGGGTTCGTGACGACGATGTCAGCGCCGTCAACGAGCGCCTGCACCTCGACGGACTCGAAGCTCCCATCCCCCTCAAGCACTCGGTAGATCGTCCCCTCGGCAGTCTTCTCCAGCACGAAGGCACCGCCGCCCGGACGGTACGCCGTCGCGATCACGCTGCGCAGACCGAGACGGTCGAAGTGGGTGCTCAGGTAGCGCCAGAACGCGCTCTCCGCGTCGTCACACGGCAGTAGGACGCTCGCTCCCCGGAGAAACTTCTCGTAGTGCTGCAACTCCGCCTCGACATCCTCGACGCGCGTGCGGAAGTCGTCTTGAGCGCGCGCCTTCGCGCGATTGAGCCGTGCGACATTCGGAGTGCTGGCAGCCTCACCACGACCTCGCACGTTCGCGAAGCGTCGCGCGGCCGAGCCGCGCGACGCTAGACCAGTCGCCGCCGCGATCTCATCCCACGTCGCGCCTTCACGACGTGCCGCAGCGACCGCAGCCTCAACGGGGTCGTATGCCCCCACGAGGAGTGCAACCTCAAGCCGTGCAAGCGCGAATCCTCGCGCTCCGGGAGGGTAGACACCCTGGTCGACCAGGATGCGCGCTTCGGTGGAGAGCAACCGCTCCAACCGCTTCTCAAGATCGCGCCGCGCCGACTCCGGGATGCGAGTCTGCGGGCTGGCGGTCACGTCTCAAACGTATCCGTCGATGGTGTCGCGGAGGCGCAACCCGAGCGCGAGCGCATCCTCCCAGTCGTCGTTCCAGTCCGGAACGCGAATACTCAGTGCGAGCACACTCGCGGCTGCGAGAGCATCGGCAAGATCACCCTCGTTCCCGTTGGGGTCAAGGGCGCGAGATAGGTCTCCAGCCGTCCACCCAGCGCTCATCTGTCATCTCCCAGGAGGAGGTCGGCATCGTGGAGCACACGCTTGAGCGCCGCAGCCAGACCATCGTCCAGAGGCTCGTTGGTGCGTCCCCAGGGGAAGCAAGCTGAGACCGCGTGACGACGAGCGTCCACATCTGCACTCTCGATTGCATGCAGCGTGTCCGCGATCCCGCTCTCGTCGTAGCGGGTCACAGGCGTCACAAACGCGCGCAGCCCCGCAGGGATCGCGTCGCTGATCGCAGCATCAAGCCGCTCGTCTGACACGGTGCTCAACGCGCCGATGCGCCACCGCAGCGCGGTGCGGAGCGTGGGATTCTGGGGTGGACTATTGGGGTCACGAACCCAGCCGTCTGCCACCGCTGCGAGGTCGATCCAGCGCCAGGTGCCACCGAATCCGCCGTCCGGTTTGCGCCACTCCTCGCGTGCATAGACGCGGTCGGCAGCACAGTCGTAGGCAGCGACGCTCAGGCGTCCGTGTGACGCGCCGCTGGTTGCGATGAACTCCGTGGGGAGCATGAGTCGAGGCAGTGTGTCCGGGACACCGGAGAGGTCGAGCGGAGGGTGCGCGATGCGCTCGGCGACGACGACATCGACCTGAGCGACAGCGTCATCGACCACACGCTCCAGACGCAGCCGGAGCGCGTCGATGAAGGCTCCTCCCGTCTCGGGATGCCCGAGGTCGTCGAGGGCAGCACGCCAGCCCGCATACGGTGCTGCCTCGAACCGCGCCTGAACGCGCTTGAGCGTCGTCTCGTCGAGCGTGTCCCACCCGTGAACGATGCCTCGGAGGTAGTCCGGTAGCGCGCGGTCGAACGCACGTTGGACGTTGCGAGGATGCGCGTCCGGGCGACGCTCTTGGATGAGAGCTTCGAGGGTCATCGCTCGACCTTTGACCAAGGTCGCGGTTGCCAATTCACATCGCGCTCGACGACGATCGGCGGCAGACCCGGTCTGTCGATCCTCAGACTTTCCAGCGCGACGAGATCGACGTACCCCAACTCGGGTGTGCCCAGATCGCACATCGCGAAGGCTATACACGAGGTCGCCGAGGAAGACTCGACCTCGAAGACGTGCCACTCGCCGGTGCCACCGCGAACGAAGAAGTGCTCATGGACAACCTTCTGAGCGAGGGGTACATCCTCGGTCTCATAGAGTTCCGGGATCGCGTCGCGCTCCGGATAGAAGCGGTAGCCGCGCTGGGGGTGATTCAGTTCTGGGAAATCCATGCAGGGATCATGGTCGGAACCCAGCCGAACGCTCCCAACGACTACTTCACGGACATCGTCAACAGATCGATCGTCAGCGGCTCCACGATGACCTGCTGACCTGTCGAACGCTGCTCGGGGACGGGCATCCCGAATGCCGTGTAACCCGGCTGTACAAACGCGATCGTGTTTGGGTCAAGTTCGCATTCCAACGTCACCGAACCCTTGTTGAAAGAGCACGCGTCCGCTGATAGCGGCTGACTGATCTCCCACGTTCCCTTGATCCCGCTGCCCGCGACCCAGTCCCCGAATGGGCACCCATCTGGCTGCGCATTCGTCGCTCCGGCTATGCACGCGTCCAGGTACGACTGCGCTGCGGTGACCGCTTCGGTGACCGTCTCGGTGGTCGGTGTCACGTCACCAACCTCGACGCTGGCAGAGCCTCCGACGCTGAGGACAAGCGTCTGCTCCGGCTCTGCAATCTCGAACTTTGGATTGACGGTGATCTCCACGTCATAGATTCCCGGCAGTGCCGCAAGCCCTTCCGCTGGGTCAACCTCCTGACCACCGATCGTGATCGTCTCCACGAGGTCGCTCGACGTGACATTGAGGTTTGCGAGAGTGAGCGCGCTGCCTTCGCTCGACGATAGGAGCGACCACGCTCCCTCATCGTCCTTCGCGAGCATTGCCGTGCCCGTCTGCTCTTCCCCATCGAGCGTGTAGGTGAAGCCGATCTGTGCGTTCGTTGCGTCGCCGAGGTCGCCTGCGTCGTCCACTTTGAAGTCTGAGATCGTCGATGTCAGCTTCGTGTCTGCGCTCAACGTCTCACGGTCAGACCCGACCGGCAAGAGCTTGAGCGCGGCGTCGGTGTCCCCATCTGCAAGCGCCTGGAGATAGTCCTCAACGACGGCGCTCGGGGACGGTTCGCTCGGTGCGCAACCAGCGAGGCTGAGGGCGGCTATGGCTGCCGCAACTGCGGCGGCGGAAGTGCGCAGGGCGTGCTTCATGAAAGGTCTCCTGTCTGTGCGGGTACGAGCCGCACAGCGCGGTCAACCCCTCCCTCAAAATAGTGCAGCATGCTCCGATGTGTCATCACCCTATGCGTGGGTGAGTTGACACGATGCCCTCCTCCGAACGTCTCCCGATCGCCCCACCCGACCTCGAAAAGCTCCGCGTGATCTTCGTGCGCGCTCGCGACGAGAGCGGTCTCACCTACGACGAGTTGGAGGTCGTCACTGGGCTGTCTCGCCGCACGCTGGTGAACCTCGCGACGGGTCGCTACCGGGGCGATTTGAAGACGTGGCTCCTACTCTCGCGCGCCTTCAAGACCGACCTCGAAACGCTTCTCGCGCCGGTCTGGGAGGGCGACGACTAGAGCCGGATTCGCTTCCGCTTGAGGTACGTCCAGGTGTCGCGGACGCTCGTGGGATCAGTCAAGTAGATCGGTGCATCGATGTCTCCGACCCGTTCCAGAGCGCGGAGGTTCGGGTAGCGGTCGAGTGTGCTCTTATACACGCGCTTGAGGATCAGAACGTGCTTGAGAAGGTACGTCGAACGGGAACTCATGACGCCGAGATCGATCCCCGCGATCTCGTCGGCGCGATCGCGCTTCAACTCGAAGAGACGGTCGATGTAGCGGTAGAGCGCGTACATCTGGCGGGGTGATTCACCCTCGGTCAGATCGCGTGTGAAGACCTCGTGCATGGGGTCATCATGGTCGGCGGTTCAGTCGTCAGTCGCCCAGTCGATTGACTCGAACGCGAGGTGTACCGCGTCGGCTTCGATCCGGACATCCGCTTCAAACCGAACGCGGCGCGAGGTCGCTACGACCAAGTAGGGTTCACCGAGTTCACCACCATGCCATTCGACATTGAACTCTCCGGAGAAGTATTCACTCGCCTCCATCGACCCTTCGAAGGTGAGTTCCACCGTGACAGCGCAGAGCACCGAGTCGGAACCCACCTCCGTCTCAATATCTTCGATGTCGGCTGCGACGACATAGATGCCGTCCATGTTGTAGAAGTCATTCGGGTCGTTCACGACAGACCAGTCAAGGTCAGCCGTCTTCTCAGACCAGTCCTGCTCGGAGAACGACCGGACGTAGTCGAGGAAGAACTCGCGAGCTTCCGCGTCCCGTGTGCTTAGAAGCTGCCTGAACTTCTGAGCCTCCAACGTCACGGCAACGAGATCAGGCTCAACGGACACGCGTTCAGGGTCAATACCGCGCTTGCGGAGATCGTTCACGAGGTGGGGATGAAGAGCCTTCTTCTTCGTGAGGAACCCATCGTCCTGGGTGACGAGTATGACCCGATCATCTTCGTCGAGGGTGTCTATGTGATCGAGGACGGTATGCCAGATCACCACGTCCCGCAGCCCGATGGACTGGTCGCCGCTCAACTTCACTGGTCGGAGTTCTGCGAGTTCGCGCTCGACAAGCTCCTTAGCGGTGATCTCTGTCCACTCCAGAACCCGGCATGCGCCATGCCTCAACAGTGCTCCAAGGGCATCCTCGCTGCGTGAGCGGACGGACGATTCGACACGCTCCGTTTCCTTCTCCGGGATCGACGGTGCCGCATCCCAGTTGTAGCTCAGCGAACGAATCGACCGCCTAAGAGCGTTCAGCGCGGTCTCTGCTTCTCTTGACGCGTGCCGCTTGGTCTCTGCGACGACGACCGGGGACAGACCCACCTCAACAACGCCATCTTCGAGCACCTTGAGGAAATCGAGGCTGTACGGCTTCGACAGACGCCAGTCCCCGAAGAAGGAATTGCTGTCGGGGTAGATGACCATGCGCACACATCCATCCTTGCGTGCGTTCTGGATAGAAGCGAGAACCCGATTCGCGGCGGGGCGGGGCACACGATGACGTGGGCGGCACTTCCACCGGACGCCAGACAAGAAGACGAACAGGCTCCGAATAGAAGCTCGAAGAAGAAACCCTTCATCCAGAGGATGAACCAGAAGAATCTGGAGAGGAAGAAGAGAGAAGAAAGTAGTCGTCATCACCTCTCTCGACCTCGTCTGCCCGACCCTCCTCGGCGTCCCCCGGAACGCTCCTCGTTTCGTTCACCTCGACGCTCGCCCTTCCGGTCTCTGCACACTCCGGAGCCTGCGGCTCTCCTCTCCCCATCCATCCGTCTCGTGGTCGTCTCGATCTCCTGGACGTGCATCGTGCAGATGCACTGCCGTGCATCTGACTCTTCGTCGCTGTCCACCCTCGGCAGCGTGCATACTGACGATCTTTGACGCGTCCCTCTTCGCGGTCTCACCGCGTCATGCGCCGAACAGGACTTGCATTCTCGCGTCTCTGGTGCTATGTCGTTTATCCTGCTAGACTCCTAATCTACGGACACCTATGGCGTCCGTAGATAGAGGTAGTAGGAAATGACACTCAACACAGACACGAAATGGAACCTCTCGCGCCTCGACGCTGACCTCGGAAAGACGCTCAAGACGGCGCTGCGCTCCGGGCGTCCTGCACCGAACGTCGTCCTCTCCGTTCTCGCTCGTGCCGTCGAACTCGACGCTCCCGTTCCGTTTGTCCGGTCGTGGATGAAGCGTCGTGTAGCTGATCCCAAGGTGCTTGCTCTTGTTGCTGATGACACGCCCTGGAAGCACCTCGTCAGTCGTGCGCGCGGTCACGCGCGGGAATCCTCCCCTGCGGTGCGGTTGCGCGTGGCGCGGCGTGCTGTCGCCTCGATCCTGCGGGACGACCTCAACTCCGGCGAGCGTGCGCTGGTCGCTCTGCTCTGCATCCGAATCCTCGACGACCCTCGCGGTTGGGAGACTGCGCAAGTCACGCGACGACTCGGCGTCGATCTCGGCGTCTCGCACGAGACCGTGCAGGCTCGCGTGCGGTCGCTGGTCGCGAAAGGTGTCTTGGTCAACCTCACGACCGGACGCAGCGGAGTTCCCGCGCGAGTGAAGTTCAATCGACTCCGACGTGATGTGGGAGACACACTCGATGCGAACCCCACTGCATGCGCTCTCGTCACCGCGTTGTCGATTCCGGGTGACCTCCCGACCACGGACGCTGCACACGCTGCTGATGACGCACGAGAGGTCTTCCGCGCGATCGTCGAGCCATCGATCGGATACGGATCGCTCAGCGACCACGCGTGGTCTTACGTCCTCCTCCGAGCGCTCGATGCCGAGCACCTACTCAGTGCCGGACAGATCGCTCGCGCCCGGAGAACTTTCAAGGAAGCCGGACTCGACCTGCGAGCGCGTTCGAACGACGACGCTCTCGTCTCGCGCTTCCCCGATCTCGCACGAGACTCGTCGGACGGCGCACCGACCGACGAGCGCACTGCGCGGGAAGAGGAACGTCGGGAGCGCGCGGACGCTCGCGCAGACTCGGCAGCCGCATCGCGCACCGCCGAGCGCATCGCATACCAGGCAACGACGCTCGACCCGCTACGCTCGCTGATCCTGAGCGCCGAGCAGGACAGCACATGGCTGACGACCGTGGAGAGCATCGATGACCCTCGGCTCGACGACCTGCGCGACGGCTCGCTTCTCACACGACTGGGTCTTCTCGCTTCCGTGTGGGATCGCATCGAAGACGACTATGACCTCCTTCCTCTCCGGCGAGCGCTCTCCAGGGAGAAGCTGAGCGACGACGACATCGCTGAGATCGACGATGGCGCTATGCGTGACCTGGTCGACCAGATGAGCAAACGCACGCTCACGGCAAAGCTCGCGCGCGACTACCGCGACGGCGCTATCGACCTCCGCGCGCTCCCCGACCAGCCCGCGCTCACGAACGCACTGCGCAAGATCGTCCACGGTCGCGCGCTCAAGAAGGGTCGGAGCGCGCATACGCTCTCGGAGGCGATCGCGCTCCTCTTCCCAACCGACGCAGACGAGAAGGCTCGCGATCGCGCGCTCCCGTGGTTGATCGAGCGCGCAGGTTCGCTCCCTCGGCGCGTCGATGGTGCCGACAACTACGCGCTCCGAGAATGGTCGGAGAGCGTGGCACCACTCGTCGCGGCGATGCGTCTCAAGAAGATGCAGGTAAACGCGCTGCGCGCTGCGCTGCGTCGCGAACTCCGCCTCGCGGGATGGGACAGCCGACCCTCTGAACGCGCGCTGGCGGTCGCTATGCCGGACACGAAGAAGGGTTGAGCATGCGTCGAACCGTTGCGAACATCGACGTGGCTGCGCGCGATGCGCTTGCCGCGCACGGGGTGGAGGTGCCCGCACTCAGCAGCCTCCCGAACCACCCTCGCGTTCTGACCGACTTCGCGACGATCATCATCAAACTCCGATCCTCCATCGACGAAGCGCACGACGAGGTTTACTGGACGCGGATTCTGGGCGATGGCGGCGTTCCGGTCGCGCCACTCCTGGTCGAAGAACCCGTCCCGATCGACGCTGCGTTCGGCGTCGTGACCCGCTATCTCGTACCCGACCGCGCGACCGACGAGCGGGATGCAGCGGAGGCTGGGAGGATCATGCGGTGCGCCCATGACATCGCTCTCGAATATGTCGAGAGCGATGGAACGTCGTGGGTGCCCCAGGGGATGCAGCCTCGTGATTTCGTCTTGCACGATGGGACGCTGCGCCTGGTCAGATTCGACCACGCGGAGCGGCGGGATCGCACGAGCGCGAGACTCAGCGCGGCAGACGATTTTTCGAATGTGCTGCGGGCAGATGTGAGGGCGCGGGCGCGCACACAGTTCCTCGCCGCCTACGACTCGCAGCGCCTCGGCGCTGGCGGTCATCATGCCGGAGACAGGAAAGCACCGCTAAGAATGCATGAGTCTTCGACAGATGCGAGCATCAGAGTATGAACTTGATGCAAGGGGTTGAGACACCGGCTCCTGTAAGCAACGCAGTCGTGGACTGGTCGATGCTCGGCGCATGGGCGACAGTCATCACCGGAGTGCTCACCATCATCAGCGTCACAGTGGCGATCGTCGCGGTCGTTCACCAAAGCAGGGCGCTACGCCGAACGTTGGCGAGCCAGACCTACCACAGCCTTATTGAGCACTTCAATCAGTTTCAGGTGCTCATCGTCAACGATCCTCAATTGCGCCGCGACCTCTTCTCGAAGCATCCACGGCTACTGTCGCGCCTCCGGCGTCATCGCGTTCATTGGGCACTCGGCGTCCTGTTCAACTGGTACGAAGACGTGGCTCTCCAATCGGATTCATGGCTCATCATCCCCGACCATCTACGCACCCACTGGCTTCTATCCCTCGCGCACGAACTTGACGGAAACAAGACGATCTCCGACTACTGGGCAAAGTATGGACACCGTTATCATCCGCTCCTCGGTGCCTGGGTGACCGAAGCACGCCAGCTCCTCGCGGCGGAGCGCGATCGCAGCAACCAATCCTCCGGGTAGGCGCTGCCGGCCGGCGACAGGATCGCATCCACGAAGAAGCGCCCCGCTCGTCGTGACGCGGGGCGCTTCGACCGGACTCAGGCGGCTTCTGCCTCGACCGTCTCGGCAGTGGGAACGGACACCTTCATCGCGCGGGCGACCAGTTCAGCGATGAGGTCGGTGAGGGACTTGGCGTCCTCGGCAGAGACCGCCTCCCCGTCGATTGCGACCGTCGCGATGCGAGCCTTGGCAGCGACCGTGTCGGCGAGCTTGCGGTCGAGGGTGTCGGATGCGAGGACTCGCCATGCGGTGACCGGCTCGTCCTGTCCGATACGGTGGACGCGGTCGATTGCCTGGTCTTGTCCCGCTGCTGTCCAGGGAAGCTCTCCGAGGACGACCTGGCTCGCGCGGTGGAGCGTGACCCCGACACCGGATGCGTCGATGGATGCGACGACGACATCGAGGTCGCCTCGCTGGAACCCGTCGATGACCGCCTGGCGCTCGTCTGACTTCTGACCGCCGAGGATCATCCCGACGCGGTGACCGGATGTGGTGAGCGCGTCCGCGATGCGAGCAACGACCTCGCGGTGGTGAGCGAAGACAACGGCGGGTCCGGACTGGAGCAGGGACTCCGCCTGTGCGACCACGAGGTCGACCTTTGCCAGACCGAGCAGCTTGCGGAGCAGGCTAATCTCACCGAAGCCCGCCTCCCCGCTGAGTTCGCGACCGACCACGCGGCGAACGAGGTCGAAGTCGATGCGCTTGAGGGTGACTCCGTCCTCCTTCGCCTGAGCCTTCACCGCGTCCACGAGGCGCTTGGTGAGGTCGCGCTGAGCCGTCTTGACGCTCCGCGCTCCGTCGCCGGTGAGCGCAACGGGGAGGTCGACCACGCTGCGCTCGGGGAGATCGGTGACCTCGGACTTCTTGCGACGTACCATGCCGCACGAGAGCAGCTTCTCGTGCAGTTCTTCGAGATGGGTAGCTCCGCTCATGTCCCAGCCGTACTTGTCCTGGAACGCCCCCGCGTACCGCTTGGCGTAGCCCCAAAATCCACCCAGCGAGTCGAGCAGCCCAAGGTGCGTCAGTGGGGCGACCAACTCGATGGGACGGTTCGGGATTGGGGTGCCCGAGAGGTAGATTTTCAGACCGTCACCGACGCACTCCGCGATAGCCGCGACAGCCTTCGTGCGCGCTGACGTGCGTTCCTTCACATAATGAGCTTCGTCCACGACGAGAGCGTCAGGACGCCACGCGAGGAGGTTGTCGAGGTGTGCTGTGAGGATGTCATAGTTGATGACGACGATGCTGGCGGAAGCGGGGATCGTCGCGCTCTTGCGACCCTCCAGGACGACGACCTCGCGACCCGGAGTCCAGAGTTCCACCTCGCGTGCCCAGTTTGTCTTGACGACAGCGGGGACGACGACAACCGCACGCTTGCTGCCTGCGGCGACGAGACTGACGAGCGCCTGAGCGGTCTTGCCGAGTCCCGGCTCGTCGGCGATGTACAGGCTCCGGGTTCCGTTCCGTACTGCCGCCACGACCTGCGCCTGGTGAGCCAGGAGCTTGCCGGACTCGGTTTCAGCGACCTCGACTTCGGTGACCTCCGGGAGGCTCAGCGAGACGGTCTTCGGCGCATTCGGGTCGTGCTTACTGCACCAGACGATCCAGCGACCACCGACTTTTGCGGTGACGCCAGCGTCGGCAGGGACGCGATTCTTGCAGGTGGAGCAGGTTCCGGGGTACCGATTCGTGATTGTGTGCATGCGTCGTTACACGCATGTCCGCCCCTCGGCTGGACGGTTTCCACCGACAGAAACCGACTAATTTCGGCAGTCCTGTCCGGGCTGTCCACCCTTGTCCGGGGTCTGTCCACCCCCGACTTCCTTACTCCCGACTGGGATCGCGAGGGTCTTGTCCGGGTGTCCAGGCAAAACGGGGAGACGCACTTATATATATAGATGCTTCGTGTGTGGAAGGGGTGATATGGGTGCGCCTCGTGTGACGTATATATATTTCACCTGGACACCTGGACAACCTATATAAATAGGGGGTTTTGCCCAGTGTTTTCAAGGGTTCGCGTTTGTCCACCCCCCTCGGACAAGGGGTGGACAGCCCGGACAAGCGGAAATCTCTGGTGAAACCGTCCAGTCGAGGGTTCGTAGTGCGTGTAACGGCGCATGGCTACCAACAAGACCATCACCTTCAACGGCATCGACTACCCCTCCCAGATCGCCGCTACCACCGCTCTGCGCTCATACGTCGCGACCCTCCCGCTGCGCGTCTGGCTGCTCCCTGGAGACGACCGCTTCGAGACGATGCTGGACGCGTTGGAGTATCACTGGTCATGGGGCGACCGTCTCGATGAGATCGTCCGGCTCCGCTTCGAGCGGGAGCAGGGACGGGGACTCGCGTGTCGGGTCGCCCTCAGCGACGGCACCGAGGACAAGGTCGGCTGGACGAAAGCATTCGGCAAGGAACCGTCCGCACACGGGAAGCTCATGCAGTCTCTCCGGTACGAGGTGCGCGACCAGATGCAGGCGGTACGAGATCGCATCGCGCGTGGCGAGATTCCTGCCGTCTGCGGGTTGACGAAGCGTCCGCTCACGAAGGGCTACGAGGTCGACCACTACGCACCTGCCTTCGCCGACCTCGCCTCCGACTGGATCGAAGCTCGCGGAGGTGCCGAGCGGATCGCGGTGCGCAGCGTCCGTGGCGGAGGTTACGAGATCGTCGAGGACGATGTCGCAGATGACTGGTGGGAGCATCACCGCAAGCACGCTCGTCTTCGTCCAGTCAACGCCGACGCTCACTCACGTCGCACCCGCCGCCAGCGGAGGGCGGTCTGATGGAGTTGCGATTCGAATGGTGGGATCACCAGCACACGCGCCTGTTCGACCGGCACCTCAGCGCCCTTGGCGAACTCGACGACGACGCTGTCATCTCGATGACGACCAACACCCCCGACCGCAGCGGCAAGCTCATCTGGGACGGCTTCGTCGGCACCGCTCCTGTCCGCGATGCCGAGCGTGCCTGGGAGCGCATCCTGCCGAACGCAAAGCGCGGCGGTGCCTGCTACTTCGGGATTGGTGTCCGTCGTGATGGTACGCGCGGGCAGGGTGGGAAGAACGATGTGCTCGCACACACGCTCCTCGCCGCTGACCTCGACTGGGCTGAGGGCGACCACAAGTCCGACAGCAACCCTCCTCGCGAGGTGCTGGAGGACTGGATCAACGATCTCCCCGTCGCGCCCGGACTCATCGTGAACACCGGCGGCGGCTACCACGTCTACGCGACGCTCACCGAACCGGTGGACGTACAGCGCGACCCACGCGGCATCGCGCTCTACGCCGGGTGGCGACAGTGGTGGGTGGAGCGCGCGAGGGAAGACGGGTACAACATCGACATTGCCCCGCTCACGAATCAGGCTCTCGTCCTCCGCGTCGCCGGAACGCCCTGCCCGAAGTACCCCGGAACCCTCGTCGCAATCGAGGACTCGCTGGAGACGACCGACGACGACTACGCCCTCGACGATCTCCTCGCGCTGTTCCCCGCGCCTCCGGAGCCAGAGCGCAAGCAGCGCGCGTCGTCGGGGGGACGGACAGCACGTTCCGGCGACAAGACGGCTGTCCCAACAGGAGGCAGCCTCGACGATTTCTCCCCCGGCGATCTGTTCGCGGTCGAGGGCGACCTGGAGATGATCCTGACCGACCTGCTGGACGCGGGGTATGCCGGACGAGCCGGTGATGCCGGAGCGCTCCTCCTCCCGTGGACGGGCTGCGGCACGGTAGACCCCGAGTATCCGGAGGGGAAGAACGGCGGTGTCTTCATCCACCACGACGGCACAGCGCTGCTGAGCGTCTACGGTCAGGGCGTCCGTGAAGACTGGGCGCATTTCGCGGGGACGACGCCGGACAGCAATAGCGAGCTTGACCTCTACAACGCCTTCTACGCACTCGCCCAGGTCGTCGCCCGCAAGGGTGCCGACCCGGAAGAATCATGGTCGATCGCGGCAAGGTTGGTCGTCCGGTACCGGACTACCGATGCGGACGGGTTCGCCGACTACGGCGACCTCTACGACGACCTGGCGGCGTGCGCTGACCTCGACGACATCGTTGCACTGGCTCCGCCTCGTAAGCCGCGATCCGGAGAAGTCCGCGTCGTTGCCGCGAGCCGGGAGAAAGAACCCAATCTTCCCTCGATACGCCGGATTCCTGCTGCGTCGGAAGCGGCAAAACTTCCCGAAATCCGTCGCGTCTAAACCGTCCAGCCCAGCCCTTGTGCGCGTGTAACGACCCGAGCCAACGAGTTCGGAGGAGAAAGATGAACATCAGAGAAATGCTCGATGAGGGAGAGACTTTCGAGGTCGACCTCTCTCAGGGAACGACAGTACGCGTGAACGGTTCCCAAACTGCCGTGACCACGGTCAAGAAGGTCAAGGACAAGGACGCTGACGGCAACGAGGTCGAGGTGGACAAGGTCACCGTGGTGTCTGACTTCGTCCCGTGGCTCCCGGTGACCCATGAAGCGCACAGGATCACACGCGACGGCGAGACCCGCGCAACCGCCGAGACCCGCTTCTACCCGGAGGTGATTACAAGCCACGGCACCTTCCGCTCCGTCAACCCCGTATCGGAGGCGGTGGCGTTCGACCTCAAGAAGATTCGCTCCCTCCTCCACAAGGCAGGACTGGTGCTCCCGCTGTCCGCCGCCGATCGTTCCCGTCTGGAGAACGTGATTTCCGAGTTCGGTGCTCACGACGGCAGTCGCGACCAGCGCATCGCATACGAGGCGATGGGCTGGGCGAAGATCGACGACCGCTGGACGTATGTCGCCCCACGGGGCGGAGTCACCAAAGACGGAATCGTCGAACTCGCGGTGACCTCTCCGGGTAGCGACGAGGACGACCTGTCTCTCCCCGCCGCGCTCGGCGAAATCGGCTTCGACCGAATCCCGGACACCGAAGAGGAGCTTCGCCAGGCGGCAGGAGCGATCGCCGCATTCATCGCCCAAACGGTCGAGGATCATCCCGCACCGTACCTCCTCCTCGGCACCGTACTCACCTCGGTTCTGCCTCACCCGTCGCAGACCGTCGCGAACCTGGTCGGACCGACGGGGCAGGGCAAGTCGCAGCTTGCCCGTGCTGCCCTCGGCTTTTTCTCCAGCGCTCAGAAGGTCACCGCCGATCTGACCGCGAAGCCCTCCCTCATCGGTCTCCAGGCACGCGCCGTCTGGAGCCGCCACTGCGTGTGCGTGTGGGATGACTACCGGGCGGAGTCGGCGGCGGCGGACGCCGACATGCGTCGAAACGCCTCCAGCCTCATCCAGATGCACTTGACCGGCGACGATGCTGCGAAGAGCAACAAGCTGCGCGGTATCGGGGCTGCGAACCCTGTCCAGAGCTTCGGCGTGCTCACATCTGAGCAGATCATTGACGGCGGCGAGGGTATTGCGAACCGCCTCCTGGTCTCTCATCTCGGAGCAGGAGACGTGCTCATCAACCCGCGTGGTTCCGCTCCGGTGGATATCTGGCGGAGCCAGTGGGAGGCGACCGGCGAGGCTCGCGCATTCATGGCTGCATTCCTCCAGTGGGTAGCGTCGCGAATCGAGCGCGCAGGCGGTCTGCGAGAGTTCGAGCGCAAGATCGACACCCGCCGCAGCAAGCTCCTCAACGACCTCCCGACTTCTCGCACTCTGACCAGCGCTGCGATGGTGTTGACCGGATGGGACGCTTTGTTCTCGTTCGCGGATGAAGCCGGTTTCGCTGATCTGCTCCCGGACTGGGACACCATTGAAGCAGCCATCCTCGCAACGGCAAACGCGGCGGACTCCGCAGCGAGTGACCAGAACCCCGCCCGTCGCATCCTCGAAGCAACGAGAGACAAGATCGCCGCTGGTGCCGGACACGTCACCCTGGAGTTCGACGAGAAGCCCGACCGTTGGGAACTGCTCGGGTGGGAGAACGACCGAAACCACATCCGCCCGAAGACTCGTTCCGAGTTTGTGGGTCTCCTCACGCCAGACGCTCAATGGGTCGCCGTCTCCGGAAACTGGATCGAAACCCTGCGGCAGCGGATGGGGATCACAACCTCTGCCCAGGCACTCCGCGAGAAGTTCTTGGAACTCCCTGACGTACACGAGGACAGCGCAAAGGCGAAGCCGAGTGGCTTCGGCTTCAAAGGACGCCCTCGCGGAATCTACGTCCGCACCTCGGCTCTCGTTCCCGATCTCGACATCGCGCCGAGCAAGAAGAAGACCGACGACCGCACGTTCTGACCCTTCCGACCATGATGAAGGTACGCGATGCGATGACGCGGAGATATATTTCGGCGTCATCGCATCGCGTAACCTGACAGAATTACCATCTCATCAGGCATTTATTGTCGCAAAGTGTGCTAAACTGTCGTTAGTAAAGGGCGCAAAGCCTCGCTTCTGCCGGACAGGTGGAGGCAGCCCAGAATACGGAAGCGAAATCCGACCCTCCCACCCGGAAACGGCGACGGAGGGACAGAGCCAGAGGCTCATCAGAAACCATCACCTAAGAACCCGTGCAGGGTGCTCCCCGTAGGAGTAGAAGCACAGCAATAACCGTCCGGTCGTCACCGGACGGTTATTGCCTTGGCTCTCTCGGATGCTTCCGACTCCACCCTTCTCTCCAACTACCGCACAGGTCTCGCACCGACCGCAACGCACGCCCAGCGCCGAAGCGGTGGCGATGCCGTCTTCGAACTCGTCAACCGACACCGTGCGCGTGCCTACAAGCTGCGCAACCAGATTGCTCCAAGCCTCACTGACGAGAACGTCGAAGACGTGCTCAAAGATGCAGTGCTCATCAAGAGCCGACACGAGCGTCTCTTCCGCATCGACGATGACCGGGCGAAGTACAGCACTTGGCTCACACGCGTCCTTCGCAACGGACTCATTTCCGCGCTCCGTAAAGAGAGCTACCGCAAGGGAAACGAGGTCTCGCTGACGATTACAGCTCGCGACGAAGAGGTGGAACGTGACGAACTCAGCGGTGTGGAGGACGAGCACGCTTTCGTCGTCGATGACATGCTCCGGGAGGTCCTCGACACCGTGGATCGGCTTTCGTCCTCACTCCGCTTCGGTGAAGAGGTCTCGCGCACATTCCTCCTCCGGCACCTGCATGCTGTTGTCTTCCCCGGCAAGTACGCCCGTCAGCCCGGACGCGCAGAGGTCATGGCTGTCCTCGCCGTCACCGAGCGACGCGCTCGAACACTGATCGACCACGCCGACGCGCTCGTCGAACCGTTCCGGGATGAAATCGCGAAGAAGTTCGATGTAAAACGTCCAGATGCCGCGTAGCCGTGCGTGCAACGACACAACCCACATAGGAGGAACCATGAGCCGCACCGCAACCCTCAGCACCCCAGATGATTCGACCCTTCGCGTCGATCTCGACGGCGTCACCGCAGACATCCGAGTCCCCGACAGCGACCGCGCCGTGCGGGTCGCCGAAGAGCACCTTCGCTCCAAGGGGGTGCATGTCGATGTCCGCTGACCTGAACCCCCAGTACATCCCCGTCTCCCGAGCCGCAGCGATCCTCGGCGTTCACCGGACAACCCTCGCTCGTGCCGTTCGCGACGGGTCGTTCCCGTCCCGGAGGATCGGCAAGCGCCTACTGGTGCCCGTCGCCGCGCTCTCCGTTTCGGAGAGCGAAACATGATCCTCTGGCGACACCGCATCGACGACCGCGACGTTGTGCTCAACATCGCGCTGTCTTCCGACAACGTGAGCGTCACCGTTCGCGTCGTCGGTGTGGTCAACGGCACCTCGATCGATCACACCGACGCTCGTCGAATCATCCCCGCCGACCTCGTCGAGCGACGCATCGTTCTCGATGAGCTTCGGGTGATCCTCGGTAATGCGCTGGACAGCACAGACACGAGCGATCAGCAGTTCGCGAGGATCGCTCGAAACATCCGAAAGAACTTCTTGGCATAACCGTCCAGCGGAGGTCGTGTCGTGCGTGTAACGACGCATGGACAGGACAACAACCCCCACCGACGCCGAAGACCTCGCCCTCTACCGCGCGGGCTACCAGCCGATCTACGGCAACCCGACCGCACGAACCCCGACCGAGGTCGTCCCTCGCGAAGGCGCAGACATCCGCACAGCCGACCGCGCTCTGCGACGGCTCCACGACCGTCACCGCACGCCGGTCTTTGCGATTGTTTTCCGCCGCTTTTCGAACGCATCGCTCGACGAGCAGGTCGTCGAGGAGGCATTCCTCGACGCGCTCCACCGGCGGTCTTTCGCCGACATCCCAACCCGCGCTGCCTCGTTCGGCACCTGGCTCGCCACCCTCACGGGCAACGCAGTAGCTGATGCTCTGCGTGCCGCCAAGCGCGAAGACGCTCGCGAGAGCGACACCGTCTCTCCGGGCGAAGACCTCGATCTGCGCGACCTGGTCGACCGCGTCCTCGCGACCCTGGAAGACGACGCCGCCCGCGACATCGCCGAGCGCCGCATCCTCGCGCCCGCACTCGGTCAGCGACCCGTCCCGCGCCGCGAGATCGAGGATGCCCACGGACTCACCCCGAAGCGTGTCCGCGTCCTGGAGGCGCACACGCGGAGCCTCCTTGCGGTAGGGGCAAAATCAGCGGTCTCGCGCGTGTAACGGGTGACCCCAAGGAGACGACTATGAACAAACCCGAACCCGAAATCACCGTCCTCGATGCGAACCACCTGCGCATCATCACCGACAGCGGCACCGCCGACCTGCGTGTCCGTGATGCCGAACGGGCGGCTGAGGTCGCTCGTCAGACCGTCGCGCTGCGGAAGCGGGCACTCGCGATCGGTTACGGCGACGAGCGCTGGATCAGCATCAGCGTCACCGGCGTCCCCGCTGAGGACATCTTCGACGCGATCGCGTACCCGTTCGCGATCTTCGACCTCTCGATCGCAGGTGGCGTGGTCATCGTCGGGTGGGACGAAGAGACCCCGACTTTCCGGATCGCGAACCTGCTCAGTGACCTGACCCGCACCCTTGTCGCGGCGCGGGTCATTCCCGACCGCGAGCGTCGAGCCGTGCTCGGAGACCTGTGAAGGGGAAGACCATGAAGAAGCTGCTCCCCTTCGCGCTCATCTTCGGGCTGGCGCTCACAGGTTGTGCCGCGAACGGCACGACCGCTGCACCGTCGTCCAGTGAGTCCGCTTCGACGACACCGGCTCCCACGGCGACGACCCCGGTGCGGGTCACCCCGACCTTCGACATGCGCGAGGGCGGGTCGGTTTCGCTGCTTGACCTGCCTGACGACACCTACAACGTTGATCTCCGGGTTACCGAGGGCATCGAGTTCGAGATCACCGATACGAGCGGCTTCTACTTCGAGAGTTACAGCGGGGATGCAATCCGCCAGGACGGTGTCGTCACCGTCGCCCCGCGCGATCTCGTCGGCGTCTCAACCGACCTCGCATTCGCGTGGCGCAGCAGCGGTCAGCCGCCGGAAGGCGCTCCCTACGAGGTTGTCTTCCACCTCGTTTTTGACGGGGATGACCGATGAACACGACGATCCTCACCGCAACGCTCGCTCTGGCTCTCGCGCCCGCCGCAGCCGCTTCGACCCCCGCTCCGGAGGACGGACAGCAGGTCGTGGTCGTCGCTGAATCAACTTCAAACGTTGTCATGGACGGCGTCTCCGGCAGCGCAAAGCGCATCCTGACCCCGCACGAGGGAGACCTCTTCACCCTCGTCAGCGACCAGCCGGTTGACGGCTCGTACATGAGGTATTTCGAGGTCAAACTCGACGACGGCACTTCCGGATTCATCCCGATGAGCACCGTCGTGACTGTGCCACAGATCACCCTCGATGACCTCACAAGCGAGTGCGTCATCGTCGCCCCGAGCGTCGATGGATCATGGCTCGGTAACCTCGCGTCCGGCTCTAACACGGCGTACCTGTATCCGACCAGCGCCGCGACAAAGGTCGGTCAGCCCGACACCGGAACGGTGCTCGACTGCGCCGAGGAGGAGGTTCTCGGCGCGGCTGGAATCACTGGCGAGGCGAGTTTCACCCCGGTCGCCGTCAACGGCTCCCTCGCGTATGTGCGGAGCGAGTATGTCGCACCGCACGTCGATCTCAGCACTGTTCCGTTGGTGGGCACGGCAGTTGCCGCTGAGGACACCCCGGTGTTCGAGTTCCCCTCTGCAACCGACCGCGACAAGCCCATCGCGGGCATCCCCGCAGGAACGGAAGTCAGCGTCGGAACACCTCAGCGCGGGTTCACCCCCGTTGAGTTCGACGGGCAGCGCGGCTACGCACCGACATCCGTGCTGAACGGAATCGAGACCTGGCAGTCGAAGAGCAAGGACAAGCTCAGCGAGTGGTGGGGCAAGAGCAAGGAGGTTGCCTCCGACGCGAAAGACAAGGTCGTCGAGAAGTACGACGAGACCACGGACAAGATCAAGGAGAAGACCTCCGAGAACGACAGCGGCGGCGGATTCTTCGCGTCTGTCCGCGATACACCTGCGATGGTGCTGTCGCTCGTGCTCGCATTCGCAACGCTCGGTCTCGCATGGATGCGCCGCTTGAGCGTCATTCCTCTCCCCCGGATCGCACGTCGTGCGATGAACGCGGCAGCAGTCGTCCCGCTGGTCGTCCTCGCGAACATTGCGCCTATCGGCACGTACGCGTGGCTCCTGTGGGTCGTGCTCGGAGTGACTGCGGCTGTCGCAGTCGGTGTGATGAGCGGATTCCGTCCCGACTTCAAGCGCGCGCCCGAGACCATGCGCGAGCGTAAGAGTCAGATCATCGCAGGCTCGGCGGCTGTTGGGGGTGCTCTCGTCGGTGCAATCACAACCGGATTCGTCGGTTGGCTCGCGCCACTGGCGGCAGGAGTGGTCGCTCTCGCTGCGACTCTCGGATACCTGTTGAGCGCACCTGCCGAGCGTGCGGTCGAGGCTCCCGAAACGGAGGTCGTTCCGGTGCGGCCGGCGTCGCCGGCCGCAGTCGCGCCGACACCCGAGACCACCACCCAGCCGGTCGTTGACGAGGAAGGAGCAGTCCGATGATCCGCACTCTCTTCCGGCTCTCCAGCCGCGCGATCTACTGGGCGAGCGCTCTCTTGGTCGCCTGGTACAGGGACGGGTATGTGCGCTCGAACGAACGCGAGACAAAGCAGTGGGACGCGACAGATCGTCTCCAGCGCTGGCTCAGCGTTGGCTTCTGGCTCCTCGTGCTCTCGTGGGTCGCCGCACCCGGTCTCGTCGTCCCCGATTTCGGTCAGGGCGCGAACGCAAACTTCTGGATCGAGTTCGGCGTTACCGCCGTGCTCGCGTGGTTCGGCTTTGCGATCCTCGCGCGCAGGATCGTGGTGAGCAACCGGCACATATCCTGGGGCTTCTCGCAGATGCCGAGCGATCTCCGTCTCGCGCTCTTCCCCAAGCGTCCGCGTCGGTTCGTGCTCCAAGATGGCGTCGAGCAGGAGGTCGCGTCGAACGAGAGCATTTGGGCAGCAGTCGAGCGCGCCCTGCGCAAGGGGTTCGGCTTCGTCGTCGTCCCCGCATTCATTCTCGCGGTACCCGTCGCGATGCTGCTCCCACGCTTCGTCCCGGAGACCGCAGCGTTCCTCGACCCCCTCGCGGTCTGGATCATCCTCGTTCCGACTCTGACGCTCGGTGTGGTTGCGGGTATCGCTCAGAGCGTCGGGGTTGCAAGCGATGCTGCTGCCAAGGCACGCATGCTGTCCCCGGTTCGTGCGGCGTTCGGCGGCTCGGACGCCGAGTACCAGCGCAGTCGGTTCCGCATCCGAGGACACAACCTCTATGTCTCAAACGCGCCCGCCATCGTCTTCTCCGACCTCCAGCGGTCGGATGCAGCGCTCGGCGGAGTTGCCCCGGACTGGCAGTTGTCGAAGCTGACCGATGCGGCTCAGCGGCGGCTCGTCCTGGAGAAGGCGCACCCGGACACTGTCGCATCCCGCGCGCTGCTCTCCGAGTCCAACGGTCTGCTCATCGGGGTCACCGATGAACCAAACAGCATCGAACGTCCGGAAGCTGTCCGCTACCTGCTCGCTGATGGCGTCTCACCCTCGCGCTATGCCGAGGTGGATGCCATCCTCCGCCGCACGGTTGCCCGCTTCGACGACGGCACGGTGCGCGATGTCGCGCCTCTGCGTGTCGTTGAGTGGCGTCCGGAGAGCCGCGAAGCGGTCGCTGCTCGCATCCCCGAGCACACGGCGGCTCTCCGGGACGCCACTGCGCCCTACCTTCGAGTCCAGCCGCACGACGTTGAGATCACCACTGACCTCGACGACATAGGGAGGATCACCGAGGTCACTGTCCTCCGCTACCCGCGCACCGACATCGACCAGGGGAAACGCGAGGAGCTTTGGGCGGGGATACTCGTCGCGGAGACCTCACGCAACGAGAACGAGGTCTGGCTCTGCGAGACAGACCCGGATGGCACAATGCACTGGGCGCTGCGGGAAGACCCGCTCGCAGGAGTGCAGTCATATCCGTGGGACGCACCCCTCACAATGGACGCGATCCCGTTCTCGGTCGCCGAGGACGGCGCACCCGTCGCACTCAAGGTGTACGAGTCAAACATCCTCGTCGGCGGCATTCCCGGCAGCGGTAAGTCGGGCGCGTCCACCGCGATCCTCGCAGGCGTTGCTCGACTCCCACACACAGCCATTTACGGTATCGACCTCAAGCGCGTCGAACTGTCCCCGTGGAAGCCGCGTTTCGAGGAGATCGCGAAAACCGACCAGGATGCGCTCGACCTTCTGCGACGACTCCACGGCGAGATGATGTCGCGCTACGAATGGCTCGAAGGCAACGGTCTCAAGAAGCTCTCACCCGCGACATTCACTGACGAGAAGCCGCTCATCGTCTTGGTCATCGACGAACTCGCGCAGCTTGTGCAGGGCGGGGACAAGAACCTCACCGACGAGGTCAAGGAGATTCTGCGGCAACTCGTCGCCCTCGGGCGCGCAGCCGGGGTCACCGTCATCACCATGACGCAGAAGCCTGAAACCAGCATCATCCCTTCCGCGTTCCGTGACCTCCTCGCACAGCGCGTAGCTTTCGCGACCACGACCCGCGAGATGACCGACACGGTCTTGGGCAGCGGGGTCAGTCAGAACGGCGGCGATGCGCATCTGATCCCGCAGGCGCTCAAGGGTGTCAATTTCCTGACCAATGAGGAAAGCCGTGTCCCGCGACGCACCCGCGCGTACTGGGTGCCCGACGAGGAGGTCGCAGGTATCGCTGAGCGCACTGCCGATCTCCGCATCGGTCTGCGGCTGAGTACCCCATCTGACACGACCGCACTCCCGGACGCCTTCGACGACGGCTGGGACGACTTCGTCCCCGAGCGCCGAGGCGCGTCACGTCCCGACGCCGAGGCGCTGGCAGTCGATCTGAGCGACCTCGAAGCCGCCGACCTCTTCGCTGACTGAAAGGAACCCCTCATGACCGTCACCGTCTACTCCAAGCCTTCATGCGTGCAGTGCAACGCGACCTACCGAGCACTCGACGCACGAGGCATCGACTACGAGGTCATCGACCTCTCCGAAGACATGTCCGCACTGGAGCGGGTCAAGGCTCTCGGCTACATGCAGGCTCCGGTCGTCGTGGTCGAGGAAGACGGGGGCGCGGTCGCCCACTGGTCGGGCTTCCGTCCGGACAAGATCGGCGGTCTCCGCATCCCTGATCTCGTCGCATGAGATTTTCCAAGCGGACTGGGGCAAAAACAGGGGTGCGCTGCGTGTAATGGGTGACCCCTTTCAGAAAGGCATTCCCATGAAGACCAAGGTTCTGAGCGGCACCGCCGCCGCTATCGCTGTTGCCGGACTTGCTGTCCTGGCACCGGCGGCTGCGTCCGCTGATGTCGGCGCTCACCACCGCGCGCCGCTCACCGTCTGCGGCGCTGACGCTGGAGCGACCATCGTCATCGAAGAGACCCCCGCTGCGCGCGAGACCGAGACGACCACTGTCACGGCGGGTGCTGACGGGTGCGCCACGGTCAGCGGAAGTGGCGTCGCGACCACGACGGTCGTCGTCACATCCGGCGACAGCGCGGGTCGTGCGAGCTTCCAGCCGACCGTTCGCTGGAACGCCGCTGCCCTCTCGATCGAGTGGACGGACAACGTCATCACCGGTGGTGACATCGATGCTCCGACCCGCACGTTCGCACACGTCGATGCGCTTCGCGAGAGCGTGCCCGCGACCATCACCCTGACCCACTGACCCATACCCACCGGAGGAAACAGAATGACCACGCACACACCAGCCAAGCGCACCCCGCGCGTTCTCACCGGCATCGCTCTCGCGTCCTGCGTCGTCGCCGCTCCGCTGTTCGGAGCGAGCGCGGCGCACGCAGGCGGGGAAGGCGCTTCCCACGCGAGCGTCCCCACGGTCACGAAGACCGACCCGAACGGCAACGTGCTCTCGGGCGCGGTGTTCACCATTTGCTCTCCGGAGGCATCGGGCGAGCCGATCCCCGGAGGTGGCGGCTTCTACGACCACTTCGAGGGGCTGAGCCTTCCCGAGGAGCGTGACGACTTCCTGGAGAGCGCGGAGCGCTACTCGCAGGAGACTCAGATCGCCCGCGCCCAGGAACGTGTGGACGCGGAGCAGGGAGGCTTCGACGAAGCTCAGGCTGCTTTCGACGCTGTCGCGGGCGATCTGCTCACCGACGACGAGCGCGCTGCGGCTCAGGCTGCCATCGACACCTACGAGCCAATTGCCGAAGAGCAGGCAACCCTCGACGCGCAGGCGGCTTCCGACCACGACGCGTGGCAGCTTGTCGCCCAGCAGGTTCTCAACCTGATCGACGCCGGAGAAACGGTGCCCGCTGAGCTTGCCGCTGAGGAAGCAGCGCTCCAGGCTGTCGCCGAGGCGTCGGCGCAGGCAGCGGCGGACTTCCGTGACGCTCACGCCACCGAGCGCGAGGCGGCGCAGACCGCCGAAGATGCGCTCTCCCGCGATGCTGTCGCGCAGGAGGCAGAGAACACGCTCGAACAGTTCCGCGTCGCACTCGATAACGCTCTCGAAGCTCTCGACCGTGCTCAGAATCAGTACGACTCGCGACTCTTCGACCTCTGGACGAACCTCGCTGGGAAGCTCGACGACCAGATCAACCGCAATGTGGCAGCCGGAGTCACGATCGACTCGACGCACGTCGATGGTGAGGTCTGCTACGACGTGGTCACCGGCGAAGACGGTGTCGCGAGCGCTCCCGTATCGTCGATCTTCAACTTCACCGTGGAGGAGAAGAGCGCGCCCGAGGGCTACATCGGCGTCGAGGGTGTCCTCACCCCCGGCGATGTGCTCGTGTCGAACGGTGACTACGACTATGGCGCTGGAGCGAGCGGCGGCGCGACCGAGAGCTTCACGCTCGTCAACGAGGAAGCCCCCGAGCAGCCCGAAGAGCCAGAGGAGCCGACCGTTCCGGAGGAACCGGAGGTTCCGACCACTCCCGAGACGCCCGCGACCCCGGAGACACCAACCGGAACTCTCGCCTACACCGGTGGGGACACCACTGGAGCAGCGTGGGCAGCGGGCATCGCCGCAACCGCTCTCGCAGCGGGAGGCGCACTCCTGGGACTCCGTCGTCGTACCCGCGACGCGGACTGAGAGACCGGAGGGGCAGCATCTGTTCTCCGGGGTGCTGCTCCTCCTCTTCCCCCTGACCCCGACCATGATCCCGAGATGAAGACACTCACGAAACGCCAGCGCATCGCCATCGTCACGGCGGGCGCTGGCGTCGTCGTGCTTGCGGCGGCAATCGTTGCGGTGTCACTGGTCGGCTCCCCGGAGACCCCCGCTCGCGCAATCTCGACGCCGACCGTGAGCGCGACACCATCCCCGACCCCGACGAGCACACCGACACCCACGGTCGAGCCTGAGCCTGCTCCGACCGAGCCGGAGACGACGCCGGTCGAGGACGCGCCCTCGCGGGACAATGCTGCTCCCGCACCTGCTGACCCACCGGCGCAGACAACGACGCCGGTCGAACAGTCCGCTCCCGCACCTGAGCCGGTTGCGCCTGCACCGGCTCCTGTCGCTCCCCCTGCTCCTGAGCCTGATCCCGTCCCGGCACCCGTCGCCTACGTGCAGACGAATGCGCACTACTCCCCCGGATGCGACTACGTCACGACCCCGGTCTACGTCCATGACCCCGGCGCGGGCGGCACATCCGTCATCACCCTCACTTACGACTACACCTATTCGATCAGCGGTACGACCGTGAGCGTCTACGCCTGCGCGGATTGGTGACCAGACCCCGGAGAACCTGACCCACGAAGGGACTCCAGAAATGAACATCGACGCGACCCCGGCACCACGCCGGGGCATTAGTGCGCTTGCGCGCAAGATCAGCGGAGGTCTGATCGCACTCACACTCGCGGTCAGCGGGCTGCTCGCGCTGTCCGCTCCCGCAAACGCTGCGACCCAGGGTCCGGGATTCGGGCGCTTCGACAACACGGTCGGGTGGATGGGCGGCTACATCGCCCCGGACGGCAGCATCGTCTACTGCATCGAGCCGGGCGTCAGTACGCCATCCGGCGCGACCCAGGACGGCGGAATCCAGACGACGATCACCTCCGAGGGGTACGGCGGACACACCACCACGCTCAGCGGCGACACGCTCGCGAGGGTCAACTACCTCGTCAGCGCGCACGGTCAGACGACCGATAACCGCACAGCTTCGGCGGTTCACTTCGCGGTGCAGTACATCGCGAACCCCGAGGCGATGTTCAACTCCGCAAGCTGGGGCGGCTCCCATGACCTGCACGGGTTCGTGAACTGGAAGTTGTTCAGCAGCGTCGGAAGCGCGGAGACCGCCGCGATCGCCGACCTCGCGCAGGTCTACATCAACGAAGCGATGACCGTTACCGCTGGCTCCACCGCAACCGACGTGACCGGGTCGCTGGTCTTCGCAGTCGATGGCAACAATGACTACGTCGGCACAGTGACACCGACGTTCTCCGCACAGGTCGGAACCGGAACGATCACGCTCACGAACAACGGTGTCTTTGCTGACACGGGGACGGACACTCTCGCCGGAGCGCAGGGTGGAACCGCCTACGCGATCACAGGCGTGCCGCCTGTCGATGATGCGGGCGACCCGCTGCCGTATCGCATCAGCGGCACCGCGCATTTCGATGTCGGTTCCTCCGGCTGGCTCCCGGCAGCACACCTGTGGGAGACGCCGGGTCAGCAGAGGACAGTCGGACCAGGCGGTGAAGCCGTCACAAGCATCGACATCGCAGGCGAAGACCCTGCCGAGCGATCTGTGCAGTTTGAGCCGGTCGTCACGACCTCGGCACCGCGCTTCGTCGCGGAGGGCGAGTCCTTCACCGACGTGGTCACAGCGAGCCTCGGCTCTGGACAGCCGTGGGCACAGAACAGCAGCGGAGCGTACGCACCGATCGTCGCTCGCGGCACGCTCTACGGCGCTCTCGATGCAGAACCTGTTGAGAGCGCCGTGGCTCCTGCCGACGCACCGGTCGCGGGCACTGCCGAGGTCACCTTGAACGGTGCAGGCGAGTACACGGTTGAGACGGACTTCACGTCACAGGAGCCGGGGTACTACACCTGGGTCTGGGTGATCGACACTGCCGATCAGCGCGAATCCGTGCAGCGGCTCCTTCCAGACGGCTACCGCTGGAGCGATGCCTACGGGCAGCGCGTCGAGACCTCGATCACCCCACCGCGCGTGACGACCAAAGCACAACCGAGCACCGCACTCGGCGGCGAGATCAGTGACACCGCGATCGTCGAGGGTGTTGTCCCGAACGACACCACGCTCACCTTCGAGGCATACAAGGTGCCAACTGACGCTGACGGCAACATCGACTACCCGGAGGGCTTCACCCCGTCTGACGAAGAGGGCGCGAACAACCTCACCTGGGTCTGCGAGGAAGAGCCGGTGTTCGTGAGCGAAGACCCCATCGTGGTGACGAACACCGGTGAGTATCAGTCCGAGGCGTTCACCCCCACCGAGTACGGCAAGTACCTCTGGGTCGAAACCCTCTTGGTCGAAGGCACCGAGGTTTACCGTGGCGAGTGCGGCGTCCGTCTGGAGACCTCGTTCGTCCTCGATGTGACCACGAAGGCGCAGGAGCGCGGCAAGGCTGGCGAGACCGCCACCGACACCGCGATCATCGACGGATTCATCCCGGACGGGGCGACCATCACCTTCGACGCGTACCGCGTCGCGGAGGACGCTCCCCAGGCACCGACCGAGGTCTGCACCGAGAGTACGCTCATCGGATCGACTGAGCCGGTCGAGATCGCGGGCGGCATGCACGACGGCACGGAGATCGTCTCCGCACCCGTCAAGCTCCCCGACCAGATCGCGAACTACAAGGTCTACTGGATCGAGAGCATCCACGACGAACTCGGCAACGTCATCGCCGAGGGCGAATGTGGACTCCCGGAGGAGACCACCACCGTCGAGGGCAGCCACGCGACCCTCGCATTCACGGGTGGCGAGTCGAGCACAGCGCTCTGGGTCGGTGGTGCCGCGCTGATGTCGCTCATCGCGGGACTGGGCGTCGCGGCGATCCGTCGCCGTCACGGACAGCGGGAAGAGGCGTTGTTGGTGGTCTGACCCGCGCGGAACGGCGGCGTACTCACTCGGGTCGTCGTTGCCTGAGAACCCTCCGGGGTGTGTTCCGGAGGGTTCCCAGCGCTCACCGCCGAACTTCACCGAGGTGCGTAGCGATTGCGCGGAGCGCCAGCGAGATGTTCCGAATCTGCGCCTTCTCGTCGTTTCCGTTTGCTGTTGCACCCGTATTCGGCGACGGAGTGAGCTTTGGGTACTCCGTCAGGTCGTAGCTCGTTCGGTACTCGTACTGCCGTACCGTTTCCTCGCCGTCCACTCGCCACTCGTACGTCGCGATGACTTCTCCACTGATCGGCGCGCCCTGCGCGCCTGGTGGATCAGCTCGCTCGTTCTCAGCAATTCGCCACAGCAGACGACGACGCGCCCCTGGAGCAAGGTCAAACCCCGTCGCGAGCAGTCGCCCGAGCGCGGGTCCGATCTGGTCTTTCTCGGACTGCGCAGCGAACTCCGCTCCGTCGAGACGGATGACTACGTTCTTGGCGAGAGTGCGACCGTGGTTCTGGATGACGATGTCGAAAGCTGGTGACCCGAAAAGTCCGGGAACGAAGTCCACGCCGATGTAAGGGCGCGTCTGCGCGATGGAGTTCTCCGCTTCTTGCCGCGAGGTCTCCCGCATCTGTGTTGCCGCGAGCTTGATCTGCCTGTAGGCAAACCAGAGCGCCGCGCCCGCGACAAGCGCACCGACGCCGGTGGCGATGGCTGCTGTCCAGGAGGCGGCAAGCATCGAGTCGGCGAGTTCGTCCGACCGAGAGAGAAGCACACCGTTCATATGCTCACGCTACCGGCGCACCTGGCAACCTTCCCGACCATGATGACGGTGTCCAACAAACATTTGATTCTGCGTCACTCCTTCATCAAGCAGTCGAGTCCGGAACAACGGGACGGATTCCGTCTCAGAAGCCGTCTCGCAAAGCGGGGTGTCTCAGATGATCGACTGGAGGGATTCTGAGATGGCTCGGCTCGGATACGCGAGAGTTTCAACTCACGACGGCAAGCAGAGCACCGACTCCCAAACCCTCGCACTTCGCGAGGCTGGATGCGAGCGCATCTTCGAGGACGAGGTCACAGGGGCATCCACTCCTGGCGCTCGTCGAGGATGGAATGAACTCCTCGCTTACGCACGGGATGGTCAAGACACCGTGGTCTGCTACTCCCTCTCCCGTCTCGGGCGATCCATCACCGGCGTCGTATCTACCCTCGACATGCTCACCGAGCGCGGCATCGGGTTCGTCTCACTCACCGAGGCATTCGACCTCTCGACACCGATGGGTCGAATGGTCGCGGGCGTGCTCACATCGATAGCCCAGTGGGAGCGGGAAGTCACAGTTGAGAGAGTCCGGGCGGGGTTGCGCAGTGCGGTCGAGGATCGCGGCGTGAAGCTCGGCAGACGCCCTGTGCTCGACGAAGCACGCACGCGTGATCTCGCACTGGCAATGCGGCATCGAGGTGGCGAGTCTGCGGCGTCCGTCGCGTCGCGCTTCGGCGTCTCCCGAGCAACCGCGTACCGCGCCTTGGCAAGCTGAACGCAGCAGTGTCCGCGACACTTAGTATCGTTGCCCCATGACGCCTCCGCCACTGTGGTTGCGATGCTCTGGCTGCAACCTAATCCTTCGTTGCCCGCCGAAGACCATCACTCTGCGTGAGCACCATCAGTTCAACGGTAAGGCGCTGTGTAAGAGCACACGATTCTCGATCCTTGAGCAAGTGTCTGACGAGGAGATGTTCCGAGCAGATCGGGAGCGGGAACGACGAGCAAAGAAGTACGCGCTGCTGCACCCGAAGAAGGCACGCAAGCCCTTCGAGAAGAAGAAGAGCACAAGCCGATGGGACGGTGTCCGCGCCACACGCGCACGCCCGAGCCGAGGCACCGCTGGTCTGCCGACTCTCGGCAAGCGTTAGGCTCCCGCTCAGTGTCTCAAGCACCCGATAGTTTTGAGACATGCCCACGACGACACCACTCACGCTCAACGAAGTGCGTGAAAGCCTTCGAGCGTTCAGCCATGAGTGGAAAGGCGCGGACTACGAGCGTGGACAGGCGCAGGGCTTCTGGCGAGAGTTCTTTGCGTGCTTCGGCATCAGCGGGAAGAGTGCCGTCCTCTACGAACACCAGGTCAAGAAGCTCGGCGGCGCGAAGGGGTACATCGATAGCTTCATCCCCGGCAAGCTCATCGTCGAGGCGAAATCTGGCGGCAAGAACCTCGACGCCGCGTTCGATCAGGCTGCGGAGTACGCCCTCGCTCTCACGGAAGCGGAGCGTCCTCGCTACGTCATCGTCAGTGACTTCCAGCGCTTCATCATCACCGACCTCTCGAAGGACAGAGTCCACGAGGTCACCCTCGGCTCACTCGCATCGAACGCCGAGCGCTTCCGGTTCCTGATCGAGGACTCCCCAGAGGAGATCGCCGAGGAGCGCGAGGCAGATCGAGCGGCTGCTTACAAGGTCAGCAAGCTCCACAAGATGCTGCTCGATGGCGGACTCAAGGGGGAAGCTCTCGATGTCTTCCTCACGCGCCTGCTCTTCCTCTTCTTCGCTGATGACACTGGTCTGCTCAACGTCAACGGGTCATTCCACCGCCTACTCAAGAAGACTCCGACCACTGCGCTCTACGGCACGCTCTCGCTACTGTTCCGCACCCTCGACCAAGACCCCGTCAAGGACGAGCGCCCCGCCGCGCTTGATGAGGACATTGCCCGCTTCCCGTATGTGAACGGCGCTCTGTTCGAGAAGCCGGGAGACTTCCCGGTGTTCGACGAGAAGAGCCGCGATCTCCTTGTCGAATGCTCTTCCCTCGACTGGTCGACGATCTCCCCTGCCATCTTTGGTGCGATGTTCCAGGGAATCCTGGAGGGTGAGTTCAAGACCGAGGGCGATGAGCCGGTCAGCCGTCAAGCTACCCGCCGAGAGATGGGTGCTCACTACACGTCTGAGCGCAACATCATGCGCGTCATCCGACCGCTGTTCCTCGACGATCTCCGCGCGGAGTTCGAAGCCGGAAAGGTTGACACCGAACGGTTGGAGAAGCTGTACGACCGGCTGCCGACCATCACCTTCCTCGATCCCGCCTGTGGCTGTGGCTCGTTTCTGGTCGTCGCCTACCGCGAGCTTCGTCGTCTTGAGATGGACATCATCGACTGGATGCTGCGGGACAAAGACCTCACGAAGATCGATGTCGGCAAGTACATGCGAGTCACTGTCCGGCAGATGCATGGCATCGAGTTGTTCGATTCGCCCGGTCAGATCGCGAAGGTGGCGCTCTGGATCACCGACCATCAGATGTCGATGGAAGCCGCTGCGCGCTTCGGCTCGTCGCGCCGCTCCCTGCCACTGACTGTCTCCCCAACCATCAAGATCGCGAACGCACTGCGTGTGCCGTGGGAAGAAGTCATCCCGGCTACCTACTGCGACTTCATCATCGGCAACCCTCCCTTCCGAGGTAAGCAGTATCAGACCGACGAGCAGAAAGCTGACCTCGACTACGTTTTCGGCAAGGGGAAGCACGAACTCATCAAAGGTCGCGGCGTTCTCGACTTCGTCAGTGCGTGGTTCGTCAAGGCTGCCCAGTATGTGAAGAAGTCGAGCCAGACCGCGACAGAGCTTGACCTCTTCGCGCAGGATGAGAGCGCCTGGGGTTCGCGCGGACGCGACGACATCCTCGACATCGATGCAGGGTGGCAGAACTGGCAACCTACGAAGGTCGGACTCGTCTCGACGAACTCCATCGTGCAAGGCGAACAGGTCGGCGTCCTCTGGGGGTGGATGCTCGAACAGGGCATGCGCATCACCTTCGCACACCGCACGTTCGCGTGGGCGAACGAAGGCAAGGGGAACGCCGCCGTTCACTGCGTCATCATCGGCTTCGGAGCGGAAGACGCACCGACGAAACGTCTCTACGCGTACCCCGACATCAAGGGCGAGCCGATCGAGACGTTCCCGGCAAACATCAACCCGTACCTCATCGACGCGCCTTCTGCGGTCGTGACTTCCAGGCGCGTGCCGATTCAGAGCGACACCCCACGCATGGACTTCGGGAGCATGCCCAACGATGGCGGTTACCTGTCATCTCTGAGCACAGAGGACGTTGAGGAGATTCGCACCTCTGACCCCATCGCTGCACAGTACCTTCGTCCGCTCGTCGGCTCCAAAGAACTCATCAACGGCATCGAACGCTACTGCCTGTGGCTCGCAGAAGCATCACCGGCAGATATCCGGCAGTCCCCGGTGCTTGCCGCTCGCGTAGACGGCGTCCGGAAGACGCGCCTGGCAAGCACCCGTGACACCACCCGCAAGCTCGCTCAGCGCCCGTCAGAGTTCGGAGAGATTCGGCAGCCCAAGACCGCGTACCTCGCGGTTCCCAGCATCTCCTCCGGAGCACGCGAGTATGTGCCCGTGGCGTTGCTTGAGCCGGAAGTCATCAGCAATAACAAGTTGCTCCTGATCCCCGACGCCACACTCGCTACCTTCGGCGTCCTTGCATCACGGGTGTTCAGCGCCTGGAATGAGACGGTCTCTGGGCGGCTGAAGAGCGACTTCCAGATCGGTGTCCAGACGACCTACAACAACTTCCCGATGCCGGTGTTCGACGATGCTCAGGTCAAGAAGGTTGAGGCAGCTGCTCAGCACGTCATTGACGCGAGAGCCGCGCATCCCGGCGCTACCCTTGCTGATCTGTATGATCCGCTTGCGATGCCCGCAAACCTGCGGGCGGCTCATGACGCCCTCGATGCGCTCCTTCTGCGCACCATCGGTCTGAAATCAAGCGCGACAGAGCTTGAGGTGCTTTCCGCTCTCATGACGCAATACGCGACGCTGACAACTCAGCCCTAAGTAAGCTCAGGCACTCGACGCACGATCGATCCCAGCAGAGTCCGGGTCGAGCACATCGAGCACCTGCGTCGCGACAGCGTCCCAGTCGAGCGGAGCGCCAAGATCAACGATGAGCGGATGCACCTCCTCCGCGAGCTTCCTCCAGGAGCGCATCTGCGCGGCGGTCATCGCTCCTGACGACACCCACCAGGCGTGACCGACCGCAGCTTCCTCCCCTCGCGCGAGACTCCGCATGTGATATCGCGCGTTCGCCAGTGCAGTCCGCTGTCCGCCTCGTCGCGTCGGCACCACACCCAAGAGGTCACTATGGACGCGCTCTGCCGCGTCCGGGAGCCGGATATGGCACCCGCGCCCATCGAAGGTGACCACGAGCCGCATCGACTCGATAGCGCCGAGGACGAAAGCCAGGCGATCGACGCTGTCAAGCATCGCCTCGTGGTCGATCAGGGGTGAACACAAGACCGACGCATCGATCGCAAGGAAGTCGAGAGTCGGCTGCCCATTGGCAATTCGACGCCTGCGGTCATCGATCTGGTCGGACAGCATCGAGCACCTCCAGGAGATCATCGGCGATGAATGGTGTCACGACATCGTCGCGGCACGGGAGAAGCCGCACGGAAGTATGCAACGCGAGCTTGTCGAGGCGCGCTTGCGCTCCCGCATTGCGTCGGGAGGAGGGTCGGACATGCAGCAGCAGAATGCGCTCCGGGTACGGCGGCTGCACGTCGAGCGCGGCAGCAGAGACGAAGTGAAAGAACCCCGGTGCCGCCCCGGAGAAGAGCACGCGGGCGTTCCAATGGTGCATCGCGGAGTCGATCTCGCTCGACATATGTCGAGCACCCACGATGGTCACGTCCAGGTGCTCCAGCCATTCGCGACCTCGGTCGAGCGCATCCGCGATGTCCTCGCGCCACGCACGATTCGCCGTCCCTGGAAAGCTCAGTAGAGCGGCATCGACGTAAAGACTGGTTTGCACACGGTCATCATGGTCGGACCCTCGACGCTATGGTCGAACGTATGGGCAGAGGGACAGACTGATGGCTCGCACGTCATCAAAAGACCGCTCCCGCGCGACCTTCGGAGAGCCTTTCGCGCTCCCCCGCAAGAGCAAGCGAGACCCCCACGTCTACGTCGTTCAGGGCGTCGATCATGATAGAAGTCGCTTCCAGATCAAGCGGTCTGCTCCCACCGCTTCCGCCGCTCTCGAAGCGGTGCAGCAGGCGGTCGAGGAAGCACGCTTCGGCGTTGTCACCCGCGTCGATGACGTGACGATGTCCACGCTCTTCGAGCGCTGGTGGAAGCACGAGGCACAACTCGCTGACCTCGCCGCTAAGGGGAAGACCTCCTCTCGCGCTCTCGCGGACTCGTCACGGATCAAGTACCGCGCGATCTGGCATCGGCACTTGGAGGCACGCCTCGGCACCCGGAAGGTGAGCACGATCCGACATGCTGAGGTCTACGACCTCCTGCACGAGAAGCGTTCCTTCCAGCCGAAACCGCTTCTTGACGTTCTCCGCGTCCTCTTCCGTCACGCGGAGAATGCTGGTCTGGTCGAGGCAGGGCAGAACCCCATGCGCGGGTCGTTCCAGCTCCCGTCGAGCAAACCTGAGCCAAAGCCTCTCCCGGTCGAAACCCTCGACGTGATCGAGCGCCATCTCGCGACGCTGAAACCGGGAGGGCATCGCAAAGACGCGATGCGGCTGCATGACAGCTTCGTGCTTATGCGAGCCACGGGCGTACGCATCTCCGAACTCCTCGCACTACGCGTCCGCGACGTGGATACCGCCTCACGCGCGATCTCTGTCCGGGCGCATGTGACCCGCACCATCGACGACGATGGAGCGCGATTCGAGGCATTGGAGGGATCGAAGACCGTCGCAGGGGAGCGCACGGTGATCGTCTCCCAGCGGGTCACCGACATGCTCACGGTGCGTATGGAGGGCAAGTCCCCGGATGATTTCCTCTTCTCGACCTCAACAGGTCGCGCCGTCGTTCCGGAATCATGGCGGAACGAACTCTCACGCGAGATCGAACGGATCAACGCGAAGCGAGCGGAAGACGATCTCCCCCTGCTCGAAGGAGTTCACCCGCACCGACTCCGCGTGACAGTCGCGAGCCAGATCGTGAAGGGGCTGGTTGCGAAACACGGACTCGCTGCGGGTCTGGTGAGCGCCCAGAAGCACCTCGGGCACCGCTCAACGGCGACGCTCGTCCACTACGTCACTGAGGACGTGCAGGTTGAAGACCACAGCGCGATCCTCGAAGAACTCGATCCCGCCGCGCTCCGGGAGCGCACCGCGCAACAGATCATCAAGCGCCTCAGCGACGACGATCCCTTCCTCACCTTGGAGGTCGTGTCCAGCGAGCGGACTGTCGGCGTGATCGCGGTTGATCCGCTCGACGATGACCAGCGCAAGCGTGTCCAACGTGCGCTCGCTGAGCACGAGATCAGGCTGCTCGGATGACCTCCTGCTTGCTTTCTGCTTGCTTTCAGCACCCGAGTTTGACTACTAGAACCGTTCTGATCTGCGGTTTCTTTGCTGTGGATTGACTCCTTCTGCTTCCCAAGCAGACAGCGCGGGTTCGATTCCCGTCAGCCCCTCCATGGGTCTGTCGTACTTCGACGGTTCTCGTCGCATAGTGCGATCTGAGCGTCGCCGACGCGACTGTTCCGACGTGGATTCGGCCTGTTCCTGCTGGGGCGCGCCAGGTCGATGGGCACTCTCGGATACAAGGACGCCCTACCCCCCCCGGTGGGGTGAAGGCAGGGGCGATCTCGTCACGCTCGCCCAGGCTGAAACACTCTGCGAGATTGCCGCAACCTTCATGACGGGCTGACCGTCTCAACGGGCCGAGCGAGTGCGCGAAGAGAAACGGCGGCGGCGCCGACAGTGAGATATACCCACTGCCGACGCCGCGCCGCGTGTCACTGGTTACGCACTGTCACCGTTCCGTCGGCGGTTGACCAGCGTCATGGCCAGCAGCGCCAGCAGGACCGCGATCGAGGCTCCTGCAACTCCGATCATCGGCCACACGCCCAGCCCCATCAGCGCCGTGCCACCGGTAGCGACCGCCGGGCCTGCGGGCGGGTTCGGGATGACCGAGGTGTTGGTCGTGCAACTGCCCGCGGTGGCGCAGCCGCCACCGTTGCCGGGGTCGACGATGTTGATGAGCTCGTTGTCACCGGTGTCGGGGTTGTTCACGGTGAAGGAGTATGTCACCGTGACGGTCTGGCCGACGCCGAGCGCACCTGCCCAGGAGAGCGTGTTGCCCTTCACCGTCGCCCCGTTGGAGGCATCACCGTTGTAGGTGGCGTCATCGGTGACCTGCGAGAGGTCGTCGGTGAATGTCGCCGGCTTCGCCGTGGTGTAGGCGTACTTGCTGGTGTTGGTGACCGTCACCGTGTAGTGCACGACCTGGCCCGGCTTCACCGAGGCCTCGTCCGAGAACTTCGCCACCGTGTAGGAGCCCACAGGGGTGTCGGTCTCACAGTCCGAGTCGTTGGGGTAGCAGCCGGGGGAGACGATCGAGTTCTTCAGCGACTTGTCTCCGGTGTCCGGCGTATTGACCTTGACCGAGTACGTCACCGTCGCCGTCGCGCCGACCGCGAGAGGGCCCGACCAGTTCAGCTTCGGCGCGTCGTACGAGACGATGCCCGCCGTTGCCTTGGCGTCGTTGTTGTAGGTGGCGTCGTCGAGGACCTGCGAGAGGTCGTCGGTGAACGTTGCCCGGTCGGTGTCGGTGTAGTCGACCTTGCCGGTGTTCTTCACGGTCACGGTGTACGTGACGGTGTCGCCCTGCTGTGCACCCTGCACGTCAGCGGTCTTATGCACGTCGAACTGCTGCACCGGCGTGTCGGTCTCGCAGATCGCGCCGGATTCCTTGCAGCCATACGGGGACGTGATCTTGTTGACCAGGTCCGCGTCGCCTCGGTCGGGGTTGTGGACGGTCGCCGAGTAGGTGATCGTGATGGTCTGGCCGACCGGGACGGTGCCGTTCCAGCTCAGCGTCGGCTGACTGTATGAGACGGTGCCCGCCGATGCCTGCGCGTCCTTGTTGTAGGTCGCGTCGTCGAGGACGCTCGACAGGTCGTCCGTGAAGGACGCGTTGTCGACGTCGGCCGTGCCGGTGTTCTGGACCGTGACGGTCCAGGTGACGGTGTCACCGGGCTGAGCGTCGGGCTTGTCCGCGGCCTTCTTGATCACGTACGTGCCCACCGGGGTCTCGACGCTGCAGGGTTCCTTCGCGCATCCGCCGCCGGGCGAGGTGGGAACGACGCCGTTCTTCAGGGTCTTGTCGCCCGCGTCGGGGCTGTTGACGGTGAAAGAATAGGTGATCGTCTTCGTCTCGCCCTGGGCGAGCGGGCCGGACCAGGACAGCGTGTTTCCGGATACTGTCGCACCGTCCGAGGCGTCACCGTTGTAGGTGGCGTCGTCAGTGACGCTGGACAGGTCGTCGGTAAACGATGCCGGGTCGGAGTCGGTGTAGTCGACCTTGCCGGTGTTGATGACATTCACCGTGTAGGTGATCTTGTTCCCGGGCTCGACCTTCCTCTGGTCGGCAGCCTTCTCGACCGTGTAGGACTGCACCGGCGTGGTGGTAGTGCACGTCGCGGACGGATCGCAGGAACCGTTGTGCCCGGTGGGTGTCACCGCGTTGGTGAGTTCCTTATCACCGGTGTCGGGCTTGTTGACGGTCACCGAATAGGTGATGGTCTTCGTTTCCCCTACTGCGATGGGTCCGGACCAGGACAGCGTGTTTCCGGATACGGTGGCACCGTTCGATGCGTCCCCGTTGTAGGTGGCGTCGTCGAGCACCTTCGACAGATCGTCGGAGAACGACGCGGGGACGGAGTCTGTATAACCCTGCTGCCCGGTGTTCTTCACCGTCACGGTGTACTGCACCTTCTCGCCCTCGTGAGCGACCGCTGGGGTAGCCGTCTTCGAGACTGTGTAGGAGCGCGGCGCGACCCGGAGGGACGTGTTCGCGTTCGGGATCAGGTTGCCGACCGTCGTCGACAGGTTCGAGTTGTTGTTGACGTAAGTGCCGGGGGTGCTGGCGGTGACGTTGACCGTGATCTGGCAGGTCGATCCTGCGTTGACGGTGATGTTGCCCGCCTGGATCGTGCTGCCACCGTTGGACAGGCCGCTATAAGTCGGCGAGCCGCACTGGCCGTTGTTGGAAGTATTCGTGTTCGCGAGCGTGACGCCGCTGGGGAGGTTGTCCCTGAAGTCCAGCGGCGTGAGGGTTGGCTGCGCGGGGTTCGCGGGGTTCGCGATGGTGAACGTCAGCTGGCTGATCTCACCGGGCTCGATCACGTTCGGCGAGAACTGCTTCGTCAACGGCGCAGTCGGGTATGACACCGTCCATGACCAACCGTCGCCGTTGAAGGCGCCCTCGTTGTACATGTTGAACGCCTTGATGATTCCCGGGCCGAGCGACACCGTTCCACAGGCGCCGGCCGGGTTTGAACCATCGTTAGCTTCACAAGTGTTGTTCTGTGCGACGCGGCGATTCGCGTTGATGACTCCGTTGCCGTCAACAGCGAAAATGTTGTTACCCGATTCACGGGTAGTGTTGATCTGCGCCCCGCCAGTAACGCCTTGAGAGATACGCACGGAACTCGCGTCAAGGTTCACGAAGTGCACTCGCGGCGCGATCACCGCCTTGTTGAAGGTGAACTGCGAGTTCCATGTCTGGCCGCCCCCGACCTGCTGCGTAAAACCGGGAGTAACCTCCGGCGGGTCCGGAGACCAGAACGGGACCACACCATTCGTGAGGTTAGCGGTCGATGTACCCGGAGCAAGCTCTCCGTTCCCCGTCGCCGTAAGGGTCGCGGAGTTCGATTCACCGAACTGAGCGCTCGCTGTCCCGCCGTTCGCCGTGCTTCCGCCGGTGCCAGTGATCCACAGCTGCGACGGTGATTGTGCGGCTTCTGCAGACTGTGTGGGGATGGTTGCTACTGCGAATGAGGCAGCGACAAGGCCGAGGGCGACAGCTGCCGAAACCGCAGACCGCCGCCGCGGTGGAACACCGCTATCGCGGGGCAAGAGGGATATACGCACGAGGGGTTTCCTTCTGTCGGGTCAGTGGCGTCCTGGTAGGCCCGCCGAGAGACTGGTGCGCACTCAGTCAAAACACAGGCCACGGCTCTCCTCGCCTTCGATATGCAGGTATCACCCGAAATCTCACCCAAACTCCCCCTCAACGGGGCGCGCGTCCAGCGTTTGGTGGCGGGATCCGGGCACAGCCAGCTGCATGCAGAGACGGTTACAAACCACGCTCAGCGGCGTCGGAAGAGTTGCACGATGCGGACGAAGTCGCACAGCAACGCCACGCAGAAAATCACGTCGAACGCGCACTGCGTGAGGGCGCGCCAGAGGCGCCGGATCTCGACGAGCACGGTGGGGACGCCGCTGCTGGCAGCCTTGTAGAGCCGGTCGCCAGCGCGGCCACGGCGCCCGAGCCGTACCCTGCTGGACGCGCTACCGGCGCTGCTCCAACGCGTCGCCCGCGAGGCCGAACGACGTGGAACGGGTCCGTCACCGAGACACGCCTCGAGACCAGCCGCAGCGCGTGTGACGGTGAGGTGCTCGACGACGACCGCGGTCAGCGCCCAGCCCAGCCCGCGGCGCGAGATCTTCGCGCAAGGCGCCGCGGCCTTCGAGATGTCTTGCCACCACGTCTTTCTGCAATGGTCACATCGGTGGCGGCGCGCCCTCACCTACAGGATCGTGGGCCGGCACCCGAAGGGCTCATGCGCGAGCCGACGGGCGACGGTGTCGCGCGGCACGCCTTCCGCACCGTGTTCGCGGCACCGCCCATCGTCATCGAAGACGCGGCACTCAACCACCGCCCGATCCGCGTCGAGATACTGCCAGACGGCTTCGAGACCGAGCTCATCAAGGCGGAGAACGTGGTGAGGCAGGGCGCGGCAACGGTCGCGTTGAGCACGTCGAGGTCTTCGGGTGGTGAGTGTAGGAACTTCCATCCCTGGGGCCTCGACACCTATCCAGCCGCCGCCCGCACCCGGCCTACATCCTCGATTTCGAAGAGCCGGTATCTGCCAGTGGGGCACGGATTCTCGGTCGGAATGATCTGCGCGGATGATGCATCACGATCGTGCTGGAGCTGCATCTTGAGCCACGGCAGAACTGCGGGGCAGCTCAGACATCGCGGGGGCCGACCCAGAAAGTAGGTCATCTTCCCGATGCTCGCTTGCGCGTTCTGGCCATTAACTTGCAGTGGCAGGCCCCCGGTGATGTTTCGGGTGACTCCTCGCGTGGCCGGCCGGCCTCGTCGAAGATCAGACGTCGAGTACCTGCCAGCCATGTGCCCCAAACGCTCGCCCCGGAGCGGAGCGGGAACCGGAACCGAGGAGCCCTTTTGCATGTCACGCGCGCGCTCGACGAGGCGTTGAACGAAACCGACTGGGAGCAGATCAACACACTGCTGGACGGGAGTTTCTACCGGTACCTGGCGACCGCACCGGACCTGCTGCACAGAGTGTTCGAGGCGGCCTCGGAAACCTGGTTCGAGGCGCACCCCCGGCATGCGATGTCTCGGGCGATCGCAGAGGCGGCGCAACGGCCCGGGATGGTTATCGATCCGGCCGCAGCGGCCGCGTTCCGCCGGTGGGTGCAGGGCCAACAGTCCCCCGCAATGCGGGACGTGTTGGGAGCACAGCAGGCGGACCTTCGGGAACTCCTCGCCCACGGGTGGTACCAGGACGCCGTGATCCTCGTCGACGAAGTCCTCGCGAACGTGCAGACCGCCCCGCACCGGCCCGAGGGATTCTCAGACGTGATGCCATCCGTGCTGCTGCGGTGTGGGACCGCCAGGCTGCTCGCCGCAGATCTCACGGGCGCCGCTGAGTGCTTCGCCGATGCCCTCCGGTTGGCGACTCACACGGTGGAGCACCCGTTTGCTCGATACGCGCGGGAACACCTCGCGCTCGTGCACGCCCTCGAGGAACGCTTCGCCGACGCTGCCGCCCTTCTCGGGGATGCGCCTGTCGAACGGAGCACACCAGGAACGCTGGCGTACCACTACGAACCCGCAGGGCTGCTCGCACGGGTGCTGCTGCAGACGGCGTCGCTGGATCTGGCCGCAGCAGAAAAGGCGCTGGAAGAGGTGGACGAGCCGATCGTTGCAGGGGATCTCGGCTGGGTGGCGATGCATGCCCGAGCCCGGGTCGCGCTCGCCTGCTCCCGACAGTGGGAGCTGGTCCATCGGATCAACACGCTGCTGGTCACCGGGTCGAAGCGCACCGCCGCGGGAACGATCGCGGGCAGCGTGCTGCGTTCGGATCTCGCGGGGCTCTACCAGTCCGTCGGGGATCTCCGGGCAGCGGAAAGCATCCTCAGCACCCCAGGGCTGTTGCACCGACCGGGGAGCCTGATCATCCCACTCGCCCGGCAAGCGCTCCTCCGCGGCAGGCCAGAACGGGCGCTCGCGCTGCTGCGGAACAACGAACACATCCGGCCCGGCACCACCCCCACCCGGCACCTCCCTACCGGGGCTGTCCTCTACGCCACCGCGGAGCTCGCCGTCTCCGGCGACATCACGCCCACCACCCTCGACCTCGCCGCGACCGCGGTGAATCACCACCACGCGTACAGCGCACTCAGCCACGCCTCCCCCGAGCTCCGTCAGCGGCTGCTGCCACTGATCGACCACACGGTCGATACGATTCCGGATCCCTGGACGTACCGGGAGCGGGTGAAGCTGACACCACGCGAACGAGACGTGCTCGCCGCGTTGAACGCGCACCCCACGATCAACCAGGTCGCAGCGGCCCTCTACGTCTCCCCGAACACGGCGAAGACCCACGTACGCGCGCTCTACCGTAAGCTCGGCGCCCACACCCGAGATGAAGCACTCTGGCTCGGCCGGCCCTGGCCGAGTTCCCCTGCTGGTCCGCGTCACGATCCGCGGACGCGCACATCCCAACGGGCATAGCCGGTATGCGAGCGCGAGTGCGCGCGGTTCCGGCTCAGAACGCGGCTCCCTTCCCGGGAAGGAAGCCGTCCGGCGTCAGTATGGTTCTTCGGGTCGCCGACACCGACCAGACACGCACCGCAACAAAGCGGTGGTCACCTTTCGCTACCGGTTCAATACCGTCATGCCACCCGAAGCACTGGCATGGAACACCCGAAGCGACACCGTTCCCGCCATCCCCGCACAGACCCCTCGCGACCGCGTCATGTCGATCCTCCTCGATCTGCAGACCTCGACACCCTCCCCGATGCTGTCCCTCACGATCCGCCGAACCCAGAAGGCGCGCGACGAAGTACTCGTCAACCACGGCCTGTCCCGCCAGCACGTGCAGGACGGCCTCGATGACTTCATCCCGCGCAGCGAGTACTTCCAATCCGTCCTGGCCGCCCCAGAAGACATCCTGGACTGGACCCGAGCGCCCCGGTTCTCGGAAAGCGCGCTCGCGCAGGACCATCTCCTCAGCGTCGGCATCACCCAGGGCATGTCGTTCGCGTTCATGCACCGGGACCGCGTGGTCGGCAGCGGCCACTTCCACTTCGTCGGCGTCACCGACTTCTCCGACGCCCAGTACCGGGCCCTCGACCAGGCACGAGTGGATCTGCAGGCCGAGATCGCGGCGTACGTCATCGCCGGCGACGTCGGCCTCACTTGCCGTGAACGCGAGATCCTCCGACTCGTGGCCGACGGGCTCTCCAATACGCAGATCAGTGACACTCTCACCGTGTCCCGGCACACCGTGAACACGCACGTCGAACACATCCTGACCAAGTTGCGCGTCTCCAACCGCGTGCAAGCGGTCCGGATCGCAGCGATCGTCGGGCTGGTCTGACCTCTGACCCCCACACGGGGAGGATGGGTTTTGGTGTGATCTTCACCGTCGAGGCTGAGGAAGAGCACCGTTTCAACGCCGTCACCGCCTGGACCCGGCACCGAGGAGACACGCCCCAGTTCTCCGAGAGCCCGATGAGCGCCCCGCCACGCATCGCACATGCGCCGGATGCCACCCGGCCGCCGCCCCTCACCCCCGCGCGCTGCTGCGCGCCCGAAACCACACGGTCAGCTCGCGCACCGCTCGCGCGGTGACGGAGTCGTCGTCCGACTCGAGATCGTCGAACGTGTCGCGGAACCCCTCGGGCGCGGGGGTGCCGGGCGCGTCGATGGGCTCGTAGCCCATGGTCCACTCCGAGTAGCTGCGTCGGTCGATGCCTTCGTTCAGAAGGACGCGCATGTCGACGTGGCGGGGGTCGCGACGGAGGGTCTCGACCAGGTCGAGGACCGTCGGGCGCGGGCCCTCGAGCACCTGGATGAACCGCCCGCCGCGGTACAGCAGCAGGCCCGTCAGCCCCTTCGCGGCGTTGGCCGTCCTGCTCTGGGCAAGCAGGTCGCCGAGCTGCGACGCCTCGAACGACGTCGCGGCGGTGCTGACATAGACGACCGAGACCAGGTCGTCGACGGCCCCCGCGCTCATCGGATCCGCCTCAGCTCGACCGACGCATCGTGGGGCGGATGCGCCGACGTCACCGCCGTCATCGCCGCGACGAGCACGTCGAACCGTCCGACCACCTCAGACCGCGGGCCGAAGGCCAGGTACGACCCGTCGGACTGCCGGTCGACGTACCCGAGAAAATCGCCGCGTCGGCTGCCGACGTGGAAGCCGTCTTCGACGCGGGCCCAGGTCACGCCCGCGCCCCATCCTTCGCCGGTAGCCACTCTGGTCCGCCTCCTCTGACCGCGCATGGAGCATCGCGCGACAGCCGAAACTACCTGCCCCCTCCGACATCGACGGGCCCTTGACAGAACCGGTGTCGGTCGTGCGCCCCGTCCGCGCACGGCGGCGGCACGCCACGGTCGCGCCGGTGCACGACCGCCGACGGGGACCGCGGATGCCGTCGCCCTCCCGCGGCACCGTCAGCGGGCGGAGGCCAGCTGCCCGAGGATCGCGTCCGCGTCGTCCGTCCCCGACGCCTCGACGATGCGACGCCCGACGACCCGGTAGATCGCGAACTGGGCGACGTTGACGCGCCGGCGCGTGGCATCCACGTGTCGATAGGCGCCGACGTGCGTACCGCTGCCACGGAGGTGCACGGCCAGGCGATCGTCTTCGACGACCACCTGGATACGCCGCCACCGCCAGTCGGGGAAGCCGTGCAGCAGGTCGGCGAGATCGGCGATCCAGGCGTCGGCGCCGGCGGGGAGATGCGCGCGGCGCACGTCGGTCGCGAGAAACTCCCGCACGTCGTCGAGATCGTGCCGGTTCAGGGCGTCGAGCAGCTCGGCGAACCATTCGTGCATCTGCCACGGCTCCATCGAGACATTATGACCACGCGATGCCGCCACTCGGCAGGCGTGCGGCAGCGGGCAGACACGTTGCACGTCGAGGACACGCTGGTTCGGGCCACGGCCGCATCAGCGCCCGCGACACGGGAGGGCAGCCGCGCGGCGACGGGCCGGGGATCAGGCGCCGTCCGGCGGACCCGGCTCCTCGGCTTCGAGCGCGGACGCCCCCGCCCGCCGCGGCCCCCGCCCCGGGTCGGCGGCCTCGAGCTGCGCGAACGTGTCGAGCAGCTCGCCGACGTGGTGTCCCTGGTCGAGTGGATGCCGCAGGGGCCGGTCGGGATTGAGTCGATAGGTGTTGCGCCGGCCGACGCGTTCGCGGGTGAGGTAGCCCTCTTCCTCGAGCTCGCCGACGATGCGCTGCGCTGCGCGTTCGGTGACCCCGACGAGGGTCGCGACGTCTCGCAGCAGGATCTCGGGGTTCGCGGCCACACACAGCAGGACATGGGCGTGATTGGTCAGGAATGTCCACCGCGCCATCCGCCCAGGCTACCCCGCTCGGACGCGGTTCACGACACTGTGTTTACTGATTTACAAAACGTGCTATGTTTTTCGCGTTTTAGGTTGCATGTGACGTGAGGAGTGGCCGATGTGGGAGAGCGTGGCGTTCGTGATCGCCGTGGCGGCGCCGTGGATCGGCGTCGCCGCCGCCGTCCTGCCGGTGGCAGACGGCTCCGCCGCGCGCCACGCGGCGTGGGCGACCGCGACGGGCGCCGTCGCCGCCGTGAGCGGCGGCGCGATGGCCGCCGCGGGCGAGCGACCGCCCGGGGGCGAGATGTGGGCGGGCGACGCGGTGACCGTGCTGATGCTGATCCTGGTGTCGGGGCTGAGCGCCGTGATCCAGCTGTTCGCCCTGCGCTACCTGCGCGGCGATGCCCGGCAGCGCTGGTTCGCGATCTGGGCGAACGCGCTGACCGGAAGCACCGCCGTCATGGTGTCCGCCGGCACGGTGGTCTCGTTCGCCGTCGGATGGATCGCCGCGGGGGTATCGCTCGTCTGCCTGCTGAACACCTACGGGTCTCTGCCGCAGGCCCGGCAGGGGGTGCGGCGCACCGCGCTCAGCCTGCTGGTCGCCGACGCCCCCCTGGTCGTCGCAGTGCTCGTGCTGGCCGTCTCGGCGGGAGGCGACGTCCGGCTCGACCGCGTGGGCGACGTGCTCTCGGCCGAGGTCGCCCTGCCGGTGGCGCTGCTGCTCGTGATCTCAGCGCTCGGTAGGTCGGCCCAGATCCCGTTCCACCGGTGGCTGCCGGCGACCCTCTCGGCTCCGACGCCGGTCTCGGCGCTGCTGCACGCCGGAGTGGTGAACGCCGGCGCGATCCTGCTCATCCGGTTCGCCCCGCTGATCGCCCCGCTCTCGGTCGCGATGCTGGTCGTGTTCGTCGCGGGATCCGCGACGCTCGTGTATGCCACGGCCGTACGACTGGTGAAGCCCGACGTGAAGGGGCGCCTGGTGTTCTCGACGGCCGGCCAGATGGGGTTCATGATGATGGCGATCGGGCTGGGCGCGTTCGCCGGTGCCGTGTTCCACCTCATCGCCCACGCCCTGTACAAGTCGGGCCTGTTCCTCTCTGCCGGCAGCGGGGTCGCGGCCCACACCGACCGCCGCGCGTGGCCCGCGCCCCAGCCCGTCCGGCGCACCACGACGGTGATCGCGATCCTCATCGCCGTCGCACTGACGATCGGGGTGCTCTCGGTCGGCAAGGCCGTCCTGTCGCTGCAGGTGACCCCCGCCGGTCTCGCGCTGCTCGGGTTCGTCGCGTGCACGGGGATCGTCGGGATCACGGCGGGACTGCGCCGAGCGCTGTCGCCCGGCACGGTGATCGGCGCGATCGTGGTCGTCGCCGGCGGCGGCCTCGTGTACCTCGCCTTCCTCGGGGTCTTCGAGAGCCTGATCGCGCCCCGCGTCACGGCCCAGCCCGTGTCGCCGTGGCTGCTGCTGGTGCCGGGCGCGCTGCTCCTCGCCATCGAGCTGCTGTCGCGGTCCCGCCGAGGCACCGCCCCGCTGCGCGACGCCCTGTACGCACGGACCCTCGCCGCCTCGGCCGTACGCCCGGCCCACGGCATCCGCACCGTTCCCTCACGTCAGACAGGAGTCGTCAAGTGAACCTGCTCGTCCAGACCCACGTCGCCCGGGCCGCCCACGAGGTGGTCTCCGCCTGGCCGATCGAGTCGTTCATCGCCGTCAATCCGCTCGCCGCGCAAGAGGGGGTCCGGTTCGCAGACGTCCGCGAGCCCGGTGTCTCGCTCACCCTGACACCACCGCAGTACCGGGCGGCGCTCGCGGCGGGCCGGATCACGCATGCCGACCTGGTCGCCGCAGTGCACGAACGCGTCGGCGAGGTGGCAGGCCTCTCGCCCATCGACATCGGCGGGATGCCGCGCGCGGCGTCCGAGATCCTGGTCGGCGACATGCTCGCCACCGACCCCCTCTCGCCGCCCACCGCCACGGGGCCGTCGCCCGACCCGCTCGAGCGGTACGTCACCCCCTGGGTGGCCGCCTTTCTCGACCCCGACCCCCAATGGCCCATGCCCGGCCGCGAGCGCGGGCTCTACTCGGCGTGGCGGGCCCTGGCCGTGCACGACCCCCATCTGACGCGGGAGGCCCGGCGGCGGGTGGCGCTCCTTCCCGACCGCGCCCTGCCCGCCCTCTCGGCATGCCTGGCCCACCTGGGGATCGCCGAGGCCGAGACCGTCCGCGCACTGACCGACGAGCTGAGGGCGCTGCCCGGCTGGGCCGGCTACGTGAAGTGGCGCGGCGAGCGCAGCGGCGACATCGACCTGACCGAGTACCTCGCCGTCCGTCTCGCCCTGCGGCACGGCCTCGGCCTCGCCGCTGCGCCACCCGCCGACGACCGGGGGGCGCCCCACGAGGACGACATGTGGGTGCGTGCCGAGAAGCTGGCGGCCGGCCTCTCGGGCTCGGCCGCCCGCCGTGCCGACGTCGCGGCGCTCGCCCGGGTGCTGGCCCTGCACCCGTCCGGCGAGCACCTGTTCACCTGGCAGGCCGCCTACGAAGGGCACTACCGCACCGCCCTGCTGCGCGTGCTCGACGCGGTCGCCTCTCCCGCCGACGGGTCGGTCTCGCCGACCGGGTCGACGGCACGCCGCCCGGACGCGCAGGTGGTGATGTGCATCGACCCGCGGTCCGAGGGCGTCCGCCGGCACCTCGAGGCCGACCCCGGCATCGAGACGCTCGGGTTCGCCGGCTTCTTCGGCGTGCCCATCCGGTTCGCCCCGTACGGGGGACGCGGGGCCGTCGACTCGCTGCCCGCCCTGGTGCGCCCGCGGCACACGGTCACCGAGGCCCCCGCCGCACCGGCGCGCGCCCGTCGGCGCACCCGTGGGCTGCGGGCGCTCGATGCGGCGGCACACGCCCTGCACACCGCAGAGAACGCGACCGCGACGCCGCTCGCGCTGGCCGAGACCACCGGCTGGGCCTTCGGCGTGGCGTCGCTCACCCGCACCGTCGCCCCGACCCTGCACCGCACCGTGACGCAGAGGTGGCGGCGCCTGGTGGCCCCGCCCTCGCCGAGCGAGGTCACCGTCACCGACGCGTTCACTCTCGACGAGCGCGTGACGTTCGCCGAGGCGGCCCTGCGGACGATGGGCCTCGACCGGTTCGCGCGTCTCGTCGTGCTGACCGGGCACGGTTCGACGAGCACCAACAACCTGTATCAGGCGGCTCTCGACTGCGGCGCGTGCGGCGGCAACCCGGGAGCGGCGAACGCGCGGGCGGCGGCGGCGATCTTCAACGACCCGGCCGTTCGCGACCGTCTCGACGCCCGCGGGCTCGCGATCCCCGACGACACCGTGTTCGTGGCCGCGCTGCACGACACCGTCGCCGACACCGTCACGGTGCTCGACACCCACCTGATCCCCGGCTCCCACACGGCCGAGGCGGCGGCGTTCACCGCGCGAGCGGCCGAGGCGGCCGATCGGCTGGTCCGCGAGCGTGCCGCCGACCTTCCCGGCGCGCACGCGCGGCAGTCGCTGAACCGGCTGCGGTCGCGCGCGCACGACTGGGCCGAGGTCTATCCCGAGCTCGGGCTCGCCGGCAACGCCGCGATGATCGTCGGACCGCGCGAGATGACCGCCGGCATCGACCTCGGGCGACGGGTGTTCCTGCACTCGTACCGGGCCGAGGTCGACCCGAGCGGTGCCGGGCTCGAGACGATTCTCACCGCGCCGTTGATCGTGGCCCAGTGGATCAATCACCAGTACTACTTCTCGAGCCTCAACCCCGACACCCTCGGCGCCGGCACGAAGACGATCCACAACGCCATCGGGGGGATCGGCGTGCTCTCGGGGCACGGCGGCGACCTGCGCCGCGGGCTGCCCTGGCAGTCGGTCGCCGTCGGCGACACCCTGCTGCACGAGCCGCTGCGGCTCAGTGTGCTCGTGCAGGCGCCGCTGGAGCGGATCGGAGAGATCGTCTCGGGCAACCAGGTGCTGCGCCACCTGCTCGACAACGACTGGATCACGCTCACCGCTCGCGACGCGCCCCACTCCCCCTGGTTCCGCCACACCCCCTACGGCTGGTCGCGCACCAGCCGCCACACCGATGAAACGGAGACCCTGTGATGCACGGACTGACCCGCATGATCAAAGTCGAGATCGTCGTCCCCGGCCGCGACGCCCCCGCGATCCGCGGTCTGATCACCGCGGCCGGAGCGACCGGGTACACCTCCGTCTCGGGGGTGTCCGGGATCGGCCATCACGGCCATCACTCCGGCGCTCTGCTCTTCAACGATCACGACACGCTCACGATGCTCATCACCGTGCTGCCACCCGAACGGGCCGACGAGCTGATCGCCGCCGTCCGCGATCTGCTGACCACCGGCAGCGGGGTGATGTTCGTCACCGACACCTTCGTCAGCCGCCCCGAGTACTTCCAGTGAGCGCGGGAGGGGTGGGGATCCTCTTCCCACCCCTCCCGCGCTCAGCGCTCCAGCACCACCGCGAGGCCTTGGCCGACGCCGATGCAGATCGCCGTCACCGCGACGCCGCCGCCGCGCCGCTTCAGCTCGTGCGCGGCGCGGGCGATGAGGCGTCCGCCCGAGGCGCCGAGCGGGTGGCCGATCGCGATGGCGCCGCCGTTCTGGTTGAGCAGCTCGGGGTCGAGCTCGGTCCACAGCTTCGCGCAGGCGAGCGACTGCGACGCGAACGCCTCGTTCAGCTCGACGAACGACACATCGCTCCATGACCGTCCGGCCCGCGCGAGCGCGCGGTTCGCGGCCTCGACGGGGGCGACACCGAACACGTCGGGGTCGTTGGCGAACGCGGCGCGGCCGGCGATACGCGCCAGGGGCTCGGCATCCAGCGCCCCTTCCGCCCCCAGCAGCACCGCCGATGCCCCGTCGTTGATGGGCGAGGAGTTGCCCGCCGTCACGGTGCCGTCCTTCTCGAACGCCGGGCGCAGGCCCGCGAGCACCTCGGCGGTCGAGTCGTCGCGGATGCCTTCGTCGCGGGCCAGCTCGTGGCCCTGGACCTGCACGATCTCGTCGGCGAACCGGCCTCCGGCCCACGCGGCGGCGGCCAGGCGGTGGCTGCGGGCGGCGAAGGCATCCTGCTGCTCGCGCGAGATCTCGTAGATCCGGGCGAGCTTCTCGGCGCTCTCTCCGTTCGAGATCGTCCAGTCCTTGCGCAGCCGCGGGTTGGTCATGCGCCAGCCGATCGAGGTGTTCCACATCGTCTGGTTCGCCGCGGGGAAGGGTCGCGGGCTCTTCTCCACGACGAACGGCGCGCGGGTCATCGACTCGACGCCGCCGGCGAGGATGACGTCGGCGTCGCCGGCCTCGATCGCGCGCGAGCCCTGGATGACGGCATCCAGAGACGACCCGCACAGGCGGTTGATCGTGGTGCCGGGCACCGACGACGGGAAGCCCGCGAGCAGGGCCGCGAAGCGCGCGACGTCGCGGTTGTCCTCACCCGCCTGGTTGGCGTCGCCGAAGATCACGTCGTCGATGCGAGCCGGGTCGAGCCCCGTGCGCTCGACGACGGATGCCATGACGGTCGCCGCGAGATCATCGGGGCGCACGTCGGCGAAGGCCTTGCCGTGCCGGGCGAAGGGGGTGCGGACGGCGTCGTAGACGAAGGATGCGGGCATGGGTCAGGCTTCCTGTCCGATGAGGGGAAGACCGAGCAGCGCCTCGATCTCGGCATGGGTGTTGTCGCCGAACAGCTCGCGCACGCGGAAGCCGTCGGGGGTGACGTCGAAGACGCCGTGGTCGGTGTAGACGCGCGAGACGCAGCCGACACCGGTCAGCGGGTAGGTGCACGCCGCGACGAGCTTGGGGTCTCCGCCCTTGGTGAGCAGGTCGGTCATGACGTAGACGTCTTTCGCGCCGATCGCGAGGTCCATCGCGCCGCCCACCGCCGGGATGGCCCCGGGCTCGCCCGTCGACCAGTTGGCGAGGTCGCCGCTCGCCGACACCTGGAACGCCCCCAGCACGCACACGTCGAGGTGCCCGCCGCGCATCATGGCGAACGAGTCGGCGTGGTGGAAGTACGCCGCCCCGGCGAGCGCGGTGACGGGCTGTTTGCCGGCGTTGATGAGGTCGGGGTCGATGCGACCGCGCTCGGGGGCGGGCCCCATGCCGAGCATGCCGTTCTCGGTGTGCAGCACGATCTCGAGGCCCTCGGGCAGGTCGTCGGCGACGAGGGTGGGGGCTCCGATGCCGAGGTTCACGACGGCACCTTCGGGAATGTCGGATGCCACGCGCGCGGCGAGGTCACGACGGGAGATGCGGGTGGTCACTGCGCGGCCCTCTCTTCTGCGCGCGACGCGCGCTCTGCCCGGCTCATCGCCCGTCGCCTTCCGCGGCGAGGGGTCGGCCCTCGATGTCGACGCCGCCGACGAACGCGCCGTCGCGCAGCCACGCGCGCTCGCCCACGGCGACGACGCGGTCGACGTACAGCCCGGGCGTCACGACGGCTTCGGGATCGAGGTCGCCGAGCGCGACGATCTCGTCGACCTGCACGATGGTCGTCGACGCCGCGGCCGCCATGATGGGCCCGAAGTTGCGGGCGGTCTCGCGGTAGACGAGGTTGCCCCAACGATCGGCGCGGCGCGCGCTGACGAGCGCGACATCGGCGTGGATGGGGTACTCGAGCACGTAGTCGCGCCCGTCGATGCGGCGCGTCTCTTTGCCCTCGGCCAGCTGCGTGCCGAAGCCGGTGGGGGTGAAGAACCCGCCGATGCCGGCGCCCGCGGCGCGGATGCGCTCGGCCAGGTTGCCCTGCGGCACGAGCTCGAGCTCGACCTCGCCCGCGCGGTACAGGCGGTCGAACACCCACGAGTCGCTCTGGCGGGGGAACGAGCAGATCATCTTGCGCACCCGGCCCGCGGCGAGCAGCGCCGCCAATCCGGTGTCGCCGTTGCCGGCGTTGTTGTTGACGACGGTCAGCTCGCGAGCGCCCTGCGCGATGAGGGCGTCGATCAGCTCGACGGGCTGCCCCGCACGACCGAAGCCGCCGATCATCACGGTGGCCCCGTCGGCGATCCCGGCGACGGCAGCGGCGACGTCGACGACGGTCTTGTCGATCACGATGCGTCTCCGTCGCCGAAGACCTCGGAGGCGATGCGGAACGCCGTGTTCGCGGCCGGCACGCCCGAGTAGATCGCCGACTGCAGGATCACCTCGCGGATCTCGTCGAGCGTGAGGCCGTTGCGCAGCGCCGCGCGCAGGTGCATCGCCAGCTCTTCGTGGTGGCCGTGGGCGATGAGCGAGCTGAGCACCGCGACCGAGCGCGAACGGCGATCGAGACCCGGCCGCGACCACACGTCGCCCCAGGCCACGCGGGTGATGAAGTCCTGCCAGTCGGTGGTCAGGTCGGTCGCCGCGGCGGTGGCGCGGTCGACGTGGGCGTCGGACAGCACCTCGCGGCGCACCGCCATCCCCTGGTCGTGGCGTTCCTGGTCGGTGGGCATCAGGCGTCTCCTCGGGTGACAGAAGCGAAGAACGAGCGCAGCAGCGCGGCGACGACCTCGGGCTGCTCGGCCGGGGGAAGGTGCGCGGCGCCGTCGATGCGTGCGACGCGGCCGCGCTGCACGCCTTCGGCGATCTCGACCGCCTTCGCCTCGGGGGCGACCGCGTCGTGCTCGCCCCACGCCGCGAGCACCGGCGTGCCGATCTCGCCCAGACGGGGGCGCACATCGTACGCCGCGAGCGCCTCGCAGCACCGGGCGTAGCTGTCGTCGTCGGCGTCTTGCAACGCGTGCAGCAGCCGCCCGCTCAGCTCGGGGCGGCGGGTCATCGAGTCGGGCGCGAACCACCGCTGCGCCGACCCGACGATCAGGCTCGACGTGCTCTGCGCGCGCGCCTGGGCCGCGCGCTCGGCCCACGCGTCGGGGTCGCCGAGCCGAGCCCCGGATGCCACGATCGCCGCGCCCCGCACCCGGTCGCCGTGCCGCAGCGCGAGCTCGAGGCCCGTGGCACCGCCGAGCGACACCCCGGCGTACAGGAAGGTCTGGTCGGGCACGGCCGCCGCCACGGCGTCGGCGAGGTCGCCGACGGTGAAGGCCGCGCGGGCCAGTGGGCCGACGCCGTGGCCCGGCAGATCCCAGGCCGACACGCGGTAGTCGTCGGCGAGCAGGGGCACGACGTCGTCCCACAGGATCGTCGAGGTGCCGAGCGAGGGGCCGAGCACGACGAGCGGGGCGCCGGCGGGGCCGACGGGGGCGGTGAGGGCGATCATGCACGGTCTCCGAGCTCATCGACGAGACGGGGGGCCAGCCCGACGTAGGCCGCGGGGTCGAGCAGCGCCTCGACGTCGAGGTCGGCGGCCTCGGGCAGCGCCCGCAGACGCGCCGAGAGATCGCCGTCGCCGCCCAGCAGGTCCGTGAAACGCTCGACGCCGATCCGCGGCACGAGCACCGCCCGCAGACGCTCGCTCACGATGAGCCCGCCCGTCAGGCCGACGTTGCGGGCGACGGCATCCGCGTCGACGCGCAGACCGCGCGCGATGAACACGCCGTGCGCCGCCGCCCCCAGGGCCACGCGGCACAGCTCGCGCAGCGCGGGCCACTCGGCGTGCCAGGCGCCGTCGGGCCGCTCGTCGACGGCTGCCGCCGCGGCCGCGTGCACGGTGGCGCCGAGCAGGGGGGCGCGCAGCGCCGCCGCGCGCAGCAGCACGGATGCCACCGGGTTGGCCTTGTGCGGCATCGCCGACGATCCGCCCGCCGACGGCTCCGACAGCTCGCCGATCTCGGTGCGACCGAGCGTCGCCACATCGGCGGCCAGCACGCCGAGCGCGTCGACGGCCTGCACGAGGGCGTCGGCGAGCTCGGTGAACGGCCACCGCTGCGTGTGCCACGGGGCGTCGGGGGCCGCCAGGCCGAGGGCGGCCGCGAAGGCGCCCGGCAGTGCGGCGGCGGCCTCGACCCCCACGTCCGAGGCCGCCGCCGACAGGGTTCCCGCGGCGCCGCCGAGCTGAGCGGGCAGGACGTCGCGCGCCTCGCGCACCCGCGCCGCGGCGCGGCGCACGCCGCGCACCCACCCCGCAGCCCGGGCGCCGACCGTGGTGGGCACGGCGTGCTGGGTCAGGGTGCGGGCCGCGGCGACCACGTCACGGTTCTCACGGGCGAACGCGGTCAGCGCGTCGTCGATCGCGTCGAGGTCACGCGCGATCGCGGCGGCGGCGGCGCGGGCGACGAGGGCGAGCGCCGTGTCGAGGATGTCTTGACTGGTCGCGCCGCGGTGGATCCACGGGCGCGCCGCGGCGGGCACCCGCGCCCGCAGCAGCCCCACGAGCGGGATCACCGGGTTGCCGCCGGCGACGCCCGCGGCCGCGAGCGCCGCGACGTCGAGGCCGTGCGGGTCGAGCGCGGCGGCCACGGCGTCGGCCAGATCGCGCCCGACCGCCCCGCTGGCCGCATACGCCGACGTCAGCGCGACCTCGGCGGCCACGAGGGCGTCGAGCACGGCGGCATCCGACACCGCCGCGTCATGGCCGAGCGTGCCGGGCGAGAGCAGACCCGCATCGAAGGCGTCAAAAGACAAGGAACACCGTCTCGTTCTCGCCCTGCAGACGGATGTCGTGGCGCAGATGGCCCTCGGGCGTGCGGGTGGCGACGAGCGTGTCGCGCTCGTCGGCCGACAGTGTCGACAGCAGCGGGTCGGTCGCGAGCGCGTCGGCATCGTCGGGCACATAGATGCGCGTGTGCAGCTTGTCGGGCAGGCCGCGCGCGAACACGACGGTCGCGAAGAAGCCGGCCGCGCCCCGGATGCCGCCCGGCGCGCGCGTCCAGAACTCGTAATGCCCCTCGTCGTCGGTGAAGGCGCGCCCGAAGCCCGTGAAGGTGTGGTCGTCGCGACGGAACGCCCCGCGGGCTCGCGGGACGGAGCCGTCGATGTCAGCGCCGAAGATCTCGACCGCCGCATCGGGGATCGGCGCCCCAGCGCCGTCGTACACGGTCCCGCCCAGCACGATCGCGCCCGGCGAGTGCGGGAAGACGACCTCGTGCTGCTTCGGGAACTCCAGGCCGTAGGCGAAGAACGGGCCCACCGTCTGGCCCGGCGTCGGGCTGTGGGTCTTGGCGGGAACACGACTCATGAGGCGTCCTCGGGCTCGAAATAGGTGGCATCCGGGCCGTCGACGACGATGTCGAAGCGGTACCCCGTCGCCCACTCGGGCGAGGTGAGGTCGTGGTCGTAGACGCCCACGAGGGCATCGCGGTCGCGCTGGCGGCGGATGGTGTTGTAGATCGGGTCGAGCGCGAAGAGCGGGTCGCCCGGGAAGTACATCTGCGTCACGAGGCGCTGCGTGAACGACGAGCCGAACACCGAGAAGTGGATGTGGGCGGGGCGCCAGGCGTTGCGGTGGTTCTTCCACGGGTACGGACCCGGCTTGATCGTCGTGAAGAGGTACTCGCCGCGGTCGTTCGTCACCGTGCGACCCGCGCCCGTGAAGTTGGGGTCGAGCGGAGCGGGGTGCTGGTCGCGCTGGTGGATGTAGCGCCCCGCCGAGTTGGCCTGCCAGATCTCGATGAGCTGGTTCGCCAGGGGGCGCCCCCACGAGTCGAGCAGCCGTCCGCGCACCGTCATGCGCTCGCCCAGCGGCTCGCCCGCGTGCTGCAGCGTCAGATCGGACTCGATCGCCGCGACGTCGCGCTGACCGAACGCGGGCGAGAAGAGCTCGATGGTCTCGGGGTCGACGAGCCGGGGGTTCTTGGTCGGATGGCGCAGCACGCTCGAGCGGTACGGGGCGAAGTCGTGCGCGGTGAGCGGCACGCGCTCGCCGGCGGCCTCGCGCGCGTCGAGCTCGGCGTGGCGGTCACGGATCTCGCGCGTGATCTCGTCTTGCGACGCCTGATCGGGCGCCGCCAACAGCGTCTCGGGCGCTGCGGCCGGGGTGTGCGACATGGGGTCTCCTTCGACCGCTCCATCGTGCTGCACGGGAGGCGATGGGGTCCAGCATGTCCCGCTGAATGGGAATCGTGGCATCCTGAGCCCATGGCGAACTCCTCCTCGGGCGACTCGGTGACCGACCGGCTGGTGCGCATCCTCGAGACCTTCACCCCCACGCGCACGGCCCAGACGACCGCCGACATCGGCCGACGCGCCGGCCTGCCGCGATCGTCGGCGCACCGCATCGTCGGCGAGCTCGTCGACGCCGGGCTGCTCGAACGCGACGACGACCGCCGCGTGCGGGTGGGCATGCGCCTGTGGGAGCTGGCGACGCGGTCGTCGCACGCCCTGCGGCTGCGGCAGGCGGCGCTGCCGTTCATGGAGCGGGTGCAGGTGCGGGTGCGCGAGCACACCCAGCTCGCGATCCTCGAACAGGACGAGGCGCTCTTCCTCGAGCGCCTGAGCGCCCCCGACTCCGGCGCGAACGTCACCCGGGTGGCGGGCCGTCTGCCCGTCCACGCCTCGTCGTCGGGCCTGGTGCTGCTCGCCTTCGCCGCGCACGACGTGCGGGAGCGGGTTCTCGCGTCTCGCCTCGCCCCCGTCACCCCCCAGACGATCACCGACCCCGTCGAGCTGCGACGCAAGCTCGCCGAGGTGCGCACGCTCGGCCACGCGATCGCCCCCGGTTACGTCGACGAGGTGTCGACCGGCGTGGCCGTGCCCGTCCGCGACGAGACCGGCGAGGTCGTCGCCGCCCTGTCGGTGGTGCTCCCCCGAGACGCAGAGACCCCGTACGCGCTCGTCGAGCTGCGGCGCGCGGCCGGCGACGTCGAGCGGGCCCTCGGCTACCGCCGCTGATCAGCGCCCGCGACGCACGACTCCGGCAGAAGCCCCCACCCGCCGCCCGCAGGCCCCGCCGACCCCCGGCCCTGCCGGAGTCGTGCCGCGTCCCCGGCGCGACACGGGCCCGCGGCCCCCTACGGGCCCCGTCAAGGTACGGCCGGGCGGCCTTCCCCCGCGCTCGCCACATGATCCCGTTGAACGGGATCATACGCACTCCCCATGGGTGTCGCGCGAGACGATCGCGGACATCGAGTCGAAGGAGACGCCATGAGACGCACCGTCCGCACCCGTGTCGCGATCGTCGGGGCCGGCCCCGCCGGGCTGCTGCTGTCGCATCTGCTCGCGGGGGTCGGCATCGAGTCGATCGTCGTCGACCGGCGTCCGCGCGACGAGATCGAGGGCACCATCCGCGCCGGCATCCTCGAACAGGGCACGGTCGAGCTGCTCGACACGCTCGGCCCGGCCTCGCGTGCGCGCACCGACGGCGTCCGCCACGACGGCATCGAGCTGCGCTTCGCCGACGAGAGCCACCGCATCGACTTCGCCGCCCTGACGGGGCGGGCGGTGTGGCTCTACCCGCAGCACGAGGTGCTGAAAGACCTCGTCGCGGCGCGCCTGCACGCCGGTCAAGACCTGCGCTTCGGCGTCACCGCCGAGCACGTCGCCGACGCCGACACCGCCCGCCCACGCGTCATCGCGCGCGACGCCGAGGGCGTCCGGCTCGAGATCGACGCCGAGGTCGTCGTCGGCTCCGACGGCTCGCGCAGCGTGGTGCGCTCGGCCGTCGGCGGCGCGCGCGAGGGCCTCTTCCGCGAATACCCGTTCGCGTGGCTCGGCATCCTGTGCCAGGCGCCGCCGAGCGCCCCCGAGCTCATCTACAGCGCCTCGTCCGACGGTTTCGCACTCATCAGCCAGCGGTCGCCGACGGTGCAGCGCATGTACATGCAGTGCGACCCCGCGGCCGATCCGGCCGCGTTCAGCGAGACCGAGCTGTGGGACGAGCTGCAGAAGCGGGTACCGGGCACGACGCTGCGACGCGGCCCGATCTTCCAGCGCGACGTGCTGCGCTTTCGCAGCTTCGTCGCGGGGTCGTTGCAGAGGGGGCGCGTCGTCCTGGTCGGCGACGCGGCGCACACGGTGCCACCCACCGGGGCGAAGGGCATGAACCTCGCCGTCGCCGACGTGCGGCTGCTGGCCGAGGCGCTGCGGGGCCTGCTGCTCGAGAACGACCCGCGCGCGTTCGACGCCTATGCCGACCGCGCCCTGCACCGCATCTGGAAGGCGCAGCACTTCTCGTGGTGGATGACGAGCCTGCTGCACGTCGCCCCGGATGCCACCGGCTTCGACCGTCGGCGACAGCTCGGCGAGCTGCGCACCGTGGTCGAGTCCGAGGCGGCGTGCACCGCTCTGGCCGAGGCCTATTGCGGCTGGCCGTTCGAGGCGTGATCCGGCGGCTCGCGCGCGGCCGACCCGGACACCCCTGGTCGACCGCGGCGATGAGCGCGCCGCCCCGCCCCCGCCGTCAGTCGGTGCGGAACGGGCTCGGGACGACGGGGAACGTGCCCGTGTACCCCTCGCGCTGTGCGGCGATCTCGGCGATGCGCTTGCGGCAGGCGAACCACCCGGCGACGATCAGCAGGCTCGCGACGATCGCGACCCCCAGCGTCGCGGGCGAGTCGATGAACACGAGCACGAGCACGACCGCCAAGAACACGAGGGTCAGGTACCCGGTGTAGGGCGCCCAGAACAGGCGGAACGAGGGTCGCGTCAGCTCGCCGCGATCGGCCAGCTTCTTGAGGCGCATCTGGCAGACGATGATGGTCGCCCAGGTGACCAGGATGCCGACGGCGGCGACGTTCAGCACCGTCTCGAAGGCGTCGCTGGGCGCCACGAAGTTGATCGCGACGCCCAACAGGGCGACGACGGCGGTGATCGCGATGCCGCCGTAGGGCACCCCAGCCTTGTTCATGCGCGCCGCGAACCGCGGCGCCGAACCGGCGACCGCCATCGAGCGCAGGATCCGGCCGGTCGAGTACAGCCCGGCGTTCAGCGACGACAGGGCGGCGGTCAGCACGACGAGGTTCATGATGACGTCGACCCCGGGAACGCCGATCGAGGCGAAGAACGTCACGAAGGGGCTCTCGTCCTTCGAGTACGCCGTGTAGGGCAGCAGCAGCGCGAGCAGCAGCACCGAGCCGACGTAGAAGATCGCGACGCGGAAGATGACCGAGTTGATCGCGCGCGGCATGACCTTCTCGGGGTTCTTCGTCTCGCCGGCCGCGGTGCCGACGAGCTCGATCGAGGCGTAGGCGAACACCACGCCCTGCATGAGGATGATCGCGGGCAGGATGCCGTTGGGGAAGAATCCGCCGTTGTCGGCGATGAGCGAGAACCCGACGGGCCCACCCGTGGGGGTGCCGAAGACGACGAAATAGATGCCGACGAGCAGGAAGGCGATGAGCGCGGCGACCTTGATGAGCGCGAACCAGAACTCGAGCTCGCCGAAGACCTTGACCGAGACGAGGTTGACGCTGAGGACGGTCACGAGGGCGAGCAGAGCCCACACCCACTGCGGCACGGCGCCGATCCACGGCACGTATTTGCCGAAGAAGTTCATGTAGAGCGCGGCAGCCGTGATGTCGACCATGGTGGTCGTGGCCCAGTTGATCCAGTAGAACCAGCCCGAGACGAACGCCGCCTTCTCGCCGAAGAACTCGCGCGCGTACGAGACGAACGAGCCCGAGGTGGGCCGGTGCAGCACCAGCTCGCCGAGGGCCCGCAAGATGAAGAAGGCGAAGAGTCCGCACACGGCGTACGAGAGGACGATCGCGGGGCCCGCCTGAGCGAGGCGTCCCCCGGCGCCGAGGAAGAGCCCGGTGCCGATGGCGCCGCCGATGGCGATCATCTGCACCTGACGCGACGACAGGCGCTTGTGGTACCCGGTGTCTTCGGACTGCGGGACGGGACGCGTGTGCGGCTCGGCGCCGCCGCCGCGCGGAGAAGTGGAGTCGTTCACGTACCCATCTTTGGGTTCCGAGCGCTCCACCCGGGAGGACGCGCCGGGATTGCGCGCCTTAGCCCCTCCGGGTCGTGCGAGCCGTGAGCCGTTCCCAGTTGCCCGACGCGATGGCCGCACGCTCTTCGTCGGTCACCGCGACCCCGTCGAGGAACGTCCTGGCGGCGCCGTGGGAGTTGTCGATGTACGGGTAGTCGGTGGCCGTCATGATGCGATCGGTTCCGACGACCTCTGCCAAGTGTCCGCTTATGGGCGTTCTGCGCCACAGTCGGCACACCCCGCGCCGCACCCCGCAGCATCCGCCGCCGTCCTGGCACGCACTCGCCCCTGAGCGTCGGGAGACGGAGGACCCCGCCCGCCCTCGGCGACGTGCCCCCGATCGTCACCTCGGGTCGCGGGTCGCCTCGATGACGACGTTCTGCAACGAGGGGCCGCCCTGAGGCCGTTGCAGGCAGGTGATCACGACCAGGCGGTTCGGTGTGTTCGCCCACACCTGCGACGCGGCGCCGATGTCGGGCTTGTCGATCTCGAGGGTGCGGGTGACCGTGTAGGTGGTGTCGGCGACGCGGATCCTCTGCCCGGCGCCGACGCTGGCCGTGGCCTTGTCGACGTCGATGAGGAAGTTGCCGGGGCCGACGGCGCCGTTGCGCAGGGAGTGCATGGCCACGAACACCGTGCCCGTCTCGGGCGCGGTGGGCGAGACGCCCATGTTGCGCACCCAGTATGCCGACGTGAAACCGGGAGGCTCGATGACGCCGTCGACCGCGCTCATCGCTCCGAGCGGCACGTCGAGATGCACCGACGGCACATCGAACCGATCCGTGCCGGTCTGCGGGACCGCAGACGACTCGTCCGACGGTGCCACACCGCCCCCGTAGGCGACGTGATTGCCCTCCATGTCGACCGGCCCCTGGGCGTATTCGATCAGGCCGAGGGTGCTCCAGACGAGGGCACCTGCGGCGGCGACGGCGACGGCGGGCAGGACCCACCGTCGACGACGCCGGCGCATACGCGGAGCGGGCACGACCGTCGTCTTCACGTCGTGCTCGCGGTCTTGGCGACCGCGGGTCCACGCACCGGCGTCGGAAAGGACCTCACCCTCACGTTCGGAATCCTCACTGCTCTTCGGGTCGAGTGCGGACTGCAGTGCAGGCCACCGCCGAATCTAAGCGGGATGACGAAGAGACATCGGATCCCGAGAGCGAAGTCGCCCAAGAGATCACCCGCTGCGCGCACGGCGAAACCCTGCGCCGCCGGCGACGTCGCCCCGCACGAGCGGCGACGTGCCACCCGCGGCGGCGGGCCGTGGCATCCGGGTCGCGGACGCACCCGCGCCCCCGACCTCAGAGCCAGCGCTTGCGCTTGAACACCACCCAGAGCACGCACGAGGTCGCGACCATCAGGCCCAGCGCCATCGGGTACCCGAACGTCCACTCGAGCTCGGGCATGTTCTTGAAGTTCATCCCGTAGATCGTGCCGACGAGCGACGGGCCGAACAGAATGGCCGCCCAGCCCGAGATCTTCTTGACCTGCTCGTTCTGCTCAAGCGAGGTCTCGGTCTGGCGCTGCGTCACGAGCGTCGCGTTCACCGTGAGCGCGTTGTCGAGGATGGCGTGCAGCGACGCCAGCAGGTCACACTGCCGCAGCACGTGGTCGAGCACGTCGCGCAGCGACCGCTGCAGCTCGAGCTCGACGCCGTACTTCTCGGCGCCGCGCAGCAGGGCCTCGAGCATGCCCCGCAGCGGCTCGGTGGCGCGCTGGAAGTGGATCACCTCGCGGGCGAGCTCGTAGATGCGCTGCGACAGCTCGGCGCCACGGGCACCGAAGAGCTGGTCCTCGATCTCGTCGACGTCGTTGCGCAGCCCCCGGGCGACGGGGTCGTACTGGTCGACCACCTCGTCGAGGATCGCGTAGAGCACGGCCTCGGGGCCCCGCGCCAGCAGGTCGGGCTGGCTCTCGAGGCGGCGGCGCACCTGCGACAGATCGGGCACCTCGGCGTGACGCACCGTCACGACGTAGTCGGCGCCGATGAAGACGTGCAGCTCGCCGAACTCGACCGTCTCGGTCTCGTCGATGTAGCGGGCGGGCCGCAGCACGCAGAACAGGTTGTCGCCGTAGCGTTCGAGCTTGGCCCGCTGGTGGCCGGTGAGGGCGTCCTCGATCGCGAGGGGATGCAGCGAGAACTCGGCGGCGACCCGCTCCAGCTCGTCGGCCGAGGGGCGCAGCAGGCCGATCCAGGCCATGCCGCCGTGCGCCTCCATGTACTCGAAGGTCTGGTCGAGGCTCGCGGGGTTCTCGATGCGGTGACCGTCGACGTACACGGCGCTGTCGATGATGGGCATTGTTCCGTTGTACCCCTCGTCGGTGGCCTCTTCGTGCCACCACCCCCGCCCGCGGGGGAACCCGGGCGGGCCGCATCGGCGACACCACCCGGCGCGGCGCGGCATCCGTCAGCCGAGCGGCTCGGCCAACGGCTCGTCGGAGCGGGGATGCCGCGCGCCCGCTCCGCCGCGCGCGACAGCGGTCACCGCGCCGATGCTGGCCGCGATCACGAGCGCGATGCCGCCGATCTCGAGCCACGCGAGGTGCTGGCCGAGCAGCAGGAATCCCGCGATCGACGCCGTGGCCGGTCCGAGGCTCATGAGGATCGCGAACGCCGACGCCGGCAGCCGTCGCAGGGCGATCAGCTCGAGCGCATAGGGGATCGTCGACGACAGCAGCGCCACGGCCGCGCCGAGGCCCAGCACCTCGGGCCTCAGCAGCACGGCGCCCGCCTGCGCGATGCCCAACGGCAGGGCGAGGACCGCCCCGACCGCCAGCGCCAGCGCCAGCCCGTCGAGCCGGGGGAACTGCGCCCCGACCCGGGCCGACGCCACGATGTAGAACGCCCAGCTCACCGCCGCGCCCAGGATGAAGACCAGGCCGAGGGCGTCGAGCCGGTCCCAGCCGCCCGCACCCAGCGCGCCGACGCCCAGCAGCGCGAGCCCCGCCCACAGCCAGCGCGCGAGCCCCGCGGCGGTGACGATCGACAGCGTCAGCGGGCCCAGCACCTCGATCGTCACGGCCACGCCGAGCGGCAGACGCTCCAGCGCCAGGTAGAACAGCGCGTTCATGGATGCCAGCACCACCCCGAACCACACCAGCGACCGCCACGCCGCCCGGGTGTGCCCGCGCAGCCGCGGCCGCGCGATCGCGAGCAGCAGCACGGCCGAGAAGAGCAGGCGCAGCGCGACCATGCCCAGCGGACCCGTCTGCGGGAACAGCAGCACGGCGAAGGACGCACCGACCTCTTGGCACACGAGACCCGCGAGCACGAGCAGCACGGCCGCGCTCGGACCGCTGCGGGCGGTCATCGCCGCGTCACTTGGCGGGTGCCGAGCAGATCGCCTTCGCGGCGATCTGGTCGTGCATCTGCTGCGCCGTCCAGGGCAGCCCGGCCTGGGGCATGGTCTGGCCCGCCGCGGCGGGCGCCTTCGACACGATGGCCGCGAGCTCCCAGGCCAGCCACGCACCGATGTGCGTGTCGGCGGCCGAGTTGTTGAGCACCACGGCCACCGACATGCCGGTCTGCGGGTCGGCGAACGCCGCCGTGATGTATCCGGTCGCCATGCCGTACTGGCCGATGAGCGAGCCGGCCTGGTAGGCGCCGCCCGCGGCGGTGAACCAGGTCGGCTCGTCGGATCCGACCGGCAGCGGGGTGCGGAACCGGTCGTTGCCGTCGGGCAGCAGCGCACCCGTCGCGAGCGCCTGGGCGTAGCGGCCGAGGTCGTCGATGTCGGTCACGGCGCCCGAGTCGGCCCATCCGGCGCTCGACGAGGCGACCGTCACGTCGGTCGGCTCCGCGCAGTTCCACGAGCCGTCGGCGTTCTGCGCCGACCAGTAGCCGTTCAACGACGCGCCCGACGAGGGGGCGGCGGGCGCCGGGTCGGGCAGCGACGTGCCCGTCAGCCCGAGGGGCTGGGCGACGTGCTCGGCGATGAGATCGCTCAGCGTCTCGCCGGTCGCCTTCTCGAGGGCGAGGCCCGCGAGGATGTAGTTGGTGCCCGAGTCGACGAACGTGGTGCCGGGGTCGCCCGACGGAGGGCTGGCGACGCCGTAGGCCATCAGCTCGCGGGGGTTCCAGACGCGGGTGGGGTTGGTGCGCCACTGGTCGTGCAGGTACGAGCTGTAGGCGCCGATGCCGCTCGTGCTGTTGCACAGGTCGCGCAGCGTGACCTTGTCGAAGCCGGGCAGCCCCGACACCCACTTGGTGACGCTGTCGTCGAGTGAGAAGGTGCCCTTCGCCGCGGTCTCGTACACCAGGTCGCACGTCATGGCCCGGGTCACGCGGCCGGCGCGGAAGCCCATGTCGGCGGTCACCTCGGCGCCGCCCGCCCCCTGCGTCCCGAGGCCCGCCGTCCAGCTGCCGCTCCAGGGCGCCCACACGCCCACGATGGCGCCCGACGAGCCCGACGCGGTCATGGCGGCGGTCACCGCATCCTTGATCTGCGAGACGACGTCATCGGGCAGCTGGCCGCTGACCTGGGCGGGGACCTTCACCGTCACCGTCTGCGGCGAGCAACCGGTGAGCGCCAGGGCGACGACGCCGATCCCCGCGATCGCGACGGCCGCAGAACGACGCCAACCGCGCATCCACACTCCCGAGCTCTGCGCACGACGAAGAGTCGTGCACAGCGATTCAAACACACGCCACCGGGACGAACCTGGGCCTTGCGCTACGCGACCGTCACATATGCATCACGACTGCGCGGCATCCTCGCAGCCGGCGTCGGCCGCGACCGATCTAGGCTTTCGACATGGCGCACACCTTCGACGACGACGCGATCACCGCCGTGCTGGCACACATGAACTCCGACCATGTCGACGACAACATCCTGATCGCACGCGCCTTCGGTCCGGATGCCACCGCCGTCGGCGCCACCATGACCGGGTTCGACGGAGACGGGGTCGACTGGTCGGTGGCGCGTCACGACGGGTCGTCGACCGCGCTACGCGTGCCGTGGCCCGGCGGGTCGATCACGGAGCGCCGGGAGGTGCGTCGCGAGGTCGTCGCCCTCTACGACGAGGCCTGCCGGCGGCTCGGGATCGAGCCCCGCCCGCACTGAGCGTCCGCATCGGAAATTGGGGGTTAGGTTTACCTAACTCTTTGCGTATGATGGCCGCATGAATGCCGTCGTCCCGTTCTCGTCCGCGCTCCGCGAGCGCTCGAGTGGCGCGCACTCCTCGAGCGAGCTCTCGGGCTTCATGGCCGATCTCATCAACGGCTCCGGCACGCGCGAAGACTACGTCGCCCTCGTCGTGCAGCACTGGTTCATCTACGAGGCGCTCGAGGCCGCCACCGAGCGCATGCGCCTCGACCCCGTGGCATCCCGGTTCATCAGCGACAAGCTCACCCGCCTGCCCGCGCTCGAGGCCGACCTCGAGTTCTTGATCGGCCCCGACTGGCGGGCGAGCATCGCCCCGCTGCCGACGACGCAGGCGTACGTGTCGCGTATCCGTCGCGTCGCCGCGACGTGGCCGGGCGGTTTCGTCGCCCACCACTACACGCGCTACCTCGGCGACCTCTCGGGCGGGCAGTTCATCGGGCGCCTGATGCAGCGACGCTTCGGCTTCGACACCAACGGCATCGGCTTCTACCTGTTCGGCGACATCGCCGATCCCAAGGCGTTCAAAGACGTCTATCGCGAGCAGCTCGACGCGGCCCCCTGGGACGACGAAGAGAAGGAGCGCGTGATCGACGAGGTGCTCGTCGCCTACCGCTTCAACACCGAGCTGTTCGAAGACCTGGCGCGCGCCAAGGCGTCGCAGGTCGCCTGAGACCTTCGCCCGCGCCGCAGACGGCACGGCCGCGACGACACCCGCCGGCGGCGGGACGCCCGTGGTCCGGTCGCGTCGCCGGGCCCACGGGCACGAGCTCGGCCGATCGGCGGGTCAGGTCGTCGACGTCTCGTGCCGGCGGGCGAGCCACGCCTGCTTCATGAAGCGCCGCACGTCTTCGTCGACGCGGATGTCGCTGGGACGCAGCGGGCGCGACAGGTAGAGGCCGTCGAGCGACGTCAGCCGGCTGAGCGCGACGTAGGTCTGCCCGGGGGCGAACGCGCCCGCGCCCAGGTCGACGACGGCGCGGTCGTAGGTCTTGCCCTGCGACTTGTGGATCGTCACCGCCCACGCCAGGCGCAGCGGGAACTGCGTGAACTCGGCGACGATCTCGCGCGACAGGTTCTTGGTGCCGGGGTCGTACGCGTAGCGATACCGCTCCCACACCGCCGGCTCGACGTCGTGCTCGACACCGTCGACCTCGACGCGCACCGCGCCGCCCGCGATGCGCGTGACCGTGCCGATCGTGCCGTTGACCCACCGGGCCGCCTCTCCGAACTGCGCGCTGTCGTTGCGCAGGAACATCACCTGCGCCCCCACCTTGAGGGTGAGCTCGAGCTCGGCGGGGTAGTTCGCCTCGCCGCGGCCGAAGTCGCCCGAGATCTCGGCGTTGGCGGTCTGCGTGCGGCCCACCAGCTCGTCGAGATGGCGCCGGTTGATCTCGTTGACCCTGTCGTTGCGCGTCGCGAGCGTGATGACGGGGTGCTCGCCGTCGACCGGATGGGGCGGCGTGCGCGCGCCCGCGGCGTTGAGCACCGCGGCCATGTCGGCCGTCACCCGCCCGTAGCGCACGGCGTTCAGCAGCTCTTTGAAGCCCTGGTCCGACTGCCGGTGGATCTCGACGAGCTCGTTGACGTGCAGGTCGGCGCCGTGCCGGCCGATGTCGATGAGCCCGTCGCCGCCGGCATCGCCCGACCACACCTTCGCGTCGAAGAACCAGAACGAGCGGTAGTGGTCACGGATGTAGCGCGCCTCGTCGCCCCGCGGAGGCACGGGCGCCAGCTGGTACGGATCGCCGAACATGACGACCTGCGTGCCGCCGAACGGCTCGGCGCGCCGCCCCCGCGCCTGCCGCAGCGAGCGGTCGATGGCATCCATCAGATCGGCGTTGACCATCGAGATCTCGTCGATGACGAGGGTGTCGATGGCGTTGAGCAGCTTGCGGGTGGCGTCGTTCTGGTCGATGTCGCCGTTGGCGATGAGCCCGATCGGCAGCCGGAACAGCGAGTGGATCGTCTGCCCCTCGACGTTCAGGGCCGCGACGCCCGTCGGGGCGCACACGGCGATCTGCTTCTTCGTGTTCCAGGCCAGGTGCTGCAGCAGGGTCGACTTGCCCGTGCCCGCGCGGCCCGTGACGAAGACGTGCTCGCGCGTGTCTTCGATCAGCCGGAACAGCGCCTGCTGCTCGGCGGAGAGGGGCGGCGTGGTCACCTGCCTCATGGTAGTTCGCGCGTGCCGACGCGCACGGCCCCGTGGGGAAGAGTGCCCCGGCCTCGGGCCGGCGACATCGCCCCGCGGCGGGGCGCGCCGATCAGGGGGAAGGATGCCGTCGCGGCGCGGCAGAGGCGACCGCGCACGTCGGCTCGACGTCGAGCATCAGCCATCGCGCCTCGCCCGCGAGCACATCGCCCAGGTGACGGCGGAACCGCGGGCACGTTGTGATGTCGTGCGCCCGGCACTCCAGGGCGTGCTCGGTCATCGCACGGGCCGACGCGATGTCGGCGGCGCGGCGGTCCAGCTCGGCCATGTGCTCTTCGAGCACGCGGTGACGATCCGGAGCGTCGTCGTCGAGCAGCACACGGATCTGATCGAGCGACATGCCCGCCGCCTTGTTGCGCAGGATCACCGCGATGCGCACGCTGTCGGCGTCGCGGAACCGTCGGCGCCCCGCCGCGTCCCGCTCGGGATGCAGCAGCCGCTGCTGCTCCCAGTGCCGCAGCACGTGCGTGTCGAGCCCGAACCGTGCGGCCGCCTCTCCGATCGACTCGCTATTTGACTTCATGTCGACATGAAGTCACACGATGGACGAGAACGCAAGACGAAGGAGCACACCGTGTACGACGCGATTATCATCGGCGGCGGCCCCGCGGGCCTGCAGGCCGCGCTCACCCTCGGGCGCATGCACCGCCGCACCCTGCTGCTCGACTCGGGCGAGTACCGCAACGGCACCGTGCGGCACGCGCACAACCTGCTCACCAACGACGGGCGCGACCCGGCCGAGCTGCGCCGCATCGGGCGCGCCGAGCTCGCCGCCTATCCGACGGTCGAGACACGGGATGCCACGGCCACCGCCGTCGTGCGCACGGCCGACGCCCTGGCGGTGACGGTGGGCGACGAGACCGTGCAGACCTCGGCGGTCGTGCTGGCGACGGGCGTCGCCGACGAGCTGCCGGCCATCCCCGGACTGGCGGAGCACTGGGGCGACCGGGTCGCCAACTGCCCGTTCTGCCACGGGCACGAGTTCGCCGGGCGTCGCGTGGCCGTGCTGAACGCCTCGGACCACGCGACGATGCTCGCGCGAATGCTCGGGCCGGTGGCATCCGAGGTCGTCGTGCTCGACCCCGCCCGCGTTCGGGCCGTCGAGGGCACCCCCGACGGACTGCGGCTCACGCTCGACGACGACAGCCGCCTCGAGGTGGCCGGGGCGTTCGTCGCTCCGACAGCCCGTCAACGCGCCCCCTTCGCCGACCGGCTCGGCCTCGAGATGAACCCCTCGGGCGCCGTCGCCACCGATGCGTTCGGACGGTCGAGCAGCGAGAACGTCTACGCGGTGGGCGACATGGCCCAGCCCGATCACCTGCCCGGGCCCATGGCGTCGCTCGCGCACGCGATCGCCGGGGGCCAGCTCGCGGCCGTCGCGATCGTGCAGGCGTCGGCGGCGCGCGACGCGTGAGCACCGACACGCGGCATCCATGGAGGTGGGCTTTCTAGACTGGGTCGTGTGGAGAACGCTGCCGGGGGGCCGACGACGCGCGACGCGTACACCGGCGCACCCCGGCGCCGGCGCAGACTCGGCCTGGAGCTGACCGCGCTGGGCGTCGTGGGCGTGCTGCTGCTGGCCGCCCTCGGGGCCGGCGCTGCGGCGGCGTACCGCGAGCTCTACAGCCCGAAGGCGTTCGTGCTGCACTATCTCGACCTGCTGCGCGAGCGCCACACCTCAGAGGCCCTGGCCGTGCCCGGCGTGGCCGTCGACGCCGCCGACCTCGAGGCCGCGGGGCTCCCCTCGTCGTCGTCCGAGGCCCTGCTGCGCCCCGACGCGCTCCTGCCGCTCGGCGACGCCACGGTCGTCGACGAGAGCGAAGACGGCACGACGTCGCGCCTGACCGTGCAGTACACCGCGGGCGGGCATCAGGGGCGCACGACGTTCTCGGTGACGCAGGACGGGTGGATCGGCGTCGCGCCGCGGTGGCGTTTCGAGACCAGCCCACTGGCCGTGGTGAACCTCACCGTGCGCGGGTCGATGGAGTTCTCGGTCAACGGCTTCGACATCGACAAGCGCCAGGTCTCGGTCGACGGGGCCGACGCCGACCCGGCGGCCGCGGTGCCGCTGCTGGTGTTCTCGCCCGGCCTCTACTCGATCTCGGTCGACACCGCGATCTCGGCCACGCCCGGCGTCGCGGTGCTCGCCGACGCGCCGCTCGCCGGCATCCCCGTCGACATGCAGGCGCAGCCGACCGACGAGTTCGTCTCGGTGGTGCAGCAGCGGGTCGAGGACTTCTTGACGGCCTGCGCCACCCAGCAGGTGCTGCAGCCCACCGGCTGCCCCTTCGGCTACACGGTGCGCAACCGCATCGACGGCGCGCCCGCATGGTCGATCGTGCAGCAGCCGAAGGTGACCGTCGCCCCCGACGGCGCGGGGTGGCGCATCCCGTCGACCACGGCGGTGGCGCACATCGAGGTCAAGATCCGGTCGATCTTCGACGGGTCGCTGCGCACCCTCGAGCAGGACGTGCCCTTCAACGTCGACGGTCAGATCGCCGTGCTCCCCGACGGCTCGGCCTCGATCACGGTGGGCGGCAGCACGCCCGACTGACGTGGCGGGGGCGCGGTCGGAGGTGTCCGCGACGCGCGCACGGGCAGAACGCGATGGGGGCCCGCCGCGTTGCGCGAAGCACCGCCGCTCGCGGCGCCCGATCAGGCGTTGCGGCGGGCGGCCTCGCGCTCGGCCTGCCGCGCGTCCCGCGCGGCCAGGCGCGCCAGCTCCTCGTTGTAGGCGTCGAGCTCGACGTCGCCGACCCGGTCGACGTGGCGATCGCGGCGGCGCTGCTGACGCTCGTCGCTGCGGCTCCACTGGATCGCCACGGTGATCGCGAGCACGAGCGTCGGGATCTCGCCCACCGACCAGGCGACGCCGCCGCCGGCGTACTGGTCCTGCAGCGGGGTCGGGCCCCAGGTGCGCCCCATCGATCCGAACCACTCGGCGACCATGAGGCCGGAGTTCATCATGATCGCGATGCCGAAGAAGGCGTGCATCGCCATCACCGCGATGAGCAGCAGCAGACGCATCGGGTACGGCAGACGATAGGGCACCGGATCGATGCCGATGAGGCTCAGCACGAAGAGGTAGCCGACGATCGTGAAGTGGGCGACCATCCAGATGTGCCCGGTGTGGTCGTACAGCGCCCACCGGAACAGATCGGTGTAATAGAAGCCCCACAGCGACACCACGAACATCGCCGCGGTGACGTACGGATTGGTCAGCACGCGCGCCGCACGGTTGTGCACGAGCCACATGATCCATTCGCGTCCGCCGCGCGTGCCGTCTTCTCGTCGGCGGATCGTGCGCAGGGCGAGCGTCACCGGGGCCCCCGCCACGAGCATGAGCGGGATCGCCATCGACAGCAGCATGTGCCCGATCATGTGCATGCTGAACAGGTAGTCCTGGTAGGCGTTGATCGGCCCCGACGTCACCCAGAAGAAGCTCAGCAGGCCGAGCAGCCACAGCACGGTGCGGTACACGGGCCAACGGTCGCCGCGCCGGTGCAGCCGCCAGACGCCCGCGACGTAGAAGAACGCCAGGAACACGGCCACGAGCGTCCACAGCAGGTCGATGTCCCACATGGTGAACCAGCGGCCGAGCGTCAGCTCGGGCGGCAGGTCCGAGCCGGTGAGCACCTCTGCGGGGGTCGTGCCGATCGGCGGCAGATCGGCAGCCGGCGGGGGTGTGCGCGCGAGGGCCGCGGCGAACCCGCTGGCGATGCCCATGAGCGCCAGCTCGAGCAGGATGACGGACCAGAACCTGCGCGAGCCGGCCTCGCCGCCCATGCGGCCGATGAGCCGACGCCGGTACCAGGCACCGAGCGCGCCCATCGCGAGCAGGGCGGCGGTCTTCACCAGCAGCAGAGCACCGTACGGCGACACGATGTTCGACCAGTCGACCAGGTCGATCGACGCGCGCACCGTGCCCGACACCGCCACGACCAGGAACGCGACGAGCGCGATCGACGAGTACCGCGTCATCGCGGTCTGCAGCTCGGCGCGGGTCATCGCGGGGCGCACGACGACGAGCAGCACCAGCCCACCCAGCCACACCGCGGCGGCGAGGATGTGCAGCACGAGCGAGGTGATCGCCGCGTTGTGGCTGGCCTCGGTGCCGGCGTGCCCCTGGGTGCCCATCGGGATGATCGCCGCCAGGGCGAACACGGCGACGAAGAGCGTGGGCAGCCACGACCGCACGGCGAACGTGAGCACGGTCAGCACGGCGCCGGCGATCGTGGTGATGAGCCATGTGGTGCCGAGCTCGTTCTCGACGAGGAACCGCCCGAGCTGCTGGCCGAACACCGCGTCGAGGGTCGGCTGCGCCGGGATGACGTTGATGAACGTGAAGAACCCCGTCACGGCGGATGCCACGGTGAACGCGGCCGCCGAGATCGAGGCCGTGTCGAGGGCGATCTCGAAGGGCCGCTCACCGGCCTTCAGGGCGAAGAGGGCGAGCACGAGCGACCCGGCCATGCCCGCGGCCGTCAGGTTGACGAGCATCTTCGAGATCGGCAGCCCCCAGCGCACCACCGGGCCGGGGTCGCCGATGAGGATGGGGGCCGCGCCTCCGCCGTAGACCAACGCCACGATGACGGCGATCAGCGAGACACCGACCAGGATGACGGGTCCCGCCACACGCAGGGCTCGGGCGTTCACTCCCCCAGCCTACGTCGCGCCGCCCGTGCACGACCCGGGAACGACAGAGGGGGATGCCGGTGGCATCCCCCTCTGCGACGTTCGCAGCCGTGATTACTTGACGGCGGCCTTGAGCTTCGAGCCCGCGGTGACCTTGACGCGCTTGCCGGCGGGGATCGAGATCTCCTCGCCCGTCTGCGGGTTGCGGCCGGTGCGCGCCGAGGTGGCGACCTGCTCGAAGGCGATCCAGCCGGGGATCGAGACCTTGCTGCCCTTGGCGACTGCCTCCGACACGGTGGAGAAGAGGGAGTCGAGCACGCTCGACACGGCGGACTGGCTCTGTCCGGTCGCGCTGGCGATGCTCGCGACGAGCTCGGTCTTGGTGATGGACTTGTCGGCCATGTGTGTGTCCTCCAGGCGACAGGGGTCGCCTCTCGTTACTTCTGGGACGGGGCGAGACAGCCCCGGTGGTCGGGAGACCGCCTCGACAGTATCAACCGAACCGCGGAATCACGCGGATTTTGACGGTTTTTAGCCCTCTCGGCACGGCGTGTCGTGGTGTGGATGTGCTGTGTGGGGCCGATGGGGCTGCTGACCGGCCCGCACGGTGGAGACGACGAAGGGCGGGGGGCTCCTCACGGAGACCCCCGCCCTTCGGACGCGATCGGGTGCTTACCAGCTCGACTTGGTCACGCCGGGCAGCTCGCCACGGTGCGCCATGTCGCGGAAGCGGACGCGGGAGACGCCGAACTTCGTCAGCACGCCACGGGGGCGGCCGTCGATGACGTCGCGGCTGCGCACGCGGGCGGGCGACGCGTTGCGGGGCAGCTTCTGCAGGCCCACGCGAGCGGCCTCGCGCTCTTCATCGGTCGAGGTCGGCGACACGAGCGCCTTCTTCAGCTCGGCGCGCTTGGCGGCGTAGCGGTCGACGACCACCTTGCGCTGCTCGTTGCGCGCGATCTTGCTCTTCTTGGCCATGGATCAGCGCTCCTCTCGGAAGTCGACGTGCTTGCGGACCACGGGGTCGTACTTCTTCAGCACGATGCGGTCGGGGTTGTTGCGGCGGTTCTTGCGCGTCACGTAGGTGTACCCCGTGCCGGCGGTCGAACGCAGCTTGATGATCGGACGGACGTCCTGAGCCTTCTTCGCCATTACAGCTTCACGCCCTTCGCCTGCAGGTCACGGACGACGGACTCGATGCCGCGAGCGTCGATGACCTTGATGCCCTTCGCCGAGACGTTGAGCTTGATGTTGCGACCCAGCGACGGAACGAAGTAGGTCTTCTTCTGCACGTTCGGGTCGAAGCGGCGCTTCGTCCGGCGGTGCGAGTGCGAGATGTTGTGACCGAAGCCGGGAACCGCTCCAGTCACCTGGCACACTGCTGCCATGGTGATGTCTCCTTCTGTACCGTGACACCGGACGGTGCCACCCAAGATCCCTTGTCTGCACCCCGTCCGGGCACAGCACGAGGCCGGGAACGGATGAAGGGGCACGTACTGCGTGCTGGAGTGCGCGCAGACAAGCGTTCAGTCTAGCACGGACGGCGTGTCGGCTTGACGGGCCGACGCCTCGGCCGCGCCCCGCCCCCATCGGAACGGCGAGACCGTGGCATCCCCGGCGATCCAGAACCGCCACGGGAACGCCGCGGTGCCCGCTTCGCCGGCGACACCCACGCGCGGGCCCGTCGCCACGTCGGCCACCGGGGTCGTCGCGAGCAGCAGCAGCGCCCGCGCGCCCGCGCGCTCCTCGCCCGTCACCGCGTCGATCCCGTCGTGCACCGGATGCCGCAGCCCCACCGCGTCGCCGAGCCGACCCGGCCCGCGAGCCAGGTCGCGCGCCGCCCCGACCGCCCCGCGCCGTTCACGTCGCCGACGCTCGGCGATCCCGGCGCCCTCGACCACCTCGCCCCCGCGCAGCAGCACACCGCCCGCGACCCCGTCGGGCCCGCACACCACGTTGACGCACGAATGGATGCCATGGCTCAGGTACACGTACAGGTGGCCCGGCTCTCCCCACATGGTGGCGTTGCGCGGCGTGGGCCCCATGCGCGCGTGCGACCCCGGGTCGGGGCGATCGCCGGTGCCGCGGCCGTGGTAGGCCTCGACCTCGGTCAGCCGCACCGCCACCCGCTCCCCCGCCACCTCGGTCACCAGCAGGGCGCCGAGCAGTCGCGGCGCGACCTCGACCGGCAGCCCGACGAGGTCGTCGCGGGTGGCGGGGCGGGTCGTGGCATCCGTCATCCGGGAGGCACCTGGCACCACGACAGGTCGAAGCCCTCGAGCGCCGACACCTGCTGCCCGGTGTCGACCTCGAGCACGTGCGTCTGCAGCTTTCCGGGCAGGGGCAGCTGGTAGCGGTCGAACGGGTTGTTCACCGCCTGCGGGGCGACCAGCACGGCGGCATAGCGTCCGCTCGGCGACACGCACGTCTGCAGCACCGTGTCGGCACCCGCGACCGTCATGAGCGTCCGCGGCGTGCCCGACGTGTCGACGTGCGCGACGATCGTCGAACGGAACGCCCCGTCGGAGCCGATGTCGGCGAACGAGCGGATGGTGCCGGCCCCGTCGCCGGGCACGGGCGTCGCCCGCCCCGGGGTGCCCGGCGGGTTCACGGTCTGCACGAGCGGCGTCACCTTGCCGTCGGTCAGGTCGATCTGCTTGATCCCCTCGAGCGTCTCGACGATCGCGACCGACGACCCGCGGGCGATGCCGTCGATCGACAGAGCGCTGCCGAGGGGCGCCGCGTTGTTGCCGAGCGCGTCGGTGAGCAGCAGCCGCGAGTCGAAGGTGAGCACGAGCATGCTGTCGGTGTCGGGGATGAACCGCCAGTCGGCCACCCGCACGTCGCCGCCGTTCAGCCCCACCTCGACGGGGGCCGCGTCGTCGGCGGCGGATGCCGTGAACAGGCGGCTCTCTCGCTCCCCGCCCGAGCCCAGGTCGGCGTCCGAGAACGTGAAGCCGATGCGTTCACCGCGGTCGGCCGACTGCAGGTTCGAGACGTAGCCCGGGCCGGGCAGCGGCACCTCGCGCGCGTTCTGCCCGTCGCGATCGGTCACGATGACCTTGGCCTGGTCGCCGTCGCGCACCGAGACCACCAGGTGGTTCGCCGTCGCGCGGAAGTCCTCGATGTGCGGGTTCGTGAACACCGCCACCCCCGCGTCGCCCTTCAGGTCGGTGCGGAAGATCGTGTCTCCCCCGTCGCGCCCGCGCTGCAGCAGGAACACCTCGAGCGGGGGCGTGCGGAACGTCTCGGTCAGCGTCGAGCCCGGCCCGGCGCCCAATCCGTGGACGTCCGAGATCGTGATGCGGTAGTCGGAGTCGTCGCGCAGCGGCAGGGTGAAGCGTACGCCGACGCTGCGCCCCGAGGTGTCGACGGTGAAGGGCGTGGGCGGGTCGACCGACACCTGCGACGGGTCGACCTTCTGCAGCGACTGCGTCGTGGTCAGGATGACACGCGCCCCCGAGGCCGCGATCGCGGCGGCCGGGTCGACCTGGGCGTCGGTGACGCGCGGCCCCTGCGCCACCGCGACGACGCCGCCCACCCCTCCCACCAGCACGAGGGCGAGCAGCACCGCACCGAAGGCGACCAAGAAGCCGCGCCCGCGGCGACGACGCGCGCGCGTGCGGCGGGACTCAGTATTCATAGGGGTCCGCCGGTTCCGAGATGGATGCCACCTGCGCAGCGTGCACCTCGAGCCTGCCGTCGTTGGTCGAGCGCACCGTGCCCGTCACCGTGACCCACTGTCCCGTCGCGGAGGCGGGCGTCGTGGCGGCGATCGGGAGGCGGGCGGTCTGCGCGTCGATGACGCAGTGGGTGATGACCAGCCGCGTCAGGTCGAACGTGGCGCCGTCGTTGCCCGGGGTGATGAAACCGGTGAGGGTGACCGGCTTGCCGTCGAACGTCTCGGGGTCGGTGGCGTGGGCGAACACCGCGGCCCAGTCGCCGATGCCGAACGTCGAGGTGTCTCCCGACGCCGCGAGCGTCACGACGTCCGACCCGGCGAACAGCGGCGCGGCGCCCGTGTCGCGCGACACGGCCAGCTCGGCCGACAGCGACGCCGGCGGGGTCAGCAGCACCGCGATCACCGCCCCCGAGGCGAGCACGCCGCCGGTGAAGGCGGCGACGCCGGCCGGGGTCAGGCGCGGCCGCGCGGCCAGGTGGTCGTGCGCCACGTGATCGTGCGCGTCGGGTTCGTCGCCGTGCACGTGATCGGCGTGGGCGAACGCCTCGCGCCGTGCCCGGGCCGGCGCCGGGGCGTGCCCGTGCTCATGGTCGTGTCCGTGGTCGGCCTCGGCGCCGAGGGGCAGGGCGAACGTGGCGACGGCGCCGACGACGGCGACCACCGCCATGCCGACCGCGAACCACGCCGAGTCGGGGTTGACGTACAGCGAGATGCGACCCGTGAGCCACAGCGCGATCGTCGTGACCGCCAGGCACACGGTGAGGCCGACCCCGAGCCATCGGGTGGCGAGGGCACCGGTTCTAGACAAGGAGGTTCACCACCGTTCCGAGGGCGAACGCCGACAGCACCACGACCGCGGTGAGACCGACGAGCACGCGCGTGCTGAACGTCGTGCGCAGCAGGGCGTACATCTTGAGGTCGACGACCGGCCCGACCACCAGGAAGGCCACGATCGACCCGGGGGTGAACGTCGAGGCGAACGAGAGGGCGAAGAACGCGTCGACGTTCGAGCACAGCGACACGACGACGGCGAGCGCCACCATGGCCGCGATCGACAGCGCCGGGTCGGACCCGATGGCCAGCAGAGCGCTGCGCGGCACGAGCACCTGTACGGCGCCCGCGACCATCGACCCGATGATCAGGGCGGGCATCACCGACCGCAGCTCGACGACGAACTGGGCGAGGGAGCGGCGCCCCCGCCCGCCGCGCTCTTGCACGACCATCTCGCACGTCTCGAGAAAACGCTCGGTGAGCAGCGCGTCGGGGTCGGGGTGGCGGCTGTACAGCCACCCGATGAGGTTGGCGATCAGGTAGCCGCCGACGAGACGGGCGACGAGGATGCCGTCGCTGAACCCGAAGGCCGCGTGCGTGCTGATGATGACGATCGGGTTGACGATCGGGGCGGCCACCAGGAACGTCAGCGTGTCGGAGACGCCGAACCCGCGCATGAGCAGTCCCCGCGCGAACGGGACGTTTCCGCACTCGCACACCGGGATGACCATGCCGAACAGCGAGAGCACCGCCCGTCGCGCCCAGGGGGTGCGCGGCATCCATCGTTCGATCGTGCCCGGCGGCACCCACACCTGCACGACGATCGAGAGGATCACGCCGAGCACCACGAACGGCAGCGACTCGATCAACACGCTGAGCGCGAGCGTCAGGCCGTCTTGCGCGCGCGTCGGCAGCCGCTGGGCGAAGAACGTCGGCGCGTAGGCGTCGATCGCGAACAGTGCCGCGACGACGACGACGCCCAGGCCGAGGGCGACGAGGGTGCGCGTGGCGGTGCGGCGCGGGGGCGGCGGCGTCGCGGGACGACGGACGCTCGGCGCAGCGGTGCGACTAGTCGCCGTCACGCTCGCGGGCCCGCGCCTGCGCGCAGGCGGTGCAGATGCCGAAGATGTCGACCACGTGCTCGGCCTCGGCGAAGCCGTGCTGCGCGGCGGTGCGCTGGGCCCACTCCTCGACGGCGTCGGCCTCGATCTCGACCGCGACGCCGCACGACCGGCAGATCAGGTGGTGATGGTGCCCGCGCGTCTCGCACGCGCGGAAGAGGTTCTCGCCCTCGGGGCTCTGCAACGAGTCGGCGTCGCCCTTCGCGGCGAGCCCCGCCAGGGTGCGGTAGACGGTGGCGAGCCCAATGCCCGTGTTCTCGTCGCGCAGAGTGGCGTGCAGCGCCTGGGCGCTGACGAAGCCCCCCGCGCCGGCGAGCGCCTCGCGCACCCGCTCGCGCTGCCACGTGTTGCGCTGAACCATGCCCGCGAGTCTAGCGACGGGTTCGGTGAATCGGCTGGGCGTGGCGAAGGATGGTGAAGTCGCCGCTCTCGGCGGGCGAACCTGATCCGATAGCTAGGGAATCGCTATCGCGTATGTCGCTACTCTGCACCCATGGACCCGGCTGGCCGGATCTCGGCGGATGGCGACGTGCTGAACGAAGTGGCGCGTCACATCGACGCGATTCGAGACGATTCGCCGCGTCAGCTGCCCTCCCCGCCGCCGATACCCGACGACGAGCTGGCGCGGGCGGGACGCGACGCCGCCGACACGCTGCGCCTGTCGCTGACGGCCTTGCGGGCCGACCTCGACACGCTCGCCGCGGGGGTACGCCAGACGGTCGCGCTGTGGGAAGAGCACGAACGCGCGACAGTGGCGGTCCTCGATGAGGTCGACGCGAGCCTTCCCGGCTCGGGCACGCCGACGGGGGAGTCCCGATGAGATCTCCCGTCGGGCCTCGACGCGCAGAACTCGGCGACACCGACGATCCCGCGGCGCTGGTGCCCGGCGATCCGAAGGCACTTCTCGCGTACGCGGAACTGTATCGCGAGGCGTCGTCGGGATGCGGGCGCGCCGCGGACGGCCTGGCTCCGCTGCGTCAGGCCGACGGGTGGGAAGGCGAGAGCGCGGATGCCTTCGCCCAGCGCGTCTCGACGTTGGTGCGCGCCTGGGACGACCTCGCCGAGAAGCTGAAAGCTGGCGCCGCGGCCTGGGAGCAGTACGCGACCGTGCTCGGATGGGCACAACAGAAGGCCGGCGACGCGATCGCGATGTTCGCCCACGCGGCCGCCCTGACCGCGGCGGCCTCTGCGTCCGATTCGCCGGCGCAGCTCGGCCCGCGCGGCTACGTGGGTGCAGGCACACGGGCTTCGCCCGACCCCGGGCGGGAGACACGGAGCGATGCGCGATCACTGCTGGCCTACGCGCGCGAGTCTGTCGCCGCCGCCGGCGCAGAAGCCGCCTCGACGCTGCGGAGCATCGCTCCATCGGCCTCTGGCGTGATCTCGGGGAACGCCCTGGGCAGCCTGGGCAACGCCCTGCTGGAGCATCCGGATGCGCTGCTGCAGATCACGGGCGGCGGCGCGTTGATGACCCTCGGCGGCGTCGTGTTCGGCGGGGGTGTGGCCGCCGACGCTACGGTGGCCGGCGCTGCCGTCGGCGTGCCCGCAAATGCGATCGGGGCCGCAGCGATGGCCGGTGGGGCCGCGCTGGCCGGCGCGGGGGTGATGAACGCCGTGGCGCATGCGTCGGGCGATGGTGGGAGCACGGACGTTCCCGCATCCAAGGGCCCGGAGCGGGACGTCCGAGGACGCTTCACGGGCAAGGGCGGCCGACCCTGGGAGGATAAGGAGAAACAGGGGCTGGACGAGTACGAAGCGAAAGAGCATGTCGAGATCATTCGAGGCAAGGTCCAGGCCCACGTCGAAGGCGGCAATCCGAATGGGCGCTACTTCGACGGCCTCGTCAGGAACGACGATGGCACATACTCCGCAATCGAGATCAAGAGCGGATCGGGGACGAAAACCCGCGCCCAGCGTGTATTTGACACGATCGTCAACAGCGGCACGCCAGCCACCGCTCGCCTCAACGGCGATACAATTGAAATTGTTGAAGTTATCGTGAAGGAAGTAGATTGACAATGGATCGACTTCATCCATATGTATACGAACTCCCCAGTGGATCACGGACGACATTCAGTCGGATAAAACCTCATGCAGAAAAGTCGATTCGTCGATTGATTTCGCTCATGGGCAACGACCAATCGACGCTGTGCGTCTGGCGCATGCCTGACGATGCCTATCTGCCCGACTTGGATCGAGACGAATGGCCCAGTGTCTTCCTCCAGGCGGCGGGGTCAGCCGAGGCGATGACGATCGAGTGGCGTCGCGTCGACGACGACGGAGAAGAACGCCTCTACGTGCTCGGCCACGGCGGACCCCGCGACGAAGGACCGAGCACCCCGATCCACATGAATGACGGCGAGAACGTCATCCTGCTCCACCCCGACGAAGTCTTCGACGCCACCGAAGCCGGCGAGATCTTCGTCGAGTACCTCAAAACCGAGCGCGTCCCCGACACCTACGCACTCCGACCGTTCGACATCGAAGCTGCCCGCGAAGAACTCCGCCGCGACACCGACTGACGGCGGGAGCCTCGCTATGCCGCCCGCGTCGTACGGTCGCGCCGGGCGGCGATCGCGCGGCAGACGAGGTAGATGACGAACGAGATCGTCGTGATGTAGGGGCTCACCGGCAGGGTTCCGGCGACGGCCAGCAGCACGCCGCCGACGGCCGACACGAAGCCGAAGACCGCCGCCAGCACCGGCACCGACAGGGGTCCGGATGCCACTCTCATCGCCGCCGCGGCGGGGGTCACCAGCAGCGCCATGACCAGCAGCGCCCCGATGATGTGCACCGCCACGGCCACGATCAGGCCGAGCAGCAGCATGAACGCCAACGACACCGCGGTCGTCGGCACGCCCCGGGCGGCGGCGGACTGCGGGTCGAGCGAGTCGAACCGCAGCGGACGCCAGATGAGCAGCAGGGCGACGAGCACGAGCACGCCGATCGTGATCAGCCAGCCGAGCTGCTCGCTCTGCACCGACACGATCTGCCCCGTGAGCAGGCTGAACCGGGTGGCGCTGCGCCCGTTGTAGAGCGACAGGCACAGGATGCCGACGCCCAGGCCGAACGGCATGAGCACGCCGATGATCGAGTTGCGGTCACGGGCGCGCGCGCCCAGCAGCCCGATGAGCGCGGCGGCGATGAGCGATCCCACGATCGACCCCGACACCACGTCGAAGCCGACGAGCAGCGCGACCGCGGCGCCCGCGAACGACAGCTCGCTGATGCCGTGCACGGCGAAGGCCATGTCGCGCTGCATGACGAAGACGCCGATGAGCCCGCCGACCAGGCCCAGGACGGCGCCGGCGTACACCGAGTTCTGCACGAGCTCGAGAATCGCCCCGTACTGGCTCGCGCCGCCGAACAGCGCGTTGCCGATGTCGGCCCAGCTCATGCGTCGTGGTCCTCGTCGTGATGGTGGTGGTGCGCCTCGTCGGCGTCGGGGGCTCCCACGACGACGAGCCGGTCACCGGCACGCAGGACGTACACCGGCGCGCCGTACAGCGCGGTCAGGGTCTCGGAGGTCAGCACCTCGTCGGGGGTGCCGAGGGTGAAGCGGCCGTTGGCGATGTAGAGGATGCGGTCGACATGGGACAGCACCGGGTTGATGTCGTGCGTGACCAGCAGCACCGCCGCACGACGCTCGCGGCGGTGACGGTCGATGAGACGCACGACGGCCTGCTGGTTCGCCAGGTCGAGGCTCGTCAGCGGCTCGTCGCACAGCAGCAGCGGCGGGTCGTCGGCGAGCGCCTGACCGACGCGCAGCCGCTGCTGCTCGCCGCCCGACAATGTGCCCACCGGGCGGTCGGCGAACGCGGTGGCCCCGACCGCCGCGATCAGCTCGTCGACGCGTGCCCTGTCTTTCTTGCGCGACAGCGGCAGACCGAGACGGTGACCGTCGACGCCGAGACCGACGATGTCGCGTCCGCGCAGCGGGGTCTCGCGCGGCAGGGGGCGCTGCTGCGGGATGTAACCGATGCGGCGGTTTCCCGCACGGCGCACCGGCTCTCCCAGGGCCTCGATCGAGCCGTCGCTCAGGCGTTCCAGCCCGAGGATGGCGCGCAGCAGCGTGGTCTTGCCCGAGCCGCTGGGACCGAGCACCGCGACGAGCTCGCCGGGCTCGACCTCGAGGTCGAGCCCCGACCACAGCTCGCGGCCGCCGCGGCTCAGCGCGGCGCCGTGGACACGGAGGGGCGCGGCGGCGCTCACGCCCCGAGGGCGCCCGCCAGCGCGGTGATGTTGCTCTGCATCCACGAGATGTAAGTCTGGCCCTCGGGCAGCGTCTCGGTGAACTCGAGCACGGGGATGTTCTTCGCCTTCGCCTCGTCCATCACCTGCGTGGTCTCGGCGCCGCCGGTCTGCGGGTTGACGATCATGACCTTGATCTCGCCCGAGCCGATCAGGTTGAGGGCTTCGAGCAGCGTCGCCGGCGGCACGTCCTGGCCCTCTTCGACCGACTCGCTGAACTCGTTCGGCGTCGCGTTCGTCAGGCCCGCGGCTTCGATCAGGTACACGGGCACCGGCTCGGTGACGAACACCTTCGCCCCGGCATCCTTCGCCTTGATCTCGCCGAGCGAGTCCTCGAGGCCGCCGATCTGCTTCACGAACGCCTCGGCGTTGGCCGTGAAATCGGACGCGTGGGCCGGGGCGATCTCGCCGAGCTGCTTCGCGATCGCCTCGGTGAGGTGCTCCATCGTGTGCGGGTCGTACCAGACGTGCTCGTTGAAGCCCTCGATGTGGTCGTGCCCGTCACCCTCGGCGTGGTCGTGGTCGTGACCGTCGTCGCTCGCGCTCGGGGCGGGGCTCTCTGAGGCGTCGGAGTGCGGGTAGCTGTCGTTGTACTCGGCGGCGGTGATCACCGGGGCGGTGCTGCCGCTGGCCTTGACGAGCGACTCCATGAACGCGTCATAGCCGCCGCCGTTCTCGATCAGCAGCTGGGCGCCCTTGACCGTCAGCTGGTCCTGCGCGCTGGCCTCGTACTCGTGCGGGTCTTGCGTGGGCGAGGTGATGATCGACGTCACCTTCGCGAAGTCGCCGCCGACCGCCTCGGCGATCGACCCGTAGACGTCGGTGGATGCCACGACCACGACCGCGTCCGTCGAGGACGACGACCCCTCGGCCGACGGGGAGCCGCCCGCGCAGCCGGCGAGGGCGAGGACGGAGGCGGTTCCGAGGACGACGGGAAGAATGAGGCGGCGGGTCATGGCATCCACGCTAACGACCTTGATAACCGTTCTCAAATTCAGAAGCGATGCAGAACGCGTTCCCAGCCGGTTCACAGCGCCATGAGGTGCGCACTCACGACGCGGCGTGCCCGTCGACGCGCACGCCCGCTCTCGCGGCATAGACGATGATCATCACAGGAGTCGCCGCCGGGAGCCCGCCCGCGACGGACGGCTGAGGAACGGACGCGGCCCGCACCGGGGCGAGCGGCACGACGGAGGAGAGACACGATGAAGGCGCTGTCGTACGAGGACGTCCGCGCCGCGGCGGCACGGATCGACGGACGCGTCCGCCGGGTCCCGGTGGTGCAGACCGACGTCCGCGACGCGTCGCCGGGCGCGCGGATGTTCCTCGCGCTCGAGTTCATGCAGCACACCGGCACGTTCAAAGACCGCGGCGCGCAGAACTTCATCGAAGCCCACCGCGAGGCAGGACGCCTGCCGACGGCCGGTGTGGCCATCGCCTCGGGCGGCAACGCCGGCCTGGCGTGCGCGTGGTCTGCGGCCCAGCAGGGGATTCCCGCCACGGTGTTCGTGCCGACCACGGCGCCGGCGGTCAAGGTCGCCCGGCTGCGGGCGTACGGCGCGCGCGTCGAGCAGGTCGGAACGGAGTACGCCCAGGCGTTCGACGCCTGCCGCGCGTTCGCCGAGTCCAGCGGGGCCCTGATGTCGCACGCCTACGACCACCCCCTCATCGCCGCCGGAGCGGGCACGCTGGTCGACGAGATCCGTTCCCAGGCGCCCGACCTCGACACGATCGTGCTCGCCGTCGGCGGCGGAGGGCTTCTGGCCGGCGTCGCCACCGCCGCCTCGCATCATGGCATCCGCACCGTCGCCGTCGAGCCGACGCACTGCCGATCGCTCAACGCGGCGATCGAGGCGGGTCGCCCCGTCGACGTCTCGGTGCGGTCGGTCGCGGCCGACGCCCTGGGTGCGCGGCGGGTCTCGGACATGGCCTACCTCGCCGCGCGGCATCCGCTCGTCTCGTCGATCCTCGTCGACGACGAGGCCATCGTCGGCGCCCGCCGTCAGCTCTGGCGAGACCACCGGCTCGCGGTCGAGCACGGCGCCGCGACGGCGTTCGCCGGGGTCGTCGACGCCGCGGGGTATCGTCCGGCCCCCGGCGAGCGCGTGTGCGTCGTGCTCTGCGGCGCCAACACCGACCCCCGCGACGTGGCCGAGGAGTAACGCGGCATCGCTCATCGACGGCGGCTCGGGTCGGCGTCCGCACCGGGCGGCCGAGCCCGCGCGCGCCGCCACGGCCGCTCGACGACGCCGGAACGCATGACCCGCCGACCCCGTATCGCGCCACCCACCCCACCCGCACACACCAGCCCCACCGCCCCTGCATCCTGGCGCGCAGGCCCCCAGCCCGGGCGCCCGGCCCGGTGCGCCAGCCGCTCAGCGACGCAGGATGCGGTGCGCGAGCGCGTTGCCGAGCAGCTGACCGGCCTGCACGATCACGACGATGATCGCGACCGTCACCCACGTCGCCTGCTGGTTGAACTGCTGGTAGCCGTAGATGATGGCGAAGTTTCCGAGCCCGCCGCCGCCGATGTAGCCCGCCATCGCCGACATGTCGACGACCGCGATGAACATGAACGTGTAGCCGAGGATGAGCGGAGCGAGAGCCTCGGGGATGACGACGCCGAACAGCACGCCGATCCGCCGCGCCCCCACCGCCCGGGCCGCCTCGACCGTGCCCGGGTCGACGGCGACGAGGTTCTGCTCGACGACGCGGGCGATCACCACGGTGGCCATGATCGTGATGGGCACGATCGCGGCATCCGTTCCCAGGGTCGTCCCCGTCACGGCGCGGGTGACCGGGGCGACAGCGGTGAGGAAGATGATGAACGGGATCGGGCGGATGACGTTGATCACGAGGTTCGCGACGGCGAAGACGACCCGGTTGGCGAACAGGTTGCCCGGCCGGGTGGCGTAGAGCAGTGCGCCGATGACGAGGCCCGCGACGCCCGAGATGAGCAGCGACACGGCCACCATGTAGACCGTCTCGCCGATGGACTGCAGCAGCACCGGGGTGAGGGTGTCCCACTTGTTCATGCGCGGGCCTCCACGGTGGGGACGACGACATCGGTGCGGGCACGCAGCTCGGTCACCACGGCATCCAGGTCGTCGGCGTGCACCCGGTAGGTGAGGGTGCCGAGCTGCTTGCCGAGCACGTCGGTGACCCCGCCGTAGACGACCGAGTGCCGGGCGCCGTGGCGGTGGAACACCTCGGAGACGTCTTCGCTCGTGAACTCGTTGATCTCGACGCTCACCAGATCGCCGCCGCCCGCAGCGAGCGCCGACAGCGCCTCACCCGACGGCACGCCCTGCGTGACGGCCGCGACGAAGCGCTTCGTGAGCTCGGCGCGCGGGTGGGCGAACACGCGGTACGTGTCGCCGCTGTCGACGACGCGGCCGCCCTCCATGACGATGACCTGATCGCACAGCTCGTGCACGATCGAGATCTGGTGCGTGATGACGACGATCGTGATGCCCAGGCGCCGGTTGATCTCGCGCAGCAGGTCGAGCACCTCGGCCGTGGTCTGCGGGTCGAGGGCGCTCGTCGCCTCGTCGGCGAGCAGGATGCGCGGGTCGGTCGCGATCGCGCGGGCGATGCCGACCCGCTGCTTCTGTCCGCCCGACAGGCGCCGCGGATACTGCTTCGCCTTGTCGCCGATGCCGACGAAGTCGAGCAGCTCGGCGACGCGTCTGTCGCGGTCGGCCTTCTTCCAGCCCGCCACCTTGAGCGGGTACGCGACGTTGGCCGCGACCGTGCGCGAGGTGAAGAGGTTGAACTGCTGGAAGATCATGCCCACACGGCGCCGCAGGTCGCGCAGCTTCGCCTCGCTGGCATCCCCCACGTTCACGCCGAGCACCTCGACGGCGCCCGACGTCGGCTGCTCGAGGCCGTTCAGCAACCGCACGAGGGTCGACTTTCCGGCGCCGGAGTAGCCGATGACCCCGACGATCGACCCCTCCTCCACCGTCAGCGACACGTCGTCGACCGCGGTGGTGGTGGAACGGCGATCGGTGCGGAACGTCTTGGTGACGCCCCGAAGCTCGATGACGGATGCCATGACCCGGGTTACTTCTTGGCCTTGATCTCGTTCTCGAGGGTCGTCAGCTCGTCCTGCAGCTGCGCGGCCGTCCAGTCGGCCTTGAACTGCAGGTTGCCCTGGTTCAGCTCGGTGACCGCGGCCTCGACCTCGGGCGAGTGGTACGCGGCGACGAGCTTGGCCCAACGCGGGTCGTCCTTCTTGTCGTCACGCGTGACGAAGGCGTTGATGTAGGGCGCCAGCTGCGGGTTGTTCAGGTCTTCTTTGAAGATGATCAGCTCGTCGCCGAGGCCGCCCTTCTGCGCCTGCGTGTTGTTGACGATGGCCGCCTGGGCGCTGCCGTCCTTGAGCGCCGCAACGGTCTGGTTGGTGTCGACGGGCAGCAGCTCGATCTTCTTCGAGACGATGTCGGCCGGCGTCGAGAACGCGTTGCCCCCGTCTTTCAGCGTGAGCAGCCCGGCGGTCTGCAGGTTGAGCAGGCCGCGCGCGAGGTTGGTGGGGTTGTTCGGGATCGCCACGGTGGCGCCCTGGGGCAGGTCGGAGACGCTCTTGTACTTCTCGGAGTACAGCGCGAGCGGGTACACCGCCGTCGCCCCCACCGGCACGAGGGTGCCGCCGCTGTCGACGTTGAACTGCGACAGGTAGATGAGGTGCTGGAACAGGTTGACGTCGAGCTCGCCGTCCTGCACACCCTGGTTGAGCTGCACGCCGTCGTTGATCGTGCGCACCTCGAGGTCGATGCCTTCGTCGGCGAGCTTCTTCTTCAGCACCGTCCAGTGCGGCTCGTTGCCGTCGTCGGCGCCGAGGACGATACGGGACTCGTCACCGCCCTGCGCACCGCCGGCGCAACCGGTGAGGGTGAGAAGAAGGGCAGCGGCGGATGCACTGAGGATCGTGGCCAGGCGTGCGGTACGGCGAGAAGTCATAGCTCCACGTCATCACGCGCATGGCCGATGCCGAAGTCGAGGCGTTACGGGTGGTCACGGGTCGTCACGGAGCGTAACGGACTCGACAGACGGAGCCGACCGAGGAATCATACGTTCCCTCTACCAGGGGGATGCGCGGCGTCGCGGACGCCCGATGGCGGCCGAGGTGGCCCCGCGGTGGCCCGGGGTCGACGACACGGTCGCGCCGACCCCGGGGCACCATAGCCGTCAGGATGCGGCGACCGTGAGGTCGAAGGTCGTGCGCTGACCGTCGGGGCCGGCGACCCAGGCCGTGGTCGCGCCGGTCTTCTCGGCGAAGAACGCGGCGGTGAACTCGGCCTCGTCGTCGCCGGCGGCAGTGGTGGCAGCCTCGAAGCGGACGACGGCGTCGTCGCCGGTGCCGCCGGCGCCGGTCCAGGCGCCGCCGTTGTCGACGTCGCGGACGATGAGGAGCGCCTGCCCGGGCACGAGAGCGATCGACTTCGAGGCGAGCTGGCCGGGCGTGAGGATCAGGGGCGCGGGCTCGCTGCGGATGAACGTGCCGTTCTCGCTGGCAGAAGCGTCGTCGGGGCTCGGCGCGGGGACGCCGTCGATGAACGTGTCGCTGTCGGGTGCGGGAACGCCGGGGATGAACAGGCCGTTGTCGTCGCCGCTCGCGGCGTAGGCGGTCGCCCCTCCGGCGATCAGGCCCACGGACAGGATCGAGACGGTCAAAGCGGTGAGGGTTCGCGTGCGCATCGGATGTGCCTTTCGGTCGACACCGCGCCCCGTTCCATATGAACGGGCGATGGTCGCGGCGTATACCGGTTCATGGCCGCTGCCGCCGGGGTTCTTTCGTCTCTCGCTGGTGGTCGGCTGTGAAAGATCGGGACGCGGCCGGACATGATCGTCTCGTGCACCCCCTCTCGCCGGACCGCTCTCGCGCATACGAGTCACTCGTCCGCGCGCACGGCGATGCCGTCGCCCGCTTCCTCCGTCGCCGGGCCGACCCCCAGATCGTCGACGACGTCTTCTCCGAGACCATGCTGGTCGTGTGGCGGCGCTTCGACGACCTGCCCGCCGACCCCCTGCCCTGGCTCTACGTCACCGCTCGCAACTGCCTACGCAACGCCGAGCGCTCGGCACGACGCCAGTGGCGCGTCGTCGAGCGGATCACCGCCGTCGACCCGCCGACCGACAGGGTGGATGCCGCCGCCGACACCGATCCACGCACCGACCGCCTGCACGCGGCGCTGGCACGGATGTCACCGACCGAAGCCGAGGTGCTCCGTCTCTGGGCGTGGGAGGAGCTGGCACCGCAGGAGATCGCGACGGTTCTCGACATCTCAGTCAACGCCGCCACGATCCGATTGCATCGGGCCAAGAAGAAGCTTCGGCACGAGATGGACGCCCCGCGTCGAACCGCCGACACGACCACGAGAGGGGGAGGACGGTGACCGACGACGACGACCTCAAGGCGCTGCTGCGCCGGGCCGACCCGAGCGCCGGACACACTCCGCTCGACGACGCCCGCATCCGCCGCCTCGTCGCGGCCGCGGAACGCGACGACCGCGCCCGTGGAGCGCGAGCACGTCGGCGTCCGCGACTTCTCGTCACGGGTGCCTCGATCGGGGCCGTCGCGACGGCCGTGGCAGGCGTTCTGATCGCCGGGCTGCTCGCGACGCCCGCGGTCCAGGCCCCGACTCCCCCCGAGACGTCCGCCGCGTGCGCATCCCCCAACGTCGAGAGCCTGGGCGAGTACGACACCGCCTACGAGGCGACCGTGACCGCCGTCGATCACGACGACGTCACCCTGCGAGTGACGACGGTCTTCGCCGGCGACCCCGGGCAGACGGTGAACGTCTCGCAGATCTCCGACGGCGACGGTCACCCGGTGTTCGTCACCGGACGGTCGTACCTCGTCGCATCGGCCGACGGGTTCATCTCGAGATGCGACACCGTGCCGACCACCGCCGCGCTGCGAGACCTGTACCAACGCGCCTTCGGAGGCTCGTCGCGCGGCTGAGGCGCACGGACCCCGCCGCACGGGGGCACACCCGGCGATGGATGCGGGGCGACCGCCCGGAACGATCCGCCAGCCTCAGTCGAGCAGCAGCGCGGGCTCCTCCAGCACGGATGCCACGTCGGCGATGAACCGCGAGATGCCGTCGCCGTCGACCACGCGGTGATCGAACGAGCCCGACACGGTCGTGACCCAGCGGGGACGCACCTCGCCGTCGACGACCCACGGCTTCTGGCGGATCGCACCCAGGGCGATGATGCCGGCCTCGCCGGGGTTGATGATCGGGGTGCCGGCATCCACGCCGAACACACCGATGTTCGTGATCGTGAACGTGCCGCCGGTCTGGTCGGCGGGGCTCGTCTTGCCCTCGCGCGCGGTGAGCGTCAGGGTCTCGAGCGCCTTCGCCAGCTCGCGTGTGTTCATCGCCTGCGCGTCTTTGATGTTCGGCACGAGCAGGCCGCGCGGGGTCGCGGCGGCGATGCCGAGGTTGACGTAGTGGCGCACCGAGATCTGCGCGCCGTCGTCGGTGTCGACCCACGCGGCGTTGATCATCGGCGTGCGGCGCAGGGCCCAGATCACCGCGCGCGCCATGATCAGCAGCGGTGAGATCTTCACGTCGGCGAAGTCGGGCGAGGCCTTGAGGCGCTTGACGAGCTCCATCGTGCGCGAGGCGTCGACGTCGACCCACACCGACACGTGCGGGGCCGAGTAGGCGCTCGACGTCATCGCGTTGGCGGTGGCTTTGCGCACGCCGCGAACGGGGATGGACTCCTCGCGGGCGTCGGCGGAGGGGGCCGGGGCGGCGGGAGCGGGGGCGGGAACCGGGATCGTCTCCTCGCGCACGGCACCCCACGCGGGGGTCTCGATGTTGCGGAAGACGCTCGCCTGCTCAGCGTGCTTGACGACGTCGTCGCGGGTCACCTCACCGGCGGCACCGCTCGGCGTCACGGCCGAGAGGTCGACGCCCAGATCGCGCGCGAGCTTGCGGATCGGGGGCTTCGCGACGACACCGACGGATGCCTTCACCGGGCGCTCCGCGGGCTTGCGACGCCGCGACGACACCGCGCCGCCCGTACCGTAGCCCACGAGCACCGCGCCGCCGGGGTCGCTGAGCTCGGGAACCGTGACGGGTTCCGCGGGCGCCGGGGCAGCGGCATCCGAAGATCCGATCGTGATGATCGGGGCGCCGACCTCGACGGTGGAGCCCTCGGATGCCAGCAGCTCGCCGACCGTGCCCGCATACGGCGAGGGGAGCTCGACGAGCGACTTGGCCGTCTCGATCTCGACGATCACGTCGTTGACGGCGACGGTGTCGCCCGGGGCGACGCGCCACTGCACGATCTCGGCCTCGGTGAGGCCTTCCCCGACGTCGGGGAGCACGAAGGTCTGGTCGGTCACGGTGTGTCCTTTGCTCGGGAGCCAGCTTGTCACCGGCATCGCCGCAACGGAATGCGGGAGGGGGATCAGTACGCGAGAGACCGGTCGACGGCCTCGAGGATGCGGTCGGCGTCGGGCAGGTACGTGCCCTCGAGCTTCGCGGGCGGGAACGGCACGTCGAAGCCCGACACGCGCAGCACGGGCGCCTCGAGCGCGAAGAACGCCTTCTCCATCACGGTCGCGGCGATTTCGGAGCCGAGCGAGGTGAAGCCCGGCGCCTCCTGCGCGTAGACCATGCGACCGGTGCGGCGCACCGAGTCGAGCAGGGGGCCGTAGTCGACCGGCGACAGGGAGCGCAGGTCGATGACCTCGCAGCTCGTCCCCTCGCTCTCGGCGAGCGCCGCGGCCTGCAGCAGGGTCGTGACCATCGCGCCGTGGCCGACGAGGGTCACGTCGGTGCCGCGGCGGATGACACGGCTCGCGTGCAGCGGCAGCGCGGGGGCGTCGAGGTCGACCTCGCCCTTCTGCCAGTACTTCGCCTTCGGCTCGAGGAACACGACCGGGTCGGGGGAGTCGATGGCCTGCTGGATCATCCAGTAGGCGTCGTTGGCGTTCGACGGGCTGACCACCCGCAGGCCCGCCGTATGCGTGAAGTACGCCTCGGGGCTCTCCTGGTGGTGCTCCACGGCGCCGATGTGTCCGCCGTAGGGGATGCGGATGACGACGGGCATCTGCACCGCGCCCTCGTGGCGGTTCGTGATCTTCGCCAGCTGCGAGGTGATCTGGTCGAACGCCGGGAAGACGAAGCCGTCGAACTGGATCTCGAGCACGGGGCGGAACCCACCCATGGCGAGACCGATCGCGGTGCCGACGATGCCCGACTCCGCCAGGGGCGAGTCGATGACGCGGCGGGGACCGAAGTCCTTCTGCAGGCCCTCGGTGACGCGGAACACGCCGCCGAGGGGGCCGATGTCCTCACCCATGAGCAGGACGCGGTCGTTCGTCTCGAGCGCGCGACGCAGGCCGGCGTTGAGAGCCCGGCTGATCGGGAGGTTCTCGGTCACTGCGCGCCCCCTTCCATCGACGCCTCGTAGTCGTCGAGCCAGCGCTGCTCCTCCTCGATGAGCGCATGCGCCTCGGAGTACACGCTCTCGAACATGTGCGCGCGCGGGATAGAGCCGAGCTCGTTCGTGCGCACGCGCACGTCGTCGGCGAGCGCGGCACCCTCGGCATCCGCGTCGTCGAAGAACTGCTGCGAGGCGCCACGGGCTTCGAGAAAGGCGCGCATGCGGGCGATCGGGTCGCGCCCGGCCCACGCCTTCTCTTCGTCGGAGGTGCGGTACTTGGTGGGGTCATCGCTCGTGGTGTGCGCACCCATGCGGTAGGTCATCGCCTCGATCGCGCGGGGGCCGCCGCCGGCACGGGCCTCGTCGAGGGCGACCTTCGACACGGCGTAGCTGGCGAGCACGTCGTTGCCGTCGACCTGCAGGCTCGGGATGCCGTATCCCTCACCGCGCTTGTACAGCGGCGAGCGCGACTGCGTCGCGACGGGGACGGAGATGGCCCACTGATTGTTCTGCAGGAAGAAGACCTCGGGCGTCTGGAAGCTCGCGGCGAAGACCATCGCCTCGTGCACATCGCCCTGGCTGGAGGCGCCGTCGCCGTAGTAGACGATGACGGCCTCGTCGCGCTCGGGGTCGCCCGTGCCGCACTTGCCGTCGAAGACGAGGCCCATGCCGAGGCCCGTGGCGTGCAGCGTCTGCGCGCCGAGCACGAGCGTGTAGATGTGCGTGTTGCCGTTCTTCGGGTCGGTCGGGTCCCACCCGCCGTGGGTGAGGCCGCGCATCAGGCGGATGATGTCGAGCGGGTCGACGCCGCGGATGCGGGTGACCACGTGCTCGCGGTACGAGGGGAAGATGTGGTCCTGCGCGCGGGCCGCGCGGGCCGAGCCGACCTGCGCGGCCTCCTGCCCGAACGACGGCGGCCACAGCGCGAGCTGGCCCTGACGCTGCAGGTTGGTCGCCTGCACGTCGAACGCGCGGATCGACACCATGTCGCGATAGAACGTCTCGAGCTCGGCGTCGGTGAGGGCCTCGATCAGCGGGAGATAGCGTTCGGCCGCGGGCGTGGGGGCGAGAGTGCCGTCGGCCGCCAGAACGCGCACGAGAGCCGGGTCATCGGGCGGGGTCATGTGTCCACGCTAACGCGCCCCTCATGCCTGCGACCGCATGAGGTGCACAACGGATGCCGCGATCCGACGTGGGAGAGCGACAAAGAACCGCGCAGGCGGCGAACATGCAGGACCGACCCGCGCGTCTCCGCCTCGCCGGCCCCACAGGCTTGCACCGGCACCGACGGCCCTCCATCCTCACACCCCGGGCCCACGCCACGCGCCACCCGGGCTCACGCCACACTGCCGCCCGCCCACGCCGCACGCCCCGCGGGCCCACGCCCCCCGGCGCACGGCCGACGCCCTCACCGTCCGACATCGGGCAGCGGCGACGCGCCCGAGCGCGCCCCGACCGACGGGGTCAGCGCGAGGCGGACGCGCGCGCCACCTCGACGATGCGGTCGAGCGCCTCCTCCTCGCCGACCGAGATGCGGATGCCATCGCCGGCGAACGGGCGCACGACGAGGCCCGCCTCCTCGAACTCGGCGGCGACGTCGAGCGTGCGCTCACCGACGGGCAGCCACACGAAGTTGCCCTGGGCGTCGGGCACGTCCCACCCGGCGTCGCGCAGACGCCCGACGAGCCGGTCGCGCCGCTCGGCGATGACCGCGACCCGCTGCAGCAGCTCGGCCTCGGCGTCGAGGCTTGCCAGGGCCGCCGCCTCGGCCGCCGCCGTCACCGAGAGGGGGATCGCGGTGCTGCGCGCGGCGTCGAGCACGTGCGTGTGCCCGACGGCGTAGCCGACGCGGAGACCGGCGAGGCCGTAGGCCTTCGAGAACGTCCGCAGCACGACCACGTTCGGTCGCGCCAGCAGGGCCCGGACCCGGCCGCCCTCGACCGACGCCGGGTCGGTGACGAACTCGGCGTACGCCTCGTCGAGCACGATGAGCACGTCGCGCGGCACCGCGTCGACGAAGGCCGCGAAGGCGTCGTAGGCGACGGTCGGGCCGGTGGGGTTGTTGGGGCTGCAGACGATCACCACGCGGGTGCGGTCGGTCACCGCGGCGGCCATGGCGTCGAGATCGTGACGCGCGTCGGCGGTCAGGGGCACCTGCACGCTCGTGGCGCCCGAGACGGCGACGAGCGACGGGTACGCCTCGAACGAGCGCCAGGCGTACACGACCTCGTCGCCCGGCCCGGCCGCGGCGAGCAGCAGCTGCGCGAGCACCGAGACGCTCCCGGCGCCGACGTGCACCTCGTCGGGCGTCACCCCGTAGCGTGCGGCCAGTCGCTCGCGCAGACGTGCGGCCGTGGCATCCGGGTACCTGTTGAAGGTCGATGCGGCCTGCACGGCCTCGGCGACGCCGGGGAGCGGGTCGAAGGGGTTCTCGTTGCTCGACAGCTTGAACGCGTCGGGGCTCGCGGGACGACCCTGCCGGTAGGCGGGCAGAGCAGCGATCTCGGGACGGATGCGCGGGAGGACCGGGTCGGAGGGCGATTCGCTCACGCGCCGAGCCTAATCGCGCACGGCGCGAGTGTCAGGGGTCGGTGGCACGATGGGGGCATGCGCTTCGTCGTCCGCGTCGTCGTCAACGCCTTCGCGATCTGGATCGTGACCCTGCTGCCCGCCCTGCAGGTGCGGCTGATCCCGTTCGCGCCCGGCGAATGGCTGCAGGTGGCGCTGACCCTGCTCGCCGTCGGCGCGATCTTCGCCCTGGTCAACAGCATCGTCGGAACGGTGGTCAAGGTCGTCGCGATCCCGCTGTACATCCTGACGCTCGGGCTGATCTCGCTGATCATCAACGGGTTCCTGCTGTGGCTGACGGCGGCGATCACCTCGGGCTGGGACTGGGGGCTGCGCACGGGCGAGTTCTGGCTCACCGTGGTCGCGGCACTGCTGATCGGCATCATCAACGCGGTGCTCGGCGGCCTGCTGCGCCGCGATGACGACGACGACTGAGGCCCCTGATGCGCGAACGGCGCTTCCCCGACACAATGGGGGGATGACCGCGAACCCCGACGCACCCTTTCGCGTCGTGTTCGTCTGCAGCGGGAACATCTGCCGCTCGCCCATGGCCGAGTCCGTCTTCCGTCGACTCGCGGATGCCTCGGGCCTGGCGTCACGCGTGATCTCGAGCTCGGCGGGCACCGGCGACTGGCACGTCGGCGAGCGCGCCGACCATCGCACCCTCGCCGCGCTGGAGCGCCTCGGCTACGACGGCACCGCGCACCGCGCCCGGCAGTTCCAGTACGCCGACTTCGACCGCAACGACCTGGTGGTCGCCCTCGACCGCAGCCACGAGCGCGTGCTGCGCGGGTGGGCCCGCAACGACGACGACGCCGACAAGATCGCGCTGCTGCTGTCGTTCCTGCCGGATGCCGAGACGCTCGACGTCCCCGACCCGTACTACGCCGGGCCCCCGATGTTCGACGAGGTGCTCGGTATGATCGAACGCGCCAGCGGGGCCCTCTTCCGGCAGCTCGAGCCCGCCATCCGTTCCGCGGGCTGACCCTTTCGCGCGACCCCTGGAGACCCGTGTCCGCTCTGCCTCCGCAGCCCCTCAGCCCGCTCGACGGCCGCTACGCGGCGACCGTCTCCGAACTGGGCGACTACCTGTCGGAGGCGGGCCTCAACCGGGCACGCGTCGAGGTCGAGGTCGAGTGGCTGCTCGCCCTGACCGACCGCTCGCTCTTCGGCACGCAGCCCGTCGCCGACGCCGACCGCGCACGCCTGCGCGCGCTGTACGAGGACTTCGGCCCGGCCGAGATCGCCTGGCTGGCCGAGAAAGAGGCCGTGACCCGTCACGACGTCAAGGCCGTCGAGTATCTCGTGCGCGACCGGCTCGACAGCCTCGGCCTGTCGGCCCTGGCCGAGCTGACGCACTTCGCGTGCACGAGCGAGGACATCAACTCGACCGCGTACGCGCTCACGGTGCAGCGTGCGGTGCAGCGCGTCTGGCTGCCGAAGCTGCGCGCCGTGACCGCGGCTCTCGCCGAGATCGCCGTGCAGCACCGCGACGCGGCCATGCTGTCGCGCACCCACGGTCAGCCGGCCACCCCCACCACGATGGGCAAAGAGATCGGCGTCTTCGCCTGGCGCCTCGAGCGCGTGATCGCACAGATCGACGGCGGCGACTACCTGGCGAAGTTCTCGGGCGCCACCGGCACCTGGTCGGCGCACGTCTCGGCCGATCCCGATGTCGACTGGCCCGCTCTGACCCGATCCTTCATCGAGTCGCTCGGCCTCGGCTTCAACCCGGTGACGACGCAGATCGAGTCGCACGACTGGCAGGTCGAGCTGTACGACCGCGCGCGCCACGCGGGCGGCATCCTGCACAACCTCGCCACCGACATATGGACGTACATCTCGCTGGGGTACTTCACCCAGATCCCCGTCGCCGGGGCGACCGGGTCGTCGACGATGCCGCACAAGATCAACCCGATCCGGTTCGAGAACGCCGAGGCCAACCTCGAGATCTCGGGCGGCCTGTTCTCGACGCTGGCCTCGACGCTCGTCACCAGCCGGATGCAGCGCGACCTGACCGACTCGACCACGCAGCGCAACATCGGCGTCGCCTTCGGCCACTCGCTGCTCGCCCTCGACAACCTGCAGCGCGGTCTCACCGAGATCTCGCTGGCCGAGAACGTGCTGCGGGCCGACCTCGACGCGAACTGGGAGGTGCTGGCCGAGGCGATCCAGACGGTCGTGCGCGCCGAGATCGCCGCGGGCCGCTCGCAGATCAGCGACCCTTACGCGTTGCTGAAAGACCTCACGCGCGGACGCCGCGTCGGTGCCGCCGAGCTCGCCGAGTTCGTGCGCGGCCTCGACATCGGCGACGCCGCGAAAGAGCGCCTGCTCGCGCTCACGCCGGCGGGCTACGCGGGCCTCGCCTCGCGGGTCGTCGACGCGCTCTGACCCCGTGGGCGCGCTCGCGCAAGGCGGGCACGGAACACCGCGCGTCGGGCACTGAGCGCTGGAGCGTCACGGACGCTCGGCGCAGCGCCATCGCGCACATGCCCTTACGGGCATGCAGCGGGAGGGTAGACGCGGCCGCGGAGCGCGTCCTAAGGTGTTGACGTCACCATCCCCCGCGACCCTCGGGTCGTCATGCGCCGCACCGTCGCGGCGCGGAACGGAACCGACGCGATGACGCCTCGACGCCCCACTCCCGCACGCCACCCCGCCGTCCGCCGCCTGCTCGCGGCCGTCACCGCCGCTATGATCGCCGGGGCCGTGGCATCCCCCCTCTCGGCGAGCGCGCTCGACGGGGTGCCGACCGACCCGAACGACGGCGTCCCCCGCACGACGGAACCCGTGACGTACACGGCTTTCCCCGCAGTCGTCGACCCGGGCGCGGGCGCGGCCGACTACTTCCAGCCGAAGTGGTACGACACCGACGGCCGGCACATCCAGGCGCACGGCGGGCAGATCGTCACCACCGAAGAGAACGGCCAGAAGGTCTACTACTGGTACGGCGAAGACCGCACGAACGGGTACTGGAACAGCCCCGGCATCGCCGTGTACCGGTCGACGGATGCCATGAACTGGACCAACCTCGGCGACGCCCTGCGCACCATCACCCAGCGCGACGACCTGCTGACCCCGTACTTCGAGAGCCTGTACGACACCGTCGACCCCGACGGGCAGCCGCGCAACGACAGGATCGACGCGCTCGCCTACCACCTGAACACGCAGCAGAACGCCGACGACACCGCGATCTTCGAGCGCCCCAAGGTGCTCTACAACGCCAAGGACAAGCAGTGGGTGATGTGGTGGCACGCCGACGGGCGCATCGAGCCGGGCGGCAGCACCTACGCGCGGTCGATGGCGGGGGTCGCGGTGTCGGACTCGCCCGCGGGACCGTTCCGCATGGTCGGGGCGTACCGCCTGCCCAACCGCGCCGACTACCAGGCCTGCACGCCGTACGCCGTTCCGGGGCAGGCCCGTGACATGACCGTGTTCCAGGACGACGATGGCAAGGCCTACATCGCGTACTCGTCCGAGGAGAACTACAGCCTGTACATCGCCGAGCTCGACGACAGCTACACGAACGTCACGCACACCGTCGACCGCGACACCCTCGACGTGCACCAGTACTCGGAGGACGGACGCTTCCCGTACGTGTTCGCCGACGGCAGCGCCGACGCGCCCGTGCGCGGCACCGACTTCCAGATCGTCAAGGAGTGCGGCCACCTCGAGGCCCCGGCGATCTTCGAGCGCGACGGCACGTACGGCGTCATCACGTCGGGCGCGACCGGCTGGGCGCCGAACCCGCAGACCTATTACACGGCGAAGAGCCTCATGGGCACGTGGATCCGCGGCGTCGAGCCCGGCGACGCCGACGAGACCGTGTCGTACGACCGCATCCCCGACGGCGGCGACGGCCTGCTGTCGGTCGGCGACGAGAACCGCTCGACATTCGGGTCGCAGACCACCAACGTGTTCGAGCTCGAGCCCGGAAAGCTCGTGTACATGGGCGACCGGTGGAACGAGGGCAAGTCCGACTCGACGTACGTGTGGCTCCCCCTGACGGTCGGCGAGAACGGCCGCCTCGAGATGCACGACCCCGCCGCCGAAGACCCGGCGCGCTACGGCGCGGGCTGGGACGCCTCGTACTGGGACGACAAGGGCTTCGGGCTCGGCACGTGGCGGGTGGTCGACGACGGCCTGCCCGCGACCGTCCGCCGCGGATCGACGCCGCAGCTGCCCGCCGCGGTGTCTGTCGACTCCGCGGACGACACCGTCTCGGTCGCCGTCACGTGGAGCGCGATCGACACGGGCATGCTGGGACCGCAGACCGTCACCGGAACCCTGGCCGCCGACGCGCACTTCACCGCCGGGCGCGTCTTCCAGCGCACCGTCACGGTGGGCGAGCCGGGCCTCGCCGACATCGCGCCCGAGGCGACGGTGACCGCCTCGAGCCGCAACGACCTGGCCGGCACGGTCGTCGACGGAAACCCGACCGCGAAGGGCTGGGACGACTGGACCGGCAACGGCTACCCGCGCGACAGCTGGCTGTCGTTCGACTGGGGCGCCGAAGCGCGCACCTTCGACTCGGTCGTCGTGCACACATACAAAGACGGCGCGACGGCGACCTGGCCCTCACGCATCGAGGTGCAGTACCGCGATGCCGCCGGCACGTGGGTCACGTCGTCGGCCGCGGCCACGCTGGCGCAGGACGCGTCGTCGGCAGCCCCCGTCGCGACGATCGACGTGCGCGCGCTCCCCGCCGCGACGGCGCTGCGCCTGCGCCTGACGAGCGAGGCCGACACGTGGCAGTCGATCTCGGAGGTCGACATCTGGGGCGCCGCCTCGGCCCCGGACGTCTGCCGGGCCGACGACGCGACCGTCTCGGCCTCGTTCTGGCAGACGAGGTGGGCGACCATGCCCGCCGCCGACGCGTGCGACGGCCGCGTGAGCACGCAGTGGTCGACGTGGACCGATGCCGGGTACAAGGACACGGCGACCTTCACCATCGAGACCGCGAAGACGCACGGGCTGAGCGAGGCGCGTTTCACGAACATCGAGGGCACGATCACCGACGTCTCGGCCGAGTACCGCACCGTCGACGGCGTCTGGACCCCGGTGGCCCCCGTCGGCGACCCGGTGACAGTGAAGAACGGCACGGTCACGACCCTGGCGTTCGCCCCCGTGCAGGCGACGGGCCTGCGTCTGACGTTCGCCACGCCCGGCTCGTACCTGAAGATCCCCGAGATCGTGGTGCCCGAGGCCGCGGGCCCCGTGACCGTGACCCCGCTGCTGTCGAGCGAGCCGAACGCCGCCGGGTGGCTGCGCGCCCCGGTGACGGTGACGTTCCGCCACGACGGCGCCTCGGCGGCCTGGGTGGAGCACCGCGTCGACGGGGGCGACTGGTCGAACGCCGACACGGCCACGGTGTCGGCAGAGGGCTCCTCGACCCTCGACTACCGCGCGGTCTCCGCCGGACGGCCGGTCGACGGCAGCTCCGGCAGCGTGACGCTGCGGATCGACACGGTCGCGCCCGTGACGACGGCCACGACGTCGTCGGCGTCGCCGCTGCAGCGGGCCCTCGCCGCCCCGGCGGTGCTCGCCGCGGTCGTCGAGCCGGTGGCGACGGCCACGTTCTCGGCCTCGGATGCCACGTCGGGCGTCGCCGCGACCGAGTACTCGGTCGACGGCGGCCGCACGTGGACGACGGGCACGAGCGCGACCGTCACCGGCACCGCCCCGCAGGCGGTGCTGTATCGCTCGACCGACGTCGCCGGCAACGTCGAGGACGCTCGGACGGTGACCCTGGCGGCGGCCACGACCGGCGGCGATCCGGCGGCCGGTGCCGACGGCGGTGCCGGATCGGGCGCGGGCACGGGGGTCGCGGGGGTGGTCGGCCTCGGCGCGGAACGACCCGGCGCCCTCGCCGGAACCGGCGTCGGGCTTCCGCTGGCGCTCGGCCTGGGCGCGCTCGTGATGGCGGTCGCGGGTGGGGCGTTGCTCGTCGCGCGCCGACGGGCCTGAGCGTCGGCGCGCGCGGGAGCCGGGTACGTGGCATCCGGCGACCGCCGTGGGGCGCCCGGGGCCCGGCGTCGCCCACGCGGACGGATGACGGCGCGCGGGTGTAGGAAGGGGGCATGGCGTCAGAACGCACCGCGGGCACCTGCGTGATCGTCGGGGGCGGCCCGGCCGGCATGGTGCTGGGTCTGCTGCTGGCGCGGCGCGGCATCGCGGTGACGCTGCTCGAGAAGCACGCCGATTTCTTGCGCGACTTCCGCGGCGACACCGTGCACCCCTCGACGCTGCGTCTGCTCGACGAGCTGGGGCTGTTCGACCGGTTCGACCGACTGCCGCAGTCGCACATCACGCGGTTCCGCTTCCCCGCGCGCGACGGGTCGGACGTCGTCGTCGCCGACCTCACCCGACTGCGCGTCCCGCATCGCTACATCGCGATGGTGCCCCAGTGGGACCTGCTCGATCTGCTCGCCGAGGCGGCCCGCGCCGAGCCCGGCTTCACCCTGCTGACCGAGCACGAGGTGACCGGCGTGCGCCGCGACCGGGGACGCGTCGTCGGTGTCGCCTACACGACGGCGACGGGCGACGGCACCGTCGACGCCGATCTGACCGTGGCGTGCGACGGGCGCTGGTCGGTGGTGCGTCGTGCGCTCGACCTTCCCCGGCGTGAGTGGGCGGTGCCGTTCGACGTGTGGTGGTATCGCGTCACGACCGCGCATCGCCTCGCCGAGGCGCTGCTGCCGCGCATGGCGCGCGGGCTCGTCGGGCTGGCCATTCCGCGTGAGGCATATGTCCAGATGGCTCGCATCGGCGCCAAGGGCACCGACGCCGACCTGCGGGCGCGCGGCGTCGACGCCCTGCGGGCCGAGACCGCCGAGCTGTTTCCCGAGCTGGCCGACGACGTGGCCTCGATCGCCACGATCGACGACGTGAAGCACCTCGACGTACGTGTCGACCGTCTGCGCCGATGGCACGTCGACGGCGCCCTGTGCATCGGCGACGCCGCGCACGCGATGTCGCCCGTGGGCGGTGTCGGCATCAACCTGGCCGTGCAGGATGCCGTGGCCGCGGCGCGCCTGCTCGCGGCACCGTTGGCCCGTGGGGCGGTGGACGAGCGCGTGCTGGCTCGCGTGCAGCGGCGACGCCGCCTGCCCACCGCGATCGTGCAGGGGCTGCAACGCGTCATGCACGCCCGCGTCATCGCCCCGGCCCTGCGCGGACGCGCCGTGCACGTCGCTCCGCCGCTCGCGGCGCTGCTGCACCGACTGCCCGGGCTCACCGCCCTTCCGGCCTACGTCGTCGGCATGGGCCCGCGGCCCGAGCACGCCCCGGCGTGGGCGCGGCGGACGGCGGACGGCGAGCGGCCACCGCCCCGCCCGCGACGTCGGGCATGATGTGCGGGTGCACACCCCCTCTGCCGACGACCTCGTCGCCGCCTACCTGAGCGCGCTCGGCGACGCAGACATCGACGCGATGCTGCGCCTCTTCGCCCCCGGCGCCACGGTCGACTCGCCCCTGTACGGCGAGCGGCTCACCCCCGACTTCTACCGCGAGCTGTTCGCCGACACGGCCGCGTCCGTGCTCTCGCTGCGCACCACGCTCACGAGCGGCGACGGCACGACCATCGCGTTCTGGTTCGACTTCGACTGGACGCTCGCCGACGGCACGCCCGCGCCGTTCTCGGTCGTCGATGTGGCAGAGCTCGACGAGAACGGCCGGATCACGCGACTGACGATCGTGTACGACACCCACCCGCTGCGTGACGCGTGGGACGCGCAGCGCCGCGCCGCTCCGCACGCCTGACGCACGAGCCCTGCACCGCGCCGCCCGTCACGACGACGGACCCGGCCACCCGGCCACCCCGCCGGCAGGAAAGAATGGATGCCATGCGCGCGATGATCATGGACGCCCTGGCCACCCCGCTCGAGGTGCGCGAGGTCGCGGCCCCGACGGCACCGGCCGACGGCGTCGTCGTCGAGGTGCGGGCGACGGGTCTGTGCCGCAGCGACTGGTACGCCTGGGCGGGCCACGACGACATCGCTCTGCCCCACGTTCCCGGACACGAGCTCGCCGGCGTCGTCGTCGAGGTGGGCGCCGGGGTGACGAGCTGCGCCGTCGGCGACCGTGTCACTGTCCCGTTCGTGATGGGCTGCGGCGTCTGCGAGTGGTGCCGGGGCGGCGACGCACAGGTGTGCCCCGACCAGCAGCAGCCCGGCTTCACCCAGTGGGGATCGTTCGCCGAACGGGTGGTGCTGCGCGCCGCCGACACGAACGTGGTCGCGATCCCCGACGGCGTCTCGTTCGAGGCGGCCGCCGCGCTGGGATGCCGCTTCGCCACCGCCTACCGCGCCCTCACCGGCCGGGCGGGCGTGCGCGCGGGCGAGTGGGTGACGGTCGTCGGGGCCGGCGGCGTCGGGCTGAGCGCGGTCATGATCGCGGTGGCCCTCGGAGCCCGCGTCGTCGCCGTCGACCGCACGCCCGCCGCGCTCGACGCGGCCGCGCGTCTCGGCGCCACCCACACGATCGCCGCCGACGGGCGCGACATCGCGCAGGCCGTGCACGAGCTGACCGACGGCGGCAGCCACATCGCGATCGACGCCGTCGGCAGCGCGCAGACCGCGCGCGACGCCGTGATGAGCCTGCGACGCCGCGGCCGCCACGTGCAGATCGGCCTGCTGCCCACGCCCGACGGGATGTCGGCCATGCCGATGGCCCGCGTGATCGCCTGGGAGCTCGACGTGCTCGGGAGCCACGGCATGGCGGCCGTGGACTACCCCGCGATGCTCGCGCTCATCGACACGGGAGCACTGCGTCCGCAAGACCTCATCGAACGCGTCATCGGACTCGACGAGGCCGCCCGCCTGCTGCCGACCCTCGACAGCGCCGCCCCGGCGGGCATGACGATGATCGACCCGCGACGCCCCTGAGACGCCGCCTCGACCTCAGCGGTCGGTGTCTGCGGCGGTGTCCGTGGCGGAGCCGTCGCCCTCGGCGGCATCCGGCTTCTCGTCTTTGGGGAGCAGAAGCGGACGGTCGATCGGCTTGGTCACCTGCGCCGGGTCGATCGTCAGCAGCAGCAGCGCGAGGATCACGAGCGTCACGATGAACGTGCTGCCCGCGGCGATCAGCGCGACGATGAGGGCGTGCTCGACCTGGTCGCCCGGCTTGGCCTGGAAGAAGCCCATCGAGATGAGCGTGACCACGCCGGCGAAGAGGGCCGCGATGAAGGCGAGCCCGAGAAGCTGGACCGGCTTCATCAGGTCGCGACGGGTGGGCTTGTCGGTCATGACGCGGTCTCCTCGGCGGGTGCGGCCGGAACCGGCTCGGGGCGGCGCGGAGAGAGCCCCGCGATGCCGAGATACACCGCCACGATGGCGGAGTAGGCGCCGAACAGGCCGACGCCGATGGTGATCCCGGTGAGCGTGAAGGTGCGTCCCGCGTCGGCGATGTAGTAGTCCAACGCGTACTGCACGGGGGTGAACAGCAGCCCGACGCCCAGGACGAGGGTCAGGATGCCGATGACGAGGCCGTCGCGCACACCGTCGGCGCGAGAGGGGTCCCGACGCGTCCGCACCGCGCCGACGACCTCGACCGCGCCGCTGACGAGCGCCCACACGATCACGGCCCCGAAGAACAGCCCGTCGGAGCGCCACGTGCCGATCGAGGTGACGAGACCCGCCACGATGCCGAGCGCCGCCAGGACCGCGGGCTGCACGCGCTGACCGCGCGGGAACACCAGCCACACGGCCAGGGCGAAGACCACGCCGGTGACGAGGGCGAACCCGCTGAAGATCGACAGGCCGACCGGCGCCGAGTGATCGGTCGAGAAGGTGACCATGACCGCCGCGACGGCGGCGAACAGGGCGCGCGCGAGCTGCAGGTGGCGAACGTCGAACGTGCGCGCAGAAGACGGAGTGGTCACGGAGGTTCCCGAAGAGGCGAGGACGATGGCATCCAGTCTATTCCTCGCGGGGCGCGCGACCTCTGTGCGGGCTGGATGCCTCATCGGGGGCGCCGCGTCATGAACACGTCGACCTCGTCCTCGTGGTCGCTGACGAACCCGTGCCGCTCGTAGAGCCGTCGGGCCGCGGACCCCTGCAGCACGTTCAGCCGCACGGGGCCGGCGTGGGCCTCGCCGAGCACCCACTGCAGCACTGCCGAGCCGACTCCCCTCCCCTGCAGGTGCGGCGCCAGGGAGAAGTGCTCGATCCACCGGACGTCTCCGTCGGGCCTCGTCGTGATCGACCCGGCGTCGACGCCGTCGACGACGACGACCCTGGTCCACTCGGGACGGAACGCCGCGCGCATCCGCTCGCGCACCCCGACCTCGTCGTAGCGGGCCAGACGCTCGAGGTCGGGCCGGAGGACCACCGCTCGCAGCTCGACGAGCCAGTCGATGTCGCTCGCGAGGGCGGGGCGCAACGAGATGTCCATCGCCGCCAGCGTAGACGTCGGGCCGGGCGCGATCGTCCGTCCGCGTACGTCAGGTCGCCGCGAACAGCACGGACGACGCCCGGCGGATGTGCGCCTCGGTGAGGTCGGCTGCGCGGCCGTCGTGCCCCGCGGCGATCGCGGCGTAGATGTCGTGATGCTCGCGCTGCAGGAGCGTCGACTCGTCGTCCCAGTGATCGTGCCGCTGGATCGCCCGCAGCAGCGGACCGCGGACGGCCTCGCGGATCGCGGCCATCAGCGTCGCCGAGAGCGGGCTGCCCGAGGCCTCGGCGATCGCCAGGTGAAAGCGAGTGTCGGCGGCGTTGAACGCCTCACGGGCGCCGAGGGCGGCGTCGCCGGCGGCGAGCGCCGCGGCGAACGCGGCGCGGCCAGCGTCGTCGAGGTTGCGCGCCGCCGAGGCCGCGCTCGCGCGCTCGAGCACGATGCGGGCCTCGGTGACGTCGTCGATCGTGAAGTTCGAGAGGGCGACGTGCAGGCGCAGGAAGCGCATGAGGGCCTCGCGTGGCAGCGCGGCGACGAAGGTGCCCGCGGCGGCTCCGGCACCAGGCTGCGAGCGCAGCACGCCTTGGCTCTCGAGCACGCGCACGGCCTCGCGCACGCCGGCGCGGCTGACCTCGAGGCTGGCGGCCAGCTCGCGTTCGGGCGGCAGCGCGTCGCCGACCTGCAGCGCCCCCGAGAGGATGCGGTCTTCGATCGCCTGGATGACCAGCTCGTGCGCCCGGGCCCGCTTGACGGGAAGCCACGGTGCCGCGACGGACTCGTCGTGGTTCACGAGGGATGCCATGTGCGACCTGCCGTCGTCGGGAGCGGGGTTGTGATTCTACCCGTGTTCCCGCTAGCGTCTTGAGAGGTCAGACCTCTTAAAGGGTATGCGATGCGCGGTCGACGCCGCCCGCCCCGGAAAGGCTCCCCATGTCGGTGGTCACCCGCCAGTTCCCTCGCCCCGCCGAACTGCTCGAGCTCATGCGGTTCAGACGCCCCGACCTCAACGCCCGGCGACGCCGCCTCGAGTCCGCGTTGACGATCGCCGACCTGCGCGCGATCGCGAAGCGCCGCACTCCCGCCGCCGCGTTCGACTACACCGACGGCGCCGCCGACAGCGAGGTGGGTCTCGCGCGCGCCCGGCAGGCGTTCGCCGACGTCGAGTTCCACCCGTCGATCCTGCGCGACGTGTCGACGGTCGACACCTCGTGCGACGTCTTCGGCGGCCCCTCGGCCCTGCCGTTCGGCATCGCGCCGACCGGCTTCACGCGACTCATGCAGACCGAGGGAGAGATCGCCGGCGCCGGCGCCGCGGGGGCGGCCGGCATCCCGTTCTCGCTGTCGACACTGGGCACGACCTCGATCGAGGCCGTCCGCGACGCCAATCCCCACGGGCGCAACTGGTTTCAGCTGTACGTCATGAAGAAGCGCGAGATCTCGTACGCGCTCGTCGAACGCGCCGCCGCCGCCGGATTCGACACGCTGTTCTTCACCGTCGACACCCCGATCGCCGGCGCCCGCCTGCGCGACAAGCGCAACGGCTTCTCGATCCCGCCGCAGCTGAGCGTCTCGACGATCATCGACGCCCTTCCCCGCCCCTGGTGGTGGTGGGACTTCCTCACGACGCCCAAGCTCGAGTTCGCCTCGCTCAGCGCGACCGGCGGCACCGTCGGCGAACTGCTCGACTCGGCGATGGACCCCTCGATCTCGTTCGACGACCTCGCCGAGATCCGCGCGCTCTGGCCCGGCACCCTCGTCGTCAAGGGCGTGCAGAACGTCGAGGACTCTCGGCGGCTCGCCGACCTCGGCGTCGACGGCATCGTGCTGTCGAACCACGGCGGACGCCAGCTCGACCGAGCCCCCGTGCCGTTCCACCTGCTGCCCGAGGTGGTGCGCGAGGTGGGGGCCGACACCGAGATCGCGATCGACACGGGCATCATGAACGGCGCCGACGTCGTGGCATCCATCGCCCTGGGCGCGCGGTTCACGCTGATCGGACGCGCGTACCTGTACGGGCTCATGGCCGGCGGGCGCGCGGGGGTCGACCGGGCCATCCAGATCCTGGCCGAGCAGGTGACCCGCACGATGCGGCTGCTGCAGGTGACGTCGCTGGCCGAGCTGACGCCCGCGCACGTGACTCAGCTCGAGCGGCTCGTGCCGCGGCGGGTCGGGGGCTCCCGCGACTGAGGGCCTCGCGAACCTCGACGCGGTGGCGGCCGCACGGAACGGGAGACGCGGGGCCGGTCGCGCCGCGAAAGGGCGCCGGTCACCATGACACGCGGCGAAGCGTCTTAAGACCGAAACCGAACCGTGAGGTGCACCCGGCGGCCTCTCTTGGCATCCTGTCTATGGGGAAACTGAGGGGGAGCTATGAAGGTCACGTGTCTCGCAGTGGGGAATCCGACGGAGCAGCGGGCAGACGGGGTCGGCTGATGCGTGCGCACGGGGGCGCCGACACGGCCCATGCGTTCCTCGACAGCGACCCGTGGATCGACGACCAGCTGGTCGAGTCGGCGACGGCGATCGTGCTCTCGGGCGAGAGCGTCGTGTTCGCCGGGCCGCCGGGATCGGGCGCGCCGCTCTACGTCGCCGCGGTCGAGGCCGAGATGCGCCACCGCCGGCCCGAGCTGTGGAAGACGGTGCTGTGGTGTCCCGACTCGATGACCGCGAGCCCCGAGACCCGCACGCTCGTCGTCGACGCGATCCGTCGCGGCGACCAGCCGTTGGTCGCGGGGCTGTCGACGGCGCCGCAGCTCGACGCGGCCGGGCCCGTCAGCCCGTTCGCGTCGACCCTGGCGCGGGCCTGGCTCGACGGAGGCGCGCACCGCATCGACGTCGGGCGCCTCTCGGACGACGCGCTCCGGCGCATCATGGATCGGATCGGCTCAGCCGAGCAGCTTCCGCTCGCCAGCCGCGCCCGCGTGATCGCATGGAGCAACGGCGTGCGCGTCCTCGCCAAGCAGCTGCACACCGCCGCGGTCTCGGCCGGGGTAGACATCGAGGCACAGCGCCACGCGATGGCCGGCCCGCAGCTGGGTTCGGCACTGTTCGAGGCCTACGCCACGCTGCTCTCGACGTTGACGGCGCACGACGCGCACATGCTGTCGCGGCTGATCGACGCCGGCTGCATCAGCGAGCAGGGCGCCAGCGCGATCGTCGGCCGCGAGATGACGATGCGTCTGGTCGCCGCGCGCGTGCTGTCGCCCACCGCCGCAGACGGGATCGTCCGGGTTCCCGAGCCGCTCGTGCACGTCGCGGCCGTGCTGTGGCCGCAGACCGACGACCCGGATGCCACGCCCGACCGCCACGACGACCCGCGTGTCGAACGCTCCGACGCCGCGCCGCACCCGAGCCCGCAGGTCGAGGAGCTGTTCCACCGCACGATGCAGATGGACTTCGGCGGTGCGCGAGAGCTGGCCGCCGAGGTGCTCGGCCGCTCGACGGCGCATCCGCGCGACCGGTATCTCGCCGCCGCCGGCGCGGGCCTGGCGACCGCCTATACCGGCTCGTGGAGCGAGAGCGCGGTGCTCTTCGACCGCGCCGCCCTGCTGAACGACGTCTTCGCCCACGACATCCCCCGATCGGACGAGATCCTGGGGCTGTGGCTCGAGGCCTTCGCACGGTCGTTCGCCGGCGCCGACCTCGCCTGCGTGCGCGAACGGCTGATGCAGCGCGCCGTCGCGGCCGCCCGCGCCGACGACACGGCGAGCGGGCACCTCACGTCGGCCCTCAGCGCGTGCCTGCACGCGATGTCGGGCGAGGCCACCGCCGCCGAGCTCGATCTGGCCGCCGTGTCGACGACGGCCGCCCGACAGACGCTGGGCGCCGATGACTGGATCGTGCCGATCATGCACATCAGCGTCGCCCTGTGCCTCGCCCTGCAGGGCGAGGCGGCGCGTGCGGCCGAGCTGCTGCAGGTGTCGCGCCGTGGGGCGGCGCGAACGCCGCTCGTCGAGTGGTTCCGGTCGGTCGCCGATGCCATCGTGGCGCACGCACAGGGCGCTCCCGCGTCCGACATGACCGCGGCGTACACCGACGGCCGGCTGCGCACGGGGAGCGCCGGGCTCTTGCTGGAGTTCCATGCGCTGCTGCACATCGTGTCGATGGCGCACGGCGCGCCGCCCTCGCCCGCGACGCTGCAGCGCCTGCACGAGCTCGGCCGCGTGGTCGACGCGCCCGTCACCGAGGCGGTGCGTCGGTCGTCGCCCGACGCCCCCGTCGACGGCGCCTTTCTGCTGTGGTCGGGACCCGAAGACGCCCCGGCGTCGACCGCCGCCGGCCGCTCCCGCGACACGCTCGAGCTGCTCAGCGAGCGCGAGCGCGAGGTGGCCCTGCTGATCGCCGGCGGGTTGACGAACCGCGCGATCGCGGAACGGCTGTTCCTGTCGGTACGCACGGTCGAGTCGCACGTCTACGTCGCCCGGCAGAAGGTCGGCGCAGCGACACGACGAGACCTGGGCGCGATGGTCGCCGCGCTGGCGGTGGCATCCTGAGCCCGGCGCGGCGGGCTGCCGAGAGCGCAGGGATGTGAGGTTGCGCACCGCGGCCTGATCACGGCGGCGGCGACGTACACCATCGCGGTCGCCGATGTACAGCTTCCGAGCCTCTACGGAAACTCAAAGGTGGACGAGCCAGAATCGTTACCCATGCGAGCGAGTGGACGACCTGTGCGCCCGCCGCAGCCCCGTGAAGCCCACGGAGCGGCCCGCCATCTCCCCTCACTGACGGGGCTGCGGTGGGTGACGGCGCTGCTCATCTTCGGGCACCACATCATGGCCGTCGAGTACTTCACCGGCACGGCCGCGACGATCTGGCTGACGGTGTTCAAGCCGGGCTCGGTGGGCGTCACGATGTTCTTCGTGCTGTCGGGGTTCGTGCTCGCGTGGGGTCACGTGCCGGGGCAGCGGCCGGGTGCGTTCTGGATCCGACGGGTCGCCCGCGTGTACCCGCTGCACCTCGTCGGCGTCGGTCTCGCCCTCGTCGCGGCGGCGACCGTGCTGCCCGAGATCGCCAGCCCCGGCGTGGCGCCGGTGGTGGCGAACGTCTTCCTCGTCAACGGCTGGGTGCCCGACTGGTGGCAGTCCGGCAACCCCGTCAGCTGGTCGCTGGTGGTCGAGGCGTTCTTCTACTTCTGCTTCCCCCTGCTGATCTGGCTTCTCGCGCGGCGTTCGGCCCGGGTGATCGGCGCGGTGGTCGCGGTGTCGACGGTGCTGGTCGCCGTCGTCCCGGCGATCGCCGCGGCCTCGCCGATCCCGATGTCGGCCGCGTCGACACCCCTGCTGCGCCTGCCCGAGTTCGTGATCGGCATGGGGATCGCGCTGCTGCTGAAGAACAGCACGTGGCGCCCCCCGCACCTGTCGTTGAGCGTCGCGCTCTCGGTCGTCGGATACGCGGCGTTCATCGCACCGTCGGTCCCGGGCACCGAGATCTACCCGGCGCTGGCGTTCACCGTGCTCGCCTTCGCCCTGCTGATCGCGTCGCTCGCCGAGCGCGACATGCAGGGCCGGCCCACCTTCCTCGCCCGCCGCACATGGCAAGAGCTGGGCACGGCGTCGTTCGCGTTCTACGTCGTGCACCTGCTGGTGATCGGCGTCGTGGCATCCCCGTGGCCCGGCGGACACCCGCACCTGCACTGGCCCCTCGCGATCGCCCTCATGACCGTGGCGTTCGCGATCTCGCTCGGCCTCGCCTGGCTGCTGCACCGCACGGTCGAGGTGCCGCTGCAGCGCCGCATCGTCCGCGCGTTCTCGAAGCCCGCCCCCGCCCCGCGGACGGTCCCGACCGAGAGTCGCGAACTGGTCGGCAGCTAGCCCGGCCTTGCATGCCGGGGTCGCCCTCGTGGGGCGCATCGCGCGGCCGACGCCCCGAGGGTCGCGCCGTCGACACCGCGCCGCCAGCGCCCCACGCGCACGCGACACGGTGCTACCGTTCCCGAGTGACCCCGGATGCCACTTCCCCGCGCCGCATCCACGTGTCGGCGGCGGTCATCACCGACGAAGACGGACGTCTGCTGCTCGTGCGCAAGGCCGGCACGACGGCGTTCATGCAGCCCGGCGGCAAGCCCGAGCCCGGTGAGACGCCAGCCGAGACCCTCGCGCGCGAGCTCGAAGAGGAGCTGGGTCTGCGGGTCGTCCTCGACGACGTCGAGTCCCTCGGCAGCTTCACCGCGAGCGCCGCGAACGAGCCGGGCTTCGACGTGGTCGCCGACGTCTTCCGTGTCGACATCGGCGACCAGCAGCCCGTCGCCGACGCCGAGATCGCCGAGTTGGTCTGGGTCACCGCGACAGAGGCATCCGGGATCGAGATCGCACCGCTCGCCCGCGAGTACTTCCTGCCCGCCGACTGATGCACCGGGAGCCGAAGCGCATGCACGAGAACGCGATCGCCCACCGACGGTCGTCCGACGGCGAGCTGCTCGGGTGGATGGAACCGGTCGGCGAGGGTTTCGTCGTCATCGACCTGCTCGGTCGCCGTCGCACGGAGCCGGTCGACTGGATGACGGCGGAAGAGACCCTCGACGACCAGGGCCTGGCGTATCTCGCCGACCCGTACGAGTTGCGGTTGCCCGACGGGTCGTGGCTGCGCGTGCGGATCGCGGAGGTCTCGTCCGCCGGCATCCGCGTCAAGAAAGACGACTGGGGAGCGATCGACGCCCCGCAGCTCTTCTACGACGTCGCCTTCCCCGTCGACGAGGGCATCCTGCGACCCCTGGCCTGAGCGCTCAGCGACGCCGCGCCCTCACCACGAGCTCTTGCGATAGTCCTTCAAGAAGACGCCGAACAGGTCTTCGCCGGCCTCGCCGCGCACGATGGGGTCGTACACGCGGGCGGCGCCGTCGACGAGGTCGAGCGGGGCGTGGAAGCCCTCTTCGGCCAGGCGCACCTTGGTGAAGTGCGGGCGTTCGTCGGTGATCCAGCCGGTGTCGACGGCGGTCATGAGGATGCCGTCGGTCTCGAACATCTCGCGGGCGCTCGTGCGCGTGAGCATGTTCAGTGCGGCCTTCGCCATGTTCGTGTGCGGGTGGCCGGGGCCCTTGTAGCCCCGCCCGAAGACGCCCTCCATCGCCGAGACGTTCACGACGTACTTGCGCCGCGCCGAAGACGCGGCCATCGCCGGGCGCAGACGGCTGACGAGCAGGAACGGCGCCGTCATGTTCGCCAGCTGCACCTCGAGCATCTCGAGCGGCTCGACCTGGTCGACGTGCTGCGTCCAGCTGTTGATGCGGTCCTCGTCGGGCACGAGCCCACCGGCGTCGATCGCCGTGCCCGCGGCGAGACGCTCCAACGACGACGACCCCGCGGCCATCGCCTCGGCGGTCAACTCCTCTGCGGTGCGTGCGGCCGACGCCAGGATCGGGTGCGACGACACCGACTGCGCCAGGGCGAGGGGGTGGGCGTCGTTCGTGTGACCGAACGTGAGCAGCTCGGGCAGCGGCCCGTCGGGCAACGGTGCCAGCTCGGCATCCACGAGGGGCTTGTACGCCCCCGGCGAGCGCCGCACGGTCTGCGCCGCATTGTTGATGAGGATGTCGAGCGGGCCCGCGGATGCCACCGACTCGGCGAGCCCGATCACCTGGGCGGGGTCGCGCAGGTCGATGCCGACGACCGTGAGCCGGTCGATCCACTCGGCGCTGTCGGGGAGCGACGAGAAGCGCCGCACCGCATCGCGCGGGAAGCGCGTGGTGATGGTGGTGTGGGCGCCATCGCGCAGCAGGCGCAGCGCGATGTACATGCCGATCTTCGCGCGGCCGCCGGTGAGCAGCGCGCGCTTGCCGGTCAGGTCGGTGCGGGCGTCGCGCTTGGCGTGGCTCATCGCCGCACAGTCGGGGCAGAGCTGGTGGTAGAACGCGTCGACGAGGGTGTAGTCCTGCTTGCAGATGTAGCAGGCGCGGGCCTTGATCAGCTCTCCGGCGTACGGCGTCTCGACACGCGTCGCCAGCGGGATGCCGCGCGTCTCGTCGTCGATGCGATCGGGGGCACCGGTGGCGGTGGCGGCCACGACCGCTTTGTCAGCGTCGGCGATGCGCTGGCGCTTCTCTTTACGCGACTGCCGCTTGACGTCTTTGTAGAGCTTGCCGGTCTGGCGGCGCAGGGCGATGTAGGCGGGGTCTTCGGGGTCGAGCGACGACGCCGCGTCGAGCACGCGCAGCGCGATCTCGAGCTCGGTCGGGTCGATGGATGCCACGCGCGCGGTCTCGCGATCAGGAGTCGGGAGTGTTTCGGGCACGGGAAAGTGTATCCGGCCGGCCGCTCGCGACGCTGGGTGTCACGAGCGTAGTTCGAAGGCCGCGCCGCTGGGATGTTGCCGAGAACCAATCGCGAGCTAACGCTCGGGTCCATGTTCCGCGAAAGGAAGCAGCTCAGGGTTCCGGATAAGTTGCAATCGCTGCTCCAGCGGCTCCGATCTGCATTGTTGGAGTACGAGGCTGGTGTCACCAGCGACTCCACAGGCCCACCAGTTGTCATCCGCTTCCCACACCGTGAACTGGACAGGATCTTCCCCGACCATCAGCGGCAGACGCTCACCCTTCGACACGTCACCTACGGCGCTTTCGTGGTATGTGCTGATCCGGAGGCTGATCTTCCGTCGGAGATAACACCGGTGGAGCAGTTGAGTTGGACCCAAAGCGTTTGACGAATTAACAACAGCCAGAGGTTGGGAATGGCCTTGCGAGAAACTCGCTACCGCAAATCGATGGCTCGCCAGATCCCAGTCCCAGATAACGCTCTGCGGCCATGACGTCGCACGATATACCGAGCCGCACTGTAATGCTTTTCGCAGTACGGGAAGCTCGTCAGTAGAAGAGAACCTCTGACTCATCGGGGCCCCACCTTACGCTCGAATGAGTCAGACGGGTGGGAACTCAGCGCGGCCGAAACTCTCAGGTTCCACATGCCTGAGCACCGTCGTCGAAGATGTCGTATGCCGCAGCCATGTAGTGCGTCGAGCCTCGCCACAGATCCCCATAGGTCTCTGTGCGCCATTCAGTGCTGTTCGTGTTCGGGCAGTTGTACGTCGTGTTCACGACAAAAGAAGTCCCGCCACCTGAGTGAGTTGTATTGGACGCCTTGACGTTCCATCTCAGCCATGCCCAAAACATGATCACGTTGTCCATTTCGCCAACCGTGAACGGCGCGGCACAGCTAGTCACACTGCTTGACCGGACCGACTGACCTGATCGGTACATGATTACAGACAAGCCGCAGCCAGCGGGATAAGCCATAGTGGATACTGTTCCACCAGGCTCCTTACCCGGCGCCTCTCGACTCACATCGGCGACGTAGTCCGCTTGGGTGACGCCGAGGATTACGCCACCCTCGTTGAGAATCTTGTTGACCTCGTCTGCCACCGCTTGGTCATCCAATCTCAGGCCCTCTGCCTCCATTTCGGCGCGCGTGAGTCCCTCACTTTGATTGTCGCCTGAACTCGCAGAAGCTGGGCTTGACATGCCGAGTACGACCAGGACTGCGGCGGAAATCGCAGCAAGGCTACGTTTAATCCGCATTAAATTAACCTCCAACGTCGGGACCGATCTCGTCCCCGAGCCGACGTGAAGGTCGGCCGCAAACTGTCTACCACACCCCAGCTAGGAGGGGAAGGTATACCTAAGTGGCGACTCGCCGGCGCGCGAGGTGGTGTTTGTTTGGGGATCGGCTATCACGTCGGGTGATGAGGCACCACCTCCCCGGCCCCACAAGCACGTCAGCTCACCACCGACACCCATAAGGGCATCAAACTCGCCACTGTTTACCGCTCAGCAGCCGTCCTCAACGCCATCATCGTCCGGACTCAGCATTTAGGAGACGCGCCCTAGGTCACGTGCTGGGGAGATCATCTTGCTGTCGATGACGTCGACTACCGGCCGAAGACTGTCCGGGCCCCATGAACTCGATCTCTGCCGCAGACACCAGTGAGGATCTCCATACACCGGAGCCGTCTGCAGAAGTCTCCTCACCAGGATAATGAGGGCCCGCGCCGATGGCGCAGACAAAGGAATATGCGATCCCCTCGGCGAGGGGCGGGAAAAACGAAGCACCCCTGCCGATGTCGGGGCAGGGGTGCTTCGTCCCGCATATGCCGCCCGCGCGGCCCGCGGCGGAGGTCAGAGGCCGAGGCCGCCGAGAAGTCCGCCGAGAAGAGAGAGGAGGGGGCCGAGAAGGCCGGAGAGCAGCGAACCGAAGTCCATGTCGCATTTCCTTTCATCGTGGGAGTTGTCCCGGTGGTCCGACCGCTCCGACGAGCGGCCGGGGCCAGCATATCGACGACAAATGAAATGAACACTACACAAATGTTCGGCGATATCTACTCATTTATCAAACTGGCATGGTGAATGGTGTGCGACCAGGGATATCCGGTCGTGCGCAGCGCGGAGTGCGAGAACGGATGCCGAGGGCCGGACGGCGAAACGGCGCAGGGCCACCGCTCGGCGGCGATGTACTCACGGGCTCGGATCGTTTCGGCGGCGGGAGCGAGGAGGACGCCGCGACGGCCCCTGCCGCGTGCCCGGCGATGCTCGTCGTGTGACCCGCGATGCCTATTGCACGGGAGCCTCTCACTCCACCCGTGACGATGACGGTGGCGGGAGCGATCGGCCATTCGAGAATGAGGGGCCGGCACGGCCGCACGACGGGGAGAGCCGAACACGCGCCCCGATATTCGCCACACCCGTGCGGGGCTCTCGCCATCGCCGTGGCGCGAGTCGCGCCGGTCACCGGTGTCAGCCGGCGCGAACCGGTTCCGTCACCCCGATCCGGCCCGCGCCGGGGACTGTGAATCCTCCCCCTCTCCATGCCGCTTCACCGCTCCGCAGCGTCTGCGTCGAGTCAGGAGCGACGCGCCCCGCGAGGAGCACCGCGGACACGGGCACCTCCCCACGGCTCGGCGCGGCGCGTCGTTCCCCGGGTTCTCGGGCCTTCGCGCCTTCCCCGCAGAAGACGACCCCAGAGAAAGAAGACAGATGAACAGCACTCCCCCCGAAGGCATGTACGCATCCGGCACCGCCGTCGTCTTCACCGGCAGCGTCGGCGTCATCATCGACGCCTCGCCCGGCGGATACCGGCTGTCGACGTTCCCCGGCTCCGAGATTGTGATCGGCCCCCGGCATCCCGACCTGGCGTTGCTCGTCTACGCCGGGCGTGCATCCGCCGACCTGGTGACCGCGATCCGGGCCTCGTACGGGCTGTCGGCGCCGCACGGGAGCGACGCGAGCGCGCACCCGACGACCGTCACCATCACCATCACCGCGCCGAGCACGGCCCGCAGCCGTCACCTCGACGCCCCCGTCGCCCTCACCGGAGCCGCCGCTCGCGCGGTGCTGCGGGCCGCGCTCGACACCCTCATCGGGCAGTGCGAGAAGCGGATCGCCGAGACCGAGGCCCCCGCGCCCGTCCGCGACAGGCACGTGGACGCGGCCATCGCGCGCGTGCTGCGCGACGCGATCCCGGGATGATCCGCCGCCGCGGGCCGCGGCGGGTGCACCGTCGCCGCCTGCGGCGCACGGACACGAACGGAATGCCGCGTCCTTGTCGCGGGTTGGCGCTTCGTAGCCCCATCCCCGCGCGAAAGGACTCCCGTGAGCCTGTTCACCCCCACCACCGTCGGCGACGTCGACGTGCGCAACCGCCTGTCGCTCGCCCCGATGACCCGCCTGCGCGCCGGAGTCGACGGCGTGCCCGGCCCGATCGTCGCGACGTACTACGCGCAGCGCGCCGGCATCGGTCTGCTGGTCACCGAGGGCGTCTACCCCAGCGCCGAGTCGCGCGGCTACGCCGGCCAGCCCGGCATCGTCACCGAGGCGCAGGCCGCGGGGTGGGCGAAGGTCGCGGATGCCGTGCACGCCGAGGGCGGCACGATCTTCATGCAGCTCATGAACAGCGGACGCGTGTCGCATCCCGGCATCACCGGCACCGACCGCATCGTCGCCCCCTCGGCGATCGCGATCCAGGGCGAGACGCGCCTGCCCGACGGCACCAAGGTCGCGTACGCCGTGCCGCACGCCCTCGAGACCGCCGAGCTCGCCACCGTGCGCGACGAGTTCGTCGCCGCGGCTCGTCGGGCGGTGGATGCCGGCATCGACGGCGTCGAGCTGCACTCGGCGAACGGCTACCTGCTGCACGAGTTCCTCTCCCCCGCCTCGAACCAGCGCACCGACGAGTACGGCGGCTCGCCCGAGGCTCGCGCGCGCTTCGTGATCGAGGTGGCACAGGCCGTCGCCGCCGAGATCGGCGCGGGACGCGTCGGCATCCGCATCTCGCCCGCGCACAACATCCAGGACGTCTGGGAGACCGACGACGCCGAGACCCGCGCCACGTACGAGGCCCTGGTGTCGGGCCTCGCGCCGCTGGGCCTGGCGTACCTGAGCGTGCTGCACAGCGACCCCGCCGGTCAGCTGGTCCAAGACCTGCGCGGCCTGTTCGGTGGGACGTTCATCGTGAACTCGGGCTTCGCGAAGGTGACGACGCGCGAAGAGGCGGCATCGGCCGTCGACGACGGCATCGCCGACCTGATCGCCGTCGGACGCCCCGCGATCGCCAACCCCGACCTGGTGACGCGCTGGCAGCGCGGCGCCGCCGAGAACGAGGTGCACCAAGAGACGGTCTACGGCGGCGACGAGCGCGGGTACACCGACTACCCGTTCCTCGAGGGCTGAGAAGACGAGGCGGGGGGTCGGCCGAGGGCGTCAGCACTCGACGACGTTGACGGCCAGACCTCCCCGCGACGTCTCTTTGTACTTGTCATTCATATCGGCGCCCGTCTGGCGCATCGTCTGGATGACGTTGTCGAGCGACACGATGTGCGTTCCGTCGCCACGGAGCGCCGTGCGGGCAGCCGTGACCGCCTTGACCGCGGCCACGCCGTTGCGCTCGATGCACGGGATCTGCACGAGACCCCCGATCGGATCGCACGTCATGCCGAGGTGGTGCTCCATGCCGATCTCGGCGGCGTTCTCGATCTGGCGCGGGGTGCCACCGAGAACGGCGGCGAAACCCGCGGCCGCCATCGAGCAGGCCGAGCCGACCTCGCCCTGACATCCGACCTCGGCTCCGGAGATCGACGCCGTCTCCTTGTAGATCGAGCCGATCGCGGCGGCGGTGAGGAGGAAGGTCATGACCCCCTCGGCGTTCGCGCCCGGCACGAACCGGCAGTAGTACGCCAGGACGGCGGGGATGACGCCGGCCGCGCCGTTCGTCGGCGCGGTGACGACGCGACCGCCCGCGGCGTTCTCTTCGTTGACCGCCATCGCGAACAGCGTGAGCCAGTCGTTTCCCCGCAGGCCGTCGGTCGACGCCGCCTCGTCGGCGAGCTGCCGCGCGAGGTCGGGGGCGCGCCGCGGCACCCGGAGCTTGCCGGGGAGGACGCCGGGGGTCGACGCCCCGCGCTCGATGCATCCGCTCATCACGTCCCAGATGGCCCGCAGCCCCGCGCGCACGGCATCCCCGTCGCGGTGGGCGAGCTCGTTCTCGAACGCGATCTCGGCGATCGACAGGCCCGTCTCGTCGCAGCGCGCGAGCAGGTCGTCGGCGGTGCGGAAGGGGTGGGCGACGAAGACGTCTTCGGCACGGGGCGTCGCGGCTTCGGCCTCGGTCACGACGAACCCGCCGCCCACCGAGTAGAACGTCTCCTCCGCGAGAACGGCGCCACCCGCATCGGATGCCGTGAACACGACCGCGTTGGGGTGGAACGGCAGCGAGCGCCGGCCATCCAGCACGAGGTCTGCATCCACGTCGAACGACACGGGGTGTGTGCCGAGCAGCCAGAGCATGCCGTCGGCGCGCACGCGCTCCTCGATGTCACGGAGCAGGTCGGGGTCGCACGACTCGGGGCGGTGCCCCTCGAGCCCCATCAGCACGGCACGATCGGACGCGTGGCCGCGGCCGGTGGCGCCGAGCGAGCCGAGCAGGGCGACGCGCACGCGGGCGACGCGCTCGTGGGCGCCGGCGTCGCGCAGGTGCTCGGCGAACGTCAGGGCCGCCCGCATCGGCCCGACGGTGTGCGAGCTCGAGGGTCCGACCCCGATCGAGAAGAGGTCGAAGGCGCTCACGACCATCAGACGACACCCTCGTAGAGCGGGTGAGCGGATGCCAGCTCCGCCACCGTCGCGCGGAGTTCGGCGATCCGCTCCGCCGGCAGGTCGGCGCGAAGGGCCTCGGCGATGACGTCGGCGACGACGGCGAAGTCGTCGTCGCCGAAACCGCGCGTGGCCAGGGCGGGGGTGCCGATACGCAGCCCCGAGGTGACCATCGGCGGCCGCGGATCGTTCGGGACGGAGTTGCGGTTGACCGTGATGCCGACCTCGTGCAGCCGGTCTTCGGCCTGCTTGCCGTCGAGCGTCGACTCCACCAGGTCGACCAGGAGCAGGTGCACATCGGTGCCGCCGGTGAGCACGCGGACGCCCTCGGCAGCCACGTCGGGCCGCGTCAGACGGCCGGCGATGATGCGGGCGCCACGCAGGGTGCGCCGCTGGCGGTCGGCGAACTCGTCACCCGCGGCGATGAGGAACGACACCGCCTTGGCGGCGATGACGTGCTCGAGCGGGCCGCCCTGCAGACCGGGGAAGACCGCGCGGTCGATCTTCTTGGCGATGTCGGCGTCGTTCGTCAGCACGATGCCGCCGCGCGGGCCGCCCAGGGTCTTGTGCGTGGTGGAGGTGACCACGTGCGCGTGCGGGACGGGGTTGGGGTGCACGCCGGCGGCCACGAGGCCGGCGAAGTGCGCCATGTCGACCCACAGGTAGGCGCCGATCTCATCGGCGATGGCGCGGAACGCGGCGAAGTCGAGCTGGCGCGGATACGCCGACCAGCCCGCGATGATGAGCTTCGGCCGACGCTCGCGGGCGAGGGCGGCGACATCGTCCATGTCGACCGCGCCCGTGGCATCCACGTGATACGCGACGGCGTCGAACGCCTTGCCGCTGTAGCTGAGGCGCATCCCGTGCGTGAGGTGGCCGCCGTGGGCGAGGCCGAGGCCGAGGATCGTGTCGCCGTGCTGCAGCAGACCGAACAGCACCGCGGCGTTGGCCTGGGCACCGGAGTGGGGCTGCACGTTCGCGTAGGCGGCGCCGAAGAGCGAGCAGACACGTTCGATCGCGAGACGCTCGATCACGTCGACGTGCCCGCAGCCTCCGTAGTAGCGGCGGCCGGGGTAGCCCTCGGCGTACTTGTTGGTGGCGACCGACCCCTGCGCCTGCATCACGGAGAGCGGGGCGAAGTTCTCGGAGGCAATCATCTCGAGGGTGTCGCGCTGGCGGTCGCGCTCGGCGTCGAGGGCCGCGGCGACGGCCGGGTCGATCTCGGCGAGCGGAGCGGTGAGGAGGGTGGCGGCGGTGGTCGGGGACAGAACGGTCATGGTGGGAGGCTCCCTGTCGTGCCGCGGGCGCGGCGATCGGATGGGTCACCTCCCCGCTCTGTCATCGGGCCTGAGAGCTTCACCGCGGATGGCGGCTTTCACCGTGGGCGCAGGCGGGGCCTGCTTTTCAGAGTTCGCCTCGCCCCCGCGGTCTTGGGCCTGAGAGATTGTGCGGGGAGGGCTTGCTCCTTCGGCGCCGCGTCCGGATAGGACGAGGGCTCTCCCGCGGGGATTCGATCGGCGCGTGTGCAGTTGTCGTGGCGGTCACGCTAAGGCATCGCGATACGCAACACAACGCTCTATTCGCAACAGTTCACACGCTCGACTCGTATTCCCCCCGGGCGTAACGGGCGTGTAAACAGTGCGTCACGCTCCCTCGCCGGGCATGGCCCGCGCCGTTGCACCCCCTTACTGTGTTGCGCAGATCGCACAGCAGTTCCTTTCAGCGCAACAGCAGACCCGAGGATGCCATGACCACTCCCCGCGAGAACACGACAACCTACGACTACGTCGTCGTCGGCGGCGGCAGTGCGGGGAGCGTACTGGCGCGGCGCCTGTCGGACGATCCGGCCACCCGCGTGCTCGTGCTCGAGGCCGGGCGCAGCGACTACCCCTGGGACCTCTTCATCCAGATGCCCGCCGCCCTCACCTTCCCCAGCGGCCACGCCCTCTACGACTGGAAGTACGAGTCCGAGCCCGAGCCGCACATGCACGGTCGCCGCGTCGCCCACGCGCGCGGAAAGGTGCTCGGCGGCTCCTCGTCGATCAACGGCATGATCTTCCAGCGCGGCAACCCGCTCGACTACGAGCGCTGGGGCGAACAGCCCGGCCTCGCGACCTGGGACTGGGCGCACTGCCTGCCCTACTTCAAGCGCATGGAGAACGCGCTCGCCGCCGCCGCCGGCGACCCGCACCGCGGTCACGACGGCCCGCTCGAGCTCGAGAAGGGTCCCGCCACCAATCCCCTGTTCCAGGCCTTCTTCGACGCCGCCGAGCAGGCCGGCTACCCCCGCACCGACGACGTGAACGGCTTCCGGCAAGAGGGCTTCGGGCCCTTCGACCGCAACGTGCGGCACGGCCGCCGGCTCTCGGCATCCCGCGCCTACGTGCGCCCCGTGTGGCGGCGGCGCAAGAACCTCACCGTCAAGACCCGGGCGCTGGCCACCCGCATCCTGTTCGAGGGAACACGCGCCGTCGGCGTCGAATACCGCCGCAACGGGCGCACGCACACCGTCCGCGCGAACGAGGTCGTGCTCGCCGGCGGCTCGATCAACACCCCGCAGCTGCTGCAGCTCTCGGGGGTCGGCCCCGCCGATCTGCTCGAGTCGCTCGGCATCCCGGTCGTCGTCGATCTGCCCGGTGTCGGCGAGAACCTTCAGGACCACCTGGAGGTCTACATCCAGCACGAGGCGACGCAGCCGGTGTCGATGCAGCCGTACCTGCGGCCGCTCAGCATGCCGCTGACGGGGCTGAAGTGGCTGCTCGGGCGGAAGGGGCCCGCGGCGACCAACCATTTCGAGGGCGGCGGGTTCGTCCGCTCGAACGACGAGGTGCGCTGGCCCAACCTGATGTTCCACTTCCTGCCGGTGGCGGTGCGCTACGACGGGCAGATCGCCGACGTGAAACACGGCTTCCAGGTGCACGTCGGGCCGATGTACGCCGACACGATCGGACGCCTGCGCATCCGCTCCACCGACCCCACAGAGCACCCCGAGCTCGTGTTCAACTACCTCAGCACCGAGAACGACCGCCGCGAGTGGGTCGAGGCGGTGCGCGTGGCCCGCGACATCCTGTCGCAGCCGGCGCTCGCCCCCTTCAATGGCGGCGAGATCGCGCCCGGCGCCGAGGTGAGCACCGACGACGAGATCCTCGACTGGGTGGGCCGCGAGGCCGAGACCGCGCTGCACCCCTGCGGCACCGCCAAGCTCGGACCCGCCGACGACCCGATGGCCGTCACCGACCCGCTCACGATGGGGGTGCACGGCACGACGGGCCTGCGGGTCGTCGACGCCTCGGTGATGCCGTTCGTCACCAACGCGAACATCTACGCGCCGACGATGATGATCGCCGAGAAGGCGGCCGACCTCATCCGCGGCATCGCGCCGCTGCCACCCGACGAGGTGCCGTACTACGTCGCCGGCGGTCCCGCCAAGGCGGTGGCATCCGCATGACCTCGTCGCTCTACGTCGACGGCGCGTGGCGCACGCCGCACTCCCCCGCCACGCGCGACATCCGCTGCCCCGCCGACGGCACTGCCGTGCGCACCGTGACCGAGTGCGACGCCCAGGATGCCGCCGACGCCGTCGCCGCGGCGAGCGCGGCGTGGCGCTCGGGCACGTGGAGCGAGACGCCCGAGCGCGACCGCGGACGCCTGTTGCACCGCGTCGCCGACCTGATCGAGCGCGACCTCGAGACGTACGCCGAAGCGGAATCGCTCGACACCGGCAAGCGCATCGTCGAGGCCCGGTACGACATGGCCGACATCGTCTCGTGTTTCCGCTACTACGCGGGCCTCGCCGGGGCCCACCCCGGGCGTCTCGTCGACACCGGCAGCACCGCCACCCGCAGCCGCATCGAGTACGCCCCCGTCGGCGTCTGCAGCCTCATCACACCGTGGAACTACCCGCTGCTGCAGGCGGCCTGGAAGGTGGCGCCGGCGCTGCTGGCCGGCAACACGTTCGTGCTCAAGCCGAGCGAGCTGACGCCCACGACGGCGATGCTGCTGATGCAGACGCTCACCGAGGCGGGGCTGCCGGCGGGTGTGGCGAACCTCGTCACCGGCACGGGCGCCGACGTGGGCGAGGTGCTCACGACCCACCCCGACGTCGACCTCGTCTCGTTCACCGGGGGCCTCGCGACCGGGCGACGGGTGATGGCGGCGGCCGCGGCGACGGTCAAGCGCGTCGCGCTCGAGCTCGGCGGCAAGAACCCCAACGTCGTCTTCGCCGACGCCGAATTCGAGACGGCGGTCGACTACGCGCTCACCGCGATCTTCCTGCACAGCGGGCAGGTGTGCTCGGCGGGGGCACGGCTCGCGGTCGAGGACTCGATCCACGACGCCTTCGTCGACGCCCTGGTCGAGCGGGCACGGCAGATCCGCCTCGGGGGTCCGTTCGACGAGGCGGCCGAGACCGGTCCGCTCATCTCTGCGGCACACCGCGACAAGGTCGACGCCTACGTGCGGGCCGGTGTCACCGAGGGCGCGGTGCTGCGCTGCGGCGGCGCGGCCCCCTCCGACCCCGCGCTCGCCGACGGCTTCTACTACCTGCCCACGATCCTCGACGGCTGCGACGCGGCGATGAGCGTCGTGCGCGACGAGAGCTTCGGCCCCGTCCTCACCGTCGAGACGTTCCGCGACGAAGACGAGGCGGTGCGCATCGCCAACGACACGCCGTACGGACTCGCCGGCGCGGTGTGGACCCAGGACGCCGGCCGCGCCCAGCGCGTGGCGAGCCGCCTGCGCCACGGCACCGTGTGGATCAACGACTACCACCCATACCTGCCGCAGGCCGAGTGGGGCGGGTTCGGCCAGTCGGGCAACGGCCGCGAGCTCGGCCTGGCGGGCCTGGACGAGTACCGCGAGACCCGGCACGTGTACCAGAACCTCGACCCGAAGCCTCAGCACTGGTTCGCCCCCGCGAGCCGATGATGACCCTCTCACGAAAGGGACCACCCCCGATGAGCACCCTCACGGCACCACCCCTTCAGCCCTCCGTCACGACCGACGTCGACGACTTCGCGGTCGACGGCCTCTGGAAGGTCTTCGGCAACGCCCCCGAGAAGGTGGTCGGCGACGCGGCGCTCGCCGAGCTCAGCACGGCCGAGATCCTCGAGCGCACCGGCAACGTGGTCGCCGTCCGCGACCTCAGCTTCCGCGTCGGCCGCGGCGAGGTGTTCGTCATCATGGGCCTGTCGGGGTCGGGCAAGTCCACCCTCATCCGGTGCCTCACCCGGCTCGTCGAGCCGACGGCCGGGTCCATCGCGATGCGCGGCGACGATCTGCTCGGCCTCGGGCCGGGGCCGCTGCGCGAGTTCCGCCGCACCAAGGCGGCGATGGTCTTCCAGCACTTCGGCCTGCTGCCCTTCCGCACCGTGATCGACAACATCGCGTACGGGCTCGAGATCCGCGGGGTCGGCAAGGCCGAGCGCCGCGCGCGGGCGCTGCAGATGGTCGAGCTCGTCGGACTCGGCGGCTACGAGTGGCGCTACCCGTCGCAGCTGTCCGGCGGCATGCAGCAGCGGGTGGGGCTGGCCCGGGCACTGGCCGGCGACCCCGACGTGCTGCTGTTCGACGAGCCGTTCTCGGCGCTCGACCCCCTCATCCGTCGCAACATGCAGGCCGAGATCGTGCGACTGCACCACGAGATGGGCAAGACGATGGTCTTCGTCACGCACGACCTCTCCGAGGCGCTCAAGCTCGGCGATCGCATCCTGATCATGCGTCACGGAGAGCTGCAGCAGATCGGCACCGGCGCCGAGCTCGTCGGCGCCCCCGCCAACGACTACGTCGCCGACTTCGTGTCGGACGTGCCGATCGCCGGCGTCCTGACCCTGCAGTGGATCGTCCGCCCCGGTGACACGGCGCCCGACGCCCCGACCCTCTCCGCCGACACCGTCATCGCCGACGCGATCCCCGCCGTGCTCGGCTCGTCGGTTCCGATCCGGGTGACGGATGCCACGGGCGCCGTCGTCGGCATCGTCGACCGCGACGCGGTCCTGCGCACCGTCGCGGGCGAACGGCATCCGTCATGACCGCCCCCGTCGCCCCCACCACGGTCGAGATCACCAAGATCGAGGCCACCGCCCTCCGGTCCGCGCCCCGACCGCGCCGCATCTCTCCGCGTGCCGCCACGCTCGTCGGCGTCGTCGTCGTGTGGCTGCTCGTCTTCGCGTGGGCGCACGGCCAGGGCACCGACACCCTCCCCACGGCGTCGCTGACCGACGTGCACGGCTTCTTCGACCGCATGAAGGAGTGGGTGGCCGACAACCGCGCGTCGAACGTCGTGCTGCTCGCCCTCGACGGCGTGCGCGTCGTGGTCAACGCCGTGGTGCAGGCCCTGCTCGCCGTGCTCGCCGCCGCCCCCTACGGGCTGGGCTACCCCGAGATCGGGTGGCTCGGCAGCACCGTGCTCTTCGGCTGGATCGCCTGGGTGTGCGGCAACGCCCGCGTCGGCGCGCTCACCGTCGGCTTCCTGCTCGTCATCGGCGTGCAGGGACTGTACCTCGAGGCGATGCAGACGCTCGCGATCACCCTCGCCGCCGTGTTCCTCTCGCTCGTGGTGGGCATCCCCCTCGGCATCTGGGCCGGCCGATCGCGACGGGTCGAGAGGGCCCTCACCCCGGTGCTCGACTTCATGCAGACGATGCCGACCTTCGTGTACCTCGCCCCGCTCGCGCTGATCTTCCTCATCGGTCCCGCGGCCGCGGTGATCGCGACCCTGATCTATGCCGCGCCTCCCGTGATCCGCCTCACCGCCCACGGGGTGCGCGACATCCCCGAGTCGATCGACGAGAGCGTCGCGTCACTGGGGGCCACCCCGCGCCAGCGCCTGCGCACGGTCGTGCTGCCGCTGGCGCGCACCTCGATCGTGCTCGGCATCAACCAGACGACCATGGCGGCGCTGTCGATGGTGACGATCGCGGCCCTGATCGCCGCCCCGGGTCTCGGCCAGGCCGTCGTCCAGGCGCTGCAGTCGCTCAATGTGGGCCGCGCCTTCAACGCCGGTCTCGCGGTGGTGCTGCTGGCGATCGTGCTCGACCGGGTGACGACGGCGATCGGTCGCCGCGCCGACCCGGCCGTCGTCGCCGCGCGGCGCACCGCCGCCGTGTGGCCGCGGCGGGCCGCGTACGCGATCGGCGCCGTCGTCGCCGTCGTCGCGGTGATGCTGTCGCGATCGCAGGTGTGGGCCGCGGTGTTCCCCCCGAAGATCGAGATCGGCGACACCGTCGAGAGCACGGTGAACGCGGCATCCGCGTGGGTCAACACCGCGTTCGGCGCCGCGACGACGGCCCTGCAAGAAGTCGTGACCACCACGGTCCTCAACCCGCTGCAGGCGCTCCTCGAGCAGTCGCCGATCGTCGTCGTCATCGCGGCCATCACCGTGATCGCCTTCACGGCCGGCCGGTGGGCCCTCGCGGCGGGAGCCCTCGCGGGAATGGTCGCCGTGTGGCTGCTGGGGGTGTGGGGTCCGTCGATGATCACGCTTGCCTCGACCATGGTCGCCACCGCGGCCGCCGTCGTCATCGCCCTCGTCGTGGGCGTGTGGATGGGGCGGTCGCCGCGCGTCGACGCCGCCGTGCGCCCGATCCTGGATGCCGCGCAGACGATGCCCGCGTTCGTCTATCTCGTGCCGTTCCTCGGGCTGTTCGGCCCCAACCGCTTCACCGCGATCGTGGCGGCCGTCATCTATGCCGCGCCGATCTCGATCAAGATCATCGCCGACGCGATCCAGCAGCTTCCCGAAACCCTCGGCGAGGTGGTCCTGTCGACCGGGTCGAGCCCGTGGCAGGCCGTCACCAAGGTGCAGCTGCCGATGATCCGGCACGCCATCACGCTGGCCGTCAACCAGGCGCTCATCTACGTGCTGTCGATGGTCGTCATCGGCGGGCTCGTCGGCGGCGGCGGCCTCGGCTACCTCGTCGTCGCCGGGTTCGTGCAGACCGACCTCTTCGGCAAAGGCCTGGCGGCGGGCCTCGCCATCGTCATCTGGGGCATGCTGCTCGACCGCACCACCCAGGCCTTCGCCCACCGCGCGCCCCGTGCGCCCCTCGCTCCCGCGGCGCCGAAGCGGCGTCTCCGGAGGTCCACCACCCGATCACCGCGCACCGCCACCGCACCCGCATGAACCGAGCCCCGACTCGGCCGATCGAGACGCCCCGTCTCACAGAGGGAGTATCCATGCACCACGCACCGAAACGACCCGCCCGCATCCTGTCCGCACTCGCCGTCCTCTCGGTCGGGGTTCTCGCCCTCGCGGGCTGCGGCTCCTCGCTCAACGAGGCCGCGGGCGACTCCAGCGCCGCCCCGTGCGGCACTACGAACCTCGCCATGAACAACTGGGTGGGGTACACCGCGGACGCCGCCGTGTACACGTACCTGGCCGAGAACGAGCTGGGCTGCACGATCGTGCAGAAGTCGATCTCTGAAGAGGTCGCCTGGCAGGGATTCGGCACCGGCGAGGTCGACGCCATCATCGAGAACTGGGGCCACGCCGACCTCAAGAAGAAGTACATCGACGCAGACAAGACCGCGGTCGAGGTCGGGCCCACGGGCAACGACGGCGTGATCGGCTGGTTCGTGCCCGAGTGGATGACCGAGGCGTACCCCGATCTGAAGACCTGGCAAGACCTCAACAAGTACGCCGACCTGTTCAAGACCAGCGAGTCCGACGGCAAGGGCCAGCTGCTCGACGGCGACCCGAGCTACGTCACCAACGACGAGGCGCTCGTGACCAACCTCGGACTCAACTACAAGGTCGTCTACGCCGGCTCGGAGGCCGCTCTCATCCAGGCCTTCCGCACCGCGCAGGCCAACCGCACCCCGCTGCTGGCCTACTTCTACGAGCCGCACTGGTTCTTCTCCGAGCAGAAGCTCGGCCACATCACGCTGCCCCCGTACACCGAGGGCTGCGATGCCGATCCGCAGAAGATCGCGTGCGACTACCCGCCGTACACGCTCGACAAGATCGCCTCGGCGTCGTGGTACGCCAAGGACACACCCGCGGTGAAGCTGCTGAAGAACTTCTCGTGGACGAACGACGACCAGGACAGCGTGGCCGCCTCCATCGCGAAAGACAACATGTCGCCCCAGGATGCCGCCAAGAAGTGGGTGGACGCCAACCCCGACAAGGTCGCCGCGATGCTCCAGGGCATCAAGTAGGCCTCTCACCGCAGAGGGGGCGGCGGCGCTCCGCCGCCCCTTCGCACGACACCGAGCCCGCCACCCGTTCCACCCCGTCCCACCCCTGATCTCGAGGTACTCCCATGGTCTCGTCCCCGTCCCGTTCTCCCCGCGTCGTCATCATCGGTCTCGGCGTCGTCGGCGCCGCTCTCGCCGACGAGCTGACCCTGCGCGGCCTCACCGACGTGACCGTCTTCGACCAGGGCCCCCTCTACGTCACCGGCGGTTCGTCGTCGCACGCTCCCGGCTTCGTCTTCCAGACCAACGGCGACCGCACGATGACCCAGCTCGCGCAGCGCACGCTCGACAAGCTCGACGGCGTCGCGCTGGGCGGCCAGTGGCTGCTCAAGCGGGTCGGCGGGCTCGAGATCGCCACCACACCCGAACGTCTGCACGACCTGAAGCGCCGGCGCGGGCTCGCGGCGTCCTGGGGTGTTCCCGGAGAGCTCATCGACCCCGGCGAGTGCGGGCGGCTGTGGCCGGGCCTCGACATCTCGACCGTGCTCGGCGGCTACCTCACCCCGACCGACGGCATCGTCAAGAGCGCGGTCGCCGTGCAGTGGCAGGCCGAACGCGCGCAGGACCGCGGTGCCCGCATCGTCGGCAACACCCGCGTCGTCGGCATCGAACGCTCGGGCGGGCGGGTGACGGGCGTGAAGGTCGTGCCCGTGCCCGCCGGCTCGGCCGAGCCCGACCTCGTCCCCGCCGACATCGTCATCTCGTGCGCGGGCCTGTGGGGCCCCGGCGTCTCGCGTGACCTGCTCGGCTTCGAGCTCCCCATGCAGCCCATGGAGCACGGCTTCGGCTACAGCGCGCCCGTGCCGTCGCTGAAGGGCGTGAACGCGCCCACCGACGAGGCCCGGCTCCCGATGCTGCGCCACCAGGACTTCTCGCTGTACTTGCGCGAGTACGTCGACCGCATCGGCATCGGCGCCTACAACCACCGGCCCATCCCGCTCGAGCAGTCCGAGATCGCGGATGCCGACACCTTCGCCGCCACGGGCGTGCACCCGGCCATGCATCCCCTCACGTGGGACGACTTCGCCCCGTCGTGGCAAGAGGCGCAGCGCCTGCTGCCCGAGCTCCGCGGCGTCGAGTTCGAGTCGGGCTTCAACGGGATCTTCTCGTTCACCCCCGACGGCGGGCCCATGCTCGGCCCCGTCCCGGGAACCGACGGGCTCTGGCTCGCCCAGGCCGTGTGGGTGACGCAGTCGGCCGGTGTCGCGCAGGTGGTCGCCGACTGGATCGTCTCGGGCGACCCGGGCATCGACACGCACGGCCTCGATTACAACCGCTTCGACCCCGCCGTGGTGAGCCGCCGCTTCACCCGCGAGCGCTCGTCCGAGTCGTACGACGAGGTCTACGACATCCGTCACCCGCACACTCCGACGCAGCGTCTGCGGGGGCTGCGCCGTACGCCCTTCCACCAGCGGTACGAAGAGCTCGGCGCGGTCTTCGGCGAGGGCGGCGGCTGGGAGCGCCCGCTGTGGTTCGAAGCGAACGCGGGCCTGCTCGACGGGCTCGACGCCGTCCCCGTGCGCGACGATTGGGCCGCGCAGAACTGGTCGCCCATCGCGGCCGCCGAAGCACATGCCACCCGCTCCGTGGTGGCCCTGTACGACCTCACCGCGCTGCCCCGGGTCGAGGTCTTCGGGCCCGGCACCACCGCGCTGCTGCAGCGCCTACTGACCACGAACGTCGACGTCGCCATCGGCCGGGTCGTCTACGGCATGATGCTCGACGAGCAGGGCGGCATCCTGTCGGATGTCACCGTCGCCCGCCTCGACACCGAGCGCTACATGATCGGCACCAACGGCAACCTCGACCTCGTGCACCTGACCACGCAGGCGCCCGAGGGGGTCTGGGTGCGTTCGCTCTCGTCCGGTCAGGGCGGCCTCGGGCTCTGGGGTCCGAACGCGCGCGCCGTGCTGGAGTCGCTCACCCACGACGACGTCTCGAACGAGGGCTTCGGCTTCTTCCGTGCGAAGCAGATCGACATCGCGGGCGTGAGCGTGCTGGCCCTGCGCGTCAGCTACGTCGGCGAGCTCGGCTGGGAGCTGTACGTCAGCGCCGACAACGCGGTGTTCCTGTGGGACGCCCTGTGGGAGGCGGGCCAGGCGCACGGCATCATCGCCGCCGGCCGCCGCGCCTTCAACGCCCTGCGCCTCGAGAAGGGCTACCGCGCGTTCGGCCACGACATGACGCGCGAGCACTCGCCCGCCGAGGCGGGTCTGAGCTTCGCGGTGCGCATGGCGAAGGAGGACTTCCTCGGCAAGGCCGCCCTCGCGGAGCGCCCCGTCACGACACGCCTCGTTCCGCTCACCCTCGACGACCCGACCCGCGTGGTCCTGGGCTCGGAGCCGGTGTTCGTCCCCGGACAGACGGATGCCGTGGGCTACGTCACCAGTGCCGACCAGGGCTACACGATCGGCGCGTCGATCGCGTACGTGTGGCTGCCGCCCGAGCTGGCCGAGCCCGGCACGACGCTGGAGCTCGAGTACTTCGGCGAGCGCCTCCCCGCGACCGTGCGCACCGAGCCGCTGTTCGACCCCGAGATGGCCGCGATCCGCCGCTGAGCCGGCATCCGTACGGATACGAGAAGGAAGAACCACGATGGAGCACTACGACGTCATCGTCCTCGGCCTGGGGTCGATGGGCGGCGCCGCCGCCAACACCCTCGCCGAGCGGGGCGCCAAGGTCCTGGGGCTCGAGACGTTCGCGCCGGGCCACGACCAGGGCGCCGCGCACGGCGGCACGCGCATCATCCGGCAGTCGTACTTCGAGAGCCCCGAGTACGTGCCGCTGCTGCAGCGCGCATACGAGGGCTGGCGCAAGCTCGAAGCCGAGTCGGGCCGCGACATCATGGAGCTCTGCGGCGGCATCTACATCGGCGACCCCGACGACATCACCTTCCGCGGCAGCAAAGAGGCATCCGAGCTGCACGATCTTCCGCACGAGATCCTGGATGCCGACGAGATCCGCCGACGCTTCCCCACGATGAACCCGGCCGACGACGCCGTGGCCGTCTACGAGGCGAACGCCGGGTACGTGCGCCCCGAGGAGACGACGATCGCCAACGCCGAGGTGGCGGCGAAGAAGGGCGCGACCCTCCGCTTCCACGAGCCGGTGACCCACTGGCAGGCGACCGCCAACGGTGGCGTCGAGGTCGTGACCACGCAGGGCACGTACGGCGCCGACCGACTCGTCATCGCGCCCGGCCCCTGGGCCCCGCAGGTGCTGCCCGAGCTCAACCTTCCACTGTCGATCGACCGCATGATCTTCTACTGGTTCTCCCCCGAGTACACCGACGCGGTGCCGTACGAGCGCTACAGCGACGCCCAGCATCCCGTGTACATCGAAGAGACACACGGCAACCAGCAGATCTACGGCTTCCCCATGACCGACGGCCCCGCCGGCGGCCTCAAGCTCGGCTTCTTCCGCAAGGGCTCACCCACGACCGCGAACACGATCGACCGCAACGTCTACGACCACGAGATCGCCGAGATGCGCGAGCGCGCCCTGCAGCTGTTTCCATACCTCACCGGCCCCGTCGTGCAAGCCAAGACGTGCCTGTACTCGGTGACGCCCGACGAGCACTTCGTCATCGGCGCCCACCCCCTGCACGAGCAGATCCAGATCGCGTGCGGCTTCAGCGGCCACGGGTTCAAGTTCGTGCCCGTCGTGGGCGAGATCCTCGCCGATCTGGCCCTCGACGGCTCGTCGGCCCTGCTGCCCCCTACGCTGTTCGACCCGACCCGGGCGGTGCTGCGGGGCGCCTGAGCGGCATGCCGAATCCACGCCGTGTGCACCATCAGCCGTTCTCTCCCGTGCGAGCAAGACTCTCTTGCCTCACGACGGTTGCTCGTCCTGCTCCCGTCGGTAGTTCTCGATCGACCGCTCGGCCGCATCCACCCCGGCTCCCAGGTGCTCGATGAAATCCGAGAGGAACGGCGGCCGGAAGGAGGGGCGCGTCACGACCAGGATCTCTCTGTGCCACGGCCCGGCTTCCGAAGGAGAGGGCACGATCTGCAGACGGATGCCGCGCTCGAGCGCCGCGGCGACGACGGTGGCGGGGACCAGGGTCACCGCGAGACCTTCACTCGCCAGCGTCAGGAGGCAGTTCGTGTCCGAGCTCTCGAAGGCCACGTGGAAACGGAAGCGCAGCTGGTCCGACCAGTGATGGAGCAAGCGGCGGTCCCCCAGAAGGCGATGACCCAGGGCCCAATCCCGCCCGACCACCTTCTCGAACGTCAGACCCGCCTCTGGCGCGGCCACCAGCAGCATGGGCTCCCTCCGCACCACCGTCACGGCCAGCGAATCGCTCATCAGCGGCGCGTCTCCCGGCAGGTAGCGATAGCCGACCAGCAGATCGAGCGCGCCGGACTTCACGAGGGGGACCGCATCCGGCGTCTCCATCTCCCGCACGTTCACACGCGGCCAAGAGTCGTCCGTCTGCAGGGAGGCGAACACGCGCGGCAAGAGGTACTGCATCGCCGTCGCATGCGTCCCCATCATGAGATCCGGCGTCTCGGAGCGACTGATCGATCGCAGGCTGTCGGAGAAGTCCGAGTTCGCACGCAACAGCCGATCTGCGGCCGCTAGTAAGGCGCGACCAGCGGCGGTGATCGCAATCCGGCTCCCCGGGCGACGCACGAGCAGCTCCACACCCAGGGCGCGCTCGAGTCCGGCGACATGCTGGGTGATCGCCGACGGCACGTATCCGAGTTCCGCCGCCGCGGATGCCATGGAGCCGTGTTCGACGACGGCGACGAAGGTGCGCAGCCACCGGAGGTTCACGACGTCATTCATAGGACGTGAACTCTACCTTCAGTGAAGGTCATCACATGCGAACGTCAGACGGGTCAAGATGGGCAAGAGCCGCCCCGCCGGGGCGCGGCGCCCCGCCGACACAGGAAAGAAGGCCATGAGTCTCTCCATGGTTCCGCCGCCGTTCGATGTGGACGCCATCCGCGCCCACTTCCCCGCCTTGCACAGCGGCACAGCATTCTTCGACAGCCCGGGCGGGACGCAGACTCCGCGCGAAGTGGCGGCCGCCATCAGCAACGCACTTCTCGCGCCGTTGGCGAATCGCGGTCTGATCACGCAGGCCGAACGGAACGCGACGAGCATCGTCGAACAGTGCCGGACCGCACTCGGCGACTTCCTCAACGTACACGCTCAGACGATCGTCTTCGGGCGAAGTGCGACAGCGATCACCTTCGACCTCTCCCGCACGATCTCGAGAACCTGGACCGAGGGCGATGAGATCGTGGTCACCCGGCTGGACCACAACGCGAACGTGCAGCCGTGGCTGATCGCGGCGCACCGAGCGGGAGCGGTGGTGCGCTGGGCGGACTTCGACCCTGAGACTGGGGAGCTTCCGGTGGACGCCGTCCGCGAGCACCTGACCGACCGCACCAAGCTGGTGGCTGTCACCGCGGCATCCAACGTCATCGGCACCATGCCGGACATCGCCCGCATCGCCGACGCGGCCCATGGCGTCGGAGCCTTGCTGTACGTCGACGGCGTCCATTACGCGGCGCACGCGCTCGTGGATGTCCCCGCACTCGGCGCGGACGTCTTCGTGTGCTCGCCGTACAAGTTCCTCGGCCCGCACTGCGCAGCCGCCACTCTGCGACCGGACCTCCTGGAGCAGCTCCAGCCCGACAAGCTCGAGGCCTCACCGAACACCGACCCGGAACGGTACGAGCTCGGTACTCTGCCCTACGAACTGATGGCCGGCACGACAGCCGCCATCGATTTCATCGCCGCGATCGCCGGTGCCGGAGGAACCCGTCGCGAACGCCTCGCGCGGGCCGTCGAGGCGATCGACGCGCACGAAACCGACCTGAGAGAAACGATCGAGCGGGGCCTCGCGACCTTCGAAGAGATGACCCTGCACTCACGGGCCACGCATCGTTCTCCCACCCTGTTCCTGTCGGTCGCCGGCTCCCGCGAGAAGGAACTCTCTCGCTTCTACGCGAGCCGCAACATCAACGCCCCGGCCAGCCACTTCTACGCCCTGGACGCCTCCCGCCGTCTCGGACTCGGCGACGACGGAGCCCTTCGCGTCGGACTCGCCCCCTACAACACCCGCGAAGACTCCGACCGACTCCTGAACGCGACCGCCGACTTCTTCGCATCCCGCCGCCCCTGAAGGTCCCCCGACGTCCGGGGGGCCGATGGGATGCTCTTCTCGCGACCGCGCCGCTCGCGGCAGAGCGCACGCGAGTGACGGAGCACACCGGACTCGATCACCTCGGCGCCGCCCGCGGTCAGCCGCGGTGAAGCGCGGTATATCCACCGACGGCGATGAGACATCCGCCGCCGATTCGCGCGAGAAGTCTCCTGCGCGAAGGTGCGTTGACGACTGCTCCTCGCGCCCAGCTCGCCCCGATTGCCCACATGGCATCCGCCGCCAGACCGAGGAAGACCGGGACGAGGGCGAGAGCAGCCATCTGCAGTGCCGGGGCCACAGAGGAAGAGCTGTCGACGAAGGTGGGAAGCAGCGCAGCGAAGATGATGTAGACCTTCGGATTCGTCAGACCGACGACGGTGGCACCGACCAACGATCGTATACCGGAGCTGTTCGCCGCGTCTGTGAGAGTCGCGTCGGTCGCCGGTGCCGAGATCCGACCCGCCGTCGCGATGGCTGTCACCCCCAGTGCGATGAGCACCGCGGCTCCCGCGTATCGCATGACCTCGACGACGGCGGCGGATTGGGTGATCAGCGCGCCGAGCCCGAAGCGATGAGCAGCCCGGCCATCGAAGCCCCGAGCGCATTTCCTACCGCGCTCAGCAGGGCTGCGGAACGTCCCCGCGCCAGAGCTTGACCGACGATGAACGCAACGCTCGGACCGGGTACCAGGATCAAGAGCGCTGTCGCCGCTCCGGCGCCGAGAAATTGAGCTGGTGACATAGTGGCACGTTAGTACGACGCAGGAGGCACCCAACGCGTTTCGCCGAGGGCGGTTCCCGATCGACCCGCACCTCGGCCGTCGCGCGGTCACAGCTCGGGCACCGGCTCGGGCGTGTGGTCGAAGATCACACCTAGATGTATGAGGCCAGGACGTTGTTGACGCGCGATGGCGTCGCCGAGGCGGGCGGTTGTCCGCCGTGCGCGCCGTGAGGTCGATGATAGTTGTAGTGCCGGTTCCAGACGTCGAGCGCAACGGTCCGCTCCTGTTCCGAGTGCCAAGTGCGGGCGTAGAGGAACTCTTCGGCGAGGATGCGGTTGTAGCGCTCGATCTTCCCGTTGTGCCGGGGCGTGCACGGGGTGATGCGCTGGTGCCGGCTGCCGTCCATCGCGTCGGCGAAGGCAGCCGCGCGGTAGCAGGAGCCGTTGTCGGTCACGATCCGCTCGATCTGGGTGATGCCGTGCGCTGCGAACCATGTCCTGGCGCGGTCGAGGAACGCAATCGCGGTGACGGCCTTCTCGTCCTCCAGCGCTTCCGTGTAGGCGAGCCTGGAGTATCCGTCGATGGCTGAGTGGAGGAAGACGTACCCGGTCTTCGCGCCGCGGGTCTTAGTCTTCGCGACAGCTTTCGCTTCGGGACTGTTCTTGCCGTGTACGCGCCAGCCGCCGCCGTCGGGATGCGCCCGGTCTTCTTCACGTCGATATGGACCATGTGTCCGGGGCGTTCGGCGATGATCTTCTGCGGCTCCCGGTTCTTCTCGCCGTTCGGATCGATGAACTTCCGGTGGCTCAACCCGAGTTGCGCGAGGAGACGTGTGATCGTGCGGCGGCTGACCGGGGTTCCGTCTTGATGCAGCTCGAACGCGATTCGCGAGGCGGACCACTTGTGCTCGCGGCGCATCGCCTCGATCCGCTCCACGAGTTGCCCTGGTGTAGCGGTCGGCTGCCGCGCCGGAGCGGAGGAGCGATCAGCGAGGCCGAGTTCACCGAACTGCTTGTAGCGGTTCACCCACTTCGAGGCCGTTGCCCGCGAGATGCCCATTTCGGCGGCCACATGCGCGATCGGACGGGTGCGGCAGCGCTCGATGAGCCTTATGCGCCCCTCGGGAGTGAGGGGCGCATTCCGGTGACTGTTCACCGCACGAGCGCCCCGGTCGCAGCTGCTGTCGAGTTCATGATGGCGGTCAGGGAGGCGTTAAGGACCGACCGGCCCTTGCCTGCGACCCAACCAGTGCGCGGGCCGTGGCGATATTCCACGAGGGTGATGGCTTCGCTGTCATTGCCGGCGCTGGTGCTGGCCTGGATGAGACTCAGGATCTCGACCAGGAAGCCGCGCTGCGCGAGCGCTGCAGTCAGTGCTTCGACGGGGCCAATGCCGTCGTGGGTGGTGGTGTTCTCGATGCCGCCGGCGCGGAGGGTGATGGTGGTGTTCTGGCCATTCGTGTCGTAGCCGACGAGTTCGATCGCGGCCTCGACAGGAGCAGCGAGATAGGTGGCGTGGAAGATGTTCCAGAGGTCTTCGGCTGTGACTTCGCTGCCGGTCTCGTCCGTGTGCTGCTGGACGTGTCGGGCGAAGTCGATCTGGAGCCGGCGCGGGAGCTCGATGCCGTACTCGGCCTCGAGCAGGTAGGCAATGCCGCCCTTGCCGGATTGTGAGTTCACGCGGATGACGGCGTCGTAGCTGCGTCCGATGTCGGCCGGGTCGATGGGCAGGTACGGGACCCGCCACTCGATCTCCGACTCGGGTCGGCCTTCTGCGGCGGCGCGGGCACGGTGTTCGGCGAACCCCTTCTTGATCGCATCCTGGTGGGTACCGGAGAACGCGGTGTGGACGAGGTCGCCGACATAGGGGTGTCGAGGGTGGATCTCGATGCGGTTGCAGTGCTCGACGGTGCGGCGGATCTCGTCGATGTCGGAGAAGTCGATCATCGGGTCGATGCCCTGCGCGTGCAGGTTCAGAGCGAGGGTGGCGAGGTCGACGTTCCCGGTGCGTTCGCCGTTGCCGAAGATGCACCCTTCGACCCGTTGCGCACCGGCGAGGATGGCGAGCTCGGCGCACGCGACACCGGTACCGCGGTCGTTGTGGGGGTGCACGGAGAGGATCACGGCATCGCGGCGGGCGAGGTTCTTGTGCATGTACTCGATCTGGTCGGCATACACGTTCGGTGTCGCGATTTCCACGGTCGCCGGGAGGTTCAGGGTTACCGGGCGCTCCGGCGCAGCATCCCACAGGGTGGTCATCGAGTCACAGACGTCGAGAACGTAATCGGGTTCGGTGAGGTTGAATACCTCGGGCGAGAACTCGAACCTGACGTTCGGCAGGTGTCCTGCGAACTCGATCACGTCCCGGCCGCCGGCCAGGATCAGCTCTTTCAACCCGTCGCGGTCCTGGCCGAGGACGAGGTCACGCCAGGTGGGGGCGGTGGCGGTGTACATGTGGATCACGACGGGATTCCGGATACCGCGGATGGACTCCACGGTGCGCTGGATCAGATCGCGCCGCGCCGGGGTGAAGACCACGATGGTGACGTCGTCGGGGGCGATGTCAGTTTCGGCGATGAGGCGGACAAAGTCATAGTCCGTCTGCGATGCAGACGGGTAGCCGACCTCGATCTCCTTGTAGCCCATCGCGACCATCAGCTCGAAGAAGCGCCGTTTGCGGGCCGGGTCCATCGGCTCCGCCAGGGCTTGGTTCCCGTCGCGGAGGTCCACCGGTACCCACAGTGGTGCCGTCGTCAGCCGGTTGGCAGGCCAGTCACGGGTAGTGAGCGGCACCGGGACGCGGGAGTACACGTCCTGGTAGCGGTGCGAGGGCATCTGTGAGTGCCGCTGCCGGTTCCACGCCGGCGCGTCGGATGGGATCGGGCCTGCGGGGGTGGCGAGAGTCGGGAAGGTGCTGCTGGTCATGGTGTGGTTCCTGTCCGGATCGTTCAGAAGTGGTCGACCGGCGCGCGTTACGGCTCCACGTCGGGGAGCCGGTCTGGCTAGGCCCCGCCGTGGCGGCGAAGGAGAAGGAACCAGGAGGTGGGCACGGGTCGAAGCTACCACAACTCCTCAGACAAGTAGAGAAGCGACGTTCGATGGGAGAATGGCCGCATGACGACGGTGCGCCGTGAATCCCTCGCTGAGCAGGCCGCCGAACTCCTCATCACCCGCATTCGGGATGGGGAATGGGCAATCGGCGGGAAGCTGCCCGGCGAGACGACCCTCGCGCCGCAACTCGGCGTCGGCCGGTCCACCGCCCGCGAGGCGATCCGCATCCTCGCCGGGCGCGGCATCCTCGCCACTCGCCAAGGATCCGGTGTGTTCGTCACCGCCACCGACATCCCTGAAAGCTGGGATGCAGTCCTAGAGCGTGCCGACATCGTCGCGGTCCTCGAAGCGCGCACCGCGATCGAAGTCGAAGCCTCCGCGCTTGCCGCCGAACGCCACACGCCAGCCGAGTTGAAGGCTCTACGCGCTGCGTTGGACGACCGGGAACAGCACCGCTCCGACATCGACAATCACGTGGGGGCTGACATGGCGTTCCATCGCTGCATCGTGGTCGCAGCACACAGCCCGATCCTGCTGGAACTCTTCGACGGCTTCGCGCCCCGTAGCCGTCGGGCCATGACCGACATGCTCCGCCTCCGAGGTCACCATGGAGATGGCGTCGACCAGGGCGTCCACGAACGCATATACGAGGCGATCGCCTCACGTGACGTCGAAGCCGTCGCCGGGCTGACCCGCGCCCACCTCCATGCGCTCAAAGAATTGCTCGGCTGACTTCGTCAACAACCTCCTGACCAGCAACACCTAGACGTCGACCTCCACCGGCCCCTTCGGCCGCGAGCAGCACGCGAGGATCTTGCCGGCATCGATCTCGCGCTGGCGGATGCCGCCGTTGTGCGCGATGTCGACCTCGCCCGCGATCTTCACGATCTTGCACGTGCCGCACAGGCCGTTCTGGCACGACGTCATGATCCGGATGCCGACCTGCTTGGCCGCCTGCAGCACGGTCTCGCCCTCGGCGATGACGACGCTCTTGCCGCTGCGCGCGAAGCTCACGGTGTGACCGGGCGCCCCCGCGGTGTCGTTGACCTCGGGCGGGGCGATCTCTGCCAGGACGAACGACTCGACGTGGATGCGTTCGACCGCGACGCCGAGCTCTTCCAGCAGCGCGACCGCGTGCTGCATGTACGCGTCGGGGCCGCAGACGAACACCTCACGCGTCGTGAGATCGGGCACGTGCTGCGTGAGCATGTCGGCATCCAGTCGCCCGACGGGGCCGGCCCACGTACCGGCGGGGTCGACCGAGACGGCCTGGACGACACGGATCGTGTCATTGCCCTCGGCGAGCGCGCGAAGCTCACCACCGAAGACGACCGACGCGGGGTCGTGCGAGTTGTGCAGCAGCACCGCGTCGGTGGCGTCACCGAGGTCATGCAGGGCTTCGAGCACCGCGATCATCGGCGTGATGCCCACGCCCGCGGCCAGCAGCAGCACGCGCTCCGAAGGGTGGAAGGCGGTGGAGAACTCCCCCGCCGGACCGCTCAGCTCGAGCCGGTCGCCGACGCGCAGCGTGTCGTGCAGCCAGCGCGAGAAGACCCCGTCGGCCTCACGTTTCACCGTCAGCTGCACGGAATACGGGCGGGTCGGCGGCGAGCTGACGGTGTAGCAGCGGCTCACGCGCTCACCGTCGATGTCGGCGCTCACGGTGACGTACTGGCCGGCCGCGCGGGGCAGCGCCCGCCGGTCGTCCGAGACGAACTCGAACGTCGAGACGTGCGGGCTGCGCGCGACGATGCGCGCGCAGCGCAGCATCCGGGGCGAGGGGTCGTCGTCCCACCGGTCGTGGTCGTGCAGCAGCGCGCCCGGCGCGAAGGTCGTGGTCACTCCGACCCCTCGGCATCCAGGTGCACGGTGAGCTTGTCGATGTACCAGTTGCAGAAGGCGTCGACCTGGTACTCGCTCGGCACGTACGGCCCCGGAATGTAGGCCGGGTCGGTGACGCCGCGCTGGGCGAGCTCGACGAACGCGGCATCCTGCGCGTTGGTCTCGCGCCACACGTAGGTGAGGTCGTCGACGTTGTAGTCGACCCCCTCCACGGCATCCTCGTGCACGAGCCAGGTGGTGCGCACGAGCGTGCGACCGGGCGCGATCGGCAGCACCGCGAAGGTGATCGCGTGGTCGGCCATGAAGTGGCACCAGAAGTTCGGCTGCGTGTGCATCGACAGGCGTCCGAGCTTGGCGTCGTCGAAGTCGCCGAGCAGCTTGTTCACGAGCTTCGCGCCGGTCATGCTGTACGACTCGCCCTCACCGTCGAGCGCTTCGCGCTGCACGCGGAAGCCCATCGTGCGGGTGTCGAGCTCTTCGATGCCCTTGAAGGGGAGCCCGCGCTCGACGCACTTGTGCTCGAGCTCGGCCTCGGCCGAAAGGTAGCGCTCGTGCGTCTCTTGCAGGTGCGGCGGAATGGCGTCTTCGGGGTAGCCCCACGTGATGAAGTACGTGCAGCCGAGTTCGGGGTGCATGTCGCAGTGGTAGCACTCCCGGTTGTTCTCCATCGTGAGCTTCCAGTTGCCGAGCTCGATCAGGTCGATCTGCTTCGCCACCTTGGCGCGGCGCAGCCCGTGCTGCTCGAAGTACGGCTCGACGATGGATGCCACCTCGTCGATGTCGTCGTTCGGCTCGTCCGAGAGGTTGACGTAGATGAGGCCCGCGATCGAGCGGAACGTCACCTTGCGCAGGTTGTGGCAGCTGGTGTCGAAGTCGTCGGCCGCGGATGCCGCCCAGATGAGCGTGCCGTCGGGCTTGTAGGTCCACTGGTGGTAGCCGCAGACGAGATTGCCGACCGAGCCGGACCCCGGGGTGAGGATGCGCGCGCCGCGGTGGCGGCACACGTTGTGCAGCACCTGGACGTTCTCGTCGTCGTCGCGGATGACGAGCAGCGAGGTCTTGCCGAACTCGACGGTGACGTAGTCGCCGGGCTCGCGGATCTCGGCCTCGGAGGCGACGAAGATCCAGTGCTGCCCGAAGATCGCGTCGAGGTCGAGGTCGAAGATCTCATCGCTCGTATAGAACGCCGCGGGCAGGCTGTGGCCGGGCTTGCGCTCGGCGATCAGGCGACGAGTGGTCACATTGTCCTGGGCGCGGACGATGGTTGCGGGCATCTCGTGATCCTTCGACGGAGTGCGCCGGCTCCGAAAAGGAACGCAACGCATCGGGACAAGGATTGTCGCGCGTATCATGCGACATGTTGCGCATTACGCGCAGCACGATGATCATCGCGGCGGCCCCGGCGCAGTGTCAACGCCGCACACGCCTCGGCCGCGATTCTTCTCTGGACGGAAACATCCGCGACATATCGCGGCCGATCCGGGGCCGCACGACCGCGCCCCCGCACCACCGCACGCTCGACGTCCGCGTCACCGATGACGGCGCACGGGAGCCCTCGAGTCTCGCCCGACGGGAACGCCGACGAGGGTCACCCGTCGGCGGTCGTCACACCCCGTGCGGGTTCGACCGGCGCCCACCCGCCGCGCTCCGAGCTCGTCTCGGCGGCGTCGATGATCGCCGCCGCCGACCAGGCATCGGCCGCCGAGGGCGCGATCTGATGCCCGGTCATGACCGATCTGAGGAAGAGCGCGGCCTCGATGGTCTTGAGGTCGTCGAAGCCCATCGAGGTGCCCGCACCCGGCTGGAATCGGCTGAACTCGCCGAACGTCGGGTCGGCCATGATGCGGCGATAGCCGTGCACCGTGTCGGCGTGCTCGAGCTCGTTGAGCCTCTCGAAGTTCCAGCGGATCGATCCCTCGCTGCCATAGACCTCGAGCCGGTACTCGGCACGGGCCCCCACGGCGACCCGGCTCGCGTCGAGCACACCGACGGCACCGGAGTCGAACCGCGCGAGGATGGCCGCGTAATCCTCGTTCTCGACCTCGCCCGTCTCGGCGGTCGCGCTGCCGGACGCGAAGTGGCTCACCGCACCAGCGGCCGGGAGCGGCCGACGACGGATGAAGGTCTCTTTCATGGCAGAGACGGATGCGATCCGCCCCACCACGAACTGGGCGAGATCCGCACCGTGCGAGAGCAGGTCGCCCATGACCCCCGACCCCGCCTCTTTTCGCACGAACCGCCAGGTGAGAACGCCGAGCGGGTCGGCGGAGTAGTCGGCCAGGAAAGACACGCGGACGTTCATGATCGTGCCGAGCGCGCCCGAGCGGACGAGCTCTCGTGCGCGCACGATCGCCGGAGCGTGCCGGTAGTTGAACCCGACCGAGGTCACGAGACCCGCCGCTTCGGCCGCGTGGGCGATGTCGCGCGCCTCCGCCAGGCTGCGACCCATGGGCTTCTCGATCCAGAAGGGCTTGCCGGCCTCGACCGCAGCCAGGGCCACCTCGCGGTGCAAGAAGTTCGGAGAGCAGATCGACACCACGTCGACCGCCGGGTCGGCCACGACCTCGCGGTAGTCCGTGACGGTCGTGCGGTAGCCGAGCACCTCTTCCGCACGCCGGCGACCCCGTTCATCCGGATCGGCCGCCACGACCAGATCAGGACGCGCACCGATCTCGGGATAGTGCGCGGCCACGGCTCGATATGCGCGCGAGTGAAGGCTTCCCATCCATCCCGCCGAGACCAATCCCACTCCGATGCGCGTGCGCTCCTGCATCGCGGTCCTTTCTGTCAGCAACGTCGCTGACCCCCACCCTGCCAGAATGTAAAGACAAATACAGGATGCCAGGGAGATCGGGACCGCAAGAGGCGCCGTCGCGATCCATGGACCGCAGGCGCGCCGCATCCGCCGATGCGCAGCCGACGATGCGCAGCCGACGGCGCGTCCGCTCTCGACACGGAGACGCCCGTGAAGGGGCTCTCCCGCGCCAGGGATCGCGGGCTAGACCGCCGCGCCCAGGCGAGCGCTCAACTGGCGCGCATACCGCAGCAGCACGTCGGCGAGCTCGGGGAACGACGACTCCGGCATCCGAAAGCTGGGGGCGGTGATGCTCAGCGCCGCCACGACCGATCCGTCGAGGCCGAGCACCGGCACCGCCAACGCGTTGGTGTCGTACTCCCACTCCTCGGTAGCGGCCGCCCAGCCGCGCCGCCGCACCAGCTCGAGATGCTCCTCGAGCAGGGCGGGAGAGGTGATCGTGTTCTCGGTGCACTGCTCCAGCGGCTGCGTCAGCACCTGTCGCACGACCTCGGGAGCCGCATGCGACAGCAGCACCTTGCCCGTGGAGGTCGCGTGCAGGGGCGTGCGCTGCCCCACGTACTGGCGCGTGACCGAGACGAGTCGGGTTCCCGTCGCCTGCGTGACGTTCACCGCGGCACCGCTGTCGAGGATCGCGACGTTGCTGGTCTCGTTGAGCTCGGCGGTGAGCTCGTCGCAGACCTGCTGCGCGTCTTTCACGATGTCCATGCGGGCGGTGATGCGACCGGCCAAGCGCAGCACGCCGAACCCGAGCTGGTAGGTGCCGCGCCGCTCCTCCTGCTCCACCAGGTTGCGGGCCTCCAAGGTCGCGAGCAGCCGGAACGCCGTCGAACGGTGCACACCGAGGCGGCGCGAGATCTCGCTCACCCCGAGCGACGACGAGTCCGAGAGCATCTCGAGGATCTGGATGGCGCGGTCCACCGACTGCACCGCTCCCCCGGCCGAACCGGCGAGGTCGTCGACGACATCAGGGGTGCTCATGGGTGCTCCTCGGGATCACGAATCACCCCACCCTACGGGACTGTTGCGCAAGACGCACCGGCGTGCGTTCGCCGACGCGAACCGGGAACGCGACCGCACGCACACGCGAAAGCCTTCTGGGCCGCCCGTCGGCGACCCAGAAGGCTTCTCGTGCGCGATGCGCGATCAGTCGGCGCTGCAGGCGGGGAGCCCGAGCACCACGAGGGCGCAGCGGATGCCGGCCTCGTTGTTGGCGTAGTTGGTGTCGATCGCGGCCGTGTTCGGGTCGGTCAGCTTGAAGCTGTACTGGCTGAACGCCGAGATCTCGACCGTCGACAGCAGGAACGTCTTGGACTGGCCCGGGAGCAGCGGCTCCTTCAGGTACACGTTGGCGTCGTAGCCCGAACCGAGAACACCGATGTTCCAGTCCTGCTGGATCTGCGGGTCGCCGAACAGACCCACGTTGATGAAGTAGTTCGAGTGGAACGTGAACTGCGTGTTGGCAGGAATGGTCGTGTTGCCCTCGTTACGCACCACGAAACCACGCTGCAGAACGCCGGTCTGCGCGTCGACGGCGATCTCCGGGTACGGGACGGCCGCATTGGCGGCCGGGGCGATTCCGATGAACGTCGACAGTGCCACGGCGGCGACGGCGAAACCGGCCGTGAGCTTGCGGGAGATAGGCATGAGAACTCCTAAACGATCGGTGCAATATGTGGCGTCGCTCGGAACGAGACGACTTTCTGTAGACAAACACCGCGCCCGCGTGACGGCCAGCCCTCGAAACCAAATGGAGTAGCCGACACGGAAGATCGAAAGAATCGGAGTAGTCGTCACCGGAGATCGAGGAAGACGCTCCTCACGATGAGTAGCCGTCGGCCCTTCCACGGACGCCCCGGCGGGACTCGCGACTCCCATCAGCGCACGCGCGCGAACCCGCCGATCGCCTCGGTGGTCAGTGCCATCTCGAGTTCGCCGCCATGCCCCTCGGTCTCGACGATCTCGAGTCGGGTCCCCGGCCAGGCGCGGTGCAGGCGCCAGGGGATCACCGCGGGCCCGCTGACGTCGTATCGACCATGGATGAGGACGCCGGGGATCCCGGCGAGCTCCCCCGCTCGGGCGAGAACCGCCTGCTGGCCGGGAAGGAAGCAGTCGTTCGCCCAGTAGTGGGTGACGAGAGTCGCGAAGTTCCGCCGGGCTCGGGGGTCCCGCCGCGACGGTCCCGGCCGCCACGCCGGATCGAGCGAGACGTGCGTCGCCTCCCACGCGTCCCAGCGATCGGCGGCTGCGGCGCGCACGGCGGCATCCGTGTTCCGCATCAACGCGGCGTAGTGCTCGACGACGCGGGTGCTCGGGGCACGTCGGCGGCCAGCGTCGCCCACGCCTCGGGGAAGATCGCCCCCACGCCCTCGGTGATCCAGTCGATCTCGGACCGCGCTCCGGTGGTCACCGCGGTGAGGACGATCTCGGTCACTCGATTGCGATGCGCGAGCGCATAGGCCAGCGCCAGGGTCGATCCCCACGACACACCGTGCACCAGCCACTCCTCGACGCCGAGGTGGGTGCGCAACGCCTCGATGTCGTCGATGAGGCTCTGGGTGTCGTTCTGATCGAGGTGCTCCAGGTCGTCGATCGCCCAGGGCGTGCTCTTGCCGCACCCGCGCTGGTCGAAGCCGACGATCAAGTACTCCGCCGGATCGAATCGGCGGCGGTATCCCCCGCGCCCCAGTCCTCCGCCGGCGCCGCCGTGAAGATACAGCGCGGGTCGCCCGCGGGGGTTGCCGGATGCCTCCCAGTACACCTCGACGCCGCCCGGGCGGTTCAGTGTTCCCGACATGAACGGCTCGAGCGCGGGATGCATCGTCGAAGACTACGCGCACGCAGAGAACGGAGTGAGGGCCGTCACCGATGCGGCTGAGCGGACAGGTCGATCGAGACGGGTGCCGACGAGGCCGAGCCGAGAACGATCAGGCGCGGGCGAGGAACGCGTCGATGACGGCCCAGGTCGCCTGGGGAGCCTCGAGATGGGGCAGATGACCGGCTGCGGCGACCTCGGCGAACGAGGCGCCCGGGATCGCCGCGGCGACCGCGCGACCGTACGCCGGCGTGACGATCCGGTCGCTGGCTCCGTACACGACGAGGGTCGGCACCCCGATCGCGCCCAACCGTTCGAGGAGCGTCACGTCGCTCATCGCGGCGCCGGCCACGACGGCCATGGTCCGCCCGTTCGCCTGTTGCATCGCGCGTTGCTCATCGGTGAGGGTCGCCGGGTCGGTATAGCCGCGCTCGGGGTCGTGCCAGGCCGCCTGGGCCAGACCCCGGGCATCGAATGCGAAGAAGTCCGCGATCGGCTCACCCTCGACGACCACTCCGACGCCGTCGATGTCGATGACGGCGCCCACGGCACTCGCGTACCGCTCATCGTCGGCGGCCTGCACCGCCATCTCGAGCGCGATCCACCCGCCGATCGAGGATCCCACGAGGACGACATCGTTCTCGCCCCGCTCGCGCAGCTGCTCCAGGTAGAACGTGGCGAGGTCGGGGACGCTGGCGATACCGTCCGGACGAGGCGTTCCATTCCAGCCCGGGTGGGTCGGAGCGACGACCTGCATGGTCGCGGCCAGGTGGTCGACGAGAGGCGCGACCGTCTGCGGGCCGCCGCCGCCGTGGAGGACGAGAGCCGTTCGCATGGGGGGCTGGGCGGTGATCATTGGCATCCTCCAAATCAACATGTTTATATAAATATGCTGATACGATAGCACCGTGACGATGGACCTCGAACTGCTCGGCCGCACGATCAAGCAGGCGCAGTACCGCAACCATCGAGCGATGGACGCCGCCCTTCGCGATGCCGGAGTGACGCTCGTTCAGTGGGATGCGCTCCGCGCGATCGAACGGATGCCAGGAGCGTCCGGGCACGAACTGGCTGCGGCGACCTTCCAGAGCGACCAGGCCTTCGGCACACTCGCGCAGAGGATGCACGCCCGCGGACTGATCGTGCGCTCCGCGGGACACGGGCGCCGCCTCGACCACACGCTCACGGACGCCGGGCGCGATGCCCTCACGGCGGGCCGCCAGATCGTCGCCACGGTGCTCGACACGCTCTTCGCCCCACTCGGCGAACCGGAACGCGCCGTCCTCGCCAGGATCCTCACCACCTTGGTCGATGACGAGACCGCGATGTGATCCGGCTCAGGTGCAGCAACCGCTGAGAGATGGGCAACTTCAAAAAACGTACAACTCGGCTGTAAGTTCCGCGGGGAGATGTCCCAGATGCGGCCGTTCTTGGAGGCAGTTGTCCCTCGATGGCCGTCCGAATTCCGGTGACAAATGTCCAAAATGGAACTCATCGTCCTCGGATCATGCCGGGGGTTGCGCGAGGTCGTGCAGCTAGGGTGTGCCTGACAAAGCCCGAGCCTTGTATCCCAGAGCGCACGGTCAAGAGGTTGCGCTCTGCTGACGCACTGCCGATTCCCTAGGGCCGGAGGATGATGGCGGTATAGCGCGGTCGTTCGGACGCATCGAGCCCGGAGATCAGCGTGAGGAGCCATCGCGTGGCGAGCATGCGGTCTTCTCTGGCCACGAATCGGAAGCGGCGTTCGATCTCGCGCACAAGCGGGTCGTTGCCGCAATCGATGTCGGTGGAGAGAGTCAAGGAATGACCTGTACTGCACGGGAGCCCAGAACCGCCTGCGCTACCTGGGATATCGGGCCGCTGCCGAGCGTCGCTGAAGCCTGCGTCCACGTATGCGAAGGTCTGCGGGACGACCCACGGGGCTCTCATGACTCTGCCGGCGAGCAACGCGAGGTTGGACGCCATCGCGTCATGGTCGGGCGATATACGGATCATCCAGCGCACTATTGCCGAGACCCACCGCTCCAGCCGTACTCCGTCCGGCGCGTGCTGCGCGGCGTGCGAGAGCATGAACTCGCACTTCGCGTCGGCGCGGGCACCGTTCAGGTACTCGAACACGCTCGCGACGTTCATCGCGGCGCCGGGCTGAAGTGTCATTGCCCTGGCGAAGACGTTCTCATCGAACTCGACCTGCACGTACCTCTGGGCGACGAGGTGCGCTCGCACTTCCTGAACGACTTCTGACGGGAGCCGACCCTCCTCCTCGAGGACGTCCAGCAGCACCGGGGTCGAGAACGACCGCACGCCGAACTCGGTGGCCAGGATGTTGAGCGTCCGATCATCGGACCACAGTGCGCGGGTATCGCTCGCGACAGCTGCTGCCGCGTACCACGTGTCTTCTCTGATCTCCGCCGCGCGATCTCGGGCGGTCGTCCGTGGCCGCTCGTGCCGGGCCAAGGGGCGCATCAGCTTTACGAGCCCGGACAGGCGGCTAACGTCGAGACCCGCTTCGTCCGAGAGTCGGGCCCGCAGCGCGACCGGGCCGTGCAGCTGGCCGGCGATTGACGTGGCGTAGCCGAACCGTTCAGCCTGCGAGAGCCCCGTCACTGCGTCGCGAAACTGGTCCGCCGAGACCCCCAGGCCGGCGAACACCCCGGCGAGAGCTGACCGCAGCTTTTCGGGCAGTGTGGCCAGGAAAAACAACGCCGTCGTGTCTGCCACGACCGAGTCGGCGAGGGCTCGACGAGCGATGTCTCGCTCGGCTTCGTCGCCTCGGGAGCTGAACCTCACCCCCGAGGCATGAGTCGCGACAGCCTCGGCCAGGGTTCCTCCGTGGGCGTAGCTGGCTGTGCCCACGGGCAGGGCGCCGGTGAAGATCTGCGCGTCGAACTGGGAGGTGTCTGGTCGCTCTCCCACCGCCTCGGCGATTTGTGCCAGCAACTTCTCCCCGACGGAGGCGTCATCGTCTTCGTCGTCTTCATCGACCCCGATGCGTTTGATCCCTCCGTCCGGGAAGTCGCGGAAGTAGTCACCGAAAAGCGCAGCGCGCGCGGCCTGTTCGGGGTCAGGTTCTTCTGTGCCATCGGCTCCGTCGGCATGCTGATGTTCCTGCTGGTCGGCATCTTGCTGGTCGTGCTCGGACTCATCTGTCAGTTCTGCCCCCGTGAATCTGCGCGGCGCAATCAGCAATCCGATGATGCTGCGTCTGATGTCTTCGTCGTCGGCCCAGTCGTTGGCGATGGTGACGAGGTCCTCGGTGCCACCGACGAGCTCGCCGTACTGCTCGTAGAGACCCAGCCACACACGAATGAGCTGACGGCGCACCGGCCGCTGTCGATCTGTCTGGGTGTCCCACGTTCGCAGAGCCTTTTCGTACTCGCCGGCGTAAAACTGGCAGGAGATGAGCGTCCAGATCGCGAGAGGGTCGTTGCTGCTCGCGCTGACGAGGTTTTCTGCCGCGTCCAGCGCTTTGCCCCAGATGCCGCTCGTCGAGTACAGCTCCACGAGCAGCGCATACATTCGCGGATACGCACCCCACTGGCGCGGGGCATTGGCACGAGCTTCCTCGGCGGCACGGAGGGCCTTGTCGAGCTCTTCTCGTTCGCGCCGGACACGAGCTGCGGCGAGCCAGATGTCGGCGTCGTTCATCCGAGCGGCGGCTGCCTCCAGCGTGAGAGCTTGTTTATCGGTCTCTCCCTGCGTTTCGTAGATCTCGCTCAGGAGGAGGCTCAGATTGGCAGACGTATGCGCCGCGGCCTGCAGCCGGTCCATACCGCCTGGGACTCCGCTCACGGCGTCCGCGATCAGGTGCAGATGCTCGGCGAACTCCGCGTTGCCCGCAGCGCGCTGCTCCTCGGCGAAGGGGTGGACCGTCCCCAGCCGGGCGAGCGCAAGCGCGAACGTTCCTTTTTCCTGGTACTCCTCAGTGAGGTCGAGTGCACTTGCGTAGTACCGGGCTGCTGCTTCGTCATCCCCGTCGGCCGTCGCGATCAGTGCTCGAAGGTGGCTTGCCGTCGCCGGTGCGAGGTCGGGCTCGTCGACGAGTGCTCGCCCCTGCTCGAGATCGCCGTTGTCGGCACGCAGCAGCGCCGCCGAGGCGCGGACCTTCAGGCTCGCCGCCTCCGTCGGGCTCGCTTCGCCGTCTGGTTCGGCAGCGGTCAGACTCAACGCACGCAGCGGGTCGTTCAGCTCCCGTGCGACGGTGGCTGCCATCACGATCACGTCTACCGAATTGACTTGCCACCGCCGAAAAAGATCCCGTGCCCGGATGAGTAGTGCGAACGCGTCGGCTGTATTACTCGCATGCAGCGCCGGGGACTCGAACAGCTGCTGTGCGACAAGGGACCGCGCAGCGATGATGACTGCGGCGGGGCTCCCAGTCTCGTCGAACAGCGCCCGAGCAAGTCGGACCGCTTCGGCGTGGTCGTTCTGGTGCGCGGCGATTCGAGCCATCAGCAGAGACCGCGTGGCGGTCTCGGCTGGGGTCTTCGGGTCCCATCGCTCGATGACCTCTCGTGCCTGATCGATGTCGCCGGTAAGTTCCAGCTGCCGTGCCTGCACCAGAGCGTGTCCGATGTCCTTCGGAGGCTTCGGTGCTGTCGGCGCTGTGGGCGAACTCTGTCCGCCGGCTCTGAGCCATTCGCGCCGTATTTCCCAGTAACCGAGCGGGTGGGCGCCGAGTGTGAGCGCTTTGTCGATGAACACTGCAGCCGCGGACGGGGTGCCGGCGTCGTCGGCCAAATCCGCCAGCCAGCACCAGACCTGCGCCGGGGCATCGCTGAGGAACTGCGGCTCGTTGATCGCCCACCCGTCGAGCCGAGCTCCTCTGTCTGGTTCATCGAGAAGTCCGAGCACCGAATCCAGGCGTGGCCACACCTGCTGCGCCTCGCGCGCGGCCTGCGCTCGCGACGGTCGCATTCCGGTCAGACGCGTCTCTCGGAGCGCCCTGTCGTGGTCGCTTGTGACAACGGCTTCTTCAACGGAATTGATGCGCTCTCGAAGAGAGGCGGCGTTGGTATTTGTGGCGACGACTGCATCGGCGCGATCGTTAGCCGCCTGCTCGATCCAGCTGAAAAGCTGGTCGCTGGTGACGGAGCTGTCTACCGTGAACGTGTCCAGTGAGTCGCGGAGCGCGGGACGCGCGGTGTCGTCTCGCATCTTCTCGAGGAACTGCATCGCATACAGGTGCATGCGGAGATCTCGACGGTTCAGTTCGAGGCCATGCTTCCGTGCGCGCTTGCGAACGATGCGGACGACACGCATCTCGTACGTGGCCCATTTACCGAGTCTCAGCCCGGGCCCCAGTAGTACCGATAGCCATTCAGGCAAGGACCCCCCCCTCACTCGCCTGCACTGATCATGGCACTACGTTGCCCATGAGGGGGCCGAGACGGGACCGCATCCGCCGCGCGTTGGTGGAAGAGTCGGTCTGCTCAACACTGAGCTCCGCGGTCGCTGCAATCCCCGTTGTTGGTGTCATGATCTACAGCCTGAAACGAGACCGCGTGTCTAGACCCGTCGACCGGGCCGAGCGCCGTCGAGCTCCCCTGCACAATCGACGCGGCCAGCGTTCCCTCACGACTCCCCGACGTCGCATGGCGCGCGGGTGTTGACCTGAACCCCCTCGACGTCTCGGACCCTGACCAACTTGCGTGGCTTGAAACGCTCGTGTGGCCGGAACATGCGGAGCGACGCGATCGCCTCGATCGTGCGGCGGCACTGGTAGCGGCCGACCCGCCTCATCTGGTCGCCGGCGACATCGTCGACGAGATCCCCGCCCTCATCGAGCAGGCACCAGCCGGCTCCCATGTCGTCGTCTTCCACAGCGCCATGCTCGTCTACCTGGCCGAAGAGCGCCGTGCAGAGTTCGCCCGCTTGATGCAGTCGATGGACGGGGTCACCTGGATCAGCAATGAGGGTGCCGGCGTTCTCCCGTTCATCACGGAGCAGGTGGCCGGCGATATCCGCGGTCGAACAATCCTCGCTCGCGATGGCAAGCCAATCGCACTCGTCGGCCCTCACGGGCAGAGTTTCGAGCGAGTGCGCTAGCCCGATCTAGCGGCTAGACCTAACCATCCGGACGACGGGGATCATGGTTCCCGCCATGCGTTGCTCGCGCGCGACACCATCCCTCTCAAAGCCGTTGCGGCGGTAGAACGCCTCTGCCCGAGGGTTGCTGTCGAGCATCCAGAGATAGGCCGGTTGGTCACCGATTGCAGCGGCCAGGAGATCCTGGCCCGCTCCCGATCCGTAAACGGCCTCCAGGAGGTAGATGCCCTCGAGCTCGCGCGTCACAGGCCGGTCGTCGTCTCGACCATCGCTCGACGTCGCCCAGCCGACGATCCCTTTCGCGGACTCAGCAACGTAGACGTCTGTGATGGCGTCCTCGATGATCGCCGCCCAGCGAGAGACGCGCGGCTCCACGTCCAGACCAGCGAGAACGTCCGCCGGCAGCGTTCCGGAGTAGGCCTCACGCCAGGCTTCAACGTGCACCACCGCTATGCCGCGAGCATCGCTCACGGTGGCAGCGCGCACACGGACCTCGGACGCCGCATCGTCGCTCATCTGGGTCATCAGCCCATCGTGCCAGCGAGTATCGCGCTCGCCGAAATGTCCAGATGGACACACCGTGGACATTTCATCCGCGAAACGGACAACTCCAACCGGAACCTACAGCGACCTACATCCCCGGCGCCATATCCGCGAACCGCGAGTAGTGCCCCTGGAACGCCACCGTGATCGTGTCGGTCGGACCGTTGCGGTGCTTCGCCACGATCAGGTCGGCCTCACCCGCACGCGGGGAGTCCTTCTCGTAGGCGGCCTCGCGGTGCAGCAGCACCACCATGTCGGCATCCTGCTCGATCGAGCCCGACTCACGCAGGTCAGAGAGGGCGGGCTTCTTGTCGGCGCGCTGCTCGGCGCCACGGTTCAGCTGCGACAGGGCGATCACGGGGACCTGCAGCTCTTTCGCCATGAGCTTCAGCGCACGCGAGAACTCGCTGACCTCTTGCTGACGCGACTCGACGCGCTTGCCGCTCGTGAGCAGCTGCAGGTAGTCGATCACGACCATCTTGAGGCCCTCGCGCTGCTTGAGGCGACGGCACTTCGCCCGGATCTCGACGAGCGTCATGTTGGGACTGTCGTCGATGAAGAGGGGCGCGTCATTGATGCGACCGCGGGTCGCGGCGACCGTCGTCCAGTCCCGCGAGTCGAGCGTGCCCTTGCGCATGCTCTGCAGCGGGATCGCGCCCTCGGCGCTGAGCAGACGCATCGCGATCTCGCTGCGCCCCATCTCGAGCGAGAAGAAGATGGTAGGCATGTTCGCCTTCACGGCGGCGGCGCGGGCGAAGTCGAGAGCGAGCGTCGACTTACCCATGGCGGGGCGCGCGGCGATGACGATCATCTGGCCGGGGTGCAGGCCGTTCGTGAGCTGATCGAGCCCGGCGAAGCCGGTGGGGATGCCCGTCATCGAGCCGTCACGGCCGCGGGCGGCCTCGATCTCGTCGACTGCGGCATCCACCGCCACCGTCAGCGGCACGTAGTCTTCGGCACTGTCGTCGCCCGAGACGTTGTAGATCTCGGCCTGGGCGCTGTTGACGAGCTCGAGCGGGTCGCCCTGACCCGAGTAGCCCATCTGCACGATGCGCGTGCCGGCCTCGACCAGGCGGCGCAGCAGCGCGCGCTCGGACACGATCGAGGCGTAGTAGCCGGCGTTGGCCGCCGTCGGCACGATCGACGTGAGGGTGTGCAGGTAGTCGGCTCCACCGGCCCTCTGCAGCTCGCCCGTCTTGATCAGCTCGTCGGTGACGGCGACGACGTCGGTGGGCTCGCCGTGCGAGTAGAGCGTGAGGATCGCCTCGAAGATCAGCTCATGCTTGGGCACATAGAAGTCGGGACCGCGCAGCGTCTCGATCACATCGGCCACCGCGTCTTTCGACAGCAGCATGCCGCCCAGGGCGCTCTGCTCCGCCAGCAGGTCGTGCGGCGGCGTGCGCTCCTGCCGCTGGCCTCCGAGACGTTCCTCTGCGATGTCTGCGATCGACACAGGCTCTCCTTCTCATCTCGGTTCCACGGAACGCACGGCGGCGTCGGCTCGGCCACTTCACGCCGTCCGGGACGCCGAACGAACCGGAGGAAGAGCGTGACAGCACCATCGACGCGATGGAATCACGGACGTCCGACATCAACGTCGCGTAGGTGGTACAGGTGTGCCCAGGGGGCTGCACCCACGCTATGGACGAGGTTCGGGGCACGCAAACGACCCTGTGGATAACTTTGTGGACAGCCTGCGTGAAACGCCGACGAGCCTGTGAGCAACCTCTGTGGAGAACTCGGTGGATGAGATGAATGTCACGCAGGTTTTTCACCTTTTACCAGGAGTTCTTCTCTCCACAGCCTTGCGGATAAATCGCGATTCAATCCCACGTTGAAGGTTGGACGCGTTTGAGACGAGACTGTGGATGACTCGGGGGATAACCCACCGCGGGCGCTATCGCTCCCGGGCGCCTCCTGTCAAGTCGTGTCTCGCTTCGGCGTGTCAGAGATCCGGGCTCGGCGCGTCCGGCCCGGTCGCGATCGGCCGTCGGCCGCTTTGCGCAAGCCGTCCGCCGACCTCTTTCCGCCGGGGAGGGCCCGGCGTATAGTCGCTGCCACTTGGAGGGGCCATCGCCATTTCACCTGGGGGGTGAGAGATGGATGCCATCGCACCGGGAGTCGTGCGAGTGCTGCGGGTCGTCGGCATCGCTCTCTTCTCCGTGCTCGCGTGGATCGCGCTGTCACTCGCCTTGTCGAGCTCGACCGCGTCGGCCACCGACGGGTCGACGGCGCCGTCGTCGATCTCTCAGCCGGACGGCTCGGGCCAGCCCGGCGGCTCGGGCCTCCTGGGTCTGGTCGGAGGCGCCACGGGAGCCGTGACCGACACGGTCGGTCAGACGGTCCAGGCCGTCGCCCCGGTCGTCGCCCCGGTGACGCAGTCGGCCCCCGAGCCCGTGGGCTCGACCGTCGACACCGTCGTCGACACCGTCGGCCGTGCCGCGCAGTCCCTCGGCACCACGGCCGGGAACACCGTCGACGCCGTGGGCGACGTGGCATCCGGTGTTGCCTCTTCCGACCTGGTGAGCGCCGTCACGGCGCCCGTGGTGAGCATCGTCGACACGGTGCCGGTGGTGGGCGACGTCGTTCAGGGCACCGGCCTCGACGACGTCGTGACCGGTGTCGCCGGAACCGTCGACGACACGGTGTCGAACGTCGTGGGCACACCGCCTGCCGTCGACCCGGTCGTTCCCCGCCCGCCGATCGGCACGATCGGCGACGCATCGGGCAGCACAGACGACGCGGCATGGTCCGCCGATCCCACGCCGACCCCGCTCGCGGCGGCGGCGTCCACCGAGGCAGTGGCCTCGCCGCCCGCGCTCTCCGACCCCACGCTCTCTTCGTCGACGTGGTCGCAGCTCGCCGTTCGGATGAGCGCAGCCGCGACCCCCGTCGGCGAGCGCTCGACGACCACCTCTCCCCCGTCGCCGAGCCCTGGCGCGCTCGGGGCCGACGGCATCCCCGCGACGACGTCCGCGTCCGGGTCGGGTGGCGCCTCGGGCCCGTCTCCCGCCGGCGCGTCCGGCTCGCACGGTCTGCACATCGCCCTCGTGTCGTCGCTGCGTGCGCAGGTCGACGACGCGCTCCCGGGCGCTCCGGTCTTCGCCACCGACGTCTCTCCCGACTGAGGCGGATCGCGTCGTGCCCTCCCGGCACGGCAGACGATCCCGCGCGCTCGCGCGCCCTCAACCATCAGTCGAATCAGGAGAGAACTCTCATGCGCAAGATCTACTCGCGCGCCCTGCTGGGCGTGCTCGTCGGGGGCGGCCTGGCCGTCCTCGGAGCCGGCGTCGCCAACGCCGCAGAGACGTCGGGGGCCGACGGGCTGCTCTCGGGCGACCAGGCCGCCGTTGCGGTCACCGTGCCCGTCACCATCGGCGGCAACGCGGTGTCGGTGCTCGGCGACAGCCACAGCGCGGATGCCACCACCTCGGCGCCCGCGCCACGACCGGTGTCGACGAACGTCACGAGCGGCTCCGACGGAGCCGGTTCGGGCAACCAGGCGCTTGTCTCGGTCTCGGTGCCCGTCACGGTCGGCGGCAACGCCGTGTCGGTGCTCGGCGACAGCACGTCGTCGGACTCGCACAGCACCGCGCCCGCGTCGACGGCCGCCCCGAGCGGGTCGAGCCAGACGTCGGGAGACGACAGCGTCGGCGGCGGCAACCAGGTGACGGCCCCCGTGTCGGCACCGGCCACGGTCGGCGGCAACGCCGTCTCGATCGCCGGTGACAGCACGACCGGCACGGCGACCACCGGCTCGTCGACCGGCACCGCGACGGGCGCCGGCAACGGCACCACCACCGCGGGTCACGGCAGCCTGCTCGGCGGCAACCAGGTCGGACTGCCCGTGTCGGCGCCGATCGTCGTCGGCGGCAACGCCGTCTCGGGTCTCGGCGACAGCACGACGGCGAGCTCGACGACCGTCAGCGGCTCGTCGACACCTCCCGAAGGCGCCTCGGCCACGACCGACGGGGCCGACAGCGTCGGCGGCGGCAATCAGGTGATCGCACCGATCTCGCTGCCCGTCACGGTCGGCGGCAACGCTGTCTCGCTCGTCGGCGACAGCACGACCGACGGCGCCACCACGGCACCGGCGAGCGGCTCTTCCGCCGGCGGCACCGGCGGTGCCACCACGACCGGTGACGACAGCCTGCTCGGCGGCAACCAGATCGGGCTGCCCGTCGCCCTCCCCGTCACGGTCGGCGGCAACGCCGTCTCGGGCGTCGGCGACAGCACGAGCACGGATGCCACCACCGACAGCGCCGGTGTCGGCACCGGGTCCGGGTCCGGGGGCGATGTCACCGACGGGCTCGGCAGCCTGCTCGGCGGCAACCAGGTGATCGCGCCGATCTCGCTGCCCGTCACGGTGGGCGGCAACGCGGTGTCGGTCATCGGCGACAGCACCACGACCGACTCGACCACGGGCGGCGACCCGGGCACCCCGGGAACGCCCGGTACCCCGGGAACGCCCGGTACCCCGGGCACCCCCGGCACCCCGGGCACCCCCGGCACGCCCGGTACGCCCGGCACGCCGGGCGCGAACGGCACCAACGGCGCGAGCGGCACTGACGCCGCGTTCGCGTCGACCGGCACCGCCGTCGCGTTCGCCGGCACCGCGCGCTCGCTCGCGGTCACCGGTGTCGACGGATCCGCCCTATGGGGCGCCCTGCTGACGGGTCTGGCGTTCGCCGGGCTCGGGCTGGTGCTGCTGATGCGCCGCCGCCGGACGGCCTGACGCGAGATCGTCCGGGGCGCGCACCGTGCGCCCCGGACGACGGCCCCGGATGCCATCGATCGGCGTGATCGTGGCATCCGGGGACTCGGCGTGCCCGGCGGCAGCGACTACAGGGCGCCTCCGCGGCGCTCGCGTTCGAGGAAGGCGATCGTCTCGGGGCGCTGCGGCGCGTCGAGGATCTGTGCGGGCGTGCCCTGCTCGACGATGCGGCCGTTCTGCATGAAGACGATGCGATCGGCGACCTCGCGGGCGAACGACATCTCGTGCGTCGCGAGCGACAGGTCGACGCCGTGCTCCGAGCACCGCGACCGAGATAGCGGCGACGAACAGCACCGGGATGTTGACCCACAGGCCCGCGAGGATCGACGGGAAGCTCGCGATGTGGGGGTCGAAGAAGCTGCGCCGCACGTCTTGCCACCCCGGGCTCGACAGCACGGCCCAGGCAGCCACGACGACGAACACGATCGTGCTCGCCAGGCCACGAGCACGGATCGCGTCGACTGGCGGCGCCGGGTCGCACGACGTGGATGCCACGGGTTACTTCAGCACGGGTGCGCTGGCCGCGCTGGCCCGCCACTTCTACTGCAGCTGGTCGAGCGTGCCGTCGGTGCTGAGCGCGTCGACCGCCGCCGAGACGGGAGCTGTGAGCGCCGAGCCCCTCGGGGAGGACGAACGCGAGCTGGTCGCCCCCGGTCGACGAGTCGGCGAACTGGCCGACGACCTTTCAGCGCCGGCGCCGACCAGGAACGCGTGCTGCGCGTCAACGGCCTGCGCAGTCGCCGACACCTGCGGATACCCGACCTTCATGCAGGATCAGTTCGCATAGACACCCCTCAACGAGACTCGTTGTCGACACCCTGTGTGAGACGAGTCCACCTCGATAGTTGCGGGCGCTGTGAACCGCGACGATAACTGTCGTGCTTTTCGCGCCGGTATCGCATGTTCATGACGCGGCGGGCTCACCTTGCTGGCGTGCCCGTGCTGGCACCCGGGCTGCGAGTCCCGAGGGCACCTACCTGAGAGCCACCCGTGGCGCGTTTCACAGACGCTCGAGACTTTCCGAGCGCACCGTCTTGACGACTCGCGCAGTCGAACACCTAAGCTTTCTTTATTGATATTCGATAAATTACAGATGGGATGAGCGCGTGAAGGTCCAGCGGAGCTATGTCGTAGCAGGCCGTGTTGCCCTGGTCGTGGCGATAGCTGTGACGATGATCTGCGCTGCGATCGCCACGGTGTTTGCTGTTGGGCGGTTGGTGGACGCGATGAGCGGCCGCGCGGAGATCACGGTCCCGACCCTCACCAACATCGAGCCGGGAACCATTGGCCCTGACGTGGAGTGGGCGCGGTACGCGGGAGTGACGATGTTCGTGACGAATACCGCGGACGCAAGCTCGCTCTTCACCGGTTCGGCGCTGCTGTCGCTGGGGTCAGTTCTGGCCGGCGGTGTGGCCGTTGTTCTTCTCTGCGTCAGCCTGTCTCGAGCACGCCCGTTCGATGTGTCGGTGATCGTCGCCTGGTTTGTGGCGGCGGTTGTCACGCTGGCGTCGGGGATTATTGGGCCGGTGCTGCGCGGGCAGGCGATCGAGCGCATTGTTCAGTCGTTGCCCGCGCCGGCGCCGTCGGACTTGATCGGGCGCGGCGACACTGCCCTCTACGTTGCACACGAACTCGCTGCGCTTCCGCTGCTGGTGGGTGGGGCCTTGGTCTTGGTCGCCGTCGCACTCACCGTGGCCCGAAAGCTCCGTCGTGACGCCGACGGGATCGTGTAGTGCCGTCCAGTGGCGCTCCCGACCGTCATGTGCATTGCCGGCTGACGGAGCTGCTCGACGAGCGCGGGATGAGCCTGACTGAGCTCAGCGAACGGGTCGGGGTCACGATCGCGAATCTTTCGATACTCAAGAACGACCACGCCAAGGCGATCCGCTTCACAACCCTGACCGCCATCTGCGATGTCCTCGACTGCACGGCGGGGGAACTCTTCGTGATCGTTGAAGGCCCGCTCCCCGCACGCAAAAGGCGAAAGAGTAGCGCCGAATGACACCCACCACTACACGGGGACGTGCCGTCCTGAGCACGGGATTCTCCGGCCTCCTAGCGATTCGAGGGCTCTCGGTTGATGAACTCAGCGACCAGGCCGGCATCCCCGTCCATGAGCTGACCATGCTCGCGTCCGGTCATGCGGCCGGTATCCGATTCGACAGCCTCATGACCCTCTCCGACGCCCTTTGCTGTGACGTCGACGAGCTGCTACCCATCGCGACTACGCCGCGCGGCTCGGCATCGGTCAAGCCCCAGCGCCTCGTGGCGCGACTGCCCGCTCGCTGGCGCTTCACCCTCGGCGGCAGCACCGTCTCGCTCCTCGTCGTCTGGGTTCTCACCACGATCATCAGCGCGGTCAATCCAGTCGACTTCCTGGTCTACCGGTATGGCTCGGCCGCAGCTCTCGCCGGGAAAAACATCTACGACAGCAACCTGGTTGGGCCGATGATGCCGGCCGAGGGGCTTCCCTTCACGTACACGCCGTTCGCGGCGCTGACGCTGCTCCCCACGAATGTTTTCCCACCAATCACCGCGTTCGTAGTCTGGTCGCTGCTGACGATGGCCCTGCTTGCACGGGTGATCTGGCGCTGCACCCCGCCGGGGCCATCGCATGTTCGCCGCGCGCTGATTGCTCTCACCCTCAGCGGATTCTCGATCGTCGTCGCCAACCACATCATCTTCGGCCAGATCAACATCCTGCTCATGACCCTGTGCCTTGCGGACATCACCCGCAGCCCGCACAGCCGACTAGGCCGCTTCGTCCCTCCGGGAGTCCTGGTGGGAGTTGCGGCCGCGATTAAGCTCACACCGGCTCTTTTCATCGTCTACTTCGCCGTCACGCGTCAATGGCAGCGCATGTGGTGGAGCATGGCCGCCGCGGCCACCTGCACACTCGCCGCTGCCACCATCTACCCCGCCGCAACCCGCACATTCTTCGCAGAGACGGTCTGGCACCTCAGCGACAAAGTGGACCTGGGCGGCCTGTTCGCCACCTCCGGCAACAACTCCATCCAAGGCGCCCTCGCATACTTCAACGTGCATCCCCTTCTGGCCGCACTGCTGGCCATGGGAGCAGGTGCGCTCGGCATCCTCGTAGCGCACGCGACCTACGCCCGCGGGCGCACTCTTGATGCCGCCGTCATCGTGGGAATCACGGCCTGCCTGGTATCACCCGTCAGCTGGTTACACCACTGGGTCTATCTCGTTCCCGCACTCGTCATTCTCTCGGCGCACCGCTCACGCAACTCCCGCCGTTTTGCGTCGGTGGCATCGCTCGTGATTCTCGCCACAGGTCCAACTCTCGGCGACCTGCTCCTTAGTACCGGCTTGGCGTGGGCGTGGCCGCTCGCCATCATCCTTCGCGAATCGCTACTTCTCATCGGCATCACGGCCGCGGTCCTGCTCTGGCGAACGGCTGATTTTTCTTCTGCAGGTGTGTCCGTGATCGACCGTTCATGAGACGGTCCTCCCACAGCCGAGCTATGTGACCGTCAGCGCTTTTTGGCGGTGTTCTTGCAGCGCTCATTGTCGCGGTACACGTCCGCAAGCGGATCGCTCAGCGTTCGTAGTCTGCGGTCACGATGCGGCGTGCTCCGTCCAGCGCGATGGTGCCGCCATGCGGGATGATCCACTGGGGGCGGGTGTGTCCGAACGGCACCCCGACGCAGACAACCGCATCGGGGTTGTATCTGGCGATCTGCTCGACAATCGTGTCCCGTTGCGCCTCGCGGAGACGAGCGCGCTCTGGCGCAGGCGGCACAGGTGAGTGCAAGTCGCTGACCGGAGGCCGGGCGACGAGTACACCGGCAACGGCGCTGAGGACCCCGCGCTCGCCCAAAGCGCGCACCCAGCGCTTGACCTCGTCCGCGGATGGAGTCTCCTCGCTGGTCTCCAGCATCAGGATCGCGCCTTCCAGGTTGGCGACTTCGGGCATCCGGTCGGCGACAGCGATCTGGTCGATGACCTCGATGCAACCGCCCCAGCTGCGGCCCGACACCGCCTTTCCCGGCCCAGCCCAGGTCCACGGTTCGGTGGGCTCGCGAATGCCGAACTCCGTCAAGGACCGCGGATCTTCCCACGGTTGCCCGAAGTCCTCAGACTCGCCGGGTTCAGTGAGCTCAAGGATGCCGCCGTCGAGCAGGGCCGCCCGCAGCGACCGCACATGGATCTCATCGAGGTGCGGGCCGGGCCCGAGATGCACCTGGGTAGAACCGCCGTAGAAGCTCGGCACGCCGAGGTTCCACAGCAGGTTGTGCAGGTTCGTGTTATCGCTGTAGCCGAGGAACGGCTTCGGGTTCGCCGCGAGCACGGCCGCATCGATATGTGGGATGACCGTCACCTGGTCGTCGCCGCCGATCGTGGCGAGCACGGCGCGGATGCTCGGGTCCGCGAATGCCTCGGTGACGTCAGCGGCACGTGCTTCAGCGCTTGCACCGAGCTTCCGGGTAGTCGGGTACTCGACTGGGATCAGCCCCGTGGCCTCGGTCAGCCGCCGCATCGCCTGCTCGTGCAGCGTGAGCGAGACCGCCGGGGCGGCGAACGCCGGAGAGATCACGGCGACCCGATCACCCGGACGAGCTTTGGGAGTTGCTTCAAACGACTTCGGGGCCATTCACCGATCAAACCAGAAGCACTCACTGGCAACATGCGCAAGCCCGTCCACCACCGCACCGGCGCACGACAACCGCCCCGAATGAGCAGTGGCAGATGGACCACACGCTGCTGGACATGATGATCCCCGACGACAAGCAGACGCCTGTGCGCCCCTGGCTGACGATCGTGCTCGATGACTACTCCCGTGCCGTCGCCGAATACGCACTAGCGGTTTCGGCGCCCATGTCCGAGCGCTCCGCACTGGCGTTTCATCAGGCCGCGAGCCGGAAACGACGTGCCTCGTGGGTGGTGTCGGGGCTCCCCGATGTTCTCTACAGCGATCACGGGTCGGATTTCACCTCTGCTCGGATCGAACAGGTGTGTCTGGATCTGCACGTGCGCCTCATTCACTCGCGGGTCGGCGTTCCGCAAGGTCGCGGCAAGATCGAGCGGTTCTACCGCGCCGTCACGACCGAATTGCTCCCGTACCTAACTGGCTTCATCCCGCACGGCACCGGCGGCACACCCACCAGCGCCCCCACGTTGACCTTGCACCAGCTCGACGACGTCCTCGAGCGCTTCATCGTCGACGAGTACAACGAGCGCCCGCACTCCGCGACCGGGACGGCACCGCACGCGCGCTGGCGCAGCGGGAACTTCATCCCGCGTATGCCCGCACACTCGGAACACCTCGACGCGCTGTTGCTGACCGCCACCGCCACCAGACGCGTGCAGCGCGACGGCATCCGGTTCGCCTCCACCCGATACGTCTCGCCCGTCCTCGCCGCCTACGTCGGTGAAAGACGTCACCGTCCGGTACGACCCCCGCGACCTCGGCGAGATCCGCCTGTTCCACGACAACGCATTCCTGTGCCGCGCGATCGCCCCTGAACGCTCCTCCGAAACGATCACGTTCGCCGACCTGCAGAGCGCAAGGAACACCCGGCGTCGGGCGCTGAAGCAGCAACTTCGCTCCCTCAGCAACGTCGCCAGCTCTCTGCCGGAAGACACTCGGCACCGGCCCGCGGCCGCGCCTCTCTCTCCGCCCGAGCCCGACGCGCCAACCCCACAATCGAAGAGACACGGGCTGAGGACCTATGCCGGCGACTGAACCGACCGTCGGAAAGCCGGTATCCGTCCTCGTCGGCGCGGACGACGACGGGCGACGGTTCCTCAACGGCACCTTCGACGAATTCACCCAGGCGCCCCCACCACACTCCGGCACCCGCCCCGCGTTCGTCAGCACCCGAGAGCACCGACGATTCGTGGAGTTCGCCGACACCGTACGCTCACACCGGTACATCGGCCTCTGCTACAGTCCACCCGGCATCGGCAAGACTCTCTCCGCCCGCAACTATGCCGGCACCGACGAGTGGGAACAGTGGTACCCGCTTGCCCGAAACGGTGGCCCGCTCCCTCCCGTCCCCGAGGGCGTCCAGCAGAGTCGAACGGCGTTCTTCACCCCCACGGTCGCCGCAACCACCAAGCAGATCGATCAGGGCCTGCCCCGCGCGTGCCAACAAGTCTCGTGGGCCATTGATTATGCCCGGTACGGTCACGTCGACCCCTACGTCACCCCGAATCCCAACACAGCGGGAACACCGAACTACTCATCATCGACGAAGCCGACCGGCTCAAAACCGCCGGCCTCGAACAGGTCCGCGACATCTATCGCTGCGACTCACGTGCGTGCGCCGGCGGCGCCGGCCGGACGTCTCGCAGGCCGATCCCCGAACGAACGCCGGAGTTGGAGTCTTCGCGGGAACAGCTGAGGGCGTCGGCCGGCCACCCATACGATGAATCGGTGATTGCAGTTCTCGATCTGGCAGACAGGATTAGCCTCCGGCAGTTGACGCTCGGGGACGCGAACGAACTGGCCGCCGCATATCGTCGCAACCGCTCACACCTCGCGCCGTGGGAGCCGAGCCGGTCGGATGACTTCTTCACGGAGGCCGTGCAAGCCGAGGACATTGCGGCGAGAATCGCGTTGAGCGAGCGAGGCACGGGATGCCCCCTTGGCCTGTTCGACGGCGCGACGATCGTCGGACGGTTCAACCTGGGAGGGGTGACGCGCGGCGCGTTCCAGAGTGCGGGCCTGGGCTACTGGGTCGACGGTCAGTACACGGGAAGGGGACTTGCAACCGCTGCGGTCAAAGCGATCGTTCTGGCAGCGCGGGAAGACCTGGCGGTGCACCGCCTGGAAGCCAGCACGCTGACCTACAATCAGGCATCCCAGCGCGTACTCATGAAGGCCGGCTTTCAGCAGATCGGCATGGCACCTCGATATCTACACATCGCCGGCCAGTGGCAGGACCACAACCTCTACCAAACAATCCTCCACCCATGATCCTCACGATGCCCAGCCAGCAATCCGTACCGGACGGCTCGTAAACGATCCCCAAACGCACACCTGTCGAGCCGCGCGTAATTCACCCGACTATCAGTCAGCTAGAGCTGAGATATGTCCCCCAAATGGCGGACATAAGAGCGATAGCATGCATTCGCACGCGCACAACGCTTGCTTGATCTTCGTCGCTTCAGATAGGAAATCGATATAGTTTCGCCAGTAACGAAACAAAGGAGTGATATGCGCGAATCCGCAAGCAGATCAGTTGCCCTGCCCACGTGGAGGGTGGCGGCATCCACTGTTGCCCTCTCTATGGGCGGCGGCCCTGGCGGCAGCACCAGCCAACGCCGCCGACGCTTCGTCAACCACTCCCACCGATGAGGTCGTAGCTACACTTTCCGGTCCGGCCGCCTCTCGGTTGGCCACCGCCGCCAACGCCGAGACCACAGCCGACGGCGCTACCGTCACCGACGGAGCAGTCAGTGTGACCATCCCACTGGCATCGACTGCGATCTACGCTAGGGACAACGGGCAATGCGTCGGGCTCTCATTCTGGGGCGCGCCACCAGTCGTGGGATGGAACCCCTTCCTGCACAACGGAGCAGACTGCAACTGACAGGGGCAGAACCGATGATCAAAGAAAATCCGATGCGCGTGTACCGCATCACAGTTCTGGTCGTGTCGTTTCTCAGCCTCACCATCGGATTTTTGGTAGGCGATCTCACCGGCCAGTACACGGCGGTCTACCTCGTGCAAATCGCGATCGCTATCCTGCTATCCCTGTGGTATCCCTACGCGAAGAAACAACAAAAGTCCGCCGCAGATAGATAGCCGTGGATTGGATGAGACAGGGGGCTCCGGGCATCCGCTCGGGGTCCCTGTCCCATCCACGAACGACACCAGCCGCACACACGCGCTTCAGGATCCCCAAACGAACTTGGGGATGTACTCCTTAGTTGTGCGTTTGCCGTGACGCGTTACGGGGGGGGTCTAGAAACTTACGGGACCGAGGAGAACTATGAGCGCACGTGCGCACTCCCGGGGGCACGAACGATTGGTAGACCGGGAGGCTATCGGCAGCGGCAGCGATCGCCCACCCCGTCATACTCCGCCTCGAGGCGGGAAACGAGCCGGCGGTGAGCCGCATGTCTCGGCCCCGCCGCGTCGCCCGCGGCGGAGCCGGAGCGCGGAATGCCGGTCGCACGACGCGGAACGGCCCCGCCCTGCCGAAGCAGGAGCGGGGCCGTTCTCGTCCGTGCGGCGAGTTACTTCGCGGCGACCACCTGGAGGGTGATCACGGCGGTGACGTCGTCACGCAGGCGAACGGTCGCCTCGTGCTCGCCCACCGACTTGATCGCCGAGGTGATCTGGATCTTGCGCTTGTCGAGCTCGCCGAGGCCGGCGGCCTTGACGGCGTCGGCCACGTCGCCGGTCTTGACCGAGCCGAAGAGACGACCCTCGGCACCGGCCTTGACGGCCAGCTTGACGGTGTTCGACTCGAGCGAGCTCTTCAGGGCCAGGGCCTCTTCGTGGTCGTGGATCGCACGGCTCTCGCGAGCGGCGCGGATCGACGCGACCTGCTTCTCGCCACCGCGGGTCCACGCCACAGCGAAACCCTGGGGGATGAGGTAGTTGCGGGCGTACCCGTTCTTGACCTCGACCACGTCACCGGCGCTACCGAGCCCGGTGACCTCGTTCGTGAGAATCAGCTTTGCCATCGGGTGCTCCTTAGCGGCCGGCGCCGGCGTAGGGCAGGAGAGCCATCTCGCGCGCGTTCTTGATGGCGCGGGCGATCAGGCGCTGCTCCTGCACGGAGACACCGGTGATACGACGGGCGCGGATCTTGCCGCGCTCCGAGATGAACTTGCGGAGGGTGGCGACGTCCTTGTAGTCGATGACGCCGACGCGGATCGCCTTCGCGGGGGCGGCGTTCTTTGCGCCCTTCCGCGGCTTGCGGCGGTCGCCAGTGGCCTTTCCAGCCATGCTTCCTTCTTTCGTGTGGTTCGGATGCCGTCTCGGTCACGCGGACCGGCGGGTGGCATCCGGAATTTCGGGGGCCGTCACGCCCGAGGGCGTGGCGAGATCAGAACGGGGTGTCGTCTCCGTAAGAACCGGGAGTGCTCCACGCGTCGGCGCCGCCGCCGTTGTTCGACCCGGGGGTCGACCACGGCTCGTCGGCCGACTGCTGCACCTGCGGACGCCCGCCACCACCGCCGCTGGACGCGGCACGGGTGACCTGGGCGGTCGCGTAGCGGAGCGAGGGGCCGATCTCATCGACTTCGAGTTCGATGGAGGTGCGGTTGTTGCCCTCGCGGTCCTGGTACGAGCGCTGCTTCAGACGCCCGGTCGCGATGACGCGGGAGCCCTTCGTCAGCGATCCGGCGACGTGCTCGGCGAATTCGCGCCACACCGAGGCCCGCAGGAACAGCGCCTCGCCGTCCTTCCACTCGTTCGCCTGACGGTCGAACGTGCGGGGGGTCGACGCGATGGTGAAGTTCGCCACCGGCAGCCCGTTCTGCGTGTAGCGCAGCTCGGGGTCGGCCGTGAGGTTTCCCACGACGGTGATGACGGTTTCGCCGGCCATCGTCGTTACTTCGCAGCCTTCTCGGCGGACTCGACCTTGCGGGGAGCGGCAGCCTTGCGAGCGGCCTTCTCCTCGGAGCGCTTCGCCTCGGCGGCGACCTGCGCGATGGCCTCTTCGGCGCGGAGGACCTTGGTGCGCATGATCTGCTCGTTCAGCTTGAGCTGACGGTCGAGCTCCTGCGTGGCCTCGCTCGAAGCGGTGAAGTTGACGACGGCGTAGATGCCCTCGTTCTTCTTCTTGATCTCGTAGGCCAGACGGCGGCGGCCCCAGACCTCGACGTTGTCGACGCTGCCTCCGCCGGTCGTGATGACCTTGAGGAAACCGTCGAGCTTCGGAGCGACCTGGCGCTCGTCGACCTCGGGGTCGAAGATGACCATGAGTTCGTACTGGTGCGTCACTAACCCACCTCCTTCGGACTAGAACGGCTGACGGGCATTTCCCGGCAGCAGGAGGGTGTGTTGCACGTCGTCTCGGGCTTACACGCGCATGGGCGTCGCCAGACAACCTTCGTAGTCTAACGGATGCGGCGCCCCCGGCGGAATCGGACCCTCGCGACGCCTCGCACGAACCCGCACCCCGGCGATAGCGTCGAGACATGACGACCGCCGCGCCGATCGACACGTCTGCCCTCACGGCACCCGCTTCTCGCGCCGAGGTCGCGGCCTTCACGAAACAGCTGCGGGCACAGGGTGTCGTCGGCCGCCCCTGGATGGCGATCGGTCTCGGCGTGATCGTCGCCGCCGCCGCCTCGATCATGGCCGCGGCGGCGATCGTCGGCACGGTGGCGAGCCGCGCATCCGGCGCCCTGCTCCTGCCGCTCATCGCCGTGGCGCTGGCCGTGGGGGTCGGCGGTCTCGGCACGGTGCTCACGATGCGCCGGCGCGCCGAGCGCCGTTACCGGCTGCACCGCTTCGCCGACGCCAACGGCATGCAGTGGCATCCGTGGGTCTCCGACCCTGCGCTGCCGGGCATGATCTTCGGCCACGGCACCGAGCGCGCGTCGCGCGACGTCGTGCGAACGCGGAACCCGCGGCCGACCGAGTACGCCAACTACCGGTACACGACGGGGTCGGGCAAGAGCAAGCAGACGCACGAATGGGGGTACGTCGCCATGCGGCTCGACGCGCCCCTCCCCCACATCGTGCTGGATGCCACCGGCAACAACGGCCTGTTCGGGGCGTCCAACCTGCCGATGACGTTCAGGCGCGACCAGCGGCTGAGCCTCGAGGGCGACTTCGACGAGCACTTCGCGCTGTACTGCCCGGCGGGATACGAGCGAGACGCCCTCTACCTCTTCACGCCCGACGTGATGGCCCGGTTCGTCGACAATGCCGCCGCTCTCGACGTCGAGATCGTCGACGACTACCTCTTCCTCTACGCACGTCGCGAGCTGTCGACGCTCGACCCGGCGACGTGGCGCTGGATCACCTCGACGACCGCCGCCATCGACGACAAGCTCGCCCAGTGGGCGCGCTGGCGCGACGGACACCTCGCACCGCCGGATGCCGCGATGGACGCGACCGCGCTCACTCCCCCGCCGGTCGGAGTGGCGCGGCCGGGGCGACGGCTACGGTCGGGTCTGTCGTGGGCGACGATCGCGGCGATCGTGATCGGCGGCGGATGGCTCGCACTCTCGATCTGGCTCACCGCGATCGGACGCTGAGGGGAGCCCGGCCAACGGCGCACGCGCACCTTCACCGTCGGCGTGACCGCGGGCGAGTGTCAGTCGCGCGTCGACCGCCAGAGCTCGCGGCGCTTCTCCTGCTCGACCGGGTCGGGCACGGGCAACGACACCAGCAGGCGCTTGGTGTAGTCGTCGCGGGGCTCGGTGAGCACCTGCACGGTCGTGCCCTGCTCGCGGATGACGCCCCGCTGCAGCACGACGACACGATCGGCGACCTCGTCGACGACCGCGAGGTCGTGACTGATGAAGAGGCACGCGAACCCGAACTCGGCCTGCAGCTGCGCGAAGAGCTCGAGCACGCGCGCCTGCACCGAGACGTCGAGGGCCGAGGTGGGCTCGTCGGCGATGAGCAGCTTCGGGTCGAGGGCGAGGGCACGCGCAAGCGAGGCGCGTTGGCGCTGCCCACCGGACAGCTCGTGCGGGTAGCGGTCACCGAAGGCCGTCGGCAGCTGCACGGCGTCGAGCAGCTCGTTCACCCGCGTGCGCGCGGCACGGGCCCCCGACACGCGCCGGTGCACGACGAGCGGTTCGGCGATGCACTCCGCGATCGTGAGCAGCGGGTTGAAGCTCGTCGCCGGGTCTTGGAAGACGAAGCCGATGTCGGGCCGCGTCTTGGCGAGGGAGCGCGACGTGGCGCCCCGCATCTCGGTGCCGAGCACCTTCAGCGACCCGCCCACGACCGAGGTGAGGCCCACCATCGCGCGGCCGATCGTGGTCTTTCCCGACCCCGACTCGCCCACGAGACCGAGCACCTCGCCGGGGCCGATCCAGAAGTCCACGCCCTTCACGGCGACCACGCCGGCGGCGCCGAAACGACCGGGGTAGCCGATCTCGACCTTCTCGGCCACGACCAGGCTGCCCTCGGGCGGCGCGGTGGGGGCGGGGGTGTCGAGCGACTGCCGGGCGCTCTTGCCGCGACCGACGTGCGGCACGGCGGCCAGCAGCTCGCGCGTGTACTCCTGCCGTGGGGAGGCGAAGAGCTCGCGCACGGGCGCCTCTTCGACGATGTCGCCGCGGTACATCACGACCACGCGGTCGGCGAGGTCGGCGACCACGCCCATGTTGTGCGTGATGAGCACGATGGTCGCGCCGAACTCGTCGCGGCAGGTGCGCAGCAGGTCGAGGATCTCGGCCTGCACGGTCACGTCGAGCGCGGTGGTCGGCTCGTCGGCGATGATGAGGCCCGCGTTCAGCACGAGCGCCATCGCGATGACGACGCGCTGCTTCTGTCCACCCGAGAACTGGTGCGGATAGTCGTCGACGCGCTTCTCGGGGTCGGGGATGCCGACGCGTCGAAGGATGTCGATCGCCCGCTTCTTGGCATCCGCGTTCGACATCTTCTCGTGGGCGCGCAGACCCTCGGCGATCTGCCACCCGACCGTGTAGACGGGGTTGAGCGCGGTCGACGGCTCCTGGAACACCATCGCCGCATCGCGCCCGCGCATCTCGCGCAGCTGGGCGTGCGTCGCGTGCACGATATCGGTCTCTTCGCCGTCGCGGCCGCGCACGACGACCGCTCCCGAGAGAGTGGCCGTCTCGGGAAGGAGGCCGAGAAGCGTGTTCGCGGTCACGGTCTTGCCCGACCCCGACTCTCCGACGATCGCGAGCACCTCTCCGGCGTGCGCCTCGAGCGAGATGCCCTTGATGGCGTCGACGGGGGCGCCATCGGTGGCGAACGCGACCCGCAGGTCGTCGATCCGGGCGACGGATGCGGGGGCGCCGGTCATGAGGGGTTCCCGTCGGAAGGGGCGGATGCCGGAGGACCGGCGGGGGCGACAGGGGCGGTGGCCTCGGCGGGAGCCGACGACGGGTCGACCGCCGCGACCGGAGCCGGAGCGCCGCCCGCCCGACGCCGCGTACGCAGACGCGGGTCGCTCAGGTCGTTGAGGCTCTCGCCGACGAGGGTGATGCCGAGCACCGCGAGCACGATGGCGACACCCGGCGGAATGGCCGTCCACCAGATGCCGCTCGTCACGTCGCTGACCGACCGGTTGAGGTCGTATCCCCACTCGGCGGCGGCCGTGGCCTCGATGCCGAAGCCGAGGAAGCCGAGACCCGCCAGGGTCAAGAGGCCCTCCGAGGCGTTGAGCGTCACGACCACCGGGAGCGAGCGCGTCGAGTTGCGCAGCACGTGGCGCAGCAGGATGCGGGCCGTGGGCACACCGATGACGCGTGCCGACTCGACGAACGGCTCGGCCTTGACCCGCACCACCTCGGCGCGGATCACGCGGAAGTACTGCGGCACGAACACGACGGTGATCGAGATCGCGGTGGCGAGGATGCCGCCCCACAGGGTCGACTGCCCCCGGGTGATCGCGATCGACATGACGATGGCGAGCAGCAGCGACGGGAACGCGTAGATCGCATCGCACAGCACCACGAGCACCCGGTCGAGCCAGCCGCCGAAGTAGCCGCTGACCAGGCCCAGGAAGATGCCGAGGAAGATCGAGAACGCGATCGAGAACGCGATCACCAGCAGCGCCGTCTGCGCACCCCAGATCACGCGCGACAGCACGTCGTACCCACCCACGGTGGTGCCCAGCACGTTCATCGCGCTGGGCGGCTGCTGCGTGCCGAACTTGACGCCGTCGGCCTCCTGCTGCGCGAAGCCGTAGGGGGCGACGAGGGGGGCGAGCAGCGCCGTCAGCACGAACACGGTCGTGATCACCAGTCCGAGCACCAGCATCGTGCGTTGCAGGCCGACGCTGCGACGCAGGTGCGAGATGACGGGCAGGCGGTCGCGGAGCGGCACCGTGCGCACGGTCACCGCATCGGCGCGGGTCGCCGGGGTGGCGGCATCCGTCATGTCAGTACCTCACTCGCGGGTCGATGATCGCCGCGATCACGTCGACGACGAAGTTGGTGAAGGCCACGAGCACGGCGATCATGACGACGATCCCCTGCACGGCGACGAAGTCACGCGCCTTCAGGTACTCGCTGAGCATGAAGCCGAGCCCCTTCCACTCGAAGGTGGTCTCGGTGAGCACCGCGCCCGCCAGCAGCATGGCGATCTGCAGGCCGATCACCGTGATGATCGGGATGAGCGCCGGGCGGTAGGCGTGCTTGGTGACCAGGCGGTACTCGCCGACGCCGCGCGAACGCGCCGAGGTGACGTACTGGGCGCCGAGCGTGCCGATCACATTGGTGCGGACGAGTCGCAAGAAGATGCCCGCGGTCAGGATGCCGAGCGCCAGGCCCGGCAGGATCGCGTGGACGAGCACGTCGCCCACCGCGGCGCCGTCGCCGAGACGGAGGGCGTCGACGAGGTAGATGCCGGTCGGGTCGCTCAGGTTCGACAGCTTCAGCTCGGTGCGCGTGCTCGCCCGGCCGGCGACGGGGAGGACGCCCAGCCACACCGAGAAGACGAGCTTCAGCAGCAGGCCGACGAAGAAGATCGGGGTGGCGTAGCCGAGGATCGCCCCGATCCGCAGCACGGCGTCGGGCCAGCGGTCACGCCGGTACGCGGCGATGAGACCGAACGGGATGCCGACCAGCAGGGCGACGACGAGGGCGTAGATCGCCAGTTCGAGGGTGGCCGATCCGTACTGCAGCAGGATCTCGATCACCGGGCGGTTGTCGGTCAGCGTCGTCCCGAAATCGCCGCGGAGGATGCCGCCGATGTACTCGAAGTACTGCACGTACAGCGGGCGGTCGTACCCCGCGGCGGCGATGCGTTCGGCGAGCTGATCAGGGGGCAGACGGCCGCCGAGGGCGGCGGTGATCGGGTCGCCGGTGATGCGCATGAGCACGAACACCACGGTGACGAGGATGAACACCGTCGGGATGATGAGGAGCAGACGGACCAGGATGTAGCGCCACAGACCTCCGCCCTTCGGGGCGACGGGTGTGGCGATGTCGACGGCGGTGACCATAGGGAAGACCTCACTCGATGGGGGAACGGCGCCGCGTCGCGCCGCTCTCACCCGACGACCGAGGGTACGTGACCCCCGGTCGTCGGGTGAGCGGCATCGCGCGTGGCGCCGATTCGGGCCTTACTTGTGCAGCGGGGCGTAGCGGAACTTGAACGACCCGTCGAGCACGGCGCCTTCGACGCCCGAGCCCACGATCGCGACCTGCTTGCCCTGCAGCAGCGGGAGCGTCGACAGGTCGGCGGCCACCTTGTCTTGGACGTCGCCGATCTCCTGCTCGCGCGTGGTCTTGTCGGTCTGCGTCGCCTGGTCGACGAGCAGCTTCTGCACGTCGGCGTTGTCGTAGTGGTTCAGCAAGAAGTTGTCCTTCGAGAAGAAGGGCGTGAGGTAGTTGTCGGCATCCGAGTAGTCGGGGAACCAGCCGAGCTGGTAGGCGGGGTACGCGTCGGCCTTGCGGTCCTTCGTGTACTGCACCCACTCGGTCTGCGCCAGGTTGACGGTGAACAGGCCGTCTTTCTCGAGCTGCGCCTTGATCGCCGCGTACTCGTCGCCCGACGAGGGGCCGTAGTGGTCGCCGTTGTACTGCAGGTTCAGCGTCACCGGCGTGGAGACGCCGGCGGCCGCGAGGGTCGCCTTGGCCTTGGCGGCATCGGGGTTTCCGCTGCCGTTTCCGTACAGGCCCTTGAGCGCCTCGTTCGCGCCCGCGAGCCCCTGGGGCACGTACGAGTACAGGGGCGAATAGGTGTCTTTGTACACGTCGGTCGCGATGGCCTGACGGTCGACGAGGTCGGCCGCGGCCTGGCGGACGGCGAGGGCCTTCGCGGCATCGGCCTGCGGGGTCTTCGAGCCGTAGGGCATCGTGTCGAAGTTGAAGACGATGTACCGGATCTCGCCGCCCGGCCCGTCGACGACCTTGACCGAGTCGTCCTTCTTGAGGTCGGCGACGTCGGTGGCGCTCAGGCTGCGGTAGGCCACGTCGATCGCGCCGGACTGCACGTCGAGCTTGAGGTTCGACGAGTCGGCGTAGTACTTCGTCGAGACGCCGCCGTTGGCCGCCTTGGGGAGCGACCCCTGGTAGCCGTCGAACGGCTTGTACGAGATCAGCTCGTTCGGCTTGTACGAGTCGATCGTGTACTGACCGGCGAAGGCCTTGCCCTGCACGATGGTGTCGTCGGGGGTGACGGCGTCGGCCGAGAAGACCTGTTCGTCGACGATGGGCGCGGCAGGGCTCGAGAGGATCTGTGGCCACACCTGGTCGTTGCCGTTCTTCAGCGTGAAGACGACGGTCGTGTCGTCGGGGGTCGCGACGCTCTCGAGGTTGCCGAGCAGCGACGAGGGGCCGTTCGGATCGGCGATCTTCAGCTGACGGTCGAACGAGAACTTCACGTCCGACGAGGTGAGGGCGTGTCCGTTGGCGAAGGTCAGACCGGGCTTGAGCTTCACCGTGTACTCGGTCGGCGAGGTGAACTCGGCGGACTCCGCGATGTCGGGGGTGACGTCCGACGTGCCGTACTGGCTGCTCAGGAGGAACGGGTACACCTGGGTCATCACCGCGAACGAGCCGTTGTCGTACGAGCCGGCCGGGTCGATCGAGGTGATCTTGTCGGTGGTGCCGATGACCAGGGGCTCGCTCGATCCCCCGCCCGACGAGGCGCCTCCCCCGCCGCCGGTGCAGCCGGCAAGAAGAAGTGCCGAGGCGCCCAGGGCGCCGAGAGCGAGGCCGAGACGGCCCCGGCCACTGTTGTGCAGTGTCATGGTGTCCTCTGCTGTGAAGAGTGATGTGCGACAGACGCCGCAGTCCTCCGGACATCTTTGTCCGCACCCGACCGGTCGGCCAGGGTTTCTGCGTCATCTTAATGAGACCGAAACCCGCCGTCATCGGCATCCGGTGCCGCTTGACCGGCGGTCACCGAACACCCTCTCCCCCTCATGCCTTGAACGGCATATACCGTCCGCGCCGCCCACGCGGCCCCTTCCCGATGCCGGGCGTCCGCGGCACGCCGCGCCCTCAGCGTCGACGCGGCGTGCCGCGAACCTGCCGCGTCTCGTCGTTCCCGCCCCGCGGAACGACGAGACGCGGCATCCGGTCAGCGCGCGGCGACGCCGATCGGATCGCCGGTGCGCTCGAGGTCGGCCTCGAGCTCGCGCACGATCGGGATCACCGTCTCGCCGAAGCGCTCCAACTCCTCCTGGAAGTGCAAAAAGCCGAGCAGGAACAGGTCGACACCGCGCTTCTTGTACTCGATGATGCGTTCGGCGATCTGCTGCGCGTCGCCGAACAGCTGCGTGCGGAACCCGTCGTTGTACTGCACGAGGTCGTCGAAGGTCGAGTCGGCCCACATGCCCTTGCCGTCCTTCGTGGCGTTGCCGGCCTCTTGCACGCTCTTGCGGAAGCCCTCGACCGCGCCGTCGTCGGCGTGCGCGATGATCTCGCGCAGCTGCTGCTCGGCCTCGGCGCGGCTGTCGCGCTGGATGACGAAGCCGTTCAGGCCGAACCGCGTGCGACGGCCGTGCTCGGCCGCGACGCGGGTCACGTCGTCGTACTGCTCGGTGAAGCCGTCGAAGTCCTTGCCGTTCGAGAAGTACCAGTCCGAGAAGGCTCCGCCGTTGAACCGCGCGGCGGTGGAGTTGCCGCCCTGGAAGATCTCGGGGTGCGCGCGCCCGGGCACCTCGTAGGGGAACGGCCGCAGCGTGAAGTCGGTGATGTCGTAGTACTTGCCGTGGAACGAGAACTTCTCCTGCGTCCACAGGCCCCGCAGCACCTGGATGAACTCGGCCGCGCGCTCGTAGCGCTCGTCGTGCTCGAGCCACTCGAGACCGAGGTCGGTGTACTCGTCCTTGAACCAACCGCTGACGACGTTGACGGCGGCCCGGCCGTGCGAGAACTGGTCGGCCGTGTTGATGAACTTGGCCAAGACCGCCGGATGCCAGATCCCGGGGTGGATGGCCGAGATGACCTTGAGCTTCTCGGTGGCCAGCAGCAGGGCGAGGCTGATCGAGGTGGACTCGTGCTGCTGGGCGGCGCCGTAGCTCGAGGCGTAGCGCACCTGGCTCAGCGCATACTCGAACCCGACGCGCTCGGCCGTGCGGGCGAGCTGCACGTTGTAGTCGTAGCCCCAGTCGGTGCGCTGCTCGATCGAGCTGATGACCAGCCCGCCGCTGACGTTGGGCACCCAGTAGGCGAACTTGAGCGGCTCGTGGGTGGGGGTGGTCTCGGTCATGGGGGTCCTCCTGGCGGATCGGAACCCGGCTACGGTCGCACTCGTGCGCCCGTCGGTCAACGACATATGACGGACCGTTTCGCCGCATGACGCCGGCTGCGGCGAAAGCGGGCGAGGATGGTGCGATGACCTCCCCCCAGCGCGTGCGTTTCGGTTACTGGACCCCCATCTTCGGCGGCTGGCTGCGCAACGTCGACGACGAGCAGACTCCCGTCTCGTTCGCCCACGTCGCCGAGATCGCCCGCGCCGCCGAAGAGGGCGGGTTCGACCTGACGCTCATCCCCGAGCTGAACCTCAACGACATCAAGGGCGTCGAGGCACCGTCGCTCGACGCGTGGGCGGTGACCGCGGGGCTCGCGGCGGTGACGTCGAAGCTGGAGCTCCTGGCGGCCGTGCGTCCCGGATTCCACAATCCGTTCCACACCGCGAAGCAGGCGGCGACGATCGACGAGATCAGCGGCGGCCGCTTCACGCTCAACGTCGTGTCGGCGTGGTGGGCCGAAGAGGCGAAGCAGTACGACGGCCTCTTCAGCGCGCACGACGACCGGTACGCCCGCACGATCGAGTGGGTCGAGGTGCTGCGCGGCCTGTGGACCGAGACGCCGTTCGCCTACGAGGGCGAGTACTACCGCACCGAGGGCACGTACCTCGAGCCGAAGCCCCAGGTCATCCCGCGCCTCTATGCCGGCGGTGAGAGCGAGGCCGGACGCACCGCGATCACCCGCTTCGCGGACGCATACCTGACGCACGGCGGCACGCTCGACGAGCTGTCGGCGAAGGTGGCCGACATGCGCCGCCGCCGGTCCGAGGCCGGCGCGACGCCGTTCGAGGCGTTCGGCATGGCCGCGTACGCGATCGTGCGCGACACCGAGGAAGAGGCGCAGGCCGAGGTCGACCGCATCACCGACGTGCGCGGGGGAGCGGCCTACGGCTCGTACCAGGAGTTCGTGAGCAAGTCGAAGCTCGACACCCAGGTCGACCTGAAGGAGTACTCGGTGTCGAACCGGGGCCTGCGCCCCGACCTCGTGGGCACGCCCGACCAGGTCGCCGAGCGCATCGTCGAGTTCGCGAACGTCGGCGTCTCGACGCTGCTGCTGCAGTTCTCGCCGCACCTGCCCGAGCTGCAGCGCTTCGCCGCCGAGGTCATCCCGCGCGTGCGGCGCCTCGAGGCGCGGCGCGACGCCTGACGCGGCGCGCGGGCGGTCGGCTTCCGAGCGGGGGCTACACCGCCGCGCGCAGCGCCTGGTCGAGGTCGGCGATGAGGTCGGCGGCATCCTCGAGACCGATCGACAGGCGGATGAGGCCGTCGTCGATGCCGAGACGGTCGCGTGTCTCTTGCGTGAACCCGAGGTGCGTCGTCGTGGCGGGATGCAGCGCCATCGACCGGGTGTCGCCGATGTTCGTCATGCGGCTGAACAGGCGCAGGGCGTCGAAGAAGCGCTCGGCGCCGTCGCGTCCGCCGCGCACCGTGAACGAGAACACCGAGCCCGACAGCCCGCCGTAGTCACGCACGGCGAGCGCGTGCTGCGGGTGCGAGGGCAGCCCCGCGTAGTCGACGCTCTCGACGGCGTCGTGTCGGTCGAGCCACAGCGCGATCTCGCGCGCACTGGCGAGGTGCTGCCGCATGCGCACCGACAGCGTCTCCATGCCCTGCTGCAGCAGGAAGCCGTTCAGCGGCGAGAGCGAGGGCCCGATGTCGTTGGCGATGCCGAAGCGCAGCGAGAACTCGAACGCCCGCGGCCCGAAAGCGTCGACGAACGACTCGTGCCCCGCGATCGGAGTCCCGGTGAGCGCCGGATACGAGCGATCGGATGCCGCCCAGTCGAACGTCCCGCCATCGACCACCGCGCCCGCCAGGTTGGCGCCGTGGCCCGACAGGAACTTCGTCGCCGAGTGCACGACGATGTCGGCGCCGTGCTCGATGGGCCGGATGAGGAACGGGGTCGCGATGGTGTTGTCGACGACGAGGGGGATGCCGTGCCGACGTGCGACGCGCGCGACGGCGTCGATGTCGACGACGTCGTTCTTGGGGTTCGGCAGCGTCTCGGTGAAGATCGCCTTGGTCTCGGGTCGGATCAGCGCGTCCCACTCGGTCTCGTCGAGGGGGTTCCACACGTACTCGACCGTCACGCCCATGCGGGCGAAGGTGCGGTCGAACAGCACGCGCGTGCCGCTGTAGATGCTGGCGGTCGAGACGATGTGCTCGCCCGACCCCGCCAGGCCCAGCAGTGCGAGCGTGATCGCCGCTTGCCCCGACCCGACGACGATGGCGCCGGTGCCGCTCTCGAGCGAGGCGAGGCGGCGCTCGGCGACCTGGTTGGTCGGATTGAGGTTGCGCGAGTAGAGGTGCCCGAGGTCGGCGCCGGCGAACCGGTCGGTGGCCTCTTGGAACGACGCGAACCGGTATGCCGCCGACAGGTGCACGGGGGTGATGCGCGCCCCGTGCGTCAGGTCTTCGACCTCGCCGGCGTGCACCTGGCGCGTGTCGAATCCGTACCCTTCCCAGTCGTAGTTCGGCTCAGCCACGCGCGGCCACCGCCTCGCGCGGCAGCAGCGAGCCCAGCCAGCGCGCGATCTCGCGCGGACCCGACCGCGGCGCGGTCGCCTCGACGTCGGGGTTGTAGTTCGTGTTCGTGTTGACGTCGTAGGTCACGACGCGCCCGTCACGTGTCTCGATGAACTCGATGCCGGCGACGCCGATGCCCTCGGCCGCCAAGAAGGCACGGTAGCGGTCGATCAACGCGGGGTCGACGTCGTCGCGGCGGCGGAAGAGCGGCTCGGGCTCGACGCCGTCGGCACCGGGGATCGCGCACGCCTCGGCCGGGCACAGCTCGAAACTGCCCGCGCTGGTGTCGACGCGCACCGCGTAGACGAAGTCGCCGCCGACGAACTCGGCGCGCGTGACGAACGGCGCCTTCGCCACCAGCAGCTCTTGCAGCAGGGTGATGCCGTCGGGCGAGGGCTCGAACCGGGGACCCGAGACCCAGGCGGCGAACTCGTCGTGCGAGTCCCACCGGCGCACGCCGAGACCCTTGCCGCCCTGGTTGTGCTTGCTGATGAACGGCGCGTCGAACGCCGCCGCACGCGCGACCAGCTCGTCGGTCCCGAACACCGCGGCCGTGCGCGGCACGTCGATGCCCGCCCGCCGCAGAGCGGCATGCTGGGCGACCTTGCTGACCTCGAGCTCGAGCACGTCCGACCCGTTGACGACGGTGCGGCCCCACGACTCGAGCCAGCGCAACAGGGCGCGACCATAGTCTTTGCTGCCCGCGTGGTCACGCGTGTGCGCCGACGCGCTCAACCGCGACCAGAACACGCCCTCGGGAGGCTCGGACGACAGGTCGATCGAGCCGCCGGTGAGCAGCCACTCTTCGAACGGCACCCCCTCGGCCTCGAAAGCCGCCGCGAACGGCGGCAGCCACAGGGGGTTCTCGTGGATGACATGAACGACGGCCGACATGCTCGCCAGGCTAGCCCCACCCGCCGACATGGCACACGGCCGCCGTCACGGGACGACACCGGGTGGGGTGGCATCCGGGGCCGATGGCTGCGCGGCATCCGCAGAGGCGGCACCGGCGGGGGCGGCGTCGCCGACCGCGCGGGTGAGGGCGGCAGCTCCCGCGCTAACGAGGGTTGGGGAATCGACGAGGGACGCAAGCACCTGTTCGTTCGGGAATCGGCAAACGAGACCCCCTGCTGGCTGCCGCCGGCCCCCGCCATTGTCGAGGGGGCTCCGTCTCGCATCGATTCAGGAAGCACTCCCGCTGAGGGGTGTCTCTGAGCCGTCGCGGTCGATGACGGATGATGAGCGCTGAGCTGGTGATCGTCGTGACGGGCTCAGTCGTGGCCGACGAGCTTGAGTCCGACGACGCACCCGACCAGCCCGAGGATGAGGAGCAGGCGGACGAGAGAGAACTGTTCGTCGCCCGAGATCATGGCGTAAGCGACAGTGAGCGAGGCCCCGACGCCGACCCATACGGCGTATGCGGTGCCGGTCGAGATGTCGCGCATCGCCCAGGCGAGTCCGCCCATGCTCGCGGCCAGCGAGACGGCGAACACGATCGTGGGAAACGGGCGGCTGAACCCCTCGGACTTGCCGAGCGCGGTGGCCCAGACGGCTTCGAGAACACCGGAGGCGAAGAGGATGACCCACGACATGACGTGACCTTTCGGCCAGTCTTGTCGCTCACCGGGTACTGGGATCCCTCGTCCGGAGACCCTGTCGGGGTCTACCGAAAGACTACCGGCGGACCGGTCTCGCTTCCGTTCATTTGCGGCGGTGCGGGGTCGCGCGAGACATTCCGATGTCGGATGAGACATCGCCGACGAGACGTCGGGCCTCCTCGATCACCTGCCCGACGGCCGCCTACACGCGTCCTCCGTGGGATCTCAGATCACTCGGGCTCGAGGAGAGTCAGTGCCTGTGCGACGATGACACGCTCGTCGGCTGCCGTGCTCCCTTCGCAGCATCGCCCAGGTGTCGATGCTCGTCCACTCGCCCTTGAACCAGTCCGCGTCCACGGCGCAGCCCTCGTGTCGAAGACCGAGCCGCGCGAAGAGGCGCGCCGCGGCAGTGTTGCGGGCATCCGTCGTCGCGATGACCCGGTGAGCCCCCTGCACGCGGAACAGCTCGTCGATGAGCCGGCCGAGTGACTCCTGGCCCGCTCCGATGCCTTGCCACTCCGGTGCCAGCGTCACTCCGAGTTCGTACGTGTCTGGCTGGTCCGCGACAGCGTGCACGGCGACGTCGCCGACGAGTGAGGTGGTGTCCCGCTGATGGACTGCGATCTGGAGCCAGTCGTCCGAGCCTGCGAGCAGCCTCGTCGGCTGGTCGGCGATGAGCGCGTCGGTGTCGGCCTCGGACCAGTCCGGTGTCCATGACTGGAACCGGGCGACGTTGTGGTCGCGGCGGTACGCGGTGAAGGCCATCCGGTCGGTTGCGCTGAGCACGCTGAGGACGAATCGTTCCGTCACGATGGGGAACTCGAGCACGGCAGGGACACTACCGGACATCCGTCGCGGCCGCGGCGTGACGCCATCTCAGCCCTTGGCATTCCGGACGCCACGACATCGTCGCCGAGTGCACTGCGGGCCCGAATCAGGCTGAGCGGGGCGGCGCGATGTCCGTGGGCGAACTGACCGACGCGCAGCTCGCCCAGGGGCGCTGAGGGAAGCCACGGGGGTTTATGTATGTTTAGAGTCGTTTGTGTCATGATATATCCGTGAGCGACTTGTTGAGTGTCGATGATGTCGCAGACCGTCTGCAGCTTCGCCCGCGGACTGTCCGCGAATACATCCGTGCGGGTCGGTTGCAGGCGACTCGGATCGGCAAGCAGTACCGCATCCGACGAGAAGACCTCGAGTTGATGGCCCGGTCGGTGTCCTACCCGGTCGCACGCTCGGCTGGTCCCTCGAGTGACGATGCAGCGGCATCCGCGACCGTGGTCGTCCGGATCGAGGCCGCCGACCGGCGCCGGGAGGAACGGGTGTTCGCGCTGCTGAACGTCGTCGGCGGGGCTTCGGGGATCGCACTCCACGTCACCCGCGTTCCGGGGGACGGTGCGCTCCAGGTCGTGGCGACAGGGTCCCTCGCCGGCGCGTTGGACATCCTGACCCGCATCAGCAACGCGATGGAGGTCACCCGTGATTGAAGACCGGCGGTTCCACAACGCCGACGGCGCAGCCGAACTCCGCCGCATCTACGACGCCCTCGTCGACGAGCACCTGCCCCACGTCGTCCGGCACGACATCCCCACGACGATCGGACCCATCGCCGTGCTCAGTGCCGGTCCGAGCGATGGAGCCCCCGTCGTCCTGCTTCACGGTTCCGGAGCGACGGCACTTTCCTGGGCTCCCACGATTCGCCGTCTCTCCGACGAGTACCGTGTCCACGCGGTCGATCTGCCCGGGGAACCTGGGCCGAGCACGGCGACCCGTGTCCCCTTCAGGGTGGACGAGCAGGCGGACTGGGCCTCCCAAGTTGTCGGCGCATTGGCCGATCGGCCCGCTGCCGTCGTGGGAGTCTCGATCGGCGGCTGGATCGCGAGCGCTCTGGCGGCCCGCAACCCCGAGCTCGTGGCCCATCTCGTCCTGCAGTCTGCGAGCGGGTTCGGGCCCCGTCGGATGCTTCCGCTCGTCCTCGCCGGCGCTCTCGCTTCGCTCGGCGAGCGGGGGCGTCGGTCTGCCCTTTCGTACCTCACCGGGCCCCACGCTTCTCCGTCGGAGCGCACGCCCCTTCAGCGAGACCTCGACGCCTTCGCGCTCCGAACATTCACGCACTTCAGGCCACGCACCGACCCGCTTCCCGAGCACGACAGCACTGACCTGAAGCGAATTCGTGCACAAGTGAGCGCGGCATACGGGGAACGAGACAGGATGCTCGATGCCCGAACCGCTGCCGACCGGATCCGACATCTGTTCCCCGCGGCCGCCGTCGAGCTTCGAAGCGGCGTCGGCCATTTGATCGGCGACCAGGCCGCGTTGACCCACATGCAACTCACGGTGTCTCGGTAGCGGATCGGCTACCGAGCGCGATTACGCAGGCCTCGCGTACGGGACTGCTGCGGGTTCGGTTGACTCCTGGGAGGTAGTGACGTTGGCTCCTGTTGGAAGGATGTGCGCCGCGGAGGCGGCGTACTCGGAGGAGTTCCGTTCCTCGACTCCGACTCGCGCGGACGATGACGCGGCAACCGCACACGCAGCCGCCGTCCTGCGGCGACTCGGCATTGTCGATGTCAGCAAAGAGGTAGAGATGTGAGTGCACGCACTGTGGGATTCATCGGCCTGGGGATCATGGGTGTTCCGATGGCGACGAATCTCGTCCGGGCCGGCTTCGACGTGGTCGTCTGGGCGCGACGGAGCGGAGCGGTTGACGAGCTCGTCGAAAGAGGGGCCCGCGCCGCCGTCGACGTCGCCGCCGTTTTTGCGGCAGCGGAGACGGTCGTTCTGATGCTCCGAGACGAACCGGCGGTCGACGCCGTCCTCGCGCGCGGATCTGAGGCGTTCGCAGCCCTCGCCGCGGACCACACGATCGTGCAGATGGGCACCTTCACGACGACGTTCTCCGAGCAGCTGGAAACGGACGTCCGCAAGGCCGGGGGTCGCTACGTCGAAGCACCCGTCTCCGGCTCCCGTGACCCCGCGAGGGACGGTTCACTCATCGGGATGCTGGCCGGTGCCGTCGATGCTGTCGACCACGTCGAACCGGTCGTCGCCGCGATGTGCGCACGGACGTTCCGGTGCGGCGACGTCCCTGCGGCGCTGACGATGAAGCTCGCGGTCAACACGTTCCTCATCACCATGGTCGCCGGCCTCGCCGAGACGTTCCACTTCGCGTCGCGGTCGGGCGTCGATGTGGGCGTGTTGCGTGAGGTGCTCGACGCTGGGCCGATGGCATCCGCTGTTTCTCGCGGCAAAGCCATGAAGCTCGTCGACGGTGACTTCACCGCGCAGGCAGCGATCGCCGACGTGCTGAAGAACGCGATCCTCGCCGAGGGTGCCGCCGACACGGCCGGTTCGGCGCACCCGCTCATCACCGCCAGCCGACAACTGTTCCAGGCGGCGTCGGACGCCGGGCTCGGTGCGCTCGACATGATCGCGGTGACCGAGGCGTTCTCGCCGTGCTCCGCGACGATCCGCGCTGCCACCTCGGAGGACCACCCCCGGATCGTGCGGGTGTGGCGAGCATCGGTCGAAGCGACACACGACTTCCTGACTCCCGAAGACGTCGCCGGGTACGAAACGCACGTCACCGCGTACCTGCCACAGATGCAAGAGGTCCTGGTCGCGACAGACGGCTCCGAGATTCAGGGCTTCATCGCTCACGGCGACGGCCACATCGAGATGCTCTTCGTGCATCCGTCCGCGCACCGGAGAGGCGTCGGCACCGCACTCGTCGACCACGTCGGTGCACGATTCCCGCATCTCCACGTCTCCGTCAACGAAGAGAACCCCGGCGCCCTCCGCTTCTACCAGACCCGTGGCTTCACCGTCGTCGGTCGATCGGAAACCGACGGCGAAGGGCAGCCCCACCCGCTGCTCCATCTCGAACGGACACCTGCGTAGATTCCGGCCACGACATGGAGCTGCCCCGCGGGGCTGAGATCACACCCGTCGAACCTGATCGTGAACCACCATCGATAGCCAGGGGCGCGTCGGTGGCCGCCAACGCGAGCGCTCCCTCGACGGCAACGGCAACCGCAACAGACGCGGTCCCATGTTCATGTCTGAGCACGCCGCTAGGCTTCGACGACCGGCGAAGGGATGCCATGACCTCCGACTACATCGACGCCAACCGCGCCAACTGGAACGAGCGGGCCACCCTGCACGCCGCCCGCGACGGGTCGGGCTACGGCGTCCAGAGATACGTCACCGACCCGTCGGCGCTGTCCGACGTGGTGCGCTTCGACCAGCCGCTGCTCGGCGACCTGACGGGTGCGCGCGCCGTGCACCTGCAGTGCCACATCGGCACCGACACCCTGTCGCTCGCCCGCCTCGGCGCCCGGGTGACGGGCCTCGACTTCTCTGAGAACGCCATCGCCGAGGCCCGTCGCCTCGTCGCCGAGACCGGCGACGACGTCGATTTCGTGCAGTCCGACGTGCGGGATGCCGCCTCGGTGCTGCCCCGCGCGTCGTTCGACCTCGTCTACACCGGCATCGGCGCCCTGTGCTGGGTGCCGTCGGTGTCGCAATGGGCTGGCGTCGTCGCCGATCTGCTGGCGCCCGGGGGAGTGCTGCACATCCGCGAGGGGCACCCCATCCTGTGGTCGATGAACGAGACACTGTCGGACGACCTGTACCTGCGCTTCCCCTACTTCGAGCAGTCGTCGCCGTTGGAATGGGACGACGACAGCACCTATGTCGAGGTGTCGGCGCCGCTGCAGTCGACCCGCACCTACGAGTGGAACCACGGTCTGGGCGAGATCGTCACGGCTCTTCTCGACCGCGGCCTGCGGATCGACACCCTCGTCGAGCACGACAGCGTGCCGTGGGAGGCGCTGCCCGGGCGGATGTCGCTGCGCAGCGACGGCGAATGGGCGCTGACGCAGCAGCCCTCGGTGATGCCCCTGACCTACACGATCCGCGCGACCAAAGAGGGGTGAGGGCCTCAGCGCCGGGGGCGATCGCCGCCACCATGACAAACGTCACCCTCATGACGTGACCCCCGGCCGAGGCGGGCGTCTCGACGCGCGGCCAGCATGAAGACATGACCTCTTCCACCACCGGCCCCGCGGCGATCGACGCGCGGGGCGTCGTCAAGAGCTTCGGCTCCGTGCATGCCGTCCGCGGCGTCGACCTGCGGGTGCAGCCCGGCGAGATCGTCGCCTTCCTCGGCCCGAACGGCGCGGGCAAGACCACGACGATCGACATGATCCTGGGGCTGGCCGACCCCGACTCCGGCTCCATCGAGGTGTTCGGGCACAGCCCCCGGGGCGCGGTCGCCCGCGGACTCGTGTCGGCCGTGCTGCAGACGGGCGGTCTGCTCAAAGACCTCACCGTCCGCGAGACCGTCGAGCTGACGGCCAGCCTGTTCGCCGAGAAGCGCCCCGTCGACGAGGTGCTCGAGCGGGCCGGCATCCGGGATCTGGCCACGCGACGCGTGGGGCTGTGCTCGGGAGGCGAGCAGCAGCGACTGCGGTTCGCGATGGCGCTCGTGGGTGACCCCGCACTGCTGATCCTCGACGAGCCGACCACGGGCATGGACGTCGAGGCGCGCCGTTCGTTCTGGAACGCGATCCGAGCGGATGCCGCGCGCGGACGCACCGTGATGTTCGCGACGCACTACCTCGATGAGGCCGACGAGTACGCCGATCGCATCGTGCTGATGAGTCGGGGCGGCATCGTCGCCGACGGCAGCACCGCCGAGATCAAGAACCTCGTGTCGGGCCGGGTGGTGCAGGTGACGCTGCCGGGCGCCGATCTCGCAGTGCTCGCTGCGCTGCCGGGGGTCGACTCGGTCGAGACGGCGGGGGAGCGGGTGACGATCCACACCCGCGATTCCGACGCCCTGGCCCGCCATCTGCTGACCGCCACCGCCGCCCACGATCTCGAGATCACGGCGCAGAACCTCGAGAGCGTGTTCGTCGCCCTCACCATCGACTCGCCGGCGTCTGCGGATGCCGTCTCGAACGGAGCACTCCGATGACCGCCATCACCCTCGACCGCCCGGCGCCCGTCCTGGGCGGGTTCACCCTGACCTATCTGCGCATCGAGCTGGTGCGCAAGCTGCGCAACACGCGCAGCCTCTTCTTCACCGTGGCCTTTCCGGTGCTGATGTTCTTCGTCGTCGGGTATCAACTGCTCGACGAGCCGCTCACAAACGTGCCGCTCGCCGACGGAGGGGTGTCGGTGGCCGCCTACATCATGGTGTCGATGGCGATGTACGGCGCGATGATGTCGGCGACCCAGACCGGGGCGTCGGTCGCGGTCGAGCGCGCTCAGGGCTGGACGCGGCAACTGCGCCTGACGCCGCTCAACCCCGTGGTCAACGTGATCGTCAAGATGACGGCGGGCATGATGTTCGGCCTCATCGCCGTGGTCGCCACGTTCGTCGTGGCCGGTCTGTCGGGTGTGCAGCTGGCACCGGCGCAGTGGATCGTGTCGGGCCTCGCGGCCTGGCTGCTCGCCGGCGCCGTGTTCACGACGCTCGGCCTGATGGTCGGCTACATGGTCCCGGGCGAGAACGTCGCGCAGATCACCAGCCTCGCGGTGGTGCTGCTGTCGTTCCTCGGCGGGCTGTTCTATCCGCTGTCGTCGATGCCCGACTTCCTTCAGACGATCGGCAAGCTGACGCCGGTCTACGGCATCGGCGAGCTGGCGCGGTCGCCTTTGACCGGGGATGCCTTCGACCTCGGCGCCCTGATCAACGCGGTGGTGTGGCTGGCGGTGTTCGTCGCCGGCACGGTGTATTTCTTCCGTCGCGACACGCGACGGTCGTGAGCCGCTCTAGGGTGAACGACATGAGTGAGGGGACCGGCCCGGAGCGCGTCGACGCTTCGGGCCGGTCCCGTTTCCAGCGCGGGTGGTTCGTCGGCGCGTCGATCTCGTTGATCTGGACGTTCCCGACCCTGCTGACGCTGTGGGAGGAGCCGAGCCTCGCCGCCCACGTGATCGGCACGGCGATCGTCGTGGTGTTCGCGGCAGTCTTCTTGGCGACGGCGCCGTTCGCGCGGGCCACGACATCGTTCGTGCGGCGGCTGATCCCCACGGTCGTGCTCTTCGGGCTGAGCCTGGCGCTCTTGCCGTGGCTCGGGTCAGACGTGCGGTGGCTGTGGACGTTCGTGGGCGTCGCCGTGGCCGTCTCGCGCGTCGGTCGCCGGGCGACGTGGACAGCAGTGGGCCTGTTGAGCGGTCTGTCGTTCGCCGTGGGGGAGTGGACCGACGCCGACACGTTCACGAGCGTGCTCAACTCGGCGATCATCCTCTCGATCTCGATCATGATGTTCAGCTTCATGCAGAACATCGCGACGCTGGAGCGCCTGCGCGCCGCGCAAGAGCAGATCGCCGAGCTGGCCGCCGAGCGCGAGCGGGGGAGAGTCGCCCGTGACGTGCACGACATCCTCGGCCACTCCCTCACCGTGATCACGGTCAAGGCCGAGCTGGCCGGACGACTGATGGATGCCGGCTCCCCGGCCGCCCGCGACGAGATCGCCCAGATCGAGCAGCTGTCGCGCGGAGCCCTCGCCGATGTGCGCGCCACCGTGCACGGGTACAGAGGGGTGAGCATCAGCGGCGAGCTGGCTGCGGCACGGGCCGCGTTGGAGAGCGCCGGGGTGGCCGCCGAGCTGCCCGGGTCGACCGAGCAGGTTCCGTCCGAGCGGCGGGAGCTCGCCGGATGGGTGGTGCGCGAGGCGGTGACGAACGTCGTGCGGCACGCCGGTGCGCGCGTGTGCCGGGTGATGCTCGACGGCCGCTCGATCGAGGTCTGCGACGACGGGTGCGGGCCGTCCGCCCCGGCCGCTTCGGGCTCGGGCCTCGCCGGGCTGCGTGAGCGCGTCGAGACCGCCGGCGCCCGCATGACCGTGGGCCGCAGCGACCTCGGCGGATTCAGAGTGAAGGTGACGTGGTGATCCGACTCCTCATCGCCGACGACCAGGCCCTCGTGCGCGGCGCCCTCGCCGCCCTGCTCGGCCTCGAGACCGACATCGAGGTCGTCGCCCAGGTCGGCCGCGGCGACGAGGTCGTCGACGCCGCCCGCGCGTCGGGCGCGACGGTGGCGCTGCTCGACATCGAGATGCCCGGCATCGACGGCATCGCCGCCGCCGCTCTTCTCCGCAACGAGGTCCCCGGATGCCGCGCCCTCATCGTCACGACCTTCGGACGCCCGGGATACCTGGCGCGGGCGATGCAGGCCGGGGCGTCGGGGTTCGTGGTGAAGGACACTCCCGCGGCGGAGCTGGCGGATGCGGTGCGGCGGGTGTCTTTGGGGCTCAGGGTTGTGGACCCGCAGCTCGCCGCCGAGTCTCTGGCGCAGGGCGACTCGCCCTTGACCGAGCGGGAGACGGACGTGCTGTCCGCGGCCCGGACGGGGGGATCGATCGCCGACATCGCGCGGGCCGTGCACCTGTCGGAAGGGACCGTGCGCAATCACCTGTCGAGCGCGATCGGGAAGACCGGGGGACGGAATCGGGGGGATGCCGTGCGGGTGGCGGTGGAGCGGGGGTGGTTGTGAGGGGCGTGGTGTTGTACGAGCGATCGGGAGATGCCGGAGCGTGAGCGGTTCTCTTGATCATGCGACGGAAAATCGTGAGGTCACGGGATCGACGCCCGTCGGAGCCACACGGACCGTCGTTACAACGGTCCCAGAACCCCTCGCCTAGCTTCTCCATGGCGGGGGTTTTGCTTTGCCCTGGTGAGGGCTTATTTTCTGCTCCTGAACGTGGCCCTGATCCCGCGATCGTTGAGCGAACGAAGCGAGTCGAAACGGCCCGGACGGATGCCGATTCGCTGACCTCCGCGGAGGCTTGGGCCGGTCTGGGGCCGGTCGACAGCAGATTTCGGTCGGTGAGTCGCTTGGGCGGCCGCGTCCGCCGTCCCGACCTATAACTTCCACGGGGCGACGGACTCGGGGAGGAAGAGCGCGGCTAGAGCCACGCATACGACCACAGCTATTAAGTACGCGAGCACTTCTCCGAGAACGCGGTGCCTTCTTCCGCTTGTCCACTCGAGCACTTCCTTGCTGAACTCGTAGTACTGCCGGCCAAGGCTGATGACGCCGTACCCCATGTGAATACAGACGCCAACGAAAGCACCAGCAAGAAGAGCGTTAACGATGATCAGAGTCCAAAGCCGCTCGCCCACGCCGCCAGCATCGACAAGTCGATCCGCCCAGATGTAGAAGAAGACCACGGACGCGGCGAGACCACCTCCGAAGAGGAGGCTCGTGCCAATGTACGGAGCCCAGCCCTTGACAGGCGACCCGCGTCGAGAGCCGGTCGCGAGGAAGGTCTCCCAATTGAGTGGGCCGATGACGGAGCTACTTGCATTCAGCTTCGTCTCTAGGCGAGTGCGGCGTTCCAACCCCCGAAGGTACGCCCCCGCCCGCTCCATTCGGCCAATTTCTCCGATCCAACTCCAGGCTGCAGCGCACACGAGGCCGGGCAACAATAACCCGTAGATCACGACCGCCATCCACTCGACCATCGGCTGGAAGCTCTTGGCAATCTCGCTGTTCGCCGCGAGTAGACCAGCTCCGAAGAGCACTCCGTAGGTGGCCATGCTCCATTGGATGATCGACTGCGACGTCGAGAACGACTGCAGCGATTCCGCACGTATGGATTCGTACTCAGCCACCGCGAGCGCGGCTGAGAAGTCGTCCACCTCAACCGACCGCGCCGCACGGAGCGATAGTGGATGACCATCGAGGAGGCGCCGGCCTCCGCCGCGTCGAGAGCTCATGTGCCCAGTATCGCGGCTTGAGCGCCTGCGACCGAGGTTAGGGCCCGGGCTTCACAACGGCGACGGAGACGATGGCGGCATAGTCCTCGTCTGTGAGCAGATCGAGGGAGATGTAAGCGAACTCGACCGCGTCAAAGCTGTTCGGCGCCGTCTCCCAGTCGTCAGCGAGCCCGGTTGTCTTGTACTGCGGCTCGTACTGCCAGGTCGTGAGGATACGCACCAGCTCGTCGTGATCGATCTCCCCGTCGGCAGCTCGCCTCACGATGTCCATCGCGGGTCGCGGCGCACGGGGTGAACGCGACTGACGCTCGTCGGAGGCGGGTGGTTCGGGGATGACGACAGGCACCTGCCGCGGTGCGGCATACCGTGACGAGACGTTGCGGATCATGTCGTCGGTGATCAGTCCGGCGCGGACACGCTCGGGAGGACGGCCATCTTCGGGCAGGACATAGGCGACGCCGGGAGTGGTCGGCGAGATCTCGTGACAGCGTGCGCCTGCCGCCACGGCTCCGTCACCGAGGACCATCGCGGTCTCCATGCGGTCTCGCAGTCGGAGCCCAACGGTCTGAGTGAAGAGACCGCGTGCCGGCAACGTCTCCTTGCGCAGATCTTGGAGACAGGCGAACACGATGAACCCGACAGCGCGGCCCTGTGAGGCGAGAGTCGCGAGAGCGGAGTTGGCCCGGCGGAGCAGATCTCGATCGGTCTCGTAAGCGGTGAGCGCCGCGAGCTCGTCGATCAGCACGACGATCGTCGGGCTGTCGAGGGTCGCGACGTGCTGTCGGATCTTGCCCGCCAGATCCTTCGCTCGCTGCTGCATCGCGGCGACGGCATCCTCGAGCAGAATCACCGAGCGCTCAGCGTCGGCGGCGAATCTCGTGAGCAGCGAGCGCCCGAGAGCGAGTTCCATGCCGCCCTTGCGATCGATGCCCCAGACCTGGACGAGGCCACTGTGGATGGGTTCGGCGAGCCCAAGGAGCAGACCCCACACCAGCGAGGCTTTGCCGCTGCCCGACGCGCCGGCCACGAGAGTGTGGGGACCGAGGCGAAGTGACCAAGGTCCGCCTGTTGCGTCTCTACCCATCTGGACCGTCTTGCCGTCCCACGCCACGGGCAGGTCGAGGGAGAACGCGAACTCGAGCGCATCCTCGAACTCGAGCCGCAACGCCATCACGCCGATGTGCTCACCGTGGACCGTCGCGCGGAGTGCACCGAAGGCCTGCGCGAGCAGATCTGCCTGCGCCTGCAGGTGCTCACGTCCGAGCCCTTGCGGGAGTGCAACACCGAAGGCGCAGGTCCACCCCTGCCACACAGGCGTGCTGATTGCGGGGACAACCATGCCGCGCGTGCCGTAGCCGGGGACACCGAGGCCGACGCGCATCGCTACCCCGGACGAGTTCGCGAGGATGTTGCGTGAGACATCGCGCCTCCACTTGTCCTCGGCACGGCGCGGCATCCGGAGCGCCGTCACCGTCAGCCAAAGGCCGAGCATGAGGACAAGCGCAAGGCATCCGACATTGAACGCAACCTGCACGGCCGGCACCGGCGGCAGCCATGAGATGACTGCGACGATCGCCGCGGCCCACCACCAGCGACGCAGGAAGATACCGATCTCGTCGCCCCAGCTCCGCCGCTCGCGCGGCACGGCGGTTCGCATTACTCGGCACCCCGCGGCTTGGGCGCCGGCTCCATTTCGCGGGCGCGGAGCGAGTATGCGACGGAGGCCGCCGATCGCGCCACACGGGACTATCACAGCGTCTTCAACGTCTACACGCACAAGTTTCACCAGCCGAAGCCGCCGATCGGCGAGCTCGCTGCAATGCAGGGAGCGATCACTCAGTCCTTCGCAAAGCGGTACACACCGAAGACTGTGGAGGCGATCGAGGCGTTGCTCTCACCTGAGCCGGACCTCGACGCGATCCGTGTAGGCATCCGAGCCCTAGGCTTCGAGGATCTTCGCGGCATCTCCGACGCGCTCGACCAATCGATGGCCACCGCGGAGACCGACCGGCACTTCCGACCGTGGCTGCCGTCGGCCGATAAGGCTCGCGCCACGAGCCGAGTGCTGCAGAGCCTCGCGGACGACGAGCTGCGAGAACTTTCTCTACTCGTTCAAGGCCGGCCTGACGGCCGGTGGCGACACCTGCGGTGCGTCCGGTCCCCGCTCCGCTGCGGTCCGGGCGCTCCTCGGCGCCGCACAGCCACGAATGCGTAACCCAACTACATCACTGCTGCGAACGCCATCACGTCCAGCTGCGAGACCCATCGTTCAAATCGAGGCGCGCCACCGCGTGTTGGCGAAGTCATGAAGGCGTCTACTTCCGGTGATGTCGGCCTGACCCCGTGAGGTCGCAAGCGTGAGGCGGACTCCTGACCCTTATGCGCGACGAAGTTGCGCGCGGCCCGGATCTCCACAAGTGGCGAGGGAGTGAGGCCGAGACCGGCCACGACCTCCGCGACATTGGGGATCTTTAGCCGTTGGGCGGCCTCGATAGCCTCAATCGGATCGAACCACTTCGGCTCCCAGTACTGCGACTTCTTCAGTTTCCCTGTGTACGTCGCGCGCAGTTCAGCCAACGCGGCTCGATCCGAGACAAGTCCCCGACGCGCCGGGATGTGCCTGCCGGACAGAGTTCGGACGCCGCCGACCCAAGAGCGAACTATCAAATCCCGAGTGAACGTGCTCCACTGATCTTGAAGCTGAATGATGGCCCCCTCACGGCTCACGGGATGCGCATCGTAACATCGCGCGCCCGCCGCTAGGGAAGCCGCGAATGCGCGACTCAGATAATCCGCTCGGCGACTGAATCGCCAGTATCTAGATCCGAGGTTCAAGGGTGTGCGCTACCACGGAAGCGGCGCGCCCGACAGAGCGGCGACGTAGACGGGGAATCGTGTCTTACGACTCGCGATCCGCTGTGTGCTCGCATTCGAGGCACTCCAGAACGGCGTCGCGCCCTTCGGCGGCTCATCTGAGCCCAGGACGTCCGCAATCTCGTAAAGCCGGCCGACTACGTCCGGAGTAGGGGCCAAAGGGACGCGGGGCGGAAGCGTGTCTAGATCCCCGTCCGGAATCCCATGAAGAATGTGAGCGGCGGCAGCGAAGAGCATCAAGAAGTGCGGAGCATTCGAGATCGAAGTCTCGCGCAACACGTCCTGAAGGTCGGTGGTCAAATATGACAGGACGCGATCGACTGTCTCATCGGCTTCACCACGCTCGTAGCCCTTGTCGATCCTGTCGTAAAGCGCCGAGATCTTCGGTTGCCCTCCGTCCCGGACTCCTTCGATGACTACGCCGAACATCTCCGCGATCAATGAGTCCGAAAGAAGGCGAACAGCATCGCGTTGACCTACGACGCGGAACTCCTCCCAGAGAACAGCCCACCTCTGAGACATCTCGTGCACCGCCCACTTGAACTCGCCCTGATACTTGGCATGACGAAGTTCTGGAGGATTGACCGGAACCGTGTAGGAATTAAGCCGCGAGAAGACCTCTAGAACATCGGCGTTATTGGCGTTGATCAGCTGCTCTACCGCGATCGCGTACGACAGGAAACGTTCCTGCTCCTCCGGCAGCAGATCGGCATAGCGCCGAGTCGCATACTCTCCCGCGCGGCTCCCTAAGGCGAACCTGTTGTTGGCGAAATCGATGATTGCACGCAGGCGCTGCTGACCGTCGACAACCTCTCGGAAGGACCTCTTCGTCTCCAAGTCCACCCGAGTTCGAAGGTAGATCTTTGGGATCGGTAGACGTCGCAGAATCGTGTCGATCAAGTAGGTGCGCGCAGCGAGCGGCCACACGCTCCCCCGCTGAAACTCAGGGTTTAGCTCCAGCTGTCGCTTTTCATGCCACTCAAGGAAGTCGGCGATCGTGTACTGCTGCAAATCTGAAGATACGGACATCGGAACTCCACTTGTTGGACGACGACGGAATGGCCTAAACGATCGCTCTATCTCCTCGAATCTCAAGTCACGAGGGACTCCAGCCAACTCTGTAATGACTCGAGGCGCCCGGTTGCCATGTGACCGAGCGCACGAGCCATGCCACCAGCCGCTCTGCCACCACTGGTGGGAGCCGAGTATGCCGCTCGCGGCCCGTCTGGATTGACGTGAACGACGTGTGTAAAAATCTGTGCATTGCCCGCCCTGTTATCGCAGGCAGCGGCGAGACGTGCAGGGTCGAATTCATTGGTGATCAATACGTAGTCGAACGTGCGACCACTGCTCTCAAGTTTCGAATATGCATCGAAGTCAGTAAGGAACTGCTCCTCGCGGTCGCTCCGGACGCTCCATTTGCAACTCACGAGGATGCGATGCTGTGTAGCGCGATCGACTAGCGCGAGATCCACCTTCTTCGTCTTGTCACTCCCCCGCGGTGCATAGAAACCAGGCAGGTCGTGTAATGCGGGCCGCACTCTGATGTCGTAACGACGAGCGGTCGGTTCCCACCTGCGAAGCAACCCAGCCAGGGTGTCTTCGAAGCCTTCGCCGACAAGATTTTTGCGCTTGTTTTCACTCCCGATGTGCCCCTTTATCTGCATCAAGAGATCACGGATGAAGTCCTCAGGCGGCAACATCCCAAGCTCACTCTTGAGGGTATCGCTGATGAGTGCCTCGAGTTCGAGGTCCTCTTCGGGTCGAGGCATATCCAGGCCGACGAAAGGCCTCCGTTGCGCGTCCGCACGGTCGAGTCGCTGGGCACGCGATGCCTCCGTCGCGATGGACAGGTCTCGAACTGCTGCAGAGAAGAGCCAATCGATTCGGTCGCTCAGGTCTCGCGGAGAGACCATGAACTGCTCGCTCAGCCAGCTGTGGAACTGCAGCGACCGCGCATACCATGGACGCCCCGGCTGGCACTTGTCGCTCTCGTAGCAGTGGGCAAGCCCTATGGTGCGGTCGATCCAGAGCAGAAGGCGATAAACGTGCCGCCATGCACTCTCAGGAGTGACGACTTCCCCGAGTGAGTCGCGAAAGTACTGGTCGAGAAGCCGATACCGATTCTCTGCCCCAAAGGCACGGGAGACCGCATCCGGCTCCCGTTGCTCAGGCATGCCTACACCTGGATGCGACTTCTCTCATTCACCAGTACCCGCTTGAGGCTTCCCGCCACCGCCGCTGCAAGCAGGGGTGGGACGGCGTTTCCAATCTGACGATAGCGGCTATGGGTCGCGCCGTTGGGCTGCCGTCCCTCCAGTTCGCCGCGGCGGCGATCCGTGATGACTTCGAAGGCGTCAGGAAAGGACTGCAGCCGGCAGAACTCGCGGACGCTCAGCGCCCGCGGCTCGGAGTAATGGTAGACAGCGTCCGCCTTCGTGTTCAGCGTCCAAGCCCAGAACGCAGGGTGTAGACGGCGATAAGCGTAGTAATGCTTGCGAGACAGCATCTCGGTGCCGTTGGAAGGACCCCACTTTTGGCCAGTCAGGTAACGCCGCTGCAGGTGCTCCGCGAGGTCTCGATAATTGCCCCCCGCGGGTATGCCCTCGAGTCTCAGTCGCGTATCGACGTTCATCCGTGGGACCTCAAGGTTGCTGACGCCGCGGCGGTTGCGCATGAGTCTCTGATATGCCGAGCCTGGGCGAACGAGAGCGTCGCTGCGGACGGCACCCTGCTTGTTTCCTGCTTCAAGGAAGTCGAGGTCGCCGATCGCCTGTTCCACTGAGACGACGGATGTGTCTTTCGGATCGCGAAGCCGATCAAGCAACTCCTCCGCAACAACGTCATTCCGCAGACCAAGCCTGTATCCGCGGTGGGATACGGAGTCCGGCATAAGAGCGACTGCCGCGGTAGCGCCCGACCCTTCGATCGGCGGCGGCGTCACTCCGAGGTCGCGGTGGACACCGACGAACACAAGCCTCTTCCGCGTCTGAGGTACACCGAAGTCAGCAGCATCGAGGAGCGTCGACGAGACGATGTACTTGCCACCGAGCGCAAGGTCGGACCGAACCTGCTCACGCACGCCCATTTGGTCCATACCAGGCACGTTTTCCATGACGAATGCCCGCGGTTCGACCATGTCAACGACACGGACAAACTCTCGGTACAGCGAATTGCGAGGGTCATCGATCAGACGAGAGTGATTACGAACCTGCGAGAAGGCCTGACACGGCGGGCCACCGATGATCACGTCAACATCCGAACCTAGGGCGAAAACCCGATCCTTTACGGAGTCATCGCGAATGTCGCCGGTTACCGCGATCGCGTCTGGGAAGTTACGAGCGTAGGTTGCCATCGCGTCGGGGTCGTAGTCGGTCCCCGCCACGATCCGGAAGCCCGCCTGCTCGAAACCCAGGGACAGCCCTCCCGCCCCTGAGAACAAGTCGATGACGGTCGGGCCCCGCCGCTCGACGGGCAGTCCGAGGTCATCCATGTATCAACCCTCCCATGTAGCTGGGCCATCCGTTCTCGGACACTCCGCCGAATGCGTAGCCCTCACCGTCGCGCCGCAAGAACGACCTCCGCGATCTCGTCGGCGATTGCTTCGACCTCGGTATCAGCGGTGGAGCGCGCGACCTTGTCCGCAAGGCTCGGGCTCCTTGACGCGACTTCGGCGTGGTCCACGTCGTGCCAGATCGGAAGCAGCGTTTGCTTGCCCGCGACGTTCAGCGTCACTATGCCGTCCAGCTCGTACTGCGGCCAGCCCTTCGCGAAGTAGGCGGGGCTGAGGACCACGACCGCAAAGCGACTCGCCGAAAGTCCCTGATCGATGCGTCGACGTAGGCTTTGACCGATCCGAAGCTCGGCCTTATCGAGCCAAGCCGAGACCCCCCGGTGCTGAAGCGCCTCCGCCAACGGGATGGCAACCGCTGCCTTGTCCTCACTGGCGTGCGAGATGAAAACATCCCAAGTGCGGCCGTCAAGCACGTCAGGATCGTCAGGACGATGTGGGGTTCTCACATCGAGCACGTCGCGAAGCGGACGCTCAGAAGGCTCTCGGTATTCCGGCAAGTTTCCCCGCGGCGGGGGCACCACATTTACCCCGCTGCGGATACGACCCGCTCCACCACCCAGGTCGATCGCGACGTACCAGTGCCCGTCGCTTGGTACGGGAATGCGCGCAGGAGAGGTCTTCATCAGGCCACCGAAGTAGCGATACTGTCGGCCGCTCGCGTAGCTCGAATAGTTGCTGCGATCCATCAACTGCACGTTCGCCTGCTTATCCAGGGTTACGACAACCGTCGAACCACGTTTGATCTGCCCGAGGTCGTACTTGACATGCTGCATGCCGCGATCATTCCCCATACCTGCGACATTGGCCGACGTCCTCGCGTCAGCGACGTCAGGCGACTCGTGTAGTTACGATCAATGTCCGCTGACCGGCTCATCCTCTGCAAGCTCGACGCTCCACTTGGCCCTTGCGAGCACCTCGTCGTATGTGAGGATCTCGGGGAAGCTCGTAGATCGCCTGAAGAGCTCGAAAGACCGCACCTTGTCCGGGTGTACCTGTTCGCCTCGCGCCAGGCTCGCCAGCGTTCCGACGATCAGGTAGGACCTGACCGCCCCGGAGAAGACCCGCTCGCCTGTGCTGAATCCATCATCGTCACGAGAGTCCAACCACTGGCCGAGGTCCTCGCGAGCGCGGTCGGCTGTTACCAACGCTTGCGCGACACCGCCGGCTACAGCCCTCGAAGGCACCCAGGTTCCTGATCGATACTCCGTCGACTCAAGTAGCGCATCTGTATGCAGCTTCACCTCAGCGAACACGAGTGAGGAGACGATGCCCGAGCTGACCAGCAGTGCATCTACTCGCTTTCCTACGTCGGCCACCGACGCACCCGCTACAAGTCGCTCAAGCTTCTTGTCGTCCCACGAAGTGAGCAGACGCCCAGAGAGGCCCGTCCCCAGGAGCCATGGATTCTCCTCGAAGAATCGCTGCCAGACGGCTTCCGCGCTGCCGCCTGCTCGCGCGCTCTCGAACTCAGCCTCGTCGGTGAGGAGTTGCTCGAACCGAGAGACGATTCTTCGCCTCGCTGCGACGGCGACAACATCCTTCGCGCTGACATCAGCCTCGATAACAGCTTTGAACCTGTCCGGATCCTGCGAGTAGATGGCCGAAAGCGCACTCGGATCCTGGAGCACCGTCGCCAGAACATCCTCGTCGATCTTGAGGGTGTCCCCATCTGCTGGATCGATTCCACGCAACGCGAAGCAGAGGTCAATCAGACGCTTCGCTGCTTCCTCGTCCAGGCTGACGAGTGTATCGAGGCGGGCGTCCTTCCCGACGTATCCGGTGGACCTCTCGATACGAATCTCGACGACACGTCCCCGGTCACGGACGACCCTAGCCTTCACCTGTATTCGTCCCGCCGGACTCGCGTGTAGATTCACGATCTCCTCCTCGTCGGTGGGCAATCCGGCTCGTATTGACTCCGCTGCCCCAACCACCTGCCAGACAGTCCGCGTTGGGGAGCCCAAATCAGCCGTCGAGCCGAATCGCAACGGAAACGACTTGCCGACAGTCGTCCGACCCAAGACTCTGAGGGATGCATAGTCCGCCTCGGTAGTAGGTTCGGGCGGCAAGAGACGTGCCCAGTCGATCGGACGGTTGGCTGCGCTCACACTTCGGAGCATGCTCGATCTACGGTTAGCGAGCAAGTATCGAGATGATCGGACCGTGCCGCCGACGCCGGTGCCGCAGAATCTCCAATCCGCTTCATGCGCAGTACGGCGACCGCCGAAAGCGGGCCGGTCTCGGGCCGGGAACTCGGCTGAAACCATCCAACACCAGCCATCACCAACGAGCACGACTTCCTCGGAATCACGCGGCAAACGAGCACTCGTGAGCACCCACCGACCCGGCGAATACAACTGAAGATCGTGGGGTCGCGGGATCGACGCCCGTCGGAGCCACTGAACCCCCGAGGTGGCTTCTACACCGAGGGGGTTCTTCTTTTGCCCCGATCGAGGCGAGAGCGGCCGCGCGTGGCCTCAACCGGCCTCGGACCGGCCCACATCGACTTGGGTCTCCGAGTCAAGGCGGCGCTCGGCCGACTTGGGCCGGTGAGTCGCTCACTCATTCGGGACTCGAAAGTTCCGACTGGCCAAGTACTGCCACCCTTTGGCTGCGGCCAACCTCGACACGGCGTCGAAGGTGGGATCGACCCCCGGTGGAGGACTCGTCGGCTGAGTCAATGGAGCGAAGTCGATGGCGGGGCGCACCACCTCATCTTCCCTCCGCCCGCCTGTCGACGGGGCTCCCCGATGTCGTGGAGCGGGCGGCATCCGCCACCACCCAACAAGCCGCCACGGCCTGACGTCTACGCCCCCACCCCGAACGCCCCCGCCTCTTCCTCCGTCAGCATCCGCGACCGGATCAGGAACCGCATCCCTGTCGGCCCCTCGACCGAGAACCCCGCCCCGCGGCCGGGCACGACGTCGATGGTGAGGTGCGTGAACTTCCAGTACTCGAACTGCGACTCCGACATGTACACCTCGATCGGGTCGTTCAACCCGACGTCGATCGAGCCGAGGTGCACGTCGCTCGGTCCGGTGAGGAACATCCCCACCGGGTAGCACATGGGTGAGCTGCCGTCGCAGCAGCCGCCCGACTGGTGGAACATCAGCGGGCCGTGCGTGGCCGTCAGGTCGCGCAGCAGCGCGGCCGCGGCATCCGTCACGTCGACGCGCGAGAGCTCTGGCATCCGTTCTTCTCCTTCGAACACAGACCGGGTGTATGTGGAAACGGGTGTGACCCCCGGGCGCGAACCCGGGGGTCACGGCGCCGGGCCCCACGCCCCGGCTCCACGGATCAGAAGAAGCCCATCGCCCCTTCGGCGTACGACACAAGCAGGTTCTTCGTCTGCTGGTAGTGGTCGAGCATCTTGAGGTGGTTCTCGCGACCGATGCCCGACTGCTTGTACCCGCCGAACGCGGCGTGCGCGGGGTACTGGTGGTAGGTGTTCGTCCAGACGCGTCCGGCCTCGATGGCCCGGCCCGCGCGGTAGGCGGTGTCGCCGTTGCGGCTCCACACGCCGGCGCCGAGGCCGTAGAGGGTGTCGTTCGCGATCGAGATCGCATCGTCGAAGTCGTCGAACGACGTGACCGACAGCACGGGGCCGAAGATCTCCTCTTGGAAGATACGCATGTCGTTCGTGCCCTCGAACACCGTCGGCTGCACGTAGTAGCCGCCCGACAGCTCGCCGCCGAGGTCGACCCGCTCGCCGCCCGTGAGCAGCTTCGCGCCGCCCTGCTTGCCGATGTCGATGTACGACAGGATCTTCTCGAGCTGGTCGTTCGAGGCCTGCGCGCCGATCATCGTCTCGGGGTCGAGCGGGTTGCCCTGCTTCACCTTGCCGACGCGGGCGAGGCCGTCGCCGAGGAACTGGTCGTAGATCGACCGCTGGATCAGCGCCCGCGACGGGCACGTGCACACCTCGCCCTGGTTGAGGGCGAAGAGCGTGAAGCCCTCGAGCGCCTTGTCGTAGTACGCGTCGTCGGTGGTGCGCGCGACGTCTTCGAAGAAGAGGTTCGGGCTCTTGCCGCCGAGCTCGAGCGTCACCGGGATGAGGTTCTGCGACGCGTACTGCATGATGAGGCGGCCGGTCGTGGTCTCACCGGTGAAAGCGACCTTGCGGATGCGCCTGTGCTGCGCGAGGGGAGCCCCCGCCTCGATGCCGAAGCCGTTGACGATGTTCACGACGCCCGCGGGCAGCAGGTCGCCGATGATGTCGAACAGGAACAGCAGGGATGCCGGGGTCTGCTCGGCCGGCTTGATCACCACGCAGTTGCCCGCGGCGAGCGCCGGGGCGAGCTTCCACGCCGCCATGAGGATGGGGAAGTTCCACGGGATGATCTGCCCCACCACTCCGAGCGGCTCGTGGAAGTGATACGCCACCGTGTCTTCGTCGAGCTGGCTGAGCGAGCCTTCCTGCGCCCGCAGCACGCCGGCGAAGTAGCGGAAGTGATCGACGGTCAGCGGGATGTCGGCCGCGAGAGTCTCGCGCACCGGCTTGCCGTTCTCCCACGTCTCGGCGACGGCGATCTTCTCGAGGTTCTGCTCGATGCGGTCGGCGATCTTGTTCAGGATGACGCTGCGCTCGGCGGGCGTGGTCTTCTTCCACGTCGCGAACGCCTTCCACGCGGCATCCACCGCCCGATCGATGTCTTCGGCGTCGCCGCGCGCGATCTCGCAGAACGGCTTGCCGGTGACGGGAGTGATGTCTTCGAAGTACTCCCCGCTGTGCGGCTCGACCCACTCGCCGCCGATGTAGTGCCCGTACCGCGCGCGGTACTCGGCGACGGCCCCGCGTTGCCCGGGGGCGGCATAGACGCTCGAGACGCCTTCTTCGACGATGGTCATGCTGGTCTCCTTCGACGGTCATGAACGCCGCGTCTGCTTCGGGCGGCGATGCGCCGAAAGTACCCCCGAGAGGGTTGCATCGGGTTGCGCCGTCGCATCGCTGCCCGATCGCCGAGAACGCCGCGCACCGCGCCCAGATCGCGCGCCGCACGACCCGGGCGCGTCAGCCCCGGGCGACGCCGCACGTCGACGGGCGCGGCATCGTGACCCTCTACCCCTCGGCGTCGACCAGCACCGAGCGCGACGGCGGGACGTTGGCCTCGTGCAGGTCGAGGTCGTCGAGGCGCTGCAGGCCCTGCACGCGCGGGGCGATCTTGCCGTCGTCGGCGGCGATCCAGCTGCCGACGAGCAGGAACGCGTCGTCGCCCTGCGTGACGGGGCCCGTGAGGGCGAAGAGGCCGTGGGTGGGCGTGTGGAACGTGACGCGCACGGGCGTGCCGTGCGTGAGCGTCGACGGATCGACGGTGTCGGTCGAGGACTCGGGGGCGGGCACCCCGAGCTCGATGCGCTGGATCTCGGCGCTGGTGGCGAGGATCACGTCGCCGACGACCGGCTGCCCGCCGACGCCGATGCGCACGGGCCCCTCGACCGCATAGAGCCCGTAGCGCGGCGAGCGCACGATGACGCGGGCGATGTCGCCCTCTGACACCTCGGCGAGCGCCTCGCGGATGCGCGCGACGTCGCGACGCGTACGGGCCGAGGTGAAGATGTCGAGCGTGCGTTCGTCCATGCCTTCAGCGTAGCCAGGGCCGGCGACGTCAGTCGGCCTCGATCCGCTCGATACGGGCGACCAGGCCCGCGCGCTTCGGCGAACGCGCCGGCAGCATCTCGAGGCACAGGCGCAGCACCTCGACGTCGTCGCGCCCGTCGGCGGTGTCGGCGTAGGCGAGCAGCACGTCGATGCCCGCCTCGGCCATCAGCGCCTCGCGCAGCGCCCGGCTCACCGACTCGCGCACCTCGATCACCCCCGGGGCGGTCGAGTCGGGCAGCACCGGCCCCGGGTAGGCGGCGAGCGCGACACGGTGCGCGCCGCGATCGAGCAACGACACCACCTGCTGCACGTCGGTGTCGAGCGCGCACGACAGTCGATAGGGCCGGGATGCCGGGACGCACCGCGGCGCGACCGACTCGATCACGCGCCGCAGGCGCACCATCTCGGGCCGCAGCGTCTCGACCGCGGGATGCCCGTAGACCGCTTCGCTGAGCGCCTCGGCCGACAGTCCCTCGCGATGCACGGCGAGCAGCAGCAGGATCTCGGCGTGGCGCGCGCTGAGCTCGACGGCACGCGATCCGACCTCGAGCAGGGCGCGGTCGCGGCCGAGGATCCGCAGCAGCGTGCGCGCCGGCGCCGACCGACGCGGCGGGGGCGCGGGGCGGGCCCTCAGCCGCGCGACGAGGATCTCGCTCTCGATGGCGCGGGCCGTGGCATCCACGAGCAGCTGGGCCTGCGGGGTGACGGCCTCGGGACCGCCCGTGACGTCGATGACCCCCAGCAGACGCCGCGTCTCGGGGTCGTGCACGGGCGCTGCGGTGCACGACCAGGGCTGCACGAGACGGTTGAAGTGCTCGGCGTCGCGGATCTGCACCGACCGGTCGAGAGCGATGGCGGTGCCGGGAGCCGAGGTGCCTACCGCGCCCTCCGACCAGTTCGCGCCCGCGACGAACCCCATCTCTCCGGTGCGCGACCGCACGCGACGGTCGCCCTCGACCCACAGCAGACGGCCCGACGCGTCGCCGACGGCGACGATCACCCCCGACTCCTCGACGGTGCCGGGCAGCAGCAGCGACCGCACCATCTGCATGACACCGGCGAGCGGGTGGGCCCGGCGGTAGTCGTCGAGCTCGTCGTCGGTCAGTTCGAGCGCCGGCAGCCCCTCGACACCGACGAGGGATGCCAGCGACCGCCGCCACGACTCGCGCACGAGGGGGCGCACGTCGTCGAGCCGCCGATCGTCGTTGCCGGCGACGAGCTCGTCGTGGGCACGCGCGATGAGCAGACGCGAGGTCTCGGGAGAGACGGCAGGACGCGACCACGGAGAGGACACGGGACTCCCATCGGCGGTGACGGTGGTCGCCCCCAGTGTAGGGCGGCGGAGTGCGGGGCGGGAGGGGGCGCGAGGGGGCGCGAGGCAGGCCGCCGCAGATCTCGATGCGCCCTGGCCGCGACACGAGATCCACCCCTGACTGCGCGAGCGGCCCCGGGAGAGGTTCCCGGGGCCGCTCGCGCATGCGCCGCCGACTCATCCAACGCGGTGGCGCCTCCGGACCCCCGCGACGACCGCCGCACCGACGACGAGCAGACCCGATGCCAGCGTCAGAGCGGTGACGGGCGACGCCACGCCCGTCGCAGCCAGCCGATCCGGCAGGGCTGTCGCCCTCGCAGTCGCCGCTCGCGACGCGACCAGGTTCGCGGTCACGGCGGGCCCCGACGACGTGGGCGAGCCCTGCGACGCCGCCGACTCGGGCGCCGGCGCGATCTCGACGACGACGGAGGTCGAGAACGGCGCCCCGAAGAAGTCGTCGCCCGAACCGTTGACGGTCACGGTCCCGGCCCGGGACCAGTCGACCGCCGCGACGTCCCACGTCACCGCGGCATCCGGACCGTCGCCCGACGCGTATACCGGGACGACGGTGGCCGGAAGAGCGGGCTCGGTGCCGGCGACCGTCTGCATGCTCGAGAGGGGCGTGATCGACAGGATGTCCTCGGGAACGAGCGGGACGCTGTCAGAGGTCAGCCACTGCGTGAGGGTACGGCTGAGGTCGCGGTGGGAGACCTCGCTCGCCAACGAGATGAAGTCCGACGTGACCACGGTCGACGTGGCATGCGTCTTGGTCCACGCTTTCATGACCTCGTCGAACCCCTCGGGGCCGAGCGCGTTCATGAGCGCGCTGTAGACGTATGAGGCGCGGATGTACGTCTCCCAGCTGTACACCTGGGTGGGACTGGTCCACCCCACCACCGGGTTCCGCCAATCCTTCGGTGGGTCGGCGGTCACCGCGTCCTGAGCAATCGTGCGCGGATCGTCGCCTTGTCCCAGCGCGTCGTACGTGTAGTAGGACTCGAAGAAGACCGCCCCACCTTCGTTCAGCCAGATCTCCGACCAGGTGCGGGCGGTCACCGAGTTCCCCAACCACATGTGCGTCAGCTCGTGCAGCAGAATCGTGGGATAGATCGACCCGTCGAAGAACGGACGGTCCTGCGTCTCGAGGGCGTAGCCGACGCCGGCACGATCGTAGATGAGGCCGAGGCTCTCGCCCGGGTAGGGCCCGAGCTTCGTCTCGAGCCAGTCGATCATGGGCGTGATCTGACTCCTCATGTTCTCGACGTGGGCTCGCGTTCCTTCGTCCAGGCCCGAGTCGATGAACGACCACTCGGGCACGACGCGTCCGCTGGCCAGCGTGATCGACGACTCCTCGACGTCGAGGTGTCCGATCGCGAGCACGAGCGACGACGACGACATCGGCACGCCGATGTCCCACGACCAGCGCGTCCGGTCGGTGCCGACGGGCGTGCGACCGGTCAGGTTTCCGCTGCTGGCGACGCTGAGAGCCCGGCCGTCGGTCTGGGTCGGCGCCGTCACGTCGATGTCATAGGTGGCCTTGTCGCGCACCGCATGATTGCCGGGGAACCACGCCATCGCCCCCACAGGTTGGCCGAGGGCGACCACGCCAGCGCCCGATGGCATCCATCCCTCCTTCGCGTTGTCGGGGTCGATGTGCACGATCGGCGCGCCGTGATACGACACGACGACGGTGAACCTTCCGTCCACCGCCGTCGTCGGGGTGACGACGAGCTTGTGCAACGTCGCCGCAGCGTCGTCTTCACGGGAGAAGGAGGCGCTTCGTCCGTTCACCGAGACGCCGTCGACCGTGAGGCCCTCGAAGTCCAGACGGATGCTGTCGAGCGGTGCCGCCGCGACCGCGGTGATCGTCGCGACGACCGAGACGTCGTCGCTCGCGCGGTAGTCCATGTCGATGTCGTAGCGCTCTACGTCGAAGTCGAACGTGCCCACGTGGGGGAAGACGTCGGCCGCGGGCGGCGGAAGAGTCGGCTCGGCGAACGCCGCGGGCGACAGCGTGCCCCCGACGACGATGAGCACGGCGGATACGGCGGCGGCGCCCGCCAGGCGCCAGAAGGGTCGGGTGAGGTGCATGGGGGGCCTGTTTCTCTGGGAATCCGTCGGGAGAGGATGACGTGCCGAGGCGCACCTGGACGTCGATTGCGGAACACCGAGAAAAATTCATCTCGCGGAAGCGAGGATAGGCAGGAAAAGTTTCGCGAAGATTACCTCCGACGCATCAGTTTGACATCGATGCGTCAGCGTCCCGCGAGCGAGGCAGGCACGTGCGGATCAGCCGCGAGCGGCCCACCACTCCCGCAGCCGCTTCTCGGCCTCGTCCTCGCCGACCATGCCCTCGTCGAGGCGCAGGTCGAGCAAGAAGCGGTAGGCCTCGCCCACCTCGCGCCCGGGCCTCAGCCCCAAGACCTGCTGGATCCGGTTGCCGTCCAGCTCGGGACGGATCGCGTCGATCTGCTCCTGCTCGCGCAGCGCGGCGATGCGCGCCTCGATGTCGTCGTAGGCGGATGCCAGGCGCTGCGCCTTGCGCTTGTTCCGCGTGGTCACGTCGGCCCGGGTGAGGATGTGCAGACGTTCGAGCTCGTCGCCCGCATCGCGCACGTACCGGCGCACCGCCGAGTCGGTCCAGGCGCCCTCGGCGTAGCCGAAGAACCGCAGGTGCAGCTCGACCAGGCGGGCGACCACCGTGGTCGTCGCCGCGTCGAAGCGCATCGCCTGCAGGCGCTTGCGCGCCATGCGCGCGCCCTTGATGTCGTGGTGATGGAACGTCACCCCGCCGCCCGGCTCGAGACGCCGGGTGGCGGGCTTGCCGATGTCGTGCAGCAGCGCCGCCAGCCGCAGCGGCACGTCGGGGGCGGCATCCGGGTGCCTCTGCTTCTCGAGCGCGATCGCCTGGCGCAGCACGGTGAGCGAGTGCTCGTAGACGTCTTTGTGGTGGTGGTGCTCGTCGACCTCGAGCCGCAGCGCCGGGATCTCGGGCAAGAACTCGTCGATCAGGCCCGTCTCGACGAGGATCCGGATGCCACGCACCGGGTCGTCGGTCTGCAGCAGCCGCACGAGCTCGGCCTGCACGCGCTCGGGACTCACGATCTGAAGGGTCGCGCGCAGGTCGGCGATGGCATCCTGGGTCGCCGGATCGACGTCGAACTCGAGCTGCGACGAGAACCGGGCGGCGCGGAGCATGCGCAACGGGTCGTCTCCGAAGCTGACGGCGGGGTCGATGGGGGTGCGCAGACGCCCCGCGACGAGGTCTTCGACGCCCCCGGTGGGGTCGACGAGCGTGCGCGACGGCACCCGCAGGGCCATCGCGTTGACCGTGAAGTCGCGTCGGGTCAGGTCGGCCTCGAGCGTGTCGCCGAACTCGACGGTGGGCTTGCGGGTGACGCCGTCGTAGCTGTCGGCGCGATACGTGGTGATCTCGACCTGCTCGCCCTGCACGCGGGCGCCGATGGTGCCGAAGGCGCGGCCGACGTCCCACTGCACCGACGAGACGGGCGTGACGAGCGCCAGGATCTCATCGGGACGGGCGTCGGTGGTGAAGTCGAGATCGTGGGTCGCCCGCCCGAGCAGCGCATCGCGCACGGGACCGCCGACGATCGCGAGGTCGCGCCCCGCGTCGGCGAACACCCGGGCGAGCGTCGACACCACGGGATGATCGGCGAGCGCGCCGAGGCGCGCGACACCCTCGGCCATGTTGAGCATGCCTTCGAGCCTATCCGGGGGCGCCGGGAGAGGTTGTCGGCGAGAGCGGCGCCCAGATGCAGCACGCACGGGGCACATGCCACCCCTCGAGGCACACGACACCGCACCAGCCCCATCGTTCATGCAGACCCGCACGCACCACCCCCGCACCAGGGCAGGCGCACGGTGCTCTCAGTCGTCGGCGAAGCCCACGAAGCCGGTCACGATGAGCTCGCGCACCCGCGGCAGCACATCGGCCCGCAGGGCGGCGGCATCCACGTCGAGCAGCTGCGCGATCGCGTCGACCAGCACGCCCAGCGGCAGGTCGCCGTCGCAGGCGCCGACGAGCGCCGCGAGCGCCGGGTCGACCTCGACGGTGCGCGCGAAGCCGCCGCCCTGCCGCAGCTCGATCACCGACGGCGCCTCTTCTCCGGGGCGGTGGTGGCGTGCCTCGGTCACGTCAGGGGCCGCGCGCAGCGTCGAGGAGGACAGGCCGTCGTCGTCGAGCAGCGCCGCGCGATCGTGAGCCTCGAGGCAGGCGGCCAGGTGCGGGCCGAACGCCGACTCGCCGCCGCCCGGCACCCGCTCGAACCGCGCCAGCGTCGGGGCGCCGGCGAGCGGCCGCCGCAGCAGCACGTACCCGAAGCCGATCCCCGTCACGCCGCGCCGGTCGAAGTCGTCGAGCCACGCGTCGACGAGGCGGGCATAGGCGGGCGTGCCGGGGAGGGTCCCGCCGTCGCGCACCCACAGCTCGGCGTAGGCGAGCGGGTCGAGCACCTCGCGTTCGACGATCCACGCGTCGAGGCCGTCGCCGGCCCAGGCCCGCACACGATCGAGACCCGACTCGCCGTCGCGGTACTCCCAGTTGCCGAGCGACTGCGCGACCCCGCCCGGTTCGAGGTGAGCGGAGACCCCTGCGACGACGGCCGCGACGAGCGCATCGCCCTCGAGCCCTCCGTCGCGGTACTCGTACGCCGGCACGCCCTCGACGCGCGGGGTGATGACGAACGGCGGGTTCGACGCGATCCGGTCGAACCTCTCACCCCGCACCGGCTCGAACAGCGAGCCGTGCCGCGTCTCGATGCCGTCGACGTCGTTCAGCAACGCGTTCAGCCGCGTGAACCGCAGCGCCCGCTCCGAGATGTCGGTCGCGACGACACGGTCGACGAGCCGCCGAAGCCGCAGGGCCTGGATGCCACACCCCGTGCCCAGATCGAGTGCGGTGCGAGCGCCCCGCGTGAGCTGCAGACGCGCCAGGGTCTGCGACGCCCCGCCGACGCCGAGCACGTGGTCCTCGGGCAGCGGACCCCCGAGCGCGGCCTCGTCGAGGTCGCTCGCGATCCACCACTCCACCTCTCCGTCGGCGTCGGCGAACGCCTGCGGCCGCACCAGGACGGTCGGCCGCACCGTGTCGTCGTCCACCTCCACCAGGCCGAGCGCCCCGGCACCGTCGACCCCGAGGCGGGGGAGCGCGGCATCCGCCTCGTCCCGGCCGACCGGCAGGCCCAGCGTCCAGAGCCGTCCGAGCACGGCCAGCGCGTCGGTGCGCCCGTCCAGCGCCCGTCGCGCGGGCCCGCGCACGCCCCGCGCCGCCGCATCGTCGGCCCGGGTGCCCCACGCCGCGCGCAACGCCGCGCTGGCGTAGCCCGCGGCGCGCAGATCGTCGGCGAGAAGTGGGCTCAGGGCGGCGTCGGGTTCGGGAAGCACCGGTCCATTCAACCGTCTGGGCGAGGCTATCGGGGGGCTCCGAGCGAGGCAGGCCTAGACTCGTCGCGATACGTGGCCCCGACAGCCCCGATTCGACGCTCGTATGACCGTGACCTCACTGCCTCCGGGCTCTCCCGTGCCGCGGCGCCCCCTCACGCGCCGGCTCCTGGCGACCCTGGCCGTCGCGGCGCTCGCGTTCGGCGTCGTCGTGCCCGCGGCCGCCGCGTCGGCCGCGACGCCGACCCCCTCGCCCACGGCGAGCCCGAGCCCGGCCAGCCTCGCCCTGGCGCCGGGGGCGAACGGCATCCTGCGCCCCAACGAGCCCCTCACCGCGGTGGCGACCGTGCAGAACCCGGGCACATCGGCCACGGCCGCGGGCACGGTGACGTTCTCTTTCAGCACGACGCCGCTGCGCGATCGCACGGCCCTCGAGCGGTGGCTGAGCGGCGACACGTCGGGCGTAGCCCTGCAGCCGGTGGGCACGGCGGCCCTGGATGCCGTCTCCCCGGGCGCTCAAGCCTCGGCGACGCTGACGGTCGCCCCCACCGACCCGGCGCTCGCGGGTCGTGGCCCCGGCGTCTACCCCCTGCTCGCCCAGGCCGGGATCGGCTCGACGCTCGGGGCGACGAGCGTCGTCGTCGTGCCGAACGACGCCGCACCCGCCGCACCCGTGGCCCTGGTCGTGCCCATCACCGCGAAGCCGCTCAGCGAGGGCCTGCTCACCGCGAGCGAGCTGGCCGCGCAGACAGCCGTCGACGGGCCCCTCACGGCCGAGCTCGACGCCGTCGACGGAACCAACGCGACGTTGGCCGTCGACCCCGCCATCCCGGCGGCGATCCGGGTTCTCGGCACCTCGGCGCCGCCCACCGCGGTCGCCTGGCTGCAGCGGCTGCTCGCTCTTCCGAACGACCGATTCGCGCTGCAGTTCGGCGATGCCGACCTCGCCGCGCAGGTGTACGCCGGGGTCACCGCCCCGCTGGCACCGACCTCGCTGCTGTCGTACATGAAGGCGTCCGACTTCACGTCGCCCGCGCCCGCCGTCTCGGCGGTGTCGACGCCGGCGCCCACCTCGTCGCCGACGCCCGGCAGCCCCGCGCTGCCCGACCTGTCGACCCTGCTCGACATCGGCGCCGCCACCGGCCACACGTACTGGCCCGCGACCGGCAGTGCCGGATCCGCCGTCGTGTCGGCGCTCGGGGCTCAGGGCACGGCCGACAGCCCCGCACGGGTGCTCGTGCCCACGAGCGTGGTGAGCAGCGGGCCCGACTCCACCGTCGCGGCCGCGGCGACCTCGTCGGGCGTCGAGACGGCCGTGTACGACACCCGCGTCTCGGCGGCGCTCACGGCGGCCGCGGGCCAGAGCGACGCCACGCTGCGGGGCGCGTCTCTCGCGGACGCGCTCGCCTACCTGACGTTCGCGCGCGCCGAGGCCGGCGGCAGGCCCGTGCTGGCCGTGATCGACCGCGGTGTCGACCGGTCGCGCGCGAGCCTGCGGGCCGCGGTGACGACGGCGCTCGGGTCCCCGGGCTCGACCGCGGTGTCGCTCGACGGCGCCCTGGCACAGCCCCGCACCGCGGTGACCCTGAGCGACGTGGCTGCCGACGCCACCCGGGTCGCCGATGTCTCGGCGCTGCTGTCCGACGAGCAGAGCATCGCGCGCTTCGCGACCATCCTCAGCACCCCCGAACTGCTCACCGGGCGCGAACGGGCCGAGATGCTGCAGGTGCTGAGCGTGTCGTGGACCGGCGACGCCGCACGCCAGACCATGACCGCGCATCGGGCGGCGACCCAGCAGACGCTCGGAGCGGTCGGCATCCTCTCGTCCGACTTCCGTCTGGTCAGCTCGAGCGCGCCGCTGCGCCCGTGGGTGCGCAACGATCTGCCCTGGCCCATCACGGTCGACATGCGCGCCCGCCCCAACGACGTGCGCCTGCGCGTGCAGGCCGACACGCGCATCCAGGCGCAGGCCTCGGCGAACACGCGCGTCGAGGTGCCCGTCGAGGCCCGCATCGCGAATGGCGAGGTGACCGTCGGCCTGCAGCTGTACAGCCCGACCGGAGAACGCATCGGCGCCCCCCAGCGGGTCGACGTCGAGGTGCGCGCCGAGTGGGAGAACATCGGCCTCGTCATCGTCATCGTGCTGGTGGTCGTGTTCATCGGCGTCGGTGTGGGTCGTCAGATCGGTCGTCGGCGGGCCGCGCGGCGCGCGCGCGACACCCCGGATGCCATGCCCTCGGGCCCCACGGACGGCGATGACGTGGCCGCCTCTGCCGAGGCTTCCGCGGACGCCGGAGCCTCCGCGTCTGCGGAGACTTCCGCGTCGGTCGAGACCTCCGGGTCCACCGCCGCAGGGGAGGCGACCGCACCGGGTCGGGGTGACGACGCGACCGACGGGGATCACCCGCCGGACTCCACGATCGCCGAGGGGGGCGATCACACGACCGGGCCCGCGCCCACCGACTCCGCGGCCGAATCAGCGGCCGACGACGCTGGAGAATCAAGCCCTGCAGAGGAGACCCGTTCGTGAGCAGTATCGGCCGCGCGAGCGTGCTCATCGGCGCTGGGACGATGGTCTCGCGCGTGACCGGCCTGCTGCGCACAGTGGTGCTCGTGGGTGCCATCGGCGCGGTGTCGAGCGCGGGCGACGCGTTCGCCGTGGCGAACCAGCTGCCGAACAACATCTACGCGATCATCTCGACGGGTCTGCTGACGGCCGTGGTCGTGCCGCAGATCGTCAAGGCGGCCGCTCACGTCGACGGCGGGCGCGCGTTCATCTCCAAGCTGTTCACCCTCGGAACCGTCGGCCTGCTCGTGGCCACGGTGCTGGCGGTCGCGGCAGCGCCCCTGCTGGTGAACCTCTACGCCAGCAAGTTCACCGACGACCAGCTGGCGCTGTCGACCGCGTTCGCCTACTGGTGCCTTCCTCAGGTGTTCTTCTACGGTCTCTATGCACTGCTCGGCGAGATCCTCAACGCCCGGCGCGTCTTCGGTCCGTACACGTGGGCGCCCATCGTCAACAACATCGTCTCGATCGTCGGGTTCGGCGCGTTCATCATGCTGTTCGGCGGCCCCCTCGAGAGCGTCGACCGGTGGACCCCCGCGTCGATCGCCGTGCTCGCGGGCACCGCGACCGGCGGCATCGTGGTGCAGACGGTGGTGCTGCTGTTCTTCTGGCGGCGTGCGGGGCTGCGGCTCCGCCCCGACTTCCGCTGGCGCGGCGTGGGGCTCGGGAGCATCGGGCGACTCGCCGGATGGACCTTCCTGATGGTTCTCGCGGGCCAGCTCGCGGGCATCGTGCAGACCAACGTGCTGTCGGGGGCGTCGGGCAACGACCCCGCGATCTTCGCGTCGCAGAACGCCTGGCTCCTGTTCATGCTGCCGTACTCGATCATCGTCCTCTCGATCGGAACGCCGTACTTCACCCAGCTCAGCGAGCACGCCACCGCCGGGCGGCACGACGAGGTGCGCGCCGACATCGGGCGCAGCATCCGCATCCTCGGACTCTTCATCGTCGCCGCCACCGCCGCGCTGGCCGTGGCCGCGGTGCCGGCGACGCGCATCTTCACGAAGAGCGCCGAGCAGGCGCAAGCAGCCGCCCCGGTGCTGTTGTGCTACCTCGTCTCTCTCATCCCGCTGGCCGTGCTCTTCGTCGTCCAGCGGACGTTCTACGCCTACAACGACACCCGCACGCCCTTCTTCTTCACGCTCCTGCAGTGCCTCCTCGTCGCTGGCGGCGCGATCGCGGCCGATGCTGCCCTCGACCGCGCCGAGCTGGCGGCGGGGGTCGCCCTGACCCAGTCGTTCGCCAGCCTCGTCCAGGTGGTCGTCGCATCGATACTGCTGCATCGGCGACTCGGCAGCATCGATCTGTCCACATGGATGCCACCCCTCCTCCGCTTCGTGGCGGCCGCCGTCCCGGCGGCGGGCGCGGGCTGGGCGACGTTCCTGCTGCTGGGCGGGCCGTACGGATGGACGACGTCGGCCCAGCTCGCGGGTGCCCTCGGCGCGGCCATCGTCGGAACGGTCGTGCTGGCGGTGTACCTCGGCATCCTCGCGATCTTCCGCACCCCCGAGCTGGCACCCGCGATGGCTCTCGCTCGACGGTTCCTCCCCAAGCGCTAGCCCCAGGCCCCTGGAATACCCCGGGGCTAGCATGGGTTTCATCCGACGGCATCAACGAAGGGAAGGCGCTACCGTGCGTCACGTCATCATCATCGGGTCGGGCCCGGCCGGCTACACCGCCGCCATCTACGCCGCCCGAGCCAACCTCGAACCCCTTGTCGTCGCGAGTTCCGTCGAAGCCGGCGGAGACCTCATGAACACGACAGAGGTCGAGAACTTCCCGGGTTTCCCCGACGGCATCCAGGGTCCCGATCTCATGGCCAAGATGCAGGCCCAGGCCGAGCGCTTCGGAGCCGAGGTGCTGTACGACGATGTCGTCTCGCTCGAGCTCGACGGCCCCGTCAAGAAGGTCGTCCTCGGCAGCGGCAAGACGCACGAGGCGGCCTCGATCATCTATGCGACCGGATCCGCCTATCGCAAGCTCGGACTCGAGGGCGAAGAGCGCCTCTCGGGCCGCGGCGTGTCGTGGTGTGCGACGTGCGACGGGTTCTTCTTCCGCGACCGCACGATCGCGGTCGTCGGCGGAGGCGACTCGGCGATGGAAGAGGCCAACTTCCTGACCAAGTTCGCCTCGAAGGTCTACGTCATCCACCGCAAAGACGCGCTGCGGGCCTCGAAGATCATGCAGGAGCGCGCATTCGCGAACCCGAAGATCGAGTTCGTCTGGAACAGCGAGGTCGCCGAGATCCTGGGCGACGAGGCCGTCAACGGCGTGCGTCTCCGGTCGACGGTCGACGGGGCAGAACACGACCTGCCGCTGGACGGGCTCTTCGTCGCGATCGGCAACGACCCCCGCACGCACCTCGTGCACGACAAGCTCCAGCTCACCGACCAGGGCACCATCTGGGTCGACGGACGCTCCTCGCGGACGTCGGTCGACGGGGTGTTCGCGGCGGGAGACGTGATCGACCCGACGTACCGTCAGGCCATCACCGCGGCCGGCAGCGGCACCGTCGCCGCACTCGACGTCGAGCACTTCCTCGCCGCTCGTGGCGAGGCCGGACAGCCGGCGGTGGCAGAGAGCCCGATCGAGGGGCTTCCCGACGCCGCGGTGGTGTGAGGAACAATTCCGCGCTTCCCGGCGTTCACCGGGAGTAACGCTTCCATCTAAAAGGAGACAAGCACAATGACCGCTAAGGCGACGACCTCCGCGACCTTCGAGCAGGACGTCCTGCAGGCCGAGGGTCCCGTTCTCGTGGACTTCTGGGCCGAGTGGTGCGGACCGTGCCGCATGGTCGCCCCGGTTCTCGACGAGATCCAGTCCGAGAACCCCGACAAGATCACCATCCTGAAGCTCAACGTCGACGAGAACCCCGACCTCGCGATGAAGTATCAGATCACGTCCATCCCCGCGATGAAGGTGTTCCAGGGCGGCGAGGTGAAGACGACCATCATCGGCGCCAAGCCCAAGTTCGCTCTCGAGCAGGATCTGCAGCCGTTCCTCGGCTGACGCTCTCCGCTCCAGACGAAGTCCCCCGCGCCCGTGTCGGCGCGGGGGACTTCGTCATTGCGTCGAGAGACGCCTCAGACGGCGTCCAACCGCACGTTGGCGTCCCACCGGCGGTGCGGCTCGTCTTCGCCGAGGATGCGCCACACGGCGGGAGTGAGCGGGGGATGGTCGAGGGCGATCTGACGAAGCACTCGATAGTTGCGCGCCTTCGTCGGACGCACGCCGCCGTTCTCGGCGATGTTCTCGGCGCGCAGGGTCAGGACGACGAGCTCGTCGACCGTCGGAAGATCGTCCATGAACTCCCACGGATCCTCGCCGCCGCGCAACCTCTCATGGATGAGCACCGACAGCTCGTCAGTCGCCTCGGCGCGCAGCAGCTCGAGACTCGCCCGGCGACGCGGGCCCTCTTCTTTCGCCGTCACTCATCCAGGGTACGTCGAGGCATCGACATCGAGGGCCGTGCACACCCGCGGGCCGACACTGACGAGGATCTCAGCCCGTGTACCCGTCCTCGCCGAGAAGAGCGAGGATGCGATTCAGATCCTGAATGCTGGCGAAATCAATGCTGATCTGGCCTTTTCTGGCCGTGAGAGAGACCCTCACCTTGGTGTCGAACCGGTCACCGAGACGATCAGCGACATCGTCGAGACCGGAGCGACGGCTACCCGCCTTCGGCTTCTGCCGGACGGGGATCACGCCCGGCATCTTCGCCGCCGCTTCGGCGGCGCGCACCGAGAGATCTTCGTTCACGATCTTGTCGGCCAGCTTGAGCATCTCATCGGGCTCATCGAGCGACAGGATCGCCCGTGCATGCCCGGCCGACAGAACACCCGCCGCGACGCGCTGCTGCACCGGGACGGGCAGACGCAGCAGACGGATCGTGTTGCTGATCTGCGGACGGGAACGTCCTATCCGCGTCGCGAGCTCTTCCTGGGTGATCCCGAAGTCTTCGAGCAGCTGCTGGTAGGCAGACGCCTCTTCGAGCGGGTTCAGCTGCGACCGGTGCAGGTTCTCGAGAAGGGCATCGCGCAACAGATACTCGTCGTCGGTCTCGCGGATGACCGCGGGGATCGACGTGAGTCCGGCCTCGCGCGACGCGCGCGTCCGACGCTCACCCATGATGAGCTCATAGGTACCGTCGCCCTTGTCGCGCACGACGACGGGCTGGAGCACACCGAACTCGCGCACCGAGTGCACGAGCTCAGCGAGATCGTCGGGGTCGAAGTGCGTGCGCGGCTGGCGAGGGTTGGGAACGATCGTGTTCGGGTCGATCTGCACGAGCCGGGCACCCGGCACGGCGACCAGGTCATCGGCCGGGGGAGTGGCATCCTCGGTCGCCGACTTCTGGGATGCCGCTCCCTCGGGAAAGAAGACATCGACAGGCCGCGCCTCTGAAGGCTCAGCCGTGGGGATCAGAGCGCCGATTCCACGCCCCAGACCGGTTCTCTTCGCCATCAGGAATCCTTCGTGGTCGTGTCGCGGCCGATGATCTCGACGGCAGCCTCGCGATAAGCGATCGCGCCGGCTGATTGGCCATCGTACGCGATGACCGTCTGCCCGAAGCTCGGCGCCTCGGACACTCGGACGGAACGCGGGATGACCGTGTCGAGCACTTCATCGCTGAAGTGGGAGCGTACTTCGTCCGCGACCTGCTGAGCGAGACGGGTACGCCCGTCGTACATCGTCAGAAGGATCGTCGAGACGTGCAGTGCGGGGTTCAGATGCTTCTGGATCATCTTCACGCTGCCGAGGAGCTGGCTGAGCCCCTCGAGCGCGTAGTACTCGCACTGGATGGGGATCAGAACCTCATCGGCGGCGGTGAAGGCGTTGATCGTCAACAACCCCAGGGAGGGTGGGCAGTCGATGATCACGAAGTCGAGGTGGTTACCGTCGGCCTCGAGGTAGTCCCGCAGCGCACCGCGCAGCCGGTGTTCACGAGCGACCTGTGACACGAGCTCGATCTCTGCGCCGGCGAGGTGAATCGTGCTCGGCGCGCAGAGGAGGTTGGGGCTCTCGGGGCTGGTCTGGATGATGTCTGCCAGCGGGAACTCGTCGATCAACACGTCGTAGACACTAGGGGTGTCCGCATTGTGGGGGACACCCAGGGCGGTGGAGGCGTTTCCCTGCGGGTCGAGATCGATGACAAGGACGCGGGCACCGAGGGAGCTCAGAGCCGCGGCGACATTCACTGCCGTCGTGGTCTTCCCTACTCCACCCTTCTGGTTCGACACCGTGAACACGCGAGTGCGACCAGAGAGCTTGATGTCGACCGCTTCGAGAGCGCGACGGCGGGCCGAAAGATCCGCGATCTCGCGTGCAATGGGAGAGTCATCGAAGGACGTGGAGGTGGACGCCTCTTCGGAATGTTTCACGTGAAACGCTCTCCCTCATCGCCGCCGAGTACTCCGGTCAGTCTACCCGTCGAGGGTCGTCGTCGAGGGCTGCTCTCCCAGGCGGGGGACAGTGACGGCATCCTCCACGACCGGGCCCCGCGACCTCGCGCGACTGCGTGGTCACACACTCGGGAGGAGTGTGGTGCCGTCATCCCACCCTGTCTTCATCGCTGCCTCGCGTCTGCGGTGTCGCAGCGCGTGTGCGGTGTCACCTTGTACCTGCACGCGCCGCAGGCCACAGTGTGAGGAAAGGCGGCGAAGGTACCCGCGGGCCCGGCCGCCTCACACACGAACGTACGGGGGAGTGCGCAAACCGGGCGGCGATGCGTGTCGCGTCGCGTTGGCGTGCGAAGCGGCGAGGTCGGCTGCCGAGCCCTCAAGAGTACGGCCAAGCCATCGGCGGGCGCGCGCGGCCATGCTTTGCCATGACCTGTCCTTCCCGACTGGCACCGATGTTTCACGTGAAACGCTGCACCGATGGCGGCCGGCGATCCTCGCCAGCGCGTCACGAAGATCTGACGCTTGGCGTATCGCACGCGTCGGCCGCGACTCGGATCATGCATTCGCAGCTGCACGCCCGCGCTCACGGCGGCATACAGGATCGAGATCGAGCTGCAGCTTGTCTACGAGGTGTCAGATGAGCGAGCGGGGGCGTGCTCCGATCGTCGCCGGCCAATGCGAGACCAGGGACGTTCTCAGCGCAGCCTCAGGTGGCCGCGCGTTCGCAACCTCGCACGTGCAGCGGTTCTTCGCGAAGAAGTAGCCCGAAGAGCTTCCGAAGAAGCAAGCGCCGGAGGCGGCGTCAGATGGTAGCTCCTTATACAGACGACGCTCGTTCGGGGATACGCGAGCGAGCCGGCGTGTCTCCTGTATGCCCCTGCGCTGACCGGCTCACCGCCGAGCACACCGCACAGTCAGCACAATACTCACTGCATAGACCCGCCCCTCGGAGACGCACGGGAGAAGTTGCCACCGGCGCGAAGACGAAGTCATGAGGTCCGCTCCCTGCCCGCTAAACGAGACACGACGCTCGGTCTCGAGAGATACGGTTCACGACGCCTCGTCATTGTGCACTCCCGGTGACGTCTACTCGACGCTGGGAGGGTTCTCGGAGGTTCAGGTGGTGCCACCGACATCCACGTTCATCACGATAGAAGCCGCGACGATCTGCGCGTCTACGCGAGTACACGCGAAGGGGATGGGAAGGATCCGTACTCCCTGGCCTGGCAGCGTACGAGGAGGTCATACGCCGACCTCGATGAGTGTTTCACGTGAAACATTGCTGGCGTGGATCAGCATTGACGGCTCACGCCTCTTCGATGGGGAGGTCCCGTGAATCTCATCGCTGGCTGCCCGCGCTCTTGCCGCGGCCGCCGACATTCGCTCTCGCCACAGCCGCCCGCGCGCGATCATGCCGCCACGGTCCATCTGCGCTTCGGACGTCGTCGTCATCCTGCGCTCTCACCGCGACAGTCACCCGCGCCACCGCTGTAGCCCTCGCCTCACCCATCGTCGAACCCCGATCCGCAAGCGACGACCGTCACCACAACGCAGACCGGAGGAATCTCGCGCCGCGACACCGGCCAGCCCAGACGAGGCAAGACATGTCTGCCGCCGCGTGTCCGCGTCCTTACGTCCATCTCGTGGACATGGCTTGCGGGAGGGGAGGTGTCCCGGCAGGGCACCTGGCGAAGACGATAGGCGAGAGCGACGCGACGGCGCGGGAGCAGCGACTACACAGATACCGGTGTTTGCACAGCTCGTCGAGTGAGATGCTGCACGGAAGCACGACGCCGGATGCGACGGCATCTGGCGTCTATCGACACGTCACACCCATCTAGGGCCGGACCAGAAGACACCCGACCGCAGCCTGAGGGGCGTCAGGTGGCGGGACGCAGGATCGCAGCAATGGTGGACGTGCTGGCCGCCGATGGTACGTCCGAGGTGAGAGCGTCAGGCATCGACCCGTGTTCCGCAGGCCACCGACGTCCGTAGTACATCGGGTCATCCTCAGGCTGGCGGAAGGAGCGGCCACACCCACGACTTCGCCGTTGGGGGAGGTGCTGCGCCTGAGCGTGAGGCTCGTCGCAATGGTGTCAGTCATCGACCCATCCCTCGATAGCCCACCCACCGCCCTGAGCCAAAGTCGCCTCCGCGGCGCCGCGCTCGATCTACCGAAACTCCGAGGCGTGTGCCACACCACAACCCGCTCTGTCACGCGCCGGCGTGAGCGAAATGTTTCACGTGAAACAAACGGTCAGCCCACCCACAACGTCCCCGCTCGCTCATCCGAGGTCGCACGTGACCGCCGACGCGATCTAGGCCGACGATCCCGCCCGCGTTCGTTCCGTTCACGAGACGATCATCGATCAACCGGAACCCCCTCGCCCACAGTGAAGCGATAAGTCGCGGCCTGAGCCACCGACCCCTCGCTTCACACCCTCTCGAAGAGCGCGATCATGGAGCCCGGCCGCTCCCGGGATCTGGTCATACCCGAGTTCGCTCAGCCGGGATGAGACAGGCCACTCACCGCAGCCGCCCCACAGAACGCCCACGACGAGCTCACGCCAGCCAGTCGGTTGAGCACGGCGGCATCGACGCTTGGGATCACACGCCCGGGTTCAGCCGCGCACACTCGAGGGCGTCGCCGGACGCTCCATGCAGACGAGACCGGGCCTCCTCTCCCATGACGGGACGACGAGGAACCCGTACGCCCGGTACAGGCCGATCGCGTCGTGTCTCCATTCCCACACCGTCAACCGCACCGGCAGATCCGACTGCGCGAGCGCAGCCTTCATGAGGGCCGAACCAACACGTCGCCCACGGGCACCAGGGTCGACCCACACACGCTTCAGCTCACGACCCGTCTCGTTCCGCTGCAGTACCGCCACACCGACGGGGACGTCATCGATCTGCGCGAGATACACGGTCGAGCGCGCGTACGCGCTCGCGGGATCATCGAGCTCACGCTGATAGCGCGCGGGAAGGATCTGCTCCGAGGCGCCGTCGATCGCGTGCTCCGCCTTCTCGAGCTCGGTACGGATCAGATACGCCGCGACCAACCGACGTACGGCTTCACGGTCGAGGGACCGCAAGAGGTCGGCCTCTCGCACGATCGTCCGATCGTTGGCGTCTGGCACAGAACCCGTCATTCATACGATCATTCCGGGCCCAGCACCCACTGGTCAACGCGGGCGACCAGCCGTCGCCCCTACGTATGTGACCGAGCGCGGCGACGATGCCGCGGCAGGCAACGACGAAGCACGAACGGAGTCAGGGGTCTCGTATGCTCAGGACATCCGACCTCTCATGACGGATCTACGCGATCGCGTTTCACGTGAAACACCCACGGTGCACTTCTGGAAGAACATCTCCAAAGGAGGCGAGCGAGGGGTACACCGCTACGAGTGACCGATCGGGGAGCACCCGCCACCGCTCCGCGTGGCTCACGCGTCACGCCTGACCACGGCCCACGACGCTCATCAGCGCCTTCGGTGTTTCACGTGGAACCCCGATCCGAATGTCATGCGGACACCGATCTCGGCCACGCTCGCACAACCCACGCACCGCCGCTTCGGGTCAGCACCCCCACAACGTCCCGTCATCGTGTCGGCAAGCACCACGCCGAACGCGCGGCATCCAACGCAACACGCACGTTCATCGTCGGCCCGCTGTGACTGGGACGGCGTGCACTCACAGAACATCTTCGCCAGAAGCGACCGACCAGAAAACGCATCGAACGGTCCGAAGAAATGAACGTCACCCGAAAGGCGGATGACGGCATCCGGACGCACTCAGCTGATCGCCGCCAGCCCCTCTGCAAGGCCACGGCACTCGTGGGGGAGCGAACGAGCATCAAACGACCAGCCGACAACGCGACGTGCCCAGACCATCACAACCCGCTCCGCGACCAGAGGATTGACCGCACGACGAACCCACGACGGCTGATACGACGGACCGCCGCGCCTACACCGACCCACGTTGGTACGAGCAGCAGATACCGTCGCATCTGACCCCGCCACTCCCACCCGCGGCGGACGGCGAGACCCCGGAGCGCGATCGCGGCCCACCGATACTCGAACACACTTACATGCGCACGTCAGCGTGTCACTGTGGCCACGAAGACGCGCGTCGGCTCGGCGATCACACCGTTACCGACGACCTCCACCGACACGGCATCCAGACCGAATCGACGAATGTGCTTCGCGGCGGCGTCGATCTCAGCCCCCACGTTCGCGCCCTTCAACAGCACCAGCCGTCCACCCGGACGAACCAGGGGAGCGGTCACGGGAAGAAGGGTGCGAAGGGCGCTGACCGCGCGTGCCGTCACGACGTCGAACACCCGGCCCTCCGCCCACTCCTCGCCGCGCATCCGCGCGACGGTGACGTTCTCGAGACCGAGGGCGTCGACCTGTTCGCTCAGCCACGTCGTTCGACGCTCCATCGGCTCGATCAGGGTGAACGACAGGTCGGGGCGAGCTATGGCCAGGACCAGTCCCGGAAGACCGGCACCCGAGCCCACGTCGGCGATCCGCCCCGTGAGAAGCGGAGCGACGACCGCGCTGTTGAGGATGTGTCGATTCCAGAGGCGCGGAACCTCCAGTGGACCGATCAGCCCCCGCTCCTCTCCGTGCCGAGCGAGCGACTCGGCGAACCGGCGGGCCAGATCGAGGCGTTCGCCGAACACCGCCGCGGCCGCAGCGGGCTCGGCCTCGAGGTCGTCAACCATTCCCCGGCTCAGCCGCGACGCAACACGGTGTGACGATCGGCGCCCTCACCGAACGACTCCGACGCGTAGCCGCGATCGGCTGCGATGTCGTGGACGAGCTTGCGCTCATAGCTCGACATCGCCGGCAGCGACGCCTGCGAGGCGCCCTCGTCGAGCCGGGAGATGGCCCGGTCGACGAGGTCCTCGAGCTGGCGCTGACGCGCATCGCGCGACCCGCCGATGTCGAGGATGAGCCGCGAGAACCGACCGGTCGAGCTCTGCACCGCCAGGCGCGTCAGCTCCTGCAAAGCCTGAACGGTGTCGGGATGCGAAAGCGTCGACAGGGCGCTGACGTCGTCGGCCTCGACCGAGACGTATGCGCGCCCGGCTCGGACGTCGAGGGCGAGGTCGCCGTCGATGTCCGCGATGTCGAGAAGCCCCTCGAGGAAGTCGGCGGCGACGTCGCCCTCCTGTTCGAGCTGCTCGTCGGTCGGGACGTGCTGGTCGGTCGTGATCTGGTCAGACGTGGTCATGATGGGCTCCGGTGGTCAGGAGGTCGTGGCGGGACCGGCGTTGCCGGTGGAACTGTCGGCCGAGCCGGGGCTCTTCGACGCCTGCTTCTTCGCGCGCTGTTTGCCGACCGGCTGCTGCCGCTTCGGCGCGGCGGCGCGAGCCCGCTCGGCCTCCTCGAGCAGACGCTGCTGTTCTGCCTCGTACTTCTCGATCGAGACGACCTTGCCGCTCGAGTCGATGGCCTTGCCCTTGCGGGCGAGACGCTCCTCGCGAGCTTTGGCCGCGTCGGAACCCGGAGTCGGCATCTCGCGGATGACGACGAACTGCTGCACCATCGTCCACAGGTTGCTGACGAACCAGTAGATGACGACACCGAGCGGGAAGAAGACACCCGAGAAGATGAACGCCAGCGGAAGGATGTAGAGCATCACCTTCTGCATCTGGTACGCCTGGCCGGTCTTCGCCTCGGGAGACAGGTTCTTCGAGATGATCTGCAGCTGGGTGAAGAACTGCGAGCCGATCATCAGCACGACGAGGGTCAGCAGGATCGCGACAGTCACCTGGCCACTGGGATCGTTCCACGCGGTGACCAGGTTGACGTGCATGGATGCCACGTCGAACAGCTTCGCGTCGAAGAACTCCTTCGTCAGCTCGGGGGTGAGCAGCCCCACACCGCCCTGGCCGACCGCGGCGTGCTTCGACACGTCGTTGAGCACGCTGAACAGGGCGAAGAAGATGGGCATCTGCACCAGGAGCGGGAGGCAGCTCGACACCGGCGTGGTGCCGTGCTTCTTGTAGAGAGCCATCGTCTCTCGGCTCATCGCCTCACGCGACAGCTGGTCGCGCTTGCCCTTGTACTTCTCCTGCACCTTGCGCAGCTCGGGGGCGATCTCCATCATCTTGCGCTGGCTCTTGATCTGCTTGACGAAGAGCGGGATGAGCGCGGCACGCACGATGAGCACAAGACCGACGATCGAAAGCACCCAGGTGATGCCGGCCGCCGGCGCCATGCCGAAGGTCGTGAAGAGCGCATGCCATCCGACGAGGACGAGTTCGACGACCCATTTCAGGGGCCAGAGGAGTGTTCCAATGAGATCCGGCACGGATCAGTCCTTTCGGGAGGGCACGACGAAACCGTGCGGAGTGAGTTCGTGGCGGAAGGCGCGGTGAGGACGGACGTCGTCGATACCACCCTGGGCCCAGGGATGGCAGCGTGCGAGCCGGGCCGCCGTCAGGGCGACCCCCTTGACGAGACCGTGCTGTTGGACCGCACCCACCGAATAGGCGGAGCAGGACGGGTAGTACTTGCAGACGTCGCCGTAGACGTGCGAGATCGTCGCACGGTAGGCGTGCAACAGGGTGAGTCCCGCGTTCCGGGGGAGGAGCGGGACGGATGCCACGACCGACGACCACGTCAGTCGTCCCTCGCCCGTGGCTGCCGTGGGAAGCGTCGATGTGCTCATGCCGCGGCCTTGCGCTGCAGACACCGCACGACCTCGGCGCGGAGCGTCGCGAAGTCGGCATCCGCCGCCGAGGGCAGCGCGCGGATGACGATCGAGGCGCCCCCGCGGACAGACGGGAGCGCCTCGGCGCACACCGCCTTGAGGCGGCGGCGAATGGTGTTGCGTGTGACCGCGGAGCCGACCTGCCGGCTCACGATGAAACCGAAGCGGGTGTCGGTGTCTTCACCCGTGTCGCCGACGTACATGACGGTGTGCGCACCGGCGCACCGGACTCCCCGTCGGACGATGGTTCTGTAATCCGATCCGCGGGTGAGTCGGTTCGGCTTCGCGAGCACCGGGCGGGTCAGGCCGAGAGTTCGGTGCGGCCCTTGGCGCGACGCGCCGACAGGATGGCGCGGCCGGCGCGGGTGCGCATGCGGGCGCGGAAGCCGTGCTTCTTGGCACGACGACGGTTGTTGGGCTGGAAGGTGCGCTTGCTCATGGGTCACTCCGGAGGTGGTGTCGCCCGATGCTCTTCTGCCGGGGACGTGGTCGGGACTGCCGTATAGGCATAAGTCAACCGACTAAGGCTACGTCGTGCGGGGCGTTAACTCAAACCGGGAGCCGACCGCCCATTATCCCCAACCTCCGTCCACACGCCTGGCAAAGACACGCGGCCGCGCCGTACAGTGGATTTGGCTCCGGGAGGGCTCCGAACTAGCGTGTCCCCGGAAGTTATCCACAGGTTCGGCGCGGCTCGTCGATCTGCCGTCGCGCCGAGATCCCGGGGGAGACATGTCATTGCACGAAGTACCCGACGTTCCCGTCTGGTCGTCCGTGCTCGATCATCTGCTCACGGACGACCGGATCACGCCGCAGCTGCACGGCTTCCTGAACCTCGCCGTGCCCCAGGGCGTGATGGGCGGGACGCTCTACCTCGACGTGCCCAACGACCTGACCGCGGCGCAGATGAACAAGCGGATGCGGGCCCCCATCATGGAGGCTCTGGCCCAGGTGCAGGGGAGCGACCCCGAGGTCAGCACGTTCCGCGTCGTCGTGAACCCCGACCTGGTCGACTCGCACATGTCGGCGCCCGCCACCCCCATCGACGTGCCGGCATCGATCCCCACGCCGAGCGTGATCGTCGATCAGATGCCCGAGCCCATCCAGCCGGCGTCGCGGAACGACACCAGGCTCAACCCCAAGTACACGTTCGACAACTTCGTCATCGGCCAGTCCAACCGATTCGCCCACGCCGCGGCGGTCGCCGTCGCCGAGACTCCCGCGAAGGCCTACAACCCGCTCTTCGTCTACGGCGACTCCGGCCTGGGCAAGACCCACCTCCTGCACGCGATCGGCGACTACGCGGCGAGCATGTATGCGGGCATCCGTGTGCGCTACGTGTCGAGCGAGGAGTTCACGAACGACTTCATCAACTCGATCGCGAACAACCGGGGCTCGGCGTTCCAGGCGCGATACCGCGATGTCGACATCCTTCTCATCGACGACATCCAGTTCCTCCAAGGTCGCGCCGAGACCCAGGAAGCGTTCTTCCACACCTTCAACACGCTGCACGACCACGACAAACAGGTCGTGATCACCAGCGACCTGCCGCCCAAGCAGCTCACCGGGTTCGAAGACCGCATGCGCAGTCGGTTCGAATGGGGCCTGATCACCGATGTGCAGGCACCCGACCTCGAGACGCGTATCGCGATCCTGCGGAAGAAGGCGCAGAGCGAGCGTCTTCTCATCCCCGACGATGTGCTCGAATACATCGCCACCGTGGTCTCGTCCAACATCCGAGAGCTCGAGGGCGCACTCATCCGCGTGTCGGCGTTTGCGAGCCTCAACCGTTCGACGCTCGACATGTCGCTCGCGCAGACGGTGCTGCGCGACATCATCGACCAGGACGACGCCAACGTGGTCTCGCCGACCGACATCATCACGGCCACCGCGCAGTACTTCAAGCTCTCGGTCGACGACCTCTACGGCTCAAGCCGTTCACAGGCGGTGGCCACGGCGCGTCAGATCGCGATGTACCTGTGCCGTGAACGCACGAGTCTGTCCTTGCCCAAGATCGGCCAGCTCTTCGGCAACCGCGACCACACGACGGTCATGTACGCGTACAAGAAGATCAGCGACCTGATGAAAGAGCGCCGGTCGATCTACAACCAGGTCTCCGAGATCACGACCCAGCTGGGACGCATGCGCTGAGCGCCCGCGTCACGAAGGGGCTCGTCCACATCCGTGGGCGCGCCCCTTCGTCGTCCTCACCCGCTGACGGGCCTCCTGAGGGCATCCAGGAGGGGTTTTGAGTAGGTTCTACACAGTGTGGAAAACCTGTGGATAACTCCCCATCTCTGCGGATGACATGTGAACTGCGGGCATCTTCCTGTGGAGGAGCGGGAGGACACCCGGGGGCCTCGACGTGTTAACACCACAGGCTCTCCGCGGTCGATCCACATCTCACACCGATGTCGTTCCCTTCTGTTAACACGCATCGCGACGCTTATCCACAGTTTCCACAGCTGTTAACAAGATGAAGATCCATAAATCTGTTAACACGCAGCCGATCACCTCGGAGGGGCGGAACCGCCGCTTCCGGGCCTCGCCCGGTCGGGCACTAGCATGGGTAAGCCATACCCGCCGTCAAGGGAGCATCCGTGAAGTTCCACGTCAATCGCGATGTGTTCAGCGAAGCCGTCTCGTTCGTGGTCAAGCTCCTGCCGCAGCGCAACCCCCAGCCGATCCTGGCGGGCGTGCTCATCGAGGCGGGCGAGAACGGTCTCACCCTCGGCGCGTTCGACTACGAGGCGTCGGCGCGCACGACGATCGAGGCGACGGTCGACGAGCCCGGCACGATCCTCGTGCACGGTCGTCTGCTCTCCGACATCGCGAGCCGCCTGCCGAACGCCCCGATCCAGATCGTGGTCGACGAAGACGGCGGCATCCTGCTCACCTGCGGCTCCGCGCGGTTCACCCTCGCGTCGATGCCGGTGCAGGAGTACCCGGCGATCCCCGAGGTCACCGGCGAGTCGGGACTGGTCCCGGCCGACGACTTCGCGACCGCGATCGCGCAGGTCGCTTTCGCCGCATCGCGCGACGACGTCACCCCGGTGCTCACCGGCGTGCAGCTCGAGGTCACCGGCACCCGTCTCAGCCTGGTCGCCACCGACCGCTACCGCGTCGCGCTGCGCGAGATCCCGTGGGATGGCGGGTCGACGGCATCCGACGAGACGATGACGGCCCTCGTGCCCGCCCGCACCCTGCAAGAGGTCGGCAAGACCTTCGCGCACGGCAGCGACATCTCGATCGCGTTCTCGGGCTCGGGCGATCGCGAGATCATCGCGTTCACCGCGGGCAACAAGACCGTGACGTCGTTGCTCATCAAGGGCAACTTCCCGCCCGTGCGCCGTCTGTTCCCCGAGCAGACCGAGCACCACAGCGTCGTCAACACCGCCGAGCTCGCCGAGGCTGTGCGTCGCGTGTCGCTGGTGCTCGACCGCTCGGCGCCCCTGCGGTTCACGTTCGGTCCCGACGGCGTGTCGATGGACGCGTCGGGAACCGAGCAGGCCCGTGCCACCGAGTCGGTCGACGCGACCCTCTCGGGCGACGAGGTCACCCTGGGCCTCAACCCGCAGTATCTGCTCGAGTCACTCGGCGCGGTGCGCAGTGAGTTCACGCGCATCACGTTCACCTCGAGCGACAACGCCAACAAGCTGAGCCCCGTGCTGATCACCCCCCAGACCTCGGTCGACAAGGGCGGCGAGGGCTCGTTCAAGTACCTGCTGCAGCCGAACCTGCTGCTGCGCTGAGCGTCGCACCCCGAGGACGTGTCCGAGGCGGCGGGTAGTCTGACTCGGTGATCGTGGAGCAGCTGGGACTCAAGGACTTCCGCAATTACGCGGTCGCCGACGTCTCGCTGGCCGGCGGCGCGAACGTGTTCGTCGGTCGCAACGGTCAAGGCAAGACGAACCTCGTCGAAGCCGTCGCCTATCTCGCCACGCTCGGGTCGCACCGGGTCTCCAGCGATGCGCCCCTGGTGCGCGACGGGGCGGATGCCGCGATCGTCCGCGCCCGGCTCGCGCACGGCGACCGCAGTGTGCTGCTCGAGCTGCAGCTCAACAGGCAGGGCGCGAACAAGGCGCGGGTCAACGGCGTCAACGTGCGTACCGCCGAGCTGCCGCGCTACGCCCAGGTCGTGCTCTTCGCCCCCGAAGACCTGCAGATCGTGCGCGGCGACCCGTCGTCGCGCCGGCGGTTCGCCGACCAGCTCATCGTCCAGCGGTCACCGCGGATGGCCGGCGTGCTCGCCGACTACGACCGCGTGCTGCGCCAGCGCACCGCGCTGCTGAAGTCGGCTCGGGCGCGTGGCATCCGCGGAGACGCCCTGGGCACTCTCGACGTCTGGGACGACAAGCTCGTCTCGCTCGGCACCGAGGTGATCGAGGCGCGGCTGGCATTGGCATCCGACCTCGCCGTACCGGTCGCGCGGGCCTACGCGGCGATCGCGGGCGCCGATCACGACCCGCGCCTCGAGTGGGCGCTGTCGGTCGGCGGCGGCGATCCCGAAGAAGACGACACGTCGGAGAGCCTCGGAGCGACGGGGCCCCTCGCCGAGCAGTTCCGTGCGGCCCTCGCGTCGCGCCGGTCGGCCGAGCTCGAGCGCGGGCTGACGTTGGTCGGCCCCCACCGCGACGATCTCGTGCTCAAGGTGCGCGGTCTTCCGGTCAAGGGCTACGCGTCTCACGGCGAGTCGTGGTCGGTCGCATTGGCTCTGCGTCTGGCGTCGGCCGAGCTGCTGCGCGCGGAGTCGCGGCTGGGAGACCCCGTGCTCATCCTCGACGACGTCTTCGCCGAGCTCGACGCCGGACGTCGCACGCGGCTGGCCGAGCTGGCGGGCGGGTACGAGCAGGTCATCGTGACGTCGGCCGTCGAAGAAGACGTGCCCGAGGGCCTGCGGGCGCACGTGGTGCGCGTCGAGGCCGGACGCATCCGTGAGGCCGACGATGAGTGACGACGAGGCCGAGCTTCCCGAGTCGGTGGCGACCTACCTGCGTCTGCGCGGGCTCGAGCCGTCGCCGTTCCGCAAGAAGCGCCGCAAGCGCCGTGTCGATGACGGCGACAACGCCCCCTTCAGCCCCGGGCGCGACCCCCGCGGTCTCGGCGACGTGCTCTCGGCCCTCACCCAGACGGCCGGCTGGGAGCCGCAGCTGGCGAGGGAGGACCTCGTGCGCACCTGGCACGACGTCGCGGGAGACGACACCGCCGCGCACACGCGTCCGGTGGCCCTGGATGCCGGGATGCTGACGGTGCAGGCCGACTCGACGGCCTGGGCGAAGCAGCTCCAGCTGATGCGTGCCCACATCCTCTCGGAGATCATCCGGCGGTTCCCCGAGGCCGGCGTCGAGTCGATCCGCTTCGTCGGACCGGACGTCCCCTCCTGGAAATGGGGGCCGAGAGCCGTTCCAGGCCGTGGTCCGCGCGATACCTACGGCTAGGCCATGATCGGAATCGGCGGGCATCGATTTATCCCCTCCTAGGGCCGTTCACGCGATTTTCGACCACCCCGCGCGGTAAGATGGAGGTTCCGACGAACCGATCTGGAGCGCGCGAACCCATGACGTCCGAAAACCCCGACAGCGTTTCCGAGGAACCCGAAGCCGCTCCCGCGAAGGTTCCCAACGAGTACGGGGCAGACGCCATCCAGGTGCTCGAGGGTCTCGAGGCCGTTCGCAAGCGCCCGGGCATGTACATCGGTTCGACCGGTGAGCGCGGTCTGCACCACCTCGTGCAAGAGATCGTCGACAACTCCGTCGACGAGGCCCTCGCCGGGTACTGCGACACGATCGACGTCACGATCCTGAGCGACGGTGCCGTCCGCGTCATCGACAACGGACGCGGCATCCCGGTCGACATGCACCGCACCGAGGGCAAGTCGACCGTCGAGGTCGTGCTGACCGTGCTGCACGCCGGCGGAAAGTTCGGCGGCGGCGGCTACGCGGTCTCGGGCGGTCTGCACGGTGTCGGCTCGTCGGTCGTGAACGCCCTGTCGACGCGCCTCGAGGTCGAGGTGCAGCGGCAGGGGCACGTGTGGCGTCAGTCGTTCCGCGACGGCGGCGTGCCGCAAGCGCCGCTCGCCCAGGGTGAAGAGAGCGACAAGACGGGCACGTCGATCACGTTCTGGCCCGACGCCACCATCTTCGACACCATCGACTTCGACTACGACACCCTGCGCACGCGCTTCCAGCAGATGGCGTTCCTCAACAAGGGACTCCGTATCTCGCTGCGCGACGAGCGTCCGCAGGCCCGCGTCACCGAGGGCGAGCCGGGTGAGGAGAAGAGCGAGCCGCGCAACGACTCGTTCTTCTACGAGCGCGGCCTCGTCGACTACGTCGAGCACCTCAACCGGGTGCGCAAGGCCGACATCGTCAACGACGAGATCATCGAGGTCGAGTCCGAAGACACCGAGCGCAAGATCGCTCTCGAGCTGGCGATGCAGTGGACCACGGCCTACACCGAGAACGTCTTCACCTTCGCGAACACGATCAACACCCACGAGGGCGGCACCCACGAAGAGGGCTTCCGCGCCGCATTGACGACGCTCGTCAACCGGTACGCGCGTGCCAACAACCTGCTCAAAGACAAGGACGACAACCTCACGGGCGAGGACATCCGCGAGGGGCTCACCGCCGTGATCTCGGTCAAGCTGTCGGAGCCGCAGTTCGAGGGCCAGACCAAGACCAAGCTCGGCAACACCGAGGCCAAGGCGTTCGTGCAAAAGGTCGTGGGCGACAAGCTCGGCGACTGGTTCGACCGCAACCCGGCCCAGGCGAAGAACATCATCCGCAAGGCCATCGACGCCGCGACCGCGCGCCTCGCCGCCCGCAAGGCGCGCGAGACGGCCCGCCGCAAGAGCGTGTTCGAGTCGGCCGCGATGCCCGACAAGCTCAAGGACTGCACGTCGAAAGACCCGTCGATCAGCGAGATCTTCCTCGTCGAGGGTGACTCGGCCGGCGGCTCCGCGGTGCAGGGCCGCGATCCCCACACGCAGGCGATCCTCGCCCTGCGCGGCAAGATCCTCAACGTCGAGCGTGCGCGCCTCGACCGCGCCCTGGGCAACAAAGAGGTGCAGGCGATGATCCAGGCCTTCGGCACGGGCATCGGCGAGGACTTCGACATGGCCAAGGCCCGGTACCACAAGATCGTGCTCATGGCCGATGCCGACGTCGACGGCCAGCACATCACGACGCTGCTGCTGACCCTGCTGTTCCGTTACATGCGCGGCCTGATCGAGGCGGGGTTCGTCTACCTCGCCCAGCCTCCGCTCTACCGGCTCAAGTGGTCGAACCACCCGCACGAGTACGCCTACAGCGACCGTGAGCGCGACGCGATGCTCGTCGACGGCCAGGCCGCGGGTCGCCGCATCCCCAAAGACAACGGCATCCAGCGTTACAAGGGTCTGGGCGAGATGAACGACCACGAGCTGTGGGAGACCACGATGGACCCCCAGACCCGCACCCTCAAGCAGGTGACGATCGACGACGCCGCCTCGGCCGACGAGATCTTCTCGGTGCTGATGGGAGAAGACGTCGAGTCGCGCCGCGGATTCATCCAGCGCAACGCCAAAGACGTCCGCTTCCTCGACATCTGACCTCGTCGACTTCGATACGAAACTGAGAATCCATGGCTGACGACACCACTCCCGAGCCCGACGACGTCCGTCCGGAGCCCGCCCACGAGCACGGCAAGATCGACCAGGTCGACCTGCAGCTCGAGATGCAGCGCAGCTACCTCGACTACGCCATGAGCGTCATCGTCGGGCGCGCGCTGCCCGACGTGCGCGACGGTCTCAAGCCGGTGCACCGCCGTGTCATCTACGGCATGTACGACGGCGGGTTCCGCCCCGACAAGTCGTTCTCGAAGTGCGCCCGCGTCGTGGGCGAGGTGATGGGTCACTACCACCCCCACGGCGACGCCCCCATCTACGACGCCCTCGTGCGTCTCGTGCAGCCGTGGTCGCTGCGCTACCCGCTCGCCCTCGGTCAGGGAAACTTCGGCTCCCCCGGCAACCAGGGCGCGGCCGCGCCCCGGTACACCGAGACGAAGATGGCTCCGCTCGCGCTCGAGATGGTGCGCGACATCGAAGAAGAGACCGTCGACTTCCAAGACAACTACGACGGTCAGACGCAGGAGCCCACGGTCCTGCCCGCACGCTTCCCGAACCTGCTCGTCAACGGGTCGGTCGGCATCGCGGTCGGCATGGCGACGAACATCCCCCCGCACAACCTGCGCGAGGTCTCGGCCGGCGCCCTGTGGGCCCTCGAGAACCCGGATGCCACCCGCGAAGAGCTGCTCGAGGCGCTCATGGAGCGCATCCCCGGCCCCGACTTCCCCACGGCCGCGCAGATCCTCGGCACCCGCGGCATCAAAGAGGCGTACCGCACCGGTCGCGGCTCGATCACGATGCGCGCGGTCGTCAACATCGAAGAGATCCAGGGACGCACGTGCCTGGTGATCACCGAGCTGCCGTACCAGGTGAACCCCGACAACGTCGCCGTGAAGATCGGCGACCTCGCCCGCGAGGGCAAGATCACCGGTGTCGCCGACATCCGCGACGAGAGCTCGGGACGCACCGGTCAGCGCCTCGTCGTCGTGCTCAAGCGCGATGCGGTCGCCAAGGTCGTGCTGAACAACCTGTACAAGCACACCCAGCTGCAAGAGAACTTCGGCGCCAACATGCTCGCCATCGTCGACGGGGTGCCCCGCACCCTGTCGCTCGACGGCTTCATCAGCCTGTGGATCGACCACCAGGTCGAGGTCATCGTCCGTCGCACGCGCTACCGCCTGCGCAAGGCCGAAGAGCGCATGCACATCCTGCGCGGCTACCTCAAGGCGCTCGACGCGCTCGACGAGGTCATCGCGCTCATTCGTCGCTCGCCGACGGCCCAGGATGCCAACGAGGGCCTGCAGAAGCTGCTCGACATCGACGAGATCCAGGCGCAGGCCATCCTCGACATGCAGCTGCGTCGCCTGGCGGCCCTCGAGCGCCAGAAGATCGTCGACGAGGCGCAAGAGCTCGAGGCCCGCATCGCCGACTACAACGACATCCTCGCGACGCCGGCGCGCCAGCGCACGATCATCCGTGACGAGCTGACGGCGATCACCGACCGCTTCGGCGACGACCGCCGCACCGAGATCCTGCACGGCTTCGACGGCGACGTGTCGGTCGAAGACCTCATCGCCGAAGAAGAGATGGTCATCACCGTCACGCGCGACGGATACATCAAGCGCACGCGCAGCGACAACTACCGCTCCCAGCACCGCGGCGGCAAAGGCGTCAAGGGCGCGCAGCTGCGCGCCGACGACGTGGTCGAGCACTTCTTCGTCACGACCACGCACCACTGGCTGCTGTTCTTCACGAACAAGGGCCGCGTCTACCGCTCCAAGGCCTATGAGGTGCCCGAGGCGGGCCGGGATGCCAAGGGCCAGCACGTCGCGAACCTCCTCGCCCTGCAGCCCGACGAAGAGATCGCGCAGATCCTCGACATCCGCGACTACGCCGTGGCGACCTATCTCGTGCTCGCCACGCGCGGCGGCCTCGTCAAGAAGACGCGTCTCACCGAGTACGACACCAATCGTCAGGGCGGCGTCATCGGCATCAAGCTGCGCGAGGGCGATGAGCTGGTCAGCGCGCTCCTGGTCGACGACGACGACGACATCCTGCTGATCAGCCGCCACGGCATGTCGTTGCGCTTCACCGCGACCGACGAGTCGCTGCGCCCGATGGGGCGTTCGACCGAGGGCGTGAAGGGCATGTCGTTCCGCGACGACGACAGCCTGCTGTCGGCGTCGTACGTCTCGGAGCAGGGATACGTGTTCGTCGTCACCGACGGCGGCTACGCCAAGCGCACGGCGGTCGACCAGTACCGTACCCAGAGCCGCGGCGGCCTCGGCATCAAGGTGGCCCGACTGAGCGACGATCGCGGCGTGCTCGCCGGCGGCCTGATCGTCGCGGAGGACGACGAGGTGCTCGTGGTTCTTGCCAGCGGCAAGGTGGTACGCTCTGCCGTGGCCGAGGTGCCGGCCAAGGGTCGCGACACGATGGGTGTCGTCTTCGCCCGAGCCGGCGGCGATGACCGGATCATCGCGATCGCCCGCAACACCGAACGGAACCTGGCCGAGACGATCGAGACGCCCGCTGAGACCGCCGAGGCGGCGGACGCGGACGATCCGTCCTCCGAGACCCCCGAGGAAAGTACTGACGCATGAGCACGGTAGCCGAGAAGCTCGCCAAGAAGTCGACGCACAAGACGCCCGCCAAGCAGGTGCGCCTGCGCCTGGTCTACGTCGACTTCTGGTCGGCCGTGAAGCTGTCGTTCCTGGCCGCCGTGGCGCTCGCCATCGTGACGATCGTGTCGTTCTTCTTGATCTACCTCGTGGTCGAGGCGACCGGCCTGATCGCCAAGGGCGACGAGTTCTTCTCGAGCTTCACCGACGGCAGTGCGACGCTGTCGCAGTACATCGGCCTCGGTCAGGTCATGGCGTTCGCCGCCATCGTGGCGATCCTCAACCTGGTCGTCATGACGGTCATGGGAGCCGTCGTCGCGGGCATCTACAACCTCGCCGTCAAGGTCACCGGTGGCCTGCTGGTCGGGTTCACCTCCAACTGACCCCGATTCGTGAAAACCTCGGGATTCGGGTAAAGTCTTCGAGGTTGACCACGAAAGGTCAGCGAGACGGGGCTATAGCTCAGGCGGTTAGAGCGCTTCACTGATAATGAAGAGGTCCCAGGTTCAAGTCCTGGTAGCCCCACACATCCCCTCTCGGGGCCTTAGCTCAGCTGGTAGAGCGCCTGCTTTGCAAGCAGGATGTCAGGAGTTCGAATCTCCTAGGCTCCACGTGGCAGTCGTCGACTGCCGGTACGTGACCCTCCCAGGATCCTCGGATCCGACGGAGGGTTTTGTTGTCGTTCGGGTCTCGGTCGTGGGGATCGCCGACAACGACGGTCGCTGCATCAGCTCACGTGCGTGACGTTCGCGAGCGTGATGAAGAACGCCGCGTCCGAACGGCGGCGATCTGCTCACTCGGGTGGCTCTGCGCCCGGTGGCTCTCGAACGCCGCGTCGGATGCCGCCAGATCGAAGTGCCGGGCCGCTTGCACCTGCGTCCAGTCGCCCGCCGGACAGTGCGTGGTGATGCCGGGCCGCCGGCTGGTTCGTTCCGACATCGTCACGCGTGCGCCCTCTTCTCTCGTGCTGCCGGCACCTGCGGGGTGAGTGTCTTCCCGGGCGCTCTGCGCAGCAGCGGCACGGCCATGGCGAGCAGAACGGCGCCGCCGACGGCGAAGACGACGTTCATGCTCCACTCCATCACGACGAACGGCGGGACGAAGGCGCAGAGCCATGCCGTCCCGACGACGAACGGAGAGGGCGTGGCCCCCAGCCGGCCGAGAGCCTCGAAGCGCACGAGGAAGAGCGACAGCGCCCACAGCGCCACGAGCACGATGACGAAGAGCACCGGCCGCGTCCACCACCACGCGGGGGTGGCAGGCGTCGGCGCCGCCCCGGGGATGAGCAGCGAGATCCCCGACAAGACCAGGATGACGGGGAGATGCCACAGGTACACCGTCATGAGCCTCGAGCCGAGCAGGAAGACGACACCCCGCATGACGCGTGTGCGCATCAGCGCCGTGAGCGCGGGCCGGGCGATGCGCAGCAGACAGGCCTGCGCCACCCCGAGCACGACGAGCGGCAGCGTCGGCGGGTTGAGGTTCGCGAGCATGCTGGTCGAGTACGGACCCCACGCGACGAGGGCGCCCAGCACGAGGTAGCCGGCGGATGCGATGGCGAGCAGCGTCCAGGGTGAGCGCCGGTCGAACCACCCGTCGTGGTACCAGAAGCCGATCTGCTGCACGAGCGGCCAGACGAACACCAGGTTGATCAGCCCGATCTGCTCGATGCCCGTCGCGTAGCGCAGGGCGTCCACGGCCACGACCCCGGCCAGCAGCGCCATCATGGTCGCCCGGGGGACACGGGCGTGCAGATGCGCGAGAAGGGGCACGCCCGCCTGGCACAGCAGATAGGCCGCGAGGAACCACAGGGGCATGCCGGCCCCGACGGCAGCGGCATCCACGAGTTCGGGGGCGACGCCGACCAGGGATGCGCCGCCCAGCACGACGGCGAGGAACACGAACAGCGGCACTGCGGGCTGCGCCAGGCGCAGGGTGCGGGTGCGGACGAAACCCGAGGCATCGCCGCCCTTGGCCGTCCACGACGCCCACCCGGCTGCCGACGCGAACCCGCCGACGACGAAGAAGAGCGGCATGATCTGACCGACCCAGGTGGCCGCGTCGAACCACGGCTGGGTCTCGGCCGGCCGGCTCGCCACCAGCGTGCCGTCGGGACCGGGGCCGATCCCCACCTGCAGCAGGTGCACGACGACCACGAACACCACGGCGGTCACCCTCGCCAGATCGAGGGTCAGGTCGCGGCGTGACAGGTCCGGCGTGAAGGTGACTGCGGGGCTCGTCATGGCACCATCATGGCCTGCCGGCGATGACCGACGAAGAATCCGCTCCACAGGTTCTCGCTAGAGTCGGCGCATGGAGATGCGCGTGGGGGCGTACGCGGTCGTCACGGATGACGACGACCGCGTCCTCCTCGCGCACTGGCACGAGGGGCGACGTGCGGCGTGGACCCTCCCGGGCGGCGGTCTCGAAGACGGCGAGGATCCCGCGCAGGCGGCACGCCGCGAGGTGCAGGAGGAGACCGGCTACCGGGTCGCCGTGGGCCGGGTGATCGGCGTGCACTCCCGGGTGATCCCGGCTCATCGTCGCGTGGGCGACCACGCCGGCATCCCGCTGCAGGCCCTGCGGATCGTGTATCGCGCGCGGATCGTCGGAGGTCGGCTGCGCTACGAGGACGACGGCTCGACCGACCGCGCCGCGTGGTTCACCCTCGCGCAGGTGCGGTCTCTGCACCGGGTCAAGCTCGTCGACGCCGCGCTGCGCATGGCGGAGATGATCTGAGGCTCAGGTGAGCGGCTGGGTGATGTCGGCGACCGTCGCGCCGTAAGCGGCGATGAGATCGTCGGCGTCGACGAAGAGGCTGTACCCGTGCGCTCCCGCGCCCATGGCGATGCGCTCGCCCACGATGCGCTCGTCGGCGAACACCGGCCAGTCGGTCGTGCTCCCCACGGGCACGATCGTTCCCCGCTCGTATCCGGTGGCCGCCAGCGCCAGCTCGGGCTCGGGAAGGCGCAGCTTGTTCACGCCCACCACGGAGCGCAGCTTCGGCCACGAGATCGCCCGGTCGCCCGGCACGAGGGCGAACAGATACGTGTCGTCGGAACGCTTCACGACCAGCGTCTTGACGATCGACGCGGGCGGGATGCCGAGAAGGGCCGCAGCCTCGTTCAACGACGCCGCGGCCGGTCGTTGCCGCACATCGACCGAGAGGCCGCGCTCACGCGCGGCCTCTCGGACTCGAAGGGTGGGGTCGCTCACGCGTCGGGCGCGCGCAGCGGGTCGTCGGCGACCCAGAGCTCGTCGTCGGCTCGGAGGGTCTGCCAGGCGGCGTAGGCGACGCCGGCCGCGGCGGCCACGCCGAGGATGATCGCGATGACCCCGCCGGCACCGATCCCGTCGTGCTGCCGGGGGAGCTTCGACGAGAGCTTCTTCGTGGCCTTCTTGCCGTACTTCTCTGCCCGCTTGGCGTACTTCTTGGCATCGAGGTCACCGAAGCCACGGCCCTGCGACAGGCGGACGCGCGTGTCGTGCGCGGCATCCCACACCGACATCGCGCCGCCCACGACGGCGCCGGCCGCGGGGACGACCTTGTCGCTGAGCACGTGGTTGGTGTACTTGACCCCCTTGTCGACGTAGGGCGCCGCGTACTTGTCGTAGCCGTCGTGCACGGCGGGGACCAGGTCTTCGCGACTGAAGCGACCGAGCTGGCGACCTGCTTCGCGCGCCACCTTCCCGCTCTCGCCCAGCAGCACCTGCTGCGACTCCCACACCTTGGCGGCGTGCTTCTGGAGCTTGCGCAGTTCCTTCTTGCTCTTGCGGCTGAGGCCCACGGCTCATCCTCCCTGTCGATGGGATGTACGTCCGTTCATCTTGCCAGACGGGGCCCGGTACGCCGCGGACCCTTGCAGATAACTCTGAGAGAATGTACCCATGGCTTCCCACACCGCCGTCGCGACCCTTCACACCAACCACGGCGACATCGTCGTCAACCTCTTCGGTGACCACGCCCCTCGCACCGTGCGCAACTTCGTCGGCCTCGCCGACGGCTCCCAGGAGTGGACGCACCCCGCCACCGGTGCCAAGGGTGAAGGTCCCCTCTACTCGAACGTCGTCTTCCACCGCATCATCCCCGGCTTCATGATCCAGGGCGGCGACCCGCTCGGCCAGGGCGTCGGCGGCCCCGGCTACACCTTCAACGACGAGATCCACCCCGAGCTCGACTTCCAGCAGCCCTACAAGCTCGCCATGGCCAACGCGGGCCTGCGCCGCAACGCGATCACGGGCCAGCCCGAGGGCACGAACGGCTCGCAGTTCTTCATCACGACCGACCCGACCCCGTGGCTGCAGGGAAAGCACACGATCTTCGGCGAGGTCGCCGACGACGCGTCGAAGGCCGTCGTCGACGCGATCAGCAAGGTTCCCACGGCCGCCGGTGACAAGCCGATCGAGCCCGTCGTGCTCGAGTCGGTCGACGTCGTCGACGTCTGACACGAGCGACCGGTGTCCACCACCGAGGAGTTCCGTCGCAACAGCGACAACTTCTGTTACCGCCACCCGGATCGGCAGAGCTTCGTGCTGTGCCAGCGGTGCCTGCGCACCGTGTGCTCGGAGTGCCGCACGCCGGCCGCCGTCGGCGTGATCTGCCCCGAGTGCATGGCGCAGCAGGGCGCCGAGCAGACTCCGGCGCAGAAGAAGGCGCAGCGGCGGTGGCGGGCGTCGCGGCCCGCGGCGGTGGTGGCATCCGGTCGTCCGACGGCCACTCTCGCGATCATCGCGATCACGGGACTGGCCTATGTCGTCACGCTCATCCCGGGCGTCGGCGGCGTGGTCGAGAACGCCCTGACCTTCTGGGGGCCGTACCTCGTGCCGCAGTTCGGGGCGTTCCAGCCCTGGCGACTGCTCACCGTCTCGCTGGTGCACGCGGGCATTCTGCACATCGGGCTGAACATGCTCGCGCTGTGGTTCATCGGGCGCAGCCTCGAGCCCCTGCTCGGGCGGTGGAGGTTCGTGGCGCTCTATCTGCTCGGCACGATCGGCGGATCGGTCGCGGTCGCGCTGCTCGCACCGCAGACGGCGGTCGTCGGAGCATCGGGCGCCATCTTCGCGCTCTTCGGCGCCCTGCTCGTGATCGGGCGGCACATCGGCGCCGACATCCGATCGATCGCGATCGTCGTGGGCATCAACTTCGCCCTGCCGTTCGTCCTCGCCCTGGTGAACTCGGTGGGCTCGGGTGACTTCGTCACCGCTCTCGCCCATGTGCAGATCTCGTGGCAGGCACACCTGGGCGGGCTGATCACCGGTGCGATCGTCGGGCTCGTGTTCGCCCGCACCCGGCTGGCCCGGCAACGAGGGCTGCAGGTCGGGCTTCTGATCGCGGTGGCCGTGGGCCTGCTCGCTCTTCTGGTGATCCCTGCGACGCTGTACTACTGACAGTTATCCACAGGCTCATCCACAGGTGGGGATGAATTACACGGTTGTAACTCGGGGAGTCTCGGTCAGCGCCACTTGGTCGTCATCAGGAAGCCGACGAAGGCGACTCCGAAGCCGATGACGAGGTTCCACGCGCCGATGCCCGGGATCGGGAACTGCGAGTTGCTGAGGTAGAAGACGAGCACCCAGACGAGTCCGATCAGCATCAGGCCGATCATGATGGGCAGGAACCACACCGGGTTCGGGGCCGAGTCTTTGTCGTTGCGCTCGGCGATCGGGTCGTCGCCTTTGCCTGTACGAGCCATGCGGTCAGTCTAACGGTCAGGCACGCCCGCACCCACGGAACTAGACTGCCCTCGTGCAGACGATGCAGGAAGCCGAGACGCGCCGAGACCGGCGGCGTCCGCCCCGTCGTCGTGTCACGGTCGCCGGCGTCATCGGAGAGCTCCTCGTCACGGCCGGCGTGCTCGTGCTGCTGTTCGTCGCATGGCAGCTGTGGATCGGCGACATCATCATCGGGGCGCAGTTCAAGGACGAGGCACGGTCGATCACGCAGGAGTGGGCGACCCAGCAGCCGACGGAGCCCGCCTCGCCCGCGCCGTCGTCGTCGGCCGCGCCCTCGACGACCGCTCCGGTCACCGCCGACCCGCCCGCTCTGCCGCAGCCCGGCAACGGCCAGGTGTTCGGCGTCATCCACATCCCCCGTTTCGGTCCCGACTACCAGTTCCGCGTCGCGGGGGGTGTCTCGTCGTCGGTGACCCTCGACCCCATCGGCATCGGGCACTATCCCGGGACGGCGATGCCGGGACAGCAGGGCAACTTCGCCCTGGCCGGCCATCGCGGCAGCCACGGGGCGCCGTTCGCCGATCTGCCCGCGCTGCACGTGGGCGACGCGATCGTGATCGAGACGCAGGACGGGTGGTACACGTACCGCTTCCGCAACCTCGAGTACGTGCGCCCGCAGCAGACCGAGGTGCTGCTGCCGTTGCCGCAGACACCGGGCGGCGACGACTCGGGCCGTCTGCTCACGATGACGACGTGCAGCCCCCGTTACGGCTTCTCGGAGCGGGCCATCGCGTACGGGGTGTTCGAGTCGTACACCCCACGATCCGCGGGACCGCCCGCCTCGCTGACCCTCGGAGCCGCCTGATGTACGGTGCCCTGTGGCGTGTCCTGCCCGGACCCTGGTGGGTGCGCCTGCTGATCGTCCTCGTCGTGGTCGCGGCCGTGCTCTACGGCCTCTTCTTCTATGTCTTCCCGTGGGTGAGCGACATCGTATACCCGCAGGAGGTCACCGTCGAGTGACGGGCTTCCGCGTCCGTGTCGTCGACAACCGCGACAGCTTCGTCCACACCCTCGCCGGATACCTGACCGACCTCGGTGCGACGGTCGACGCGGTCGAGGCCGACGAGATCGTCGACGTGGCGGACGCGGTCGTGGGTGCCGACGCCGTGTTGATCTCGCCCGGGCCGGGGACGCCCGAGGAGGCGGGGGCGTCGATCGCCGTGGTGCGCGAATGCGCCGCGCGCCGAATCCCGCTGCTGGGCGTGTGCCTGGGCCATCAGGCGATCGGCGTCGCCTTCGGCGCCCGCGTCGGGCATGCGCCCGAGTTGCTGCACGGCATCACGAGCCGGATCCGCCACGACGGCCGCGGCCTGTTCCGCGACCTTCCCGACGGCTTCGCGGCGACCCGCTACCACTCGCTCGCGATCGACCCGTCGTCGATGCCCGCCGATCTCGCGGTGACGGCGCGCACCGACAGCGGCGTGGTCATGGCGGTCGCCCATCGCTCCGCCCCGATCGTCGGCGTGCAGTTCCACCCCGAGAGCATCCTCACCGAGGGCGGTCACGCGCTGCTCGCGCGGTGGCTCGAGGATGCCGGTCTGCCGGGCGCCGTCGACGTCGCCGCCGGTCTGCACCCGCGGGGGCTCAGGAGCCCGAGCAGGTCGTGAGGGTGATCTCGCTGTGGATGGGCACCTCGCCCGGTGCGAGGGACTGCGTCTTCACGGTCGGGGTGGGGCCGGCGGCGCATCCGGGGTCTTGCTGCACCTTGACGGTCAGCTGCAGAGACTGACCCTGCAGCTCGCGCTGCGCGGCGTCGACCGTGTATCCGGTGTAGTCGACGATGACGACCTGACCGCTCGCGACCACGAGGTTGACCGTGGTGCCGCGGGCCACCGACGAGCCCGAGGCGACGCTCGACGAGATGACGGTGCCGGCGGCGAGCGACGGGTCGTTCTGGCGTCGGATCGACCCGACCTCGAGCCCCGCCGCCTGCAGGGACGAGCGTGCGGCGTTCTCGCCGATGCCCTGGAGGGCGGGGACCGTCGCGGTGTCGGGACCGGTCGAGACGTAGAGCGTCACGCGTTGACCGGCCGACACGGTCGTGTCGGCGCCCGGGGTCGACTTGACCACGTTTCCGGCCGCGACCTTCTCGCTGGGCTGGTCGACACGCGTCGCGTAGAGGTCGACCGCGGCCAGCGACTCGACGGCGCGGTCGTACGACATGTCGACGACGTTGGGGACGACGCGCGAGGCGCTGGGGACGTCGTCGCGCGGCTGGATCTGCACCACCCAGAAGAGCACCGAGATCAGCAGCACCGCGAGCACCGCGACCCCGGCCCAGATCCAGGCGACCGGCGGGCCCGCCTGCGTGCGCCTCATGGTGGTGTCGGTGCTCAGTTGGCGCAGCGAGCGGGCGGTCTCGGCGGCTTGACGCGGGTTGGGCCCGTACAGCTCGCTCGAGAGCGCGGTGACCTGGCGCTTGGTGGGCTCCTCGCCCTCCGCGGCGGCGTGGAGCGCCTCGCGGAAGGCCGCGGCGTCTTGCGGACGCTGGAACGGATCCTTGGCCAGGGCGCGGAGCACGATGGCATCCAGGGCGCGGGGCACCGTCTCGACGATCTCGCTGGGCGGGACCGGTGCCTCGCTCACGTGCTGGTAGGCCACCGCCACGGGAGTGTCGCCGCGGAAGGGCGGGCGGCCCGTCAGCAGCTCGTAGAGCACGACGCCCGTCGAGTACAGGTCGGCGCGGGCGTCGACCGACTCGCCCTTGGCCTGCTCCGGCGAGAAGTAGGCCGCGGTGCCGACGATCGCGGTGGTCTCTGCCACGGTCGACGACGAGTCCGAGACGGCGCGGGCGATGCCGAAGTCCATCACCTTGATCTGGCCCGCGTCGGTGATCATGACGTTGCCGGGCTTGATGTCGCGGTGCACGACGCCGGCGCGGTGGGAGTACTCGAGAGCCTCGAGGATGCCGTCGACGTACCGCAGCGCGTCGGGGATGGGCACCGGGCCGGCGGCGATCACGTCTTTCAGCAGGCGCCCGTGCACGAGCTCCATGACGATGTACGGCACCGGCCGCTCGTGGCCGTCGGCACCGGTCTCGGAGTCCTCGCCCGCGTCGAACACCCGCACGATCGTGGGGTGCGCCATGCGCGAGGCGGCCTGGGCCTCGAGACGGAAACGCGTACGAAAAGCGGCGTCGCCGGCCAGCTCGGCCTTGAGGATCTTGATCGCCACCGTGCGCCCGAGGGTCTGGTCGTAGCCGCGGTAGACGCTGGCCATGCCGCCGCGACCGATGAGGTCGTCGACACGGTAGCGCCCCGACAGGACGCGCGTCTCAGTGGTCACGGTGGAACTCCCGAAATGGTGGAACGATGGCGAGCCTCGGCTCAGCTGCCCTTGGTGGCGGTCGGGCTGGGCGACGGCGTGCCGCCCGCGATCGTGGCGGATGCCTCGCCCGAGGGGCCGGCGGTGCGCTCGGTGCCCGAGCAGCTCACCGTGTACGTCACCCGCAGCGTCTGTCCGGCCGACGAGTTGACCTGCAGCTGTGCGGTGCGGGCGTCGGGGGCGAACGAGGCGGTGGACTGACCGGTCGAGGCGAACGTGCCGTTGGTGGCGGTGAAGTTGTACGACGACACCGAGCCGGTCCCCGAGGGGCACGTGTACTGCTGCCACGACACGGTGACGGTGCTGCCCGCCTGCACGGTCGAACCGGGCAGAGTCGGGGCGCTGGGCTGCGTGAGCGGCGTCTCTTCGGCGTAGGCCGTGACCGTGATGGTGGTGTTGGGCTCGACGCGTCCGGTCGGGTTGACGTCGTAGATCTGTCCGACCTGGTCGGGGCTCTTCGCCGCGTTGCCCGTCTTGCAGTCGGCCACCAGGTCGTTCTGCTCGAGGATGCTGCGCGCCTGTTCGCACGTCTTGCCGACCAGGTTGAGCGCCGTCACGTCGACCAGGGCCGACGCGGTCGGCGAAGGCGACGCCGACGGGGTGCGCGACGGCGTGTTCGACGGGGAGGTCGCCGTCGGCGAGGGCGGCTGCTGCGGCTGACCCTGGTTGCTCAGCACCGCGAACAGCGTTCCGCCCAGCACGATCAGCAGCAGCACGATGAGCGCCACGAGCGGCCACGTCCACGGGCTGCGCTTCTTCTTCGGCTCGGCGTCGGTCTCGGTGTGCTGCTCGGTGAGCAGCGAGGTCGCCCCCGCGGCGGGCATGAGACGCGTGGCGGCCGAGGTCTGGCTCCCCGGCGACAGCAGCTGGGTGACGTCGTCGGCCAGGGCCGCACCGCCCGCGATCGCGGGGACGGCCGCCGCGGCCGCGGCCAGGTCGCCGCGGCGCAGGGCCGTGGCGGCGCGCGAGACGGCGGCCGCCGAGGCGGGGCGGTCGTCGGGCTTCTTGGCGATCATCGCCATCACCAGGTTCTGCACGGGCGGCGCGACCGTCGGCGGCAGCGGTGCCGGCTGCTCGTTGATCTGCGCCATCGCGATCGCGACCTGCGACTCGCCGGTGAAGGGGCGCTTGCCGGCCAGGCACTCGTACGCCACGATGCCGAGCGAGTAGATGTCGGTCGCGGGCGAAGCGGGGTGCCCGGACGCCTGCTCGGGCGAGAGGTACTGCACGGTGCCCATGACCTGGCCCGTCGCCGTGAGCGGCACCTGGTCGGCGATGCGGGCGATACCGAAGTCGGTGATCTTGACGCGGCCGTCGGGGGTGATGAGCAGGTTGCCGGGCTTGATGTCGCGGTGCACGAGACCCGCCGCGTGCGCGGCCTGCAGCGCCGCCGCCGTCTGCGCGACGATGTCGAGCGTCTTGTCGGTCGACAGCGAGCCGTCGCGCTCGAGGATCGTCGAGAGCGCCTCACCGGGCACGAGCTCCATCACGAGGAACGCGCTGCCGTCTTCTTCGCCGTAGTCGAACACGCTGGCGATGCCCTCGTGGTTCACCAGGGCCGCGTGCCGGGCCTCGGCGCGGAAGCGCTCGAGGAAGCCCGGGTCGCCCATGTATTCGTCTTTGAGGATCTTGATCGCGACCGTTCGTCCGATGACGTGGTCGGTCGCCTCCCAGACCTCGCCCATGCCGCCGATCGCGATCCGCGACTCGAGCTCGTAGCGTCCTCCGAAGGTCACACCCTGCGTCGGTCTCATTTACCCAGCACCGCCTCCATGACCTTCTTCGCTATCGGGGCGGCGATGTCGTTGCCGCTCCCGTTCTGTCCCTGGCCCCCGCCGTTCTCGACCACGACCGCGACGGCGACCTGGGGGTCGTTCGCGGGGGCGAAGCCGGTGAACCAGAGGGTAAAGGGACGGGTGGATCCGTTCTGTGCCGTACCGGTCTTACCGGCCACCTGGACCCCGTCTATTCTTGCATTCGACGCCGCGCCGTCCTGGACGTTCGCCGTCATCATCGTGACCATCTCGGCCGCGAGGTTCTCGTCGAGCGCCCGACCGAACTGGCTGTCGCTCGCCTGCTCGCGCACCGACAGATCGGGCGCGATCACCCGGTCCACCATCCGCGGGTTCATCACGACGCCCTTGTTGGCGATGCCGGCCGACACCATCGCCATCTGCAGCGGGGTCGCGGTCACCTGGCCCTGGCCGAAACCGCTCAGGGCGGTCTGCGGCGCGTCGAGGTTGTTGGGGTAGCTCGAGGGCGTCGACGCCAGCGGGGTGTCGAACGAGCGGTTGAAGCCGTACTTCTCGGCCTCGGCGCGGATCGCGTCGTCGCCGAGGGCGACCGCCAGCTCGGCCATCGGGATGTTGCAGCTCAGACGCAGCGCCGTCGCGATGGTGACGGTGTCGCCGCCCCCGCACGTGCCGCCGCCGGCGTTGCGCACGATGTTGGTCGAGTCGGGCAGCTGGTACTCGGCGACGTTGGGGAAGGTCGAGTCGGGGGTGTAGGTGCCGGATGCCAGCGCCGCCGACGCCACGACGAGCTTGAACGTCGAGCCGGGAGGGTTGAGGTTGCCGGCGATCGCGCGGTTCGCCATCGGCTGGTCGGCCGCGGCGACGAGCTGGTCGTAGGTGGCGTTGACCTCGGTGGAGTCGTGCGAGGCGAGGGCGTTCGTGTCGAAGCTCGGCTTGGTCACCATCGCCAGGATGCGGCCCGTCTTGGGCTCGATCGCGACGACGGCGCCCTGCAGGTCGCCGAGGGCGTTCCAGGCGGCGGTCTGCACCTTGGTGTCGAGCGACAGCTCGACGTTCGAGCCGCGCGGGGCCTGCCCCGTCAGCGCGCGGTCGATCCGCGAGAAGAACTGGTTCTCGTCCGAGCCGCTCAGCTGGCTGTTCTCGGCGGCCTCGATGCCGGTGCGCGAGTCGAGCACGGGGTTGCTGTACCCGGTGACGGGCGCCCACATCGGTGCGTCGACGTACTCGCGCTGCCAGCTGTACACGTCGTCGGAGGGAACCGACTGCGCGATCGCCGTGCCGCTGGCGATGATCGAGCCGCGCTGCACCTCGTAGGAGTCGTAGCGTGCGCGGGTGTTGCCGGACGCCTCGCTGAGGTTGCCGGCCTGGAACACCTGGATGATGCTCGTCGAGACGAACAGCGCCAGGAACATCGCGAGCATCACGATGCTGAGGCGTCGGAGCTCTTTCGTCACGCGGCCTCCTCGGGGTGTCGGGTGTGCGGGGGCGTCATCAGCCGATCACCACCCGCGGGCGGCTGCGCACGGCATCCGAGATGCGCAGCAGCAGGGCGACGATGATCCAGTTGGCCACGAGCGACGATCCGCCCGCGGTCAGGAAGGGGGTGGTGAGGCCCGTGAGGGGGATGATGCGCGTCACGCCGCCGACCATGATGAACACCTGCAGGGCGATCGTGAACGACAGGCCGGTGGCGAGCAGCTTGCCGAAGTCGTCCTGCCCGGCCAGCCCCACCCGCACGCCGCGGCTGGCGAACACCATGTAGAGCGCGAGGATCGCGAACAGGCCCACGAGGCCCAGCTCTTCGCCGATGCTGGGGATGATGTAGTCGCTCTGCGAGAGGGGCGTGATGTAGGGCCGCCCCTGGCCGAGGCCCGTGCCGAACAGGCCGCCGTGCGCAAGACCGAAGATGCCCTGCACGAGCTGGTAGCTGCCGCCGTCGCGGTTGACGACGTCGGGGTCGAACGCGTCGAGCCAGTTCGCGAAGCGTCCGTTGACGTACGGCAGCACACGGGATGCCAGGAACGCGCCGGTCGCGGCCAGCACGACGCCGATGAGCACCCAGCTGGTCTTGCCGGTGGCGACGTAGAGCATCGCGACGAACATGCCGAAGATCAGCAGACCGGTGCCGAGGTCGCGCTGCAGCACGATGATGCCGATCGACACGCCCCACACGATGAGCAGCGGGCCGAGCTCGCGCGCGCGCGGCCAGGTCATGAACAGGAAGCGCTTGCCCGTCGAGATCAGGCTCTCGCGGGTGCGCACGAGGTATCCCGCGAAGAAGATCGCCAGCGCGATCTTGGCGAGCTCGCCCGGCTGGAACGAGACGAAGCCGAACGACACCCAGACGTCGGCGTTCTCGTCGGTGCCGAGGCCCGGCACGAAGGGGAGCAGCAGCAGCAGCACGCCGACGAGCCCCGACAGATAGGTGTAGCGGAAGAGCACGCGGTAGTTGCGCACCGCGATCACCACGGCGATCGCCGCGACGATCGCGATGGTCGCCCAGACGATCTGGCGGGCCGACGTGGCCTCCCATCCCTGCAGCTTGACGGCCAGGTCGATGCGGTAGATCTCGGCGATCCCGATCCCGGTGAGCACGGTCGCGATGGGCAGCACGAAGGGGTCGGCGTCGCGCGCGAAGATGCGCAGCACCACGTGCACGACGAGGGCCAGCACGGCGGGGATCGCCGCGATCGTCAGAAAGCCGGTCTCGACCGTGCCGTTCACCCCGAGCTGCACGAGGGTGACCGCGGCGCCGTACACGACGATCCCGAACAGCAGCAGGCCGAGCTCGCGGTTGCGCTGCTTGGCGGGCACGCGGATGCGTTTGAGGGCGCGCAGCACCGCGGTGTCGGTCGACACGGCATCCGGAGTCCTCGTCAGCTTCTGGTCGGTCATCCGCCGGCCTCCTTCGCGGGTCGCAGACGATCGACGATCTGCTCGGCGTCGGCGAGCGACCGGGCCGAGATCGTCGCCTCGACGGTCTGGCGGTCGAACGCCGACAGGTCGGCCAGCGCGATGTGGGTGTCTTCGTAGACCGACGACAGCGTGAGCGGCCCGATGGACTGCTGGATGCCGCGATAGATCACGACCGAGTCGTCGTCGGCGCCCACGTAGTAGCGCGTCTGCGTCCACGTGTAGCCGGCGAAGAGCCCGGCGCTGATCCCGACCAGCACGATGAGCAGCGCGGCCAGCCAGCCGAGTCGGCGGCGGCGGGCGCGACGGCGGTCTTCTTCGATGAGCTCTTCGAGGAACTCGGGCGCGGGCTCGAAGTGCGTGGGCTCGTTCGCGGCCTGCCGCGCGGGGTGCAGCCAGTTCGACCGCCCGGGCCGCGCCGCGGGCACCACGACACCGCTGGGGTTCGACGCCGACCCGACGATCGTCGGGGTGCCGATGAACACCGGATGCTGTCCGCCCACGTCGACGAGCACGACGGTCACGTTGTCGGGGGCGCCCCCGTCGAGCGCCTGCTTGAGCAGCGCATCGGCCGTGCGCCCGGGCGGCATGCCGAGGCCGAGCGTCTTTCCGGTGTGGGCGTCGTCGACGACGCCCGACAGGCCGTCGGAGCACAGCAGCCACCGGTCGCCGTCGTGCGTCGGCATGATGAACGTGTCGATCTCGGGGTCGGTATCCATGTCGCCGAGCACGCGCATGAGCACCGAGCGCCGGGGATGGTACCGGGCCTCTTCGGGAGTGATGCGCCCCGAGTCGACCAGCCGCTGCACGAACGTGTGGTCGGTGGTGATCTGCGTGAGCGTGTCGTCGCGGTACAGATAGATGCGCGAGTCGCCGATGTGGCCGATGACGGCGTAGTCGTCGACCATGATCAGCGCGCTCACCGTCGTGCCCATGCCCGCGAGCTCGGGTCTGCGCGCGACCGTGTCGATCAGGTCGGTGGCGGTCTGGGTCAGGGCGTCGCGCAGGGCGTGCTCGGCCTCGGCGGTGCCGGCGAACGGCCGGTCGAGGGCCGTGAGCCGCGAGATCGCGATGCTGGACGCGACATCGCCCCCCGCGTGCCCGCCCATGCCGTCGGCGACCACGAAGAGGTTCGACCCGGCGTAGCCGGAGTCCTGGTTGTTGGAGCGCACCTTGCCCGTGTGGGAGATGGCCGCGCTCGAGCCCTGGAAGACCATGGAGGAGGGTTACTTCCTCAGCTCGAAGGTCGTGGCGCCCACCTTGATCGGTGCGCCGACCTTCACCTGCACGGGGGATGCCACGCGCACCCCGTCGTGCGAGGTGCCGTTGGTCGAGTCGAGGTCTTGCAGCATCCACTGCTCGCCCCACAGCACGAGGCGAGCGTGGTGGCTCGACGTGTAGTCGTCGCGGATGACCAGGCCCGACTCGCTCGACCGGCCGATCGTGAGCGGCTCGGTGCCCAACGGCAGCTCGAGACCGGCCTTCGGGCCGCTCGTGATGACGATGCGCGACACCGTGTCGGTGGTCGCGAGCCCGCCCGACGGCGCGGGTGCGGCGGCGGGGCGTTTGACCTGGGTCGTGACCGCGTCGGGCGACGACACCGGCGCCGGACCGGCGGGCGCGACGGGCTCGGGGAGCTTGCGTACCTTGACGCCGAACAGATCGGCGCGCAGCGAGTAGACGACACCGAACACGAAGAACCACAGCAGGACGAGGAACCCGCCCTGGAGGAGAAGGAGTGTGAGCGGGCTCATGACAGGGGTCCCCGATCCTGGACGTCGAAGAGGCGCGTGGCGTCGGACACGGCGGGCCGACGCGGCGGCTGCGCCTGCGCGACGACGCGGAACACGATGGTGGTGCGGCCGATCGAGATCGTGGAGTCGGGGGGCAGGGCCGCCTCGGTGACCTTGCGGCCGTTCAGGGTGGTGCCGTTGGTCGAGCCGAGGTCGCGCACCATGGCGCGTTCGCCGTCCCACAGGATCTCGACGTGCTTGCGGCTGGTGCCCGCGTCGGGGATGGTGATGTCGGCGTCGCTGCCGCGTCCGATGACGGTGCGCGCCGAGGTCAGCGGATGCCGCGTGCCGTCGATGTCGACGACGCCGCGCCAGGCGACGGTGCCCTCGGTGGTACGGGAGTCGACCCGCAGCGTGCCGGTCGACAGCGACTCGTCGCGCTCGAGCGAGATCGCCACGGGCCCCGCGAACGAGTACCCCTGCGTGCGCGCGTGCTTCTTGACCAGTGTGTCGAGCTCGGTGATGAGCGTCGATCCGATCGCGCCCATCTTGTCGTCGTCGGCGGGCGACAGACGCACCGAGAACGCGTTGGGCGTCAGGATGCGATCGCGGCTGACCACCACGGCCTTCTTGTCGAGCTCGCTGCGCAGCGCCGACGCGATCTCTACCGGCTGGATGCCGCTGCGGAAGGTCTTCGCGAACGCACCGTTGACGGCGCGTTCGAGACCTTTCTCGAAACTGTCGAGTAGCCCCACGAGACTCCTTCAGGCAGGCAGACCAGTAGCCACATCGTAGTCAGCACGGCTGGACGGCTCATGGATGCCGTCTCATCGGGGTGTTTCGTCGGCGCCCGGAGGCCGTGATATCCTCGCAAAGTTGAGTGCGTGGCATCCTGTGCCGTGCCTCGCGCGAGTGGCGGAATAGGTAGACGCGCTGGCTTCAGGTGCCAGTGCCCGCAAGGGCGTGGGGGTTCAAGTCCCCCCTCGCGCACAGATGGCGAAGGCCCCGGTTCATCCGGGGCCTTCGGCTTTTCGTCGTCGATCTCCGCGCCCCGCCTGTCCGCGCACCCGCGCGAGCGTCCGTTCCTCCGCATGAGCGGGTACCGGAAGGCCCGTCCCCGTCGTGGGGCGGGCCTTCCGTCGTGCGCGGGGTGTATGCGGGCTTTCGCGCGGGGCGGGCTCGAGCGACGCCCGGGCTGGGCGCAGTGAGGCGGGGCGGTGCGCGGTGGAGCACAACTCCTGCTCCCGGTGCGTCGGCGGGGCGGCAACGGGGTGAGTGGGCGGTTCTGCAGGAGCTGTGCTCCGTTCGGCCGCGGTCCGGCCCGCCGAGGCCGAGATGTGCGCACGCCCAGAAAAGGCTATGGACAGGCCGTAGATACGGTGTGTAACGTAAAAGCGGAGATGGCCATCTCTTGCATCGGTTCATCAAGGGAGACGTTCCGACGTCTTCCCATCGCGAATGGAGTGGGAGATATGCGCAAGACGATGAAGATCGCGACGTCGCTGGTGGTCGCCGGCGGACTCGTGTTCGGCGGGGCCGTCAGCGGGGCGAGCGCGTGGGAGTCGGTGGGGCTGAAGACGCAGTACCCGTCGTCGGGCGGCACCTGGCAGTACGGGTTCCACGAGGCGGCGTTGCGTTCGTACTACACCGTCAACAAGTGCCACGGCAGCACGGTGCAGAAGACCGAGGACGGCCGCATCGTGAACTCGTCGCGGAGTGTCAACACGGCGTCCGGCCGCAAGTCGATCGCCGAGGTCTCGACGATCAACTACGCCAGCCTGGGCGGCAACTACTTCTACCGCACCTGCTGACGAGGCGTTCCAGCTGGTCGCTCCGGTGTCGCCGGGGTGGCCAGCTCCCGCCGACCGTCACCGCCGAGAAGGAACGCCCCGTGTATCGCAAGATCATCGCCGTGACCAGCGTCGCCCTGTATGCGCTGCTGGCATTCCTCGCCGTCATCGGCACCGACTTCCACGACCGCTCCTACCCGCAGGCGATCGGGACGCAGTCCCGATTGATCGTCGACTTCTCGAACGCCGACGTCCCGGCCGCACAGGCGCTCGAGGTCTTGCAGGCCCTCGATCGCGACGACGATCTCGGCCTGTACAAGCTCGCTCCCGACCTCGACGCGCGGGGGAGCCAGGTGTTCGTCGATCTCTCGGGCGAGACGGGGTCGCGATCGGTCGGCTGGTTCGGCGACCACGCCGCCGCTCAGATCGTCGGCGTCGACAGGCTCGTCAACTCGTCGGCCGACGGCACGTATCTCGTCACCCGCACCGAGCGGCTCGCCGAGGCCGTGCAGACGCTGAGCGCGCGGGGCGTCGGCGTCCAGAGGGTCGACGCGGCGCCGTTCGACAGCCTCGCCCGGCTGGCGCAGCAGGCGGGGTTCGTCGCCCCGGTGCTGGCCGCATGCGCGCTCATCGCCGCGCTCACCGTCCTCTGGCTCGCGGTGAAGGCGCGGTCCCGCGCGCTCCGCGTGCTGGGCGGAACGGCCCCGTGGCGCATACAGACGCGCGACCTCGGCGTGCTCGTCGCGACGCTCGTCGTCAGCGCCGTCGTCGTCGCGCTCGTGGCTGCCGTCGCCGTCGGAGTCGTTCGCGGCTGGGCGTACGCGCCGTTGTTCCTGGTGATCCTCGCCGGGCTCGAGGGCGTCACCGTGGCGGTCGCCGTGACCGTGGCCCTGGTGCTGTCGTCGGCGTCGTGGCCGAGCGTCGACTCGTTGGCGCGGCGTGTGCCGGCCGTCAAGAACCTTCGATGGACGGCGCGCGCGGTGCAGCTGGTGACCCTGGTCATGCTGATCGCCTTCACCGGACCGGCATGGGCGGCGGCTGCCGACGCCCAGCGGACGGCGCAGAGGCTTGACGCCTGGAACGCCCTGTCGGACCAGGTCATGCTCTCGTTCGGGATGCCCGACGAAGACCTCGACACGGTCGCTCCGCAGGTGGGGCGCGTCGTCGCCTCGGCCGAGGACGACGGTCAGGCCGCGCTGTCGTACACCATCACCGAGCAGCAGTGGGAAGGCGACTTCGGCGAGTACTCGCGCATCGCCTTCGTCAACGCCTCGTGGATCTCTCTGATGACCGACGCCCTGGGCGCGGAAGCCGTGACCCCCGTGCCGATCGACTCCGTGCGTGACACGGTCGTGCGCGAGCTGGGCCCGTCGATCGCGCTGTGGAACGACGCGGGCACGGATGCCGCGGCCACCGTCGATCGACTGCGGGCGTTCACCCCGTCGGGCGACCGGCCGTTCCCCGTGATCGAGGGCGGAGCGGCGGGCCGGCTCGACTTCGCGAGCGGGGCTCTCATCCTGGAGGTCCCTCGGATCTCGGCTCTGTTCGACGATCCCAACATCGTCAGCGTCGCCTCGACGGGCAACATCGTGTTCTCGGGTGCAGATCAGACGCAGAGCCGGCTCGACGACGCCCGCCTGACGGCCGCGGGTCTCGCCGACCTGGGCATCGACGGGACCATCCGTCCGCTCTACGTCGCCGAGCAGGGCATCCTCGAGGCGCAGTTCGCGGCGTACCTGTCGCACGTGCTCGCCGTCTCGCTCATCGCGCTCGCCGTGGCGTTCCTCGTCTCCTCGGCGGTGACCGCGATGGTCTTCGCGCTCATGAACGCCCGCCGGGACTTCCCTCTCCGGCTCACCGGCGCCGGCTGGTCGAGGATCGTGTCGTCGCGCACCCTCGTCGACGTGGGGGCGGCGACGGCACTGGGGATCGCTCTCGTCGCGGTGCAGCCCGAGTCGACCCGGGTCGTCACCGCCGTGGCATCCGTCTCGGCCGTCGTCGTCCTGTATGCCACCCATCTCGTCGCGACCCGGGCGGTCTTCGGCCGGGTCGCGACCCGGAAGCTCTAGGAGGGCACCGTGCTCATCGAAGGAATCGGCATCTCGGTGCGGCTCGACGGCCGCGACATCGTGACGGACGAGTCGGTCCGCTGCGCAGGGGGGAGCATGACGGCCCTCGTCGGACCGAGCGGGTCGGGCAAGACGACGTTGCTGCACGCTCTGGGTCTGCTCGTGCCGATCTCGCGTGGGCGGATCGTCGCCGACGGCGTCGACGTCGGGGGATACGACGACCGCCGGCGACGTCGTTTCTGGCGCGACCACGCCGCGTTCGTCCTGCAGGACTACGGCATCATCGACGACGAGACCGTGGGGTTCAACGTCGCGATGCGGGGCGGTCGCTCGGCCGGCGTCGCGCCGCGCGTGCACGAGGCCCTGGATCGGACGGGGCTCGGTGGGCGGGCGCACGAGACCGCCAGCCATCTGAGCGGCGGAGAGAAGCAGCGTCTCGCGATCGCCCGGGCGATCGCCCGGCGCGCGCAGGTCGTCTTCGTCGACGAGCCGACGGCGTCGCTCGACGCCGCGAATCGCCGCGCGGTGATCGAGCTGTTCCGCTCGATGTCGGGTCAGGGCGCGACGGTCGTCGTGGCGACCCACGACGACGAGATGATCGACGCCTGCGACGAACGGCATGTGATGGGCGGTCGTGTGCGGACGCAGACGGCCGCGGTGCGGGCGTGAGCGCGGTGCAGCACGAGGAGGGGTCATGGTGAGCACGGGACGGCGCGTGACGCGGTTCGGCGCGGTCGTGGCGGTGAGCGTCGCGGCGGCCCTCGTGGTGGTCGGTGCGGCCGTCGTCGTGGTGACGGGCGTGTTCTCGACGACCACGACGACGCATCCGCCGTGCGACGAGCTCCCCACGCGGCAGCAGGTGGCGACGGCGCTCGCGGCGCACCGCGACCTGGCGGATCGTCTCGAGTCGTTGGGGCCGGGGGTGTCGGTGGCCGTCGGCTCCCCGTGCGGCGGGGGCCTTGCCGACCGCGCGCTGGTCGACGTCCGTTACGCGTCGGCCGACGAACGTCGTGCGATCGACCGGGCGTTGACCGAGGCCGACGGGTTCGACGCACCGGTAGCGGTGTCGGAGCGCGACGGAGCGCTGCGCCGAGGCGGTCTCTTCAGCGGAGAGGACCAGCGGCTCACGCGGTGGTGAGAAGCACCTGGAAGCCGTCGGGGTCGACGAACGCCGAGGCGTTGGCCTGCCAATAGGGGTTCGCCGGCGTCACCTCGTGGCCCGCCAAGCGCGCGGCCGTCCGCTCGAGCTCGGCCTCGTCGTCGAGATAGAGCACGAGCACCGACTCGGGGTGAGCGACGGGAGCGGAGTGGCCGCCCCCGGTCGTGAACTCGAGGTGCGCGCCCGTCCCCGGCAGGTCGAAGAACACGCCGTCGTAGCCCGCGTGGTCTTGGAAGGATCCGAGAACCGGAAGCCCGACCCGGTCTCGGTAGAACTCCACGATGTCGTCGAGCCGGTCGGTGTGACGCGCGAAACGAGCCTTCATGCGTCGATTCTGGCAAACGGCTCGTTGCAGCAAGGCGGCCGGACCGCCGGTGTCGGCGCAGCGCGCCGACACCCAGCCGTCAGCCCGCGCCGGCGATGACGACGATCGCCGCGACCGCGAGTCCCATGCCGACGATCTGGACGCCCACCACCCGCTCTCGCACGACGGCGATCGCCAGCCCCACCGTCACGGCCGGATAGAGCGAGATGACCACGCTCGCCAGCGAGAGCAGGCCGGTGTGGAAGGCGTACAGCATCGCGACGTTCGCGACCACGTCGAGCAGGCCGATCACCACCGCGAGCCAGAACGTGCGTCCGCCGACGGGGCGTGCCTGGCCGCGGCGCAACGCGACGGCCACGACCACGAGCGCGGCGACCGTGCGCGCGATCGCGAGCGGCCACAGGCCCCCGTCGCTCGGCATCTGGTGGGTGAAGACGAAGCTGAGGCCGAACAGGATGCCGGCGCCCACCGTGATGCGCGCGACCCGGGCCGTGAAGCGGCGGGCGTCGGCCTCGACGTGCGTCGTCTTTGCTTCGCGGCTGACCAGGGCGATGGCGACCGCCGCGAGGGCGATGCCGGCGAACGAGAGCGGCGAGGGGCGCTCGCCGAACAGCACCCCGGCGACGACGGGGATGACGGTGACGAGCACCGCTGTGACGGGTGAGACGACGCTCATCGGCCCCTCGGCCAGGGCGATGTAGAACCACCAGATCGCCAGGGCCGAGGCGAGGCCCGATGCGGCGCCCCACAGCAGCGCCTCGCCCGAGAGGCCGCCCCCGACGAACGGCGCGGCCGCGCCGACGAGCACGGCCGACACCGGGTACGTGATCAGGATCACCCGCAGCGCGTCGATGCGTCTCGACGCGAGTCCGCCGAAGAAGTCGCTCGCGCCGTAGGCGAGAGCCGACGTGAGCGCGAGGAGCGCCGAGATCATGCGTGTCCGTTCCGTCCTCCCCGGCAGCGGGCCTCGACGTCGGGAGGGAAGGACGTCATGAATGCTAACGGCCGGGCGGTGCGGCGACGCGCCGTGGCATCCTTCGGCCGACGAACCGGATGCCGCCGGCCCGCGCCCCCGGCATCGACCGCGGCCGTCTACTCGAGCGTCGGCGGCAGGACGTAGACGATCTCGTCGTCGGTGCGGCGCGACTCGACGAAGCCGACCGACGCGAGCATCGCGTGGGAGGGGTCGTCGTCGGTCGGCACGCACGCGTACAGCGGACGTTCCGGTTCGAGCGCGGTCAGCAGGCGCAGGGCGTCGGTGGCGGCATCCGTTCCGCTGCCGGGGACGAGCGCGAGCGCGACCTCGCGATCGCCGTCGGTGTCGAACCCGGCGGCGATCCCCACCACCGTGCCCCCGTCGACGACGGCACGGACCGTCGTGGCGGGGTCGGCGTCCTGGTCGGCGAGCCAGGCGTCGAACGCCGAGCGGTCGTCGACGTCGCCCCGCGGCCAGCCCGAGGTGCTGGCGCGGGCGGCACGGTGGGCGCCGTCGCGGTCGGCGTCGGTGAGGTCGCGCAGCTCGATGGGGGCCATGGGCTCACGGTAGCGGCGGCGACGGCGTGCACGTCGGGCCTTGCGGACGACGTCGGCCCCTGTGCAGTGCGAGCGCCGCTTTCGCCGCCGCACCCGTTTCGCGTGCGGCGATGGCCGTGCGCAGCGCCGCGATGAGCGAGGGGTCGGCGGGCCGCTCCCAGCCTTCGAGGTTGCGTCTCAGCACGAAGTCGGTCTGCCGCAGCGTCTCGCTGAACATCACGTTGTCGACGACGCCGGTGAAGTGCCGCAGCACGGCCACGACGGCTGCGACGTAGGCGGCCGACGTCTCGGCGCGGGCCATGGCATCCACCCGGGCGGCCCCCTCGGCGATCTGCTCGTCGGTGCAGGTCGGAAGGCCGAGGTAGATCATGGTCGCCATCATCTGCGTGGCGTACTCGCGCATGTCGGCGCGCGTGCGGTGGGAGAGGGCGGTCACGCGCGTGTAGCGGTTCGGGGCGACCTCGATGAGGCCGAGGCGTTCGAGGCGTTGCAGCGCCTCGCGGACGGGGGTGCGCGAGATGCCCATCTGCGCCGCGAGCTCGACGTCGCGCAGGTGGTCTCCGGGCCGCAGCCGGCCGTCGACGATCGCCTCGCCGAGCAGCGCGAAGGCCTCGTCGACGAAGGCGGAGGCGCGGCGCGGGGTGGTCATCACGCGCAGTTTACGTCGGGCCTGTATCACACGAATCGTGACACGTATCCGATTCACAGGTTTCGTGTCGCGCGCGATGGTCGCGCGGTTGTAAAGTCTCTTCCGTCACGCCACGCGTGACATATCCGGGGGGATCCGTCGACGCCCGGGCTTCGAGCTCTGCTCAGCCCGGGCGTCGTATGGGCTTCGGGGGTCCGTGTACCCCGTCACGACGGGCAACGTTTGCGTCACACCCCTGTGCCCGGACGGCCTCGACCGTTACCGTGGGCATCACCGACCGGCGCACGGGGCGCCGGCTGTGACAGGAGACGGCACGTCGATGAGCACCCAGGGCACGGTCAAGTGGTTCAACTCCGAGAAGGGGTTCGGCTTCATCGCCCCCGATGAGGGCGGCCAGGACGTCTTCGCCCACTACAGCGCCATCCAGTCGGGCGGCTACCGCTCGCTCGAAGAGAACCAGCGCGTCGAGTTCGAGATCGCCCAGGGCCCCAAGGGCCTGCAGGCCGAGAACATCCGCCCGCTCTGATCCCGGGCGGCCCGGTCAGACGGCGTCGTCGTCGACCAGCAGCAGGGCGCGCAGCTCGTCGGCGGTGTCGACGACCGCCTCGGCGCCCTGCGCCTCTTCGGGGGCGCTGAATCCCCAGCGCAGGAAGATCACGGGCACGCCCGCGGCGGTGCCTCCCTCGACGTCGTGGTGCCGGTCGCCGATCAGCACCGGACGCGAGGTGTCGGCCCCCGCGGCCTCGAGGCGGCGCAGCGCCTCGATGACGATGTCGGCCTTCGCGCTGAGCGTGCGCTCGTCGGGCGTCGACCCGACCATCGCGATGAACTCGGGGGCGAGGTCGAAGTGGTCCATGAGCGCGACCACCTGCACCTCGGGCTTCGAGCTCGCGGTCGCCTGCGGCACGCCCGCGGCCGCGAGGTCGTGGATGAGATCACCCACGCCGGGGTACAGCTCGGCGCTCGACGTGTAGCCCTCGCTCTTGTTGAGGCCGCGGTAGAAGGCGACGGCCTCGGTCGCCTGCGCGGGGGTCATGCCCACGTTCACCTGGAACGAGTCGAACATCGGCGGCCCGATCCACAGCGACAGCTGGTCGCGCGTCGGCGGCGTGTAGCCGAAGTGCTCGAGGGTGGTCGTGAGGCGTCGAAGGATCCCGACCGAGGCGTCGACGATGGTGCCGTCGACGTCCCACAGGACGCACGACCAGGGAGAGCGCATGTCTCCACGCTACCGTCGCGCCGCCCCACCGGATCGCCGCGCCCGGACGGCGCGGTTGCGTGACGTCGCGCGGCTCAGAACAGTCGCGGCGCCCCCGACTCGATGCCCTTCATCTCGTCGTAGTCGAGCGTGAGGCAGCGGATGCCGCGGTCGGTCGCGAGCACGCGCGCCTGGGGCTTGATCTCTTGCGCGGCGAACACCCCGCTCACCGGCGCGAGCAGCGGGTCGCGGTTGAGCAGCTCCAGGTAGCGGGTGAGCTGCTCGACGCCGTCGATGTCGCCGCGCCGCTTGACCTCGATGGCCACGGTGCCGCCGTTGTCGTCGCGCAGCAGCAGATCGACCGGCCCGATCGCGGTGGGGTACTCGCGGCGAACGAGCGTGAGCCCGTCGCCGACGACCGACACCTGTTCGGCGAGCAGGCGCTGTAGGTCGGCCTCGACGCCGTCTTTGATCAGGCCGGGGTCGATGCCGAGCTCGTGAGACGAGTCGTGGATGACCTCGTGGATGCGCACGAGCAGCGCGTCGCCGCTCTTCGCATGCGTGACGCGCCAGCGCTGCACGACTCCGTCTTCGACGTCGGTCTCGTCGGGCTCTTCGACGGTGAGCGCGCAGGGCGGGCTCATCCAGTTGAGCGGCTTGTACGAGCCGCCGTCCGAGTGCACGAGCAGCGAGCCGTCGCCCTTGTGCACCAGCAGGCGCGTGGCCAGCGGAAGGTGCGCGTTGAGGCGGCCGGTGTAATCGACGGAGCAGCGGGCGATGACGAGACGCACCCGTCGAGCCTAGCCGCGGCGTGCCCGATCCGCTGCGGGGCCGGTCGTCACGAGCGGTCTGGCCGCCCCCGAGAAGAGCCCGGATGCCACGATCAGCACGACCACGATCAGCAGGGTGTGCAGCAGCCCGATGTGGTCGGCGATCGCGCCGAGCAGCGGCGGGCCGCACAGGAAGGCGATGTAGCCGATCGTGGCGGCCGCGGCCACGCGGGACGCGGCCTGGGCGGGGTCGTCGGCCGCGGCCGACATGCCGATCGGGAATCCGAGTGAGGCGCCGAGGCCCCACAGGGCCGCCCCGACGAACACGAGCGGGCCGTAGGGGGCGACGATGAACACCAGCAGCCCGACGGCCGCGGTGGCGGCCAGGATGCGCAGCACCACGACCCGCCCGAAGCGGTCGACCACCGGTCCGCCGGCGATGCGCCCGATCGTCATCGCGACCGAGAACACGGCGAGCACGGCGGCGCCGTCGGACTCCTGCCCGCCGTGGCCGAACACGATGGCCGACGGCAGCCAGTCGTTCGCGCTGCCCTCGGCGAAGGCCATGCCGAGCATGATGACACCGAGGGTGTAGGTGCGGGGCTCCTTCCACGCCGCGAGCGAGGTGTACAGGCGCTCGCGCCATGTGCGCCGCCGCTCGTCGGCGGGCGCGTCGAGGGCGGCCTCGCGTGCGGGGACGTTGGCGACCGCGACGACCGCGACGACGGCGATGACCAGCCCCATCGCGACGGAGTGGGCGATGACTGCCAGGTCGACCTGCACGGCGACGTAGCCCAGACCGGCGCCGATGACGGTGCCGAAGCTGAAGAACGCGTGCAGCAGCGGCATGACGGTGCGACCGGTGGCCTTCTCGAGCGCGGCGCCCTCGACGTTCATCATCACGTCGACCGTGCCGTTGCCGAACCCGAACAGCGCCAGCCCGACCAGGGCCACGCCGAACAGCTGCAGCGTGTCGGCGCCCAGCCCGACGATGCACAGTCCGATGCCCACGCAGACCAGCGCGACGAGCATGCCCCGCCGGGCGCCCAGGCGGGCCATGACCGCCGGCGCGATCGACAGGCCGACGATGGATGCCACTCCCATGCCCAGCAGCAGCAGGCCGACGCCGGCGTTCTCGATGCCGAGCGACGTGCGGATGGCCGGCACCCGTGACGCCCACGTCGAGATGCTCAGGCCGCTGGCGAGGAAGATCGCGCAGATCGCCGCGTACCAGCGCACGATCTGCGCGCGGCTCAGAGCGGTGTCCATGCCGCCACTGTAGCGGCCGGAAGTTCCGGCATCGAATCGATTCGGCGCGCCAGGACGGGCACGGTACGATCGGGCGGTGAGCACACGACGGGCCACCATCGTCGACGTCGCGCGCGAGGCCGGCGTCTCGCCCTCGACGGCGTCGGTGGTGTTCAGCGGAAAGACGCCGACGTCCGAGACGACGCGGGCGCGCGTGCTCGCCGCGGCCGAGAGGCTGGGCTACACCGGACCCGATCCGCGCGCGGCGTCGCTGCGCCGGGGTCGCTCGGGCATCGTCGGCGTCGTCTTCGACCAGCACCTGGGCACGGCGTTCCTCGACCCCGTCACCACGCACATGATGGACGGCCTGGCCGACGGCGTCTCGCGTCTAGGGGCCGCGCTGCTGCTCTTGCGCGACGACGGCGAGACGGTCAGCGAGCCGTCGCTGCATACGGCGCCGATCGACGCCGCGGTGCTGATCGGGTGCAGCCCGCGCATGCGGCAGTCGCTCGAGGTCGTGCGCGCCCGTGGCATCCCGGTCGTCGTGGTCGAGGGCGATGCGGGCGACGGCGTCCCCCGCGTGCTGCTCGACAACGTCGACGCCCAGCGCGTCGCGGCCCAGCACGTGTTCGACCTGGGACACCGCGACGTCGTGCTCGTGACGCTGCCGACGGATGCCGCCCGCCGGCGCGGCTGGATCTCCGACGACGCGGTGGTCGGCGTCGACGTCACCGCCGACCGTCTCGCGGGTGCGCGTCAGGTGTATCCGACGGCGCCCGCGTTCGCCGCGGCGACGAGCTCGATCGACGAGGGGGCGATCGCGGGACGGGCGATCTTCGCCGACCCCGACCGGCGGCCGACCGCGATCATCGCGCAGAGCGACCTGCTCGCCGCGGGGGTGATCCGTGCGGCCGAGGAGGCCGGTCTCTCGGTGCCGGCCGACGTGAGTGTGACGGGCTTCGACGGCGTGGTCGTCGATGGTCTGGCGCCGCACGTGCTCACGACCCTCGTGCAGCCGGCGACCGCGAAGGGTCGGGCCGCGGGCGCTGCGGTGGCCGCGATGCTCGAGGACGGCGAGCCGTCGGATCTCGACCTCGAATGCGTGTTCCGCGCGGGCACGACGACGGCCCCGCCGCGTATCACATGAGAATCGGCTGTGCGTTCGGCCTCATGCCCCCCGTAGAATAGGTCTCACACCCCGAGAGCCCGGGCATTCGCCCGTCGACCCCGAGGAGGCCTCTTCTGCTGGCATTCCTCGGCGCGTTCGCGCTCCTCCCTCTGGCCCTGCCCCTGCTGGTCTCGCGGATCGGCGCGCGCGCGTTCTACGTGGCCGCCGTGCTGCCGGCCGCCGCGTTCGCGCACGCCATCGTGCTGGCTCCGCGGGTGTTCGCGTCCGACATTCCCTTCGAGGAATATCGCTGGATCCCCGCGCTGGGCGTCTCGCTCTCGATGCGCATGGACGTGCTCGGCTGGCTGCTGACCCTCGTGGTCACGGGCGTCGGAGCGCTCGTCATGCTCTATTGCCGCTGGTACTTCCGGGGCAAGACCGACGGGGTGGGACAGTTCTCGGCGGTGCTGCTCGCCTTCGCCGGCGCGATGTACGGCCTCGTCCTGACCGACGACGTCGTCGTGCTCGTGATGCTGTGGGAGGCCACGAGCGTGCTGTCGTACCTCTTGATCGGGTACTACCACGGCCGTGCCGCCAGTCGCCGCGCCGCACTGCAGGCGTTGCTCGTGACGACGCTCGGCGGTCTCGTCATGCTGATCGGCGTCGTGCTGCTGGTGGTGCAGGCGGGCACGTCGAGCCTGTCGACGATCCTCGCCGCCCCGCCGACCGGGCCGGTGGTCGACGTCGCGGTGCTTCTGCTGCTCGTCGGCGCGCTGAGCAAGTCGGCGATCTTCCCCTTCCACTTCTGGCTGCCCGGCGCCATGGCCGCACCGACCCCGGTGAGCGCTTACCTGCACGCCGCGGCGATGGTCAAGGCGGGCATCTACCTCGTCGCCCGGCTGGCGCCGGGATTCGCCGACACCCCGTTCTGGCGCCCCACGCTCATCGCCCTCGGGGTGTTCACGATGCTGCTCGGCGGGTTCCAGGCGCTGCGCGAGCGCGACCTCAAACGCATCCTCGCGTTCGGCACGGTGAGCCAGCTGGGTTTCCTGACCGTGATGCTCGGGTACGGCACGCGGGATGCCGCCCTCGCCGGCGCCGCGCTGCTGCTCAGCCACGCGCTGTTCAAGTCGTGCCTCTTCCTCGTCGTCGGCGTGATCGACCGCCAGCTCGCCACGCGCGACATCGGCGAGCTCTCGGGCCTCGGACGCCAGGCGCCGGTCATGGCGACCGCGTCGTTCATCGCCGTCGCCTCGATGGCCGGCGTCATCCCCACCCTCGGCTTCGTCGCGAAAGAGACGGCGCTGACGGCGCTCTGGCACGAGGCCACGAACGGCTCGCCGTGGGGGATCGCGGCCCTGAGCGGCATCGTCGCCGGATCGGCCCTGACGGCGGCGTACGGCATCCGGTTCCTCTGGGGGGCGTACGGCACCAAGCGCGACGTCGAGCGCACCGAGTGGCCCGATCCGCCCATCGGGTTCTTGTCGTCGCCCGTGCTGCTGGCTGCCGGCTCGCTCGCCCTCGGCTTCGCCGCCCCGATCGTCGACCACGGGCTGGCGCCCTACGCCGACGAGCTGCCCGCGGCCACGGCGGGCGTGCCCGCTCCCGACCACGCGTACCACCTGGCCCTGTGGCACGGGCTCGAGCCGGCGCTGTTCCTCTCGCTCGGCACGCTCGTGCTCGGCGCGGCGATCTTCTGGGCGGTGCGCAAGACGCAGCTGCACCGTCGCCGACGCGTGCTGCCCTTCACCGCCAACGACGCCTACAACGTCGTGCTGCGTGCCATCGACCGCACCTCGGAGTGGACGACCGCGCGGTTCCAGCGGGGCTCGCTGCCGTTCTATGTCGGCACGATCTTCGTGGTGCTCGTCGTGGCCGAGGGGACCGCCCTGCTGTCGTCGCGCGCGTGGCGCGCCCAGCTCGACGCCTGGCAGTCTCCCTCGCAGCTGCTGGCGGCGCCGGTCATGATCGCCGCGGGCATCCTCGCGGTCCGCGCCCGCAAGCGCTTCACCGGCGTCGTGCTCGTGTCGGTGACCGGGCTCGGCATGGTCGTGCTGTTCGCGACGAGCGGCGCCCCCGACCTGGCCCTCACGCAGGTGCTCGTCGAGACCGTGACGCTGGTGGTGTTCGCCCTGGTGCTGCGCCGCCTGCCGGCCCGCATGGGCGAGCACAACGCCTCGGTGGCGCGGATCGCCCGTGCGGCCCTGGGCGTCGGCGTCGGTCTGACGATGGCCCTGGTCGCGATCGTCGCGACCGGCGCGCGCCACGACCTCCCGGTGTCGCTCGAATGGCCGGCGATGGCGTACGACATCGGCCACGGCCGCAACGTCGTCAACGTCGCGCTCGTCGATCTGCGCGGGTGGGACACGATGGGCGAGCTCTCGGTGCTCATCCTGGCCGCGACGGGTGTGGCATCCCTCGTCTTCATCACCGACCGCAGCGACAACCTCGCACGGCGCTCGGGCGCGGCCCGCAGCGTCGTGGGCATCGGCCGGCGCCGTGTGCTGGTCGAGACCGACAGCGGCGTGCGGGTGCAGCGTGCGGGCGAGACCGATGCGCCGCGGGCGTGGCTGATCTCGGGCTCGAAGGTGCAGCCCGAGAACAGGTCGATCCTGCTCGAGATCATCGTGCGGGTGCTGTTCCACTCGATCATGATCGTGTCGCTCTACCTGCTGTTCGCGGGCCACAATCTGCCCGGCGGCGGGTTCGCCGGCGGCCTGGTGGCGGGTATGGGGCTCGTGATGCGCTACATCGCCGGCGGCCGTTGGGAGCTCGGGGCGGCGGCGCCGACCGACGCCGGACGCCTGCTCGGCGCCGGCATGGCGATCGCGGTGCTGTGCGCCGTAGTGCCGATCTTCTTCGGCTTCGCGCCGCTGCAGAGCTTCACGTTCGAGGGCGAGCTGCCGCTGATCGGCCACTGGGAGTTCGTCACCAGCACGATCTTCGACATCGGGGTGTACCTGGTGGTCATCGGCCTCGTGCTCGACGTGCTGCGCAGCCTCGGCGCCGAGGTCGACCGCCAGTCGCACGACAACGCGGATGCGGAGATGGTCCCCCGATGAACATCTCTCTCGTCCTCATCATCGTCATGGCGGTGCTCTTCGCCTGCGGCGTCTACGCGATGCTCGAACGCAGCCTGACCCGCGTGCTGATCGGCTTCCTGCTGCTCGGCAACGCCGCCAACCTGCTGCTGCTCGTGGTCATGGGCCGGCCCGGGGTCGCGCCGTTCTACGACGGGGGAGAGACGGATGCCGCCGACATGTCGGACGCGCTGCCGCAGGCGCTCACCCTGACGGCGATCGTCATCACGTTCGGCATCTCGGCCTTTCTGCTCGCGTTGATCTACCGCTCGTGGCAACTGGGCCAGGCCGACACCGTCGTCGACGACGCCGACGACGTCGCCCTGCGCGAACGTGCCGCCAACGAGCCCGAGGACGCGATCGACGAGGAGTCGCGCTCCGACGACGACGACGTCACCACCGACTTCGTCGGCGACGTCGCCTCTCCCATCCGCGTGCTGCACCAGGGCGACCTGTCGATGCTCGTCGACGACGCGCCGGTCGACCGGGTCGCGGTGCGGCGCGGCGACACCGATGGCGGCGCGGCTCGCCCCGACGACAGCGATCGTGGTCCGGCCCGTCCCGACGGCTCCGACCCGGCGACCCGTCGGGGCGACGAGCCCGCCGACCCCGAGGACGGTGAGCGTCGATGAGCGCCCTCGTGCCCCTGCTGGTGGCGATCCCCCTGATCGGCGCCGCCGTCAACCTGATCTTCGGTCGCCGCAAGAAGACGCAGATCCTGGTCTCGGTGGCATCCCTCGTCGCGGTGCTCGTGCTGGGGGCGACCCTGCTCGTCGCCGTCGACACCGGCGGCCCGATCGCCGTCGCGCTCGCCGCGTGGGACATCCCGTTCGGCATCGTGCTGTACGTCGACGTGCTCGCCGCCCTGCTGGTGGTCGTGACGGCGATCGTGCTGCTCGCGGTGCTGCTGTTCTCGATCGGTCAGGGCGCCGCCGACAACGACGAGGACACGCCGGTCTCGATCTTCTACCCGGCCTACCTCATCCTCGGGGCGGGCATCTTCAACGCGTTCATCGCGGGCGACCTGTTCAACCTCTACGTCGGCTTCGAGATCCTGCTGGTCGCCTCGTACGTGCTCATCACGCTCGGCAGCACCGAGTCGCGCATCCGCACCGGCGTGGTCTACATCGTCGTGTCGCTGGTGTCGTCGATCCTGTTCCTGGCCGCGATCGCAATGGTCTACGGTGCGCTCGGCACCGTCAACATGGTGCAGATCAGCGAGCGGATGGCGCAGCTGCCGCAAGAGACGCAGACCATCCTGCATCTGCTGCTGCTGCTGGCCTTCGCGATCAAAGCGGCCGTCTTCCCGCTGTCGTTCTGGCTGCCCGACTCGTACCCGACCGCCCCCGCGCCCGTCACCGCGGTGTTCGCGGGCCTGCTCACCAAGGTGGGCGTCTACGCGATCATCCGCACCGAGACGCAGCTCTTCGTGGCCAACGACCTGAACTTCCTGTTGATGATGGTGGCGCTCGCGACCATGGTCGTCGGCATCCTCGGGGCGGTCGCGCAAGCCGAGTTGAAGCGCATCCTGTCGTTCACGCTCGTCAGCCACATCGGCTACATGGTCTTCGGGCTCGCCATCAACACCCCGCTCGCGGTGGGGGCGACGATCTACTACATCGTCCACCACATCATCGTGCAGACCACGCTGTTCCTTGCCGTCGGCCTGATCGAGCGGCGGGCGGGCAGCACCTCGATCCTCAAGGTGAAGGGGCTCATGCGCGCGGCCCCCCTGCTCGCGGTGCTGTACTTCATCCCGGCGATCAACCTGGGCGGCCTGCCGCCGTTCTCGGGGTTCATCGGCAAGTTCGCGCTGTTCGACGCGGCGGCCCAGGTGGGCACCCCCGTGATGATGGTGCTGATCGTCGGGGGCATCGTCACGTCGATCCTCACGCTCTACGCCCTCATGCGCGCGTGGAACCTCTCGTTCTGGCGTGAGAACGACGACTCCACCGAGACGATGGAGCGCATCGCCTACCTCGGCAACGCCCCGGCGGCATCCATCTCGACCGAGCGACGCACGATCCCCCGCATCATGACCGTCGCCACGGCCGGCATGGTCGTCGTGACGATCTCGCTGACCGTGTTCGCCGGGCCTCTGCTCGACGCGTGCCTGCGCGCGGGGGAGCGCATCGCCGACGGCGTGACCCTCGTGCAGCTGCAGGAACAGGCGGGACAGCGATGAGTCCGACGCGTCGATCGCAGGTGTCGCTCTACCTGTACCAGGTGCCGTTCCTGCTGTGGCTGGTGGCCCTGTGGATGCTGCTGTGGGGGCAGTTCACGTGGCTCGCGTTCGTGACGGGTCTCGTCGCGGCGGTGTTCGTGACGCGGGTGTTCCGCCTGCCCCCGGTCGAGCTGTCGGGCCGCGTCAACCTCTGGTACGCGTTCGTGTTCGTCGCCACGTTCCTCGGCGCGGTCGTCCGCGGCTCGCTGATCGTGGCGTGGCAGGTGGTCGACCTGCGTCGGCAGCCCGGCGCGGCGATCATCGCGGTGCCCCTGCGGATCGACGACGACGTGATCATGGCGCACACGGCTGTCACGGCATCCCTCATCCCGGGCTCGCTGATCGTCGACGTCTACCGCGAGCGGCGCACGCTGTACCTGCACACGATCGGCGTCCGTTCCGACACCGACGCCGAGCACCAGCGCCGGGTCGTGCTCGGCTGGGAGGCCCGCATCGTCCGCGCCGTCGGCACGCGCGACCAGCTCGCAGACCTGCGGGCCCAGGCCGCGGCCGCCGACACGCATCATCGGGCGCAATCGCCCCGCGACGGGAGGACCCCGCTGTGACCCCGGTCGTCATCGTCATCCTCGTGGTCTTCGCGGTCGCCGCGGTGCTCGCCCTGATCCGCATGGTGCTGGGCCCGTCGATCCTCGACCGCGCCGTCGCCGCCGACGTGCTGCTGACCGAGGTGCTGTGCATCCTCGGCGCCGACATGGTGATCAACCATCACACCCGGTCGCTCCCGGTGATGCTCATCATCGCGGCGGTGGGTGTGTTCGGCTCGATCGCCGTCGCCCGTTTCGTGGCGCGCAAGGAGAACCCGCGATGACCCCGGATGCCATCCTCGACGGCGTCGCCCTCGCCCTGGTGCTCGTCGGCGCCGTGCTGTGCCTGACGGCGGCGCTCGGGCTCGTCCGGTGGCGCGACGTGCCCACGCGCCTGCACGCCGCGACGAAGCCGCAGGTGCTCGGCGTGCTGCTGATCGTGACCGCCGTGGTGCTGTCGGTGCGCACCTGGGAGGCGGTGGCGTTCGGCATCCCGATCGTCCTCATCCAGTTCGCGACCGCCCCGCTCGCCGCGCACATGGTGGGGCGTGCGGCGTACCGCAACCGCACGATGGACGAGGCGGGTCTGTACGTCGACGACCTGCAGCACTCCACGGAAGAGGGCGGCTCGATCGGGCCGGAGTCGCGGCCGCAGAGCTGAGGCTCGCGGGCGGATGCCGCGCACCGCGGTCGCGGCCGGGTGCCGGTGCCTCTGCCTGCCGGCGAGCCGAGACGGAACGCGGGCAGGCAGAGACGGGGCTCAGCCGAGCGACAGCGCCTCGAGGTCGCGCTGCTCGTCGTGGGCCTCTTGCAGGGCCGACTTCTGGCGCAGCGGCGGAGTGCGGAAGAACAGCGTCAGCACGAAGGCGATGAGCGCGACGAACATGCCGACCCAGTACACGCTCACCGTCGAGGCGTTGAAGCCCTCGAGCAGCGGCTTGGTCAGGCGCGGGTCGGCGCCGTTGAGGAACGACGTGTCGTCCATCGTCGAGCTGTCGAACGACGTGTCTGACGAGTTCGACAGCGAGTCGATGATCTTCGGCGCGGCGGCGTCGACGAACGACTGCCGTGCGTCGGCGTTCGAGAAGTCGAGCGTCACCGTGCCGTCGCTCGCGACTTGCGCCACGGGCAGCTGTTGCTGGATCGTCGTGGTCGCCTGGGCGATCGCCTGCGCCTGCGCCGCGGCGGTCGCCTGCTGCTGCGCGGCGGCGGGCAGCCGGCCCGCGGCGACCTGCTGCGCCACGGCGTCGGCGGCGGCGGCCTTCGCCTGGTTCACACCGTCTTGCGCCTGCGTGAGCGCGCCGTCGGTGAGCTTCGAGACGAGCGGGTCGTAGAACTTCGACATGATGCCCTGGTTCTGCGGCGCCTGGGCCACCGACGGGTCGAGCGCCGCGTCGAGGGCGGCTGTCAGCGTCGGCTGGTCGCGCAGGTTCGCCTGCACGTTCAGCGGCACGAGCGTGAAGAGCAGCGACAGCAGCACGGCGGTGCCGAGCGTGCCGCCGATCTGCCGGAAGAACGTCGAGCCCGAGGTGGCCACGCCGATGTCGCGGGGGCCGACGGAGTTCTGCGACGCGATCGTGAGCGTCTGCATGAGCTGGCCGAGGCCGAGGCCGAGCAGCAGCATCGATCCGGCGATCTGCCAGTACGAGGTGTCGTAGTGGATGAGGGTGAGGGTGAAGAACCCGAGCGCGAGGCAGAACGTGCCGATGATCGGGAAGATCCGGTAGTGGCCCGTGCGGGCGATGATCTGACCGCTCGCGATCGACGCGATCATGAGGCCGAGGATCATCGGGAGCAGCTGGAACCCGCTCTCGGTGGGGTTCGACCCCAGCACGAGCTGCAGGTACAGCGGCAGCGTCAGCATGGCGCCGAACATGCCGAATCCGACGAAGACGCCGATGACGGTCGCCATCGAGAACGTCGACGAACGGAAGAGCTTGAGCGGGATGAGGGCGTCGTCCTTCATCGCCCGCTCGATGAGCACGAACGCGACGATGCCGATGGCGCCGATCGCGTAGCAGGCGATCGCGACCGGCGATCCCCAGCCCCAGTCGCGCCCCTGCTCGGCGACGAGCAGCAGCGGGACCAGCGCGACGATGACGGCTGCCGCTCCGAACCAGTCGATCCGCACGCTGTGCCGGGTGGCACGGGGGATGTGGAGGAACCGCAGCACGATCGCGAGGGCGATGAGGCCGATCGGCACGTTGATGAGGAACACCCAGCGCCAGCCGGAGATGAACAGGATCTCGGGCGCGCCGGCGAAGAGGCCGCCCACGAGGGGCCCGATGACCGACGAGATGCCGAAGACGGCCAGGAAGTAGCCCTGGTACTTGGCACGCTCGCGCGGGGCGAGGATGTCGCCCATGATCGCGAGCGGCATCGACATGAGGCCACCGGCGCCGAGGCCCTGGATGGCGCGGAACGCGGCCAGCTCGACCATCGAGGTCGAGAAGGTGGCCGCGATCGAGCCGACGATGAAGACGACGATCGCGATGACGAACAGCGGGCGGCGCCCGAAGATGTCGGACAGCTTGCCGTAGATCGGCGTGGCGATGGTCGACACGATCAGATAGGCGGTGGTGACCCACGCCTGCTGGCTGAGACCGTTGAGGTCGTCGCCGATCGTGCGGATCGCCGTGCCCACGACGGTCTGGTCGAGCGCCGACAGGAACATTCCCGCCATGAGCCCGAAGATGACGAACAGGATCTGGCGGTGGTTCATCACCGGGGTGCTTCTGGTGGTCGGGGTCGACAAGGTTGCAGCGGTCACATTGTCCTCGGAGCGGTGCGAGAGAGGGGAGCGGGAGCCGCGGATCGGGCGCGCGGCGTCGACATCCCGAGCGAGCGATGGCCGGGAGTCGCGAAAAACAGTTGCCTAAAGTCAAGCATACCGCGTCGTGAAACATTCCCGCGCCGGTCTCAGGACGGCAGATCGCCCGTCGTCTCGCGGGCGACCACGTCGAGGTACCAGGCGAGCAGCTCGCCGGAGTTGAGGATGCCGTCCGCCTCGGGCCGCTCGTGACGGATGACGTCGGAGAGCGCCGCGCGGTATCGTCCGGTCAGCTGCAGGAAGCGTCCGACCTCGATGGGCTCGCTCGCATGCGCCCGCGCTCGGACCGACCACTCGCTCACGTCGAGGGCTCGCGCCATGTCGTGGAACGAGAAGCCCGCCGCATGGGCGGCGTGGAGCAAGGCGCGCGTCATGCGGAACGCCGGCCGACGATGTGCCCCCGTCGATGCGTTCTCATGGGCGCGGGCCGCGTGCAAGAGATCGCGGAGCGCGACGTGCGCCGCGCCTTCGAGAGGGATCGGTCTCTGCATCGGGCTGCTCTCATGTGCCGAGGAGGAAGGAAAGTCGTCGGGTCGGACGGCGCGTGATGATCGCGGCGGCGTCGCCGGCAGAGGAGAAGGTCCCTGCCGGCGACGCGCGGAGTGCCGTCGTCAGACGTCGTGGCGGCGACGGACGCGGGCGGCCGTCAGGAGGGCGAGCAGGATCAGCACGGACCCACCCGCGGTGCCGAGCACGAACCAGGGGCCGTGCTCGGTGAGCAGGGTTCCCCCGGTGACGGCGAGGGCCGGGGGCACGACGGTCGTCGTGGTCGTGCAGCCGTGGGCGGTGGCGCACCGGCCGTTGCCGGGCGTGACGACGTTGACCAGTCGTCGGTCGCCGGTGTCGGGACTCTTGACCGTGAACGAGTAGCTGACCGTGATGGTGGCGCCGGCCGGCAAGGGGCCCGCCCACGACAGGGTGGTGCCCGAGACGGTGGCGTTCTGGGTGGCGTCGCCGTTGTAGGTGGCGTCGTCGGCGACCTGCGACAGGTCGTCGGTGAAGGTCGCCGGCCTCTCGGCCGTGTAGTCGCCCTGCCCCGTGTTGGTGACGGTCACCGTGTACCGCACGACCTCGCCCGGCCGCGCGATGGTCTTGTCGGCCTGCTTCGACACCGTGTAGCTCGCGACGGGCGTGCGGGTACGGCACCGGGGGTCGCCGGCGTGGCAGTTGCCGTCGGGCGAGGTCACGACGTTCGCGAGCACTTTGTCGCCGGTGTCGGGCGAGTCGACGGTCACGGCGTAGGTGATGGTCGCCGTGGCGCCCAGCCCCAACGGCCCCGACCAGGTGAGCGTCGGCTTCGCATACGACACGGTGCCCGAGGTCGCCCGCGCGTCGTCGTGATACGCCGCGTCGTCGAGGACCCCGGTCAGGTCGTCGGTGAACGTCGCCGGGTCGGCGGCGGTGAAGGCGACCTGACCGTTGTTGGTCACGGTGATCGTGTACGTGATCGTGTCGCCCTCGTGCGCGGTGGTGGTGCTGGCCGACTTGGCCGTCAGCAGGTCGCGCACCGGGGTGTCGGTCTTGCAGACGGCGCCCGGCTCTGCGCAGCCCGACGGCGAGGTGATCGCGTTCTCGAGCCGGTGGTCTCCGGCATCCGGGGTGTTCACCGTCGCCGAGTACGTGATCGTCACCGTCGCGCCGAGGGGGACGTCGCCGTTCCAGGTGAGTCGCGGCTTTGCGTACGAGAGCGTGCCGGCGGATGCCGTGGCGTCGCCGTCGTAAGAGGCGTCGTCGAGCACTCCGGTGAGGTCGTCGGTGAACGCGGCCTCGACGTCGCCACGCCCGGTGTTGACGACCGTCACGGTGTAGGTGATCTTCTGACCCGGGACGACGACGTTCGTGTCGGCCGTCTTGACGATCTTGTAGGTGCCGACCGGGGTCTCGACGCGGCAGGGCTCTTTCGCGCAGCTGCCTCCGCCCTCGGTGGGGACGACCCCGTTGACGAGCTGCTTGTCGCCGGCGTCGGGGTTGTCGACGGTGAACGAGTAGGTGATCTTCTTCGTCTCGCCGACCGCCAGCGGGCCCTTCCAGGTCAGCGTGTCGCCGTCGACCGTCGCCCCGTCGGACGCATCGCCGTTGTACGTGGCGTCGTCCGAGACGCGGGACAGATCGTCGGTGAACCCGGCGGGGTGTTGGTCGGTGTAGGCGACCCTGCCGGTGTTGACCACGGTCACGGTATAGGTGATCTTCTGACCCGGAGCGGTGGTCGAGCGATCCGCCGACTTCTCGACCGAGTACGACTGCACCGGGGTGTGCGTGACGCAGGTCTTGTCGGGGTCCGGGTCGCAGGTGCCGCCGTCGTCCTTCTTGGGAGTGACGCCGTTGACGAGGTCTTTGTCGCCCGTGCCGGGCGATGCGACCTTCACCGAGTACGTGATCGTCTGTGTCTGACCGACCCCCAGGGGCCCCGACCACGACAACGTGTTCCCGCTCACCGATGCGCCGTTCGAGGCGTCGTCGTCGTAGGTCGCGTCGTCGAGGATGCCCGTCAGGTCGTCGGTGAACGATGCCGGCCGCGCCGACGAGTACGGCACATCACCGGTGTTCCTGACCGTGATCGTGTAGGTGACGGTGTCGCCGGGAAGCGCGGAGGTCTTGTCGACGGTCTTCGAGGTGGTGAACGACGGGTCGTGGAACTGGACGCTCGCGCAGGCGGGCTGGTCGAGCGCGGTCGTCGTCACATTCGTGCCGGGGCAGTTGGCATACGTGCCGGCGGTGGTCGCGGTGACGTGCACGGTGATCGTGCAGGAGCTGTCGCCCGCGGCCAGGTTGCCGTCGGTCACGGTGATGCTCTTCCCGCCGGCAGGGGCGTTCGTTCGCGCGTTGCACGATCCGCCGACGCTGTCGTCGGCGAGAACCAGCCCGTCGGGAAGGGTGTCGGTGAATCCCCACCCCGCCTTGGCGCCTTTCTCGCTCGTGTTCGTGACCGTGAAGGTCAGCGTCGAGACGTCGCCGGTGCGCTGCAGTGCTGGGCTGAACGACTTGTCGAGCTGTGGCGTCGCGTCGAGGATCTGGATGTTGTCGAACGACGCGTCGTTGCCGTAGCCGCTGCCGTTGCCGTTGCGGAGGATGATGCCCACGGTGTCGCCGGTGAGCTTCACGGCCCCGTTCGACGTGTAGGTGCCCACATGGATCTCTGACGAGGGATTGGTCCCCACGGGCGGAGCGGTGATGGTCGTTCCGCTGTTGCACATGTTGATCGTGTCGCCGACTTTGACCTCGGTGCCGTCGGACTGCACGAGCGAGAAGTTGTACAGGGGTCCGCCCGCGTAGCAGTTCACCGCCGCGCCGTCGACACTGAAGGTGACGAATCGCCCCGTCGCGCTGGCGAGGCGGATCGGCTGGACGGTCTGGAACTCGATCTCGTTGGGTGAGAGCTGGCCCGGTTCATCCTCCTGCGTATATGCGCTGACGACGTTGTTGGTCGTCGGGTCGTTGCCCCGGAGTCTGCCGAGCGCCCAGGCCTCTTGCCGAAGATAGCTGTAAGGGGTCGATACATTGCCGCTGCCGCCGAATGCACACCCTGCGACCGGCTGATCGTTCATCGCCGAATCGGGGCTGTCGTACTGCAGGATGATGCCGTTGCAGTGCGTGAGCCAGTCCTGCGCCGCCGTGTACGTCTCGCCCTGCGCCCCCGTGTACCGGGTCAGCAGCTTCGGCGTCGCGTCGGTGTTCTGGAACCCTTCCTGGTACAGCACCGTCGGGCTCGACGGGGTTCCGGGGTTACCGGGGGCGGCGACGGCGGGCGAGGCTGTGACGACGGCCGCCGGGACGAACGCCGCGCCGATGAGGGCCGCAGCGACCAGGGTGGCGAGCCGTGCCGTGGTGCGTGCGCGCCTGTCCCGCTTCTGCGCCCCTACCGAATCAGCGGGGGGGGGGGGGGGGGGGGGGGGGGGGGGGGGCCCGGGTAGCTGCTCCGCCGTGAGGCGGGGATGAGGTCGGGGACAAGGCTGATCCTCCTTGTAGCGAGTGGGAGCGGCGCCGCAGGTGGCGATGCCACTCCCACTCAAGGGGTGACTTCTCGGCGAGAAGAACTTCCCCCCGTGAAGTCACCCGAAAGATCACCTCTTGCGGGGTCAGCCGATCAAGCTCGGCTGCAGATCGCGCAGCGTGCGATGGTGCGTCATCCGGGTGACCCCGATGGCCGCGACCAGAACGGCGCCCACGAGCCAGCACCCCAGCACGGTGAGGTCGTGCCCCACCCGGCCCAGGTCGCCGCCGTACATCACCTGGCGCATGGCATCCACGACGAAGCCCATCGGCAGCACCTGGTGCAGCGCGGCGAGCGGACCCGGAAGGGTCTGCCAGGGAAAGGTGCCGCCGGCGGTCACGAGCTGCAGCACCATCAGCACCAGGCCCAAGAACTGGCCGACCGATCCGAGCCAGACGTTGAGCGCCAGCACGATCGCCGCATACGTCGCCGAGGCGAGCAACAGGATGCCGAGCGTCGCCCACGGGTTCACGAAAGAGAACCGCAGCGCCAGCGCCAGCACCGCGAACAGGCCCACCATCTGCACGGCGCCGAGCCCGGCCGGGGTCAGCCAGCCCGCCAGCGTCACCCGGATGGGCGACCGCAGGGCCGTCACCGCACGCTTCGACACCGGCTTGACGATCAGGAACAGGGCGTAGATGCCGATCCATCCGGCCAGGGCGGCGAAGAACGGGGCGAGTCCGGCGCCGTAGTTCTGCGCCTTGGTGACCGAGCTCGATCCCACGCTGACCGGGTCGGAGATCGCCGACGCCTGGGCCTGCCGCGTCGTGTCGTCGGAATCGGGGATCTTCTGCACTCCCGAGGCCAGGCCGTCGCGCAGCCGCGTCGCCCCGTCGGCCAGTTGCCCCAGGCCGCTGTCGAGCCGGGCGGCGCCGTCGCGCAGCTGCGTCGATCCGGATGCCAGCGTGCCCGCCCCGTCGGCCAGCTTCGACGCCCCGTCGGCGGCCGAGGTCGCGCCGTCCGCCACCGACGCGCTGCCGTCGGCGACCTGCCGCGCCCCGCTGTCGAGCCGGTCGATCTGGGCCACGGTGTCTTGCACCCGGGTGTTCGCGGCCTCGAGGCGCTGCCCCACCGGGTCGAGGCGTGCCAGCACCTCGTCGATGCGGGCCTGGTCGACGCCCGCGTCTTTCAAGGCGGCCGCGATGTCGGTGCGCGCCTGGGGCAGCAGGGTCGTGGCATCCGAGGCCGCCGTCCCCACCTGCCGGGCGGCGGTGTCGAGACGGTCGACTCCGGCCGCCACCTGGCTCGCGCCGTCGGCGACCCGACGTGCGCCGTCGCGCAGGGTCGCCGTGCCGTCGCGCAGGGTCGTCGCCCCGGACGAGAGCTGCCCGGCGCCGTCGGCGAGCTGCGCCGAGCCCGAGACGAGCTGCGCCGAGCCCGACGTCGCCGTGCCGAGCCCGTCGACCAGCTGCGTGGCGCCGGTGGTGGCATCCACGAGGCTCACGCGGATCGTGTGAAGGGAGTCGAGCAGGGTCCGGCCGGCCTCGTCGACGACCTTCTGCGCCACCGAGGTCTGGATGCGGCTGACCGCCTGCGCCCCGATCGTCGAGGCGAGGTAGTTGTTGGCGTCGTTCGTGCGCAGCTCGATCTGCGCCTGACGGGGCGTGGCGGTCGAGAGCGAGGCGACGGCCTGCGAGAAGTCGGCGGGCACGGTCACCACGAAGTCGAAGTCGCCCGCCGACAGGCCGGCATCGGCGGCGGCGGCCGATACGCGATGCCACTCGAACGCGTGTCCGTCGAGCAGCTGGTCGGCCGCCTCGTCGCCGAGGTTGCGCGGCGTGCCGTCGATGTCGGCGCCCTGGTCGTCGACGACGAGCGCGACGGGCACGCTGGCGAGGTTGCCGTACGGGTCTTGGTTCGCCCACAGGTACAGGCCGCCGTAGAGGATCGGCACGGCCAGCAGCGCGACGAGCGCGAGCACCGACATGCGGGTCGAGGTCAGCCGCCGCAGCTCGGCGGCGATCAGCTGGGGGATCTTCATCGCGCATCCTCTGCGGGGGTGGGCGCCGCGGTGGCGTCGAGGGCGGTCTGCGAGGCGTGCCCCGCGATGACGAGCACCGCGTAGCCGCGGTCGGCGAGCTCTTCGGCGATCCGCCACCAGGCGACGGGCTCGCCGCCGTGGCGGTCGGGGGCGACGAGCACGAGCCCCTCGACGCCGGGGCGCAGCGCGGCCAGCTCGAGCAGCAGACGCACGCGTGTCGCGCCGTCGACGTTGCCGATCGGCAGCCCGCTCAGGTCGTCGAGCCCCATGGTCGTGAGCCACCGCTGCGCGGCGAACGGCGAGGGGGCGTGCCCGGCGAACATCAGCTCTTCGGCGACCACCCCGGCGACGGTGACGTTCGGCTCGGGCTCCGAGACGATGGGTGCGTCGACCAGCGCGACGGCGCGGCGGATCGCCGCGGCATCCGCGCGCCCGTCGATCGTGACGGTTCCCGAGTCGACCTTCATGCGACCGGATGCCACGAGCCCGAGCACGGTCGGCCGCTGCTCGGTCTCGGCGACGACGAGGGTCGCCCGCCCGGTCTCGTACGCGGTGGACACGGCGGGAAGGGCGCGTTGCGCACGGCCCTTCGCGACGTCGGTCAGCTCGATCCTCACGGTGTCTCCAGCTCGGGGTGGGCGGCGATCAGGGCCTGCGCCTCGGTCCACGACAGCCCGGCGATGCCGAGCACCGCGCGCACGGCGATCGACCGCGCGGTCGTCGAGCCCGCGTCGACCCGGCTCACGACCGTGCGCCCGGTCTCTTCGAGCAGCCGGGCCAGGGTGGGCGCGGGGAGGTCGGTGCGCAGCTCGCCGGCCTCTTGGCCCGCGCGCACGATCGCGTCGATCCGTCGGCGCAGCGGTGCCAGCGCGGCCGAGGTCTCGGCCAGGTGCGCGTCGTCGAGGGCCAGGGCGGCGGCGGCCTGCACGTGGGCGGCCTCTTGCCACAGCTCGGAGGCGAGGCGCGCGAGGGCGAGCCGCGCGTCGGCCTCGTCGATGCGCTCGGCGATGGCGTTGAACCGGGCGGCGCCGGCCGAGATCACCTCGCGGATGATCGCGTCGCGGTCGTCGAAGTGCCCGTACAGGGCGCGGCGCGACAGTCCGGCCCGGCGGGCGATGGTGTCGATCGACGCCCGGGGGTCGTGGCCGATCGCGGCCGTGGCGGCATCGAGGATGCCGGCGCGGTTCTCGACGGCGTCGCGGCGGGTACGGGTGGTCACGGACGTCCAGTGTACGCCGAAAGTGCACACGCGTGTGCAAGTTATCTCGGCATGCTGTCTTCGCCCGTGTTCCGACGACGGCCCCGCGCCGCGGCGGGCGAGGGGTCAGTCGGTGCCGGAGTCGAACGCGGCGGCCTCGCCCGCGGCATCCGTCGCCTCGGCGAGACGCTCGTCGGCGGCGTCGAGCGGAGCGGCGGGCTCGGTGATCTCGCGCGCACCGCCCGCGGTGACGTTGCCGACGAGCTCGCCGGTGGGGCCGCCGATGAGGCCGAGGCTCGCGTACTGCTCGAGGCGTGCGCGCGAGTCGGCGATGTCGAGGTTGCGCATCGTGAGCTGCCCGATGCGGTCGACGGGGCCGAACGCGGCGTCGCCGACGCGCTCCATCGACAGCTTCTCGGGCGAGTACGACATGCCGGATGCCACCGTGTCGAGGATCGTGTAGTCCTCGCCGCGGCGCAGGCGCACGGTGACCGAGCCCGTGATCGTGGACCCGACCCACTTCTGGATCGACTCGCGCAGCATGAGCGACTGCGGCTCGAGCCAGCGGCCCTCGTACATGAGGCGCCCGAGGCGGCGGCCCTGCTCGTGGTAGGTGGCGAGGGTGTCTTCGTTCAGGATGCTGTTGACCAGGCGCTCGTACGTGAGGAAGAGCAGGGCCATGCCGGGGGCCTCGTAGATGCCGCGCGACTTGGCCTCGATGATGCGGTTCTCGATCTGGTCGCTCATGCCGAGGCCGTGGCGGCCGCCGATCGAGTTGGCCTCGCGCACCAGGGCGACGGGGTCGTCGAAGCGCGTGCCGTTGATGGCGACGGGGCGACCGGCCTCGAACTCGACCGTGACGTCTTCGGTCTCGATCTCGACCGCCGGGTCCCAGAAGCGCACGCCCATGATGGGCTCCACGGTCTCGAGCGAGACGTCGAGGTGCTCGAGCGTCTTGGCCTCGTGCGTGGCGCCCCAGATGTTGGCATCGGTCGAGTACGCCTTCTCGGCGCTGTCGCGGTAGGGGAAGTCGTGGGCGACGAGCCACTCGCTCATCTCTTTGCGCCCGCCCAGCTCGGTGACGAAGTCGGCGTCGAGCCACGGCTTGTAGATGCGCAGCGCGGGGTTGGCGAGCAGGCCGTAGCGGTAGAACCGCTCGATGTCGTTGCCCTTGTAGGTGGAGCCGTCGCCCCAGATGTCGACGCCGTCTTCTTTCATGGCGCGCACGAGGAGCGTGCCGGTGACGGCGCGGCCCAGGGGAGTGGTGTTGAAGTAGGTGCGACCGCCCGAGCGGATGTGGAAGGCCCCGCACGCGAGGGCGACGAAGCCCTCTTCGACCAGGGCCGTCTTGCAGTCGACCAGACGCGAGATCTCGGCGCCGTACTGCGTGGCGCGGCCGGGGATCGAGGCGATGTCGTCTTCGTCGTACTGGCCCAGGTCGCCGGTGTAGGTGCACGGCACGGCGCCCTTGTCGCGCATCCACGCGACGGCCACCGAGGTGTCGAGACCACCCGAGAACGCGATGCCGACGCGCTCGCCGACGGGAAGGGACTGCAGGACCTTGGACATGCCGTCGATTCTATTGGGGACGGATGCCACGCCCCGACGCCCGTCCACCCCGCGGCTCCTCCACAGGCCGGGCCGGGCCGCGGGCGGGAGGCGGGCCGCGCCGAGCCGGGGGCGGGAGCCGCGCCGCGGGCGGAGGCCCCGCGAGGGCGCTCGCGAGCGGTGCGCCGGGGGATGGCATCCGGTGTCGAGGTCAGTGGAGGAAGGCGCCCGACCAGACGCCCGAGATGACGGCCCCCGCGACGACGAGCGCGACCACGACGATCCACCCGAAGAGGGCGAGCGCGTTGAGGCCGATTCCCCAGGCCGACATCGTGCGGGCGTGGGGCTCGCGGCTGCGCGAGGTGATGCCGAGGACGAGGCCGACCAGCGGGGCGACGAAGATCCAGCCGGCCGCGAGCGAGCAGATGCCGAGGACGAGGCTCGCGGTGGCCCGCGTCGAGCGGTCGGTGGAGACGGAGTCGGTGAGCGAGGTCATGCCCGACACGCTACGCAGGATGCGTCGTCGTCTCGTCGTCCACGAGGGTGATCGTGGTCGGTCTCGAGGATGACGTGCGCGGGCGGTGGCGCGGGTCAGTCGGTCGGCGATGTCGTCGTGCCGTGCGCCGCGCGCCGCGCGAGCTGCGCCACGTCGTCGTCGGTCAGGTCCTGATGCATCACCGCGCGCCGCCAGAAGACCGCGCCCGTGATGTCGGCCATGGCCTCGGCGGGATCGGGATCGCCGCGTCGCGCGGCCCGCTCGCACAGCGCTTCTCGCGTGGGGCCGAGGACCGCCACCACCGCGGCGGTGAGGGCGGCCGAGAGGTCGGCGTCGCGCACCCCGACCGAGACGAGGTCGGCGATGATGCGCGGGTCGTGCAGCCACCGGTCGACCGACGCCGCGAAGAGTGTCAGGTCGCTCTCGAGGTCGTCGGCGTCGAACGCCAGCTCGGGGCGGAGGATGCGCGTGATCTCTTCGACGACGGCCACCACCATCGTCGCCCGGTCGGGCCATCGGCGGTACAGGGCGCCTTTGCCCACGCCGGCGCGTCTCGCGACGCTCTCCATCGACAGCGCGTGGTACCCGCGCTCGGTGAGCTCGGCCACGCAGGCGTCGCGGATCGCATCGCTGGTCGCCGCCCGGGGCCGTGCGGCACCCCTGATCGTCACCGCCTGGTTCACGCGCCCACTCTAGCGACCGATTCCATTAGTGGAACGGTCCCGTTCCGTTCTGTTATGGTGTGACCGTGACGACCCCCCGCGACCACGGAGTGCGGTCCCGCACCGTCCGTGTCATCCTGACCTCCCTCGCCGTCCTCACGATCGGCTACACGGTTCTGTCGCAACTGCTCGCGATCGTCCCGGTGTCATGGACCATGTGGCTGCTCCAGACCGAGCTGACGCAGTACGTGGTGCTCGTGATCGGGCTGTTCCGCGACACGCTCGGCATCTGGAACCTCGTCGTCGCGGTCGTCGGCCTCGCCTGCGCGGTCGTCCTCTGGCGGTCGCGGCGCGGCATCCGGCGCCTCCCGTTCTGGCTGACCGTGACCGGAGCCGCGGGAACCGTCGGCGTCGTCGTGACCACCGCCCTGCTGGTCGCCTCGATCGGCTCGCTCGGGGTCGGGGTGAGCCCTCTGCTCCCCGCGCTCCCGTTCACCGGGCTCGGCAGCGGCCCGAGCCGCACCGTCACGCTCGGAACGGCGGGCACCACCACGCTCCAGGCCGATCTCTACCTTCCCCCGGGGGCGGCGCCGCGAGCGGGGTGGCCCGTCGTGGTCTCGATCCACGGCGGTGGGTTCTCGACCGGCACCCGGGGGCCCAACGCCTACACGGGCTTCCTTCCCGAGCACGGCTACGCGGTGCTCGACGTCGACTACCGTCTCGCCTCGTCGACGTACCACCCGTGGGACACGCAGGTCGACGACATCGGCTGCTCCCTCGCCTGGATCGCCGGCGACGGCCGCGCAGAGAACCTCGATCCCGACCGCATCGCGACGCTGGGACTGTCGTCCGGCGGCAACCTCGCGGTCAATGCCGCGTACATGTCGGCCGACCACACCCTCACGTCGAGCTGCTCCCCGGCGGGAACCCCGCTCCCCACCGTGCGCGCCGTGATCGCCGGGTACCCCGCGGTCGATCTCACCGGGATCGGGGATGCCACCGCGATCGCCCGTCAGGTCGAGCAGTGGTACGTCGGCGGTCCTCCCGCGCAGTATCCCGACCGCTACCGCTTCACCGACTCGGCCGACCACATCACGGCGGACTCCCCGCCCACCCTGATCTACCAGGGCACTCGCGACCACCTCGTGCTCGCCGATCGCACCCGCGGCTTCGCCGATCTGCTGACCGCGCGCGGCATCGTGAACTGGTACGTCGAGTACCCGGGCCTGGAGCACGGCGCCGGTGACACCGCGGGCACCCTGACCACCGCCGCCGAGGCGAGCCGGCAGCTCGCGCTCGACTGGCTGCAGCGCCACGACGGGTGACGCGGACCACCGTCGGGAGCGCGGGGCATGGATGGCCCCGGCGCCCGGCGGGCTCAGCCGATCGTGACGCCCGTGATCTTGACCGCGGTCGCCGGGGCGCCGTCGGCGCCGCCGCCCGAGACCCCGGCCTGCGCGATCTTCGAGACGACCGCGAGGCCCTCGGGCGAGAGCGTGCCGAAGACGGTGTACTTCGCCGGAAGCGGGGAGTCCTTGTAGACGAGGAAGAACTGCGACCCGTTCGTGTTCGGGCCGGCGTTGGCCATGGCGACCGTGCCCGCCGGGTAGGTCTCGGTGCCGTCGAGCTCGTCACCGAAACGGTAGCCCGGGCCGCCCGTGCCGGTGCCCGTGGGGTCGCCGCACTGCAGCACGTAGATGTCCTGCGTGGTCAGACGATGGCAGGTCGTGCCGGTGAAGTACTTCTGCTGGGCGAGCGACACGAAGCTCTCGACGGTGCAGGGCGTGCGCTCGCCGGTGAGCGTCATCGGGATGTCGCCCGCCGAGGTCTGCAGCACCGCGCTCACCGACGCGGCCGGACGGGCGTCGGACGGCGGCGGCGTCGCGGGTGCGGCGGCCTGACCCGAGGCCGTGTACGCGCAGCCGGCGGTCGTGGCCGACGGGGTGGGGGACGGGGCGCTCACCGTGGCCACGGTCGCGGGTGTCGTCTGGCCGCTCGCGCAACCGGCGAGCAGGAGGAGGGCGGAGGCGGCCAGGGCCGCCGAGATCAGTCGGGTACGCACGCGACCAGGGTAGGCGCTCGAGCCGTGCGCGCGCTGCGGGTCATGCCCGGACGATCTCGACCCCCGCGCGAGCGGCGACGGCGAGGGTCGTCGCATCCGCCCGGTCGGTCGTCACGATCGCATCGAAGTCCGACAGCGACGCGATCCGGTACGAGCCGCTGCCGGGGAACTTCGACGTGTTCGCGACGAGGATCGACCGGTCGGCGACCTCGCGCATGCGCCCCTTGATGCTGGCCTCGTGCGTCAGGTCGGTCACGACGGCCCCCTCGGGCTTGACCCCGGTGCTGCTGATCACGGCGACGTCGGCGTGCACACGGGCCAGCGACTCCTCGGTGAGCGGGCCGATCAGCGTCCGCGTCTTGGCGCCGAGCATGCCGCCCAGGAGCACCAGCGTCACGACGTCGTCGTCGCGCAGGGCGTCGAGCACGGCGAGGCTGTTCGTGATCACCGTCACCGGTCGCCCGCGCAGGTGCCGTGCCAGTCGCAGCGTCGTGATCCCGATGTCGAGCAGCACGACCTGGCCGTCGGCGATCAGGCCCGCCGTGGTGCGCGCGATGGCCTCTTTCTCGCGGGTGTCGTCGTCGAGCTCGCCGTCGGCGCCCGGCTCCCGGGTGCGGGCGACGGTCGCCCCGCCGTGCACGCGGCGGAGGCGGGCGCCCAGCTCGAGGCGTTCGAGATCGCGACGGATGGTCGTCCCGCTCACGTCGAGCAGGCGGGACAGCTCGTCGACGGTCACGCTCCCGACGGCCTCGAGCCGTTCGAGGATCGCCGCCTCGCGTTGATGGGTCAGCACGGCACTCCTTCTGAGGTCGGACACACTCTCGCGATGCTCATTTTCGCTCAGATTAACGCGGATTGAACGGCCGAGGATGCTCATATGAAACCTCTTCGCGAAGCTTCGCCACAAATGAGCGGCCGAGTTAGCGTGACACCGTTCGTCCTCGCGATCGACGGGGCGACGCACCCGAACCCCCTTCCTCTCACAGGAGAACCCCGTGAAAAGTCCTCGCCTGATCGCCTCCCTCGCCGCCGTCGCGGCCGTCGGGCTCGCCCTGGCCGGCTGCAGCCAGAGCGGCTCGAACGGCTCGTCGTCCGACGGGTCCGACAAGACCCTCACCGTCTTCATCAGCGCCGACACCAACATCCAGGACCTCTGGCAGAAGACGCTCATCCCCGCGTTCGAGAAGGACAACCCCGGCTACACGGTCAAGGTCGACTTCGACCTGCACGGCGCGCACGACCAGCAGACCGTGGCCAAGCTCACCGCCGCGACGGTGCAGCACCACGACCCCGGTTACGACCTCGTCGACGCCGGCTTCGTGACCCAGGTCGCGGCATCCGGTCTGCTCACCCCCGTGACCGCCGACCAGGTGCCCGCGCTCGCCGACGTGCCCGCGACCCTCGTGCAGGCCGGCGGCAACGGCGGCGTGCCCTACCGGGGCTCGAGCGTCGTGCTCGCCTACGACACCAAGACGGTCGCCACCCCGCCGAAGACCCTCGCCGACCTGCTCGCGTGGATCACGGCCAACCCCGGACGCTTCACCTACTGCGCGCCCAGCACGGGCGGCAGCGGTGCCTCGTTCGTGACGACCGTGCTCGACCAGAGCATCTCGGCGGCCGACCGCACGAAGCTCGCCACCGAGGCCGCCCCCGACCTCGAGAGCGACTGGAGCACCGGGTTCGCCACCCTCGCCAGCCTGAACCCCTCGGTGTACCAGAAGGGCGTCTACCCCAACGGCAACAGCCAGGTGCTCGACCTGCTCTCGAGCGGGCAGATCTCGATGGCGCCCGTGTGGAGCGACCAGTTCGTGACCGGCGTCAAGAACGGCCAGATCCCCTCGAACATCGCCTACACCCAGATCTCGGACCCCTCGTTCACCGGTGGCGCCAGCTACCTCGGCATCCCCTCCGCGTCGCCGCGTCAGGCCGATGCCGAGAAGCTGCTCTCGTGGGTGCTCTCGCCCACGGCCCAGGCGCTCGTCGCCGACAGCATCTCGGGCTACCCGGTGATCTCGCTCGACAAGCTGCCGGCGTCGGTGCAGTCCACGTTCAAGAACGCCGACATCGCGAACCTGCGCCCCGGCTACTTCTCGGCCAACGCGGCCGACATGAACAAGGCGTGGGCCCAGAAGGTCCCCGGCAAGTGATGACCGCCGCCACCGCACAGCGGGTGGCGCGCCCCGCCGTCCGTCGAGCCCACCCGGCTCGGCGGGCGGCGGCGGCCGGCTTCCTGCTCGCGCTCCCCCCGGTGCTCGTGATCGCCCTGTTCGTGGGCGTGCCGGTGGTGACGGCGCTCGCGTTCAGCGTCGGGTTCACCGGCGGCCTCAACACGGTCATCGCCGCGGTGGGGCAGAACGTCCACCGCGCCGACGGCGCCGTGCCCACGCTCGCCGCCTACGGCGACGTGTTCGGCGCCGACGACTTCTGGCAGAACCTCGGCCTGACGCTCGGCGTCACCCTGGCCAGCACCGCGATCGTGCTCGTGCTCGACGGCGGCATCGGCCTCTTCCTGCGCCTGCACGGCGGGTTCCTGGCGCGGCTGCTCTCGGCGGTCGCGATCGTGCCGCTGTTCATCCCCGTCGTCATCGCGTCGTGGGCGATCCTGACCTTCTACTCGGCCGACGGCTTCCTGACCAGCCTGTTCGCCGCGGTCGGCCTCGACGCGCCGGTGTGGGCGTTCACCCCGGTCGCCGTCGTCATCGGCTCGGCGTGGACGTCGCTGCCCTTCGCCGTGCTCATGATCACGTCGGGTCTGCAGTCGATCCCGGATGCCATGATCGAGGCGGCCCGCGACGCCGGTGCGGGAACGGTCCGCATCGTGCGGACCATCCTCGTGCCGATGAGCGCGGTGCCCATCGTCATCGCCGTGACGTTCACCGCGATCGGGGTGATCGGCTCGTACACCGTGCCGTACTTCACCGGCCCCAACGCGCCGACGATGCTCGGGGTGGCGCTGGCGAACTCGTTCACGTCGTACAACGAGCCGCAGCAGTCGATCGTCATGGCCTTCGTCGTCTTCGCCGCGGCATCCGGGATCGGCGCACTGTACGTGTGGGCCAACTTCCGCACCGCCCGTCGCGAGGGGAAGGTCTGATGCCCCGCGTGCTCGCCACGGCCCTGCGCACCTCGGCCGCCGTGCTGTTCGCCGTCGTCCTGCTGGTCTTCGTGCTGGGGCCGCTCGTCTGGCTCGGCGCCCACGCCTTCGCCGACACGTGGACCTATCCGCACCTGCTGCCGGACTCGTGGACGCTGCGCTGGTGGTCGACCGTGCTGACCGACCCGCAGCTCGCGTCGTCGATCCAGAGCTCCCTCGCCATCACCCCGATCGTGGTCGTGGTCGCGGCGGTCGTCTGCCTGCCGGCGGCCTACGCGTTCGCGCGGTTCGAGTTCCCCGGGCGGCGGCTGTTCCTGATCGGCCTGTTCGCCACGAACGCCTTTCCGAAGATGGGCCTGTTCGCCACGCTCGCGTCGCTCTACTACGCGCTCGGCCTGATGAACACGGTCGCGGGGGTCGTGGTCGTGCAGCTGCTCGGCACCATCGTCTTCATGACGTGGATCCCCGCCGCCGCGTTCGCGTCGGTGCCCCGGTCGCTCGAAGAGGCGGCGCGCGACGCGGGCGCCTCGCGGGTGCGCGTCTTCGTGACCGTCACGCTGCGGATGGCTCTGCCCGGCATCCTCGTGGGCTGCGTGATGGCCTTCCTGGCCGCGTTCGACGAGGCCCAGGGCACCTACCTCGTCGGCGCCCCCGACATCGTGACGATGCCGACCGAGATGTACTCCCTCGTCCTCAACTTCCCCAAGCAGGTCGCCGCCGTGTTCTCGATCCTGCTCGCCATCCCCTCGGTGGTGCTGCTGCTCGCCGTGCGCAAGCACGTGATGGGCGGTCAGCTGGCCGAAGGGTTCCAGCTCAAATGAAGGAGCATGCTGTGACCATCGCGGCCGACCCGACCTCTGTCGCCCCCGCGGGCGCCTCCGACCCCTCCGAGGGGCTGCGCCTTCGCTCGTTGCGCAAGACCCTGGGCGGGCGGACCATCATCGACGACCTCGACCTCACTGTGCAGCGGGGCGAGCTCGTGTCGCTGCTCGGGCCGTCGGGATGCGGCAAGACGACGACCCTGCGCATGATCGCCGGCTTTCTCGCCCCCGACGAGGGCGGCATCGAGATGGCGGGCCGCGACGTGACCCGGCTCGGGCCCGACAAGAGGCCGAGCGCGATGGTGTTCCAGAACTACGCCCTCTGGCCGCACATGACCGTGGCCAAGAACGTGGCCTACCCGCTGCGTCTGCGCCGCCTCCCGCGCGCCGAGATCGCCGAGCGGGTCGACGCCGTGCTGCAGCTGGTGAACCTGCTGCACCACCGCGACTCGCGCCCGCCGCGCATCTCGGGCGGCGAGCAGCAGCGCGTCGCCCTGGCCCGCGCGCTCGTGCAGGAGCCCGAGGTGCTGCTGCTCGACGAGCCGCTCAGCAACCTCGACGCGAAGCTGCGGGTCAAGGTGCGCGAAGAGATCCGCGACCTGCAGCAGAGGCTCGGCATCACCACGGTCGTCGTGACGCACGACCAGGAGGAGGCTCTGTCGATCTCGGATCGCGTAGCCGTGATGAACGCGGGTCGCGTCGAGCAGTTCAGCGCGCCCGGAGAGCTGTACGATCGGCCCGCGACCGAGTTCGTCGCGACGTTCATCGGCTCGCTCAACCGGATCGAGGGCGAGTTCGACGGCGTCGCCATCGTCGACGGGTCCGCCGTCGTGGGCGTGCGTCCAGAAGACGTCGTCTTCACGCTCGACGCCCGGCCCGGTGCCCGGCCGGCGCGCGTCGAGCGCGTCGTGCCGCACGGCCACTTCCACCGGGTGCGGCTGCACCGCGACGACGCGACCCTCGACGCCTTCGTGCCGGGGGTGCCGCCCCGGGTCGGGGCGAGCGGGTACGCGTCGATCGCCTCGGCGCTCGTGTACCGCGACGGTCGTCTCGTCGAGCGCCGCGCGGGGGTGGCAGGATGACGCGCCCCGCCGCGCCCCGCGCCTGCGCCCACCGCGGAGACTCGTGGACCCTGCGCGAGAACACCCTTCCGGCGGTGCGGTCGGCCCTCGCCAAGGGGGCGGCCGTCGTCGAGATCGACGTGCGACTGACCGCCGACGGAGACGTGGTCGTGCTGCACGACCCCACGCTCGCCCGGCTGTGGGGCGACCCGCGCGAGATCGAGACGGTGCGCACCGCCGAGCTGGCGGCCTTCGGCGACGCCGACCACCGTCCGCCCCTTCTCGCCGAGGTGCTGTCGCTGTTCGCCGACACCGACAGCCGCCTGGTGATCGACATGGATGCCGTGCGCCCGGCCGCCGCGGCCCATGCGGTCGTCGCGGCCTCGGGCGTCGTCGTCGACTGGTGCGGCGACCTCGCGGCCATGCGGCTGCTGCGCGAGAGGGACGCCGACGCGCGTATCTGGCTGCCGTGGGCGGAGTCGGAGCCGCCCACGGCGGTCGACCTCGACGGGCTGTCGCCGGTGCTGGTCAACGCCCCGTTCGCGATCGTCGACCGCTGGTTCGTCGACGCCGTGCACGCGCTCGGCCTGCCGGTGACCGCGTGGACGGTCGACGACGAGAACGACCTCGCCCGGGCCTTCGACCTCGGGGTCGACACCATCACGACCAATCGCCTCGATCGGCTGCAGGCGATGATCGCCGCTCAGCCCCTCGTCCTCGAACCCGCGGAGAAGAACCGATGACCCCGTCCGACCTGTCGGCCGCCCACGCCCTCGCCCTCGATCTGGCGCAGTGGGCCATCACCGAGACGCGGGAGCACCGGGTGACGTCGGTGGCGTCGAAGGCGCATCCCGCCGACCTCGTCACCGAGCTCGATCGTGGGATCGAACGGCACGTCAGGCAGGTCGTCCTCGAGCGGTTCCCCGATCATGCCTTCGTCGGCGAGGAGTACGGCGGCTCGCCGGTCCCCGGCACCCCGACCTGGTACCTCGACCCCGTCGACGGCACCACCAACCTCGCCAACGGGGTTCCGTGGACGTCGTTCTCGCTGGCGCTCGCCGTCGATGACCGCCCCCTCGTGGGCGTCGTGGCCGAGCCCTGGCAGCGCACGGTGTTCGACGCCGTCGACGGTCGCGGGGCGCGGCGCGACGGCATCCCGCTGACCCTGCCCGCGGATGCCGCGCTGCGCGGCGGCGTGATCGGCACCGAGCTGGCGGGGCACGAGGCGTGGCCGGGCATGCACGACCTGGCCTCGTCGCTGACCGAGGCGTTCTGCACCCTGCGCATCATGGGCTCGGGCACCTTGACGCTGGTCGGGCCGGCGGCCGGACGCGGGTGCGCGGCCCTCGTGCACCGCTTCAACCCGATCGACCACCTCGCGGCGGTGCTGATCGCGCACGAGGCGGGTGCCGTGGTGCTCGACGAGGACGGGCGTCGGTCGCTCTTCCCCGCACGGGGCGGCGTGCTGGTCGCCGCCCCCGCTGTGGCCGACGAGACGTATGCGCTGTGGGCGCGCGCCCTCGACCGGGCGGGTGCCGAGGCCGGGCGCTGAGGCGTCGGGTCACCCCTCGCGGATGCCGCGCCTCCGCCCGACCGCGACCACGCCGACCGCCACGACCACGATCGCGAGGGCGATGACGACGATGTAGCCGGCCACGCTGCCCCAGCCCGCGCCGTGGGGGTCGAGGAACGGATACGGGTACCAGTACGGTGCCCCCGTCGTCGGGTTCGTGACGAGGGGCGCCCGCAGCAGCGTGTAGACGATCCAGACGATCGGGAAGACCGCGGCCCCCAGCGCTGCCCGCCACGGGAGGCGCCTCCGTCCCGGGCCCACCACGACGTCGAGCAGCAGGAACAGCGGGGCCCAGACGTGCATGATCTCGTTCGTCCACGGCACCGTCTCGGGCTGCAGGGGCAGGCCGCGCAGCAGCAGGTTGTAGACCACCCCGGTGATGACCATGTACGTCGACACCCAGGCGAGCGCGGTGGCGAGTGACGGGGGATCGACTTCGTCGCCCTGCCCGTGGCGCAGGCGCCGCATGCCGGCCCACGCGAGCACGACGGCGCTCGCGGTGTTCGACAGGGTCGTGAAGAAACTGAAGAAGTTCGCCACGGTGGTCGGCACGGGGCGACCGCCGTCCGCGGCCCCCGAGACCGTCGACACGAACTGCACGACGACCGCTGCGACGACGAGCGCGGCGATCGCGAGGCGCGCGACCGCCCAGGCGAGAGCCCAGGTGCGTGAGCGAGTCATGCCATGAGGGTAGTCACGTGCGCCCGGGCCGACCGAGGGTTGCGTGGTCCCGGTGCTCCGTCCATCGGGCGCGGGGTGCGGGTGTGGACGGCCGCCACGCGGTGTCGCCGGCATTCGCTAAGGTGATCGCACCGTCGACCCGGGAGCGATCCATGAGCTACGACATCGTCGTCTTCGACCCCGCCTCGGCGCCCCACGACCCCTCGGCTCTGCGGGCATGGCTCGACGATGAGGTCCGGGCGGCGCCGTCGAGCCCGATGGTCGCGCGGGCGAGCGAGCTGCTGCAGCGGTTCTACCGCCCGCTCTCCGAGGCGCCCGAGGTGCTGGAGCCCGGTGAGCACTTCGCCGACTATTCGGCCGCGGGCGGGGAACTGTACATCTCGGTGCCATGGCACGATGCCGAAGACGTCACCGCGGTCGTGCACCGCCTCGCCGCCGAGAACGGGTGGGGGTTCTGGGACGTCAGCGTCACCGACGGCACGATCTGGCGGCCCGATCCGGCCGGTCAGCCGTCGAACGTGCCGATCGCCGATACGGCGCTCACCATCGACAACGGCGGCGTGCACGGCGATCCGAGCCCCGCTCTGATCGCCGCCTCGATCGAATGGATCGCCGACCAGCACGGTCCGAGCTTCGCGATCTTCGAGCGCGGCGGCGACGACTACGTGCAGTACGCCGGCGGGCGCGAGGGCGTGACCGTCGAGATGCGCGTGCCCGCGTCGACCGAGCCGGGGTTCCGGCACCTGATCGCGGCGACGTCCAGCGACACCGAGGGCGACTCCGTCGATCTGCCCGGTGCGACGCGCTCGTTCCGCGTGCGGTCGAACGAGGTGCTGGCGTCGGCGGATGCCACGGCCCTGGTGCTCGCGCTCGCCATGGAGAAGACGCCCCCGCCGTCGCTCTTCTGGCACGACATCACCGGCATGTTCGCATCGTGAGCCCCCGCGACGGCCGTGTCCTGCCCGCTCGATAGGATGGGGTGTACCGCCGGATAACACGCGAGGAGCGCACATGCCCGGAATCGTGATCGTCGGCGTCCAGTGGGGAGACGAGGGCAAGGGAAAAGCCACCGATCTCCTCGGTGAGCGCACCGACTGGGTCGTCAAGTTCAACGGCGGCAACAACGCCGGACACACCGTCGTGATCGGCGACGAGAAGTACGCCCTGCACCTTCTGCCGAGCGGCATCCTGTCTCCCGGGGTCACCCCGGTGATCGGCAACGGCGTCGTCGTCGACCTCGAGGTGCTCTTCAACGAGCTCGAGGCGCTGAACGCCCGGGGCCTCGACACCACGCGACTGAAGATCAGCGCCAACGCGCACATCATCACCCAGTACCACCGCACGCTCGACAAGGTCACCGAGCGCTTCCTCGGCAAGCGCATGATCGGCACGACCGGCCGCGGCATCGGCCCGGCCTACGCCGACAAGATCAACCGCGTCGGCATCCGCGTGCAAGACCTGTTCGACGAGAACATCCTGCGTCAGAAGGTCGAGGGCGCCCTCGACCAGAAGAACCACCTGCTGGTCAAGGTCTTCAACCGCCGTTCGATCACGGTCGACGAGGTCGTCGAAGACCTGCTCGCCTACGCCGAGCGCGTGCGTCCGATGGTCGCCGACACCTCGCTGCTGCTCAACGACGCGCTCGACCGCGGCGACGTGGTGGTCTTCGAGGGCGGCCAGGCGACCATGCTCGACGTCGACCACGGCACCTACCCGTTCGTCACGTCGTCGTCGGCGACCGCGGGCGGCGCCTCGACGGGCTCGGGCGTCGGCCCCAACCGCCTCGACCGGATCGTCGGCATCGTCAAGGCCTACACGACGCGCGTCGGTTCGGGCCCCTTCCCGACCGAGCTGTTCGACGAGAGCGGCGACTGGCTGCGCTCGCGCGGCTTCGAGTTCGGCACCACCACGGGCCGCCCGCGCCGCGTCGGCTGGTACGACGCCCCGATCACGCGCTACGCCACGCGCATCAACGGGATCACCGACCTCGTGCTGACCAAGCTCGACATCCTCGGCGGGCTCGAGCAGATCCCCGTGTGCGTCGCCTACGACGTCGACGGTGAGCGCTACGACGACCTGCCGGTCAACCAGACCGACTTCCACCACGCGAAGCCGATCTACGAGTACCTGCCGGGCTGGAGAGACGACATCTCGACGGCGCGGACGTTCGACGCGCTTCCGCAGACCGCGCAAGACTACGTGCTCGCCCTCGAAGAGATGAGCGGCACGCGCATCTCGGTCATCGGCGTGGGCCCGGCCCGCGACCAGGTGATCGTGCGGCATCCCCTGGTCGACTGACATGCGGTTCTGGGTCGGCGCCTACGCCCCCGACGCCGGCAACGCCGAGGGCATCGGCGTGCTCCAGGCGGGCGACGTCGACTCGGCGTGGGCGTCCGGCCCGCTCGGCATGGTCGGCACCGCGGTGCGCGCGCCGGGCTCGCCGTCATGGATCGCCGCGCATCCCACGCGCGACGTGCTGTACGCGGCGCTCGAGTCCGAGGGAACGGTGCAGGCCTACCGGCGCACGGGTGAGACGGCGCTGACCCCGCTCGGCCCGCCGGTCGTCGCGGGCGACGCCGTCTGCCACGTCGCCGTGGCGGCCGACGCGTCGTTCCTGGTCGCGAGCTGCTGGGGCGACGGTCGCGTCGTGCGGATCGCTCTGGATGCCGCCGGCCGTCCGTCCGACCCGTCGATCGCCGCGCAGGCCACCGACCCCCACGGCTCCGACGGAGAGGGCGGCGTCGTGGCCACGGGGGCGCTCGTCTCCGGCGCGGTCGTCCCCGACCTCGCCGCCGCGGCCCGCGCGCTGCGCGCGGCGGCGGGTGAGGAGTTCGGCCACCTCGTGCCCGCGTACGACGGCGTCCCCGAGACCGACGCGGAGTCCGAGGAGGCCGCCGCCGGGGCGCGCGCGTCGCGCGCCCACCAAGCGGTGTTCCTGCCCGGTGGCGGCGTCGCCACGACCGACATGGGCTTCGACCTGGTGCGGATCTGGCGTCCGTCCGGGCGAGGCCTGCGGCTCGCGCAAGACGTCGCGCTGCCCAGAGGCAGCGGTCCGCGCCACGCGCTGTGGCATCCGTCTGGCCACCTGTACGTCGTCACCGAGCTCAGCCGCGAGGTCTTCGTGCTCGCGCCCGATGCCGAGAGGCACTGGAGCGTGCGATCGGGGGCGCCGCTGGTCGGCACGCTCGACGGTGACACCGCCGCCGAGCTCTGCACGAGCCGCGACGGCACCGTGCTGTACGCCGGCGTGCGCGGGAGCGACACGATCGGCGTGCTCTCGGTGCGCGGCGCGGGCGACGACGTGCGGTTCACGGCGCTCGCCGAGGCGGGAACCCACTGGCCCCGGCACCACGCGGTCGTCGCCGACACCCTGCTCGTCGCCGGGCAATTGGCCGACGAGATCGTGTCGCTGCCCCTCGACGCCCGCACCGGCGTGCCCGGTCGCGTGCGGCACCGCACGGCGTCGCCGTCGCCGACCCGTCTGCTGCCCGTCCGCTGAGGCGCGGCTCCGACCGCCGGGCGGGGCAGCCGGCGGCTTCGTGACGCACCCGCGCCGGGCGTACCCGACCCGACGCACGGTCAGACGTGGCCCGCCCGCTCGAGGCCCCGCTCGCCGAGCACCCCGTGTCCCGCCGTCAGCACGGCGCCCCACGCGCCCGCCCACGAGCCCAGCTGCGCCCGCACGATCGGCGGCACCGAGTGGAAGGTGGCCTGACGGCGGGCCTTCTCGACGGCGGGGTCGATGATCCACTCCGGCGAGTTCGACAGGCCGCCGCCGATGACGATGACGCCCGGGTCGATCATGGCCATGACGCTCAGCAGGCCGTGGGCCAGCGCCGAGGTGGCCTGGTCGAGCACCGTCCGGGCGAGGTCGTCGCCCCGCTCGGCGGCCAGCACGACATCGAGCGCGGTCGACCGGGCCTCGGCGCCGCGGGCGCGATCCCATCGTGCTCCCAGCCGGGTGCCGCCCAAGAGGGACTCGAGGCATCCGGACTGCCCGCACGTGCACTTCTCGCCCCCGCCGGTGGCGATGTGGCCGATCTCGCCCGCGCCGCCGTGCGCGCCCTTGCGCACGACGCCGTCGATGACGTGCGCCCCCGCGATCCCCGTCCCGAGCGCCAGCACGAAGACGTCGTCGGCCCCGCGGCCGGCGCCGAGCACGGCTTCGGCGATCGCCGTGGCGACGCCGTCCTGCACCGCCTCGCCGGGCGAGCCCAGGCGTTCGCCGAGCTCGCGAGCGGGGGCGAGCCCCTCGAGCCAGCGCATGTTCGCGCTGGTCGCCACCTCTCCCGAGGCCTCGTCGAGGATCCCGGCGACGGTCACACCGAACGCGTCGGCACGCTCGCCGGCCAAGAAGTCGCGGGCGAGGGCGGCCAGATCGTCCATGGCGCGGGCCCCGCGGGGGGTCGGGGCGTCGGCGGTCCGTACGTGCTCGAGGCGTCCGCCGGCCTCCCGGGCCAGCAGCAGCTTGACCCGGGTGCCCCCGTTGTCCACTCCCAGAAGAAGCGTCATCGCGCACCCTCGATCGACCGCAGGATGCCGCGCAGCCGGCGCGCCTCGTCGGCGTCGACGGTCTCGTGCCCGCCGCCGTCGCCCGCCGCAGACCCGAGCGCGACGCCGCGCCGGGTGGCGACGGTGCGTTTGGCCGAGCCGTGGACCGCGGCGACTCCGGTCGCGGCGATCCGGGCGACATTGTCGGAGCGGACGCCGCTGCCCGCCATGATCTCGATGCGACCGTCGGCTCGTCCGACGAGCCGCCGCAGGGTGTCGAGGGCGTCGTCGGCCCGCACGGCCCCTCCCGAGGTCAGCACGCGTGTGAGCCCGAGATCGGCGAGGAGGTCGACGCCGGCGTCGAGGTCGTCGAGGTCGTCGAACGCGCGATGAAAGGTGACCGGTGCGCCGTCGGCGACGCGCAGCACCCGCGCGACGAGCGACCGGTCGATCTCGCCGTCGCGCAGCCCGCCCACGACGACACCGGTCGCGCCGAGCGCGAGGGCGTGCGCCACGTCGTCGACGATGAGCGCACGTTCGTCGTGGTCGTACGCGAAGTCTCCGCCGCGAGGGCGGACGAGCACGTGCGTGGGCACGCCCGAGGCGACGGCGGCGCGGATGAGCCCCGCCGAGGGGGTGAGGCCGCCGAGGGCGAGTGCGCAGCACAGCTCGATGCGGTCGACGCCGAGGTCGGCCGCGACGCAGATGCCCGCGGCATCCTGGACCGCCAGCTCGAGAGCCGTCATCGCAGCACCGTCGCCGACAGGTCGGGTTCGTCGACGAACGTGTCGAACGGGAACAGGGGGCGCGCGATGCGGTGGTGCCCCAGGCGCTCGAGGTGCTGGTCGACCGGGCCCGGGGTGAGCGCGAGCGTCCAGCCCGCGGCGACGTCGTACAGGGTCGGCTCGAGGTAGCCGATCTTCGTCACGACGATGTCGGTCGCGAGCGGGTCGATGCCGATGGCGCGGAAGTCGTCGACGGCGTGGAACGCCTTGCGGCGCGCGGTGACGACCACCCGCAGGGCCCCCACGCCGATCACGACCACGCGCTCGGCGACGGGGTCGTCGTACCGGCCCACCAGGGTGCCGGCGATGCGGACGGGCCCGCTGACGCGGTCGTCGACGCGCGCCCCGGCGACGACGTCGACCGCCGCCCCGACGGCGACGTCGTCGAGGGATGCCACCGCCTCGCGATCGAAGATCGACGCGACCGCGACGGTCAGGTCGTCGTCGCCGCGGGTCAGGCGCTCGTCGCGCAGCAGCTCGCCGAGCGTCCAGGTGACGTCGCCCGACCCGCCCGCGCCCGGGTTGTCGCCCGAGTCGCTGATGAGGTACGGCCGAGCGCCGCCGGCGGCGCGGTGCGCCAGCCCCGCCGACACGGCCTCGGCGAGCGAGCCCGGCGGCCCGACGAACGAGAACGCCTCGCGGGCGTCCCACAGGGCGCGGGCGAGGGCCTCGGCCTCGGCGACGAGCACGGCGGGGTCGGAGCCGCTGACGATCACCGTGGCGTGGCAGCGGGGCTCGTCGGCCCAGGCGTACCCGATCCAGATCGACGCATCGGTCACTCCCGGCGTCCGTTCGACGTCGGCGAGACGGGCGTACAGGCTGCGCGCGGGTTCGACGCGCGTCGAGGTCTTCTCCCCCGGCAGCAGGATCGGCACGCGCACCCACGCCCGCGCGGGCCGCTCGGCGCGCGCGAGCCACTCGAGCAGCGTCCGCGCCGAGCGCTCGCGCGTCTCGTCGGCGTCCTCGTGCGGGGCGAGCCGGAAGCACGTCGGCAGGTCGACGGCCCGGGCGAAGCGCTCCGAGACGTTGCCGTGCAGGTCCATCGGTGCGGCGACGAGGGGAGCAGGCCCGATCACGGCGCGCACGGCCTCGACGAGGTCGCCCTCGGCGTCGTCCCCGCCCTCGACGCTCATCGCCCCGTGCACGTCGAGGTACACGGCATCCAGGTCGCCGGCGGCCCGCAGGCCGGCCACGATGCGTGAGCGGAAGTCGTCGTACACCTCGCGTCGCACGCGGCCGCCCGGCAGGGAGCGCGCGTACAGCACGCCGACCCACTCCGCCGCGTCGCCCAGCGGAGTCCCGGGGGCCAGGAACGGATACCGGGCGCGCACGTCGTCGCCGGTGAGCACGACGAAGTCGTCGTGACCGGCGCGGTGGGCGGCGTACGCGCTCGACTCGATGGCGATCCCGGCGATGGCGATCCTCGGCAGACGGCCGGTCATCGTCCGCCCAGGCCCGAGGTCGCGATGCCCTTCACGAGATGCTTCTGCAGCGCGATCACGAGGATGGTCGTCGGGATCATCGAGATGATCGTGGCGGCCATCTGCAGGTCCCAGCGTGTTCCCGTCTGCGTGGCGAAGCTGGCGAGCCCGATGGGGAGCGTGCCGAGCGAGGCGTAGTCGTTGACGGTCACCAGCGGCCAGAGGTAGCTGTTCCAGTAGTTGAGAAAGGTGAACACCGCCAGCACCGCGAGCGCCGATCCCGCCAACGGGAGGATGACCTGCAGGAACGTGCGCACCGGTCCGGCGCCGTCCATGCGCGCGGCCTCTTCGAGCTCGAACGGGATGCCGCGGTAGAACTGCCGCATGAGGAACGTGCCGAACGCGGTGAAGGCCCAGGGGAAGATGAGCGACTGGTAGGTGTCGACCCAGCCGAACCACTGCATCACGACGAACATCGGGATGACGAGCACCTCTTGCGGCACCATCAGGGTGCCCAGGAACAGCACGAACACGATGTCGCGGCCGGGCCAGCGCAGGCGACCGAAGGCGTAGCCGGCCGTCGCCGAGACCACGAGCACCACGAGCACGCCGGCGATCGAGACGAAGAACGAGTTGGCGATGTAGGTCGTGAACGGCGCGAAGCTGAACACGTCGACGAAGTTCTGCCAGCGCACCTCGCTGCCGATGAGCGTCGGCGGCGCCAGGAGCACCTCGTTCGAGGGCTTGAGGGCCGAGAAGAACGCATAGACCAGCGGCGCGACGAAGATCACCGCGGCGACGATCACCGCGACGTACGCGGCGATCAGGCCGAAGCGCTCGCCGCGGGAGGCCGGCTGACCCCGGTGCCGGCCGTGGCGACCGCCGCGAGGGCCGGCGGCCGCGGCCGCGGGTGGCGGCGCCGCCGGGTGCGGGGCGCGCTGCAGGGTCTCAGTGCTCATAGTGCACCCACCTCTTCTGCGCCCGGAACTGCAGCGCCGTGATGCCGATGATGATGACGAACAGGATCCACGCGCCCGCGGCGGCCAGACCCAGGTCTTGGAACGTGAAGCCCGTGTTGTAGATGAACATCACCAGCGGGACGGTCGAGGTGCCCGGCCCACCGCCGGTGAGCAGCTGGGGCTGGGCGAAGACCTGCATCGACGAGATGATCGTCATGACCGCGGCGAAGAAGATCGCGGGCGAGATGAGCGGCACGATCACCTGCCAGACGAGACGGATGCCGCGGGCCCCGTCGAGCTGCGCGGCCTCGACGATCGAGGCGGGCACCTGCTCGAGCGCGGCGGTGAGCACCAGCATGTTGTAGCCCATGCCCGCCCAGACGCTCATCGCGACCACCGCGAGCATGGCCCAGTTCTGGTCGACGAGGAAGTTCGGCAGCTGCCATCCGAACAGCGACGTCGAGAGTCCGTCGAGCAGCCCGTCGGGCTGCAGCACGAGACGCCAGATGAGCGCGCTCGCGACGATCGGGGTCACCACCGGGATGAAGAAGAGCACGCGGAACACCGCGCGGCCACGGATGCGCGGGCCCAGCAGGAGCGACAGGCCCAACGCGACGACGAGGTTCAGCGGCACGTACAGCAGCGTGAAGACGGCGGAGTTGCGCAGTGCGGGCCAGAAGTCCGGCGACGCGGTGAGCAGCGTGACGTAGTTGTCGAGCCCGACGAAGGCGCGCTTGCCGAAGATCGGCCAGTCGAACAGGCTCATCACGATCGCGAGTCCGACGGGGAGCACCGTGAAGACCGCCAGGCCCAGCACGGCCGGCGTGATGAAGCCGAGCGCCTGCCGCCGCTCCCTCGTCTCGAGGGTGCGGCGTCGTCGTCGCGGCGCGATGGATGACTCGGAGCGCATCCGAAGGCCTTTCGTCATGACGAGGCCCGCAGTCTCAGCTCGATCACGGGGAGCGGCACCTCGGGCGGCTGCACGGGCAGCTTGAGGGTCAGCGTCCCCGGCTCGGGCGCGGCGGGCAGGAGGTTGAACGCCTCTTGGTCGGCGGGGATGTCCTCGAACAGCACCTCGGAGCCGTCGTCGAGAAAACGCGCGAACTCCACGCGGTCCGCCAGGTCGGGCAGATGCAGCAGGCCGAACGGCCAGTCGAAGAGGTGCGCATAGAGGCGGTCGCCGCGCTGGGTGTAGACGACGCCCGACGGAGCGGTGAACGACGACGGGGCGGCGCCGCGGACGGCATCCGCGTGCCTCGTCATCCACTCGCCGACCTGGCTCAGCAGGGCCGCGTCACGGGGAGCGATCTCGCCGCGGCCGGTGGGGCCGACGTTCAGCAGCAGGTTTCCGCCGAGGGCGACCGAGCTGACGAGCATGCGCACCAGCAGGGCGGCGCTCTTGCTGTCGTGGTTGTCGCGGTGGTAGCCCCAGCTGCCGCTGATCGTCTGGCACGCCTCCCAGACGAGAGGGACGCCATCGCGCTCGAACGGGCGCACGGGCTGGTACTGCTCGGGGGTGACGAGGTCGGCGGGGATGCCGAGGCGATCGTTCACGATCATGTCGGGCTGCAGCTCGCGGCACAGCGCGAGCAGCGTCTCGGCGTCCCAGTCCTCGGGCGACTTGCCCTGCAGCCCGTCCTCTTCGGCGGGCTCGGTGAAGTCGAAGAACAGGTAGTCGATGGGGCCGTAGTCGGTGAGCAGCTCGCACACCTGGGCGTGCAGGTACTCGCGGAACACCGACATGTCGCGCACGGCGTTGCGCTCGGCGACGTCGGCCGCACCGCGCTGCGGGTGGTGCCGGTCGATCGTGTAGTGCGGGTGCGACCAGTCGAGCAGCGAGAAGTACAGCCCGACGCGCAGCCCCTCGGCGCGCATCGCCTCGATGTACTCGCGCACGAGGTCGCGGCCGCAGACGGCCGGAGCGTTGAACTCGGTGGTCGCGGTGTTCCACAGGCAGAAGCCCTCGTGGTGCTTCGCGGTCAGCACCACGTAGCGGGCGCCGGCCGCACGGGCCTGTCGGGCCAGCGCGCGGGCGTCGAAGAGGTCGGGATCGAAGAAGCGGGCGTAGCGCGCGTAGTGCTCGGGCTCGATGCGCTCGTAGTTCGCGACCCATTCGTGGCGGGCGGCGACGCTGTAGAGCCCGAAGTGGACGAACAGGCCGAAGCGGTCGTGCACGAACCACCCGGTGCGGCTGTCAGACATGGGGGGTGCTCCTGGAGGACGAGAGAGGACGGTCGAAGGGGAGGCGACGCCCGGGGGCGCCGCCTCCCGTCGCGGCTTACTTGCCGAAGCGCGACTCGAGGCCCTCGAGCACCGACGACATGGTGGCCTGGCCGGTGTAGACGCTCACCAGCTCGTTCGGCATGCTGGCCGCGACCTGGGTCCACTGGTCGGTGACCCGCTGCGACACCGCGCCGTCGAACGCGGCGGTGAAGGCCTGCTTCAGGTTGTCGCGCGTGGTGTCGGGCAGGGCGGCGTAGAACTCGGGCTGGCTGGCGAGCTGCGCCGGGAAGTCGCCCTGCTGCGCGAGCACCGACTGGGCCTGGGCGCCCGAGAGGGCGCCGAGCACCTTGAGCGCGGCCTCTTTGTTGTCGCAGTTGGCCGCGATTCCGTAGCCCGAGCCGAGGACGACGCCGTACGCGCCCTTCGGCCCCTGCGGGATGCGGACGGCGCCGGCCGAGAAGCCGAGGCTCGACGAGGTGAGACTGGATGCCATCCACGTGCCCTCGATGATCATGGCGGCCTTGCCGTTCTGGAACTGCGTCGTGGTCCACGCCGAGTCCGAGGCCGACGGCACCGCGTCGGACACGCCGAGCTTGGTGACCAGGTCGCCGTAGCGGGTGGCGGCCTCGACGAAGCTCGGGTTGGTCAGGTCGAGCGCGCCGGAGTCGTCGACCGGCTGCAGGCCCGTCTGCGCCATCGGGAGAGAGAGCCACTGGAACTCGTCGACCGACACCGCGAAGCCCTTCGCGCCGGCCTTGGCGGTGATCTCGCTCGCCGCCTTCTCGAAGTCGTCGATCGTCCAGTCGTTCGTGGGCACGGGCGCGCCGGCCTTGGCGAACAGGTCGGCGTTGTAGAACAGCAGCATCGCCGCGGTGTCGTACGGCAGTCCGTAGAGCTTTCCGCCGTTCTCCATGACGCTCAGGGCGGCCGGGTTGTAGGCGTCGCGCGAGATCCCCATCGTCGACAGGTCGGCGTCGGTGAGCTCGTCGAACGCCTGCGTGTAGCCGCCGAGGCGCTGTCCGTTCATGCCCGTGACGCAGGCGACCTTGCCCGACGCCATGTTCGTGTTGAGCTTGGTGAAGTAGTCGGCCCAGGGCGCGGTCTGCAGCTCGATGGTGATGTCGTCGCCGACGAGCTTCTGGGCCACCGCCATCTGGTCCTTGAGCTTCTGCTCCGAGGCGGTGTCACCGGCCCACATGTTCCAGACGATGGTGGTCTTGCCGTCGCCGCCTGTCGCGCCGCTGCCGGAGGCGCAGGCCGTGAAGCCCAACGCCGTGACGGCGACGAGCGCGGCGAAGGCGATCCGTTTCTTCTTCATGGGGGTTCCTCTCGGGTGCGGGCTGCAGACCTCGGGTCCGGCGTGTCAGCCCAGAGACATCGGGTGAAGTGGGTCTGAGGGGGACGCTAATGGCGCCGAGAGGAGGACCTTCGGTCCGTAACGGACCTTTTACATAGATCGCAAGAAGTCGCTATTTTGACTTCAGATCCTGAAATAAGTCAGGCTCGTGCGCGCACGCGCGCATCGATGGATGCCGCCGAGAGCAGGTCGTCGCGCACGAGGAGCGCCGCGCCGCGTGCCCCGACGTCCCACCCTTGCGTCGACGCCGACACGTCGAGCGACGACGTCGACAGGGGCAGGCACAGGTCGTAGATGCTCGAGCGCACGCCGGCGACGAACGCGTCCGTGGTCGCGATGATGCCGCCGAGCACGAGCCGCTCGGGGTTGAAGAACCCGACGATCGTGGCGAGGACGCTGCCCGTGCGCACGCCCGCCTCGCGCAGCAGGCGGGTGGCGAGCGGGTGGCCGTCGCGCGCCAGGTCGGACAGCTGGGCCACGTCGTCGATACGCGTTCCGCCGGCGGTCATCGCCGCGCCGATGGCCCGTCCGCCCGCGATCGTGTCGAGGCAGCCCACGCGGCCGCAGACGCACACCACCGTCGATCCGGCGACGGCGATGTGGGTGATGTCTCCTGCCACACCGGTCGCGCCGCGATAGAGGGCGCCGTCGACGATGATGCCGACGCCGATGCTCGACCCCGCCTTGACCACGAGCATATTGGCCGACCTCCGGCCGTCGGCGATGTGCTCGCCGAGTGCCATCGCGTTCGCGTCGTTCTCGCAGCGCACGGGCACGCCGGCGATGCCTCCGAGGATCGCCGAGGCGTCGATGCGGTTCCATCCCGGCATCCGCGAGGGCGAGATGATCCGCCCGTCCGGCACGCTCACCGGTCCGGGCACCGCGAGCCCGATCCCCGCCAGGGTCACGGGCCCGGGAGCCGCCTCGACGAGGGCGAGCACCTCGCGATGGATGCCGCGCAGCACCACTTCGGGAGCCCGGGTGATGTCGAGGCTCATGCGGTGCCGGGCGACGCGGACGCCGCGCAGGTCTTCGAGGATGATCGTGGCGTGCGTGGTGCCGAGGTCGATGCCCGCGATCACCCGGCCGTCGCGCGCCAGTGCGAGCTGCCGGGGCCGGCGACCGCCCCGCGACGCGGTCTCGCCGGCCTCTTCGATCACCCCGAGCGCGAGCAGCTCGTCGACGCGCAGCGTGATGGTCGAGGGGGCGAGCCCGGTGAGGCGCGACAGGTCGGAGCGCGAGCGCGCGAGGCCGTCGCGGACGAGCGAGAAGACGCCGCCCGTCGAGGAGAGGTGGGGGTAGGGGGGTCTCATGCCGCTCCCTCGCCGCCGCGTGCCGGAACGGAGCCCCGCGCCGACCGGGCGCGCGCGGTCGCGGCGTCGGGGGTCAGCGCTCGCATCGACGTCGGCATCCCTCGTCCTCGCAATCGGCCCGCACCTCCGGTGGTCCCGTCGGTGACGAGATCATCGCACGGACCGGCGCAGGCGGATGTCCATCGCCGCGGCACCGACGGCATGCGGCGCCAGAGACGCGGTACCGAGATCTCGGCCGCGGTCGGCGGGCCGCTCGCGGCGTGGGCGGGTGCGCGTTACTTCTTGGCATCCTGTCGCGGGATGACGACCTGTTTGACGATCAGCAGCACCGAGGCCGTGACGGGGATCGCCACGAGCGCACCCGGGAGCCCGAGCAGCGTGCCGCCCACGAGCGCGCCGATCACCACGAGCGAGCCCGGGACTGAGATCGTGCGGTTCATCACGCGGGGCGTCAGCACATATGCCTCGATCTGCATGTACACGAGATAGACCCCGGCGAAGATCAGTCCCGACACCGGGCTGAAGATCAGCGTGAACGCCGATGCGGTGGCCCAGAACAGCACCGATCCGACGAGCGGGATCAGCGTGATGCCGAACGCGAGCGCCGCCAGCAGGGCCGCGAACGGCTGCCCGAGGATCGTCAGCACGATGAACGCGAACACCGCGTTGCACAGGGCCAGCACCACCATGCCGGCGAGGTACCCTCCGACCGACTCGGTGATCTGCCCGGTCAGCTGCGACACCGTCTCGCGGTTGCGGGCGGGGCTCAGGCGCACGAACGTGTTCTTCATCGCGGGCAGGGACGCCAAGAAGTACAGGCTCAGCACGAGCACGATGATCGCTCCCGAGATGCCGGTGGCGATCGTGACGCCGACCTGCAGGAGCCCGCCGCCGATGGCGGTGAGGTTGGTCGGATTGGTGAGGAACGCCTGCGCCTCTTTGAGCACGTTGCCCAGGCTGTCGCCGAAGTTGGTCTCGACCCACTGCACCGCGTTGCTGTTGATGATGTCGTTGACGAAGCTCGGGACGTCGCCGATGAACTGCTCGATCTGCCGCACCACCGGCGGGATCAGCAGCCACAGCGCGGCGGCGAGGATCACCGCGAGGCCGCCGAACACGATCACGATCGCCCACGGCCGCGCGATCCGGCGGCGCACGAGCAGACGCACGAGGGGGTCGAGGGCGAGCGCGACGAACAGCGCGATGAGGATGTAGATCAGCACCGTCGACAGGCTCGACAGAGCCAGCCCGACCAGGACGGCCGTGAGCCCGCCGAGGGTCAGGAAGAAGCCCGCGGCGTAGGGTCGCGAGAGCGCCGACCAGACGGGCCGGTCGCTGGACGTCTGCTCGCCGACCTCGGCGCCGTCGGTGAGGGGGGCGTGACGCGCGGATCGGCTCATGCTCACACTGTAGGCGCTGGCTGTGAGCTTCCCTCCGGCCGCGTCGGGCACGGTAGGGTCGGAGCGACCTCGGGAGGACTCATGACCGACGCCGACCCCACCACGATCCTGCAGGGCTTGCGCGGCAGCATCGACAACATCGACGCCGCCCTCATCTTCTTGCTCGCCGAGCGCTTCCGCTGCACCAAGCAGGTCGGCGTCCTCAAGGCGCAGCACGGGATGCCGGCTTCCGACCCCACTCGCGAAGAGCACCAGATCGCGCGCCTGAAGCGCCTGGCCGCCGAGGCCGACCTCGATCCCGCCTTCGCCGAGAAGTGGTTCAACTTCGTCGTGGCCGAGGTGATCCGTCATCACCGGTCGGCCGCCGGAATCGCCTCGGACGACGAGGGCTCACTCGCCTGAGATCGCCCGCGGGCCGAGAACCGGGTGACGAACCCCGGGTGGCAGCAGCGGGGCGATCTCGGCGGGGTCGGCGCGCCAGTGCACGAACACCGCACGGTTCCCACGCTGCGTGATCACGGCACGGCCGGGCAGGGCGGCGCGCGGCGTTCGTCGATCACGCGACCGATTGTCGCCCTTCGACCCCGTAGCGAGGGGAGACTGGACACATGGCCTCTGCGTCTGCTGTCGATCCGCGGCTGGTCGCGGCGATCCGCACGTTGCTCGACGCGCGGGCCGAAGGGGCGACGATCTGCCCCTCCGAGGCGGCGCGCGCGGTCGGTGGCGACGCGTGGCGCGGTCTCATGCCCTCGGCGCGGGCGGCGGCGGCCTCGCTGGTCGACGCGGGCGAGGTCGAGATCACCCAGCACGGCGAGGTCGTCGACCTCGCGTCGGCGCGGGGCCCCGTGCGCATCCGCCGCGTGCGTTGACCGGGCGCCGGGGCCGGCCTGCGACGGTGCCCGGGTCGGTGCCGGCACGCCCCGTCGGGGCTGACGGCGTACGATCCCTCGTCGCCCGTGATCCGGCCGTCGAGCGTCGCGGTCAAGCGGGAGGGGGCGGGGTGAGCGGAGTCGGGTGCGGCGTCTGCGAAGGCAGCTCGAGCGCGACCTTCTTCTCGAGGGTCTCGACGGCCTCGTCCGACAGCCAGATCAGCCCGTCGAGCTCTTCGCGCACGCGGCGGTAGGCGACCTGTCGTTCGTGGGGCGTCGCGGCCTGGTCGACGGCGACGCTCAGCAGACGCTTCGCCGTGTCGAGGCGTTTGCGTTCGGCATCGGTGAACGCCGCATCTTTCACGCGTCGCGCATCGCGTTCGGCGACCTCGAAGGCGACCTCGTAGTCGGTGACCGCCGAGCGGTACTCCGACAGCTCTGCCGGCGTCACGGCACTCTCCGCCGAGGCGGGCCGCAGGTTGTCGGCGAGCTTCTTCGCCCGCAGGAACGCGGCGGTCAGGGGCTGCCGACCGTCGCTCATCGCGGGGTAGGCGATGAGCTTCGACACGTCGAGCTCGTAGTCGAGCCAGCGCCGCGTGATCTCGTCGTGGCTCGACATCAGACGCGCGAGCGGGGTGGCATCCGGGGTCACGACGGATGCGGGCAGGGGGGCCGGGGCCGCGCTCTGGGCCTGCAGAAGCTCCAGCTGCTCTCTGTGACGTCGACGTGCCGACAGCTCTCGACGTTTCGCGCGACCGTTGACGGCCGCCATCGTCATCCCGAAGAGCGGGAAGACCATCCACCAGTACTGGCCGACGACGTTCGCGATGTCCACGGGCCCATGCTAGGCCGTGGGATCGCGCTTCTTCCGCTCGCGCTGCGCGGCGCGCTCCGCCCACGACCGGGCGGCGGCGCGTCCCACCGACTCGAACGACCGGGCGAACGCGCGCTGGGCGGATTCGGCGAGATCGGATGCCACCCTGCTCCACGCGTCGGACGCCTCGCCGCGGGGCGTCTCGGCGCCGCGCGCCCGGCGCTCGGCCTCGTCGAACGCGTAGGTCGCGCGGCGGACGGCGTCACGGTAGGCCAGGAATCCCGCGGGCTCGACACGGGTGCGCTCGGAGGCCGGACGCAGCCATTGGGCGCGTTCGTGCGCGCGCAGGAAGTCGGCGAGCAGCGGCGACCGCGGGTCGCTCATGACCGGGTAGTCGATGGCGAGGCCGGGGTCGGTCTCGTATGCCATCCATCGCGCGAGCACCGCGTCGTGCTCGGCCATGACGCGGGCGAGCGGAAGGGGAGCGCTGCCCCCGCGGATCGCCGGCAACTGCGCCTTGGCGGCCCGCACCGCCGCGCGGCGGGCCCGCATCTCGGCGCCCGCGGCGCGCAGATCGCGTTGGGCGGCCTCGAGCCGTGCGCGTGCCGTGCCGATGGCGGCCGCGGGCACGCGTGCCGCCGCTCGCTCGGCGTGGGCGCGGGCGACCTCGGCCTCGGCCGTCTTGACGTCGGCGCGTCCGCGGATCACGGCGTGCCGCGTCGACTGCAGGTCGAGCAGGGCCGCGTCGAGCTCGAGTCGCCGCGCCGCGCCCTTGCTCATCGGACGGGTCGCCCAGACGCGCGCGGCGCGATCGGTGGTGGTCGTGGCGCCCGCGGGAAGGGCGCGCCGCCGGGTCTGTCGCACGCCGATCCAGCCGAGTGCGCCGGCGCCGGCCGCTGCCGGGCCGATCCACCACCACTCGGCGAGCAGGATCGCCAGCGGTTCCACGCGTCCATGCTACGCACCGGGGCCGGTGGGCGGGCCGGACGGGTGGCCGCCCGACCCGCCGGCTCACTGCGCGAGCGTGCGACGCGGACGCGCGACCGCGAAGAACACCAGCGCGACCACCGCGGTGGCGAGCATGACGACGGCCAACGGGGCCGCGGTCGACGACCCGCCCAGACTCACCAGCGGCGAGACGATCGCGGCGAGTCCGAACTGCAGCGCGCCGAGCACGGCCGAGCCGGTGCCCGCCGCGGCGGGCACGGTGGCGAGGGCCAAGGCGGTCGCGTTGCCCAGCACGAATCCGAGGCTGGCGACCAGAACGAACATCGGCGCGGCGAGCAGGGCCGCGGGGGCGCCGATCACGACCAGGACGGCGAAGGCGACCGCGGCGATCACGGCCCCGACCAGCCCGCCGCCCAGCACGCCGCGCACCGAGCGGGTGGCGGTCAGCTTCGCCGACACGACGCTCGTCGCCATGAGCGCGAGAGCGTTCACGCCGAACGCGACGCCATAGCCGGCGCTGTCGAGGCCGATCATGTCCTGGTACACGAACGGCGACGCCGAGATGTAGGCCATCATGGCGGCGAAGGCGAACCCGAAGGTCGCCGTGTATCCGATGAAGCCCCGCGAGAGCATCGACCGCATCGCGGAAGACGATCCGCGACGCTCGTCGCGCAGCGCGTCCCGCCGTTCCCGCAGGTGCGTCTCTCGCACCACGAGCACGACGGCGACGAGCATGACGACGGCGAGCCCCAGCACGATCGCGAGCAGCCCTCGCCACCCGACGGATGCCGTGAGCAGGCCGCCGACCAGGGGAGCGACGACGGGGGCCACGCCGCCGACGATCATCATGAGCGAGAACGCGCGGGCGGCGGACCGCCCCGTGGCCAGGTCGGCGATGATCGCGCGGCCGATCACCATTCCGGCGGCGCCGCCCAGACCCTGCAGCAGGCGCGCCGCGATGAGCACCCCGATCGTCGGCGCGAACACCGCCAGGACGCTGGCCGCCACGCACAGCAGCGCGCCGGCGATCAGCGGCGCGACGCGGCCGAACCGATCGGACAACGGGCCGAACACGAGCTGGCCGAGGGTGACCCCGAGCAGGAACGCGGTCAGGGTGAGCTGCACGGCTGTCGCGGATGTCTGCAGGTCGCCGGTCATCGCAGGGAAGGCGGGCAGGTACAGGTCGGTCGCGAAGGGCGCGACGGCGCTGAGCAGGCCCAGCACGACGAGCAGGGTGGGCGAGATGGTGCGGGATGTCGGGGGGCCCGCCTCGGAGGGGCGGCGGGCAGTGGTCGACGATGAGATCATAGTTATGAAATGATAACTCATGCGGAGGTCGGCGGTAAGCTCACGGGATGACTGCGGTTGCGTATGCGACATGGGGAGAGCTCGCCGAGGTCATCCTCCGGGTGGCGCGCGAGCTCGATCCCCACGGGGAGTCGGCGCCCGACATCATCGCCCTGACGGGGACCGAGCGGCTCGTGATGCGCTGGATCGACCGGCATCCGGGAACGTCTCCGAGCACGACCGCGGATGCCACGGCACTGCGCCGCAGCAATGTGAGCGCGGCGGTGCGCGAGCTCGAACGCAAGGGCATGATCGAACGGCGTGCGAGGTCCGATGACGGCCGACACGTGCAGCTGTTCGCAACCGACCTGGCGATCGAGAACATCGCGCGCTTGCGTGCGTGGTGGACGGCGCGCTTGCAGGAGGCCCTGCCCGGCCTCGACGACGACGAGGTCGATGCCGCGTTGAGCCTGCTCCGCCGCCTCGACGAAGGGCTGCGTCCGTCCGCCGAGGCGTGAGGGCCCGCGTCCGCCCGCCGAGGGGTGAAGGCCTGCGCGGGGTGGTGTGGGCGGCGCCGATCCGTGTGGGCGGCCGCCGGCCGCCTCGACGGCGAGACGACCCGGCTCCGGGGGCGGGCGGGGTGGCCGTCGACGTGCTCGCGCGTGGGGGTCGGGTTCTGCGCACCGCGCGTTCAGCGTCGCGGATCCCCGGGCCATCGTGCACGTGCGAGGCCCGGGTCTCGATCGCGGCTACGGCCGCTTCGGCGGGTCGTCGCGCGACATCGCCGGGGCCTCTTCGGGTGTCAGCCGAGGATCAGCGCGAAGACGGTCGCGCCGCCGCCCGTGAGGATCAGCGCGGCGATGACCACCCACGCGGTGATCTTGATGCGGCGCTGGCGCTTCTCGCTGAACGCCGCCATGTCGTCGTCGTCGGTCATGGCGCGTCTCCTCTCTTCGGGGTGGTCTGCCCTCGGGGTCTTCCGGGTGCCGCGAGTGCGATGGCCTCGCCGGGGTGGCAGTCCGCGGACGGTGTCAGGCCACCGGCTCGGCGACGGTCGGACCGAACACGGCGGGCAGCGTCTCGGTCGACAGGCGACGCAGCTCCGAGACCGGGACGGTGAACACGTCCTGGATCTCCAGCGCCGCCTCGGTGCCCGGCTCGATGTCGGTCACGCCGATGCGCAGCACCGGGTAGCCGCGGCCGTCGCACAGGCCCCGGAACTTCACGTCCTCTTCGCGGGGGACGCTGACCAGCACGCGGCCGGTGGACTCGCTGAAGAGGGCGGCCGTGGCATCCACGCCGTCGCGCTCCATGAGCTCGGTGAGCCAGACGCGCGCGCCGACGCCGAAACGCAGGACGCCCTCGGCGAGGGCCTGCGCCAGGCCGCCCGACGACAGGTCGTGCGCGCTCGAGACGAGCGACTGCGAGCCCGCGGCCTGCAGCAGCTCGGCGAGCTTGCGCTCCTGCGCCAGGTCGACCTTCGGCGGGCGACCGCCGAGGTGGTCGTGGATCGTGCCGGCCCACTGCGAGCCGTCGAGCTCGTCGGCGGTGACGCCGAGCAGGTAGAGGTTCTCGCCGGCATCCTGCCATCCGCTCGGGATGCGGGCGGCGACGTCGTCGATGATGCCCAGCACGCCGACCACGGGGGTGGGGTGGATCGGCTGGTCGCCGGTCTGGTTGTAGAACGACACGTTGCCGCCCGTGACCGGGATGCCGAGCTCGAGGCATCCGTCGCTCAGGCCCTCGACGGCCTGGCTGAACTGCCACATGACCTCGGGGTTCTCGGGGCTGCCGAAGTTGAGGCAGTCGGTGACCGCGGTGGGCACGGCGCCCGTGACGGCGACGTTGCGGTAGGCCTCGGCGAGGGCGAGCTTCGCGCCGTTGTAGGGGTCGAGCTGGTTGTAGCGGCCGTTGCAGTCGGTGGCGATCGCGAAGCCGAGACCGGTCTCTTCGTCGACGCGGATCATGCCGGCGTCGTCGGGGAAGCTCAGCGCGGTGTTGCCGAGCACGTAGTAGTCGTACTGGTTCGTGATCCACGAGGTGTCGGCGAGGTTGGGGCTCGCGACGAGGGTCGTGAACTGCTCGCGGAGGGTCTCGGCATCCGTCGCCCGGGGCAGCTTCACCGCGGAATCGGCCTGAAGCGCGTCGATCCACGTCGGGTAGGCGACGGGGCGCTCGTAGACGGGGCCGTCGACCGCGACGGTCGAGGGGTCGACGTCGACGATGCGCTCGCCGTACCAGTCGATGACGAGGCGGCCGTCGCCGGTGACCTCGCCGAGCACGCTCGTCTCGACGTCCCACTTGCCGACGACGGCGAGGAAGGCGTCGAGCTTCTCGGGCGCGACGATCGCCATCATGCGCTCCTGCGACTCCGACATGAGGATCTCTTCGGGCGTGAGCGAGGGGTCGCGCAGCAGCACCTTCGACAGCTCGACCTTCATGCCGCTGTCGCCGTTCGCGGCGAGCTCGCTCGTGGCGCACGAGATACCGGCCGCGCCGAGGTCTTGGATGGCCTCGACCAGGTTGTCGCGGTACAGTTCGAGGCAGCACTCGATGAGCACCTTCTCGGCGAAGGGGTCGCCCACCTGCACCGCGGGACGCTTGGTGGGGCCGCCGTCGGCGAAGGTGTCGGATGCCAGGATGCTGGCGCCGCCGATGCCGTCGCCGCCCGTGCGGGCACCGAAGAGCACGACCTTGTTGCCGACGCCGGTGGCGTTGGCGAGCTTGATGTCTTCGTGGCGCATGACGCCGACCGCGAGGGCGTTGACGAGCGGGTTGCCCTGGTAGACGGCGTCGAACACCGTCTCGCCGCCGATGTTGGGCAGGCCCAGACAGTTGCCGTAGAACGAGATGCCGCTCGTGACGCCGTGCACGACGCGGGGGGTGTCGGGGTGGTCGATGGCGCCGAAGCGCAACTGGTCCATGACGGCGACGGGACGCGCGCCCATCGAGATGATGTCGCGGACGATGCCGCCGACGCCGGTGGCCGCGCCCTGGAAGGGCTCGATGTAGCTGGGGTGGTTGTGCGACTCGACCTTGAAGGTGACCGCCCAGCCGTCGCCCACGTCGACGACGCCGGCGTTCTGGCCCATGCCCACCATGAGGCGGGTCTTCATCTCGTCGCTGACCTTCTGGCCGAACTGGCGCAGGTAGATCTTGCTCGACTTGTAGGAGCAGTGCTCGCTCCACATGACCGAGTACATCGCCAGCTCGCCGCTGGTCGGGCGACGGCCCAGGATCTCGCGGATCTTGGCGTACTCGTCGTCCTTCAGACCGAGGGCTCCGTACGGCTGATCCTTCTCGGGGGTGGCGATCGCGTTCTCGACGGTGTCAGCGAGAGCGGTACGGGCGGCGGGGTTCGGGGTGGTCACGCGGCTGAGCTCCAAGAATCGCAGGGGCCGGACGGGGGACAGTCTAGTTGGGCGGGTGATCTGGAGCGGCCGGGGGAAGTACGGGTCGGGTCGACTATCCGAGTCGGCCCAACTGCATCCAGTGTTGAGTTGGATGTATCACGCAACGGTGCCGTCGTCGGAGTCGCGGGAGGCAAGAAGCCCGGATCCGAATCCCCGCGCAGGCGGGGAACATGCGTTCTGATGGCGCATATAGAGGATCATCCCGCCCGACGACGGCACCCTAGTCGATTCTTTCACGCCCTGCGAAAAGCTATGCGATCTGATGGAGCATATAGGTTGACTGGCGCCGGTCCGACATATATGTTGCGTCTATGAGCGAGGCGGGCATGAGGATCGGCGTCTACGTCGACGGATACAACCTGTACTACGGGGGTCGTAGCCAACCCACGACTGGCCGGTCGTGGAAGTGGCTTGACGTTCGCGCACTCGTGGAATCGGTCATCCGGCGCCGGTCTGAGTGGTCGGACTGGTCGGTCGACCGGATCATCTTCTGCACAGCTCGTATCGACGCGCGGATGAATCCGAATGGCCACGCGGAGCAAGACGTCTACTTGAAGGCTCTGCTGGAAGCGGAGAGCGTCGACTTCATCGAGCATGGCAAGTATGTGACCGGCGTTAGACCGCGCCCGCTCGCGATACGAGGGCCTCGGCCGGGGAGCCCGCCGGTGCTCGTTCGATCGGGTTGGCCCGTCACGGTGCAGTCCTCCCTCGGTGTTTCTCAGCCAGACGCTCTGTTCATGGTTTCCACGCTCCACCAAGAGGAGAAGGGCAGTGATGTGAATGTCGCCACTCACCTCACAGAGGACGTCTGTGTCGGCGCGATCGATGCGGCTGTCGTGGTTTCCAACGACTCTGATCTTCGGTTGCCCGTTCAGCGCGCTCGCACTCGAGTCCCAGTTGGCCTCATCAACCCACGCGGAGGACGGTTCGCGGGCGACCTTGCGGGGAGACCGGGTGACGGCGTCGGCCGACACTGGTGGGAAGGGTTGTCCGCTGATGACTTCCTGAACCATCAGCTCGCTCCGGTCGTCGGGAGGTATCGCAGACCCGACGCATGGTAGATTCTTTGCATAACGCACCCGGCCCCTCGTGGGCCGGGTTTTTCTTTCGCTCATCAGACTCCGACCATGGTCGGGAACGACAAGTCCGATACCGGAACCTCTGCGAACGCTACCGGCGCCGATGGCGTGCGGCATTGCTCCATCCCGTGCGACGTGGCGAACCTGTCTCGGTCACTGCGGTCTGGCCTTTGGTGGGGATCGCGTGGGGACGCAGCATCAACGTGATGCCGTCGACGTCGACCGGCTTCCAGTGGTGGCCGTGAACGAGGAAGCTCATCTTCTACTCGTTGCGCGCAGAGAACACCATGATCGCCCGACCCGAGCGCACCATCTCGATCGTGCGCTTCCACATCAGCTCTCGAACGCGCGTCGACGCCGTGCCGACGAAGACGCCGGCCGAGATTTCGAGCAACCACCGGGTGAGATACCCGCGAAGTCCCGGTGGGCAGGCGGACAGCACGAGGACGACCATCAGGAGTCGAAACCGTAACTCGTGCCGCCGGCGACGGTGCGTTGGGAGCCGTCCCAGAGGTAGACGACGTTCTCGGGGGAGCCTCCGTCAACGGCATCCGTCGTGTCGTCGGGCAGCAGAAGATGGCGGATGTCGCGTACGCATCGCTCAAGAAACCCGCCTCCGCGGAACTGATCGCGCAGCGCGCGGCGTGCGGCCGAACCGATGTCGAGGGGTGCGTCGGCGGCGAGGTCGAACGCGAGGGGGATGCAGATCTCGGCCTTGTACAGATCTGCGATGTCGTATACGAAGGACCGCACGTGGCCCGTATGGACAAACCCGAGGCCCGGAGAACAGCCGAGTGCCACGATGACCGAATGGACGACGCCGTAGAGGCTCGTATTCGCGGCAGACAAAGCCTGATTGACGGGATCGCTCGCGGCGAAGTCCTCGACCTGGTAGTCGCGGCCCTCCCAGGGGACCCCTGTACGCCGTGAATGTTCGCGGTACGCGCGACGCACGCGGGCGCCCTCGCGACCGCGCAGCTGTTGGATCGTCAGGCCCGAGGTGTCTTCGCCCGGGAATCTCATCGCGTACATCTCGCGCGCGACCCTGAGCCGACTGGACTGGTTCGTCATCAGCCGTGCCTGCGCTTCGAGCAGTCTCGAACTGTGCGCCAACGATCGGCCGTGGGCGTAGTAGCGAACGCCTTCTTCACCGACCCAGACCACGGTCGAGCCGCTCTCGGCCATCAGCACCATCGCCTGCTGGGTGACCGTGGTGCCGGGGCCGAGCAACAAGGCGCCGAGGGATGCCGCAGGAATATGCATCACTCCGCGCTCATCGGTCGCGGTGATGGCGTTCGACTCCCGGTGGATGTTGCACCTCTCGAGATAGATGAACGTCATCCGATCCTGTGCGCGCACCAGATCGGGCAGGTCCGGTGGGCGCGCGCCGGGGATCGGCATCGGTCAGCCCGCCGGCGCGATCGTGAGCAGCCCGCAGCCGTAGCCCTTCGCGCGCCCGATGCCATGCGTGAGCGCGTGGCGGAAGGCATCCGGATCCGTGACTTCGAGCAGACCGTCGTATGTCGCGACGCGGAGAGTGACGCGGGTCTCACGGCGAGAGAACGACAGGCTCTCGCTGTGCGTCACCGCGAAGTGGGGGAGAGGAACCGTGCTGTTGCCTTCGAGGTCGTGGCCTGTCGCTGTCTCGGCGATCGTGAACCCGAGACGCGACGCACGGGAGAGCAGCCAATCCTCTTGCTGTGCGCTCGTCACATGGCCGAAGACCTTGCCGCGCTCACCGCGCTCGGCATCCGACGGCCGGGTCGATCGCACGGGATTCGCCGTCAACCGGAAGCGGTACCGGTGCCCGACGACCAAGCCGTCGAGGAGCGGACTGTAGGGGCGCGCCTCCCACGACTCGGGGAGCGATGGCCAGCCTGCTTGCTCGACGAGGTGCGTGAAGTCGGGCCGCTCGGGACTCACCACGTAGACCGTTGCGGCGGTCGGGGTGGTGTCGAGTCGCCAGAGCACCCGACCCGTGTCGCGGGGCGACGGGTCGGGGAAGGCGGCGAGCACCGCAGCATGCAGCACGTGTGGTGACGCGAGCACGGGGCGGGCGCTGCGTCGCGCGGGATTCAGCCGAACGCGAGAGAGGAACATCAGACCTCCTCGGGGCTGACGAGCAGCATCGGATCGTGCTCGGGTGGTGGGTCGGTGCGCACACGCGTGACGTCGCGCAGCGCATGCCGCCGCCGTCGCGGGTCGAAGCTGCGGGGAACGTCGGCGAGCGTGTGATCGACGTGTTCTCCCTGTCGGGCATCGACCAGGATCTCGAGCGCCGGCACCGTCGTGGTCGCCATCTGACGACTCGAGGATGCCTGCCAGGGCTCGCGCGCGAGAGCCGTTCGGAGACCGTCGTCGACGATCCGAGCCCTGATGGGGCCCGCTGGCGGAAACGCGCGCCGCCCTAGGAAAAGGGGGTACCGCGGTCGTCGCACGGCCTCGAGAAGCTCCGTCAGGAGGGCGTCATCGTCGCTCTCGATGCCCACGAGAAAGACGGCGTCCGCCAGGTAATAGCGCTCGGACAGGGGCATCGACGCCGAGCCATCGAGGGTCCGCGCGGTCTGGAAGTCGCGCTCGATCGTGCCCGGCTGATCGATCCGCACGCCGAAGCCCAGGTCGTCGAAGACGTGAAGGGGTTCCGTGCGAGCCATGCCCAGGGCTGCCGCGAGCAAGCCGATCACGCCGCTGCGTGTGGGTGCGCGCTCCGTGCCGCGCGTCGCAAATCGGCTGCGTGAGCCCCACGCCTGCTGGGGGCCCGCCAGTGTGAGAAGCAGGGTGCGAGTGGTCACGACGAAGCCACGACACGGGATGCCACGGTCTCACCGACCCCGGACACCGCTGCATCGAGAGACACGCGTTCCGCACCCATCACTGCGTCGAGCGGCGCCGTGGCAGAGCCGACTCGCACGACCCAGGATGCCACCGGAGTGGTGCCGAACTGGGCATCGATGTCGGAGAGGTGATCGGCCAGACGTGTCGACGCCTGCGCGAGGCGCCCGTCGCCCACGATGGCTTCTTCGAACGCGCCCACCGGATTGACCGACTGCGAATCGCGAACCGCGATGACGATCGCGTCGGGCAGCGTGCGGTTGGCGAACGTGTTCTGCTTGCCGGTGGGCATGCTCGTGGTGAAGGCGCGCACGAAAGCCTCGACCGCGCGGCGGGTCGCTTCGGCATCGCCGAGATTCTTCTGCAGTGCGTCGACGTCGATGGTGGCGTAACGAAAGAGCGTAGAGGCGTTGAACTCCACGGTTCCGATCATGCCGGCGCCGGCGTCTTCGGCGTCATCGGCCGCTTTGTGGTCGTCGACGGCCGTGTAGAAATCGAACTCGGTGGCGACCGGGTGCACGCTAATCGCGTGGGCGACTTGGCAGGCCGCGTCGACGTTCAGGTCGGTGGCCTCGGCGACCATGCGTCCGAAGAGCGCCAGGTCGACCGAATGCGCCGTGTCGAGAGCCTTCTTGATCTCGGAGCCTTTCAGAGCTGCTTTGGCGTCGTCGGCAGCATGGGCCGACACGCAGAGGGAGGCGACGTGATCGAGTTGGCGGCTGCTCAGGAAGAGCAGGTATCCCGCTTCGTCCGGCAAGGGATTTTCGGCGCTGGACTTCCGAGGAGCAGAGACTTTGATCCCCGCGGCCGACAGGGCGAGTGTCGCCAGCTCCTGTGCCCGCCCGATGTCGATGGAGGCGTCCTGAACGACGATGCGTTCACCGATGAGCTCGACCACGCGCTTCGTCCGCGTTCCGAGGAGGTCTTTGTCGAGAAGATCGTCGAACGCGAGCCGGGTAGCGCGCTTCCACGCCTGGCTGGAGACGCGCGCGCGTCGGGTACCCCCGTAGACCGCCGTCTTAGGGCTGCCCGTGTCGTCGCGGTTGAGGTTGCTCGGAGGGACGCTCTGCAGGATGTTGATATCGACGATCGTGCGGGTCATGAGTTCTTTTTCTCGGGATCGAGGGCGTCAGCGCTGTCGCTGGGATCGGTGTCTGTGTCGTTCTCGGACCGGGTCACGCGGAAGAAGTCACGTCCCCACGCCCGGCGGACTCGGTCGCCGCCTCCCGGCGTCTGCAGCCAATAGAGGTCGCGGGCGAAACCGGCATAGTCGAGTTGCACCCCCGCGGTGCGGAGTTGTTGCACCAACCCGCGGGCGTGGTGCAGAACTTCGGACGGTTCCTCTGCGGTGGCGACGGCATTGAACCGGCGCCGGATCGCCTCTTTGCGGCCGTCCGATTCGCCTTTCCCGAGAAGCCGGATCGAGCGCCCGAACGGATAATCCCGGTGATGCATACCGCGCTCGCGATGAGACTGCTGATGCACGGCGAACAACGTGAGCGCGGCGTGAGCGGCGTACTCAGCGCGATGGGGCTCGATCGGGAGGTGGTCGTCGTCCGAGAAGAGATCGCCGGTCGTCAACGCCGCTACCCGTGGATCGACCCCGGGCGAGAGGCTCACGCCTCGACGCAGGATCGCCAGCGCCGCGACGGCATCCGGGCGATCGTTCTGATATCCCCTCTGCAGTCGACTGGCCATGGAACCCACGTGAGAGCCGAGCCGTTGGACCACTTGCTCTGTCTCGGTCATGCTGCTTCGACCTTTCCCGCGGAGGTACCGAACGTCTTCGTCAAGGAGCCTCGGAACCAGCTATCTGCACGCGAGGCGGTGACCAAGGTTGAGGCGCCGAGACGCGACACCTCACGTCCGATCCACGCGGCCGGGCCAGCGGCATCAACCAACTCGTCACCCAGTCGGGCGAGAACCCTGCGCGCTGTTGCTTTCCACTCGTCAGTCGCGTCGAGGGGTTTCTTGTCGGGCGTGAGCGTAGCCAGCCACTCCCGATAGGGCGCATCGAGCAGCGCGTACGCGCGGTCCCTCGCGCGGATTCCAGGCCACTCGCCGTCGCCACCGGCCGCGCGTGCCAGGTTCTCGGCGAGCTGCCGAATCGCCCGGGCCCCCTCTTCGGCGAGGGCCACGGCATCCTGCGCCACGAGCGCGAGCGCACGGTTGCTCTCGGACAGCAGCGCGTAGGGCAGGAGAAGTTCGTCGAAGAGCACCTCGTCGACGACGGAGTTGTTGCTGCCGTAGACGACTCCGACGGCGCGCAGGAGCACTCGGTCACCATCGGCGAGGTACTCGTTGTCGCGCAGTTCATCGAGCCAGCCGATGAGGGGTGGGGGCAGTGACACCGAGACGTCTTTCTTGGGCACGTTCTGCGATATGCCGGGTAGCAGGGCCGAGACGCCTCGCCACAGGGCGCGTCCCGGGATGTGCTCGCGGGGCATGTACGTCGTCTGCTTCGCGGCCTTCGTCTGCGGTTCGCTATAGCGCCAGGCCGTCAAGGGTTCTCGAACGTGCATGTTCTGGGGAGTGAGCTTGTCACCGTTGGCGACGAGGCATCCGGTCACTCGACCATCTCGTGCGAACAACCGGATGCGACGGGACTGCCAGGTGAACAGACGCACGGGGCCGCGTGGGACGAGGTCCCAGCGCTCGGCGGCTGTGTCGGGATCGGCTTCTTCCCACGGAGGAAGGTCGCCGGCCGATAGCGAGAAGCCATTGCCGGCTCCCACGAGATTGAGCAGCAGTGTGCCGCGCAGAGTGGACTCGACCGCGTAGATCCCTCCGAGGTGCCCGGTCCACGCGATGCCGATCGGATAGCCCTTGCCCCCCTTCACGCGGTCGTCGCCGAGGGCGCCGGACTTGATGCCGCTGGCGTCGAATGCCTGGGCGTTGACAAGCCAGCGTGCCGCCTCGCCGGGGCTGAGCGAGGTGACACCGTCGCCGGAGCGGTTGGTGAAGAGGCGGTTGTTGCTCGGCAGATCGAAGATCAGCGGGGCGACGTCTTTGAACTCGCCCTTCGCCGTCGCCAGGTCAGCGACCTGGAAGAACGGGCGGGAGGGATCGAAGAGGCGGAAGCGGTCGGCGAATCGATCGAGATACTCTTCGATCCGGGTGAGGGGCAGGCCGCGCTCGCGCCACGCGTACCAGGCATCGGGCGTGATGTCGGGTCCGAGCGCGCGATACAGGATCGCGAGAAGCAAGCGGAGAACGGCGAAGTCCTGAGTGGGGAGCTCTCCGGCGATGTCGCGGATCTCGTGGGCGCGACGGAAGACGTCGCGAATCGAGAGTTCGGGATCGGAACCGTCGAGGAGGCGAACCGCGATCCAGGGATCGTCGAGAAGGCTGAAGTCGGGATCGTTGACGCGAGTGTTCGCAGTCACGTGGATGTCCTCCTCGGCCCGCCGTGTCGGTGGATGGTGTAAGGATGCTGTCGAGACGCACGTTATCGGTTATCGAAACAGCGCGTCAAGAAATATCTGACCCTTGTTACTGCGTAACCCTGATACATAACGTTCTGAGCACGGGTCGTGCATACATGTAAGGTTTCGCGAAAGGCCCCGCGGCGGCGGGGAGTGGGCGTACCCGCGATAGATAACCGGATCATCCCCGCCGTAGCGGGGCGTCGCTGAAAGCCTAGATCGCTCGGGTAGGTGCGGGCCGGGCGCGGTCGAAGCGGAAGCCCTCTTCGGGGTCGTAGCGGAGGTCGTACTCGTTGAGCTGGCCCGTCCTCGCCCGATCGAGCACGAGCACGAGCTCACCCTTCAACGCTGGTATCGAGTGCCAGACCGGCAACTCGAATACGCGCTCCAGCGTCTCGATATGGCGATCGATGGCGTTGCCGGCGCACATTCCGGTCGGAAGGCGAAGCCGGCATGTCAGAATCGTGCGGGTCAGGGCTGCACTCGGCGGCGCATTGTCGGGGATCTGCTCCGCGCCCCCGGTCGTCAGCCAGTCGGGTGTGTACAGGGTGCCGCCCTCTCCGCGTTGCAGCACGATGACCTCGAGGGTGTCTCCGTCGGAGTCGCGGACGGTCGCGCGGCCGGGCGGGCTCAACTCGGGGTCGACGTCAGGCGCGCGCACCCACCCGAGAAGATGTGTGTCGGCGCCGCCGACGTGCGTGATCGCGAACACCTCGGACTTGCGGTGCTTCTCGGTTCGCTCGATGATCTCGGCGCGCTCGGCCACACGATAGGTGTCCGCCCACGTCTCGGGAATGAGAGTGGATGCATCGTTTGCGTATACGGCTTCGACGAAGGGCGCGATGTCACTGGGCAGGGTGAGGCTGGGCCGCTCGCGCAGAGCGGCGAGAGTGCGAAGGAGCAGCGCCTTGCCGTAGACGCGGACCGAGCCGGACTCGGGACTCGGGCACGGACCCGACGAGTCCACACCGGTGACGACCAGACGTGGTGCGCGCGCGGGCGCGGGCCGCTCGCCTCGTTCGTGGCGATGCAGCCGCCCGACACGTTGGAGAAGAAGGTCCATCGGTGCGATGTCGCTGATCAGGAGATCGAAGTCGATGTCGAGCGACTGTTCGATCACCTGGGTGGCCACGACGACGCTGCCGCGGGGGCGATCGCCGTTGCGGCCGTACGTCTGGAGGAGCCGTCGGTCCTTCTCTGCGCGGTCGGCCGCCAGGAAGTGCGAGTGGGCTACGACGATGGGTATGTCACCGAGGCGAGAGCGCAGCAGATCGGCCGTCTGCTGCGCGCGCCGCACGACGTTGCGGATAATCGCGACGTTCGCGCCGGCATCCACCGCCTCGCGGACGATCCGCAGAAGCGCGTCGTCATCGTCTGCGATCGCTTCGACGGTGACCACCTTGTCGACGCCGGACGATGCCGGCATCGCAACGAACGGGCCGGTGGAACCGGCCGTCGCCGTCAGCACCGGATAGCCGATCTCTCCCACGAGTGCGGGCGGGGTGGCATCCGGATTTTCGGTGGACTGTCTCGAGGAGTCGCGCCCTGCCCGGTAGGCGTGGTGGAACTCGATGCGTCGCGAAGAGGGAAGAGTGGCAGAGAGCATGATGACCGGCACGCCGTACGCGCCGAGCCATTCGAGCGCACGCGTGAGATAGGTCGACATGTAGGTGTCGTACGCGTGGGCCTCGTCGATGATCACGACCTTGCCCGCGAGCGCGAGATGCCTCAGCATGACGTGCCGACTGCGATGGGCGGCGAAGAGGGCCTGGTCGACGGTCCCGACGACGAAGTTCGAGAGGGGTCCACGGCGCGGCGCGGCGAACCACCGGTGGGCGAGCAGAGGCTCGATGGTGTCGTCGTCGCCTCCACCGGGTTGTGCGCCGATCGACCTGAAGGACGCCCGGACGAGGGCTGCATACTCGGTGTTCAGGTTCGCTGTCGAGTGCGTCAGAGCGACGCTCGACGGGGTGTCGAGACGCAGGCGCTGGGCCCAGCGGATGACTCGTCCGAACATGCCGTCGGCTGTCGCGCGCGTCGGGAGCCCGACGAAGATGCCGCCGAGTCCGAAGCGTCCGGCCAGGATCTCGGCCGCCAGCAACGCCGCCTCGGTCTTGCCCGACCCCATCTCGGCTTCGAGGATCATGAGTTCCGGTTGCGGAGCGGTGAGAGCCCGTTCGACGACGGCGATCTGCGTCGCGTGTGGACGGGCGCCCTCGGGCAGATCGAACCTCTCGGACATCAGCTCAGCGGCATCCGGCGTGGCCGTCGGTGCTGACCACGGTGGAGGGAACCGCAACTCGCGCCAGGCTCGCTCTGCCCGGGTGGCGGCGCTCTCGGCCGGTTGTTCCCCCAGCGGTACCTGTGGGAAGAGGTCGCTGCTGGCGAGCCAGTCGGCGATGATCACGAGGGCACTCAGCAGGCCGAGGACTGGTTGCGTAGGCGAGAAGGATGCCAGATCTAGGCCGTCGGGCAGCCACTGGGCGTCGGCCCGGGCGAGCAGCTCGGCGCGGGCGACCTGCCATTCGGCGACTCCGACGTAGTCGTCGAGGGGCTCCACGTTGCGTACCGCGGTCGGTGATGCCGGACTGCCGTGGTGAGCGGCTGCCACGCTGGCCAGACCGGTAGCCTGTGCGCGGCTCATGCCGTGCTGTTCTTGCAGCCACGTGCGAATGGCGAGAAAGCTGACGATCTCGTGGCGTACCCGGCGTCGAATGTCCGTGCCCGCGATTCGACCGTTGATGGGAAGACCTGCGTCTTGCATCGGCTGGGCCAGCTGCGCGACTTGGACGGCGAACGCGGGGGATGCTTTGCCGACGTCGTGCGTCCCCGCCAGCCAGACCACCACCGCGCGGGCCGTCGACTCGGACCCGAATGCGCCGGCAAGCGTGCGGGTGATAGCCGGGGGGACCCATTCGTCCCAGAGGTGACCGGCGATCTCGGCGGAGTCGTCGAGATGCTGGTGAAGCGGGAGCCACCCGTCGATGAGCTGATGATCGATCGTGTCGGCGTGTGTCTTGGCCCATATCGTCTGCGCGATCGGGCTCACCGGGGGAGCGTCGAGCATGACGGCCTCTCTGATCGGCGGCGATGCGGTCAGCGTATCCGCTGTCAGATCGGGGATGCCATGCATGTTCGCAAGTGAACCTGTCTGAGCCGTGTATGTCGATAAAGTGCTGGTCAGGAAGTGTGCTCCCCGCCTGTGCGGGGATGATCCGGAGTTCCGCAAGCGTTACATCGAGTCCCGCCGGTGCTCCCCGCCTGTGCGGGGATGATCCCTGCACGAACGTCGTGCGTCGACCGCGCCTCGTGTGCTCCCCGCCTGCGCGGGGATGATCCCGCCCTCGATGGTGATCAGACGTCCCTCAAGTCGGTGCTCCCCGCCTGCGCGGGGATGATCCCCCGGGGTTGGGTTACCGGCCCGGCCTTACTGCGTGCTCCCCGCCTGCGCGGGGATGATCCGTCGTTCCCGATGCACTGTACGAGCGCGTACTCGTGCTCCCCGCCTGCGCGGGGATGATCCGTGCCCGTGCGGGCAGCGCGCCATCGCCCTCGAGTGCTCCCCGCCTGCGCGGGGATGATCCCGCGTCCGACATGTTCGAGTGCACCGGGTGCGGGTGCTCCCCGCCTGCGCGGGGATGATCCCAGTGCGTTCACCTCGAACGGGGTCACGCGGTCGTGCTCCCCGCCTGCGCGGGGATGATCCCGTTGCGCTCGCGTCGGGCCGGAAGAGGTGAAGGTGCTCCCCGCCTGCGCGGGGATGATCCCTCGCGAACCGGCACCGGCCCGCGCCAGCTCCGGTGCTCCCCGCCTGCGCGGGGATGATCCCGAGTCGATGACATCACCAGCGAATTGCTGAGAGTGCTCCCCGCCTGCGCGGGGATGATCCCGCCACCGGCGAGCTCGTCCAGGAGTGGGCGGGGTGCTCCCCGCCTGCGCGGGGATGATCCCACCTCGGACGCGCCGATGTCACGGTGCTCGGCGTGCTCCCCGCCTGCGCGGGGATGATCCCGCGGTGACCGGGGCGGATGAGGAGGGATGGAAGTGCTCCCCGCCTGCGCGGGGATGATCCCGAGTACGGCGGCGGCGGTAGCGAGCCGAGCTAGTGCTCCCCGCCTGCGCGGGGATGATCCCTGGCTCGAATGGCGCTCCCGCCTCGACGAGCAGTGCTCCCCGCCTGCGCGGGGATGATCCCACGATCGGCAGCGCACCTCCCGCTCGAGCGAAGTGCTCCCCGCCTGCGCGGGGATGATCCCTTCGGGATCGGCGGCACCGGATATGCCACCTCGCGCTCCCCGCCTGCGCGGGGATGATCCGGACGTGGAGAACCGCGTCCGCAACATCGCCGGGTGCTCCCCGCCTGCGCGGGGATGATCCGGCCGGCGGCGGGGCGGACCCCGAGGTCGTTCGGTGCTCCCCGCCTGCGCGGGGATGATCCCTTGCTCAGATCCCAGGACAGCTTCGGCGCCGTGTGCTCCCCGCCTGCGCGGGGATGATCCCCCGAACAACGGGGAGCGCACCTCGTTTCCGCAGTGCTCCCCGCCTGCGCGGGGATGATCCCGGGGCGTAAGTAAGTGCCCACACCTCCCCCGCGGTGCTCCCCGCCTGCGCGGGGATGATCCCGCAGCCTGGTGGGCGTCGCCGATCACGTGGATGTGCTCCCCGCCTGCGCGGGGATGATCCGGACGTGCTGTTCATCCTTCACGACCTGCTCGAGTGCTCCCCGCCTGCGCGGGGATGATCCGGATGATCGGCCCGACGCTCCCGAAACCGGGCAGTGCTCCCCGCCTGCGCGGGGATGATCCCGCCACACCCCAGCCCGTACCCGCGAACAGGTCGTGCTCCCCGCCTGCGCGGGTATGATCCTGCCCAGCACCAACCTCAGAGGACACGGCCACCGTGCTCCCCGCCTGCGCGGGGATGATCCCACCTCGTCGGCTACCGCGGCGAGCCCCTCGTTGTGCTCCCCGCCTGCGCCGGGATGATCCGGTCACGGTGTGGGTGACGGGTATCTCAACCTCGTGCTCCCCGCCTGCGCGGGGATGATCCCTGCGATGCGGCGGCGAGGTAGCCGTACTGCGAGTGCTCCCCGCCTGCGCGGGGATGATCCCACCGCCCTCACCGACGAAGCGAACAAGCGGTAGTGCTCCCCGCCTGTGCGGGGATGATCCCCTGGCCTGAGCGGGCGAGTGCGGATTGCCGCTGTGCTCCCCGCCTGCGCGGGGATGATCCCGAGTCCATCGGAACCGCCTCGGCCATCATCGGGTGCTCCCCGCCTGCGCGGGGCTGATCCGGACACCACCGTGACGCGCGAAGCTCTCATCAGACGCCCCGGAGTCGACGGCGAAACCGGACGAGGGGAGAGGAGCCGAGCACACCGCCGCCGACATGAACGAGTCCGTCGCGTTGGCGTCGGCTGTGCTCGGCTCGCTCACCGCGGCGAGCGAAGCGTCTCGCGCATCGCTCGCACGGATCGGAATCCCGACGACTGTGCGATCTCGGCCGCTTCCATGTGGCCGGTCGCCTGCAGTGTCCGGGCGAGGTGGACGCGGCGGCGTCGAAGCTCGTCGCCCGGTTGCCTGCCGTGCTGTCGGAAGACTCGCGCCAGGTAGGGGCGCGACACATGCAGGGACTCGGCGAGCCATCCCGTCGTGACGAAGGGCTGGTGCGCCGACTGCTCGATCAGGTTCATCGCGTCAAGATAGAGGCGCTCGGCGGACGTTTGGCATGGCCCCCCCCCCCCGGCGGTGGCGAGGGCGTGCCGCTCCAGAATCAACAGCTCGGCATGCGACTCGACCACCTTGGCCATCGACTCGGTGAGCGTCGGCATGAGGGGGGCCTCGTGGTTCATGACGCCGTTGAACATGGACGACAAAGCGGTGGACGCCGCCGTCGGTCCATGCGAGGGCAGCAGCACCGGGGCTCGCCTTCCGAAGGCCGGGAGGTGACGGATCATCAGCTCGATGCGTGCCGTGGGTTGCATCGACGTCAGCGATGGATGCTCGGCGGTCGCGTACAGGGCGACGTCGTGGGGCTCCAGGACGATCGCGCCGGCCGCTGCCCGCAACTCGACCGATCCGTGCACCTGCAAGACCAGAGTCATCTCGTGCATCCCCTCCGGGGTCGGCAACTCGGACGGCACGCGGCTGAGGCGGGAGGCCGAATGCCAGATGCGCCGGGCGACGTAGGCGGAGCCGACCAGTTCGTCGGCGCTCACCATCAACGGCGCCTCACCCACGGGAGTCGCCTGAACGCCACGGTCGCGAAACCACGCCTCGGCGGCGGCTCCTTCGAAGCGGTGCCGCTGGCGGCCCGTCGGGATCGTTCTTTCCACCTCGTGCCCTTCTCATCGCGCACGACCGCCCGTGAAGCGCTCCGGGATGAGTCCATGAACTCGGACGGCCGTCCCGAGGCGTGATCTCGGAAGAAGGAGACGGCCCGGTCTGATCGAAGGCGAGCGTAATGCTCGCCGCACCCCGTCGGAGCGGTTCGTCACGCCCGCTCACCCGTCGACTCGCGGCGCTTCACCCGTCGGTCACGTCGTTGACAACAGGACGGCGCACCTGTGCCCATCGAGTCGCCTCGGGTTATGAGTGGAGCCGCCCGTCTCGCGATCGCGGGTCGGATCTGAACGTGCCGCGCGGTGGCGTCACCCTGCCGTCTTCGTCACCCGCACCCGGATGTCCTTCATCAGCGGCTGGTCGCTCTGGCGGCTGTAGTCGTCGGGTCCGAGCAGCACGTTCATCTCGGGGAAGTAGCCGGCGGCGCTGCCGCGCGGGGTGTCGTACTCCAGCGCCCGGAACGCCGTGATGCTGCGCACCGAGCCGTCGCGCGACGTCGCGACGATGTCGACGAGGTCGCCCTCGGCGATGCCGCGCTCTTTCATGTCGCGCCGGTTCATGAACACCAGCTCGCGGATGTTCCGGATGCCGCGGTACCGGTCGTCCGATGAGTAGATCGTGGTGTTCCACTGGTCGTGCGAGCGCATCGTCTGCAGCACCAGCACGTCGGCCTCTTCGGGGATGACGTTCGGGAGCGGGGCCTGAGAGAACTCGGCCGTGCCCGAAGGGGTGCGAAAGTCGCGCTCGCGGGCTGGCTGGGGGATGCGGAACCCGTACGGCTGACGCACGAGCTCGTTGAACCCCTCGAACCCGGGAAGCACCTTCGCCATCGTGTCGCGGATGCGGTCGTAGTCGCCGATGTACCACTCCCACGGTGTCGCCGACTCGGGCATCGTGGCGCGGGCGAGGCGCGCGATGATCTCGGGCTCGCTCAGCAGGTGCGGAGACGCCGGGCGGCGTGACCCGCGTGAGAGCATGACCGAGCTCATGGCATCCTCGGTCGAGATCGACTGCGGGCCGCTCTCTTGCTCGTCGCGCTCGGTGCGGCCGAGGCAGGGGAGGATGAGCGCCTCTTTGCCGTGGGTGAGGTGGCTGCGGTTGAGCTTGGTGCTGACGTGCACGGTGAGCTCGCAGCGGCCCATGCCCTCGGCGGTGAGCTTCGTGTCGGGGGCGGCGCGCACGAAGTTGCCGCCCATGCCGACGAACACCTTGAGGTCGCCGCGGTGCAGCGCCCCGACCGTGTGCACGGTGTCGAGACCGGGCTCGCGCGGAGAGGTGATGCCGCAGACCTCGTCGAGCTTCGCGAGCCAGTCCTCGGTGGGCTGGTGGTTGATGCCGCACGTGCGGTTGCCCTGCACGTTGCTGTGCCCGCGCACGGGCGAGGGGCCGGTGCCCTTGCGGCCGACGTTTCCGCGCAGCAGCAGCAGGTTGACGATCTCGCGCACGGTGTCGACACCGTGCTGGTGCTGGCTGACGCCCAGGCACCAGCTGATGACCGTGCGTTCGGACGACAGGTAGACGTCGGCGGCGCCGCGGATCTCGGCCTCGGTCAGCCCCGCCTGCTCGACCAGCTCGTCCCACGACGTCGCCTCGACGAGCGCGCGGTACTGGTCGAACCCCGAGGTGTAGGCGGTGAGGAACGCGCTGTCGAGCGCCGACGAGTCGGTCTCGGACGCCTCGAACACGACCTTCGCCATGCCCCGGATGAGCGCCAGATCGCCGCCGGGCCGCACCTGCAGGTTCATCGTGCTGGTCGGGGTCGAGTGGAACGTGGCCATGTCGACGATCTCGTGCGGCACGATCGTGCGCCCGGCGGCCGCTTCGCGCAGCGGGTTCACGTGCACGACCTGCGCGCCGCGGTCGACCGCCTCGGCGAGGCTCGTCAGCATGCGCGGCGCGTTCGAGGCCGCGTTGACGCCGAGCACGAAGAGGGCGTCGCACGACTCCCAGTCCTCGAGGTCGGCCGTGCCCTTGCCGGTGGCGAGGGATGCCGTGAGCCCGCGGCCCGACCCCTCGTGGCACATGTTCGAGCAGTCGGGCAGGTTGTTCGTCCCGAGCTCGCGGGCGAACAGCTGGTAGAGGAACGAGGCCTCGTTGCTGAGACGGCCCGAGGTGTAGAACGCCGCCTCGTCGGGGCCGCCCAGCGCTCGCAGGTGACGCGCGACGAGCGCGAACGCGTCGTTCCACGAGATCGGCACGTAGTGGTCGCTCGCGGCGTCGTAGACCAGGGGCCCGACCAGGCGCCCGGCGTCTTCGAGATCGAAGTCGGTCCACTCCGCCAGCTCCGAGACCGAGTGCGTGGCGAAGAACTCCTTGCCGACGCGCTTGTGGGTCATCTCCCACGTGACGTGCTTGATGCCGTTCTCGCAGATGTCGAGCGTGACGCCCTTGTCGTCGGGCCAGGCGCATCCCGGGCAGTCGAAGCCGCTCTTCGGGTGGTTCATCGTGAACATCGACCGCGTGCCGGCGATCGGCTGGCGCTGCTCGAGCAGCACCTTGCCCACCGAGAACGCAGCACCCCACCCCGCGGCGGGGTGCTCGTACGTGCCCGTGCTCGACCAGTCGCCGGTCGAGACGGGACCGAGCCCGCCCTGCCGAGGAACGTCCTTCATCAGACCGAACGCGTCACCCATGCTCACCCTCCGATGGTCGCGGCGCCGAGCCGGCGGCATCCGCACGCCGGCGCACGTCGTCAGGCTACGCCGGGTTGCTCTGCGGCGGCGGGGGTTGTGGACGGCTCCACGATCGCTACACGGTCCGGTCGCGTGTAGACGTTCATGCTGTTCCCGCGGACGAAGCCCGCGATCGTCAGGCCCGCGCGCTCGGCCAACTCGATCGCGAGCGACGAGGGCGCCGACACCGCCGACAGCACCGGGATGCCGGCCATCACGGCCTTCTGCACCAGCTCGAAGCTCACCCGGCCCGAGACCTGCAGCACGGTCCGCCGCAGCGGCAGCCGGTCGTGCAGCAGCGCCCAGCCGACGACCTTGTCGACGGCGTTGTGCCGCCCGACGTCTTCGCGCACCACGAGCAGCTCGCCGCTCTCGACGTCGAACAGGGCGGCACCGTGCAGGCCCCCGGTCTTGTCGAACACCTTCTGACCCGCGCGCAGCCGATCGGGGAACCCCGCGAGGTCGACCGCCGACACCCGGATGCCATCGCCCGCCACGTCGTACGACGACACCTTCTCGACGGCCTCGATCGAGGCCGTGCCGCACACGCCGCACGAGCTGGTCGTGTAGAAGTTGCGGGCGATGTCGGGGGAGGGGAGGGCGACCCCCGGGGCGAGCGTCAGGTCGAGGACGTTGTAGGTGTTGCCGTCTGCGCCGCCGGTGCCGGGGCCGCCGCAGTGGATGGCGCGGGCGAACTGCTCGCCGCGGCTGATCACGCCTTCTGACACGAGGAAGCCCGCCGCCAGCTCGACGTCGTGGCCGGGGGTGCGCATGGTGACGGCCAGCGGCGACCCGGCGACCCGGATCTCGAGCGGCTCTTCGACCGCGATGGCATCCGGCCGCCGGCGATACGCCCCGTCGAGGGTGATGCGCGTGACGCGGTGCGAGACGGTGAGGCGGCCCATGGTCAGGACAGCGCGCCGAGGGTGATGGCCATTCCCCGAGCGTACGTCGGTCGTGGGGCGAGGGGACTCGTCGCCGTGGCGGGAACCCTCGTCCCGAGCGCGCGGCGGGGATCCGCGCCGTCGCCGCGGCGACCCGCCGTGCCCGGCACCTGTCCGTGCAGATCCAGATGAGAGCGCTAACACACGAAACTGTCGGACGGCTCGGTCTGTCGAGACCCTCAGCGCTCCTGCCTGGTTTTGCGGCGCGCGGATGGGGGTGCCTCGGGCGCGCGCCGGCGCCCTGCTTCTCTTGCGAGAGATGTGAGGCCTCACATAGAGTGCGAACCGGCGCATCGACGCGCCCCCCCCCGGCATGCGATCACGAGGACGTGACGATGAGAAGACCTTCGCCCACCGGCGCCCCGCGCCGTCCCGCCCGCTCGATGCGCCCTGTCGCCGCGGCCGTCGCGGCGGCCGGCATGATCTTCGGCGCCCTCATCGTCCCCGCCGCGGCGACGGCCGACACGGCGTCGGACGGACTGCTGGTCGACTATCGCTTCGACCAGACCAGCGGCTCGACCGTCGCCAACCTCGCCGCCGGCTCGGCCTTCGGTGCCGCCACGGTCGAGAGCGGCGTCGACGGGCAGTGGGCCGACGGCGCGTTGACCTTCACGGGGGCCAACTGGGTGCGTCTGCCCGATGCGCTGCTGTCGGGCAAGGAGTCGGCGACGATCACCACCGAGGTGAAGATCGACGCGAGCATGAAGAACACCAACCACTTCCTGTGGAACATCGGCAACGCGCAGAACCAGGCCTACCTCTTCGCCAACGCGAAGGACACGCCCCGCACCGCCATCACGACCGGCTCGGGCGGCGGCGAGGTCAACGCCCGTGCCGTCGAGGACTTCGACGCCGATCGCTGGTACTCGCTCACGACGGTCGTCGACGGCGCGGCAGACCAGATCCGGCTCTACATCGACGGGCGACAGGTGGGCTCGGCGGCGACGACGCTGACCCCGGCCTCGATCACCGACCAGAGCCTGAACACGATCGCCCGTTCGCCCTGGAACGATCCCCTGTTCAAGGGATCGGTCTCGCACTTCCGCGTGTTCGACCGCGCCCTGGCCTCGTCGGAGATCTCGGCGATCAGCGACGCCGACGCGCAGACGCACCCCGAGGGGAACCTCGAGCGCGCGCAGCAGGTGCTCACCGGGCTCGACGACCCGGTCGTGATCTCCGACTCCACCACCACCCTTCCCGACCTGAACGGACGCGTGCGGTGGTCGACCGATGCGGCCGGAGCGACGGTGGATGCCGACGGCACGACGCTGCGCCTGACGCAGCCGCCGGTCGGCTCGACCGCCCGCGACATCCCGCTCACCGCCGCCGCCTCGGTGCGCGGGTCGACCGCGACGCGTGTCGTCACCGCGAAGGTGCAGCCCGAGCCGGCGTCGGACGACCACTACGGCTACCTGCTCGTGCACTTCATCGAAGACCCGCAGGGCTACGCCGAGAAGATCTACCTCGACGTGTCGCGGGGGAACGACCCCGAACAGTGGGACCCCCTCAACGGGGGAAAGCCGATCCTGGCATCCGCCCTCGGCACCACCGGCGTGCGCGACCCCTACATCACCCGCAACCCCGACACGGGGAAGTACTACATCATCGCCACCGACCTGCGCGTCTTCGGCGGCGACGGCCGTGACGGCGCCATACCCGGCTGCGACACGTGGTGCTACTGGGAGCAGCACGGCAGCAACGACCTGATCGTGTGGGAGTCGGACGACCTCGTGACCTGGTCGGCGCCCCGCACGGTGAACGTCGCCCCTCCCGGCGGCCGCCTCGGCATGGCCTGGGCTCCCGAGGCCACCTGGGTCGCCGACTACGACGGCGCCGGAAAGGGCGCGTTCGTCGTGTACTGGTCGTCTCGCGTCGCAGAGGGCGGCGACCAGTACAGCAGCGGCCGCATCCTGTGGGGCGCCACGACGGACTTCACGCAGAGCACCTTCAGCTACGGAGGCACGTTGCTCGACGAGGGTGGCTTCACCATCGACGCGACGCTGCTGCAGCACGACGGCAAGACCTACCGCGTCGCCAAGGACCAGTCCTTCGGCAAAGGCGTCTACATGGACGCCACCGACTCGCCCACCTGGTGGAAGAGCGACACGCGGTGGACCCGTGTGCAGGAGCGGATCGGCGCGAACTACGGCAACGTCGAGGGCCCGGCCGGCTTCAAGCGCAACGACGCCGACCAGTGGTACCTGTACGTCGACGTCATCCCGCAGACCGGCTACCGGCCGATGACGACCGCGAACCTCGACCAGGGCTTCACCCCGTTGGACGACAAGTCGTTCTTCATGACGCCGAGCACGAAGCACGGCGGCATCCTGGGCCTGACCAAGGCCGAGTACGACCGCGTGCGCGCCGCAGACGCGACCGCGGCGGTCGCCTCGGACCTCGGCGAGGTGCGGGTCGATCGGGGCGGGGATGCCGCGGCGGCCCTGCCGCCGACGACCGAGGTCACCACGGCCTACGGCCGCGGCACGCAGAGCCTGCCGGTGACGTGGGACGTCTCGGGCGTCGACACGGCGACCGACGGGACGTACGCCGTGACCGGCGTCGTGCGGAGCATCGGCGCGAACGACAACGACTGGGTCGGCGCCGGCGGCTCGACGCTGTACACCGCGCCCGACAAGAGGCCGTTCTCGAACACCGAGGTCACCGTCACCGCGAAGGTGGTCGTCGCATCGGCGTCGCCGAGCCCCAGCCCCACGCCGACGTCCACGCCGAGCCCGACGCCGACCGCCTCGGCATCGCCGTCGCCGGACACCGCGCCGACGGCGGCGCCGGCCCCGTCGGCGACGCTGTCCGCGCCCACCGTCGCGCAGGGCGGCACGGTGACCGTCACGGTCGCCGGCCTGACGCCCGGGACGCAGATCGGTGCCGAGCTGCACTCCGACCCCATCGTGATCACCGGCATTCCCGCGGCCGACGCTGCGGGAGCGGTGCGCTTCGCCGTGCGCGTGCCGACCGCCCTGCCGACCGGGGCGCACACGATCGTCGTGCTCGCCGCCGACGGCACCGAGCTCGCCCGCCTGCCGCTGAGGGTGACGGCCGCGGGCGCCCTGGCGTCCACCGGGGCCGCGAACCCGCTGGCGGCTGCCGGGGCCGGTGCGCTGCTGCTGGTGGTCGGGGCCGCGGTCGGGCTGCGGGTTCGCAGTCGGCGCGCCGTGCGCTGACCTCTCCGCCCGCGGGGGCGGCGCTCCGCACGGACGCCGCCCCCGCCGGGAGAGCCCGGCTCGTCCCGCCCGGTCGCGAGCATCGCCCCGCCGCGCCCTAGGCTGGAGCTCCGAGGAGGAGCATGTCGTCGAGAGCCGGGCGAGCCCGCCGCGCCGCGCGCGGAGTCGCTGCGGCGAGCCTGGCGACCTTCGTGGCGACCGTCTCGCACGTCGCGGTCACCGGCGAGCCGCCCGCGCTGCCGAACCTCGCTCTCGCCCTGTGCCTCGCCGCCCCGATCTGCGTCGCCCTCACCGGCCGCGCGCCCTCGTGGTGGCGCCTGTCGACCGCGGTCGTGCTCAGCCAGGTGCTCTTCCACTCGCTGCTCGCGCTCGACCTCAGCGGCGGCGGTCCCGCGGTCGCCTCGCACCACGGTGGTGCCGTGGTAGTAGCCGGGGCCGTGGCATCCGGGCACTCGCCCCTGCTGCACGGCACCGAGTCGCCCGGGATGTGGGCGGCGCACGCGCTCGCCGCGGTGCTCACGATCGTGGCGTTCGGCCTGGGCGAGCGGGCGCGGCGTGCGCTCGTCGCGCTGCTCGCCGACACCTTCCGCGCGCTCGTCCCGTTCGCGACGGCCCGTGTCGCGGCGGCGCCCGCGCCCGCCCCCGAACCGCCGCTGCGGACGGCCGGCATGGCCGTGCTGTCGGTGATGAGACGCCGGGGTCCGCCGCTCGCGGCCTGACCTCGACCCCTCTCATCCCTCGCGCGTCGCGTGAGACGCGCGCGCGCACCCCCGCAGAAAGCAGCAGCATGTCTCGTACCCCCTTCCTCCGTCGCGCCCTCGTCGGCACCGCCCTCGGCGCGGTGCTCGCGCTCGGCGTTCCGCTCGCGGCCTCGGCCCACGTGACGGTCAACCCCAACACCGCGACCCCCGGCAGCTACGCCACGGTCAACTTCCGGGTGCCCACCGAGTCCGAGACGGCGAAGACCGTCAAGCTCGAGGTGACCCTGCCCACCGACACGCCGTTCACCTCGGTGCTGGTCGAGCCCGTGCCGGGCTGGACGGCGACCGTCGAGAAGGGCGCCCTTCCCGCGCCCGTGCAGGTCGACGGCAACACCGTCAGCGAGGCGCCGCTGAAGATCGTCTGGCAGGCCGACCCCGGCACGGGGATCGGTCAGGACCAGTTCCAGATCTTCTCGGCCGTGCTCGGCCCCGTTCCCGACACCGGCCACGTCGTGCTGCCCGCCGAGCAGACGTACTCCGACGGCAAGGTCGTCGACTGGAAGGCCACTCCCGACCAGGTCGCCCAAGACAGCAGCCTCGAGCCCGCGCCCGTGCTCTACGTCAACGACACCCCGCCCGCCTCGGGCCACGGGAGCCATGGCGGGTCGACCGCCTCGCCCGCTCCCGACGCATCGGCGGCCGCGCCCGACGACTCGTCGTCGGGCGTCGCCCTCGGCCTGAGCATCGCCGCGCTGGTGGTCGGTGCCGCGGGCGCCGTGCTCGGCGCGCTGGCGTTCGCCCGCCGCCCGAAGCGGGGCTGACCGTGCGCGTCCCCCGCTGGGTGTCGCGCGGCGCGGCCGTGGCCGTCGTCGTGGCGGGTGCCGTCCTGGGCGGTGCGCAGGCGGCGTCGGCGCACGACAGCCTCGTCTCGGCCTCGCCCTCGACCGGTGAGACCGTCACGACCCTGTCGCAGGTGAGCCTGACGTTCAGCGCGAACCTCGTCGGCCTCGGCGGGGGCAACGTCGTCGTGGTCGTCGGCCCCGACGGGCGCCACTACGAGACCGACTGCACCACGCTCGCCGGCCCCACGCTCACCACCCCGGTGGCGTTGGGGGCGGCCGGGCAGTACGAGGTGACATGGCGCGCCGTGTCGTCGGACGGCCACCCCGTCTCGGGCACGTATGCGTTCACGTACGCCCCCGTGGCGGGCGCCCCCGCGGCGCAGGGGTCGGCCGCCTCGGTCTGCGCCGCCGCCGGCTCGGCCGGACAGACGGCTGCGCCGACGGATGCCACGGCCCCGGCCGCGTCGGGAATGTCGGGCCTGACCCTCGGTCTGGTGCTCGGCGGCGTCGCGGTGGTGCTGGTCGGTGTCGTAGTCGTCATCGTGCTGCGCACGCGATCGGGCTCGGACGACGAGGACTGATCGCCGCCGGGGAGGGGCGGCCGACGTCTCTCCCCGACGGCGCGGGCCGCTCGCGTCGCCGCCCGCGCGCCTAGTCTGGGACGATGCACGCGTCGCCCCGTCGCCCCGGACCGACGTCGTGATCGACGTCTCGGCGCATCTGGCCGCGATCCTCGACGCGGTCGCCGTGGTCGACGTCGAGACGCGCTCCCTCGACCGGGCGCGCGGTCGCGTGCTGCGGCATCCCGTGCACGCCGCGGTCGACGTGCCGGGATTCGACAACTCGGCCATGGACGGCTTCGCGGTGCGGCTCGCCGACGTCGCCGACGCGCCGGTCGCGCTGCGCGTCGTCGCCGACCTGCCCGCCGGCACCGATCGCGACCCGCGTCTCGGCACGGGCGAGGCGGCGCGCATCATGACCGGCGCCCCCGTGCCCGCCGACGCGGATGCGGTCGTCCCGTTCGAAGACACCCGCGACGGCCTCGCCGACTCGCTGCGGCAGGTGATCGTGACGATCCCTCCGCGCGGGCCCGGCGCGCACGTGCGCCGACGCGCCGCCGACACCCGTGCGGGCGACGTCGTCGTGCCCGCCGGGGTGCGGCTCGGCGCCGCGCGGATCGCCGCGATCGCGGCATCCGGGGTCTCGACCGTCTCGGTGTCGCGACCGGCGCGCGTCGCCGTGGTCTCGACCGGCTCCGAGCTCGTCGCGCCGGGCGAGGGCCTGCGGCGCGGGCAGATCCCCGAGTCGAACAGCTTCTTGCTGGCCGGGCTCGCCGAAGAGGCCGGGGCCGAGGTCGTGCTGCGCACGAGCGTCGGCGACGAGGGCGACGGGCCCCGCCGCGCGATCGCCGCCGCCGAAGACGCGGGCGCCGACGCGGTCGTGTTCTCGGGGGGCGTCAGCGCGGGGGCGTACGAGGTCGTCAAGAACACCCTCGGCGACGTCATGCGCTTCGACCGCGTGCGCATGCAGCCGGGCAAGCCGCAGGGGTTCGGCCGCACGCCCGCGGGCACGCTGCTCTTCGGGCTGCCCGGCAACCCGGTCAGCGCGGCGGTGTCGTTCGAGCTGTTCGTGCGTCCCGCCCTGCGCGCCCTCGAGGGCGACGTCGACCTGGGCCGTCCGACGGTCGCCGTCGTCCTCGCCGCCGGATGGCGCGCGCGGCCCGATCGCGTGCAGTACGTGCCCGTGCGACTCGACCGCGCCGACCCCGCCGCCTGGCGTGCGGTGCCGCCCGTTCCCGGCGCGGGCGGATCGACGCGAGGGCTGGGGGATGCCACGGCCTACGTCGTGATCCCGCCCGGCACACGCGATCTCGTCGCCGGCGACCGTGTCGAGGCGATGCTGCTGTGAGCGTCGACGCGATCCTGCTGGCCGGCGGTCGGGGCGCGCGCGTCGGGGGAGCGGTGAAGGCGCTGTTCCCGGTCGGGGGGTCGACGCTGCTGCGGACGGCCGTCGACGCCGTGCGCGCGGCCGGCGCGCGGCGGGTGGTCGTCGCGGCCCCGCCGCTCGACAGCGGCCTCGACGTCGAGTGGGTGCGCGAAGACCCGCCGTTCGGGGGCCCCGTCGCGGGGGTCGTCGCGGCGCTTCCCCTCGTCGACGCCGACACGGTGTACGTGCTCGCGTGCGATCTACCCGAGGCGCGCTCCGCCGTCGCGCTCCTGAACGACGCGACGATCGACGGCGACGGCGACGGGGTCTGTCTCGGCGACGCCGGCCGACCCCAGTGGCTCATCGGCCGGTACCGCACCGCGGCACTGCGGCGGGCGGCATCCGCCCTGCCCGGCGGAGGGCGCGACGCGTCGATGCGCGCACTGCTCGGCGGGCTCGCCGTCACGGTGCTGGCCGCGCCGTCGGCCCTGTCGCGCGACGTCGACACGTGGCACGATCTGACCGAGGCCCGAGGAGGAACGATGACCGAGTCCCGCACCCTGCCGCCCGAGGCGCTCGCCGAGTGGAGCGCGGCGCTGGCCGAGCGCTTCGGCCTGGCCGAGGGCGACGTGCCGATCTCGTTGATCCTCGACCTCGCCCGCGACGTCGCGAACGGCGTCGCCCGCCCCGCCGCCCCGCTCAGCGCCTTCGTCGCGGGACTGGCCGCGGGTCGCGCCGGCGGGACCCCCGCCGACACCCGGGCCGCGGTCGCCGCGGTGGTCGAGCTGGCGCGCGGGTGGCAAGGGCGCTGAGTCGCGCGCCGTCGCCTACTCGAAGAGCCCCGACAGCACGATCGTGCGCGCGCGGGCGTCGAGTGCCACTTTCGCGTCGTGACCGTCGGACGAGAAGAGGTCGTCGAGAGCGGCGCTGCCTTCGAATGGGCCGGACGGCAGCCGCGATTGCATTCCGCTGACGAGCTGCGGCGGGTCGACGGTCTCGAGAGCGCCGTGCGCCTGTAGCGCCGCGATCTCGGAGGGCGGCAGGACGGCGACGACGTCGACCCAGTACGTCGAGGGCCCGATGTCGCTCGTGCCCGTCATCCCGCCCATCCAGGCGATCGACTCGGCGGAGGCGAGTTGCGGGTAGCGCTTCGCGATGGGGGCGAGGTCGGTGCGAAGCGTCCCGTCTCCCTGCTTCGCGGCGGTTCGGTCGTTCATGTCTGTCTCCGAGGGCTGAGGCATCGACGGAGTGCACGCGGTGACTCCCGCGCTCAACGCTCCGATGAGGACGATGGATGCGATCTTTCTGTTCATGATTCAGCGCCCGCCTCGGGGGTCCTGGCCGCCTTGGGGGCCTTCGGAAACACTCATTGTCGCAGGGTCGCCGAGGTTCCACGTCACCGTTCGGGTGACGGTTCCGCTGCTGTCGAACGGTGGGGCCCAACCGATCTCGGTGAACCGGCCGTTCTCGTCGTCGGGTGCATGGGAGGCGATGTCTGCGTGACCTCGGTTGAAGTTGTAGCGGTGGTCGAGCTGGCGCGCGGGTGGCGGGAGGCCTGACGTCTCGACTCCGGTCGGGAGTGTCGTCGGGGTCGCGGGCCGGGCTCCGGAGTTTTCGCGTGTGGGGTGTCCGCATTGCAGGGCGCGGGGTCGAGGGCGGCAATTTCTCCGGAGTGCGGCCCGATCACCGGACGCCGCGCCCCGCGGGCTCCGATCGCCCGGCGAAGGATGCCCGGCTCCGGCCCGTCACACCTGCGGGGCGCTGCGCTCGACCCGGGCGAGGATGCGTTGTGCGAGTCGCATGAATTCGCGCGTCGCGGGCGAGATCGCGCCGGAACGGCGGGTGACGAAGGCGTAGTGCTCGATCACCGGCGGCGAGAGCGGGGCCCAGTGCATCCCTCGGCGGGCGATCATCGAGCGTCCGACGTGGAACGACACGAGCGAGTCGCCCACGCCCTGTGCTGCGAGCTCGAGGGCGTGGGTCTGGAACTCCACCTCCACGATCGGCTCGACGACGACCCCGGCGCTCTGGGCGCGTTCGAGGAGCGACACGCGCAGCGGGTCGTCGTTCGACCACCGCGCCTCGGACAGGATCAGCCGGCGCTCGGCGAGCGTCGTGATGTCGATCGGGCCCCGCGCGTTGTCGGGGTCGACCGTGACGTACACGGCCTGGTCGACGAAGACGCTCGGCGTCACCGTCAGCCCGCGGTCGTCGATGGGGAGCTGCACGAGCCCCGCTTCGAGCCGCCCGTCCCGGACGGCGTCGGCCACCTCGGCCGAGTTCAGGCCCGTGACGCGGATGCGCACCGCGGGGAAGGACGTGCGGAACTCGCGGATCAGGTCGGTGAGCAGATAGAGGTGGGCGCTGTTGAACGTGCCGAACGACACCGTGCCCTGATCGACGGCCCTCACGCGCCGGCTCGTCTCGGCGATGTCGGTGACGTGCGCGAGCGCCTTCTCGGCGAGGGGCAGGAGCTGCTTGCCCGCGTCGGTCAGCAGCAGGCGCCGTGAGGTGCGGGTGAAAAGGACCAGGTCGAGAGACTTTTCGAGAACGGTGATCTGTTCCGACAGGCTGGGCTGTGCAATGTGATGAGCGGCCGCCGCGGCCGCGAAGGTGCCGAGCCGTGCGGCCGTCGTGAAGTACTCCAGCTGGCGGACGGTGGGCAGTCCCATGAGGCTCCAAACGAAGGTTTCACCTATGTCTAGCAAAAGATAGTCAGGCTTGCCCTGTCTTTCGCGTGCTGGTCCACTGTGTGAACAGCCCGACGAAAGGTCCACGATGCAGGCCACCACCCGAACCATCCTTGTCACCGGCGCAGCGAGCGGAATGGGCCGCACCACCGTCGATGCGTTCCTCGCGGACGGGTGGCGGGTGCTGGCGATCGACATCGTCGAGCCCGAGTCGGCCGCTGCGGCCGGAACGCTCGTGCCCCTGATCGCCGACGTGCGCTCCCGGGCGGCGCTCGAGGCGGCGCTCGCCGAGGCTCTTCCCGACGGGGCGCGCATCGACGCGGTCGCGAACATCGCGGGGGTCTACCCGCCCACGACGCTCGACAGCTACGACGAGGCGACGTACCGGCGGGTCTTCGACATCAACGTGCTCGGTGTGCTCAACGTGGTCGCCGCCGCCCGTCCGTATCTGGGCGACGGCTCGGCCATCGTCAACTTCGCCTCGGTCGACGCCTACGTCGTCTCTCGGGGGCAGCTCCTCTACGGCGCCTCGAAGGCGGCGGTCACGATGCTCACCAAGTCGCTGGCCCTCGAGCTCGCCTCGGCGGGCATCCGCGTCAACGGCATCGCACCGGGGTGGGTGGCCACCCCCGGCAACGCCGCGACGGGGCGCATGGACGCGGCCGCCGCATCGATCCCTCTCGGCCGCGTGGCGCAGCCGGAGGAGATCTCGGCGTGGGTGCGCATCCTCGTCGACCCGGCGTCGGTCGCGTTCATGACCGGTGAGACCATCGTGCTCTCGGGTGGGGACGTCATCCGATGACCCCGCCTCGGACGGTCGTGATCACCGGTGGTGCGCGTGGTCAGGGGGCGGCCCATGCGCGCCGTCTCGCGCGACGCGGCACGCGCGTCGTCGTCGGCGACGTGCTCGACGAGCAGGGCGAAGAGACGGCCGCCGCCTTGCGCGCTGAGGGACTCGACGCCGAGTACCGCCACCTCGACGTGACCGACCAGACGTCGTGGCAGGCTCGTCGTCGACGACCTGTGCTCGGGCCCGCCCGTGACGGGGCTCGTCAACAACGCCGGAGTGCTGCGCTACGCGGCCCTCGCCGACCTGACCGTCGCCGACTGGGACCTGCAGCAGCGGGTCAACGTCCTCGGCCCACTGCTCGGGACGCGGGCGTTCGCACCCGTGCTGCGCCGGCACGGCGGGGCGATCGTCAACGTGTCGTCGACGGCGGCCCTCGTCGGCTCGGCGGGATACGCCGCATACGCCACCACCAAGGCCGCGCTGATCGGCTTGACCCGTGCGACCGCGATCGAGCTCGCGCCCGCGGTGCGGGTGAACGTCATCTGCCCGGGCGGCGTCGACACCGACATGAACCACGACGAGCCCCCCGGCGGCACGAGCGACGCCACGCCCCTCGGGCGCCGCGCACGACCCGACGAGATCGCCCCGCTCGTGGACTACCTGCTCTCGGACAGCGCCTCGTTCGTGACCGGCGCCGTCTACGCCATCGACGGCGGGCTCACCGCCCGCTGACACCGTGGAAGGCCCACCGACCTCACCCTGCACCACCCGACCCGAAGGAACAGCACCCATGAACCGCCCTCTGCCCTCCGCCCGCGTCCTGCGCGCGGCAGCCGCCGTCGTCGCCGCGGCGACCCTGCTCTCGGGATGCGCCGCCACCGCGTCGTCGACCGCCCCGTCGGCCGACTGCACCCCCAAGGACGCCGGCCTGACGACGTTCACCCCCGGCACCCTCACCGTGGGAGTGCCCGAGAACCCGCCGTACACCAAGCTCGACGGGACGACCGCCTCGGGTGAAGAGATCCAGATCATCGAGAAGCTCGCCGCCGCCGAGTGTCTCGCGGTCGCCTACGTGCCGATCACGTACGCGAACGGCATCGCGATGATCACGAGCCAGAAGCGCACCGACATCATCACCGGTGGCTGGTACGTCACCGCCGCCCGTGCCGAGCAGGTCGGCTTCACCACCCCCACGTACTACGACCAGATGGCGATCATCTCGAAGTCGGGCATCGACACGGTGTCGGGCCTCGAGGGCATCGGCGCCGTCGGCACCGGCACCGGCTTCTCGTGGCAGGACGACATGACGAAGATCCTCGGCGACAACCTCAAGCTCTACCCCGGCACCGCCGAGATGAAGCAAGACCTGCAGGCCGGCCGCATCCAGGCCGCTCTCGACGGCTACGCGGTCGCCGCGGCCGCCTACAAGGGCAGCGGCTTCGAGGTGAAGCCCGCTCAAGAAGACCCCCGCGTGGCGATCACGACCAACATGCCGATCATCGCGTTCCCGATCGACAAGAACAACACGGCGCTCTCGAACGCGTTCAGCGCCCTGATCGACCAGTACCGCACCGACGGCACGCTCGCGTCGATCGTCGAGGCCGACGGCCTGAGCGCCTCACTGGTGGTCCCGGCCGACAAGGCCGCGTCCTCCCTGCGTTGATCCCCCGAGGGGGCGCCGGCGGTCCGGCGCCCCCTCCTGATCGAGAAGCCGACATGAACCAGAACCTCATCACCGAATCGAACGAGATCGCGCACGCGGGTGTCGTGATCGAGCACCTGTCGAAGAGCTTCGGCTCGAACCTCGTGCTCGACGACATCTCCATCACCGTGAAGCCGGGCAGCGTGACCGCCCTCATCGGGCCGTCCGGCTCGGGCAAGAGCACCCTGCTCCGGTGCGTCAACCTGCTCGAGACCCCGGATGCCGGCACGGTCACGGTTGGCTCTCAGATCGTGACCGCGGGCCGGCGCATCCCCGAGCGCGAGCTGCTCGCGCTGCGCCGCCAGGTGGGCATGGTCTTCCAGTCGTTCAACCTGTTCCCGCACTTCTCGGTGCTGCGCAACATCGCCTTTCCGCAGGAGCGCATCCTCGGCCGCAGCAGAGCCGAGGCCGAGGCGCGGGCCCTCACGCTGCTCGAGCGCGTCGGCCTGAAGGACAAGGCGCATCACCACCCCGCGCAGTGTTCGGGCGGCCAGCAGCAGCGCATCGCGATCGTGCGTGCGCTCGCCCTGTCGCCGCGCGTGATGCTCTTCGACGAGCCGACCAGCGCCCTCGATCCCGAGGTGGGCGTCGAGGTGCTCGCGGTCATGCGCGAGCTCGCCGATGCCGGCATGACCATGATCGTCGTCACCCACGAGATGCAGTTCGCGCGAGAGGTCTCCGACCACCTCGTCGTGATGGCCGACGGCCACATCGTCGAAGAGGGCGACCCGGCGCGCATCATGGCCGACCCGCAGGAGGAGCGCACCCGGCGCTTCCTCAACGCGGTGCTGGAGCGTTGACATGGAGGTGATCGGCGTCGTCCTTCTGGGACTCCCGATGACGCTGCTCGTCACCGCGGCATCCTTCGCCGTGGGGGCGGTCGGCGGCATCCCCCTCATGCTCGGGCTGCGCTCCCGGCACCGGGTCGTGATGCTGTCGGCGCGTCTGGTCGTGGACGTCATCCGCGGCGTGCCGACGATCGTCTGGCTCTTCCTCCTCTACTTCGGGTTCGCGATCGGCGTCTTCCGGTTCAGCTCGCTCGGCGCCGCGATCGTCGGACTCGGCGTGATCTCGAGCGCCTACCTCGCCGAGATGTACCGCGGCGGGTTCGCGACGCTGCCGAAGGGGCAGCTCGAGGCCGCGCAGGCGCTGGGCCTCGGCCGCCGCACGACCTTCGTGCGGGTGCTGGCGCCGCAGGCCCTGCGCACCGCTCTGCCGTCGGCCGCGACCTATCTGATGGCGCTGGTCAAGGACTCGTCGATCGCGTCGACCATCGGTGTCGTCGAGATGGTCGCCGCGGCGACCGCCTACTCGCGTCAGAACCCGGGCACGGCCGGTCTCACGCCGTTCCTCGCGGCCGCCGCCGTGTACGTCGTGATCAGCGTGCCCCTCGCGATCGCGACCCGGCGTCTCGACGCCCGTCTGTCGAGGAGCCACGCATGAACCTTGCCGACTACTTCCCCCAGCTCGGGCAGGGCCTGCTCGTCAGCCTGCAGCTCACGGTCATCTCGGTCGTCGCCGGATACGCCATCGGTCTCGCCTTCGCCCTCGGCGTCGCCTCGCGCAACCCCTGGCTGCGCTGGCCGGCGCTCGTGCTCGTCGAGGTGGGGCGCAGCATCCCCGCGCTCGTGGTGCTCTACATCGTCTACTACGGCCTGCCGTCGATCGGCATCCTGCTCGACTCGTTCCCGGCGGCCGCCGCCGGCCTCACGTTCACCGTCGCCGCGTACTCGTCCGAGATGTTCCGTGCCGGCATCCGGTCGGTGCCCAAGGGGCAGACCGAGGCGGCGCTGGCGCTCGGGCTGTCGCGGCGGTCGGTGTTCGGACGCGTGGTGCTTCCGCAGGGCCTGCGTTCGGCGATCCCGCCGCTCATGGGGCTCGCGATCCAGTCGTTCCAGGGCACGTCGCTCGCCTACTCGATCTCGGTCAACGAGCTGATGAGCCAGGCGTACCAGATCAGCGCGGTGACCTTCCAGTACCTCGGGGTGTACGCCATCACCGGCCTCATCTACGTGGTGATCGCGGTCCCGTCGACATGGGCGTCGGTGTACGTCGAGCACCGTCTCTCTCGTGGACAGGCGTGATGAGCGCCATGACCCGCATCACCTGGATCGAGGCCACGCATGGCGACGAGCGCTACCGGGCCCTCTGGCAGTTCCTCGAGCGGCAGGTGCGCGCCCTCGTCGCGGGGCGTGCCGAGGTCGCCCTCACCCACGTGGGCGTCGACGCGGGAGGCATCCGCACCCCCGCCAACCGCATGATGTCGGATGCCGCCGTGCTCGCGACCGCGCTCGAGGTCGACGCCCGCGGCGACGCGGACGCCGTCATGATCGGATGCTGGGGCGCGCCCACCGAGGTCGTGCGGGCGGGGCTCTCCCGGCCGGTGTCGAGCCTCCCCGACGGCAGCGTGCGCGCGGTCGGGTCGCTCGCCCGGCGCGCGGTGCTCGTCACCGTCTCGCCGGCGCTCGTGCCGATCTTCGAGGACGACCTCGTGCGCCTCGGCGCGACCGGCTTCCTCGCCGAGCGGCCCGTGCGCGCGTACGACCCCGAGTCGACGCTCGACGACGTGGTCGCGGCCATCGACGACCCGCGCGACCTCGTCGCCCGTTTCGACGCGGTCGCGCGGCGCGCGGTCTCGGACGGGGCCGATGCGATCATCGTGGGCTGCGGCTACCTCGCGCCGCTGTTCACCTGGCACGGGTACACGCACGTGCCGGGACACCCCGACGTGCCGGTGCTCGACTGTAACCGTCTCGCCGTGGAGCACCTGTTCGGCCTGGTCGCCCTCGACGCCGCGGGCGTCTCGGCGACCGGACGCGGTTACCCCCGTCCCCGCGGCGCCCGTGCCGCCGCGCTCTCGGCATCCGCCGCGCGCCTGCGCGCGCCCGGCGCCGCACCCGACCTCACCACCATCGTCACCGAAGGAACACACGTATGACCCGCTACTGCGTCATCGGGGCCGGCGCCGCCGGCATGTCCGCCCTCCGCCAGCTGCGCGACGCCGGCCACGACGTCGACTGCTTCGAGAAGACCGACCGCGTCGGCGGGCACTGGAACACCGACTACGACGCCCTGCATCTGATCACCTCGCGCGACATGACCGGCTTCGAGGGGTTCCCGATGCCGCGCGACTACCCGCACTTCCCGCGGCGCACGCAGATCCGCGACTACCTGAACGCCTACGCCGACGAGGCGCAGCTCCGCGCCGGCATCACGTTCGGCGTCGAGGTCGTCTCGGTCGTGCCGATCGCGACCGAGGGGCCGGTCGGCTCGGCCGGCTGGACGGTCACGCTCTCGGACGGCGAGAGGCGCGACTACGACGGCGTGGTGGTCGCGAACGGCCACCTGTGGGACCCGAAGGTGCCCGCCATCGCCGAACGGTTCACGGGCACGCAGCGGCACTCGGGCACCTACCGCAACACCGACGACATCGTCGGCGACCGCGTGCTGGTCGTGGGCGCGGGCAACTCGGGGTGCGACCTGGCGGTGGATGCCGCGCAGCACCGCATCGACGCCGACATCGTCGTGCGCGAGGGCATGTACTTCCAGCCGAAGACCTACTTCGGGGTGCCGCGCCAAGAGGTGTCGTGGATGGCGCAGTTCTCGGCCGACGAGCAGGACCTCATCGCGCGGCTGCTGGCACGCGTGTCGATCGGCGAGTGGAAGGACTACCCGGGCCTGCCCGAGCCCGCGTACCGCACGCTGGCCGAGGGGCGCACCGTCGTCAACGACCTGCTGCTCTACTGGATCCACCACGGCCGTGTGCGGGTGGTCCCCGGCATCGCCGACATCTCGGGCACGACCGTGACCTTCTCGGACGGCACCGCGCGCGACTACGAGACCATCCTGTGGGCGACGGGCTTCCACCCGTCGCTCCCCTTCCTCGACGACGACCTGGTGGTGCGTCGCGGGGGGACGCCTCTGCGGCTGGGTGCGGGCATCGTGCCCCAGGGACTCGAGAAGCTCTACTACGTCGGGCTGTCGGCCCCGCGCGGCCCCCAGCTCCCCGTCTACGGGGTGCAGGCCAAGGTGGTGGCCCGGATGATCGCGCTGCACGAGGGCTCGCCCGAGGGGTTCGCCCCCGTCGCCGAGTACCTGGGGCGCCTGCAGCAGCCCGACGACCGGATCGACATCGTCCGGGCGGTGTGGAACGAGCAGCTGGCCGACACGGGGCGTCTGCTCGACGCGCTCGCCGTCGCGCGCGAGAAGGACGGTCTTCTTCTCGGCTGATCCGGGCGGGCGGCCCGGTCGAGGTCACGGCCCGACGTACTGCCCGCGCGGGCGCAGCCGCATCGCCGGCTCGCCGTACTCGGCGGCGACGTGGGCGATCCAGCCGGCGAGGCGTCCGTGCACGAAGATCGCGCTGGCCCCGTCGGGTGCGATGCCGGCCCCGGATGCCAGTGCGGCCAGGGCCAGGTCGACGTTGGGCCGCAGGCGCGTGCGGGTCGCGACCACGTCGACGAGCCGGGCGGCGGCCTCCATCGCCCGCGCGCCGTCGGGCAGGGCGGCGACGAGCGGCAGCAGCGCGTCGGCCCGGTCGTCGACGCCGTCGTAGAGGGCGTGGCCGAAGCCCGGGATGCCGCGGCCGTCGTGCAGCGCCTCGGCGACGGCCCGTTCGGGGTCGAGGCCGTCGCGCACCCGGGCGAGCAGCCGTGCCGCGCGGGTCGTCGCGCCGACGTGCAGGGGCGAGTCGGCGGCGCCGAGGGCGGCGGCGACGGCGGCGTAGCCGTCGGCACGGGCCGAGGCGGCGACGCGTGCGGCGAAGGTCGACACGGCCAGGTCGTGGTCGATGAGCAGTACGAGCGCGGCGTTCATGGCCCGCACGGTGGCGGCGTCGGCGGTCGCCCCGAGGGCGCGGGCGAGGGCGTCGGCGATGTCGGGCGTCGGCGTCGTCGCCCCCAGGGCCCGCGGCACGCCGGTGAGCAGCACGCCGCCGATGCGGTGCACGGCGGCGATCGACGGGTCGTCGCGTAGCGGGTCGGCGGCGGCGAAGCCGGTGACGGCCGCGCGGATCCGGTCGAGGGCGCCCGCCGACGGGGGCAGGCCGGCGATGACCGCCCGCGCGGCGGACACCGCGGCCTCGGTCGCCTCGACGGGCTCGGCGCCCCACAGCCACGACACCACCTCGGCGAACGGCCGGTCGATCAGGTCGCGTGCTCGGTGCCCGCGATACAGCAGCTCGCCGTCCTCGATGTCGACGATGCTCGTCTGCACGACCATGAGCGGCATGCCCGTCGTGGGGTGCGCGGTCGCCGCGCCCGAGGCGCGTCGGCGCCGGGCGGCGAAGGCCTCGACCTCGAGCGGGTCGAACGTCGACCCCTGCGCGGCGCGCTCGCGGTGCAGCAGGCCGCGCGAGACGTAGGCGTAGACCGTCTGGGGCTTCACGCCCAGGCGGGCGGCCGCCTGGGCGGCGGTGAGGCGGGGCAGAGGTGTCGGCACATTGATCCGATCAACGTTGACGGTGTTCGCGTCATGTTCGCACACTGGCCGCATGAGCACGGATCTGATCGACGTCCCCCGCGGCCTGCAGGGCGTCGTCGTCGCCGAGACGGTTCTCGGCGACGTCGACGGCGAGGGCGGTCGCTACTTCTATCGCGGCCGTTCGGCCGTCGATCTCGCGCGCACCGCGAGCGTCGAAGACGTATGGCACCTGCTGCTGGTCGGCGATCTGCCCGACGCCGAGCAGCGCGAGCGCTTCGCCGCGCGCGTCGCCCGGGCACAGGACGCCCCCGATGTGAGGGCGGTGGTCGACGCCGTGGTGTCGCGCACCGACGACCCGCTCGCCGCCCTGCGCGCGGTGTGGACGCTCGTGGCATCCGCTCGGGGGACGCGCCCCCTGTACGACCTCGACGACGACGCACGGCTCGACGACGCCGTCTCGTTCGCCGCGCTGGCGCCCGTCGTCTTCGCCGCCACGCGTCGGGGGCTCGTCCCGACCGGCCGGGGCGTCGTCGCCGACTACCTCGCGGCGATCTCGGATGCCACTCCCGACGCGTCGCACGAGCGGGCGCTGACGGCCTATCTGGTGGCGGCGATGGACCACGGGTTCAACGCCTCGACGTTCACCGCCCGCGTGATCGCCTCGACCGGAGCCGACATGGCGGCGTGCCTGACGGGCGCGCTCGGCGCGCTGTCGGGGCCCCTGCACGGCGGTGCTCCGGCCCGCGCGCTCGACAGCCTCGACCGCGCCGGCGACGACCCGGAGGGCTGGATCCGCGGCGAGCTCGCGGCCGGGCGGCGGCTGATGGGGTTCGGCCACGCGGTGTACCGCACCGTCGACCCGCGCTCCGAGCTGCTGCGCGGGGTCGCCGAGCGCCTCGGCGGACCGCGGGTGGCACAGGCCGTCGCCTTTCAGGAGACGGCCGAGCGTCTGCTCGCCGCGCACCGGCCCCACCGGCCGTTGCGCACCAATGTCGAGTTCTTCGCGGCGGTGGTGATGGAGCAGTGCGGCATCCCGTCGACGATGTTCACGCCGACGTTCGCGCTGGCGCGCACGATCGGCTGGAGCGCCCACGTGCTCGAGCAGGCGCGCGATCCCAAGATCATCCGGCCGGCCGCGCGGTACGTCGGCCCGCCGCCGCTCCTCTGAGCGGATTCATCGGAATCTCAGGCCTTATCCCTCAGTACCCGTTCACCGCAGGGCCGGAATCGTTCCCGGTCGCGTCACCTCCGGGTGGGACCGTCGCCGACGGCTCGCTCGTGTCGTTCGGCCGAGCGCCGCCGTCCACCCGAACCCCACCTTGAGGAACACCGTGAACAACAGTTCCCGGCGCGCGACATCCGCGCGCCTGCTCTCTGCCGCGCTGGTCGCCGCCGCGACCCTCGGCACCGTCGGCTTCGGCGCCACCGCCGCCCACGCCGGCACCAACCCGCAGCTCCAGCCCGCTCTCACCTCGCAGGACCACGCCATCACCGACGTGCCCGGTCTCGTCAACGGCCGCGAGCTCGGCTCGTTCACGGGCGTCGCGGGTCAGGTCGTCAACGCGCCGCGCCTGCTGCGCACCGAGTCGCTCGACAAGATCAGCTCGGCCGGCGCCCAGACCCTCGCCAGCGAGTACCACGTCGACCTCGTCATCGACCTGCGCACCCCCGCCCAGGTCGCCGCCAAGCCCGACGTGGCGATCCCCGGTGCGCAGACCGTCAACATCTCGATGTTCGGCACCGACGGCAGCTACAGCGACGACACGGTCATGTACCACGACCTCGTCGACAAGGGCTACACGAGCCCGTCGGCGCCCGGCGTCATGATCGGCGCGTACGCGCAGATCCTGAAGCTGCTGGCGACCCACACCTCGGGCACCGTGCTCCTGCACTGCTCGCACGGCATGGACCGCACCGGCACCGTGATGGACCTGCTGTACCGCATCCTCGGCGTGGGCAGCTCCGACATCCTGCACGACTACCTGCTGTCGAACACCCAGCTCGGCGTCACCTGGGCCACCCCCGACCTGCTGCAGGGCACGTTCGAGGGCGACATCGCCAAGAAGTACGGCGGTCTCGACTCGTACATCACGAACACCGTCGGCGTCAGCGCGACCGAGGCCGCGACCCTGCGCAGCCGGTTCCTGATCTCGAACGACGCCACCGCATCGGCCATCCGCGTCGGCGGGGTCACCGTGCCCCTCGACGCCGCCGCCGGCACCGGCGGGGCGACGGTGACGGCCCCGATCGCGACGCTCGCGGCATCCGACGTGCAGGTGTCGACCTCGAGCGCGGCCGCGACGTCGGCGGTCACGGTGTCGGGCCAGACGGCCACCGTCACCGTCACGGCGCAGGACGGCACGACCACCAAGACCTACACGGTCGCGGTCGCCGCTCCCGCGATCACCGTCGCGCAGGGCGGGACGCTGATGGCCGGGTCGGTCGTGCACGTCAGCGGCACGGGCTTCGTCGCGGGCGCCGGCTACGACGTCGTGGTGCACTCCACCCCGACCGTCATCGGTCACCTGACGGCCGCGGCCGACGGATCGATCGCGGCCGACGTCACGATCCCGGCGTCTCTCGCCGCCGGGTCGCACACGCTGTTCCTCGCCGACGCGAACGGCAACGCGGTCAGCGCGCAGCTGCCCGTCACGGTGGTCTCGGCCGCGACTCCCGCCCCCGCCGCGGCCGTGGCCCAGGTCGGCCCCTCGGTCGCGACCGGCGGTACCGTCGTCGCGCAGCCCGCGCCGTGGTCGTGGGTCGCCCTCGGCGGCCTCGGCATGCTGCTGCTGGCCTCCGTCGTCGTCGCGCGCATCGCGCGCACGCGCAACGGACGCTGAATGAAGCGGATCATCCGATCCGTGTCGCGGTGGCGGCGGGGAGACCTCCTCGCCGCCACCGCGGTGGTCGTCGCCGTCGGCATGATCGTCACCGCGGGTGTGGGGCTGCGGCAGCCGTCCGCCTCGCCGACGGTTGCGGCCGTCGCCGCGGACGAGTCCGTCCCGCACGACCTGGCCGGCAACACCGTGCAGGTCGACGGCCCCGCGCCCGCGCCGAGCGCTTCGGCGACGCCCGACGGCGTCGGCCGGTTCTCGGCGCCGTCGGTGGGGCTCGACGTTCCGCTCGGCGCGGTCAGCGTGGTCGACGACGTGCTGCAGCCGCCGGGGTTCACCTCGGCCTACTGGGTGCGCAACCTCGGTGTCGCACCCGCCGTGGCGAGCACGGGCACCGTGTTCGTGGTGATGCACTCGCTGCGCGGCGGCGGCGTCGGCCCGGGCAACGCGCTCATCGACGTGGCCGACGGCCGGGCCCGCATCGCGGACGGCGCCGACATCGCCGTCGCGGGCGTGCACTATCGCGTGGATCGCTCCGAGGCGCTGGCCAAGACCGCGATCGGCGGCGAGGCCGACGTGTGGGCCGACACCCCCGGGCGACTCGTCGTCATCACGTGCCTGCAGCGCCCCGACGGGCGCCCCTCGACCGAGAACATGGTCATCGAGGCGACCCGCACGACCTGACCGTCGGTCGCCGCGGAGTCCCCGCCGCGGCCGACGGAGTCCCGCGGCGGCCGCTCACGCCTGGCGCGGTCAGGCAGTGGGCCGCCGCGGGGCGAACGAGCCCTTGGCGCGGGCATCGGGACACAGGACTCAGCTGCGCTGACGGCGCCCCGCCCTCGCCGCGAACGCGTCGAGGGCATCCAAGATCTCCTCGCTGCGCCAGAAGGGTCCGAGCTTGTGCTCCGCTTTCGAGCGGATGATGCCGGCATCGACGAGTGCCTTCAGTGGGGGATAGACGTTCGGCTGCGAGATCCCGAGTTCCGCGGCGGCGGTCGCGGAATCGAGCACGGGCCGATACGCGAAGATGTCGAGGAGCCGCCAGGCGTTGGAGTCGCGACGGGCCGTCAGCCGAGCCCCCCACGCGTCGCGGATCTCGTCGATGGCCGACACGAGTTCTCGACTGTTCGCGACCGCGCGGAAGGCTGCGGCTGCGAAGGCGCGGACGATCGGGTTCAGATCTCCCCGGCGATAAGCGGTCAGGGCGGCGTGGTAACCCTCGACGTCCGCCAGGAGGCCGGCGGACACGGGGATGGCCACGTTCCTCGTGACGCCCCGGTATCGAAGCATCGACTGCGCCAGGGCTCGCCCCGTTCGGCCGTTGCCATCCGTATACGGGTGGATCGTCTCGAACTGTGCGTGGGCGATCGCGACCGAGGTGAGCGACGGCACGTCCCACCGAGTGGCGAAACGCGCGACGTCTTCGACGAGAGCCTCGACGCGTTCGTGGTGTGGGGGGACGAACTCGGCACCGACCGGTGAGTCGGCGCGGGTGCCGATCCACACCTGCTCGCTCCGGTAGTCGCCGGGGGTGTGCCTCGGCTGCGACTGCATCAGCACGCGGTGCATCGCCGCGATGCTGTCGGGCGTGATCTGCTCGGCAAGGTCGAGGGCCGCTTGCAACGCGCGGGTGTTCGCGGCGATCAGCTCGGCGTTCCGAGAGCCTTTTGCGCCGAGCTCGGCGGAGAAGATGGCGCGAGCGGACGCGGTGAGGTTCTCGATCTGCGACGACGAAGCGGCCTCCGAGCGCAGAAGGACCGGAGCGAAACCGGCGACCCGGCTGCCGAGCTCGGCATCGAAGCGCGCCAGTTCGGCCGCCGCCTCCTCCGCTTCTGCGGCGACTTCGGGAAGGGGAACGGGATGGAGGGAGGCGATCGAGGGGGGCACCGATGCCTCGTACTCGACGCTGGCGTGGCCCTCACGCGCCGCGCGGATCCCCATCGACGCGGCCGGTACCCACCCTCGTGTCTCGTGCTCGACGGGTGGCCAGGAGGTGTCGCGCGGCCGGCGCGTGGGGGTATCGTCGGTCGGCGCCGTCGGGCCCCCGAGGGCGGCCGAGACTGCGGACGCAGACAGCTCTTCGGAACTCATAAGGCCGATCCCCGTTCTTCTGACTTAAGGCACTATTTCATAAAACGGGGGCCGTCAGTTCTGATGTCGCGGACCGACCTCCCCGAACACCACCGTCCACGACACCGCACGGGGCCACAGCGCGTGGCGCGGCAGCACGTCGGGGCCGCACGCGCGCGAGCCCAGGCCGTGCTGCGCGGCGTCGAGGTACAGCCACAGCCCCCGCGACGGCGGCAGCTCGTGCGCGTGCGCGACGCCCGTGCGCTCCTGCGCGGTGTGGCGGTCGAGCTGGAACCCGGGCAGGCCCGTCGAGCCCGACGCGACCGCGCGCAGGTGCAGCGGGCCGAGGTCGAGGGCTCGCAGGCCCGGACGATGCCCGGTCTCTTGCGGGCGGCCGTAGGCGACGCCCAGCTCGTCGACGGCGGCCTCGAAGCGGCCGACGTAGGCGGCCTCGGCGCTGTCGCTGTACGACTCGGCCGGTCCGGTGCCGAACCACCGCGCCCGCTCGTCGGCGAGGGTGCCCGGCAGCCCGATGCGTGCGCCGACGCGCGGCCACGTGCAGTCCCACGGGCCGAACGGGCGGATGTCGGTGTGCAGCCGCAGCCCGTCGCCGTCGAGCCGCCACGCGAACGTCGTCTCGATGCCCTGCGCGCTGTGCGCGGCCATCGACCGTACGCGCTGCACGAGCCCCTGCTCGGACCGCTCGACCGACAGCACGCGGTGTTGCAGCCGGTCGAGGCCGCGTTCGAGCCACCGCACCGACGACGCGGGCGTGCTCTCGTCGCCGCGCCCGTTCGTCAGGGCCGGGTCGGCGGTCTCGTACGAGCCCTGCCCGTCGAGCTGGTCGTTCTCGGTGGGCGCGCGCCACAGCTCGGGCAGCGGCCCCGACACCTCCAGGTCGCGCCAGCGCACGAGTCCGCCGCGGCGGTCGAACACCGCGTCGCCGAGCGCGTCGCCGCGCCATCCGCCCGTCGTCGCGCGGACCGGCTGCGGGGGTGCGGCGGCCAGCTGCGCCTGAGCGCGTGAGACGACGTGCCCCGCCGCGCCCCACGCCGGGGCCTCGCGCCACGCGACCTCGAGCGTGATCCAGCGCTCGGCGGTGGCATCCGGGATCTGCGCCGCGGGCAGATCGACCACCGTCTCGGCGCCCGGGTCGAGCGACGGCAGGTCGAGGGTTCCCGACGCGATCCGGATGCCGTCGTCCTCGACGCGCCACCGCAGCTCGAGGTGGCCGGTGCCGAGCGTGTGCTGCCGGTTGCGCACGCGCCATGCGCGCTCGCCGAGGTGCTCGAGCGTGACCGGGGCCCACACCGCGGCCAGTTCGCCGAGGCCGGGAGAAGGAGTACCGTCCGACAGTACGAGGCCGTCCATCAGGTAGACGCCGTCGTGCACGGGCTCGCCGAAGTCGCCGCCGTAGGCGAAGAACTCGGTGCCGTCGGCGGTGCGGGTGCGGATGCCGTGGTCGCGCCACTCCCACACGAAACCGCCGTGCAGCCGCGGGTACCGCTCCACGAACGACTCGTAGTCGGCGAGCGAACCGGGGCCGTTGCCCATGGCGTGCGCGAACTCGCACAGCACGAAGGGCTTGGCCCGCTGGCGTGCGCCCTCGGCGGGGCCGACCTCGTGCACGGGCATGGTCTGCTCGCCGCAGACCGAGGCGATCTCTTCCAGCGTCGGGTACATGCGGGAGTACACGTCGGTGTAGGCCCCGCCGTAGTCGCCCTCGTAGTGGAGGGGGCGCGAGTCGTCGCGCTCGCGGATCCACCCGGCCATCTCGGCGAGGTTGCGCCCGGTGCCCGACTCGTTGCCGAGCGACCACATCACCACGCTCGCGTGGTTCTTGTCGCGCTCGACGGTGCGGCGCACCCGGTCGAGGCACGCCGCGCGCCAGGCGGGGTCGTCGGCGGGGTTGCCGGTCCACCCGACGTCCCAGAAGCCGTGGGTCTCGAGGTCGCACTCCAGCACGACCCAGAAGCCCAGCTCGTCGGCCAGCTCGAGCACGCGCGGGTGCGGCGGCTGGTGCGCGGTGCGGATCGCGGTGATGTTGTGCCGACGCATGAGCTCGAGCTCGCCGCGCACGTAGTCCTCGTCGAACACGCGTCCGCGATCGGGGTCGGTCTCATGACGGTTCACGCCGCGGAAGATCAAGGGACGGCCGTCGGCGAGCAGGCGATCACCGACGATCTCGACGCGGCGGAAACCCACGCGCAGACGCACGGTCTCGGCATCCGTCGACACCTCGACGTCGTACAGGCGGGGGGTCTCGGCCGTCCACGCGTCGACCGCGGGGATCGGGAGGGGGGCCACCGCGCCCTCCGAGGCCCACGTCTCATCGATGCCGAGCTCGGGCACCCGCACGGTCACGGGCCAGCCGCCGCGCGGGCGCAGGTCGAGCGTGCCTGCTCCCGTCGCCGGATCGCGGTCGCCGCGCACGAAGACGTCGTCGAGGCCGTTCGCGGGTCGGCCCTGCAGCGAGACGCTGCGGAAGATGCCGGGCAGCCACCACTGGTCCTGGTCTTCGAGGTAGCTGGCGGCCGACCACTGGTGCACCCGGACGGCGAGCACGTTCGCGCCGTCGACGAGGTGGTCGGTCACGTCGAACTCGGTCATGAGCCGGCTGCCGGTGAACCAGCCGATCTCGGCGCCGTTCACCCACACCGTCGCGAGCGACTCGACGCCCTCGAAGCGCAGCAGCGTACGGCCGCCAGGGCAGAACGAGGGATGCCATTCGAAGGTGCGCCGGTGATCGCCCGTGGGGTTGGCGTCGGGCACGTGCGGGGGGTCGAGCGGGAACGGGTACCGGATGTTCGTGTACGTCGGATGGCCGTGACCGTGCAGGCCCCAGTGCGAGGGCACGGGGATGCGGTCCCACGCCGCGACGTCGGCGTCGACCGCCGCGAACGGGGGCGGGCCGTCGAGGTCGTCGGCCGGGTCGGCGTCGTGCAGAAGAAAGGCCCAGTCGCCGTCGAGGCTCTGAACCGGGGCGTCGGATCGCAGCCAGGCGCGCGGGGGCAGGCGGCTGACGGATCCGGGGGCGGTGTCGCCGAGGTGGGTCATCGGTCCTCTCGGAGGGCGTCGGGGTCGGCGACGACGGTGACGTCGGGATGCCGTTGCAGGAACGAGGCGGGGTTGTCGGCGGTGACGGGGCCGGTCAGCGCCGCGCGCAGGGCAGCGGCCTTCGCGGAGCCCGCGGCCACCAGCACGATACGCCGCGCCGACAGGATCGTCGCGACGCCCTGGGTGAGCGCGTGCGTCGGCACCTGCGCGAGGTCGCCGTCGAAGTGCTCGGCGTTGGCGCGGCGCGTGCTCTCGTCGAGCTCGACCACGCGCGTGCGGGTCTCGGCACCCGAACCCGGCTCGTTGAAACCGATGTGGCCGTTGCGGCCGATGCCGACGATCTGCACGTCGACGCCGCCGGCCTCGGCGATCGCGTGCTCGTAGGCCGCGCCGTCGGCGTCGGTCGAGCCGCGGGGCACCCGCACGTTCTCAGCCGGGATGCCGAGCGGCTCGGCGATCATGGAACGCACGTAGGCCGCGTACGAGCGCGGGTCGTCGGGGGACAGCCCCACATACTCGTCGAGCGCGAAGAGGCGCAGCCCCTCGGTGCGCAGGCCCTCTGCGCGGCGACGGATGAGCGCGGCATAGAGCGCGAGCGGCGACGAGCCGGTGGCCACGCCGAGCACGCCGCCGGGAGCGACGCTCGCGACGATACCGGCGGCGACCTCGCCGATCTCGTCGGCCGCGCACGTGACGACGCGCGTGGTCGCAGAGACCGGGACCAGGGGGGAAGGAAGGGTCACGCTCACTTGATCGCGCCCTTGGCGATGTCGCCGATGAACTGGCGCGCGCCGAGGAGGAACACGATGAGCAGCGGCAGCACGGCGAGCAGAGCGCCGGCCATGACCATGCCGTAGTCCTGACCGAACGCCGTGTTCAGCTGCGCCATCGCGACCTGCAGCGTCACCTGGTTGGGGTTGGTCAGCACGACGAGCGGCCACAGGTAGTCGTTCCACGCGGCGATGAAGGTGAAGATGCCGAGGAACCCCAGGCCCGGGCGGATCAGCGGCAGGCACACCGTGAACCACTGGCGGAAGAATCCCGCGCCGTCGAGCACCGAGGCGTCCATCAGCTCGTCGGGGATCGACGAGACCATGTACTGGCGCAGCCAGAAGATGCCGAACGCGTTGGCCGCGGCGGGCACGATGAGCGCCTGCAGCTGGCCGACCCAGCCGAGGTTGGTCATGGTGATGAACTGCGGGATGACGGCCAGCTGCATCGGCAGCATGAACGTCACGAGCGTGATCGTGAACAGCGTGCGACGCAACGGGAACTCGAACTTCGCGAAGGCGAAGGCGGCGAGAGAGTCGAACACCAGCACGAGGAACGTGACGCTGCACGCGACGATGACCGTGTTCATCAGCGAGCCCGCGAAGTCGATGCGCGAGAAGACCGCGCCGATGTTGTCGAACAGGCGAGGGCCCGGGATGAAGGTCGGCGGGGTGGTGTAGATGTCGCTCGTGGAGTTGCTGGCCATGACGACGAGCCAGTACAGCGGGAAGAGCGAGATGGCCGCGCCGGCGGTCAGCACGCCGTACAGCAGCACGCGACCGGGCGTCGCCTTGCGGCGGCGCCGCAGCGGCACGCCGGCGGTGGTGATGTGCTCGGTGACCGTGGCGGGCGGGGGCGTGGTGACGGTCATGCGCGGGCCTTGTCTTCTTTCTTGCCGGCGGTGAAGCGCCAGCTGATGATGGTGAAGATCACGACGATGAGGAACACGCCCCACGCGATCGCGGCGCCGTAGCCGAAGCGGTTGTAGCTGAAGGCCTGCTGGTAGAAGTACAGGACCATCGTCAGACCGCCCTGGCCCGCACCGCCGCTGTTGGGGTTGGTGGTGCTGGAGCTGGCCGTCAGCACCTGGGCCTCGGTGAAGCTCTGCATGCCGGTCACGGTCGAGACGACGAGCACGAAGATGATCGTCGGGCGCAGGAGCGGCAGCGTGATCGAGAAGAAGCTGCGGATGGGCCCGGCGCCGTCGAGCTTGGCGGCCTCGTAGACTTCGCCGCCGATGGACTGCATCCCGGCGAGGAAGATGATCGCGTTGTACCCGGTCCACTGATACGTGATGAGGATCGAGATCGTCAGCTGGATGCCGAACGGCGTCGACAGCCATTGCACGCCGGGGAGCCCGAGCGAATGCAGGGCCGCGTTGGCAAGGCCGAAGTTCTCGCCGAAGATCGAGCCGAACAGCACCGCCATCGCCACGACCGAGGTGATGTTCGGCACGAAGTAGGCGATGCGGAACGCGGTGCTGAAACGCACGGCGTTGTTGAGCATCGCGGCGACGGCGAGGGCGATGAGCAGCATCGGGAACGTCGACAGCACGAAGATGACGAAGGTGTTGCGCACCGACAGCCAGAACGTGGGGTCGGTGAACAGCCGCGTGTAGTTGTCGATGCCCGTCCACTTGGCCGCGCCCAGGCCGTTCCAGTCCTGGAACGACAGCACCAGCGAGTACGCGGTGGGAAAGAGGCCGAAGCCCAGGAAGAGCAGGAAGAAGGGGGCGATGGCCACGTACATCGGCCAGTGCCGGATCAGGCCCCGGCCTCGGGGGCGCGCGCTGGGGCGCAGCCCCGAGGCCGTCATGACGCGCGTGGCGGATGTCACTTAGAGCGCTCCCACACCTGCTGGGCGGCCGTCAGCGCGTCGTTCCACGCCTGCTTCGGGTCTTTGCCCTGCGACTGCACGTTCGTCAGCTCGGTGATGAAGGGGGCCTGCAGCTCGTTGTCGATCGGGCTGGTGTAGCTGATCGGCATCTTCTCGGATGCGGCCTCGAAGACGCTGGTCGTCACCTGGCCGCCGAAGAAGGGGTCGGGCTGCTGCAGGGCGGGTTCCTTGAGCGCCGCGGTCGACGAGGGGAAGTTGCCGACCTCGGTGTACGTCGTGGCCTGGTTCTGGGCGTCGAGCAGGAAGTCGACGATCTTGACGGCCTCGTCCTTGTTGCCGGTCGCCGCGGGGATCGTCAGGAACGAGCCGCCGATGTTGGCCGGGCCGCCCGGCATCGCGGTGACGTTCCACTTGCCCGAGGTGTCGGGGGCGTTGCTTTTCATGTCGCCCTGGTACCAGGCGGCGCCGAGCAGCGTCGGGAGCGAGCCGTTGTTGACCGCGGCGGCCCAGTCGGGGCTGCCGTCCTGGATGCCGGCGACGAGACCGCGCTGGTTGGCCTCGATGGCGGTGTCCCACGCCTTCTTGACCTGGGCGCTGTCGCCGAGGAACTCGCCGTCCTGCGAGACCATCTTGGTCTGACCCTGGCCCATGACCTTGGTGAAGACGTCTTCCATCGAGACCTCGAGGTGAGCGCCGGTGGCGGCCTTGAGCTTCTCGCCGAAGGCGAAGTAGTCCTCCCACGTCGAGGTGGCGGCGGCGACCGCGGCCGGATCGGTGGGCAGACCCGCCTTGGCGAGAACGTCCGTGCGGTAGTACAGCGCGGTCGGGCCGATGTCGGTCGGCAGGCCGATGAGCTTGCCGTCCGGGGTGGTGGCCTCGGCGAGCTTCCACGCGGGGAAGTCGCTGAGCTTGTCGTCGATGCCGAGGGTCTTGAAGTCGGTGAAGAGGTCGGCCTGCTGCAAGAAGTAGGGCATGTCCTCGCCCTTGATCCCCGTGATCGAGGGGATGCCGCTGCGGCCGGTGAACACGGTCACGAGCTTCTGCTTGACGTCGTCGCCGATGGTGGTGACCTCGAGCTTGGCGTCGGGGAACTGGGTCTTGGCCGAGTCGATCACCGTCTGGCCCAGGCCGCCGGGCCAGGTCCACAGGGTCATCGGGCCGTCGGACGACCCGCCGGCGCCGCCGGAGCAGGCCGAGAGGGAGAGGGCGGCGACGGTGGCGACGGCGACGGTGCCGAGCGCGCGTCGGTGGCGCGGGGTGAGGGTCAACATGGGTGGTTCACTCCTAGATTCGGGTGCGGTGTGAGGGCAGAACAGGGCGGGGTGGGGCGTCGAAGGGCGATGCGCCGTCGTGCAGCGCGGCGCGGAGGAAGGCGAAGCGCGCCGGGTCGGCGGCCGCCGGGTGGGCGTCGAGCCAGGGGAGCAGCTCGTCGAGTCGGGGAGCGGCGGCGGCGCCGCCGGGCCGCGAGACGGTGATCGCGGCGACGAGCGTGGCGAACTCGACGCGCTCGCGCAGCGGCCAGTCTGTGAGCTCGGCGGCGGCGAGGGCCCCGCCGAACACGTCGCCGGCGCCCGTGGCATCCACGAAGTCGATGGCGATGGCGTCGATCTCGACCTCGTCGCCCGCTGCCGCGTCGACGGCGATGGCGCCGTGGCCGCCGCGGGTGACGACGGCCAGCGGCACACGCTCGGCGAGCGCTCGGGCGGCGGAGCGGGCGTCGTCGGCGCGCGTGTAGGCGCGGGCCTCGGCCTCGTTGGGGAGGAAGGCGTGGCAGCCGTCGAGCACGTCGAGGGCGGCGGGGTCCCACCGCTCGTCGGCGTCCCAGCCGATGTCGGCGAACACTCTCGTGCCGCCGGCGGCGCGTGCGCGCACCCACTCCGCGACCGACGCGTCGAGGTGCAGCGCGGCGACGGGCGTGACGGGGGCGTCGCGCAGCAGGGATGCCAGGGGAGCGGCGGGGCGGCCGCCGGTGACCAGGGCGCGGTCGCCGTCGTAGTTCATCGCCGCCGTCACGGGCAGGCCCCAGTCGTCGCGCTCGCGGATGCCGTCGACGATGCCCTCGTCGCGCAGGCGGTCGCGTACGAGCCGTGAGAGCGGGTCGGTGCCGGCGTCGGCGCACAGGGCCGTCGGCACGCCGAGGCGGGCGGCGGCGATCGCGTAGTTGGCGATGCCGCCCGGCCCCCAGCCGAAGGAGGGGGTCCAGTGCTCCTCGCCCAGACGCGGGGCTCCGGCCAGGTCGGCGAAGACCAGATCGAAGAAGAGCTGCCCCGCCGTCAGAAGGCGAGGGGTGGGACCGGATGCGACTGTCATCGGCCCCTCCTCTCTGCGGTGACGACCGGGGCGTTTCACCGTTTATAGCACCGAGCGCTCAGGAACGCGCAAACTTTTGCGTGTAAACATTTTGTTACTGAGCGATTTTGAGCGCTATGGTGATCGCACCATGAAAGACGTCAGAGACCGCGAGATCCTTCAGCACCTCCGTTCCGCGCGCGCGGCGACGGTCGCCGAGCTCGCCGAGGCCACCGGCTCGAGCATCGCCACGATTCGTCGCGATCTGCAGCGCCTCGACGACGCCGGGCTCTTGCGGCGCACCCACGGCGGTGCCGTGATGAGCGAGGGCGACGCCCCGTTCGCCACCGTCGAGCCCGTCAACCGCGAGGGCAAGGAGCGCATCGCGCGCGCCGGCGCGGAGAGGATCCGCGACGGCCAGGCCGTCATCCTCGACGTCGGCACCACGACGCTGCAGCTCGCACGGCTGCTGCGCGGTCGTCCGCTCACCGTCATCACGAACAACCTCGCGATCTACGACGTGCTGCGCGACGAGCGCGAGACCCACCTGGTTCTGCTCCCGGGCGACTACGACCCGGTGTACCGCAGTGTCTCGGGCCACCTCACGACCGAGTCGCTGCGTCTGATCCGCGCCGACCACGCGTTCCTCGGCGTCAGCGGCATGTCTCCCGAGGGCGACCTGCGCGACACCACGCTCGCCCAGGTGCCGATCAAGCAGGCCATGCTCACGGCCTGCGACGCGGCGACCGTGCTCGCCGACCACAGCAAGTTCCCCGGCAGCGGCGCCGGGCGTATCGCCCTGCCCCTCGCCCTGCGGCGGCTCATCACCGATGCGCCGCTCGAGGGCCCGATCGTCGAGTCCCTGGGCCGACGGAATGTCGAGATTGTGACCGCATGAAGCTTGCCATGATCGGTGGCGGGGGATTCCGCACCCCGCTGGTCTACCGCGCCCTCCTCCTGGACCGCGATCCGGGACGTGTCGACGAGGTCGCCCTCATCGACACCGACGGCACGCGGTTGCGCACGATGGCCCGCATCCTCGACGACCAGGCGTGGGAGTTCCCCGACGCCCCGCGCGTGAGCGTGCACACCGATGCCGAAGAGGGCCTGCGCGGTGCGGATTTCGTGTTCTCTGCCATCCGCGTCGGCGGTATGGAAGGTCGGGCGGCCGATGAGCGCATCGGCCTTTCGCACGGGGTCATCGGTCAAGAGACCGTCGGTTTCGGCGGCATCTCGTACGCGCTGCGCACGCTGCCGGTGGCCATGCGGCTCGCCGAGCTCATCCAGCGGGTCGCCCCCGACGCGTGGGTCATCAACTTCACCAACCCCGCCGGTGTCGTCACCGAGGCCATGGGGCGCGTGCTCGGAAAGCGCGTCATCGGCATCTGCGACTCGCCGATCGGCCTCGCCCGTCGCGCGCTCGGGGCCCTCGGCATCCGGGATTCCGCCGACGTCGAGATCGAGTACGCGGGCCTGAACCACCTCGGCTGGCTCACCGCCCTGCGCCGCGACGGCGTCGACCTGCTGCCCGAGCTGCTGGCGTCACCCGAGCGCATCGAGTCGTTCGAAGAGGGGGCGCTGTTCGGCGCCGACTGGATCCGCACGCTCGGCGCGCTGCCCAACGAGTACCTGCACTACTACTCGTACCGGCGCGACGTCCTGCAGGCCGACCAGTACGCCGCGACCACCCGCGGGCGGTACCTGCTCGACCAGCAGGCCGGGTTCTGGGATGCCGCGGCGACCGCTCCGCACCCGCACGCGGCGTGGGAGGCCTGCCGCCACGAGCGCGAGGTCACCTACATGGCGACCAACCGCGACTCCGCCGGCATGGGCGACCGTGATGAAGAAGACCTCGTCTCGGGCGGCTACGAGAACGTCGCGATCGCGCTCATGCGCGCGATCGCCTACGACCAGTCGGCGCGCCTGATCCTCAACGTCCCCGGCGGTGGCGTGCTCGCCGGGCTCGACAGCGAGGCCGTCGTCGAGGTGCCCTGCATCGTCGGCGCCGACGGCCCGCGGCCGATCGAGAGCGCGGCCGTGCCCGCCTTCGGTCTCGGCCTCGTCACCACGGTGAAGTACGTCGAGCGGCAGACCATCGAGGCCGCCCTCACGGGTTCGCGCGCCGCCGCGTTGCGCGCCCTCGCCCACCACCCGCTCATCGACTCCGTGCGCGTCGCCCGCGCGCTGCTCGACGACGCCGGGTCGAGCTTCGCCGACCTGTCGTACCTCCGCTGAACCCGGCTCGCCCCTCTCCCGCCCCCGACGCCGCCCCCACCGCGTCGCCCTGAAACCGGAGCAACCCGTGCACCAGAACCTCACGCTCGTCGAAGAGCGCATCCATCGCGTCCTCACCGAGCGCATCGTCCCCGCCGTCTACTCGGCCCGCGTCCCCGTCTCCCTCACAGCCTGGATGGTCCCCGACGAGCCGGTCCCGGCATCCGAGGCCCTGGCCGCCGAGTACACGCCCTTCGCCGTCGGCGACAGCTGGGGCCGTGCGTGGTCGACGTGGTGGTTCGAGGTCACCGGCGAGATCCCCGCCGACTGGGCGGGCCGCACGGTCGAGCTGCTGCTCGACCCGGGCTTCCAGGGCGACTGGCCGGGCAACCAGGCCGAGGCGCTCGTGCACACCCCCGACGGTGTGCAGGTCAAGGGCATCCATCCCCGCAACCACTACGTGCGTCTGGCCGACGAGGCCGCGGGCGGCGAGTCGGTGCACTTCTTCGTCGAGGCCGCAGCCAACCCCGACATCTTGAAGAACGACTTCGTCCCGACGCCGTACGGCTCGAAGAAGACCGCGCCCGAGGCTCCCATCTACACGTTCCGTACCGCCGAGCTGGCCGTGTTCGAGCCCGAGGTGTGGGGGCTGCAGTTCGACGTCGAGGTGCTCTACCAGCTCATGAAGGAGCTGCCCGAGACCGAGCCCCGCCGCCACGAGGTCATGCGCGCTCTCGAGCGGGCGCTGAACGTGCTGCGCCTCGACGACATCGTCGGCACCGCGGCGGCCGCCCGCGCCGAGCTCGTCGACGTGCTCTCGCGCCCGGCATCCGCCTCGGCCCACCGCCTCTCGGGTATCGGTCACGCGCACATCGACACCGCGTGGCTCTGGCCCATCCGCGAGACCAAGCGCAAGACCGCCCGCACGTTCTCGAACGTGCTCGCCCTCGCCGAGCAGTACCCCGACTTCCGCTTCGCCGCGTCGTCGGCGCAGCAGTACGCGTGGGTCAAGGAGCGCTACCCGCACGTGTGGGAGGGCATCAAGGCCGCGATCGCCGCGGGCCAGTGGATCGTCGTGGGTTCGCAGTGGGTCGAGCCCGACGGCAACCTGCCGAGCGGCGAGGCGATAGTGCGCCAGATCACGCAGGGCATGCGCTTCTTCCGCGACGAGCTCGGCGTCGAGACGCACGGCATCTGGCTGCCCGACTCGTTCGGCTACACCGCCGCGTTCCCGCAGATCGCGAAGCTCGCGGGGCTCGACTGGTTCCTCACGCAGAAGATCTCATGGAGCCAGACGAACAAGTTCCCCCACCACACCTTCTGGTGGGAGGGCATCGACGGCTCGCGCATCTTCACGCACTTCCCGCCGATCGACACCTACAACTCCACGCTCGAGGGCGAGGAGCTGCACCACGCCGTCCGCCAGTTCCGCGACAAGGGCAAGGCGACCACCTCGCTCGTGCCCTTCGGCTACGGCGACGGCGGCGGCGGGCCCATCCGCGAGATGATGGAGCGCCAGCGCCGCGTCGCCTCGCTCGAAGGTTCGCCCCGCGTCGAGATCGAGCACCCCGACGACTTCTTCGCCGCCGCCCAGGCGGAGTACACCGACGCCCCCGTGTGGGTGGGCGAGCTGTACCTCGAGCTGCACCGCGGCACCTTCACCTCGCACGCCCGCGAGAAGCGCGGCAATCGCGAGGCCGAGCACCGCCTGCGCGAGGCCGAGCTGTGGTGGACCGCCGCCGCGCTGAAGGGCGCCGAGTACCCGTACGAGGCGCTCGATCGGCTGTGGCAGGGCGTGCTGCTGCAGCAGTTCCACGACATCCTCCCCGGCTCCTCCATCCAGTGGGTGCACGAGCAGAACGAAGAGGACTACGCGATCGCGCTCGCCGAGCTGGAGCGCTTGATCGCGGAGGCTCTCGAGGCTGCGGGTCTCTCGGCCGCGGTCGTCAACTCCGCCGATCACGCGCGCCGGTCTCTGGCCCTGGATGCCGAGGGCACGCCGCTCGCACTGGTGGAGGCGCCGGCGCTGGGCGTGGCATCCCTCGTTCCCGTCGTGCCGGCGCACCCGGTGAAGGCCCACCGCGGCGGCGACGACATCGTGCTCGACAACGGCCTCGTCCGTGTGACGGTCGACGCCCGCGGCCTTGTCACCTCGATCGTCGACCTCGCCGAGAACCGCGAGCTCGTGCCCGCCGGCCGCGTCGCCAACCTGCTGCAGCTGCACCAGGACCTGCCGAACGCGTGGGACGCGTGGGACATCGACGCGCACTACCGCTACACCTCCGACGACCTCGATGCCGCGGACGCGGTCGAGCTGATCGTCGACGGCGATCTTCGGGCCCGGGTCGTCGTGACCCGCTCGTTCGGCACGTCGCGCCTGACGCAGACGATCGCCGTGCAGGCCGACGACGTGCGCGTGCACTTCGCCGTCGACCTCGACTGGAACGAGCGCGAGAAGCTGCTGAAGGCGTCGCTGCCGTTCGTCGTGCACGCGCACCACCACAGTGCCGAGATCCAGTACGGCCACGTCCGTCGCGCGACCCACACGAACACCTCGTGGGAAGACGCGAAGTTCGAGGTCATGGCGCACCGCTGGGTGCACGTCGAAGAGCCCGGCTACGGCATCGGCGTGACGAACGCCGCCACCTATGGCCACGACATCACCCGTACCGTCGGGGCCTCGGGCGAGGTCGAGACCGAGGTGCGCCTGAGCCTCGTGCGCGCCGCGAACTCGCCCGACCCGATCCAGGATGCCGGCCACCACACGTTCGCGTACGCGGTGCACCCCGGGGCCGACATCGCCGCGGTCGTGGCATCCGGTTACGAGCAGAACCTGCCGCTGCGCCGCCCCGCGGTCGAGGGCACCGTCGAGCCGTGGAGCGTCGTGCGCTCGTCGAACGAGGGCGTGCGCATCGAGGCCGTCAAGCTCGCCGACGACCGCTCGGGCGATGTGATCGTGCGCGTGTACGAGGCGCTGGGCCGTCGCGCGGCGACGACCCTGACCGCGGGCTTCGCCGTGGCCGGTGTCGAAGAGGTCGACCTGCTCGAGCGTCCGCTGCGCGACGACATGGCGCGCTCGCGCGATCTGGCGGTCGACGGCAACGACATCGCCCTCGGTCTGCGGCCGTTCCAGGTGGTGACGCTGCGGGTGAAGACGATGCCGCTCTGAGTCGACGGGGCAGAACCTCGCCCCGCTGCCAGAATATGCCCCCGACCGGGGCTTGCCGCAAGACCCCCTGCGCCGCGTACGCTTCGTCGTCGGATCGGACGAGGGGGATGCCATGACCGAGGTGATCGTCGTGGGGAGCGGGCCGGCGGGCATGATGCTGGCGGGCGAGCTGGCGCTCGCGGGCGTCGACGTGCGGCTGCTCGAGCGGCGCGAGAGCGCGCAACTCGTCGGCTCGCGTGCGGGCGGGTTCCACGCCCGCACGCTCGAGATCCTCGACCAGCGCGGCATCGGCGACCGTTTCGTCGCGGCGGGGCAGCCCGCGCAGACCGCCCGCTTCGGCTCGACGACGCTCGACATCGGAGCCCTGCCCACGCCGCGGCCCTACGGCCTGGCTCTGTGGCAAGACCGCATCGAGCCGCTGCTGGCTGCCTGGATCGCCGAGCTCGGCGTGCGCGTCGAGCGCGGAGCCGAGGTGGTCGGCCTCGCGCAGGACGCGACGGGTGTCGACCTGCGCCTCGCCGATGGCCGTGCGGCGCGCGCGGCGTGGGTCGTGGGCGCCGACGGGGGACGCAGCACGATCCGCCGGTCGGCGGGCATCGACTTTCCCGGCTGGGATGCCACGGGCAGCACGCTCATCGGCGAGGTCGAGGTGGCCGAGGAGCCGCCGTCGGGTGTCCATCAGGACACCGCGGGCGTGCACGGGCTGCACCCCCTGGGCGCGGGGCGGTACCGCGTGGTCACGGCGGAGCGCGTGCTCGCACACGGAGAGGCCACGCTCGACGACCTGCGCGCGTCGCTGCGTGCCGCGCTGGGATCGGACTTCGGCGTGCACGCTCCCGTCTGGCTCTCGCGCTTCACCGACGCCACGCGGCAGGCCGCCGAGTACCGCCGGGGGCGGGTGCTGCTCGTCGGCGACGCCGCCCACATCCACTATCCCGCGGGCGGTCAGGGCATCGGGCTGGGGATCCAGGATGCCGTCAACCTCGGGTTCAAGCTCGCCCGTGTGGCCCGCGGCGTCGCCCCCGCAACGTTGCTCGACACCTATCACTCGGAGCGGCACCCCGCGGATGCGCGGGCCCTGCAGCTCTCGATGGCGGGGACGGCGCTGCAACGGCGCGACCCCCGCGTCGAGGCGCTCGCGACGGTGGTCGACGACCTGCTCGGCACCGCGCAGGGCTCCGAGCTGCTGGCGGCGAGGATCCACGGCCTCGACGTCGACTACGCGCCGGAGGCGTGGCATCCGCTGGTCGGTCGACGGGTCCCCGACGTCGAGGTCGTCACCGACGGCGGGCCCGTGCGGGCGTTCGCTCTGCTGCACGAAGCCCGCGGCGTGCTGATCGACCTGATTCCCGGCCGTGCGTGGGACGACGCCCGTGTCCCCGTCGTCCGCGGCCGGGTCGACGAGCCGTGGGTGCTGCCGGTCATGGGCGAGGTCGAGGCGCCCACCGCGGTGCTCGTGCGCCCGGACGGGCACGTGGCGTGGGTCGAGAACGCGGCGCCCGAGCCGGTCGACGACGCGATCGAGCGGTGGTTCGGCGTCAGCGCGATCCGATGACGTCGACGATCAGGCCGGGGCGAACGCCGCGTCGATGAGCGTCGTCGCGGCGGCGCGCGCGTGGGTCGCGGCATCCGGGGTGCCTGCGATCGCCGCGGTGGTCTGGGCGCCCTCGGCGAGGATCGCGAGCTGCGGGGCGAGCGCCGGCGGCCCCCCGGCCGCCCGCACGAGGTCGGCGACGTAGCGCTGGAAGTCGGCCTTGTGCGCGCGCACGGTGCGTGCGACCTCGGCGTTGGCGGCGCCGAGCTCTCCGAAGGCGTTGATGAAGCCGCAGCCGCGGAAGTCGGCCTCGTCGAACCACCCGGCCAGGTAGTCGTAGACGGCCAGCAGGCGGTCGCGGGGGGCGTCGATCCGGTCGACGGCGGCGGTCACGCCGTCGGTCCACATGCGATGGCGCTTCTCGAGCACCGCCACGACCAGGTCGTCTTTCGAGGGGAACTCCTTGTACAGCGCCCGCAACGAAACCCCGGCGGCGTCGCGCACCGCGTCCATGCCCACCTGCCCGATGCCGCGGCCGTAGTACAAGACGTCGGCGGCGTCGACGATGCGGGCGCGGGTCTCGGTCATGCACACAGTGTACTTGACGTGAGAACGATCGTTCTCTAGAGTCGGGATCACTGGTGAGAACGATCGTTCTCACTTTGTCGACACCCTCACGAAAGGGACACGATCATGACCGGAAACCCCCACGGCATCGCCCTCGAGCCCGCCGCGCAAGAGTTCGTGGATGCCACCAGCGAACCGCCGTTCCTCTACCAGCTGCCGCCTGCCGAAGGCCGTGCCGCCGTCGACGGCGTGCAGGACGCCCCCATCTTCAAGCCCGAGGTCGACGACGAATGGATCGAGGTGCCCGGCGGGCCGAGCGGCTCGGTGAAGGTGCGCATCGTCCGCCCACAGGGCGCGACCGGGGTGCTGCCCGTGGTGATCTACGTGCACGGCGCCGGATGGGTCTTCGGCGACGCGCACACGCACGACCGCCTCGTGCGCGACCTCGCCGTCGGGGCCGGGGCCGCTGTCGTGTTCCCCGAGTACGACCGCTCGCCCGAGGTGCGCTACCCGCACGCCATCGAGCAGGTGTGGGCGACCGCGCAGTGGGTCGTCGCCGAGGGTGCGACCAAGCACCTGGATGCCACGCGTATCGCCGTCGCGGGCGACTCCGTCGGCGGCAACATGTCGGCGGCACTGACCCTGCTCGCGAAGGAGCGCGGCGGTCTCGACCTCGCCGCACAGGTGCTGTTCTACCCGGTGACCGATGCCGCGTTCGACACCGAGTCGTACCACCGCTTCGCCGAAGGCTACTTTCTCTCGCGCGACGGCATGAAGTGGTTCTGGGACCAGTACACGACCAGCGACGTCGACCGCGCGCAGATCACCGCGTCGCCGCTGCGGGCCACCCTCGACCAGCTCGCGGGTCTGCCCCAGGCGCTCGTCATCACGGCCGAGGCCGACGTGCTGCGCGACGAGGGCGAGGCCTACGCGGCCAAGCTGCGTCAGGCGGGCGTCCCCACCACCGCCGTGCGCTACCAGGGCATCGTGCACGACTTCGTGATGGTCAACGCGCTGCACGACACCTCTGCGGCGAAGGCCGCGGTGGCCCAGGCCGTCGCGTTCCTCTCGGCCGCGTTCGCCGCGTAGAACGACCGGCGGGGGCCCGGCGGTCCGCCGCCGGGCCCCCGTTGCGCTGTGACGGGTTCGAACGGGGCTGAGGGTGTGGCGTTCGGGGCGGCGAACCGGGATGCCGCGGGTGTGGTTTCGCTGACACCCCGGGCGCGTGGCATCCGGGGTGTGGCACGATCGGGGCGTGACCCACGACCCCGTGCAGCGACTGTTGATCGACACGATCCGGCCGGAGGGCGATCTCGCGTTCGCCTCGGTTGAGGTGCGGCGCATCACGATGGCGCCCGATGTCGGCCCGGGAGCGCACTGGCACAACGGGCCGGTGTTCGGTGTGATCGAGGCGGGATCGGTGACGTTCGCCGTCGATGGCGGCCCCGAGACCGTGCTGCGTGCGGGCGACACGTTCTTCGAGCCCGCCGCGACGACGATCGACCGGTTCGACGCGCAGGGCGACGGCGTGACGTTCGTCGCGTGGTTCCCGCTTCCCGCGGGCGCGCAGGGCGAGCTCGTCAGAGGGCCGTATCGGTGAGGGTGCTCGTCTTCGGCGTCAACGGCATGACCGGCCGGGCTGTGGCGGCCGCGCTGGCCGCCGCGGGATGGCAGGTGGCGGGCGCGGGACGATCAGCCGAGCGATTCCCGCTTGCACTGCGCGAGCTCGGTGTGGCGTTCGTCCCCGCTGACCGCGACGACGCGAAGACGGTCCACACGGCCGTCGGTGGCGGCTTCGACGTCGTGATCGACGCGGTGGCATACACCGCAGCGCATGCCCGGAGCCTGCTCGCGGCGTCGGGCGACATCGGGTCGATCGTCGCGGTGTCGAGCAAGGCCGTCTACGTCGACGCCGAGGGGCGGCACTCGAACACCGACGAGCCGCCCGACTTCGGCGGCCCCGTCGCCGAGGACACTGCGACGATGGCCCCCGACTTCTCGGGCGACTACATGTCACGGCTGGGCTATGGATCCAACAAGGCCGCGATGGAGGCGGTCTATCGCTCGGCCGATGTGCCCGTGACGCTGCTGCGGCCCTCGCGGATCCACGGACCCGGTAATGCGTGGCCTCGCGAAGAGTGGGTCGTGCGGCGGCTGCTCGAAGGCCAGCGACTGTTCCGTCTGCCGCATGCGTCTACGGCGGGCAACCATCCCACCGCCGCAGCCAACCTCGCGCGTCTCGTCGTCACGTGCGCCGAGCGGCCGGCGCATCGCATCCTGAACAGCGCCGATCCGGGCACGCCCACCGCGGCCGACGTCGTGCGGGCGATCGCGGATACCCTCGACCGGCCCGTCGAGATCGTCGACGATCCGGCCGCCGATCCGTCGCCGTGGAGCACCGACCCGCCGTTCTTCCTCGACACGCGCGCGTCCGAAGCGCTGGGGTATCGGCCTGTCGGCGACTACGCGACCACCGTCCGCGCCGCTGTCGACGACGTGCTCGCGCGCGGCTGACGCTCCGCTCCGCCCGTGGACGTCGTCTGGTACGACGACGATGGCGAGCACATCGACACCTTCGCTGCATCACGATGGCGCCCGATGTCGGCCCGGGAGCGCACTGGCACAACGGGCCGGTGTTCGGTGTGATCGAGGCGGGATCGGTGACGTTCGCCGTCGATGGCGGCCCCGAGACCGTGCTGCGTGCGGGCGACACGTTCTTCGAGCCCGCCGCGACGACGATCGACCGGTTCGACGCGCAGGGCGACGGCGTGACGTTCGTCGCGTGGTTCCCGCTTCCCGCGGGCGCGCAGGGCGAGCTCGTCAGAGGGCCGTATCGGTGAGGGCCATCGTCTTCGGCGTCAACGGCATGACCGGCCGGGCTGCGGCGGCCGCGCTGGCCGCCGCGGGATGGCAGGTGACGGGCGCGGGACGCGCGTTCGCTTCAGGAATATGCGCAACGCCTTCAATGGTCAGTGCGCGGATTAGTTGCAGTGGATAGCAGGTAGATCAGCGCCGATGGGAAAGGCCGAGAATGTGACTATATGGAGCTCGCATGCGAGCCGATGTAGTGTCATAGGACGGTGCCGATAATAAGGAAATTCAGTGCCACTTGATGAGCAGATGGGATACCGACCGATGAAGACGCCCAGGCTCCTCCGCGGGGTCACCGCAACACTCGCACTTGCGGGGGCCACATCGTTCCTGCTGGCACTTAATGGGCCTACGGCGGCGGTGGCCGCAGACCCCTACGCCGAAGTCCGTACGGGCTATGCGATGTTGGGGATGGCAGATGTGACGATCGATGCGCTTGTCGCGAAGCTCGATGCGGGCCAGCCTGTAGACGCTCTTCGTCCCGATGCCGAGCCCGTAGGTGAATCCGCGTTCGTCCAGGTCGGCGACGCACCGTACGCCAAGGACGGTGCCACGGTGTCTGTGAGATGGTACGCCGATGGCTCGCCGGCTGTCTCGGCTGTGGAGAAGGCTTCGGAAGTCCCGAACGGTGCGATTTTTCCGCTCTCCGTCCAGGGTTGCCGAGTGAGCTCGGGCAGCGGCTACTCCAACTACAACGGCTGCACGGTCTCGGCCTGGTGGGGCACCGTGCAGAGCGCCTTCCGCGCAGACTTCACGCTCGTGCAGGGCGGGTTCGATCGGATCAATGCCACGTACAATGGCTGGCAGCAATGCGGTGTCCCGACAACGTGCAGCGCTCCTTATGAGTCGCAGCGCAAGTCGGTAGAAAGCACTTCTGGGCCGGCGACTTCACGCTGGCAGCAAACTGTCACCGCACCGTGGGGATCCTGGGAAGTGTGGATCCAGCTCCGAGTGGGCGGGGACTCCTACAACAACATCTCTTCCTGATACGACTGAATCGAGAGTTTCATGTCCCAAGATCCCCTCATCCCTTTCGGATGGGATATCGCCTTGTACGTCTGGACGGCTTTCGTCCTGATCGTGTTGACGGTCGGAGTCGTCTCGACAGTGAGGACTCACCGTCTCTCGGCGCCCTCCAAAATCGTCTGGGTCGTCGCTCAGCTCCTTCTCCCGCTGATCGGCACCATCGCATGGTTCGTCTTCGGGTATCGCTCTCTACGCCGGCGGCTGACCACGGAGTAGACCCTGGCCCTTCTTCGTCGCATCAGGAAGCGACGGCACGGCCGGTGGTATGGGCGAATCAAGAGTCGTTAGCCGTCGACCTCCCCGAAGGCGGACGCGGCGATCGTGCGGATACTCGATGAGGGCGAGCAATCGCCCGCTGATATCGCGAGCACGTTCCGAACCTCGCGGGCGGCCGATGAACCGCATGGCTCCTCCTCGCGCCGCGACCCAACAAGGCGGCGATGGAGGCGGTCTATCGCTCGGCCGATGTGCCCGTGACGCTGCTGCGGCCCTCGCGGATCCATGGACCCGGTAATGCGCGGTCTCGCGAAGAGTGGGTCGTGCGGCGGCTGCTCGAAGGCCAGCGACTGTTCCGTCTGCCGCATGCGTCTACGGCGGGCAACCATCCCACCGCCGCAGCCAACCTCGCGCGTCTCGTCGTCATGTGCGCCGAGTGGCCGGCGCATCGCATCCTGAACAGCGCCGATCCGGGCACGCCCACGGCGGCCGACGTCGTGCGGGCGATCGCGGATACCCTCGACCGGCCCGTCGAGATCGTCGACGATCCGGCCGCCGATTCGCCGTGGAGCGCCGCGACCTTGCTCGAATGCGTCCCTGTGCTCGAGCAGGCGCAGGAGGCGCAGGAGGCGATCGAAGAGGCCCGGCAAGCGTGCGCCCGACAAGACGAGTAAAGGCGCGGCACGCTCCGGAACGACAGCCCAACGCCTCGTCGGTGACGGCCGAGAACATGCCCAGCTATGCGTCCTCTCGTAACAGAGCACGCGTGGGGTGGTCGCGGTAGGTAGCGTCTCCTCACTGTCGAGAACCGGAGTGCCCTGAATGCTGACCCCATACATGACAGAACCGGGCCTGTTGGAGTCGCTGCGCGGCCAGCAGTATGTCGTCCTCAGGCCCGTCGCTGCGGTGGCTGCCTTCTACGAGCGTGAGCAGTCGGAGATCTTGACGCTGCTGCCGGATCGCACGCCGCACCCGAACGCTGGGCACGTTACGCTGCGCGGACTCTTCGAGCCGGAGCGATTGCACGTGCTCCGGGGACTGATCGCCTCCTGGGCCGGTTCCAGGCCATCAGTCGAGTTGCGCGTCGATGCGATTGACGGGTTTCCGCCGCCCTTCGGGGTGCTCATCGCGCGACTCGAAAGAACGAACTCGCTGATCGAGGCATACTCCAGTTTGACGGAGTTGCTCGACGCGACCGACTTCCAACGCATCGGCGAGCTCCCGCTCGACGATTGGATATTTCACCTCTCACTCGCATACGCAAGTGCTCTCGACGAGTTGACGTGGAGCGAGGTCTTCACAGCGAGCAGGCGAGCTGTTCCGACTCGCCCACACGAGCTTGTCTCGTCCGTGGACTTCGTCTGGTACGACGACGACGGCGAGCACATCGACACCTTCGCTCTGCGGCAATCCTGACGATGCGACAGGTCCGCCGGATGCTCTCGGGCCGTTCGTGAGATGAACCGCATGGTTCCTCCTCGCGCCGCGACGTGGGGGCGGAGCGTCCGGCGCGGCGTCGCCGCGGACGAACGGTCGGATGCCGCGGACGTTCGGTCGGGCGGTCCGGCCGACGGCGCGCGAGCATCGAGGAATGACCGCGACCGCACCCGTTCCCGTCTCTGCCCCGTCATCCCTGAGGTACGGCGGCCTCATCGTCGTGATGCTGCTCAGCTTCTTGCTCGTGACCGCCGAGTTCCTGCCGAACGGGGTCTTGACCGAGATGGCCGCCGAGCTCGGCGTCACCCCCGGGCAGGCCGGGCAGGCCGTCACGGTGACCGCGCTTGCCGGCTTGCTGGTGGCCCCGACCGTGGGCCTGCTCGTGCCGCGCCTGGATCGTCGCGCCCTGCTGACGTGGGCGGCCGCGGCGGCCGCGCTGTCGAGCCTCGTCGTGGCGACGGCTCCGAGCCTCGTGGCGATCCTGGTCGCCCGGTTCCTGCTCGGGGCGGCGATCAGCGCGTTCTGGGCGATGTCGATCACCGTCGCCGCGCGCCTGTCGAGCCCCGACCGCATCGGCCGCGCCGTCATGTTCGGGTCTGCCGGGCTCTCGCTGGCCACCGTGGCGGGGGTGCCCATCGGGGTGGCCCTGAGCGAGGTGCTCGACTGGCGCGTCGCCTTTCTGCTCATCGGTGTGGCGACCGCGGTCGTCGGCGTCGCCGTCCGCGCCGTGCTCCCGCCCGTTCCCGCGGCCGCGTCGTCGAGCCTGCGTCTGCTCGTCGACACGCTGCGACGGCCGGGGGTCGGCGGCGGCATGGTCGGGCACGTCCTCGTGGTGCTCGGACACTTCCTCGCCTACACGTACGTGCGACTCGCGCTCGAGCGCATCCCCGACGTCGAGCCCGGAACCATCGTGCTGCTGCTCGCCCTCTTCGGCGTGGGCGGCTTCGTCGGCAACCTCGTCATCGGCCTCGTCGTCGACCGGGCCTTCGCCCGGCTCTCGGTCGTCGGGCCGCTCGTGATCGCCCTCGCCGTCGGCGTCGTCGTGCTGCTTCCCGCCGCGATCGCCGCGGTGGCCGCCGCCGTGGCGGTGTGGGGCTTCTTCTTCTCGTCGTGGCTCATCATCGTCAACACGTGGGTCGGGCACCGGATGCCCGACCGTCTCGAGGCCGGCGGCGGACTGATCGTCACCGGCTTCCAGCTCGCCATCACGATCGCGGCGGGGGTGGGCGGCATCCTGGTCGACGCGACCGGGGTCGTGACGGTGGATGCCATCGGCATCGCGCTGCTCGTCTTCGGCGCCGTGCTGTTCGGGCTGTCGCTGCGGAAGCGGACCGCGCCGGTGGCGTGATGCGCTGACGGCGCCGAGGGCTCTGCGGTGCCGGGGCGGCACCCGCGGGCGGGACGCGTCGCGGGGGACGCTCGGAGTCGGGGCGGCGGCGGGTCAGAGCGCCATCGACGGGCGGCGTCCGGCCCGCCAGGCCGAGGGCGCGACCCCGGTGTGGCGGCGGAAGGCGCGGCTGAAGCCCTCGTCCGAGGCGTAGCCGAGCGCCCGCGAGGTCTCGGACACCGGGGTCCCGGCATCCAGCAGCTCTTTCGCGCGGCGCATGCGCACCTCGGTCACGTACGACGCGGGCGAGCTGCCGAACGCGTGGCGGAACCGGGCGGCGAAGGCCGAGCGCGACATCGCGCCGAGCGCCGCGAGCTGGTCGATGGTCCAGTCGCGGCCGGGGTCGGCGACGACGGCGGCCACGACGCGTGCGAGGAAGGGGTCGTCGGAGCGTGGGGGCCAGGCCGCCGCCCGATCGTTCGACGCCCAGGCGCGCAGCGCCGAGAGCAGCACCGTCGTGACCATCAGGCGGCAGATGGTGTCGTCGCCCGACCGGTCGACGCTCGCTCCGGGGGCGGCTTCGCCGAGGTGCGCGGCCAGGGCGGCCGCGGCCGGCTCGACGCGGGCGAAGCCGCTGACGAACACGAACGGGGGCAGCGCGCGCGTGTCGACCGTGGGTGTGACGTCGAGCGGCACCACGGTCACCTCGGCGCCGGACTGCGAGGCGAGGGTGAGGGCGTGGCATCCGAGGGTCAGGAACGCGTCGCCCGCGAGAAGGGTGCGCCCGTCGGTGCTCGTCGCGTCGCCCGACGCGGCGTCGACCGTGCACGCGGTGCGGGCGGAGGTGCGGCCGGTGATCTCTCCGGAGCGCACGTACACCAGCGTCGCCTGGCCGCGCGCGAGGGCGAGCCGGCCCCGGGCGAGCAGAGCGAGCCGCTGCGCCGTGCGCGGCCGCACGTCGAGTGAGGACAGGGCGCGTTCGAGAGCGGGCTCCGGCGACATGAGATCGGCAACCGCGTCGCGCGTCGGGGTATTCCGGCCGGTCAGTTGAGCAGGTCGATGCCGCTGAACAGGCCGATCGAGATCGACAGCAAGAAGGCCGCGACGCCCGCGATGAAGCCCGCGGCGGCCAGCTCGCGCGCCATGCGCGCGTTGAGGCTCAGGATGCCGCACACGAACGACACGAGGGCCAGCACCCACATCGTGATCTGGATCCACAGCAACTGGTCGAGGTCGGTGATCGCGCTGACCGAGACGAGGAACACGTACCAGATCACGACCAGCGAGCCCGTGACGATCGCGACGATCGAGACCGCGCGCAGGTCGCCCTTGGGGGTCGGGGGAGCGGGCGGCTCGGGGCGGGGCGGCACCCGGACTCCCGGCTTCAGCGAGTCGGGAAGATCGTCGTCTGCCATGCCGTGATCTTCGCAGGTCGCGGGCGATGGGGCGAGCGGTTGCGTGAGCGCGTCGGTCGCCTATGGTGATTCGAGGTGTCACCATGGTGACAGCGGGAGGGAGCGCGGCGGATGGACTTCACCGTGTCGTTGGCGTCGGCGCTGCAGGCCGCCCGGGCGGATCGGGGGATGAGCGTCGCGGCTCTGGCGGAGGCCTCCGGGGTGTCTCGGGCGATGATCTCGAAGGTCGAGCGCGGAGACGCCCAGCCCACGGCGGCTCTGCTGGCCAAGCTCTCTGCCGCGCTGGGGGTGACCCTGTCGGGTCTCATCGCGCGAGCCGAGGCCGACACCATACGGTTGCGTCGCCCGGGGGAGCAGCCGGTCTGGGTCGACTCCGAGACCGGGTACGAGCGGCGTGCGGTCTCTCCGCCGGCGAGCACGAGCGTCGAGCTCGTGGAGGTGAGACTGCCCCCGGGAGCGGTCGTCACCTATCCGGCCGAGGCGTATTCGTTCGTCGATCAGCAGCTCTGGGTGCTCGCGGGAACCCTGCGCTTCACCGAGGGCGACCAGGAGTGGCGACTCGAGGAGGGGGACTGCCTGCAGCTGGGTGCGCCGGCCGTGTGCACGTTCCGCAACGACACCGCGCTCGACTGCCGCTACCTCGTCGTTCTGGGCAAGCAGCCCACCGGCAGACGCATTCCGTGACCCTCGGCATGCCGTCTCGGCGGCGATGCCGGCGCGAAAGATCTCGGCCGCTGCGCGCGGAGGCGGCGGGGTGGTGCCTTCCTCAATATGTCACTATATTGACATTCAATATCAGATGATGACATCGGAGGGTGGCATGGACGTCAGGGAGGCACGCCCCGCAGACGTCGCGGCGATCACCGCGATCTACAACGACGCGGTCCAGCACACCACGGCGATCTGGAACGACGACCTCGTCGATGAGGGCGACCGGCTGAGCTGGCTCGTCCAGCGGCAGTCGGCGGGCTATCCGGTGCTCGTCGCCGCAGACGCCGATGTCGTCGTCGGATACGCGTCGTTCGGTGACTGGCGGGCCTGGGACGGGTATCGGCACACCGTCGAGCACTCGGTGTACGTCCGCGCCGATCGGCGCGGCGAGGGGCTCGGTGTCCTGCTGATGACCGCCCTCATCGCGCGTGCTCGTGAGATCGGCACGCACGTCATGGTCGCGGGGATCGAAGCCTCCAACGCCGGCTCCGTGCGACTGCACGAGAGGCTCGGCTTCGAGACGGCCGGCACCCTTGCGCAGGTCGGCACCAAGTTCGGCCAGTGGCTCGACCTCACCTTCATGCAGCTCACCCTCGACGACCGCACCGCCCCCTGAGCGTGTGGTCGCGGAATGCGTTCGCCGCGTCTGTCGCGACTCCGTGCCTCGGGAAGGGGCCGGGGACGCTCACCGCGGTGTGGCACGCGGCTCTTGTGTGCGCGGCATCCGACCGCTAATTTGAAACCAAATGGTTGAACGAATGGTCTCGAGCGACGGGCGCGACGGCCTCGGCGCGATCGACGACGCCGAGGCCGACCGCCTGTTCCACGCGCTCGCCGACGCGACGCGACGCGACATCGTGCGGCGCACGCTCGTCGCCGAGCAGTCGGTGTCGACGCTGGCCGCGGGCTACGCGATGTCGTTCGCGGCGGTGTCGAAGCACGTCGCCGTGCTCGTCGAGGCGCGCCTGGTGACCAAGCGCGCCGAAGGGCGCGAGCGCCTTGTGCGGGCCGATCCCGCCGCGATCGCGCGCGTGCAGCGGCTGCTGCGGTCGTACGAAGACCTGTGGCGCGGTCGCGTCGACCGGCTCGACGCGCTCTTCGCCGACGAGGTCGCGGCGGCGCCCGATGCGCGCGCCGAGGTCGTGGACCGCCGCGTCGCGCCCTCTTCTGCTTTCTCTGCGCCTCCCACCACCGCACCCTGAGACATCCGACGAAGGAGTCCGTCATGCCCGTCACGTCCATCGAGAGCGACGCCGAAGCGCTCGCCATGACCCTGGTCGCCGACTTCCCCGTCGGTCCCGAGCGGCTGTGGCAGGTGTTCACCGACCCGCGCCAGCTCGAGCGGTTCTGGGGCCCTCCGGGTTGGCCCGCGACGTTCGACGCGTTCGACTTCACCGTCGGCGGGTGGGCGAGGTACCACATGACCTCGCCGCAGGGTCAGCACGCGGGCGGCGCGTGGCGGTTCGTCGCCATCGACCCGCCGCAGGGCTTCGAGGTCGTCGACGCGTTCGCCGACGAGAACGGCGACCCGATCGAGGGGATGCCGGCGATGCGGATGCTGTTCTCGTTCGAGGCGACGGCCGAGGGCTCCCGTCTGACGAACACCACGTTCTTCGACTCGGCCGACGCGCTCGAGCAGGTCGTCGCGATGGGCGCCGTCGAGGGCTCGCGCCTGGCCATGAACCAGCTCGACGTCGTGCTGCGCGATCTGCGCGAGTACGCGCAGGGCAAGGGCACGCGGGTCGAGGTGCTGACCGACCAGCACGTGCGCGTCACCCGGCTGATCGACGGCCCCCGCGCGCTGGTCTGGCGCGCGCACACCGACCCCGAGCTGATGCGGCAGTGGATGCTCGGGCCCGACGGGTGGCGCATGACCGACCGCGAGGTCGATCGCACCGTCGGCGGCCGGTACCGCGTCGCCTGGGAGCCCGAGCCCGGGACCGAGGGCGAGGCCTTCGGCTTCGAGGGAGAGATCCTGCTGCTCGACGAGCCCCGCCGCATGGTGCAGACCGAGCGCATGACCGGCACCGACCACCCCTCGACGATCAACGACCTGTCGCTCTACGAAGAAGACGGCGCGACGCTGTTGACGCTGCTCATCGAGTATCCGGATGCCACGACCCGCGACGCCGTCCTCGACACGGGAATGGTCGACGGCATGGAGGAGAGCTACCGGCGCATGGAGCGGGTGCTGCTCGGCTGACCCCGTCGACGGATGTCACGACCGCGGGGCCGTGGCATCCGTGCCGGTGGGGGTGCGCGGCGACGCGGCGGGCGTCGAGCCCGCGCGGGAGGCCACGATGACCATGTTGTCGACCGACGGGGCGCCGCTGGGGAGCTCGAGGCAGGTGACCAGGACGAGCCGTCCGGGCGCGTCGGCCCATACACCCGGGTCGTTCGCGAGAGCGGTCTTGCTCACGGTCTGCCAGCCGGTCACGGTGTAGTCCACCCCCGCCACGCTGACGGTCGCACCTTGTGCGACCGTGGCGCGGCCCGTGTCGACGTCGGTCAGATAGTTGCCCGGGCCGATCCCGCCCCCGCGCAGGGAGTGCATCACGACGTACACGGTGCCGTGGTCGGCATCGGCGAGCGGAACCCCCACGTTGCGCACCCGGTACGCCGAGGTGAAGCCCGGCGGGGTGATCTGCCCGTCTACCGCGTCGAGCGCGCCGAGCGGCACGTCGAGGCCGACCGACGGCACCACGAGCCGGGAGCCCGTGTCGGCCACCGCGTCGAACGACGCGGGCGGCGGGGCGGCCGCCCCGGGGTCGAGCGCGACCGGGGTGCCGTTCATGTCGCGCATGGTCGCGGTGTCGGCCGGGCGAGGGGCGTCCACACGGGTCGCCCCGGTGAGGCCGGCCGAGATCACACCGGCGAGGCCGGCACCGACCAGCGTGCCGACGACGATGGAGCGGAACGTGCGGGCCATCGTCACTCCTTTCTTCCGTCCGTGGACGTCGTGCGTCGGAGGGGTGTCCCCGGGCCCGCGGAGGGACCCGGGGACACCGGTCACCGCCCGCGCTTCGGGCGTCGCGGCGAGAGGCTCGCGACGACGATGCCGGCCAGCAGCAGAAGAGCGCCGACCGAGAACAGCGCGCGCTGCAGGGCGTCGGCCCCGAAGGTGAGCGTCGACGAGCCGCCGAGCGCCGTGCCTCCGGTGTTCACCGCCGCACCGGGACCCGACGGGGCCCCGGGGGCCGGGGCGGCGGGCGGGGTCGCGCTCGCGCTCGGGGTCGGCGTGGGCGTCGACGCCGGGGCGGCTCCCACCGTGCCGGTGATCCGCGCGGTCGCGACGGTTCCGAACGCGTCGGCGATCCGGTAGGCGATGGGGCCGGCGTCACCGCTGAACCCGTCGCTCGGCGTGAAGACGACGCGCCCGTCGCGCACGGAGTACGTTCCTCCCGCGACCGTCGCCGTGTCGACGGACTGCCCGCTCGAGGGATCGACGAGACGCAGGCTCTCGGGCTGCAACGGGGCATCCGCGGCGCCCGCGGCGTCGTTGGCGAGCACGTCGATCGTCGCGGGCGTCTGGTACGCGGTCGTGAACGTGTCGTCGGCGGCGGTCGGGACGGGCGCGTCGACGGTCACCCGGACGGTGCTGGTCGCCACGTTCCCCTGCGAGTCGGCCACCTGATAGGTCGCCGCGTCGGCGGTGCCGACGAAGCGCGCGGCGGGCGTGAAGCGGATCGCGCCGTCCGACACGCTGTACGTGCCGCCGGTGACGGTGAGCGACGGGACGGCCTTGCCGGTCGAGTCGTCGAGCGCCAGCGTCGATGCGACGAGCGTGCTGCCCTCGGCCGCCGAGTCGTTCGCGAGCACGTCGACCGAGAGCGCCGTCTCGTAGGGGGTGGTCGCCGTGTCGGGACGCGCCGTCGGAGGCACCTGTCCGGCCCCGCCGCCGTCCGTGAAGCTGTAGGGGCGGCTGGTGCTCAGCGGGCTGACCCCGTTCTGCTGTCCGGGCGAGACGGTGTAGTCCACCTCGTACGGGCCGGTGTCCTGTCGCTCGATGGCCGCCGGGGTCAGCTTGGTGACGCCCGAGCCGCCGTACTCGAAGTTGGCGCTGAAGCCCTGGCCCGCGGCATCCGGCACGTAGGTGATGACGATGGTGTCACGCGAGCACGAGGCGATCGTCATCTGCAGGGGGTTCGGGGTCGAGCCGTTGACGAACTCCCTCGTCCACTGGTCGGGGTTGGGGCCGTAGCTGTAGTTCAGGCCCGTCGCGCCGCCCGTCCCCTGCAGCTGCGAGCAGTCGAAGTACTGGTCGTCGCGCAGCGCCGCGGGGATCGTGAACGTGGCCGTCTGCCGGACGCCCACGTCGGCTTGTGTGAAGGTGCCCTGCCCCCACCCGTAGAAGAAGTCGTACTGCGGGGTCGACGACGCCACGTCGAGGCGCGACCAGCTCACCCACTGCGTCGACGGCTTGTAGTAGATCCGGTAGGTCCCCGCCGTGACGGTGGTGCCGTCGTCGGTGACCGTGATCGGCATCTGGGCGTCGTTCGCATCGCCCCACGTCGACTGATCGGGGCCGAACACCAGGTCGGCCGACAGGGTGACGTTGCGCAGCCCGGCGATGGCCTGCCCGTAGGTGACGGTGCACGACTGGGCCGCGCACGAGCCCTCTCCGAGCACCTTGCCGTCGGTGTCGGTCAGATCGAAGCTCGGCACGTTGGCGACCAGGTATCGGGGGACGGTGAACGTCGTCGTGTCGCCCGGTTGCGCCGAGGCCGGCAGATCCCACGACGTGGCGACCGTGAAGGCCACGCCGAAGTTGTCGGTCGATCCGCCCGATGCGGGCGACGTGAGGGTCGCCTGCAGGTTCTCGGCCGGCACCTCGGTGGCCGCCGAGGCCGGCGCGGTGCTCACCGCGATCGCGCCGGTCGTGAACGCCATGACCGCGAGAAGAGAGGCCACGGCGCCGTGGCGTGTCCGTCGTTTCGTGTCTGACAAGGGGTCCTCCAAGTACGTGTGGTGCGTGCGGCTGCGATCGTGCGACCTGTCGGTTCGGCCGGTCGCCCGGCGCGCAGCCCTGAGCGGTCCGCTCGGTGGGTATGACGAGCGGGAGCGCGGAACACCACGCGCTTTCGTCGGAGCCGCGTCAGCGGACGGGACCGGGGCTCTGGTCGTTCGTCGACGTACCCGTCCACCGCGCGGTGAAGGCCACGCCGTCGGCGGCGCCGGTCGCGATCACCTCGTACTGCGTGTCGGCCGGATGCCCGCCGGTGACGACGAAGCGCCCGCCGGGCGGGTCGAACGCGGTCGTCGCGCACTCCCATCGGGTGTCGACGGCCCGGCACGACCATCCGTACGGCGCCGCCGCGAGGGCAGTCCGTTCCGGCCCCGAGATGACCAGCCGATCCACCGTCCACCGCGCCGCGGCGAAGCTCAGCGAGACGTCCAGGGTCAGCTGCTGTCCGGCCTCCGCGGCGTTCACGACCATCCCGCCCGCGGGGGCCGAACGCGACGGTGCCGCGAGCTGCGACGCCACGATCCCTCCGATCATCACGGTCGCACCGGATGCCGCGATCAGCGCGCCGACGACGGCAGACGTCACTCGTGAACGGGAACGGGCTCGGCGGGGCCGATCGCCGCCCGAAGCCGGTGCGCCCGTCGCGGTCACCGCGGCCTGCGCCGTCGCCGGGGCGAAGGAGAGCTGGCCGACGATCAGCAGGCCGCCGATGCCGAACGCGCTCGACATGGCGGTGAACCGGCTCCAGCGCGCTCGGCACCTCGCACAGGCGCGCACATGGGTCATCGCGCGCGAGCCGGGGCCGTCGGACGGGTCGTTCGGAACCGCGCGCGGCAGTCGCCGGGCGGCGTGCACGCACTCGATCGGCGCGTGGTCCTCGAGCACCACCTGAAGCGTCGCCCGCCGCAGGGCGAGTCGTCCCCGCACGAGCAGCATCGAGACGGCCGCGGGGCTCCGCCCCAGCTCGGTGGCGACGTCGGACGGCTTGCGGCCGTCGACGACGCACGCGGTCATCACCCGCCGCTGGTCGACCGGAAGGCGCCCGAGGCCCTTCCGCACGACCGAGGTCTCCCAGTGCAGGTCGGCCGCGTGGATCTCCCCCGACTCCCGGGAGGGGATGTCGGCGTCGAGCGATTCCACCCGCGAGCGCGGGGACTTCAGTTCGTCCTTCACCCGGTTGCGCATCGTCTGGATGACGTAGGCGTTCGGATGCTCCGTCGGGCCCGACCCCGATCGCCACCGCGAGATCAGTGCCGTCAGCGCGGTCGAGAGCAGGTCTTCGGCGTCGACCGCGCTGCCCGCGATGCGCTTCGACATCGCTGACAGCATCGTCAGATTGCGGGCGACGTACTCGCCCGCCGACACCATGTCGCCGCTCGCCGCCCGTGCCGCCAGTTCCCGGTCCGATATCGCAGCGGGCTCATCGACACCTGTCGCGTCGTCGTCTCGGACGCATCTCGTGTTGTCGCCCATGCCAGCCTCCTCGGGTACCGGCAGACGGTATCCCTGGGCGCGAAGGCTCCTCCCCACCCCCGTCGCCGGGGGAGCGGGTGCACTGCGGGGCGGCCCCCGATCGCACGAGGGTGGACGACGATCGCGCACCGGGTGAGACGAGGCCGAGCGGCGGCTCGGGTCGGATGCCGGGCCACGACGCCCGCCCACCGCGCGGGTCGTGGCATCCGGCCGTCGATCCGGACGCGCGCGACCGGATCGGGCGCCGTGGGCGCCGTGGATGGCGTTGGTGTACCGGATGCCGCGGTCCGAGCGGGATGCCGTGGGTGAACCGGACGCTTCGGTGAAGCGGGTGCCGGTGGCCGAGCCGGACGCCGCCGGCGAGCCGGACGCCTCGGCGAAGCGGATGCCGCGACCGAACGGCCCGACCGGGCCAGGGCCGGGCCGGGCGGGCGTCAGGCGGCGGGGGCGGGGGCGGCCGTGCGCACGAGCGCGCGCAGCTTCTCGTCGACCTCGGGCGTCACCTCGATCACGGCGAACGAGACCGGCCACATCGGCCCGTCATCGAGCTGCGCGGAGTCGTCGAAGGTGACCGTGCCGTAGCGGGTCTTGAACTTCGAGGCCGGCTGGTAGAACACCACGACCTTGCCGTCCTGGGCGTACGCCGGAAAGCCGTAGTACGTCTTGGGCGCGAGGTGCGGGGCTTCGGCGAGCACGATCGCGTGCAGTCGGTGCGCGACCGCGCGATCGGTGCCCTCGAGCTTGTCGATCGCGTCGAGGCAGGCCTGGTTCTCTTTCTCGAGCTTGGCGGCGCCCTTCAGCCCCTTGGTCGCCTTCAGCTCCTCGGCGCGCTGCTTCATCGCCGCCCGCTCGTCGTCGCTGAATCCCTCGCGGTCGTCGGCCATGGCATCCGTCCTCTCGCCTCGTCGCTGATACGCAGAGTATCGCCCCGCCCGGGCCGGCCGCACCCGAAACCGGCGACGGGCGTCGCCGGTCGCCACGGCCCGCACGCGACTCGCCAGACGCGCCCGCGCGTGATGCCTCCGGCGCGCCCGCGCGTGCGGCCGGGGTCAGGCCTGGCGCAGCCCCTCTTCGAGCGCCACCCACGCGAGCATCGCGCACTTCACACGGGCCGTGTACCTCGACACCCCCGACAGCGCCGAGGCGTCGCCGAAGGTCTCTTCGTCGAGGGGGATCGCGCCGCGCGAGCGCAGCGACTCGCGGAACCTGGCGATGAGCGCCTCGGCGTCGGCGCGCGGCATCCCGTCGTCGCCGCCGTCCTCGCGCAGCAGGGCGACGAGCATCGACGCCGACGCCTGCGAGATCGAGCATCCGGCACCCTCCCAGGTGACGGATGCCACGCGGTCGCCGTCGACGTCGACCCGCAGGGTGATCTCGTCGCCGCAGATCGGGTTGCGCTGGTGCACGGTGGCGCTGTGCGCCCCGGGATCGGCGAGGCCGAAGCCGCGACGGTTCTTCGCGTGGTCGAGGATCAGCTCCTGGTACAGCGACTCGAGCCCGCTCATGCGTGGGCCCCCGCCGTGGCGCCGAAGAACGCCCGCACGCCCGACACCGCGTCGAGGAACGCGTCGACCTCGGCCTCGGTCGTGTGGATCGCCGCGCTCGCGCGCACCGACGCCGTCAGCCCGAAGCGACGGTGCAGCGGCTGCGCGCAATGGTGCCCGACGCGCACGGCGACCCCGCGCGCGTCGAGGAACTGCCCCACGTCGTGCGCGTGCACCCCCTCGACCTCGAACGCCTGCAGGGCGACGCGCTCGGCGGCATCCGTGTCGCCGAGAAGACGGATGCCGTCGATCGAACGCAGCCCCTCGCGCATGCGCCGTTCGAGCACGGCCTCGTGCGCGTGGGCGGCGGCGAGGTCGTGCGCGCCCAGCCAGCGCACCGCGGCCGCGAGCCCGATCGCCTGCGACACGGGCTGCGTGCCCGCCTCGAAGCGCTGCGGCGGCGGCAGGTACTCGGCGCGGTCGAGGGTGACGGTCGTGATCATCGAGCCGCCCGTCGTGAACGGCGGCAGGGCGTCGAGCACCTCGTCGCGGCCCCACAGGGCTCCGATGCCGTACGGGCCATAGACCTTGTGGCCCGAGAAGACGGCGAGGTCGACGCCCGAGGCCGGCAGATCGAGCGCCAGGTGCGGCGCCGACTGGCACGCGTCGAGCACCGCCCACGCGCCGACCGCGTGCGCCAGGGCCGCGAGCTCGGCGACGGGGTTCACGATGCCCAGCACGTTCGACACGTGCGGAAAGGCCACGACCTTGGTGCGCGTGCCGATGATGCCGGCGGCGGTCGACATGTCGAGCGTGCCGTCGTCCTGCACCGGGATGTGGCGCAGGCGCGCGCCGGTGCGGGCGGCGAGCTCTTGCCACGGGATGAGGTTGGCGTGGTGCTCGGCCTCGGTCACGACGATCTCGTCGCCCTCGTGCAGGCGCCCCGCGTATCCCAGCGAGCCGGCGACGAGGTTCAGCCCGGCGGTGGCGCCCGACGTCCACACCAGCTGCTCGGGCTCGGCGCCGACGAATCCCGCGACGGCGGCGCGGGCGTCTTCGAACAGCTCGGTGGCCTCGGCGGCGAGCGTGTGGGCGCCGCGGTGCACGGCCGCGTTCGCCCGCTCGAGGAAGGCACGCTCGGCGTCGAGCACGGCACGCGGCTTCTGGCTGGTCGCGCCCGAGTCGAGGTAGACGAGGGGGCGGCCGTCGACCTCGGTCGCGAGGATCGGGAAGTCGGCGCGCACGGCGTCCACGTCGAAGGGCTGGGTCACCCTTCCAGGTTACGGCGCGGCGGCGTGTGGCGGGCTGGGGGAGGCCGGCGGGGTGTGGCGTGGGCCGGAGTGCGGCGGGCGGGCGGGGCGGGTGTCGGGCCCGGTCCGGGGGCCGTGCGGGGGCCAGGTTGAGGGCGGGGCGGGCCGGGCGGGTGTCGGGGCGGCCGGGGCAGGCGCGGTGGACGCGGGCCGGGGCGGGCGCGGGCCGGTGTGTGCCGCGCTCCGGACATTCCGGCTGTTCCCCCGCGCCTTCGGACCCGAGTGCGACGTCGACGCACGGTGACTCCGGACTCCGGCACGGGCCGCGGCCGACATCGCCGTCCTGTCGTCAGGATCGGCGCCGCGGCCGTACGGAAACCGTGAGCACACCGCACCCGGTGCTCGCCGCGGCGTACACCGGAACCATGACGCTCACCGCCATCCTCCCCACCCTCAGACACAGCATCCCGGCGCCGTTCGACGCGTCGGCGTGGCCCGCCGGCTCCGTCCCGACCATCGACGACGTCACCGTCCGGGCGGTGTCGGTCGGTCGCTACGCCGACATCTGCGGCACGCCCTGCGTGTGCACGGGCCCCGCGGTGATCCCCGCCTCGGGCGGGGTGGCATCCGGGACCCTCTCGACCACGGTCGTCGTCGCGACGGTGACGGATGCCACGCCCGACACGCTGCGCCTCGACGCGTGCGTCTCGGGGCTCGGGGCCGTCTGGCGCGAGGCTCGGCTGATCGGCCGGGTGTCGCACGCGTACGACGAGCCGTTCGCCGTCGTCGACGCGCACGGGTCCGACGCGTGCGCCCGCGTGGTGCTGCCCGGCGACGTGCGCGTAGGCGACCGCATCGCCGTCCCTTGCCCCGGATGCCACACCGTCGGCGAGGTGCGCTGATGCTGCTGCACTCGATCGTGTACGCGTGCCGGTGCGCCCGGGTGCAGGCCGAGTTCGAGGCCGCGGCCGACGACGAGGCGCCGGCCCCCGTGCCGAGCTCCTGAGTTTCGCCGCCGTCGGCGCCGGCCCGCGCGGCGAGACAGCCTGCGCGCGGCATTTCTCCGGAGGGAGGCCAGCCCTTCCCCCGAGCCCCCAGCCCGCCCCGCCCCGCCCCGCCCCGCCCCGCCCCGCCCCGCCCCAGCCCGGCCCGGCCCGGCCCGGCCCGGCCCCGGAGCCTCACACGACCAGCCGGTACCCCATGCCCTGCTCGGTCAACAGGTGCGCCGGTGCCGACGGCTCGGCCTCGAGCTTCTTGCGCAGCTGCGACATGTACAGCCGCAGGTATCCCGAGTCGGCGACCTGCTCGCTCGCCCAGATCTCCTTCAGCAGCGTCTGCCGTGTGACGAGCGAGCCGGGGTTGCGGGCGAGGAACTCGAGCATGCGCCACTCGGTCGGGGTCAGGTGCACACGGCTGCCGCCGCGGGTGACGGCCTTGGCGGCCAGATCGACCTCGACGTCGCCGAACCGCACGATCGACTCGCCCGACGCCGGCACCGACCGCCGTGCGTGCACCCGCAGCCGTGCCAGCAGCTCGTCGATCTGGAACGGCTTGGTGACGTAGTCGTCGGCGCCGGCGTCCAGCGCCTCGACCTTGTCGGCCGACCCGGTGCGCCCCGACACGACGATGATCGGGGCGCTCGTCCACCCGCGCAGCGCCTCGATGACCTGCACGCCGTCCATGTGCGGCATCCCGAGGTCGAGCAGCACGATGTCGGGATGCGCCTGCGCGGCGAGCGTGATCGCGGCGGCGCCGTCGGCCGCGGCGACCACGTCGTATCCGTGCGCGGCGAGCGTGATGCGCAGCGCCCGCACCAGTTGCGGGTCGTCGTCGGCGATCAGCACCTTCACGAGGTCTCCTTCGCTGTTCCGGATGCCGCGGCCCCGCCGTCGCGGAAGGCCCACGGGGCGGGGGCTCCCGGTGCGGCGGGCGCGGCGGGAGCCCCGTCTCGCCCGGGCCCGGGATCGACGCCGTGCGGCGCGCGCGCGAGCGCCGTGTACGGGTCGCCCGCCGTCGCCGTCGCCGCCGTCGCGTCGGACTCGACCACGGGCAGCGCGACGACCATCGTCAGGCCGCCGCCGGGGGTGTCCTCGGGGGTGAGGGTGCCGCCCATGCCCTCGGCGAAGCCGCGCGACAGCGCCAGGCCCAGGCCGAGACCGGCGGTGTTGTCGGTGTCGCCCAGGCGCTGGAACGGCGCGAACATGTCGTCGCGGCGCTCGGGGGCGACGCCGGGTCCGTGGTCGATGACGCGGATCTCGGCGGTGCCGCCGAGGCGGCTCGTCGCGATGCGGACGCGCACGGCGTCGGGGGTGTGCTGCTCGGCGTTGGTCAGCACGTTCACCAGCACACGCTGCAGCAGCACGGCGTCGGCGCGCAGCGGGGGCAGGTCGGGGTCGAGGGCCAGCTCGACGTCGCCGGGGCCGAGGTCGAGCTCGTCGAGCGCGGCGAGCACGACGCCGGCGGCGTCGACGGGTCCGAGCGACACGGCGAGCACGCCGGCCTGCACGCGACTGACGTCGAGCAGGTCGGTCACCAGCACCGAGAGGGTCGCGAGGCTCTCGTCGGCGGTCTCGATGAGCTCGCGGCGGTCGTCGTCCGACAGCTGGTCGCCCGCGGCGCGCAGGCCGCCGAGCGCGGCCACGGCGGCGGCGAGCGGGCGGCGCAGGTCGTGGCTCACGGCCGAGAGCAGCGCGCTGCGCACCTGGTCGGTCTCGGCCAGGGCGTCGGCCTCGGCGGCGGTCTCGGCCAGGTCGGTGCGCTCGAGGGCGGCGGCGAGCTGGGCCACGACGACGTCGAGAAGGCGGCGCGACGAGGCGTCGAGGTCGCCGCCGTGCAGCTCGAGCACCGCGCGCCCGTCGCCCACCGGCAGGGCGACGTGACGGTCGTCGGGCACCGGCTCGCCGTCGGTGGCGATGACGGTGCCGTCGGCGGCGACGAGCCGCGCACCGGTGAGGCCGAACGCCTCGCGGGCGCGGGCGACGAGGGCCGGCACGGCGGTCTCGCCGCGCAGGATGCTGCCCGCCACCGTCGCGAGCAGCTCGGACTCGGCCATCGCGCGGCGGGCGGCGCGGGCGCGGCGGGCGGCCTGGTCGACGACGACGCTGACGAGCACCGCGATGACGACGTAGAGCGCGAGCGAGAGCGCGTGGGCGGGGTCGCTGATCGTGATCGTGTAGATCGGCGCGATGAACAGGAAGTCGAGCGTGACGCCCGACAGCACGGCGGCGAAGACGGCGGGCCAGACGCCGCCGATGAGCGCGACGATCACGACCAGCAGCTGATAGGCCAGCACGTCGGCGGTGATGGAGTCGTCGGAGCCGGTGGCGAGCATGAGCAGCGACAGCAGCGGGCCGCCCGTCAGCGCCGTGACGAAGCCGAGGATGCGACGCTTGGCGCTCAGCGCCGGACCGGCCAGGCGGGGCAGCGCGAACCGGCCGCCGGCGCGCGCGTGGTTGACGATGTGCACGTCGATGTCGCCCGACTGCCGGATGACGGTCGTGCCGATGCCGGGGCCGGTCAGCGCGGCGCCGAAGCGTCCTCGCCGGCTCACCCCGATCACGAGCTGCGAGGCGTTCACCGACCGGGCGAACTCGACCAGGGCGGTCGCGACCTCGTCGCCGACGACCTGATGGTAGGTGCCGCCGAGCGACTCGACGAGGGCGCGCTGCGCGGCGAGGGCCCCGGGGACGGTCGTGCGCAGGCCGTCCTGGCTCGACACGTGCACGGCGAGCAGCTCGCCGCCCGCCGATCGCGCGGCGATGCGGGCGCCGCGCCGCAGCAGCGTCTCGCCCTCGGGGCCGCCGGTCAGCGCGACGACCACGCGCTCGCGCGCCTGCCACGACCCTTCGATGCCGTGCTCGACGCGGTAGCTCTGCAGCGCGGAGTCGACCTCGTCGGCGAGCCACAGCAGCGCCAGCTCGCGCAGGGCCGTGAGGTTGCCGAGGCGGAAGTAGTTCGACAGCGCCGCGTCGATCCGCTCGGCCGGGTACACGCACCCGGCCGACAGGCGGTCGCGCAGCGACTGCGGGGCGAGATCGACGACCTCGATCTGGTCGGCGCGGCGGATGATGGCATCCGGGACCGTCTCGCGCTGGGCGACCCCGGTGATCTTCTCGACGACGTCGCCGAGCGACGCGATGTGCTGCACGTTGACCGTCGTGATGACGTCGATGCCGGCCTCGAGAAGCTCCTCGACGTCGACCCAGCGCTTGTCGTTGCGCGAGCCGGGGGCGTTGGTGTGGGCGAGCTCGTCGACGAGCGCCATCGCGGGCCGGCGGTCGAGCACCGCGTCGAGGTCCATCTCGTCGAGCGCGACGCCGCGATGCTCGATGCGGCGGCGCGGCACGACCTCGAGCCCCTCGGCCTGCGCGGCGGTGGCGGCCCGGCCGTGCGTCTCGACCACCGCGATCACCACGTCGCGGCCCTCGGCGCGCAGCCGACGGCCCTCTTCGAGCATCTCGTAGGTCTTGCCGACGCCGGGCGCCGCGCCCAGCAGCACCCGCAGCCGCCCGCGCCTCACGCGGCACCCCCGCACGCGCGGCGCCGCCGCCGCGCGTGGAGCGCGACGGCGACGGTGCGGACGAGGGCCATGTCAGTGATTCTCGTCGGTCATCGGGCGTCGAGGGCGCTGTTGAGCGCGAACACGTTCACGCGCGGGTCGCCCAGGTATCCGAGGTCGCGGGGCAGGGTGTGCGCGTCGACGAGCTTCTGCACGTCGGCGACCGGGATGCCACGCGCCTGAGCCACACGCGCGACCTGGCGTTCCGCGTTCGCCACCGAGATGTCGGGGTCGAGGCCCGAGCCCGAGGCGGTGACGGCGTCGGCCGGCACGGCGCCCGGGCCGTCGAGGGTCCGCGCCGCCGCCTGCCGCTCCTCGATCGACGCGATGAGGTCGGGGTTCTCGGGCCCCAGGTTCGACCCGCCCGACGCGGTGCCGTCGTAGCCGTCGCCCGAGCCCGCCGCCGAGGGACGCGACTGGAAGTACTGCGGCAGGGCCTGGCCGTCGGCATCCTGGAACGACTGGCCGATGAGCTGCGACCCCGTCACGGTGCCGTCGGCCGAGCGGACGAGCGATCCGTTCGCCTGGAACGGCAGGGCGACCTGGCCGATCGCGGTGATGAGCAGCATGTAGCCGACGCCGAGCACGGCGGTGAAGACGAGCATCGCGCGGACGGCGACGCCGGCGGTACGCAGGGTGGTGCGCATGACGGGGCCTTTCAGAAGCCGGGGAGCAGGCTCACGACGAGGTCGATGAGCTTGATGCCGATGAAGGGGACGATGACGCCGCCGAGCCCGTAGACGAGCAGGTTGCGGCTGAGGATGCTCGACGCGCTCGCCGCGCGGTACTTCACTCCGCGCAGGGCGAGGGGGATGAGCACGATGATCACGATCGCGTTGAAGATGATCGCGCTCGTGACCGCGGATGCGGGGGAGTGCAGCCCCATGACGTTGAGCGCCGCGAGGCCCGGGAACACCCCCATGAACATCGCCGGGATGATCGCGAAGTACTTCGCGATGTCGTTGGCGAGAGAGAACGTCGTGAGCGCGCCACGCGTGATGAGCAGCTGCTTGCCGATGCGGACGATGTCGATGAGCTTCGTCGGGTCGCTGTCGAGGTCGACCATGTTGCCGGCCTCTTTCGCGGCCGAGGTGCCCGTGTTCATCGCGACGCCCACGTCGGCCTGCGCGAGCGCCGGCGCGTCGTTCGTGCCGTCGCCGGTCATCGCGACGAGGTTGCCCCCCTCTTGCTCGCGCTGGATGAGGGCGAGCTTGTCCTCCGGCGTCGCCTCGGCGAGGAAGTCGTCGACCCCCGCCTCGGCCGCGATGGCCTGGGCCGTGAGGGGGTTGTCGCCCGTGATCATCACGGTGCGGATCCCCATCGCGCGCAGCTCGCCGAAGCGCTCGCGCAGGCCGTCCTTCACGATGTCCTTCAGGTGGACGACGCCGAGCACCCGGCCCTCGCCGCCCGCCAGCGTCGCGACGACGAGCGGTGTGCCGCCCGACTGGGCGATGGCATCCGTCTCGTGCTCGAGCTGTGCGCGCAGCCCCTCGGCGACGGGCGATCCGGATGCCGCGAGCCAGGCCACGACGGCCGATGCGGCGCCCTTGCGCACCTGCGTGCCGTCGGTCAGGTCGAGGCCGCTCATGCGGGTCTGCGCCGTGAACGGCACCGGCTCGGCGCCGCGCGGCATCTCGGCGACGATGCCCTGGGCGGCGGCCAGCTCGACGACCGAGACGCCCTCGGGCGTCGGGTCGGCCTGCGACGACATCGATGCGAACTCGGCGAGCTCGGGGCCGCCGACGCCCTTCATGGGCACGAAGGCGCTCGCGCGGCGGTTGCCATAGGTGATCGTGCCGGTCTTGTCGAGCAGCAGCGTCGTGACGTCGCCCGCGGCCTCGACCGCGCGCCCCGACATGGCGAGGACGTTGCGCTGCACCAGGCGGTCCATGCCGGCGATGCCGATCGCGCTGAGGAGCGCGCCGATCGTGGTCGGGATGAGGCACACGAGCAGCGCCACGAGCACGGGGATCGAGACGGGGGATGCCGCGTACGAGGCGATCGGGTTCAGCACGAGCACCACGACGACGAAGACGATCGACAGGCTCGCGAGCAGGATGTTCAGCGCGATCTCGTTGGGCGTGCGCTGGCGCGACGCGCCCTCGACGAGCGCGATCATGCGGTCTACGAACGTCTCGCCGGGCTTCGAGGTGATCCTCACGACGATGCGGTCGCTGAGCACCCGCGTGCCGCCGGTGACGGCGCTGCGGTCTCCGCCCGACTCGCGCACCACCGGGGCCGACTCGCCCGTGATCGCCGACTCGTCGACGGTCGCGATCCCCGCGACGATGTCGCCGTCGCCCGGGATCAACTCGCCCGTCTCGACCAGCACGATGTCACCGACGCGCAGGTCGCCCGAGGGGACGTCCTCGGTCGCGGCGCCGGATGCCATGGCATCCGCCTTCTCGTCGTAGGCGACCACGCGACGCGCCGAGGTCGACGTGCGCGTCTTGCGCAGGGTCGCGGCCTGCGCCTTGCCGCGGCCCTCGGCGACCGACTCGGCGATGTTCGCGAAGAACACCGTGAGCCACAGCCAGATCGCGATGCCCCACGTGAAGCCGAAGGGGAGCGACGAGTCGCCGCCGCCGAGGAACGGCTCGGCGATCGCGATGAGCGTCGTCAAGGCGGCGCCGACCCACACCAGGAACATGACGGGGTTGCGCCACTGCGCGGCGGGGTTGAGCTTCTTCGCCGCGCCCGGCAGGGCCGCGGCGATCTGCGCGGCGCTGAAGGCCCGGCGCGCGGCGGCGGGGGTCGCGGCCTCGGCGGCGGCCGGGGCGTGGGTGAGCGTGGACATGGTCAGGAGAGTCCTTCGGCGAGGGGGCCCAGGGTGAGCACCGGGAAGTAGGTCAGGGCCGTCACGATCACCGCGACGCCCAGCAGGAGGCCCGCGAACTGCGGGCGGTGCGTCGGCAGGGTGCCGGCGGTGGCGGGAACGGCGTCCTGCGCGGCGAGCGAGCCGGCCAGAGCCAGCACGAACACGATCGGCAGGAAGCGTCCGAGCAGCATCGCCACGGCGAGGGCGGTGTTGAACCACGGGGTGTTCGCCGTCAGACCCGCGAACGCCGAGCCGTTGTTGTTCGCCGCCGAGGTGAACGCATAGAGCACCTCGCTCAAGCCGTGCACGCCCGGGTTGAGGATCGAGGTCTGCTCGACGTCGTCGCGCACGCCGGGCAGGGCGAAGCTCAACGCCGTGCCCGCGAGCACGAGCGTCGGCGTGACCAGGATGTACAGGCTCGCCAGCTTGATCTCGCGCGGGCCGATCTTCTTGCCCAGGTACTCGGGCGTGCGACCGATCAGCAGCCCGCCGACGAACACCGCGATCACGGCGAGGATCAGCATGCCGTACAGGCCCGACCCCACCCCGCCCGGGGCGATCTCGCCCAGCATCATGTTGACCATCGGCATCATGCCGCCCAGCGCCGTGTAGCTGTCGTGCATCGAGTTGACGGCGCCCGTCGACGTCAGGGTGCTCGCCGTGCCGAACAGCGTCGAGCCGAAGATGCCGAACCGCACCTCTTTGCCCTCCATCGCGCCGCCCGCCAGCTGCGGCGCCGTGCCCGCTCCGGCAAGCTCGGCCCAGGTCAGCAGGGCCGCGGACGCCACGAAGATCGTTGCCATCACCCCGAGGATCGTGTAGCCCTGGCGGTCGTCGCCCACGATGCGACCGAACGTGCGGGGCAGCGAGAACGGGATCACCAGCATCAGGAAGACCTCGAACAGGTTCGTCCACGGCGTCGGGTTCTCGAACGGATGCGCCGAGTTCGCGTTGAAGAAGCCGCCGCCGTTCGTGCCGAGCAGCTTGATCGCCTCCTGGGATGCCACCGGCCCGCCGGGGATCGACTGGGTCGCACCCGCGAGGGTCGTGGCATCCGTGAATCCGTTCAGGTTCTGGATCACCCCACCCGCCAGCAACACGACGGCCGCGACGATCGAGAACGGCAGCAGCAGGCGGAAGGCGCCGCGCACGAGGTCGACCCAGAAGTTGCCGATCACGCCGCTGCGGCGGTACGCGAAGCCCCGCACGAGGGCGACGGCGATCGCGATGCCGACCGCGGCGCTCACGAAGTTCTGCACCGTGAGAGCGGCGAACTGCACGGTGTAGCCGAGCGTCGACTCGCCCGAGTACGACTGCCAGTTGGTGTTGGTCACGAACGAGACGGCGGTGTTGAACGACAGCGCCTCGCTCGGCGCGTCGAGCCCCAGGGCGTACGGCAGCAGCGGCTGCAGGCGCATCAGGGCGTACACGATCACGACCCCGACGAACGAGAACAGCAGCACCGAGCGCAGGTACGCCTGCCACGTCTGCGCACCGCGCGGGTCGACGCCGATGAGGCGATAGGTGCCGCGCTCGACGGCGAGATCGCGCTCGCCGGTGTAGACGCGGGCCATGTAGTCGCCGAGCGGCCGGTAGGCCAGCACGAGGGCGAGGACGAGGGTGAGGCTGGTCAGGACGATCGACCAGACGGCGGACGCGTCCACGTCAGAACTTCTCGGGGCGGACGAGGGCGATCACGAGGTACACCACGGCGGCGACCGCGAGCACGGCAGCCAAGACGGAGAAGAGGATCACGACCGGTCGCCTCCCCGCGTGGTGCGAGGCGACGAGGCGCCGGGCTGCGGACCCAGCTTCTCGACCCCCTTCGCAACGAGGGCGACCAGCGCGAACAGCGCGACGATCGCGATGACGAAGACGACATCGAGCACGACGACTCCAGGATCGGGACGGGACCGCGGGTGCGGGCGCCGCGGGGCGGCACGTCTGTCGATCCAACTCGCCCGGGCCGTGGCATCCGGGGGTCCTTACGGTTTCCCTACGGCCGCGCTGCGGACGCATACGGGGTGCTTACGGGGGTGCGGCGGTGGAGGTGCGGCTGGGGGCGGCGTGCGGGTCGCAGGAGTCATGCGCCGGGAGTGGCGTCAGCCCGGGGCGCCGCCTTCGGCGCGGCGGCGGCGCACCTGCTCTTCGAGCTCGGCGAGGCGCATCTCTCGCTCGAGGTCGGCGATCTGCTGCTCGGTGGTGCGGGTGTCGGGCGGGCGCGGCGCGGGTGCCGGGGCGGCGTCCTTCTGCCAGCGGCGCGGGTCGCCGAAGCTCATCGCCTCGGGGCCCTTCTCCCACTCGCGGCCGATCGTGAACCACAGGATCGACCCGATCAACGGCAGCAGCACGATGAAGAACACCCACGCGAACTTCGGGAGGTGCTTCACCTGGTCGTCGCGGCGGGTGATCGCGTCGACCAGCGCCACGATCATGACGACCACGGTCAGCAGGGCGAGGATCGGCATGGCATCCACCCTGCCCGAGAGCCGCGCCGGCGTCTACAACCGCTGGCGGCGCTGTGGCGGCCGAGAGGTGTGCCGGACTCCGGAGTTTGTGCGTGCGCGGGCGTGCGCCGGGACGGGGGAGCCGGGGAGGGAGCGATTTCTCCGGAGCCCGGCACCGGCGACACCTCGGCAGCCCCGCCGCTCGCGCGAAACGCCGGCGGCCCCGCCTCGAGGGCGGTGCCGCCGGTCGGTCAGGACGCCGAGCCGGCGTGCGACTTCTTCGGACGCTGGGCCGGCTGGGCCACCGGCTGCCCGCCGCGCTGCTGACCCGGCAGGGGGCGCGAGCGGCGGCCGTAGATGACCTCCGACGAGTCGAGCAGCCACGGCACGAGCGTAATCGTGACGCCGTGCACGAGCATGAGCTGCTGAGCCAGGCGTCGCGAGCGGCGGTTGTGCAGGATCGACTCCCACCAGTGGCCCACGATGAACTGCGGCAGGTACACGGTGACGACCGACGAGCCGTGCTTCTTGCGGTACTTGTCGATGAAAGCGCTGACCGGCGACGTGTAGGTGCGGTACGGCGATTCGAGGATGACGAGCGGCACGGGGATGTCGTGCTCGGCCCATTCCTTCTGCAGGCTCGCCGCGTCCTCCTCGGTGACCGCGACGTGCACGGCGAGGGTCTTGTCGTGCTTGGCGGCGAGGGCGTAGTCGATCGCCTTCATCACGGGCTTCTGCAGGCGGTTGACGAGGATGATCGCCACGTCGCCCGACGAGCCGAAGTGCACGTCGTCGTCCATGCGGATCTCGTGCTCGACGTCGCGGTAGTAGCGGTTCACGCCGATCATCAGCACCGCCAGGATGGGGATGGCGAGGAACACCAGCCAGGCGCCGTGCGTGAACTTCGTGATCGTCACGATCACGAGCACCAGCACGGTGAAGGTCGCGCCGAGCGAGTTGATCCACAGGCCCGAGATCGCCGAGCGGCGCTCGTAGCGGGCCGACTCCTGCTTCGCGGCCTCGGCGGGCAGCTCGCGCAGTCCGTGCAGCACGTCGCGCCAGTGCTTGACCATGCCGATCTGTCCGAGCGAGAACGACACGAACACGCCGATGATGTACAGCTGGATCAGCGTCGTCAGGTTGGCCTGGTAGACGATCAGCACGCCGATGGCGACGATGCCCAGGATGATCATGCCGTTCGAGTAGACGAGACGGTCGCCGCGGGTGTTGAGCGCCTTCGGCGCGTAGCCGTCGCGTGCCAGCACCGATCCGAGCAGCGGGAAGCCGTTGAACGCGGTGTTCGCCGCGAGCAGCAGCACGCACGCGGTCGCCGCCTGGATGATGAAGAACGGGATGCTGTTCATGCCGAACGTCGCGGCCGCCACCTGGGCCATGAGGCTCGGCTGCGGGTTGCTCTCGCACGCGAAGCCGATCAGGTGGCAGGGGTCTTCGGCGTAGTGGACGCCCGCGATGAGCGCGAGGATCGTCAGGCCCGCGAAGAGGGCGATCGCGATGCCGCCCATGAGGGTCAGCGTCGTCTGGGCGTTGCGGATCTTCGGCTTGCGGAAGGCGGGCACGCCGTTCGACACGGCCTCGACACCCGTCAGGGCCGAGCACCCGCTCGAGAACGCGCGCAGGATCAGCAGGATCAGCGCCGCCTGGGTGAGCGACTCGGCCTGCACCGCGTATTGGGCGCTGGATGCCACGGGCGCGGCGCCCACCAGGGTGCGACCGAGGCCCACGACGATCATGATCGCCACCGACGCGATGAAGACGTACGTCGGGATCGCGAACACCGACGACGCTTCGCGCACGCCGCGCAGGTTGACGATGACGATCAGGATGACGAACCCGACGGCGAGCTCGACCCGGAAGTCGTTGAGCTCGGGCAGCGCCGAGATGATGTTGTCGACCCCGGATGCCACCGACACGGCGACCGTGAGCACGTAGTCGACCAGCAGCGCGGCGGCCACGACGACGCCGGCGGTCTCGCCGAGGTTCTTGCTCGCCACCTCGTAGTCGCCGCCGCCCGAGGGATAGGCCTTGATGAGCTGCCGGTAGCTCAGCACGACCACGACGAGCAGCAGCACGACGGCCGCCGCGACCCACGGGCTGAGGGTCAGCAGGGCCGTTCCCCCGATGAGCAGGATCATCAGCAGCTCTTGCGGGGCGTAGGCCACGGAGGACAGGGCGTCGGAGGCGAAGATGGGGAGCGCCATCTTCTTGGGGAGGAGCTGTTCGTCGAGTTTTTCCGACGTCAAAGGCTCGCCGAGGAGGATGCGCTTGGCCATCGGCGTCTCGACGCCGGGCTCGCGACTTTCGTCAGTCACGGCGCGCGACATTACGCGTCCCGGGCTCTCGACGCAACGTGACGCGCGCGCCGTTCCCCCGCGCGACGCCGAAGCGTGACCTTCTGGTCAGTTCGGGGCGGCACGGTTCGCCGGGGGTTTCCTATGATCGCTGGGTGCATGACATCGTCGGTTCGGGAGTGCTCGCGATCGCGGCGGGAGCCGTGGTGGCGTTCCTCGCGTTCGTGCCGTTCGTGGCGCTGAGCTACCGCCGACGCGGGGGTCTCACGTGGGGCCGCACGGCGATGTGGGTCGGCGCGGCCGTCTCGTTCTGGGCGCTCTGGACCTACACGCTCGTCCCGATGCCCGACGGCGACATCTACCGCTGCGCGGGCGTCAATCTGCATCCGTTCGCCTTCGTCGGCGAGATCCGCGCCGCGGTCGCGGTCTCGGGGCGGTACCTCACCGACCCCGTCGTCCTGCAGGTGCTGTTGAACGTGCTGCTGTTCGTGCCGCTGGGCTTCTTCCTGCGCGTGCTCGGCGGGCGTGGCGTCTTGACCGCCGGTCTGTGCGGGCTCGTGGTCAGCGGCGTGATCGAGACGACGCAGCTCACGGGCGTGTGGGGCATCTTCCCGTGCGCGTACCGCGTGTTCGACGTCGACGACCTGATCACGAACACCTCGGGCGCGTTGCTCGGGTCGGTGGCGGCGTTCGTCGTCCCGCGGGCGTTCCGCGGGCTCGAGAAGGCTCCGGATGCCGACCGCCCCCGCCCTGTCACGCGGCGGCGACGCGTGCTCGGCATGGTGTGCGATCTGCTGGGCCTGTCGTTGGCGACGTGGGCCGTCGCGGTGGTCGTGCAGGCGTTGCTGGTGCTGCTGGTCGCCGGCAGCGCCGCCGCGCGCTCGGGCGACGTCGCGGGGACCGCGGGCACGGCGGCCGGGGTCGGGCTGTGGCTCGGGGTGATCCTGACGACCGGCCGATCGGTCGGCGACCTCGCCACGCGGGTGCGCTTCACCGACGGCGTTCTGCCGACCTGGCTGGCGCGCCCCCTGCGCTTCGGCACCGGAGCGGGCGCCTACGCGGTGCTCTCGGAGCTGCCGTTCCCGTTCCCGCTGTGCGCGGTGCTCGTGGCGGCCGTCGCGGTGGTGCTGCTGTTCGTGTGGCCCGACGGGCGCGGGCTCACCGGCTGGATCGGGCGGCGCCAGCTGGTCGACGACCGGGCGGGCGTCGTCTCGCCGGTCGCCCGCGGCTGACCCGGGCCCGGGGTCCGGGTCGCGGGGATCGCGCCGTCAGCCGAGGAACTCGCGTGCCGCGACGACGAGGTTCTCGACGCCGCGTTCGATGGTCGGCCCTGCCACGGGGGCGAAGAACGGCGAGTGGTTCGTCGGGATGTCGCGCTCCATCGTGCCGGCCGCCATCGCCGCGGCGAAGGCTTGCGGGTCGATCCCGCCCCAGAACCAGAACACCAGGGGCGCGCCCGCCTCGCGCGCGAACCACGACACGTCCTCGCTGCCGGTGAACATGCCCGGGTCGATGACGCCGGCCTCGCCGAATGCGCGGCGGAACGCGGCGGTCAGGCGGGCCGTGGCATCCGGGTCGTTGATGGTCGGCGGCAGCGAGTGGTCGATCGTGATGGTCGGGGCCTGCTCGGCGCCCGACGCCTCGGCCTCGGCGCGGATGATCCGCTCGACCTTGCCCATCACGCGTTCGCGCGCGGTGTCGTCGGGGTAGCGCAGGCTCAGCTCGAGCTTCGCCTCGGCGGGGATGATGTTGTTCTTCAGCCCGGCGTGGATCGAGCCGACCGTCACGACGGCGACGTCGCGCGGGTTGACCTCGCGCGACACGACGGTCTGCAGGCGCATGACGGTGGCCGCGGCCATGACGACCGGGTCGATCGTCGAGTGCGGGCGCGAGCCGTGCCCGCCCCGGCCGTGCAGCACGACGGTCAGACCGTCGGACGCCGACATCTGGGTGCCCGGGCGCACCCCGATCGTGCCGACCGGCAGCGGGGTGACGTGCTGGCCCAGCACGATGTCGGGGCGCGGGTAGCGGTCGAGCACGCCGTCGGCGATCATCGCCTGCGACCCCGCGCCGTACTCCTCGGCCGGCTGGAACACGGCCACCACGGTGCCGGCCCACTCGTCCTTCGTCGCGACCAGACGCTCGATCGCGCCGATCAGCGCGGTCACGTGCATGTCGTGGCCGCACGCGTGCATCACGGGGACGTCGTTGCCGGCCGGGTCGGTGCCGCGGGCGGTGCTGGCGTAGGCGAGGCCCGTCTGCTCGGCGACCGGGAGCGCGTCCATGTCGGCGCGCAGCCACACGACCGGCCCGTCGCCGTTGCGGATCGTCGTCACCACGCCGGTCCGGCCGACGCCCTCTTCGGCCTCGAGACCGAGGTCGGCGAGATGCCGCGCGATGATGCCCGCCGTGCGCGTCTCTTGGAACGACAGCTCGGGGTGCCGGTGCAGGTCGATGTAGAGGCTTTCGAGGTCGACGCTCATGCCCCGAGCCTAGTTTCGCGCCGCCCGAGAAGGCAGGGGCGGCCGAGGCGACGGCAGCCCGGGCGACGCGTGCCCGCGCCGCGTGGCACGGCGCTCGCCCCGGTGCCGGATGCCGTGGGCGCGCGGCGAGGGCTACCGGATGTGCGCGCCCGTGTCCAGCGGGGGCGCCGCCGAGGCCGCGGCGGCGAGGCTGGCGCAATGGCGACTCACTTCGACTACCTCATCGTCGGCGGCGGAATGGTCGCGGATGCCGCGGCTCGTGGCATCCGCGAGCTCGACGCCGACGGCAGCATCGGCATCGTCAGCGACGACATCGACGAGCCGTACACCCGCCCGGCCCTCAGCAAGAAGCTGTGGACCGACGACGAGTTCACCTGGGACCAGGTGCCCCTCGGCACCGCCGCCGACACGGGCGCCGAGATCCGCCTGCGCACGCGCGCGACGGCGGTGCGTCCCGATGCCCATGAGGTCGACGCCGGGGGCGAGACGTTCTCGTACGGTCGGCTGCTCATCGCCACGGGCGGTCACCCGCTGCCCCTGCCCGTCGACGACCGGTCGGACGGACGGCGCGCCTTGACGTTCCGCACCGCCGACGACTACCGCCGTCTGCGCGCGCTGTCACGCGACGTCGACCGCATCGCCGTCGTCGGCGGCGGATACATCGGCTCGGAGCTGGCCGCCGCCCTCGTGCAGAACGGCGTCGACACCGTGCTGATCCACACGGGCGCGGTTCTCGGAGGCGCCGTGTTCCCCGCCGCGCTCGCGGAGCGGTTCGAGGCCCTCTTCCGCGACGCGGGCGTCGAGATCGTCGCGGGCTCGAAGGTGTCGGGGGGAGACGCGGATGCCACCGGCGTGCGGCTCTCGCTCGAGAACGGCGACGAGGTGCGCGCCGACGCCGTCGTGAGCGGCCTCGGGATCGAGGTGGCCGACGAGCTGGCCGAGGCCGCCGGGCTGCGCGTCGAGGACGGCGTCGTCGTCGACGCGCAGCTGCGCACCTCTGCCGACGATGTGTGGGCGGCGGGCGACGTCGCGAACTACCCCGACCGTCTGCTCGGGCGCCGTCGAGTCGAGCACGTCGACAACGCCAACGAGATGGGCAGGGCGGCGGGGCGCAACCTCGCCGGCGCCGCCGAGCCGTACGAGCACACCCCCTACTACTACTCGGCGGTGTTCGGCGTCCGGTACGAGGCGGTCGGCACGCTCGATGCCGCGCTCGACACCGTCGAGGACTGGCTCGACGCCGATCGCGGCGTCGTCTACTACCTCGACGACGACCGCCTGGTGGGCGTGCTGCTGTGGAACGTCGAGGACGCCCGCGACGCCGCCCGCGCCGCGCTCGCCGAGGCCGACACCCTCACCCGGGAGCAGCTGGTCGGGCGCATCCGGTAGCCGTCCCGGGCGGCTCCGCCCGACGCGGCGCACGACTCCTGCGGCGGGGCCGTATCGCGGCTCTGCAGGCGTCTGGACGCCGGGATTGCCGGAGTTGTGCGGGGGCGGGGCGCCGCGGCTCGGTGCGGGTCCGCCCCCGGCCTGGTCGAGCCCTGCCCCTGGCTCGGCGCGAGCTCGGTCCGGTGTCGTCGGGGCCCGCCCCGCCGCCCCGTCGGCGAGTGCGCTGTGCGTCCACCCGGGCCGAGCACAACTCCTGCGTGGGGTTCGCAATGCGGCTCCTCAGGTGCCTGAGCGGCGGGGGTGCCGGAGTTGTGCAGCGGTGGGCCTCGTGCCCGGCTTGGCTCCTCGCCTCGGCCCGCCCAGCCACCCACCCACCCCCGCTCCGTCCGGGCCCGCTCGCCCCCGGCCCCCGGTTCAGCGCGGCGGCGCCGTCGATCCGCGATCGACCAGGGCGAAGGGCAGCGTGCCGCGGCGCAGGGCGGGCTCGGCGCCGTCGAGCTCGGCGAGCACGGCGGCGGCGGCGCGCTCGCCCTGACCGCGCGCGAACTGGTCGATCGTCGTCAGGCTGAACCACCGCCCGAGATCCTGCCCGTCGACACCGATGATCGACACGTCGTCGGGAACCCGCAGGCCCCGGTCGCGGGCCGTGAGGACGGCGCCGATCGCCATCTCGTCGGATGCCGCGAAGATCGCGGTCGGGGGGTGGTCGGTGTCGAGCAGGCGTCGCGCGGCCGCGGACCCGCCCTCGATCGTGAAGTCGGCGGGCTCGAACACGGCGGCGGCGCCGCTGGCCTCGACGGTCTGCACGAAACCGCGGCGGCGCAGCGTCGGCACCGGCGACCCGGCCGTGGTCGCCGCGTCGGCGCCGATGTGTGCGAGGCGTCGGTGGCCGAGGTCGACGAGGTGCTGGGTGGCGAGGCGGCCCACGGCGAGGTCGTCGACGGTCAGGGTCGTCAGCAGCGGGTTCGGCCCCGCGATCGCGACGATCGGCACCCCCAGCCCCGACAGCAGTGCCGACTCCTCGCCGTCGAGCTCGAGGGCGATCGTGATGACCGCGTCGATCCGTCGCCGCCGCAGGTGGTCGTCGAACACGCGACGCCGCTCGTCGGGATCGGCGCTCACGCTGTACAGCGTGATGTCGTAGCCCTGACGCACCAGGGCGTCCGAGATGCCGGCGAGCACGGTGCTGAAGAACCAGCGGTCGAGGAACGGCACCACCACGCCGATCGCCCGTGTGCGCCCGGTCGCCAGGCTCGACGCCGCGGCCGACACGACGTAGCCCAGCTCGTCGGCGGCGGCGAGCACGCGGTCGCGCGTGCGCGACGACACGGGCCCCCGCCCGCTCAGGGATCGCGAGACCGTGGCCGTCGACACCCCCGCCCGGCGGGCGACGTCGTCGATGCCGACCACGGTGTCGCGGATCCCCGATGCCGCGGCTCAGGCCGCGGCGATCCAGACGGTCGTGTCGACCGGCAGACGCGTGCCGTCGAGCGCACCGCTGGCGACGAGCACGTCGCCCGCCGGCAGGTCGACGCTCTCGGAGCTGAGGTTCGCGATCACCGTGACCGCCCCGTTGCGGAACGCCACGACGTCGTCGCCGAACCCGTCGAGCCAGGTCAGGTCTGTCGCGCCGAGGCCGTGCGCGCGGCGCTCGGCGAGCAGCGCCCGGTACAGCGACAGCGTCGAGGCGGGGTCGTCGCGTTGCACGTCGCGCGCGAGGCCGGCCCACTCGGTCGGCTGCGGCAGCCACACCTCGCCGGTCGTGTTGAAGCCGTAGGCGGGGGCGTCGGCGGTCCACGGGATCGGCACGCGGCATCCGTCGCGCCCGTAACGCTCGCCGTTGGTGCGGAACCACGTCGGGTCCTGCCGGGCGTCGTCGGGCAGGTCGATGACCTCGGGCAGTCCGAGCTCCTCGCCCTGGTAGAGGTACGACGAGCCGGGCAGGGCCAGCATCATCGACGTCGCGGCACGCGCACGGCGCAGACCCTTCACGGGGTCGGGCTGACCGGGCGACTTCGGGCCGAGGCCGGCGCCCTGCGGGTTCTCGGCGGTCAGTGCCAGGCGCGAGGCGTGCCGCACGACGTCGTGGTTCGAGAGCACCCACGTGCTCGGGGCGCCCACGGCGCCGTACTCGTCGAGCGAGTCCGAGATCACGGCGCGCAGGGCCGCGGCATCCCACTTCGTCTCGAGGTAGTGGAAGTTGAACGCCTGGTGCATCTCGTCGGGGCGCACCCACAGCGCGGTCTGCGCGATCGTGGGCAGCCACGCCTCGGCGCACAGGGCGCGGTCGCCGTCGTACGCGGCGAGCACCCGGTGCCACTCGCGCCACACCTCGTGCACGCCGGGCTGGCCCCAGTAGGGCACCTCTTCGGCGTCGCCGCCCATCGAGCCGCCGTCGGGGTCGGGCGTGTAGTCGGGCAGGCCCTCGGCCTTGATGAGGCCGTGGGCGACGTCGACGCGGAACCCGTCGACGCCGCGGTCGAGCCAGAACCGCAGGATGTCGCGGAACTCCGCGCGCACCTCTTCGTTGGTCCAGTCGAAGTCGGGCTGGCTCTCGTCGAAGATGTGCAGGTACCACTGGCCGGGCGTGCCGTCGGCCTCGGTGACCCGCTTCCACATGCCGCCGCCGAACACGCTCTCCCAGTTGTTGGGGGGCAGCTCGCCGTTCTCGCCCTTGCCGTCGCGGAAGATGTACCGCGCGCGCTCGGGGCTGCCCGGCCCGGCCTTCAGTGCCTCTTGGAACCACACGTGCTGATCGCTCGAGTGGTTCGGCACCAGGTCGACGATGACCCGGATGCCGCGCGCGTGCGCCGCGTCGAGCATCGCGTCGAAGTCGGCCAGGGTGCCGAAGATCGGGTCGACGTCGCGGTAGTCGGCGACGTCGTAGCCCGCGTCCTTCTGCGGCGACCGCTGGAAGGGGCTGAGCCAGATGGCATCCACCCCGAGTTCTTCCAGGTCGTCGAGGTGCGCGGTGACGCCGGGCAGATCGCCCAGGCCGTCGCCCGAGGCGTCGGCGAAGGAGCGCGGATAGATCTGGTAGATGACGGCCGTGCGCCACCACTCCGAGCCCGGGGCGGACTCGAGCTCGGGTCGCGGGTCCTCCTGCGTGAAAGTCATGCGCTACAGGGTAGTGCAAGCGCTTGCAGAGGCGTCAAGGGATCGGGCCGGATCCGCGTCGACGTGCCGGCCGCCCGGTGCCGCGCGAACGGGCACGGCGCGGTTCACGCCTTGCGGGGAGCGACCGAGATCACACGGGTCAGCTCGCCCCGATCGCTCACTCGCGCCTTCTTCATCGCCCGGCGGATGTGGCTCTCGACGGTGCGCACGCTGATGCCGAAGCGCTGGGCGATCTGCTTGTTCGAGGCGCTCGCGGCGAGCAGGCCGACCTCCCGCTCCCTCTCGGTGTAGACGACCTCGGTGCCGAGAGGTGCGTCCGCGCGCAGCGGGTCGTGCCCGTCGACGCGTGCCATCTCGTCGAGGTAGGCGCCGATCGTCTCGGCCATGGCGGGGTGCGTCGCCGCGCTGTCGTCGCGACGGTGCTGGAGCGCGGCCAGCAGGGCCGGCATCGAGCCCCCTCGCCCGAGTCGACCGGTCGCGGCGGCGAAGGCGTCGGGTGACGCGTAGGTCGCGTCGATCACCGCCACCCACCCCGGGGTGCGCAGGGTGTGGCCGTTCTCGAACGCGCGGGCCTGCCGCAGCATCTCGAGCGTCTCGCGATCGGGGTGCAGCGACAGGCAGTAGGTCAACGTCATGATCGCGGGATACCGTTGCCCCGTCGCGAGCAGATCGGCGGCGACGTCGCGGGCGATCGCGGCGGCATCGTCGGCACGACCGTCCGCGAGGGCCGTGATCGCCGGCCCCAGTCGCGGGTGCATGCCCGGGAGCGGGGGAGGGGGCACCTCGATCAGAGCCGCCTCGGCGGCGAACGCCTCTGCGGTCTCGCGCACCCCCAGCAGGGCGTGCGTCAGCGCACCCAGCAACAGCACACCGCGATACACCGTCGCGGTCGACCCTCCGGGCGCTCCGAAGGCGAGCGCCTGGTCGACATGGCGCAGGGCGTCGTCGAGATCCCGACGCCACAGGCTGAGGGCGATGCACGCATAGCTGTGCAGCAGGACCTCGTGGTAGTCGGCGTTCTCGATCGCCCGCTGCAGCGCGCGCCGCGAGCCCTCGAGCGACGTCGCCGGCTCGATGCCGACCACCGGGATCAGCAGCCCCACGAACCGCAGGAACCGGCGCACCGTCACCGACGACGTCTGCGAGCGGTACAGGGCGGATCGCGCCCGCGCCGTCCGTCCGGTCCCCAGCTGGGCGTAGGCGTCGAGCGCGAGGATCATCGCTGCCCGATCGTCGGTCGACGGCGCCCGCCGAGCCTTCGCGACCTCGCTCGCGGGAACCTGTCCCGTCTGCGTGAACGTCAGCAGGACCCCCAGCACCGGCTGCCACTCGGGGAACAGCGCGCGCAGCCTCTCGACCGCGGGGGCGCTCAGGGCCCGTCCGCCCTGGTCTTGGCGCAGGACGGCGAAGACGGCGAAGTCGAAGGCGTCGGTCGACGCGCTCGTCTCGGTGATCCGGGTGTTCTCGTACACCTCTTCGATCGCGCGCTCGGTGCGCGGCGATGCGGCCAGCGACGTCAGATACGGGAGCGCCGTGGTCGGACTCGGGGCCTCCAGCCACCGGCGGCGGTGTTCGAGGAGGAGGGTCTCGGCCCGCTCGTTGTAGGCCCGCACCGTGCGCGCCATGTCCATCGTGGATGCCGTCGGCTCGGCGGACGCCTCGGGCAGGGGGGCGATGGCGCCCGAGCGGGGAGACAGCGTGGCCGCAGCGGTGCGGCGCAGATAGGACGACAGGGCCGGGGGCGCCAGCACGAGGCGACGGGGGTCGCCCGCCGGGCGGGCGAGGAAGCCCCTGCCGAGCAGATCGTCGAGGATCTCGGGGTCGTCGACGGGCGCGCGGTCGGCGACGTTCCTCAGGCCGCGGACGTGGGCGTCGGTCAGCGTCGAGAGCGCCCCCTCGAACCACGCCTCGACGTCGCCGGTCACCAGCTCGGGTCCGATCAGCTCCCAGCGCCCCGACCGCTGCATGATCCTGCCGAACGTGCGTGCGCCCCGCGCCAGCGCCAGCGCCAGACCGGTCACCCCGCCCGAGGCGGCGAAGACGCGCGAGACGACCTCGGGCGACGACGGCGCGCCGAGGGCGTCCTGCAGGAGCGTCGCGATGTCGATGTAGCCCAGCGGCTCGAGCGTGAGCACGACACCGGCTCGGGGCACCCACCGCACACCGCTTCGCCGCAACGACCAGTAGTCGCGGTCCCTCCCGTCGACGATCCGCGTGCGTGTCCGTCCGACCGCGGCCTCGAGGATGCGGGCCGAGGCCGGATCGATGTTCTGCAGCCCGTCGATGAGGACGACCGTTCGGGCCGAGGCGCTCAGCGCCCCGGCCACCTCGTCGACGAGGGCGCCGTCCGGGCGCGGTGCGCGCGGCGTCGAGAAGCCGAACCCGGCGAGCTGCAGCGAGAAGAAGTCGGGTGCGGCGCTGATCGTCCCGCCCAGACGCACGACGGTGTACCCCTCCGCCGTGAGCAGCTCCTCCAGCTGCTCGAGCACGGTCGTCAGGCCGAGCCCCCGATGCAGTGAGCGCAGTTGCACGTTGTCGCCCGCGCGCAGGGCCTCGGCGGCCATGCCGAGCTCGCGTCGGAACATGAACACGATCTGCCCGTCCCTCCCCGGGGCGCGGACGGCCCCGTATGCCCGCAATCTCCACGCAATCTCGTCGCCGCCGCTACGGAGATCACGTGCGGATGCCCCTGAACGCGCCCTCCGCGGCGAGAGGTTCGTCTCGTCGCACATCAGAGGAGCCCATCGTGAAGCACCTGCCGCAGCCCACCGTAGCCGTCCTTTTCGGGACCCGCCCCGAGATCATCAAGTTGGCCCCCGTCGCCGCCGAGCTCGAGACGTCGGCCGTCCTGATCCACAGCGGACAGCACTACGACGACCGGATGTCCACCGACTTCTTCGTTGAGCTCGGGCTCCCCGCCCCTCGGCTGCGGCTGGAGGGCGTCGGGGGTCGCGACCGCGCGACGCAGATCGGCACCATGGTGTCGTCGCTCGCGGCGTCCTTCGCCGAGCTGCGGCCCGATGCCCTCGTCGTGCAGGGCGACACCAACACCGTCGTCGCGGGCGCGCTCGCCGCGAACATCGTCGGTGTGCCGATCGTGCACGTCGAGGCCGGCCTGCGCTCGCGAGACCGCGGCATGCCCGAAGAGATCAACCGCATGCTCACGGGCGTGCTGGCCGACGTGCACTGCGCGCCCACGGTCGGCGCGCGTGACAACCTGACGCGAGAGGGCGTCGACCCCGCGACGATCCACGTCACCGGGAACAGCGTCGTCGAGTCGTGCACGCAGACCCTCGCCCGGATCGACGGTGCGCCGCATCCGGCCGCGATCGGACGGGGGCCCTACATCCTCGCCACGATCCATCGGCCCGAGAACACCGACGACGAGATCGCGCTCGCCCGGGTGCTGTCGGCGTTGGCGCACGCCGAGCTGCCGGTGGTCTTCGTGGCCCACCCGCGGACGGTGGCCGCGGCCGAGCGGTTCGGGCTCGACTTCTACCTGAGCCGGCTGACCACCATTCCCGCGGTCGGGTACGAGGCCTTCCTGCGGCTCGCCCGCGACGCCGCCCTCTTGGTCTCGGACTCGGGCGGTGTGCAAGAAGAGGCGACCGTGCTGCGCAAGCGCCTTCTGCTCGTGCGCCGCAACACCGAGCGGCCGGAAGCGGTCGAAGCGGGATTCGTCCAGCTGGTGACCCCCGAGCAGAGCCTGGCGTGCGCGATCGGCGCCGCGCTCGCCGACGACGGCTGGGCACGACGTGTGCGCGACACGCCCTCGCCGTTCGGCGACGGCACCGCGGGCCGCCGCATCGCACGCCTGACGCTCGACCTGACCGTCGCGGGCCGGCGAGGGGACGCGGCGCGATGATCCTTTCCCGTGCGATCCTGCGGGCACTTCAGCGGGTGCAGAACAGACGCCGACGCCTCGCGCCCCTTCTCGTCATCGGCGTCGCCGCGCTCGCCGCCGCGCTGGTCGTCGGTCAGGCCTCCGTGCGGTCGTTCGAGGCCGACGCGGCGGGCTTCCTCGCCGCCCGCGTCACCGACGCCCCCGTCGCCGTCCGCGGCGACAGCGTCGCCATGGCATCCGGCGACGGCGACTGGCTGCGCTTCATCGTGACCCCCGAGTGCTCCACCGTGCTGCTCGTCGTGCCGTTCCTGCTGCTGTGCGGCGTGGTGGTGGCGGTGAGCCTGCCGTCGATCGGGCGGTGGGTGACGATGCTCGCGGTCGGCTCCGCCCTGCTCGTCCTGATCAACGTCGTGCGCCTGACCGTCGTCATCTCGGGCACCGAGCTGGGGTCGGTGGCGCTCTACCCCCTTCTGCACTCCGGGGTCGGCACGGCCATCGTGCTGGTCGGGGCGACGCTCGCCCTCATCGTGTCGATGCGGATCTGCTTCCCCCCGTCGACGGGGGTGCGCTGACGATGTGGAGCGCGCTCTACGCGGCGGTCACCTTGACCGCCGTCCTGTCTTTCGCGTCGTATGCGACGCTGATCGCCCTGGCGTTCCTGCGGCGCCCGCTCCATCCGGACGGCGACGTCGATGCCTTCGAATGGCACCTCTTCGTCCCCTGTCGCGACGAGGAGGCCGTCATCGGCGACACCGTCGACGACGCGCGTCGCAAGTTCCCGTCGGCCCACGTCTGGATCATCGACGACGCCAGCACCGACGCCACCGCCGACATCGTCCGTTCGCGGGCGGAGCGCGACGACCACGTGCACCTGGTGGCCCGGGTGCTGCCCGAGGCGCGTACCGGCAAGGGCGACGCGTTGAACGCCGCCTACCGCCACCTGACCGAGTGGCGGCGCGCCCGTCCCGGTGCGATCGCCCCCGAGCGGGTCGTCGTGGGCATCGTCGACGCCGACGGGCGGCTCGCCGACAACACCCTCGCGGCGATCGCCGGACCCGCCGCGTTCGGACTCGACGAGATCGGAGCCGCCCAGATCACGGTGCGGATGAGCAACCTCCGTCAGCGGTACCGGCAGCAGTCGCCGGTCGTCCGCTCCTGGAAGCGGTTCCTCGTGTGTATGCAAGACCTCGAGTTCCGCACCATCGTCGCCGGCATGCAGAGCCTGCGCGCACGCACGGGCACCGTCGGGATGGGCGGCAATGGACAGTTCTCCCGTCTGCGCGTGCTCGACGAGCTCGATTGCGAGTTCGGCAGCCCGTGGCACGGCTCGCTCCTCGAGGACTACGAGATGGGCGTGCACGTGCTGCTCCGGGGATGGGAGTCGGCGCACGTGCATTCGACGTACGTGAGCCAGGAAGCGGTCGAGGACCTCCCGCGACTGCTCACCCAGCGCACCCGCTGGGCGCAGGGCAACATCCAGTGCCTGTCCTACCTGCCTCGCATGCGTCGCTCCGTCCACGTGTCGCCGCCCGGCGTGATGGAGAGCGCGTACTACCTGCTCCTCCCGTATACGCAGATCGTCGTCATCTGCGCCTGGATCATCCAGCTGGGCGTCGTCGCGGCGGCGGTGTTCGCTCGGGGACCGGTGCCGCTGGGGCTGTCCGACGTGCTCACGCAGCTGTCGATGTTCCTCCTCGGGATCATTCCCTTCGCGATGTGGGGGCCCATCTACAAGAGCCAGTGCGAGCCCGGTCTGAGCTGGCCGGCCGCCGTCGGGATCGGCCTGCTGGTGTTCGTCTACACGAGCTACGTCCTCATCACCACCCCGCGCGCGATGCTGCGCGCGAGCCGGGGGAAGACCACCTGGTCCAAGACCAGGAGGAACGCCGAGAACCTGACGATCGGAGGAGTAGCGCACGAAGTCTGACACCCCATTCACCCCCCACATCGAAAGGCACTCATGAAGATTCACTCCCTGTCGGCGGCGCTCGCCGCCGCCCTGATCACGACGGTCGCCGTCGCGGGCCCGGCCTTCGCCAGCTCGGATGCCGTGTCGCCCGCGGCCGGCCCGACGTCGGGCGGTCAACGCGTGACCATCTCGACTCCCACCGACACCGCCCGAGGGTGGACGCAGGCCGTCACCGACGGCAAGCAGGTCTGGGGACTCGACGCGTCCGGCCACGTCTGGGTGGCGTCGTACGGCTCGCCCACGGCCGTGCCGGTTCCCGGCGCGGCGGCCTCGGTGACGTTCGACCGTCTCATCGACGCCCACACCTACCCCGGTGCGAGCAACTTCGCCGTCGCGGTCGACACCTCGGGCGCGATATGGACGCTCGACGGCCCCGTGCACGCGAAGAGCACACGACTGGGCGGCGACGCGACCGGCGGCGTCCGGGACGTCACCACCGACGGCCGCTACGTCTACGGGCTCGATCATGACGGCCGTCTCTGGCTCGCCAGCGAGAGCGAGCCGGACGCCGTCTATGCCACCGGTGACGTCGCGCAGGCGCGGTTCCGCTCGCTCTCGGCCGGCACCTATGCCGGTAGCGGCAATCAGGCGGTCGGCATCGACGAGTCGGGCACACCCTGGATCATCCAGGGGCAGAACCGCAAGGGCGAGGCGCAGGCCGTGACGGGCGCCCTCGCCGCCGGCTCGACGGCGGTGGCGACCGACGGGCTGAACGTCTGGGGGATCGGCGCCGACGGCACCGGCTGGGTGGCCAGTCGCGACAAGCGCGAGGCGCAGCCTCTCTCGGGCGAGGGCAAGGGCGTCACCCTGACCAGCCTGAACGCCGACACCTACGAAGGCGGTGGCAACCAGGCGGTCGCTCTCGCGAGCGATCACACGGCGTGGGTGATCCAAGGGCTGAACCGGAGAGCATCCACGATCAAGGTCGGCGGCGACCTCGCCCGGTCGAGCAGCCAGGTCGTCACCGACGGCCTGTGGGTCTACGGCATCTCGTCCGACGGTCGCGCGTGGAACGCGAAGTACGACCAGGGCGGGACGACCGCGACCGCCGTCACCGGGCCGGCGGCGAGCTCGACCTTCCAGAGCCTCAACGCCGGCACCTTCAAGGGCGACGGCAACCAGGCCGTCGGCATCGACGGCTCGGGTGTCGCCCAGATGCTGCGTGCGGGCAGGTCCGTCTCGGTGACGGGCTCACCGATCACGATCGACGAGGTGCTGTTCGGCGCGAACCCGGCGACCGACCTCGTCCAGGCCGACGGCTCGGTCTCGGTCGACGCGCCCGCCGGCGACCAGGGCATGACCGACATCACGATCCATCGGTCGCAGCACGGCACGGCCCTGCCCGATGCGGTCATCGCGCAGTCGTACGAGTACCAGGCCACCCACGACCTCGACACACCTCTCGTCGACGCGGGGGTGCTCGGCGTGACGGCCGCGGCCGGTCTGGGTCTGAGCCTGCTCGTCGCCGGCGTCCGGCGTGTCCGAGGCGTGACGTCGCGATGAGGTGATCCCCCGAGGAGGGGCGGCCGCACCCCGCGGCCGCCCTCTTCTCTGCGCCGGCCGACCCAGACCCCCGGACGGGGTGCGGCGCCGGGGCCGACATTAGGGTGGAGCACGTGACGAACCCCGCCCTCGCCCGCGCCGAATCGCTGATCGGCAGCATCCCCGACTACCCGCAGCCGGGGGTGGTGTTCCGCGACATCACGCCGTTGCTGGCGGATGCCGCGGCCTTGCGCGCCACGATCGACGCGTTGCTCGAGCCCTTCGCCGGCCGCTTCGACGTCGTCGCGGGGATCGAGGCGCGCGGGTTCCTGCTGGCCGGGGCCGCGGCCATCGCGGCGGGCGTGGGGCTCGTGCCGATCCGCAAGGCGGGCAAGCTGCCGCGGCCCGCGGCATCCGTCTCTTACGCCCTCGAGTACGGCACGGCCGAGATCGAGATGCACGACGACATCCCCGACGGCACGCGCGTGCTGCTGCTCGACGACGTGCTCGCCACCGGGGGCACGCTCGAGGCGGGTCGCGCGCTCGTGGCGCGTCTGGGCGGCGAGGTCGTGGGCACCGCGGTGCTGCTCGAGATCGACGCGCTCGGCGGCCGTGAGGTGCTCGGCGGCGACGTGCACACGGTCTTCCACATCTGAGGCGCCCCGCCCGCATCCTGGGTCTCTGTGCGGGCATGGCGGCTGCGGCTCGTGCCGCGCTCCGGAATTTCGGCCACTGTCCATGCGCGGAGACCGCAACGCCGCGACGAACGCGCGGTTGCTCCGGAGCCCGGCACGGCAGCGGCGTGCGTCCCGCCGCCGCGCCGAGCTCCGCGGCGAGACCCGCGCGCTCAGCGCAGCACGCTGGCGCCGAGCTCGACGGGGCTGCCCTCGATGTTGCCGACGATGCCGCGGATGACGCCCGTGCCGTCCTCGCGCCGCAGGCCGTCGTACCAGGCCTGCGTCGCGGCGACGTCGACCGCGTGCGTCTCGTGGGCGCGCTTGCGGGCGCGCAGCACGAGGTCGCCCGCACGTTCGGTGCGGATGCGTTCGTAGCGCTTCAGCGAGTCCTCGACGCCGAGCGTCGTGGTGGCGAACACGATGCCGAGGGCGAAGCTGTCTTCGAGGGCCGAGCACGCGCCCTGCCCGATGTCGGGCGCGGTGTTGTGCGCCGCGTCGCCGAGGATCGCCACACGCCCCCGCACCCAGGTGTCGAAGGGGTCGATGTCCCAGATCTCGACACGGTTGAGCGAGGTCGCCGGGTCGATGGCATCCAGCAGCGCGCGCACCCCGGGGGCGCCCCACGAGCCGAAGGCGGTCTCGAGGGCCGCCATGCCGTCTTCGACGACCCCCGAGGGGCCGGGCACGTCGACGAAGAAGTAGAAGCGGTCGTCGGCGACCGGCATCACGGCGCACCGCTTGCCGTCGCCGACATAGGTGGTCCACTGGGTCGCCGGCCCGATGCGCTCGTCGACGGCGACGAGGCCGTTGAAGTTCACGTAGCCCGAGTACGCGCGCTCGGGGCGGATGCCGGTCGGCTCGGTGACGTAGTCGCGCACGAGCGAGCGCGCGCCGTCGGCCCCGATGAGCATGTCGGCGGTGTCGGTGGACCCATCGGCGAACGTCGCCGTGACCGTCTCTCCGTCGTCCGCGACCTCGACGAGCTGCCGCCCGAGGTGGATGTCGCCGGTGCCGACGGCATCCATCAGCAGGGCCTGCAGGTCGGCGCGCGCGACCGGGTAGGGCCGCTGCCCCGTCTGCGAGGTGACGGATGCCAGGCTGAAGCGGCACATCTCGTCGCCGGTGTGCCCGTCGTAGTAGGCCATGTCGTCCATGCGGCCGCCGAGGGCGGCGACCTGGGGCCCGAGCCCGAGCCAGTTGAGCACCTTGACGCCGTTCGACCACAGCGACAACGCCGCGCCGACCGGCTTGTTCTCGCGCATGCGGTCGTAGACGACGACCTCGTGGCCGAGCTTCTGCAGGGCGAGCGCGGCGGAGGTGCCGCCGACGCCCGCGCCGATGACGATGACCTTCATGGGCGTTCTCCTCAGCTGCCGCGGTAGGTCGAGTAGGCGAAGGGGCTCAGCAGCAGCGGCACGTGCAGGTGGGCCTCGCCCGAGACGGTGAACGCGACCGTCACGACGGGGTGGAACGACGGGGTGCCCTTCGCCCCGAAGTACGCGCCGGTGCCGAACGTCAGCGTGTAGTCGCCGTCGTCGAGCCGGTCGGGGCCGAGGGCGAGACGCCCGTCGGCGTCGGTGGCCGCCTCGGCGATCGTCTCGCCGCCGAGGCGGGCCAGGGCGACGCTGACGCCGGGCGCGGGCGTGCCGGCCGTGGCGTCGAGGATGTGGGTGGTGAGGTGGGTCATTCGGCGGCCTCCGGTTCGGCGGGAGCATCGTCGGCGAAGGCGGTGCGCAGGCGCAGGAGGGCGATCTCGGCGAGCTGGCCGGTGGCCTCGATGGTCTCGGCGTCGGGGTCGTTGTGCAGCCGGCGCTCCAGCGCGGCGCGGATCTCGCCCGGAGTGCGTCCGGCCGCGCGGATGAGGAAGACCCGGCCGAACCGTTCCTCGTAGGCGGCGTTGCCCGCGGCGATCGCGGCGACGTCGTCATCGGCGGCGGTGCTCATCGCCCCCTGCTCGCGACGCGAGGCCGCGGCCTCTGCGCTCTCGCCCGACACTTTCGCTCCGATGCGGGGGTGCGCGTGCAGGGCGGCCTCGAGGTCGGCGGGCGACCAGGCGGAGGCGAGGTCGCCGGCGTAGGCGGCGAGGGCGTCGACATCTTTGTAGGGGCGCGCGTCGACGAGGGCGTCGACCCAGCCCGGGATGTCGGCCCACACGCGGACGACGGCCGCGGCGTCGGCAGGGTCGGCCGCGTTGAAGTGGTGCAGGTGCATGCCTGCCACGCTAGGCCGCGCGCGTTACGGGGCTGTGGCGGGATGTGTCCGCAATGTTGCTGTGGGGAACATTCCGGGCCGCGGCGTGCCCGGGCGAGGCCCGGCGGGGAACGCCGCGGTCGACGGGGGCGGGCCGCACGGCTCCGGCGATTCGGCGGTGCGTGCGCCCCGGGGCGGCGGGCGGCCCCGGGGCCTCCTGAGCTGTGCGGGTGCCGCCGAGGCCGGTCGAGCGGCGCTGGGTCCGTGTGCGGGCCGGACCGGGGTCGCGGGTGCGACCGCGCTCAGCCGTGCACGATCAGCCAGTGGGCCACGGCGTCGGCGTCGCTGGTGTTGTGCAGGCGGTGGGGGACCGAGCAGGGGTAGCTGATGGCATCCCCCGCCCGCAGGATGACGCGCTCGGCCTCGAAGTCGATGGTCAGCTCGCCCGAAACGACGGTGCCGACCTCGTAGCCCTCGTGGTGGAACAGGCCGTCGGCGCCGTGGGCGGCGGCCCCCGGCGGGTAGATCGACTCGAAGTAGTCGACGCCCGGCGACGAGCCGGGGGTGAGGCGGCGGAACGACACCCCGCTGTCGAGCACGATGTCGGGCGACTGCCCGGCGCGCTGCAGCGTGAAGCCCGAGGGGCCCACGGGTTCGACGGGGCGGTCGGAGGCCGGGTCGAAGGCCGCGACGAGCGGCACGCCGATGGCGTCGGTGATGGCGATGAGACGCGAGACGCTCGGCTGCATCACTCCGCGCTCGATCTGCGAGACGGCGCTGGGCGAGATGCCGAGGGTGTGCGCGAGGGCCCGCGCCGAGATGCCGCGGGCCTGCCGCAGCTCGCGGATACGCACACCGACCGATGTCGTCGCATCGGCGGTGTCGGTGGATGCCGGGGCGCCGGTGCCGAGCCCGGTCGCGCCCGCGTCGGCGTCGGCGAGGGGCGGCTGGGGCATGCCCCGAGTCTAGGAGTGTCCCGCATGTGAAGAACCGACTTCACATGCTCGTTACAAACGCGAAATCCCCGCGGTCATGTGAACCCATAACTTCACATCAGGCACCATTCCGGCCGCGGACTCCACGTCGTGGCATCCACCGTCCCGAGAGGAATGACATGACATCGACCCCGCTCACCGGCCCCCACGATCTCGTGGAGGCCGCCGGCCACCCCCACGGGGGCGGCAACATGAAGCCCCACTACGACGAGCGTCTCGCCAACGAAGACCTCGCGCCGCTGCGCAAGCAGAAGTGGTCTTCGTACAACATCTTCGCCTTCTGGATGAGCGACGTGCACTCCGTCGGCGGGTACGTCACCGCCGGCTCGCTGTTCGCGCTCGGCCTGCAGTCGTGGCAGGTGCTCGTGGCGCTCATCGCCGGCATCGTCATCGTGCAGGTGTTCGCGAACATGGTCGCCAAGCCCAGCCAGAAGACCGGTGTGCCCTACCCCGTCATCAACCGCGTGGTCTTCGGCATCCGGGGCGCGAACATCCCCGCCATCATCCGCGGCCTCATCGCCATCGCCTGGTACGGCGTGCAGACGTTCCTCGCGGCCGAGTCGCTGAACATCATCTTCCTCAAGTTCGTCCCCGGCTCGGCGGCGCTGCTCGACGTCTCGTTCGTCGGCCTGTCGGCGCTCGGCTGGATCTCGTACGGCATCCTGTGGGTCGCGCAGTTCCTGCTGTTCTGGAACGGCATGGAGGTCATCCGCCGCTTCATCGACTGGGCGGGCCCGGCGGTCTACGTCGTCATGATCGTGCTCGCCGTGTACCTCGTGTCGCAGGCCGGCATCCAGAACATCTCGTTCACGCTGTCGACGACGCACCTCGACTTCTGGGCGTCGATCCCTGTGATGTTCGGGGCCATCGCGCTGGTGGTGTCGTACTTCTCGGGCCCGATGCTGAACTTCGGCGACTTCGCCCGCTACGGCAAGAGCTTCCAGGCGGTCAAGCGCGGCAACTTCTGGGGTCTGCCGATCAACTTCGTGTTCTTCTCGCTGCTGACGGTCATCACCGCCTCGGCCACGGTGCCGGTCTTCGGCTCGCTCATCACCGACCCGATCAAGACGGTCGAGCAGATCGACACGCCCTTCGCGATACTGCTCGGCGGCCTCACCTTCGTCACCGCCACGGTCGGCATCAACATCGTCGCGAACTTCATCTCGCCCGCGTTCGACTTCTCGAACGTCGCGCCCAAGAAGATCTCGTGGCGCGCGGGCGGCATGATCGCAGCCGTCGGCTCGACGTTCCTCATGCCCTGGAACTGGTACTCCAACAGTGACGCGATCCACTACTCGCTCGGCGTGCTGGGCGCGCTGATCGGCCCGCTGTTCGGCATCCTGATCGCCGGCTACTACATCGCCGCCCGCCAGCGCGTGAAGGTCGACGCGATGTTCACGATGGATGCCCAGGGCCCCTACTGGTACCGCAACGGCTTCAACCCCAACGCGGTCAAGGCGGTCGTCGCGGCCGGCGTCCCGACCGTGGCCATCGCGGTCTTCCCGAAGCTCTTCGCCGATCTGGGCCTGTTCGACGTCTCGGCGGTCAGCGACTACAGCTGGTTCATCGGCTGCGGTCTCGGCTACGTGCTCTTCCTGCTCTTCGAGCGTCTCGACCCCCGCGTCCCCACGTTCGCGGGCGAGACCGAGGGCATCTCGGACGGCACCGTCGACGGCGCCGCCGCGACCACGGCATCCGAGCCCCCCGCGGTCTCGACCGAGGTGCCGGTGCTCGCGCAGACGGCTCCGGATGCCGCGACCTCGGTGCCCGGTGCCGCCGCGGCGCCTGTCCCGGGCTCCGGAGTCTCGGCGCTCGGCGCAGCCGCGGTGCGCGCGCAGACGACTCGGGACGCCGCTGATCCGGAGCCCGGCACAGCATCACCGCTCCGGCGTTCGACTCCGGCCGGCCCGCGCGAGGCGCTCGCGTGAGGATCCTTCTCATCAACCCCAACACCTCCCGGGCGATGACCGCGAAGATCGCGGACGCCGCCCGGGGGGTGGCGGGACCCGACGTCGTCATCGACGCCGTGTGTCCGACGATCGGAGCCGCGGCGATCGAGAGCCACACCGACGAGATCGCCGCGGCGGCGGCGGTGGTCGAGCTGATCGCGGTGGACCGCGACGGCCCCGACCCCGCCGCGGCCTATGTGATCGCGTGCTTCGGCGACCCGGGGCTCGACGCGGCGCGAGAGCTCGTCGATGCGCCGGTCGTCGGCATCGCCGAGGCGGCGATGCACCTGGCATCGGTGTCGGGGCGTCACTTCGGCGTCGTCACGACGCTCAGCCGCACGCTCGGCCGCGCGCGCGACCTGGTCGCCCGCTACGGCATGGAGCGGGCGTGCGTGTCGCTGGGGGCGACGGGCATCCCGGTGCTCGACCTCGAGGACACGGCGTCCGAGTCGGTCGCGACGATCGAGCGGCTCAGCGCCGAGGCCGCGGCGGGCGGGGCCGACGTGATCGTGCTCGGCTGCGCCGGCATGGCCGACCTGTGCGCCGAGCTGACGGCGCGTGTGGGCGTGCCGGTCGTCGACGGGGTCGCGGCGGCGGTGGGCATGGCATCCGGCATGGTGCGGATGGGGCTCGGCACGAGCAAGCGCGACGAGTACGCGACCCCGCCGGTGCGGGGCGGCGCGACGGGGTCGTGCGGTGCCGGCACCCTTCCTCCCCAGCCGTCGACTCTCGAGGTGTTCGCATGAATGTTGATGACGGTTACATCGGCGAAACGCGCAGCGCCTAGCGTGGATGCCATGAGCACACGGATCGCCGCCCGCCGGGTCTTCCTCGACGGAGCCTTCAGCGCCGCCACGGTCGAGATCGACGACGGCGTGATCACCGCCGTGGCCCCGTTCGACGCCGCAGCCGATCGCGTGCTCTCCGACGACCTCGTGCTGCTGCCGGGGCTCGTCGACTCGCACGTGCACCTCGACGAGCCCGGCCGCACCGAGTGGGAGGGTTTCGCCACCGGGACCGCCGCGGCCGCGGCGGGCGGCATCACGACCCTCGTCGACATGCCGCTGAACAGCCTCCCCGTCACGACGACGCCCGCGGCGCTGGATGCCAAGCGCGCCGCCGCCGCCGGAAAGCTCGCCGTCGACGTCGCCTACTGGGGCGGCGCGGTGCCCGACAACCTCGGTGCGCTGCGCGAGCTCGCCGAGGCGGGTGTCGTGGGGTTCAAGTGCTTCCTCTCGCCGAGCGGGATCGACGAGTTCGGCCATCTCGACGCCGAGCAGCTCGAGCGCTGCCTCGCCGAGCTGGCGCAGTTCGACGGGCTGCTGATCGTGCACGCCGAAGACCCCGCCCATCTGCACGCCGACGGTGCGCTGGGACCGGTCTATCGTGACTTCGAGGCGAGCCGCCCTCCGGTGAGCGAACGCGCGGCGATCCAGAGCGTGATCGACGCCGCCCGCCGCACCGGGGCCCGCGCGCACATCGTGCACGTGTCCGACGGACAGGCCCTCGACGACGTGCGCGCGGCCAAGGCCGAGGGCGTGCGACTCACCGTCGAGACCTGCCCGCACTACCTGACGCTCGACGCGGCCGACGTGCCCGACGGCGCGGGGGCCTTCAAGTGCTGCCCGCCCATCCGCGGTGCCGCCAATCGCGACCTGCTGTGGACAGGCGTCGTCGACGGCACCATCGACGCGATCGTCAGCGACCACTCCCCGGCGACGGTCGAGCTCAAGGGCAACCCCGACTTCGGGCTCGCGTGGGGAGGGATCGCCGGCGTGCAGACGGGCCTGTCGTCGGTGCACACCGCGGCGCTCGCCCGCGGTCTTCGGCTCGAAGACCTGCTGCCGCTGCTGACCACCGGGCCCGCGCGCATCGCCGGTCTCGACGGCCTCGGCGTGATCGCGCCGGGAGCCCCCGCGCACCTGACGGTCTTCGCGCCCGACGAGCGGTTCGTCGTCGACGCCGCCGCCCTCGAGTACCGGCATCCGGTGTCGCCGTGGCATGGGCAGACGCTCACCGGTGTCGTCCGCGAGACGTGGCTGCGGGGCGAGCCGGTGTACCGGCGGGGCGAGCCGATCACCCGCCGCGCCGGGCGCGAGCTCGTGCACCAGGCCGCGGCGGTCGAGGCGTGAGCGCCGTGTCCGGCGGTGTGGCCGCCGTCGTTCCGATCCTCCAGCCCGGCACCGGGCCCATCCCCGGCGACCACTACGTGCGGGCCACGCCCGACACCGTCCTGTGGGGCCGGCTGCCGTGCGCGACCGATGCGCCGGTGCTCACGATCGCCTCGGGCGAGAGCGTCACGTTCGACACCGTCAGCCACGAGGGCATCCTCGACGACCAGGGCAAAGACCCCCGCGCGTTCTTCGCGTCGCACGGCGTCCCGGCCGAGCAGGTGCTCGTCGACGCGATCGAGATCGCCGGCGCCGTGTCCCGTGACGCCGCCGCCGACGGGCCGCACGTCGTCGTGGGCCCCGTGCACGTCACGGGCGCCCGGCCCGGCGATCTGCTCAAGATCACCGTCGAGGCGCTCGCGCCGCGGGTGCCGTACGGCGTCATCTCGAACCGGCACGGCAAGGGCGCCCTCGCGGGCGAGCTCCCGCGCGGCGACCACAACGTCAGCGTCTTCTCGGCCGTGTCGGCGCGCGACGGCGTTCTGCACGGCACTCTGCCCGTCGTCGAGGGCGGCGAGCCGGTCGTGGCGTTCCCGCTCGCGCCGTTCCTCGGCACCATGGGCGTCGCCGTCGCGGGCGACGAGCGTCCGCACTCGGTGCCTCCCGGGGCACACGGCGGCAACATCGACATCAACCTCCTCGTCGAGGGCACGTCGATCTTCCTCCCCGTCCAGGTCGAGGGAGCGCTAGCTTACGTCGGCGACCCGCACTTCGCGCAGGGCGACGGTGAGGTCGCGCTCACGGCGCTCGAGGCCTCTCTGCGGGCCACGCTCCGCTTCGAGGTGATCCCGGCCGTCGCCGCGCGCGCCGCTTTCGGCGAGGTCGTCGGCCCGCTCGTCCGCACGCCCGAGTACCTCGTGCCGACCGGCATGGATCCCGATCTCGACGCCGCGATGCGGGCGTGCGTGAGGGCGTCGCTCGAGCTGATCCACGGCCGCTGGGGCGTCGACGAGCATCTCGCCTACGCCTACCTCAGCGCGGCGACCGACTTCGACATCTCGCAGGTGGTCGACATCGTCTCGGGGGTGCACGCCCGCATCCGCGAGGCCGACTTCGCGGCGGTCGACGCGGTCGAGCCGGAGTCCCTGGCATCCGCCCCCCTCTCGTCCGAGCGAGGCGGCGCGTGACCCCCGCGCTCGCCCGGGTCCTGGCCCGCGTCGAGACGCCGTCGCCTGCCGGCGTGGGCGTTCGCGAGCCCGGCAGACGCCGTGACGCCCCCTCGTCGCGCGGTGCATCGTGGACGCCCGCGGTCGCGCGGCCTTCGGAGAGGAGAGACCCGCGATGACGCATGCCACCGACGGCGAGGCCCAGGCTGCCGTCGAGATCCCGGCCGACCTGCGCGCGGCCTTCGACGCGTACGAGCGGGCGATCGTCGCCAACGACCTCGACGCGCTCGACGCGGCGTTCGCGCCCGGCGCCGAGACCCTGCGCGGAGACGCCGCGGGCCTGCTCGTCGGGCACGATGCGATCAGCGGGTTCCGGTCGCTCCGGGGCGGCGTGCCGCCCCGCGAGATCGCCGAGATCCACTACCGTCCCCTCGGCGACGACGTCGCCCTCCTGGTGTCGGTGTCACGGTTCCTCGGCGGCGGGCGCGGACTGCAGACCCAGGTGTGGCAGCGCATCGACGGCGCGTGGCTCATCACCGCGGCCCACGTCACCCCGCGCACGCCCGCCCTCGACCGCACGATCTGGCGCAGCGTCGGCGACCCGTTCCTGCAGGGCGCGTGGGAGGGACCGCTCGCGGGGCTGACCGTCGCCGTGAAAGACCTGTTCGCGATCGCGGGGTTCCGCATCGGCGCGGGCAACCCGACGTTCCTAGACGAGGCACGGCCCGAGAAGTCGACGGCCCCCGCGGTCGCCGACCTGCTGCGGGCCGGCGCGTCCCTGCGCGGCATCGCCCGCACCGACGAGTTCGCCTACTCGATCGCCGGCGACAACGCCCACTACGGCACCCCGCCGAACGGGGCCGTCGTGGGCGCGCTGCCCGGCGGGTCGTCGAGCGGGCCGGCGTCCGCCGTGGCCGCGGGCCACGCCGACATCGGCCTCGCCACCGACACCGCGGGCTCGATCCGCGTGCCCGCCTCGTACCAGGGCCTCTGGGGGCTGCGCACGACCCACGACCTCGTCCCGCGCCAGGGCATGCTGCCGCTCGCGCAGTCGTTCGACACGATCGGCTGGCTCACCCGCGACGGCGAGACCCTCCAGCGCGTCGCCGACTGGTGCCTCAGCTACGACGGCTCCGCCTCGACCGAGAACGTCTACGGCGCGTCGGGCGATGACCTGCCGTGGCGCTTCCTCGTGCCCGAAGAGATCCTCGCGTGCGCCGAGCCGACGACGCGCGAGGCGTTCTCGCGTCTCGTGGCCGCGCTCTCGGCATCCGACGACCCGCCGCCGTTCCGGGCCGTGCACGCGGGCGACCTCGATGCGGCCTTCGCCGCGTTCCGCACCGTGCAGGGCGCCGAGGCCTGGCGCAACGACGGCGAATGGATGCGCGCCCACCTCGGCGCGGTGGGCCCCGCCGTCGCCGAGAGGTTCCGCATCGCCTCGCAGATCACGGCGGCCGACGAGACCGCGGCCCGAGACGACCTCGTCGGCATCGCCGACGCGGTGCGCGACCTCGTCGACGACGCCGTCCTGATCTTCCCGACCGTGCCCGGCCCCGCGCCGTTGCGCACGGCCGACATCGACGCCGTGCGCGCCGCGACCCTGCGCATGACCGCGCCCGCCGCCATCGCCGGCCTCCCGGCGATCTCGGTGCCCCTCCTCACCCTCCCCACACCGGCGGGCCCGGCCCCGGTGGGCGTGTGCCTCGTGTCGCGTGCCGGCACTGACATCGCGCTCGTCCGCCTCGCCCGCCGTCTCGCCGCGCTCGTGGCATCCACCCGCTCTCGCCCCACGGAGACCTCGTGAACAGCACCATCCCCGGCCCCATCGACCCGCCCGCCCGCCTGCTCATGGGCCCCGGCCCGATCTCTGCGTACCCGAGCGTGCTGCGCGCGATGGGGGCTCCGCTCGTCGGGCAGTACGACCCGTTCATGACGGCGACGATGAATGAGACGCAGGAGCTCTACCGGCAGGTGTGGGCGACCGGCAACGACGCCACCCTGCTCATCGACGGAACCTCGCGCGCGGGCATCGAGGCCGCCATCGTCTCGCTCGTGCGCCCGGGCGACCGCGTGCTCGTTCCCGTGTTCGGGCGCTTCGGGCACCTGCTGGCCGAGATCGCCGAGCGCGCGCTCGCCGAGGTGCACACCATCGAGGTGCCGTGGGGCGAGGTGTTCCCGGTCTCGGCGATCCGCGAGGCGATCGCGCGCGTGAAGCCGCATCTCGTCGCGTGCGTGCAGGGCGACACGTCGACCACCATGCTGCAGCCGCTCGACGAGATCGGCGAGATCTGCCGCGCGCACGGCGCGCTGTTCTACACCGATGCGACCGCCTCGCTCGGCGGCAACCCCTTCGAGATGGACGCCTGGGGGCTGGATGCCGCGACCGCGGGCCTGCAGAAGTGCCTCGGCGGCCCCTCGGGCTCGGCGCCGATCAGCCTGTCCGACCGCGCCGTCGAGGTGGTGCGCTCGCGCGCCCGCGTCGAGGCGGGGATCCGGGAGCAGGGCGACGCCTCGGCCGCGGACTTCATCCGCTCGAACTACTTCGACCTGGCGATGATCCTCGACTACTGGGGTCCCCGTCGCCTGAACCACCACACCGAGGCCACCTCGATGCTCTACGGCGCCCGCGAGTGCGCGCGCGTCCTGCTGCTCGAAGGGCGTGACGCGGTGATCGACCGCCACCGGCTGCACGGCGAGGCGATGCTCGCGGGCGTACAGGGCCTGGGGCTCACGGTGTTCGGCGACGTCGCCCACAAGATGACGAACGTCGTCGCCGTCGAGATCCCCGAGGGCGTCGTCGGCGACGCGGTGCGCACCGAGCTGCTGACCGACTTCGGCATCGAGATCGGCACGTCGTTCGGCCCGCTGCACGGCCGCGTCTGGCGCATCGGGACGATGGGCTACAACGCCCGCACCGACGCGGTGCTCACCACCCTCGCGGCGCTCGAGACGGTGCTGCGTCGACACGGCGCCCCGGTGGCGATCGGCGGCGGGGTCGAGGCGGCCCAGGGCGTGTACGCGGGGCGGCCCGCATGACCCCCGTCGACGCCGTCGTACCCGGGGGCGCCGTCGTGCCCGTCACCGCCGTCGGCCGGGTGGCGCCGTGACCGTGACCACCCGCCTGCAGGTCGCGCCGGAGCGCATCGCCTCCGCCGCGCGGCGGGTGATGGGGCGGTGCGAAGAGCTCGCGCGCGTCACCGCCACCCCGGGCAGCATCACGCGCGTCTACCTGTCTCCCGAGCACGCGAGGGTCAATCGCCTCGCCGCCGAGTGGATGCGCGAGCTCGGCATGACCACCCGGCAGGATGCCGCGGGCAACCAGGTCGGGCGCATCGCCCCCGCGGGAGCCCCCGACGCCCCCGCGCTCCTGATGGGATCGCATCTCGACACGGTCCCCGACGCGGGGCGCTTCGACGGGATCATCGGCGTGCTCATGGCGCTCGAGGTCGTGCGGCTCCTGCGCCGCGTCGACGGCGACGGCGTGGCATCCAGTCCGTTCCCGTTCGCCCTCGAGGTGATCGCGTTCTCAGACGAAGAGGGCACCCGGTTCGGCAAGGCGCTGCTCGGCTCGTCGGCCGTGTCGGGTCAGTGGGATCCCTCGTGGTGGGACCTCGCCGACGCCGACGGCATCACCCTGCGCGAGGCGTTCCGCGAGTTCGGCCTCGACCCCGGACGCGTCGGCGAGGCCGCGCGGCGTCCTGACGAGCTGGTGGCCTATCTCGAAGCCCACATCGAGCAGGGGCCCGAGCTCGACCGCCGCGGCCAGGCGCTCGCCGCGGTGTCGTCGATCGCGTCGGCGCGTCGGTTCCAACTCGTGGTCGAGGGCGAGGCCCGGCACGCCGGCGGCACCCCGTACGACATGCGCCGTGACGCCCTGCTCGGAGCGAGCGAGGCAGCCCTCGCGGTCGAGCGCATCTGTCGCGGCGAGCATCACATCATCGGCACCGTCGGTCAGCTCGAGGCCTTTCCCGGGGCGGTCAACGTCGTGCCCGGAGAAGCGCACTTCTCGCTCGACCTGCGCGGCGAGTTCGACGCGACCCGCGACCACACCTGGGACGAGATCGCCCGCGAGCTGGATGCCATCATGGGCCGCCGCGGCCTGCGCTGGCGGGCCCGTGAGGTGCACAGCGCCCCCGCGGTGTTCTGCGCGCCGCTGCTGCAAGACGTCGTGCGCGCCGGCATCGGCGGCGAGGCCCCGACGCTGTTCAGCCGCGCCGGGCACGACGCGATGTCGATCGGCGCGATCACCGACGTGGGCATGCTGTTCCTGCGCAACCCCGACGGCATCAGCCACCACCCCGACGAGGCGGTGTCGGGCGCCGATGTCGCCGTCGGCGTCCGTGCGCTCGCCGAGGCGGTGCTGCACCTCGGGGCCGAGCCGCGCTGAGCCGGTGCCGAGCCGCACGGAGCCGGTCCCGGACCGATCCGGTGCCGCGCCTAGCCAGGGCCGAGCCGCGCCGAGCCGGTGCTGGGCCGTGCTGAGCCAGGGCCGCGCTGAGCCGCGCCGAGCCGGACCGAGCCAGGGCCGGGCCGTGCCGAGCAGGTGCTGGGCCGTGCTGAGCCGGTGCCGAGCCGCACGGAGCCGGTCCCGGACCGAGCCGGTGCCGCGCCGAGCCGGTGCTGGGCCGCGCCGAGCCGGTGCCGAGCCGGTGCTGAGCCAGGGCCGGGCCGTGCCGAGTCCCGCTGCACCGGCCTGGGACGGGGCGCCGTCACGAGACCCGACGCCGCGCTGCAGCGTCAGGTGCCGAGCCGAGTCGACGGCGTGTCCGGTCGACGGGCTCCGGCGGTGGCGCGGCGAAGCGCTGCGAGGCCACCGGTGCCGGACCGGCCTGGTCGTCGACCGCGTCCGCTGGGGCAGAATCGCTGCATGACCGATACCCCCGACATCCTCGAGCTCGTCGCTTTCGCCGCCGAGCCCGGGGGAGGCAACCCGGCGGGCGTCGTGCTCGACGCGACGCGCCTGAGCGCGGCCGACATGCAGGCCATCGCGGCCGAGCTCGGCCACCCCGAGACGGCGTTCGTGGGCGATCGCGAGGGGCACCGCGTCGCCGTGCGGTACTTCTCGCCGGACGACGAGGTGCCGTTCTGCGGGCACGCCACGATCGCGACCGCCGTGGCGCTCGCCGAGGCCGATCGACCCGGGGCGTTCGTCTTCGACACCGCCGCCGGACCGGTCGAGGTGATCGCCGAGCGCGACGGGGAGGGACGCATCACGGCCGGCTTCACGAGCGTCGAGCCCCACGTGATCGACCTCGAGAACGACGTCGCCACGCGTCTGCTGGGGCTTCTCGGACTCACGCGTGACGACCTCGACGAGCGGATGCCGCTGGCCCAGGCGTTCGCCGGAAACCTGCACCCGGTGGTCGCCGTCGCCGCGCGCGAGACGTTCGACGCCTTCTCTTTCGACCCGCCTGTTCTGCGGGCGCTCCTGGACGAGCGCGGATGGACCGGCACGGTCACGGTGGTCCACGTCGACGGGCCGATCGCCGACGGTGCGGTCGTCGAGGCGCGGAACCTCTTCCCCGTCGGCGACATCGTCGAAGACCCCGCGACGGGCTCCGCCGCCGCCGCGCTCGGGACCTACCTGCGCGACCGTGTCGGAGTGCCTGCGCCGTTCGGCTTCACGGTGCGGCAGGGGCGGCACGTCGGCCGCCCGAGCGTTCTGCGGGTCGAGGTGCCGGCATCCGGAGGCATCGTCGTGCGGGGCACGGCGACGCCGCTCTGACCGGGCGTCGGGCAGGGCGATCGCCGCCCGTGGGCGGGATCGCGACCCGAACCCGAACGCAGAGGGATCGCCGGGCCGTCACTCCCCGCCGGCCAGCCTCCACACCCGGTCGCGCGAGAACGGCAGCTCGTACCCGCGGCGCCCGAGCGCCCGCGACACGGCATTGCCGATCGCCGCGCCGACGGGGTTGTACGGCGACTCGCTCATCGACTTCGCGCCGAACGGGCCGAGGCTGTCGTCGGTCTCGGCGAAGTACACCTCGGTGTCGGGCACGTCGGCGAACTGCGGCACGCGGTACGTGCGGAAGACCGGGTTCTGCACCACCCCGTCGTCGAGCATGACCTCTTCGTACAGCGCGCCCCCCAGGGCCTGCGCCGCGCCGCCCTCGATCTGGCCGCGGCACTGCGCCGGGTTGATGACGACGCCCGCGTCGGCCGACTGCACCGACTGCAGCACCTTCACCGTGCCCGTCTCGGGGTCGACGGCCACGCGCACGGCGTGCACGTTGAACGCGAGCGAGCGCAGGTCGCCGAACTCCGCCCCGTCGGCGGTCAGCCCCTGCCCGTCGACGTGCTCCGCCGGTGCGCCCGCGACGATCCGCTCCCACGAGACGACCTCGCCGCCCACCCGCACCCCGGATGCCACGATCCCGGCGTCGTCGGCATCCCCGCCCGCGAGCTCGGCGGCGATGGCGACCATCCGGCGCCGCAGCGCGGTGCAGGCCGCGTGCAGCGCCTTGCCCGCGACCGTCGTGCCCGCCGAGGCGAAGGCGCCCGTGTCGTGGCGCACCGCGTCGGTGTCGGCGGCCCACAGCTCTAGCCGGTCGTGTGGGGCGTCGAGCACGGTCGCGGCGATCTGCCGGTGCACGGTCGAGGTGCCGTTGCCGAACTCGGCCGTGCCGACCCGCAGCAGGTAGGTGCCGTCGGGGCGCAGCGTCGCCGTCGTGTGGGCGATGTGCCCGCGCGGGGCCATGGTCGCGATCATCGCCGCGGCCATGCCCTCGCCGACCGCCCACCCCTCGGGGGCGTCGACGCCGTTGCCGCGGCGCAGGGCGTCCTGCGCCAGATCTAGGCACTGGTCGAGGCCGTAGCTGCCCCAGATCAGGTCTTCTTCGTACTTCTCGTCGTCGTCGGGGTGCAGCGGGTCGCCCTCGCGCACGGCGTTGATGCGACGCAGGTCGAAGGGATCGACGCCCAGCTCGAGAGCGAGGGCGTCCATGGCCGACTCGACGGCGAACACCACCTGCCCCAGGCCGTAGCCCCGGAACGCCCCCGACGGCGGGTTGTTCGTGTACACGGCCTCGGCGTCGATCCACTTCACCGGCACCCGGTACAGCGTCGTCGACTCGGCGCACGAGTGGAACAGCACGCCGATCGCATGGTTGCCGTAGGCGCCGGTGTCGCTCAGCACGTCGATCTTCATCGCCGTCAGCGTGCCGGTGGCATCCGCCCCCAACGACACGCGCACGCGCATCGGATGCCGCAGCGAGGCCCGCACGAACTGGTCGGTGCGCGAGAACTCGTACGCGACCGGCCGGCGGAGCCTCAGCACGGCCAGCGCGGTGAGGTCTTCGGTGAACAGCTCCTGCTTGCCGCCGAAGCCGCCCCCGACGCGCGTGGCGAAGACGCGGACCCGCTCGGGCTCGAGGCCGAACACGTGGGCGAGCTCGTCGCGGGCGAGGAACGGCACCTGCGTCGAGGAGCGGATGACGAGACGCCCGTCGTCGTCGAGCCACCCGACCGAGCCGTGCGTCTCGAGCGCGGCGTGCGTGACGCGTGCCGAGCGCCATTCGCCCGTGACCGTGACGTGGCTGGCGGCCAGCGCCGCGTCGACGTCGCCGCCGTGACCGGTGTGGAACCCCGCCACGACGTTGCGCCCGGCCTCCATCACGCGCTCCTCGGGAGTGCGGTCGGCGTGCAGCAGCGGGGCGCCCGGCGTCCGCGCCTGCTCGGGGTCGAAGACCGCGGGCAGCACGTCGTACGCGATGCGCACCGCCCGGCAGCCGGCATCCGCCGCCTCTGCCGTCTCGCCGACGACGGCGACGACCCGCTGGCCCACGTGGCGCACGACGTCGTCGAGCATCCGCGTGTCGTCGGGATCGTCGGTGCGGTGCTCGTGCCGCCCGGTCGAGTAGCGCACGTCGGGCACGTCGGCGTGGGTGAAGACGGCCACGACCCCGGGGGTGGCCAGCGCCGCGGCGGTGTCGATCGACACCACGCGCGCGTGGGCGTGCGGCGACGTCACGACGCGCAGCACCAGCGGTGGTCCGCCGGGCACCGGCTCGTCGAACGTGAACGGCTCGCGCCCCTGCACGATGCGCCGCGCTGCCTCAGGGACGACCGAGCTGCCGACGCGGCCCGGGGCCGGCGCGGCAGCGGGGGCGCTCGGGTTGGCCCTCGCACCGCACGAGGATGCAGGGCCGGTGGGGCTGCTGTGGTCGTGCGGGGCGCATGCGGCGGCGGGGACGGTCCTGCAGGTCGACGCGGCTTCGGCCCCTCCGGCGGCGCCGGTCCCGGTCACGCCGCAGTCTCCGGCCCTCGTCTCGGCCCCAGCCCCCGTCTCTGCCCCGCCGCAGGACCGCGCCCCGGCGCCGGTCTCGCGCACGGGGCCCAGCACCGATGCGCGGATGGCTTCGCGGAGGGGGCGGTACCCGGTGCAGCGGCACAGGTTGCCCTTCATCCGCCGGTCGAGGTCGGGCAGGTCGTCGACGGTCAGGGTCGACGCGGTGACGCTCATGCCCGGCGAGCAGAACCCGCACTGGAACCCGAACCCCGTCGCGATCGCCTCTTGCACCGGGTGCAGCTCGTCGCCGGGGGCGAGTCCCGCGGCGGTCGTGATCGCGCGCCCCTCGAGGCGCATGGCGGGCACGATGCACGAGTGCGTCGGCTCGCCGTCGATGAGCACCGAGCACGCGCCGCAGTCGCCCGCGTCGCAGCCCTTCTTCACCTCGACGTGCCCGGTCTCGCGCAGCAGCGTGCGGGCGCACTGGCCCGGCCGCGGCTCGGCGTCGACCGGAGAGCCGTTGACCTCGAACCTCACGCGACGGCCTCCCGCCGATCGTCTCCGGATGCCGTGCCCCCGCGCCCCCGCAACGCCCGGGCGCCGCGGCGGCTCGCTGCGGCGCTCATGCCGCGCCCTCGTGCGCCGGGCGGGCGAGCTCGGCGCGCAGGCGCTCGGCGAGCACGACGCTGACGCCGCGGCGCCAGTCGGCGCTCCCGAGCGGATCGGTGTAGAAGTCGTCCGCCGATGCCACGGCGTCGCGCAGTTCTCCCGCTCCGGGCACGCGCGCGAACCGCAGCACGCGCGGCCGCCGCACGGCCGCGGTCACGACGAACACGGCCGTGCCGTCGGGGTCGACCCGGGCGGTCACGACCGCGCCGGAGCGCCCCAGCTCGGCGAGCGCGATCTTCTGCAGCCCCACCCGCGCCCGCAGCGCCGTCAGCGGCACGTCGAGTGCCCGCACCACCTCGCCGGGGGCGAGCGACGTCGCGGCGTTGTCGATCACGAGCTCGGCCACGGCGATCCACCGCTCGCCGCCGTCGGGCGTCCACACCAGGGCAGTGGCATCCAGAGTCGACAGCAGGGCGATCATCGCCCCCGCCGCGAAGGCCTGACAGACGTTGCCGCCGACGGTGGCGGTGTTCCAGATCTTGAACGACGCCAGCAGGGCGTCGGCGGCCGGGCGGGCGAGCGCGAGCGAGGTCCACTCCGCCGGAGCCTCGCGCTCGGCCCACGCCAGCAGCCGGGCGATCGTGCACGTCGCCCCGATCCGCAGCACCGTGTCGGTGATCTCGATGTCGGGCCACCCGAGGGTCGTCAGGTCGACGAAACCGGTGGTGCGGGGCTGCGGCTCGCTCATGAGCCACGTGCCGCCCGCCATCACGACCTCGCCGGGGGCGAGCGCGAGGTCGCTGCGGGTCCGCGCGGGGCGGAACGAGGTGACGGTGGTGATGTCCACGTCTCAGCCCGCCAGGATCTCGCCCGACCACACGCCGTCGCGCAGCGTGTAGTGCTGCCGGACGCTCTGGCCCTCGGGGTCGCCGCGCCAGAACGTCAGCGTGCGCGGCCGCAGGCGGAACCCCGCCCAGCGCGTCGGGGGCTCGAGCGCGGGGTGCGTCCGGTCGAACTCGGCCCACAGCGCGTGCCGTTCGTCGACGGGACGGGCCGCGTTCTCTGCGGTGTTCAGCCACGCCAAGAGCTGCAGGTAGCGCGAGCGCTGCGCGTACACCGCGGCCGCTTCGTCATCGGCCACCCGCTCCACGCTTCCGCGTACGACGAGCTGGCGGCCGATGGCGGGCCAGGCCACCGACAGGGCGGCGACCGGGTGGGCGGCGATCTCGGCGACCTTGGCGCTGGCCGAGTCGGTGTGGAAGTACAGGCCGCTGGCATCCCGGTCGCTCACGAGCACGTGCCGCAGCGACGGGATGCCGTCGAGCCCGATGGTCGAGAGGGCGGCGAGGGGACGCAGCTCGTCGTCGTGTGCGGGGAGCCACCGCACCATCAGCGCCAGGGGGTCGTCGACGAGCGGGTCGGTCTCGTCGACGTCGGAGCCGAACGTGGTGCCGGCCGTGATCATGGCCACCTCCGGGAAGTGCTGCGGGTATCGCCGAGCGTAGGCAAGTCGCGTTTCGGCGATGTTGCCGACATGAACATCCGGCGAAACACTCGCTCCGTACACTCCCGCCATGACCGTCCTGCCGCTCATCGACGCCTGTCCGAAGAACATGGAGTACGGGCCGTGCGGCGGCGTCGGCTTCGACGGCTCGTGCGAGATCGACGCCACCCACCGGTGCGCGTTCCTGCACCGTCCGACGGTGCCCTGGACCGGCGTCGACCGCGCCGAGATCCCGGCCGCCGCCGTGCGGACCGACGCGGCGCAGCGGACGCTCGACGCCCTCGGCGCGCGCCCGTGGGTCGTCGCCGACCTGCCGGCGCGAGCCCTGAGCGTGGCCTCGCTCGACGCCTGTGCCGCGGTGCTGGCCGGAGAGGTGGATGCCGTGCTCGCCGGCGACGCGGGGAGCGCCCGGGTGCAGTTCCCACCCGCCTACCGCGCGCGGCTGCTGCACGAGCGCGGTCTGCGGGTGTGGACGGGGCTGAACATGCGGGATCGCAACCGCGTCGCGATCGAGGGGGAGCTGGCGGCGCTGGCCGTGGAGGGTGTCGCCGGGGTGCACTGTGTCACCGGAGACCACACCCGTACGGGGCACCGGCCCGACGCCGTGCCCGTGTTCGACCTCGACTCGACCGAGGCGGCGGCGCTGGCCCGGGCCGCGGGTCACGTCGTGTCGGTCGCGGCCTCTCCCGCCGCGCCGCCCGTCGAGCGCCGGGCCGCGCGGCTGCGCGAGAAGCTGCGGGCCGGGGCCGACGTGTGCTTCGTCAACCACGCCGGGGGAGCGGTGCCGGTGCGGCGCTTCATCGCCGAGGTCGGGCTCGACGCGCACTACATCCCGTGCGTGCCGGTGGTCGTGGATGCCGCCTCGGCCGACCTGTTGGAGTCGTTCACCACGCTGGTGCTGCCCGAGGGGTTCCTGCGTCGCGTCCGCGAGGCCCGCGACCCGCGGGCCGAGGGGATCGCGCTGGCGGTGGCGCTCGCCGAAGAGATGCTGGCGCTGCCGGGCGTGGTCGGAGTGAACCTGTCCGGCGGCCGTGAGGGCGGCGAGGAGGCGTACGCCGAGGCGTTGGCCGAAGTGGCGCGCCGGCTGCGGTGACGGCGGGCGGGCGCGGTGGCGCGATTCGGGGGAGCGGGTGTGCACGACTCCCGCAGGCGCGCCGCCGGTCCGGTCAGTGCTGGTGGGTGGGGCGGGCGTCGTCGGCGAGCTTGAACGCCAGGCGTCCGTGCGCGTACCCGCCGCCCGCGCGGATGGCGGTCGCGACCCACGCCGCCTCGGCGAGCTCGGCCTCGGTGGCGCCCGCCCTCACGGCGTTCTGCGAGTGGGCGTCGATGCAGTAGACGCACTGGGTCGTGATGCCCACCGCCAGGGCGATGAGCTCGCGATACTTCAGCGGGATCTCACGCCCCTCGGTGGCGAACACGGCCTGGTCGAACGCGGCGAACGCGGCGAGGATGTCGGGCGTCTCGGACTTGTAGACGCGGGTGTAGGTCTTGTCGACGGTGCGGTCGAAGTATTCGGACATGCTCTCTCCCGGTCGGTGGATGGCGGCGCGTCCCACGGTAATCATGGCCGCAGCACCGGGCCGGGCCGTGGGTCACGCGGGGTCATACGCCGGGGTGGGCCGCTCCGGCCGCGCCTGACTCCGGTCGTCGAACCGCATCAGGGCGCGCGACGTCGCGGGTCGCCCCGGCCGCGCGCCTGACTCCGGAGTAACGGCGCGTCCCGTGGCACCGGCCCACGAGAACCCGTCCGATCGCGCACGTCTGCCGGAGCGCGGCACACGGATGCCGGGCTCAGTGCATGACCATCCCGCCGGTGACGTTGATCGCCTGCCCGGTCAGGTAGCCTCCGGCCGCGGACGCGAGGAAGTGGGTCACCCCGGCGACGTCCTCCGGGATGCCGAGCCGTCCCAGCGGCGACTTCGCGCTCCACGCGGCCACGTCGCTCTCCGACCGCGTGTCGGCGCCCATCTCGGTGAGCACGTAGCCCGGGCACACCGCGTTGACGGTGACCCCGTGGCATCCCCACTCCTGGGCGCCGGCGCGCGTCAGGGCGACGACGGCCGCCTTCGACGCGGCGTAGTGGCCCTCGCCGCCGCCGCCGAGCTTGGCCGCCATGCTCGCGATGTTCACGATCGATCCGCCGTGCGCCTCGAGCATCACGGGGGCGACGGCCTGCATCGTCACGAGCGTGGCGCGGGCGTTGATGTCGAGCACGCGATCCCAGTCGTCGATCGTGATGTCGAGCAGCGACGCGTGCTGAAAGACGCCGGCGCAGTTGACGAGCACGTCGACTCCGCCGAGCGCCGCGACCGCCTCGTCGACCGCGCGGCGCGTGTCGGCCGGATCGCGCAGGTCGACCGCGACGAACGCGGATGCCGCCCCCTCGGCCGGCGCGCGACGATCGAGCACCGCGACACGGGCGCCGTCGTCGGCGAACCGGGCGACGATGGCGGCGCCGATACCGCCGGACCCACCCGTGACGATCACGCGCTGAGACATGGGACTCCCTCCGTGAGAACCGCGATGCCCTCGGCGTCACCGTACGGGGCGAGACGAACACGCCCGCGACGACGCTGTTTCGGCCGGGTAACGCGCGCCCGCGCCCGCGCACAGACGGCGCGGCGCGTCGTCTCGGGCACGGATCGGCGTTCATCGCGCGTGCCCCGACGAGCCCGGTGCCGCGAGCGCCGCCCACACCGCCGCCGCGTCGACCTCGAGGCGCGCGTCGGTCCCGCGGGTCTGCCACGCGTCGCGGTCGAACACGTAGGCCGCCTCGACGTCGAGCACGTAGAGACGTCTGCTCGGCACGGCGAGCATCGCGGCGATCTCGTCGTCGAGCGCGGGGCCGGCGACGGCGTCGCGCGGCAGCCGGGCGGCGAGCACCTCGCGGACCGCCGGCTCGGTGGCCTCGGTCTGCCGCGCCCGGAAGGCCAGCTGCACGCCGTCGGCGTCGACGATCGCCGCCGACGAGTCGTACACGACCCCCGATGCCCGTCCCGCCGTCGCGATCGCCCGCGCGTGCCGTGAGCCGAGGTCGGACTCGACGTACAGGCCCCGGGGGATCAGCCGGTACTGCGCCGCGGCGGTCCAGGGGCCGTCGGCGTCGGCGGTGCCGATCACGACGAAGCGCTGCGCGGCGAGGATCGCCGTCGCGCGCTGCTCGGGGGACGGCATACCGCTCATCGTCCGCCCCGTGCACGACGCCGGTGTTTCCGCGCCGTAACGCTTGTCCGCTCCGGTCGGCGACGCGTGCCCCACCGCTCTACGCTCGCAAGCACCCGCCTCCGCCGCGCGCATCGTGACGCCCCGTCCGACGAGGCCGGCCCCGCACTCGACCCGCAGGAGATCCCGTGACCGTGCACCCCGCCATCACCGACCCCGACGTGCGGGCGCACCTCGCGCGTCTGGCCGAGCGGGCCGGCACGATCCCCTCGTCGGCGACGGATGCCACCGGCGACGACGCCGCGCGCATCGCCGAGCTGCGGGCCAACCCGTCGTGGATGCGTCTGCCCGACGACGCGGTGATCGAGTCGATCGACACCGCCGTCGGCGACCTCGCGCTGCGGCTCTACCGCCCCCGGGCCGGACACCGGGGCACCCTCGTCTTCGCCCATGGCGGCGGGTGGGTCGCGGGCGACCTCGACAACAACGATGCCCTGTGCCGCGCGCTCGCCGCCGCGACGGGGACGCAGGTGCTCAGCGTCGACTACCGGCTCGCTCCGGAGCATCCCTTTCCCGCGGCGCTCGACGACCTCGACCGTGCGTTGCGGTTCGCGGCCGACGGGGCGGGCGGACTCGTCGACCCCACCCTGCTCGGCGTCGCCGGGCACAGCGCGGGCGGAAACCTCGCTGCCGCGCTCGCGGGGCGCTCGCGCGAGGGCCGGGCCCCCGGCATCCGGTGCCAGGTGCTTCTGTGCCCGGTGCTCGACGCCCCCGATCCGGACCGGCCGAGCTACCGAGCCCACACCGAGAACCTGCCGCTCACCGCGCGTGGCATGCAGTGGTACTGGGGGCTGTACGTGCGGGATGCCGCGGCCCCGGTGCCCGTCGAGGCCGCGCCGCTGCGCGCGCCCGATCTCGCCGGGTCGGCCCCGGCCGTGATCGTCGCGGCGGCCGTCGACCCCCTGTCGGACGAGGCCGAGCAGTACGCCGGGCGGTTGGCGGCATCCGGGGTTCCCGTCGAGTTCGTGCGCCGCGCGGGCGTGCCGCATCTGTTCCTGGTGTTCCCCTCGACGCCCGCCCGTGACGAGGTGCTCGCGCAGATCGCCCCGGCGGTGCGGGCCGCGTTCGCCTGAGGCGGGGCCGTCGCCCCGCCGCGCCCCCGGCGCCGTGCGGCGTCGCAGACACTCAACCTCGTCGCCGCTCGTCTGGAACATCACCGAAACACGCGATTGTTACTGTCATCAACATGTCGCTTCTGGTCATCAACGCCCGTCTGATCACCGTCCCCGCCGGTACCGACGACCCCGGCTACATCGAGCGCGGGTACATGCTCGTGCGCGACGGTCGCATCGCCGCGATCGGCGCCGGCGACCCCGACCCCGGCCTGACCGCCGACGAGACGCTCGACGTCGACGGCAAGTTCGTCGCCCCCGGGTTCGTCTCGTCGCACAGCCACCTGTTCACGAGCGGGTCGCGCGGCCTCGGCGTCGACCAGACGCTGTACGGCTGGTGCACCTCGATGTTCAGCGTGCTCAACCACGCCTCGCCCGACCAGATCTACTGGGCGACCCTGCACGGCTCGCTCGACTTCCTCGCCAACGGCGTGACCACGGCCTACAACTTCACCGACCCGCTGCTGCCGTGGGAGCCGATGGTCGACGGCAAGCGCGCCGACGGCGGCGGCATCCTGCGCGATCACGCGTGGCACACGCGTCAGAGCGACGGATGCCTCGACGCCGGGCTGCGCTTCGTCGACTCGATCGCGCTCGACGCCACCGTCGGCACCGACGACGAGATCTTCGCGCGGTTCGAGGCCTCGTTCGAGCACGTGCGCGCCATGGATCCCGACATCGCCCTCGGCGCCTCGATCATGGGGCAGGTGCAGTGGTCGACGCGGCCCGACGCCGCCGAGATCGAGGTCGCCGTGATGGACCGCTTCGGCGTCACCAACCAGGCCCACTTCCTCGAGACGTACGAGGCGATCGAGCACCAGCAGACCAAGTTCCAGCTGTACAAGAACGCCGGGGCGCTGCGCCCGGGCATGATGTTCGGCCACTTCATCCAGACGACGCCCGAGATCATCGCGGATGCCGCCGCCGGCGGCGCCAGCATGTCGTGGCAGCCCGCGTCGAACGGGCGTCTGGCGTCGGGCATCGCCCACGTTCCCGAGATGCTCGATCAGGGTATGAAGGTCGGCATGGGCCTCGACGACCAGGCCTGCACCGACGTCGCCGACCCGTGGCAGAACATGCGCATGGGCATGTTCATGCAGCGGGCCCGCACGCACGACCCGCTGTCGATGATGCCCGAGCGTGTCCTGCGCCTGCACACCCTCGGCGGCGCCGAGATCATGGGCGTCGACGACCGCGTCGGCAGCCTCGAGGTGGGAAAGTTCGCCGACTTCGTGGTCGTCGACCCGAAGCTGCCCGACGTGGGCCCCCTGTGGAACCCCGTGCGCAGCTACGTGCTGGCGTGCGGGCTGCGCAACCTGCAGCGGGTCTACGTGGGCGGAGAGCTCGTCAACGAGAACGGCGTCTCGACCAACCCGCTCGCCGTCGAGGCCTCGCGCGTGCTGCACGAGGAGCTGCCCGCGCTGGCCGAGGAGTTCGGCATCATTCGCTGACGCGGGGCCCTGTCGCCCCTCGCTCGCTCATATCTCGGTCGCAGATCGCGATCGCGATGTCGGCGCCTATCGGTCGCGCGGTGAGAGCGGCGTCACGTCCACAGACGCGTCGCGGCCGTCTCGGCGGCGCGCAACGCGGCGCCCGCACGTGTGGCTCCCTCGGCCGCGAGGGCGAGGCCCCTGCGCATTCGCGTCATGCTGTCTGTCCATTGCCGTTGTGCCCGGTCGTACGCCGCGCGGGCCTCGCCGCTCCATTCGGCACGTCCTGTCGAGACGGCGGTCTCGAGTTCGTCGAGGTGGCTCTGGATGCGACCCGTCGCGGTGCGGAGAGCGTCGAGGAACGCGTCGTGTCGATCGCCGTCGAAGCGGACGGTCATGACGTCGGCGGGGGCCAGGTGAGGTCGTACCAGCGGAGGTGGTACCGGTCGGGAACCTCGCCCGTCTCGTAGTAGTGGAAGAAGATGTCGGTCGCTTCATCGAGGGCGAACACCTCGTCGGGGTAGACCGTCGCGCTACGGGTGCCCGCGAAGAAGGGGATCTCGACCGTGGGCGGACCCGAGTGGTCGCCACCGCGGCCGACGATGTAGTGGCGATCTTCTCCGTCGTCGTCGAGCTTGTGCCATTCGATCGTCATCGCGTCGCTGGTGCCGGCGCACTGGAGGAAGATCGGACTGCCCTCATGCACGGCGTCGACAAAATCCACTCCTTCTGCCAACGGAGTCAGGATGAATGTGGATTTTTTGCCGGAGCGGAGGAGTTGGAGAAGATGGACGATTTGATCGCGGGGCCCGCGGAACTTGGACTTGAATTCCATCGATCCGCCGTCCATCGTATAGTAAAAACGATTCATTATCACGGGACCACCTCAGCTCGACGTCTATTATCTTAATGCGTTGCCCATTGAGTACGGCCGTAGCGGGCGAACTGGGGCTTATCGAACTATCGAAATCGCGTTGGTTCCCCTCATTGCGGAGATATTTGGCGTACCCGCTACCGCTCTTCACCTCGACCGCCGTATACGTGCCGTCGGGATTCTTGTAAAATCCGTCGAAGTACCGTTGCTGATTCGATCCTTCGATAGAAGAGAGTGCCTTCTTTCTCTCGATCGGTGCACCGATCTGCTCCTCGACCTCATCCAGCCCGACTTTCTCCTTGTCGACCCACGGCTTGGACTCCTGTCCGGGTGCGAAGTGGCCGTAGTCGTCTCGTCCGTCGCCGCGATCGACGCCGCGCTGCTTCTCGATCAGCATGACACCCGCGCCGCCGAGCGCGTCGGCGGCGATCTTCGACGCGCCCGCTCCCGCCAGTGCGGCACCGGCGCCGGCGGCAGCGACACCCCCGGCGACCGCGGGCACGCCGGCGGCGGCACCGACGCCGGTGGCCGACAGCCCGCCTCCACCGAGCGCGAGGCCCCCGCCACCGAGCATCATCGCGCCCCCGCCGAGCAGCGCCAGCAGGGCGTCGGGGTTCCGCAGCATCGCGTTGCCGACCGAGGCGGTGTCGTTCACGATGTCGACGAGGTTGTCCCACTGCAACAGCGCCACGGCTTCCGCTGACACGAGAGCCGCCGAGCCGATGTCGCTCCACGACACGGCGCGCGGCGGCTCGAGCGCCCGCAGCGACGATGCGGCGGTGTCGCCGGCATCCTGCACCTCGGAGCGCGCGTACGCCAGCAGGCTCTGCGCCTCGCTGCGCGCGGATGCGCCCTCGTCGACGTACAGGGGAACGACACCGGTGGCACCCGCCCGTCGTTCGGCGGCGCGGTAGCGCTCGATTCCCGCGGCGGTGCGTTCCATCGCGGTCTGCCAGATCGCGACCGCGTCGCCGGCTTTCTGCTGGGCCCACCCGAGCGTGGTGGCGTACGTGTCGAGCGCGTCGGCGCAGGCCGAGAGCAGGTGCTCGGTCTGCTCCCACCCGGCTGCGACGGTCTCGCAGCGCGCGGCGAAGGCGTCGGCGGCGTCGCCGAGCCAGCCCTCGGGGGCGGAGACGGCGCGGACGCGCGCCGCGACGTCGGTCGCGGCCCGTGCGCGTTCACGCCACGCGTCGACCACCGCGAACAGTGCGTCGACCGCGCCGGGAACCAACGCGACCGGGTCGGTGGTCTCTCCCAGCTCGGCCATCAGAACGCCTCGTTCGGAGAGAAGCCGCGGTCGACCGTCTCGTACAGGTCGGCACCGCTGCGCAGCCGTGTCGCGAGCTGGTGCAGATCATCGATGCCACGCGTCCACGCATCACCGGCCGCGACATCGATCTCGGACAGTGCGGATGCCATGGCGGCATGGCCGGCATCCGTCGGACACTCCACGGTGAGACCGCCCGCGTCCGCACCGACCCCCTCGACCTTCGCCGCCACCGCACGCAACGCCTCGGGGTCTCCCGCGAACTGAGCCATGTCCCACCTCCGTGCCACGAGAATACGACGGCACCCGTAACTGTGCAAATGTATACATGTCACTATCGCTCGGCGAGGGCGTGCCCCTGGCGATCGCTGTCCATCCCGGCGGTCGCGGGTCATCTGCATGATCCGTGGGGCCGGTGAGGTCTCCTGCGCCGAGCGATGCGGTGCACGGGCTGCCGATCATGCATCCTGGTGGCGTCCGGGGCATGAGAACCGCCCCCCCCGTCGGATACGGCCCCTTCTGCCGGAGGTGTGCGCGAGCCGGCCGCGGCGCGGCGCCGCGGGCCGGCGACCGAGGCACCAGCGCCCGCTGTCGTCACGCCGGCGCCGAGGGTCCCGCGCGCGTCACGCCGGCGCTGCGGCGGCCATGCCCGCGGCGCCGAAACTGTCGGTCGCGGCGGAGACCAGCAGGATGATGCCCAGCGACAGCGTCGCTCGCGGGAAACGCGCGAGGATCCCCGCCGCGACGAACCAGCGCGCGCCGGGCAGGCGAAGCACCTGCCCGTACGCCCGGATGCCCTGGGAGGTCTCGGCCGCGGCGCTCACGAGCCCGCACCCCCGTATGCACAACTCCTGCAGATGCGTCGGCTGGGCCACTGCCCAGGGTCGACCGGACCTCGGCGCGGGAGTTGTGCCGGGAGGGCCTGACGCCCCGGCCGTGCGGTGCCGCGACTCGCACAACTCCTGCAGATACGACGGCCGGGCCACTCCGCTGGCAGAGCAGACGCCCGGCGCAGGAGTTGTGCCCGGAGGGCCCCGCGCTCCGGTCGTGCGGTGCCGCGACTTGCACAGCTCCTGCGGATACGACGGCTGGGCCACTGCTTGGGGGCGGCAGACCCCCGGCGGAGGAGTTGTGACGGCACCGCTGGCCGCGCGTCGCCGGGGACGCCGCGCGGTGCACAACTCCTGCACGCCCCCGCTCGTCGCCGCCCGGACGACGCCGAGTTCTCGATCTGCAGGAGTCGTGCACCCCGCCGCGCTGGGCTCACGCCACGTAGTCGAAGCGGCTGATCTCCTCGAGCGCCTCGACGACGAACGAGACGCTCTGCTCGAACAGCTCGGCGCCGGCCGCGGCGTTCGAGCCGGTCGGGTCGCCGAGCACGCCGGTGGGGCCGAAGTCGTTCGACAGCCACCCGAAGGTCACGGGCTTGGAGTTGAAGCCGATGTGCCGGAACTCCCCGATGTGCGCAGGCACCGTGGCGTGGAATTTCGCGGGGTCGACGAGCTCGGGACGCAGGTGCATGATGATGCTCGTCTCGCCGTACCCGGCGTGGATGCCGGTGCCGTGCTCGTCGGGGGCTCCGTCGGCGCCGTCGAACGAGGGCACCCGCGCGGCGGGCATGAAGAACGTGCGCAGGCCGAACCGTCGCCGCAGTTCGCGGTTGGCGACGTTGAGCAGCGCGACGTTGCCGCCGTGGCCGTTGAGGAACACGAGGGTGCGGGCACGGGTGGTGAGGATCGACCGGCCGATGTCGACGATGGTCTGCAGCATCGTCTCGGGGGTGAGCCACAGCGTTCCCGGCGCCCACGAGTGCTCGTCCGACTTGGTCACCGACAGCGTCGGCAGCTGCCAGACGTCGAGGCCCATCGCGGCGGCGCGCGCGACGGCGGCGGTGGCCGACGCCTCGGCGACGATGGCATCCGTGGCCAGGGGCAGGTGGGGGCCGTGGTGCTCGATGGCGCCGGTGGGGAGCACGAGGATCGAGTCCTCGGTGAGGGCTTCCGCTGCGGCGGGGCCGCTGAGCTCGGCGAGCAGGCGGCTCATCGGATGGCTCCCTTGCGTGCGCCGGTGTACTCGGGGTTGAGCTTGCCGGGGTTGAGCAGGCCGTGCGGGTCGGTGACCGCGGCGAGTTCGGCGGTCTGCTCGACGTTGAAGTCGACGTTCCACTGGTGCGGGTTGTGCACGCCTACCCCGATCGCGTTGAGGTCGGCGATCCCGCGGTACACGTCCTCCTCGCTGACGTAGGGGGCCGCGAGCATGCCGATGGGGTGCTGCTTCGTCGACTCGATGTGCAGCTTCCCCCCGGGGAAGACGGCCTCGACGGCCTCGACGTTCTCGCTCAGCGGCATCCCGGCCACTTCGAGGTGGAACACCTCGTGCGGCTGGCTCTTCTGGTACCACTCGATGGGGTGGTTGTAGCTCAGCATCGACAGGCGGATGCTGGCCTGCGGCCCCTCGCGCACGGCTTCGACGCGGCCGCCGGCGCCCTCGACGATGGCGGTGACCTCGTCGACGATCGACGCGTCGATGATCGCGCGCAGGCTCGACCGGCCCTCGGGGATGGCTTCGTCGGCGGGGAGGGATGCCGAGATCTCGGGGCCGTCGCCCGACACCAGGCGCGGGGCGGGCTCGAGGTTGCCGATGGTCTGCAGCACCGATAGGGTGCCGGCGTAGTCGGGGAAGCTCGCCCAGAGGCCGCGCCAGTCGCGCAGCGGTTCGAGGCGGACGGTCGCGCGGACGATCACGCCCGCCGTGCCGTAGTTGTGCACGTACTTCTGGGCCTCGTCGCCCTCGACGTGGTGGATCTGGGCGCTGCCGTCGGCGTGCACGACGTCGAGGGCGACGACGAAGCCGCGGTCGTTCGAGCCGTGCTCGATCGAGCCGGTGCCGCCGGAGCCGCCGGAGAGGAACCCGCCGATGGTCGACTGCGCGGTCGAGGGATACATCCACAGCGCCTGGCCCGCGGCCCACGCGGCCTGTTCGAGCAGCACCATCGGGGTGCCCGCCTCGGCGGTGACGAAGCCGTCGCCGACCTCGACGATGGCCTTCGCGCGCGTGGTGTCGATGACGAGGCCGCCCTGCATCGGGATGCCCTGGCCGTAGTTGCCGGTGCCCTTGCCGCGCACGGTGACGGGAACGCCGTGGCGCGCGGCCGCGGCGACGGCGGTGGCGATCTGCTCGGCGTCGGCGGCGAACACGACGAGGTCGGCCAGACCGAGGGGGAGCTTCGCCGCGATGATCGGCGACATCGGCGAACCGTCGACGCTGGCGCGTTCGCGCACGCGGGGTTCGGTGCTGACGGCGGCGGGGCCGAGGAGGTCGAGCAGCTCGTCTTCGAGAGAGAGGACGCGGGTCGCGGTGTCGCTCATGGTGGGGTGTGTCTCCGGGTGACGCGAAGGGGTGTGGATGCCAGGGGGACGGGGCCCGGCCGGGTGCGAGGCGCGGGGGGTCTCGACGGGGGCGGTCGGCTTCGGGAGACCGGCCGGGTCGGACACGGGGGCGGCCCGGCCCGCGAGATGCGGGCCGGGCCGGTGGGTCAGAACGAGATGCTCTTGTCGATGAACTCGTTCGTGTACAGGTCGCTGGCCTTCTCACCCGACGCGGGCGGGGTGCCGAGGTCGGTGTAGACCTTGCTGGCCTTGGTGAAGAAGTCCGCGAAGCGGCTGTCGTCGAAGTTGCCGTAGGTCGAGTCGGGGCCGTTGCCGACCAGGCCGAGGTCGATCTGCGTCTTCACCGAGTAGTCGGCGACGCCCTGCGTGTAGGTCCAGCCGGTGTTGTACTCGTCGACCAGCTTCAGGATCAGGTCGTTCGCGGCCTTCGGGTCCTTGTAGTACGCGACGCCGGCCTTCTGCAGCACGGGCACGAGCTTCTCGAGGCACGGCTTGAGCGAGTCGAACTTGTCGGCCTTGACCGACACCGACGACTGGTAGGTCTGCCACCCGGCGTCGTGGATCAGCGCGAACTTCACCGGCTTGCCCCAGGCCGAGACCTCGTTCTGGTACACGTACGGCTCGGCCGACGCGAAGCCCTGCTGCATGTCCTTGCCGCCCGCGGCGACGAAGTTCGACGGGGTGCCGTCGTACGAGCCGTCGAGGATCGAGGCGTTGGCCAGGCCCGCGTTCTTGAGGTACTCGATGTAGGCCGAGCCGTCGAAGTAGCGCCACACGCCCTTGGTCTTCTCGAGCGCCGGCAGCACGTCCTTGATCGTCTGCACGTCGGGGTAGGTGGCCGGGTCCCACATGACCATCGTCGGGCTGATGTCGAGCGGGGCGAAGACGGCCTTGGTCGGGGTCTTGCCCGACAGCTGGATCGCCTCGTCGGTGCTGACGTAGCCGAGGGTGATCTTGTCGTCCTGGTACATCTGCGCCGAGACCGTCTGGAAGCCGATCGCGGGGCCGCCGGCGCGGATCTCGAGGTTCACACCGGTGTACTGGCCGTCCGACATGAGCGGACCGGTGACCGACTTGGTGTTCGCGTCGATCGTGTAGTTGTCCTTGATCATCTCGTAGAGGTGGCCGTGCTCGGCCTCCGGGTTCCAGTCGGTCTGGACGACGACCGTGGCGGGGCAGACGCCCGACAGGTCGACCGAGCCGATGGTGAGGTCGGACGACGCGGTGCTCTGCGTGGCCGCGCTGCCGGCGCACGCGGTGAGCGAGAGGGCGATCGCGAAGGCGCCGGTGACGGCGGTGCCGCGAACGAGGATGGAGCGCTTCATGCTGTTTCGCTTTCTGTGACGGTGGAGCTCTCGGGTGGGGAGTGGTGCGGGCTTCGGGGGGATGCCACGGCCGCGGCGGTGCAGGCCGGCGGGCCGTGGCATCCGGGTCAACGCGTGCTGTCGTACCAGCGGCCGACGGCGACCTTCGAGAGCCAGCCGAAGAAGGCGAAGATCGCCACTCCGAGCAGGCACGCCGCGAGGATGGCGGCGAACAGCTCGGCGCTCTGCAGGCGCGACTGGTAGTTCGAGATGAGCGAGCCGATGCCCGGCTCGCCGCGGCGGAAGAAGTAGTCGCCGACGATCGCGCCGATGACCGCCAGACCCGCCGAGGTGCGCATGCCGACGAAGATCGAGGGCAGCGCCGCGGGGAGGGTGAGCTTGGTCAGCACCGTCCACTTGTTGGCCTTCTGCAGGCGGAACAGCTCGCGCTGCGACTTGTCGACCGACTGCAGGCCGAACAGCGTGTTCGAGACCATCGGGAACAGGGCGATGAGCACGCACACGATCACGCGGGCGGTGAACTCGTAGCCGAACCAGAACCCGACGAGCGGAACGAGCGCGAGGATCGGGATGCACTGGAGCATCACGGCGTAGGCGTACGTGGAGCGCTCGACCCAGCGGGCCAGCGACATCGCGATGGCCCAGCCGATGCCGAGGATCATCGCGATGAAGAGGCCCGTGAGGGCGACACCGGTGGTGCGGAACAGGGCGACCCAGATGTCGGCGCCGACCTGCGGGTCGAAGAAGCCCGAGGTGAACATCTCGTGCGGCATGGGCAGCAGGAAGCCCTTGCCGGTCGCCTCGAGCACAGCGGAGACCCCGTACCAGGCGCCCACGAGCACCACCAGAACGGCGAGCGGCGGGCCGGCGAGCAGCGCGGTGCGGGCGAAACGGCCGCGCGTGCGCTTCGGCGGGGCGGGGGTGGAGGCGACGGGCGTGGATGCCGACGGCTCGGGCGTCTCGGCGACGACCGGCTCTGCGGAGGTGGTGCTCATGAGTGTCCTTCCCGAAGGGCGTGGGAGACCTCGCCGACGAGCTTGGCGTACTCGGCGGTGTAGCGGATCTCGGGGTCGCGGGGCATGTCGAAGGGGATCTCGAAGGTGTCGACGAGATGACCGGGGCGCCCCGACATCACCACGACCTTGGTGGAGAGGTAGATGGCCTCCGAGACGGAGTGCGTGATGAACAGTCCGCCGAACTTCTGCTCGACGAAGATCTTCAGCAGCTCGTCGTTCAGGCGCTCGCGCGTGATCTCGTCGAGCGCGCCGAACGGCTCGTCGAAGAGGAAGAGCTCCGGGTCGAGCGTGAGCGAGCGGGCGAGCGAGGCGCGCATCTTCATGCCGCCCGACATCTGCTTGGGCAGGTGCTTCTCGAAGCCGTTGAGCCCGACGAGGTCGATCGCCCACTGCGCCTTGGGGGCGCGCACGCGCTTGGGCTGCCAGTTCAGCTCGGCGAGCAGCTCGACGTTGGCCCGCACGTCGCGCCAGGGCAGGAGCGTCGCGTCTTGGAAGACGTAGCCGATGCGGTCGGTGTTGACGGTGGCGACGCCCTCGCTCGCGGTTTCGAGTCCCGAGGCGATGCGCAGCAGCGTCGATTTGCCGCAGCCCGAGGGGCCGACGACGCTGACGAACTCGCCGCGCTGCACGGTGAGGTCGACGCCCGAGAGGGCGGTGGTGCCGTTGGGGAACGTCATGGCGACGTTACGGAAGTCCAGCAGCGGCGCGGTCGTGTCCGCGAGGGCTGTCGGAGCGGGAGAGGCGAGGGTCACGGGGCGCTCACTTTCCGGTCGGGACGGGGAGGGACGGCGCCGTCGCGGGTGCGGCGGTGCGAGAGGAGGTGTGCGTGGCGGATGCCGCGGCGGCGAGCGCGTGTGCGGTCGCCGTCTGCGTCGTGACGGTGGTGCGGCTCACGAGCCGGCCGCGGTGGATGACGACCCGGTCGGCCGAGGCGAACGCCACCGCCTCGCCGAGCGACGCGGCCCGCACGGCGACGAGGTCGGCGCGGGCACCCGGCACGGGCCCCGCGAACGGCAGCCCCATGACGTCGCGCGCGCCCACGGTCACCGCGTCGACGGCGTCTTCCGGCGCCAGGTGCCCCGCCGCGACGAGAAGCGACGCGGTCTCGAGGTGGTCGCAGCGCCCCACCGGGTTGAAGGGGTCGCGCACGTTGTCGGCCCCGGCGGCGACCCGCACCCCGGCCGCCTTGAGGCGTCCGATCGGCGCGATCCCGCGCGGCACCGCGTGCGTGGCATCCCATCCCTGCAGGTAGAGGTTGGTGATGGGCAGGGCGATCACGCCGATGTCGGCCGCGCGCACCTCGTCGGCGAGGGCGGCCAGGTCGGTCTCGGGCATCATGCTCAGGCGCACGCAGTGCCCGGCGCTGCGCGAACGCGACGAGCCGGCGACCAGGCGGGCGTACGCGGCGAGCGTGTCGGCGCCGGCGAGGCTCTCGTCGGTGTGCAGGTCGAGGCCCACGTCGCGGCGTCGGGCGATCGCGACGAGACGCTCGAGGTCGGCGATCGGGTCGTCGGCGAGGTGCGGCGCGCCGCCGACCAGGTCGATCCCGGCGTCGAGCGCGGCGTCGAAGAGGGCGTCGGGCACGGTCGGGCCGCCCAGCGCGACGAGCTCGATGTCCATCAGGCCCGCGAGCTCGTCGCGCAGCCGCACCAGGGCGCGCACCCCGGTCAGCGCGTCCTCGCCGCGCAGCAGGTCGACGTGGGTGCGCACGGCGGTGATCCCGGATGCCAGCATCCGCAGCGCCGTGGACCGGGCGCGGTCGAGCGTGTCGTCCTCGTCGAGTGTCATGGCGAAGGCGTGCCAGCTCTCGATCGCCCGCTCCAGGTCGCCGAACGGCGGCTGGATGGCATCCCACGACTGCGACTTGTCGAGGTGGGCGTGCGGCTCCGCGCCGGCCGCGGTGACCACGTAGCCCGTGAGGTCGAGCGTGTCGCCGTCCGTGTCGGGCAGCGGGCTGCCGGCAGGGACCACCGCGACGACCTCGTCGCCGTCGAGCGCGATGTCGACCAGCGCGCCCGAGGCGAGACGCGCGCCGCGCAGGGCGGCGACGGGGCGGGGTGGGGCGGCAGACACGAGGGCCTCCGGGAGATCGGGTGGTGTATCGGGATGCGCCGGACGCTGCGTCGTGGTGCGACGGGCTGTGCGGGCGGATGAGCCGCGGCGTCGGGGCGGGCCGCCTGTGGGCAGCGGGTCAGTGTTGGTGTGACCAACATCCGTTGTGGTTTCGATGCTAGGAACCGAGCGTTTCGGCTGTATTTCCCGCTCGTGACCCTCGTGACAAAGATTGCGGAGCGGGGGAGGGGATGGTGGGGGTTCTGGGGGAGGGGATGCGGGAGTTTCCGGGTGAGGAGGCGCGCGAGTTTCCGGGGGAGGGAACGCGGGGTTCCCGGGGGCGAGGGGTTTCCGGGGACGAGGGGGCGGTGGGGTTCCCGGGGATGGGAGAGGGGGTGTCGCAGTGGCGGGTCGGTTTTCGGTGCGCTGGTGCGGGAGTGGGGCTGGTCGGGCGCGGGCCGTTCTGGTGGTGGGGCTGGTTGGGCGCGGGCTGTTCTGGTGGTGGGGCGGCTCTCCCGTGCGCTGGCCTTGGTGGCGGGTCGATTTTTCGGTGCGCTGGTCCGGGGGTCCCGGTGGGGGTGTTTGCCCGGGGTTCGTGCCGTTCGGGTGGCGTGTGGGCTCGGGTTCGTGCTGGTCGGGTCTGGGTCTGGGTCTGGGCCTGGTCCTGGCGCGGGCTCGGGCTCGGGGCTTGCCTGCCTCGGGCTGGTCAGGCTTCGCAGGGAGCTGTTGCTCCGGTCCTCCCCAGGGTGAGGGTGACGCGACTTGTCCACGGATGCGCCGCTCCTCCTGTCGCACGAAGCGGAGGTTGCCTAACATGATCCAATCGTCGGCGGGTTCCCGCCCGACCACACCTCGGCGACGGCGCGGCCCTTGCGCACGCCAATGGGCGGGCACGCTCGGGTCGACCGGCTCGCGCTGCTGTCGACCTTCGGCGTGCCGGTGCGAGAGCTGTCCGACATCGTCGACGAGGTGAGGGCCGCCGACGCAGCCGTGGCCGCGGCCGAGGCGCGTCGGGTGAGGGCCTTGGCTCGCGCGGGTCGGCTCGCCGTCGAGGCGATCACGAGGCAGCGGGCGTCGGTGCGCGAGTCCGACATGGTCATGCGCGAGGTCGCGTCCGAGATCGCCGCGGCGTCGCGCTCGTCCGATCGCACGATGCAGCGGCATATCGACGACGCGTCGACCCTGGTCGAGCATTTTCCCGCCACCGTGTCGGCGTGGGAAGACGGGGCGCTCAGCCGTCTGCACGTCCGGGCGATCGTCGACGCCGGGGTTCTCTTGCCTGTCGCCGCTCGCGGTGAGTTCGATGCCCGCGCCGTCGAAGAGGCGGTCACGACGTCCCCGGGGCGGTTGAGGGCGCGGGTGGCGGCGCTCGCCGAATGGCTTCAGCCGACGACGCTCACCGAGCGCCACCGGGCGGGTCGGGAGCGCCGCATGGTGCGGGTGATCCCCGGCCGCGACGGGATGGCCGACCTCGTCGCGACGTTGCCGTGCGTCCTTGCCTATGCGATCCACGACCGATTGACCCAGCAGGCCCGCATCGTCGTCGATGCCCGAAAAGATGCGGCGAAGGCATCGACCCCCGCCGCATCGCGAGGCGCGGACGCGGCCGGCGCTGCTTCGACGGCTCTCGCTTCGAAAGGCGCGGTGTCGCCGCGCTCCGCATTCGGCGGTGTTGCTCGGGGCGACGCGGCTCAGTCGGGTGGTGCTCCGGCGGGCGCTCTCGGCGGCGCTGCTGGCCAGCCGGCTGCTGGTTCGGTGGGCGCCGTTCTGACGGGGGCCGCCCCGGCACGTGCAGTGTTCGCGGATCCTGTGCTCGCGGATCCTGCGTTCACGGATTCTGCATCCGTGGATGCTGCGTTCGTGGATGCTGCTCGGGGCGACGCGGTGTCAGCCGACACATTCCCCGCGGAAGCCGTGGGCGGGGCAGTGGGATCCCCGGCTGGGGCCGACGCCGCGTGTGGGGGCTCGGCGGACGAGCCGGATGCGCGCACGACGGATCAGATCCGTGCCGACGTGCTGGCAGACATGCTTCTGTCGGCTGATCCTGCCGTCGACCCCACTCGCACCGGAGACCGACCGGGTGTGCTCGGAAAGATCCGCGCGAGGCTGCAGGTCGTCGTTCCTGCCCTGACGATGCTCGCTCCGGGTCGTGAGAACGTCGATCCAGCCGCTCTCGTCGGTCACGGTCCGATCGATGCCGAGACCGCGCGGGCTCTGGCCGAGGCGACCTGCGTGCCGTGGGAGAGGGTGATCACGCATCCCGTGTCCGGAACCGTGTTGCACACCGACACGTATGCGCGGACGGTGGGGATCGACCGGCACCTTCGCGCCCGTGATCGGCGCTGTCGCTGGCCCGGGTGCGTCATTCCTGCTGTCCGCTGCGAGGTGGACCACACGCTCGACTGGGCTCGCGGCGGCGCCACCGACGTGCAGAACCTGTCGTTCCTGTGTCAACGCCACCACTCTCAGAAGCAGTTCACCCGGTGGGATGTCACCCAACTTCCCGGCGGGGTCGTGAAGTGGACGTCCCCGACCGGCCGGGTCTACATCGACTCCCCCGACCCGTATCCGGCGGTGGCGCACCCGTCGGGTGTGCGATTCGTCGATGACGGGCCGATCGACCCTCGATCTCGAGCGGCAGTGCCGGGAAAGGTCGACCCCGCACCCTTCTGACGTCGGTACCTTCCGCGCCCTCCGGGTGTCTTGACGGCGCTGGTGTCTTGACGGTTCTGGTGTCTTGACGGTTCTGGTGTCTTGACGGTTCTGGTGTCTCTGCGGGTTCAGCGTCCTGACGGTTCTGCATACGTTGACCCTGTTGATGCCCTGATGCCCCGACAGGTTCTCGATGTGTCGATGTGCTGATGTGCCGATCGTCGACCTGCTGACCTGCTGACCTGCTGACCTGCTGACCTGCTGACCTGCTGACCGGCTGACCTGCCGACGTCACGATGTCACGACGTCATGCAGCCCCCGTGGTCACACGACCCTGGCCTTCGTCGTCACACGACCCCGCGCGTCTCCACAGGCACCCCAGTGCCGTGCGCCTCGGGCGTTGCTCCGCCCACCCGCGGCCATGCCACCCGCCGACGGAGCGTCACCCGCAGCCCGGACCAGCGCCGCAACCCGGACCGGGACCGCAACCCCGACGTGGGCCGCAACCCCGACGTGGGCCGCAACCCCGACCGGGGTCGCACCCCCGAGGTGCGCCGCAACCCGGACCGGCGCCGCACCCCCGCCACCGCCACGGCCAGCACCGACGTCACCACCAGCGCGAGCGCCGGTGCGACCGTCGTCCACGGCGCCCGCTCGACGTAGTCGATGCCCTCCGACAGCAGCAGGCCCCATTCCGGCTGCGGCGGCTGCGCACCGAGCCCCAGAAAACCCAGGGCAGCGAGCGCCAGCGCCACGCCGGGCAGACGCAGCATCCCGTGTCGCAGCAGCGGCCCGACCACGGCGGGCAGCACGTGCCGCGCCCAGATCTCCGCGCGCGAGACGCCGGCCAGCGGCATCCATTTGACGAAGGGCGCGGCGAACGCCTCGTCGATCAGCGCCGCCGCATGCGTCGTCAGGGGCGGCCACGTCACCCACAGCACCGCGAGCGCCGCGCCGCCCACCGACGGTCCGAGCAGGGCCGCGACGACCACGCCGGCGAGGATCGGCGGCGTCGCGTTGGCGATCTCGGCCGGTCCGCGGGCGATCTCGCCGACCACCGCGAGCGCCAGCGCCACCGCGATGGCGAGCAGCACGATGCCGAGTGACGGCAGCAGCGTCCCCACCGTCCCGTGCGCGACCCGCGCGAGCAGATCGCGTCCGCTCGCGTCGGCTCCGAAGGGCAGGGAGAGGCTCGGCGGGCTCAACCGCCCGTGCGCGAGCGCATACGGGTCGCGCGGGAGCCCGGCCACGAAGACCAGCGTCAGGATGCCGACCGCCACCGCCACCGTCACGATCGCCGCGCGCCCGCCGCCGCGGGCCTCGGGCGGCGCCGGCAGTGCCCCCGGGGGCAACGGGCCGCCGCGCATCCCGCGACGGGCCAGGCCCGTGAGCAGCCCGACCGCCACCGCCGTCACGGCCATCAGCAGCACGCCGCCCTGCAGCGCCGGCAGGTCTTGCGCGTTCGCCGCGCCGAGCAGATACCGGCCCAGCCCGGGGATCGCGAACACTTGCTCGACCGCCACGGCCCCGCCGAGCAGCCCGATGAGCACCAGACCGGCCTGGTCGACCACCGCCGCCCCGGCGCGCCGCAGCACGCCTCCGACCAGCACGCGGCTCGGGGCCCCGGCCAGACGCCACACCTCGACCCAGCGTTCCTCGCAGACCCCCGAGACGGCGTCGGCCAGCAGCCGCCCCAGCAGCCCGCCCGCCGGGATGCCGAGCGCCAACGCCGGCAGCACGGCGGTGTCGAGTCCGCTCCACCCGAACGGCGGCAGCCACCGCAGCTGTACGGCGACCACCACGAGCAGCGCGCTCGCCAGCAGGAACTCGGGCAGCGCGGTCAGGGCGACCCCCACGGGGCCCGATCCCCGCGCGGGGCGGTCGCGCACGACGCGTATCACGGCGGGCGTCACGAGCGCCGCGGTCACCCCGAGTGCCACGAGCATCGCGAAAGCGGTCAGCGTCAGCGACACGCCTAGCGCGTGCCACAGGCTCGACCCGATGGGCCCGCCACTGACCCACGAGCGGCCCAGGTCGCCCTGCAGCACGTTCGCCCACCAGCGCAGGCTCGTGGCGACGGGCCCGCCGTCGAGTCCGAGGTCGACGCGGACGGCGTCGAGGGCCTCGGGCGTCGGCTCGAGCTCGGCGTACCGCGCGCGCAGGATCGACGCCGCGGGATCGCGCTGCGACAGCCAGGGCAGAGCCCCGGCGACCACCAGCAGCACGATCCCGCTCAGCACGCGCGACGACAGTCCCGCGACGTGACTGTGCCGGAGCGATCCGACCCGCGGGCGCCGCCGAGGCTTCGGCGCTCCTGCGCGCCCCCGCGTGAGCGAGCGTCGCACGGGTCAGTCCCGCAGGTGCGTCTTCGCGGTCACGAGCAGCCGCTCCCGCGGGTCGCGCGCCGCGTCGACGACCGACGTCGACTCGCCCTGCACCACCCGTTCGTGCAGCAGCGGCACCGCGGCATCCGTCGCCAGCACGCGTGCCTCGGCGATCATGGTGGCCCGCTGACGGCTCTCTCCCGACTCGATCGCCGCGGCGTCGGTCACGGCGTGATCCACCTCGGCGGCGCACAGCTGCGAGATCGAGAACCCGCCGACGCACGTGAAGTCCGACGCCAGGTAGGCCACCGGGTCGCCCGAGTCGAGCACCGTCGCACGCGAGAGGATGAACGCGTCGAACGCGCCGTCCAGCGCATCGGCCTCGATGAACTGGTACTCGCGCACGTCCTGCTGCACCACGAAACCCGCCGCCTCGAGCTGCTGCTCGAGGATCACCGCGACCTCCGGCAGCTCGGCGCGGTCGGTGAACGTGCCGAGGGTGATCGGGATGCCGTCGACCTTCGCCGGAGCCGCCGCCCCGTCGCGCAGGGCGCGGTAGTCGGCATCCTGACGCCACTCCGCCGCCCACGGCAGCGCCGGTCCGAGCAGCCCCTCGGCCACGTCGGCGCGCCCCTCGTACACGGCCTCGACGATCGCGGCCCGATCGACGGCCGCGCGGGCCGCGGCGCGCACGGCGGGGTCGGCGAACGGGCCGCTCTCGGCGTTCAGGTACAGCGTGTTCGTGCGCGGCATCGCCACCTCGTGCAGCAGCTGCCCGTCGACGGTCGCGGCCTGTCCGGCGGGGATCGCCTCGACGATGTCGGCACCGCCCGTGCGCAGCGCCGCCGCGCGCGCCGTGCCGTCGGGCACGAAGCGCACGTCGATGCCCGAGGCGAGGGCCTTCTCGCCCCAGTAGCCCTCGTAGCGGTCGAGCGTCGCGCCGACGATCCCGTCGACCGCGGTCAGCGCGAAGGGCCCGGTGCCCGTGCCGACCGGGCTCACGCGCCCGTCGGCGTAGGCGTCGTCGTCGAGGATCGCCAGCTGCGGGCTCGACAGGCGATTCGGCAGCAGCGGGTCGGCGGTCGCCGTCGTGATCACGACCGCCTCGCCGTCGGCGGCGACCGTCATGTCGACGCCGTTGAGGATGCGCGGCCGCGGCTTCGCGTCGATCGCGTGCTGCAGGGCGTTCACGACCGACGCGGCCGTCAATGCGTCGCCGTTGTGGAACGTGACGCCCTGTCGCACGTCGAACCGCCACGTCGTGTCGTCGGCGCGCGACCACCCGGTCGCGAGAGCGGGCTGCGGCACGCCGGCCTCGTCGAGCACGACCAGCGTCTCGGCCGTCGACCAGCGCGACAGCTTGAACGCGTCGTCGCTCAGCGGGCTGAGCCCCGACCGGGGAGGCTGCAGCATCGCGATCGAGATGCGGGCGTCGGAGCCCTCGCCCGACGCGGGGGCCGGAGCCGAGAAGCAGCCGCTCAGCAGCGGCAGCGAGAGGGGCACGATCGCGCAGGCGATCAGGCGGAACGGGCGGCGCGAGTGGCGGCGAGGTGCGGATGCCGTCATGGCGGGGTCCTATCTGTCTGTGGGTTGTCGGCGGGTATCTGTGTGAGTGCGGGACCCGGGGGGGATGCGGGGAGGGGGCAGCGGGCCGGTTCAGCGGGCGCGTGCGGGCTGCGTCTGCATACCGGCCTCGCGACCGTGCCCGTCGTCGGTCGGCGCGAGAAGCTCCCGCGTGCGGGCCTCGTGACCGTGGGCGCTGTGGCTCGGTGCGTGAAGCTCCCGCGTGCGGGCCTCGTGACTGTGCCCGTCGTGGGCCGGTGTGAGAAGCTCCCGCGTGCGGGCCTCGTGACTGTGCCCGTCGTCGGTCGGCGCGTGAAGCTCCCGCGTGCGGGCCTCGCGACCGTGGGCGTCGTGGGTCGGCGCGAGAAGCTCCCGCGTGCGGTCACCCAGGGCGGCGACCGCGGGATCGTGCGTGATCAGCACGAGGGCCGTGGCGGTGGTGCGGGCGATCCCGACCAGTGCCGTCGACACCCGGCGGGTGCGTTCGGGGTCGAGAGCGCTCGTGGGCTCGTCGGCGACCAGCACGGCGGGGCCCACCGCGAGCGCGCGGACGATCGCGGCGCGCTGCGCCTGCCCTCCCGACACCTCCGCGGGGCGGTACGCCAGCAGCGCGGGGTCGAGGTCGGCCAGCTCCGCGGCCCGCGCGATGCGCCCCGGAACATCGTCGTCGCCGGTGAGGCGCCGGACGGCGTCGGCGATCGAGCGGCCCAGCGTCCACCGCGGAACGAAGGCGGCCGTGGCATCCTGGGGCACCCCCTGCACCAGATGCCGCTGCCCGCGCGTCGGCCTGTGCCACGCGACGCCCGCGACCGACACGGTGCCGCTCGCGGGTCGCCGCAGTCCCAGCAGCACCTCAGCCAGCGTCGACTTGCCCGCGCCCGAGGGGCCGATCACGGCGAGCGTCTCACCGCGGTCGACCGTGAACGACGTCGAGGCGAGCACGGTGCGCTCCCTCCGGCCGTGCCGACGCGTGGCGGTCACATCGCGGACGACGAGGGCGGGTGCGACGGCGGTCACGCGGCGATCCGTCCGTCGACGACGCGCACGTGCCGCGCGGCGAGGCGGTCGGCGACCTCGGGGTCGTGCGTCGAAAGCACCAGCGCCTGCGCGGGCGCCAGCACTCGGCGCAGCAGCGCGACGACGCGGTCGCGCGTCACGTGGTCGAGAGCGCTCGTCGGCTCGTCGGCGAGCACGAGCGGGGCGTCCGACAGCACGGCGAGCGCGATCGCGGCACGCTGGGCCTGACCGCCCGACAGCTCGGCGGGGCGCCGACGCGAGAGGCCGGGCTCGTCGAGCCCCACCGCCCGCAGCACATCGTCCACGCGCTCGCGCGTCGACCGGGTCACGGTGCGCAGCTGCGCAGCGAGCGGGACGAGCGGATGCAACGCGTCGAGCCCGCGTTGCGGCACGGTCGCGATACGGCCGGGCACGGCCGTGCGCCGCGCGCTCGTGGCCGGGATCGCGGACGGGAGTCCGCTGGTTGACGCCCGCGCCGCCGCGTCGGGCACGGGTGCGCGGTCGCCGCCCAGCGTGAGTCCCGCCGGCAGGCGCCCGGCGAGGACGCGCAGCAGCAGCGTCTTGCCCGCCCCCGACGGGCCCGTGACGACGACCCGCTCGCCGGGCGCGATCGACAGCTCGTCGACCCGAAGAAGGGTGCGGCCATCCCTCGTGCGGACGACCGCGTCGACCAGGTGCACGATCGCGGGATCGCGGGGGGCTGCCGCCGTGCCGGGGGAGGGATGACAGGATCGAGGCGGCGTCTGCCGCACGGGAGTTCTGTGCATACTGAGAATCATTATCGTCAACAGGGGAGGCCCGTGCCAACTCCGCCGCCGCGCCCGCGCGCGTCTCGCGCCGATCGCGTCCCCGTGCTGCTCGGCACGCAGGCCCTCTTCAACGTCGGCTTCTACGCCGTGGTGCCGTTCCTCGCCCTCGTGCTCACCGACGACTTCGGGCTCGCGGCGACCGCCGTCGGACTCGTGCTGGGCGTGCGCACCTTCGCGCAGCAGGGCATGTTCCTCGTCGGCGGGGTGCTGGCCGACCGTTTCGGTGCGCGGCGGATGATCCTGCTCGGCTGCGCCGTGCGCGTCAGCGGGTTCGCCGCCCTCGCCGGGTCGCTGTTTACTCCTCAGCCGACACTGCCCGTCTTCGTCGTGGGGACCGTGCTCACCGGACTCGGGGGCGCCCTCTTCTCACCCGGTCTGAACGTGCTCGTCGGCGCGGCCGAATCCGGTCGCCGTCCCGCCGATCGGGCGCGGGCGAGCCTGTTCGCCTGGCTCAGCGTCACCGGAGAGCTCGGCGCCGTGATCGGCCCGCTCGTCGGCGCCGCCCTCTTGGGCTGGGGCTTCACCGCCGTCGCCCTCGCCGGCGCGGCGTTCTTCGTCGCCATCGGGATGTTCCTGTTCGTCGCGCTGCCGCGACCGGTCGGTGCCCGCTGTCTGCCGGCGGCGGGTGCGGGGCGTCAGGCTCTGTCCGCGGGTGCGGGGAGTCGGGCTCTGTCCGCGGGTGCGGGGCGTCAGACCGCATCCGGGGGTGCGGGGAATCTGGCTTCGTCCGTGGGTGCGGGTGATCGAGATCTTTCCGTGGGCACGGGCCATCGAGATCTTTCCGTGGGTGCGGGCAATCCGGCGTCGTCCGCGGGCACGGAGAATCACGCCTCATCCGCGGCCGGCGGTCGCTGGTGGGCGCTGCGCGACCGCACGTTCGTCGGCTTCTCGGCCCTGCACGCCGCCGACCTGCTCGCCTACAACCAGCTCTATCTGGCGCTGCCCCTGGCGCTCGCGCGCACCGACGCCGGCGCCCCGTTCGTCGCGGCGATGTTCGCGTGGGCCTCGGCGCTCACCCTGCTGCTGCAGCTCCCCGTGTCGCGGTGGTGTGCGCACGTCGGCCCCGCCGTCGCCCTGCGCGTCGGCTACACGCTGTCTGCGCTCGGGTTCGCCGCCGTGGCCGGTGCCGGGCTGGTCGCGGTCGACGACGTCGAACGCATCGTCGCGGTCTTCGTCGCCGCCTCGCTCGTCATCGCCGGACACCTCACGACCAACCCCACCGCGCTCGACCTCGCCCCGCGTTTCGCCGGAGCCCTGCCCACCGGTTCGTTCTTCGGGCTGCTCGCCACCTGCGGCGGGATCGCCGTGCTGATCGGCAACCTCGTCGCCGGTGCGCTGTTCACCGTGCCGCCGATCGCCGAGGTCGCGCCGTGGGTCTTCCTCGCCGTCCCGCTCGCCGTCGCGGCGCTGCTCGCCCCGCGCCTGGCCCGCCGCGCGGGCTCCGGTGTCGCGCCCGAAGCCGGCACCCCGAGAGCACGCTTTCCTAGAGCCCGAGCGTGATCCGCGTGCGAGCTTTCCTAGAGCCCGAGCGTGATCCGCGCGCTGCGGGCTCGTGGGGTGGTTCGGCCGGTGTTATGAGGGTTGGCGTGTAGTTCGCGTGGAGTGTGCCCGTGAGGCGGTTCGGCCGGTGTTCTCAGAGCTCGAGCGTGATCCGCTCGCAGCGTGCCCGTGAGACGCACAGCATCATCGAGCGGTTGGCATCCTGCTCCTCGGGCGACAGCACCGAGTCGCGGTGCTCGACCTCGCCGTCGACGATCGCCACCTCGCAGGTGCCGCACGTGCCGACCCGGCAGCTCGAGGGCACGACGGCGCCGTACTCCTCGACGACGTCGAGGATCGACCGCTCGGGCGGCACCGTCACCGTCAGCCCCGACATCATGAGGTCGACCTCGAACGGCCCGTCCCATTCCGGCGGGCCGAGCACCTTCGCCTCGAAGCGTTCGACGTGCAGGCTTCCCCGCGGCCAGGTCGACATCGTGGCATCCACAGCGTCGAGCAGCCGGGTCGGGCCGCACGCGTACACGACCGTGCGCGCGACGGGCGTGCCGAGCCGTTCGTCCAGGTCGATGCGGCGGCCCTCGTCGGCCGCGTACACCTCGACGCGCTCGCCGTATTGCTCGACCAGGTCGTCGACGAACGCCATCGTGCGGCGCGAGCGTCCGGCGTACAGCAGGGTCCACGCGGCTCCCGCCGCCTCGGCCGCCGCGACCATCGGAACGATGGGGGTGATCCCGATGCCGCCCGCGACGAAGGCGTACGACCGGCCGGCCGTCGGCGCGAAGAGGAAGTGGTTGGCGGGGCCGCGCACCCGCAGGGCCGTGCCGACGTGCGCGTTCTCGTGCAGCCACACCGAGCCCTCGCGTTCGCGCAGCACCCCGATGCGCCACGTGCCGCGCTCGGCGGGCGACCCGCACAGCGAGTACTGCCGTTCCACGCCGCCGGGCAGCACGACGTCGATGTGCGCGCCCGGTGCCCAGTGGGGCAGCACGCCGCCCGGGCGCTCGAGGTCGAGCAGCACGATCCCGTCGGCCGCGTCGCTGCGGGCACGCACGATCGCCTCGAACGTCACCTGACCGCTCATGACTCCCTCTCCGGTGGCGGATCTCCCGCCGGGGGCGTTCCCCCGTGCACCAGCTCTTTCACGATCAGCAGCCGATACGGCGAGCCGTCGGGCGAATGCCAGCGGTGCGGCGTGCCCGACCGGCAGTACACCGAGTCGCCCACGGTCAGCTCGCGTTCGCCGTGGGGGCCGAACGACACGATCACGGTGCCCTCGAGCACGGTCATGAACTCGTCTTCGTCGTGCACGTAGTGGTCGCCCGGCTCGGCGTTCGAGCCGTGGAACTCCATCGGCTCGAACCGGCGGGGCCCCGCCGCGAGCATGCGCGCGGTGCCCTCGGCGAACGGCCCGATGAAGCCCTCGTCGGCGGTGACGATCGTCGGCCGTGCCCCGTCGTCGTCGCGCGGCCGCTCCGACGCCGCGATCAGCTCGACGCGGCTCGTGCCGAGGGCGCGGGCCAGGCGTTCGAGGCTCGCCATGCTGGGGCGGGCGAGGCCGCGCTCCAACTGGCTGAGGAACGGATGCGACAGCGCCGCCGCCTCGGCCAGCTGCGTCAGCGTGAGACCGCGGGCCTTGCGCAGGCTGCGCAGCCGTGCGCCGAGCCGCTCGTCCCCGTTGGGGGCGCCGTCGGTGAGGGGGACCGTCATGGTCGTCATCGTCCCACCCTCTCGCCCCCGCGGCGGGGTGCGGCGTCGTGCGTCGTCGCGCTGCGCAGGCCTAGGGGCCGGGGCCGTCGTGGGGTGATCGTCGTGCCCTGGCGAGCGGGTGCGTGGTGGTTTTGTGCTCGTGGGTCTTCGGGGGTCGGTCGTGGTGGGGTCATCGTCGCGGCCTGGCGAGCGGGTGCGTGGTGGTTTTGTGCTCGTGGGTCTTCGGGGGTCGGTCGTCGTGGCGTCATCGTCCCACCCTCTCGAACAGGCGCGCGGCGATCTCGTTCTCGTCGGCCGTCGTCAGCCGGCCGTCGTCGACCACCGTGCGTCCGGCGACCAGCACCGTACGCGGGCGCCGCCCGGGCGCGGCCCACAGCAGCCCGGCCACCGGATCGGCCACGCCGGCGTCGGCCACGCCCGACACGTCCCACAGGCATAGGTCGGCGGCCGAGCCCGGCGTCAGCCGCCCCAGCTCGGGGCGCCCCAGTCCGTCGGCCGATCCCGCCGTCGCCATGTCGATGACCGCGGATGCTGCGAGCTGCGGCCCCACGAGCGCCGACACCTGCATCGCCAGGCGGGCGTCGGCCAGCAGGTGCCCGGCATCGTTGCTGCCGCCGCCGCTCGTGCCCAGGCCCACGGCGATGCCCGCGTCGCGCAGGCGCGCCACCGGGGCGATCCCCCAGCCCATCGGCACGTCGCAGCCCGGAGCGTGGGTCGCCGTCACCCCGGCGGCGGAGAGCCGGGCGATCTCGTCGTCGGTCACGTCGCACAGGTGCGCGAGCGTCACGTCGGGGGCGAGCCAGCCCCACTCGTCGAGCAGGTCGAGGGGGCGCAGGCCGTAGCGGGCGAGGGCGATCTCGACGTCGACGACCTCGTTCGCCTGCGTGCGTCGCCGCAGCCCGTGCGTCCGGGCGACCTCGCCGAGCAGCGCGAACGTCTCGCGAGGATCGCTGTGCACCCCGGCCGGCCCCACGGCGACCTGCAGCATGCCGTCGTCGCTGACCCCGCCGGGGCGGCCCGGCACGAGGGCCTGCACGATCGCCTCGGCCGAGACCGCCGCCTCTTGCGGGTCGTCGCGCGCGGCCCCGCGCACGAACGCCAGCCGACCGCCCAGGTCGGCGGCCGCCGCGGCGGCGGCGCGGGCCATCCCCACCGTGTCGGCGTCGCTCGGCCATGTCAGGTGATGGTCGGCGACGGTGGTGACCCCGCTCAGCAGCGCCTCGGCGAGCCCCGCGCGCGCGGCGAGCCCGGTCAGCTCGGCATCGACCCCCGCCTCGGCGTAGGCCGCGGCCATCGCCGGCAGCCACTCGCGCATCGGGATGGCGCGCGTCCCCGGCAGCGTCCGGAACGCCGTCTGCAGCAGGTGGTGGTGCGCGTTGACCAGGCCGGGGGTGACGACGCAGCCCGACGCGTCGACGATCGTGGGGGCGACGACGACGGTGTCGGGGTCGACGACCCGTCCGTCGACGCAGACGATGTCGCGCACCTCGTCGCCGGTGCGCACGCGACCGGGGCCGTCCACCACGGCGAGGGCGCCGCGGACGATCACCGCGCTCACGCGTGCACCAGTCCGCAGGCGTGGCTCTCGGTCGTGGCGGGCGTCGGCCCGACGTCGGCGCGGTGGCGCGGCGCCGTCTCGCGGAGCGGGCGCCCGCTCGCGCCGTTCCGTGCGGCGACGATCTCGGCGATCACCGACAGGGCCGTCTCTTCGGGCGAGCGTCCGCCCAGGTCGAGGCCCAGGGGCGAGTGCAGCCGCGCCAGCTCGGCATCCGTCACTCCCGCCTGTGTCAGCAGCACCGCGCGGCGCGCGACGGTGGCGCGGGCGCCCATGGCGCCCACGAAGCCGACGGGCATGCGCAGGGCAGTCCGCAGGGCGGGGACGTCGAGGCGCTCGTCGTGGGTCAGCACGCACACCGCGGTGCGCTCGTCGACGTCGCTCAGCGTGCGTAGGTATTCGTGCGGCGGTGCCACGACCAGCTCGGCCGCCTCGGGAAAGCGTTCGCGGGTGACGAGCAGCGCCCAGGCGTCGCACACGGTCACGGCGAAGCCCGCAGCCGCGCCGAGCCGGCAGATGGCCGCCGCGTGCTCGCCGGCGCCCAGCACGAGCAGGCGCGGTCGCGCGGCGCGGTGCAGCGTGACCGGGTCGCCGTCGAGGTCGAGACGCAGCGTGCTCTCGCGCCCGGCGAGCGCATCGACGAGCGCCGGGCGCACGCGCGCGGCGTCGACCGGATAGGCGACCACGTCGACGGCGCCGCCGCAGGCGATGCCCGCCAGGGCGACGCCGTCGTCGCGGAAGCCGAAGCGCGCGCGTCGCACCGCGCCGGTGCGCAGGGCGTCGAGGCCGAGCATCACCGCGTCGCCCTCGACGCATCCGCCCGAGATCGAGCCGATCACCCGGGCGTCGGGCGTGACCGCCAGCGTCGCCCCCACTCCGCGGGGGGCGCTGCGCACGACCGCGGTCACCGTGACCGCCGCGACGGGCACTCCCGCGTCGAGCAGCGGCACCAGGTCGGCGGCCAGATCGAGCATGCACGCGACGCTAGTCGCGGCGTGTTTCGCGCACGCTACGCTGTCGTGACCATGCCCGCCGTGCCCGCCCCCGAGCCCGCCGCGCCCCCGGTCGGCCTCGTGCTCGCGGCCGGCGCCGGACGCCGGTTCGGCGGCCCGAAGGCGCTCGCCCGCACGTCCGGCGGCGTGCCCTGGGTTGCCCTGGCCGTGCGCGCGCTCCGCGCCGGGGGATGCGGCGACGTCGTGGTCGTGCTCGGCGCGGCGGCCGACGAGGCCGCGGCGCTCGTTCCCCCCGAGGCGCGCGTCGTGCACGCCCCCGACTGGGCGTCGGGCGTCGCGGCATCGCTGCGGGCCGGGCTCGCGGCCGCGGCATCCGTGAGCTCCGCCGAGGCGGCCGTCGTCCTTCCCGTCGACACCCCGGATGCCGCCCCCGCGGCGGTTGTGCGAATGGTGCGGCGGGCGGGGCCCGATGCACTGGCGCAGGCGACGTATGCCGGTGCCCCGGGCCACCCCGTGCTGATCGGCCGCGCGCACTGGTGGCCGCTCGCCGCTGCGGTGCGGGGCGACATCGGTGCCCGTCCGTATCTCGTCGCGCAGGGCGCCGAACTGGTCGAGTGCGGCGACCTGTGGTCGGGCCTCGACCGCGACGAGAGGTGATCGAGGAGCACGGCGTGCACGCGCGCGGGACGGGTGGTCAGGCGGAGGGGCGGCGGGGACGGCTCCGCGTGGGCGCGGCGAGCGGTCGCTGGCCCGTCGGCGTTCGGCCGAACCCGGCGTCCGCCGCCCTCGTCGTACACCCGTCCGGTCGCGTCGTGTGCCCGGCCGACCCCGGCGCCCGCCGCCCTCGTCGCGCACCCGTCGGGCCGTCCCGCGCAGCCGGCCGACCAATTTTGCCGGGGCTATAGACAAAACCCTTCGCGCTGGATATTTTTTCGGAGCCGTCATAATTACGACGGTCACCAGGAAGCCGGGACGACGACGTACCCGATCCGACGCCGGGGAGGGCGCGGGTGCGACCACGGGGGTCCCTGCAGTTCAGAGAGGAACGCAGATCACATGCTGAAGAAAATCCTGACCGGAGCGGCCATCGCCGCACTCGCCGTCGGCCTGGGGGCGTGCAGTTCGACGCGCCCCGCCGACGGGGGCGGCGCCGCGGGTGCCTCGGGCGACTGCAACGTCGGCATCGCGATGCCCACCCGCAGCCTCGAACGCTGGATCAACGACGGTGAGCAGCTGCAGAAGAAGCTGACCGACGCCGGCTGCAAGGTCGACCTGCAGTACGCCGACAACAAGACCGACCAGCAGATCAGCCAGATCCAGAACCAGATCTCGGGGGGCGCGAAGATCCTCGTCATCGCCGCGATCGACGGCTCGACGCTCGGCCCGGTGCTGCAAGAGGCCAAGGCGCAGAACGCCACGGTCATCGCGTACGACCGCCTCATCAACGGCAGCCCCAACGTCGACTACTACGCCACGTTCGACAACTACAAGGTCGGCACCCTGCAGGGTCAGTACCTCGAGACGCAGCTCGGCCTCAAGGACGGCAAGGGTCCCTTCAACCTGGAGCCCTTCGCCGGCAGCCCCGACGACAACAACGCCAAGTTCTTCTTCGCCGGCGCGTGGGACGTGCTGAAGCCCTACGTCGACAAGGGCCAGCTCGTCGTCCCCAGCGGCAAGGCGCCCGCGAGCGACGACGCCTGGGCGAGCATCGGCATCCAGGGATGGGCGTCCGACAAGGCGCAGGCCGAGATGGACAACCGCCTGTCGTCGTTCTACGGCAACGGCAAGAAGGTCAACGCCGTGCTGTCGCCCAACGACAGCCTCGCCATCGGCATCGAGGCATCCCTGAAGTCGGCCGGCTACACCGCGGGCCCCGACTACCCGATCATCACGGGCCAGGATGCCGACAAGGCCAACGTCAAGGCGATCCTCGAGGGCACGCAGGCCATGACGGTCTGGAAAGACACCCGCGCCCTCGGCGACCGCGTCTTCACGATGATCCAGGAGATCAAGGACGGCAAGACGGTCGAGACCAACGACACCAAGACGTACAACAACGGCGTCAAAGTCGTGCCCTCGTACCTGCTGACCCCCGAGGTGGTCACCAAGGGCGACGTGCAGTCGAAGCTCATCGACTCGGGCTTCCTCAAGGCCTCCGACGTCGGTCTCTGACCCATCCCCGCGGCGGGGCGGGCACGCCCGCCCCGCCGCTCGACCCTTCGCCCCCGCGGCGACAGAGGGAGACATCCATGACCGAACCGATCCTCCGGATGGCGGGGATCTCGAAGTCGTTCAACGGCATCCCGGCCCTCGCCGACGTGTCGATCGACGTGCACCGCGGAAAGGTGCACGCGATCTGCGGCGAGAACGGGGCCGGCAAGTCGACGCTCATGAAGGTGCTGAGCGGGGTGTACCCGGCGGGCTCGTTCGCGGGCACCATCACGCTCGAGGGTGAGACCGTCGCGTTCCGATCGATCAACGACAGCGAGTCGGCCGGCATCGTCATCATCCACCAAGAGCTCGCGCTCAGCCCCTACCTCTCGATCGCCGAGAACATCTTCCTCGGCAACGAGAAGGCGCGGCGCGGCGTCATCGACTGGAACGCCACGAACGCGGCCGCCGCCGAGCTGTTGCAGCGTGTCGGGCTGCGCGAGAACCCCGCGACCAAGATCTACGAGCTGGGCGTCGGCAAGCAGCAGCTCGTCGAGATCGCCAAGGCGCTCGCCAAAGAGGTGAAGCTCCTGATCCTCGACGAGCCGACCGCCGCCCTCAACGACGACGACTCCGCGCACCTGCTCGACCTGATCGACCAGCTGCGCGACCAGGGCATCACCTGCATCATCATCAGCCACAAGCTCAAAGAGGTGCTGCGCATCGCGGATCGCATCACGATCATCCGCGACGGCCGCACGATCGAGACGATGCGGCGCGACGACCCCGACACCGACGAGGGCCGCATCATCCGCGCCATGGTGGGCCGCGACCTGAACAGCCTGTTCCCGCCGCGCGAGCCCGACATCGGCGACGAGCTGTTCCGCGTCGAGCACTGGACCGTGCACCACCCCGTCGACACCGAGCGCCTCGTCATCGACGACGCCTCGTTCACGGTGCGCGCCGGCGAGATCGTGGGGTTCGCCGGGCTCATGGGCGCCGGCCGCACCGAGCTGGCGATGAGCATCTTCGGGCGCATGTACGGCACCGGCATCTCGGGCGAGGTGTACAAGAACGGCGAGCGCATCGACGTGCGCACGGTCGACGCGGCCATCAAGCACGGCATCGCCTATGCCACCGAGGATCGCAAGAAGTACGGCCTCAACCTCATCGGCGACATCCAGGTCAACGTCTCGGCATCCGCCCTGGCACGCCTCGCGCGGCTCGGCGTCGTCGACCGCTACCGCGAGTACAAGGTGGCCGACTCGTATCGCTACAAGATGAACATCAAGGCGCCCAGCGTCGCCGCGATCACCGGGCGTCTGTCGGGCGGCAACCAGCAGAAGGTCGTGCTGTCGAAGTGGATGTTCACCGGCCCTGACGTGCTCATCCTCGACGAGCCCACCCGCGGCATCGACGTGGGGGCGAAGTACGAGATCTACGGCATCATCAACGAGCTCGCGGCCCAGGGGAAGGCCGTCATCGTCATCTCGTCGGAGCTGCCCGAGGTCATCGGCCTCTCCGACCGCATCTACACCATCTCTGAGGGACGCATCACGGCCGAGGTCAGCCGGGCGGATGCCACTCAAGAGACGCTCATGCGGCACATGACCGCCGGAAGGAACTGACAGCAATGGCCACCGCATCCACCCAGACGGTCGAGGCGCCGACGCAACCCGGGCCGCGCCGCCGCGGCCTGCTCGCGCGCATCAACTTCCGTCAGTTCGGCATCCTGGCCGCCCTGGTCATCATCATCGTGCTGTTCCAGGCACTGACCGGCGGCCGCCTGCTCATGCCGGGCAACGTCAACAACCTCATCCAGCAGAACGCGTACGTGCTGATCCTGGCGGTCGGCATGGTGATGATCATCATCGCGGGCCACATCGACCTCTCGGTCGGCTCGGTCGTGGCGATGGTCGGGGCGATCGCCGCGATCGCGATGAACCAGTGGGGGCTGCCCTGGTGGGCCGCCGTCGTGCTGTCGATCCTCGTCGGCGCCGTCGTCGGCGCGTGGCAGGGGCTGTGGGTCGCCTTCGTCGGCATCCCGGCGTTCATCGTCACCCTGGCGGGCATGCTGCTGTTCCGCGGCCTCACGCTCGTGCTGCTCACCGGCGGCACGATCAGCGGCCTGCCCGACGGCTTCACCGCGATCGGCGCGGGCTGGCTGCCGCCCGCGCTCGGGTACGTCGGCAACTGGGACGCCCTGACCCTCGTGCTCGGTCTGCTCGCCTCGGTCGCCCTGATCGCCCAGCAGCTGCGCACGCGCGCGACCCTGCGCCGTCTCGACCTGCCCCGCGAGGTGGCGTGGTCGTTCTGGCTCAAGAACGTCGTCGCGGTCGTGGCGATCATGGCCGCCGCCTTCACCATCGCCGCCTACAACGGCACGCCGATCGTGCTGATCATCCTCGCGGTGCTGGTGCTGGCCTACACCTTCGTGCTCAACCGCACGACGTTCGGCCGCCACGTGTACGCGATGGGCGGCAACCTGTTCGCCGCCGTCATGAGCGGCGTCAAGACCAAGTGGGTCAACTTCTTCGTCTTCGTCAACATGGGCGCTCTCGCCGGCCTGGCCGCGGTGGTCAGCACCGCGCGGGCGGGCGGGGCCGTGGCATCCGCCGGTCAGAACTACGAGCTGGATGCCATCGCGGCGGTGTTCATCGGCGGCGCGGCCGTGCAGGGCGGCATCGGCACGGTCGTGGGGGCCGTCGTCGGCGGCCTCGTCATGGGCGTGCTCAACATGGGGCTGTCGATCCTCAGCGTCGACGCGGCCTGGCAGATGGCGATCAAAGGCATCGTGCTGCTGCTGGCCGTCGCGTTCGACATCTTCAACAAGCGCCGCAACGGCGGCGCGTGATCGGACGGGGAGCGGACCGCGGCGTCCGCTCCCCGTCGTCGCGCGGCATCCGACCGGGCGTCGTGCCGCGCGTGCGGGTGATGGGATGATGTTCGAGGTGTACTCCCCATGACCCCTGCCGTGTTCGAGCCCGCGACACCGCTCGCGCCGCCGGTCGGTCGGACGACGAACGATCTGATCCGCCAGCAGAACCTCGCGTCGGTGCTGTCGCTGCTGCATTCGCGGGGAGCGCTCTCACGGGCGCAGCTGGGGGCGACGACGGGCCTGAACCGGTCGACCGTGACGGGCCTGGTCATGGAGCTCGCCGAGCTGGGGCTCGTGCGTGAGGCCCCCGGCGCCGAGCGCACCGGCAAGGTCGGGCGACCGACTCTCGACATCGAGCCCGAAGACCACGTCGCCGCCCTGAGCGTGCGTGCCGAGCCGCACGCGGTGACCGTCGCCCTCGTCGGGCTCGGCGGCGTCGTGCACGCCCGCCTGCGCCACGACACCGCCGGCTCGCCCTCGCCCCGCCGGTTCGTGCAGATCGTCGCGTCGTCGGTCGAGGCGATGCGCGCCGACATCGACCGCCACTACCGTGTCGTCGGGGCGGGGCTCGCCGTGCCGGGTCTCGTCAACGCCAACGGCTCGGTGCTGGTGTCGCCGACGCTCGGTTGGAAGCGCGAGCCCGTCGCCGCGCGTCTCGGCGACCAGCTCGGCATGCCCGTCGCGGCGGGCAACGACGCGAGCATCGGCGCGCTCGCCGAGTCGCGCTTCGGGGTCGGGGTAGGCGTGAGCAACCTGCTGTACCTGGGCGGGGCGATGCACAGCATCGGCGGCGGCCTCATCATCGACGGCACGCTGCTGCGCGGCACGTCGGGCTACGCCGGCGAGCTGGGCCACACGGTCGTCGACCCGCGCGGCCGCGCATGCGTGTGCGGGCGACGGGGATGCCTCGAGGCCGAGGTGAGCCTCGACCTCATCGAGCCGCTGCTCGGGCGGCGCAAGCTCGACGAGGACGAGCTCGACGTCGAGCTCGGCGTCGCCCGCGACCCGCGCGTGATGGCGGAGGTCTCGCGCCAGGTCGAGGTGCTCTCGCTCGCGCTCACGAACTTCGTCAACGCCTTCAGCCCCGAGACGGTCGTGCTCTCGGGGTACCTGGGCGCCCTGCTCTCGGTGAGCCGCGAGCGCCTCGCCGACGCCGTGCGGGTGCACCCCCTCGGCGCCGAAGGGCGCGCGATCCGTCTCGAGCGGGCCCACCTGCGCTCGCGGCTGATGCTGATCGGCCCCGCCGAGCTGGCCTTCGCCGATCTTCTCTCGAATCCCGCCGGCTTCCGTTCCTGACATCGCGGGCTCCTGCTCCTGACGCTGGGGGCTCCCGCTTCTGACGTGGCGGGCTTCCGCTTCTGACGTCGCGGGCTTCTGCTCCTGATGCTGGGGGCTTCCGCTCCTGGCACTGCGGGCTTCCGCTCCTGACACTGCCGTCGAGTTGACGGACGGGTGACCTCATGCCATTCTCTTGTGAGAATCATTATCATTAACGAGGAACGACCTGTGACCGAGACCGTGCGACGTGCGAATCCGCCGGTGTCGATCACGTCCCGGCATCCCCTCGCGCCGCGGCATCCGCACGCGCACGACCGCGGGCACCTCTCACCGGGCCGCCGGCTCCGTTGCGGCTGCGACACCGAGCTGGTCGCCCGCGAACGCGCCGTGCTCGGCGACGACCGTGCGGGCGCCGCGCCATGGCATCCGGTGCAGCGCCAGCACGTCGGCTGGCGCCGCGCGCACCAGGTGTACTCCGACCGAATGGCGTGCCCGTCCCGCTGAGTCCGGCCCGTCCGTCGTCCGACGGCGGTGCCGCGTGCGCACTCGCGGGCGGGGTGCCGATCCCGACGCCGACCGTCGCCGGCCGACGTCGTCGCGCGCGTCTCTCTTCCCCTCAACTCGAACGGACGATCCCATGACCTCTCTCCTCACCGACCGCCCCCGATCGCGCTGGGCCGGTGCCCTCGTCGCCACGACGGTTCTCGCCGCCTCGCTCGTCGGCGCCGGAGCCGCCCACGCCGGCACCGCGGGGACCTTCAGCCAACAGCACGTCGACGCGGTGCACGTGTCGCTGTCGCCGACGGCGAAGAAGCTCATCCTCGGCAGCAACCGCGAGGACGCGACCGTCGCCCCCGAGGACGGCTACTACCTCGGCTCCGAGGTCGACGCCACCTCGTCGCTCACCACGCCGGCCTACGACTTCACCGTCAACAAGTGGGGATCGATCTGGCAGATCCCGAAGGACCGTGACACCGCCGCGAACCGGGGCGTCGTGTTCGCCGGGTTCGCGGGCCTCGGCGACGACCCGGCCGACCCCGACACCCGGTACCTGCAGCAGCACGGCACCTCGTCGCCGGACGCCGCGCGCAGCCTGTTCTACGACGCCGACGGGCTCGGCACCGTGCCGTCGAGCTCGAAGATCCGCCAGACGGTCACGCTCGTCAGCAGCCCCGCCGGGTCGACCGCGACGATCGACTGGTCGGGTGTCGCGGGCGTCACCGCCTCGGGCGCCGGCACGTCGGCGAACCCCTACGTGTTCGACTTCTCGCTGACCTCGGGCGAAGAAGAGGCGTTCCACCGCCACGCGCAGTGGGACTTCAGCGCCGCGGGCACGTACGTGTTCAAGGTCGTCGCCTCGGTGCAGGGCTCGAACCCCTCGGGCATCGCCGCGTCCGACCCGGTGTACTACCGCTTCGTCGCGGCATCGTGACGGACGCCGAGGGGGCGGTGCGTCGCGCATCGCCCCCTCGGCTCGCCGATGGCATCCCCTCGCACCCGATCTGGAAATGACCCCGTGACCCGTCGCCCGCTCCGCCGTACCCCCCTGCTCGCCGCCGTGCTGGCGTGCGCCCTCGTGTCGGGGGGTGTCTCGCCCGCGCTCGCCGCGTCGACCCCGGATGCCACGCCCCCCGCGCCCACGGCCACCCCGGATGCGACGCCGACGCCGGACCCCTCGCCGTCGCCGAGCCCGGACCCCACACCGACGCCGGACCCCACGCCCACCCCGGACCCCGCGCCCACGCCGAGCCCGGATGCCATGCCGGCGCCCACGCCGAGCCCGGACCCCGCGCCAGCGACCGCCGCCGCCACGACCGCCGCCGCCGCCACGACCACCGTCATCTCGGCCGGAGCGCTCAAGCTCGGCGCCGGCGAGTTCACCGGCATCGTCAACGACGGCAAGCGCCGGGGCGTCCGCACGTTCGACGGGTTCCGCCTGGGCGTCGTGGACGCCACGAGCACGCTCGCCGGAGACCCCGCGCGGTACGCGCCGACGTGGACGCGCGCCGAAGACACCGTCATCCACTTCTCGGACGCCCTGCGCGACCCCGCCGCGCAGACGTGGTCGAGCCCGCTGCTGTCGACCCCCGAGCAGCAGGGCGCCTACATCGGCGGCGGCGCCGGTCGACTCGCCCTCTCGTTCGAGATGTCGACCGCCGGCAACGGCCGGGGCGTGTTCCCCGCGGCCGAGGCCGTCGTGCGCAACACGCAAGACAGCCCGACGACCCACCTCGTCAAGGTCACCGGCCCCGCCGGCGGGCGCTTCACCGCGACCCAGTATCGCGAGGTCGAGCGCCCCGAGGGCTCGGGAACCTGGGTGCGCGACGACCTCGTGCTCTGGGACTCGTCCGCGCTGCGAGCCGACACTCCGCCGGCCGTCAACGGGCTGCCGTGGCAGGGGTGGAGCTTCTCGGCCGCCGGCGTCTACTGCCTCACGGTGCGTCAAGACCTTCTCACCATCCGTACGCCGTCGGCCGACGGGTCGTCGGGGGCGCAGGAGCGTGCGGCCCAGGCCACGTACACCGTCGTCGTCGGCGATGCGATCGACCCCGCCACGGTCGCCCCGTGCGCCCAGGTGCCCGTCTCGGGCGGCGGCGACTCCGACGGCGGCACGCCGGGCTACACGCCGACGCTGCTGTCGGTGGGCCACCTCGACATGCGGGCCGTGCTGAACGGAGCGGGCGACGGCATCGACTTCGGCGTCAAGAAGACCGACTTCGTCGACTCGAAGGATGCCGTCCTCGCCGGCACGTACGGCCCCGCCACCGTCGGAGCGGCGGCGAGCCCGCTCGACGAGGCGCTGATCGGCCCGGCCGGTACCCGCTACTGGTATTACGAGCAGGGCGGCTTCGACGGCGACCACCTCTGGCCCGGGCTGAGCACCGAGGGCTGGAAGCTCTCGGACGTCGGGCCGGCGGCCCAGATCGACTTCACGATGACAAGCGTCGTGGGCCCGACCGCCGACGCGCGCGTGCTGCTGTTCTCCGACCCGTCGTCGGGCGGCAAGACCCGTCCCTCGGACGTGTGGTTCGACTCGACGAAGCTGCCGATGACGCGCACCGAGCCCATCGGCGGACACTCGCACATGAACTGGGCCTTCACGGCCGCGGGGCGCTACTGCCTCGGCATGACGGCCAAGACGCAGCTCGCATCCGGTCGCTGGGTGTCCGACAGCGGCATCCTCACCGTCTGGGTGGGCGACCCGTCGCAGGCCGCCGCGGTGCAGCCGTGCGAGCGGGATGCCACGGTCTCGATGCCGCAGCCCGCGCCGGCGGCGCTCGACGTGTCGCCGACGACGGCCGCGCTGTCGCCGACGGAGGGGAGCACCGACCTGGTCACCGCCGTCACGGGCGGGGGCATCGACACCGTCGCGCGCGTGCAGGCGACGGCCGCCGACCCCGAGCGTCTCGTCGACGCGCAAGACGTGATCTACCGGGCGATTCCGTTCGGCGACGGCACCTTCCGCACCGGCTCCGCGGTCGCCATGCGGCTCGATACGAGCCGGGTCGCCCCCGCGCGGCTGGCGGGGCCGATGACGCTGTCGATCGGCCAGACAGCCGGGCCGGGATCGGTGGTGCTCCGCAGCACGCTCGCGGGTGTCGCGGCACGGCTCGATCCCGCCGCGGGACGCAGCTCGCTCGCGCTGCCCGGATGGACGAACGACGGCGCGCAATGGGTCTTCGACGCCCGCGGCGTCTATTGCCTGCCGGTCACCTGGACGGCCACGCCGGCCGGATCGTCGACGCCCGTCTCGGTCACCAAGGTGCTCACCGTCGCGGCCGGCATCGACGACACGACCGGTCTGACGTCGTGCGCCCGCGGTCAGCAGCCGGGCGCCCCGACCGACGGCGGGGGCGGCACCGCGCCGTCCGACCCCGAGGCGTGGAACGTCGCGAACGGCTCGACGACCGCGTCGGGGGCGGTGATCCTCAACGACGGGCACGTCGACGTGGCATCCGTGCTCGACGGCGACCGGCTCGTCACGCGCGTGAAGGACTCGACGTCGGTCGCCGACGAGCCCGTCTGGCGCGATCCCGCGCAGACCGTGTTCCAGCTGCTTCCGGGTGCGCAGACCGCCGTCCCGTCCGACCCCGCCTTCGGGTTCCTCGGCTCGCCCGGCAGCCCGCTCTGGCAGGTCACCCAGACGCAGCAGTCCGAGCTGGGCCTGCTGTGGCCGGGCTGGTCGACCGAGGCGATCCCGCTCGACCGCACCCAGGCGGGCGTGCGCTGGTCGCTCGACCGGATGACGGGTCCGGGCGAGTTCGCCCTCTACACATCGGGGCAGAGCTTCGGCTCGGTCGACGTCAAGTTCGCCAGCCGCGACGGCATCACGGCGGCCGACGCGTTCGAGATCCCGAAGATCACGCACGCGCACGGCACGTGGGCGTTCACCGCCGAGGGCGCCTACTGCCTCGGGTTCACGCGCTCGGCGACGCTCGCCGACGGTCGCGCCGTCACCGACTCGTTCACCCTCGCGGTGGCCGTCGGGCGCACCGACGTGACGAGGATCGACCCCGCGCGCTGCTTCGACGACGCGGGCAAGCCGACGCTGCCCGACCTGCTCCCGGTCGCGAACGACCGGCTCACGGATGCCACCCGCGGCGGCGTCGACACCGGCGGCGCCGCCGATGCCGTGGCGGGCCAGCTCGTCGCGCTGCACGTCGGTGCGGCACGGGCGGGGCAGTGGGTGTCGGTGTGGGCGCACGGCGACACGGCCCGTTGGCTCTGCTGGGTGCGGGTCGACGCCGACGGCGCCGCGCGCGTGCGGATCCCCGTCGACCTCGCCCGCGGTGCGCAGCGGCTGGTCGTGAAGACGACGGGCGGCGACCTGCTCGGATGGGCGCCGATCGCGGTGGGCGACGCCCCGTCGGTGCCGACGGTCGTCACCCCGGACGAAGACACCGCGGCGGCCCCGGCCGTGGCGGCCGTGTGCGCCGCCGCGACCGGCACGATCATCGCCTCGGGACACGTCGACTGGAACGCCCAGGTGGTCGACGGGCGCCTGCGCACGTTCGTCGGCGACGACTCGTCGGGCACGCGCGTCTACCGCGACCCCGCGTCGACGGTGCTCTGGCTGAAGCCCTCGTCGACGGTGACCGTCCCGGCGAGCCTCTCGCGCATCGGCACCCCGGGGTCGACCGTCTGGCAGATCCCGCAGACGCAGCGGCCGGGTGTCGTGTGGCTGGGCTGGTCGACCGAGCTGCTGCACGCCGGGCTCGTCGACGGGCCGGTGTCGTGGAGCCTCACCGGCGTCGACGGCCCCGGCCAGGTGCGCGTGTTCACGACGGGGGCGTTCGGCGGGGTGCAAGACGTCGTGTTCGACGGCACCGGCACCGCCTCGATCCCGCTCGGCGTGCACGCCCACGCGAACTGGACGTTCACGCAGCAGGGACTGTATCGCCTGCACTTCACCCAGTCGGCGACCCTGGCGAACGGGCAGCGCGCGTCGTCGGCCGAGGTGCTGACCATCGCCGTGGGCGACGCCGATCCCCGAGCCGGCCTGCCGTCGGTGCCCGGCTGCGCGGGTGCGGCCCGGGCGACGGTGAGCGGAGACGCGTCGATCGCGCTCGCCGCCCCGGCGGCGCAGTTGCTGCCCGACGCCGCGCGTTCGACGCCGGGCGTCGCGGGCGGCGCCGAGGCCGAGCACGGCGAGGCCGGCCCGGGCCCGCTCGTCGAGTCGTCGGCCGCGTCGAGCCCCGTGCCTGTCTTGATGACGGTGCTGGGCGCGCTGCTGCTGCTCTCGGCCGTGGCGACCGGGTTCCTGTGGCGGCGGCGGGTGCGCGCGTGACCCGCGCCGCGCGGTCGGGGGCGCACGGGCTCGTCGCCCGTACGGTGCGGGGGGCGGCCGTCGTCGTCGTGGCGGCGCTCGCGGTGTCGGGGTGCGCGGCGCGTCCGCTGCTCGAACCGGGCACCTCGCGTCTGCAGGTGGTCACGACCACCGGCATCCTGGCCGATCTCGCCCGCAACGTCGGGGGAGACCGCGTCGACGTCGTGTCGATCGTGCCCGACGGCGCCGACCCGCACACGTACGAGCCCACCATGCGCGACGCGCGCAACGTGGTCTACGCCGACGTCGCCTTCTCGAACTACGCGCTCCTCGAGGAGCACGCCGTCATCAAGACCCTCGACGCGAACCTGCGTCCGGGAGCCGCGAACGTGTCGCTCGTCGAGGAGTCGGCGAAGTACGCCGCCGACCTCATCCCGCTGGTCGAGAACGTGCATCTCGACACGGTGTGGCTGGGCCTGCGGGTGCAGGGGGCGGGAGCCGCGCGCGGGGCCGATCGGTCGTCGGAGGTGCAGATCCAGGCGACCGGGGTCGAGGGGCCGGGTGACGTGTACGCCTATCTGACCGGCACGTTCGGCGACACCGACGTGTACTTCGACTCGGCCGACGGCTTCGACGCCGCCGACGGCTACCGGCACGACACGGCGACCCTGCCGCCCGCGGCGCACACCCACCTGTCGTGGGCGTTCACGGCCCCGGGCGTCTACCGGGTGGCGCTGCGGGCCCGGCTGCAGACCGATCCGTCGGCCCGGCCGGTCGATCTCGGCGCCGCCACCTACACGTTCGCGGTGGGCGTCGACCCGAGCACGGCCGGCATCGCCGATCCGATCGTGCTCGACCGCGGGCACGCCGACGTCACCGCCGATCTCGACGGCGCCTCGTTCGACGGCGCCTCTTCCGACGGCGCCTCTTCCGCCAGTGTTCCTTCCGGCAGCGCTTCTCCCGCGAGTGTCTCTTCCGGGGGTGTCTCTTCCGGGGGTGTCTCTTCCGGGGGTGTCTCTAGAGGCGCTGTCTCTTCTGGCGCTGTCTCTTCCGGCGGCGGCGGGCTCGGCGTGCTGTGGGACCCCACGGGCGGCGGCGACCGCACGCAGCAGCGTCTCGACGCGTCGCGCGTGGTGATCGAGGTGCCCAACACCGCGACCCTCGAGATCCCCGGCGACCCGCAGTTCCGCTTCCTGGGCCGCCCCGGCGACCGCGTGTTCCAGCTCGCGCAGGCGGTGCTGGGCAAGCACGTGCACGGCGAGATCGACCCGCACGTGTGGCAGAACGTCCGCAACGCCGAGGCCTACGTCAAGCTCATGCGCGACACCCTCATCGCCCGCGACCCCGCCGGTGCGCAGACCTATCGGGCCAACACCGAGCGCTACCTCGCCGACCTCGACGCGACCGACGCCTACGTGCGCGACACCATCGCCGCGATCCCGGCCTCGGCGCGCCACCTCGTCACCACCCACGACGCCTTCGCCTATCTCGGCGAGGCGTACGGCATCGACATCGCGGGGTTCGTCACCCCCAACCCGTCGACCGAGCCGTCGCTCGCCGACCGGCGTCGTCTCACCGAGACGATCCGCAACCTGCACGTCCGCGCGGTCTTCCTCGAGCCGAACCTCCGGGCGCGCTCGTCCGACCTGACGCAGATCGCCGCCGACGAAGGCATCCGGGTCTGCCCGATCGTCGGCGACACCCTGGATGCCACCACCCCGACCTATCTCGACATGATGCGGTTCAACGCCGACACGCTGCGCCGCTGCCTGAGCCCGTGAAAGGAGCTGTGATGACCACTCCGACCCGCATGCGGCTGGTCGGCGTCGCCGCGGCGCTGGCCCTGCTGCTGACCCCGACCGCCGCCGCGTGGGCGGCGAGCGCGCCCGCCGACCCCAACCTCGACCAGCGGATCGCCGCCGACGAGCCGATCGTGCACGGCGCCCACGTGATCTCGTCGGGACACGTCGACATCGGGCCGCGCTTCGTCGACGGCCGGTGGACGCTGCTGCTGCACGACGACGAGCACAAGGGCGACCCGGGCGCGACGTCGGTGTGGCGCCCGCTCGACGAGACCGCCCTGCACGTCGTCGACGCGGCGCGGCTGACGGTGCCGTCGTCCGACGCGTACGCGTTCGTCGGCGCCGCCCCGGGCAGCACCGTGTGGGTCGTGCCGCAGACGCAGAACCCCGCCGTCGTCTGGGCGGGCTGGAACACGCAGGACCCCGCCGTCCTGCAGCGCATCGACCGCGGGGCGACGTTCTCGGTCGACGCGGTCGAGGGCCCCGGCGTGCTCACCGTCTCGCTGCAGTCGGGCGACTTCGGCGCCCCGCAGGTGTTCTGGGACTCGCGGGTCGCCGGCGCCCAGCCGATCTTCGTCGACGTGAACACCCACACGCACGCGAACTGGGTGTTCACCGCACCGGGCACCTACCTGGTGCGCATGACCGTGGCCGCGACCCTCGTCGACGGGACGACGGCGTCCGACACCCAGACGCTGCGCTTCGCCGTCGGCACCGACGCCTCGACCGACGACGCCCTCCGCGCCGTCTGGACCACGACGTCGACCCCGGATGCCACCCCCTCGGCGACCGCCACCCCCGGGGCCGGGGCGGTCGCCGCCCCGCCGTCCGCGGGCGACCCGCTCGTGCCCGTGCTCGTCGCCGCCATCGCGCTCGTGTCCGCCGGGCTGGTGGTCGGGGTGGTCGTCGCGGTCGTGCGCGGCGGGCGCGCCCGCCGCGCCGTGCTGGCCGGGCGAGACGGTGGCGACACGTGAACGCCCCGGCCCTGCACGTCGACGGCCTGCACGTCGATCTCGGCGGCCGGCGCGTGCTCGAGGCGGCGTCGCTGACGGTGCGGCGCGGAGAGCTCGTGGGCCTGGTGGGCCCGAACGGCGCCGGAAAGACGACGCTGCTGCGCGGCATCCTGGGTCTGGTCCGCCCGGCGGCGGGGCGCGTGCTCGTCGAGGGGCGCCCGGTGCGACGAGGGCGGGCTGCCATCGGGTACGTGCCGCAGCGGCACGAGTTCGCGTGGGACTACCCGCTGTCGGTCGCCGACGTCGTCATGACCGGGCTGACGGGCCGGCTCGGCATCGGGCGCCGGCCCGGGCGCGCCCAGTGGCAGACCGTCGCTGAGGCGCTCGACCGGGTGCGCATGACGGCCCTCGCCACACGCCCGGTCGGGCAGCTCTCGGGCGGTCAGCGCCAGCGGGTGCTCGTGGCCCGGGCGCTCGTGCTGCGACCGACCCTGCTGCTGCTCGACGAGCCGTTCACGGGTCTCGACATGCCGACGCAAGAACACCTGGGCGCCCTGTTCGCCGACCTCGCCGGCGACGGGCACGCGGTCGTCATGACGACCCACGACCTGGCCTCGGCGCTGTTCGGGTGCGACCGCCTCGCCCTGTTGAACCGCACGGTCGTCGCCGAAGGACCCGCCGCCGACCTCTCGAACGACCCCGCGGCGTGGATGGCGACGTTCGGCGTCGGCCCCGACAGCCCCCTTCTGCGCATCCTGAAAGCCGCGTGACATGACGCCCGTCGACTTCTTCATCGATCTGCTCAACCCCGACCTGGGGTTCTTGCCGAAGGCGCTCGCGGTCTCGCTCGTCTCGGCGCTCGTGTGCGGCGTCGTGGGCACGCACGTCGTGCTGCGCGGCATGGCCTTCATCGGCGACGCGGTCGCGCACGCCGTGTTCCCCGGCCTCGCCGTGGCGTTCGTCGTCGGGGGCAACCTCGTGCTCGGCGGCGTCGTCGCGGGCGTGCTTACCGCCGTGCTCGTCGCCGTGTTCTCGCAGAACCGACGCCTCAACGAGAGCTCTGTCATCGGGGTGTTCTTCGTCGCGGCGTTCGCCCTGGGCGTCGTGATCATCTCGCAGACGCCCGGGTACGCCGGGTCGCTGCAGCAGTTCTTGTTCGGGTCGATCACCGGCATCCCCGACAGCGACGTGCTCGTCGCGTTGATCGCCGCGCTCGTCGTGCTGGGCGTGCTCTTCCTGCTGCACAAAGAGCTCGTCACGGTCAGCCTCGACCGCGAGTCGGCCCGCGCGCTCGGCGTGCCCGTGTTCTGGATCGACCTCGCGCTCTACGTGCTCGTGACCGTCGCGGTGGTCATCAGCGTGCAGACGATCGGCAACGTGCTGGTGCTCGCGCTCCTGGTGACGCCCGCGGCGACCGCGCGGCTGATGACCGACCGGCTCGGCGTCATGATGGCGCTGTCGCCCGCCATCGGCGGCGCGGGGGCCCTCGTCGGCCTGTACGTGTCGTGGTCGTGGGACGTGCCCACGGGCGGCGCGATCGTCCTCGTGCTCACGGCCGTCTTTCTCGTCGCGTGGATCGCCGCACCGCGCCAGGGGCTCGTCGCGGCGCTGCGGCGCCGCCGCGCGCGTCCGCCCCGCGAGCGCGCGGCCCCGTCTTCGGCCCCGTCCCTTCCTCCGCTGCCCGCCCCGTCTTCCGTCCCCGCCCCTGCCTCAGAAAGCCGCGCATGACCGACCCCACCCGCCCCGTGACCGATCGCGACCTGCTGACTGGGGCCCCGCTAGGGCCGGCGGGCACGGCGCCCGTCGGCGCGCGCTCGGCGTGGGGGCTGCCCGCGGCCACCGGCGCGCTCGCGGTGCTGGGCCTGGCGGCCGTGCTCGCGGGGGCGTGGCTCGGCCTGAGCGGCACGCCGCCCGTCGCCGTGGCCCTCCCGACCGCCTCGACGCCCGCAGTGGCGCCTCGGGGTGCCATGACCCCGGCCCCCGCCGCGACACCGGCGCCGGCCGCGACCCCCGCGACCGCTGCCGGCGGCTCGGCGGCGCCGGGCGGGATCGCCGCCCTCGCCGACCCCGACTGGGTCTCGCGCACCGCCGAGCGCACCGGCATCCCGTCGCGTGCGCTCGCCGCCTACGCCGGTGCCGCGCTGCGTGCCGCGCAGGTCGCGCCCGGCTGCGGCGTGGGGTGGAACACGGTCGCCGCCCTCGGCGAGGTCGAGACCCACCACGGATCGATGAACGGCGCGCACCTCGATGCCGCGGGGGTCGTCTCGCCGCGGATCGTCGGCGTCCCCCTGAACGGCGACGGCACCACGGCCGTGCGCGACACCGACGCGGGCGCGATCGACGGCGACACCGTGTGGGACCGCGCCGTCGGCCCGCTGCAGTTCACCCCGGCGACGTGGGCACGGGCCGGCCAGGACGGCGACGGCGACGGCATCCGCGACATCGACCAGATCGACGACGCGGCCCTCGCCGCCGCTGTGCACCTGTGCGACCTGGGCGGCGACCTGCGGGTGGGCGACAACTGGATCCGCGCCGTCCGCGGCTACAACGACAACCCGACCTACATCGCCGACGTCTCCGCCGCGGCGACGGCCTACGCCGCCCGCGCCTCGGGCTGAGCCGGCCCGCCCCCCGGCCCGCCCCCCGGCCCGCCCGGCGCGGCGCGTCAGGGCAGCACGACGTTCAGGGGCTCTTCGCCGGTGCGCAGGCGGTCGATCTGACGGCGCACCAGCCGGGCGATGCGGGGGCGCATGGCATCCGACGCCCCTCCGACGTGGGGCGAGATCAGGGCGCCCTCGAGCGCCCACAGCGGGTGATCCGCGGGCAGCGGCTCGGGGTCGGTGACGTCGAGCGCGGCGCGCAGGCGCCCACGCCGCACGTGGTCGACGAGCGCGTCGGTGTCGATCACGGACCCGCGTCCGACGTTGACCACCAGCGCGCCGTCGGGCAGCGCCGCCAGCATCGTGTCGTCGAGCAGGCGCCTCGTCGCGTCGCCGCCCGGCAGCGATGCGATCAGCACGTCGGTGTCGGCCAGCACCTCGGCGAGCCGGCCGATGGGGTGCACCTCGACGTCGTCCTGCCGTCGGGCGTGCGAGGCGACCGCGCACAGCCGCACCTCGAACGGCGCCAGGCGCGCGGCGATCGCCCGCCCCACCCCGCCGAAGCCCAGCAGGGTCACGCGCGCGTCGGCCAGGCCCGCAGACCAGAGCCCGCGCCACTGGCCGCGGTCCTGCGCACGCACGATGTCGGGCAGCCGTCGCTGCGCCGCCAGGGCGAGGGTCACGGCGAGCTCGGCCGTCGACGTCTCGTGCACGCTCGACGCGTTGGCGAACACCACGCCGTCGGGAAGCCTGCCCACGACGTTGTCGTACCCGATCGACTGGCCCTGCACGAGGCGCACGTCGACGTCGTGCAGCCGGCCGAGGGCGGCATCCATGCGCAGGTACGGCGGCACCACGATGTCGAAGCGGTCGCGGGGCGCGGGTCCGGTCATGTCCCACACGACCACGTCGACGTCGTCGGGCAGCGGCTGCAGGTCGTCGTGCAGCTCTGCGGTGGGCACCGAGACGAGAAGAGGCGGCGGGGCGTCGTGCACCTCTGCGGCGGGTGCGGGTGGCGTGTCGTCGTGCGGCTCTGGCGCGGGGGCGGGAGGGGGCGTCACCCGTGCCACGCTACCCGCGCGTTCGACGTACCGGCGTCGGCGTGCGCGCGCCGTCCGATCCGCACCCCCACGGGCACGTCGTACGCCAGGTACTCCGACAGCAGCCGGTCGCTCTCGCGCACGAACAGCCGCCGTGACAGCGCCGCGGCGAGCTTGGGGGCCCCGCCCACGAGCCCGGGGATCTGATGGCTCAGCATGCCCTGGCTGATCCGCGCGCTGTGGTTGAACATGTGGATGCGCGACAGCGCCGCCCCGTCGGCCCCACGCCGGCTGACCAGCCCGAAGTCGTCGTCGAGGTACGGGAACGCGGCGAGCCCGGGGTTCTCGGCCGCCGCCTCGGGCGTCAGCCGGTCGCTCCACAGGGTCGCGTCGTCGGCGACCGCCGCCAGCTCGGGCCGCCGCGACAGGTCCGACACGATGCCCGTCGCCGCGATCACCCCGTCGTAGCGGTGGATGCCGTCCGGCGTCGTCACGACGACCTCGCCGCCGTCCCACTCGGCGCGGTGCCACGGTGACGACGTCAGGAACCGGAAGCCGTCGAACGCGTGCGCCCGCCAGATCGCGTTCTGCGTCGCCGGCTGGTCGACCGCCGAGAGGTGCACGTTGAAGGCCCACTTCTGGGCGTCGGTGAACGACCCGTAGTTCTCGATGAGCCCGGCGAACTCCATCCACCGGTACGGGCTCACCTGGGGCATCGCGGGGCGCCGCATGTGCACGTCGACGCGGGCTGCGCCGTGCTCGAGCGCGGTCGCGGCGTTGTCGAAGGCGCCGGTCCCGGCGCCGAGGATGCCGATGCGCTTTCCCGCGAGCGACGGGAAGTCGATCGCGTCGTGGGCGTGTGCGATGCGATCGGCGGGCAGGCCGGCGAGCAGGGCGGGCAGGTGCCGCCCGCCCGCCCCTTCGATGCCGGTCGCGAGCACGACGTGCCGCGCGGGCAGCGTCCAGCTGCCGTCGGGTCCGTCGAGCGACACGTGCAGCGGGCCGTCGGGCGTGGTCGGGGTGATCGCGTGCACGCACGTCGAGGGGATGACCTCGATCGCGTTCACCCGCCGGTACCACTGCAGGAAGCCCTGCCAGGCGACCGTGGGGAAGAACGCGATCCGGTGCCACGCCTCGGCGCCGTACACGGCCTCGAACCACGCGCGCGGCGTCGTCGCGGTGACGCCCCACGTGGGCCACGCGATGTCTTTCGGCGTGCGCAGCGTGTGCATGCGCGCGTACGTCGTCCACGGGCCCGCCTGGTCGGCGGGCGCGGCGTCGACGACCACCACGTCGGCGATGCCGCGCCGCCGGAGCCCGCGGGCGAGCACGAGACCGGCCTGCCCACCGCCGACGACGACCACGGGGGTCACGCCGTCTCGGGCGCCGATCCACGGCTTCTCGTCGCCCGCGCTCGCTGCGCCCTGCCGTTCGGCCTCCTGCTCGAGCCGTTGCAGACGCGCTGCGGCGTCGGCCAGGGGGGTGGGGGCGTTCACGCCGCCCCGATCACGACGCGCACGCCGAACGCCTCGTCGAGCCGGAAGTTGTGGTGGTCGGTGACGTTGGTGTCGTCGAGCTCGAGGTTGACGAAGTCCATGTGCGGCTCGTCGAAGAAGGGTCCCGCGTGCCAGGTGCCCTTGCGCATCGTGATGGCCGTGCGCGGGGGGATGCGGAACGCCCGCACGTCGTCGAGCGTCGGCTCGTCGATGCCGGGCGCGGCCACGGCGATCGTCCACTCGACGTCGCCGACGGCCATGAGCGTCTGCGTCGTCTCGAGGTGGCGCGTGATGCGCACGAACTCGGGAGCCTTGTCGTCGAGCGCCATCAGATAGAACCGCGGGATGCCCGCCGACACGTCGAGCACGGCCTCTTCGGCGGTGAAGGGGGTGCCGTCCTCCATCGGGGTCAGCACGACGCCGAACGGCTCGAAGCCCGCGGGGGTGACGGTCTCGGCGGTGAGGGTGTGGGTGGTGAGAGGCTCGGTCACGGGTTCGCTCCTGTCGGGGTGCGGCGTTCGGGTGACTCCGACGGTACACTTGTCCAACAAGCTGAGGATGCTCGTGCGTCGAACGTCACGCCCTCTTCACACGGGCGAAACCCGCGTCATCGCGGCAGCGTGCGCGGGTGGCGCACCCGTCGCACGAGTGCGTTCCGCAGGCCGGCGGGGGCCGGCAGCTGCACCTCGCGCGACCAATAGCCCACGTCGTCGGTCGCGCCGTAGCCGCAGTACGTCATCTCGATGACCGGCATGCCCGCGACGGTCGACAGCAGCTCTGCGCGCCCGGCATCCAGCCCGATCGCCTCGACCCACATCGTCTCCCACGCCACGCGCACGCCGTTGGCCTGCTCGGCCAGCTCGAACACCGGCCGCCGGGGGTCGAGGTCGGCCTCGACCGCGAGCGGCACGAGGTCTTCGGCCAGCGCGTACGGCGCCCCGTCGACGCGCCACATCTTCAGCGTGCGCAGCACCGCGGTGCCGTCGGGCAGGTCGTCGTAGCGCGCCGGGTCGTCGGCCTCGAGCGTCACGACGCCGGATGCCACCAGCTCGAGCATCGGCGCATACCCCGCCCCGCCGATCGACGTCGAGTGGTCGAGCTGCGTGTCGATGCGACGCCCCACGTCGGGCAGGCGCCGGTTCGGCACCGTGCGGGCGCCCTGCGCGCGGTGCACGTACCCGCGCTCCTCGAGGCGGATCAACGCCTCGCGCACCGAGTTGCGGCTCGCGCCGGTCAGCTCGGCCAGGCGCGGCTCCGACGGCAGGGTTCCCGCATCCGCGCGCCACAGCTGCAGGATGCGGTCGATCAGGGCGTCCTGGTCGGGGGCGCGCTTCTCGGCCACGGGCGGGGTCGTGTCAGGCCGCGGCGCCCACCACGGCGGCGATCGCCGAGGTGAAGAACCCGAGGCCGTCGACGCCCGAGCGCATCGCCGCCGGGGTGCCGGGGCCGAAGCCCGGCTCGACGGCGTGCTCGGGGTGCGGCATGAGGCCGACGACGTTGCCGCGCTCGTTGGTGAGGCCGGCGATGTCGTCGAGCGAGCCGTTGGGGTTGACGCCCACGTAGCGGAAGGCGACGAGGCCCTCGCCGTTCACCCGGGCAAGGGTGTCGGCATCGGCGATGTACCCGCCGTCGGCGTTCTTCAGCGGGATGACGATCTCGTCGCCCTCGGCGAAGTCGCTGGTCCACGCGGTCGAGGCGTTCTCGACGCGCAGGCGCTGGTCGCGGCGGATGAACTGCTGGTGCGCGTTGCGGATGAGGCCGCCGGGCAGCAGGTGCGCCTCGACGAGCATCTGGAAGCCGTTGCAGATGCCGAGCACGGGCATGCCCTTGCCCGCCGCGTCTTTCACCTCGGCCATGATCGGCGCGAACGCGGCGATGGCGCCGGCGCGCAGGTAGTCGCCGTAGCTGAAGCCGCCCGGGAGCACGAGGGCGTCGACGCCCTTCAGGTCGTGCTCGCCGTGCCACAGGGCGACGGGCTCGGCGCCGGCCAGACGGATGGCGCGCTGCGCGTCGCGGTCGTCGAGCGACCCGGGAAAGGTGATGACCCCGATGCGGGCGGTCATTCCACGACCTCGATGTTCACGACGTCTTCGATCACCGCGTTCGAGAGCATCTCGTCGGCGAGCTCGCGCGCGCGGGCCAGCGTGGCCTCGTCGACCTCGCCCTCGACGGTCAGCTCGAAGCGCTTGCCGATGCGGACGTCCGAGAAGCGGTGCTCGCCCAGCCGCGACAGGGCGCCGGCGACGGCCTTCCCCTGCGGGTCGAGAAGCTCGGCCTTGGGCATGACGTCGACGACGATGGTGGGCACTGCAGCTCCAGGAGTCGGGTGGCGTTGTGGATGCCATTCTACGGGGACGCCGGTCCTCTCCGCGGGCGGGTTCCGGGTCGGGAGCGCGGGGGCGTGGCATCCGCTCATCGGCGCGCCGCGGATCGGGGGAGCGGGAGCCTCCGCTTGACGACGGGAGGGCGATCCCCTACGGTCGGTCCGATCCCATGAGAGCGCTCTCATGACGATCGTCGGCACGCGCCGCGTCCGTGCCATCATGCAAGGGGCGGTCGCGGAACGACCCGCGCGCCCGCGGAAGGAACCCGATCCATGTCCTCATCCCGTCCGTTCCCCGACGGCTTCCTCTTCGGCGCGGCGACGGCCGCCTACCAGATCGAGGGCGCCGCGTTCGAAGACGGGCGCACCGCCTCGATCTGGGACGCCTTCAGCCGGGTGCCCGACGCCGTGATTAACGCCGACAACGGCGACGTGGCGTGCGACCACTACCACCGCTACCGCGACGACGTGCGGCTCATGAAGCGCCTGGGCCTGCAGACCTACCGCTTCTCGACGTCGTGGTCGCGCGTGCGGCCCGACGGGGGAGCCCTCAACCCGAAGGGCGTCGACTTCTACGAGCGTCTCGTCGACGAGCTTCTGGATGCCGGCATCCTGCCCTGGCTGACGCTGTACCACTGGGACCTTCCGCAGGCCCTGCAAGAGCGCGGCGGCTGGACCGCGCGAGAGACGAGCGACCTGTTCACCGAGTACGCCCTCGACGTGCACGACGCGCTGGGCGACCGCGTGAACGTGTGGACGACGCTCAACGAGCCATGGTGCTCGTCGTTCCTCAGCTACACCGCGGGTGCCCACGCCCCGGGCCACTACTCGCAGGCCGAGGGCATGCTGGCCGCGCACCACCTGCTGCGGGGCCACGGTCAGACCGTGCGCGAGCTGCGCGCCCGCGACGCCTCGCTCAACCTGGGCCTCACGCTCAACCTGACGGTGGCGGATGCCGTCGACCCGGCGGACCCCGCCGACGCCGACGCCGCACGGCGCGTCGACGGCCAGTTCAACCGGTGGTTCCTCGACCCGGTCTTCCGTGGTGCGTACCCGGCCGACATCGTCGACGACTTCCGCGGCGTCGACGCCGACGCGGTCGCGCGATGGGAGCGGGCGGTGCGCCCCGGCGACCTCGAGGTCATCTCGACGCCCATCGACACCCTGGGCGTCAACTACTACCACGGCGAGCTCGTCGGCGGCAGGCCGCCCCGCGTCGACCCGCCCGCGGGCGACGCCCCGACGGCGCGCCCCATCGGCAAGCCCTTCCCCGCGCACGAGAACCTCTTCTGGCACGACCGCGGCCTGCCGCGCACGACGATGGGCTGGGAGGTGCAGCCCGAGGGGCTGACCCGCCTGCTCGAACGGGTCAGCGACGAGTACGCCGCCGAGGCGGGGGTCGGCCTGTACGTCACCGAGAACGGCGCCGCCTACGACGACGTGGTCGTCGACGACGGGAACGGGGCCCGTGTGCACGACCCCGAGCGCGTCGCGTTCGTGCGCGCGCACCTCGGCGCGGTGCGCGACGCCCTCGACGCGGGCGTCGACGTGCGCGGCTACTTCTACTGGTCGCTGATGGACAACTTCGAATGGGCCTGGGGCTACGAGAAGCGCTTCGGCATCGTCCACGTCGACTACCGGACGCAGGAGCGCACCGTGAAGGACTCGGGTCTGGCCTACGCCCGGATCATCGCCGAACGTTCGGTGTCGAGCCGCTAGCACACGGCATCGGCCGATGCCGCGCGGCTGTACGCTCGCATCATCGTCGAGCCTGCACGAACGGCCGCACCCGCGCGGGAGGGCATCGCTCGAGAAGGGAGAGCGATGGATCTCGCCCCGCCACGAGGAGCCGCGACCATCGAAGAGGTCGCCGCGCGCGCCGGTGTCTCTCGCTCGACCGTGTCGCGTGTCGTCAACGGCTCGACCTCGGTGTCTCCCACCGCTCTCGACGCGGTCCGCCGCGCCATCGACGAGCTGCAGTACGTGCCCAACCGTGCCGCCCGGTCGCTGGCCAGCCGGCAGACGCGCGCGATCGCCCTGGTGATCCCCGAAGAGACCGACCGCTTCTTCGGCGACCCCTTCTTCGCCTCGATCGTCGCCGGCATCAGCGAGGCCGTCGGAGAGTCCGACTACGTCATGAACATGCTCATCGCCAGCGACGACGTCAGCGCGAAGGCCCTCGGCTACCTGCGCAGCGGCAGCGTCGACGGGGCCATCGTGGCCTCGCATCACACCAGCGGCACGTTCGTCGACCGTCTCGCCGACGCGGTGCCGGTCGTCTACGGCGGCCGGCCGGGTCACGTGCGCGAGAGCGACCACTACGTCGACGTCGACAACGTGCAGGCCGGCCGCGACGCCACCCGCTACCTGCTCGACCGCGGCCACCGTCGTCTGGCGACCGTCACCGGCCCGTCCGACATGCCCGCCGCCATCGACCGCCTGCGGGGCTTCCGCGAGACCCTCGCCGAGGCCGGTCTCGACGCGGTCGGCGTCGAGGACGGCGACTTCACCGAGGCGGGCGGCGCCATCGCGATGCGCCGGCTGCTGGCATCCGGGGCTCGTCCCGACGCGCTGTTCGTCGCGAGCGACCTCATGGCGCGGGGGGCCTACACGGCCCTGCGCGAGCACGGCCTCGACGTCGGCCGCGACATCGCCGTGATCGGGTTCGACGACTCGTCGGCCGCGACGTCGCTGACCCCGGCGCTGACCACCGTGCGCCAGCCGTCGCGCGAGCAGGGACGTCAGATGGCGAGGCTGCTGCTCGAGATGCTCGCCGGGCGACCGATCCCGCACGCCACGATCCTGCCGACCGAGATCGTCGAGCGCGACTCGGTCTGACGGCGGGGCACGCGGGGCCGGACATGACGCGCGAGTCTGCCCCACCGCCCCCACGGGTCACGTCGCGGGGCGCGCGCCGGGGCCCCCGGGGGGCCCGCGCGTCACGTCGTGGGACGTCCCTTCGGCGGCAGCGGGCGCTGATACACGTCGGGCACGTCGTCGCCGTCGGCATCCTCTTCTTCGGCCAGAGCGAGCTGCCGGTACCGGCGGTTGCGCGCGCACAGCACGGTCGCCGCGAGAAGGGATGCCACCAGCGAGGCCGCCATGATCGCGATCTTCGCGTCGTCGGTGTGCGGTGAGCCGTCGGCGAAGCTCAGCTCGGCGATCAGCAGCGACACCGTGAACCCGATGCCGGCGAGCAGCCCGACCCCGGCGATGTCGATCCACTTCAGCGCGGGGTCGAGCCGCACTCGCGTGACGAGCGTCAGCAGACGCACGCCGATCAAGATGCCGAGCGGCTTGCCGAGCACGAGGCCCGCGACGACGCCGATCGTCACCGGGTCGGTGAGGGCTCGCGCGATTCCCTCGCCACCCCCGAGCGAGACGCCCGCGGCGAAGAAGGCGAACACCGGCACCGCGATGCCCGCCGACAGAGGACGGAAACGGTGCTCGAACTGCTCCGCGAGGTCGATGCCCCGGATCTCGGGTCGACGGCGGGAGGCCGCAACGGGGATCGTGAAGGCGAGAGCGACACCGGCGATCGTCGCGTGCACACCCGACGCGTGCAAGAACGCCCAGGCCGCGAAGCCGATAGGAAACAGCACGACCCACGCCGCCCACCCGTTGCGGGCGAACCATGCGCGCCCACGGTGCGCGACGACGCCGTAGAGCACCACGACGACGGCGAAGACGCCCAGCGGCACGAGCGAGATGCCGCCCGTGTAGAAGACCGCGATGATCGCGATGGCGATGAGGTCGTCGACGACGGCGAGCGTCAGCAGGAAGATGCGCAGCGGTCCGGGAAGGTGCGAGCCGACGAGGGCGAGCACCGCCACCGCGAAGGCGATGTCGGTCGCGGTCGGGATCGCCCACCCGGCGAGCAGGTCGGGCTGCGTGTGCACGACCGCGACGTAGATCAGCGCCGGAACGGCCACGCCCGCGACCGCGGCGGTCACCGGCACGATCGCGGTGCCGAGGCGTCGAAGGCTGCCCGAGACGATCTCGCGTTTGAGCTCGAGGCCGACCAGGAAGAAGAACACGGCGAGCAGGCCGTCGGCCGCCCACGCGCCGACGCTCAGGTCGAGGTGCCACGGCGCGTAGCCGAAGCGGAGGTCGCGCAGCGCGAAGTACGCGCCGGACGCGGGGGAGTTCGCCCAGACCACGGGGGCGATCGCCGCCACGACCAGCAGCAGGCCGCCGACCGACTCGCGGCGCAGCAACGTGGTGACGCGGTGCACCTCGGCGTAGCCGGGCCAGCTCGGGGTGCGGGCGGTGTCGTGGCTCATGAAGGCTCCCGAGGGGTCGGTCGACGAAATGTCGACCAGGCTTCCCGACGCACCTCGTCCATCGTATCGGGATGCCACGCCCTCACCGTTGGCGGCCGATCATGTCGGCACGATCGGCGGGGTCGCCACCGTGGGGCGCGCGGCGAGGCGGTTCGTCAGAGTCCCGGATCCCGGCGTTGTCGGGCGGTGCGGTCGTGGCCCGGCGAGCCGGACTCCGGAGAGCTGGACTCCGGAGAGCCGGACTCCGGAGAGCTGGACTCCGGAGAGCTGGACTCCGGAGAGCTGGACTCCGGAGAGCTGGACTCCAGAGAGCCGGACTCCGGAGAGATGCATGCGGGGGCGGCTTCTGCGGCGGCGAATGCGGGAGCGGCGGCCAGTTTCTCCGGAGTCCGGCACACGACTCGCCGAGCACATACGCGCCGTCGAGCGCGCGCCGACAAGACGGTCACGACCGGGCGGGCCCGGGGCGGACGGCTGGCCGGGCGTCGGGGGCGGCGTCAGAGCGGGTCGCCGCCGAGCGGGCCCACCGCGGGGATGGGGCCGCCGTCGTCGGCGCCGGTCCTGCGGGCGCGGGCGATCGCGTTGCCGAGGTGGTAGATCACCAGCGCGGCGACCGCGCCCAGCACGATCGCGCCGAGCTGGAACTGCCCCCACTGCATCGTGAACCCGGCGATCGCGAGCACCAGGGCGACGGCCCCGGTGTACTGGTTGACCGGGCGCGAGAAGTCGACCCGGTTGTCGACCCAGATCTTGATGCCGATGATCCCGATCAGGCCGTACAACGCGGTCGTGACCCCGCCGAGCACGCCCGCGGGGATCGTGTTGAACACCGCGCCGACCTTGGGCGACAGGCTCAGCACGATCGCGGTCAGGCCCGCCACCCAGTAGACGGCGGTCGAGTACACCCGCGTCGCCGCCATCACGCCGATGTTCTCGCCGTACGTCGTCGTGCCCGAGCCGCCGAACGTGCCCGCGAGCGTCGTGGCGAGACCGTCGGCGATCAGGGCGCGTCCGGTGGAACGGTTGGCCGTGGCATCCGTCATCGCCGCCACTCCGCGCACGTGGCCCACGTTCTCGGCGACCAGCACCAGCACGACGGGCAGGAACATCGCGATGACCGACCACGTCTGCGGTGACGCGAAGTCGGCGACGTGGAACTCGGGCAGGCCCACCCACGGAGCCGCCCCGACCGCGTCGAAGTCGATCAGCGTCTCTCCGGTGGCGGCCTGGATCAGCACGGTCGCGACGTACCCGACGATGACGCCGAGGAAGATCGAGATGCGGCCCAGGAACCCGCGGAACAGCACGCTGAACAGGACCACCACGACGAGCGTGATCGTGCCGGGCAGGGGCTGCTTCTGGAAGCTCGCCCACGCCACCGGTGCGAGGTTGAAGCCGATGAGCGCCACGATCGCTCCCGCGACCACGGGCGGCATCACCCGGTCGACCCACGCGAGGCCGGCGAGCTGCACGATCAGGCCGATCGCCATCAGCAGCACGCCGACGGCGACGATCCCGGCGAGGGCCGAGCCGGTGCCGCCGATCGCAGTGGCCGCGGTGACCGGGGCGATGAAGGCGAACGACGATCCCAGGTAGCTGGGCAGGCGGTTGCGCGTGACGAGCAGGAACAGCAGCGTCCCGACGCCCGAGAACAGCAGCGTCGTCGACACGGGGAAGCCCGTCAGCACCGGCACGAGGAACGTCGCGCCGAACATCGCGACGACGTGCTGCAGCCCGATCGCGACGGTCGCGCCCCAGCTCAGCCGTTCGCCCGGTGCGACGACGGCCCCCGGTGCGACGGTGCGTCCGTCACCGTGCAGCTTCCAACGGAACATGGCTCTCCTCGTGTGGGTGATGGATGCCGAGCCCGCGGGCCTCGTCGAGAACGGGGTCGGGCGCGTCGGCGTGCGGTCTCGGCGATCGGGTGGGCCGTCAGGCGGCGGTCAGCAGGGCGAGCAGCTCGGCGTAGCGGGCGCGGGTGCGCTCGACGATCTCGGCGGGCAGGGCGGGGGGCTCTCCCTGCTTGTCCCAGTGAGCCGCGAGCCAGTCGCGCACGATCTGCTTGTCGAAGCTCGCCATGCGCGCGGACGGGGTGGTGCCGGTGCGCCAGGCCTCGGCATCCCAGTACCGCGACGAGTCCGACGTGAGCACCTCGTCGGCCAGCGTGAGCACGCCGTCGGCGTCGTGACCGAACTCGAACTTCGTGTCGGCCAGGATCAGGCCGTGCGCTTCGGCGGTCGCCGCCGCACGGCGGTAGATCTCGAGCGACAGGTCGCGCAGGGCCGCGGCCGTCTCTGCGCCGACGAGCTCGACCGAGCGCTCGTAGGTGATGTTCTCGTCGTGCGCGCCCATCGGCGCCTTGAACGCGGGGGTGTAGAGCGGCTCGGGCAGGCGGTCGCCGTCGCTCAGGCCCTCGGGCAGCGCGATGCCGCACACCGTGCCGGCACGCTGGTACTCGACCCAGCCCGAGCCGGTCAGGTAGCCGCGCACGACGCATTCGATCGGCTGCATGTCGAGCGAGCGCACGAGCATCGCGCGGCCGCGCACCGCCGGGGGGATCAGCTCGACCACTTCGTCGCCGTTCAGCGCGTGGTCGGCGGCGAGGTGGTTCGGGATCGCCCGGCCGCCGTCGGCGCCGGCGAGCCGGTCGAACCACCACAGGCTCAGCGTCGTCAGCAGCGCCCCTTTGTCGGGGATGCCCGGCGAGAGCACGTGGTCGAAGGCGCTCACGCGGTCGCTCGCGACGACGAGCAGGTGCGCCGGGGTCTCGCCCTCGGCGGTGTCGGCGGGCACGTACAGGTCGCGCACCTTGCCCGAGTAGACGTGGCGCCAGCCGTCGAACGCGGTCGCAGAGGGGGAGGTCACCCGCTCATTATCGCGGCTCGCCCGGTCCCGGATGCCAGCCCTCGGCGTCGTCGGCGCGGATTGTGTCACACCGCGCCCGCGAAGACCCGCCCCCGGGGTCGACCGGCCGGCATGACTACCGTGGATGGGATGAGCGAGGCATCACCGGACTACACGACGGTCATCGACCCGCACGCGGGCAGCAGCCACCGCACGATCCGGGGGTGGGTCTTCTGGCCGGCCGCGACCATCGCCCTCGCCTTCATCGCCTTCGCGCTGGTCTTCCCCAGCGCCGCCGAGGCGGCCTTCGGTGCCGTCCAGACCGGGATCGTCGCGGCGTTCAACTGGTACTACGTGCTCATCGCGGCGTTCTTCGTCGTGTTCGCGCTCGTGATGGGCTTCAGCCGGTTCGGCGCGATCACGCTCGGTCAAGACGACGACGAGCCCGAGTTCTCGACGATGTCGTGGTTTTCGTTGCTCTTCGCCGCGGGCATGGGCATCGGCCTCGTCTTCTACGGCGTGAGCGAGCCCCTGAGCCACTTCGCCGACCCGCGCCCGGGCGTCAGCGGCACCCCGAGCCAGCTCGCCCAGCAGGCGATGTCGCAGACGTTCCTGCATTGGGGCGTGCACGCGTGGTCGATCTATGTGGTGATCGGGCTCGCCCTCGCCTACGCCTTCCACCGCCGCCGCCGGCCGCGCACCATCCGCTGGGCGCTCGAGCCGCTGCTCGGCGCGCGCCTCGTGCAGGGCGGCTGGGGCAACGCCGTCGACGTCGCCGCGCTGGTCGGCACGCTCTTCGGCGTCGCGACGTCTCTGGGGCTGGGCGTCATCCAGATCAGCGCCGGGCTCGACTACCTCGGCATCGTGCCGCCGACCGTCATCAGCCAGGCGGTCATCGTGGGGGTCATCACCGCGTTCGTGCTGTTCTCGGTGCTGTCGGGCGTCGGCCGCGGCATGAAGTGGCTGTCGAACATCAACCTCGTGCTCGCGGGTGTGCTGATGCTCTACCTGCTGTTCGCCGGTCCCACCGAGTTCCTGCTGCGCGACGTGGTGCAGTCCATCGGCAACTACATCCAGAACTTCATCGGCCTGTCATTCACCACGAGCGCGTACTCGGGCGACGACGGGGTCGCCTGGCAGGGCGCATGGACGGCGTTCTACTGGGGCTGGTGGATCTCGTGGGCGCCGTTCGTCGGCATCTTCATCGCCCGCATCTCGCGCGGTCGCACGGTGCGCGAGTTCGTCGTCGGGGTGATCCTCGTGCCCACGCTCGTCGGCACCCTGTGGTTCACCGTCTTGGGTGGCACGGCCATCTACGGCGAGCTGACCGGCACCGCGTCGTACGTCGACGGCGACGGGGCGGTCGACGTCTCGACGGCGCTGTTCCAGATGCTGCAGGGGATCCCCGGGACGGTGTTCCTGTCGATCGGGTTCTTGATCCTGATCGGCATCTTCTTCGTCACCTCGGCCGACTCGGGCGCCCTCGTGATGGGCATGATCGCCACGGGCGGAGAAGAAGAGCCCAAGCGGTGGGTGCGGGTCTTCTTCACCCTTGCCACGTCTCTGATCGCTTTCGCGCTGCTGCTGGCCGGCGGCCTCGCGGCGCTGCAGGCCGCGGCGATCAGCATCGCGCTGCCCTTCAGCCTCGTGCTGCTGGCGATCTGCTGGGCCACGGTCACCGCGTTCCGCCGCGAGCTGCGCGCGTACGACCGTGCCGAGCGCGCGGCCCTTCGCGACGCCATCGGCGAGCACTACGGCCTCGAGGTCGAGGAGCCCAACCAGCGCGGTCTCTTCGCCTTCTCGGCGCGCCGGAAGCGCCGCTCACCGCCGTCGGTGTGATGTCCGGGCCGCCGCGACGTGCGCGGCATCTCGTGCGTCGCGTGACAAAGACGCGGATAGGGGTATATAGTCCACATGGACTAGTTGATACGGACTAGTCGACGTGGACTAAGGAGGACGTGGATGCCAGACCCCACGCGTCTCACCCCGCTCGCCGCGATGCTCCTCGCCCAGCTCCGTGAAGGCGACTCCCACCCTTACGAGATGATGCGTCTGCTGCACGAGCGGAAGGACGATCGGCTCGTGCCCCTGCAGAAGGGCACGATCTACCACACCGTTACGCGCCTCGAGCGCGACGGCCTCGTCGAAGAGGTGCGCGTCGACCGCGACGGCAACCGCCCCGAACGCACCACTTACACCCTGACCCCCGCGGGCCGGGCGGCCATCGACGCCTGGGTGCGTGCCGAGCTGCCGCAGATCGATCGCGCCGCAGAGTTCCGCGTGGCCCTCGCCGAGGCCCACAACCTCGACCGCGACGAGGTCATCGCCCTGCTCGACGAGCGCCGCGCGCTGCTCGCCACGTCGCACGACGACCACGAGACCGCGCTCCGCGGAGCGCACCTGCGTGGCGTGCCCGAGAAATACATGATCGAGGTGGAGCGGCAAGCCGCCCTCCTCGCCGCCGAACTCGCGTGGCAGGACTCCCTGCGCACGCGCCTCGCCGACGACACCCTGCCCTGGGACGCCGACGACCTCACCGCACACCCCACCCCTCGCGTCCCGGAGGAGACCACCGCATGACTGACTCCCGCGCCGCCTCGGCGGCATCCACGACCCCCGAACGCAGTCCTTGGCCGGCCCTGTGGGCCCTGGTCATCGGCTTCTTCATGATCCTGGTCGACACGACGATCGTCTCGGTCGCCAACCCGGCCATCAAGGCCGCGCTCGACCCGAACACCAACAACCTCGACAACGTCGTGTGGGTCACCAGCGCCTACCTGCTCACCTATGCGGTGCCGCTGCTGATCACCGGCCGGCTCGGCGACCGCTTCGGCCCGAAGAACGTCTACCTGACGGGTCTGGCGATCTTCACGCTCGCCTCGCTCGCCTGCGGCCTGTCGTCGTCGCTCGAGGTGCTCATCATCGCCCGCGCCGTCCAGGGTCTCGGCGCCGCGCTCGTCACGCCGCAGACCATGGCCGTCATCACCCGCACGTTCCCGGCCCACCGCCGCGGTGCGGCCATGGGGCTGTGGGGCGCGACGGCGGGCGTCGCGATCCTCGTCGGACCGCTCGCCGGCGGTCTGTTGGTCGACGGCCTCGGATGGGAGTGGATCTTCTTCATCAACATCCCCGTCGGCGTGATCGGCTTCATCGCCGCGGTGATCTTCGTCCCCCAGCTGTCGAAGACCGCGCACAGGTTCGACGTCCTCGGCGTGGTGCTCAGCGCCGTCGGCCTGTTCCTCATCGTGTTCGGCCTGCAAGAGGGCGAGCACTACTCGTGGGCCCCGTGGATCTGGGCGATGGTCGTCGCCGGCATCGTGGTGATGGTGGTCTTCGTGTGGACGCAGGCGCGCAGCACCGGCGAGCCCCTCGTCCCGCTCGATCTCTTCCGCGACCGCAACTTCTCGGTCGCCAACCTCGCCATCGCCGCCGTCGGCTTCACGGTCACGAGCATGGCCCTGCCGCAGATGTTCTACCTGCAGTTGGCGCGGGGTCTCACGCCCACCGAGTCGGCGCTGCTGCTCGTGCCGCTCGCCATCCTGTCGGGCGTGCTCGCGCCCTTCGCGGGCAAGCTGCTCGACCGCACCGATCCGCGGCTGCTGCTCGTGCCGGGCCTTCTGCTGGTCGGCGGCTCGCTCGCGCTCTACGCCGTGCTGATCCTCGACGACGCGCCGATCTGGGCGTTCCTCATCCCCTCGGCCCTCATGGGCGTCGGCAACGCCGGCATGTGGGGTCCGCTCGCGACCACCGCGACGCGAAACCTGCCGCCGCGTCAGGCCGGCGCCGGCGCGGGCATCTACAACACCACCCGCACCGTCGGCTCGGTCATCGGCTCGGCCTCGATCGCCGCGTTCATGCAGGCGCGCCTCGAGGCGAACCTCCCCGGTGCCGCCGACGCCTCGGCGAGCTTCGGCGGCGGGACGCTCCCGCCCCAGGTCGTGAGCGGTTTCTCGACCGCGATGGGCCAGTCGCTGTGGCTCCCCATCGGTGTGATCGCGATCGGCCTCGTGTCGGTGCTGTTCATGCGGCGCCCGTCGATGATCCGGCCCCACGGTGCGCCCCGCGACGCGGCCCCGGCCGCGCAGGCCGCTCCGGCGACCGCGGGGGAGTAGCCCCCTCACGCGCGAACGCCGTCGTCCTTCCCCGGGGCGGCGGCGTTCGCGCGTTCCCGTCCCGTCGCGGCTCGGGCGCGTCGTTCGGCCACGATCGTGCCGACCGGTCGGGCGCCTCGGGTCGTGCGCAGGTGCGTCTCGACGACGTCGAAGTCGGCGGCATCCAGCCGTGTGCCCAATTCTTCGAGGGGCCATCGGTGCGCGCGCGTCACCGCATGGTCGAAGCCCTCGACCCTCGTGCCGCTGAAGAAGCCCACGACGAGCGTCCCGCCGGGTCGCAGCACCCGGGCGAACTCGCTCAGCGGTACGTGGAGCGCCGACGGCGAGTGGTGGATCGTCGAGAACCACGACAGGATGCCGCCGATCGCGCCGTCGTCTTCGTCGATGTCGTCGATGCTGACACGATCGAAACGGACGCCGGGATGTGCCGCCCGCGCGTGCCGGAGGAAACCCTCGACGAGGTCGATGCCGCGGATGTCGAGGCCGAGGTCTGCGAGGTGCGCCGTCCAGTGGCCCGGCCCGCACCCGGCGTCGAGCACCCGACCGTGCACCGTCGACGCCCACGTCTCGACGATCCGGAGGTCAGAGGGATGCACGTCCGCCATCGACCCGACGGCGTCGATGTACTCGGAGGCACGCGCCTCGTAAGCCGCGCTCGTCGACGTCGCGGCTCGGGGACACCGGCCGTCGCCGGGCGCGAGGTCGTCCGCCGGCATGTTCGGTTCCCGTTCAGTCCTCGACGACGCGCGCGGCGATGTCGGTGCGGAACTGGCCGCCCTCCAGGTCGATGCGCTCGAGCCCGGCGTAGGCGGCCCGTCGCGCCTCGCGGAACGTGGTGCCCAGCGCGACGACGTTCAGCACGCGGCCGCCGGTGGCGACCAGCCGGCCGTCGCGCAGCGCGGTCGCCGCGTGGGCGATGTGCACGCCGTCGACCTCTTCGGCGTCGTCGAGACCGCTCAGCGCGCGGCCGGTGAGGGGAGCCTCGGGGTATCCCTCGCTCGCCAGTACTACGGTGACCGCCGTCGCGTCGGCGAACGCGGGGCGCGGCTGGTCTTCGAGCGTCCCCGAGGCCGCGGCGAGCAGCAGCGTCGACAGCGGGTCGACGAGCCGCGGCAGCACCACCTGGGTCTCGGGGTCGCCGAAGCGCGCGTTGAACTCGATGACCTTCACGCCCGCGTCGGTCAGGATCAGCCCGGCGTACAGCAGGCCGATGAACGGCGTGCCCTCGGCATCCATCTGCCGGATCACCGGCTCGGCGACGTCGCGCGTGACCTGGTCGACGAACTCGCGCTCGCCGCCGAAGCGCTCGGTCAGCCACGGCAGCGGCGAGTACGCGCCCATGCCGCCGGTGTTGGGGCCCTCGTCGCCGTCGCGCAGGCGCTTGAAGTCCTGCGCGGGGCTGAGCGGCAGCACGCGGTCGCCGTCGCTGAGGAAGAACAGCGACACCTCGGGGCCCGACAGGAACTCCTCGATCAGCACGGGCCCGGTCGGCAGATAGGCCTCGGCGTGCGCGAGGGCCGCGGCGCGGTCCGACGTGACGATGACGCCCTTGCCGGCGGCGAGGCCGTCGGCCTTGACGACGTGCGGGGCGCCGAGCTCGTCGAGCGCCGCCTCGACGGCCGCGAGGTCGTACGCGCGCACGGCCCGGCCGGTGGGGACGCCCGCGGCATCCATGATCCGCTTGGCGTAGGTCTTCGACCCCTCGAGCTGGGCGGCGGCCCGGCCCGGGCCGAACACCGGGATGCCGTGCTCGCGCAGGGCGTCGGCGACCCCGGCGACCAGGGGCGCCTCGGGGCCGACGACGACGAGGTCGACCGCCTCGTCCTTGGCGAAGACCGTGACGGCCGCGGGGTCGTTGGGGTCGAGGTCGACGAGGTGGGCGTCGCGGGCGATGCCGGCGTTGCCGGGAGCGGCGAAGATCGCGTGCGAGCCCTCTTCGGCGCGCAGGGCGAGGATGATGGCGTGCTCGCGCGCGCCCGAACCGAGGACGAGGATTCTCACGCGGTCAGCCTATCGAGCGGGCTCCGGCATCCCTTCCGCGCACCGTGCCCCTCGCGCCGCGGCCGCCGGTAGCGTGGATGCCATGCCTCCCCGCCGCATCCCCACCGACGAGGGGCGCGCGGCGCTCGCCGTGGTGGCGGCGGGCGCCGCGCCCCGGCCCGCCACCGCGACCGCCGTGCGCTACCTGCTGCAGCTGCTGGCCGAGAAGGCGCCCGGCAACTCGGTCGAGGTGCGCGTGCCCCCGTTCGGTGCCGTGCAGGTGATCGAGGGCCCCCGACACACCCGCGGCACACCGCCCAACGTGGTCGAGACCGACGCCGCCACCTGGATCGCGCTGGCGACCGGTTCCGAGACCTGGGTGGATGCCACCTCTGCCGGCCGCATCACCGCCTCGGGCGTGCGCGCCGACGTGTCGGCGCTGCTGCCGTTGCGGCCGTGACCGAGGGGCGCCGTGCGCCGGGCGGGGGACCCGCGTCGACGTGTGCGGTGCGAGAATGTGTCCATGGCTGAGCAGCCCGCCCCCGAGCGCCGTCCGTACGTGCACGACGAGATCGTGACCCTGCGCGTGCGCCGCGCCCCCAAGTACGGCGTCTTCCTCGTGGTGGGGGCGGTGCTCGGCGTCCTGGTCGCGCTCGCTCTGACGTTCGCGGGCGACGGGCTCGACGTCAGCCCCTACACGCAGGTCGTGTACTCGCAGGGGCAGGTCTTCGGGTTCATGGCGCTCGTCTGCGGTGCCGTGGGCGTGGCCGTCGGAGGGGTCGTCGCACTGCTGTTCGACCGATCGCTGGGCCGCCGCGAGCGCTCGGTCGCGGTCGACCACGAGCGCCACGGCGTCTGACCTCGACGCGTCGGCCGCGGCCGGTATCCGTCTCGGTGCCGTGGCGTGCGGCGTCGTCCGTCGACGTCCGGCGCGATCCCCTGGCATCCGTCGCCGTCGCGGGGCATTCGGGATCGGGCACCCGGGTAGTCTGGTGCGGTGGCCTCCGCTCCCCACGAGAACCCCTATTCCGCTGCCGGCGTCGACACGGCCGCCGGAGATCTCGCCGTCGAACTGATGAAGTCGGCGGTGCGCCGCACGCACGGCCCCGAGGTGCTCGGAGGCGTCGGCGGCTTCGCCGGGCTGTTCGACGCGTCGGTGCTGCGCGATTACACGCGCCCGCTGCTGGCGACGAGCACCGACGGCGTCGGCACCAAGGTCGCGATCGCGCAGGCGATCGACAAGCACGACACGATCGGCGAAGACCTCGTCGGCATGGTCGTCGACGACATCGTGGTGGTCGGCGCACGCCCCCTCTTCATGACCGACTACATCGCGTGCGGCAAGGTCGTCCCGACCCGTATCGCCGACATCGTCGCGGGCATCGCGCGCGGCTGCGCCGCGACGGGCACCGCCCTCGTCGGCGGCGAGACGGCCGAGCACCCGGGTCTGCTGGGCGTCGACGACTACGACGTCGCGGGCGCCGCGACCGGTGTCGTCGAAGCCGACCGCGTGCTCGGCGCCGACCGTGTGCGGGGCGGCGACGTCGTGCTCGCCCTCGCGTCGAGCGGCCTGCACTCCAACGGCTACTCGCTCGTACGGCACATCGTCGCCGGTCGCGGCATCACCTACGGGTCGGCCTCGGCCGAGCTCGGCGGCACGTGGGGCGAGGCGCTCCTCGAGCCCACGCGCCTGTACACCTCGCCGCTGCTGCGTCTGCTCGGCGATGCGGCGGTGGGCCCCGGCATCCACTCGCTCAGCCACGTCACCGGCGGGGGCATCGCGGCCAACCTGGCGCGCGTGCTGCCGCAGGACACGTGGGTCGACGTCGACCGCTCGACGTGGAACCCGTCGCCCGTGTTCCGCGTGCTCGCCGACATCGGCGGCCTCGAGCTCACGGCGACCGAGGGCACGTGGAACCTCGGCATCGGCTTCCTCGCCGTCGTCGCCCCCGAGGTCGCGGATGCCGCGATCGCGGCACTGCAGGCCGAGGGCATCGCCACGTGGCAGGTCGGCGTCGTCCGCGACGACGCCCGCCCCGAGGGCGAGTACGAACAGGGCGCGAAGGGCGTCGACGGGGGCGCGGTGCGCCTGGTCGGAACCTACGCGGATGCCGGCGCGCCGGCGAACGGAGCGAACTAACACCCCATGTGCGGCATCGTCGGCATGGCCGGGCAGGGCCCGGTCAACCAGGAGATCTACGACGCCCTCCTCCTTCTCCAGCACCGGGGACAGGACTCGACGGGCATGGCCACCGCTGAGGCGAGCGGGGTCTTCCACATCCACAAGGCCCGCGGCCAGGTGCGCGAGGCGTTCCGCACGCGCGACATGCGCGCGCTGCTGGGCGACATCGGCCTCGGGCACGTGCGCTATGCCACCAAGGGCACGGCGTCGAGCGAAGAAGAGGCGCAGCCCTTCTACGTCAACGCGCCCTACGGCATCGTGCTCGTGCACAACGGCAACCTCACGAACACGCGTGAGCTGACCAGCGAGCTGTTCCACAAGGACCGCCGTCACCTCAACACCAGCAGCGACACCGAGCTGCTCGTGAACATCCTGGGCTCCGAGCTGCAGTCCGAGATCACGGGACCCGACCTCGACCCCGCGCAGGTGTTCCGCGCGGTCGGCCGTGTGCACGAGCGCGTCGAGGGCTCCTACGCCTCGATCGCCCTCATCGCCGGGTACGGCCTGCTCGCGTTCCGCGACCCGTTCGGCATCCGCCCCCTCATCCTGGGTCGGCGGCCCGCGCCCGAGGTGCCCGGCGCCGACGCCCGCGACGAATGGGTCGTGGCATCCGAGTCGCTCGTGCTCGAGAACGCCGGCTTCGAGGTCGTGCGCGACGTCGAGCCCGGCGAGGCGGTGTTCATCACCCTCGACGGCACGATGCATGCACAGCAGTGCGCGAAAGACCCCGTGCTCGCGCCGTGCTCGTTCGAGTACGTGTATCTCGCCCGTCCCGACTCGGTCATGAACGGCATCTCGGTGTACGAGGCCCGCCTGCGCATGGGCGAGCGTCTGGCCGACACGATCGCCAAGTACACGCCGAAGGACTCGATCGACGTCGTCATGCCGATCCCCGACTCGTCGCGGCCCGCCGCGATGCAGGTCGCGCGCAAGCTCGGCATCGAGTACCGCGAGGGCTTCTACAAGAACCGCTACGTCGGCCGCACCTTCATCATGCCGGGGCAGGCGGTGCGCAAGAAGAGCGTGCGCCAGAAGCTCAACGCGATGTCGACCGAGTTCCAGGGCAAGAACGTGCTGCTCATCGACGACTCGATCGTGCGCGGCACCACGAGCCGCGAGATCATCCAGATGGCCCGCGACGCCGGAGCCAAGAGCGTGACGTTCGCCTCGGCCGCGCCCCCCGTGCGCTTCCCCCACGTGTACGGCATCAACATGCCCTCGCGCGAAGAGCTCGTCGCCCACGGCCGCACGATCCCCGAGATCGCCGAAGAGCTCGGCTGCGACTACCTGGTCTACCAAGAGGTCGACGACCTCAAGGCCGCGATCATGGAGGGCACCGACCTGGTCGACCTCGACATGAGCTGCTTCGACGGCCGCTACGTCACGGGCACCGTGTCGGAGGAGTACCTCGCCTGGGTCGAGGGCAGCCAGGAGTCTTGAGCCCGCGTCGCGCGGGAACGGTCGCGCTCGCCGCGACGGCGATCGTGCTGCTCGCGCTCACGCTGCGCATCGCGGTGGCGTCGCTGTCACCGCTGGTCGACGTCATCGGCCGCGACTTTCCCCTGCCCGCGGCGATCGTCGGCCTGATCGGGATGGCGCCGCCCGTCGCCTTCGCGCTGTCGGGAATGGTGACGCCCGCGCTGGAACGGCGGTTCGGGCTCGAACGCCTCGTGCTGCTCGCGGCTGTCGGTGCGGCCCTCATGCTGGGGCTGCGTGCTCTCGCCGTCGACGCATGGACGTTGCTGGCCGCCACCGCCGGGGTGTTCGCCGCGGTCGGCGTGGCGAACGTGCTGCTGCCGGCGGTGGTCAAGAAGTGCTTCCCGACCCGTATCGGCGCGATGACCACGGTGTACTCGACGACGATGGCGGTCGCCACGTTCGTTCCCGCGCTCGTCGCCGTGCCGATGGCGTCGGCGATCGGCTGGCACGCCTCGTTCGGCGTGTGGGCCGCCGTCGCGGTCGTGGCCGTGGTGCCGTGGATCGGCATGAGCCTGCGGGCGCGCGCCTCTCGGGCAGACGCGGTCGACGAGCCCCGCACGTCGGTGCTCGCCAAGGTGGTGCGGGTGCCGCAGGCGTGGGCGCTCGTCGTGAGCTTCGCGGTCAACTCGTCGGTGGCCTACACCGGGTTCGCGTGGCTGCCGTCGATCCTCATCGACGTCGCCCGGGTCGACGCGGCGCAGGCCGGCGGGCTGCTGGCGCTGTTCTCGGCGACGGCGCTGCCGGTGTCGCTGGTCGTTCCCGTGCTGGTGGTGCGGATGCCGCGCATCGGCGTCTTCTACACGGTCGCCGCGGCGGCGGGTCTCGTCGGCATCGGCGGTCTGCTGTTCGCTCCCGCGGCCGCCCCGGCGCTGTGGGTGGTGCTGCTGGGTCTCACGCCGCTGCTCTTCCCGCTCATGCTCGTGCTGTTCGGGCTGCGCACCCGTGCGCACGAGACGGCGGTCGCGCTCAGCGGCTTCGTGCAGAGCGCGGGGTACGGCCTCGCCGCGCTGCTGCCCCTGACGATCGGCGTCACCCACGAGCTCACCGGCGGATGGACCGTCGGCCTGGTGATCCTCGGCGTGGTCGTGGCGTGCGCGATCCCCGCCGGAGCGGTCGTCGCGCGCAACGAGACGATCGAGGACGCGTGGGAGCGCCGGCACGGCACGGCGTGGTGATCCCGAGGCGCACGTGAGAACGCCGCCACGGCGCAACACGGATGTGCGGCCGGGCGGCGTCGCCTCGACGAGGGGAGAGCGGAGGCTCTAGGCCTTCTCGTCCTCGTACTCGTCTGCGTACTGGTCGGCCCACTTGTCGACGTACGCGTCCTCGCTGGATCCGGGTGCACCCAGTTCGCGCTCGAGAGCCGAGTAGTTCACCGAATAGGTGTCGTACTTCAGCTCACGGGCGATCTTGGTGTTCTTCGCCTTCTGACGGCCACGCCCCATGCGAGACCCCCTCACGATCGACGTCGAGGGCCGCACTGCGGGCCCTGCGTATTGCGGTTCCGGACCGAGCCGGTAAGAGTAGCAGCCAGGATATCACGGTGCCATCCGCCCCAGCCGGGCGGGCCGCGAAAGGAGAGCCGCATGAGTGACGAGGCGCCGAAGGCGGTGGCATCCGGAGCCGTCATCGCGGGCGTGGTGCCCGGGCAGTCGCCGCGGGTGGTGCGCGAGGCGGCGCGGTACGCCGCGCTGGCCCGCGTCGAGCTGGTGGTGGCGCACGTCGACACGACCCGGTTCGTGGCGTTCGAAGACCCCGACGGGTACGTGCACCCCACGACGGTCGACGTGGCGGGAGCGGCCGCCCGCGCGGCCCTCGAAGAGGTCGAGTCGGCCGCGGCCGACGCCCTGGCGCGCAGCGAGGTGACGTGGAGCGTGCGCCAGCTGATCGGCGACCCGGCCCTCGCGCTGATCGACCTGGCCGACCAGATCGACGCCTCGTTGCTCGTCGTCGGCACGCGCAAGCGCGGCCTCGGCGAGACCCTGCGCGAGTTCCTCACGGGGTCGGTCGCCGCGCGGCTCACCCATCGGCAGCACCGGCCGGTGCTGGTGGTGCCGCTGGGCGAGCCGGTGCCCATCGACCAAGAACTCGTCTGGGACTGAGGCTCAGCCGCGGATCGCGCGGGCGACCGCCTCGGACGCCTGACGCAGCGCCGCCTCGATCTCGTCGACCCCGGATGCCACCAGCTCGCCGCCCCGGGCCACGTGCGACCGCAGCTCGGACCGCGCGCGCCCGCGGAACTCGTTGATCGCCGCGTCGGCGCGGTGCAGCTGCTCGCGGCTGTGCGCACGAGGATCGTCGGCGGGCGCCGACCGGGCCTGCTCGCGCTCTTCGCGCGAGGCGGCGGCGAGATCGGCGCGCAGGCTGCGCATGGCGTCCTGCACGCTTCCGCGCACCTCGTCGGCGATCAGCCGCACGCTGTCGGCGAGCCCCGCCTGGATGCCGGCGAGGTCACCCTCGCGCGCGGCCACCTCGGTGCGGCCGGCCTCGGTGATCTCGTAGACGGTCTTGCGGCCGTCGACGGTCTTGGTCACCAGGCCCTCTTCTTCGAGCTTCGCCAGGCGCGGATAGATCGTGCCCGCCGACGGCGAGTACGTGCCGCCGGTGCGCTCGGTCAGCGCCTGCATGAGGTCGTAGCCGTGGCGCGGCCCCTCGGCCAGCAGGCTCAGGATGTACAGGCGCAGGTCGCCGTGCGAGAAGACGGGGCTCATCACCACTCCTCCTCTCCGGCCAGCTCGTCGGGGCGCAGGCCCGAGACGCCGCGGCGCAGCACGGTGATCTCGCCGGTGACGGTGTTGGCGCGCACGTCGACGAACGATCCGGCGAGGGCGCCGGTCGACCCGGTGAAGGTGGTGGGGCCGGAGCCCGACCGCACCTGTCCGTCGATCTGCACGCGGCCGCTCACCGAGCGGGCGACGTAGTTGGCGGGGAGACCGCGGTCGAGGCGCACGGTGGCGGCGCCGTTGACCGAGTTGAGACCGATCGACTGCACGGGGCCGGTCGAGTCGACGAGCATCGCCCCCGAGACCGTGTCGATCGACGCCTTGGTGATCGCGCCGGTGGCGGTGACGTCGCCCGAGACGCTGTTGGCGCTCAGCGCGCCCTGCAGCTCGCGCACGTGCACGTCGCCCGAGACGGCATTGAGGCTGACGTCTCCGACGAGCCCGTCGACGATGATCTCGCCCGAGACCGTGTTGAGCCGGGCATCCGTTCGCAGGCCCGACACGAGGGCGCTCGCGCTGACGACGCCGAGGGTGAGCGCCACGTCGCGCGGCACGGCGACGCTGACCTCGGCCTTGGGGCCGCCCGAGCCGAAGTTGCGGAACACCTCGAGAAAGTTGTCCCACCGCAGCTGGGGGTGATCGATCTCGAGGCGGTCGCCGGTCATCTCGATGCGCAGGTCTTTGACGGTGACGCCGTGCACCTCGATGCGGGCGCCGGGCTCGTCGTGCGCGATCACGTCGATCTGCCCGCCGACGAGGCCGATCTTCAGCTCGCTCAGCGACGCCAGGTCGATCACTCGGGTCTCGCCCGGGTGGACGATCCATTTCTCCATCATGATGCTCCTCACTCGCGATATATCGCGTTGAGAAGAGTATCGAGATATATCGCGTTCGTGTCAACCCTCCCGCGGCTCACCCCTCCGGACACACCGGATGCCACGCCTCGACGAGGACGTGGCATCCGGGACGGGCGAACCCGCTGGGGGGATCGAGGAGCACCCGGCACCCGAAAGAGATGCTCCTCGTGGAGGGTCTGACCCGATCACTGTCGCGGCCGCGTCGGCCGATGGTGAGGGGGGTTGACGGACGGTGACGAACGTTGCTAACCGGGGAAGAGGGCGTCGCCGTCGTCGCGGCCCTGTCAACCCCGCACCCCGCCGGATGCCGCGGTCGTAGGTTCGTCGCAGCCGAGAGGTGTCCGACGAGAGGAGACGGCCATGCCCCGGGGGCGCGGATCGAACAGTCTGAAGGATCCCGAGATGTACGAGGAGCTGCGTAAGCAGGGCGACTCGAAAGAGAAGGCCGCGCGCATCTCGAACGCCGCCGCCGCGCAGGGCCGCACGAAGGTCGGCGAGCGCGGCGGGCACGCCGAGAACTACGACGACCGCACCGTCGACGAGCTGAAGAAGCGCGCCAAAGAGCTGGGAATCACCGGATACTCGGGCAAGAAGAAGGCGGAGCTGATCGACATGCTCCGTCACCACTGACGGTGCCGCGCCTGATCCGGGTGCGCCCGTACGAAGACCCGGGCTATCGTCGGGTGCGCTCGGGCGCGGGCTTCCGGTACGTCGACTCCACCGGCGCGGCCGTGCCCGAGCGAGAGTCGGAGCGTCTGCGGGGGCTCGACATCCCGCCCGCGTGGCGCGAGGTGTGGATCTCGCGCGAACGACAGGGGCACATCCAGGCCGTCGGCACCGACGAGGCCGGGCGACGGCAGTACGTCTACCACGCCGACTGGTCGAAGCGACGCGACAAGGGCAAGTTCGCCCGGGCCCTGCAGCTGGCCGAGGCGCTTCCCCGGGCGCGCGCCCGGGTGACGCAGTCGTTGCGTCGGGCCGACGTCGACCGCGAGCGGGTGCTGGCGGTGTCGTTCCGGCTGCTCGACCAGGTGGCGCCCCGGGTGGGCAACGCCCGGTACTTCGTCACGAACGGCAGCCGCGGGCTCACGACGCTGCAGCGACGGGATGCCACGGTAGAGGGCGACCTGATCCGTCTGTCGTTCCCCGCCAAGAGCGGCAAGCGCGCAGAGCTGTCGCTGCGCGACGACGAGCTGGCATCCATCGTCGCCGAGCTCGCGGTGGGGCGTTCGCGTGCGGCGCTGCTGAGCTACCGGCGGGGGCGTCGACGTGTGCCGCTCACGCCCGGCGACGTGAACGCCTACGTGCGCTCGCTGACGGGCGGGCCGTTCAGCGCCAAGGACTTCCGCACGCTGCGGGGCACGATCCTCGCGGCCGAGGCGCTGGCGAAGGCCGGCGAGGTCGCCGGGCGGAACGATCGCAAGAAGCTCGAGGTCGCGGCGGTGCGTGCCGCCGCCGAGGCCCTGGGCAACACCCCGGCGGTCGCCCGTTCGAGCTACATCGACCCGCGCGTGTTCTCGCTCTACCGCCGCGGACGCACCATGGAGCTCGGCGGGTCGAAGGACGCGGCGATCCGTCGGCTGATCCTGGGGGAGTGACTTCGGGAGGGATGACGGGCGCAGACTGCCGCTCGAGGGGCCTGGGGGTCGGTTCGGGGACGAATGCGCGGATGCCCTGCTACGGTCGCAGTCGTGGTGGACGAACGGGTTCGGAAAGCATTGGAAGACTTTGTCCGCGAACGCGATTGGGCACAGTTTCACACCGTGAGCAACCTGGCGAAGAGCATCTCCATCGAAGCGGGCGAGTTGCTTGAGTGCTTCCAATGGGAGGATTCCGCCGATGAAGGCCGGGTGCGTGAGGAACTTGCCGATGTCGCGACCTATTGCGTACTTCTCGCGACGAAGCTGGGGGTGGACCTCGACGACATCATCCTCGACAAGCTCGCACTCACCTCTCAGAAGTACCCGGTCGACAGGGCGAAGGGGCGGAGCACCAAATATGACGCCCTTTGATCTCGAGCGGTTCCCTTTCTCGCGTGAAGGCGTGGCCGCATGGGTGTCCGAGGAAGAGCGTCATCGCAACTGGCCCGTCGTGTATGTCTTGGAGGGCGGAAGGCGGCCGAGTCAGGCCTCGGTCTACGTGGGGGAGACGGCGAAGGGCGCGCGAAGAGTCCGGCAGCACCTGGCGAACCCGGCCAAGGCGGGGTTTCGCAGTGTCCATGTCGTCGTCGACGAGACGTTCAACAAATCGGTGTGCCTCGACCTGGAGTCGCACCTCATCCGCTGGTTCGCCGGTGAGGGCACGTTCGCCGTGGCGAACGGCGTCGGAGGCATCGTCGATGCGCGGTACTACGAGCGCGAGGTGTACCGCGAGAGCTTCCACGACATCTTCGAGAGGCTGCGCTCTGAAGGCCTCTTCCGCCGCAGCATTCCCGAGATAGAGAACAGCGACCTGTTCAAGCTGTCGCCGTTCAAGGTGCTGAGCCATGATCAGGCCATTGCCGTGGAGGACATCGTCGACGGGCTCATCGATGATGTCAGGGCTGGGGAGCCGTCGTCGAGTGTGATCGAGGGGAACCCTGGTACGGGCAAAACTGTCGTCGCGATCTTCCTGATGAAGTTGTTGGCCGATGTTCGGAATCATCGGCAGGAGGAAGAAGTCGAACCTGATTCGATCTTCTCGGATTTCTTCGCGGCCGAGAACATCGCGATCCTGGCCGGTCTGCGGATCGGGTTCGTCGTTCCACAGCAGTCGCTCCGCGCGTCGATCAAAGCGGTCTTTGCGAAGACACCGCACGTGTCACCCACGCAGATCCTTACCCCGTTCGAGGTCGGGGCCTCGGCTGAGCCCTGGGACCTCCTCATCGTCGACGAGGCCCATCGTCTCAACCAGCGGGCCAATCAGGCATCGGGCATGAACAACAAGAAGTTCGCAGAGATCAACGTCCGGCTCTTCGGGCAGGACGATCTTCACCGCACACAGCTCGATTGGATCCGCGCGCAGAGCCGACACCAGATCTACCTGGTCGACACCGAGCAGACGGTTCGTCCCGCAGACCTGCCCCGCCCTGTCCTCCAGGAGCTCGTCCGAAAGGCGGACGAGGCCCACCGTCGCTATCCGCTCGTCAGCCAGATGCGGGTGCGTGCCGGTGCGGACTACGTCGATTTTGTGAGGCGCGTGCTGCGGGGCACCCCACCCGACCGCCCCGACTTCGGCGAGTACGACCTGAGAGTCTTCGACGATCTGGGTGAGATGCGTCAAGAGATCCTCGATCGGGAGGAAGAGCACGGACTGGCGCGTCTCGTCGCGGGCTACGCCTGGGAGTGGGCGAGCAAGAGGGATCCGTCCGCTTTCGACATCGAGCTCGACGGCGTCCGTCTGCGCTGGAACAGCACCCAGACGGAGTGGATCAACAGTGGCCGCGCCATCCAGGAAGTGGGCTCGATCCACACTGTGCAGGGATACGACCTCAATTACGCCGGTGTGATCATCGGTGACGAGCTTCGGTACGATCCCGAGGCCGGGCGCCTTTTCGTCGATCGCTCGTCGTACCGCGACAGCAAGGGCAAAGAGAACAACAGGCAACTCGGGATCGTCTACTCCGATGACGATCTGCTCGAGTTCATCCGCAACGTCTACGGCGTGCTGCTCACCCGTGGGGTGCGAGGCACCTACGTCTACGCGTGCGACCGATCGCTGCAGGCGTACCTTCAGGAGTCTTTCCGCGACGGGCCCGCCCCGACCTCGCCGCAATATCGGCCCACAGGACGCGCTGAGGGGAGTCGTTCTTCGGAACGGTCGGGGGAGTGACGGCTCGGGCGGACTCCGAGCGAACCGAAACACGACCGCTATCCGGTGGTCGTCGTGTCGAAACACCCGGTGGCTCTACTGGAGTGCATGGACAACGTCTCAGCGCTCGCACCCGCTGATCGGGATCGCGTCTCGACCCGTGTCAGCCTAGCCCTCCTCGGCGTCCGCAGTGACGCGCCGGTGCGGCGCGCGGGAGGTGCCGGCCCGAGCGACGACGGCCATTTCGTGCTCGATGGAGAGGGGGCGGCGATCCCGCTCAACCCCGACAGCCCCTATGTGGTGTCGGCCTCGGGGCGCCTCACCCGTGACGGCGCCGACCTCGGCTTCGACGTCGCACCGGTCGTCCGCCCGCGCTTCTACGACCTGCGCACCGCCGAGGGCGTCGCCTACGACAAGATCGCGAAGCTGCACGGCAAGAACGTGCTCGCCACGACGGTGGTGCAGACGTGCGTGCGCTATGACGAGAGCGAACGATGCCGCTTCTGCGCGATCGAGGCGTCGTTGGACGCCGGCACGACGATCGCCGTGAAAACACCCGCCATGCTGGCCGAGGTGGCCGAGGCGGCGGTGCGTCTGGACGGCGTCACGCACATGGTCATGACGACCGGCACCTCGAACGGCTGGGACCGCGGAGCCAAGCACCTCGCGCGGTGCGTGCGTGCGGTCAAGGCCACGGTGCCGCAGCTCGAGATCCAGGTGCAGTGCGAGCCCCCGGCCGACCTTCGGGCGATCACCGACCTGTACGAGGCGGGCGCCCGGTCGATCGGGATCCACGTCGAGTCGATGGACGACGACGTGCGCCGGCGATGGATGCCGGGCAAGTCGCGCGTGAGCCTCGACGAGTACCGTTCGGCGTGGCGCGAGGCGGTGCGGGTGTTCGGCTGGAACCAGGTGTCCACGTACCTGATCGTCGGCATGGGCGAGGACCCCGACGAGGCCGTCGAGGGCGCGCGAGAGCTGATCGAGATGGGCGTCTATCCCTTCGTCGTCCCCTTCCGTCCGCTCAAAGGGACGCTCGCGACCGACGTCGACAGGGTGCCCGCACCGCACCGGGCGATCGTCGACCACGTCACCGCGAAGGTCGCGGTCCTTCTGCGGGATGCGGGCATGCGCGGTGAGGACCAGCGCGCGGGCTGCGCCGCCTGCGGCGCGTGCAGCATTCTCAAGACGGCGGGTGCGTGATGTTCGACCTGCCGGTGCTCACGGGCTCCCGCGCGGTGCCGGCCGCGCCCGCGTGGGAGGTACGGGTGGCCGACCTCGCGCAGACCCTTGCCTATCGCGGCATCCGGCATGAGGTGTTCGTCGACGAGCAGGGCCTGTTCTCGGGCGACGATCACGACGACGTCGACGACGACCCGCGCACGGTCGTGCTCGTGGCCGTCACCGTGTCGGGAGACGTGCTCGGCGGCGTCCGGCTCGCCCCGGCGACGCCGCGCGACATCGGGTGGTGGACGGGCGGTCGCCTCGCCGTGCGCCGGGGTGCACGACAGGCCGGCGGTATCGGCTCGGCGCTCGTGCGCGCCGCGTGTCGAGAGGCCGTGCGGCGCGGTGTGCTGCGCTTCGAGGCGACCGTCCAAGAGCGCAACGAGCCGCTCTTCGGCCACCTCGGCTGGGAGCGATGGGGCCTGGCGTTCGTCCAGGGGGTGCCGCACGTGCGGATGCGGTGGCCGATCGACCGCATCGCCGACCTCGTGAGCGCGACCAAGCTGCCGCTCGGCGACGTGCTCGCCGGCATCCGCGACGACCATCCCGAGGGCCTCGGCGGTGCGGGATGGGTCGGCGACGACGGTGCGCTCGTGGCGGGCACCGACGTGGTGGTCGCCACCGATGCCATCCTTCCGGCGCTCATCGACAAGGATCCCGAGTGGGCCGGATGGTGTGGCGTGCTGGTCAACGTCAACGACCTGTCAGCGATGGGCGCGCGCGCCGTCGGCCTGATGGATGCCGTGTCGGCGCCGACGCCGTCGGCGGCGCGCCGGATCGTCTCGGGGTTGCGCAGCGCCGCGGTCGCGTGGGGCGTCCCGGTGTTGGGCGGGCACACGCAGGTGCGTGCGTCGTCGTCGCTGGCGGTCACCGCTCTCGGCCGCACGACCTCGCCCGTCTCGGGCGGCGGCGGGCGGGCGGGCCAGCGGCTGGGGCTCACCGTCGACCTGCACGGGCGGTGGCGTCGCGGCTTCGAGGGGCGTCAATGGGACTCGACGTCGACACGCACCGGTGACGAGCTCCGGCACCTTGCCGGCCTCGTGCCCGACGCGCGACCCGCTGCCGCGAAGGACGTCAGCATGGCGGGCATCGTCGGCACGACCGCCATGCTCGCCGAGGCCTCGGGGGTCGGCGCCCGCATCGACGTCGCCGCCGTCCCGGCGCCCGACGGCGTCGCGTTCGGCGACTGGCTCACCTGCTTTCCGGGCTTCGGCATGGTCACGGCCGACGCGCCTCCCCTGGCCTCTCCGCTGGCGCGGTCGGCGACGATCGGCGAGCTCACCGCCGACACCGGTGTCGTGCTGCGCTGGCCTGACGGCGTCGAGACGCGCGCGGTCGGCGCCGGAGCCACGGGCCTCGGCATGGCGTAACGCAGATTCATTCCGAACGAAACCAATACGAAACATCTGACCGCGACGCTGGAATCAATCCATCCGCTCCATCCCCGCTCCATCGACGAAAAGGATCACGACCATGACCTCTGACCTCGACGCCCAGATCGCGGAGAACATCGCCGCATCCCTCGGAGAGATCCCCCACCCCTCGCTCCCCAAGGGCAGCAACATCTACGGCTCCACCAAGCTCTTCCCCGACTTCCAGGCCCAGGACGGCGAGACGTACTTCACGCTCATCCACGGCATCCCGCACGAGTCGTCGGTGAGCTTCGTCGCGATCCTGCAGGCCACGCGCGCTCTGCGAAAGGGTTTCGAGTCGGCCATCTACCTGTACGGCCCCGGGACGCTGGCCGCAGCGGCCAACCGCGGCTTCCCCACCACCGGCGACGCGGGCTTCCCGGGCGAGCTGAACATGAACAACTCGCTCGAGACCTTCATCAAGGAGGGCGGCACGGTCTACTGCTGCCGTTTCGGCTTGGCATTGCACGGCATCCGCGAAGAGGACCTCATCGAGGGCGTCATCCCCGCCCACCCGCTCGACGTGCAGGACGCGCTCATCTACTACGCGCGCAAGGGCGCGATCATCAACTCCACCTACAACCTCTGAGGTCGCGCATGTCCACCACCGTCGCATCGGTCTCGGCGAACTTCACGCGAGACCTGGAGCAGAACTACGCGCTCATCGGCGACCTGCTCGACCAGGCGCGCGCGCAGGGGGTGTCGTTCGTCGCCTTCCCGGAGGCCTCGATCGGGGGCTACCTCTCGTCGCTGGGCAACCATGGCGACACCGTCAAGACGACGACGCGTTCGATGCCCCCGGCGATCCGTCTCGACGGACCCGAGATCGCGCGGGTGCAGGAGCTTGCGGGCGACACCCTCGTGACGATCGGGTTCTGCGAGCTGGCCGACGACGGCGAGACCCGTTACAACGCCGCGGTCTGCCTGGACGGCGGCACGATCTACGGCTCGTACCGCAAGGTGCATCAGCCGCTGGGCGAGAACATGTCGTACTCGGCGGGCGACACCTACCGCGCCTTCGACACTCCGATCGGCCGCATGGGCATGCAGATCTGCTACGACAAGGCCTTTCCCGAGGCGGCGCGCATGCTCGCCCTCGACGGGGCCGAGGTGATCGTCAGCATGTCGGCGTGGCCCGCCGCGCGCACCGCCACCGCCGAGAACCTGCAGGACGACCGCTGGACCTACCGGTTCAATCAGTTCGACATCGCCCGCGCGCTCGACAACCAGGTGTTCTGGATCGCCTCGAACCAGTCGGGCACGTTCGGATCGCTCCGTTACGTCGGCAACGCCAAGGTCGTCGACCCGGGTGGCAACGTCATGGCCACGACGCTTCTCGGGACGGGGCTGGCCATCGCCGAGATCGACATCGCCGCGACGTTCCGCACGATGCGTGGGGGCATGTTCCATCTGCGCGACCGCCGGCCCGACGTGTACGGGCCGGTCGCCGCTGTCGAGGGTGCCCGTGTCGAGGGGTGGCGGGAGGTCGCCCATGCCTGAGATGCGTTTCGCGGTGCGGTGGCCCGACGGGGTCGAGACCTCGCACTACTCGCCCAGCCTCGTCGTGCACGACTATCTCGCCTCGGGCACGCGCTACGCCGTCGCCGACTTCGTCGCCCGGGCGCACGAGGCCCTCGACATCGCGAGCGAGCGCGTGCGCGCCGCCTATGGCTTCGCGTGCACCTCGGCGATGGCGTCGCAGGCCGAGATCGCCCGTGCTGCCGCCGCATACCCGGCGGGCGAGGTCGTGGTGCTGCGCATGGACCCGCCGCTCCCGGCGGTGACGTCATGATCCCCATGTCCGTCGAGCCGGGCGGACACTACCCGGCCGTCGTCGTGGGGGCGGGACAAGCGGGTCTGTCGGTGAGCTGGCACCTCACCCGCGCGGGCGTGCGGCACGTCGTTCTCGAACGCACCGGGATCGCCCACGAATGGCGCGACGGCCGGTGGGACAACTTCACCCTGGTCACACCGAACTGGCACTGCCGCTTGCCGGGCTACGCCTACGACGGTCCCGACCCCGACGGGTTCATGACGCGAGACCAGGTGTACGCCTGGGTCCGCGGCTACGCCGACACCTTCGACGCACCGGTCGCCGAGGGCGTCGAGGTCGAGCGGATCGACCGTCGCGCCGACGGCGTGTTCGTCGTCACGACGACGGCCGGCGTCGTCACGGCCGACAGCGTGACGTCGGCGACCGGCGGCTATCACCGGCCGATCACGCCGGAATGGGCGGCACAGCTGCCCGACACGGTGGTGCAGACGCACTCCCATCACTACCGCAACGCGCGCCAGCTCCCGGGCCGCGTGCTGGTGGTCGGCACGGGGCAGTCGGGAACCCAGATCGCCGAAGACCTGCACCTCGAGGGCCGTCGCGTGCACCTGGCGGTCGGTCGGGCGCCGCGCGTGGCCCGGTTCTACCGCGGACGCGACTGCATGACCTGGCTCGCCGACATGGGCGTGTACGACCTTCCCGTCGGGGCGCAGGCGGCGGCCAAGCGCGCGGCCACCAACCACTACGTCACCGGCCGTGACGGCGGGCGCGACATCGACCTGCGCGCCTTCGCGGCACAGGGGATGGGGCTGCACGGCCGGGCCATCGGCATCGTCGACGGGGGGATCGCGTTCGATGACTCGCTCGCCGCGAACCTCGACCACGCCGACGCGGTCGCCGCGTCGATCAAACGCGACATCGACGCCTACATCGAGCGCGAGGGGATCGACGCGCCCCGTGAAGACCCGGACCGGCCGGTGTGGCAGCCGCCGCCCGGCCCGACACGGCTGGGGCTCGACGAGATCGATGCCGTCGTCTGGGCCATCGGCTTCCGGGCCGACTGGTCGTGGCTGGGCGACCTCGACGTGCTCGACGTCCGACGGCAGCCCCGGCAAGAGCGGGGGACGACGGCGGTGCCCGGGTTCTTCTTCGTGGGCCTGCCGTGGTTGCACACGTGGGGATCGGGACGGTTCCACGCGATCGCCCGCGACGCCGAGCACGTGGCAGAGCGGATCGCCTTGGCCGCGACCGCGGTGAGCGCGACACCGTGAGACGGCGACCCCGCCCGTTACCCTTCTGGAATGGCATCCCTGACCATGGCTGCGGTGGCGGCCCATTTCGGCCGCGACGTCGAGCGCACTCTCGCCAAGCTGCCCGGCATCGTCGATGACGCCCGCGCCCGCGGCGTCGATCTTCTGGTGCTGCCGGATGCCACGATCGGCGGCTATCTGCTCGACCTTCACCACCCGGTGGTCGAGGGGGACGGCATCCCGCACGCGGTCGAGATCGACGGGCCCGAGGTCGCGGCGATCGTCGCGCTCGCGGGTGACATGACCGTGTGCTTCGGCGTGGCCGAGCGTGCGCTCGAACAGGGGCAGGACCGCCGCTACAACACCGCAGTGTGCGTGACGGGCGACGGCGTCGTGGGTACCCACCGCAAGGTGCATCTGCCGCTCGGAGAGTCAGAGGTGTACGCGCCGGGCGACGGGTTCCACGCCTTCGACACCCCTGTCGGGCGGGTGGGGATGCTGATCGACTTCGACAAGACGTTCCCCGAGGCGGCGCGTTCGCTGGCGCTCGACGGCGCAGAGGTGATCGCCTGCCTGAGCGCCTGGCCCGCCAGCGTCACCGACCGTTCGGACCGTATCCGCAACGACCGTCAGGCGCACCTCTTCGACCTGTATGACTGCGCGCGGGCGGCCGAGAACCAGGTCTATCTCGTGTCGTCCAACCAGACGGGCGTGCTCGGCGGCCTGCGCTTCCTCGGGCAGGCCAAAGTGGTCGACCCCGCCGGTGAGATCGTCGCCAAGACCTGGGCCAAGGGCGGGCTCGCCGTGGCCGAGGCCGACGTCTCGGGCGACATCGCCCGCGCCCGCCGTTCGCTGAACCACCTCGAGCAGCGGGCGGCCCACGCCTACCGCCTGCACCACCCCGCCTGACGTCGCGGAGCGGGCTCCGCCGAGAGGACGCCGATGCGCATCGCGCTGCTGACCTATTCCACGAAGCCCCGCGGCGGGGTCGTCCACACGTTGGCCCTCGCCGAGGCATTGGCGGCGCGGGGCAATGCGGTCGAGGTCTGGACCCTGGGCCGGGGCCACGACACCGGGTTCTTCCGCCGCGTCGCCCCCGCCGTCGAGGTGCGGGTCGTGCCGTTCCCCGCGCGCGACGGCGAAGACGTGGGCGCACGCATCGAGCGCTCGATCGAGGTGATGGCGGCGGCCCTCGACACCGCAGCCGATGTCGTGCACGCGCAGGACTGCATCTCGGCCAACGCGGCTTTGCGTCGCGGCATCCCGGTCGTCCGCACGATCCACCACCTCGACGCCTTCACCACGCCGCAGCTCGTCGCGTGTCACGACCGCGCTGTCACCGAGCCGCGCGCGGCCCTCTGCGTGTCGGCGGCCGTCGCGAGAGAGGTCGACGAGGTCTACGGCATCCGGCCCGAGGTGATCCCGAACGGGGTGGATGCCGCGCGGTTCGCCGCTGCGGCAGTGCCCGACGCCGCGCCCGCCCGCGCCCGCTGGCGTGCCGAGTTGGGCGAGTACGTGCTGGCCCTCGGCGGGATCGAGCCGCGCAAGGGGTCGATCGACCTGCTCGAGGGGTACGCGCGGGTGCGGGACGCCCGGCCCGATCTGCGGCTGGTGTTCGGCGGCGGCGAGACCCTGTTCGACTACCGCGACTACCGTGCACGCTTCGAGCACCGCGCGCGTGAGCTGGGCATCGTGCCGACGGTGCTCGGGACCGTCGACGACGACGACCTTCCCTCGCTGGTGGCGGCGGCGGGCGTCCTGGCGTTCGTGTCGACGAAAGAGGGTTTCGGGCTCGCGGCGATGGAGGCGCTCGCCGCGGGGACTCCGGTCGTCGCGCGAGACCTGCCGGTGATCCGCGAGGTGTTCGGCGACACGGTGCTGTACGCCTCGACCCCGGCCGAGATCGGCGACCGTCTCGCCGCCGTCGTCGCGGGCACGGCCGCCGTCGACCCCGTGGCGGGGGCCGCCCTGGCGCAGGCGCACACGTGGGACCGCGCGGCGCGCGCGCACGAACTGTTCTACCGGAGCCTCGCGTGACCGAGCCGACGTTCTCGGCCGTGCTCGCCGCGCGGGCCCGCGCCCGGCCCGATGAGCCGCTCGTGACCGATGCCCGCGGCGTGCTGACCGCCGCAGGTCTCGATGCGTCGGCCACGCGCCTCGCCCGCGTGCTCGTCGGGTGCGGGGTGCGGCGCGACGACACGGTCGCGGTGTCGTTGCCCAACGGGATCGATTTCGTGATCGCCTGCTTCGCCGTGTGGCGTGCCGGTGCGACCCCCCAGCCTCTCGACCCGCGCCTCGCCGTCGCCGAACGGCGGGCCATCGAGGCGGTCTCGGCGCCCGTCGCGGCGATGGGCGAGGCCCCCGTGTCGCCGGGGATCGCCTGGATGCCGGGCGTGCGGGTCGCCGACGACGGTCGTGACCTGCCCGATGCGGCCGCCGCCTCGTGGAAGGCGGTCGCCACCTCGGGCTCGACCGGACGCCCCAAGGTCGTGCGCGCGGCGGCGGCGGCACGCCTCGATCCCTCGCGGCCGGTCGCCGTCTTCTTGCCCCGAGAGGCGACGCAGCTCGTGGCAGGCCCCCTGTGGCACTCCGCCGTCTTCACCTACGCGTTCCGTGGCCTGCTCACCGGCCATCGGCTGGTCGTCATGGACCGCTTCGACGCCGTCCGCTGGGTCGACCTGGTCGAGACGCACCGTGTCACGTGGGGGCTGCTCGTGCCCACCATGATGAGACGGCTGCTCGCCGTGCCCGACGATGCCCGCCGCTCGCCGCGCGTGCACAGCGTCGAACGGGTGCTGCACATGGGGGCGCCGTGCCCGCCCGACCTCAAACGCGCGTTCATCGGATGGCTCGGGCCGCACCGGGTCGACGAGGTCTATGCGGGGAGCGAGTCGAACGGCCTCACGCACATCACCGGCACCGAGTGGCTGGAGCATCCCGGCAGCGTGGGCCGCCCGGTCGGGGGCACCCGCATCCGCGTCCGCGATGAGGCCGGCCGCGATCTGCCGGCCGGTTCGGCGGGACTGGTCTGGATGCACCGGGGCGAGAGGGCGGCGTACTCGTACGTCGGAGCCGCCTCTCACCGCGACGAGGACGGCTGGGACACCCTGGGCGACGTCGGGCACCTCGACCACGACGGATATCTGTATGTGCACGACCGGGCCGACGACGTCATCAACCGCGGCGGCGAGAAGATCGTCCCGGCCTTCGTCGAGCGGGTGCTCGAGGCGCATCCCGCCGTCGACGAGGCGGTGGCCTTCGGCGTGGCCGACGACGATCTGGGCCAGGCCGTGCACGCGGTCGTGCACGGTGCCGCGACGATCGACCCTGACGAGCTGATCGCATACGCGCGTGCGCGGCTCGGTCGGCGGGCTCTCGACAGGGTGCACGTGTCGGCCGAGCCGGTGCGCAACGAGGCGGGCAAGGTGCGACGACGGTCGCTCGCGGCGCGCTTCGCCGTCGACTGATCCTGTCGACCGACGACGTCGAGCCGTCCGCGCCCCCGCGGCTCTCGGGCGGCTCCGCTGCCGGGCGTAGGGTGTCCCCGTGGTGTCGTGGCGTGACGTGGTCTCGGTGGCGGTCGGCGGCGCGCTCGGCACGGCCGGCCGCGCAGCCCTCACCCTCGCGTACGGCGCCGCGCTCGGCCCGGCCCTCGTGCCCCTCATCAACGTCGCGGGGGCCTTTCTGATCGGCATCCTGTTCGGGGTGCGGGCCCGGATGCCGCGCTCGTCGCGCGCGCAACGGGCGCAGCTGTTCTTCGGCACCGGCGTGCTCGGCGGCTTCACGACCTACAGCTCGCTCGCCGTCGAGTCGGCCGACCTGTCGCTGCTGTGGTGGGGCGTCGCGACGGTGCTGGTCGGCACGTTCGCCGCCGGGGTCGGGGTGCGGATCGGCCGGGGCGGACGGATGCCGCGATGACCCCGCTCGTCTTCGTCGCCGTGATCGTCGCCGGCGGCATCGGCGCCGCCCTGCGTCTCGTCGTCGACACCGCCGTGCGCGCCCGCACCGGCGAGCGGTTTCCGTGGGGGATCCTCGTCGTCAACCTCACGGGGGCCTTCGTCCTGGGCCTGGTGACCCCGCTCGTGGTCGACGAGGCGTGGCGCTGGATCGTCGGCACCGGGCTGATTGGCGGCTACACGACGTTCAGCGCGGTCGCGGTGACCACCGCCCTGCTCGCCGAAGAGGGCCGCACGCGCGCGGCGACGTCGTACGCGATCGTCTCGTTCGTGGGGTCGGTGCTCGCCGCCGCGTTCGGTCTGACGGTCGCCGCGCTCGTCTAGGGGGTCGGTGAGCGGCATCCGGTCGCGTGCGATACTGGCGTGGATACACGCGTGTATCCATAGGCCGCTCGGCGGCGTCTCCCCGTGATCCGGAGGGTGTTCTGTGTCGTTCCTGGCCGTTCTCAGCCTGAAGAACCGGGCGCTCATCGCCCTCGTGACGATCGTCGCCGCCGTCTTCGGGGGTCTCGCCCTGACGAGCCTCAAGCAGGAGCTGATCCCCTCGATCCAGTTCCCCCAGCTCGCCGTCGTGACCAGCTACCCGGGCGCGTCGCCCGAGGTCGTCGAGACCGACGTCTCGACGCCGATCGAGAACGCCGTCCGCGGCGTCGACGGCCTCGAGTCGAGCACCGCCACCAGCACGACGAACTCGTCGATCGTGTCGGTGAAGTTCGCCTACGGCACCGATCTGGCCTCGGCCGAGCAGAAGATCCTCGCGGCGATCAGCCGCATCAAAGACGACCTGCCCTCGTCGGCCGACACCACTGTCGCGTCGGCCAGCGTCGACGACCTGCCCGTCATCCAGCTCGCCGTCACCGGGTTCACCGACCCGCAGGCCACCCAGGCGACCCTCGAGTCGAGCGTCGTCCCCGACCTCGAAGACGTCGCGGGGGTCAACGGCGTGCAGATCCTCGGCGGCCAGGGGCAGCGCGTCACGATCACGCCCGACGCCGGCAAGCTCGCTCAGCGCGGCTTCTCGCAGCAGGCGATCACCGACGCCCTCGACGCCAACGGCGTGCTGTTCCCCGGCGGTCAGATCACCGAGGGCGGCCAGACCCTGACGGTGCAGACGGGCGCCAAGATCACCAGCGTCGCCGAGCTGGCCGCCCTGCCCCTCGTGCCCACGAGCACCGCCCAGGCCGCCGCGGGGCGCACCACCATCGGCGACGTCGCCACCGTCGTCGAAGAGAACGACCCCACCACGACGCTGTCGCGCGTCGACGGCAAGCCGGCGCTCACGCTCGCGGTCACCAAGCTTCCCGCCGCCAACACCGTCGACGTCTCGCGCGCCGTGATCGCCGCCCTCCCGGGGCTCGAGTCGCGACTGGGCGGTGCGCAGTTCACCGTCGTGTTCGACCAGGCGCCGTTCGTCGAGCAGTCGATCGAGTCGCTCGCGCAAGAGGGCCTGCTCGGCCTCGTTTTCGCGGTCGTGGTGATCCTGATCTTCCTGATGTCGGTGCGGTCGACCCTCGTGACGGCCATCTCGATCCCCACGAGCGTGCTCGTGACCTTCGTCGGCCTGCAGGCCTTCGGGTACTCGCTCAACGTGCTCACGCTCGGCGCCCTCACGATCGCGATCGGCCGTGTCGTCGACGACTCGATCGTCGTCATCGAGAACATCAAACGCCACTACGTCGGCGACGCCGACAAGATCCCCACGATCGTGCGGGCGGTGCGCGAGGTCGCCGCGGCCATCACCGCCTCGACCATCACGTCGGTCGCCGTCTTCCTTCCGATCGCGTTCGTCGGCGACGTCACGGGCGAGCTCTTCCGCCCGTTCTCGCTCACCGTCACGATCGCGATGGCCGCCTCCCTGGTGGTCTCGCTCACGATCGTGCCTGTGCTCGCGTCGTGGTTCCTCCGGCCCGGAAAGGTGATCGTGGATGCCGAGGGCACTCCGATCGACCCCGAGTCGCCGACCGCGCCTCCCTCCCGTCTGCAGCGGGCCTACCTTCCCGTCATCCGATGGACGCTGCGGCACTCGTGGGTGACGCTGCTCGTCGCCGTGCTCGTGATGGGCGGGACGGTGGCATCCGTGCCCCTGCTCAAGACCGACTTCCTCGGCGACTCGGGTCAGAACACGTTCACGGTGACGCAGAAGATCGGCGCGGCGCCGAGCCTCGACGCCGAGGATGAGGCGGCCCAGCGCGTCGAGGCGGTGCTGCTCGGCATTCCCGGCGTCGAGACCGTGCAGACCTCGATCGGCTCGAGCGGCTCGGCGCTGCGCGACGCCTTCGGGGGCGGCGGGTCGGGCATCACGTACTCGATCACCTCGCAGAGCGGCGTCGACCAGGTCGCCCTGCGCGAGCGGGTGCGCACCGAGCTGACCGGCCTGTCAGATGCCGGCGACATCGAGGTGGCGGCCTCGGGCGGCGGGTTCGGCTCGACGGCCATCACGGTCGACGTGACCGCGCCCGACGGGCAGAAGCTGCAGCAGGCGAACGACGCCGTCGTGTCGGCGCTGCAGGGTCGCAACGGCATCGGCCAGGTGACGAGCAGCCTGTCGGCGTCTCTGCCGTTCGTCTCGGTGCGGGTCGACCGTGCGGCCGCCGCCGACCGCGGGCTCTCGGAGCGCACGGTCGGGGCGCTGGTGTCGAACACCATGCAGCCGCGCCAGGCGGGCACCGTCGAGCTCGACGGACGCGGCATCACCGTCTATGTCGCGGCGAACGACCGGCCCGCGACCATCGACGCGCTGCGGGCGCTCGAGATCCCGACGGCCCGGGGTGCCGTGCGCCTCGACCAGATCGCCACCGTCGAGCAGAGCGAGACCCCGCCGTCGATCACGACGTCGCGCGGGCAGCGCACCGCCACGGTGACGGTCACCCCGACGACCGACGACCTCGGCAGCTCGTCGTCGAGCGTGCGTCAGGCGCTCGCCGACACCTCGCTGCCCGAGGGGGCCACCGCGGCCGTGGGCGGTGTCGTCTCTGACCAGCAGGACGCCTTCGGTCAGCTCGGCCTCGCTCTGCTGGCGGCGATCCTCATCGTCTACGTCGTGATGGTGGCGACGTTCAAGTCGCTGCGGCAGCCCCTCGAGTTGCTCGTGTCGGTGCCGTTCGCCGCGACCGGTGCGATCCTCATGCTGCTCGTCACCGGCGTGCCGCTCGGCGTCGCGGGCATGATCGGCGCCCTCATGCTCGTCGGCATCGTCGTGACCAACGCGATCGTGCTGATCGACCTCGTCAACCAGTACCGCGCGCGCGGGCTGAGCGTGCACGACGCCACGATCGTCGGCGGCGCGCGGCGACTGCGCCCGATCCTCATGACCGCGCTCGCGGCGATCTTCGCGCTCGTGCCGATGGCGCTGGGGATCACGGGTCATGGCGGCTTCATCTCTCAGCCGCTCGCGGTGGTCGTCATCGGTGGACTGGTGTCGTCCACCTTCTTGACGCTGCTCGTGCTGCCCACCCTCTACAACCTCGTCGAAGGCGCACGCGAGCGTCGGCTCGAACGACGCGCGCGCCGCGCCGCGCCGGACGCGGACCCCGCCGTCGATGCCGCGCCGAGCGACCCGACGGCCCCGACCCGCAGGTCGCGACGCCGGTCGTGACGCCGGTCGCGGCCGGGACGGCGCGCCACGGCATCGTGCGTGAGGGCCGCCCGGCCGGGCGCACCGCGCCCGACGATGCCGTGCCCCATCGCACCGCGTCCCATCCCACCGCGCGCCACCGCACCGTGCGCCCCGGGAGCGTGCCCGTGGCGGGGGCCGGCGGCGCGTCCGAGGCCTCGGGCGATGCGGCGTCGGCCGTGCGCGATACCGGGGGTGCGGCATCCGCCGTCATCTCGGCGGTGCGCTGAGCCACGCCGTGCAAGAAGACGCCGGTCCACGCGAACATCGTGCCGAAGGCCACGACCTCGAACGACGTCAGGTTGATCGTCGTCGTCACGAACAGCGCCGCCGACGCGAACAGCACGACGAAGATCATGGCCGTGGCCACGGCGAGGCGTCGAGGCAGCCGGTGCAGCAGCACCGGTGAGGTCAGCAGCAGAGCGGCGAAACCGAGCACCATCGCACCGGCGACCTTGTCGTGCACGCTCTTGTTCACCGTCAGGGGGATGCAGCCGACCAGGGCCAGGTTCACCCCGATGACCGACAGGAACACTTGCACCGCGCGGGGAGCGCCCCGGCGGACGGCGCGCGGGCCGAGGCGCGCCAGATCGCGGCGCACGCGGACGGCGAAGACCACCACGAGCGCGCCCGACACCTTCAGGGTCGTGTTGAACAGCACGCCCGACAGATCGTGGAACGTGCCCAGCTGGCTGAAGTGCAGCTGCCACCACAGCGGGTCGGTCGTCGTGACGATGGATGCCAGGATCCCGCCGACGAGGGTGACCAGCACCGCTCCGGCGATGTGGGTGGTCGGCACGGCGGCGATCCGTCGCCGCACGAGGGGGATCGTGAGGGGTCTGGACGGCAGGACGGGTGAGACGGCGATGCTCATGTCGGGCGCTTTCGTCGAGACGGTTCGGACGTCCCCGGCACCCTGAGACCCCCGGCCCCCGTCGGCTCATTCGGGTAAGAGGGACCGAGGAGGGGTGATCCTCGAGTGCCCCGCAGCGACGGAGACCGTCGATCGATGGTAGCGCCGCGCGCTCTTCTGAGATGACGGACTTGTGGAAAAATCTCCCAGATCATATAGGAAATTTGCTGTCCCCCATTTGGGGGACAAAAGCACATTGTGCGCGCCCGGCGAGGAGAGACACGCCGCGCCGGAGGAAGGGCGGATGCCGCGGCCCGGCCCGGCAGCGCCCTCTTCCCGGCGGGCCACGTCGCACGCGGCTCAGCCGTGGAACACCACGCCCCACTCGGCCTCGAACACGTCGCCCGGAGCGAGGGTGCGCAGGTCGACTCCCGTGGCGAACGCGTTCGCGGGGGCGGTCATCGGCTCGATCGCCACGGCGAGCGGGTGCCCCGGGAAGCGGTCCGTCGTGAACACCTGGGCCCAGCCGAACGAGCGGTCCTGCCACAGCTCGACGCGTCGACCGTCGGGCGCCGTCAGCGAGTGGTGCGCCCGGCCCGTGGCATCCCGGTCGAGCCCCCGGTAGGCGTTGTCGAGCGAGACGTCGCCGAGGCGGCGACCCGCGCGCAGATCGTGGGAGCCGTCGACCGGCACCTCGTCGACGGGGATGTTGCGCTCGTCGACCACGAGGGTCGAGGTGCCGGTCGAGCGGACGACGAGGTCTTCGGTCGGTACCCCGCCGATCTGCAGGTACGGGTGGATGCCGAGGGCGAACGGCGCCGCGTGGGCGCCGACATTCTCGACGCGGTGGGTCACGTGCAGGCCGTCGGGCCGCAGCTCGTGGGTGACGCGGGTGCGCAGGTGGAACGGGTATCCGGTCTGCGGGACCACGTCGGCGCCGAGGGTGAGGCGTTCGTCCGACACCTCGATCGGTGCGTACGAGCCGAATCGCAGAAGTCCGTGGCTGGCGTTGCCGAACTTCGGCTCGCTGATCGCCAGCTGCTGCGCGGTGCCGTCGAAGGTGTACCGGCCGTCGCGGATGCGGTTCGGCCACGGCACCAGCACGACGCCGCACGCCGCGGGCGTCGGCACGTCGTCGGGGTACGGCGGGACCAGGTCGACGCCGTCGACCGTCAGGGCGCGCAGCGACGCGCCCACCTGGGTGATCTCGGCGGACGAGCGGGCGCCGCGCAGGCGGAAGCGGTGGCCGGTGGGGTCGGCGATCATGACGAGGCCTTTCGAGGACGGGGCGGACGGTGCAGCCACGGCTGCAGCAGGCTCGTGACCCACGGGACACCGCGTAGGTCATGACGGGGGTCAGCAGTGCGGTCGAGATCAGCACGCGCAGCGGCAGGGCGATGTCGGCGAACCCGGGCACGAAGCCGAGCAGCCATGTCGCGAGCAGGTTGACCGGGAAGAAGCCGGTCCAGATCGTCACGGCCTGCTTCCAGCGGGGCGGCGCCGACGGCGTGATCGTATGGGGCGTGGCATCCGTGCCCTCGAGGACCGCGCCGAGCGGGGCGTCGAACCAGCCTTCGATGCCCGTGCGGCGCTCGACCCGCTGCTCGTGCGCGAAGGCACGGCCCGACTCGAGCCACCACTGCCGCTGCGCGGAGGTCTCCCACCCCTCGAGCGTCGTCATGTCGCGGAAGCGGTACAGCATGTACCAGAGGTCGCTCTCGTCGCCCGCGCGCACCCAGCCCGAGCCGAGGAAGCCGGGGAAGGCGGTCGCGAGGTCGGTGCCGGCCTGCATCCACGAGGTGGCCTCGGCGATGCGCGTCGGGTCGATGCGCCGTTCGATCGCCACCGTGATGGGGTGGGCGTCGGTGTCTGCCATGCGTCCATTTTCGTGCAGCCCGAGGGCGACGGTCGACGAGCGGATGCCGATATCCGGGGCCGACTCCCAGGTGCGGCCTGTAGCGTGGTGCGGTCGGCTCTGGACACCGCGCGCGTGCGCGGATGGGTTTGTGAGTCCAAGGGGCCGATGGAGAGAACGCGATCGCGTCTCGACCATCACTAGTGAATGGCCCCCGGCCGACGGATGTCCGGGTTCGCACCGCTGCGCGCGGTGCTGCTGTCTCGCGCGAACAGAACCCAGAAGGACACCCCATGCCCAAGAACAAGAAGCCCGCCGGCGGTCGCGCCGCGAAGAACTTCGAGCCCCGCTACGGCGCGAAGACCTCGTTCCAGGACCGCAAGCGCCGCCCCGGTGCCGAGGCCCCCGCCAAGCCCGGCAGCAAGAGCCCGAACCACCGCGGCTACCGTGCGCCCGAGGCCGACGCGGCCCCGGCGAAGCGCCGCTGGAGCGCGCAAGACCGTGTCGGTCGCGACGAGGCCCGCACCATCCGCGGTCAGGCCCGAGGCGACGAGCGCTACGCGCGCACCGACCGGGACGACCGCTACACGCGCACCGACCGGGACGCCGTGCCCGCACGCCGCGACGACCGTCCGGCGCGGTCGTTCGACGACCGTCCCCGCCGCTCCTTCGACGACCGTCCCGCGCGGGACGCTCGCCCGTCCCGTTCGTTCGACGACCGTCCGCGCCGTGACTTCGGCGATCGCCCGGCGCGCGACGACCGCGCGCCGCGGGCGGACCGCGACGGCCGCCGGTCGTTCGGCGACGCCCGTCCGTCGTTCCGCGACGACCGCCCGCGTCGTTCTTTCGACGAGCGTCCTGCCCGATCGTTCGACCGTCGTGATGAGCGTCCGGCTCGTGACGAGCGTCCGGCGCGGTCGTTCGACCGTCGTGACGAGCGACCCGGTCGCGACGACCGCTTCTCGCGCGACACGCGCCCGTCGTTCCGCGACGAGCGTCCGCGCCGCGACGCCGGTGAGCGCCCCTCCCGGCCGACCCGGTCGTTCGACGAGCGCCCGTCCCGTTCGTTCGACCGTGATGAGCGTCCTCGTCGTTCGTTCGACGAGCGTCCGTCCCGTTCGTTCGATCGCCGTGACGAGCGCCCGGCTCGCGACGACCGTCCCCGTCGCACCGACGGCCCGAGCCGCAACGACGGGGGCCACGGCTCCGGAGGTTCGGTCCGACGCGACGGCGGGCGGGGCGAGGCCACCGGCTCGAAGCGCTCGGCCGAGCACGAGGACCGCGTCGACGTGGTGCACGAGCGTCTGCAGGCCGAGGCCGTCGACGCCGCGACCGTCGCCGAGGCGAGCTTCGCCGACCTGGGTCTGGGCGACAACATCGTCCGCGCCCTCGCCGGCCTCGGCGCCCAGAGCCCCTTCCCGATCCAGGCCGCGACCGTGACGCCGATCCTCGAGGGTCGCGACGTGCTCGCGCGCGGGCGCACCGGCTCGGGCAAGACGATCGCGTTCGGCGCGCCGCTCGTCGAGGCCGTGCTGCGCTCGCAGGCCGGTCAGCGCCGCGAGTTCGGCCGGTCGCCGAAGGCGCTGATCATGGCGCCGACGCGCGAGCTCGCGCTGCAGATCGACCGCACCGTGCAGGTGCTCGCCCGCAGCGTCGGCCTCTTCACCACCCAGGTCTACGGCGGTGTGCCGCAGGGGCGTCAGGTGGGCGCGCTCAAGAAGGGCGTCGACATCGTCATCGGCACCCCGGGGCGCATCGAAGACCTGCTGAACCAGGGCAAGCTCGACCTCTCGCAGGTGCAGGTGGCGGTGCTCGACGAGGCCGACCACATGTGCGAGCTCGGCTTCCTCGAGCCCGTCCAGCGCATCCTGCGTGCCACCGCCGAGGGCAGCCAGAAGCTGCTCTTCTCGGCCACCCTCGACCGCGAGGTCGCGGCCCTCGTCGACGAGTTCCTCGTCGAGCCGGCCGTCTACGAGGTGGCCGGAGAAGACCAGGACTCGGGCACCATCGAGCACCGCGTGCTCGTGATCGACCACCGCGACAAGGCCGAGATCCTCGGCTCGCTCGTCGACCGCGAGGGCAAGACGCTCGTGTTCGCCCGTACGCGCGCCTACGCCGAGATGCTCGCCGAGCAGTTCGACGACGCCGGCATCGCGGCCGTCGCCCTGCACGGCGACCTCAACCAGGCCAAGCGCACCCGCAACCTCGAGCGGCTCACCTCGGGCCGCGTCAACGTGCTCGTGGCGACCGACGTGGCGGCGCGTGGCATCCACGTCGACGACATCGATCTGGTGATCCAGGCCGATGCCCCCGACGAGTACAAGACCTATCTGCACCGGTCGGGCCGCACGGGCCGCGCCGGCCGCCGGGGCACCGTCGTCACGCTCATCACGCGTCAGCGTCGGCGTCGTATGACCGAGCTGCTCGACCGTGCCGAGATCGAGGCGCCGTTCGAAGAGACCCGCGTCGGCGACGACGTGATCGAAGAGCTCGCGGGCCGCCAGCTCGCCGACGTCACGTCGTAATCGCGTTCTCGAAGGCCCCGACCGCCCGGTGCGGTCGGGGCCTTCGTGCGTCCGGGCTCCCCGCGCTCAGAAGAGCATCGGCTCGCTCGCCGGAAGCGGCCCCGAGCGGGCGGATGCCGCCGACCCGGTCGACCGGACCGGTCCGAGTCGTGACGCACCGGGTGCGCGTGCGGCGAGACCGGGCTGAGGGCGCCCGCGGGGGTGGTCGTCTTCGTCCCATCCGTCGAGGCGGTGCCTCCGCAGGAGCGGCTGCAGGCGTCTGCCGAGCCAGCGACGGTAGGCCTGCGGCGCCTGCACCGAGACCCCGGGATACAGCCCGCGGTACGACGAGACCAGCTCGGGGTGCTCGCGTTCGAGCCATCGCAGGAACCACTCCTTCGCTCCCGGGCGCAGGTGCAGCGCACCGTAGACGACCCGCGTCGCGCCGGCCGCGCGGATGCGCGACAGGGCGTGGTCGAGCGCCGCGACCGAGTCGGTGAGGTGCGGCAGCACCGGCATGAGGAACACCGTCACGCGGAATCCGGCCGCCGTCGCAGCCCGCACGGTCTCGAGCCGGGCCTCGGCCGTCGGCGTCCCGGGTTCGATCGAGTGCTGCAGGGCGTCGTCGAAGGCGGCGATCGACATCGCCAGCGAGACGCGCACCTGCTGCGCGGCGTCGGCGAGCAGCGGCAGGTCGCGGCGGAGCAGCGTGCCCTTGGTGAGGATCGAGAACGGCGTGCGGGTCTCGGCCAGCGCGCCGATGATGTCGGGCATGAGACGGTAGCGGCCCTCGGCGCGCTGGTAGGGGTCGGTGTTCGTGCCGAGCATGACCGGCTCGCGCCCCCACGACCCGCGCCGCAGCTCGTTGCGCAGCACCTCGGCCACGTTGACCTTGACGACGATCTGCGAGTCGAAGTCGGACCCCGAGTCGAGGTCGAGGTACTCGTGTGTCTTTCGCGCGAAGCAGTAGGCGCACGCATGGCTGCACCCCCGGTAGGGGTTCACCGTCCAGTCGAACGGCATGGCCGATGCGCCGGGCACTCGGTTCAGTGCGCTCTTGCACAGCACTTCGTGGAAGGTCATGCCGGCGAACTCGGGCGTCGTGACCGATCGCACGAGTCCGTCCATGCGCTCCATGCCCGGAAGGGCGGCGCGGTCGTCGACCCCCAGCTGCTGACCGTGCCATCTCATCGTCCCATGGGAACAGATGTTCTATCTTCGTGTCAACACGGTGCGTGAATGATCGAATATCGACGCCCGGGGTCGCCCGGCGTCGCGGCGACCGCGAGAATGGGTCGGGTGAATCCGCCCGATCCGACGACGTCGCTGCGTCGGGCTGCGCGGTACGAGGCCCAGCGCCGCGCCGCCGCCGCGATCGATGGTCCGGTGGATGCCGCCGGGGGCGATGGCGTGCCGCCCTCGGTCCCGAAGACGGCTCGCCGCCTCTTCGTCGCCGCCGCGGCTCTCGTCGTGACGGGGGTGGTCGGCGTCGCGATCGGATTCGCGGCGACGCACGCGGGAGGGGCCGGGCCCGACGGATCCGCCCCCGCCGCGCAGGCCGCCGTCGGAGCGCCGGCGATCGCCGACGACGGGCTGCCCGTTCCGATGCTGAGCGTCGCCCCTGCCCCCGCGTCGCCGTGCGACGACCCCGCGGTGGCGGCGGCCGTCTCGGCGCGCGACGACACGGCGGTGATCGCCGCGATGGGGGGAGGGGCGGCGTTCCGCAGTGCGGTGGCCTCGGGTCGCGCGCCGTGCGTCTCGCTGTCGGACCCCGACCGCGTCTGGGTCGTGGTGAACAAGCAGCGGCCCTACAGCCCCGCCGACTATCGCCCCGCCGATCTGACCCGGCCTGCGGGTGTGCGCGCCCTCGAAGACAGCGACCTGCGGACGGCGCCCGCGTCGGCCCTCTCGGCGCTGGTGAAGGCCGCCGCCGCGGCGGACGCGGGCGAGATCGGGTATCTCAGCGCGTTCCGCTCGTTCGAGACGCAGCAGAAGACCTATGCCGGCCGGGTGGCCGTCGGTGGCGTCCAGACCGCCGATCGGGAGAGCGCCCGTGCGGGATACAGCGAGCACCAGTCGGGCATGGCCGTCGACATCGTGCCCTGCGGGCGGTCGTGCGGCACGCTCGACGACGTCGCGGGGTCGACGCAGGGCGCGTGGGTCGTCGACCATGCGTGGGAGTACGGGTTCATCACCCGATACGTCGAGGGCCGCATGGACGTGACGGGGTACGAGCCCGAGGCGTGGCATCTGCGATACATCGGGCCCGACCTCGCCCGTGCCTATCACGAGGGCGGGTACACGACCCTCGAGGAGTTCTTCGGCCTGCCGGTCGCCCCGAACTACTGATCTCGACATTTTCTGGGTGAATCCGCGTGATGATCCGCCGGATCGCTCATCTTCTTGAGTGACGGCGTGAGTCCCACGGCTCCCGGATCGCGCCGGACGTCTGTCGTTCGGGCTGCAGGCGTCACGGCGCCGCCCCTGTCTCGGGGCGGCGCCGTTTCTCGTCCGCGAGCCAGAAACCTGGGAGAAAGCTGGGAAAGTCACCCATTTGGGGGACAAAATTCACCACCCCCTCTCTTTCGGATGACGGGTAGTCAGCCTGTCGACCCGTCGGACCGCTTCACCCGAGCGTCCGTCGCGGTCTCATCGGCGTGCCGCTCCGCGTGCACGCAGCCCCGAAGGACATGATGATCGATCCCATTCCCGCCCGCCCTGCGCCGCCTCGGCGGCGCCACGGCCGGCGAGCCTCCCGTTCTCTGCGCTCCGTGCTGCAGAGGCCTCTGGGCCTCGTGGTCAGCGCCGCGCTCGTCGGCGCGAGCGTCGTCGCGAGCGTCGCCGCGACGCCCGCTCCCGCGATGGCCGCATCGCCGCTCGACTGCACGACCGCGATCTACCAGATCAGCATGACCGACTCGAAGGTCGTGTCGGTGCCGGCATCGGCGATCGGATCGCGCGGCACGGTCACGGCATCCGATGCGTTCTCGATCCCGTCGAGCGTCTCGATCCCGAACTCGCTCGGCATCTCGAGCGGAGGCACGCGCGCGTTCTTCACGGGCATCGAGAACGGCGGCGTCCGCGTGTACACATACACCGCCAGCGACGGGTCGATCACGTCGACGTCGGCGCCGGCCGTCCCCAACCGCGTCGCGGGTGCCGTCGACCCCGTCAGCGGCCTGTACTACTTCGGCAGCGCGACCGCGGGCGACCCCATCTACGCGTACGACCCCGCCTCGGGCCGGATCATCCAGACGGGCACCGTGCCGTCAGAGGCGACCGCGACCGGAGCCAACGGCGACTTCGCTTTCAGCGCGGCCGGAGACCTCTTCATCGTGAGCCAGGACCGTCTGGTCTCGGTCGCGGCGTCCGACATCCCCCAGCAGAACAGCACCGCCCAGCTGCGCGGCACGCTGATCAGCTCGGGCACCTTCGGCGTCAGCAACGGCATCGCGTTCGACACCGACGGCTCGCTGTACGTCGAGAACACCGACGGCGTGACGCTGCAGAAGGTGAACCCGCTGACGGGCGCGGTGAGCGGCACCTCGACGCGGTCGTCGGTAGCGGGAACCGACCTCGGCAGCTGCACCCCGCCGTCGACCCTCACCCTGCAGAAGGACGTGACGTCGCGCGCGACGGCGAACGACCAGTTCACGCTGTCGATCGCCTCGGGCGGCACTCGCACCCTCTCTGCCACCACCTCGGGCTCGGCCACCGGTGTGCAGGACGCCAAGGCCGGCCCCACCATCGGCCTGGCCGGCACCACGTACACGCTGAGCGAGACCGGCGCCGGGTCGACCGACCTCGCCGCCTACGGCTCCGCGTACCAGTGCGTCGACACGTCCAACGGCAACGAGGTCGTGGCATCCGGGTCGGCGCGGTCGTTCGACCTCACCTATCCGCGCGGCGTCGGCCGATCGGTGGTCTGCACGTTCACGAACACGGCGGTGCAGGGGAGCTACACCGTGCAGAAGACCGCCTCGGTGTCTTCGGCGTCGCCGGGTGACAGGGTGACCTACACGGTGACGGTCAAGAACACCGGTCTGGTGGACTACACCGATGCCGCCCCGGCGTCGTTCAGCGACGACCTGTCGAAGGTGCTCGACGACGCGACGTACAACGGCGACGCCACCCAGGGTGCGGTCGTGAACGGCTCCACGCTCAGCTGGAAGGGCGCGTTGGCCAAGGGTGCGTCGAAGACCATCACCTACTCCGTGACGGTGAACACCCCCGATCAGGGCGACAAGCTGCTCACGAACGCGGTGACCCCGACGGGACCGGGCGGGTCGTGCGTGACCGGTCAGTGCGCGACGAACACCCCGGTGCGCACGCTCGAGATCGTGAAGAAGGCGGACCGCTCGTCGGTCGTGCCGGGACAGAAGATCACATACACGATCACGGTGACCAACACCGGACGCGCCGACTACACGGATGCCACTCCCGCATCGTTCTCGGACGACCTGTCGAAGGTGATCGACGACGCCGACTGGAACGGCGACGCGTCGGCGACGGCGGGGACGCTCTCGTACGCGAGCCCGCGCCTGTCGTGGTCGGGTCCCGTCGCGGCGGGCTCGACGGTGACGGTGACCTACTCGGTGACCGTCAAGAACCCCGACACGGGCGACAAGCAGATCGACAACGTCGTGACCTCGACCGTTCCCGGCAACAACTGCGTCGCCGGGTCGTCCGATCCGCGATGCGAGGCGAACGTCCCCTCGGGGTCGTTCACGGTCGAGAAGACGGTCGACCGCGCGTCGGCGGTGCCGGGTGACAAGGTCACGTACACCGTGACGGTGACCAACACGGGAAAGACCGATTACACGGATGCCGCTCCGGCGTCGTTCCGTGACGATCTGTCGAAGGTGCTGGATGACGCGACCTATAACGGTGACGCGACGCAGGGTGCTGTGGTGAACGGCGACACCCTGTCGTGGTCGGGTGCGCTCGCGAAGGGCGCGGTCGTGACCATCACGTACTCGGTGACCGTGAACACCCCCGACGCGGGCGACAAGGTGATGACGAACGTCGTGACTCCGACCGGTCCGGGCGGTGATTGCGTCGCTGGGAAGTGTTCCACGACGACTCCGGTGAAGACCTTCACGGTCGAGAAGTCGGCGTCGGCGACCGTCGCCGCGCCGGGTGACAAGGTCACGTACACCGTCACCGTCACGAACACCGGTCAGGCCGACTACACCGATCAGGCTCCGGCGTCGTTCTCGGACGATCTGTCGAAGGTGCTCGATGACGCGACGTACAACGGCGACGCGACGCAGGGTGCTGTGGTGAACGGCGACACCCTGTCGTGGTCGGGTGCGCTCGCGAAGGGCGCGGTCGTGACGATCACGTACTCAGTGACCGTGAACAGCCCCGACACGGGTGACAAGGCCATGACCAACGTCGTGGCCCCGACGGGACCGGGCGGTGAGTGCGTCGCGAACGCGTGCTCCACGACCACGACCGTCGTGCCGCCTGCGCCCGCGACGCCCCTGTCGGGCGTCAGCGCCCACACGGGCGGCGCCGTGATCGCGCAGCCGTCCCCGTGGGCGGTGGGCGGTGGCATCCTGATGCTGCTCATCGCGGCACTGGGAGCGTTCGTGATGCGTCGGCGCGGCTCGCGCGGCTGACGTCGTCGCACAGCGAGGCCGCCGGTGATCGAAAGATCCCGGCGGCCTCGTCGTCGTCGTCCTCGTACGCGTCGCGCCCCGGGGCCGGTGTGGAAAGCGCGAGAAGGCGCTCGCTCTCGTGTGTCGGTCGTGCGATATGCGAGAAGGAACGAACCCCGGTCTCGCCTCTGCCGCAGACCGTCGATGACGCTCGTGTTACATCTGCGAGCCGTCCGCGAGAAAAGCGTTGGTGATGAATTCGCCGTGAGTTATGTTTGTGCAACGCGCGACGGCGACGTCGTGCATATCGCTCAATTCATCCCCCCGTTTGGAGCGCACTATGGGGCGTACCCTGCGTTCGGTCGCTGCTGTCGCCGTGGCCGGCCTGTTCACCGCAACCGGATTGGCCACCGGTATCTCTGCCGCGACCGCCGCCGAGGTGGGCGAGGGGGTGAGCCCTCCCACACCGATCGAGTCGGCCACCGGCCGCTACATCGTCGTGCTCGACGAGAAGCCGGTCGCCACCTATGACGGCGGGGAGTCGGGCCTGCCGGCCACCAAGTCGGACGACGCCCGTCTCGACACCGACTCCACCGCGGTCCGCGAGTACTCGGCGTTCCTCGAGCAGCGCCAGGACGACGTGGCCAAGAAGGCCGGCGTCGACGCCGACTACTCGTACACGCTGACCGTCAACGGCTTCAGCGCCGCGATGAGCCCCGATCAGGCGGCCAAGCTGGCGGCGACGAAGGGCGTGCAGAAGGTCGTCCCCGACGAGATCCGCCGACCCGCCGCCGTCCCGTCGACCGAGTTCCTCGGGCTGTCGGGAGAGAACGGCGTCTGGCAGAAGGTCGGCGGCATCGACGCCGCCGGCGCGGGCGTCGTCGTCGGTGTGATCGACACCGGCATCGCCCCCGAGAACCCTTCGTTCAAGGGCGAGCCGCTCGGCACGACGCCCGGCGATCAGCCCTACCTCGACGGCAACGACGTCGTGTACCGCAAGGCCGACGGCACCGACTTCCGCTCGCCCCGGGTGGCCGACGGCAACGGGTGGAAGGCCTCCGACTACTCCACCAAGCTCGTCGGCGCGCGCTACTTCGACCAGGGCGCCGCGGCGACCGGTTTCACGTTCGAGGCCGACTACCGTTCGCCCCGCGACGGCGACGCGCACGGATCGCACACGGCCAGCACCGCCGCCGGCAACAACGGCGTCGACGCCACCGTCGAGGGCGTCGACTTCGGCGCGATCTCGGGCGTGGCCCCCGCCGCCAAGGTCGCGGCCTACAAGGCGTGCTACTCGGGCCCCGATCCTTCGGCGAGAACCGATGACATCTGCGCCCTGAGCGACCTGCTCGGCGCGATCAACGCCGCGGTCGCCGACGGCGTCGACGTGATCAACTACTCCATCGGCGGGGGAGCGGCCACGACCACGCTCGCGCTCGAAGACCAGGCGTTCTTCAACGCTGCGGCGGCCGGCGTCTTCGTCGCGGTCTCGGCCGGCAACTCGGGACCCGGCGCCTCGACCGCCGACCACGCCTCGCCGTGGTACACCACGGTCGCCGCGGCCACGATCCCCACGTACGAGGGCACGGTCAAGCTCGGCGACGGCTGGCAGGCCGCGGGCGCCTCGATCTCGGTCCCCGCGGGGAAGGACGTGACCGCACCGGTCGTGTACGCGCGCGACATCGTGGCATCCGGGTCCGATCCCGCCAGTGCCGCGCTCTGCCTGCCCGGCACGCTCGACGCCGCGAAGGCCGCGGGCAAGATCGTGGTCTGCGACCGCGGCCAGAACGCCCGCGTCGAGAAGTCGCAGACGGTCAAGCAGGCCGGCGGCGTCGGCATGATCCTGGTCAACGTCACGGCCGGCTCGGTCGACAACGACTTCCACTCGGTGCCCACCGTGCACATCGACGCGCGCTACCGCGATGCCCTGCTCGCCTACGTGCAGAACACCCCGGATGCCACGGCCACGCTGATCGGCGAGAACGTCACGGGAGTGACCACCCCCACGCCGCAGATCGCCGGCTTCTCGAGCCGGGGACCGATGCTGGCCGACGGCAGCGACATCCTCAAGCCCGACATCGCCGCCCCCGGCGTCGCGATCCTCGCGGCCGCGGCGAATGCCGAGGGTGCCACGCCGACGTTCGAGTTCCTCTCGGGAACGTCTATGTCGTCGCCGCACATCGCCGGTCTCGCCGCGCTGTACCTCGGCGAGCGGCCGCTGGCCACACCGGCCGAGGTCAAGTCGGCCATGATGACGTCGGCCTACGACACGGTCGACGCGGACGGCGCTCCGGTCACCGATCCGTTCGCGCAGGGCGCGGGCCACGTCGACCCGACGAAGTACTTCGACCCGGGTCTGCTCTACCTCAACGGCCCCGCCGACTGGGCGGCGTTCCTGCAGGGCAAGGGCCTCGGAGACTTCGGCGTGCAGCCGATCGACGGGAGCGACCTCAACCTCGCCTCGATCTCGATCGGCTCGCTGGCCAAGCCGCAGACCGTGACGCGCACCGTCACGTCGACGCAGGCCGGCACGTTCACGGCATCCGTCGACGTCCCGGGTCTGGATGCCACGGTCGAGCCGTCGACGCTGCAGTTCGGCGCGGCGGGCGAGACCAAGTCGTTCACAGTGACGTTCTCGCGTACGACGGCCCCGGCCGAGCAGTGGACCACCGGTTTCCTGACATGGAAGAGCGGGACCACGCAGGTGCGCTCGCCCATCGCCGTCAAGCCGACCACCGCCGAGGCCCCGGCCGAGGTGTCGGGCACCGGCGTGACCGGCTCCACCGGCGTCGAGATCCTGCCGGGCGTCAGCGGCGACCTGCCGCTGTCGCTCTCGGGCCTCGCCCCGGTGCAGCTGCTCACCGACTCGGCCCACCCGGTCGAGGGCCACTCGGGTGACCAGGGCTCGGGCGACGCCGACAAGTACGTGCGCTGGATCGTCGACGTGCCCGAGGGGACGACGCTGTCGCGGTTCGACCTCGACTCGTCGTCCGACACCGGGAGCGACCTCGATCTGACGGTATCGCGCGTGGTGAGCAAGGACGACCTGCGCTACTACGAACGCTGGACGTCGGCGACCGCCTCGGCCGACGAGCGGGTGACCCTGTCGAAGCCGCAGGCGGGAACGTACCTCGTCGAGGTCAACGTGTTCTCGTTCAGCGAGCCGTTCACGTGGGACATGACGTACGCCAATGTGCAGAAGGGCGGCGAGGGGAAGCTGAAGGCCGACCCGAACCCCGTGCCGGCGCAGCAGGGCGTCGCGACCTCGTACCAGCTGCAGTGGCAGGGGCTGACGCCGCAGACGCGCTACCTCGGCGTCGTGACCTACGGCGAGTCGAACGTGCAGACCGTCCTCACGGTCGACGCGGGCCAGGCGGCGCCCACGGTGGTCGACGCGCCGACGATCACCGGCACGGCCAAGCTCGGCCGCACGCTGACGGCGACCCCCGGCACGTGGAACCCCGCCGCCGTGACCGTCGCTTATCAATGGCTGCGCGACGGCAAGGCCATCGACGGGGCGACCTCGACGACCTACCGCGTGCAGCGCGCCGACCTCGGCACGACGCTCTCGGTGCGCGTCACGGCCACGGCTGCAGGCAACCCCCTGACCGGCACGGCCGACAGCGCGGGTGTCGCGGTCGTCGTCGGGTCGTTCACGACCGTCACGGTGAGCCCGTGGGTGGGGCGCACGTCCGACACGTATTCGGTGACCGCCACGGTGCGACCCCTCGCCGGCCCCGCGCCGCAGGGAGACGTCGTGGTGTCGGTCGGCGGCAAGGACTACCCCGGCACGCTGCAGAACGGTGCCGTGACGGTCACCCTCGACCCGCAGTCGCGCGGCGTCAAGCTGGTGAAGGTCACGTACAAGGGCAGCGCCACGGTGTCGGCCTCGTCGGCGCCGAGCGCGTTCATCGTGCTGCGCTGATCCCACGTCCACGAGCGGCGCTCGGGCCCCGGCCCGGGCGCCGCTCGTGCGTGCCCGCGCCGGTCGGCACGCGGTCGGTGCCGCGGCGCCACGGTGCGCCCCGTCCCGCGGCGCTACACGCGGCGTCGGCGCGGGGTGAGGCGCACGGCGGGCAGCGGCGGCGCAGGAATGCGCTCGGGGCCGTGGTCGATCACGGCGCCGAAGCGCGCGTCGTGCCCCTCCCACGCCTCGCGGGCGACGGCGATCTCGTCGTGCGAGCGTCCGACGAAGTTCCACCACATCACGATGTCGGCCTCGAACGGCTCGCCGCCCAGCAGGAACACCCGGGCGCCGCCGTCGCTCACGAGCTCCACGTGGTCGCGGTGCGTGCCGAGGTACAGCAGCCGGCTGTCGTCGACCAGAACGGATGCCGCGTCCGACGCCAGATCGAGGGGTGCGTCGCGTCGCGCGGCGTCGGCGTCGGCGGCATCCACCCCGGTCGTCACCCGCACGTCGCCAAGCATGCCGTAGAGGGCGTGCTCCCACGTCGCGCGAAGGGGCACGCGCACCGGCACTCCGGGCGGAAGCCGGATCTCGGCCCCGACGATCGGGGTGTGCACGGTCGCGGGCGAGAAGACCCCGGCGAGATCGCCGAGCACGACGATCGCGTCGGCGCCGCCGCCCAGGTCGACCACCGGCAGGTCTTCGTGGCGTTCGAAGGCGGGGCCGCCGTGGCGGCGGCTCTCGGGCAGGGCGATCCACAGCTGCAGCGCGTCGAGCGGGATCGGGCCCTCGCCCACGGAGTACTCGGAGTGCGCGATGCCCGCTCCGCTCGTCATCAGGTTGAGCGCGCCCGGTCGCACGATCACGTCGCTGCCGACGGCGTCGCGGTGGCGCACCTCGCCGACGATCGGCCACGTGACCGTCTGCAGCCCGATGTGCGGGTGCGGCTCGACGCGCATGCGGGTCTCTTGCGGTCCGAACCGGTCGAGAAAGCACCAGGCCCCCACCATGGGCAGCGCCCGGTGGGGCAGCGTGCGGTGCACCTCCATGCCGCGCACCCCACCGAGCGGCACGTCCCGGGCCGTGACCACCAGTGCCCGGGGGCCGTCGCAGTCGACCGGCCGCTCGGTCTCGGGCGGGGCGACGTCGAGCCTGGTCACGCGGGTTCGCCGGGGTCGGCCGAGTCGGCCGCGTCGTGGCCGCTCGGCCACTCGATGACGAGGCCGGGCACGTCGTTCTCGCGCAGGTAGTGGGCGACGAACGGGCACGTCGGGATGATGCTCTCGCCGCGCCGGGCCAGATCGCCGAGCGCGTCGTGCGCCAGGGCCGAGCCGAGCCCGCGTCCGGCGAACGCCGGATCGATCTCGGTGTGGGGGAGCGTGGTGCGGCCCTCGCCCGCCGGGCGGAACTCGAGGAACCCGCCCAGCTCGTCGCCCACGTGGATCTCGTAGCGATGGGCCTCGTCGTTGCGCGTCACGGTCAGCTCGTCGGTCATGCCGCCTCCTCGTCTCGGGTGCTCACTGCAACGTACGCGCGCCCTCGCGTGTTCCGCCATCCCGCTGGAAGGACGACGCGGTCTCTGATACGACGGCGGCGACGCGGTCCCGTCGGCGACCGCTCGCGGTGCCGCGGTCTCGTCGCCGCGACGCCGGATGCCGCAGCCCGCGGCCTCCTGCCGGCGACGCGCGAGACCCCGGCGTGCCGTCGATCCCCGACGCCTCAGCCCGCGTCGGCGATCTCGTGCGCGGCAGCGGGCTCGGCGACCTCGATGCCGAACAGCGCCGACAGTGCCGAGACGTACTCGTCGGCGCGCCCCGACTCGGCGAGCTCGTGGGCCCGCGTGGTCGGGGCGTGCAGCAGCACGCCGACGAGGTGGCGCAGCGCCTGCTCGGTCTGTCCGCCCTCGTCGCCCCGGGCGCGCACGCGGGCGATCTCGGCGTCGAGCACGCCGAACACGTGGGCGCGCAGGGCGACCACGGCGGGGGTGATGTTCTTGCGCTCGCCGACGGTGGTGAAGCGGCGGGCCGCGTCGCGCACGAGGTCGCGCGCGGCATCCGTCGCCTGCAGCTCTTCGAGTGGGGCGTGCAGGCGGATGGTCTCGAGGTCGAGCAGGTCGACGCCGGGCACGGTGGCCACGTCGGGGTCGACGTTGCGGGGCAGCCCCAGATCGATCACGAGGCGGTTCGACGTGTGTTCGACGGGGCAGCCCGTGGCGTGGCCCACCGCGGTCTCGTACGCCCCGCGGCCGGCGGCGTACGTGGCCGCGCTGACGACGTGGTGCTCGGCGGTGGTGCAGGTGATCACGAGGTCGGCCTGCACGACGGCGGCGGGGAACGTCTCGGCCGAGACGGCGCGCAGCCCGTGCTTGGCGGCGAACTTGGCGGCGCGCCCCGAGGGGGAGTGCACCGAGATGTCCTCTGCGCCCTGGTCGCGCAGCGCCGCCACGGTCGCGGCCGCATAGGCTCCGGTGCCGACGAGCAGCACGCGCTGGGTCGACCAGTCGGCGATGCGGCTGTCGGCCAGCTCGAGGCCCAGGCGCACGAGCGAGCGGCCCGCACGGCCGATCGCGGTGGAGTTCTTCACGCCGCGCTGCGCCTCGGACGCGCGCTGGAAGAGGCGTTCGAGCTCGGCCGAGGTGGTGCCGAGCCGCCGCGACTCGGTGAGTGCGCGGCGCACCTGACCGGCGATCTCGCCCTCGCCGACGACGACCGACTCGAGTCCGGATGCCACCGAGAACAGGTGCTCGGCCACCTCGCTGCCGCCCAGCACCGTGTACGAGCCGTCGAGCTCGCTCGCCGGGATGCCGGTGGCCGCCTCGATCGCGCTGAGCGTGGCCTCGACACCGACCGCGACGGCCGCGGTGACGGGCTCGTCCATGTCGACGTAGGCCTCGAAGCGGTTGCAGGTCGCCACCACGACGGCGCCCTGCACGCACTCGTCGTGCTCGGCGATCAGGGGGGCGACGGGGGTGGTGGGTACGCTGAGCCGCTCGAGGAGCTCGAAGGGCGCGGTCTTGTGACTCGCGCTGACGCACAGCAGCACGTCTCTATTCTACGCCCGGGGTGGGCGGGGTATTCCGGGCGCCTCGACGTCGAGGCATCCCGTTCGGCCCGACCGGCCGAATGGGAGGATGGATGCCATGGCCTCTCTCGACGCACCCCTCCTCCGCGCCCTCCGCGGCGACCGTCCCGAGCGGCAGCCCGTGTGGTTCATGCGCCAGGCCGGGCGCTCGCTGCCCGAGTACCGGGCGCTGCGCGTGGGCACCCGCATGCTCGACGCGTGCCTGACCCCCGACCTGGCGGCCGAGATCACGTTGCAGCCCATCCGCCGGCACGGCGTCGACGCGGCCATCTTCTTCAGCGACATCGTGGTGCCGCTGCGGCTGGCCGGGGTGGCCGTCGAGATCGAGCCGGGGCGAGGACCGGTGTTCGCCGACCCCGTGCGCACCGCCGCCGACGTCGCGCGCGTCACCGCGATCGATCCGGCCGACGTGGCGGCGGCGGCCGAGCCCGTGCGCGAGGCCGTGCGACTGGTGACGGCCGAGCTCGGCGGTCAGGTGCCGCTCATCGGCTTCGCCGGTGCGCCGTTCACCCTCGCCGCCTACCTCGTCGAGGGCGGCCCCTCGAAAGAGCACCTGCGCGCGCGCGGCATGATGCACGCCGACCCGGCATCGTGGCATCGCCTCGCGGGCTGGCTGGCGAAGGTGTCGCGCGCGTTCCTCGACGCCCAGATCGACGCGGGGGCACAGGCCGTGCAGCTGTTCGACTCGTGGGCGGGGTCGTTGTCGCCGTCGACGTTCCGCGAGTTCATCGCGCCGCATTCGCATGAGGCGCTCGAGGGCATCGCGGTGCCGCGCATCCACTTCGGCGTCGGGACCGGTGCCTTCCTCGCCGACATGCGTCTGGGCGGGCTCGCCGATGCGGTCGGAGTCGACTGGCGGATGCCGCTCGACGAGGCCGCCGCGCTCGTCGGCCCCGACACGACGCTGCAGGGCAACATCGACCCGGCGCTGCTCGGCGCACCGTGGCCCGTGCTCGCCGCGCACGTCGCCGACGTGCTCGATCGCGGCCGCGCCGCGCGCGCGCACGTGCTCAACCTGGGCCACGGCGTGCCGCCCGAGACCGATCCCGACGTGCTGACCCGCATCGTCGCCCTGGCCCACGGCGACGACGCATGAGCGAGCCGCTCGACCGCCTCGCGCGGCACGCCCACGAGAGCCACGTCGTGGTCGTCGGCGGCGGCGTCGCCGGTCTCGTCTCGGCGCTGGAGTGCGCCAAGGTCGGCATGCGCGTGACCGTGCTCGAGAGCAGTGACCTCTTCGGCGGTGTGCTGCGCGCGGCCGAGGTGGGCGGCATCCGGCTCGACGTGGGCGCCGAGAGCTATGCGACCCGCGGGGGAGTGGTGCGCGAGCTGCTCGACGAGCTGGGCCTCGCCGACGACGTCGTGCGCCCGAACCCGGCCGGGGCGTGGGTCGCGGGCGTGCCCGGGGTCGGGGCGGCGCCCCTGCCCAAGGGGGGTGTGCTCGGCATCCCCGACAACCCGTGGTCGCCCGAGGTGCGTCGCGTGATCGGGTGGCCCGGCGCCTGGCGCGCCTACGTCGACCGTCTGCGGCCGCCGCTGACGATCGGGCACCAGCACAGCCTCGGCCGTCTCGTGCGCACCCGCATGGGCGCGCGCGTGCTCGATCGTCTCGTCGCCCCGGTCACGAGCGGGGTGTACTCGGCCCGCCCCGACGACATCGATGTCGATCTGGCCGCGCCCGGCCTCAACGCCGCCCTCACCCGCACCGGCTCGCTGTCGGGGGCCATCGCCGCGCTGCGGGCGGGCCCTGCCCTCTCTCGCCCCGCCGATGCCCCGGCGCCGAAGGCCGCGGCCCCGGGTGGGGCCGTCGAGGGCATCTCGGGCGGGATGTGGCGGCTGGTCGACGCGCTGACCGCGCGCCTGGCCGACCTCGGTGCCGAGCTGCGCTCCGGTGCGCACGTCGACGCGCTCGCCCGTCACGACGACGGCTGGACCGTCGCCGTCGCGGGCGACGACGAGGCGCTCGCCGCCGATGCGGTCGTCGTGGCCCTGCCCGAGGGCGCGGCGCGCGCGCTGCTCGCCCCGCACGTGCCGGGGCTCTACACCGACGACCCGGTCGCCCCCGTCGTCGAGGTCGTTACCCTGGTGCTGCACGCCCCCGCGCTCGACGCCGCCCCGCGCGGTACGGGCGTGCTGACGGTGCCCCGCAGCCATGTCGCCAAGGCGCTGACGCATTCGACCGCCAAGTGGGACTGGGTCCGGAATGCTGCCGACCCCGGCGTCCACGTCGTGCGGGTCTCGTTCGGAGCCCAGGGCGAGGAGCCCGCCACCGCCGCCCTCGACGACGACGGTGCGGCCGCCCTCGCCCTCTCCGAGGCCTCTGCGCTGCTGGGGGTGACGCTCGCCGCCGCGGCGCTGCGCGATGCCCACCGTGCGCGGTACGTGCAGTCGCAGCCGGGCGCCGCCATCGGCCGGGCGGCGCAGACGGCGGCCGCCCGCGGCGCGGTCCGTTCCGTCGACGGGCTCGGCGTCACGGGCGCCTGGCTGGCCGGCACGGGTCTGGCGCAGGTGATCCCCGATGCACGGGCCGAGGCCGACCGCGTGCGCAGCTCCGCCCTTTGGCGACGCCGTTCGTCGTAGCGCGTGCCGCCGGGTATCGATCCGGCATCGGGCGACGTCTGTCAAGGGCGGATGCCGGAACGGGAATACGTGACTACTGTGAGAGTCGAATCAGCATCGATCGAGCGTGAGGAGACCCCATGAGGGGCAAGGCAGCACTCGTCGTCGGACTCGTGGCGGGCTACGTGCTCGGCGCCCGCGCCGGACGCGAGCGATACGAGCAGATCAAGGCGCAGGCCGAGAAGGTCTGGGAGCAGGATGCCGTCCAGGCCCAGGTCGAGAAGGTCAAGGCGTTCGGCTCGTCGGCGCTCAAGGTCGTTCCCTCGACCGTCTGGAAGGGCGTGCGCAGCGTCACCGGTGCCGCGGCGAAGGACGGGACCGTCTCGGAGCGCGCGCAGCGCGCCGGCCAGGCGGCGAAGGCATCCGCCGGTGAGGTCGCCGACGCCGTCGAGGACTCCGTCGACGATGCGAAGAAGGCGGCCCCGAAGAGTCGCACGGCCTCGTCCGGGAGCTGAGCCATGACCACACCCCGCGGTTTCCGCGATCGGGCGGACGACAGCCTGTTCACCCTGCTCGGCGACATCCCCGAGCTCGTGCGCAACCTCGTGGTCGCCGAGATCAACGGGGCGAAGGCCTGGGCCCAGCGCACGGCGAAGGACGCCGGGATCGGCGCCGGCTGGTTCGTCGGCGCGCTGATCGTGATCTTCTGGGCCGTCCCGGTGTTCTTCGCGTTCGTCATCGCCGGCCTGTCGTCGTGGTGGCCCGTGTGGCTCTCGGCGCTGGTGGTGTTCGGCGTGATGGTCGTGATCACCGCGATCCTCGCGTTGCTCGGCATCCTGCGGTTCAAGCGGCTCTCGAAGCGTGAGAACCCGGGGCAGGCGATCGCCGAAGACGTCCGGATCGTGAAGGAGGCCCGCGATGAGTATTGAGCGTCCCGTCCCCGTGCCGCGCACGGCCGTCCCCCTGGGCATCTCCGACCCGGTCGAGCAGGCGCGTGCCGAGCTCAAGGCGGCGCTGGCGGCCATCGAGGTCAAGGCCAACCTGCCCCGGCGGGCGGGCGAGGCCGTCGACCGCGGCGTCCATCGGGCTCGTCGTTCCGCGCAGAGGAACCCCGGTGCCGCCGCCGCCGTCGTCGCGGGGGTCGCGACGGTCGTCGGCCTGACCGTGTGGGGCATCGTCCGCGCCTACACGCGCTGACGCGCATCGTCCGAGACGCCCGCTCCGGCGGGTGGTTCGGTGGTGAACCACCCGGTTTGGACACCCGGGCCGCACCCGACGAGACTGGATCCATGGCCCACGACACCTCTTCTTCCGTGTACACCCTGTGGGCGGTGCTCCGCCGCGATCCCGAGAACCCCGTCACCGCCGCCGACGCCGCAGAGTTCGCCGACCTCACGGCGCTCATCGAGGCCGACGGCGTCACCGTGCGCGGGTTCTACGACGTCAGCGGGCTCCGCGCCGACGCCGACCTGATGATCTGGCTGCACGGCGAAGACCCGCAGGCCCTGCAGCGCGACCTGCGCCGTCTGCGCCGCACCGAGCTGCTGAAGAACCTGCTGCCCACGTGGAACGCGATGGGCGTGCACCGCGACGCCGAGTTCAACCGTTCGCACGTGCCCGGCTTCCTGCGCGGCATCGAGGCGAAGGGCTGGCTCTGCCTCTACCCGTTCGTGCGCAGCTACGAGTGGTACCTGCTCCCCGAGGCGGAGCGTCGCCAGATGCTCATCGAGCACGGGGCCAAGGGGTCGCAGTACAAGGGCGTGATCGCGAACACCGTCGCGTCGTTCGCCCTCGGCGACTACGAGTGGCTCCTGCCGATGGAGGCCGACGTGCTCACCGACCTCGTCGACATGATGCGCGACCTGCGGTACACCGAGGCCCGCCGTCACGTGCGCGAAGAGGTCCCGTTCTACACCGGTCGTCTGGTCACGCTCGACGAGATCCCCGAGATCCTCCAGTGACCGCCCCGCTGCGTCTCGGCACCCGGCGCAGTGCGCTCGCGGTGGCGCAGTCGCAGATGGTCGCCGACGCCGTGGCCGTGGCATCCGGTCGCCCCGTCGAGCTCGTGCAGATCGTCTCGGAGGGAGACGTCAACCGCGCGTCGCTGTCGCAGCTCGGCGGTCGAGGGGTGTTCGCGAACGGCCTGCGCGAGGCCCTCGTCGCCGGCCGCTGCGACTTTCTCGTGCACTCGCTGAAAGACCTGCCGACCGCGCAGCCCGAGGGCCTTGTGATCGCCGCGACCCCGCCGCGCGAAGACGCCCGCGACGTCGTGATCACGCGCGACGGCACACCCCTGTCGGCTCTCGAGCCCGGCTCGCGCGTGGGCACGGGGTCGCCGCGGCGCATCGCGCAGGTGCGGCGCCGCAACTCCCGGGTCGAGGTGCGCGACATCCGTGGCAACGTCGACTCCCGTCTGGCGCGGGTGCGCGACGGAGAGCTGGATGCCGTCATCCTCGCCGCCGCGGGAATCTCGCGACTCGGGGGCGACCTCGGCGGTCTCGTCGCCGAGCACCTCGGGCTCGCGGAATGGCCGACGGCCCCCGGGCAGGGATCGCTCGCCGTCGAGACCCGCAGCGACATCGATCCCGACGTCCACGCCGCGCTCGCGCTGCTCGACGACCACGACACCCGCGTCGCCGTGACGGCCGAACGCACCGTGCTGTCGGTGCTCGACGCCGGATGCCACGCACCCGTCGGAACCCACGCCGCCCTGGTCGACGGCGATCTGCGCCTGCGTGCGGTCGTGTACGCACTCGACGGCTCGCGTCGGATCGGCATCGATCGGACCACACGTCTGGAGCGGGGGTATGCTCGGGAAACGGGCAGTGGCGAAGGCGCAGATGCTGCCGACGGCGGGGGGCCCATGGCGCGTGCGACGCGCACGTCTCACGAAGCTGCACGTCGGTTGCTCGAACGCGGGGCGGCCGATCTGGTACCACGAGAGTCGACCATATGAATGAAGGCCATCGGCACACGCCGCACCCCTCGACGGGCAGTACGCCCAAGCCGCTCGCGGGTCGGCGCGTCCTCGTGCCGCGCGGAGGACCGTGGGGCGACGGCGTCGCCGCGAGCCTGCGTCAGCGCGGGGCCGTGCCCGTCATCGCGCCGCTGATCAACTTCGCGCCCACCAACGACCAGGCGACGCTCGAGCAGGCGCTGAACGACCTCGCCGACGGAGCGTTCGACTGGCTGACCCTCACCAGCGCGACGACGGTCGACGTGCTCTACGCGTATCGTGCGGTCATCCCCGCCACCACCAAGGTCGCCGCCGTGGGCGAGACCACGGCGGCGGCGATGCAGGCCGTCGGCTACCGCGTCGACCTCGTCCCCGACCGAGACAACTCGGCGCAGGGCATGGCCGAGCAGATGATCGACCTCGAGACCGAGCCCCGCAACGTGCTGACCCTGCGCAGCGAGATCGCCAAGCCGGTGCTCACCCGACTGCTCATCGAGGCCGGCCACCACGTGCGCAGCGTCGTGGCCTACCGCACCGTCGGCGTGCCCGTCACCGAGAAGATCGCGGCAGACGTGCACTCCGGGCGTATCAATGCGATCCTCGTGACGAGCGGCTCGGTGGCCGAACAGGTCGTCGCCCAGTTCCCCGAGATCCCGGCATCCACCGTCATCGCCGCGATCGGCCCGCGCACGGCCAAGGACGCCAAGCGTGCCGGCCTCGGCGTCGACGTCGTCGCCGAGAAGCAGACCGTCGAGTCGCTGATCGACGCCGTCTCCCGATTCCCCCTCTTCTCTGACGAGACCACCTCATGAGCTTTCCCGAGCACCGCCCGCGGCGTCTGCGCCGCACCCCCGCCGTCCGCCGTATCGCCCGCGAGACCCACCTCGTGCCGTCGCAGCTCGTGCTGCCGCTCTTCGTGCGCGAGGGCATCGCCGAGCCGAGCCCCATCGGCTCGATGCCCGGCGTCGTGCAGCACTCCGTCGACTCGCTCCGCCGTGCCGCCGCCGAGGCGGCCGCGGCGCGCATCGGCGGCGTGATGCTGTTCGGGGTGCCCGAGCACCGCGACGCGGTCGGATCGGGGGCCGACGACCCCGATGGCATCCTGAACGTCGCGACCGAGGCCGTCGTGGCCGAGGTCGGCGACGCGCTCGTGGTGCAGACCGACCTGTGCCTTGACGAGTTCACCGACCACGGGCACTGCGGCGTGCTGCAGGCCGACGGGGCCGTCGACAACGACGCGACCCTCGAGCGCTACACCGCGATGGGCCTGGCGCAGGCCCGCGCCGGGTCGGCGATGCTCGGGCTCTCGGGCATGATGGACGGCCAGGTCGCGGCGGTGCGCGACGCGCTGGACGCCGAGGGGTTCGCCGACACGTTGATCCTGGCGTATTCGGCCAAGTACGCCGGGGCCTTCTACGGGCCGTTCCGCGAGGCCGTCGACTCGCAGCTCACGGGCGACCGTCGCACCTACCAGCTCGACCCCGGCAACGGTCGTGAGGGCGTACGCGAGGCCCTGCTCGACGTCGACGAGGGTGCCGACGTCGTCATGGTCAAGCCCGCGCTGCCGTACCTCGACGTGCTCGCCGAGGTGAAGGCGTCGGTCGACGTGCCCGTATGGGCCTACCAGGTGTCGGGCGAGTACGCGATGGTCGAGGCCGCGGCCGCCCACGGCTGGATCGACCGCCGCGGCGCCGTCCTCGAGAGCCTGCTGGGCATCCGTCGCGCCGGCGCCGACGCGATCCTCACCTACTGGGCGCTCGAAGCCGCCCATTGGCTGCGCGCCGACCTCTGACACGGCATCGACCGGCTGGCGCCCCGCAACGCAGGGCGTTCTCACCGGGCTTCGTCGCTGCGCGCGCACAACTCAGGAAAGATTGACCCTGCCGACCCCGTGACGCCCGAGAGCGACCGATTCTCCTGCGTCGTGCACATCGAGAGGATGAGCAACCCATGACCGACCTCAACGACCAGTGGTTCGCCCGGGCCAAGGACGTCATCCCGGGCGGGGTCAACTCGCCCGTGCGGGCCTACGGCTCCGTGGGCGGGACGCCGCGTTTCGTGCAGTCGGCGGCGGGGGCGCGCATCACGGATGCCACGGGCCGCGAGTACGTCGACCTCGTCGCCTCGTGGGGGCCGGCACTGCTTGGGCACGCGCACCCCGAGGTGGTCGGTGCGGTGCAGTCGGCGGCATCCCGGGGTCTGTCGTTCGGTGCCCCCACCGGAGCCGAGGTCGAGCTCGCCGACCTGATCGCCCATCGCGTGCAGGTCGGCGATCTGAGACCCGTCGAGAAGGTGCGCCTCGTGTCGACCGGCACCGAGGCGACCATGACGGCGATCCGCCTCGCCCGCGGCGTCACCGGTCGCGACCTGCTCATCAAGTTCGCCGGGCACTACCACGGCCACTCCGACGGGCTGCTGGCCGCAGCCGGCTCGGGCGTCGCGACCCTCGCCCTGCCCGGCTCGGCCGGTGTTCCCGCGCCGATCGCCGCGCAGACGCTCGTGCTGCCCTACAACGACCTGGATGCCGTGCGCGAGGCCTTCGCGGTGCACGGCGAGAACATCGCCGCGATCATCGTCGAGGCCGCGTCGGCCAACATGGGCGTGGTGCCGCCGCTGCCCGGCTTCAACGCCGCCCTCGCCGACATCGCGCACAGCCACGGCGCGCTGCTCATCATGGATGAGGTGCTCACGGGCTTCCGCGTGCACCCCGCGGGCTTCTGGGGTCTGCAGGCCTCGCGCGGCGAGACGTATCTGCCCGACATCCTCACGTTCGGCAAGGTCGTCGGCGGGGGGATGCCGTTGGCCGCCCTCGGCGGACGCGCCGAGGTCATGGACCACCTGGCCCCGCTGGGCCCGGTGTACCAGGCGGGCACCCTGTCGGGCAACCCGCTGTCGGTTGCGGCGGGACTGGCGACGCTGCGCCTGGCGACCCCCGAGGTGTACGCCGCGGTCGACGCGTCGGCGGCGCTCGTGGCCGACGCCCTGGGGGCCGCGCTCAGCGCCGAGGGCGTCGTGCACACGGTGCCGCGCGCGGGCTCGCTCTTCGGCGTCGCGTTCCTCTCCGAGGTGCCGCGCGACTACGCCACGGCGCTCACGCAGCAGTCGTACCGCTACGCCCCGTTCTTCCACGCGATGCTGGATGCCGGCGTCTCACTGCCCCCGAGCGTGTTCGAGGCGTGGTTCCTCACCGCTGCTCACGACGACATCGCCCTCGCCCGGATCGTCGAGGCGCTGCCTGCCGCGGCGCGGGCGGCGGCGCGCGCCACCGCGGCGTAGTCGTCGGTCCGACGCGCGGGCGGGTCGCGGTCGATCCGCTGCGACGGGCCGATCTTCGGGACGAGGAAGAAATCCTCTCCTCCGCGTGATGTTCCGAGGGCGTGGTCGTCTTCTCGGGTGGAGCCACACCAGCGTGGGTCCGCCGTCCCCACCCGGAAGAAGACCCCCGATGCTCACCTCGACCCTCCGTATGCGCACCCTCGCCGCCAAGATCGCCGCCGGCACGCTCGCCGTCGTCGGCCTCACCGGCCTCGTCTCCGCCCCTGCCCAGGCCGCCCCCATCGGTGACGGCGTGTGGGCGCCGAGCCACGAGGAGTCGACGCGGCTCATCCCCCTGTGCAAGGGGCCCGATGCCGTTCTGAAGTTCCTCGACGTCAATTTCTCGGACCACGGCCGTGACAGCGCGGCCTACGTGAAGCGCAATGCCGCGCTGCTCACCTCGCTCGCCGGGGCGAACAGCAACCCGCTCACGACCCTTCCCCGTCTGGTCGAAGCCGTCGCCCAGATCCCTGCCTACGCCCTGAACGATGCGGCCTTCCATCTGCCCGCGTCGACGCTCGCGCTCGCCACGGGCTGCGGCGCGATCAAATCGACCGGAATCAACCCGTTCGCCCTCGTCGGCAGCTGACGACCCGACCGACCAGCGGGGTCGTGGCGGGCGCGCTGCCCTCCGTGGCCCGCGAGAGGCGAGCTCATGGCATCCGACATCTCACGACGTGCATTCCTCGGCACGGCCGCGGCCGGAGCGGCAGCGGTGCTCATCGACAGCGAGCGCCCGGCTCACGCGGCCGATGTGCTGCCCGGCTTTCCGAGCGGCGTCGCCGTCCGTCGCGACCGCTACCAGAACTGGGACGGCGTCGTCGTCACCGATCCCCTCTGGACGTGCGAGCCCTGTACGACCGACGACGTCGTCGCGGTCGTCAACTGGGCGGCGGCGAACGGCTACACCGTTCGCCCGCGTGGCCATCGGCACACGTGGTCGCCGCTGACCGTACAGCCGGGCACCGGCTCGGCGAAGAAGGTCGTGCTCGTCGACACCACCGTCCACCTCACCCGCATGGAGATGCGCGCAGATCGCCACGTGCGTGTGGAAAGCGGGGCGCGGATGGATGCGCTTCTCGGATTCCTGCACACGCAGGGGGCGGCGCTCGCTTCGGCTCCGGCACCCGGCGACGTCACCGTCGGTGGGGTGATCGCCGTGGGCGGCCACGGCACGGGTGTCTTGGCGGCCGGAGAACGGCGCGCCCCGGGGCAGTCGATGGGCTCGGTCAGCAACCTGGTCACCGCGTTCACCGCGGTGGTGTGGGACGCCTCGTCGTCGCGGTACGTCGCACGCCGATTCGGCCGAGAGCATCAGGATGCCGCTGCCTTTCTGACCGGCATCGGACGCACGTTCCTGCTCGATGTGACCTTGCAGACGATGCACGACTACTCGTTGCGCGGGGTCAGCCGCACCGACATCTCGGAGCGAGATCTCTTCGCCGCACCGGCCGAGGCCGGTGCGTACAGCCTCTCGAGCCTGCTCGACACCCACGGGCGCGTCGGACTGATCTGGTACACGTTCACCGACTACCCGTGGGTGCAGACCTGGACGGTGTCGCCGCGGCGACCGCTCACCTCGCGGCCGACCATCGGGCCGTACAACTTCGCGTTCGCCGACAGCCTGCCCGATCCGGTGCCGCAGCTGCTGGGGCGTCTCGTGTCAGGTGAGGACTGGGTCGCGCCGGTGTTCGGGCAGGCGGTGCTCTCGGCGACGATGGCGGGCTTGACCGGCACGCTGTCTCGCGACATGTGGGGGCCGGCGAAGGACTTCATCCACTTCGTGAAGCCCTCCACGCTGCGGGTCAGCGCGGGCAGCCACGCCGTCGTCACCTCGCGCGACAACGTGCAGCGCGTGGTGCACGAGTTCGCCACCTGGATCCGGTCCGCTCTCGCGGACTTCTCGAACCGGGGACGGTACCCGTTGAACAGCTGCGTCGAGATCCGTGTCACGGGCGTCGACGCTCCCGGAGACATCGACGTGCGTGGCGCCGAAGCGCCGGTGCTCTCGGCGGCGCGTCCGGTGGACGGGCACCCCGACTGGGACACGGTCGTGTGGCTCGATGCCCTGACCCTGCCCGGCACGCCGCACGAGTACGAGTTCTACACCCAGATGGAGGCGTTCATCCGAGCGACCTACACGGGCTGGGCCGTCGCACGGCCCGAGTGGGCGAAACGCTGGGCGACCACCGAGAACGGCCCGTGGACCGACACCGACGTGCTGACGCGCGGCCTCCCCGCCGTCTACCCAGACTGGGAGCGGGCTCGAGCCACGTTCGACCGCTACGACCCTCGACGTCTGTTCACCAACCCCCTGCTCGACCGGTTGATGCCGCGGCGGTGAGGGGTGTCGGTCGGTTGCTCGCGGGCGCCGGCCGACGGTCCGTGGGTCGCTGCCGGGGTCGTCGCGCCCACGATGGGCAGCCTTTCCTGCCTGGCGAGGTCGCGTGGCAGGTGGTTCCATGTCGGCATGACCACATCCACGCATCCGGCGGAGCCGCACAGCGGCGAGATCTCGGGTCGGCTGAACTGGCTGCGCGCCGGTGTGCTCGGCGCCAACGACGGCATCGTCTCGGTCGCGGCACTCGTCGTCGGCGTGGCGGGAGCGACGACCTCGACCGCGGCGGTCCTGACCGCCGGGGTGGCCGGCGTCGTCGGAGGCGCGGTGTCGATGGCCCTCGGCGAGTACGTCTCGGTGAGCAGCCAGAGCGACAGCCAACGCGCGCTGATCGCGAAGGAGCGTGCTGAGCTCGCCGAGTTTCCCGACGTCGAGCTCGACGAGCTCGCACAGCTGTATCGCGAGAAGGGGCTCAGTGACGAGACCGCTCGGCAGGTGGCCCGCGAGCTCACCGAGCACGACGCCCTCGCCGCCCACCTCGAGGTCGAGCTCGGTCTGAACGAGGACGACGTCGCGAGTCCCCTCGCGGCCGCAGGTGCTTCGGCCCTGTCGTTCTTCCTCGGCGCGGTGCTGCCGATGCTCGCGATCCTGCTGCCCCCGCCCGAGGCGCGCGTGCCGGTCACCTTCGTCGCCGTGCTCGTGGCGCTCGCGGTGACCGGGTTCGTCGGAGCGCGCATCGGAGGGAGCCCGGCGCTGCGACCGGTGATCCGCATCGTCATCGGCGGGGGACTGGCTCTCGCGGCGACGTTCGTGCTGGGGTCGCTGCTGGGGACCAGCGGGGCGGTGTGACGGCTGACGGAAGCGGAGGTCACTCGTCAGGATCGGCCGCGTGGCGCGAGCTCAGTCGTCCACCTTCGCCGATGTGGGGCCATGTCAGGCGTTGTCTGAGAAGAAGAACCGCTCCACGAACTTTCCCGGCGTTGTGATCGCGGCTTCGGGCTGAGTCGACGCCGCTGCGAGTGCGGCCTCGACCTGCGCGACGAGTGCGGGAAGGGTGGGGGGAAGATCTTCGATCGAACGGGGCTCGGCGAGTTGTTCGACGATGACGACCGGCATCCCGTCGGCCGTGACGGTGCGTGCGACCTCCAGAAGGACGACCCCTGGCGGCAGGACGACCTCCTGCTCGCCCAGGTGCGCGGAGAAGGCCGAGATGTCACGCCCTGTGCGGCTGGCGATCGCGGCGACAACCGGCGTCGAGAAGTTCTCGGTCGCGATGCGGGCGTCCTTGCTCGCCGCCGTGACGCCGCGGGTCCAGCGCGCGGAAGACAACGACGGGATCGACGGCAGACCATGGAACACGATGCCGGTGTAGGGCGGGAGTCGTTCGAGAGCGCGGAGGAAGGCCAGAGCTGCTTCACCGGGGTCTGTCACCGTTTCGCCTTTTCGGTTGTTCTAACTTCACTCGGGATTTCGGAGTGGCCTTTAGCCTCCGACTGACCCATTCTTGTACTGTGCCATAATTTGAGCGAACCTCTCCCTTTGGCGATCGCCGCTCTCCTTGAAGCGCTGTTCCTGTTCTTCGGTGTATCGTACCTTCTTGCCTACGGTGGGCCCGATATCGTTCCATACCCAGTCGCACGCAGCGTCCTCGGTTGCGAATATTTTTACTTCGCCTGCATCGTCGAGAACGGGATCGGCGATGGTACGCAAATCTCCACGTGTGACTATGAAGGTGCCGTCTTTTCTTTGAGATATACAGATTCCGGTGGGAATCTGCTTCTCGTCGCGAACGAAAGATATCACGTATCCGAGGGCGCTAGGATCGACCTTCTCGGCAATCTTTTCCTTGAGTTCGGAGTATTTCATGGAGCATTCCTTTCGATTGGCTCCAAGTATCCATCATGGATCCATCTAAAATTCTCTATATTCGGGCTTCTTGCCGAGCCCGGGCTCGAGAAGTCCCCGCGCCCACTCGCATGCCGCCTCTTCGCTGGCGAAGACCAGGGAATGTACGCTTCGTCGCGAATCAGCCGGGTGATGGGCTTGGAATTTTTTGTGCTCTTAGCGCCCGAAATATTACATCCAGGTATCGCCTAGGTATAAACACCCTACGAAGGGCTATTTTTCCGGTGTTCCGCCACCAGTCGCGCATATCTATCTCTTTGAGCGTCTCCGCTCACGCGAGCTGCGGCCACTTGGTCGGCCGTGTACTCGGGCTTCTCCCCGAGGCTGGGTTCGAGGATCTGCCACGCCCATTCGCATGCCTCTTGCTCGTTCGCGAACACGAGTGGATTTCCTGCCTCGTCGCGCGCTGGTCGGGTGATTGCGCGAAGATCTCCTCGGGTAGCTGAGTATGTTCCATCGGAATTTACAAGAATGCACAAGGTTGTCGTCAAGGGATCACTTGCCGGTGCGCGCGAAATTATGTATGGAGCCGTCTCGCCGCCTACTCGTTGGCGAACTTTTTCCTCAAGCTCGTGGAAGTTCATTTGACGACCTCAAATACTGGTTCAAGATACTCGTCCTTGATCCACTTGGCGATACCTCCCGGGAAGTGGTATTGGGTACCTCTGCCGGGCTGCTGAAAATCGGAAGCAACGGACTGTGACAGATGGCACTGTGCGCCGCCTCCGGGAATGGTGTTCCTTCGAGAGATGTGTACCTGCCGAAGGGGCGCCATTATTTCTTCTGGTCAGTCGCGGGTGATCCAGGGGCACCGAACCCGTGCGCGGCATAGTATTCAGCGAGCCTCTTCTCCATCTCTACGCCTTGCCTGAGACCAAGTTCAATTTTCTGGGGGTCTCGAGGTTCGAAGGTTCGCATCTTCGAGATTTTTTGCCAGGCCCATTCGCAAGCAGAATTTTCGTCAGAGAACACAAGAGGTCGTCCCTGTCGGTCCAGGGCTGGTACGACGGTCGAGCGCAGATCTCCTAGTGCAGCGGTATAGCTTCCATCGCTTTGAGCGATCAGTGTTATCAGTGCAGTTCCCGGCTTTTCTCCACGTGTCCTTTCAATGAAATATGCCGATGTCGACTTGTCGATGTCGGGCAGGCTTTCGACCTTTTCGACTAATTCTTCGTAGTTCATGAAGTCCTCCAACTAGCCTAGATGCCCGCTATGTATCCACTTGGCGATCCCACCAGGGAAGAAGAACTGCACTCCTCCACCATTCTGCTCGAATGCAGGAGCGATCTTGCCTACCGTAACTTCCGGGGGCAGGGGTTTTAGAACTTTGAGTTCGTATGTCTTGAATGGTGGTGATAGTCTATCTGGTGGAATGCTTCGCTCGCTAAAACTGGCAGACACGGGTGATGCGTAGGTTCCCATGTCTTCGAGGGGGGCCGCCGGAGATATGCGATTTATGACGGAGCCTGGTGGTGCGATATCATGGGCGGGAAGAATTGGGAAGTTGGTGTCAAAACCCTCAGCGGGCGGCCATTTCCACTCGGGGATCCTTCTTTCGCTAAATCGACGGAGGTGGGTATCGATGAAGTCTTTCCCATCCAGGTCGCCGAATGGCTTGTATCCCGGAATGTTGGCGTCCGCTGCCCACTTCTCCATGTTGCTGATGAGTTCATCACGTCGAGGATCTAGACGGCGCACGCCGGGAAGGGCCACGACGGCTTCCTTTGCGTTGTGGACTGCTGTCTTGGCGTCCTTCAGGGTGCGGTTGAAGGCCTCGGACGCCCCGCCCAGCAGCCCCTTCAGCTCCTCCAGCAGGCCGCCGAGCTTGCCGCACGAGCGCAGCAGCGCGGTCAGCTTGTCGCCGATCTTCGCTGTCCAGCTCGCGACGCGCGACGACACCTGCGCGACGATCCAGGGTGTGGCGATGCCGACGGTGACGACGGCTTCGAGGGCCCACGAGATGGCCGAGCCGACGAGCTGCGACAGCACGTCGCGCACCAGGTCGTGCACGACCTGTACGAGACCGGATGCCACCTGCAGACCGGTCGACATCGCCCCGGCCCAGGTGCCCGCGGCGCGGATGTGTTGCGAGGCGTCGGCCTGGAAGCGCCGGTAGGCCTCGATCGCCTCACCGGCCAGGTCGTCGAGGTCGGTGACGACGCGGTCGAGATAGTCGGCCGACGCCTCCATCTGCTTCTGCACGTTGGCCCAGGTCTGGGCGAAGCCCGCGACCTCGCCGGGGTCGCCGGTGAGGTCGTTGAACCATCCCTTGAGCGGCTCGAAGTGGTCGATCAGCCAGCCGAGGCCCGCGGCGATGAGCGATCCGATGGGGTCCATGACGGTCGCGGCGGTGTCGACGGCCACCGAGAAGGCCGCCATGCCGCCCTCGACCCAGTTTCCCGACTCGATGGCCGAGACCAGCTGGCTGCCCGAATCGAGCAGGCCGGCACCGCTGAACGGGGTGGCGGTGTCGACCGGGCCGGCGATCAGCGCGTTGCTCACAGGCCCGCTTCCAGCGACCGGATGCCGTCGATCACCGTCTCTTCGAACGCGGCCATGTCGGTGCCGACGCCGCGGATCTCGTCGGCCGGCCGGCGCACCATGTCTTCAGCGGCCGCGATGGTCTGCTGCGCGGCTTGCGCGGCGAGCGAGGCCGGAGCGACGAGGAACGAGCACAGCACTCCGAAGGCACCGCCGCCCATGTTCGTCGACGCCCCCGCGTCGCGCGCGAGAGAGATGTCGGATGCCACGGTGCCCAAGCGCGCGGCATGGGCGATGATCAGCTCGTGATCGATGGCGATGCGGTCGGCCATGCGGGCGCTCCTCTCACATCCGGATGTCGGTCGCGGGGCCGGACGGTGGCTCCTTTTCGAGCTCGTCGCGCAAGTGGGCCACGACGGGTGAGTCCGCGCCGAACGCGGTGGCGGTGATCTCGAGCGCCTGCTCGCCCGCGAGGCGTTGTGCGCGGTTCGCGGTCTCGACGATCAGACGTCCGAGTGCATCGGGGCGCAGGTCGTAGGCGGCATCCGAGAGTCTCACTCCGGCCAGGCGACCCGTCGCATCGACGGTGACGGTCACCTCGCGGCGGGGCGACGTGGCCGATGCGCGCACCGCGTCGATGTCGGCCTGAACCTGCTGAGCCTGTGCGGCGCGTGCCTGGGCGGCGGCGACCTGCTCTTCGACCCGTGCGATCGCGGCGTCGGCGCCCGCGGACGAAAAGAAATCACTCACGGCGTAAAGGCTAGACCCAACGGGGGCAGCGCCGCGGGCACATGTGAGCAATCTCATATCGCCCGCTCAGGGGGAGGGGTGCGAGACTGGCACGATGCCCGTTTCCCAGCCTCGCGTCGTGGTGCTCGCCGGCGGAGTCGGAGGCTCGAAGTTCACCCTCGGCGTGCGCGCGGCCCTGCGCGCGCACAAGGCGCCCGAGGCCACGGTGGTCGTCAACACCGGCGACGACCTGTGGCTCGCCGGGGTGCGACTGCAGCCCGACGTCGACTCGATCACCTACGCGCTCGCGGGTGTCAACGACACGGCACGTGGCTGGGGCCGGGCGGGCGACACCGAGCGCGTCAACGAAGAGCTGCAGGCGTGGGGCGGCGGATGGCCTTGGTTCACCCTCGGCGACCTCGACCTCGGCACGCACCTCGCCCGCACCGGCTGGCTGCGCGACGGTCTCACGCCCACACAGGTGCTCGCCCGCATGGCGGAGCGATGGCCGCTCGGCGCACGCCTCCTCCCCATGACCGACAGCGAGGTCGACACGCACGTGCACGTCGACGACGGCCGGCGTCTGCACTTCCAGGAGTGGTGGACCCGCTACCGTGCCACCCTTCCTCCCCGGGCGTTCGAGAACCCCGGGATCACGGATGCCGTCCCCGCACCGGGCGTGACCGAGGCGATCGCGCAGGCCGACGTCGTGCTGCTCGCGCCGTCGAACCCGGTCGTCTCGATCGGCCCGATCCTCGCCGTCCCCGGCATCCGGCAGGCCCTGCGGGAGACTCGGGGGCGGGTGGTCGGGGTGTCGCCGATCATCGGCGGACGTGTCGTGCGGGGGATGGCCGATGTGTGCTTGACGGCGATCGGGGTCGAGACCTCGGCGGCGGCGGTCGCGCGGCACTACGGCGCACGATCCGGCGACGGTCTGCTCGACGCGTGGCTGCTCGCCGAAGAGGACGCGTCCGCGGCTCCGGAGGTCGAGGCTGCGGGCATCCGCGCCGTCGTCGCCCCGCTCTGGATGAGCGACGTCGCCGCATCGGCCGCGATCGCGCAGGCGGCGCTGGAGGCCTGAGCCGCCGGTCGCCGGTACGGCGACACCGCGGACGTGGGAATCGCGACCGGTGCAGCGATCGGCCTGCCGCGGGGCCGACAGGCGGTCAGGCGGCGGCTGTCGAGCCGAGCACCGCGGCGGTGCGGGGACCGAGGCCCAGGCCGGCGGCCTCGGCGAGCTGCGCGGCGGTGTCGACGTCGCGCCGCAGCGTCGAGCCGCGGGGCACAGCGAGATCGGTGCATCCGAGCAGACGGTGTCGCGCGGCGGAGTCGACCCCGAAGGCCGAGACCCACACCGCGCCCGGCCGGGCGGTGATCATCGTGGAGCCGGTGCCCTCGGCATCCGGGACCAGGCCCCTCTCGACCGTGCCGGCGAGTCCCAGGGCCGCGTCGAGATCGTGCGGCGTGAGCGCCGGGACGTCGCCCAGCAGCGCGGCGCGCGCCGCGCCCACGCCCGCAGCCTCGGCGCCCAGCGCGATCGCCCCGTCGAGGCCGCGCACGTCGCCTTCGGCGATCACGTCGACCGCGGGCCACGGCGCCACGTGCGTGCGCACCTCGGGGTCGTCGGTCACCACGAGCACGCGCCTGACGCGGGCCGTGGCCGCGACCGCGGCGATCGTGTCGAGCGCGATCGCGCGAGCCAGTGCCTCACGGTCGGCCCCCACCGCGGTCAGCCGTGTCTTGCCGAGCGCCGCGGGCTTGACCGGTACGACGACGACCCAGCCGTCACGGATCTCGGGAGTGCTCATCGGGTCCATTGTGTGCCGAACTCCGGAGTCATCCGGTCAGCGACGGCGGTTTCGAGGTGAAAGGGGCAGAACCCCTGGGGGTTCTCCGGAGCACGGCACGCCCACGGCTCCGCGGTCCGCGCCCCGTGGCGAACGGCTCCGGGGCCCGTGGAGTCACGAGAACCGTGCGCGCAGGCGCGGCAGGATCTCGGCGCCGTACGTGCGCAGGAACTCCTCTTGGTCGTGGCCCGGATCGTGGAACACGAGGTGGCGGAAGCCCAGGTCGACGTACCGGGCGATCCGCTCGACGTGCTCGTCGGGGTCGGTCGAGACGATGAACCGGGATGCCGCCCGCTCGATGGGCAGCTCGTCGGCGAGGCGCTGCATCTCGAGTGGGTCGTGCACGCTCGTCTTCTCTTCGGGCGTGAGCGCGAGCGGCGCCCAGAAACGGGTCTTCTCGAGCGCGGTCTCGTGGTCGGGGTGGTACGAGACCTTCACCTCCATGAGGGTGTCGATGTCGTCGCGCGTCCGTCCCTCTTTGGCGAGGCCGTCGTCGAGCGCGGGCAGCAGCTTGTCGGTGTACAGCGCCGGGTCTTTGCCGCTGGTGGTGATGTACCCCTCGGCGATCCGGCCGGCCAGGCGTGTGGCGGCCGGGCCCGACGCGCCGATGTAGATCGGCACCTTCTGGTCGGGGCGGTCGTAGATCGTGGCGTCTTTCACCGAGTAGTAGGTGCCCTCGAAGGTGACCCGGTCTTCGGTCCACAGCCTGTCGATCAGGGTGATCGCCTCTTTCAGGCGCTGGAAGCGCTCGGGCGGCTCGGGCCACTCGAGGCCCAACGTCACCTCGTTGAGCGCCTCGCCCGTGCCGACGCCGAGGGCGACGCGACCGGGGAACATGACCCCGAGGGTTGCGAACACCTGCGCGATCACGCCCGGGTGGTAGCGGAACGTCGGGGTCAGCACGCTCGTGCCGAGCAGCACGCGCTGCGTGCGCGCCCCGAGCGCGCCGAGCCACGGCAGGGCGTTGGGCGCGTGGCCGCCGTCGTGCCGCCACGGCTGCAGGTGGTCCGACAGGAACACCGAGTCGAAGCCCACCTCTTCGGCGAGCACGCCGAAGTCGAGCAGCTCGTTCGGCCCGAACTGCTCGCTCGAGGCCTTGTAGCCGAATCGCAGTGGAATGCCCATGTCTCTCCTTCGATCCGTCACCCGCGCACCGGAGTGCGCGCGGGTTCGAACTCCGAGCCGTCGGTCCCCGCGAGGCGCTCGCGGAACGCCTGCACCGTGCCCGGCCACAGCAGGGTCAAGCGCCCCGAGCGGTCGTCGACGTACCAGTTGCGGCATCCGCCCGTCAGCCAGGGGGTGGATGCCGCCGCCTCGGCGATCTCGTCGGTGTATGCGGCCTCGGCCTCGGGGCGCACCCGCAGCGTCGCATCGGGGCGCCGGTCGCGCTCGGCCAGTGCCCGCACGACGTAGGCGGCCTGTTCTTCCATCATGAGCACCGCCGAGTTGTGCCCGAGGCTCGCGTTGGGACCGTTGAGCACGAACAGGTTCGGGAAGCCCGACACCACCGTCGACCCGAACGACGTCATGCCCTGCGCCCAGTGGGCGGCGAGGGTCTCGCGCTCACCCGTCACGAGATCGGCGTAGGGCTGCCGGGCCGACGCGAAACCGGTGGCCAGCACGAGCACGTCGGCCTCGTGTCGTCGTCCGTTCCCGGCGGTCAGGGCCGGTCCGTCGAGCCCGGCCAGGGCGCTCGGCTCGAGCGTGACCGCGTCGGAGGCGACGGCGGGGTAGAACGCGTCCGACAGCAGCACCCGTTTGCACCCGAAGTCGTAGTCGGGGGTGAGCGCCTCGCGCAGGCGGGGGTCGGCGACCTGCGCGTGCAGGTGTGCGAGAGCGGCCTCGCGCGCCGCTCCGGATGCCACCGGGTCGCCTGATCGCGACGCGAAGCGCGCTTCTCCCTGGGCGTACAGCTCGGCACGGAGACGCGCCAGCTCGGCGGGGTGCGCCGTGAGCCGTTCGCGCTCGGCGCGGGGGATCTCGCCGCCGCCCCGCGGCACGATCCAGGCGGGGGTCCGCTGGAAGAGGGTGACGTGACCCGCGCGTCGCGCCAGCTCGGGCACGAGCTGCACGGCGCTGGCGCCCGTGCCGACGACCGCGACGCGACGGCCGGTGAGGTCGACGTCGTGGTCCCATCGCGCCGAGTGGAAGAGCGGGCCGGGGAACGACTCGAGGCCCGGGATCGCGGGCACGTGCGGCTCGGTGAGCCGCCCGCACGCCAGCACGAGCGAGCGGGCGGCGAGGGCCTCGGAGCCCGTGTCGATGCGCCACACCGCCTCGGCGGCATCCCACTCGGCCCCCAGCAGGGGCGTGCGCAGCCGGAGCCGGTCGCCGAGGCCCTCGTGCGTGGCGACGCGGCGCAGGTAGGCGTGGATCTCGTCGCCGGGCGCGAACGTGCGCGACCAGCCGGCGTGCGGGTGCGCTGCGAGGCTGTAGAGGTGCGCGGGAACGTCGCACGCGACCCCCGGATAGGTGTTGTCGCGCCAGGTGCCGCCCACGTCGTCCGCGCGCTCGATGACGACGACGTCGTCGCGGCCGGCTCGCCGCAGGGCGCCCGCCATGGCCAGCCCGGCGAAGCCGGCCCCGACCACGACGACGTCGATCACCTTCACGCGTCGGTCCCGTCGGCACTCGAAGACATGACGGAGCCGCCCGCCGGCGGCACGGCGACGCGCGATCCGCTGCGCACGACGGGTCGTGCGGCCTCGGCGTCGTCGGGCCGTGACGGGACGGTGCGGTAGTCGGTCGTGCGCAGACGGAACGAGCGCATCAGGCTGCGGGCGATGCGCTCGGCGGCGGCGACCGGCAGCTCTCGGCCCTGCTCGATGCCCGTGTCGGGCAGCACGCGCCCGTCGAACAGCGTGCCGCCGAGGTCGTCGCCGCCCGAGCGCAGCAGCACCGCGGCGGCGTCGCGCCCCACACGGGTCCAGGGGATCTGCACGTGCGGGATGCTGCCCGACAGCAGCAGGCGCGAGACGGCCACCATGGCCCGGTGCTCGTCGATCGGCGCCCGCCCTGCCACGAGCGGCACGTCTGCGCCGGGCAGCGGGATCGGCACGAACTCGGCGAAACCCCGGGTGTGCGACTGGATGTCGCGCAGCCGCCGCAGGTGCCCGATCCGCTCTGCCGTCGTCTCGACGTGCCCGTAGAACAGCACCGACGTCGACCGGAACCCGGCGCGATGCGCGGCGATGATCCCCTCGACCCACCGGTCGATCTCGAGGTCGTCGGGGGCCACGAGACCGCGCACCCGCTCGCTCAACACCTTGACCCCTGTGCCGGGGACGGTGTCGACCCCGGCGGCGCGCAGGTCGGCCAGCGCCGCGTCGAGACCGCGTGCCGATCGCTCGGCGAGATCCCATACGTCGTGGGGCCGGTACGCGTGCACGTGGATGCCGGGCGCCCCGCGCTTCACGGCGCGCACGATGTCGAGGTACGCCGAGGGGTCTTCGTCGGCGGGCACGCGGCCCTGCACGCAGATCTCGGTCGCGCCGAGGTCGACCGCGTCGGCGGCGATCGCGGCGACGTCGTCGAGGTCGAAGGTGCCGGGCCCCCGGCGCCCCGCGCGGCGGAACCCGGTCGAGGTCAGGTTGCGGTTGCGCACGAGCGTGACCGTCTCGCCGACCGTGTAGCGACGCGCGTCGTCGGCCGCGGCGGTCAGGGCGTCGAGCTCGGCGCCCGTCGCGTGCAGCAGGCGGGCCCAGTCGTCGTCGTCGAGCGCGAGCGGGTCGGTGGCGGCGGCCTCGGCGAGCCGGTGCACGCCGGGGTCGGCGCCCGTCCCGCCCGCGCGCGCGGGGCCGGGGAGAGCCGGCGCGGGGCCCGCGGCGGAGGTGCCGGCATCGGGGATCGCCCCGGCCCCTGCCGTCGACCCGTCCGCCGCGCCCGGGGCGGTCGGGGCACGGGGGACGACGTCGGCCGCGAGGCCGGTGGCATCCCTCAGCGCCCGCACGGGGGCGTGCAGCGCCGGATCGATCCACCGGTCGGCATCGCGCACGTACTCGGGGTGGGCGGTCAGACGCTCGCGCAGCACGAACCCGGCCGCCGCGGTCTGGGCGGCGAGGTCGTCGATGTGGGGCCAGGGGCGCTCGGGGTTCACGTGGTCGGCCGTGAGCGGCGACACCCCGCCCCAGTCGTCGATGCCGGCCTCGACGAGCAGGCCCAGCTCGCGCGGGTCGGACAGGTTGGGCGGCACCTGGATGCGCGTGTCGGGCCCGAGCACGAGCCGGGCCGTGGCGACGGCGGCGAGGTATTCGCGTATGTCGGCGTCGGGCGCCCCCTGCATGGCCGTGCGGGGCTTGGCGCGGAAGTTCTGCACGATGACCTCTTGCACGTGCCCGTGCCGGTCGTCGATCTCTCGCAGCGCGACGAGCGACTCGGCGCGGTCGCGCACCGTCTCGCCGATGCCCACGAGGATGCCGGTCGTGAACGGGATGCCGGCGGCCCCGGCGTCGTCGATCACGCGCAGGCGCAGGTCGGGGTCTTTGTCGGGCGAGCCGAAGTGCACCTGCCCGGGTTCCTCGAACAGGCGTCGCGACGTCGTCTCGAGCATCATGCCCATCGAGGGAGAGACCGGCCGGAGCGCGGCGAGCTCGTCGGGGTGCATCACCCCGGGGTTGGCGTGTACGAGCATGCCGGTCTCGGTCGTGATGAGCCGAGCGATGTGGGCGACGTAGTCGATGGTCGAGGCGAAGCCGTGGGCGTCGAGCCACGCGCGGGCCTCGGGCCAGCGCTCCTCGGGGCGGTCGCCGAGGGTGAGCAGCGCCTCTTTGCAGCCGAGGGCCTGCCCCTGCCGCACCACCGTGAGCACCTGCTCGGGGCTCATGTAGGCGGGCTTGCGCAGCAGGTTCAGCTGCCCCGGGGTGTCGACGAAGACGCAGTAGTGGCAGCGGTCGCGGCACAGCGTGGTGAGGGGGACGAAGACCTTGCGCGAGTAGGTGATGACGCGCGGGCGTCCGGCGCGCTCGAGGCCCTCGTCGCGCACGATCGAGGCGGCGCGCAGGAGCTGGTCGAGCGGGGCGTGCAACAGGGCCTCGGCCTCGTCTACATCGGGGCGGTGGCCGCCGAGCACGCGGGCGATCAGGTCGTCGATCGAGGCGTCTCGGGCCGGTGCGACCTCTGACGCAGCGCTGCCCGTACTCACCGTTCCAGGCTATCCCTCCCCTCCGACGCCGGGGCCGGGGATCGTTGTCGTCCTGTGAGGGTGGACACGCCGTCGATGTCGTCCGACGCTGGCAGGATGGACGACATGGTGACCCTGCTGCTCGATTCCACGCAGCTCGAGGTCGTGCTCTCGCCGACCGAGCACGCGATGTCGTTCCGCAAGAAGAACATCGTCGTGCCACGCGACCAGATCGAGCGCGTGCAGCTCACCGACGACGCCTGGACGTGGCTGCGCGGTGTGCCCAACCCGGGCGTGAACCTTCCGGTCGCCGTGGCGATGGGCACGTGGAAGTCGGCCGGGGGAAACGACTTCGTCGTGATCCGCCGCCGCCGGCCCAGCGTCGTCATCGACCTGACCGGTCACGACGAGTTCGAGCGGCTCGTGCTCACCACCTCGCACGGCGCGGCGCTGCTGAAGGCGTTGCGGCTGCCCGTGGCATCCGAGCCCGAAGACGTCGCCGACATCGTCTCGTAGGCGTCAGTCGACGTCGCGGCGCCAGGTGGTCAGCATGCCGACGACGAGCAGCACCGCGGCATAGGCGAGCAGCACGAGACCACCGACCCACCACTCGAGCGGCGCCGACGCCGCGGTCGACATCGAGCCGAACACCGAGTGGCCCACGAGGGCGTCGCTCGCCGCGCTGGGGAACCAGCGGGCGGCGTCGGACAGGCCGTCGACCAGACCCGCCACCGTGCGCACGATCGGCTCGACGAACAGCGTCACGGCGAGCACGATGACGATCGCCGCGACCTGGTTGCGGACGACCGAGCCGACGCCGACGCCGATCAGCGCCCACACGACGAACGCCAGCACCATGCGCCCCGCGAGCACCCAGGTGTCGCTCGCGCCGAGGTCGGTCGCCACCCCGAAGGCCGACAGCACCGGTGCGCCGGCGCCGATCGCGGCGACCGTGCCGAGCACGCCGTAGAGCGCGCCGACGACGACCGCCACGACGACCTTCGCGGCGAGCACCCTGCCGCGCCGCGGGACCGCGAGGAACGTCGGCGTCAGCGTCTTGTGCCGGAACTCGGTCGTCACCATGAGCGTGCCCGCCAGCAGCGGGAACACGTAGCCGACCGTCGACGCCGTGCTGTAGACCATCGCCGACAGCCCCTCCGTCGACAGCGCCGCTCCGCGCGCCCCCGGCAGGCGACCGGATGCCACGCCCCCGAACACGAGCGCGAGCAGCCCGGCCGTGACCGCCACATACAGCACGAGCACGATCGCGAGCACCCACCACCCGGCGGTGCTGAACTGCTTGGTGACCTCGGATCGGGTCGCGGTGACGAGGCTCATCGCTGCTCCTCCGAGGTGTGCGAGACGGGGGCGGGGTCGGGTTCCGGCTCGGCGGCGGCGACCGCGGACGCCGCGGCGTCGTCCGGTGCCGTCCCCGCGGGCAGAGCGGCATCCGGGGCCGGAACGGTCGGTGCCGCCAGACCCGAGCTGGCGTGCACCCGCACGCCGCTGACCAGCTCGAGGAAGATCTCTTCGAGGCTCGCGCCCTTGCGCTGCAGCGACGACAGGGCGATGCCGGCCGATGCCGCGAGGGCGCCGATATCGGTCGGCTCGGCGTGGCGCACCGTGAGGCCGTTGCGCAGCACGAGGTAGCCGATGCCGTGCTCGTCGAGCAGCCGCATGAGCGCCTCGCGCTCGGGCGCATCGACGACGGTGGCGTACTCGTCGGGGTCGGCGAGGTCTTCGATGCCGCCCTGGAACACGAGGCGGCCGCGCGAGATGATCAGCAGCGCGTCGACGGTCTGCTGCACCTCTGCCAGCAGGTGCGACGAGATCAGAACGGTGCGCCCCTCTTCGGCGAGGGTGCGCAGCAGCGACCGCATCCAGCGGATGCCCTCGGGATCGAGCCCGTTCGACGGCTCGTCGAGCACGAGCACGCCGGGGTCTCCCAGCAACGCGGTCGCCAGTCCCAGCCGCTGCCGCATGCCGAGCGAGAACCCGCCGACGCGGCGGCCCGCCACGTCCGACAGGCCCACGAGCCCGAGCACGTCGTCGACGCGGCCCTTCGGCAGGCCCGCGGCCTGTGCGGAGGCGGTCAGGTGCTTGGCCGCCGACCGTCCCGGGTGAAAACTGGATGCCTCGAGCGCGGCGCCGACCGTCTGCATCGGGTGCGGCAGGTCGCGGAACGGCCGCCCGCCGATCGTCGCGGATCCCGATGTCGGGCGGACGAGACCGAGCAGCATGCGCAGCGACGTCGTCTTGCCCGCCCCGTTCGGACCCAGGAAACCCGTCACCCGCCCCGGCTCGACCCGCGCCGAGAGCCCGTCCACCGCCGACACCGCTCCGAAGCGCTTGGTGAGGCTCGCGAACTCGAGCACCTGTCCGTCGGGCATGCGGCAACCTCTCGTTCGGCGGGTGTTTCCTCCCATCATCCCCGATGAGGGCAGAAATCCGCGATCCGGCGGCCCGCCGGCGCCCGTCGGCGCGCCTCGGGGCGGCCCTGTGTAACGTGGCGGAGGTGAACGAGCAGCCCGGCGACGACGCCCCGGTGCGGGTCCGGTCCCGCCGCGGTGTCGCGCATCTCACCCTCAACCGTCCTCGTGCGATCAACGCCCTCGATCTCGAGATGATCCGCCTCTCGGCGGACGCGCTCGACCTGTGGGAGCGCGACCCCGACGTCGACGTGGTGCTGCTCGACGGGGCGGGCGACCGCGGCCTGTGCGCCGGCGGAGACGTCCGGGCCCTGTACGACATGGTGCGCGCGGGGCGACTCGACGACGCCCACAACTACTTCCGCGAGGAGTATGCGCTCGATCACCGCATCGCCACCTACCCCAAGCCCGTGATCGCGATCGCCGACGGCATCACCATGGGCGGCGGCATCGGGCTGGCCGGCCACGCCCGCATCCGCGTGGTGACCGAGCGCTCGCGCCTGGCGATGCCCGAGACCCGGATCGGCTTCACCCCCGATGTCGGCGGGTCGTGGCTGCTCGCGCGGGCTCCGGGGCGGATCGGCGAGTACCTCGCGCTGACCGCCGCGACGATGGATGCCTCCGACGCGGTCTACGCGGGGTTCGCCGACCACCTCGTGCCCAGCGCCCACCTGCCGGCGCTGCACGAGGCGCTCGAGAACCGCGCCGACCCGTCGAGCCCCACCGAGCTGATCCTGCTGTTCGACGAGAGCGCGGGCCCCTCGCGTCTGGAGGCCGCCCGCCCGTGGATCGACGACGCGTTCTCGGCGCCCGACCTGGGTGGCATCCTGGACCGGCTGCGCCGGCGTCCCGAACCCGAGGCCGGCGAGACCGCCGACCTGATCGAGGCCTCGGCGCCCACCGCCACGGCCGTGACGCTGCAGGCGATCCGGCGCGCGCGCACGCTGCCCTCGCTGCGCGCCGCGCTCGCGCAGGAGTACGGCCTCGTGCTGTGGTTCGCGTCGACCCAGCCCGATCTCGTCGAGGGGATCCGCGCGCAGCTCGTCGACAAGGACCGCACGCCCGTGTGGAACCCCGGCCGACACGACGAGGTGGCCGACGACGTCGTGGCATCGGCCTTCGCCTTCGCTCCGCAGCCGCCGCTCTGGTGACACCGGCGCCGCTCTCAGGCGGAGCGCGTTAGCCTGAGCGGTGCCGCGTCCGCGGCGGAACGGAAGAGACGAGCGTGTTCGACAGCCCCATGTCGCTCTCGGCATACGAGGTGCTGCGCGTCTCGGCCGACATCGACGACGACGGTCTGCGCCGCGCCTACCGCGTGCGGCTGCGCGAGACGCATCCCGACACCGGGGGCGACGCCGCGCTCTTCGTGCAGGTGCAGCGCGCCTGGGAGCTGATCGGCACGCCCGAGGCGCGTCAGGCATACGACCGCGGTCGAGGCTCGGCACCGGGCGAGTGGGGCGGTCCGGCGTCCACGGCGACTCCGCCGCGGCGTTCCGACACCCGTCCGCGCGCCCGCTCGCACGGTCAGCCCGGGGGCTGGCGGCGGGAGCGGTATCTCACCCTCGTCCGCGAGTGGGCGGGCCGCGGCGTCGACCTGGCCGACCCGTACGACCCGGCGCTGGTGCGGTCGGCGCCGCCCGAGATCCGGCACATCCTCGCCGACGCGCTCGCCGAGGAAGAGACCGCCCGGCTCGTCGCCGACCTCGGCATGGGTTACACGGTGTGGCACGACGTCCTCGCCGACCGCGACGGCATCGACCCCGAGCAGAAGCTCGACCACCTCGTGCTCGGTCCGAGCGGGCTCTACGCCCTGCTCAGCGAGGACTTCGGGGGGCCGGTCGGCGTGCGGCGCGGCGAGGTCACGGGCCCCCACGTCATCGGGTCGCCGGTCACGCAGCTCGTCTCCCGGTCGCGGGTCGTCGCGCGAGCCTCGGGCGTCCGCTTCAGCGGCGCCATGGTCGTGCTGCCCGACGACGCGATCCTCGACGCCGTCACCGACCTCGGCAAGGTGCGTGGCACGCCGGTGGCGCTCGTGACGCGCAGCGCCCTCACGACGGTGCTGCGTCGTGGCATCCCGGGCGCGCGCGAGGTCGGCGGCACCGAGCTGTTCGACATCCGCACCCGCCTGCAGCAGCGCGTCCGCCACGTCTGAGGGGCGGCCGCCGGGCCCGGTTGCCCGGTTCGGCGGTCTGCCCCGGTAGGGGTGGTCGGCTCCGGGCGGGCCTCCGGTTCTGGGCGGGCCTCCGGCCCCGGGTGTGCCGAACTCCGGAGATGTCGCTGCCCGTGGCGCTTGACGGGTCGTGTGCGCCGTTGCCCGGGGCGGGATCTCCGGAGTCCGGCCCGACGACCGGTGGGCTCGATGCGGTCCGTCGCGGCCGTCAGTGCCGCAGCGGGGCCTCGAAGAAGGCCAGCTCGAGCGCCATCGACCGGTCGTACGCCGCGGCCATCGCCGCGCGGGTCGCGGGCGTGGCCAGGCGGGCGGCGCCGTCGACGATCGCCGTCGCCTGCGCCGACGACGCGGCGAACACGGGGTCGCCGTACGCGGTGAGCCAGTCTGCGTACGGATGCGCGGTCGTGAAGGTGCCGCGCCACCGCGCGCCGATGTCGGTGTACAGCACGAAGCAGGGCAGCACCGCGGCGACCAGCACGGGGTACGACCCGCTCGCCGAGGCGGCGTGCAGGTGGTCGGTGTAGTCGAGCGTCGACGCGGCGGGCGCGAGTCCGGCGGGGTCGACGTGCGACTGGTGCAGCACCGCCTCTTCGTCGAGACACGACACCGAGGCGGTCGCCCAGAACCGCTGCTCGTCGACCGTCGGGGCGAGCGCCGCGGCGCGCGCGAGCACGCGCGCGTACTCGCGCAGATACAGCAGGTCTTGGCCGAGGTACCACTCGAACGCGGCGCGGCCGAGGTCTCCGGATGCCAGCCCCCGCACGAACCCGCACGCATCGACGTCGGCGCGGGTGGGGGCCGTGGCCTGCCACCGCTCCGCGCTCCACGAGCGACCGAGGTCGATGAACGGCCGCAGCTCGTGGAGGTGGTCGATGGGGCCGTTGCCGCGGCCGACGTGCAGCGCCTCGGCCTGCTCGAGGGCACCGGTGAGCCAGCGTTTGGCGCGGGCGAGGGCGTCGGGCCAGGCGAGGCCGTGCGCGGCGAGGGTCGCCATCGCCGACGACAACGAGCAGCCCGTGCCATGGGTGTGGCGCGTCGCGACACGGCGTCCCGGAACCGGGTGGACGTCCGTGGCGTCGACGATGGCATCCGGGCTCTCGTCTCCCGACAGGTGCCCGCCCTTCAGCAGCACGGCCGTGTCGGCGCGTGTGGCGAGCAGCTGGGCCTGCGCGACCGCGGTCGGCCAGTCGACGGCGAGCGGCTGGTCGACGAGCACCGCGAGTTCGGGCAGGTTGGGGGTCACCAGGTCGGCGTGACGGCAGAGCTCGCGCACCGCGTCTTCGGCATCGGCGTCGAGCAGGCGGTCGCCGCTGGTGGCCACCATCACCGGGTCGAGCACGACGACCGGCGGCCGCACCTCGGCGAGCCAGGCGCCCACGACGTCGACCACCTCGACGGAGCCGAGCATGCCGATCTTCACCGCGTCGATCTCGACGTCGTCGCTCACCGCCCGTAGCTGCGCGTCGAGAAAGGCGGGCGGCGGCACGTGCACCTCGCGCACGCCCCGGGTGTTCTGCGCCACGAGCGCGGTGACCGCGGCCATGCCGAAGCCGCCGAACGCGGCGATCGACTTCAGGTCGGCCTGCACGCCGGCACCGCCCGTCGGGTCGGTGCCGGCGATGCTCAACACACGCGGGCTCATGCCCAGGCCTCGCGCAGGGCCCGGGTGGCCGTCGCCGGGTCGTCCGCGGCGCCGATCGCCGACACCACCGCGATGCCCGCGGCGCCGGCCGCCCGAAGCGCGGGCACATCGCCGATGCCGACGCCGCCGATGGCGACGCACGGCAGAGACGTGGATGCCGCCAGCTCGGCGAATCCGTCGACCCCGAGCGGCCGCGGGTGGTCGGGCTTGGTCGTCGTGGCACGGATCACGCCGACGCCCAGGTAGTCGAGCGTGCCGTGGGGGAGCGCGGCGGCGGCGGCGAGATGCGCGGTCGTGTTCGCGGTCCACCCGACGAGAGCGCCGGGGCCGAGCAGCCGGCGCGCCGCCGCCACGGGGAGGTCGCTCTGGCCGAGGTGCACGCCGTCGACCCGTGCGCCGGCGTCGCGGACGGCGAGGGCGACGTCGACGCGGTCGTCGATGACGAACGCGGCCCGTCCGGCGACGACATCGGCCAGGGCCCGGGCGCGCTCGTAGAGCTCCCGGCCGCCGGCGGTCTTGTCGCGGAACTGCACGATCGTCGCCCCCGACCCGGAGGCCGCGTCGACGACCTCGAGCACGTGATCGAACGGCATCCGGTGGTCGGTGACGAGGTGCAGGCCGAGGTCGTGCGCGCTCATGCCGACACCCGACCCTCGAGGTCGGACGGCTGCACGGCGGCGAGAGCGTCGATGAACGCCACCGCGAACGAGCCGGGTCCGTGCGACGCGGCGGCGGCGCGTTCCGACGCCACCGCCCACACGGCGCTCGCGGCGACGGCGGCCTCGAACGGGGGCGCCACGGCGACGAGCCCGGCCATCGCCGCGCCGAGCGCGCATCCGCCGCCGGTGACCTGTGTGAGCAGGGCGCTGCCGCCCGGCACACGCGCGGTGCGGGTGGCATCCGCGATCACGTCGACCGGGCCCGACACGGCGACGGTGCCACCCGTGCGGGCGGCCAGGGCCCGGGCGGCGTCGAGCGCGGCCTCGGGCGAGTCGGTCGAGTCGACACCGCGGCCGCCCGCCCCGGCGCCGGCGAGCGCGAGGATCTCGGACGCGTTGCCGCGGATCACCGCGGGCCGGGCGTCGAGCAGCTCGTGGGCGAGGGCCGTGCGCACGGGCAGCGCACCGACCGCGACGGGGTCGAGCACCCACGGCGTCCCCATGGCGACGGCCTCGCGCGCGGCGTCGCGCTGCTCGGCGGTGGGGGTGCCGAGGTTCACGAGCACGCCGCCCGCGATGCCGGCGAACATGCCCGCTTCGCCGGGGATGTCGCACATGGCCGGCGACGCCCCCAGCGCGAGCAGGGCGTTGGCGGTGAAGTTGGTCACGACCGCGTTGGTGATGCACTGCACGAGCGGCGCGGCTGACCGCAGCGCGGTCAGCGCCTCGATGGGGGTGGACGGAGACGACGACGTGCGAACGACCATTCGCGACATCCCTTCGCTAGTACGAGCTAGATCAGGTTCGACGGGTGTGTTCTCAGCCCCGTGGGGCACCCCGTGTCACTGTCTGGCACGCTAGCAGGTCGTTCCTCGCCGGTCGCACGACGACGGCGGTACGCAGCGGGCTGCTTCTTCTTCGGCTCCGCGCGTGCGACGCAGGCTTTCCCGAAAGATGCGTACTGACGACGCGGGATGGCCAGTGACCGCATCTTGTCGGGCACACGGGAACGCCGCCACCACTCTGCGGGTCAGATATTCTGCCCATGCAGGCGCGTGAGATGGCCGTGGGAGGTGCAGACGGACACCGATCCACCATGCGGATCACGGGCCGGACCATACCGCGATGGTCGCCGCCGGCCGCCTGGTGAAGGTCGGCGCGGTTCCTTCGACCGGGACGGTCGGCGACGGCTTCGATAACGCGATGGCGGAGGCTGACGTCGCCGCCCCCGGACTCGACTATAGATATACCGGTTCGGACGTTCCAGACCTAGCCGTTATCCACAGCGATCGGTGACGTCCGCAGCGGGGCACGTCATGTAGGGGGACGTTCCGTGCACGCCCCTGCGCGCGGAACGCGTCATGCGCGGGACGACTGGGCTGCTGTCAGGAGAAGCGGGGGAGTGGATCGATTTCGACCCCGACTCGGTCACGAAAACGCAGTATGACCGAGTCGGACAAGACGGAGTAGCTATAGGGCATCACGATGCGATCCTGGTAGGGGCCCGCAGCGTCCCACAGGATCGTGACGCTCTTCGGTTTGAGTTCGGCGAGAAAACGGCGGGTATCGCCCACCCGAGATGCGGACTCTTCTTCCCATTCTCGAAAGAGTGCCGATGGGGCAGAATCCTGATCGTCCAGGGCCGCCACCAGAGCATCGCGGGCCATCGTGTCGATTCGGTCCCAACCTAGGAGGATGGCATCGAGTTGCGCGAGCTGCCGCTCATCGAATCGCGTCGGGTAGTCCACTTCGAGACGGAACGGCACGGTGGCGCCGCTGAGATGGGTCATGGTTTCGAAAACGGCGCCGCCGAGGCCGCCGAGGAGCTTCACGGGTCCGAAGAAACGGCTTTCCATTGAGATGTGATCCGTTCTGTTCCAAGCGCCTGAGGAGGCTCAGGAGTTGGGTGTAAGAGCTTCCGATGCGGCAAGTGTCCTAACGAGTTGCTGGTTCTCTTCGTCGGTATTGAAGTAGTTCTCTACCTCAGCGTCGAAGAGATCCTTTCCGCGTGCATACTCTTCTAACGTCGACTTGAGTGCATCGGCTGTGTAATCGAAGAGGCTGAGGGCGTAAGAGTGCGTTCCGCTCGAGATTCGCGAGTCGTGAGGCGTCGGATCTGAATAGGGCGGGGATCCGAGCGCGGTCTTCGCGGCGTCGAGGCCGTCGATGACACGCTGCATGTTGCTCGAAACGATGTTCGTGTGCTGACGCACCATCACGATCTTGTCGGAGAACGCCTCATCCTGTGTCTCGATCCGGTAGCGGTTCAGATCGAAGCCGCTGGGGTCCTGCTCGATCGCGCTGATGGCGCCGGAAAGCATCGTACGAACCTCGGATTCCTGCTCGGAGACCGTGGTGCGGAGCTTCTCTAGTGCGTTCTCGAACGACGACATGATCTCGTCGTAGCTGTCGCCTGTGATGGAGGCATTCGCGCTGATCGCAGAGACCGCGGTCGACGCCGCAGCTGCAAGGGCGACCATTGAGCCGACGAGGGGCGCCGCGGCGCCGGCCGTCGCCACGGTCGCCACCGCTGCGGCGACGGTCGCCACCACCCCCAGTGTGATCTGGAAGTCGGCTGCGCCCTTGTTTTTCGCATACTCAGCGCATGCGGATTCCGCGTTCTCGATGATGGAGGCCACGTCGTCGCGCGCGCTCCTCCACATGGTCGACTGCATCGTATAGTTCATCTGCAAGATCGCGGCAGCGGCTCCGAGGCTCTGCGAGACACCTTTGAACTGCGTGTAGTACTTGTCGAGCATCGGTCCGATGAACGACGCGACGAGCGATTGCGTCAGCAGGTCGCCCATGGTGTTCGTCGATGTGAGAATCGCTCCGTCGTCGGCAACAGACGCGCCGCTTCCGGAGGCCCCGAGGCTTGCGGCTGCGCCCGATGTAGATGTCTTGTACGTGCCGGCAGCGGCGCCGGTCGGCAGGTTCCGCCACTTGTCGACCGCGTTGTCGACCCGCGAGCGGATGCCGTCGAAAGAGATGTCGTCGTCCCAAGGCATGCCGTCAACCTTGCCGCCCCCTTCGCCGGAGGCGCTCGGCATTTCGTAGCCGTTCGGTGCCCACCCCCACTTGTAGTAGTAGTTCGTCCCGAACTTGTCTTCGTAGAACCCGTCGGCGGCCATCCATGCGTCGATCGCCGCCTTCTTCAGCCTGCCGACGGAGTTGTCCAGGTCGTCGTAACTCACAGAAGTATCCTCAACCTTCTCTTGCGCGCAGGTGACTTCGGATCATGCCCATAACCGAAGATGCTCTGCCGACATCTTTTCCGTAACACGTGCCGCAAACAAGTCCTCGGCAGGTCGATGTGTATAACTCGCATATGCTCGTCATGTCTCTAAGGAGGAAGTCGATGCTCGAAGGTTCAGCGCTCGTAGCGTCGCGGCTGCGGGTGGCGAGTGTGGGGTTGTCGGCTGCTGCTTTAGTGTTTTTCGTGGGGGGGATGCTCCTCTCATGGTCGCGTGTGCCGGTGCTGATTGTGCCTGTGCTCCTCGGTGCGGCCGCGCTCGTTCTCGCGATCAGGACGCGAGAACTCGTAGCCGTTCGCCCCGGCCGGGTCGTCGCGTTCGTGATGTCGGCTCTGGCGATGCTCACTCCTGCCGTCACCATCGGCGCGGTGTTTGCCGCGGGGGCGTTCGCTCCGTCGGCCGTCTACACGCTCACGGTCGACTCTCCGGAGCCCGTCAACGTCATCGTCAGGGACGGTGCCGATCACAAGCGCTCTGAGTGGACCACGGGGCGCACCATCACTCTCGACTCGAACGCGACGGTGATCGGGATCGGGGCGCAGACGTCGAATCCCACCACGGTGATCTCGTGCGAGATCCGCCGCGACGGCAAGGTCTTGGATTCCAATGAGCGCGCCGGGTCTGTCGACTGCAGCTTCGACGAGGGTGGCTAGCGGGTTGTCGGACCGCGGGGGTGTCGTGGGTCTTTTACTCGTCGCGTGAGCCGGCGGCGGCGTTGTGGGAGCGGGGGGCGATCTCTTCGTCGTCTTCCATTCGGGGGGCGATGGGGCCGCCGAGTCCACGGCCGTGTTCTTTGCGGTCGGAGCGGGAGTTGTGTGCGCCCACGCCTGCTGCGCCGCGTCCGCCCGCGGCGGTGGGCGTGCCGTTCCCGGTGGCGCCCGGTGCGCCGCCGCTGGCGCGCGTGCCTGCTGCGCGGGCGTTCGAGGCGGAGCTGTTTCCTCCCCCGGCCGTGCTGCCGCCGACCGCGCCGCCGAGTCCCGTTCCGCCGCTGCGGACACCCAGTCCCGTGCCGGCGGTGCCGGCGGTGGCGGTCTTGCCGAGCAGGCCGCCGGTGCCGGTGATCCCGCGGCCGGCGGCCGTGTTTTCTCCGCTGCTGCTGGGGCTGCCGAGGCGACCGAGCTTGTTGAGCGCGGCCGCGCCGCCGGCGCCGGCGACGAGCCCGGCCGAGAGGCCTGAGCCCAGTCCGGCTCCGGACCCGCCGTGGATGCCGGGGAGTGCGTTTGCGGGTGTGCTGCCCGGGATGTATCCGGGCATCGTGCTGATGCCGCCGATCGAGCCGTCGGCGGTGGGCGGGCGGTAGTCGTGGGGCACCTTGCCCAGATCGATCCCGGGGCCGCGGGGCGCATCGGGATCGGGGACCAGATGCGCCGGGGCGGGCGCCGGCTGGGAACCGCCGGGGTCGTACCCGCGCGGCACGAACGCGGGCGCCGTGCCCGCCGAACCACCCCAACCACCACTGCCACCCGACGGGACCGCAACACCAGAACCAGACGAAGAATCACCCGATGAAGGGGATCCACTTCCGGGGCCGCGACCGTCCTCGCCTTTGGTCTCAGGCCCCTGGAGGGCACTCGTAGACGGTGGTGGTGGCGCCGCGAGCTGGGTGAAAGCGTTGCTGACCGTGTCGTAGTCGCGTTTCGCCTGTTCTTCGCGTTGTCCGCTGAGGTATCCATTGAGCGCTTGCACGGCGCCCTCTCCGGCGAGGATCGCCAGAGGGCCGAGAAACAGCGTCGTACCTGTAGCCGCGCCGCGGACGACCGCTTCCTGCCCCGAAGAGAGCTGGCCGCTGGGGAGGCTCGCAAGCCGTTCTTGTGCATCGCGCCTCACCCCGTTTGCCGCGTCGAGCGCTCCCTTCAGATCGTTCTCGAGGTAGTCGATCTGTGAGCGAATCGTCTCAGCAGCCGTGGAGAAGATACGCGAAGCCGCCTCCGCAGAGGCCCCCTCGATCCCCGGCTGTTGGCCGGCGGCGTCGACGACATGGCTCAGCGTTTCCATCTTCGCGATGAGGTCGCGCACGATCGGCACATCGAAAGGCATCCCGCCTTCAGCGAGATTCCCGAGACCTCGTTCGTAGGGTCCGGTCATGACACGCTCCCTGTCTTGCGCTGCTTTTGCTTCCGGAGGACCACCATGGTGGCCACCCCTGCGCCAATGACGATGACGACGATTCCTGCTACTGCGCCGAGGAGCAGCGGAGTCCAGGAACCATCGTTCTGGGTGTCTCCGGCCTCGTATCCGCGTGGAGGGCCGGCGGGTGTGGACGTCGGCGCGCTCAGCGGGTAGGTCGACCCCCGCTGTGCGGCGGCCGTGATCTGCTGGTCGCTGGGGGGACGTTGACTATCGGACACGAGCAGGTTCTCGTCGGGGTACTGGCTCGGTTCGTTTCGCAACATGTGCGCTGGCCAGGCGAGCCCGTAACCGAAGCCGCTCGCGGCATCGTTGCTGAGCGTGTGGTCTTCTTTTCCGGTGTTGCGAACGAGGCTCTGCAACAACTGGTTGCCTGTTGCCTCGGGGTACTTCTGATTCACGAGCGCGAGCATCCCCGCGACGAGCGGCGTCGTGAAAGAGGATCCCGTGGCCCACCGTGATTCGTTCCACGACCCGCCTTCGACTCCGACCGTGGAAACGCCCACGCCAGGCGCCACCACCGTTGTCGATGTCTCGACGAAGGGTTTGCCGTCGGAGGTCTTGGGCAACGCGCCCGAACTGTCGACGGCCGACGAAACGACGACGCCGCGGTATGCCCCCAGCCCCATTGTGCGCGTCGACGTCGCATTCGGACCGGTGGAGATGACGACGACGCCCTTGGCGATGGCATTGGCGATCACGTCTGCGTCGTCTGGCCCAGCTCCCATCGTGGTAGAGGTCGCGACGATCTGTGCGCCGTCATCGATGGCTCGTTGAAGACCCAGGGCGATCGCGCTGAGGGAGTCGGGGTACTGCGATGGCGTGCAGGCATCGCTGTTGTTCAGAATCCCGAGGCTGTAGAAGGTGACGGCGGCGTCGGGTGCTATTCCTCGGATTCCGCCGGCTCCGTTTCCGGTTCCGATGATCTGTGCGACGAGGGTGGTTCCGTGTACGGAGTCTTGGGTTGCCTGGGTGGTGGTGGGTGCGGTGGCTTCGGCGCACAGGGGGCGTGGGTCGACTGTGAGGTTTCGTCCTTGGAATGCGGGGAGGTCGGGGTTGATGTTCGCGTCGATCACGGCGATCTTCACGTCTTTGCCGGTCCATCCTTCGGCGTGGATGGCGTCCATGCCGTAGGCGTCGTACCACCAGTTGCTTCCGGTGTCGGCGGCGGACGCGGCGGACGCGCCGCTGCCGGTGAGGAGGAGGGTGGTCAGTGTCGCGGCGATGAGGTGGCGTGTCGTCGATGAACGGGTCATCCGCCGAAGCCCGATCGCGATTTGGCGGCGTCGTCCGACGATGATGGGGCCGAGGCGGGCGCGGTCGATGGTGTGGTCGTGGGGGTGGCGTGGATGTCGTCGATGAGTGCGGTCATGCGCCGTGCTTCGTCGGCGGTGATCTGGTCGTGTTCTTGCAGCAGGCGCACGGCGTGGGCGAGGGCGTCGGCGTTGCGGCTGGCGAAGTTGCGGATGGCGGTGACGCGGTCGGCGATCTGTGCTGCGACGTCTTCGAGTTTTTGTGTGAACTGTTCGGGTGCGTCTTCTTCGCGGTTGCCGTTGACGACGGTGATGGCGGCCTCGGTGGGCAGGTCGTCGCTCGCGCGGCGGATGCGTGCGACGTGGTAGTCGCTGACCCCGTCGTCGATCCTGATCACACCGGGCATGCCTGCTCCGTTCGTCGCGCGAATACTCCGGGGCGCGCGACGAGATCACGTCGACGCGAACGCCCCCGGCTCCGACTATATGTATACGCGGTGTCGCGTTCCAGTCTCAACTGTTATCCACAGCTGCGCCCCGAGGATCAGCGATTGACGCCCAGCAGGTCGAGAGGGTGTGTCAGCCGCCACCACGGGCTCGGCGGCTCGACGTCGGCGGCGAGACGTGCGTCGACCGTCACGGCGTTGGCCGGGCCGGTGACGGTCAGCGTCCCGACGTCGTCTCCGGAGCGGTGGGCGTCGCCGAGGTCGAAAGAGGCCGCGGCGGTCGCTGTGGCGCCGTTCCACAGCACGACCGGGGCGTCGGCCGTCGACACGACGTCGACGTCGTCTCCCCACAGCGTCGTCACGCGGCCGACCACGGTGCCGGCGCCGACCGCGGTGATGGGCTGCAGCTCTTGCGCCAGCCGGCTGTACAGGTCACGGCTGACCTGGTCGCGCTCGGCGGTGCCCGGCTGGCCCAGCACCGCGGCGGACGCGCGAACCGTCACCCCGCCGACCGAGATGTCTTTCGCCGTCAGCAGGTTCCAGGCGTCGAGCGTGCCCGTCTTCACCCCCACGACCCCGGGGTCGGCGAGCAGCGGGTTGCCGTTCTTGACCACCCCGGCGCCCGGGAGCTCGATCTGCACGGTTCCCACGATCCGCGCGATGACGGGGTTCTCGAGCGCCTTCTCGGCGAGGGGGATCAGGGCCGCTGCGCTCGCGGTGTTCCCCGCCTCGATGCCGGTCGGGTTGACGATCGTGATGCCGGTGAGGCCGTGCTGCGACAGGTAGTCCTTCGCGGCGGCGGCGAAAGCGGCATCCGTCGGCCAGATGTCGGATGCCAGGCGCTGGGCGTAGTTGTTCGCCGAGCCCATCAGCATCCCCTGCAGCATCTGCAGCTCGGTGAGCGTGCCGCCGACGGGCACGTCGAGCGACGACTCGCCGCGCGACCGGTAGCCCCAATAGGCCATGCGGTCGGCGGCCGTGAACGCGAAGGCCGGACCCTGCTCGCCGACCGACAGCGGCTTGCGGTCGAGCACGAGCAGGGCGGTGACGACCTTGGTGATGCTCGCGATCGACGTGACGGTGTCGCCGGATGCCACGGGCCCCGGCATCCCCTGCACGGCGACGGCGGCGCTGCCCTGGGCGGGCCAGGGGAGCGCCGCCGCGGGGGCGCTCGCCGTCTGCACGCTGACGGCGCGCACGGTCGGCGCGACCGAGGTGAGGGGCCACAGCATGGTGACGGCGACGTACGAGGCGATCATGACGAGCAGCAGGAGCGCCGGGACGACGGTGCTCGGCCGCAGCACGCGGCGTCGCCGCCCGGCGAGGAGGTCGCCCGGTCGCGCCGACACCGCGGCGGCGTAGGCGGGCGTCGTCGCCCCCGTGGCCGGGTCGAACCATTGCAGGGCGGCGATGCGCGGCGCGCCCGGGGGAACGGGGTCGTCGGGGGCGATCGCGGCCGCTGCGATCGCGGCGGGGAACGCCTCGGGGTCGTCGTCGGCCCGGCGCACGCCGGCGACGGGATCGGCCGGGACGGCTCCGACGGCGGGAGCGGCATCCGGGCTCGTGTCGGCGAGAGGGGGGTCGGTGGGGTCGCGCAGCTCACGCCGGGTGGTCGCGGGCTGCTCGTGCACCCGATCACGCTACCGCGCGCGTCCCCCTATACTCATCAGCACAACCCACGGGAGTCCGGTGAGCCGGGCTGAGAGGAAGCGAACCCACGCTTCGACCGTCGAACCTGATCCGGGTCATGCCGGCGCAGGGAGGAGAGATCATGCACGCGTCCACGTCTGCGACCGCGAACCCGTCGTCGTCCGTCTCGTTCCGGAGCCGCTTCCGCTGGCGCGTCGTCGACATCGTCGTCGCTGCGGTGCTCGGCGTCGCCATCGGCCTGGTGTTCTGGGGTTGGGACACGGTCGGCTACGCGTGGTACACCGCGATGGACGCCCTCACCCCCGGGCTCGGCGGCATCGCCTCGGGCGTCTGGCTGCTGGGCGGCGTCATCGGCGGGCTCGTCATCCGCAAGCCCGGTGCGGCGCTGCTCGTCGAGGTGATCGCCGCGGTCGTCGAGGCGTTGATCGGCAACGTGTGGGGCATCGGCACGATCTTCTCGGGAGTCGCGCAGGGCCTCGGCGCCGAGCTGATCTTCCTCGCCTTCCTCTATCTGCGCTTCACGTTGCCGGTCGCGATGCTGTCGGGCGTCGGCGCCGCCGTCGGCGCGTGGGTGCTCGAGCTCTTCTACGGCAGCTCGCCGAACATCGTCAAGACGATCGAGTTCAACCTGCTCTACCTCGGCACGCTCGTGATCTCGGGCGCCCTGCTCGCGGGCCTGCTGGGCTGGCTGCTGGTGCGCGCGCTCGCCGCGACGGGCGCGCTGAGCCGCTTCGCCGCCGGGCGGGAACGGCGCCGCGACGTCTGATGGCGGGCCCGGCGCGCGTCGACGTCGAGGGCTGGGGCTGGCGGTATGCCGGTCGACGGCTGCCCGCGACCCGCGACGTCGATCTCGTGATCGAGCCCGGCGAGCGCGTGCTGCTTCTCGGAGCGTCGGGGGCCGGCAAGTCCACCCTGCTGGCCGGGCTCGCGGGGCTGCTCGGCGGCAGCGACGAGGGCGAGCTCACCGGCCGCATCCTCGTCGACGGCGCCCCGCCCGAGTCGCAGCGGGGGCGCATCGGCCTGGTGCTGCAGGACCCCGAGTCGGGGATCGTGCTGTCGAAGGTGGCCGACGACGTCGCGTTCGGCTGCGAGAACCTCGGGGTCCCGGCCGAGCAGATCGCCGGTCGGGTCGCCGAGGCGATGGCATCCGTGGGGCTCGACGTTCCGCTGGATCGGCCGACGAAGGCGCTGTCGGGCGGGCAGAAGCAGCGTCTGGCGCTCGCCGGGGTGCTGGCGATGAGGCCGGGACTGCTGCTGCTCGACGAGCCGACCGCAAACCTCGACCCGCGGGGCGTCGCCGAGGTGCGGGCGAGCGTCGAGAGGATCGTCGCCGAGGGGCGCACGACGCTCGTGCTCATCGAGCACCGCACGGCGGTATGGGCCGACATGATGTCGCGGGTCGTCGTGCTCGCTCCCGGGGGCGGTGTGCTCGCCGACGGTCCGCCCGATCGCGTGTTCGCCGATCACGGCGACGCGCTCGCCGCGGCGGGCGTGTGGGTGCCGGGGCGTCCCGTCGACGTGCCGGCGCTGCCCGCCCTCGGCGGGGCGACGGATGCCGCGCTCTCGGCGATCGCGCTCGGCATCGGCCGCGAGCGGCGCACCGTCGTCGCGTCCGACCTGTCGGTCGCGGTGCCCGCCGGCGCGGGAACCGTGGTCACGGGACCGAACGGCGCGGGAAAGTCGACGCTGGCGTTGACGCTGGCCGGGCTCCTGCCCGAGCTGCGTGGCGAGGTGGTCGCGTCGCCGTCGCTCGCGGCGCGCGGCGTGCGGCGACCGTCGCGCTGGCGTTCGACCGAGCTGCTGACCCGCATCGGCACCGTGTTCCAAGAGCCCGAGCACCAGTTCCTCGCCCCGACGCTGCGCGCAGAGCTCGCCGTCGGGCCGCGCGCGCTCCGGATGCCGCCCGCCCAGGTCGATGCGATCGTCGACGAGCTGCTCGAGCGCCTCGACCTGGCATCCCTCGCCCTCGCGAACCCGTTCACGCTGTCGGGCGGCCAGAAGCGCAGGCTGTCGGTCGCGACGGTGCTGGCGGCGTCGCCGTCGGTGATGGTGCTCGACGAGCCCACGTTCGGACAGGACCGCCGCGGGTGGAGCGAGATCGTGTCGCTGCTGCAGCGGGAGATCTCGCGCGGGCGCACGGTGGTGGCCGTGACGCACGACGACGACGTCATCGGCCGTCTGGGACAGCACCGCATCGGGATGGGAGCCGCCGCATGACCGCCGTCGTCGCCGACGGCGACCGGGCCTGGCTCGACGGCGTGAACCCGGCGGCGAAGATCGTCGTCGCGCTGGTGCTGTCGGTGCCGCTGTTCGCGTCGATCGACGTCGTGAGCGCCGCGACGGCGATCGCCCTGCAGCTGCTGTGCATCCCCCTCACGGGGCTGGGCGTGGGCACCGTGCTGCGACGCATCGCGCCCATCGCCCTGTTCGCACCCATCGCCGGCATCAGCATGCTGCTCTACGCCAAGCCGGGCGGCACCGTGTACGGCAGCTTCTTGTTCGCGACCGTGAGCGACGACTCGATCGTGCTGGCGTGCGCGGTGGTGCTGCGCGTCATCGCCCTGGCGCTGCCGACGATCCTGCTGTTCGGCCGCACCGATCCGACCGAGCTGGCCGACGCCCTCGCCCAGGTGGTCAGGCTGCCGAGCCGGTTCGTCCTCGGTGTGCTCGCGGGCGCCCGCACGGTGGGGCTGTTCGTCGACGACTGGCACACGATGGCGCTCGCCCGCCGGGCCCGGGGCCTCGGCGACCGCGGCGCGGTGCGCCGCTTCTTCTCGATGGCCTTCGTGCTGCTGGTGTTCGCCGTCCGTCGGGGCAGCGCGCTGGCGGTGGCGATGGAGGCGCGGGGGTTCGGTGCCGACGTCGAGCGCACCTGGTCGCGCCCGTCGCGGTTGTCGCCGCGCGACGGCGTGGCGGTGGTGGGCGCCCTGGTGCTCGTCTGCGCGGCCGGGGGCGCCGCCGTGGCGACGGGGGCGTTCCGCTTCGTGGGATCGTGAGGTCTCGGGGCCGGCGCGACCACGTCTGAGGTGAGTCCACGCCGCTCCCCGGTACGTGACGAAGAACCTCAGTCCCGGCTAGGGTGGGACCGGGTTTCGGCTTCGAAGGAGAACGCATGGACATCGGAGGAGTATCCGCCCTCGTCACCGGAGGGGCGTCGGGGCTCGGGCTCGCCACCGCCCGCCGCCTGGCAGACGCCGGTGCGCACGTGACGATCGTCGACCTGCCGTCGTCGTCGGGCTCCGACATCGCGGACGAGCTGGGCGGCTCGTTCGCCCCGGCCGACGTCACCGACGCCGACCAGATCGCCGCGGCGGCCGCTCGCGCCGCCGAGGCGGGGCCGTTGCGCGTCGTCGTGAACTGCGCGGGGATCGCGCCGCCCGCGAAGGTGCTCGACCGCGAGGGGCGGCCTAGCGCGCTCGCCGACTTCGAGCGCGTGATCCGGGTCAACCTCATCGGCACGTACAACGTCATCGCGCAGACGGCGGCCGTCATGGCGCAGGCCGATCCGACCGACGGCGGTGATCGTGGCGTCATCGTCAACACCGCGAGCGTCGCGGCCTTCGACGGGCAGATCGGTCAGCCCGCGTACTCCGCCAGCAAGGGCGGCGTGCACGCGATGACGTTGCCGATCGCCCGCGAGCTCGCGCGTCACGGCATCCGCGTCGTCACGATCGCGCCGGGCATCATGGAGACGCCGATGCTCAAGGGCCTCCCGCAGGCGGCGCAGGACTCGCTCGGCCAGCAGGTGCCCTACCCCTCACGCCTCGGTGCTCCCGACGAGTACGCGCGCCTCGTGATGGCGATCGTCGACAACGGCTACCTCAACGGCGAGACCATCCGCCTCGACGGCGCGATCCGGATGGCGCCGAGATGAGCGACGGCATCCTGCTCCACGTCTCGGACGGCCTCGCGCGCGTCACGTTCGACCGTCCCGCGTCGCTGAACGCCATGGACTTCCCGATGGCCGCGCGCTGGCGCGCCGTCGCGCACGAGGTCACCTCCGATCCCTCGGTGGGAGCGGTGATCCTGGATGCCAACGGGCCGGCCTTCTGCGCCGGCGGCGACGTCGTGGCCATGGCGACGACGGGCTCGTCGGGGGCCGATGTCACCGCGACGGCCGAGGCCATCCACGACGGCATCCGGACCTTCGCCGAGGCGCCGCTGCCGATGGTCGCCGCGGTCCAGGGCGCGGTGGCGGGCGGGGGACTCGGCCTCATGCTCACCGCCGACTACGTCGTGGCGAGCGAGAACGCGCGCTTCGTGAGCCGCTACGCCAACATCGGCCTGACCCCCGACCTCGGCGTCTCCACCCTCCTGCCCGCCGCGATCGGCCAGCGCAGGGCGCTCCAGCTGCTGCTGCAGGACCGCATGCTCAGTTCCGCGGAGGCGCTCGACTGGGGTCTCGTCGCCGAGGTCGTGGCATCCGCCGACCTCTCTTCGAGAGTGGAGGAGATCGCGCGATTCTGGCTCGAGGGCGCGACGGGCGCGTTCGGACAGGCGACGCGGCTGGTGCGTGTGGGCGCCGGACGGACGTTCGCCGAGAACCTCTCCGACGAGGCCGCCACGATCGGCGTCGCCTTCGACACCCCCGAGGCGAAGGCGCGTGTCGCGGCCTTCGCCGCCGCCTCCGCGAAAGGACGCTCGTGACGCTCTCGGGAAAGACCATCCTCATGTCGGGCGGGAGCCGCGGCATCGGCCTCGCGATCGCCCTGCGGGCCGCACGCGACGGCGCCAACATCGCGCTGCTGGCCAAGACCGACACCCCGCATCCCAAGCTCGAGGGCACCGTGCACACCGCTGCCGAGGCGATCCGGGCGGCGGGAGGACGCGCACTGCCCATCGTCGGCGACGTGCGCGACGAGGCATCCATCGTCGAGGCCGTGCAGAGGACGCGCGACGAGTTCGGCGGTATCGACATCGTCGTGAACAACGCCAGCGTCATCGACCTGTCGGGCTCGCTCGACCTGGCGACGAAGAAGTACGACCTCATGCAGGACGTGAACGTCCGCGGCACGTTCCTGCTCTCGCGCGCTGCGATCCCGGCGCTGCGCGAGGCCGAGAACCCGCACATCCTCTCGCTCTCGCCGCCGCTGAACGTCACACCCCGCTGGCTGGGAGCGCACACGGGGTACAGTCTCGCCAAGTTCGGCATGACGATGGCCACGCTCGGCATCGCGGAGGAGTTCCGCGGCGACGGGATCGCGGCCAACACCCTATGGCCGCGCACGACGATCGCCACCGCGGCGGTGCAGAATGTGATCGGCGGCGACCGGCTCATGGTGGTCTCGCGCACTCCCGAGATCTACGCCGACGCCGCCTACGAGGTGCTGACCTCGTCGTCGCGCGAGACGACCGGGCAGACGCTTATCGTCGAAGACGTGCTGCTCGCCGCGGGTGTGACGGACTTCTCGGGCTACGCGGCCGTGCCCGGTACCCCCGACGAGGCACTGTACCCCGACATCTTCCTCGACTGACCCCGGGACCGCTTCGTTCGCCCACGGGCCGGTGTGCGCTGGGGTGCATGGCCGGTGGGGCGTGAGTGGCCGGGTGTGGTGCGCGCGGTCTTGCCGCGGGCCGCGACGTGCCTGCCGAGGTCAGATGAGTCCGAGCTCGGCGAACGCGTTGTGCACGCCGTCGTCGAGCACGGCGGTGGTGACGCGGCCCGCGAGCGCCTTCAGCTCGGGGGCGGCGTTGCCCATCACGACGGAGATCCCGACGACCTCGAACATCTCGACGTCGTTGTAGCTGTCGCCGATGCCGATGGCATCCGTGGGGTCGACCCCGAGCAGGTCGAGCACCTGGAGGATCGCCGAGCCCTTGGTGACGCCGGCGAGACCGATCTCGCCGTTCGAGCCGCCGGGGAGGGGGATCGAACCGGGGATCACGTGGAAGCCGGGCCCGAGCTCGGCGGCGGCGTGCGTGACCGTGTCGATCGAGGGGCTGATGAACACGGCCTTCGCCACCCGCTCGCGGTCGATCTGGTCGAGCGGGCGGGTGCGGGGCGCGGGCGTCGCGTCGGCGTCGGTGAGCCCCTGGGCGGCGAGCTCGGCGGTGCGCGCGGTCAGGAACGCGCTCATCGCGGCGTCGGCGCCAGGGCTGGCGTAGACGGCGTCGTGGGTCTGCAGGAAGTAGTGGATGCCCTGGGCGGCGAAGTAGCCCTCGAGCGCGTCGAGGTCGGCGCGCGGCATCGGGTGCTGCAGGAGCAGCTCGTCGCCCCGGGTGGCGAACGCGCCGCCGTTGCTGATCGCCCCGTCGAACCCGATCGCCCGGACCTCGGGGTGGATGTCGCCGTCGGCGCGACCCGTGCACAGCCAGACGAGGTGTCCGTTCGCGCGGGCCCGACGGATGGCCGAGACGGTGGACGGGGCGATCATCGAGCCGTGCTCGAGGATCGTGCCGTCGACGTCGAGGAAGGCGATGCGGGTCATGTGCGCTCCAAAGGGGATCGGCCCCGGCCGGGCAGGCGCGGGGCCGATCCGGTCAGAGGGGTCAGCGCGTCAGCGACGCGCCGTTGGTCCGGATGACGTCGGCGTACCAGTGGAACGACTTCTTGCGGTAGCGCTCGAGCGTGCCGTTGCCGTCGTCGTCACGGTCGACGTAGATAAAACCGTATCGCTTGCTCAGCTGTGCCGTGCTGGCGCTGACGATGTCGATGCAGCCCCACGAGGTGTACCCGAGCACCTCGACGCCGTCTTGGAGCGCCTCACCGACCTGCACGAGGTGGTCGTTGAGGTACTGGATGCGGTAGTCGTCGACGACCGTCTTCTCGCCGTCGACCTCGACGAGCCGGTCGCGCGCGCCGAGGCCGTTCTCGACGATGAACAGCGGCTTCTGCCAGCGGTCCCAGAACTGGTTCAGCACCAGCCGCAGACCCACGGGGTCGATCTGCCAGCCCCACTCGCTCGCGGGGAGCGTCGGGTTGGGCACCCCGCCCATGAGGTTTCCGCGGCCGGCGACCTTCTTCTCGGGATCGGCCGTCTCGGCGATGCTCATGTAGTAGCTGAACGACACGAAGTCGACGGTGTTCGTCAGGTCGTCGCGGTCCTGATCGGTGATGTCGAGCTCGATGCCCTTCTCGCGGAGGGTCCGCAAGAAGTACCCGGGATACTCGCCGCGCGTGTGCACGTCGCCGTAGACGAGGTTGCCGTGGTCGGCCTCGAGCACCGCGAGCGCGTCGGCCGGAGACGGGCTCAGCGGATAGATCGGCATCGACAGCACCATGCAGCCGACCTTCGCTCCGGGAGCGACCTCGCGTGCGACGCGCGTGGCGCGGGCGGATGCCACCAGCTCGTGGTGCATCGCCTGATACAGCCGCTGCGCGGGCACGCCCTCGTCGGGGACCGGGATGCCGCCGCTCATGAACGGCGCGTGCAGCAGCGAGTTGATCTCGTTGAACGTCAGCCAGTGCTTCACGCGTGAGCCGTAGCGCTCGAACAGCGTGCGGGCGTAGCGCTCGTAGAAGCCGATGAGCGCGCGGTTCGTCCACCCGCCGTAGTGCTCCGCCAGGTGCAGCGGCGTCTCGTAGTGCGAGATCGTCACCAGGGGTTCGATGCCGTGCCTCTCGAGCTCGTCGAGCACGCGGTCGTAGAACGCCAGACCCGCCTCGTTGGGCTCGGTCTCGTCGCCGTTCGGGAAGATGCGGCTCCACGCGATCGAGAACCGGTAGACCGAGAACCCCATCTCGGCGAAGAGCGCGATGTCTTCGGCGTAGCGGTGGTAGTGGTCGATGCCGACGAGCTTGAGGTTGTCGGGGGTGGGTCCCTCGCTGCGGGGCCTCGAGATGCCGTGCGGCAGCACGTCCTGCACCGACAGGCCTTTGCCGTCTTCGTCGTACGCGCCCTCGATCTGGTTCGCGGCGGTGGCGCCGCCCCAGAGGAAGCCGTCGGGGAAGGGGGTGGTCGTCATTGTCGTGCCTCCAAAGGGTCAGCGGGTGGCGGAGAGGGAGTCGATCGAGACGGCGCGGAACAGCGTCTCGCCGTGCGAGAGGGGTCCGGATGCCACCTCGGCGATGTCGGGGTAGAGGTCGCCGTTCGTGACGACGACCGGGGTGATGAGGTCGTACCCGGCCGCCGTGATGGCGTCGCCGTCGAACTCCAGCAGCAGGTCGCCCGCGGCGACCTCGTCGCCCGATCGCACCTTCACCGTGAAATGGCGACCCCCGAGCTTGACGGTGTCGAGACCCACGTGGATGAGCAGCTCGACGCCGTCCGCCCCCCGCAGCCCGATCGCGTGACCGGTGGGGAAGGCGGCGACGACGGTGCCGGCGAACGGCGCGTACACCGCGCCCGACGTCGGTCGCACCGCCACGCCCCTGCCGAGCGAGCCGTCGGCGAAGGCGGCATCCGGCACCTCGGTGAGGGGGACGACGGTGCCGTCGACCGGATTGAGCACCACGGTGTCGGTCGCGACCGCCGGTGCGGCGGCCGCGGGCTCGGCGGGGTCGCGGAAGCCGACCAGCACCACGAGCAGGAACGGGACGACGATCGCGGCGGCCAGCCCGATCGCGAGCATGACCATGTCGCCGTTGCCGAGCAGGGCCGGCAGGGCCAGACCCGACGGCACGACGAACGCGCGCGAGAACACCCCGCCGGTCGCGATGATCGCCCCGCCCACGGCGCCGCCCACCACGCCGAAGGCGAAGGGCCGCTTGAGGGGGAGGTTGACACCGTAGATCGCGGGCTCGGTGATGCCCGCGAGGAACCCCGACAGCGTGGCGGGCGCGGCCAGCGAGCGCAGGTTCGTGTTGCGCGTGCGCACGAGCACTCCGGCGACGGCGGCGGCCTGGGCGAGGACGGCGGCGAACACGGGGCCGAGCAGCAGGATCTGACCGGTGGTCTGGTATTCGAGCTGGAACAGCGGCACCAGCCCCCAGTGCAGGCCGAAGATGACGAACACCTGCCAGAGGCCGCCCATGATCGCGCCGCCCAGCCACGGCACGGTCTGGAAGACCCAGCCGATGCCGGCGGCGAGGCCTCCGCCGATGAGGCTCGACAGGGGGCCGATCACGAGGAACACCAGCGGCACGGCCACGAGCACCACGATCATCGGGGTGAGGAAGCGGCGCACGGAACCGGGCAGCACCCGCAGCAGGAAACGCTCGGCGTAGCCCTGCAGCCAGACCACCACGATGATCGGGATGACGCTCGAGACGTAGCTGACCATCGTCACGGGGATGCCGAAGAACGTGATGCCGGGTTGTCCGTTCAGCGCCGTGATGGTCGGGTAGACCAGGGCCCCGGCGATCGCGAACGAGGTGAACTCGGATGCCTTGAAGTAACGGGCCGCGGTGATCGCGAGGGCCATCGGCAGGAAGTTGATGAGCGCGTCGCCGAGCGCGTTGAGGATCGTGTAGGTCGTGCTCGTGGCGTCCAGCCACCCGAAGGTGACCGCCGCGGCGATGAACGCCTTCAGCAGGCCCGTGCCCGCGAGGGCCCACAGGATCGGCGTGAAGATCGACGAGATCATCTTGATGAACCGGTTGAACAGGTTGCCCCTGGGGGCGTCGTCGGTCGCCTCGCCGCGGCCGATGCGCGTCTGGGCCTGGATCGCGGCGAAGACGTCGGAGACGTCGTTGCCGATCACGACCTGGTACTGCCCGCCGGCCTGGGTCGTCGTGATGACGCCGGGCGTGGCGCGGATCGCGGTGGCATCCGCCTTGCCCTCGTCTTTGAGCACGAAGCGCAACCGTGTCGCGCAATGCACGAGCGACTGCACGTTGCTCTCTCCACCGACGCCGGCGAGAACGCCCGCCGCTGTCTTCGCGTAGTCCGTCATCGGAATCCGCCTGCCTTTCGCCGCCTCGCTGCGGCTTCTCACTGTTCGGGGACGACGCGTCCGGCCCGTCTCGGGCAACAAAAAAGACCCGAACCCGTTCATCGCTCGTCAGCGATGTGAGTTCAGGTCTTGCCCGCTCGCGCGGTGACAATCCAGAAGACGTCGGCAGGGGGTGAGCCCTGCGACCGAGACTATAGCACCGCGTCGTCGGGCGCGCCAGAGCGGTCGGCGCGGCCCATGCTCGTCGCGAGGCGCTCGACGTGGACGATGAGATACAGCACCTCTTCGTCGGTGAGTGCCGAGCCCGTCGCGGCCAGCACATAGGCCTTCACCGCCTCGGCGATGCCGAACGACCGCGGATACCGGTGCTTGGCGAACTCGAAGAACGACGAGTCGCCGCTCGCGAGCATCGCACGATCGACCAGCCGTTGCAGCAGGAACCGCACGTGCAGGATGAACCGCGCGTAGTCGGGTCCCGACGTGTCGAGGACCGCGCCGAGACCCGTCTCGACGGTGCGCACGACGTGCTGCACGCGCCGGAACAGCAGTGCGGCGGTGCCGTTCGGCTCGTCGCGCGTGGCGTTGAGCAGGTGCATGGTGAGGAAGACACCTTCTTCGGGCGGCAGCTCGCGGGCGAGCGACGCCGCGATCGAGGCGGCCATGTGCTCGGCGACCCGCGACTCGTCGGGGTGCAGGATGCGCAGCTCGGGCATCGACGTGCCGGGGATCCGGATGCCCTGGTCGAGGCGCTCGATCACGTAGTGCACGTGGTCGATGACCGCCAGCGGCAGGCGTCGGCCGAGGTCGCGGCCGAGCTCGCGCTCGGCCTCGTCGACCGCGCGCAGCACCGCCTGCACGAGCGCGTAAGGGGCCTCGGTCAGGAGCTTCTGGGCGTGCGCCGTGTCGGTGGCCTGATCGAGCACGAACGTCTTCTCGACCCGGGCGGGGTCGATGTGCCCCTCGTGCTTCAGCTGGAACCCGATGCCCCGGCCCATCAGCACGCGCTCCCGGCCGTCGGCGTCGACGGTCACGACGACGTTGTTGTTCAGCAGCCGGTGCACGCCGCTGGCGCGCGAGACATCGGCGGCATCGGGCATGGCATGCATCCTAGGGCGCCCGGCGGCCGCGGTGGCGCCGGGCGGGGTGGCGGGGGTGCAGTGGGGGCGCGGCGGGAGCGTGGCGGGGGCACAGCTCCGGCGGATCGGTCGAGATCGGCGCGGATCGGGGCGGGGGAGCCCGATGTTCCTGAGCCGTGCGCCTGGGCCGTCGCCGGCGGCCGCGGCGACACCTGCGGCGAGCGGGGCCGGGCCCTGGCGGTGGCGCCCGCACGGCTCCTGCAAGGTGCCGCTGCCGGTACACGTCGAAGGCCGTTCCGCCCCGATCTTCCTGAGCCGTGCGAGCCGGCGGCGCCCAGCCGCGGCGCAGGCGCGCCCCGGTACCCTGGAAGGCATGACCGACCAGCCCCCCGTGCGCACCACCACACCCCGGCAGGCGCGCCCCGCGGGGGCGCCGGCCGACATCGGCGTCCGCCAGGTCCGACCGAAGACGGAAGGGTGGCAGCAGGCGAAGGACGAGACCGGTCGCCCGCTGCTGCAGTTCGCCAGCCCCAAGCGCGGCAAGCCGCCCGTGCACCTCGCCGACCTCACCGCCGCCGAGCGCGTCGAGAAGGTCACGGAGCTGGGTCTGCCCGGTTTCCGGGCGAAGCAGCTCGAGAAGCATTACTTCACGCACTACACGTCCGACCCTGCCGACATGACCGACCTGCCGGCATCCGGTCGCGAAGAGCTCGTCGCGGGGATGCTGCCGCCGCTGCTCACCGAGGTGCGCCGGCTCGAGACCGACCGCGGCGACACGATCAAGTTCCTCTGGAAGCTGCACGACGGCGCCCTCGTCGAGTCCGTGCTCATGCGCTACCCCGGCCGCATCACGCTGTGCGTGTCGTCGCAGGCCGGCTGCGGCATGAACTGCCCCTTCTGCGCCACCGGACAGGCGGGGCTCACGCGCAACATGTCGGCCGCCGAGATCATCGAGCAGATCGTGCGGGCCAACGCCCTCATCGCCGCGGGCGGCCTCGGCGGCAAGAAGCGCGACGACCACTCGCTCGATCGCGTGAGCAACATCGTGTTCATGGGCATGGGCGAGCCGCTCGCCAACTACGCACGGGTGATGCAGGCCGTGCGCGTCATGGTCGACAAGGAGCACGGCCTGGGCATGAGCGCCCGCGGCATCACGGTCTCCACGGTCGGCTTGGTCCCCGCCATCAAGAAGCTCGCCGACGAAGACATCCCGGTCACCTTCGCCCTGTCGCTCCACGCCCCCGACGACGGCCTGCGCGACGAGCTCATCCCGGTCAACTCGCGCTGGAAGGTCGACGAGGCCCTGGATGCCGCTCGCGCCTACTTCGACAAGACCGGGCGCCGCGTCTCGATCGAATACGCCCTGATCAAGGACATGAACGACCACGCCTGGCGCGCCGACCTCCTGGCCGACAAGCTCAACGCCCGCGGTCGCGGCTGGGTGCACGTGAACCCCATCCCGCTGAACCCGACGCCGGGCTCGATCTGGACGGCATCCGAGGTGCCGGTGCAGAACGAGTTCGTGCGGCGTCTGAACGACGCCGGCATCCCGACGACCCTCCGCGACACCCGCGGCAAAGAGATCGACGGGGCGTGCGGTCAGCTGGTGGCGACCGAAGAAGACGAGGTCGCGGCGGCGGCGACGCCGGTCGGCTGACCGGCGCTCACGCGCCGCCGCGCAGCACGTGCGTGCGCAGGTCGTCGAGGGTCTGCTGCATGTGCTGATCCATCGCGCGCCGCGCGGCCTCGGCGTCTCTGCCGCGGAGCGCCGCGAGCACCTGCTCGTGCTCGGCGATGGCATGCTCCTGGATCACCCGTACCCGCGACGTCTGGGCGCGGCGCTCCGACAGCACCTCGGTGAGGGGCGCGAACATCACCGTCAGGAACGGGTTGCGGGATGCCGCGAGGATGCGGTCGTGGAACGACAGGTCGGCCTCGACGAACGAGTCCAGGTCGTCGGCCTCGTGGGCGGTGCGCATCGTCGCGAGGTCGGTGGCGATGGCATCCACCTCGTCGGCACTCGCGCGCTCGGCGGCGAGGGCGGCGGCACCGGTCTCGAAGATGCGGCGCAGCTCGATGAGCTGCTCGGCGGCGCGGGAGTCGCCGGTGGCGGAGGTGGCGGCGAGGACCGCGCTGAGCGATGTCCAGCGGGCGAGGGGCTGCACGAACGACCCGCGGCCGCTCTCGACCCGCACCACCCCCCTCGCCTGCAGGGTCTTGACGGCCTCGCGCACCGTCACCCGGCTGACGTCGAAGCGCTCGCCGAGCTCGGATTCGCTGGGGAGCGCCTGGTCGGCGACGAGGCGGCGAGCGACGATGTCGTCGAAGAGGCCGTCGACGACCTCGTCGACACGCGAACGTCGTGCCATGGCATCCCCTTTCCGCTCCAACCTAGCCGCCGGGGCGGGGAATGGCCGTCCCCGCCCCGTCTCGTGCGACGCCCCCCTCAGCCCGCGAGGGCGAACACGGCCCACGCGAGCAAGAACCCCGCGAAGCCGAGGACGGTCGTCAGCACGGTCCATGTGCGCAGTCCGTCGGCCACCGTCAGGCCGAGGTACCGCGTCACGATCCAGAAGCCCGCGTCGGTCACCATCGACAGGCCGAGCGAGCCGAAGCCCACGGCGACCGCCACGGCGGCGATCTGCACCGGGCTGTAGCCCGCCCCGGCGACACCGGCCGACAGCAGGCTCGCGGTGGTCACGATCGCGACCGTCGCCGACCCCTGTGCGGCGCGCAGCGCGAGCGTGATGACGAAGCCCGCGCCCAGCAGCGGAACGCCGAGGTGATCGAGGGTCACCGACAGGGCCGCGCCGATCCCCGAGGCCTGCAGCACGGCCCCGAAGACGCCGCCGCCGGCGACGACGAGCAGGATCGACGCGATCGGGGGCATCGCGCTCTCGAACACCTCGTTCGTGCGGGCGAGGCCCCACCGGCGTCGCACGGGCAGCACGAAGAACGCCACGACGACGGCGACGAGCAGAGCGAACGCGGGGGTGCCGACGAAGGTCGCGATGCCGCGACCGGTCGACCCGGCCGGCAGGCTCAGCGACAGCACCGTGCCGATGAGGATCTGCACGATGGGCAGGGCGATGAGCCCGATCACCGTCGCCGTGCGTGGCGGTGCCATCACGGTGCCGTCGGCGCGGCGGGACTCGATGATGGTCGAGGTCTGCCCGAACCCGGCCAGCTGATCGGCCACCCGCGGGGCCAGGGCGTAGTCGGTGCGGTTCATGACGCGGGCGATCCAGAAGCAGAGCACCCCGAGCACGGCGCAGATGGGCAGGGCGATCGCGGTGACCAGGCCCAGGTCGGCGCCGAAGACGCCGGAGCCCGCGACGATGCCGGGGTGCGGCGGCACGGACACGTGCACGGCGAGCATCAGACCGAACATCGGCAGGCCTAACACGATCGGCCGGACACCCGCGATCCTGCTGAAGGCGTAGAGGATCGGGACGAGCACGATCACGCCGACCTCGAAGAAGACGGGGATGGCGACGACGAACGCCACGATCGTGAGCGCGATGGCGACACGGCGGGCTCCGAGGCGGTCGGTGAAGCTCTCGGCCAGGTGCTGCACACCGCCCGACACCTCGATCAGGCGGCCCAGGATGGCGCCGAGGGCGATGATGATGAGCACCTTGCCCATGGTCGAGCCCACGCCGTTCGCGACGAGGGTGAACACGTCGCCGGCGGGGATCTGCGCCGACAGGGCCACGGCGACGCTCGTGATCAGCAGCGCGACGAAGGCGTGCACTTTGAACGCGATGATGAGCACGAGCAGTAGGGCGATGCCGGCCGCCGCGATGGCGAGCAGCGGGCCGGTGCCGAGTTCCACCGCCGGGGCGAGGGGAGGCGTGTCGGCGGTGAGAAGGGGCGGCATGTCGGGATCTCCTTCGATTCCGGTGAGCGGGGGGGTCAGGAGCGGCGGCGCTCGGGCGCGACGGCGCGGATGACGGCGGAGTCGTCTCGCGAGCCCAGTCCTTGCGAGCGACCCGTGAGGTAGAGCTGTTCGGCGGCGGCGGCAACCGGGGTGGGCAGCCCGACGCGGCGGGCCGCGTCGCCGACGATCCCCATGTCTTTGACGAAGATGTCGAGGGCGCTGAGCACCTCGGCCCCCTCGTCGTCGTAGGCCCGCAGCATGCGCGGCCCGCGGTTGCCGAGCATGAACGACGCCGCGGCTCCGCCCATGAGCGCCTCCAGCGTCTTCTCGGGGTCGAGGCCGAGGGCGTCGGCGAGGGCGAGGGCCTCGCCCGCGGCCGCGATGTGCACACCGCACAGCAGCTGGTTGACGGTCTTGAGCGCCTGCCCGTCACCGGGGGCGTCGCCGACGACGGTGAGGGTGGATGCCAGCAGCTCGAGCACCGGGGCGGCCTTGGCGCGCGCGGAGGGGGCGGCTCCGACCACGATGAGCAGGTCGCCCTGGCCGGCGCGCACCGGGCCCCCCGACAGCGGCGCGTCGACGAGGTCGACGCCGGACGCGGAGAGACGCTCGGACACGGGGCGGATGCCGGCGGTGCCGACGGTGCTGGTGAGGATGACGACCGACCCCGGACGGAGCGCGGTCGCGATCCCGGCCTCGCCGAACAGGACGTCGTCGAGCTGGTGCTGGTCGCGTACGGCCAGCAGCACCGCGTCGGCGTCGGCGACGGCGGCGCGGGCCGAGGGGAACGGCGTGATGCCCTGCTCCTCGGCCAGAGACAGACGTGCGGCGGCGATGTCGAAGCCGTGGACGGTGAGCCCCGTGGCGAGGCGGGCGGCCATGGGCAGGCCCATGGCCCCCAGGCCCAGGACGGCGACGGTGTAATCGGTGGTCATCGGAAGCTCCTTCGCGTGCGGTGGGTTCAGCGGCCGGTCGCGGGCGCCGGGGTGCGGGTGAGGGTCGAGACGACGTGGGCGAGGGCGTCGTCGTCGCCCACGTTGCCCGCGAACACGACATAAGGGATGCCGGCGGCCGGGCCGTCGGCCGGTCGCCAGAGCGAGACGATGCCGGGGAGCATGGGGCCGACGACCGTGGCGCGGCGCATCGACAGGCCGTGGGCGGCGACGTCGCTCGAGGTGATGCCGCCCTTGGCGACGACGAAGCGCGGTCGGGTGCGGGCGGTGACCTCTTTGACGACGTCGACGACGGCGGCCGAGACCGTGCGCGCGATCTCGAGGCTCTCGTCGGCGGTGGCGGCGGTCGTCACCGTGCGGGTCGTGCTGACGACGACGTCGCCCGATCGCAGTTCCTGCACGACGCGGTCGGCGATGCCCCGCAGGTACGCGGGCGCGTCGACCGCGTCGAGGACGCGGGCGACGTCGATCTCGATGTCGGTCACGTCGGGGAGCGTGTCGCGCAGCCGGGCGAGCTGGCGGGTGGTCACGGCGACGTGCGAGCCGACGACGATCAGCCCGCCGCGATCGGCGCCTCCGTCGGGGAAGATCTCGGGGGCCGTGAGCGGCTCGCGGGGCTCGCTGCCGATGCGTGCCCGGACGAAGGGCGGTCCGACGCGGAGGAGCAGGGTCTTGCCGCGCCGGCGCGCCTCGATCAGGCCGAGCGAGACGAGGCGCAGGTCGTCTTCGTTCACGACATCGCACACGATGGGCTTGCGGTCGGCGGCATCCTGGATCGCGTCCGCCACGGCGTCGGCGCCGGAGCGGATGACGCCGAGGTCGAGCACGATGACGGAGCCGGCCGGGTAGCGGCCCTCGGACTTCTCGTCGACCCAGTCCGCGAGCCGCGAGCTGCGGTAGCCGAACGTGGCGTCGCGGGCGAACTCCGTCTCGCCGATCGGTCGGAGGTCAGCGCCGTCGCGCATGTAGTGGATGCCACCGATGGTGACACGACCCGCGTCGGGGAAGGCGGGGACGATGACCACGCCGTCGACGGCGGCGCCGCCGGACGCCGCGATCGCGTCGGCGAGGCTGTCGGTCTCGAGCGGGAAGTGCCCGCGCAGGGTGGAGTCGCCGCGGCTGACGAACTCGAGGTCGACACCGGCGGCGCCGGCTGCGGCCAGAGCGTTCCGTGCCACCTCGTGGTTGCGGTCGCGGGCGTCGTCTTCGCCGAGGCTGCGGGCGTTGGTCAAGACGTAGACGGCCGGCGCGTCTGTGGCGAAGACCGAGGCGAAGTCGTCGACCCCCCACCCGGTGAGCACCGGCAGGTCGGCGACCGACTGCGTCCCGGTCGGGTCGTCGTCGAGCACGACCAGCCGCGAGCCCGAGGTGGCCGAGGCGGCGCGCACCTCTTCGGCGGGGACGACCCGGGGGTCTGGGAAGGCGCGGAGGGCGTCCGCTTCGTTCATCGTGTCACTCCTTCGTGTCCCCGACCATCAGCGGTCAGGCGTCAGCCATCATATGGCTCACGCGATGATATGCCAAGGCTCGTCCGAGTCGCGTCGCCGACCCGGCCTCTCCCGAGCGCGGGCACCGTGATCCCTCGTCGACGACGACGGGCCCCTTCGCGCGGTCAGTGGTGGAAGCCCGGCCCCGTCCCCTCGGTCGGCATGGGCGACTGCAGCCGGTCGAGGTAGGCCACCTCGGTGCGGATGTCGTCGAGAAGGTCTTCGGCCAGGTCGAGGCTGAGGCCCGCGCGGACGACGATCCGCTGCACGGTGCGGTCGGACAGGTCGTCGGGCAGGGGGTAGGCCGGCACGAGCCAGCCGTGCATGCGCAGGCGGTCGGACAGGTGGTACAGATTCCAGTTCTCGGTGTGGCCCGGGCGCATGCGCCACGCGAACACGGGCAGATCGCTGCCGTCGCTGACCAGCTCGAACGGTCCCATCTCGCTGATGCCGTGCGAGAGGTGCAGCGCCACCTTCTGCAGCCCCCGCTGCACCGTGGCGTAGCCCTCGAAGCCGAGGCGCAAGAAGAGGTAGTACTGCAGCAGCACCTGTGCGCCGGGGCGCGAGAAGTTCAGCGCGAACGTGGGCATGTCGCCGCCGAGATAGCTCACGCGGAACACCAGGTCTTCGGGCAGCCACTTCTCTTCGCGCCACACGACCCAGCCGACGCCGGGGTACACCCCGCCGTACTTGTGCCCCGAGGTCGAGATCGAGTGCACGCGTTCGAGGCGGAAGTCCCACACCAGGTCGCCCCGGGTGAAGGGCGCGACCATGGCGCCCGAAGCGCCGTCGACGTGGATCGCGACGTCGAGGCCGGTGCGCTCGTGGATGGCATCCAGGGCCTGCGAGATGGATGCCACGGGCTCGTACAGTCCGGTGTAGGTCACGCCGAGGATGGCGACGACGCCGATCGTGTTCTCGTCGACGTAGGCGTCGAGGTCGTGACCGTCGAACACGGGATGCTCGTCGGAGATCGGGACGTATCGCGCCTCGACGTCCCAGTAGTTGCAGAACTTCTCCCAGCAGACCTGGACGGCCGAGCTCATCACGAGGTTCGGCCTGTCGGTCGGCTTCCCCGCGGCACGGCGCGCGTGCTGCCACCGCCGCTTGAGGGCGAGCCCGCCGAGCATGCACGCCTCGGACGAGCCGATCGTCGAGGTGCCGGCGGCGCCGTCGACCGACGGGGCGTGCCAGAGGTCGGCGAGCATGCGCCAGCACGTCCGCTCGATCTCGGCCGTGCGCGGGTACTCGTCTTTGTCGATCATGTTCTTGTCGTAGGCGTCGGCGTACAGACGGTCGGCGTGCTCGTCCATCCACGTGCCCACGAACGTGGCGAGGTTCATGCGCGCGTTGCCGTCGAGCATCATCTCGTCGTGCACGATCTGGTAAGCGGTCTCGGGCAGCTCGGACGCGCGGGGAAAGCGGTCGCGGGGCAGTCGAGAGGCCTCGCCGGCGCGGTCGAACACGGGGGTGCGGGGATCGAAACGGTCGGCCATGGGGGCGTCCTTCGGCTCGGGGCGTGTCTTGCCTCGACTCTGGCAGACACGCCTTGGCGCAGGGTGGGTCTTGCGCGGCGCCGCCGGACCGCCCCCGTGTCGGTCGCCGGCGCTAGCGTGGAGTCATGGTCGGTTATCGATACCTCGGCAACAGTGGATTCAAGATCTCCGAGATCACCCTGGGCAACTGGGTGACGCACGGATCGCAGGTCGGCGACGACGCCGCGATCAAGACGGTGCATGCGGCCCTCGACGCCGGCATCACGACGTTCGACACCGCCGACACCTACGCCAACACGGCCGCCGAAGCCGTGCTCGGCAAGGCGTTGCAGGGCCAGCGGCGCGAGTCGCTCGAGATCTTCACGAAGGTCTACTTCCCCACCGGCCCGAAGGGGCCGAACGACACCGGGCTCAGCCGCAAGCACATCCTCGATTCGGTCAACGGGTCTCTGAAGCGCCTCGGCACCGACTACATCGACCTCTATCAGGCCCACCGTTTCGACTACGAGACCCCGCTCGAAGAGACCTTCCAGGCCTTCGCCGACCTCGTGCGCCAGGGCAAGGTGCTCTACATCGGCGTGTCCGAGTGGACGGCCGAGCAGCTGCGTGCGGGGCACGCCCTCGCGAAAGACCTCGGCGTCCAGCTCATCTCGAACCAGCCGCAGTACTCGATGCTGTGGCGCGTGATCGAGGGCAAGGTCGTGCCTGCCAGCGAAGAGCTCGGCATCTCGCAGATCGTGTGGTCGCCGATGGCGCAGGGCGTGCTGAGCGGCAAGTACCTGCCCGGTCGGCCCGTGCCCGAGGGGTCGCGCGCGACCGACGAGAAGAGCGGCGCCGCGTTCATCCAGCGGTTCCTGCGCGACGACGTGCTCGAGGCCGTGCAGCGGCTGAAGCCCATCGCCGACGAGGCGGGTCTGTCGCTGCCCCGGCTCGCGATCGCCTGGGTGCTGCAGAACCCCAACGTCGCGGCGGCCCTCGTGGGCGCCTCGCGTCCCGAGCAGCTCGCCGACACGGTCGCGGCGTCGGGTGTGACGCTCGACGCCGACACGCTCGCGGCGATCGACACCGCCCTCGGCGACGCGGTGTTCGCCGACCCCGAGAACACCTACGAGGTGTCGCCGAAGGCGCGCCTGGTCTGAGCGTCCGCCGAGCGGGAGGCATCCCCCTCCCGCTCGGCGGGGCGCGAGCGGTCATCGGGCTCGCTCAACAAGCGGACAGACTGGCGTCGTACCCTGTGCGAATGTCCTTTTCCGCTCACCGGCCGGGTCGTTTCGGCTCCGACGGCCGCATCGAGTTCACGACGGACGAGGAGAACGAACCTCGCTACCTCGACGACGTCCTCGCGCAGCAGCGCGGTGAGACCACCGTCGACGAGCCGTCGCAGCCGTGGGGGGCGCCCCTCGCCCCCGAGGCCGACACCGCGGTGATCGAGCCGGGCCCGACCCCGGGTGGGCTTTCGGGCGCCGTCGCCCCCGAACCGCCGGCCGACGCGCACCCCGCGCAGACCGGGGATGCCGAGCCCGAGACGCTCGTGGGCCCGGGGCCCGACGACTCGGGGCCTCCCGTCGCAGCGCCCCGCCCTCCGCGTCTGCGGCGCGCAGACCCGCGTCGCCCCCGACTGTCGCTCGTGCGCCGACTCGCCGTGCTCGGCGGCGCCGACAACGACGTGCTCGACGAGGTGCCCGAAGAAGTGCCGCGCTTCGTGCAGATGTTCTTCGTCTTGGCGGGGACCGCCCTGGTGTCGGCGCTGTCGATGACGTTCGCCCTGCTCACCGGCGTGCGGGTCTCGATCTGGCTGGCCGTGCCCCTGGCGATCGTGTGGGGCCTCATCATCTTCAACCTCGACCGCTTCCTCACCTCGACCATGCGGTCGACCAAGAACCTCTTCCGCCTGCTCGGCCTCGCGATGCCCCGCGTGATCATGGCGGCGCTCATCGGCATCGTCGTGGCCGAGCCGCTCGTGCTGCAGGTGTTCCAGAACGACATCGCGCGCGAGGTCAACTCCACCAATGTCACGCAGGCGTTGTCAGACCAGGATGCCGTGGCCAACGGCCCCGAGAAGCAGGCGCTCGACGCGGCCAGCGCCCAGGTGACGGCGCTCGAGAACCAGGCCGCGACGGGCATCGTCGCCGGCACGTCGTCGACGTCGGCGGCCTCGGCCTCGGCGCAGCAGACCATCGACCAGCTCACGCAGCAGCTCGCCGATCAGCAGAAGGTCATCGATCAGGCGCGCGCCGTGTACCAGTGCGAGCTGACCGGCCAGGGCGCCGGCACCGTCCCCGGATGCACGGGCGTTGCCGGCAACGGCGCGAGCTCCGACGCGGCCAAGGCGCAGCTGGCCCAGGCGCAGTCGTCGTACGACGCGCTGTCGGCTCAGCTGCAGCAGGCGCAGCAGGCGCTCACCGCCGCCAACGCCGCGGGCACCGACGCCGCGGCATCCGCGGCCGACCGCAACAAGCAGCAGGCGAACGACCAGCTTCCGGCGGCCCGCGCGCAGTACGAGTCGGCGCTGAACGCCTACAACGAGCGTGCGGCCGCGGTCGCCGGCGGCAACGCCGACGCGGTGGGGCTGCTGAGCCAGATCACCGCGCTCGAGCGGTTGTCCGACCGCGAGCCGGTCCTGCGCTGGGCGCACTGGCTGATCGCCGCGCTGTTCTTCATGATCGAGCTGCTACCGGTGCTGGTGAAGGTGTTGACCGGGTTCGGCGGCCCCTCGCTGTACGAGAAGGCCGAGACGATGCGCGGGCAGATCGCCCTCGACCGGGTGTCTGCCCGCACGTTCCGCAGGCGGGCCGACATCATCGTCGACCAGGCCGCCCGCGTGCCGGCGACCACGAGCTGATGGTGCGGTGGAGCGCCGGGCTGCTGCTGTACCGGCTCACGCCTCGCCCCGAGGTCTTCATCGCGCACATGGGCGGGCCGTTCTGGTCGAGCAAGAACGCGGGGGCGTGGTCGATCCCGAAGGGCGAGTTCGATCCCGACGCCGAGGGGGCGCGGGATGCCGCCCGCCGCGAGTTCCGTGAAGAGCTCGGTGTCGAGCCGCCCGCGGGGGAGTGGTCCGAGCTCGGCACCTTCGCCGCGTCGTCGGGCAAGAAGGTGATCGTCTTCGCCGCCGACGGCGCGGGGTTCACGGCATCCGACCTCCTGTTCGGCGAGTTCGAGATGGAGTGGCCGCCGCGCTCGGGGCGGACCGCGTCGTTCCCCGAGGTCGACCGGGCCGAGTGGATGGGCCTGGATGCCGCCCGCGAGGCCCTCGTGAAGGGCCAGCGCCCCGCGCTCGACGCGCTGGCGGCGGCGTTGCCGGGCGTCTGACGCCCGGCAGCCGGCAGGCGCCGGGCCGGCGCGGGGGCGGGTGTCGGCGCTGTGCCGCGTGTCGGCGCGGGGTTCGCGTGTCGTGTGAGGCCGGCGTACCCCGTGCACGACTCCGGAGAAACCGCGGGGCCGGTCGGCGCCGGGTGCGGAAACACGCGGGTCTGCGCTCGCGGCGTCGCCGATTTTCCGGAGTCGTGCACGGCTTGCGCCGTTGGTGTCGGCGCCGGGCCGTGTGTCGGCGCGGGGGCGGGTGTCGGCACCGTGCCGTGTGTCGGCACCGGGCCCGCCCACTCGGCGGCGCGGCGGGGCGGCCGAGAGTGGGCGGGACGCGCGCGGGTCAGGGGCGCAGGAGCACCTTGCCGACGCGGGGCGACAGACTGGCGGTCACGGCCTGCGAGATCTCGTCGAGGCCGAACGTCTCGGCCACCGGCAGGGTCACGGTGCCGTCGGCGAGATAGCGCGACAGCTCGCCGAAGAGGGCGCCGCGGGTGGCGGCATCCATGGTCTTGCTGACCACGCTGCCCCAGAAGCCCTTGACCGTGGCCTGGCGGAAGATGATGTCGCCGGCCGACAGCTCGATCTTGCCGGCCCCCATCGACCCGAAGATCACCAGGGTGCCGTTGTCGGAGAGCAGCGACAGCACCTGGTTGCTGGCGGGCCCGCCGATCGAGTCGACGCCCGCGACGATCGGGGCGCCGTCGGCGAGGGCGAGGGCGGTGTCGCGCCAGTCGTCGGCGTCGGTCGACACCACGTTGTCGATGCCCTGGGCGGCCAGCTCGTCGACCGCGCTCTGGCGTCGGACCAGGCCGATCACGTGGATGCCACGGGCCCGGGCGATCTGCGCGACCATACGGCCGACGGCGCCGTTGGCGGTGTTCTGCACGATCCAGTCGCCCGCCTTCAGATCGAGCGAGTGGAGCAGGCTGATGGCGCTGAAGGGCATGGCGACGAGCTGGGCCGCGACCTCGTCGGACAGCTCGTCGGCGACGGGGACGAGCGCTGCGGCCGGTGCGATGACGTACTCGGCCCAGACGCCGAAGGTGCCGCCGGTGGCGACGCGTCGGCCGACCTCGAGCGAGACGCCCTCTCCGACGGCATCCACGACGCCGACGGCCTCGGTGCCGGCGCGCGCGGGCAGCTCGGGCTTGAACCCGTAGTTGCCGCGGATGGTCCACAGGTCGTGGTTGTGGATGGGTGACAGGGTCACACGCACCCGCACCTCGCCGGGGCCGGGCTCGGGCTTCTCGACCTCTTCGACGGTCAGGACGTCGGCGGGTTCGCCGAACTGGTGGTGCACGATCGCGCGCATGTGTTCCTCCATGGTTATTTTGTAACGACCGGTCTAATATAGACCTCGACGAAGGGAAGCGGAAGATGGGCAGGACGCCGACGTTCGATCGCGGTGCGGTCGTCGACGCCGCGCGCGACGTGTTCTGGCAACGCGGCTACGCCGAGGCCGGCATCGTCGAGCTCGAAGACGCCACGGGCCTGACGCGGTCGAGCCTCTACAACGCGTTCGGCAGCAAGCGGGGTCTGTTCGATGCGGTCTTGGCGCGCTATCTCGACGACGTCGTCCGCACCCGGCTGCGCCCGCTCGGCGGCGGCGACCCGGGTGCGCTCGAGGCGTACGTCGACGAGATGTGCGCGGCGATCGAGGCCGACTCGCCGCGTGCCCGCGCCGGCTGCCTGCTGCTGAACGCCGGCTCGTCGCCCCTGGCGACCGACGACGCCGAGGTGCGCGCCCTCGTGTCGGGCTACGCCGCCGAGATGCGCGCGGCGATCCGTGCGGCGGTGGGCGACCGGCGCCCCGACCTGCCGGGCGCGTCGGCCGATGCGCTGGCGGCGGTGTGCGCGTCGCTCGTCGTCGCGGGCCTCACGCTCGCCCGCGCCGACCGTGAGGCCGCGCTGGCGACGCTGCGATCGGTGGCGACGACGCTCGCGGCCTGGGCGTGACGCACTGTGTATACGTAAGGCGGCTCTACGGGCATCAGGATGCCATCACGAGTGCCATATGTATACACTGGGGCTGATTCCCGAGGAGGTGAGCGATGCGGGCCAGTGAGCGCGCGTACGCGAGCCTTCTCGCCGACATCCAGACCGGCGTCCTGCCGCCGGGCACCGTGCTCGGCGAGGTGGAGCAGGCGGCCCGCCGAGGCGTCAGCCGCACGCCGTTGCGCGAGGCGCTGCGCCGCTTGGCATCCGACGGGCTCGTCGCCCAGGCCTCGCCGCGCGTGACGGTGGTCGCGCCGATCGACGCGTGCGACATCCGTGCGCTCTTCGAGGTACGGCAGGCGCTCGAGACCTCGGCGGCGCGATGGGCCGCGCAGCGGGGCGAGCGTGCGGTGTTCTCGACGCTCTCCGCCGACTTCGCCGCGGTCGACACCGGCGACGCCGACGGCTACTACTCGCTGATCGCCCGCTTCGACGCCGCGATCGACGCGTCGCTCGGCAACGCCTACTTCGTGGATGCGCTCAACGGCGTGCGCACCCGTCTCGTACGGGTGCGCCGGCTGGCCCGCGGCAACCCCCTTCGTCTCTCGGCCTCGGCGCGAGAGCATGAGCTGATCGCCGGAGCGATCGCGGCGGGCGACCACGAGCTCGCCGCACACGCCACCCACGTGCACCTGCACAACGCCCTCACGACCATCCTCGACGCGCTTCCGGAGGACCCCTCATGACGATCACCCACCACGTGCGCGTGCACCGCAGCGACGAGAACCTGGCCCGTGAGGGACAGCTCGCCTGGGCGCTCGCGCGCGTCGCCACCGATCCCGTCGCCGTCGACGACGACGTGGTCGACATGATCGTCAACCGCCTCATCGACAACGCGGCGGTCGCCGCGGCCTCGCTCTCGCGTCAGCCCGTCAGCGCCGCCCGTCAGCAGGCGCTCGACCACGCCGTGTCGATCGGCGGCGTCGGCGCGACGGTCTTCGGATGCCTCCTCGAACGGCGGACGAGCCCGGAGTGGGCCGCGTGGGCCAACGGCGTCGCCGTGCGCGAGCTCGACTACCACGACACCTTCCTCGCCGCGGACTACTCGCACCCCGGCGACAACATCCCGCCGGTGCTGGCCGTGGCGCAGCACACGCGGCGTGACGGCGCCGCGCTGGTCCGTGCCCTCGCGACGGCCTACGAGATCCAGATCGACCTCGTGCGGGCCATCTCGTTGCACAAGCACAAGATCGACCACGTCGCCCACCTCGGCCCCGCCGCCGCCGCCGGCATCGGCACCCTGCTCGACCTCGACCAGGAGACGGTCTACCAGGCCGTCGGCCAGGCCCTGCACACCACCACGGCCACCCGTCAGTCGCGCAAGGGCGAGATCTCGTCGTGGAAGGCGTACGCCCCCGCCTTCGCGGGCAAGATGGCGATCGAGGCCGTCGACCGGGCGATGCGCGGCGAGACGAGCCCCTCGCCGATCTACGAGGGCGAGGACGGCGTCATCGCCTGGCTGCTCGACGGCCCCGACGCCGCGTACGACGTGCCCCTCCCCGGCGAGGGCGAGCCCAAGCGCGGCATCCTCGACTCGTACACGAAGGAGCACTCGGCCGAGTACCAGGCGCAGGCCTGGATCGACCTGGCCCGACGCCTCGGCACGGAGCGTCCCGAGCTGCGCGACCCGGCGCAGGTGGCATCCATCGTCCTGCATACGAGCCACCACACGCACTACGTGATCGGCTCCGGCTCGGGCGACCCGCAGAAGTACGACCCGACGGCGTCGCGCGAGACGCTCGACCACTCGATCCCGTACATCTTCGCCGTCGCCCTGCAGGACGGCGCGTGGCACCACGTCGACTCGTATGCACCCGAGCGCGCCGCACGCCCCGACACCGTCGAGCTGTGGCACAAGGTCACCACCGCCGAAGACCCCGAGTGGACGCGCCGCTACCATTCCGACGACCCGAACGAGAAGGCCTTCGGCGGCCGCGTCGTCATCACCCTCGCCGACGGCTCGACCGTGGAGGACGAGATCGCCGTCGCCGACGCCCACCCGCTCGGGGCCCGGCCGTTCGCGCGTGACGACTACATCCGCAAGTTCCGCCTGCTGGCCGAGCCGGTGCTGCTGCCCGAAGAGATCGAGCGTTTTCTCGAGCTCGTGCAGCGCCTGCCCGAGCTGACCGCCGACGAGGTGCAGCAGCTCGGCATCGTGGCCAAGCCCGGCGTGCTGGCCCTGGCTCCGGCGCCGAAGGGGCTGTTCTGATGCGCGGCGGCCGCGCCCCCGAAAAGCCCGCGCCGCCGGTGCGGGAGGGGGGCGGTCTTGGCCGAGTTCGGTGCCTGGCTCCGGACTTCCGGCGTCGCCGGGTGGCGTCGGCCGCGGGATTCCGCGGGCGGGCGGCGGCTGGCCGCGCGTTTGTCCGGAGTCCTGAACACGCCACGGAGGAGAACTGATGCTGTACGCCCAGACCACCGCGGCCCAGAAGCGTCGCGCGCTGCGCGAGAAGCTGGCATCCGGGGAGCTCGTGCGGATGCCCGGGGCCTTCAACCCGCTGTCGGCGCGGCTCATCGAGCGCAAGGGCTTCGACGGCGTCTACATCTCGGGCGCGGTCATCTCGGCCGACCTCGGCCTGCCCGACATCGGTCTCACGACCCTCACCGAGGTCGCCGGGCGCGGGCAGCAGATCGCGCGCATGACCGACCTGCCGGCGATCATCGACGCCGACACGGGCTTCGGCGAGCCGATGAACGTCGCCCGCACAATCCAGACGCTCGAAGATGCGGGGCTCGCCGGCGCGCACATCGAGGACCAGGTCAACCCGAAGCGCTGCGGCCACCTCGACGGCAAGAGCGTCGTGGATGCCGACACCGCGATCAAGCGCATCCGCGCGGCCGTCGATGCCCGGCGCGACCCCGACTTCCTCGTCATCGCGCGCACCGACGTGCGAGCGGTGGAGGGGATGGATGCCGCGATCGACCGCGCGAAGGCCCTGGTCGACGCCGGCGCCGACCTGGTCTTCCCCGAGGCGATGCGCGACCTGGGCGAGTTCGAGGCGATGCGCTCGGCCCTCGACGTGCCGATCCTGGCGAACATGACCGAGTTCGGGAAGAGCGAGCTGTTCTCCACCGCCCAGCTCCGCGACGCCGGGGTGAACCTCGTGATCTGGCCGGTGTCGTTGCTGCGCCTCGCGATGGGCGCCGCCGGACGGGGCCTCGACGCTCTGGCGTCGGAAGGGCACCTGCGCAACCAGCTCGGCGAGATGCAGCACCGCGCCGACCTGTACGACCTCGTCGACTACGAGGGCTACACCCGCTTCGACGCCGACGTGTTCGACTTCACCGTGGAGCGCTGAGGCGGCTCCGCCGTCGCGGCGCGGGGGCGAACGGTCGCCACGCGGCGGATGTCGCGAACATTTGACGCATATCGACACCAGGGCACAGAATCTCACGCACGACTCGAGGGAGAGACGATGACCGACATCAAGAAGGGCCTCGCCGGGGTCACGGTCGACACGACCGCGATCAGCAAGGTCAATCCCGAGACGAACAGCCTGCTCTATCGCGGCTACCCGGTGCAGCAGCTCGCCGCCACGCAGCCCTTCGAGGCGGTGGCGTACCTGCTGTGGCACGGTGAGCTGCCCACCGACGCGCAGCTCGCCGACCTGCGCGCCACCGAGCGGGCGCACCGCGCGCTGACCGACGATGTGCGGGCGGCCATCGACCTGCTGCCCGTGAGCGCCCATCCGATGGACGAGGTGCGCACGGCCGTGAGCGTCATCGGTGCGCGCGAGACGGCGGGCATCGCGAACGTGATGGATGCCGTGGGCTCGCCCGAAGAGAACCTCCAGCGCAGCGTCCGCCTGTGGGCGCAGCTGCCCGCGGTCGTGGCCTACGGCCAGCGCCGCCGTCGGGGCCAGCAGCTCGTGGAACCCCGTGACGATCTCGACTACGCGGCGAACTTCCTCTGGATGACGTTCGGCGACGAGGCCGCCCCGGTGGTGGTCGACGCCTTCACCCGCTCGATGACCCTGTACGCCGAGCACTCGTTCAACGCCTCGACCTTCACGGCGCGCGTGATCGCCTCGACCCTGAGCGACCTGTACTCCGCCGTCACGGGCGCGGTCGGCGCGCTCAAGGGACCGCTCCACGGCGGAGCCAACGAGGCGGTGCTGCACGTGTTCGACGAGATCGGCACCGCCGAGAACGTCGTGCCGTGGCTCGATGCCGCGCTCGCCGAGAAGCGCAAGATTATGGGCTTCGGGCATCGCGTCTACAAGCGTGGCGACTCGCGCGTGCCGACCATGAAGGCCGCACTCGACACCCTCGTCGCGCACTACGACCGCCCCGACGTGGCCGCCCTGTACGACGCGCTCGAATCGGAGTTCGTCGCCCGCAAGGGCATCTACCCGAACCTCGACTACCCGTCGGGTCCCGCGTACGCGCTCATGGGCTTCGACACCCTCACGTTCACGCCGTTGTTCGTGGCATCCCGGGTCACCGGCTGGACCGCCCACATCAGGGAGCAGCAGGCGGCGAACGCGCTCATCCGCCCCCTGTCGGAGTACGTCGGCGCCGATGAGCGGCACGTCGAGGGGTACGTCGCGGACGCCGCCGCCCCCGACACCCAGGACCGCCCCGAAGAGGCGGCGGGCTGATGTCGGAGCCGCGGATCGTCGTCGTCTCGGGGGCGCGGACCCCCATCGGCTCGTTCGGCGGCGCCCTGTCGGGCGTCGACGCGTACGAGCTGGGCGCCGTGGCGGTCACCGAGGCGCTGCGGCGTGCCGGGGTCCCGGGCACCGACGTCGACGAGGTCGTCATGGGCTGCATCGCCCAGAACGGACCCGACGCCTACAACGCCCGCCGCGTCGCGCTCGCCGCGGGACTGCCCACGCGCGTGCCCGCCTTCACGGTGAACCGCCTGTGCGGTTCGGGTCTGCAGGCGATCTGGTCCGCCGCGCAAGAGCTCCGCTGGGGCGGCATCGACGTCGCCGTCGCGGGCGGCGACGAGAGCATGTCACGCACGCCGTTCCTCGAGTACGGTGCCCGCGGCAACGCCCGGCTCGGCGATCGCACCCTGCTCGACGGGACGCTGGCGATCCTCACCGACCCGTTCAGCGGCCGGCACATGGGCACGACGGCCGAGGTCGTGGCATCCCGGTACGGGGTGTCTCGCGAGGAGCAGGACGCCTTCGCGGTCGAGAGCCAGCGGCGGGCGGCCCTGGATACCAGCCGTGCGGCCTTCGCGGAAGAGATCGTGCCCGTGACGACGGGAGGCAAGCGGCCGGTCGAGGTGTCGGTCGACGAGCACCCGCGACCGGGAACCACGATGGAGGCGCTCGCGGGGCTGCGGCCGGCGTTCGAGAAGGACGGGTCGGTCACGGCCGGCAACTCGTCGGGCATCAACGACGGCGCCGCGGCGACCGTGCTCATGCGCGAGCACGACGTGCGCGAGCGGGGGTTGTCGGGGCTGGCGACCCTCGAGGCCGTGACGACCGCCGGTGTCGACCCCGAGATCATGGGCTACGCGCCCGTGATCGCGCTGCAGCGGCTGTGGGAGCAGACCGGGATGACCCCCGCCGACGTCGACGTGGTCGAGCTGAACGAGGCGTTCGCGGCCCAGTCGGTCGCGGTGATCCGCGACGCGGGGCTGGACCCCGAGAAGACGAACCCCTACGGCGGGGCCATCGCCCTCGGGCATCCCGTCGGGGCGACCGGCGCGATCCTCACCGTGCGCGCGGCGCTCGACCTGCACCGCCGCGACCTCGAGTACGCCGTGGTCACGATGTGCATCGGCGGCGGCCAGGCGTTGGCCGCCCTGCTGCGCCGGTACTGACGCGCCGGGCGGACGCCGCCGGGCAGACGCGGCGTCGGCGCGCGGGCGCGACGGCCGGCCGCGGCGAGAGGCGGCGGGCCCTCCGGCGGCGGATGCCGCGGAATGGCCCCCGCCCTCGGCGAGGACGGGGGCCACGGGCCCGGGGCGCGGCTCAGAGCGCGGGGGAGCGGCGCCTCAGGGCGAAGAGGGCCGCAGCCGACACCAGGAGGAACACCCCGGTGAGGGCCAGGCCCCAGGGCAGCTGGGCGCCCGTCGCGGCGAGCGCGCCCGGCCGTACGACCTCGACGAAGAGGGGCGTCTGCGTCGTGCCGTCGGCCCGCGTGATGATCACGGTGTGACGCCCGAGCTCGAGCGCGGCGGGCACGCTCACGCGGAACACCACCGTGCCGTTGGCGCCCGCCGCGGGGATGCCGGTGATCGCGACCGGGGTGCTGTGCAGCGTCGCCGAGATCTGCTCGCCGCCCTTCAGCCCCGTCACGGTGACCGAGAACGACCCGCCCTGTTCGACGCGCGCGGTGCTGGCCGAGACCGTCACGCCGGCGGTCGTCGGGGATGCCGTCGGGCCCGAGGGCTGCGGTGCGGGCGTCGGGGTGCCGGGCGTTGGCGTGGGATCCGAGGGCTCGACGACCGGCGTCGTCCCCTTCACGTAGGCGCGGCCGAGCGGCGACGGCGCGACCAGCTTCTTCGCGGCGAAGTAGTCGACCGTGGCCTGCAGGTCGATCTGACCCGAGTCGGCGCGGTTCGTGCCCTGCGCGAAGACGGTGAAGTTGTCGCCCCCGGCGGCGAGGAACGAGTTGGTCACGACCCGGTACGACTGCGCCGGCACGATGTCGGCGCCGTTCAGCCGGATCGACGAGACCCGTGCGCCGCGCGCGGCCGACTCGTCGTACGCGAAGCTGAAGCCCTTCGACACGCCCAGGGCGAGCTTCGGCCGGGCTGAGCCGTCGGGCTGCCACTGCTGCTCGAGCAGCGCGGCGATCTGCGCGCCGGTCAGCGACATCGTCACGAGGGTGTTGCCGAACGGCTGCACGTTGGCGGCCTCGCGGTACGAGATCGATCCGCCGTCCGAGCCATACAGCAGGTCGGCGCGCAGCCCGCCCGGGTTCATGAACGCGATCTGCGTGGGCTGGCCGCCGTAGGCGGGGTTCGCGCTGGTGGCCCACTGGTACACGTCGGCGACGGTGTTGCCGAGCGTCGAGTGGCCGCCGCGGTCCTCTCCGCCCTGCGCGTTCCTCGCCCGGGTGATGTCGGCGGTGATCCGGCCCACCTCGACGGCGCCGCGCTCGTCGGCGCTCTTCTTGGCCGCATCTACGATCGCCGTGACCGCGGGCTGCGGGTAGGCGACCGGCTGCCCGACGGTGGCGTCGTACAGCGAGGTGACGCCGGGGGTGATCGACGGCGCCGCGCCGTTCGCCCCCATCGTGATGTCGAGCGTGCCGATGTGGGTGCCGTAGGACTGGGCCTGGATCACGGGACGCCCGCCGATCGTGCACGCATACTTCTGGTGGGTGTGGGCCGAGACGATCGCATGGATGCTGCTCGACGCGCCGCGCACCAGGCGACCGAAGTCGCTGTTGTCGGTCTGCAGCGCCGCGCAGTCGGGGCTCTCGGCGCCGTCGTGCGTCAGCAGCACCACGACGTCGGCGAGCTTGCCGTCGGCGATCTTCTTCGCCTCGCGGTCGGCGGCCTCGAGCTCGTCGCCGAAGTCGATGCCCGTGATGCCCGAGGGGCTCACCATGCCCGCCGTCTGCGGGGTGACGACGCCGATGAACGCCACGCGGGTCGTGCCCACGGTCTTGATCGTGTACGGCTGCAGGGCGGGGGTCTTCGTGCCCTTGACGTAGACGTTGGCGCCGAGGGCGAAGTCGCTCAGGGCGTCGGCCTTCGGGTCGTTCTCGTAGCGGGGGATGACGCGCTTCGTCAGGTCGTCGAAGCCCTGGTCGAACTCGTGGTTGCCGACCGCGCTGACGTCGAGCGTCGCCGCGCGCAGGGCGTCGATGGTCGGCTCGTCCTTGTTGATGAACGACTCGAACGCCGACGCGCCGATGTTGTCGCCCGCCGACACGAACAGCGTGTTCGCGTTCTGGGTGCGGTACTTCTCGACCGCGCCGGCGAGCACGGCCGCGCCGGCGACGCCGCCCGACTCGGGCACGAGGCGGCCGTGGAAGTCGTTGATCGTCAGGATGCGCACGTCGGGCTTCGGCGCGACGAGCCGGTCGACCGAGAACACGGTGGTGCTGCCCGACACCTCGTTGCCGGTGACCAGCAGCGGGGTGCCGGTGGGCGAGCGCAGGGCCGAGACGAACGCGATGCCCTCGGGCCCGAGGTCGCCGGCCGCGGGGGTCGTCACGTCGGCCGACGCGTTCCTGTTGTTGACGTACGTGACGTAGGCCGGCTTCTGCGGCACGGTGATGTCGTAGACCATCACCCCGCCGGCACGCTCGAGCCCGATGAACGCGTACGTGCGCCCGTCGACGACGCCGATGGTGACGTTCTCGGGCTCGGGGCCCTTGTCGTCGCTGCGGTCGTCGACGGTGTTGTTGTCGTTCGACACGTTGAACAGCTGCGGGGCGACCGCCTTGATCCGCTGCTCGAACTGGTCTCCCGAGTCGAAGACGAGGGTGCCCTTCGTGTCCCAGATCGAGAACGACCGGCCGCCGTAGGCGTACAGCTCGCTGTAGCACCCGTCCGCGGTCTTGCCGAGGTCGGTGACGACCTTCAGACGGCTGATGTCGTCCTTGCCGGTCGCGGCGGTGAGCGAGCTCGTCGCACAGATCGGCGCGAGGCCGTTCTGACCCAGCTTGCCCACGCGCGCCTCGTCGGTGAACGCGCCCCATTCGCGTCCGTCGCCCTCGTTCGCGGTGACGAGATAGGTGGTCGACCTGCCGTTGACGGTGGCCGCGTACGAGGCGATGCCGTCGGGCATGTACAGCCCCTTCAGTCCCGTCACCGTGTGGATGTAGGCGGTCTTGTCCTTGTCGTTGGTGTCGAGCCCGTTGCCCGCCGCGCCGTAGTCCTTGTAGCCCAGGGGCAGGATGCCGGTCACCGACGCCGTGGTCAGGTCGACCGTCGCGATCGCGTTGTTCTCTTGCAGCGTCACGTACGCGGTGGTGCCGTCGACGGTGATGTACTCGGGCTCGAGGTTGCGGCTGACGCGGTTGGCCGAGAGCGGCGTGGCGCCCTGGTCGGGCGCGGCCACGTCGGGGCCGAAGACGCGCACCCGGGGGTCGAGCGCGCCGCCCTCGAACGCGCGGAAACCGGCGGTCTTGACCGCGCCCTGCGCCGGCGCGACAAGGCTCGCCGAGAGGGGGACGACGCTGATCGAGCCCTCGGGGTCGACCGAGAAGTCGGCGGCCGGCTCGCCCTCGTTGGCGACGATCGCGTAGGCACCGTTCTTCGAGAACGTCACCATGTCGGGGAGAGCGCCCACGGTGACCTCGCCGAGCCTCGCGCTCGTGGCATCCGTCTTGTTCGCGTCGAAGAAGAGCAGGTGGCCCGGATCGGTCTTGGTCGTCGCCTCGAAGGCGGCCACTCCGAGGCCGTCGTCGCGGATCGCGACGGAGTTGGCGACGCCCGTGGAGCCGATCTCGAATAGCTTCGCGGGCTTCTTCGGGTCGCGGGCGTCGAGCACGCTCACCGTGCCCGCCTGCGCGTTGACGACGAAGAGGCGGTCGCGATAGGGCTGCACGATCTCGGCGGCCGACTTGTTGAACACCCCGGTGTCGTACGACCCGATGGGGGTCAGTGAGACGGCCGCGCCGGAGGCGGTGTCACGGACGGGGGAAGGGATGACGGCGGCGGATGCCGCGATGGCGCTCGGCAGGGCGAGCGCGCACACCGCCGCGGCCGTCGCGGTGATCGCGGCGACACGGCGCAGGAAGGTCGAAGGCATGGGTGTCCTCGGGGCGGGTGGGGATCGCCGGCGGTCGGCGATCCCGGTGATTGTGTCCCGCGGCGATGGCCGCCGAGTGAACGGCGGTCGAACGCCAATACCAGATCTCATCGTGCGGAAGCGGGGTTTCGCTGATGAATCATCGATGAGAGTTGAACCCCTATCACATAGTAGGTCGTCCATGTAAAGTGAGGGCAGCGACGATGTCGTCGCCCCGAAGGAGAGCCGCATGGACACCATCCCTGCTCCCGCGCTCGACGTCCTGACCGCCGACGAACGCGCCGCCATCCTCGACGCCGTCCGCGACTTCGCCGCGACCGAGCTCGCCCCGCACGCCCTCGAGTGGGACGCCGCCAAGCACTTCCCCCGCGACGTCCTCCGCCGCGCGGGCGCCCTCGGGCTCGGCGGCGTCTACGTGCGCGACGACGTCGGGGGGTCGGGCTTCACCCGCGCCGACGCCGTCGCGATCTTCGAGGAGCTCGCGGTCGGCGACCCGACCGTGACCGCCTACCTGACGATCCACAACATGGTCGCGTGGATGATCGACGCCTTCGGCGACGACGTGCAGCGGCAGCGGTGGCTGCCCGGGCTCACCGCGATGGAGGCGCTCGGGGCGTACTGCCTCACCGAGCCGGGCGCCGGGTCGGACGCCGCCGCGATCACCACGTCGGCCATCCGGCACGGCGATGACTACGTGCTCACCGGGGTGAAGCAGTTCATCTCGGGGGCGGGCGAGGCCGACCTGTACGTGGTGATGGCGCGCACCGGCGACCCCGGGCCCCGGGGTATCAGCGCCTTCGTGGTGCCCGCCGACGCCGAAGGGCTGTCGTTCGGGCCGAACGAGAAGAAGATGGGCTGGAACGCCCAGCCCACGCGACAGGTCGTGCTGCACGAGGTGCGGGTGCCGGCGGCAAACCTGCTCGGGGGAGAGGGGCGCGGCTTCTCGATCGCGATGCGCGCCCTCAACGGCGGTCGCCTCAACATCGCCACGTGCTCGCTCGGCGGGGCCCGGTGGGCGATGGAGCGCGCAGTCGCCTACGTGCACGAGCGCTTCACGTTCGGCGAGGCGCTCGCCGAGAAGCAGTCGGTGGTGTTCGCCGTGGCCGACATGGCCACCGAGCTCGAGGCGGCCCGGCTGCTCGTGCGCGAGGCGGCCCGCGCCCTCGACGCCGGGGCCGACGACGTCGCGATGCGCTGCGCGATGGCCAAGCGCTTCGCGACCGACGTCGGCTTCCGCGTCGCCGACGAGGCGCTGCAGCTGCACGGCGGCTACGGCTACCTGCAGGACTACGGGATCGAGAAGGTCGTCCGCGATCTGCGGGTGCACCGGATCCTCGAGGGCACGAACGAGATCATGCGACTCATCGTCGGACGCGGTGTGCTCGCGGTGTGATGTCGGGAGCACGTGCGAGCATGCGAGTGCGGGATCACCGCCCGCACCACGACGACGGGAGCGACATGAGCGATCACGAGGCCGAGTACGAGACGATCCGCGTCGAGCAGCGCGGGCGCGTCGGGTGGATCACCCTCGACCGCCCCGAGGCGCTCAACGCGCTGAACGCGCAGGTCATGCGCGAGACCGTCGCGGCGGCAGAGGCGTTCGACGCCGACGAGGGGGTCGGGGCGATCGTCGTGACCGGCTCCGAGAAGGCCTTCGCCGCCGGCGCCGACATCAAAGAGATGGAGCACCGGTCGGGCCTCGACATGACCCTCGGCGACCACTTCGGGGCGTGGAGCCGTCTCGCCGCGGTCCGCACGCCGCTCATCGCCGCCGTGTCGGGATACGCGCTGGGCGGCGGCTGCGAGCTCGCGCTCATGTGCGACGTGATCCTGGCATCCGATCGGGCGAGGTTCGGCCAGCCCGAGATCCAGCTCGGCGTCATTCCCGGCATGGGCGGCACGCAGCGGCTCGTGCGGGCGATCGGGTCGTACAAGGCGGCCGAGCTCGTGCTGACGGGCCGCATGATCGACGCGGCCGAGGCCGAGCGCGCCGGACTCGTCTCGCGCGTGGTCCCGGCGGCCGATCTGCTCGACGAGGCCGCCGAGGTCGCGCGCACCATCGCCGAGAAGCCGCTGCCGGCGCTCTACGCCGCGACGGCGGCTCTCGACGTGGCTCTCGAGACGACCCTGGCCGAGGGGCTGCGGTTCGAGCGGCTGGCCTTCGCCGGGCTGTTCGACACCGCCGACCAGAAAGAGGGGATGGCGGCGTTCCGCGAGAAGCGGGCGCCGTCGTTCACCCACCGATGAGCGGTCAGAGCGGGTCGGGCACCGGCGCGGGGTCGGCGAAGTCGCCGGCGCCGCGACGGAAGCGCGCGATGATCCGCACCAGGTCGCGCGCGTCGTCCGGTGCGAGGCCGAGGTCGGCGAACACCTCGTTGAGTCCCGCGGTGGCCTCGTCGACCCGCGCGCGCCCCGCCGCCGTCAACACGAGCAGCGCGGCACGGCCGTCGGTCGGGTGCGGCTCCCGTGTCAGCAGCCCGTCGCGTCCGAGCCGATCGACGGTGTTCGTGACGCTCGTCGGGTGCACCTGCAGGCGGGCGATCGCGCTGGCCATCGGCAGGCGCCCGTCGCGCGTGAACGCCAGCAGGCGCAGCATCTCGTACCGCGAGAACGACAGGTCGAAGGGCTTCAGGGCGCGCTCGATGGATGCCATGAGCAACTGGTGGGCGCGGATCACCGAGGTGACCACGGTCATGCCGTCGGCCGCGTCGTCCCACCCGTGCGCGAGCCATTGGCGTTTGGCCTCGGCGATCGGGTCCACTGGCAGTCGTCGCGTCATCGCTCCTCCTCGCCCCTCACGGTACTCCGCGCGGAGCCTCGCGCCGTGGCATCCGGCCCGGTCGAGTCCCCGCGGGGCCGTGGGCGCTCCGTGGCGTCCCTCGGCGCCTGGGCCGCGGGACGGCAGGCCGGTGGGGATCGTGGCATCCGCCGCCGGGATCGGAGAACGGCGCCGATGAAGATCGTGGTGCTCGTGAAAGAGGTGCCCGACACGTGGGGCGAGCGCCGTCTCGACCTCGAGACGGGGCTGGTCGATCGGGGCGCGTCGGCGCCGGTGCTCGACGAGATCGACGAACGCGCGCTCGAGGCGGCGCTCGCCCACGCCGACACGGCGCCCGACACCGAGGTCGTCGTGCTGGGCATGGCGCCGGCATCGGCCGCCGCGACGCTCCGCAAGGGCCTCGCGATGGGGGCCACGTCGGCCATGCACGTCGTCGACGACGCGCTGCGCGGTGCCGACCTCATGCTCACGGCCGATGTGCTCGCCGCGGCGCTCCGCCGTATCGGCTTCGATCTCGTCGTCGCGGGCAACGCCTCGACTGACGGCGGCGGGGCAGCGGTGCCGGCGATGCTCGCCGAGATGCTCGCGGTGCCGCAGCTGACCGGTCTCTCGAGCCTCGAGATCACGGCCGACTCCGTCGCCGGCGAGCGGCGCGGCGACACGGGGACCGCGCGGGTCGCGGCGCCGCTGCCCGCGGTGGTCTCGATCACCGAGGCGTTGCCCGAGGGGCGGTTCGCGAGCTTCAAGGGCATCCTGGCCGCGAAGAAGAAACCGTACGAGACCCTGACGGCCGCCGATCTGGGCGTCGACCCCGACGACCCGACGGCGCCGCGTTACATCATGCTGTCGGTCGCGCCGCGCCCGGCGCGGCAGGCGGGAACCGTCGTCGTCGACGAGGGCGACGCGGGCGAGCGTCTCGCGCGGTTCCTGATCGCCGAGGGACTGGTGTGAGGGGGATGCCATGACCGCCGCGATCGTTCTGCTGGAGGTGCTGCCGTCGGGGCGCCTGGCCGCCCCGGCGGCGGGTCTGCTCGCCGTCGCGGCAGAGGTGGCCGACCCCGTCGCCCTCGTCGCGGCGCCCGCCGACCGCCTCGACGCGGCGGCGGCCGAAGCCGCGGAGCTCGGGGCGACGCGCGTGCTCACCGCCGCCGTCGACCCCGATCGGCCGATCGTCCCTGTCGTCGATGCGCTCGCCGCCGCCTCGGCCCGGGTCGAGGCCGACCTGACGCTCGGCTCGAACACCGTCGACGCGCGCGACGCTCTCGCCCGGTGGGCGGTCCGTGCGCGTCGGCCTCTCGCCGTCGACATCGTCGGCCTCTCGCGCGACGATGAGGGCATCGTGGCGCACCACTCCGCTTTCGGCGGCGCGTACACGGCCGCGGCGGCGCCGACCTTCGGGCCGTTCGTGGCGACGGTGCGTCCCGGAGCGATCCGCACGCGCCTGGCACCGCAGCCGGTGTCGGTCGAGCCGCTCGAGCTCGTGGCATCCGGACACCCCTCGGCCCGCGTCGAGGCGTTCTCGCCGGCGGTGGCGGCGGTCGAGCGGCCCGAGCTGCGCGGCGCCGACACGGTGGTCGCGGGTGGTCGGGGCGTCGGGTCGAAAGAGGGGTTCGCGCTCGTCGAACGGCTCGCCGACGTGCTGGGCGCGGCCGTGGGCGCCTCGCGCGCGGCCGTCGACGCGGGGTACGCGACGGCCGACCAGCAGGTGGGGCAGACCGGTGTGACGGTGTCGCCGCAGCTGTACGTCGCCCTGGGCATCTCGGGGGCGATCCAGCACCGGGCGGGCATGCAGACGGCGCGGGTCATCGTGGCGGTCGACACACAACGAGATGTGCCGATCTTCGAGATCGCCGACTTCGGTATCGTCGGAGACCTGTTCACCGTCGTTCCGCAGCTCATCAGCGCGCTCGAGGCCCACAAGAAGTAGATGGCGTCCACACCCGACTCCCCGCGTCGCGGGCTCCCGCGCTCTCCCGGCGGCGAGCCCTGGCCGCCCGCGCCCGCGGGCGCCGACGACCCGACCTCCGGCCCCGATCTCGCGCGCGCGGCGGGGGAGTCCCCGATCCCCGCGCCCTCGTCCGGCGTCGGTCACGGGGATGCCGGGTCCGTGGGCTCCGTCGCGGTCCACGACGAGGGTGCCGCGGCATCCCGACCCGGTGCGGCGACAGTCGCGCCCGTCGAGACCGGGGAGCCGGGAGCGCCGGCCGTGCGCCGGGGGCTCCCGCGCGTGCCCGGCGGCGAGCCCTGGCCCCCCGCCCGCCCTGACGCCGCCCGCGCTGACGCCGCCCGCCCTGCCTCCGCCCGCCCTGACGCCGCTCCGGCGGACGACGGGCCGCCCTCCACCGTGGGCGACGCGACCCCGGGTCGGACGGACGGCGTCGACGCCGTGCCCTCCGCCTCGGAGGCGGCTTCCCCGGGCTCGCCCCGGCCCGGTGACGCCCCTGCCGCCGCGCTCCCCGAGCGTGGCGCCCCGGCCTCCGCGCCGGCGACGCCCGCCGCGGCCCCGGATGCCGCTCGCGTGGCGCCCCGCCCCCCGCTGACGGTCCCGCGCTCGGTGTGGCCCGGGGCCGCGGCATCCGCGGCCCGTCGGCCGAAGAGCGAGCCGCGTCGGATCGGCGGGTACACGCCGGTGCAGTGGCTCGGCTCGGCGGTGGTGCTGGGAGCGGCGGCCCTGGTGCTGGCCTGCATCGTCGTCGTGATCGCGCGCGTGTGGCTGTCGCTCGGGCCCGGACGGGACTTCGTGGCCGCGTACCCCGGCGAGTACGCGCTGCCGGCGGCGGCCCCGGTGGGCCTGCCCGCGTGGCTGGGATGGCAGCACTTCTTGAACGGCTTCTTCTTGCTGCTGATCATCCGGTCGGGTCTGCAGGTGCGCCGCGAGAAGCGACCGAGCGCGTTCTGGTCGCCGCGACGCGACAAGAAGCGGCGCATCAGCCTCGCGCTGTGGTTCCATCAGGCGCTCGACATCCTGTGGATCGCCAACGGCGTGGTCTTCGTGGTGCTGCTGTTCGTCACCGGCCAGTGGATGCGCATCGTGCCGACCTCGTGGGACGTGTTTCCGAACGCCCTGTCGGCGGCCGCCCAATACGCCTCGCTTGACTGGCCGACCGAGAACGGGTGGGTGAACTACAACAGCCTGCAGCAGCTGTCGTACTTCGCGGTCACGTTCGTGGCCGCCCCCCTCGCGATCGTCACCGGGGTGCGCCTCTCGGGGATCTGGCCGAAGGATGCCGCGCGCCTGAACCGCCTCTATCCGGCCGAGTGGGCGCGCAGGCTGCACTTCCCGGTGATGCTGTTCTTCGTGGCGTTCATCGTCGTGCACGTCGGTCTGGTGCTGGCGACCGGTGCGCTGCGCAATCTGAACCACATGTATGCGGCCCGGGGATCGACCGATCCCGGCGCCTACGCCGACGACCCGATGGGACTGCTGATCTTCGCGGCCTCTCTGCTGGTCATGGCGGGGGCGTGGGTCGCCGCTCGCCCCGCGGTGCTCGTGCCGATCGCCCGCCTGTTCGGCGACGTCAAGCAGCGCTGACCCGCGCGGCGGCCGCCGGTGCCGCTCTGCGCGCGTCGAGCGGGCGTCGCCGCGCGCCGTGAGGCCGGCTCGTCCGTCGCCGTGCGTCCGGCGCGGGCGCCGGTCAGCCGGGGTGCAGGGCGGCGAGCCCCCCGGTGATCAGGGCGAGACCGAAGCCGAACTCGTCGGCCGGGGCGGCAGGGGCCGTGTCGTCGCGGACCCCGAGGCTGTCGTACTGCATGCGCTGCTGCTCGTGCCACACGTGCCCGAGCACGAAGTGCAGCAGCGTGGTGGCGGTGCGGTGCGCGGTGTCGACGTCGTGGCCGTCGGCGGCGATCGCGGCGCTCAGCCGGTCGTGCGCGAGCGTCGACCCGAGGCCGAGCGCGAGCGTGCTCGAGACGACCTCGGCGCCGTCGCGGTAGGCGAGCAGCGCGTCGCGCAGTGCGCGCGCCTCGTCGTGCACGTCGACCGGGGGCGTCGCGGATGCCATGCGCCCGATGATCCTGTCGGACAGCTCGGCCAGCAGCGTCTGCTTGTTCGGGAAGTGCCAGTACAACGCGCTCGGCTGCACGTCGAGGGCGGTCGCGAGACGGCGCATCGTGAGGTCGGGCAGGCCGTGGTCGTCGAGGATGCGCAGCGCTGCGCGCGCCACGTCGTCGGCCGAGTGTCCACGGGATGCCACGGGATGAGTATAGTGAACGCCGTTCAGGTGAACACCGTTCAGGAATGAGAGCCATGTTTCGCACACCCGATGCCACCGACCTCGCTCGCGTGGCCGTCTTCGCCGCGCTGATCGCGGTGTTGGGCCTGCCCGGCAGCTTCCCCGTGTTCGGCGGCGTGCCGATCACGGCCCAGACGCTCGGTGTCATGCTCGCCGGCGCCGTGCTCGGCCCGTGGCTCGGCGCGCTGTCGGTGACGGTGCTGCTCGCCCTGACCGCGGTGGGTCTGCCGCTGCTGGCGGGCGGGCGCGGGGGGATCGGCGTGTTCCTCGGCCCGTCGGCGGGCTACGCGATCGGCTGGATCCTCGGCGCCCTCGTCGTCGGGCTCGTGGTGCACGCCGGCGGGCGGCGCCCCGTCGTGTGGCGCACGGCGCTGGCGATGCTGCTCGGCGGCATCGGCGCGATCTATGCGCTCGGCATCCCGGTGCAGAGCCTGGTGACGCGGCTGCCGCTCGGCGAGACGGCCCTCACGAGCCTCGTCTTCGTGCCCGGCGACGTGCTCAAGGCCGTGCTCGCCACCGCCATCGTCACGGTGCTGGTGCGCGCCTATCCGCGCGGGTTCCGCCGCACCTGGCGGGCGCCGACTTCCGAGCGCGCAGCCGTCACGGCGTGATCGTCGTCCTCGACGCGGCCGATCCGCGGCTCCTGGCGCGGATCGGCGAGGCGCGTGCTTCCCGAGACGTCGTGCTGGTCGCCGACCCGCGGTGGAGCGCCGAGCAGCGCGCGGGCGTCGCGGGCGTGGCATCCGGGGCCGACCTGCCGAACGGGACGGCCTGGGCGACGTTGACCTCGGGAAGCAGCGGCGCGCCCCGGGTGGTGCTGCGCACCGAGTCGTCGTGGTCGGCGTCGTTCGGGGCGGTCGCGGAGGTGCTCGACGCGGGCCCCGGCGACATCGTGGCCCTGCCGGCGCCCCCGGCCGCATCGCTGACGCTGTTCTCGCTGGCTCACGCTCTCGCGGGCGGTCCGCGCCCGGCACTCGGCATCGACCTCGCGGCCACGCGTCTGCATGCGACTCCGCAGGGGCTTCGCGCGGCCCTCGACGCGGGCATGGCTCCGCGTGTCGCGCTGGTCGGCGGCTCGCACCTCGATCCGGCGCTGCGTGCCCGCGCCGAGGCCACCGGGACGCGGGTCGTCGGCTACTACGGAGCCGCCGAGCTGTCGTTCGTCGCGGTCGACACCGGCGACGGGCTGCGGGCGTTCCCCGGCGTCGACCTCGCCGTGCGCGACGGCGAGGTGTGGGTGCGATCCCCGTTCGTGGCATCCGGATACCTGGGTGCCGTCGGGCCTCTGCGCCGTGACGGTGCGTGGGCGACCGTCGGCGATCGTGCCGAACTGCGCAACGGGCGCCTGATCCTGCGCGGCCGCAGCGACGGCGCGATCCTCAGCGCGTCGGCGACGATCGTGCCCGACGAGGTCGAGGCGACGCTGCGCGGGATCCCCGGCGTGCGCGACGCGGTCGTGTTCGGGATGCCGCGGTCCGGCGTCGGCGCCCTGGTCGCCGCGTTCGTCGAGCTGGCGCACGGCGAACCGGGCGATCTGCGCGCCGCGGCCCGAGCGCGACTCGCCCCGGCGCATCGCCCACGGCGGTGGTTCTTCGGCGAGATCCCGCGGACGCCCTCGGGCAAGCCCGCGCGGGCCGAGATCCTGCGTCGGGCCGAGGGGGTGCACGATGGCCTCCGCTGATCCGGTGATCGTCGCCGCTCGTCGCACCGCCCTTGCCGTCCGTGGACGCGGACTCGCGCGCGCCGATGTCGCGCGTCTCGGGGGAGCCGTCGTCGCGGCGGCCGTGGCCGATGCCGGTGCCCCGCCGATCGCCGACGTGCTCTTCGGCAACTGCGCCGGCCCCGGCGGCAACGTCGGCCGGCTCGCGGCTCTCGCCGCCGGGCTCGGCGTGCAGGTGCCGGGCGGCACGGTCGACCGCCAGTGCGGCAGCGGCCTGGCGGCGATCATGGATGCCGCCGACGCGGTGCGCCTCGACCGACGCCCTCGTGTGGCGGGCGGCGCCGAGAGCGCCTCGACCGCTCCCGTGCGCATGCGCGGTGGCGTGCCGTACGCGCGTGCGCCTTTCGCGCCGGCGGGTTTCGCCGATCCCGACATGCTGCGTGCCGCCGACGACCTGGCCGCGCACGACGGGCTGACGCGCGCCCGGCAGGACGCTCACGCGGCGCGGAGCCACGTCCGCGCGGCCGCGGCGCGGGCAGACGGGCGGTTCGACGCCGAGATCGTGCCCGTCGACGGCGTGACGCACGACGACGGCCGCGGCGCGTCGGCGGCGGTGCTGGCCCGGCTGGCTCCCCTCTTCGAGGGCGGCACCGTGACCGCCGGCACCTCGACGCGCATCGGTGACGGCGCGGCGGCGGTCGTCGTCGCCCCGGCGGGCACGGGCGCCGGACTCGCCGTGCGCGCCGCCGCCGTGACCGGATGCGATCCTGCGCTGCCCGGCATCGGCGCCGCGCCGGCCGTCGAGGCGGCGCTTTCGAGGGCGGGGCTCGGGATCGCCGATGTCTCGGCGATCGAGCTGGTCGAGGCGTTCGCCGCGCAGAGCATCGCCGTGCTCTCGCGCCTCGGGCTGGAAGACGACGATCCGCGCGTGTGCGCCGACGGCGGGGCGCTCGCCCTCGGACACCCGTGGGGGGCGAGCGGTGCGGTCGCCGTGGTGCGGCTGTTCGGCCGGCTCGTGCGCGGTGGCGCCCCGGCCGGCGCGACGGGCGTCGCCGCGGCGTCGGCGGGCGGCGGCCTCGGCGTCGCCGTGGTGGTGGAGGTCGTGCGATGACCCTCCGTTGCGGTGGGCTCGGCGTGCGCCTCGGCGACCGCGAGGTGCTGCGCGACGTCACCCTCGACCTCGACGCCCGCACGATCGCCGTGATCGGCGACAACGGATCCGGCAAGTCGACCTTCGCCCGCGTCGTCGCGGGGCTCGTGCGGCGCGGTGCGGGAACGCTCGAGGTGCTCGGCCACGACCCCGATACGGATGCCGCCGCCCACCGCCGTCGGGTCGCGCTGGTGCTCAGCAATCCCGACGCGCAGATCGTGATGCCGGTCGTGGCCGACGACGTCGCCTTCTCGCTGAGGCCCCAGCGTCTGCCCCGGGCCGAACGCACGGCGCGCGTCTCGGCGGCCCTCGACCGGTTCGGGCTCGCCGACCTCGCCGAGCGCCCGGCCTACGACCTCTCGGGCGGACAGAAGCAGCTGCTGGCGCTCTGCGGCGCCTTCGTGCGGGATCCCGCGCTCGTCGTCGCCGACGAGCCCACCGCCTTCCTCGACGCCCGCAACGCCCGCCGGGTGGCCGACCACCTGCTCGCCGACGGTCCGCACCGCCTCGTGCTCGTCACCCACGACCTGGCGCTTGCCCGGCGCTGCGACGCCGCCGTGCTGTTCGCCGACGGCCGCGCGGTCGCCGCGGGGGCGGCATCCGGGGTCGTCGACCGGTACGAAGAAGCGTTGGCATGCTGAGCGTCCACCGCCCCGGCACCGGGGCTCTGCACCGGCTGCCGGCGGGGCCCAAGATGCTCCTGCTCGCGCTCGTCGCCCTCGGCGTCGCGCTGCTGCCGACGACATCGTGGGCGGCAGCTGTCGCCGCGGGGGTGGTGATCGCGGCCTATGCGGTGTCGGGCCTGGGGGCACGCGAGCTCGGACGGCAGATGTGGGCGCTGCGGTGGGTCGTCGCCGTCACGGCGGCGGGGCAGCTGATCTTTCTCGGCGTCGAGCCCGCGATCGCCAACACGGCCCGCGTGTCGGCGGCCCTGCTCGTCGCGGCGCTGCTGCCGCTCACCACACGGGCCGAGGCGATGCTCGATGCGCTCGAACGGGGGTTCGGCCCGCTGCGCCGGTTCGGCGTCGACGCCGAACGCGCGGCGCTGCTGCTGGCGGTGACGATCACGACCATCCCGGTGCTCGCGCGTCTGGCCGCCGAGGTGCGCGAGGCCCAGCGCGCCCGGGGCGTACGCCCCTCGCTGCGCGCGGCGATCGTGCCGTTCGTGGTGGTGTCGCTACGGCACGCCGATCAGCTCGGCGAGGCGCTCGCGGCGCGCGGGGTGCGGTGAGCGGGGGAGCCGCTGAGGATTCCCTCGTCTCTGCCTCGACCGGCACGTCGCGCTGAGCCGAGTCGCTCCGCGGCTCACTCGGGCCGCGCCCCGCCCCGCCCCGCCGCCATGCCCGCCGCGTAGGCCTCGTCGGCCCCCAGCCGGAACATGTCGCGTTCGGGATCGCGCACGATCGACCGTGCCCCGGGCAGGTCGAGCCCGCCCACCAGGTCTCCGCGTCCGCGCACGATCGCGACCGGTCTGCGCGATGCCTTGCCCTTGACGAGGTCGGCGGCGGCGGCGAGCTCGTCGGCGACACACGGCAGCGTCACCACGAGGGGGCGGCCCTCGGCATCCGTCGTCCCGCGCAGGTCTTCGAACACGCGCACGCCCGCGGCGCCGATCGCGTGATCGGTCTGGCCCTCGCGCCACGCGCGACCGAGGGTGTCGGTGACGATCACGCCCACGTGGGCGCCGGTGGCGCGGATCCCCTCGGCGATGCGGCGCGCCGAGGCGTCGGGGTCTTCGGGCAGCAGCAGCACGGTGCCCTCGGGGGTGTTGCTGGCGTCGACGCCCGCGGCCGCCGACACGATGCCGAGGCGGTTCTCGACGATGCGGGTCACGTGTCCCGACGGCGAGGTGCGGGATGCCACGAGCCGGACGGTCTCGCGCGTGATCGCGTCTTCGCGGTCGTCGGCCGCCAGGATGCGCCCCTCGGCCTTCGACACGATCTTGCTCGTGACCACCACGATGTCGCCGTCGCGGAGCGTGTCGCCGGCGGCATCGTGGATCACCCGCACCAGGTCGGTGCCGGGTGCGATCTCGGGGATGCCGTCGAGGGCCCAGATCTGCAGCACGTCAGCGGACGAAACGCACCTCGGTGAGCTCTTCGCCGAGGAAGGGCTGCACCTGGGTGGCGCCGTCGAGCGAGAAGCCGTTGCGCGCGTAGAACCGGTGCGCGCGAGGGTTGTCGTCCGCGACCCACAGGTAGACGCCCTCGCTGTCGCCGACCGCCGCGTCGAACAGCTGCTGGCCGATCCCGGTGCCGTGGAACCGGTCGAGCAGGTAGATGAAGTACAGCTCGCGATCGCGCGGGGCGTCGTCGTCGCGGGCCGGACCCGACCCGACGAAGCCGACGATCTCGCCGTCGACGAGCGCGGCATGCATGCGGTAGCCCTCACCCTGGGCGGCCCAGTGGGTCCACAGCTCGGCCAGCCGCTTGGGCGACACGGCCTCGAGGGCGGCCTTGCTGATCAGGTGGTCGTAGGTCTCGTGCCAGCAGGTCGCGTGCACGCGGCCCAGGGCCTCGGCATCCACATCGCGCACCGGACGGACGACGATGTCGGCTCGGGTCTCGGCAGTCATGGCGCGACTCTACGCGGCTCGTCGGCGCCGGTGAAATCCGATGCCGAGGCCCTGCCGATGCGGTAAGGCGGCATCGTGCCGGACTCCCGAGAGAGGGGACCGAGGATGCCACGGGGGCATCCCCTTCACCACCGTTGACCGCGCTCCCTGAGACGTCTCCGCACCGCCGGATGGATCGTCAGGACGCGAGTCGCAGACGGCCCCGACGCCGCCGTCTGGCGACTGTCGGAACGGTTCTCCACAACCCCGTCACACGTCGGGCCACTTCACGATGTGACCGCCCGCCCCCGGCTGAGCTTTTCGATGCCCGAGCAGCCCTGCTTCGAGGCCTCGAAGGCCGCCTCCACGCGGGCCGGCACGACGTCTTCGCCCGCGCCGGGCTCAGGCCCACCGCCCGCCGCGCGTACGAAGCCCTCACCGGTCAACCTGGCCATGACAGCGATGTCAGCGACCGCGCCGGCCTGCCCCCCGCCCGCACCCGAGCCGCCCTCTCACGCCTGCGCCGGCACGCCCTGGCCGTCCTCACCCCCCACGGGTGGCGACGACGGCACCACGACCACCGTGGACGCCTCGCACGACGTCTCGGCATCGACGGGCTGCTACGTCGACGAGAACAGCAATACGCTCACGAGCGAGAGCAGTGGGCGTGGTGGAACGCCGAAACTGCCCGCCAAGCCGGCAAACCCACCCGTCGCCGCACCGCGGCGACCCCCGCAACCGGTCATGTTCCGGCTCACCGACGACCGCGGCGGCCCCGAAGCATGGCCCGCCTACCCCCGCGGCACCGACGGCCGAGCCGACCACCACACCGCCATGCACTACATCCGCGCCGGCGCCCTCCAAACCCTCCGTGACACCGAACTCGCCGCATGATTATCCTGACCGCGTGAGACGTCGTAAAGCAGAACGCATCCAGCAGCTCCGCGAAGCAGCGGTCCGTGCCCGCACCGCCGGCGGCGTCCTGGTCCGTGTGGCCCAGATCCGTCAGTACGCCCGCACCGGCACAAAGTGCTACCTGCGGCATCCGAACGGCGCGATCGAGGCCGCCTGGTTCCGAAACGTGTGGCCACGCCGCGGCGAACTCATCATCATCAGCGGTGGCCACGCCGGCGGCGAACACCACCACGAGTACGTGTTCTACGTCAATCACATCTTCGAGGCGCTCGACCCCTCGCTGTGGCGATACCGACGCCACCTCACCCGCTGACATCCCATCGAAGCGGCGCAGACCGGCCCGGGCCGGTCTGCGCCCGCACGAGCCGGCTGCTGTACCGGCCCCAACGGGCTCCCCGGCATCGCGACGTGATCGCGTTCGTCGAGGCCGGTGCCCTCTCCCCCACGCTCGCCACCGCATCCTGAACCCCCGGGCGGTGCCGACCGGCCCGAGCAGGGGTGCAGTCCACCCGAACCGGCCGACGCCAGGGACGGGAGATCTCTACGTCCCTCCCGCATCCTCCCACGCCGAACCGGATTATTGGCCGTGAGTCAACAACATCCCAGGCCCGCCTCTCGGCGTGCGGGCGACACGGCATGTGTGCAAGCTCGGGAACGTCGGAGGTCGTGTTTAGGCTGGGGACACAGTTCGAGTTGGCTGTGTTACGAAACTGGAGATCCTGATGAAGAAACTCGCCTCCCTCAGCCTCGCTGCTGTCTTGGCTGCTGCGCTCACCGCCGCCGCGGTGCCGGCCACCGCCGCCACCACCGTGACGGCGCCGACGATCACCCAGAGGCCCGGTGCGGTCGCGTCCGACCCCGCCGACAACCCCGCGGCCCAGGCACGGCAGAAGCTCGACGCGCTCGTGGGCACCCAGACCCCCGCCGACATCGCCGCGATCGTCGCCTCCGGCAAGCCGGCCGAACTCCTCGTCGACGACAACGACCAGGTCATCGCGGCGTACTACAAGGAGCCCACGTACACCACGTTCGCGGTCTCGACCCGGTTCGGCGGCTGCGCCTACGGCGACGCCTGCGCCTGGGTCGACGGCACCCGCCCGATCGGGTTCTACGGCACCGGCCGCGCGGACATCAACATCAACAGCATCACCCGCATCGATGCCGGCTCAAACCTCACCACGTTCTGGCGGGGCAACTCGGGCGACTTCGTCGCAGCGGGCCAGTCGAAGAACTTCACCAGCCCCCGCAACTACAACGCCATCACCCGCAGCTAACCCCCTCACCTGCAGCACGAACGGGCACCCCTCACGGGGTGCCCGTTCTGCGTCTCCGACACGTACTCCCCCTAGCGCGCGGTCGATGTCGACGGCGCCTGGAAGAATTGATCGTGCCGACCGAGACAGGTCCGCCTACGGTCGCGGCGTCGACACGGCGTCCCCTACCTCGAGCACGCTGGCGTGAGTGTGCCCTCGTGTAGAGCTGAGTATAGAAGATCGCTGAGCGGTTCCTTGTGAGCGGGCTAATGTCCAATATTGCGAGCCTAAACGCGAAAAGATGAGGAAATCGTCGCAACTGCATCCACGCGAATTACATTCACATGAAAATATTGCGTTACTGATGTATCGCAAATACGATTCGTCTGCGAGTATCGGGACTCGCGGCATGGGAAGGGGAGGGAGGTGCCGTCCCCAGAACGGCGCCTCCCTCCCTGCGAGGCAGGCGAACGCTCGCCCCGACTTGCGGTTCCTCAGCGCCCACGGCCCGCGTCGCATCTTGAACCGCTGAACGCGGCCAGCTTCGAGCTGCCCGCATCGGGTGCGGGCAGATCTAAAACAATTGATGTCAGGACTTCGGGTATCTGAGTCACCTCTTCCATCATGGACCATTCTTGATCCACGTCAAGTATTAACAGTGCCCTTTCCTACTGAGCACCACAGGCGCTATCAAATGGCTACCTCGAGCACGAACGGGGCGTGTGCGCCCCCAATGGGCACGGCCGAGCTCCGCCCGGCTCGCCCGCACCCAGTGGGGACGACCCGCACACTCCCCCAGACTCCCCCAGCCCCCCTCCACGGCCCGAGTTGGCGGCCCTGCGGGCCGATCCCCTCCCCGCACCCTTCGGGCGCTCAGCGGGGTTGCACGTCGCTCCGGGCTCCGTTCAGGCGTCGCGATTCCTACGGAATCGCTCGGCACCGACAACCCTGGCGCGTCGGACAAGCCGCCACGCCCGGAACGTCGGCGCAACCTGCACTACGCCCTCCACGACGTGCAAGGCGGCAAGTGTCGCCGAAAGCAGGCAGCTCGACGCAAGCGCCGAACTGCACAACTTTCAACGAACACAAAGGAAAGGCGAGAAGATGAGCGGCATGATCGACGGCCAGATCGTGGTCTACAGCAAGCCCTCGTGCGTCCAGTGCACCGCCACCTATCGCGCCTTCGACAGCAAGGGCATCCCGTACCGCGTGGTCGACCTCAGCGAAGACCCCGCAGCGCTTGCATACGTCCAAGACCTCGGCTACCTGCAAGCCCCGTCGTTGTCGTCGACGACCAAGACCACTGGGCCGGATTCCGCCCCGACCACATCGAACGCATCGCCCAACGCAGAGCATACGTCCACATGTAACGCAACGATTGTAACGAGCGTAACGCAACTGTTGTGATAAACGCATGAGTTGCGTTACAACAGTTGTAACCATTAGGTTGAGTACGTATACACGTAATACAACTGTTGTGCTCTCGGTGTAAGAGAAAGGGGCGTGGGATGACGCGGACGATCATGTTCGGCTGCCACAAGGGGGGTGTCGGCAAAAGCGGGGGAGTGGTGCAGACTGCCGCCGCGCTGGCGCGGCGGGGTCTGAACGTTCTCGTCGTCGACATGGACTCGCAAGCGAACGCTAGCCGCATGCTCGGCGCGGCGTGGGATGCGGCGGAGCCGACGGCCACGGTGTCCGAGGCGATCGTCGCGAACCAGAAAGGCTCGGCCGAAGGAGCGGTCGTGCCGTGTGGGTGGGTCGACGAAGCTGGAGAGCCCACTGCCGAGGCCTCTCGAATTGACGTTGTGCCGAGCCGTTTCGACCTCGGGAACCGCGAGAACGAGGCGGGGCAGGTCGGTGCGGTGCGGCGTCTGCGTAAGGCGCTGGACGGCTGGACGACGGCCTACGACTTCGTTCTGATCGATACCCCGCCCAGCCTTGGCCACCTTGTGCAAATGAGCATGGCCGCCGCAGACGCCGTGGTCATCGTCAGTCAGCCTGAATACTCCAGCGCGGAAGCCGCGATCCGTACCGCAGACTTCGTGTCCCAGCACGCCGAAGACCTAGGAAACCCCGGCCTTCACGTCGCCGGCATCCTGGTCAACATGTATCGGGGGACCGCAGAGCACGAATCTCAGCTCGAAGGGTTCAAGGAGCGCTTCGGGCCCTTGCTGTGGGACCTGCGCACAACCGAGGAGATTCCGGGCTTCGGGGATCGTGAACTGAGCCCCAGCTTCGTACCCCTGTGGTCGATCTTCTCCGACGCCGACTCCTACGCGGCATCACTGAGCGACGTCCCGCCCGCGCGGAAGAAGAAGCAAGCCATCGCCCTGTACGACACGGTTGCCCACAGACTTGTCGACCATTTCCACGGTCAGGAGGCCACAGCATGACCACCCCCCGCGAACGCCGCCGACCCGGTGCCGGCGCTCCCTTCCCGCTGACGCCACACGTCGAACCGATCGTCCCCTCGCCGCCTACAGAACCCTCGCCCGCGCCAAGCTTCGCCGAGCCGCCCACGCGACAACGGGACACTCACGAACCCCCGCCGGCTGACACCAAAGTGTCACGTACCTTCCAGCTCCGTACAGGGACCCTCGCCACTGCTCAGACCGCTGTACTCCGCACCGCGGGCCTTGAAGGTGGCTACCCGTCACTCAACGCCCTCATAGAGGCTGCTGTCGTCCGCGAGCTACACCGCCTAGCCGACCAGTTCAACGGTGGAGCCCCCTTCCCACCGCATGCCGGCAAGTTCCGCACCGGCCGGCCGATCGGTTCATAGAACATGAATCCGCTCTCCAAGCAGGCCGCTCTCCGGCGGGTGCTGACGCAGCCGTTGATTCTCAGCAGCCTTGCGCGTGGAAGGCGGACCCCGAGTCAGATCAAGGACGCGCTGGCCTCTCTCGGGGTTCCTTTGGGTGAGCATGTGATCTCGCATAACCTGGCCGACCTGCGCCGCGCGGGTCTCGTCGTCGACGACCCGGACGATGGCGAGTCGGACATGCCTCGTCGCCTGCACATGATCACCAGCGAGGGCGCCGCCTGCCTGGCGGGATTCCGTGAGCACTGGCACGACCTCACCCGCGCGCTGGGAGCCTGACCGGCACCCGACGTCACCGAGCCGAACGCTTGGACACCGCCGTTCTATTGGAACTGCCTGCGGTCCGACGGGGGTGCCGCACCAATCGACAACCACGCTGTGGTGCTGCGTGCGCTACAGGAACCCGGCACTACCTCACACCCGCGAAGGCGCGACGACATATTGAAAGCTGTGCCCACGATCAGCAGGCCCCCACAGACTTCCTGGCGTGCTTCGCGGAGATCCTTATCGGAGTGCCCGGATAGAATCCGTCTCGGGTGCCTTCACGTATAAATCAACTGCCGCGGAAGACTTTGTTGTCTGCGCCGTGCACAGACCGGAGCATCATGACAAACCGCACACCACGCCGAACATTCGCCGGACTCGTGGCCCTCGCTCTGGCGTGCATCGCTCTCGTGCCCGCCTTGTCGCCGTCGGCTGCCTCCGCGGCGACGGCGGAACGCGTCACGGAGGCGACGATCGACTCGCTCGCTTTCACGCAGCAGAACGTCACGTCGGGATCGAGTGCGGAGCTGACCGGGACATGGTCACTGCCTGACGCCCCCGCCACTCCCGCAGGATTCACGATCCCCCTGCCCGCAGCCCTCCAAGGTCGCTCAGACGGGTTCCCCCTGCTGGCCCCCTCGGGGGCCGCGATGGGCCAGTGCACGGTGACGAGCACCCTACTGGACTGCGTCTTCGACGACGACTACCTCACCGCTCACCCCCGCGACCTGCACGGGTCGTTCACCTTCTGGGTCACGGTGACCACCGAGACCACGCAGTCCACGACCGAGCGCTACGAGATCGCGGGCCGCACCATCACGATCACCGTCGACCCGGCACCGACCCCGGGACCTGGTGCCGGGTCGTGCACGACGGACTGTGCCTTCACCGGACGGGAAACCGGCAAGTCGGGATCGTACGACGCGCAGAACGGTGTGATCGACTGGACCGTGCAAATCGGGTCAGGCCGCGACGGCCTGCCAGATGGTGCCGTGGTGACGGTCACCGACCGGCCGGGCCCGGACCAGGAGCTGCTTGGGCAATACAACGGAACCACCTACGCCCAACTCTGGGAATCCTCCCGCCTGGTCGTGGACGGGGGCCGCGAGTTCCCCAGCTACTGGGCGCCCTCGGATCAATCGACGTATACCAGCAGCCCGTCGTCGGTGATGTTCACCGCCCGCGCCGGCCACTACTACGACGTCCACTTCCTGACCCGCGTCACCGACCAGGGCGTCGCCGGCACCTACACCAACAACGCCGACATCGCCGTCCAGGGCAACACCACCGTCCCGGTGACCGGCACCGTCGTCCGCCAGGGCGGCGGCGGCACCGGCACCGGAACCGGCGCCGCACCGACACCTACGAGCACTTCGACGCCGACGCCCACAACGGTCCCCAAGAGCACACCGTCACCGGTCTCGACCTCGATACCCGCCTCACCCCCAGAAGTCGCCTCTCGCACCGATGGTTTGGCAGTGACAGGAGGACCGGGTGGGGGACTGATCGGCCTGGCGTCGCTCGGCATCCTTCTCCTCACCGCAGGAACCGTTCTCGCCTCACGACACCTCAGGACCCACGGTTCACGGCGCTAAACCGTTCTTTTCCGAGCGAACCTTTTGCTCTTCTGAAGATGGCTGCGCAGCGGGTGTTTGTCGCTGGACCTGTGTCCACATCACCGGGGTTTTCGGGGAAGACGATTTTTCCACCTTGATCGAAGTGCACGTTCGCGAACGTTACAGCTTTGCGTCTGGCGGCGTGCCGACGCGAATTAGCGATCGCGAGCGAAACCGCATGTATAAGCCATATAGATGCACCACAGGCAATGGGTCCGAAAAGCCACGTCGCGATGAACGAGCTGTCGACGGATTGACCTGCCACGGATTCACGCTTAGTCTGCGATGAGCACGTCCTATCTCGGCAAAGCCGAGATAGGACGTGTTGGTACGTCATCGGAACTGACTGCTACTTTCTCCTGCTCTCATCGGGGTCGAACGGCTCGATCCGCGCATGACCGAGATTGAACTGCTGAAGGGTCTGCATCGCACGCTCGGAGACGAGGAGTCGTGGTACTCCCTTCACGCGGGCAAAATCAGTCTCTCCGAGTCCGCCGTCGACCTCGAAGCACACCAGCTGGGGGACCTGCTTCTGGTCGAAATTACCGAGCCCGGTCATTTGTTCGTCGAGTGAAAGCGTGAAATCGCGCTGCTTCAATCCCGTGAATCGGATGAGTTCTTTCGCGAGTGCTTCTGTAGCGAGGTACACACCGATCGACGTCGTAAGATCTGGGATCGGCAATCCCAGTAGAACAAGGTCGATCGTGATGTACGGTTTACTGCCGTAGCGCCATGAGTTTGGATCCTCGTTGAAGCTGGCTTTTTCGCCGAGTCGATATGGAGCCTCAGGGCCAACTTTCATGTATCTCATGCGTCCATCGTACTCCGTTTATCGAATCGGTGGGGTAAAAAGATGGCCGAATTTATCATCGAGCTCGGTTGCGTAATCCAATAGTTCGTCGAGTGTTGCCGTCGGGTGCGACAAATAGAAATCATCCCACGCGTTTCGGATGTCGCGAAGGTGGAGTGTATTGTTGAGTGATTGGGGGATTCCTCGAAGATTTTCGATCGAATTCATCTGTGACCTGGTGATGGATCCCTTGTAGTATTGAAGCGCCTGTTGCTCGATCGCGTGATGAACCACCACGTCCTTAGGGTTTATGTCTGGATTTGCTTCTAGGAATGTCTTGCGGTAACCCACTCGAGAGGCTTCGCCGACAGTGGCGCGGGTTGGGGCCGGCTTGGTGAGGTTTGCGATTCGTTCGGATCGTCGGAGGGAAGGTTCTGTTGAGGAGGTGCCCGTTGGGGGGCCGTCTGGGGTGGGGGCGGCGCTGTTTCGTAGACGGGGGGATCTTCTGAGGGGGACGGCTGACGAGGTCCCGGTTACCGGGCCGTCTGGGGTGGGGGCGCTGCGAAGTGTTGTCAGTTCGATTCCCTCGGGGGTGTGCGCCCCGCGGGCGTGCGGGTTGCGGATCGGGAAGATCTTTCCCAGGACAGTGCACAGCTCGTCGAACAGGGGCGTCAGTTTGCGCAGCGAGGTGAGCAGTCTGTGGATGACTTGTCCGACTCGGGCGGCGACGGTGGCCACTCGGCGGACGACCTGGGCGATGGCGATGGGGAGCCCCAGGCCCAGTGTCGCCACGACCGTGATGGCGGCGGCGATCGCGGTGGCCACGACTTGAGCGAGTCCGTCGCGGACGAGTTCGTAGACTGCCTGGACGAGCCCGGAGGCCGTTTCCAGGCCGGACCCGACCGCGCCGGACCAGGTGCCAGTGGAGGCGACGGTGTCGGCGAGGTCTCGTACGTAGAGGCGGTACGCGTCGACGGTTTCGCCGCTCATCTCGTCCAGATCGCTGAGCCTGTGCTGGAGGTCTCTGCCGACCTGGTCGAGCTGGGTCGATACGTTCGCCCAGGTCTGGGCGAACGCTTGCACTTCGGCGGCGTTGCCGGTCAGGTCTTGTAACCAACCTCGGAGTGGTTCGATATGGTCGAGCGCCCATCCGATGCCGTGCGCGATGAGGGTGCCAAGAGGATCAGTGACGGCTCCGATGCCGTCGCTGATGGTCGAGAACGCGGCCATCCCTCCTTCGATCCAGTCGCCGGACCGGATCGCGTCGGCGATGTCTGCGCCGTCTTGCAGCAGAGGTGCGCCACCGAACGCAGACGGGCCGGACCCGTTCGCTGTGGCGATGAGAGGGTTGTCGCTCATCAGATGAGGCCCCGCTCCAGGTCATGCACGACATTGATGACGGTCTCCTCGTAGGAGCGAAACTCGTCGGCGACCTCGCGGATCTGTTGAGCCATGCCGTCGATGGTCGCGCCGCCTTCTTGGATGGCGGAAGCGACCGCCTGTGAGACGACGCTCACCGGCGGCACCAGCCAGGAGCACAGTACCCCGAACGCGCCCCCAGAGAGGTTGATCGATCGCACCGCCGCCAGCGCCTGCGACGCGTCTGAAGTCAGCTGCTGAACGAGGCCGGCATGTTGATGCAGCAGCTCTACATCGACCCGGATGTCACCGTCGCTCACCGTCCGCCTCCCGTACGGCCGAGGTCGTCGCCCGCGTTGCGGGCCTCAATGTCGGCGGCGATCGTTCTCACGATCGGATCGTCGTCACCCATGATCTCGGTCGTGGCATCCATGACAGCGGTGCGAGCCTGTTTAGTGGCCTTGCCGATCAGCTCGAAGATCTCTGTCGTCAGACGGTCGCCGCCCCGGTCGAGCGCCGTGTCACCGATGCGTAGGTCTTTCAGGACGCCGGCGGCGTCGACCTCGACCGACAGATCGCGACGGGCCGACACCGCTCGACCACGCACCCCTTCAATGGCCGACTGCAGCGCCGGATACCGTTCCGCACGTTGCTGTGCCCGACGGACATCTTCCTGTATCCGCTCGATCGCATCATCAGCGCCCCAGACCATACGCTCCACCCTTCGCGATTACCCACCGACAATACGTCCGGGACCCGAAAGTCGATAATGAGAATCCTCACATCTGCGCTCTCGCGTGCAACAGTGCACCGATGGCGGCGCCCTACGCCTCGACCCACGCACGTCATGACAGATAGCCGCTCCCGACAGCTCCTACACGCTCCCGACAGCTCCTACAAGAGCGGCGCCAGTCCTGTCGCAGATGGGGAGTTTTGCGGGAGTCGCAGACCCTGGATTTCGGGGGTGGGGGGATCAAGCATGACCAGCGTCGCTCGAGATGACTTGCTGGACGATGCGGCAGCTTGGAGGTGTCGTCGTGGCGGCAGAACTGGCGTTAAGGCTCGCCTCCAGCCGGGTGGGGGTGCGTCCGGGTCGAACGTCGCGGGCGCTGGGGACTCGGGGTGAGTGAGTCCTCAGCGCCCGTGCGTGCTATCGGTAGCGCCTGTGCGTGCTATCGGTCGGTTGTGGGGTGGGGGGCTTCGTCTTCCAGTTCGATCTGTTCTTTGCGGACATCGGCGGTGACCTGCTCGGTGTCACTGATGGTCTCGGTGCCGAGCTTGACGCGTTCGACCGGGACGGTTTCCTTCATGACGACGGGGCGCTCCTCGGTGAGGACGACTTCCTGTTCCTCTTCGGTGATGCGGGGGCGGTCGAGGGCATCGCCGCGGTTGGTGTCGGTGATGGGCTCCCGCTCGAGGCGGACTTCTTCGCGGCTGACGGGAACGGTGACCGTTTGTTGCTCGGTCACGACATACTTACGCAGTCGGGCGCGGCCGGTCTCGACCCGTTCGGTGCCGACGTGCAGTTGCTCCTCGGAACGGGTCATCGCCTCATCGGCTGCCCGTCCGGACGTGTCGGGGGCCTCCGCTTCGGCGTGGGTGTCGGCGGTGTTGCGGGGGAGGCCGTAGTAGCCGTAGAGGGTGTCTTCCTCTGATTGCTCCAGCTCTTTGTCGGCCTCGACGCGGGGGGCGCCTTTGACAACGTCCTTGGCGAAGGGCACGCGCAGGTTCCCTTCGATGACGTCAGCGCGGTCGAGGGGCACAAACGACTCGGAGGTGCCGAAGAACCCCGTGATGACGGTGACCCAGTTCGGCCGTCCCGCGGGATCGACGTAGAACCGTCCCACGGTGCCGATCTTGCCGCCGTCGGGGTCGACAACGTTCGCTCCAGTGAGGGAGGCGACATTCTGTTCAGTGATCATTGAGATTCGCTCCTGTTCGCAGGGGGATACGGACGATTACCCACCACGAGGACCACGACGTGAGTACCACGGTCGATAAAAAGAAGCACTACAGTGAAAAATTCGAGTACAACATTTGAGAATCCGAGTGATGGATGCAGAAAAAGGTTAGGCAAGCAACGCGAGGGTGTCAGGCGGGTTGCGAGGTCGATGTCGAAGTCCTACTCTCGCGCGGGCGAGTCTGGTGGCCCGAGTATGTGTTCTATTGCCGACATCACCTATAAGCATTTCGCAGGGGGGGATTACCACGGTTGCCGGGTTCCGCGCAAACGGGCTGACATCGATCCTGATGCCTCTCAGTATGGGGAGTGATATTCAGCAATCGGAGGTCTTGTCATGAACTCAATTCCCTCATCGAGTCCCAGTATCGAGGTCGAGGTGGCTGAAACGAAGCCGTCGTGGCGTGAGACGTATCTTGGCTTGGGTGATGATCGCGACACGAAGAACGTTTCGTGGGGTGCGATCTTCGCGGGGGTGGTCACCACGGCTGGACTGCTGGTGTTGTTCTCTCTGTTGGGGTCGGCTATCGGTCTCGGGATCATCAAGCCGACATCAAATCAGCCGTTCTCTGGCCTGGGCGTGGGGCTGCTGATTTGGGCGGTCCTTTCGCTGCTCGTCTCGTTCGGGGTCGGCGGCTATGTCACAGGTGCTCTCGCGGGGCGCGCCGGCTTCCTCCACGGGATCGTCTCGGGGGCGGGCGGGTTGATTGTGGTGACCGTCGTCGCCACCATGACAGCGGGGGCTGCGCTAGGAGCAGTCGGCACGCTCGTCGCGCCCACCGTCAGCGCCATCGGTTCCGGTGCGGGAGCGGTCGGTTCCGCCGCGGGCAACGCGCTGGACGGCGTCACGGACGCGATCTCTGACGAACTTTCCGGTGTCAACGGCCGGGACGTCTCCCAGCAGACCGAACAGATCCTGGTCGGCACGGGCATCCCTGAGCTGCAGCCTGGGTACCTCCGCGAGCAGGCGAAAGAATCAACCGACGACATCGCCGCAGCCGGACGTGAGCTCCTGGCAAATCCGGACAACTACGACACCATCCTCTCGGATCTCGGCAGTTCCCTTGCCAATCGCGCCAACACGATCAGCGGTTCCGTTGATCGCGATGCCATCGCGAAGTCCGTCGCAGCGAACACCGATCTCACCGGCGCCCAGGCTCAGCAGACCGTGGACAACATCGCTGACGGTATCCAGTCCGCGGCCAACAACGCCCGCACCGCGTTCAACAACGCGGACCAGGCCGTCGACCGCGTCACGACAGAGGTGAAGACCACCATCGACCGGGCCCGCCAGGTCGCGGAAGACGCCTCGAACAACATCGCGACCGCAGCAGGATGGGGCTTTGCTGCAGGCCTCCTCACGTTGATCGTCACTGCTTTCGCCGGCCTCCTCGGAGCACGCTCGGTAGCCCCGAAGCGAGTGACCACCAGCCACCAAGGGGTCACCACCGCGAACTGACTCTCTCAACCGGGAGGTGCCCCGGGCCATCAACCCCGGGCACCTCCCGACGGCCAGTCACGCAAGCGGCCTCGCTCGAGAGCCCTCGGACTGCGACCTGGGAAATCGAGCACCGAGAACAGCACAACAACGACGGGACACCGTTCCCGCCCGCCGGCCCGGGTGTCGTCCCGGCAGGCCGGCCCATGGGGGAGTAGAGCACCGTGAACGAGATATCCAAGCAGGCTGCGCTTCGACGGGTGTTGACGCAGCCGTTGATTCTCAGCAGCCTTGCGCGTGGAAGGCGGACCCCGAGTCAGATCAAGGACGCGCTGGCCTCTCTCGGGGTTCCTTTGGGTGAGCATGTGATCTCGCATAACCTGGCCGACCTGCGCCGCGCGGGTCTCGTCGTCGATGACCCGGACGATGGCGAGTCGGACATGCCTCGTCGCCTGCACATGATCACCAGCGAGGGCGCCGCCTGCCTGGCGGGATTCCGTGAGCACTGGCACGACCTCACCCGCGCGCTGGGAGCCTAACCGGCCCCCGACGTCATCGAGCCAAACGAACGCTCGGACACCGCCGTTCTGTGCTCGCTCCCTGGCGGCAGGGGGGGTGCACCAATCGGACAACCACGCTGTGGTGCTGCGTGCGCTACAGGAAACCGGCACTACCTCACACCCGCGAAGGCGCCGCCTACCTGAACCCGATGCGTGATCGACTGTTTCCGTGCCCGGTTCAAAGAGGAGGGAAATGCGCGATGTGGTGCGGTTCGCGCGAACGGGATGTGCTCGTCAGCGACGGTGCGATCGTGTCCGTCTCGTCGTCGCCGTCCTTTTCTTCCCCGTGTTCTTGCAGCGCGTTTTCGGAGTGATCCCGGCCGGTCCTGTGCCGCCGATTCGCAAGGTGGCCACCTTCGTCATCCCAGCGCTCAGTGGCGATCTCGTCGTTCTCGATGTCGCCCATATCTCGGACTGTACGCCGCGGGGTGTGGCGCGGATAGGGGGGCTGGCGCTCAGACCACTGGCTTTGTCAATAGTGGCTGGCTTCCCCGCCGGTCAAGGACGCGCTGGTCTCTCTGGGTGTTCCTTTGGGTGAGCATGTGATCTCGCATAACCTGGCCGACCTGCGCCGCGGGTGTCTCCTCGTCGACGACCCGGACGAAGGCGAGTCGGACATGCCTCGTCGCCTGCACATGATCACCAGCGAGGGCGCCGCCTGCCTGGCGGGATTCCGTGAGCACTGGCACGACCTCACCCGCGCGCTGGGAGCCTAACCGGCCCCCGACGTCAACGAGCCGGGCGCTCGGACACGGCGGAGATCCACACCCACGCGTGCAGCTGGCACCCGCCGGCGGTGAAGCGCACTCCCATTGCCCTCTGCGTCCACCGGCAGGCCTCGGCGTCGACGAGCACGGGCGTGGCGCCGAACCGCACCCACGCCCGCACGGGCTTGGGGGAGGGGTCGATCGTCACCGGCTCCGTGTCCAGCTCGAGCTCGGCTCTTGTGAGCGACTGCAGGGTGCCAGCGGAGGCGGCGACCTGGTCGACGATGCGCTGATCCATCAGTTGGTCGTAGTGGTGCGCGTACCTCCGGTTGCTCCCCACCCCGACGCCTCCTAGGCGCACAAGTGTAGAACATTTGTTCTATGTCAACGAGAGAAGGACGTTCCCCTGTCATCACGGGGACGCATCCCTCAGGTGTGGCGCGACCGCAGTGCACCGCGTATGATGTGATCTGCGAGGGGCACTAGCCCTGAGAAGTTAGCCCGGCAGTCTGCCCGACCTCTTTGGTACGACGAGCCGGGCTTGCGTTTGTCTACGGCCGGTCTATCTCAACGACGCCCTGAACGATAGGCGCTATCTTCCCTGGCCAGTCTCCTCCTGCTTGGTGACACCAGGCCGCAGCGTCAGCGATCCACAGCAGCGGGTGCACAGGCCGGTCGGCATGCGTGTATGTGAAGGCGCCCAGAGCGCGTTGACGATCGAGTTCGTCCCGGATGATTCGTCTGTCGGATTGTTGTACCGACTGATCGTTCTCGATCGTCAGCGATCCCGCTTGTCCGGCGATGAGGTCGGCCACCAGCGCGCGCAGAAGAGCTGGCCTAGCTTGAACGTCCTTCGCGCCACGCATCACGTAGAGAGTCACTCTCACGTCCATCGTGCAGAACTCCCGAAGCAAGAGGTCTCGCCGTTTGGTTTCTTTGGTGAAGTGAATCGTAGAGCGAGAACCCGTTCGAAGCTTCCGCAGGCGCCCCTCGATGGGGGCTACCTCCCCTCGAGCGGTCGCCGCCGCAGCGATGTAGTACCCGCGCTGCTTCGACTCGTCTACAAAAACGTGGTCGCCACGTTCGAAAGCCATGCGCTCGACGTTAGTCGGAGCCGAGCGGTCAGATGTCTTCTCCGGCTTCGCCGCGGAGGTCCCTCGATGTGGGTGGGAGGGCGTGGTGTAGTACGTCGCCGATGCGGTTGCGTTCTGCGGCGTCGACGGTGGCCCCGTGGACGTCGAACTTCACGTGGTCGTAGACCTCCCGCACCAGGTCATAGACGAGTTGCGCGCGCTGCGCGGGCGTGGTCGGGGTCTCCTGCAGGGTGGGGCGGATGCTGGCGACGAGGCGTTGGAGTTGTTCCGGTTGGCTCATGAGAGCTTTCCTAGCACGGGGCGGCAGATCGTTCAGCGGTACGTGGGGGTCGTCTCCTTGTGTGGTGGTTCGGTGCTGCGCCACGATAACTACGCTCCGGCGCTGCGTGCCCCGTCTTCGCTCCTTAATGCTCCCTCGTCGCTGCGCTCCTCAGTCCGCTTACCGCTGCGACGGGGCACTCCGCTTCTCCGCTTCGTTCTCGCTGCTTTCGCACCGACCACCACACAAGGAGACTCACACCATGTACGCATCAACCGCTCGCACCTACCTCATCGCCGGAACGATCCTCCTGGTGATCGCGGCCGCGCTCGTCATCGGGCTCATCGCCACCGGCGCCGGAGCCCTTCTCCTGGCCTCGGTCCTGACGCTGGGTGCCGGCGGGGCGTTCATCACCGCCGGCCTCATCGGCCGGAGCTACCAGCTCCACGCCCGCTGAGCCTGGGGGCCCCGCAAGGGGCCCTCACCCACCCCGTGGTGATCGCCTGAGGATTGCCGTGCGTCGCTCCCGTGAGCATCACGAAACAGGGACATTATGAGTCACGAAACAGTGTGATTCGAGGGGAGCGGGAATGCGTCTTGCGATCGCAGATCCCCCGTACTTGGGGCGTGCGGATCGTTGGTACGGGGCCGGGCGGGGACACCGCGGCGGCGTCGGCCGAGCAGCTGCGCACGAGGCCGCTTCGGAGTGGGACGACCCGGCAACGCACCGCCGGCTCGTTTCCCGCCTCGAGGCGGACTACGACGGGTGGGCGATCGCTGCCGCTGCCGATAGCCTCCCGGTCTACCAATCGTTCCTGCCCCCGGGAGTGCGCACGTGCATCTGGGTCAAGGGCAACGCCGTGCCTTCTGGGTCCCGGGTTGCCAACCAATGGGAGCCGGTCTTCGTGCGCGTCCCTGAGGGCCGCTCCGCGCATCGAACCGGTGTGGCCGTCAGCGACGTGCTGACGGCGGGTATCAGCTATCGCCACAACTTCGTCGGCTCCAAGCCGTACCGGTGGACCCATTGGGTGCTCGATCTGCTCGGCTACCGCCCCGACGACCAGGTGCACGACCTGTTCGCCGGAAGCGGCGCCGTGGCCTTCGCCGCCGAGGTGTACGAGCTGCCGGCGGCGGTGCAGTGCGCGGCCTGCGGTACGCCGATCGCGCAGCGCCCCACCGGTCGACCACGGCGAACCTGCTCGGACGCGTGCCGCACGCGACTCGCTCGCCGCACTCGACGAGTGACCGTTTGAGGATCGTTCGGCGTGTCGTTGTGGCTTGGGGGCGAGGCTGGGGTGCGACTGATGTGAAAGAGGGTGGTTCCCGCGCCCGCGGAAACCACCCTCTTCCGAGTGCTCGTTGTGTGCTAGTTGCTGTGGCTGTCGCCGGGTCCTCCGTTGTTGCCCACGTCCGCACAGGTGCCGGTGTAGAGGCCTCCTCCGAAGCAGAGGCCGGGGTTGGCAGGGGATGGGTTGGGGTTGGCGGGGGATGGGCTGTTGTTGTGGGAACCAGTGTTTTGTCCGACGGCCTTCAAGATATCTAGCGCGACCGCGCCGAAGATACCTACGAAGTCAATATCGCTCATGTTCTGGATCGGCTTGGGTTTGACGTCCTCCGGGGCAGTGAATCCAATGGTCTCTGCTGCTGGACGCACTTCGAGCTTCGGGATCGGCGTCCCTTCCGTTTGTTCGCGATCGAGGTCTTCGTACGATATGTCTTTCCAACCACTCGTGCGCTCAAAAACTTGTAGTCCGCCGCCGGCGAGTTGGACCGCCGTGTAAGTCCTCTCCTGGTAGTCAAGTTTGTAAGTGACCGACTGCCAGCCGTCGTCGTAGTTCGTGATCGAGGTGGGTGTCGCACTGCTGACTCGCGCCTCATGGAGCACCGATCCCGTTACTGAAAAAAAGCCCAGGATACCGTCGCCCAAATTCTTAGCCGGCCCCGAGTTCAAGCTAGGGTCCAGGGTAGAGACCCTATTATCTGACCACAGTCCCACTGTCCCTGCCCCAGGGAAACTGTCCGGATCGAAGTTCACGGTCGGCGGTGTGTGGAAGACGCCGATCTGACCGGGTTTACCCATGGAGTAGTTCTGGCCCTTGAAGAAACGGGTGGTCGTCCGCGGCACCGCCGGCCCGATGGTGGCCTCCCCGGGTGCGGGAACGTTCTGTGAGCCGCCGATCGGGTCGCCCGCTACGCTCTGCAGTCCGCTGGGGGCTTTCCCGGCCGAGCCGCTGCCGTCGCCTCCTGAGGGCGAGTCGGCTCGGGCGGCGCCTCCGCCGAACAAGCCGGCGAGGACGATGGTGAGCGCCGTGACTCCTGCAGTCAGGGTGGTGCCAGGGGTTCTTGTCCTGGTCATCGCGTGTCCTTTCTTGCTGGGTTGCGCGGCCGTGAGGTGAACCGCGGTGTGGTGTTCCCTGCACATACGACGCAAGTTGTATCGCAAGTGTGGGTGGGGTGTACGTTACATGGAATGTCCGGAAGTGAGAAGGGGTCTCGCCTGGGTCGACCGCGGGACCGGGGGATCGATCGGCGCCTTAGTGAGGCGACGATCGACGTTCTGCGTGAGTTCGGCTACGACGCGCTGACCTTTGACAAGGTCGCCGTCAAAGCGGGAGTGACGCGGGCGGCGATCTACCGGCGGTGGCCGAACAAAGCCGCGCTGGTCGCGTATGTGCTGAACGAGACAGTGCCCCCGCTCGACATTCCCGACGACGGGAGCCCTTTGGAGAAGGTTAAAACCGCGGCCGTCGGCCTGATCCTTGCGCTACAACGCTCCGGGATCGCCGATTCGGTCCTCGCCGTCCATGCTCACGCCCGGCGAGACCCCGAATTGGCAAGCTCGGTGATGCTCGACTACCTCGCTCCTCGCGGCGCTCTGTTGGACTCCTTGCTGGCAGCGGCGAAGGATGCCGGCGAGATCACAGCTGCGATATCCATCGATATCGCACGAGACATCTTGTTCGGACCCGTCATCTATCGATGGCTTGTCGTTGGCGAAACCGTCGACCACACGTTGGCGCGCACCCTCGTCGAGACAGCTGCCGGAGCCCTGACCGGACCTCGACGCCAACTCGGCCACGAGAAGTAGCCACCCACATCGGGGCTCACCCGTTCACCGAACCACCCCAGGCGTCCGTGACGGCGCCGACAAACCTCGAAGAACCCTGCCGGACTGATCGCCCTCCCGGGTCGACACTCGATCAGTGTTCGTTTGGGGATCGGCCCATGAGACGACCCGATCAGGCATCTGCTCCGCACTCTTGCGCCAGCGATGCGTCTCATATACGGTGATCTTCTATCGTCTCACTTACGGTGTCTTATATGAAACAAGGTCAACATGGTCGATGATGGCGATCAGGGGAGCGACGCCCGGTCGAGCCTTGTTGCTCAGCGTGTCGCGGGGGTAAAGTTTGCGAGGTTCATGACCTTCGCGATGTGCGTCCTCGCCGTGGGGTGGGCGCGGATTCTCTCGGTCGAGGATTTCGGTTTGCCCTCGTGGGTGCGACCGGTGTCTGCCGCCGTCCTGGTCCTCGCCATCATCTGCTACGCCGCGATGTGGTGGTCTCGCTACCGCGCCCTTCAGCAGCTGCGCACGGGCGAGTGAAGGTCGGGTATTCGCGGGTGTCGACGACCGCGCAGGACGTCGACGCGCAGCACGCGTTCCTGATCGGCGCCGGCGTGGACCCTGAGCGGATCTACACCGACGTCGGCTTCACCGGCAAGAACGCCTCGCGGGAGGGGCTGCGCCAGGCTCTCGCGGCTGTGCGCGAGGGGGACACCCTGGTGGTCCCGAAGATGGACCGGTTCGCCCGGAACCTGGAAGACACGTTGCGCCTGGTGCGCGAGCTCACCGACCGTGGCGTGATTTTCCAGATGGGGCACACGGTCTATGACCCGCGCGACCCGTGGTCGAAGTTGTTCCTGTCGTTTCTGGCGGCGATCGCCGAGGCCGAGGGCGGGTGGATCAGCCTCCGCACCCAGGAGGCGATGGCACGCCCGGCGGTGCGGGCGAAGCTCAAAGGCCGTCAGCCGTCGATCTCGCCCAAGGCGGATGCGGCGATCGCGCGGATGCTCGACGAGGGCGACGAGTCGCCCTCCGACATCGCCCAATCGTTCCGCATCTCACGGGCGAGCGTGTACCGCGCGGCCGAACGCCACCGCCGCCGGCAATCGCCGACGTCGGATGACGATGGCTGAGCCGGCGCCCCGCCGGCGCCGCTCATCGGCGCTGAGCGAGCAGGAGCGGTTCTGGGGGTACGTGCTCAAAGGGCCGGCGCCGGATGACTGCTGGTTGTGGACGGGCGCGATCGCTGATGACGGGTATGGCAGGTTCTGGACTGCCGGCGTCGACGGCGGGCAGAAGATCCTCCGCCCCCAGCGGTACGCCTACACCGCCCTCACCGGGCGCGTGCTGATACCGGACGTGCTGATCTTGCACCGGTGCGACGTGCCGTTGTGCGTGCACGCCGACCCTGACCCGGACCGCTCCCACCTGCGCCCGGGGGGCACGTCCGACAACATGCAGGACCGTGCTCGACGCGGCCGGCAGCCGCGGCCGAGCGCGGCCCTACGGTTCCGGGAGCTTCCTCGAGCGGAGCGCGCGCGCCGCTCCCGCGCGCTGCGCGACGCGGTCCTCGAGCGAGGCTGGGACGCCGCCGCCATCCACGGCGTGCTCAGCGGCATCGACCCTAACCACCCCACCCTGTTCTGATCGGGGTGGACATGTCTTCGACACTTCGACGGCTCTGGGTGCGTTGTCGGCGAGTGCTTCGGCGCACTGTCACGCCGTTGCCGCCTGTCGTCGACGGCGTTTCGACGGAGACGTTTGGGGGAGCGGTCGAGTCGTTCGTGTGGATCGTCTTCCGCCGGCCGGGGATGTATGTCCCGCTGCTGAGTGGGGTGGTGCTGGCATCCTTCGCGTATGCGGTGATGCTGGTGCCCGGGCCTGTGTGGGCCCCGGCAGTGATCGCTTTCGCGATGGCCGTTGTTGCTCTCGCTGGTGGTCTTGCGGTCCAGTGGGCTCGTCGACGGCGGCGCGTCCACGCGTCCCCGGATGCGCGTCTGGCGATCCTCGCTCGTCGGCGGGGGTGGTACGTCGCTGACCATGTGGCTCGTCCGGGTGTGCGCGGCGCCGGCCGCCGGCTGCGCCTGCAGGTGGCGCCCGTGCTGATCTCGCAGGCGGACGCTGCGGATGTGGTCGTGTATGCGCACACGACGTCAGAGACGCTGGCTGAGGCGTATCTGGCAGACATCCCCGGTCTGCGGATCGCGGGTCGCCGTGGCCGGCGAATCCTTCTCGTCCGCCCGCCGCGCCGTCACCTTCGGTGACGCCTGTCGTCGGTCTGTCCTCGACGGTGGGTGCGCGCTGCGCCTGGCCCTCTTGCCCTCGGGAGCGAAGGGCGCATGAGCGTGCGTCACGAAGATGTCCGAGGAAGAACGACTAGTCCGCCTCTGCAGTCTTTCGTCGATCGGTCCGTTCGAGCGGGATGAGACAGGCCGTGGTAGCCAGCACACCGAGCAAAGCAAACGGGCCCTGCAATGAGATCCAGGTCGCTGCCGCGCTCCAGAAAGAGCTATTCCCCGTCGAGAGCAAGTCCACCGTAGCGAGCAAGACGCCTCCGACGATAAGGGCGGTCGCCCAGCAGAGCACCGTGAGAAGGATCGTTTTTCCGAACGAGCGTGAGGTACGCCAGATACGACTCGCGCCGATCAAGAAAGTTGCAGCAGGTACCCATAGGAAAACCCCGGTAACGAGGATGATCGTCGCCCCGAAGGGCCCGGCGAAGATCGCCGCCACCAGCTCCGCTGCGATCACTATGACGATGGAAAGGAGCAGCAAACCGGTGCCCGTGGAACGCCGACTCATATGATCAGCCCCGATAGAGATTGTCGGCGAAGATGGACCAGGTATTGCGCGCACCCGCGACATACACCGCTTGCGGCAGCCCGCCAGGATTGTCGTTCATGATGTAACCGTCGACAACTAGTCTGGCCCCGCGTTGTGAAAGCGGGCGATCTGGGTAGAGGGCGTCGAAGCCGAAGCTGATACCCGAACCCTCCCCGTCGATGTGAGTTTCGGTGGCTTCCGGGCATGAGCGTTCCTCGTCCGAAGATCATGGTCAGCGAGCTTCGTCACGCGGCGAGCATATTGGTTGTCCGGATCGAACAGGTCTCGTTTCGGCGTCATGCACTCTCGCTCTGAGATTCTGGGCGTGGACCGCGATCGTCGTTGTGTACGTGATCGGGCGGGGTCCCAGCACAGTCCCGCCGATCAAGATTGCTCTCTGCTACGACCGCCATCCACGGCGTGCTCAGCGGGATCGATCCCGACCACCCCACCCTGTTCTGACCTAACGCCCCGCGCCCTTCAGGGCGAGCCATTGCGTTTCGGTCTTTTAGCGTCGTGATTCGGCCGTCCCGAGCCCGCCGTGGCCGAGCCGGCTGCCCCCGTCGTCGACGGGGAGAGCCCCGCCGAACCGGTGCCGGCTAAACCTGACCTCCCCACCGTCCGCGGGTGGGGGCCTTCCTTTTTCAGTTGACGTCATACCTGCGATTGTGCGCAGTCGATCCGCTTGTACGGAAGGCGGCGTCGTGCCGCACTCCCGAGAGAGGGGACTGCGGATGCCACGGGAGCCGCGGTCCTGTCGACTATTCACAAACGAATCGCCGAACCGCCGTCGGCTCGTTACCATCCCCACTCGTGAACGTCCTCTGGCGCACCCTGCTCGTCCTCTTCCGTGCGCGTCGCCGCCTGCGCCGCGAGGGTCCGATCGACCCCACGACGGTGGGTCGCATGCGCGTCCGCGTGCTCCCCACCGACATCGACCTGCTGCGGCACCTCAACAACGGCCGCTACCTGTCGCTGTTCGACCTGGGGCGGTGGGACCTGCTGACCCGCAGCGGGCTCGCCGGGGCCATGACCACGCACGGCTGGTACGCGGTGGTCGCCGCCGAGACGATCACGTTCCGGCGCTCGCTCGAGCTGTGGCAGCGGTTCGACCTCGAGACTCGACTGCTCGGGCACGACGACCGGGCCGTCTATCTCGAGCACCGTGCCGTCGTCGACGGCGAGATCTACGCCCGCGCGATCATCCGCGCGCGCATCCTGCGGCGCACGGGTGGCACGGTCCCCCACGACGAGCTGTTCGCCGCGGTGGGCCGCCCCGAGGGGCTGCCCGACATCGAGCCGTGGGTGCACGAGTGGGCCGCAGCGACCGCGTTGCCCTCGACGCGGCGGCCCGCCCCGAGCATCTGGGCGTGAGGGCTCACTCCCTCCCGAAGCGCGCGTCGAGCCACGCGACCTGACGCGCGAAGTGCCGCGCTCCACCGCCCTCGTGCCCGTTGTAGGTGTACACCTCGAGGGCGGCGTCATCGGATGCCAGGCCGTGGAACGCCGCGAACACCCCCGACGGCAGCACGATGTCGTCCATCAACGCCACCGAGAAGAGCGCCGGCGCGCTGATGCGACGCGAGAGGATCGCCCCGTCGACGTAGGAGAGCGTGCGCAGCGCGCGGTCGGCCTCGTCGCGGTGCACCGCCAGATAGCGCGTCACCTCGGTGAACGGGGCGGACGGGGTGCGCACGATCGCGTTCGGGATGTCGCACAGGAACGGCACGTCGGGCAGCACGGCGGCCACGGCGTCTCCCGACAGCGCCGCCGCGGCGATCGCGAGAGCACCGCCCTGGCTGGCCCCCGTGACGGCGACGCGCGTGGCATCCACCCCGTCCATCGTGCGCACCTCGTCGATCAGGCGCGCGGCATCCGTGTAGAGGCGGCGGTAGTAGTACTCGCGGGGGTCGAGGATGCCGCGCGTCATCACCCCGGGGTGGGCGGCGGTCGAGCCGTGCGGGTCGGGCGTCTCGCCGATGCTCCACCCCGAGCCCTGGCCGCGCGTGTCCATGATCACGTGCACGTAGCCGGCGGCGGCCCAGGCGATCTTCTCTCCGGGGAGGCCGCGCCCGCCGCCGTAGCCGATGAACTCGACCACGGCGGGGAGGGGCTCGTCGCCGTGCGGCCGCACGACCCAGCCGCGGATCGGGTCGCCGCCGAACCCCGAGAACGTCAGGTCTCGTACGTCCAGCGCGCGGACCGGCGACGAGACGGGCGCCAGCGTCGTGGGGGCGGCGGTCGCGCGGGCCTCGGCGAGCGTCTCGGCCCAGAAGGAGTCGAGGTCGTCGGGCGCGGTGAGCGCGGGGCGGTACTCGCGCAGCAGCTCGAGGGGCATGTCGGTGAACGTGAGGGCCATGCGGGCGACTCCAGGTCTCGGGATCCTTCTGAAGATAACCCCGGACGCGACGATCGGGCGACGGCGTCCCGGACACGACGATGCCCCGGCCGCGCGTGGCGACCGGGGCATCGTTTCACCACGACGCGGCTTCTGTCTCACAACCATCCTTCACAACACCGATCAACCGTAGGGATGCGCGACTGTCCATTGGTCCGCGAATGGACGACAGGCGCAGCGCCGGCGTAGCTGTTGGGGTCTGCGAGCCGGGCGCGGGTGGAGTGCTCTTGTTGTGGTTCCGGGGGTCAGGCGAGGCCGAGGAGGAGCGCTGCTCGTGTGGCTTGGACGCGGTTGGAGACTTTGAGTTTGGCGAGGATGCATTCGACGTGCGCTTTCACGGTGCTGGTGGCGATGTAGAACGCATCCCCGATCTCGTTGTTCGTCGCGCCGGCTGCGAGGAGGCGGAGGACCTCGCGTTCGCGGCGGGTGAGCCCGACGTCGCCGGCGACGACGTACGCGGCGACTTCTCGTGCGAGCTGACGGCGGGCCGCATCGAGTGCCTGGTACTGCTGATCCGTGAACGAGTGCGTACCGCTGAAGTTGAAGTGCGCGGATCCGACGACCCGGTTATGGAGCATCAGGACGAACGACGTGCCCTGTGTGATGCCGATGCTGAGCAGGTGATCGCGGGCCATGAGCGAGTCGCTGAATTCGGGAACGACTGTCCAATCGAGGATGTCGAGCGGTCGCTGCTGCACCTGGCCGAAGTACCGACTCTTCGGGATGAACTCCGAGAGCCCGTCCTCGATGTGTTCCCGGCTCATCCCGTAGTTGCGGAGCACTTCGTCCCGCCCCCGTGGGTGCCGTCTGGCGGTGAGAGCGGCGAGGGCGAAGGGGGCTGCGGCTTGGAGGTCGAGGAACACTTTCGAGACCCGATCCTGCGCTGCCGAGGGCAGGAGCGTCACCGATCGAAGTGTCTCCAGTGCGGTGGTGTTCACGGCGTTCGAAGGCACAGCTGTCTGTCTCCGTCCTGTCATTGAGCGGGGCAGACCATGGCTCGGGCCGGAGGTCTTCCGCGCCCCACCCTGGCAAAACATCGGTCAGATGGCGGAGAGATCGCGCAAACATGGGTCAGGTGGCGGATATCCCTGCAGCGTCCCTGAGTTTTGACTGAGTGCAACCACCATTCGCTCTCAGTCCCGCCCGCTCCCGGGTGCGGGGGCTGTCTGTTCTAGGGGAAGACTCTGTGTCCGTAACTGACACCATCCGTCGTTGGCGCGTTGGCGCGCCGCCTACCGGCACAGGACGGCAAAGGAGCAGGTCGCGCCGGATGCGCTTTGGTGCGGTACTGACGGCGAGTGCGCTGGTTCTCTCCGGGCTGGCGACATTGAGCAGCCTGACTGCTGCGACGCCGGCGTACGCAGAGAACTCCACGGACGCCGGCGGGCCCTCGTGGGCGCCGGGGACGTATCACGCGTACGTCGCTGATGGCGAACACCTCGACGTCTCCTTCACGCCTGCAGCGGACTCCCGCGATCAGCACATCGTGGTCACGGATCCGTCCGGTGTCGTGCAGTACGACTGCACGGCAACCCCTGCCGTCCCATGCGTGTCCCCGGATCTGACCGGCCCGGCCGGTGCATGGAAGATCGAGAACACCCCGGTCGACGCGGCGCAGGGGTCTACCAACTGGCGGATCGAGGTTTCGAACGGGACGACAGTGCAAACCGGTCGCGTGTGGACGGACCGGGCTACTATCACGCAGTTCGGCGGAGCGAACGGCCTGCAGGACCTGACGTTCTACCTCGTCAACGACGCCGGATACCAGTACACGGTGGATCTGCGGCAGTACAACGGCATCTTGTCGGCAATCTCAGCGAACTCGCTGGGTGTCACAGACGCGGACTGCGTTCCGACCTACCACTCGTCCGAAGCCGACCGGATCACCGGATTCCCGGTCGCTCCGAACCGGCAGGACTGTGAACCGCAATACCGCGTGTTCTTCGATCAGCCCTCGGCAGCGCTGCCAGCGACGGCACCGTCGTCGGATGGCAGGCTGAACGTGCTGCCGGCACCGCTGGCGACGTCGGATCTCGACGTCGACGATCTCGCATTCACACCGTCGTCGCCGAACAGCGCTTCGGGCACCTTCAACTACTCGATCAACCCGCGATTCTCCGGCGCGTATGAACTGCAGGTCGACACCAACGGCAACGGCACCTATGACGACCCGGAAGACCGCAGCATCACGCTCGGAGCTGACGGCTCCGGTCAGTACAGCTACGACTTCGACGGTCTCGACGGTCAGGGCAATCCCATCGCAGACTGCACGCTGATGAACGCGCGGATCTTCTTCAACAAGCTCGGTGAGATGCACGTCCTCCAGTCCGACGTGGAGGGACGCACGGGCGGCATCACCGTCACCCGCACCAACGGTCCGGGAGCCCCGGACCCGACCATCTACTGGGACGACACGAATCTGGCCAACGACCGTACGAACACCACCCCCGTCACTGACGGCACCGCGGGCGTCGACAGCACCGCGGGCGTGCACGGCTGGGACTTCAGCAACAACAGCTGGGGCAACAACCGGGTGATCGATGACTGGACGTACGTTCCGGTGAACGTCGGCACCGGCGAGATCTCGGTCGGTGGGCTCTGCTACACCGTCGCGAAGGCAGCGGATAAGGAAACCGCTGCAGCCGGCGAGACCGTGAACTACACCGTGACGGTGACGAGCACCGGCACCGGCGACTACACCGCGGAGAACCCGGCGAAGTTCACTGACGACCTCTCGGGTGTCCTCGACGACGCCACCTACAACGGTGACGCCGCGGTGTCGTACTCGGGCAGCTCTACGGCGGCGGCGCCGACCGTGGACGGGAACACGCTGTCCTGGTCTGGGGCGTTGACGGCGGGTGAGGTAGCGACGATCACGTATTCGATAACGGTGAACAGTCCCGACATCGGTGACCACGAGCTCCACAACGTGGTCACCACCCCCGGCACCTGTGCTCCGGGTGACTGCGAGACCACGACGCTCGTGCCGGAGTTCACGTTCCAGAAGACCTCGGACACCGTCTCCGCGGTTCCTGGTGACACGGTCGGGTACACGGTGACGGTGACGAACACCGGCAAGGTCGACTACACGACCGACGAGCCGGCATCGTTCACGGACGACATGTCCGACGTGCTCGACGACGCGACCTACAACGACGACGCCTCGAACGGTGCCACCGTCGACGGAAACACGTTGTCCTGGTCGGGTCCGCTTGCCGTCGGGCAGTCGGTGAAGGTCACGTACTCCGTGACCGTCAACACCCCCGACACGGGGGACCAGCACCTGGTGAACCGGGTCGGCAGCGACAACCCCACCGGGCGTTGCACCACCGAGGGTGGCTGCGAGACGGACACCCCCGTGGGCTCCTACACGGTGACCAAGACCGTCGACGCGACCAAGGCCGCCGAGGGTGACACGGTCGGGTACACGGTGACCGTGACGAACACCGGCGCGGCCGCGTACACGGCCGAGAAGCCGGCATCGTTCACGGACGACATGTCCGACGTGCTCGACGACGCGACCTACAACAAGGACGCCTCGAACGGTGCGACCGTGGACGGAAAGACACTGTCGTGGTCGGGTCCCCTCGCCGTCGGTCAGTCGGTGAAGGTCACGTACTCTGTGACCGTCAACACCCCCGACACGGGCAACCGGCACCTGGGTAACGTCGTGGTCCCCACGGGCCCCGGTGGTGACTGCTCCGGCACCTGCACGACCGACACCCCTGTCGATCCGGTGCCCCCGGCTGTGGCCGGGAGCACCCCATCCGGCCTGGCACTGACGGGCACGGAGCCCGTTGGTCTCGGCATCGCGTTGGCGCTGCTGCTGCTCGCCCTCGGGGGTGCTGGCCTGGTGTTCGGCCGCCGCAGTCGACAGGCGGCCGGGCAGGAGAACGTCTAACAGGTTCGGGGTCCGGCCGGCACGACTCGCACACGCGAGTGCCGACCGGATCCCCGACCACCGCCCGGGCCAGTCTGATCCTCGGCCCTGGTGGTGACCGTTTCAGGATCGGGGGTCCCTGAGACAGGACGGACCCCTTGACCGGTGCCGATCGGTCGCTTCCGGACGGAACCGACCAGTAACTCTCCACAACGCCAACGGGCGCTGCGGTTGCTCTATCAGGTAGGCAACGACACGATGACCACCACACCCCACACCGGACCCACGCCGGCGCTTCCTGCTGTTGTCGCAACGAGGGCACCAGCGGAGCTGCAGGCCCTCGGGAAGCTGCTTGCCACGGCGAAGCACGCCGAGACGACTGCGACCGGGTCGAGCCGTCGGGAAGCGTTCCGCGCGACGCGGTCCCTGCTCGCAGCAGCCCGAGTCCTCGGGTTCACGGTGTCGGAACTGGCAGCATTGACCGGCGTATCCGAGGGGTCCGTCCGGAACCGCAGCAACCGCCTCGCACCCATGTCCCCGCGACGCTTCTACTCCCTCCTCCCCGAGCACGACCAGGGCGTACTCGACACTCTCCCCGGCGCGGAGCGCGACCCGGTGCAACTGCTGACCGAGTACCTGGGTGCCGTCTTTGTGGCCGACATCGGACGGCTCCCGTATCCGCACTGAACCAGGCACCCTCGTCCTCCTCAACGGTGAGGTCCTCACCACCGACCAAACCCTCGAAGAGACCGCACGCCTCGTCTGGTACCTCGAGCCCACGTTCCTGCGTCCCGAGCACAGCCCGTTCCGATACGGCGGACCCCGTCACCACCAACGGCGCCTCCCTGCAGCTACTGGTCGGTATGACCAACACCCTCGTCGGCGCCCCTCGCCCAGCAATCATCGAAGGACGCCGACGGTGAGCACTCTCCTTCGAAAGCCAACAACCTCGCCGACGAGGGTCCGATCAGCGCCACGGACCTCGCCGAACGAGCTGGCCTCACCTCCCCCAACAACTCGCACGCGCACTCGTTCGTGACCAATTCCCCGGAACGACGCCTCACCGGAACCCGTGAAGCGCCTATCACCAGCACCAGAGGCCACGACCCCCGCCCGCCCGCGAAGGTGTCTCATTAACCGACCGGGGGCGTCTCAATAACCGCTGCTACCCGGCCCGATGACGTCGGGATGCGCGCGACGCTCGGCGCTTCACGCTCCGGCACCTACATCGCGGCGGCTGGCGGAGGAACTGTCAGGGCAAGAGAACTTTACGGCTGGAGAACAACCCGCTCGGCGACCTGCAGAAGACCCGCCACTGCAACCCCACGACAGGCAAAGCGGTCGCTGAGTCGACGTTCGTCTTCTGGCAGAAGCTCTTCACAGGCCGGCGGTCGAGCCGTGCGCGCCGGGCGTCTCGCCGATGCTCCATCCCCGGACACGACGATGCCCCGGCCGCGCGAGGCGACCGGGGCATCGTCGGCAGAGGCCGGCTCAGCTCGTGAGGAGCGTGAGGTTGTAGGCCTGCAGGATCTCGTTGACCGGCTGGAAGTACGTCGTGCCGCCCGAGGTGCAGTCGCCCGAGCCGCCCGAGGTGACGCCCTGGGCCTGGTTGCCCGCGAGGAGCGAGCCGCCCGAGTCGCCGGGCTCGGCGCAGACGTTGGTGCGGATCAGGCCCGACACCGTGCCCTGCGAGTAACGGACGCTGGTGTTGTAGGCCTGGATCTGGCCGCAGTGCCATCCGGTGGTCGAGCCCGAGCGGCAGACCGTGGCGCCGACCGCGGCCGCCGTCGAGCCCTTCACGGCCACGGCTCCGCCGTTGTAGTTGTCGACCTGGCCGACGGGCGTGTGGTTGGGCGTCGCGACCCACGAGTAGTCGTTGCCCGGGAACGACGAGCCACGGAACGTGCCGTAGTTCGTGCTGTCGCCCGTGTTGCCGCAGTGGCCGGCGCTGACGAAGCCGCCCTGGACGGCGAAGCCGACCGAGCAGCGCGCCGAGTTGTTGATGTAGTACGCGATGCCGCCGCGGATCGTGGCGAACGTCTCGGGAGCGGCGACACCGGTCTCGAGACGCACCGCGTCGGCGGGGGCGCCGAGGGTCGAGACGAAGTCGGCCGCGGCCTGGTCGCCGCCGGCGACCACGTCGACGACGACGTCGTTCTTCTCGACGTCGATCCACCACGAGGGGATGACGTCGGGCACCGTGCTCGACTCGATCTTGGCCGTGATGGCCTCGAGGTCGGCGAGGGAGTGCTCGGCCGTCACGGGCACGGCACCGGCCTCGGCGGCCTCGGTGCGGGCCTGGTCGGTCGTTACCGCGGCGTAGACGGTGCGGGTGGACTCGTCGAGCCACGTTCCCGCGAACGCGTCGCCGGTGGACGAGGCGACGTCGGTCGCGGTGCTCGCGGCGGCGGCCTGGAAGCGCAGCACGTCTTGGGCGCCGGCGATGTCGGTGCCGAGGTCGGCGGCCATCGCTTCGAGCAGGTGGCCGTCGACGCCGTCGATGGCCGCGTCGGGGGCCGACGCCGGGGTCTGCGCCCACGCCGGAGCGGAGGCGGCGGTGGTCAGGAACAGGCCGAGGGCTGCTGCGCCCACGACCGCTTTCGATATGCGGTTCACGTGGAGTGACCTTCCATCCAATGGGGGGATTAATGGTGGGTACCCACGGACATAGAAGCACGTAAAGGCCGGAATGCGAAGGGTTTTTTCGGGTTGTTGATCTGGATGTAACAAATCCTCCTTCCCGAGTCTGCGGGTGCCGCGCCTCAGCTGGTCAGCAGCGTGAGCCCGTAGGCATCCAGGATCTCGTTGACCGGCTGGAACCAGGTCTCGCCGCCGTTCGTGCAGTCTCCCCAGCCGCCCGAGGTGACGCCCTGCGCCTGGTCTCCTGCCAGCAGCGAGCCGCCCGAGTCGCCGGGCTCGGCGCAGACGGTGGTCTGGATGAGGCCGTCGACGGTGTTGCTGCCGTACTGCACCGACGTGTCGTACGCCTCGATCTGGCCGCAGTGCCACCCGGTGGTGGAGCCCGAGCGGCAGACGGTGGCACCGACAGGGGCGGGGGTCGAACCCTTCACCGCCACGTAGCCGCCGCTCCCGTCGGCGACCTCTCCCCGCGGGGTGTGATCGGGTGTGGAGACCCAGGCGTAGTCGTTGCCGGGGAACGACGATCCCGCGAAGGTGCCGTAGTTGGTGCTGTCGCCCTGGTTGCCGCAGTGGCCGGCGGTGACGAATCCGCCGACGACGCCGAAGCCGACCGAGCAGCGGTACTGGTTGTTGATGAAGTAGGCGATGCCTCCGGCGATGTCTTCGAGGGTGCGCGGAGCGGCCTCGGCGCGTTCGATCCGGACGGCGTCGGCGGGGGCGCCGAGCGTCGAGACGAAGTCGGCCGCGGCCTTCTCGGAGCCCGCGAGGGCGTCGACGACGACCTCGTTGGCGGTGACGTCGACGTGCCACGACGTGATGCCTGCGGGCCGATCCGCGGCGCTGATCCGGGCGCGCAGGCTCTCGAGGTCCGAGAGCGAGTGCTCTGCCGCCACCGGCACGGCACCCGCGCTCTGCACGAGCGACCGCGCGGCATCCGTGGTGACGGCGGCGTAGACCGTGCGCGTGCTCTCGTCGATCCACGAGCCGGCGTACGCCGTGCCGACCGACGACGAGACGTCGGCGGTCGTCGCCGCGGCTTCGGCTTGGAAACGCAGGACGTCCTGCGCGCCGGCGACGTCGGTGCCGAGGGAGGCGGCCATCGTCTGGAGCAGGGGCGAGTCCGTCGTGCTCGGCGGAGTGTCGGCGGGGGATTGCGCCCAGGCGGGAGCGGCCGCCGTCGTCAGGACCAGGCCGAGCGCGGCGGCGCCGACGGCCGCTTTCGATATGCGGTTCATGGGAGTGACCTTCCATCCAGGGGGATAAATGGGGGTGGTACGCGGGGTCAGGATATTGATCCGACGGGTCGCGGGGTCATTCTTCGGCGGAATTGCCAGGGACCGCTCCCATGGCGGAGGCGTTCTCGTCGGGGCCGATCCCCGTCCGTCCCGGCGGGCCGCCGGAGCGGACGGCGCCCCGTGCCTAGGCTGTCGGGCATGAGCACCAACGACCCGCGCGCCGCTGGTTCGGCGCTCTCCGCCGACCTCGCCGAGCGGGCCGCGGCGCGGGCCGCCGCGTGGACGCGCGCCGACTCGTCCGACGCCCCCGTGCCGCAGGACCGGGCCGCCGCCGCCTTCGCCGCGGCGCTCGCCGACGGCGTGCTGCGTCCCGAGAGCGTCACCGCCGCCGCGGCCGCGTTGCACCGGCTCGCCGCCGACGTGCCCGACACCCTGCCGTGGTTCGTGCGCAGCGCGCTCCAGGTCGGCGGGGCCGTCGCCCCCGTGCTCCCCACCCCCGCGGTGCCGCTGGTGCGGCGTGCCGTGCGCGACGTGCTCGCGGCGATGGCGCTCGACGGCCGAGCCGAGCGCCTCGGCGTCGGGCTCGAGGGCCTGCGGGCCCGTGACCTGTGCCCCGATCTGCGGCTGACCGGGCCGGCTGTGCTCGGCGACGCCGCCGCGCGGCGCCGGGTCGACGGCATCCGGGCCCTCGTGTCGCGCGACGACGTCGATCGGATCTCGCTGACGGTGGGCGACGTCGTCTCGGGGCTGTCGCCGTGGTCGTTCGACACCGATGTCGAGCGCGCGGCCGAGCGTCTGCTGCCCGTGTACCTGGATGCCGCCGAGGCGGGCGTCCACGTCACGCTCGTCGCCGAGGGCCACGACGACCTCGACCTCACCGTCGCCGTCGTCACGCGCGTGCTCGAGGAGCCGCGGCTGACCGCGCTCGCCGCCGGGATCGCGCTGCCGGTCGCCGTGCCCGAGTCGCTCGGCGCCCTGCGCGAGCTCGCGGCGTGGGCGCGGCTGCGCGTCGCGGTGGGCGGTGCGCGGCTGACCGTGCGGCTGAGCGACCTGGTCCCGCGCACCTCGGATGCCGCGACGGCGGCGCGCCACGGCTGGCCGACGCCGGCGGCGACCGACGCGGGCGCCGTCGACGTGCTGCTGGTGCGTGCGCTGCGCGATGCGACCGGTGCCCGCGCCGCCGAGGGGCTCGCGGTCGAGGTCGAGACCGCCGACGCCGGGCGCGCCGCGCTCGCGCTCGCGCTGGGCGACGAGTCCGAGACGCCGATGGCCGTGGCCGTGCCGCTCGCGGTCGCGTGGCGTCCGGAGCGCCCGCCGGTCGTGATCGCCCCGGTCGTGCACCCCGACGACCTCGACGCGGTGGCGGGCGCGCTGGCGTCGCGCGCGGCCGAGGGCGTCCCGGTCGAGGGCGTCCCGGTCGACGGACCGTTCGAGGAGCCCGACACGTCGGCGGAGGCCGGGCGCCTCCGCCGCGCGATCGAGGGAGCCGAGTCCCCGGCCCCCGAGCCGCGTGCGCCGCGACGCGGGATCGGCCCCGCACCCGCGATCCTGCGGGAGCCCGCCGATGCCGACGCCGCCGACGGCGGGCTGACGCAGGCGGTGCTGGGGATCGCGCGCGAGGCCGCGGCATCCGCCGACACCTCGGCGCTCGCCGCCGACGCGCAGCAGATGCTCTTCGGCGGCCAGGCCTTCGTCGACACCGCGGTCTTCTCGTTGCGTGAGAACGCCGAGCTGGTCGGGGGAGTCCCCGGGTTCCGCAACGTCGCCGACACCGATCCGACGGTCGCCGCCGACCGTGCCTGGGCGCGTGACGCCCTCGCGCGCGCCGACGCCTCGACCGCGGGCGACGCCACCGCGGCCGCGGGGCGCGTCGACGACGGCGCCGCGCTCGACGCCGTCATCGCCCGGGTGCGCGAGGGTGCCGAGCAGTGGGGCGCCCTGGCCGCGGCCGATCGGGCCGCGGTGCTGCTGTCGGCGTCGCGTGCGCTCGACGACCGCCGCGCCGACCTGATCGAGGTGCTGGCCTCGGAGGGCGGCGCCTTGCTGGCCGAGGCCGACGTCGAGGTGAGTCAGGCCGTCGACGCCGCCGCCTACTACGCCGCGACCGCCAAAGAGCTCGACCGCGTCGCCGGGGCCGTGTTCGTGCCCGACCGGGTCACCGTCGTCGCGCCACGATGGAGCGCACCGGTCGGGCTCTGCGCGGCCGAGGTGCTCGCGGCCCTCGCCGCCGGGTCGGGCGTCGTGCTGACGCCCCCTCCGCGTGCGCGCCGGGCGGCCGCCGTCGTGGCCGAGTCGCTCTGGGCCGCGGGCGTCCCTCGCGATGCGTTCGCCTACGCCGACCTCGACGAAGAGGCGTCCGGCCGCGCGCTCGTCGTGCACCCCGGCATCGACCGCGTGCTGCTGGCCGGCGCCCGCACCACCGCCGAGCGTTTCGTCTCGTGGCGCCCCGAGCTGCCGATGCAGGCGCTCGCGGCGGGCAGCAACGCGGTGATCGTGGCTCCGTCGGCCGATGTCGACGCCGCCGTGGCCGACATCGTCGCCGGCGCCTTCGCCCACGCGGGGCAGGCCCCCGCCGCATCGTCGTTCGTGATCCTGGTCGGGGCGATGGCGCGCTCGGCGCGGTTCGCCGAGCAGCTGCGCGACGCCGTGTCGTCGCTGCGCGTGGGGCCCGCGAGCGACCCGCTGTCGCACGTCGGCCCCCTGATCGAGGAGCCCGCCGGCGACGTCTGCCGTGCGCTGACGGTGCTCGCCGACGGCGAGCGCTGGCTCGTGCAGCCCCGCGAGCTCGATCTCGGCCCCGAGACGGCCGGACGCTTCTGGACCCCGGGCGTGCGCGTCGGCGTGCACGCGGGGTCGCACCTCTCTCGCGCGGCCGTGGGCGCTCCGGTGCTCGGCGTGCTGCAGGCGCCGACCCTCGCGCGCGCCGTCGAGCTGCAGAACCTCGTCGGCTCGGGGTTCGTGGCGGGACTGCACACGCGTGACGCGGCCGACCTCGAGCTGTGGCTCGACACGGTCGAGGCGGCAGTGCTGCGCGTCAACCGGGCGACGACGGGCGGGGTCGTGCAGCGCGAGCCGCTCGGCGGGTGGGGCGAGTCGGGCGTGGGGCCGGGGGCGATGTCGGGCGGGCCGAACCGGCTCGTCGCGCTCGGGTCGTGGCGGCCGTCGGCGGGCGGACCCGCGTCGTCGACGTTGCACCTGCGCGGCCTCGACAGCCGTATCTCGACGCTCATCGAGGCGGCCCAGCCCACCCTCGACTACGAGGCGTTCGAGTGGCTGCGACGGGGAGCGCTCTCGGACGCCGTCGCGTGGGACCGCGAGTTCGGCCGGGTCAAGGACGTCTCGCGCCTCGGCGTCGAACGCAACCTCTGGCGTTACCGGCCCGCCGACGTCGCCATCCGCGCGACCGCCGACGCGGCGTGGCAGTCGGTGCTGCGCGTGCTCGTCGCGGCGGTGCGGTCGGGCTCCGCGTTCACCCTGAGCACCCCGGTGGGCCTGCCCGGCGACGTGCGCCACCTGCTCGGCGACAGTGGCGTGCCGGTCTCGGTCGAGAGCGACCTGGAGTGGATGCAGCGCGTCGCGGGCGGCATCCCGGATGCCATCGGCTCGCGTCCCTCGCGGGTGCGGCTCGTCGGCCCCGCGGCGTCGGTCGCGGCGTTGCGGTCGGCGCTCGTCGCCTCGCTCGGCGGCTCCCTCGCCCCGGCGGTGTACGCGAACGAGGTGACGACGGCCGGACGTCTCGAGCTGCTGCCGTTCCTGCGCGAGCAGGCGATCTCGATCGCCGCGTTCCGCCACGGCCGCCCCGACCCGTGGAGCGCCGACGTGATCTGAGGCGGGCCGGCGCGTCCGAGCCGGGTGCTCGTCGGCCAGCCCCACGGCACGCGGCGTTTCCGAGAACGGTCCACTCGCGCGCTCCGGCACGTGCGTGCGAGAATGATCGCGGCGTGCCCGGACCGACCTTTCCCCGCACGGCGCCTCGGCGCCGCCGGGTCGAAGGGCCACCGGGCCCCAGGACAGCGTCCGCCGCACCTTCTCCCAAGGAGCAGAGATGTCCGCGAACCCTACCGCCGCCGCCGTCGATTCCCCGACGAACGAGCGCGTCCAGCAACACCGCCGGTACCTCATGTGCCGGCCCGCGCACTTCACGGTGAGCTACAGCATCAACCCGTGGATGGAGCCCTCGCTTCCGACCGACACCGCGTTGGCGCTGCGTCAGTGGCAGGCGCTGTACGACACGTACATCGCGCTCGGCCACGAGATCGAGCTGATCGACCCGCTCGAGGGCCTGCCCGACATGGTCTACACCGCCAACGGCGGCTTCGTCATCGACGGCGTCGCCTACGGCCCCAAGTTCCGCTTCCGTGAGCGCGCCGCCGAGGCGCCGGCCTTCATCGACTGGTTCGCCGCGAACGGCTTCGAGGTCGCCGAGCCCGTCGAGGTCAACGAGGGCGAGGGCGACTTCCTGCTCGTCGGCGACACGATCCTGGCCGGCACCGGCTTCCGCTCCACCGGCGACAGCCACCGCGAGGTGGGCGAGGTCTTCTCGCGCGAGGTCGTGTCGCTCACCCTCACCGACCCCCGGTTCTACCACCTCGACACCGCGCTGACCGTGCTCGACCCCGTGCAGGGGCCGGGGGGCGTCGAGCACGCGAACATCGCCTACCTGCCGACCGCGTTCGACGAGCGCAGCCGGGGCATCCTGCGCGAGCGCTACCCGGACGCCATCCGGGTGTCGGATGCCGACGGGGCGGTGTTCGGCCTCAACTCGGCCAGCGACGGCAAGAACGTCATCATCTCGCCCCGCGCCGTCGGCTTCGAGGCGCAGCTGCGCGAGCACGGCTACACCCCGGTGACGGTCGACCTGTCGGAGCTGCTGCTCGGCGGCGGCGGCATCAAGTGCTGCACGCTCGAGCTGCGCGGCGGCGGGCGATGAGCGTCTCGGTCGACGACGTCGGCGCGCGGCTCATCGCCGCCGAGGGCGAGCACGTCGCCCACAACTACCACCCGCTGCCGGTCGTCGCCGCGCGTGCCGAGGGCGCGTGGGTGACCGACGTCGAGGGCAAGCGCTACCTCGACCTGCTGTCGGCGTACTCGGCCCTCAACTTCGGGCACGGGCACCCGGCGATCCTCGCTGCGGCGCGCGAGCAGCTCGACCGCCTGACGCTGACCAGCCGGGCGTTCCACAACGACCGGCTCGGCCCGTTCGCCGCGGCCCTGGCCGACCTGTGCGGCAAAGACCTGGTGCTGCCGATGAACACCGGCGCCGAGGCCGTCGAGACCGGCATCAAGGTCGCCCGCGCGTGGGGCTACCGCGCGAAGGGCATCGCCGCCGACCGGGCGACGATCATCGTCGCGAACGGCAACTTCCATGGCCGTACCACGACGATCGTCGGCTTCAGCGACGACCCCGTCGCGCACGACGACTTCGGCCCCTACGCGCCGGGCTTCGTGCACGTCCCGTACGGCGATGCGGATGCCATCGCCGCGGCGATCGACGAGAACACCGCCGCGGTGCTGCTCGAGCCGATCCAGGGCGAGGCCGGGATCGTGATCCCGCCGGAGGGGTTCCTGCGCGCGGTGCGCGAGATCTGCACCGAGAACGACGTGCTCTTCATCGCCGACGAGATCCAGTCGGGTCTCGGTCGCGTGGGCGCGACGTTCGCGTGCGACCGCGAGGGTGTCGTGCCCGACGTGTACCTGCTCGGCAAGGCGCTCGGCGGCGGTGTCGTGCCGCTGTCGGCGGTCGTCGCCGACGCCGACGTGCTCGGCGTCATCCACCCCGGCGAGCACGGGTCGACGTTCGGCGGAAACCCGCTGGCGGCGGCCGTGGGCCTGCGCGTGGTCGAGATGCTGGCATCCGGCGAGTTCCAGGAGCGGGCCCGTGCGCTCGGCGAGCACCTGGCGACGGCGCTCGACGCGCTCGTCGGTCGCGGTGTCACGGCCGTGCGTGTGGCGGGCCTGTGGGCCGGCGTCGACATCGACCCCGCCGTGGGCACGGGTCGTGAGATCGCCGAGAAGATGCTCGCGCGGGGCGTGCTGGTCAAAGACACGCACGGCCAGACGATCCGCATCGCCCCGCCCCTGACGATCCGCGGCACCGAGCTGGACTGGGCCGTCGAGCAGCTGCGGCGCGTGCTCGGGGCGTGAGGCGGGTTCCGACCCCTTCGGACACCTCGGTGACGATGCGGGGGAGGGCGGACGAGGCGACCATCGCCCTCCGCCCCCTCCCCGCCGGCGTCCCGCGCGGCTCGTCCCCCGGGTGCCACGCCACGGCATCCGCGGGCGGGAAACAACGCGGCAACACGGGGCTGGGTAGGCTCGCACCCATGGGTGACCTGTTCGACGGTTACGGCTCCGCGTCGGCGCCGCGCAAGACCGCGTCCGGCGTCCCGGCGTACGACGAGATGTTCGGCGTCCCGGCGGGTCCGGGCGACGACGCTCCCTCGCGCGAGGCGTACCGGGAGCTGTACCAGACGCTGGCGCAGATGACGCAAGAAGAGCTGCGCGGCCGCACCGACTCGCTGGCCAGCTCGTACCTCGCGCAGGGCGTCACGTTCGACTTCGCCGGCGAAGAGCGCCCCTTCCCGCTCGACGCCGTCCCGCGCGTCATCGCCTATGACGAGTGGTCCCGCATCGAGGCGGGCGTCAAGCAGCGCGTGCGTGCGCTCGAGGCCTTCCTCGACGACGCGTACGGCAGCCAGCACTGCGTGCGCGACGGCATCCTCCCCGCCCGGCTGATCTCGTCGTCGCAGTACTTCTACCGGCAGGCCGCCGGCATCCGCCCCGCCAACGGGGTGCGCATCCAGGTGTCGGGCATCGACCTCATCCGCGACGAGCACGGCGAGATGCGCGTGCTCGAAGACAACGTGCGCGTGCCCTCGGGCGTCAGCTACGTCATCTCGAACCGCCGGGTGATGGCGCAGACCCTGCCCGAGCTGTTCGTGTCGATGCGGGTGCGCCCGGTCGGCGACTACCCCAACAAGCTCCTCGCCGCGCTGCGCGCCTCGGCGCCGTCGGGCATCGACGACCCGAACATCGTCGTGCTGACGCCCGGCGTCTACAACTCGGCCTACTTCGAGCACACGCTGCTCGCGCGCCTCATGGGCGTCGAGCTCGTCGAGGGGCGCGACCTGCTGTGCATCGGCGGCAAGGTGTTCATGCGCACGACGCGCGGACCGCAGCGCGTCGACGTGATCTACCGCCGCGTCGACGACGACTTCCTCGACCCGCTGCAGTTCCGCGCCGACTCGATGCTCGGTGCGCCCGGCATCATGCTGGCGGCACGGCTCGGCAACGTCACGATCGCCAACGCGGTCGGCAACGGCGTCGCCGACGACAAGCTGCTCTACACGTACGTGCCCGACCTCATCCGGTACTACCTCGCCGAGGAGCCGATTCTGAAGAACGTCGACACCTGGCGTCTCGAAGACCCCGGCGCGCTCGAAGAGGTGCTCGACCGGCTCGACGAGCTCGTGGTCAAGCCGGTCGACGGCTCGGGCGGCAAGGGGCTCGTGGTGGGCCCCGACGCCTCTCCGGCCGAGCTCGAGAAGCTGCGGCACCGTCTGCTCGCCGACCCCCGCGGGTGGATCGCGCAGCCCGTCGTGATGCTGTCGACGATCCCCACCCTCGTCGAGGACGGGATGCGGCCGCGGCACGCCGACCTGCGGCCGTTCGCGGTCAACGACGGCGACGACATCTGGGTGCTCCCCGGCGGCCTGACGCGCGTGGCCCTGCCCGAGGGGCAGCTGGTCGTGAACTCGAGCCAGGGCGGCGGGTCGAAAGACACCTGGATCGTCGGCGGCGCGGCGCCCGGGCACGTCGAGTACGGGCAGGGCAACGGCGTCTCGGGGCTGGTCGCCGACCAGGCCGCGGTCACCGAGGCGATCCCGATCATCTACGATGAGCAGCCCGAGCCGGCCACGGCCCCGCGCGATCCGCGCCGCGGCCGCGAGCAGCAGGAGCAGCAGCAGCAGGCCGACGCCGGCGTGCAGCACGGCCCGCAGGCCGAACAGCAGCAGCAGGGCAAGGAGGCGGGGTCGTGCTGAGCCGTATCGCGGAGTCGCTGTTCTGGATCGGTCGCTACATCGAGCGCAGCGACGGCACCGCCCGCATCCTCGACGTGCACCTGCAGCTGCTGCTCGAAGACCCGTGGATCGACGAGGACACCGCGTGCCGGTCGCTGCTCAGCGTCATGGGCTCGGGTGCCCCCGAGAACGTCGACACCGTGCGTCGCGACGACGTGCTCGCCCGCCTCGCCGTCGATCGCATGAACCCGTCGAGCATCGCCTACTCGATCACCGCCGCGCGCGAGAACGCTCGACGCGCCCGCGAGATCGTCTCGACCGAGCTGTGGGAGATCCTCAACACGACGAACTCCCGGATGCCGCGCCGCCTGCAGACCGAGAAGGTGCACGAGTTCTTCCAGTGGGTGCGCGAGCGCGCCGCGCTCGCGGTGGGCATCGTCGACTCGTCGACCAACCGCGACGAGGCGTGGCAGTTCTTCACGTTGGGCCGCAGCATCGAGCGCACCGACATGACGGCGCGCCTGTTGGCGACGCGGTCGCTCACCGAGGTGTCGGGCCCGTCGTGGACGACGATCCTCCGTTCGTGCGGGGCCTACGAGGCGTACCTGCGCACGTATCGCGGCATGCCGAGCGCCCGCAACGCCGCCGAGTTCCTGCTGCTCGACCGTCTCTTCCCGAGATCGATCATCTACTCGATCCAACGCGCCGAGGAGTGCATGAGCGCCATCGATCCCCGCGCCGACCGTGTCGGCCACTCGAACACCGTGCTGCGGGCGCTCGGACAGATCCGCAACGAGCTCGAGTACCGCCCGATCAGCGAGATCCTCGCCGAGCTGCCCGAGCACATGCAGCGTGTGCAGACCGTCACGCGCGAGGCGTCCGAGGCCATCCGCTCGCGGTTCTTCCCGACGCAGGCCGAGCCGAGCTGGATCGGAGAGATCTCGTGAAGCGTCTGCGCATCGAGCACCAGACCGGGTTCGCCTACCAGGGTGACGTCTCGGCGTCGTACAACGAGGCGCGCATGCTGCCGCACTCGACCGACAGCCAGTTCGTGCTGAGCTCGTCGCTCGACATCGAGCCGTCGACGTCGGTCAACCAGTACGTCGACTACTTCGGCACGCGTGTCTCGGCGTTCGACGTGCTCTCGCCCCACTCGTCGCTGACGATCACGGCGCGTTCGCTCGTCGAGGTGCGTCCGCGCCCCATCGAGCACGCCGACATCACGTGGGACGAGCTGGCCGTGCTGGCATCCGGGTCGATCGCGACGGTCGAGCAGCTGACCCAGACGCGTCGGACGACGCCGCACGCCGAGGTCGTCGAGCTGGCGCGCGCGATCGCCGCCCGGCACGATCGACCGGGCCCGGCGGCGCACGCGATCGCCGAGGCGGTCGGCGACGCGATCGAGTACATGCACGGGGTGACCGGGGTGCACTCGACGGCGCTCGACGCGTGGGAGGCCCGCAAGGGCGTGTGCCAGGACATCGCGCACGTCACTCTCGGCGCGCTGCGCGAGGTCGGCATCCCGGCGCGGTACGTCTCGGGGTACCTGCACCCGAAGCCGTCGGCCGAGGTCGGCGAGGCCGTCACGGGCGAGTCGCACGCGTGGGTGGAGTGGTTCGCGGGCGACTGGCAGGGCTTCGACCCCACGAACAACATCGAGATCGGCGACCGGCACGTGCTCGTGGGCCGGGGCCGCGACTACAACGACGTGCCGCCGTTGCGCGGCGTGTACGCCGGTCCGGGCAAGAGCAACCTCAAGGTGAAGGTCACGATCACCCGCGAGACCTGATCCGCGGCGCTCTCACGCCGTCGACGTCGGCGACCCCGCGGCGGCGGCCATGCGCTCCTGCACTCCGCGGTGCAGGTCGACGAGGCTGCGGGTCTCGCCCGCCTCGTGCAGCCGCGCCCATTCGTCGAGGGTGATCCGCATCTCGAGCCCGGCGAGCTCGAGAGCGGTCCGGACGACGAGCTCGGGGCGGCCGATGCGCTCGGCGATCTCGGGCACGAAGCGCTCCGACGACGTGATCTCGCGGCGGACGGCCGCGCCGAGGATCGCGCGCTCGTGGGCGACGAGTCGCCGCACGCGCAGATAGCGCTCGCGCGCCAGCGGGTCGGCGTCCAGGGCTTCAAGCTCGTGCGCGAAGACGGCGCGGAGCGCGGTCGCGAGCGCCGTGATGTCGTCGCCGGGATCGCCGACTCCGGCGAGGGCGTGGTCGAAGCGCGCGTCGTCGATGAACACCGCGTCCTCTTTCGTGCCCGCGAGGCGGAAGAACGTCCGCGGCGAGACGCCGGCGCGGGCCGCGATCTCGTCGACCGTGGTCCCCGTGACCCCCTTCTGCTCGAACAGATCGAGGGCGGCGGCGCAGATCTCGCCGGCCGTCTCGCGGCGGCGACGGTCGCGCAGGCCCTCGAGGGGGGCCGCGGGGGTGCTCATATCCGATACAGTAGTCGATGTCGTATTGGCAGTCACTGCCAAATTGTCTCACTCTGCTTAGATTGGTCGACCATGGTCTCCACCGGAACCGTCCCCACCGCCGCCCCGCCCGGCAAGACCGCCCCGCGTCCCGGAGCGGTCATCGCCCTGCTCGTGGTCGCCGCCTTCGTCGTCATCCTGAACGAGACGATCATGGGCGTCGCGCTCCCCGAGCTCATGCGCGAGCTCGACATCAGTGCCGCCACGGCGCAATGGCTCACCACGGCGTTCCTGCTGACGATGGCCGTCGTCATCCCCACGACGGGCTTCCTCATCCAGCGTTTCCCCCTGCGACGGCTGTTCTTCACGGCGATGGGGCTGTTCACCCTCGGCACCGTCATCGCCGCGGTCGCGCCCGGCTTCGGCGTGCTGCTGGTGGGCCGCATCGTGCAGGCGACGGGCACCGCGATCATGATCCCGCTGCTGTTCACCACCGTGCTCAACGTCGTGCCCGCGCATCGGCGCGGCCGCATGATGGGGCTGATCTCGATCGTGATCTCGGTCGCCCCGGCCGTGGGCCCGACCGTGTCGGGCCTCATCCTGTCGGTCTTCCCCTGGCGCGCCATGTTCGTCGTCATGGTGCCGATCGCCCTCGTCGCGATCGCCCTCGGCGCGCGGTGGGTGCGCGACCTGACCGAGACGCGGCGCGTGACGCTCGACGTGCTCTCGGTCGTGCTGTCGGCTCTGGCCTTCGGCGGCATCATCTTCGGCCTGTCGAGCATCGGCGAGTCGGCGGGCGGCCACGAGATCGTGCCCGTGTGGGTACCCCTGGCCCTGGGCGCCGTCGCGCTCGCCGCGTTCGTCGCGCGGCAACGGCGCCTCGCCGCGACCGACCGGGTGCTGCTGAACCTCGGCGTCTTCCGCCACTCGACCTTCACCGTGGCGGTCGTGCTCGTCGTCGTGGCCATGACGACGCTCTTCGGCGTGCTCATCCTGCTGCCCCTCTACGTGCAGAACGTCCTGGGCCTCGGCACGCTCGCCACCGGTCTCATGCTGCTGCCCGGCGGGCTGGTGATGGGGCTCATGGCACCGCTCGTCGGCACGCTGTTCGACCGTTACGGCGCGCGCCCGCTCGTGCTGCCCGGCGCGGTCGTCGCGAGCGTCGCGCTGTGGGGCTTCTCGACGCTGTCGACGCAGACCCCGGTCGGGTTCGTCATCGCCGTGCACTGCGTGCTGAGCCTCGGTCTGGCGTTCATGTTCACGCCCCTCATGACCGCGGCGCTGGGCTCGCTGCCGCGCGAGCTCTACCCGCACGGCTCGGCGATCGTCTCGACGGCGCAGCAGCTGGCGGGGGCCGCGGGCACCGCGGTGTTCGTGACCCTCATGACCGTCGGGTCGGCGGCGGCCGTCGCCGACCGGGGCCTGTCGGTCGCGGATGCCACGGGCGCCGGCATCCATTCGGCCTTCTTCGTGGCGGCGTGCCTGTCGCTCGCGGTCATCGTGCTCGCGGCTTTCGTGCGCACGCCGCGGACGGCCGCCGAGCCGGTCGAGGGACGCTGACGCGGCCCGCGCGACGACGGCGACGCGCCGCGTCGCGGCCCGGGGTCGCCGCGTCGTGTCCCTCGCGCACGGTCAGTAGCAGTAGGGGCGGCCGAACAGCAGGCCGCCCACGGTGATCGACTCCGCCGAGGTGGCGCTCCAGTTGCGTGACACGTGGGCGCGCACGGTGACCCGCGCCGTCTCGAACGGCCAATAGAAGCGGTCTCGGGGCACACGCGCCGACCGCGCCTCGCCGGGGATGCCGGTGGCCGCCACCTCGCCGTCGACGAGCAGATCGTAGCTCTGCGCCGGCGGCCCCGACTGCTCCCAGACGACCACCGCGCCGAACGAGTTCTCGCAGCGCAGCTGCGTGGGAGGCATGGCCCGCCCGGCCTGGATCGAGCCCGAGGCCACCGTGCTCGACGAGAACGCCGCCCAGGCCGGGGCCGTCGAGCCTCCGGCGACGATCGCCGCGACGAGCGAGAGCCCGAGAGCGCGTCGGCGGCGTCGCGCTCGCCGGTCGTCCGACGGCGGAGCTGCGCCGGGCTCGTCGTCGTCGCCCCGCACCAGGGCGATCGACAGGCACACGAACAGGCCGGCGACGGTGAGCGCGAGCGGCACGAGGTCGTTGGTGCGGGCCCACACCACCGGCCACCCGATCCAGGGGACGCGCAGCACGCCCACCCCGTGGACGTCGCCGACGCGGATCGGCGAGCTGTCGGCGGTGGGGTTGGCGTCGCCCCGCGTCACGAGCAGTCCGTCGGCGCCGAGAGAGGCGAGGCGGTGCAGGCGCAGGCGATCCGCATGGTCGGGGTCGTCGGCGAGCAGCACCTGCCCCGGGCGCAGCGCGTCGGCGTCGACCGGCCGGGATGCCACGACGTCGCCGACCCGGATCGCCGGCTCCATCGACGCCGACATCACGCTCGTGGGCTCCCACCCGATGAGGGTGGGAGCCGTGGCCCAGAACGACAGGCCGAGCACGAACGCGATGGCGGCCCGCGCCGTCGCGACCGCGGCGACGGCGGCGAGGCGAGGGAGCGGCATGGCTCAGCTGTTCTGCGCTTCCCAGACGAACGAGGTCGAGGCGGTCCCGCCTTGCACGCTGTTGGGCGCGTCGTCGACGAGCCTCCAGGTGAGGCGGAACGTGCGGGCGTCGCTGCCGCCGCCGGTCGGGCTCCACGCGTGCAGGCCGCTCGCGTAGCCGGTGGCCGCGCCGGTGAAGCCCGACAGCCGACCGTCGAACAGCGTGCTCTGTGCCGCGAAGCCGGTGCACGAGCCGAAGCCGCCGCCCGTGCCCTGCTCGATCTTCAGAGTCAGCTGATCGGCGAGGCCCGACGAGCCGCCCACGTTCGCGGCGTACAGGCGCACGTCCGAGGCGAGCGAGCCGGTCGAGGTGACGGTGATGCAGTTCGTGCCGCCGTCGCCGGGCTTGACGTTGGCGGCGGCGAACAGGGCGCGTCCGGTGTCGTCGTCGCCGATCCTGACGGTGCCCGCCCGCCAGGCGTCGCCGTCGTTCGACGACGACGATGAGAACGCCGCGTACGAGCTGGTCGAGACGACGAGCCCGGCCGCCAGGATGGCCGCGGGCACGGCGATCCAGGTGGCCAGGCGCGACGAACGTCGGGTAAATGTCGACATGAGTGAATCCCCCCACGGAATCGGTTGGTGTGACATCAGGAGGGTAGGTCGGTCGGCGCCGGGCGAGGTGAAACGCCTCAGGCTTGACAGGCCCCCCGCGCCATAGGGTAAGGGACTCGGTCTCAATCACGCTGACACGTGGTACCGCGTGCGTCGTCCGGTCAGGCGAGCGTGCTCCCGAGCGCCGCGTCGCCGATGCGTCCGGGCACGACGAGGAACGACGCGCTCGCCGTCACCGTGCCGTACGTCATGAGGTCGTCGGTCTCGTCGAGACGGTGCTGTGTGCGCACGAACGTCTCGAGGTCGTTCTGGAAGCACATGAACAGCAGTCCGTCGTCGGGCGCCCCGGATGCCACCGCGTTGCTGTAGGCATATCCCCGGCGCAGCATGAGCGGGCTGCCCGTGAACGACGGATGCGCCGCCCGCGCGTGCGACCGCGCGGGCACGAGGTACTCGCCCTCGGGGGTCTTGGCCGTCAGGTCGACGGGATCCGTCTGCGAGCCGCCCGACAGCGGGACTCCGCTGCGGCGCTCACGGCCGACGATCGCGTCCTGACGGGCGTCGGTCTCTCCGCGGAAGCGGGCCACGTCGAGCCGCAGTCGGCGGATCACGGCGATCGTCCCGCCGGCCGCCGGGCCGTCGGCGACCCAGACGCCGGCGTCGAGCTCGGCCTGCCCGTGCGGCACGATGATGCCGTCGTGGTAGCCGAGCGGGTTGCGCACGATCGTGCCCTCTCCCGCTCCGCGCACACCCGACTGCGTCCAGCGGCGCGTGGCGGTCGGCACCGCCGCGATCACGTGCGACACGACGCCGTGCAGCACGCTCGCGTCGCCGGCATATGCCGCGACGAGAATATCCCCGCCCGAGAGCGCCGGGTCGAGGGGGGCGTCCGATGTGAACACGGGCAGCGCCGTCGCGCCGGGCAGGGACGGGTCGATGCGCGCGACGAGCCGGGGGCCGATTCCGATCGTCACCGTGAGGTCGCCGACACCGTCGGGCACGACCGCCGGGTCGGCGGCATCCGTCACCTGCTCGACCGCGGCGCCGAGAGCGGCGAGCACGGCGAGCACGGCGAGCACGCCGGCACGGTCGGGCGCCGAGGGCAGGTCGGCGACGAGCACGACCGCGTTCTTCTGCGGCGTCGCGGGGCGATCGATGCCCGCCTGGTGCATGCCGCGCGCCGGGACGCGCGTCGACGACGCGCTCGCCGTGGGCGCAGTCGGCTGGGCGCGTACCGCCGACGCCCCGACGGCGCCGATGACGGCACCGATCCCGAGGCCCACGCCGCCGCCGAACAGCAGCCCGCGTCGCGAGATCGCGGGGGTCGCGTCGGCGTCGGGCGTCGTGCGGGCGTCGTCCGCGTCGGCGGCCGGGTCTTCGGCGGTCATCCGTCTGCCTTCGTCGTGAGCGGGTCGCCGAGGTCGACGCCCGCGGCGGCTCCGAGGTCGATGTCCTGCCACGAGCCGCTGCCGCCCAGCCGCACCGCGGCGCGCCGCATGAGGCCGTCGGCGTCGACCCAGAACCGGGTCGTCGCCGCCTCGGGGTCGACGGTCTGCCCCTGCGGGAGGGGGCTGTCCGAGAGCGGGCCGGCGAACACCGTCACCGCGGTGCCGTCGACCGTGTCGTCGCCGAGGGCGAGCGCTCCGCCCTGACGCAGCAGGAGCGGGTTGTCGGGGCGATCGGATCCGAGCGAGGCGATCACCTGCAGCATCGTGTGCAGGCGCGAATGCGCTCCCGACAGCGGGGCCGTCTGCCACGAGGCGCCGAGCGGGGCGGCATCCGGGATCGGCAGGGGCGCGGCGGCGTCCGCATCGGTCGCCGTCGGCGGGTGCGCGGCCACCTCGTTCGCGTTCCACAGCAGCAGCGAGTTCGGGGCGCCGTCGGCGGTGAGGGCACCGTACCCGGTGTGCGTGGCGTAGTCGAACCACCCGGCCAGGTACAGTCTGGTGCTGTCGTCGTCGACGTCGAAAGACACCGTGCGCGTGCCCGCGTCGAAGTTGCGGAAGCGCGCGGCGGCCAGCAGCTCGGACTCGGCCGCGGTCACGGGGCGGGCGGTCGGCTGATCGGGTGCGGCGGTGCAGGCGGTGAGCCCGAGGCACAGGACCGCGGTCGCCGCCGCGACCAGCCGCAGACGGCTCACGATCGTGCCCGGTCGGCGAAGAGGTCGGCCGCGGGCACGGGGATCGCGGAGCGGTCGGGCATCGTGACACGGTCGGCAAGCACGCGGGCGGGGGCGTCGACGTCCGAGATGCCCGGCTGGGCGGGCGGGGCGGCCACCTTGAGAAAGCTCAGGCCCGGGGGCGCGGTGACCGCGGGAAGGGCGCTGCGATCGGCGGCGGGCTGGGCGCCGTCGGGGCACGACGCGAGCAGGTCGGCGGGCAGGGTCGAGGGCGCCCCGTCGCGCACGCAGTTGCCCTTCGCGGGGGCGCGGGCGGTCGAGACGTTGGCGATGTCGACGCCGTTGCCGCCCCAGACCGTGCCGCTGAACACGTTGCCGACGGCCCCCAGGTCTTCGTTCCCGCTCAGCAGCACGCCCGCGCGGGGGTTGTCCTGCACGCGGTTGTTCTTGAGGGCGTTCAGCGTCCCCCCGCCGATGCCGATGCCGACCCCGAAGCCGCCGTCGGCCTGGGCGGGCGAGTCGCCCCGCGCGTTGCCGCTGACGAGGTTGCCGGCCACCACGTTGGAGCGCTGCGGGGTGAAGGCCTCCTGGTAGTTGGAGAGCAGCGTCATCCCGACGCGGTTGCCGCTGAAGCGGTTGCCCACGATCCACAGGCTGTCGGACGCGTTGGCGTTCTCGAAGCCCACCGCGTTGTTCTCGGCGACGTTCCCCGTGACGAGGATGCCGCAGCCCTCGCACTGCCCCACGTAGATGCCGCTGTCGGCCGAGCCCGACGTGTACGAGTCGCGGATGACGCCGTCGTGCGCGTCGAAGGCGTAGAGGCCGTAGAGCCCGTTGTCGTAGGCCGTGACGTGGTCGATCGAGAAGCGTCGGATGGGCGGGAACTTGGCCGGGTCGAGGTGCGTGTAGCCGTCGACGCCGTGGGCGCTCGGCCCGTTCTCGTCGTGCAGGCCGGTGACGAGCACGCCGTAGAACGTCGCCCGTGCGACGGTGAGGTTCTCGATGCTGACGCCGTCGGCGATCGCCACCACGCCGTACGAGCGCACGCCGCCGCCGTCGATGACCGTGGCGTTGCGGTCGGTGCCGCGCAGCGTGATGTCGGGCTTGTCGATCAGCACCTGCTCGTCGTACGTGCCGGGGCCCACCAGCACGAGGCCGCCCTCGGCGACGCGCGCGACGGCCTCGCCGATGGTCGCCGCGTCGTCGGGCACCCGGACGGTCTGCGGGGCCGCCGGCGTCGTCGCGGGGGCGCACGCGACCAGACCGGCCGCGGCCGTCGCCGCCAGGGCGAGGGCCGCGAGCGCGCGACGAAGACGGGGGTGAATCAGCACGAGCCGGAGTTTAACCCGCGCCCCGCGCCGTCCCGACGCGGGGAGCGGGATGCGCGGCGGGCCGGGGAAGGGGCGGGGTGAAAACCCGGGTGAATTGTCGGGCGAAGGCTCATGCGCGGGCATGGACTTCGCCATGCTGAGGCCGACCGCTCGCGCACGGTGTCGTCCTCACCCGAGACGAAGCCCGCGCCGAGCCCGAGCGGTCACATCACATCGCGGAGCTTCGCTGCCGGTCGTGGGCACCGCGGTGTTCGCGTGCGGCCGCGTGCGCCTCCGCTCTCCAGGGGGAACACACAGCATGCATGACACACGCCTGCGCGCGCGCCGACGTTTGACTTTCCTGCGGCTGCAGCGGGGGTCGCTGCGCACGCCACTCGCGATGGTCACGGCCGTCGCCCTGGCGCTCGGCGGCGCCGTCGCCGTCGTCGGCGCGCCCGTGCCCGCCGCCGCGGCGACCGGCGACGTGCGGGGGACCGTCTTCCGCGACTTCAACGGCAATGGCGTCCGCGACACGGGCAACGCCGCGGGATCGGGCGTCGCCAACGACGTCGGTCTCGCCGGCGTCGCCGTGACCGTCACCGACGGACGCGGGGCGGTGCTCGCGCAGGGCGCCACGTCGAGCGACGGCACCTACGCGCTCCCGACCAACCGTCCCGACGGGACGCCCGTGCGCGTGCAGTTCTCGTCCTGGCCGAGCGGGTACCAGCCGTCGGGCACCGAGGGGCAGAACGCGACGAACGGCACGAGCCTCCAGTTCGTGGCATCCGGAGCGACGAACGTCGACCTGGCCCTGAACAAGCCCGGCGACTACTCGCAAGACGTCCCGCCGCTGCTGACGGCGATCCAGCGGGCCGGTGACCCCGCGCGCGCCACCGACGCCTCCGAGTGGTCGACCGGCCCCGCCGTCGCCGGCACGCTCTACGACGACAACGGCGTCAGCACCCAGAACGGCTTCCCCGGCCGAGTGACGTTGGCGACCTTCCACGAGGTCGGGGCGGTGAGCGCGCTCGTCTACCAGAAGTCGACGAACAGCGCCTACGCCCTCGCCGTCTACAAGCGCGAGTCGGGACTCGGCCCGCAGGGCCTGGGCGGCCTCTACCGCATCTCGAACGTGCTCGACGCCTCGGGCGCGCCCAGCTCGGCCGGCACCGTGACCGGGTTCGACGTGCGGACGCTGGGCGTCGACCTGGGCACGGCGCAGAGCAACGGCGATCGCGGGCTCGCGGGGCCGCAGGACCCTTCGCGAGACCCCGACGCCTTCGCCAAGGCGGGCAAGATCGGTTTCGGCGGCGCCGCGATCAGCGCCGACGGCACGACCCTGTACTTCGTCAACCTCAACGACAAGCGCCTCTATGCGCTCGACATCTCCGACCCGTCGCGCACCCCGACGCTCAAGGGCTCTTGGAGCCTCGGCCTCACCGTGGGCCAGCGTCCGTGGGCCGTGTACATCGACGACGGCACCGTCTTCGTGGGCTATTCCGAGACCGGCGAGAACGCCCAGGGCGCGCAGCCGGGCATCGCCGCGGCGACCGCGAACCTGCACGCAGGCGTGCTCGCGGCGCCGCTGAGCGGCTTCGGCACGGCGACGTGGACGCGCGTCCTCGACGTGCCCCTCGGCTACACGAAGGGCCAGGTGGCCGACTGGGCCACGTCGGCGAACAGCAACCGGTGGAACACCTGGACCGACACGTGGCGTTGGAACGGCGGCAGCGTCATCGCCGCGACGACGTGGCAGATCTATCCCCAGCCGATCCTGAGCGGCATCTTCCGCGATGAAGACGGGTACCTCACGCTCTCGTTCGCCGACCGCACGGCCATCCAGGGCGGCAACCGCAACCTGTCGTCCGACACCGGCGGACAGCTCTACGAGACCGGGTCGGGCGGCGACCTGCTGATGGCCTCGCCCCGCTCGGACGGCACGTTCACCCTCGAGGCCAACGGCCGTGCGGGGGCGCGGCAGACCCAGTTCGGCGCCGGCGGCGAGGGCCCCGGCGGCAGCGAGTTCTACGACGACTCGAACAACCTGGGCACCGGCGGGCACCACGAGAACTCGCTGGGCGCGGTCGTCGGCCAGCGCGGCACGCGCGAGGTCGTCGACTCCACGTTCGACCCGCTCGACCGCGTGCGCCTCAGCGGTCTGAACTGGTTCTCGATCGACAGCGGCCGCTCGGCCCGTGGGTACGAGCTCACGGCCGACGGCGGTTTCGGCGCCGACCCCGCCGGCACGTTCCAGAAGGGCGGCGGCCTGGGCTCGGTCGCGCTGCTGGCCGCCGACGCCCCCGTCGAGATCGGCAACCGGGTCTGGCTCGACGCCGACCAGAACGGCATCCAGGATGCCGACGAGCCGGCGATCCAGGGCGTGACGGTGCAACTGTTCGCCCAGGGCGGCTCGACGCCGATCGCGACGCAGACGACCGACGTCCACGGCCAGTACTTCTTCCGCTCCGATCGCGACGGCTTCGACCCGAAGGGCACGTACACCGTCAGGTTCGTCAAGCCGTCGACGGGCACGATGACCCTGACGGGCCCGAACGCCTCGTCGTTCGGCGCGATCGGCTGGTCTCAGACCTCTTTCACCAGGGTGGGCGGGTCGGCGACCACCGGCTCGGCGGCCGACCCGGCGTCGGGTGCCGCCACCGTCGTCCTGCGCGGTCCGGGCATGAACGTCGACGACATCGACGCGGGCTTCGTCGCCAACCGGTCGATCGATGTCACCAAGGCGATCGACCCGTCCGGCGGCGCACCGGCCGCGGGCCAGACCTTCCCCATCCAGGTGGCCGCGCGCGACTTCCGCGGTGACCCGATCACGCTGCCGCAGAGCTCGTTCCAGATCGCGCCCGGAGCCACATCGCCCGACATCCCGGTGCCGGTCGGCGCGGCCGTCCAGGTGACCGAGAACGACCCGTCGACCAAGTCGGCGGCGATCACCGACCCCTCGGGAAACCCGCACACGGGGTGGTACACGGTGCAGGGGACGGGGAGCACGATGACGTTCCGCGTCACCGACACCCTGTACAAGCCCGGCTCGATCGAGGTCGACAAGGCGGTCACGGGCGACTTCTCGCTCGCCTCGCCCCAGCTCGACGCCGCCGTGTTCACGGTCGACTACGCCTACACGGGCGGGTCGGGCACGCTGACGCTGAACAAGGCCAACGGCTGGAAGAGCGCGACCGGTCCGCTGCCCTACGGCGCACAGGTCACGCTCACCGAGTCGTCCCGCACGGGGCAGGGCGCATCCGTGGGCTACGGCACGCAGACGTGGAGCACCGGCGGCCAGAGCGACGGCACCGCGAAGATCACCGTGGGCGACGGCACCACCACCGCGGTGACGCTGACCAACCCGACCACGACGCGCGTCGGCGGCTTCTCGGTGACGAAGTCGGTCACCGGCCCGGCGGCGAGCCGGGTGCCCGCGGGCACGACGTTCACGGTCGAGTACTCGACCGACAACGGGACGACGTGGACGGCGCTGGCCCCCATCGCCGACGGCGCGACGGCGAGCGGCCCGGCGAACGTCGCCGCGGGCACGACCGTGCTGCTGCGCGAGGACCCGCGCCCGACGTTGGCCGACGTGGCCTGGCAGACGCCGGTGTTCTCGGGGACCGGCGTGACCCCCCACGCCGACGGCACCGCCAGCCTCGTGGTCGCCGCGGGCGCTACGGCCGCGGTCGCGCTGCAGAACCCGACCGCGCCGCGCAACGGCCAGTTCTCGATCACGAAGGACGTCACCGGACCCGGTGCCACGCTCGTGAGCGGCGACCCCGACTACACGGTCGGATACACGTCGTCGCGCGGATCGGGCACGCTCACCGTGAAGAACGGCGCGACCATCTCGTCGCCCGCGCTGCCGACCGGCACCGTGGTGACGCTCACCGAGGTCGCGCCGACGGGCGGCCTGCCCGCGGGAGCGGCATGGGGCACCCCCGTGCTGCACGTCGGGGGTCGGAGCCAGGCCAACGGCTCGACGATCACGATCGGCGACGCGACGGTCGTCGCCGTCACGGTCGAGAACCCGACCACCGTCACGCCGAGCGTCGCGATCCGCAAGGGCGACGGCGACGCCGGGGCCGGCACGATCGCGCACGAGGCCGACACCGTCGCCGACGGCCAGACGTACCTGCCGGGCGAGACGCGCGACATCGTCATCCGGGTCGCCAACACGGGCCCCGAGGCGCTGCGCGACGTCGTCGTGACCGACCAGACCCTGTCGGGCGCGGCCGTGACGAACCTCGTCTGGACCGCTCCCGACGGCACGGTGCTCACCCCGGTGGCCAACGGCGCGACCACGACGGCCCGCTGGGACCAGACCTTCGGCGCGGGCGGCGCCTCGTGGAAGCCGGGCGACGTCATCGTCGGCCGGGCCACGCTGACCGCCGGGGCCGCGGGCTCCGCCCCGCACCAGGACCGCGCGACGGTCGCCGGCACCGGAGTGCTCTCGGGCACCGCGGTCAGCGCGCACAACGACTACAACGCGTTCACCGGCGGCATCCAGGTCATCGAGTACGACGGCCAGAAGAGCGACCCCGCGGTGAAGGATGCCTCGGGCACGAACTGGATCACTCCCGCCAAGCCGCTGCTCGACCCGGCTCAGGACGCGAACAGCGCCCAGACCGCGGTGGACCTGCCGGTCGACACCGCGCGTCCCGTGCGCTGGGTCGTGACCAACACGGGCACCACCTGGCTCACGAACGTGACGCTCACCGACACGACGCAGACCGGGGCGGCCATCGGCGCCGACTGGACGGCCGACCTGTCGAGCGTCGGAGGGCCGAAGGACTACTCGTTCACCACGAGCGGTCCGTGGAAGGGCGCGCTCGCGCCCGGGGCGTCGTTCTTCGCCAGCGGAACGCTGAAGATGCCCGCGCACAGCACCCACGCCGACCGGGTCGACGTCGTCGGCACCGTCGTGGTGCCCGCCGCCGACGCCGACGGCGTCCCGACCGGTCGTCCCGCGACGGCCGGCGGCGCCCCGGTCGCGGCCAAGAAGGCCGACGGCTCGGCGTTCACGGTGGCCGACGCCGACCCGTTCAACGCCAGGACCGGCATCGGACCCGTGGTCGAGATCCGCAAGGGCGACGGCACCGGGACGACGATCGTGCACGAGGCCGACACGGCCGCCACCGCCGAGGCCTACCAGCCGGGCGAGACGCGGACGATCGTCTTCCGGGCGGGCAACACCGGGGACGAGCCCCTCGTCGACGTCACGCTCACCGACCGCACGCTCGCGGGCGGCCAGGCGAGGAGCCTGGTGTGGACGCTGCCCGACGGCTCGTCGCTGCCCGCGACCTGGGACGCGGCCGCGCAGTCGTGGACGGCGACGTGGTCGGGGCCCTGGGCGCCGGGCACGGTCGTCACCGGGACGGCGCAGCTGACCCTCGGCTCGGCCTCGCCGTCGCACGTCGACCGCGCCGTCGTCGACGCGCGGGGACAGGCGTCGGGCAAGGCCGTGACGAGCAGCAACGACTATCACGCCTTCACCGGCGGCACCCAGGTGATCAAGTACGACGGTCAGGAGGCCGACCCCGTGGTCAAGGCGGCCTCCGGCTGGGTGTTGCCCACCAAGCCCCTCGTCGACGCCGCCCAGGACGCCGACGACGCCGCGCACGCCGTCGTGTACCCCGTGCGCAAGGCCGAGAAGGTGCGCTGGGTCGTCAGCAACGCCGGCTCGACGTGGCTCACCGACCTGATGGTGAAGACCACCGACCTGGCCGGGCCGGCGGTCGGCTCGGACTGGACGGCGGATCTGTCGGCGTTCGGCGGTCCGAAGGACTACTCGTTCGTCAAGAGCGGACCGTGGACCGGGGCCCTGCCGCCCGGGGCGTCGTTCTTCGCCCAGGGCACGCTCGCCCTGGCCGCGTAGCAGCACCACTCCGGCCGGGTCGATCTCGTCGGCACCGTCGTGGTGCCCGCGGTGGCCGCCGACGGCGTCACGCCGACCGGTCAGCCCCTGCGTGCCGCCGACGGCTCGTTCGTGCGGGCGATGGTGGCCAGCGCCACCGACCCGTCTCAGCGCGTGCCGTTCACGGTCGGCGACTCCGACCCGTTCAACGCCCGCACCGGTGTCGGCCCGTTCGTCGACATCCAGAAGGGCGACGGGTCGGGCACCACGATCGCGAACGACGCCGACACCATGGCCGACGCGCAGCAGTACGCCGCCGGCGAGTCGCGCACCATCGTGTTCCGGGCCGGAAACACCGGCGACGAAGACCTCGTGAACGTCGCGTTGACGGATGCCACGCTCTCGGGCGCCGCGGTCCAGTCGCTCGTGTGGACGCTGCCCGACGGCAGCACGATCGCCGCCCGGCAGCAGAACGGCGCCTGGGTCGCGCGCTGGGATGCCACGTTCACCGGCGGTGCGGTGTGGAAGCCGGGCGAGCTCATCACCGGCACGGCGACCCTCGCCGTCGGCAGCGCCGCCCCGCACGTCGACCGTGCGACGGTGGACGCCGAGGGCGTGGCATCCGGGATCCCCGTGACCGCGGACGACGCCTACAACGCCTTCACGTCGGGCGTGCAGGTGCTCAAGTACGACGGCAGCACGGCCGACCCCGCGGTGAAGGACGCGTCGGGCGCCTGGGTCACGCCGACCAAGCCGATGGTCGACCGTGCCCAGGATGCCGACACCCGTGCCGACGCGGCGCAGCTCACCGCCGGCAAGCCCGGCACCGTGCGCTGGGTCGTCACGAACACCGGGTCGACGTGGCTCACCAGCCTCGACCTGGCCGACCTGACGAACCAGGGACCGCAGATGTCGTCGTGGACGGCCGACCTCAGTGCGTTCGGCGGCCCCGCGGCCTATGACTTCGTGTCGCAGGGCACGTGGCACGGGCTGGTCCCGCCGGGGGCGTCGTTCTTCGCGCAGGGCACGCTGTCGATGGGCGTCAACCAGACGCACGCCGACACGGTCACGGTGGCAGCGACCCCGGTCGTCCCGGCCACCGCGACCGACGGCACCCCCACCGGCGCGGCCTTGATCGATGCCTCGGGTGCTCCCGTGGCCGTGAAGGACGCGTCGGGCGCGGCGGTGCGGGTCACCGACAGCGACCCGTTCTGGGCCGTCACCCCGCCGCCGCCGCTCGCCATCACCGGCATCGTCAGTCCGCTGGGCCTGCTGGTCGCCGCCGCCCTGCTGCTGGTCGCGGGCGTGCTGCTGCGGGTGTGGCGTCGCCGGACGGCTCGCGTCTGAGCGCACCCGCGGTGCTCTCGGGCCCGTCGCGCATCGGCGCGGCGGGCCCGACGGGCGTCGGAGGCGCGGTGTCGGGGTTCCGCGATCGACGGCGCGCCCCGCAGGGCGGAGTGTCATAACGTGGAGCCCGTGCACGAAGTCCCGTTGACGGCCAAGACGGTTCCCACGGGGCTGCTCGCGGCGGTCGAACGCATCGCGCGCGGGGCCCTCCCGTCTCAGGGCACCCCTCGGCTCGCCGACCTGCATCTGCTGCGCGACGTGCCGGCCGGGCCGGCGCCGAGGTCGTGGGTCGACGCGAGCGCGCGCACGCTCGAGGCCATGCTGCTGGCGCGCACGCTCGAGGCCATGCTGCTGGCGCGCACGCGGCTCGACGACCTCGACGGCGCCCTCGAGCTCGTGCACGCGCACTTCGCCGACGGACGGCTGCGCGTGTCGGCGATGCTCGACCCGCGGGTGCGCTCGACGCTGTTCTCGGCGGTCGGCGAGGTCTACGCCGCCGCGGGGTGGCCGCGGCGCGCGGGCCTCTACGCCGACACCGCGCTCATCTACGCCGAAGACCCGGCCACGCTCTACCGCGCCCATGCCGTGCGCAGTCTGGGCGCGGCGGTCAACGGCGAGTACGCGTCGGCGGCCGAGAGCATGGCCACGTGCCACGCGCTCATGCTCGAGCAGGGGTGGGACCCTCGGAACACCGACTACGCGCTGCTGCTCGCCGAGGTGCTGATCGCCTCGGCACGGCTCGACGCGGCCGCCCTCGACGCGCTCGCCGAGGCGATGCGCTCCGGAGCGCCCGACGATCCCTATTGGCAGTACACCGCGCGCACGACCCGGGCCATGCGGGCGCTCGTGGTGCGCGACTACGCGGGTGGGATGGCCCTGCTGTCGACCCTGGTGAGCGGCACCGAGGCGCACCGCAGCCACCGGATGGTGCGCGGCTTCGCGCTGGGCGTGCTGGCCGACACCCTGTTGGCCCGGGGCGAGGTGCGGCGTGCGCTGGCGGTGCTCGAGGGCCACGCGTCGTTGCCGGGACACGCGCTCTGCTTCGACATGCAGCGGTCGGCGGCCTACCTGGCGCTGGGGCGGGAACGCGAGGCTCTCGAGATCACCGACCCGTGTCTGCGCATGGGCACCGAGCACTGCGTCCGCACGCTCGGGCCGCTGCTGCTGCGGCGCGCGGTCGCCTACGAACGCCTGGGCAACGTCGCCTCGGCCGACGGGGCCTTCGAAGAGGGGTTCCGGCTGGCCGACGGGCTGGGCGGGTCGTTGGCGCCCTACCTGACGCTGCCGCAGGCCGACCTCGACCTGCTGCTCAGACGCCTCGCCGCGCGTGAGCCCGCGCTGGCCGAGGCCACCCGGCGGGTCGCGGCGGCCCTGGCGCAGGTGCCGACACGCGATGAGCGACCGCCGTTGCCGGCGCTGTCTCCTCGCGAGGAGCGGCTCGCCCTGCTGCTGCGCGGGCCGAAGAGCATCCCGCAGATCGCCGTCGAGCTGAACGTGTCGGTCAACACCGTCAAGTCGCAGCTGCGTTCCATCTACGCCAAGCTCGGGGTGGCCGGGCGCGACGAGGCGGTCGACGCGCACGGCTTCTTCGTCTGAGGCCCGCCGGCGAACCGGGGTGGCGGTCGTCGACCTCGCGAGCGACGGTATGCGGCGGGTGCCGTCGTCACAGGGCCTCGCGCGGAGCCGACGGCCGCTCGGCCGACGGAAGGGGGATCGACGTCGTCCCGGCGATCTCGTCGCTGAACTCCTCGGGCTCGGCGACCGTGGCGAGCGGCCGCGTCTCGTCGAGGGTGAGCCGGAACCGTCTCGACTCGTGGCGGTGCAGGCGACCCGACGCGGCGGTCCAGGCGACACCGATCGCGAGGGCGATGACGGCGGTCGTCCCGGCGACCGCGATGCCCGCGCGGGGGCCGTACGCCGACGTGATCCATCCGATCACCGGTGCGCCGATCGGGGTGCCGCCCATCAGCACGGCCAGGTAGAGCGCGAGCACACGGCCGCGCAGCGCCGGGTCGGTGGTGGTCTGCACGTAGCCGTTGGCCGTCGTCATCATGGTGACCGTGCAGAAGCCGGTGAAGATGAGCGTGACGGCGTAGGCGGCGTAGCCGGGTGCGACCGCCGAGGCGAACGACGCGGCCGCGAATCCGCCGACGGCGAGGATGACGACGCGCATCCGCGCGCGCTCGCGCCGCGCCGAGAGGAGCGCGCCCGACAGCGATCCGAGGGCGACGAACGAGCTCAGCAGGCCGAAGCCGTCGGCGCCGCGACCGAACTCGACGGCCATGGTCGAGGCGAAGATGGGGAAGTTCATGCCGAAGGCCCCGACGATGAACACCATGGCGAAGATGACGGCGAGGTCGTGGCGCCGCGCGACGTAGCGGAAGCCGTCGGCGAGGCGCGTCGGGCCGCTGCGACGGTGGTGGGCGACGAGCTCGCCCCGCCGCAGCAGGGCGAGCGCGACGAGCATCGCCACGAACGTCCCCGCGTTGATGACGAAGACCCACCCCGTGCCGACGGCGACGATCATGAGCCCGGCCACGGCGGGGCCGATCAGGCGTGCGGTGTTGAACGAGGCGGAGTTGAGGGCCACGGCGTTGGACGCGTTCTCGTTGGCCACGAGGTCTGACACGAAGGCCTGCCGGGCCGGGCTGTCGAAGGCGCTGACGATGCCCAGCGCGAGCGCGAAGCCGTACATGAGCGGCAGCGTCATCGCTCCCGTCAGCAGCAGGGCGCCGACGGCGAGGGCGAGGGCCAGCATCGCCGTCTGGGTGCAGATGATGAGCTTCCGCCGATCGAACCGGTCGGCGACCGATCCGGTGACCCCCACCAGCAGCAGCGGGGGTGCGAACTGCAGGGCCGCGGTGATGCCGACCGCGGCTGCGTCGTTGTGCGTCAGCTGGGTGAGCACGACCCAGTTCTGCGCCGTGGACTGCATCCAGGTGCCGACGTTCGACACGAGCGCGCCGATGAACCAGACGCGGTAGTTGAAGATCGAGAACGACCGGAACATCGTGGGCGCGCGGCCGTCGCCCGGGTGTCGTGACGCGGCCGCGGGGCTCATCTCTCGGCCACCTTCCGCATGATGGCGGCGGCGGCGGCGAGCGTGCGCCGCTCGTCGTCGGTGAACTCGCCGAGCGCCTCGACGAGCCAGGCGTCGCGACGCCGCACCGTCTCTTCGACGACGGCGGCGCCCTCGGGCGTCAGGGCGATCGTCACCTTGCGGCGGTCGTCTCCGTCGGGCGTGCGCGAGACGTAGCCGGCGTCTTCGAGCAGCGAGACGGTGCGATTCATCGACGGGGCGGTGACCCGCTCGCGGTCGGCGAGCTGGCCGAGAGTGTGGGAGCCGTGCATCGTGAGCGCCGCCAGCACCGCGAACTGCCCGTCGCTCATGGTGTCGACTGCGCGTTGCGCGCGAAGGCGACGAGCGAGGCGGAAGGTCGCCATCCGCAGGTCGGATGCCATCCCGTCGATGTCGTGCGTCTCGGAGGGGCGAGGGGATTCGTCGACGCGGTTCATCATGGCTCTCGATGTTTAGCATAGCTCATTAGCTTTGCTAAAGAGCGGCGTCGATGCCCGGTCGCCTGCGTCTCACTCCTCTTATCACCCCATCTTTCACCCTTAAGATCACCCATATTCGTGTGCAGATGAATAAGAATTGGAGCTTCGTCGACAACCCGCGATCCGTTCCTTTCGTCGAGCGAGTCCCTGGCGGGTGATGTGGGTGGGGCCCCTTCGAGCGCGTCGACGAGTGGGGGAGTGCAATACGCATGTTGATGGAGATCAACAGTGATCGCGCGCTCATCGCGCGCGTGCGCGAGGGTGACGACGAGGCCGTCGGGCTGCTCTGGAGACGTCATCACGGTCCCGTGACGAAGATGGCGGCGGCCGTCGCGTCGCCCTCGTCGGCCGACGACCTCGCGTCCGAGGCGTTCGAGCGCACGTTCGACGCTCTGCGGCGCGGACACGGCCCCGAAGAGCTGCTGCGCCCCTACCTGTACACGGTCGTCCGCAACCTCGCCGCGCGCGAGCACCGCCGCGACACGCACTTCGCCGACGGCGTCGAGCTCGACGCCGAGCCGGCCGGCGACGACCCGTCGGCCGTCATGTCGCTGCGTCTGGACGAGTCCACCCTGGGTCGCGCGTTCCGCACGCTGCCCGAACGGTGGCAGACGGTGCTCTGGTACAGCGACGTCGAGAAGGTGCCGCCGCGCCGCATCGCTCCGATGCTCGGTCTCTCGGCCCGGGCGGTCTCGTCGCTCGTGTATCGCGCACGACGGTCGCTGCGTGCGGCCTGGGTGCAGGCGCACCTCGAGCTGGACGGCGTCCGGGGCGAATGCCGGCAGGCGCTCGCGCTGTTCGGCGTCGTCGAAGAGGGGCTCGCCTCGTCGCGTGACCGACGCCGCTTCGAGACGCACGTGCGCGGGTGCGACGACTGCCCGCCGCTCATCGCCGAGGCACGGTCGGTCGCGGGCATGCTGCCCGGCCTGCTTCTGGTACTCGTCGGCCCGGGCGCCGCGGCCGCGGCCATCCTGGCGCCGGGACAGGCGGCGGACGCCACGGCCGCGACGGGGTCGGGTCGGCGGCCTTCGCGGTCGTCGGCCTCGTCGCGCATCGGCGTCGCCGCGGGGATCGTCGCCGCCGTCGCCACGGCGACCGTCGCGGCGGCCGCGGTCGTCGCCGTCACGGTCGCGCCCACCTCGTCGCCGGCGAGCCTCGCCGACCGTGTGCAGACGGCCGACGCGGCTCCGGGCACCGAGGTGCCCGGCCCTCAGCCGTCGTCGTCCGACGGGTCTGCGGACGGTCGTCGACCGGATGTCGATGCGGCCCCCGGCCCGACCGCCGGCCCCGCGCCCTCCACACCGCGGCCGACGCCTCCCTCCCGTGCGGGGCGCGCCCCGGCGCCGGCTCCCGATGCCGAGCCGACACCGTCGACGCCTCCCACTCCCACTCCCACCCCCACTCCCACACCCACTCCTGACCCGACTCCGACTCCCGATCCGACTCCGACCCCCGACCCCACCCCCACTCCTGACCCGGGCGTCGTCCCCGACCCACCCGTGTTCACCGCTGCGTGGGAGGCCACCGCGACCTCGGCGCCCCTCATCACCGGGACGGCGCCGCCGTCGTCGCGGGTACGGATCTGGCCGACCGGGCGTCCCGATGCCGCCGTCGAGACGCCGGTGTCGAGCGACGGGGCGTGGTCGACGCGCATCGACGGGCTACGGCCGACGGACGACGGGCTCACGGCCGTGGTCGTCGGTGCGGACGGCACCGTCTCGCCCGTCGCGCGCTCGGCGCCGTTCACGTTCGTCCCCGTGGTCGACTCGCCGCTCGACGCCGCGGTCGTGGGCCTCGACCCGGTGCCCCTCACGGTGCGGGGCTGGGCGGGTGCCCCGCTCGTGATCCGCCTCGACGGCGCGGTGCTGGCATCGAGCCTTCCGGTCCCCGAGGGCGGGGTGCTGCAGCGTCACATCGGACGCAACACCGTGGGCGGGTTCATCGGTCTCGCCCCGGGGCCGCACGAGCTGAGCATCGGCTACCGCCGCGACGACGGCAGTGTCGCCGAGACCGCCGTCGTGCGGTTCGTCGTCGCCCCCGTGCCCTGACGCGGCGGCCCGGCACCCGGGCCCGCCCCTGGCGCGGCGGCCCGGACCCGGGCGAGCCCCCGGCGCGGCGGTCGTGTCGTCTCGGGGCTCCTTCGGGGCGCCTGCGCGGGCGATCCGGCGAAGAATCTCACCGGATCGCGTGATGATCCCGCGGTCCGGTGCTCTTCACGGTGACGCCCCGCGCCCCGCGGGCGCGGCATCCCGATCCTGCTCCCACAGGAGACCTCTATGACCTCACACACCCCGACGGCCCACGCCCGCGCGGCGCTCGCCCTCGTCGCCGTCGCCCTGTCGCTCTCCCTGCCGATGAGCGCGACCGCCGCATCGGCCGTGTCGCCCGCCGCTGTCCGGCCCGTCGTCGCCCTCGTGTCGGCCGCGCCGACCACGGCCGTCGAACCGACCGTACCGTCGCGCGCAGAAGGTCTGTGGGCGTTCGGCGGCGTCACCGTGCTCGTCGGCGCGACCCTGCTGGTGGCGGTCAAGACGGCGCAGGCGCGCCGGAGCGCACGATGAGCCGCCGAGAGGCGCGGCGTCGGCGCGACGTCCGCCGGCAGTTGTGGTGGGGCGCCGTCGCGATCCTGGCGGCCGCCGGTGTCGCCGCGGTCGTGATCGGTCTGCTCGGCGGCGCGCACGGCTCGGCCGGGGCCGTCGCCGAAGACATGAGCGGTGCCGCCGTGGCGTTCGAGCCGGGGGTGACCCCGCCGCCCGTGTCGCAGTCGCACGCCGTCGCCGACGTGGGACAGCGGTTCGCCGTGCCCGCCAAGGGCCTCGACGTGCCGTTGGGCTCGCTCGTCTCGGTCGACGGCGAGGTGACGCCGCCGGGGTTCACCTCGGCGTACGTCGTCACCGATCACTCCGTCCCGCTCGATCGGGCCGCCGACGGCACCGTCGTGGTGGCCATGCACGCGCTCAACGGCGGGCATGCCCCGGGCAACGCGCTCGTCGACCCGGCCTCCGGTGCCGCCGCGGTGTCGGCCGGAGACCTCATCGAGGTCGGCGCCGACACCTACCGGGTGACCGACACCCGCCGGGTCGCGAAGCCCGACCTGGCCGGCGACGCGGCGATCTGGCATCCGGAGCCGGGGCGACTGGTCGTGCTGACGTGCTTTCCGCGCGACGGGGGAGCCGCGCTCGACAACCTCGTCGTGATCGGGCAGCTCGTGTCGGCACAGCCCTAGACTCGCGGCATGCCCGAGTACGTCGACGCCTACGGGGTCACGATCGTCTACGACGTGTACGAGGCCGACGATCCCCGGGCCGTGGTGCAGCTTCTGCACGGTGTCGGCGAGCACGCCGGGCGGTACGGTGCGCTGATCGCGGCGCTCGTCGCCGATGGTTACACCGTGTACGCCGACGACCACCGCGGGCACGGACGCACCGGGATGCGGCAATGGGCGGGCGACCGCGCCCGGCTCGGCCGCCTCGGGCCGGGCGGTCTGCGCGCCGCCCGCGACGCGGTCTGGACCCTCACGCAGATCGTGCGCGAACGGCATCCCGACCTGCCCCTGGTGCTGCTCGGCCACTCGTGGGGGTCTTTTCTCGCCCAGATGCTGCTCGACCGGCATCCGGATGCCTTCGACGCGGTCGTGCTGAGCGGATCGGCGCTGCGCCTGCCCGGGTCGATGAACGCGGGCGATCTGAACAAGCCGTGGAAGCACCTGCGCGGATCGGGCATGGAGTGGCTGTCGAGCGACGAGCAGGTCGGTCGCGACTTCGTGGTCGACCCGCTGACGACGAGCGCCTCGGTGCTGCGGCTGTTCGGTCTGCTCGACGGGCTGCGGCTCTACGGCCGACCCCGCCGCGATCTGCCCCGCGATGTGCCCGTCCTGCTGATGGTCGGGCGCGACGACACCGTCGGCGGTCCCCGTAGCGTGCACCGGCTCGCCGAGGCCTACCGCTCCCGCTCGGGTCTCAGCGACGTGACCACCCTGGTGTATCCCGGGGCCCGGCACGAGGTCTTCGCCGAGGTGAACCAGGCCGAGGTGCGCGCCGACCTGCTCGCCTGGCTCGACGCCCGCCTCCCTCGCCGTACCCCCTCCGGCGGCGTGACCTCGCCCCGCTGAGGTCTCCGCGAGGCTCGCGGCCGCCGCCTCGGCATCCGTGACGTCTCATGGATGCCGAGGCCGCGGTCTCGACGCGAACGCGGCGCCCGCCCGCCGTAGGCTGGAGGCATGCACGGCGAATACAAGGTGCCCGGGGGCAAGCTGGTCGTCGTCGACCTCGAGGAGTGCGACGGACGTATCGCCGGGTTCCACCTCGCGGGCGACTTCTTCCTCGAGCCCGACGACGCCCTCGACGACATCGACGCGGCCGTGAACGGTCTGCCGGTCGAGTCCGACGTGCCGACGATCGCCGCGGCCATCCGCGCCGCCCTCCCCGAGGGGGCGCAGCTGCTGGGGTTCACCCCCGAGTCGGTGGCGACCGCCATCCGCCGTGCGCTCGTCATCGCCCCCGGCTGGGCCGACTTCGAATGGGAGGTCGTGCACGACGGCCCCGTCTCGCCGCGCATGAACCTCGCTCTCGACGAGGTGCTCACCACCCGCGTCGGCGCGGGTCTGCGCAAGCCGACGCTGCGCCTGTGGGAGTGGGACGAGAGCGCCGTCGTCATCGGGTCGTTCCAGTCGCTGCGCAACGAGGTCGACCCCGAGGGGGCGCAGAAGCACGGCTTCGACGTCGTCCGCCGCATCTCGGGCGGCGGCGCGATGCTGATGGGGGCGAACTCGATCGTCACGTACTCGCTGTACGTGCCGGCCTCCCTCGTTGCGGGCATGACCTTCGCCGACTCGTACGCGTTCCTCGACGACTGGGTGCTGCAGGCGCTGCGCTCGCTGGGCATCGACGCCGTGTACCAGCCGCTCAACGACATCGCGGGCCCCCACGGCAAGATCGGTGGCGCCGCGCAGAAGCGCCTCGCCAACGGCGGCGTGCTGCACCACGCGACCCTCAGCTACGACATGGACGGCCAGGTGCTCACCGAGGTGCTGCGCATCGGCCGCGAGAAGCTCAGCGACAAGGGCACCGTCTCGGCGGCCAAGCGCGTCGACCCGCTGCGCAGCCAGACCGGGCTCTCGCGCGAAGAGATCATCGACCGCTTCATCCAGACGTTCACGACCCTCTACGGCGCCACCCCCGGGCACGTCACCGACGACGAGTACGCCGAGGCCGAGGCCCTCGTCGCGTCGAAGTTCGCCACCGACGCGTGGCTGCAGCGCGTTCCGTGAGCGCCGAGACCATCGCCGGCATCCTCGACCAGGGCAGCGTCGAGATCCACCACGCCGACAACCTCGACGTCACGCGCACCCTGCCCGACGGGTCGTTCGCCCTCGTGTACCTCGACCCGCCCTTCAACACCGGGCGCACCCGGTCGAAGGCGGTCGAGTCGGCCCTGCGCACCGCGCCCGCGGCCGACGCCCCGGATGCAGGGACCCCGGCCGCCGCGGGCGAGGGCGGCGGTGGCGAGGCCGGCACGGCGGTGACTCCGGTCGATGCCGGGGCTGCGGCATCCGGTGGGGCTTCCGGCGAGGAGCCGGTGAGCGACGACGAGGTCGCGACGCCGGTCGTGCAGCGTGGGTTCCACGGCCGCGACTATGCGCGGCTGCGCGGCGACCTGCGCACCTACGACGACAAGTTCGACGACTACTGGGCGTTCCTCGAGCCGCGGCTGCTCGAGGCGTGGCGTCTGCTGGCCGACGACGGCACCCTGTACCTGCACCTCGACTATCGCGAGGTGCACTACGCCAAGGTCATGCTCGACGCGCTGTTCGGCCGCGAGCGCTTCTTGAACGAGCTGATCTGGGCCTACGACTACGGGGCGAAGACGCGGCGCCGCTGGCCGACGAAGCACGAGACGATCCTGGTGTACGTCAAGAACCCGTCGCGGTACTTCTTCGACTCCGACGCTGTCGACCGCGAGCCCTATATGGCGCCCGGTCTGGTGACGCCTGAGAAGGCAGCCCGCGGCAAGCTGCCGACCGACGTGTGGTGGCACACGATCGTGCCGACGACCGGTCGCGAGAAGACCGGATACCCGACCCAGAAGCCCGAGGGCGTGCTGCGCCGTATCGTGCAGGCGTCGAGCCGGCCGGGCGACCGTGTGCTCGACATCTTCGCGGGCAGCGGCACGCTCGGGGCGGTCGCCGCCCCGCTCGGGCGCCACGTCGTGCTGGTCGACGACAACGCCGATGCCGTCGCCGTCATGCGCAAGCGACTGCCCGCGGCGCACGTCGTCGGGTAGCCGGTCTTCGGCGTCTCAGCGATGGCGCGCCAGGCGCCGGTGCAGCGCGTCGGCCGAGGCGAAACCGGCTTCGCGAGCGACCGGGGCCCGCTCACGCCGCGCGCGACACGTCCGCAGACCCGCACGGCGGCCCGTTCAGCGCGACGGCTCGCACGACGGCGAGAGCGTGACGGGGGTGTCGCCGATGCCGGGCGTGAACCGCACCGCGCCGACCCCGACGGCCGGGTCGTAGGTCGAGGTGGCCGAGACCGTCTTCGTCTCGCCCGCGGCGAGGGTGATCGTGAGGCTGCGTGCGTCGCGGCCGGCGTCGGAGCCGCTGCGGTCCCAGCGCGCGATGTCTCCGCGGGCGGGATCGGTCGAGGTGACCTGGCCGCCGCTCGGGGCGAAGAACAGCACGTCGAGCAGCATCGTGTTGCCCGGCAGGCCCATCGAACGGTTGCGTTGCCCCTGCACATAGCCCGGGAGGCCGCCCGGGGCCGTGCTGGTCATCGTGATGCTGCTGTGCACGGTGCGCGTCGCGGCGTCGCACGTGACCGACACCGACGACGACAGGAAGTACTCGAGCTTGCTGTGCGACGAGTCGTTGAGAAAGACCCCCACGTCGGACCCGTCGGCGGCGAACGTGCCCGACATCCCCGCGCGCACGACCGCCGCCTGCGCCGAGGCGTCGCGCATCCACGCCAGCAGGCGGTGGTCCTGCACATCGTGCGTGAGCGCCTCGATCATGGGCACGGGGGCCCACGAGCCGTGCGTCAGCACCGCGAACACGCTCTCGACGACCTGGGCGAAGTAGGCGTCGGATGCCGCGGCGTCGGAGCCGAAGCGCGTGTAGGCGTCGTGCAGCAGCAGGCTCACGGCGTTGTCGGCGGTGATCTCGCCGCCGCCGGGCAGGGTGACGGGGCCGGTCACGGCGAGCACGCGTGCAAGGGCGACGGGGTCGAGCGAGATCACACCGTCGAACGGCTGCCGCCCCGCCTTCGCCCAGAGGGCGTCGAACAGGTGCGCGGTGAAGGGGAAGTCGGGGGTGCGCGTGAAGTTCTGCGAGAACTGCCACGTGTCGGTCTCGTACAGGGCCCGTGTCGCGGCGGGGACGTCGGTGACGTCGCGGGCGGTCAGCCCGTCTTCGTCGAACTGCGACGAGTTCGACTGACTCTCGATGCGGGCTTTGCCGTCGTCGATCGTGACGAGCGTCTGTGCGGCGGGGTTCCCTCCGGTCGCGCGGATCTCGGCATTGTTCTGGAAGATCACCAGGTATCGACGCGGACCGTTCGCACCCGCCATGTCGAGCAGCGTCGGCAGCGAGGCCTGCAGGTCGTCGAGGGTGGGGCGGATGCCGTGGATCATGGCCGTGAAGCTGTCGGCGGCGTCGGCGACCTCGGGGACCACCCGGCTGGTGTCGATGCCGCCGAGCAGGTCGTCGGCCTGCCCCACGGCGTCGCTGATCTGCGGCAGCTCGGTCGCCGCGTCGCGGAAGGGCGCGAGGTCGATCCCGGCGCCGTCGGTCGAGAGCGATCCGGTCGACAGGTCGGTGAGCAGCGACAGCCCCGAGGGCAGGGCCTTCTCGTCGATGACCACGGCGGCGCGCGTCATCGTCCGCACGGCGTCGACGTTCGGACCGACGAGGGGAACGGCCGCGGCTGCCTGCCAGAGCGGGCCGTCGATGATGTCGTCGGCCGCGTGCACGTGCGACGAGATGCTTTCAGCGTCGGCGCGCACACGGTCGGGAGAGCGATCGCGCACCGCGGCGGCCATGTCGGCGGCGGCGTCGCGTGCGGCGAGCAGGTGCGACCGGGCGTCCTGCGCCTGGCCGAACAGCACGGCTCCGACGACACCCGCGCCTGCGGCGAGCACGACCAGCACCGCCAGCGCGGTGACGACGACGACACGCAGGCGGCGTCGGGAGCGGCGGCGTCGAGAACGAGGGGCGGTCCGCATCCGACGAGGCTAGGAGCGCCTCCGCCCGCGTCGCCGCGGCACCGGGGCCCCGTGCGGGGTCCCCGCGGGCGGTTCACCCGGCGCGTGACCCGGGCTCGGTCACGCGGTCACCCCTCCGGTGCCGGGCGTCAGGTCAAGGGCGCGACGTCGGCGTACGCATCGGTCTCGACCTCGACCCCGGATGCCGCCCCGTCGAACACACGACCGGCGCGGGTCGTGGCATCCCACGCGGGCCAGCCCGGATCGCCGCTGCGCGCGAACGCGACGGCGGCGTCGTGCAGGTCGGCGGCGAGAGACGCAGGCGGCGCGGTCCCGGCGATCGCCGCGACGCCGTCGGCGTCGAGGTGGTCGAACCAGAACGGCACGTCGAGGCAGTGGCAGGCTTTGCCATCGGCGGGCGAGCGCCAGGCGAAGCGGTACACCCAGGTGGCCGCGCCGTCGCGCGCACGTGCCACGCGGGGCACGACGGTGCGGATGACCCGGTCGGACACGTAGCCGCCGAGCACCGCCGCCGCTCCGCGTCGCCGCGTGCGCGCCAGGTAGGCGCGACGGCGGGAGCGGCCGAGGCCGAGCAGCGCGAGCGCCAGCCGCACCGGGACCACGCGCAGCACGGGGCCGTACCGGCGTGCGAGCATCGTGAACTCGTCCTCGGTCGCCCCGATGACGAGGGGCACGTCGCTTCCGGCGCCGCGGGCGAAGGCGTCGAGCGGCGGCAGGGGCAGCAGCTCGCCGTCGATCACGGGGGCCAGCGGCAATCCCGCGTCGAGCAGCTCGACGACGGCGGCGAGCGGCCCCTTGCCGCGCGGCGCCTGGGCGCGGCGCTGCACGGCGAGCAGACGCTCCTCAGGCACGCTCGCGAAGCCGGCCCGGTCGGGCTCGACGCCCGCGAGGGTGGCGACACGCGTGGCGTATCGGCGGGCTGCGGCGAGCGGCACGGCTCCGATGGCCGGAGAGATCGCCATCGCCCGCCGGAAGAGACCGGATGCCGCCGGGCACGACAGCAGGGCCAGCACCGCCCCGCCGCCCGCCGACTGCCCCGCGACGGTCACGCGACCGGGGTCGCCGCCGAACGCCGAGATCTCGTCGCGCACCCACCGCAGCGCGGCGAGCTGGTCGAGCAGCCCGCGGTTGGCCGGGGCTCCGTCGATCAGGCCGAACCCGTCGAACCCCAGGCGGTACGAGACCACGACGGTGACGACCCCGTCGCGGGCGAACGCGTCGCCGTCGTACCACCGGCTCGCCGGCGACCCCGAGGTGAAGCCGCCGCCGTGGATCCACACGAGCACCGGCAGGGCGGCATCCGGGGGCGACCCGGCGGGAGCGAACACGTTGACGTTCAGGGTCGCGTCGCCCGCGATGCTGGGCTCGGGGATGAGGGTGATCCCCGTGTCGCCGCGCTGCGGCGTCGGCCCGTACGCGGTCGCCTCGCGGACGCCCTCCCACGCGACGACCGGCTCGGGCGCGGCGAAGCGCAGCGGCCCCACGGGCGCCCGGGCGAACGGGATGCCGAGGAACACCGCCGTACCGCCGCGCCGGAACCCGCGCACGGCGCCCCTCGAGGTGACGACGACGGGAGCGGCATCCATACCCGCCATCTTGACAGCCTCGGCCCCGCCCGTCGCGGCTCAGGCGTCGCGGCGCGCCCCCTGCGACGGCGTCACCGTGAACACGTTCGGGGCGCGGAACCCGGACGCCGCGAACGCGGCGTGCACGGCGTCGGTGGCTGCCGGCATCGCGTCGACGGCGATCAGCGCGATCGCCGCTCCGCCGAAGCCGCCGCCGGTCATGCGCGCGCCGAGGGCGCCCGAGGCCAGCGCGGTCTCGACGGCCAGGTCGAGCTCGGGCACCGAGATCTCGAAGTCGTCGCGCATCGACGCGTGCGAGGCGGTGAGCAGGTCGCCGATCGCGCGGGGGCCCTCGGCGTCGAGCGCGGCGACGGTGTCGAGCACGCGCTGGTTCTCGGTGACGATGTGCCGCACGCGGCGGAACGTCTCGTCGTCGAGGATGTCGGCCGCGCGGGGCAGGTCGTCGACGGTGAGGTCGCGCAGCGCCGCCACGCCGAACGCGGCTGCGCCCTTCTCGCACGACGCGCGGCGCTCGCGGTAGCCGCCCGACGAGTGGGCGTGCTCGACGAGCGTGTCGACGACGAGGATGCCCAGGCCCGCCTCGGCGAAGCCCAGCGCCACCGGACGCGTCTCGAGCGTGCGGCAGTCGAGGAACGTGGCCGCGTCGGCGACGCCGAGCATCGACGCCATCTGGTCCATGATCCCGGTGGGCGCGCCCACCGCGTCGTTCTCGGCCGTCCGGCCCACCCGGGCGAGCGCGACGCCGTCGAGGCCGGCCTTCCACACGTCGTCGAGCGCCGAGGCCACGGCGCCTTCGATCGCGGCCGACGACGACAGCCCGGCGCCCACGGGCACCTCCGACGCCAGCGCGATGTCGACGCCCCGGGGCGTGGCATCCGGGGCCGTCGCGCGCAGCGCCCACGCCACGCCCAGCGGGTAGCCGGCCCAGTCGAGCCCCCCGGCGGCGATGCGGGCGTCGAGGTCGGCGAGCGACACCTCGACCGCCTCGTCGGCGAACGTCGAGCGCACGCGGATCACGTCGTCGTCGCGCAGGGCCACGGCGGCCGCGGTGCGTTGGGCGATCGCGAACGGAAGCACGAAGCCCTCGTTGTAGTCGGTGTGCTCGCCGATGAGGTTGGCGCGTCCGGGCGCCGACCACACCCCCTCGACGGGTGCGTCGGTGAGGGTGGCGAGCAGGGCGCGGGCGTCGTCGACGGCGGTCATGCCGTCACCTCCGGAACGGTGTCGAGGGCGGCGCGCAGGCTCTCCGCCTGCGACTCGGGGGTGACATCGCCGATCCAGGCGCCCATGGCGGCCTCCGACCCGGCGAGGTACTTCAGCTTGTCGGCCGCACGGCGCGGCGACGTGATCTGCAGGTTCAGGCGCACGCCGTCGCGTCCGCGCGCCACCGGCGACTGGTGCCAGGCGGCGATGTAGGGCGTGGGGGTGTCGTACAGCGCGTCGACCCCGCGCAGCAGGCGCAGGTAGAACGGCGCGAGCTCGTCGCGCTCGGCGTCGCTCGTCTCGGCCAGGTCGGCGATGTGGCGGTGGGGGAGCACGTGCACCTCGACGGGCCAGCGGGCGGCGAACGGCACGAACGCCGTCCAGTGCTCGCCCCTCAGCACGACGCGCTCGCCGGCGCCCTCGAAGTCGAGGATCCGTTGGAACAGGTCGGGCGACGTGCGGGCGACGGCGTCGAGCGTACGATGCGTGCGCGGCGTGACGTAGGGGTAGGCGTAGATCTGCCCGTGCGGATGGGGCAGAGTGACGCCGATCTCTCGACCGCGGTTCTCGAACGGGAACACCTGGCGGATGCCGGGCAGGGCCGACAGCTCGGCGGTGCGGTCGGCCCATGCCTCGATGACGGTGCGCGCGCGGGTGCGCGACAGCGAGCCGAACGAGCCCTCGGGTGCGGGGCTGAAGCAGACGACCTCGCAGCGTCCGACGGAGGTGCGGGTGCGGCCGAGGCCGAGGTGCTCGAGGTCGTCGTCGCTCTGCGGCGGGTCGGCGGCGGCGGGGGCGCCTCCGGTCGCGATGTCGAGGGCGGGACCGAACGACGGCGACTTGTTCTCGAAGACCGCGACGTCGTACATCGACGGGATCTCGGACGGGTTGGCCGGCGTCTGCGGCGACAGCGGGTCGAGGTGCGCGGGAGGAAGGAACGCCCGGTTCTGGCGATTGGATGCCACCGTGATCCAGTCGCCGCTCAACACGTCTTGCCGCATCGTCGCGGTGGCGGGGCGCGGGTCGAGCGTGCGCGAGTCGATCGACCGCTCGGGGCCGAGCGTGGTGCCGGGGTCATCGAAATAAATGAGCTCGCGACCGTCGGCCAGTCGGGTGGGGCGCTTGACCACGCCGGCGCCGAGGGGCACGGCGGAGGAGACGTCGATGTTCACGATAACACGCTACAAGTCGGCCGTGATATCGTCAACATGAGGGGGCGGAATGCGCGTATCCATGGCCGACGTGGCCGAACGGGCCGGAGTGTCGGCGCAGACCGTCTCGCGCGTCGTCAACGGCAGCGCGCGCGTCGACCCCACGACGCGGGCGCGGGTCGAGAAGGCCATGGGCGACCTCGGCTATCGCATGCATCGCGCCGCGCGGGCCCTGCGCACCGGGCAGACCTCCACGATCGGACTGGTCGTCTCGACCCTCGCCTCGGTCGGCAACTCCCGCATGCTGCAGGCGATCTCCGAGGCGGCCGCCGCGCGCGACTATGCGCTCGCCGTCGTCACGGTGGGCGAGCGCGGCATCCGCGAGGCGTTCGCCCGTCTGCGCTCGCAGGGCGTCGACGGGGCCGTGGTGCTCAACGAGGCGACCGAGCTGGCCCGCGGCGTCGAGCCGCCCGGAGACCTGCATCTCGTCGTCGTCGACTCGCCGCCCGACGACCGCTTCTCGATCGTGCAGACCGACCATGCCGGCGGGGCGCGGGCCGCGACGCGGCATCTGCTCGCGCGCGGTCACACGACCGTGCACCACATCGGCGGCCCCGCGCGATCGTTCGCCGCCGTCGAGCGCGAACGCGGCTGGCGCGAGGCGCTCGTCGACGCGGGGGTGTCGACGCCCCCGGTGGTGCGCGGCGACTGGACGTCGCGATTGGGTCACGCGGCGGCCGCGCGGCTCGTCGACGCCGACGCCGTCTTCGTCGCGAACGACCAGATGGCCCTCGGCGCGCTGCGATCGTTCGCCGACGCCGGGCGCCGGGTTCCCGACGACGTCGCCGTGGTGGGGTTCGACGACATCGTCGACGCCGCCGAGTACCGGCCCCCGCTCAGCACCGTGCGGCAGGACTTCGACGCGCTGGGCCGTCGCGCCGTCGCGGTGCTCGTCGACGCGATCGAGGGCGGGGCGCCCGTCGTCGAGATCGTGCCCGCGACGATGATCGTGCGCACGAGCAGCGGGCGCTGAGGCGAACGCGGGGCGGGTGCGTCGGCACGGCGCCGTGACTACTGTGGACCCGATGAGCGAACGCGACCGGCAGGACGACGAGCGGGCCGCGGCCGACGCGGAACGCGGCGTCGACCGGCTCACGTTCTTCAGCGACGCGGTGTGCGCCATCGCGATCACCCTGGTCGTGCTGCCGCTCGTCGACGCGGCGCGCGACCTGGGCGGCAAGAGCGCCACCGAGTTCTTCGCCGACAACGCCGCCGCCCTGCAGGCGGCGCTGATCAGCTTCGTCACCATCTCGCTCTTCTGGCGCGATCACCACGAGCACTTCGCCCGCGCGAGGTCGTGGTCGCGGGCCGTCGTCAACGTCAACATGGTGTGGCTCGCCGGCGTGTGCGTGATCCCCCTGGCCACCGCGATCGAGGTGGCCACCCTGGGGGCCGACCCGGTCGCCCGCTTCGTCTACATCGGCTCGATCCTGGCGACCATGGTCGTGGCCCGGCTCGAAGAACGTCTGCTCGTGCGCACCGGCGCCATCGATCCCGCCGATGCCCCCGACCCGTTCACGCTGGGGCTCCGGTGGATCTCGGTGGGCCTGATGGCCGTCGCGCTCGTGGTCGCCGTGACGGTGCCCGAGGTGGGCCTGTGGAGCATGCTGCTCGCGGCCCTGGCCCGGCCGATCGCCGTCGTCGTGCGTCGGCGGCGCGACCGGATGCCACGTCCCGACGCTCGCCGCTGACACCGGTGGCGCGGCGCCGACCCGTGCCGCGCTCGGGCCGTCTCCGCCGTACACAGCACGCAGCCCGCCCCGCGAGAGAGGACGCGGGACGGGCTGCGGGGTCTTCGATGCGCGTTACTCCTCGATCTGCCCGAGCCGCGGGCCGTCGACGAACCGGGCGACGGCCTCGACGGCCTGCTCGAGCTCGAGCACGACGATCTCGTTCGTGCCGGCTCGGGTCGCCGGGGCGGGCACATAGAGCGTCTGTTGGGGCACGTTGCGCCAGTACCGGCCGAGGAAGAAGCCGTTGACGAATGCGAAGCCCTTGCCCCATGCCTCGGTGTCGACGAACAGGTCGACCGGGGCGTCGAGCTCGAACGTGCCGCGCAGCAGCGTGCGTCCGACAGCGCTCGAGCCGGAACCCGTGACGGCGGCGAGGTCGACCGGTGTCGCCGTCCACCCGGTCAGCGGCTCGCCGTTCAGCGTGGCGCCGCCGATGACGCCCTTTGCCTCGCCCAGGCGATCGGCGTAGTTGACGCGTCCCTGGTCTTCGACCAGCACCGTCAGCCGTGCCCCGCGGGGGATCGAGAGGGCGCGCTCGTGCAGGGTGCGCGAGAGGCGTCCGACGGGCGCTCCGTCGACGTGCACCCAGGCGAGGTCGCGCACCTCGCCGAACGCCAGCACCGCCCGGTCGCCGTCGAACGACGGCAGCTCGACGTCGAGGCGCATCAGGGCGCCCAGGTGATCGAGCTCCTCGAAGGTCGCCGGGGCGTCGGTCGGGGCGGAGGCGGCGGGAGCCGGCATCCAGTCGCCCTCCGCGACGAGCGCCACGTCGAACGCGGGCGCCTCGGGCCGGGCCGCGGGAACGTCGTCGGGGACGGGGGCGTACTTCGCGATCACCTCGCGGAAGGCGTGGAACTTCGCGGTCGGGTGCCCCGACTCGTCGATCGGCGCGTCGTAGTCGTACGACGTGACGATGGGGTCGAAGCGGCCCTTGTCGTTCGCGCCGTTCGTCGTGCCGAAGTTCGTGCCGCCGTGCACCATGTAGATGTTCACCGAGGCCCCCGCCGCCAGCAGCGCGTCGAGGTCGGCGGCCGAGGCGGCCGGGTCGGTGGTGTGGTGGATGCTGCCCCACCAGTCGAACCAGCCGTCCCAGAACTCCGAGCACATGATCGGCCCGGTCGGCTGGTGCTCGCGCAGCGTCGCCATGCGCTCGACCGCGCGCGACCCGAACGACCCCGTCAGGTGCAGCTCGGGGAGGCTGCCGTTCTCGAGCATCCACGGCATCGGCTGGTCGACGGTCGTCAACGGCACGGTGATGCCGGCGTCGCGCGTGACGCGCACCAGCTCGCGCAGGTAGTCCTTGTCGTCGCCGTAGGCGCCGTACTCGTTCTCGATCTGCACCAGCACGACGTTCCCGCCGCGGTCGATCTGACGGGGTGCGACGATCTCGTAGACGCGTTCGAGATACGCGGTGACCGCGGCGAGGTACTGCGGCTCGGAACGGCGCAGCCCGATCCCGGGCGTCGAGGTCAACCACACCGGCAGCCCGCCGTTGTGCCACTCGGCGCAGATGTACGGGCCGGGGCGCACGATCGCGTGCAGGCCTTCGGCGGCGATCAGGTCGAGGAAGCGCCCGAGGTCGTTCCACCCCGTGGCATCCCATTCGCCCTGCACCGGCTCGTGGGCGTTCCACGCGACGTAGGTCTCGATGGTGTTCAGGCCCATCGCCTTGGCCGTGCGGATGCGGTCGGCCCAATGCTCGGGGTGGATGCGGAAGTAGTGCAGCGTGCCCGAGACGACCTGGTACGGCCGTCCGTCGAGCAGGAAGTCGGTCTCGCCGATGGTGAAAGTGGTCACGGTGTCTCTCGGGATCAGGCGGCCAGGCGCGCGCGCAGGCGCACCCAGGCGAGCGGCGGAAGGGTGAAGCGCAGGATGCCATCGCCCCCCGCGGCCACGGGCAGCTCGGTCGGCACGACGGGCTCGCCGTTCGCGGAGTTGGTGGTGTGGCGGTCGCCCCCGTCGGGAACGGTGACGACGAGCGCCTCGACGTCGCCGACCGGCCCGAGGTCGAGCTCGACCTCGGTGGCCGTGTCGAGGTCGCGGTGCGCGAGGAAGACGGTGACGGTGCCGTCGTCGACGGTCGCGACGGCGTCGACGACGTCGACCCGGCCGTGGCGGGCGGTGTCGATCGTGGCGCTCTCGACGTGCGGCACCACGACGCGACCGGTCGCGGCCGCGGCGGTGAGCGCGAACGGGTGGAACGTCGTCTGCCGCCAGGCCGCGCCGCCGTCGGGCTCGGTGCGGATCGGGGCGATCACGTTGACCAGCTGCGCGAGGTTGGCCATCGACACCCGCTCCGACCGGCGGATGAGCGTGATGAGCAGCGAGCCCACGACGACGGCGTCGGTGACGGTGTAGTCGTCTTCGATGAGGCGCGGGGCGATCGGCCAGTCGCCGGTGAGGACGCGCGGCTTGTCGACCTCGTTCCACCGCGTCTGGTTCCACACGTTCCACTCGTCGACGCTGATGCCGACGGGACGCCCGTCGGGCGTGGTCGCGCCGACCTCGTCGATGATGTCGACGACGTCGGCGATGTAGCGGTCGAGGGCCGCGCCGCTGGCGAGGAAGCTCGCCGCGTCGGCGGGGTCCTCTTCGTAGTAGGCGTGCACCGAGATGTGGTCGACGAGGCCCGCGGTGTGACGCAGCACGGTGCGCTCCCACTCGCCGAACGTAGGCATCTCGTGGTTCGAGCTGCCCGCGGCCACGAGCTCGATGGTCGGGTCGACGAACCGCATCATGCGCGCCGACTCGGCGGCGAGGCGGCCGTACTCGTCGGCGGTCTTGTGGCCGATCTGCCACGGGCCGTCCATCTCGTTGCCGAGGCACCACAGCCGGATGCCGAAGGGCTCGTCGCGGCCGTTCGCCCGGCGGCGGTCGCTCAGCGCCGTGCCGCCGGGGTGGTTGGCGTACTCGAGCAGGTCGGCGGCCTCGGCGACGCCGCGCGTGCCCAGGTTCACCGCCTCCATGACCTCGAGGCCGGCCGCGTCGGCCCAGTCCGCGAACTCGTGCAGCCCCACCTGGTTGGTCTCGGTGCTGTGCCAGGCGGCATCCAACCGCACCGGGCGCTCGTCGCGGGGGCCGACGCCGTCTTCCCACCGGTAGCCCGACACGAAGTTGCCGCCCGGATAGCGCACGACCGTGGCGCCCAGCTCGCGCACGAGCGCGAGCACGTCGGCGCGGAAGCCGGCCTCGTCGGCCGCGGGGTGCCCGGGCGAATGGATGCCGTCGTAGACGCACCGGCCCATGTGCTCGACGAACGTGCCGAACAGGCGGCGGGGGACCTCGGCGCCGACGGCGGTGCGGTCGACGATGATGCGGGTGGGGGAGGTCATTCGGGTCTCTCCTGCAGAGGGAAGGAAAAGGGGCGGGCCGCTCGCTCTCGATGCGACCCGCCCCCGTTCATGGACTTACTTGTTGACGCTGAAGCCCTGGTCGTTGCCGTACTGGACGAGCTGCTGCTGCCAGGCCTCGAGGCCCGAGTTCAGGTCGCCCTTCGACGCGTACGCCTGGCCCACGGTGTCGTTGAAGATGCTGTTCGCGTACACCTGGTAGGGCAGGTAGCTCCAGCCCGGACGCACCTCGCTCGACGCCTGCGTGAGCACCTGGTTGATCTGCTGGCCGCCGAAGTAGTCCGACTTCTTGTTGACGAAGTCGGGGTCGCTCAGCTGCGCGGTCGTCGAGGGGAAGCCACCCGACTCGGCGAAGATCTTGAGGCTCTCGTCGTCGTTGTTGAGCCACTTGAGGAAGCCGGCCGCCAGGGCGGGGTTCTTGCTCTGCTTGGTGACCGCCTGGCCGCCGCCGCCGTTCTCCGCCGTCACGGGCGTGCCGTCGTAGGTCGGGATGGGCGCCACGGCCCACTTGCCGGCGCCGTCCTTGACCGACGACTCGAGCACGCCCGGCATCCAGGCGCCGATCACGAGCGAGGCGATCGAGCCGTCGCCGAGCCCCTTGAACCACTCGTCGCTCCAGCTGGGGGTGTTCGAGATCAGGCCGCCGTCGATCAGCTGGTTCCACGAGTCGGCGAACTTCTTCGAGCCGTCGTCCTGCAGGTTGATCGTGACGTCGGTGCCCGAGGTCTTGAAGGGCGTGCCGCCGGCCTGCCAGATCATGCTGGTGGTGAAGCCGGCGTCGCCGGTGTCGGCGGTGATGTACTTGGTCGGGTCGGCCTGGTGCAGCTTCTTGGCCGCGGCGATGTACTCGTCCCACGTCTGGGGGACGGCGATGCCGTACTGGTCGAAGACCGACTTGTTGTAGAACAGGGCCATGGGGCCCGAGTCCTGCGGCAGGCCGTACAGCTTGCCGTCGAAGTCGACCGAGCCCCAGGGGCCGCTGCTGTAGTCGCTCTTCAGGTCGCCGAAGCCGTACGAGGTGAGGTCGACGAGCGAGTCCGACAGCGCGAACTGCGGGAAGGCGTAGTACTCGATCTGCACGACGTCGGGGGCGCCCGAGCCGGCCTTGATCGCGTTCTGCAGCTTCGCGTACTCGTCCTTGTTGGTGCCGGCGTTGACCAGGTTGACCTTGACCTTGGGGTACTTCTTCATGAAGGCGTCGACCTGGGCCTGGGCCGAGGGGGTCCACGACCAGTAGGTGATCTCGCCGCCGGCGTCGAGCGCCTTCTGGATGTCGTCGGCGCTGCCGCCGGCGCTGCCGCCCGCGGTGCCGCCGGAGCAGGCCGTGAGCGCGCCGACCGTCAGCGCGGTCGCGGCCACGGCGAAGACGGCCCGCCGGGTGGCGGTGCCCTTGCGCATGAATGTCATCGGGATTCCTTCACTTCGTTGTTGTGGAGTCCGGGGCAGGACGCTCCGGTGGTGGGAGGGGGGACGACTGAGGGGTCACTGCTTGACGCTGCCGGCGCTCAGCCCCGACTGCCAGAAGCGCTGCAGCACGAGGAAGGCGGCGACGATGGGGATGATCGACAGGACGGCGCCCGTGATGACGAGGTTGTAGATGGGCTGCGCCCCCACGCCGACGGCCTGCGCGTTCCACTGGTTCAGGCCCACGGTGAGCGGGTACCACGCGGGGTCGCTCAGCATGATGAGGGGCAGGAAGTAGTTGTTCCAGGTGGCGACGACCGCGAACAGCAGCACCGTCACGATGCCCGGGGTCAGCAGGCGGATCGAGATCGTGAAGAAGGTGCGGAACTCGCCGGCGCCGTCCATGCGTGCCGCTTCCAGCAGCTCGGTGGGGATGGCATCCGTCGCGTACACCCAGACCAGGTACAGGCCGAACGGGCTGATGAGCGACGGGATGATGATCGCCCACGGCGTGTTCGTGAGGCCGAGCTGGCTGAACAGCAGGAACGTCGGGACCGCCAGGGCGGTGCCGGGGACCGCGATCGCGCCGAGGATCACGGCGAACACGGCCTTGCGCCCGCGGAAGTTGTACTTCGCGAGGCCGTAGCCCGCGAGGGTGGCGAGCAACGTCGCCCCGCCCGCGCCGACGACGACGTACAGCAGGGTGTTGCCGAGCCAGCGCACGAAGATGCCGTCGCGGTAGGTGAGGGTCTGCGCGATGTTGTCGAACAGCGCGAAGCTGTTGCCGGGCCCGAGACCGAACGTGGTGAACAGGTCGGGCTGGGTCTTGGTGGCGTTGATGAGCAGCCAGGCCAGCGGCAGGAGCGTGTACACCAGGTACAGGCTCATCACGATCGTCAGCACGACCGAACGGCGGGTGCGGGTCGGCGAGGTGCGGGCGAACGAGGGACGCGTGCGCGCGCGACGGGTGGTCACGGTGACGGTGTCGGTGCGGGGTGCGGTCGCGGTGGTCATCGCGCCTCCTGACGTGCGCCGCGCAGCTGCACGACATAGGCGATGATCGCGGTGATGAGGCCCATGATGATGGCGATCGTGGCCGCGTAGTTGTACTGCTGACCGGCGAACGACAGGTTGTAGGCGTACATGTTCGGGGTGTAGTACGTCGAGATCGTGTTCGGGGCGAGCGGCTTGAGGATGTTGGGCTCGTTGAAGAGCTGGAAGCTGCCGATGATCGAGAAGATCGTAGCGATGACGACGGCACCGCGCACGGCGGGGATCTTGATCGAGAAGATCGTGCGCCACGCGCCGGCCCCGTCGATGGATGCCGCCTCGTACAGCTCGTTCGGGATGGTCTTCAGCGACGAGTAGAAGATGAGCATGTTGTAGCCGACGAACTGCCACGTGACGATGTTGCCGATCGACAGCAGCATCCACTCGGGCAGGAAGGGCTGCAGGAACGAGCCGCCCAGCAGGTCGTTGATGTTGCGGGTCAGGCCGAACTGGTCGCCGTAGATGTACCCCCACATCAGCACGGCCACGACGGCGGGGACCGCGTAGGGCAGGAAGATCACGATGCGGTAGAAGCCGGCGGCGTGCAGACGCGCGCTGTCGATCGCCAGGGCGGCGGCCAGGGCCAGGATCAGCATGATCGGCACCTGCACGACGAGGAACACCGCGACGCGGCCCAGGCCGTCCCAGAACTTCGCGTCCTGGAAGGCGGCGATGTAGTTGTCGAGGCCGACGAAGGCGTTGCCGCCGACGAGCTGCTCGCGGAACAGGCTGAGGTAGATCGAGTACAGCAGCGGTGCGAGGAAGACCAGTGCGAACACGAGCGCGAACGGGGCGACGAACAGCCAGCCGCGGTCGTCGATTCGGGTGCGCCGCTTGCGCCGTGGGGCGCGCAGGGCGGGCGGGGGTGCCGCGGTGGTCGTCATCGTCCGGTGCCTCTTCGTCGGGTGCGCATCTCGGCCGGGTCGTCGAGATGTTGACGTAAACATAATCGGTGCCCGCTAGCATGTCAACGTCAACATCCCAAGGGGGCAGTCATGAGCGAGACGACGACGGTGTCGACCGCCGCGACGGTGCGCGGCCGGCGTCGTGAGGTGTCGATGGCCGACGTGGCGGCCGCCGCCGGGGTGTCGGGGCAGACGGTCTCGCGCGTGGCCAACGAGCGCGCGAACGTCGACCCCGAGACCCGCCGACGCGTGCTGGATGCCATGTCCGCCCTGGGCTACCGGCCGAACAGCGCCGCGCGAGCGCTGCGCTCCGGACGGTTCCGCAGCATCGGCGTGATCATGTTCTCGCTCGCGTCGTACGGCAACACCCGCACCCTCGACGCCCTCGCGTCGGTGGCCGCGGCATCCGGATACTCGGTGACCCTCATCACGGTGAAGTCGGCGACGCAGTCCGACGTGTCGGGGGCGTTTCTGCGCCTGCGCGAGCATGCGGTCGACGGCATCGTGATCCTCATCGAGACCCACCGTCTGGGCGAGAACGAGCTGTCGATCCCCTCGGGGCTGCCCGTGGTCGTCGTCGACTCGAGCGCCGACTACCCCTACTCGGTCGTCGACAACGATCAGGCGCAGGGCGCGCGCCTGGCCACCGAGCACCTGCTCGACCTGGGGCACGAGACCGTGTGGCACGTCTCGGGCCCGCCCGAGTCGTTCGCCGCCGAGCGTCGCCGCGCCGCCTGGCGCACCGCTCTGGCCGACCGCGGATGCCACGCGCCCGAGGTGCAGGTCGGCGACTGGACGGCCGACTCGGGGTACCGCATCGGCGCCGCACTGGCCCGCGATCCTCGCGTCACGGCGGTGTTCGCGGCCAACGACCAGATGGCCCTCGGCGTGATCCGCGCGCTGCACGAGGCGGGACGCCGCGTGCCGGGCGACGTCAGCGTCGTCGGCTTCGACGACATGCCCGAGGCGGCGAACTTCTGGCCGCCCCTGACCACGGTGCGCCAACGGTTCGAACGCGTCGGAGAAGAGGCGATGAGCGCCCTCATCGCCGATATCGAAGGGGGCGCCGAGGTGCACGATCGCACCCTCGTCCCCACGTCTCTCGTGGTGCGGCAGAGCTCGGGTCCACGCTGATCCGACCGTTGTGCGGCGGCGGTCGTCTGCCCTAGGCTCGCTGTCGACGTCGACATGTTGACGTCAACACAGCTCCCACAGGTCGCACCGACGCGGCCGGATCGGAATGACGATGAAGTCGACTCGACTGCTGTCGATGACGTGCGCCGTCGCCCTGGCCGCGGGCGGGATCACCGCCGCGGCCGCCGTGTCACCCCCCGACACGAGTGCGGCGCAGACCACCACGACGGTGCGCATCACCCCCAACCCCGCGACCGCCTCGACGCCCTTCGAGGGGTGGGGCACCAGCCTCGTCTGGTTCGCCAACGCCACCGGCAACTACCCCGCCGACGTGCGGCAGAAGCTGTTCGACGCCGTCTTCGGCGACGACGGCCTCAACCTCAACATCGCCCGGTACAACATCGGCGGCGGCAACGCCACCGACGTGCCCGCGTACCTGCGTCCGGGCGGCGCCGTGCCCGGGTTCTGGAACCCCGATCTGCCCGCGACCGACGCGAACGGCGCGATCACCTCGACCTACGCCGATCGCGCGCGCTACAACGCCGCCTGGAACCCCGACGACCCGAACGCCTACGACTTCTCGGCGGACTCGGGCCAGCGGTGGTGGCTCGACGCGCTGAAAGACAAGGTGACGCACTGGGAGGCCTTCAGCAACTCGCCGCCCTACTTCCTCACGCAGAGCGGCTACGTCTCGGGCGGCATCAACGACGCCACGAGCGAGCAGCTGGCATCCGCCGACATGGACAAGTTCGCCGGCTACCTCGTGACCGTCATGGACGAGCTCGAGAAGGCGCACGGCATCCGGTTCGACACCGTCGACCCGTTCAACGAGCCGAACACGAACTACTGGCAGACCCAGATCCCCGACGGGGCCACCTGGCCGACCGGCGGTCGCCAGGAGGGCGCCCACATCGGCCCGCAGCGCCAGGACGAGATGATCAAGGCCCTCGCCGCGCGGCTCGACATGAGCACCACGACGACCCGCGCCGTCATCTCGGCCATGGACGAGACCAACCCCGGCATCTTCGCCACGAACTGGAACACGTGGTCGTCCGACGCGAAGTCGAAGGTCGACCAGCTCAACGTGCACTCGTACGGCCAGGGCGGCAGCGAGGTCGTGCGCGACATCGCCAAGGCGTCGGGCAAGCCGCTGTGGATGAGCGAGGTCGAGGGCAACTGGACCGACACCGGCCGCGGGTTCGTCACCGACGACATCGAGAACGGTCTGGGCATGGCCGACCACATGGTGAGCGACCTGCGCTCGCTGGAGCCGACCGCCTGGGTCTTCTGGCAGCCGGTCGAAGACCTGTACAACATGCAGAAGGTCGAGAAGCTCAACTGGGGCAGCGTCTACATCGACTTCGACTGCAACGCCGAGGGCAAGTCGGAGCGGCGCATCAGGGACGGCGAGGCCGACCCGACGTGCCAGGTGCTGACCAACGAGAAGTTCAACACGGTCCGCAACTTCACCCACTACATCCACCCCGGAGACCGCCTGGTCGCCACCGACGACACCGAGACCACGGCCGCCGTCGGCGCCGATGGCACCGGAGCGACCCTCGTGCACATCAACCGCGAGGCCTCGTCCCACGATGTGCAGATCGATCTGAGCGGCTTCGGCGCGATCGCCCCCGGCGCGACCGTGACCCCGATCGTCACGACGCAGTCGACGGCCGACGCCCCGACGGTGAACGCGCTCAAGGCCGGCACGCCGGTCGCGGTCGACGCGGCCTCGAAGACCGCCACCCTGACGGTGCCCGCCAAGTCGGTGACCACGTTCGTGGTGTCGGGCGTCTCGGGGGTGTCGGCCGACGCCCCCGGGTTCCGCGACGGCCAGACGGTGCAGCTGCGCGGTCAGCAGAGCGGCCTCATGCTCGACGGTGCCGCGTCGCTGACCATCCAGCCGTCGGCGACGACGGCCGACACCGCGAAGGCGCAGGCCTGGACCGTCGAGTCGATCTCGGGGCAGGGCACCAACCGCCACCGCTTCGCCCTCCGCAACGGCGCCGGTCAGTATCTCGGCGTCGCGAACGGCGGCACCGTGCTGGTCGGGTCGTCGCGCGACGCGGCGGCCGCCGACGCGAGCCTGCAGTGGATGGCATCCACCACCGACGGCCGCGACTTCTCGGTGCTGAGCGTCGCCGCAGAACGGGTGCTCGACGTCAACGGCGGCGGTACCGCGCCGGGGACGCGGGTGGGCCTGTGGACCTCGAACGGGGGCGGCAACCAGCACTGGAGCATCGTCGGCACCGCGGTGCGAGGCGTCGACCCGGTCACCGTGAGCACCGCGGTCGGCACGGCTCCGACCCTGCCGTCGACGGTCACCGTCCGCTACGCCGGTCCGCTCACGCGCAGCGTGCCCGTCACGTGGGACCTGGCGGGCGCCGACTGGTCGACGAAGGGCACGCGCACCGTGCGCGGCACCGGCACCGACGTCTTCGGCGCGGCCGTCGAGGCCGCCGCGACGGTCGAGGTGGGCTCGTACACGGCCACACGGGCGACCTCGGTGACCGTGGCGGCCGAAACCCCGCTCGCGCGCGTCAGGGCCGGGGCGCCGACCGTCGTGTCGGCCGAGGTGCGTGCCGACGGCGGCGCCTACGACGTTCCCGTCGAGTGGGCCTGGGGCGACCTGACCGACGCCGCGTTCGCGAACCCGGGCACGGTCGTCGTGACCGGCACCGCGACCGGCCCGAGCGGTGAGGCGCTGTCCGCGCGCCTGACGGTGATCGTCACGGATGCCACCGAGCTCAACGTCGCTCCCGACAGCACGCCCTCGGCGACCTTCACCGAGAGCGGCTACCCGGCGAGCAACACCATCGACGGCAGCCTCACCGACAAGGGCTGGTCGAACTGGAAGTCGGGGACGAAGGACGCGCAGGACGCCCTGAGCTACGTCTTGAAGAACACCGAGACGGTGCGCCACGTGGCCGTGCAGTTCTACCGCGACGGCGGCTCGCTGTCGTGGCCCGAGACCCTGCGCGTCGACCACCGCACGTCGGGCGGTGCGTGGGTCGAGGGTGCGCTGCAGACCGTGCCCGCGCCCGACACCGGCGCGCCGCTGGTCGACGTCGCGCTCGGCGGCGTCACCGCCGACGAGGTGCGCGTGGTCATGAACGCGCGCTCGCAGACGCACATCATCGTGTCGGAGGTGCAGATCTTCGCCGCCGCCCCGGCCGCGGCGGGGATCGCCGACCTGGCCCGTCTGAGCGTGGGACCGTCGGCCGTCGACGGGTTCGACCCGACGACGACCGCCTACACGGTGTCGTCGACCGGGGCGGCCTGGCCCACGGTCGCGGCGGTCGCCGTCGACCGCGATGCGCGGGTCGCGGTCGTGCAGCCCGGCGACGCGGGCGGGGTGGCGACGGTCACCGTCACGGCGCCGAACGGCACCGTGCGCACGTACACCGTCGCCGTGGAACGCGGCGTCGGCCTCGACGCGGTGACCATCTTGGGCACCGCACGCGTCGGAGAGACGCTGACGGCCGTGGCATCCGGGGCCGATCCGGCCGAGGCCGCGCTCGCCTACCGCTGGCTGCGCGACGGCCAGGCGATCGACGGCGCCACCCGAGCGGCGTATGCCGTCGCGACCGCCGACGTCGGCCGCGAGCTGCGGGTCGAGGCGACGGCCACGGCCGACGGCTTCGCCCCGGCCACGGTGCGTTCCGACGCGGTGACCCCCGTGGCCGCGCCGGTCGATCCGACCCCGGCGCCCTCGCCCGAACCCACCGGCGGCACCGCCCCGGCGCCGCAGCCGACCGCCACGGCCGCGCCCGGCGCGCCCGACGAGTCGGCGCTCGCCGACGCGCTGCAGGGCGGCATCACCGTGCCGCGCGTCGTGACCGCGGGGCAGCGCATCACCGTCGGCGTGGGCGTCGCCCGCGCGGGGCAGAACGTCTCGGCGTGGCTGTTCTCGACGCCGACGCCGCTCGGCACCGCGACCGTCTCGACCGCGGGCACGTTCGGCGCGACGATCCCCGCCTCGATGCCGGCTGGTGAGCACCGTCTCGCCGTCACCGACGCGAACGGCGCGGTGATCGGCTGGGCGCCCCTCACGGTGCGGGCGGGCAGCGCCCTGGCCGTCACGGGCACCGAGGTCGCCGGCGGAGCGGTCGCGACCGCCCTCGCGGCGATCGTGCTCGGCGGTCTGCTGCTCGTGCGTCGCCGCCTGCGCCGCGCCGACTGACGCGCCCTCACGAAGAGGGGCGGCGAGAGATCGTCGCCCCTCTTCCGTCGTCTGCGGGCGCGGCCGGCGCGTGCGCCGGGCGTCGATGGGTCCATGGGCGCCCCGACGTGACGCCGGCCGTCGTCGAGACGCGGCACGTGCCCCGGCGTGGGCGTTCGCCGCTCGGGTACCGTCCGCGCACGTCTGTGCAACCCCGTGCCGCCCCGGTCGGGGAGGGGGAGGATGGATTCATCCGTATCCACCCCCTGAGGAGACCCATGCACGTCAACGCCTACGCGGCGTCGTCCGCGACCTCACCCCTCGAGCCCACGACCATCGAGCGCCGCGACGTCGGCCCGAAGGACGTCCTGATCGACATCGCCTACGCCGGCATCTGCCACTCCGACATCCACACCATCCGCGGCGAGTGGGGCGAGGTGCCTTACCCCCTGACCGTCGGTCACGAGATCGTCGGCACCGTCGCCGAGGTCGGCTCCGACGTCACCAGGCACAAGGTCGGCGACCGCGTCGGCGTCGGCTGCATGGTGAACTCGTGCCGCGAGTGCGAGAACTGCCTCGCCGGCGAGGAGCAGTACTGCCTCAAGGGCAACATCGGCACCTACGGCGCGAAAGACGTCGACGGCACCGTCACCCAGGGCGGCTACAGCGAGAAGATCGTCGTCGACGAGGACTTCGTGCTGCGCGTGCCCGAGTCGATCCCCTACGAGAAGGCCGCGCCGCTGCTCTGCGCCGGCATCACCACCTACTCGCCGCTGAACCACTGGAACGCCGGCCCCGGCAAGAAGGTCGCGGTCGTCGGTCTCGGCGGTCTCGGTCACATGGCCGTGAAGATCGCCCACGCCATGGGCGCCGAGGTCACCGTGCTGTCGCAGACGCTCAGCAAGAAGGACGACGGCCTCAAGATGGGCGCCGACCACTACTACGCCACGAAGGACGAAGAGACCTTCACGACGCTGAAGAACACCTTCGACCTGATCGTCAACACCGTCAGCGCGCCGCTCGACCTCAAGCAGTACCTGGGCCTGCTCGCGCGTAACGGCACGATGGTCAACGTCGGCGCGCCGCCGGAGCCGCTGCCCATCCAGGTGTTCACGCTGTTCGCGAACCGCCGTTCGTTCGCGGGTTCGGGCATCGGCGGCATCCGCGAGACCCAAGAGATGCTCGACTTCTGCGCCGAGCACGGCATCGCCCCCGAGACCGAGCTCATCTCGGCCGACCAGATCAACGAGGCCTACGAGCGCGTGCTGAAGAGCGACGTGCGCTACCGCTTCGTCATCGACGCGAAGACCCTCGCCCCGGCGTGATCCCGGCTCGCTGAGCCCGGCCCCGACCCCCGGATGCCGCGGCCCCGACGTTCTCTGGAGCGCCGGGGCCGCGGCATCCCTCCCTCCGCGTTCTCCATCGGCGTGGATGAACGCTCCGGCGCGCCCGAGACGCCCCGGAACGGCGTTTCCGCCGCGCGAGAGCGTTTACCGGTGCCCTGTGCCCGCCCGGGACGGAACGCGACAGCGGCGCCGCCCCGAAGGGAGACGCCGCTGAGGAACCGCTCGGGTCAGGCCTGGCCGAGCGCGGCCGACACGACCGCGCGCGCCTCTTCCTGCACCTCGCGCAGGTGCTCCTCGCCGCGGAGCGACTCGGCGTACAGCTTGTAGACGTCTTCGGTGCCCGAGGGGCGCGCGGCGAACCAGGCCGACTCGGTCTGCACCTTGAGGCCGCCGATCGCGGCGCCGTTGCCGGGCGCGTGCGAGAGCTTCGCGGTGATGGGCTCGCCGGCGAGCTCGGTGGCGGTCACGGCATCCGGAGACAGCTTCGACAGCGCCGACTTCTGCGCGGGCGTCGCGGGCGCGTCGACACGCTGGTAGGCCGAGGCGCCGAACTCGGCCTCGAGCTCGGCGTAGCGCTGCGACGGCGTCTTGCCGGTGACGGCGAGGATCTCGGCTGCGAGCAGGCAGAGCAGGATGCCGTCTTTGTCGGTGGTCCACACGGTTCCGTCTTTGCGCAGGAACGACGCGCCCGCCGACTCCTCGCCGCCGAAGGCCACGGAGCCGTCGAGCAGGCCCGGCACGAACCACTTGAAGCCGACGGGAACCTCGAGCAGTGTCTTGCCGAGCGAGGCCGCGACGCGGTCGATGATCATCGACGACACGAGGGTCTTGCCCACGGCGGCATCCGTCGGCCAGCCCGGGCGGTGCGAGAACAGGTAGTCGATCGCGACCGCGAGGTAGTGGTTGGGGTTCATCAGGCCCGCGTCGGGCGTCACGATGCCGTGCCGGTCGGCGTCGGCGTCGTTGCCCGTGAGGATGTCGTAGTCGGCGCGTGCGGCGACGAGCGACGCCATCGCCGACGGCGACGACGGGTCCATGCGGATCTTCTCGTCCCAGTCGAGCGTCATGAACTTCCACGTCGGGTCGACCTCGGGGTTCACGACGGTGAGGTCGAGGCCGTAGACCTCGGCGATGAGCGCCCAGTACTCCACCGACGCCCCGCCCAACGGGTCGGCGCCGATGCGCACCCCGGCGCTCTTGATGGCATCCACGTCGATGATGGATGCCAGATCCCGCACGTACGCGTCGCGGAAGTCGTACTGGCCCAGGCCGTCGAGGTCGATGTCGGCGTGCGGCGTGCGCTTGATGCCCGACAGGCCCGCGGCGATGAGCTCGTTGGCGCGGTCGGCGATCCAGCCGGTGGCGTCGGTGTCGGCGGGGCCGCCGTGCGGCGGGTTGTACTTGAAGCCGCCGTCGCGCGGCGGGTTGTGCGACGGGGTCACGACGATGCCGTCGGCGCGGCCCGGGTCGTCTGTCGCCCGGTCGCGGTTGTAGGCGAGGATGGCGTGGCTCAGGGCCGGGGTCGGCACCCACGAGTCGCGCGCGTCGACGCGCACGTCGACGCCGTTCGCGACGAGCACCTCGATCGCGCTGCGCTCGGCGGGCAGCGACAGTCCGTGGGTGTCGCGCCCGAGGAAGAGGGGACCGGTGATGCCCTGCGCCGCGCGGTAGTCGACGATGGCCTGCGTCGTGGCCAGGATGTGGTCCTCGTTGAAGCTCGTGCTCAGCGACGATCCCCGGTGACCGCTGGTGCCGAAGGCGACGCGCTGCGCGGGCACCGTGGCATCCGGCTTGCGGTCGTAGTAGGCGGCGATCAGTTCGTCGATGTCGATGAGATCGGATGCCTCGGCGGGCTGTCCTGCGCGACTGCTCATGCTGACAGTCTGCCCGCTCGTGACGTGTTCGGCATCCGATTGTCGTGTGAGCGCACCGAGCGTCAGCCGCGCCACGCCTCTGTGCGGGCGAGCAGTGCGTCGAGGGTGACGCGCAGGGCGGGGGAGTCGGACTGCGACCGTCGGTGGACGGCGACGATGTCGCGCGTCGAGGCCGGATCGATCGTCGGGACGGCCACCAGGTCGGGGCCGAGCGGAGCCCGTCCGAGACGCGGCACCAGGGCGACGACGGCCCCGGTGCGCGCGAGCGCGAGGTGGTTCTCGAACTCCATCGACTCGTAGACGACGCGGGGCGCGTTGCCCACCCCGTCGAAGACCCGACGCAGCCATTGGCGGCAGATGGTGGTGTCGAACGTGGCGACCCACGCCTCGTCGGCGAGCTCGGCGGGGCGCAGCACATCGTGCGCGGCCAGGGGGTGGTCGCGGTGCAGGATCACGTCGGCGACGTCGGTGAAGAGCGGCGTCACGACGATGTTCTCGGGGATGGCCAGGGCGACGCCGCCCCATTGGTGCGCGATGCCCAGGTCGCGCTGGCCCGACGCGACGAGCGCGATCGTCTCCCACGGCTCGCTCTCGCGCACGAGCAGCCGCAGGTCGGGGTGCGCGTCGGCCAGCTCGACCAGCAGCGGGGCGAGGAGCCCGCGCACCACGGTCGAGAAGGCGGCCAGGCGCAGCTCGCCCGTCACGGCACCGTCGCCGGGGACGCGGCCGTGCAGGTCGGCGCGCAGGCGTTCGAGCTCGGTCAGGATCGACGTCGACCCGACCACGAGGTGCGTGCCCGCCTCGGTCAGGGCGACACCGCGGCCGACCCGCTCGAGCAGGGCGACGCCGATCTCGCGCTCGAGGCGTTTGATCTGCTGCGACACCGCCGACGGGGTGTACCCGAGAGCGGCGGCCGCCGACGCCACGCCCCCTTCGCGGGTGACGGTGCGCAAGGACTGCACGGCATCCAGGTCGATCATGCACGAACGCTACCGCTTCTCGTGAAGAGACAGTCGCTGGTGCTACATCGTGCGGACCGATGGACTGGAGCCGTGAACCGACGTGACATGGCTCTGGCCGCCGGGGTGGCCGCCGCCTGGGGCTTCAACTTCCTCGTGATCGACTGGGGCATGCACGGCATCCCGCCGCTGCTGTTCGTCGCGATCCGCTTCGCCGCCGTGGGGGCGTTCGCCGTAATCGTTCCCCGGCCGGCGGCGTCGTGGGCCACGATCGTCGGCGTCGGCATCTTCATGAGCCTGGGGCAGTTCGGCCTGCTCTACACCTCTCTCGCCCTGGGCCTGCAGCCCGGCCTCGCGGCCCTGCTGCTGCAGGCGCAGGCGGTCTTCACGGTCGTGATCGCCGCGGCGGTGCTGAGGGAGCGCCCGGCGGCGGGGCAGGTCGTCGGGGTGTCGATCGGTGTCCTAGGCCTTGCGGCGGTCGCCCTCGGCCGCGGCGGCGACGCCCCGGCCGTGGCGGTCGTGCTCGCGCTCGCCGCGGCGCTGTCGTGGGCGGTCGGCAACGTCGTCTCGCGGCGGGCCGGCGCCGTCGGCGGTCGCGGTCGCCTGGGCGCCCTGTCATTGACGGTGTGGTCGGCCCTGGTGGTGCCGATCCCCGCACTCGTGCTGTCGCTCGCCGTCGAGGGACCCGTGCAGATCGGGGCCGGGCTCGCCGGGTTCGGCTGGCAGGCGGCGGTGTCGACCGTGTACACCGCGGGCCTGTGCACGCTCGTGGGCTACGCGGTGTTCAACGGTCTGCTCGCCCGCAACCCGTCGGCCGCGGTCGTGCCGTGGGTGCTGCTCGCCCCCGTGGTCGCGATGACCGCGGCCGCCGTGCTGCTGGGGCAGGTTCCCGCGCCGGCCGAGGTCGTCGGCGGTCTGCTGCTGGTCGCGGGCGTGGCGGTGACGAGCGTCGTGCGGCGGCCTCCCGCCGTGCGGCGCGCGTCGCGACGGGACCGGGCCGCCGCGGCCCGCGCCCGTCAGCCGGCGCGACTAGGCTGAGCCGGTGCTGCCCGACACCGAGACCGCTCCCGCCCGCCGTACCTACAGCTATCTGGGGCCGGCGGGAACGTTCACCGAAGCCGCGCTCGCCCAGGTGCCCGAGGCGCGCGACCAGGTGTGGCGGCCGGTGCGCAACGTGGCCGAGGCGCTCGACGACGTCGTCGAAGGGCGCTCGGATGCCGCGATGATCGCGATCGAGAACTCGGTCGACGGCGGGGTCTCGACGGCGCAGGACGCGCTGGCCACCGTGCCGGGTCTGCGCATCGTGGGCGAGTACCTCGTGCCCGTCAACTTCGTGCTGGTCGGGCGGCCGGGGGCGACCCTCGACGGCGTCTCGCTCATCGCGGCGCATCCCGTCGCCTACGGGCAGTGCCTCGGGTGGCTGCGCGACCACGTGCCCGCGCACGCACACCTCCCCGCGTCGAGCAACGTCTCGAGCGCGCTCGACATCCTCGACGGGTCGAGCGGGGCGGATGCCGCCATCGCCGCGCCCGGCATCGTCGCGCATCACGACGTCGAGGTGCTCGCCGAGAGCATCGGCGACAACCCCAACGCGGTCACCCGGTTCGTGCTCGTCAGCCGCACCGTGGCTCCGGCGCCGCCGACCGGCGCCGACAAGACCTCGCTCGTCGTCGAGCTCCCCGAGGACCGTCCGGGCGCGCTGCTCGAGCTGCTCGAGCAGTTCGCCACCCGCGGCATCAACCTGAGCCTGCTGGCATCCCGCCCCATCGGCGACGCCCTCGGGCGCTACCGGTTCGTGATCGACGCCGACGGGCACGTGCAGGACGAGCGCATGGCCGACGCGTTGCTGGGCCTTCGCCGGTTCAGCCCCAAGGTGATCTTCCTGGGGTCGTACGCCCGTGCCGACCGGGCGATCAACCGCTACCCCCAGCGATACTCCGACGACGTCTTCGTCGAGGCCCGCGACTGGCTGCGCGGCCTGCTCAGCGGCGAGCCCGAGGCCTGAGCCCGGCGACGACCGTGGCGAGGGCGATCCTCACCCGACCGCGGTGAGGGCGGCGAGGATCGAGCGATGCCCGGCGTCGGTCTCGTCCGACAGCGCGCCACGCCGGCGCAGGAACGCGTACGAGAGCCCCCGTCGCGGGTCGACGAGGGCCTGCTGCCCACCCGCCCCGCTGTGCCCGAACGCGCCGGCGGCGAGCATCGGGTACTGCTCCGAGACGGCGTGGAACCCCACCGCCCACGCCTTCGGGCCGCGGAGCACGAGGTCGGTGCCGACCGACTGGATCTGCCCGAACGTGTCGAGGGTCGTCTGCGTCAGCAACGGGGGTCGTCCGTCCGCCCCCGTCGCGGCGTGGGCGTAGAGGGCGGCGAGTCCGCGCGCGGAGCCGATCCCGCCGAGCGACGCCGTGCCGCGCCGCCGGACGATCGCGTGGTTCGGCAGCTCCCAGACCTCGGTGCCGCCCCGCGGGCCGCGGTTGAAGGCGACGCCGGCCAGCGACGACGGCCCGGTCGCGGCCGCGTCGAGCGCCCGGCGCCGCTCGGCGGTGACGATCATCGGCTGCGCCGCGAGAAACCGAGGCTCTTCCGCGTCGGGCAGGCCGAGGTGCACGTCGACGGCGAGACCGGTCGTGAACCGCTCGGCCACCAGGTCTTGCACCGTTCGGCCGGTGGCGCGGCGGACGACCTCGCCGGTGAGCGCCCCGACGACCAGCGCGTGGTATCCCGAGGCGGCTCCGGGGCGCCACCAGGGCATCCGGCTCGCGAGCACCCGGGCCACGTGGCGGTCGTCGCTCAACTCGTCGAGGGTGAAGCCGTCGGGCGTTCCGACGAGTCCCGCCTGGTGGGCGAGCAGCTGCCGCAGCAGCACGCGGTCTTTCCCTGCGACGCCGAACTCGGGCCACCAGGTCGTGACCGGAAGGTCGAGATCGAGCACGCCCTCCTGAACGAGCATCGCCACGATCAGGTGCGTCACCCCCTTGGAGGCCGAGTAGATGCCGAACAGCGAGTCGCGGCGGGCCTCGGGGCCCGTCCACAGGTCGAGCACGCACTCGCCGTCGCGGTAGGCGGCGACCTGTGCGTCGAGCGGTGCGCCGTCTGCCTCGACCACGGTCTGGAACGCGTCCGCGGCCGCTTCGTACCCGGCCGCCACAGTGCCGTCGATCCGCTGGTGTGTCATCGTCTCGTCTCCTTCGGCGCCGAGGATACGCTCGTTCCCCGTGGGGCGGCGGAGCCGTGGGCAGCGCGTTCCCGCGGTGAGCCCGGATCAGGCCGCGACGGCCGCCTCCGCTGCGATCAGCTCGAGCGTCTGGACGCGTCCGTCGGCGGTGTCGAGCGACTCCCCGTCGTAGGCGCCGGCCACCGGGGCGACCATGATCTCGTCGACCCCGTGGCGTTCGGCGAACGCCGACAGCTCGGCCGACACCTGGGCGCCGGTCCCGACGAACCACTTCTGCCGCGTCGAGGCCATGATCGACTCGGCCATCGCGTCGAACGGGTCGGCCTTCGCCTGCTCGACCGTCTCGAGCGGCGTGAGCGGACGGTTGGTGCGCAGTCGCGCCATCATGCGCAGCTGGGGCAGCGCGCGTTCCTCGGCCTCTGCGGCCGTGGGCGCCGCGACCACGTTGGCCGTGACGAACGTGCGCGGTCCCTCGCCCGACTCGTTCGGACGGAACTGATCGCGGTAGAGCCGCAGGGCGTGGTCGAGCCCCTCGCCCGAGAAATGGTTCGCGAACACGTAGGGCAGGCCGAAGCTCGCGGCCAGCTGGGCCGAGTAGTCGCTCGACCCGAGCAGCCACACCTGCGGGACCCCGGATGCCACGGGCGTCGCCTTCACCTGGTACTCGGTGCCCGACGTGAACCGCACGGTGGCCCCCTCGGGAGACGTGAGGGCGAGGATGTCGGTGACGTGGTCGGGGAACCGTGAGACGTCGCTCGTGGCGCCCGAACGGTGCAGCAGCTGGGTGATGACGGGGTCGCTGCCCGGTGCGCGTCCGATGCCGAGGTCGATGCGGCCCGGGGCGAGGGCTTCGAGCGCCGCGAACTGCTCGGCGACGATGAGCGGCGAGTGGTTCGGCAGCATGACGCCGCCCGAGCCGACGCGGATCCGCTCGGTGCGGGCCGCGGCGGCGGCGATCAGCACCGGGGGCGTCGTCGAGGCGACCGCGGGCATGTTGTGATGCTCGGCGAACCAGTACCGGCGATAGCCCAGGCGGTCGGCCCGGGCGACCAGGTCGAGAGAGGCGGCGATGGCCTGCGCGCTGGTCTGGCCGGCGCGCACGGACACGAGATCGAGGACGGACAGCGAGGGAGTCACCGTCGGTGCAACCGCGTATGGGACGCCGCTATTCCTCGCGAGCCCCGACGGGCGAGGCCGCCCCCGAGGCCTGCGCGTGATCGTCCGTCGACGGCGGAGGGCGGCATCCGATGTTCAGGGATCTCTCAGCCGGCGCGCGTGACGAATCGTCGGCCGTGAGCGTCTCACCCATGACATCCCGGAGCGCACGGTTCCGGAAACGAGGGAAGGAAGCGAAATGGCTGAGAACACCACCGCGAGCAGCACCACCTCCACCACGGGCGGCGGCTCGACCGTGATCGTCGATGGTGTGGTGGCGAAGGTCGCCGGGATCGCCGCGGCCGAGGTGCCCGGCGTGCACGCGCTGGGCGGCGGCGCGGCGCGCGTGATCGGCAACATCCGCCAGGCCGTGGGCGCGAAGGACTACGCCCAGGGCGTCAGCGTCGAGGTCGGCGAGACCGAGGTCGCGGCCGACATCGCCATCCAGGTCGACTACCCGGAGCCGCTGCAGCGCGTCGCCGCCAACGTGCGCAAGGCCGTGCACGAGGCCATCACCGAGCTGGTGGGCATGAAGGTCGCCGAGATCAACGTCACGGTGGTCGACGTCTACATCCCCGGCGACGACGACGAGGACGAGACCGACGACTCCCGCGTCAACTGACGCACGAGAAGAAAAGGGGGGGTGTCGCCGACGGGCGACGCCCCCCTTCGCTGCGTCGGCTCAGCCGCCGTGCCGCACCGCGTCGTACGCGTCGAGCGCCCGGCGGCGGGTCTCGGCGAGATCGACCATCGGCTCGGGCGCGTCGCCGTCGAGGTGCTCGGGCGCCCACTGTCGCACGTACTCGTCGTGCGGGTCGAATTTGGTGCGCTGCGTCTCGGGGTTGAACACCCTGAAGTACGGGGCGGCGTCGGCGCCCGACCCCGCGACCCACTGCCAGTTGAAGGGGTTGCTGGCGGCGTCGGCGTCGACCAGGCAGTCCCAGAACCACTCCTCGCCGTGGCGCCAGTCGATCAGCAGGTTCTTCGTCAGGAACGAGGCGGTCACCATGCGCACGCGGTTGTGCATGACACCGGTGTGCCACAGCTGCTTCATGCCGGCGTCGACGACTGCGATGCCCGTTCGACCGCGCTGCCACTTCTCGAGGTGTGCACGGTTCAGCCGCGGCCAGGGGAACGCGTCGTACTGCGCGCGCCAGTTCTTCGTCGCGAGGTCGGGCGAGTGGAAGAGAACGTGCCAGGCGAACTCGCGCCAGACGATCTCTGAGAGAAAGCCGCCCGCCGACTCGGCGTGGGCGCCCGAGCCGCGGTGCTCGAGCGTCTCGTGCCACACCTGGTACGGGCTCAGCTCGCCCCAGCGCAGACGCGGAGACAGGTTCGAGGTCGCGCCGCCCGCGAATGCGTCGCGCGACGACGCATAGTCGCCCAGGTCGTCGTCGAGGAACTCCCGCAGGCGCGCCCGTGCGGCCGGCTCGCCGGGCTCCCACGTCTCGCGCAGACCGCCCGCCCAATCTGGCGCCGTCGGCAGCAGGCCCCATGCGTCGAGGTCGTCCGACGCGGGCGACGACGGGGGGCCGGCGACCTTGCGGGCCTCGGGCAGCGGTGCGCGCGGCGCGGGCATCTTCTCGACCGCGCGGCGGAACGGCGTGTACACCCCGTAGGGCGTGTCCGCGCCGGTGCGCACGGTCCACGGCTCGAACAGCAGGCCGGCCGCGAACGACGCCACCGTGACCCCGTCGGCGCGCAGCCGTTCCTTCAGCCCCGCGTCGATCTCGCGCTCGGCGCCGCCGTAGCGCCGGTTCCAGAACACCGCGCCCGCCCCGGTCTCCCGTACGACCGCGGCGACGGCATCCGCCGCCTTCCCCCGCCGCAGCACGAGCACCGACCCGCGGTCGGCGAGCCGCTCGGCGAGGGATGCCACCGAGTGGTGCAGCCACCACCTCGCCGCCCCGCCGATCGGGCGCACGCCGTCGGACTCCTCGTCGAGCACGTACAGGCCGATCACCGGCTCCCCGCGGTCGAGGGCCGCACGGAGGGCGGGGTGGTCGGTGAGCCGCAGGTCATCACGGAACCACACGATCGAGGGACTCGCCATCCCCTCACGCTAGCGACGGCGCCTCGCCGCCCTGCGGGCTTGACACCCGCCGCGGGCGCCCGACGCTACAGGGCCGACGTGTCGTGCCCGCGGGGGAGCGCGATCGACAGGCCGCCCTCGACGATGCGGGTGTAGATGCGCGTGGCCTCGCCGAACTCGTCGCCGTCGAGCTCGACGGGCTGGGCGGGGGCGGTGGCCAGCTCGATCCCCGTGCCCCGCAGGTACCGCACCGACGAGTCGCGTCGGCGCTCGAGCACACGGCGGCCGGCACGGAAGCGCCGCAGCACCGAGTTGTCCCACCAGATCTTGCGCCAGACCCCGAGCCATCCGAGCCACCCGGTCGGCTGGATCACCGCCACGTCGAGCTGGCCGTCGGCGATGGACGCCTCGGGGATCAGCGCCACCCCGCCCGGCAGGGCGCCGCAGTTGGCGAAGAGCACGCTCTGCACCCTCGCCGCGTGCAGCCGGTGGCCGTCGAGCTGGTACATCACACGGAACGGCTTGGCGTTGACGAGCGAGCGCGCGGCGCCGTCGACATAGGCCACCCAGCCGACCGACTTCTTCAGCTCGGGGCGGGTGTTCTGGATCATCGCCGCGTCGAGCCCCATGCCCGCCATCACGACGAACCCGTGCTCTTCGACCGACCCGTCGACGCGTCGGATGCGAGCGACGCCGGTGTCGGTGGGCAGCACGTCGCCGTCGAAGGTCGCCCGGATCATCGTGTCGGGGTCGGCGAGCGGAAGGTTGAGGTTGCGGGCGAGCAGGTTGCCGGTGCCGCTCGGCACGATCGTGAGCGGCACGCCCGTCGAGGTGAGGGCCTCGGCCACCGCGCGCACCGTGCCGTCGCCGCCGGCGACGAGCACGGCATCCACCCCCTCTTCGAGGGCGGCGCGCGCCGCGTCGTCGCCGAGGTCGTCGACGGTCGTCTCGTAGAACAGGGGGTCGGCCCAGCCGGCCGCGGCCGACAGCTCGGCGACCCGGGCACGCAGGGCCTCGGGCTCGACCTTGATGGGGTTGTAGACCAGCGCGGCGCGCTTCTGCCCGGTCGGCTCGGCGTCGATGGGCGCGTCGTCGCCCTCGGCGGTGACGCGTTTGGCCTCGCCCGACTCGTTGTTCGATGTGTCGGGCTCGACGTCTTCGGGCTGGTGGATGACGTCGTCCGGCTCCGCCGCCTCTTTCGGGTCGGGTGCGTCGACGTCGGGGTGCTCGTCGCGCAGCGACGCCGCATGGAAGCTCTCGTCCGACCCCCCGGCCGCCGCGGCGTCGTGAGCGCTCTCGGGCGAGGCGGGGGCGTTCTCGGGGGAGTCCGCGTCGTCGCGCGGATCGTCAGGGGCCGACATGGCATCCACCATAGGCCTGCCCCGTCTGCGCGCACCCGTCGTGCGGGCGGGGTTGACGCGGCTCCTCCCCACCGTCAGAGCAGCGGATGCCACCACCCGCCCGACCATAGGATGGACGCGTGATCGACCTGACTCTGCTGCGTGATGATCCCGAGCTCGTGAAGCGCTCCCAGATCGCCCGCGGGGAGTCGCCCGACTCGGTCGACGAGGCGCTGGCCGCCGACCGCGACCGTCGCGCCGCCATCACGGCGTTCGAAGAGCTGCGGGCGGCCCAGAACGCGCACGGCAAGCGGGTCGCGCAGGCGCCGAAAGACGAGAAGCCGGCGCTCGTGGCCGAGGCCAAAGAGCTGAGCGAGCGCGTCAAGGCCGCGCAGCACGCCGTCACGCAGGCCGAAGAGGCCGCCGAGGCGGCGCTGTCGAAGATCGAGAACATCGTGCTCGACGGCGTTCCCGCCGGCGGCGAAGACGACTTCGTCACCCTGCGCACGCACGGCGAGATCCCGACGTTCGACTTCGAGCCGCTCGACCACCTCGACCTCGGCGAGAGGCTCGGCGCGATCGACATGGAACGCGGCACCAAGGTGTCGGGCAGCCGGTTCTACTTCCTCACCGGCATCGGCGCGCGTCTCGAGCTCGCGCTCATGACCCTCGCCCTCGACCGCGCGCTCGCCGCCGGGTTCACGCCGATGATCCCTCCGACGCTCGTGCGTCCCGAGGTGATGCGGGGCACCGGCTTCCTCGGCCAGCACGCCGACGAGGTGTACCACCTCGAGAAGCAAGACCTCTATCTCGTCGGCACCAGCGAGGTCCCCCTCGCCGGCTATCACATGGGCGAGATCCTCGACCTCGAGCGGGGCGCGAAGCGCTACGCGGGGTGGTCCACCTGCTACCGCAGCGAGGCCGGGTCGTACGGCAAAGACACCCGCGGCATCATCCGGGTGCACCAGTTCAACAAGCTCGAGATGTTCGTGTACGCCGACCCGGCCGACGCCGAGGCCGAGCACGACCGGCTCGTCGCCATGCAAGAGGGCATGCTGCAAGACCTCGGCCTGTCGTACCGGGTCATCGACGTGGCGGCCGGCGATCTCGGGTCGAGCGCGGCGCGCAAGTTCGACGTCGAGGCGTGGGTCCCCACACAGGGCGCGTACCGCGAGCTCACTAGCACCTCGAACTGCACGAGCTACCAGGCCCGCCGCCTCGACGTGCGCTACCGCCCCGACGGCGGAAAGACGCAGCCGGTGGCGACGCTCAACGGCACGCTCGCCACGACCCGCTGGATCGTCGCGCTGCTCGAGACCCACCAGCGCGCCGACGGGTCGGTGACGGTGCCCGAGGTGCTGCGCCCGTATCTCGGCGGTCTCGAGGTCATGGAGCCGGTCGCGTGACCCGCGAGGCCGCCCTGCCCGACACCGGCGACGTCGAGATCGCGTCGCCGCAGCAGGCGGCCGACGTCGTCGCCGACCTCGCCGACGACGCGCCCCTCGGGCGCATGCTCATCGCGCTCGACGTCGACGGCACGGTGCTGCTCGAAGACGAGACGCTCAGCCCCGGAGTCGTCGAGGCCGTCGCCCACGCGCAGTCGGCGGGGCACGAGGTGATGCTCGCGACCGGGCGCAGCTGGGACAGCACCCGCCCGATCATGCAGCTGCTCGGCATCCGCCCCGAGTACGCGGTCTGCTCGAACGGGGCCATCGTCATGCGGCGTGCCGGGGGCGCGGATGCCACGGCCTACGAGCGCGCGCACGTCGAGACGTTCGACCCGACCGAGGTGCTCACCCTGCTCGGCGAGCACCTCTCCGACGCGCACTTCCTGGTGGAGCTTCCCGACGGCCGGCGGCTGTTCACCGACTACCTCGACGACTGGAACCTGAAGGGCGCCGATCAGGTGCCGTTCGCCGAGCTGTCACGGCAGCGCGTGTGCCGCGTGGTGGTCGTGGCCCCCGAGAAGACCGATCGCGACTTCTTGCAGCTGGTCGAGCGCATCGGGCTTAGCCAGGTGTCGTACGCGATCGGCTGGACCGCGTGGCTCGACATCGCCCCGCAGGGGGTCGACAAGTCCACGGCTCTCGAACGCGTGCGCGGCTGGCTCGACATCGCTCCCGACCATGTGCTGGTCATGGGCGACGGCCGCAACGACATCGAGATGATGCAGTGGGCCCTGGGCAACGGCGGTCGCGCCGTCGCGATGCATCAGGGGCCGCCCGAGGTGCACGCCGCCGCCGGAGAGGTCGGGCTGTCGGTGACCGAGGGCGGTGTCTCGGCGGTGCTGCGGGCGCTCTGACCCTCGGGCGTCAGTCGCGCGCAGCCCCCGCCCAGGCGTCGCGCACGGCGGTGCGCAGCAGGCGGGCGTCGCTGCGGGCCAGGGTGCCGCGGGTGCGCGCGAGCGCCGCGCGGGCGGCATCCCGGAACACCCGCGCCTGGCGCGGAGACGTCGCAGCGAGCGAGGCCAGGCACTTCTGCAGACGCACCTGCACCTCGATGTCGGCCGCGCCGTCGCGTGCGAGCGGGCGGAAGGCGTCGTCGACCAGCTCGGCGAGACTCGGCGTGGGCACGAAGACGCGCGGGTAGGCGACGTCGTCGTCGGCTTCGGCGGTGAGCGCCGCGGTGAACACCCGCTGCAGCGCGGCGACGACCTCGATGGCGGTGCCGGGGTCGTTGGTGGCGGCCGACAGGGCCCGACTGCCGATCTCGGTCAGAGCGATGACGCCGAAGCGCGGATCCTGTTCGTACGAACGGTGAGGGGCGATGCGGAACGCCCGTCGCACCCGCGCGGCGACGTCGTCGTCGACCTCTCCGTGCACGTGCTGTCCCCCCACGTGTGCGAGCGGCACCCGTGCGTCGGCCACGCGGCCGGGCGTCGCCTCGACGTAGATCACGAGCCCCTCGGCCGCGGCCAGGCGGTCGAGGCCGGCGACGTCGAGGTGCGTGATGTATCCGACCGTGTCGGTGTGCACCGGCACCGCGTCGTGAGGCACGGTGACGAGTCGGTGCGCGCCCAGCGACGGGGCGGCTGCATGCCGTTGCAGCGAGAGCCGCGCGGCGCTCTCGACCCGGTCGATCACGTCCGACATGCGGCCGAACGTCGACAGGTGCGAGATCCACCGCAGCAGCGTGAACACCACGATGCCGATCACGACGAGCGTGCCGACGAACAGGATCGTGCGTCCCTGCTCGGTGTAGTAGCCCGTCGACAGCGCCACGATCCCGACGAGAGAGAACGTGAACGCCCCGACGAAGGTCGAGACCGCGTTCTGCGACGTCGGGTCGGCGATGAGCAGGGGAGTGGACCGCGGTGTGGCCGTCGTCGTCGCCGCCGAGAATGCGGTCACCATCGCCGTGACCGAGAACGTGCTCACCGTGAGCATGGCCGTCGCGATGATCTGCAGCAGCGAGTCGACCGAGTTCTGCCCCAGGTCGATCGCGACCGAGAACGGCAGCAGCGGCCCCAGCAGCCCCGCCGCCAGCGCCACGCCCACCCCCACCAGCGTGAAGACCGCCGCCCGCACCCACACCTGTCGTCCCAGATGCAGAAGAAGGGATGCCACCCGCCCGCGCGTCCTCATCGCCATGTCGTCGACGTTACCCACCGCGGAGCCCGCGGCCGCTCGGGCTAGACTCGGTGGGTCTGGGAGGGTTGTCCGAGCGGCCGATGGACCTGGTCTTGAAAACCAGTGGGCAGTGATGTCCCGTGGGTTCGAATCCCACACCCTCCGCCACACGTGCCGTGTCGAACCCCGCGGACGCACGAACGAAAGGTGTGCTACATCACGCAACCATGTGTGTGGTGTAGGGCATGGGTGCATGGTCGTAGGGCCCCACCATGTGGGCTCTGTGTTCAGGCATTGAACGGCTTGATCTCGGCCAGCTCGCCGAGGTCGAACTGGCGCAAGACGGCAAGGGCCCTCTCGGATACCACGAGGTCGGGTTCGCCGTCCACGTGAGAGAAGTCGTCGGTGCCATACTTTCCTACTACTTCGAAACACGCCAGTTCGGGGATATTCTTTCCCTTGAACTTGCCAAGTTCTTCCATCTGTTCGTCGAATGCTAGTGTGTAGTCGCACTCGAGAAGGCCAGAAAGCGATTTCAACTCGTTTGCGAGTTTCGGTTTGGCAAAGTAGATGCCGTCGGTTGTCGTGAAGTCCGGGATCGGCAGCTGAAAAAGCACCAGGTCGATTTGCTTGAATGGCTTGACGCCATCGACCCACGACACGGGGTCGTGGTTGAACTCGGCGTTTTCGCCGAGGCTGAAGGGAACCTCAAGCGATACGGAGAAGCAGTCCATCGAGAAACGCTATGCGAGTCACCCCCAACTGAATGTTACGGCTCGTATACCTCAACGTCCGCGTCGCCGAGGTTGTAGGTGCTTACGGTAGACCAAGCATTCTCGGAGATGAGTAAGCCTGCAACGCCTCGTACGTGAGCAAAATCTTGCTGCGGCCACGTTCCTGTCACCTCGAAGCAGACAAGCTCGGGCAGTTCCTTGCCCTCGAACTCGCCCAACTCTTCCATCTGAGGGTCAAACCCGAGTGTGAACTGACGTTCGCGCAGGCCCGTGAACGTGCGAAGTTGAGCTGCAAGCTTCGGTGTTGCCAGGTAGATGCCAAACGTCGTTGTCAGGTCTGGGATCGGCAGTTCAAGAAGAAGCAGGTCGATCGTGATGAACGGCCGACGGTCATGCCTCAGGTGCGACAAGTCTTGATCGATCTTGACATTCTCGCCGTAATTAAACGGTACTTCCAGATGAACCTGGAAATATTTCATGGCATGAATCGTTTTCAATAAATGTCGCGACGGATTTGCTGTCGCATTCGGCCTGCTACTTTATGGTGCTCTCGCTCGGATCAAATGGCTCGATCCGCGCGTGACCGAGATTGAACCGCTGGAGGGTCTGCATTGCGCGCTCGGATACAAGAAGGCGTGGCACCCCTTTTACGCGAGCAAAATCTGTTTCCCCGATTTCACCGTCGACTTCAAAGCACGTCAACTTGGGGATCTGCTTTTCGTCGAACTCGCCCAGTTCGGTCATCTGCTCGTCGAGTGAAAGTGTGAACTCTCGCTGCTTGAGGCCTGTGAACTGAGCAAGCTCCTTCGCGAGCGATTCTGTGACGAGGTACAGGCCGATCGACGTCGTGAGGTCTGGGATGGGCAATCCCAGTAGAATAAGGTCGATCGTGATGTACGGCTTACTGCCGTATCGCCAAGAGTTCGGATCCTCGTTAAAGCTTGTGTTCTCGCCGAGTCCGTACGGAGCTTCAGGGCCGACCTTCACGTATCGCATGCGTCTATTGTAGTCTATTCATCGAATCGGTGGAGTGAAAAGATGTCCGAACTTGTCATCGAGCTCGGTTGCGTAATCCAATAGCTCATCAAGCGTTGCCGTCGGGTGTGATAAGTAAAAATCATCCCACGCATCTCGGATATCGCGAAGGTGGAGCGTATTATTGAGCGACTGGGGGATTCCTCGAAGATTTTCGAGCGAATGCATTTGCGACTCGGTGACCGAACCCTTGTAGTAGCGCAGAACCTGTTGCTCGATCGCGTGATGAACCACCACTTCCTTCGGGTTTATATCGGGATTGGCCTCCAGGAATGTTTTTCGGTAATCCTTTCGTGGTGCTTCACCAACGCTAGCGCGTGGTCGAACCGTTGGTGCTGCGTTTGCTGTCGGCGCCTTGCTGCCAGGGCGGAAGCCTTTGAGCCATTCTGCGATGTGTCCGGCGACTTTGCCTGCGGCGGTGGCGAGCTTGTCGATCAGTGGGGCCGCTCGCCGCAGTGAGGTCAGCACGTGTTCGAGGGTGCGGCCGACCTTGGTGGCAAGCGAGGTGGCGGAGCGCACGGCATGGCGGGTCTGCCGTGACAACGGCTGGTGGTCCGCGTTCGGCAAACGCAGCCGCGGGAAGGGCCGGCGTCCTGGCCCGCCGGTCCACGACGATCTCGTGCGTCGAGAGTTCACCGCGGACGCCGCGAACCGGCTCTGGCTCACCGACATCACGGAGCACAAGCCGGTGAAGGCAAGCTCTATCTGTGCGCGATCAAGGACGTGTTCTCGAACCGGATCGTGGGCTACTCGATCAGCAACCGGATGAAAAGCTCGTCTCGCCGTCGACGCCGTGGGCAACGCCGTCGCCAGACGCGGGAACGTCGCCGGATGCGTGGTCCACACCGACCGAGGATCGCAATTTCGCGCTCGCAAACTCGTCCGCACGCTGCACCGCCACGGCATGGTCGGATCAATGGGACGCGTCGGCGCGGCGGGCGATAACGCGGCCATGGAATCGTTCTTCAGCCTGTTGCAGAAGAACGTCCTCAACCGGCGATCCTGGGACACCCGCGAACAGCTTCGCATCGCCATCGTCACCTGGATCGAACGCACCTACCACCGACGCCGCCGCCAGAAGCGGCTACATGGTTTGACCCCCATCGAGTACGAAGCAATCATGAACACCGACGTCGCCCTCGCGGCGTGACTACAAACCGTCACCTACCAGTGCAGCAGACCCGTTCGTTCGATGACATCTTCACCGGCCTGAATCGCCGAACCAACCATCTCCGTCGCCGTCGCGAATGGTCGCACCATCCACGAACACAGCAGCCCGAAGGCCCCACCTGACAAGCTCACGGAACGGATGGCTGACAAGGAGGATTCAACTGGTCATCGCAACACCTTGATCTGGAGGTGTTCGATTGGTTCGACGGCAGCAGCAGGCAGATCGGGCGGTGCGGCCGAAACTACGCTCGCCGGGCACGCCGCCGATTGCACGCGAGGTCCAGCATCGGTTCTGGGTTGAGATCGCGAAGGGGTTGTTGCCGGAAGAGGCGGCGGCTCGGGTGGGAGTGTCGCGGCCTGTCGGCGCCCGGTGGTTCCACAACGCTGGCGGCATGCCGCCGTTCGATCTGAGCAAACCACCCTCCGGCAGATATCTGTCGTTCGCTGAGCGTGAGGAGATCGCGATCCTCAACGCGCAAGACTGCAGTTCCGGAAAACCGGGTCATGACCACAGTTCATGAATGCTCGTCGGACTAGATTCGGCAGACGCCACACGAAGATGCTCACCACAGCCGTGATTGCCATCCTCGCGCCTGGGAGGTGTGACACAGCCTCACCGATCCTTGAAGTATGCGAAGAGGTGACGCTCGCGCACGAGCGCCGTTGCTGAAAGCGTCCCTGCGAACGCGCCCAAGAGCCCGGCTAGTGCGGCCGCGTACTGCGCGGTGCCAAAGTCTTGAACCGCAGGGGTCGATGCGAGATGCGGATACAGGATCGCCGCCGCCCATGCAATGAGCGTTGCTGGCACAATCCAGGCGGCAGCCTCTACGAGAACCTGCGCGAGGAGATCCGCTCGCGATGCTCCATCGTGAAGGCGCGCGGCCAGTTCTAGTCGGCGCATGCGGACCGCCAACGCACTGACCACCATTCCGAGGAAGAATGCGACGTATGGCAGGTAACGTGTCGCTCGCTCGACATAACGCTCAGCGCCTTGAAAGCGCATGCCCAACTGAGTATTCAGCTGGCTCTGCGTGATCTTGGGGTTCTCGCTCGCCGAAGCCCCGGTCGAGATCACGAGTCCCTTCACGAACGCTTGCACCCGATCGTTCCAAGGCCACACTGTCAGCCAGCACTCGTCGAAGTCCCCCGTTGCAGCCACGGGGACTAGTGCCGTCCATCCAAATCCAGGGCGCCGACCGTCGCTCGGATAGTCGTAAACCCCGCGAATGGCGACCTGTCCGCGGTCCGTGTCGACGGCTTCCCCTTCTCGAAGTCCTGCGCTCGAAGCGACATCGTTTGACACGACCACTCCGCCATCGGCGAATCGACTTGCCCCGATCACCTTGACGAAACCGTTGGTGGCATCTCGTAGAGCGATCGGCGATCTGGGGAGTACCGTCAGGCTCAACGTACCCTGCGTGGATCGGACGGCGCCGGAGGCAGCGACACCATCGATTTGAGTGAGCGCCTCACATGCAGCACCCGAGATTGCACCCGGCGCAACGACGGTGACTGTCGATGCGCCCTTGTTCTGGAACTCATCAGCATCTCGTAGTAGGGCACTGATCGTCACTGCATCTGCCAGCGTTAGTGCACAGAGCAGCGCGGTGAACACTGTTCCGATCAGGCCTGCGCGCGTCGTGCCGGACACGACGTTGCGCCAGGCCTCGCTCAGGAGCGATGCGAGCCTCATACCACGTTCATGTCTTCTAGGTCGATCGAGACGTAGTCGCTCATGTCGACGACTTCGTCGCAGGACAGAGCCGTCCCGGGGTCATGCGTGGCTACTAGCACGATTCTCCCTTCGCCCGCGATCGATTGCATCACCTCGTTCACGACTGTTGAGGTTGCGTTGTCGAGTTGAGCAGTCGGCTCATCGACGAGAAGAAGCTGAGGCTCCGCCGCCACCGCTCGTGCGAGCATCAGACGCTGCGCCTCGCCGCCGGAGAGCTCTCGGAACTCACGCTCAGCGACCCCCCTCAGCCGAAATTTGTCGAGGAGATCCAGTGCGATCGGCGCGGCCTCCCGCCTTCCTACTCCCCGGGAGAGGAGCGGCAGCGTCACGTGATCTAACGCGGAGCGCCTGGATGTGCCGTAAGAGTTCTGGAATACCCAGTTGACACGATCCAGACCTCGCCGAACGACTGAGCCCTCGGTTGGGGGCACCCACCCCGCAGCGATGCTCAAGAGGGTGCTCTTGCCAGAGCCGGAGGGCCCCGTTATCGCGTAGGTGCGTCCCTCCACGAAGTCCAGGCTGACATCACGAAACAGCCAGCTTGTACCGCTGAACCGATGGCCAAGTGTGAGCATCTCTAGGGGCATTTAGGCGGCCCATCGACAGCTACGGAAGTAGGCATCGCGGAGCTCTCAAAGACCACTAACGAGCGTCCGAGCTGAGAGGAAACGATGGTTACATTGCGGAACTCATCCGAACCAACGCGAACACAACCCTTCGACGTGTCTGAGGTCGTGATCGATGTCGGCGGAAGGGCGGCGACCTGGATAGGTTCGACCAACGAGGCGGTGCCGCTCACCCGGACAGGCAGAGCTAGGTTTTGGTTCTGCTCCGCGGCTGATCGGTACACACTCGTGGAGAGTATCTCGCTCGTTCGCGCTGGCTCCGTCAGCTCCGTGCTCGAAGTCATGTTGAGTGTCAGGTCGCCTACGCGAAGCACCCGCGCTGGGGAGTCTTTGGGGATGGAAGAACCGTCGATGGTCAATGAGGGCGCGGAACGGAGTGTGCTGATGGCCTTCCCTGCCTCAACTTGATCGCCGAGCCTCGTTTCGCACTTTGAGACGGTGACGACTGGCTCTGGAAGCCACAGAACATCTGTCAACGACACCTCGTCCGTTGAAACAGGGGTCCCAATGTTGGTCATGAGCGCTTTGAAGGAAGCGAGGTCCTCTCGTCGAAACATCGTGCCCTCGCTCGCTGATCGTCCGAGACGCCTCAGCTCTTCCTTGAAGGCATCGACGTCCGGACCCTTTAGCCCGAGGGTGAGAGGACGCCAAAGAGGCGTCGATGTGTGGATGTTGAGGATGGAGCGACCATCGAGGGCCAAGTTGGTTGACCCCGAACCCCAATCGACGCCGACTGCACAGTCGAAGCGGGTCACCGTCCCTGTCGCCTGCGCCTTCAGCTCGACGTCGGGCGGGTTGAGAATGTCGAGCGTCACCGGGCGCGGATCATCGTAATTCTGGGCAGTCACGGACACGAACTCGGGTCCCGACGGTCTCGCGAGCGTCGGCGGGGGTGTGTCGTTCACAAGGGCGTTCGTCACGACAATGCCCACTGAGATGCCTATGGCGAGCATGACTCCGCTAACGACCAAGCCCATCCAAGGGCGTTTTGTCACGAATCAGCCTTGAACGAGGTGTCAGAGTTGCAGCTCCAGAAGACTTCCTCTTTGCTCGTTCCCATGAAAGGGAACGAAAGCTGCTCGTTGTCGCGCACGAACTGGTCCGCTGTGTAGTCCGAGGGAACCAGGTTGTTACGAATCAGACACTGCGTCATCGCCTCCGGGAAGGGTATGTTCTCGGGGTTGGTGGCCATGGATCGCCGGAGAGGGTGTAGCCACGTCTCACCGCTCCAGTCCTCGCAGTAGGAAAGGATTTTCTCGGCCTCTTCGTTCGAAGCCCCCTGTGGTCCTTTGCTCGTGTAGGTGCCATCATCCTGGAATCCGAGGAACTCCACCCCGCGTTCCGAGAAGCATGAGGCCATTCGCGTTGACAGTTCCGCCCACTCTTGGTCGTCGATGACCTGATCTGCGAGCGTAGCCCGAACGAAGTCGTTGTTCGAGTCAGTCCAAGCTGACGCGAGATTGCCGGCGAACGGGCCGGTAAACTCCGGCATGTTCGCCGCATCCACGCTCTTCACAGGCGCGGGCTCCGCGGATGTGGAAGTACACCCCGCGAGTGCCAGGATGCTCATCAATACTGCTGCGGACGTGCGCGCTCTCAAAACTGCTTCTTTCGCCAAATCTCGTGGTTTTGGTAGGTGTTCGTGGCTCTCGCTGGCCACGCTCGTTGGTGACGCGATGGTTACGTCGACGTCGATCAGCTGCTTGTCGGTGCGCGGTCGCGATGACCGCGCACCGACAAGAGTCAATCTAGATGTTGCGGTTGCCGTAGTTGTGGTACCAAGCTGCCGTGTTTCCCGAGATCGTCGCTCGCTGGCGAGCCATCGCCCACTGACCCACCTCGCCGTAGGCGCGAACCCGGTAGCCGTTGCCGTCAACAACGGACGCGCGGTGGTAGTACGAGTTGTGCAGATAGTGAGAGTAGTTGTACGCCTGCGCACCTTCCACGCCGTAGTACCAAGTTCCACCTCCCGCAGACTCTGCGTTCGCTGCTGCGGCGGTACCCCCGACCATACCCGAGACGAGAGCGGCTGTGACTACGGCACGTATTGCCCACTTTTTCTTCATGTATTTCCCCTGATGGTTAGATTTTGTCCCCAGATCGGACCCCTCACTCATACCATACTCTGGGGATCTTCACATTTTTGACACCATTATTCATGTAATGAGCACGCAGTTGTCCTCCCAAATGGCGCAAAATTCCAACCTGTTCGACGCTGAACTGCGCAGCATATACGCGGCGCCGGAGTCTCGCAAGTCTGGGCGGGATCTAGTCCTCAATCGTGCCGAGTCGCATGATCACTCGCCGCGAGGAATGACCAAGTGTGTTCCGCTCGCTATCGGCACCCTTCAAGTTCCGCCCGTCAAAGCCACCTCGGGCTCGCAGTCGAAGGTCAGCTTTAGGCTGTTGCGCGATGATGCCGGACAGTCAAGGCGCTATGCGGTGCGGCGAAAGGGGCAGGTCCTGCACCGACCATGGATCTTGTGGCGCCTCCCGAGACCTGTTCGGAAGCGACGCGGGCCGCGCTCGAGTAGCGACGGGAGCCTGGCCCGCTTTTCCGGACACCATTGGTCATGACCTGGTTCTCATGGTGATCGACTCGTTGCGGCCGAGGGTCGCTTTCGTGCCGGCCCCGTCTCCGCAAGCGGCATGATCGTTCTCGTTGAGGATCCCGACGCTCAGCTCAAGATCCCTCATCGAACTGGCGTCGATCGACGAGAAGGTCAGTTGCAGCTGTGGGGTCGGGCCAGCTTGCACGTATGTCCTGACCGCGAGCTTCGGCTGATTGAGCCATGCGACCACAACGGTAGCGATTGCGATGACGCCGGCGACGATCGTGATGGTGTTTGCGATGTTGCCGAACCACACAGAGAACTCCATCCTCTAAGGGTGTCAGCCGCAGCGTTAGGACGGAATCGGTGTCGGTCCGCGAACCCACCCGTTCTCGACTGCTGATCGCGCGATCCGCGACAGATTCGAAGCGATGTTCCCCGTATCTGATCTATGTATTTGCGTGGCACGTGAGACCACCCATTCCAGCAGCCGCTGCGTCTCCCATGAGGGGTTCGAAAGCCATCGCGCAGGTTCCGCCACACGTGCCGTGTTCGAACCCCGCGCAAACGACAGTTTGAGCGGGGCTTCAGCGCGGGCGTCCCGCTTCCTCATAGGCGTCACGTTCTCTGGACGATCGGGTCGCCAGGTGGGCTCGAACTCGACTGCTCATCGTTGTGAGACGTGTGGACGCATGCGAGCAGACGCGTGATCGTGCGTGAGTACGTTCCCCTCAGCGATCCCTCATCCCCTTTTCAGGCGCACGTCTCTACACTGACTCTGATCTGCGCGACGCCGCAGGTCGGCGTGCCGCCAGGGGAGTGGCATCCGTCGCGAAAGGACCCGAGTGAGCAAGATCACGACGCCGCGTGCGCGCAAGACCGTCGCGCGCCACGGGCAGCTCTCGTCGCTCGGACCCGTCAAGCAGCTCATGCGAGCGCTCGGTGTGGCGATGGCCGTGGTGCTGGTCGCCGGCGCGGGGGTGGCGGCCTATGTCGCCTACGACTTGTCATCGAGCTTCGCCGACGCCGCCGTCGAGCTCAAGGGGCAGCCCGCCGTCCCGCCCGACCTCGGCGAGCTGCAGGGTGGTGTCAACCTGTTCCTCGCGGGCACCGACGAATGCGAGCCCGACTTCGCGCAGTACTTCGGCGACCGATGCACGGGGCCCGACTCGGGCGACAACCTCAACGACGTCAACATGCTCGTGCACATCTCTGACGCTCCGCGGCGCGTCACCGTCATCTCGTTCCCGCGCGACCTGATGGTGCCGATCCCCTCATGCACCGACAAAGACGGCGTCGAGCACTCGGCGATGAGCAAGCAGCAGATCAACAGCGCCTTCAGCTATGGCGGTCTCTCGTGCGTCGTGCAGACCGTGTCCGAGCTCAGCGGGCAAGAGATCCCCTTCGCCGCCAAGGTCAGCTTCGGCGGCGTCATCAACATCACGGATGCCATCGGCGGCGTCGACGTGTGCATCGCCAACGGCATCAAAGACCGCTACACCGGCATCGACTGGCCCGCGGGAATGCGCACGGTGAAGGGTCTCGACGCCCTGCAGTTCCTGCGCACGCGTCACGGCGTCGGTGACGGCGGCGACCTCGGTCGCATCTCGAACCAGCAGCAGTACATGTCGCGACTGGCGAACAAGCTCAAGAGCCAAGACGTGCTGTCGAACCCCGCCACGCTCTACAAGCTCGCCTCGACCGCCCTGCACAACGTCGAGCCCTCGACCTCGTTGACCAACCCGCTCACGCTCGTGCAGATCGCCATGGCTGTGAAAGACGTTCCGTTCAACGACATCGTCTTCGTGCAGTACCCGACGTTCACCGACCCGTCCGACCCGAACCGTGTCGTCCCCGACAAGCAGTCGGCGGCGGCACTCTGGGCGGCGCTGGCGGCGAACGAGCCCATCCAGCTGTCGGGGCGCCTGAGCGACGGCGACGGCGTCGTGGCCGACAAGAACGCGGCCACCCCGGCGCCGACGTCGACCTCGGCCGCCCCCTCGACCCCCACGCCGACCAAGAGCACGCCATCGACCCCCGCTCCGTCGCCGTCGTCGACGACGGTGCAGCTCCCGATCGACATCGCCGGCCAGACGGCGGCGCAGTCGACCTGCGCCAACGGCAACGTGCGCTGACGCGTTCGTGCGTGGCATCCGCCGCCGGTTTCGGATGCCACGCTGCGACCGGCTAGTATGAACCGGTGTGTTCGCGCCTTCGAGCGTCGATCACCTGGAGACGTCGCATAGTCAGGCCTAGTGCGCCACCCTGCTAAGGTGGAGTCCCCGTAAGGGGACCGAGGGTTCAAATCCCTCCGTCTCCGCCAGAAATCCCTGGTCAAGGGGCATCCGTCGGGTTGACTCCGGTCTGGAGGCTGGGGCTGGCGGCGCTTCGCCGCTCGAAGTCTCGGACTCTTGTTCGGACCTCTTTTCCGGAGGTCCGCGGGTCATTGCAATCGTTACGCCGAAGAGTGCGAGATCTCACCTCGGAATACCCCTCAGGTGGCGCAGACTGAGCCCACCTCGTTTCGCAGTTCCAACACGACGCACGGTGGGGTTGTTGCTCTCACGTGGGCGAAGCTGGCCTCGTCTTCGACATCCGGTCCGAGGTAGCCTGGCGTCCCCGACTTCGCGTCATCTGCATCGCGGAAAGCATAGGCCGACCTGGGGCAGCTTCTCATGACCTGATCGAACTCGTGGCGATGGTCGGCTTCCTCGCTATGTGAACGCGAGTGCGGGTGAAGTCTGGGCGGAGAGGTATGCGAAGCTCTGGGGGACCGCGGGCCGCGGGTCGATCTCGTCGAGTGTTATCGGGTCTGGTAGTCGCGCGGCCGCTCCGACGATGATCGCGACGGCAGTGGTAGCGCCGTCGTAGTAGTTGAAGAAAGCGTCCCGTTCGATGACGCCCACGGAGCCGTATCGCTCCCAGATGTCCTGGGGCGTGCCCTGCACGATCTCCTCCACGGAGAAGCGGCCGATCACCTTGCTCACTGGTGCGGTCGCGTAGACCCAGACGGTCTCGATGTCGTCGGCGAGGCGGCGCTTGCGGAACTCGACGCGCTTGACCCCGTCCATGATGGCGTCGGCGTAACGCTCGTGAATCGCCATCAGGGCCACGCGTTCAGCTGGTCTTCCACCCATGCGATACCTTCCTGGTTCTTGACGCGTGTCACCGACTGCGGCCAGCTCGTTACGACACTATGTGCCCTCAACAGTTCGAGCGGCCAAGGCGGGATGATGAAGCGGTCGTGTCGGAACAGGATGGTCAAGACCGCTTTGCCATCCTGATGGAGGGCTGCGACATCGTCTGCCGAGTAGACCGTCCGCTTGAACGAGAGCTCGATCGTCTGGAGCGGGTCGGTCGACTTGTGCGAGCGCTCAGCGACTCCTACCGCGACGACTGCGCCATCGCCCTTAACACCTCCCTGGCTGCGATAGAACAGCAGCGTCGAGCCCGCCGGTATCGAGGTGGTTGGGCTCCGGCAGAGATACGCCTTGCGGATGGCGTTGCCATGGGCTTTAGGTTCGGGGTCCGTCCAGGCGAGAGGGACCGCGCCGGAGAGTCCGAATACCTCCGCATCCGGGAACAGATCCTCATACCACTTCGGGATTATGGGAATGACGTAGATCGGTTGACCCGCGCGAAGCGCAGGTGGCCCGTAGGCGATGTGGTGGGCGAGACCGTCGAGGTCGGTTCCGGCCTGCGGGTCGAGTGCCTTTAGCCATACCTGCTCGTCAGGCATGCCGGCCTTGGTTGAAGCAAACGTGAACCCGAAGTCGGTCAGGAAGTCCTGCAGGCGATCTTGGGCGGCGTTCACTTCGACGAAGATGTCTGAGGGACGTCCTGGTTCTTGTTCCGCCCATCGCAGGATCGCCTTGAGCAGCAGCTCGCCGAGCCGGCGGCCGGCGGCGGCGTCGGCAACTTTGAACGTGGCGAGTTTGATGGCCTCCTTGCCGAACGGGAGTGGGTGACTGTCGCGCATCTTGACGATGGCGAGCGCCTCATATGTGCCGTTTGGATCGCGAATGATCCACGCCCGCCGCGTGGACGACTCCTTCTTGACCTTATTTATCCAGCCATCGAAGCCGTCATACGCTTGGCGGAGGCTGTCGAAGATCGGTTCCGACGTGTCGAGCGTGTACGTCTTGACCTCCTCGACCGATGGGGGCGGCGGGGGTGCCTGGGGGTGCCAAGTCTCCAGCTGTGCCGCCGCTTCCGGAGGTCGCAGAACCTTCGGCTCATGGCCGAGTCGGATGGCGCGCTTGCGCAGCTTCCCGTCGTTCGTTACGAGGAAGTGGACAGCTCCGACGTCGAGCGCAGCGAGGATGCGGCTGTCACGCTCGTCATTTGGTGAACGGGGACTCGGAAACACCTCCAGCACGTGCTGCGGAACATCGACCTCGTTGAGTACCGGGTACTTGGCGAAAGCCGCGACATTCTGCATCCGATGCGTCGGGTCAACCGTCTCCTTAAGGTCATCGAGCGTCGCCGGGTGAACGAACACCTTGTGGCCGTGCTCCGCTGCTGTGCGCATGAAGGCGCTGACGACCGGCTGCAACTCCTCGAGCTGACCGTTGAACGGCTCCGCGGCGATAACGACGTTCGAGTCGATCAGGAACGACATCTCCGCTTGCATCAGCGCCTCCTTGCCCCGATGTTATTGGCCGTGGCGGGAAGGGTATGTCTACACGCGGGAGCGCTGAGAGTTCATGATGCGTCACCGCCCTCGCGCTGGCGCTTCGATCCTCGGTAGCCTCTCGCCCAAACCAAGGCGGAACCGCCAGGAGTAACTACCAGCGACGCGGAAAGGTACTTGGCAACAGGCGACGGTGCGTTCTCCTGTGGGCACCGACCAAGGACGCCAAACTCTCCACCATCTCCTTCCCGTTGTCGCTGACTCGGTTGCTTGTGATCGGGCAGGATTTGCCGGACAAGCTCCCCATAAACCTCATGATGGCGAGCAAGCGCTCGTCGGTGCGCCGGGGACGCTCATGCTGAGCTGAGTGCCGATTGACGTACGTGGCCACGTCGGCAGCCAGCCAGTCACCGCAGTCGCCGTGTTGCCCACGAGGGCAATCGACCGAACTTGTCGAGCCGTCGTTCTGCCGTCGTGATGATCGTCATCCATCTCGTCGGGACGCCTCCAGGGCGATGAGCGAGTCAAGAGTGAACTCTCGTCCGGCGTTGGGATCTAGCTCCGCCGAAGGCAGCTCATGGATGGCGTATTTGACTCCCGTCCTCGCTTCGGCCACCTGATCCGCGAACTTCTCGCGAATTGGCGGGCTAATCACAGCAGCGAACTGGTCCCCGCGGAACCGTGCCTCATATTCAGTATCTCCGGAGCCCACCCACGAATTGAAGGTCATGAACGACTCAGCGACTCGGACGTAGCTCTCGAAATCGGGGACCGCGAAATCAAGCATGCCCGCAGCGTTTGCCACCCCGCGGGCGAACACCACTAGGTCCACGATCCCACCCAGCTTGGACTCTGCGATCAGCTCGTCGAGGCGCGTGCGGAGCTGATCGATCCAATACTCAGCGAAGTCGTCAGCGAGCTCCTTGGCCCGCTCGCGGTAGTCGGGGTGTCTCGAGATCAAGAGGATTAGGGTGAAAGACTCTTCCTCGCCGAGCCATCCGATGACGTCTCGGGCGTCGCATACGCCAGTTGTCAATCCGAGAGCGACCTCCCGCGAAAGCCATACCCGAAGGCCATTGCGTGGAGCTCCGACACGGGCAGCTTCGTCTTGACGAGCATTGAATCGGTCGACGAGGAACTGGAGGAACGGTCGACTGGTCGTCTTGGATTCGCGACGCAGAGCGCTGGCGCGGCTGTACGCAAGTGTGGCCAAAGCGTCATTCGGGCCGTCGAGGACCTGCACCAATTCGGTAAGCCGCTCAGTCGTAGTATCCGCGACCATCGAGTTGACGACTTCGCCGATCAGTTCGTCACTCACGTCGTCTTCAGGCAAGGCGAGGAGCATGTACCGGCCGAAATACGATGCCTCCGCGGCGGCTTGCGGATGTCGCACGAAGGAGCTCGTCCCTCCGACACTGACGCCAGGGAAGAGGAACGAGAGTAGCCGCACCGTGCTTGCAGAGTTGTGGCTATGCCCTACCTCCGCGATCCACCCTTCCCAACCCTGCGTGCTGATTTCGATGCTCTCAGTCAGCGAGCGCGAGCGTCGTCCGGTCTCTAGCTCGTCACGCCAATCGGGCAACGCTGACCAAACCCCATGGGCCGAGATGCGCAGCCAGGTCATTGCGGCGTAGTCGAGCACATCGAGCTCAGCGTGTGCGACGTGCTGAGCGAACGCTCTCAGCTGCTCGCCGAACCGTCCGAGCCTTCGCGGTGTTCTGATCTGCGGAGCAAGGATGGCCGTGAGCTCCGTCGCGCGCTGAATCCCCAGGTTGTCAAGACGAAGACCTGTCCTAGTGAGAAGGTCCTGAATCAGTTCGTCAACCAGACGGATAACCGTTGCCTGTGAGATCGGCGGGATCTCGAAGGGATACTGAACGATCTTCTCCATGAAGGACGTCGATCGTCCGACAGAGCCGGTTGCTTCGAGAAGATCCTCGACGGTCTCCTGGTCGTAGGCGACTAAGTAGTGCACGCCCCGGAATCGGCCCAACAGTCTCAGAATGCGCAGCAGATTCAGTAGCTCGTCGCTGCCCAAGCGATCGACGTCGTCGACGACGATCAAAACCCGCCTTCCCATCGCCTGAATCTCAGTGGACAAAGCGTCGAACTGTTTGTGCCACGGTGGGCGACTCGCCACAGCATCGAGGATCGCCCTGGCCGAACCGCCAACCGCCGAGCCGATCAGAGGGATCGCGCCGAGCATCGGCGTGGCGAAGCCGGCGTACTGAGCGAGCTTGCGGCGTAAACCTCCCTTAACGCGCCTGCCGAGCAGGCTTGCGAGTGTGCTCACAAATTCGATCGACATCGCAGCCGAGTCCCCGCTCGACCAGGGTGTGAAGTCCCCCACGTACCAATCAGAAGAGAGGCTGCTGCGGACCTTCGCGATGATTGACGTCTTGCCCGAACCCCAGGGCCCCACCAGCCCAAACACGGTGCTGGGGTCGTTCGCCGTCGCGAGTTCAATTCTTCGCGCGACGGTGGCTACGAAGGCCTGACGACCGAGATCGTCCGCGTCATCGGCTCTGAGGGGCTCATCCGTCCAGTGCCCATGCCCCTCGGGGCCCTGATCGGTCATGGGACGATTGTGGCGCTTCGACGCCCCTCCCCGCGGCAATTTTCCTACGAACGCCGGTGTCAATCCATTCCAGCAGCCGCTTCGTCTCCCACGAAGGGTTCGAAAGCCACTGCGTCGGGTCCGCCACGAGAACCCCCGAGAGATCGGGGGTTTCGTCGTTTCGGTGCGCGGGTTCGATGCGGCCGGTCATCGGTCAGGGCGCAGCCGGTGTTGCGGCGCGGGTGTTCATCGGCGATGAGATTCTGGACTGTGTCGAAATTCTTCGCGGTCGGGGCCGTGCTGCCGCCGGAGGAACGGTATGGCAACCGACGTCGATACGGACGGTCTGCGTCGCCTCGCATCGCGAATCGAGGAGGTGGCGCCGCAAGACCCGCCGCTCGATCCCGCCCTGAGCGGCGAGGCGGTCGGTCACGACCGGCTGGCGTCGGCGATCGGGAACCACGATCGGACCGGTGCCGATGCGGTGCGTAAACTGCACGCCGATGCGCCCTGCGCGGGTCGTGGTCGGGCGAGGCGCAGGCGGCGTTCGACGAGGCGCAGCGGCGGTGGGGTGAGAGCATGCGCGAGCTGCGCGGCATCCTGAACGCGTGCGCGCGCGTCGGTGCTCACGGCTCGACGACGTACGCCGCCGCCGAGAGGGCCGCGTCGGCCCTCTGGCGCTGACGCGCCCCGTGCGGGTGCCGCTCGGCGCCTATCCTCGAAGAAAAGAAGAGGTCTCACCCCGGGAGGAACGCGTATGTCGGTCGGTCTGCTCGCCGTCGTCGATGACATCTTGAGCGCCGCCCTGAAGGCGAGCGCGAAGACGGCGGGCGTCGTGATCGATGACGCGGCCGTGACCCCGCAGTACGTGCAGGGCATCACGCCGGCGCGGGAGCTGCCGGTGGTGGGGAAGATCGCCCTGGGCAGCATCGTCAACAAGTTCGTCATCATCATTCCGATCGCGCTGCTGCTCGAGGCGTTCGCGCCCGGGGTGCTGCCGTTCCTGCTCATCGTCGGCGGAGGGTTCCTGTGCTTCGAGGGCGCCGAGAAGGTGCTGCAGTGGTTCGGTGTGCATCACGACAGCGGCGACGACGACGGCCCGCGCGACGAGAAGAAGCTCGTCTTCGGGGCGGTGCGCACCGACCTCATCCTCAGCACCGAGATCATGCTGATCGCCCTCTCGAGCCTCGACCCCGGCCTGAACATCTGGATGACGCTGGGCGCCCTGCTGGTCATCGGCCTGACGATGACGATCGTGGTGTACGGCGCGGTGGCCCTGCTCGTGAAGATCGACGACGTCGGCCTGAGGCTGATGAAGAACGACTCCCGCGGTGTCCGCCGGTTCGGCGTGCGCGTGGTCGCCTCGATGCCGGCGGTGTTCCGTGTCATCAGCGTCGTCGGCACCGTCGCGATGCTCTGGGTGGGCGGGCACCTGCTGCTGCAGAACCTCGCCGAGACGTTCTGGGCGGCTCCCTACGACCTCGTCCACGTCGTCACCCACGCGATCGAGGCTGCGGACGCCGTGGTGATGTGGGTCGTCGAGACCGCCCTGGCCGCGGTGTTCGGTGTCGTGGTCGGTCTGCTGATCGTCGCCGCGGTCATCGGCGTCTCGCGCCTGTTGCGAGGCCGCGGCGCGGCTGCCGCCCACTGATCCCGCTGTCGCCCGCCGGCGCAGGCCCCGCGGTCAGGCCGGCCGCACGCCGTCCCCGTCGAGCAGCTGCTGCGTCACCTGCGAGAAACCCCATCCGGCGGTGCCGTTGCGCGCGAAGCACCACACGAGGTCGAAGCGGTCGTCGGGCCACGTCGCGGGCGGCGCCGGCGTGACGGTTCCCATCGCCGCGACGATCGACGGAATCGCTTCGTGCTCCCACGCGACGAGCGTGGCATCCGTCGCCTTCTGCAGCGCGGCCCCGACTGCCGCCTCGTCGCCCTTGCGATGCGACGTGTCGACCGCGAGCCCCAGTCGGGCGGCGAGGGGTGAGACGGTCTGGAACGGTCGCCTGCTCGCCCCGTCGGGCGAGGCCGCCACGACGGTTGCGGGGGTGACGAGACCCGCACGCACGGTGCCGGATGCCGCCGCGAACAGGTCGACCAGGGCTCCGGCCCGCGTCCAGCCGCGAACGGTCAGCGATTCGTCGTCCTGCTCGCCCTCGGGCGTCACCCCGTGGGGCGCGCCCTTTCCGGTCGGCTTCTCGGCGTGCCGGATGACCATCACCAGGGGAGCGGTGCCGGATGCCGTCGCCTCGGCGACGGGCGCGGGCTGGGCCGCGCACCCGGTGAAGGCCGCTCCCGCGGCCGTGGCGAGACCGGCGGCGAGAAAGGCGCGTCGCGTGTGCATGTCGCGACGATAGGCGTGGTTCTTCAGACGCCGATGGGAGCCGGTCGCCCGAGGTCGACCCGCACGGCGACGCCGTCGACGGCCGAGCGCTGCGCGGCATCGGCCAGCACGAGCGCCGCACGCCCGTCGGCGAAGGTCGGGCTCGTCGACTGCTCTCCGCGCGCGAGCGCGATGAACGCCCGCAGCTCGGCGACGTAGGCGTCGGCGTAGCGCTGCAGGAAGAAGTCCTGGTACGGGGGCTTCGCCTCGACGGATGCCGCGGTCGACACGCTCACCAGGCTCGTCGGCATGTTGGCCACCTGGATCATGCCGTGCGAGCCGAAGGCCTCGAGGCGCTGGTCGTAGCCCACGGCGCTGTGGCGCGAGTTGAGCACCGACACGATCGCGCCCGACGCGGCCCGCATCGTCACCGCGGCGGTGTCGAAGTCGCCGTGCAGACGCGCGCCGGCGTCGAAGACGGTCGCGCCGACGGCGCTGACCTCGACGATGTCGGGAAGGAAGAAGCGGGCCATGTCGAAGTCGTGGATCGTCATGTCGCGGAAGATGCCGCCCGAGGCGGCGACGTAGTCGGCCGGCGGGGCCGACGGATCGCGGCTGATGATCTGCAGCTGCTCGAGGGCGCCGATCTCTCCCGCCGCCACGCGGGCGTGCGCCGCGGCGAACCCTGCGTCGAAGCGGCGGTTGAAGCCCAGGGCCACGGGCACGCCGCTCTGCTGCACGAGCGGGGCGAGGGCGTCGACGCGCGCGATGTCGAGATCGATCGGCTTCTCGCAGAGCACCGGCAGGCCGGCCTCGATCGAGGCACGGATCAGGTCGACGTGCGTCGAGGTCGGCGAGGCGATCAGCACGGCGTCGACGCGACCGGAGACGAAGACGTCGGCCGCGTCCGCGGTCGCCCGTCCGCCGAAACGCTCGGCGACCGCGCGCGCTCCCTCGACGAACGGGTCGGCGACCCAGGCCAGCTCGGCGCCGGGCTCGCGGGCGATGTTGGCGGCGTGCACCTGGCCGATGCGGCCGGTGCCGATGAGCCCGAAACGAAGGGGCTGAGCGTTCACGGTGTGGTCCTGTCTTTTCGGAAGGGGAGGGGTCAGACCCAGCGGCGCAGGGCGTCGCGGTTGGTGCGTTGGTCGGCGGTCCGCGCGGCGTGGAAGGCGTCGATGGCGACGCCGGGGCCGTTGAGCACGTCCTGCTCGACGACCACCCAGCCGTCGAAGCCGAGCGCGTCGACCGCCGACATCACGGCATCCAGCTCGACGTCGCCCTCGCCGAAGGCGACGAACGAGCGCGCCGACCAGACCTCGGTCATGCCGCCGCCCGTGGCGAGGACGCGGTGCAGCTCGGTGACGTCGACGTCTTTCAGATGCAGGTGGTTGATGCGGTCGCCCCAGCGCTGCACGGCGGCGAGCGGGTCGCCGCCGGCGATGAGCAGGTGACCGGTGTCGAGGGTGAGGTCGACGTCGACGTGCGACAGGAAGCGGTCGATCTCGTCGGGCGACTCGACGAAGGTGCCCGCGTGATGGTGGAAGGTCGGCTCGAAGCCGGCGGCGCGCACGAGGGCCGCCGCGTGCTCGACGTTCGCGAACAGGCGCCCCCATGCGTCGTCGGAGAGCGCGTCGACGTCGTCGCCACGACCGGGCGCGGCGCGGCGCGCGAGCGATCCGTCGTCGGCCAGGGTCGGCAGCGGCAGTCGAGCGGGGCCGGCCTCGGCGGCATCCGAGAAGACCCTCAACGCGCTGCGCAGCCCGGGGACGGCGGCGGCGAACGCGTCGTCGTCCGAGAACGGCAGCTGCACCCACCCGCCGGCCAGCTCCAGGCCGTGGGATTCCAGGCGTGCGCGCAGGGCGGCGCCCTCGCCGAGATAGCCGAGCGGGCCGAGGTCGACACCGCGGTAGCCCGCCCCGGCCAGGGCGTCGAGCAGGTCGTCGGGCGCGACCGTGTCGGCGCCCTCGGGGGTCATCTCGAACACCCCGAAGCTCACGGGGGCGCCGGCGACGTCGGCCTTCATCGATCGTTCTCCTCTCCGAGCAGCGGGCGCTGACGCGCGCGCAGACGCTCGTACTCGGTGCGGGCCTGCTGCGTCGACGCGAGCGTCGACACCTCTGCGACGGGCACGTCCCACCACCCGTCGTTCGCGGGGGCGTAGACGGTGGGGTCGCTGTCGATGTGGATCAGGGTCGACCGGTCCGACGCCTTCGCCGCGGCCAGGGCCGCCGCCAGGTCGTCGAGGGCGCGCGGGCCGGGCGTGATCTCGGTGACGTCGATGCCGTAGCTGCGCGCGTTCATCGCCAGGTCGACGGGCAGCACGTCGGCGCCCTGGAAGTTGCGCGCGACCGGGTCGTAGGCGCGGTACTTCGTGCCGAAGCGGGCGGATCCGACGGTCTCGGACAGGTGCCCGATCGAGGCGAAGCCGTGGTTCTGCACCAGCACGACGATGATCTTGATCCCCTCGGCCACGGCCGTGACCAGCTCGGTGTTGAGCATGAGGTACGAGCCGTCGCCCACCATCACGATCACGTCGCGGTCGTCGCCGTCGGCCTCGAGGCCGCGCTTCACGCCGAGGCCGCCGGCGATCTCGTAGCCCATCGTCGAGAAGGCGTACTCGACGTGATAGCCGAGCGGGTCGCTCACGCGCCACAGCTTGTGCAGGTCTCCGGGGAGCGAACCCGCGGCCTGCACGATGACGTCACGGTCGTCGATGGCGCCGCGCACGGCGCCGATGATCTCGGGTTGTCCCGCCAGCTCGGCCCCGCGCGGGGCGAGGGCCGCGTCGACCGTGGCATCCCAGTCGGCCTTCTCGGTGCGCATGCGCGCCGCGAGGGCGTCGTCGACGTGCCAGTCTGACAGTGCCGCCGTCAGCGCCGTGAGGCTCTCTCGGGCGTCGGCGATCACCGGCAGCGTGCTGCCGTGCTTGTAGGCGTCGAAGGCGGCGACGTTGATGTTGACGAAGCGCACGCCGGGGTTCTGGAAGGCCGTGCGCGAGGCGGTCGTGAAGTCGCTGTAGCGCGTGCCGATGCCGATGACGAGGTCGGCCTCGGCGGCGAGACGGTTCGCCGCGGCGCTGCCGGTGGCGCCGACACCGCCCAGGTACTGCGGGTGGTCCCACGGCAGGGAGCCGCCGCCGGCCTGGGTCGTGCCGACGGGGATGCCGGTGGCCTCGACGAAGGCGCGCAGCTCGTTCTCGGCGCCCGAGTACAGCACGCCGCCGCCGGCGACGACGAAGGGCGCGCGAGCCTGACGGATCGCGGCGACGGCGCGGTCGAGCGGCCCCTTCTCGGGCAGCGGGCGACGGATGTGCCACTCGCGGTCCTGCAGGAAGGCGAGGGGCACGTCGAGCGCCTCGGCCTGCACGTCTTCGGGCAGCGCGATCGTGACCGCCCCGGTCTCGGCCGGATCGGTCAGCGCCCGCATCGCCGAGAGCGCGATCGAGAACAGCTGCTCCGGCCGCTGTACACGGTCGAAGAACACCGACACCGGGCGGAACGCGTCGTTGACGGTGATCCCCGTGTCGCGGGGGTTCTCGAGCTGCTGCAGCACCGGGTCGGCCACGCGCGTGGCGAAGGTGTCGCTGGGCAGCAGAAGTACGGGCAGGCGGTTGGTCGTGGCCAGGGCCGCCCCGGTGATCATGTTCGTCGCGCCCGGTCCGACCGAGGCGGTCGCCGCGAACGTCGCGCGCCGGCGGTGCATGCGGGCGTAGCCGACGCCCTGGTGCACCATCGCCTGCTCGTTGCGCGCCTGGAAGTACGGCATCAGCGCGGGGTCCGTCGCGTTCAGCTGCGCGAGCGCCTGGCCGACGCCGGCGACGTTGCCGTGGCCGAAGATGCCGAACATCCCCGCGATCGTGCGCTCCCGATGGTCGCCGTCGACGGTCCACTGGTGCGCGAGGAACTCCACGAGCGCTTGGCCCACGGTCATGCGTCGGGTCTGCATCATCGGTCCCCGTCCTTCGGTTCCGCCCCGTACGGGAGTCTGTCGTCGATCGTCTCGTCGGCCCATCGCTCGCGCACCCACGCGTGGGCGGGGTCGTCGCTGATGAGCCATGTGCGCTCGGGGTCGGGCCCGGCCATGACGTTGAGGTAGTAGAGGTCGTACCCGGGCGCCGCTGCGGCGGGCCCGTGGTAGCCGTACGGCACGAGCGCGATGTCGCCGGTGCGCACCCGCGCGTCGATGTCGATGTCTCCCGCGGGCGAGGAGTACGTCGAGAACATCCCGAACGCGTCGGCGCCGTCGGCCGGGTCACGGTCGGCGGACTCGCCCGGGCCCCGTTCGGGAGCCGCCTCGAAGTAATAGATCTCCTCGAGCCGGGACTCGTGGCCCGCCACGTGCTCGTCGTGCTTGTGCGGCGGGTGCGACGACCAGTTGCCCGCCGGGGTGATCACCTCGCACACGATCAGGCGCGCGGCATCCACCGCCTCGGGGGTGCCGAAGTTGTGCACCTGCCGGCTGGCCCGGCCGGCGCCGCGCAGCTCGACGGGCGTCGCGGCGGCCGGCACGTACGTCGTGGGCAGGCGGTCGGCGGTGGGCGAGGCCGCCACCGCGATGCGACCGCGGCCGGTGACCGTCGCCGTGGCCCCGGCGGTGAGGTAGAGCACGTCGGTCGGGCCCGAGAAGACCGAGGCGCGGCCCGTGAGCCGCACGGTCTCGTCGGCGGTGCCGTCGGTGTACGCGACGGTGAACGCGCCCGCGAGCGGGACGAACATCCGCTCGACGTGCGTCTCGTCCAACGTCAGGCGATCGCCGTCGCCGATCTCGGCGACCCGCAGGCCCGTGTGCGCCCACCCGTCGAGCGACTCGTCGACGACGCTCTGCCAGCCGTCGCGCGCCAGCTGCCCCCGGGGGTGGAACCACCGGCGATCGTCCGTGCTCATGCGTCCTCTTCCTCGAGTCGGCGATGCGGGCCGGCGCTGTCGGCGCGGCCCGCGCCGGGGTCAGTCGTTGCGCGGGAAGCCGAGGTCGATCCCGCCGTGGACGGCGGGGTCGAGCCAACGGCTGGTGACGGCCTTCTCACGGGTGAAGAAGTCGAAGCCGTGCACACCGTACGCCTTCGCGTCGCCGAAGAGCGACGCCTTCCAGCCGCCGAACGAGTGGTACGCGACCGGCACCGGGATGGGCACGTTGATGCCGATCATGCCGACCTGCACCTCGTGCTGGAAGCGACGCGCGGCGCCGCCGTCGTTGGTGAAGATGGCCGTGCCGTTGCCGAACGCGCCCGAGTTGATCAGGTCGACGCCCTCCTGGTAGCTCTTCACCCGCACCACCGACAGCACCGGGCCGAAGATCTCTTCGGTGTAGGCGCGCGAGGTCGTCGGGATCTCGTCGATCAGCGTGGGCCCGAAGAAGAACCCCTCTTCGAGGCCGTCGACGCGGAGCCCGCGCCCGTCGACGACGATCGTGGCGCCGTCGTGCTCGGCGATGTCGACGTACGACGACACCTTGTCACGGTGGTCCCGGCTGATGAGCGGGCCCATGTCGGGCTCGACGCCGTCGACGCCGGCCCCGTCGCCGACGCGCAGACGGTGCATGCGCTCGGCGATGCGCGAGATCAGGTCGTCGGCGACCGGCTCGACCGCGAGCACGACCGAGATGGCCATGCAGCGCTCGCCCGCCGCGCCGAAACCGGCGTTGACGGCTTGGTCGGCGACGAGGTCGAGGTCGGCGTCGGGCAGCACCAGCATGTGGTTCTTCGCCCCGCCGAGCGCCTGCACGCGCTTGCCGTGTCGCGAGGCCGTCTCGAAGATGTACTGCGCGATCGGGGTCGAGCCCACGAAGCTGATGGACTGCACGACGGGCGAGGTCAGCAGCCCGTCGACGGCGAGCTTGTCGCCCTGCAGCACGGTGAAGACGCCGTCGGGCAGCCCCGCCTCCTTCCACAGCCGCGCCAGCCACAGGGCGGCCGACGGGTCCTTCTCGGAGGGCTTGAGCACCACCGCGTTGCCGGCGGCGATCGCGACGGGGAAGAACCACATCGGCACCATGGCCGGGAAGTTGAAGGGGCTGATCACGCCGACCACCCCGAGCGGCTGCTTGAGCGAGTACACGTCGACGCCGGTCGAGGCGTTCTCGCTGAACGCGCCCTTGACCAGGTGCGGGAAGCCGGTCGCCAGCTCGACGACCTCTTGCCCGCGCGCGATCTCGCCGAGGGCGTCCGACACGACCTTGCCGTGCTCGGTGGTGATGATGCGGGCGAGCTCCGGCGCGCGCGCGTTCAACAGCTCGCGGAACGCGAACAGCACGGTCTGGCGCTTCGCGATCGAGTACCCGCTCCACACGCGGAACCCGCGCTCGGCCGAGGCGATGGCCTCGTCGATCTCGGCCTGGTCGGCCAGGGCGACCTCGGCGATCACCTCGCCCGTGGCGGGGTTGTGGACGGATGCCGTGCGGCCCGACGTCGAGGGGCGTTCTGCGCCGTCGATCCAGTGGGGGATGACGGGGACGGTCGTGGTGGTCATGTCAGGGCTCCTTCGACGGCGGGGGAGACGTGCGGGGCGGCGGCGACGGGGTGCACCATTGCGGCCGCGGTGTCGACGGCGGCGGCGACGTCTCCGTCGGGCGGGTAGAGAAGGGTGCGTCCGGCCGTGAGGCCGCGCACGCCGGGCAGGGTCAGGGCGTGCGCCCAGGCCGAGAACGTGTCGTCGGGGTCGGCCCCGGAGTCTCCGCCCAGCAGCAGCGTGGGCAGCGTGGTCGCGGCCATGACGCGCTCCATGTCGGGCACGACGGGAAGCTTCATCCACGTGTAGGCGCTGCTCGCGCCGAGGCCCGAGGCGATCGCGATCGACAGGATCACGGCATCCGTCGACAGGTCGTTGACGATGCGCCCGTCGATCCAGGCGCTCATGAAGGGCTCGAGCATGATCGGCAGCCGGGCCGCGGCGGCACGGGTGACGGCGTCGGCCATCGCCGACAGCGTCGGCGAGGTCGCGGGGTCGGCGAGGTTGATGCGCACGAGCGTCTTGGCGAAGTCGATGCCCGCGGAGACCATCGTGTCGACGTCGTACGCGGTCATGCGGTCGTCCATCTCGAACGCGGCGCCGCGCAGGCCTCCGCGGTTCATCGACCCCACCACGATCTTGTCGTCGAGCAGTCCGAGCGCGGCGAGGTCGTCGACGATGTCGGGGGTGCCGAGCACGCCGTCGACGCCCGGTCGGCTCAGGGCGATCGCGAGGCGTTCGAGCAGGTCGTTGCGGTCGGCCATCGCGATCGGGTCGGCGCCGACCCCGAGCGCGCCGCGCGCGGGGTGGTCGGCGGCGACGATGAACAGGCGGCCGTCTCCGCGGAGCAGTTCGCGGCGCCGTCGTCCCGAGAGCGCGGTGGCGATGCGCTCGGGCTCGTGCGCGCGCAGCTCGCGCAGCGCGTCGATGGCCGACGGGGGCAGCACCGACCCGTTCATCGCACGCCCTCGAGCACGGCGTCGATCTCGGCCGACGTGGGCATGGCGGTGGAGCACTCGCGGCGCGAGGCGACGATGGCCCCGGCGATGTTGGCGTAGCGCAGCATGCGCTCCAGCCCCCACCCTTCGAGCAGGCCGTGGCAGATCGCGCCCCCGAAGGCGTCGCCGGCACCGAGGCCGTTGACGACGTCGATCGCGTGCGGGGGGACGACCACGGTCTCGTCGCGGGTCTTCGCGAGCACCCCCGCGGGCCCCTGCTTGACGATCGCCAGGTCGACGCCACGTTCGAGCAGGGCGTCGGCGGCGCGTTCGGGCACCGTCTCGCCGACGGCGACGTCGCACTCCTCGCGGTTGCCGACCGCGACGGTGACGTGGTCGAGGGCGGCGCCGATGTGCGCCGACGCCTCGTCGCGGTCGGCCCAGAACAGCGGGCGGTAGTCGAGGTCGAGCACGGTGTGCCGGGCGCGTCCGCGGCGCGCGAGCAGGTCGGTGTGCATGGAGCGGCTGGGCTCGCGGCTGAACCCGGTGGCGGTGAGCCACAGCACGGATGCCGCGCGCACGTCGTCGTCGGTCACCTGGTCGCTCGTGACCTCGAGGTCGGGCGCCGTGGGCTCCCGATAGAAGTAGAGGGGGAAGTCGTCGGGCGGGAAGATCTCGCAGAACGTCACCGGCGTCTGGAAGCTCGGGTCGGTCGTCACGCGCGACGCGTCGACCCCGAGGTCGGCCAGCTCGCGCCGCAGGTACCGACCGAACGGGTCGTCGCCCACGCGCGACACGAGCCCGACGCGGCGTCCGTGCCGCGCGGCCGCGACGGCGACGTTGGCCGCGCTGCCGCCGAGGTACTTCCCGAACGTCGTGACGTCTTCGAGGCCGACGCCGCTCTGCAGGGGGTACAGGTCGACGCCGAGGCGGCCGACGGCCAGGACGTCGAGCGCGTCGAGTGGTCTGCTCATAGGGGCGGATGCCGTTCTCTCGGGGACCATCGGGCGGAGGATCTAATGTAAGAACATACTCACATGGGTGAGTCGCACGCAACGCCGACGCGGCTCCAGGTCACATTGTCCCGACAAAAACCCGGCGCGGGCTAGGGTGTGGAGGAACGACCGGGGAGGGGACCATGGCCGACGTCGAGACGCACTGGCCGGACGACGCATTCGCCGACCTGGACCGCTCCGGACCGATCCCGCTGTACTTCCAGGTGGCCACCCGGCTCGAGTCGGCGATCCACGACGGCGCGATCCCCCCGGGGGCGCGGCTCGAGAACGAGATCGCGATCGCCGAGCGGCTGGGCCTGTCGCGCCCGACGGTGAGGCGCGCCATCCAGTCGCTCGTCGACAAAGGGCTGCTCGTACGCCGACGCGGCATCGGGACCCAGGTCGTGCAGGGTCAGATGACCCGCGCCGTCGAGCTGACCAGTCTGTACGAAGACCTCAAGAACGCCGATCATCGCCCCGCCACGAGCGTGCTCGCGCGCGAGGTCGTCGCGGCGACCGAACGCGTCGCCGAGGGGCTCGGGGTCGCCGTCGGCGACGACGTGCTGTTCCTGCGCCGCTGCCGTCGGATGGACGACGCGGCCGTCGCCGTGCTCGAGAACTATCTGCCCGTCGAGTTCGCCGACATCACCGCCGCGCAGCTCGAGGAGCGCGGGCTGTACGAGATCTTCCGGGCGCGGGGCGTGACGATCCAGGTGGCCAAGCAGAGGATCGGCGCACGGCGTGCGCACGGCGACGAGAGCGAGCTGCTCGACATCGACAAGAGCGGGCCCGTTCTCACGATGGAGCGCATCGCCTTCGACAACAACGGCCGCGCGATCGAGTACGGGACGCACTGCTACCGCCCCGACCTCTACAGCTTCGAGACGACGCTCGTCGCCAGATGAGGGCTCTGCGCGTCGGCTGACGGCTCCGCTCCCGGGGGAGGGCTCGCCGGGCCGAACGGCTCGAACGCATCGGCGCCCGCCGCCGTCAGCCAGTCGTAGGTCGTCTCGCCCCTGCCCGACCGCCACCGCGACGGCGTCGGCGAGTCGAACCAGTCGATCGGCTCGACGCCGCCCGGGTCGCCGCCGTCGAGCGCCAGGCGCAGTGCCCGGGCCAGGTCGTCGTCCACCCGCGCGCTGCGGGTCGCGGGATCGACCGAGACGAACAGCGCCGTGCCGCTGCGCGCGACCAGGTCGAGGAACTGCCGGTTGTGCTCCCAGTCGGTGTGCGGCGTGCTGGGCACGCAGTCCGCGTCGGCGGTGAAGAAGGCGTCGTGCTGGGCGAGGCGGAACGCGAGCGTGTTGACCCCGACACGGCGCGTGCGGTTCCAGTCCCGCCCCGACGTGTCGTCGCCGATCCGCTGGGCGTGCACGAGCCCCGCCGCGAGGTGCCCGATGACGTTGCATCCCAGCACGAGGGCGTCGGCCGACGCCTCGCGCACGGTGCGATAGAAGGCGACGAGCGCCTCGGCGGTGGTCGCCGCCGGGTCGGCCAGCGCGGGTCCGCCGCTCGGCGTCGGCGTGAACTGCGGGCCCCACTGGCCCAGCAGGTCGTAGGTCGAGAAGTCGTGCTTGATCAGCTCGAACCCCCACCCCGCCAGTCGGGCGACGTCGGTGGCCACGAGATCGCGCACGGCGGGCGCCGACGGGTCGAGGGCGAAGGCGCCGTCGCGGGGGCCGCGCACGCCGTCGACCGCGCGGTCGCGGGTGAGCAGCGGCCGGAACCAGATGCCCGGCCGCGCCCCTGTGTCGCGGATGGCGTCGGCCGCCCCGCGCATGTCGGGGAACTCGGCGGGTCGTCCGCGGTCCCACGGGCCCGGCGACGCGCTGCGGCCGTCGGCGGTGCCGTCGACGCTCCATCCGTCGTCGATCACCGCGAACGGGCGCACGCGGTGGCCGTCGGCGAGCTCGACGATCATACGGGCGTCGCGGATCACGGCGGCGAGGCCGAAGCCGCGTCCGTACGCGTAATACCAGTTGTTGGCGCCCACGAGAGGCCCGCCGGCCGTCAGCGGGTCGGCGCACAGGGTCGCGGCGAGCTCGCGCTGCGCGCGGAAGGGGCCCTCGGCCGACGCCGTGAACCGGACGGTCGCCGCGTGGATCGCGCGGTCTCCGGGCCGCACGGCCGCCCCGCCGCTGCGCACGTCGAGCACGAGCGTGACGCCGCGCCCGTCGATCTGCCAGAAGGCCAGGGCCCCGCCGCGCACGTCGACGCCGAACCCCTCGCTGCGCCCGGTCGTCGGGTCGTGCACGACGGCGCTCCAGGGGTGGGCGGTCTCGGGGCGGATCGTGCGCCATTCCAGGTCGCCGTATCCGCGTTCCCACGCATCGCCGAGCACGCGCGCCGTGCGGGGCGTGTCGCGGTGCCATCGCAGGACCACGCGCGCGACGGCATCCGTCGTGCCGACTTCGATGCGCAGGCCGAGGCCGCTCGGGCGGGCCTCGACGCGCGCGCCGGACGACGCGGCCGGTGCGAAGGGGCCGAGGGGCGTGGACTGCACCCGCACGAGATCGGGCGGGGGGACGGACAGCTCTGTCACGGTGCTCCTCGGGGGTGTGCGTCGACGGTGCCCCGTCGTCGCGGATTAAATGTCATGCCATTCGGCCAAAGTCTTGCACACGAGAATCTACTCGTGTAGCTTCCCACACAGCCGGACGACACCGTCCCGCCCGCGACCGCCAGCGACGGCGGACAGCGGTTCTTTGACAGAGGAGTCACTGTGATCCGTTCCCCGCGGTGCGCACCGCCCAGCCGTCGGTGCCCCCGATGACGGCGGCGCGCGTGACGCTCTCGCCCGGGCAGCGCCGTCGGCGTCGTCGCGAGCTGCTCGTCGCGATGGGGTTCGTGCTGCCCGCCGCGATCGGCTTCGCCGTCTTCTACCTGGCGCCCACGGTCCGCGGCATCTACATCAGCCTCACCGACTACAACCTCATGAGCGCCCCATCGTTCATCGGCCTGCAGAACTACGTGCGCCTCGTGGGCGATCCGCTCTTCTGGAACTCGGTCGGGGTGACGCTCGAATACGTCGCGATCAACATCGGGGTGCAGACGGCGTTCGCCGTCGGCCTGGCCGTGCTCATGCACCGCCTGACCAAGTCGGTCGCGATCCGCGGCACGCTGCTGCTGCCCTTCCTCATCTCGAACGTCATCGCCGCGATGGTCTGGTTCCTGCTGCTCGACTACCAGCTCGGCCTGGTCAACACGATCATCGAGAACCTCGGCCTGACCCGCATCCCGTTCTTCGCCGACGACACGTGGGCGATCCCCACGATCGCCCTCGTCAACGTGTGGCGGCACGCCGGCTACACCGCGCTGCTCGTCTTCGCCGGGTTGCAGATGATCCCGTCTTACGTCTACGAGGCCGCGGCGATCGACGGCTCGAGCGAATGGCGCACGTTCTGGAAGATCACGCTGCCGCTGCTGCGTCCGGTGCTCGCCCTCGTGCTCGTGATCACCGTGACCGGGTCGTTCCAGGTGTTCGACACCGTGGCCGTCACCACCCGGGGCGGGCCCATCAATGCCACCCGGGTCATCCAGTACTACATCTACCAGGTCGGCTTCGGCGAGAACGACTTCGGCTACGCCAGCGCGATCTCGGTCGTCCTGCTGCTCATCCTCGCCGTCGTCGCGTTCTTCCAGCTCCGGATGATGCGCGCCAACCAGTCCGATCTCGCGTGAGGCCCCGATGACGAACTCCACCGCAACACGCACGCTGCTCATCGGGACGGGCCCGCACCGGCGGTCGGCGCTGCACGGCCGGCGCCCCTTCTCGATCGGCCGCGCCCTCGCCTGGGTGATCCTCGGCATCGCGCTCTTCCTGACGCTGTTCCCCTTCTACTGGATGCTGCGCACGGCGTTCTCGACCGAGAACGCGCTCGCCGCCGGCGCGGGATCGCTGCTGCCCGTCGACTTCACATGGGGAGCCTTCGCCCGCGTGCTCGGCCTGGCCTCGCAAGAGAGCGCCGTGGCCGAGGGCGGCTCGGGCGCCTCGGTCGACTTCCTGCTCTACCTGCGCAACTCCGTCGCGTACTCGTCGCTCGTCACCGTCGGGCAGTTGCTGTTCTGCTCGCTGGCGGCCTACGCCTTCGCCCGCCTGCGCTGGCCCGGACGCGACGCGGTGTTCTTCGTCTTCCTCACGGCGCTGATGGTGCCCCCGATCTTCACGGCTCTGCCGAACTTCGTGCTCATGCGCGACCTCGGCCTGCTCAACACCATCCCCGGGCTGGCCCTGCCGACGATGCTCATGACGCCGTTCGCGGTGTTCTTCCTGCGCCAGTTCTTCCTCGGCATCAACCGCGAGATCGAAGAGGCCGCCGAGATCGACGGGGCGGGCAAGCTGCGCGTCTTCTTCCAGCTGATCGTCCCCATCAGCGCGGCGCCTCTGGCGACCCTCGGCATCCTGACGTTCATCAACACCTGGAACGACTACTTCTGGCCCCTGCTGGCCGGGAACACCGAGGACTCGCGCGTGCTGACGGTCGCCCTCGGCGTGTTCCGTTCGCAGACGCCCAACGGCAGCCCCGACTGGGCGGGCCTCATGGCCGCGACGCTCGTGGCCGCCGTCCCCGTCCTCGTCCTCTTCCTCGCCTTCGGGCGCCGGATCGTCGACTCCATCGGCTACTCCGGCGTCAAATGAGCGACTCCGCCCCACCCTTTGTAACGAAGCAGAAAGGCACCACCCCCCATGTCCTCATTCATCCGCAGGTCTGCGGCCGTCGTCGCCGGGACGACCGTGCTCGGCATCGCCCTCGCCGGTTGCGTCGGCGGCGGCGCCGCCGGTTCCACCGACGGATCCGGCATCGACACCAGCAAGGCCGCCGGCACCGTCGAGTACTGGCTCTGGGACAACAACCAGAAGGCGGCCTACCAGCAGTGCGCCGACGACTTCCACGCCGCCAACCCTGGCGTCACCGTCAACATCTCGCAGTACTCGTGGGACGACTACTGGACGAAGCTGACCAACGCCTTCGTCGCCGGGACGGCGCCCGACGTCTTCACCGACCACCTGTCGAAGTACCCGGACTTCGTCGCGAACAAGCAGATCGTCCCACTCGACGACGTGCTCCAGAAGGACGGCGTCGACGTGACGCAGTACGAGAAGGGGCTCGCCGATCTGTGGGTCGGCGAGGACGGCAAGCGCTACGGGCTGCCGAAGGACTGGGACACCATCGCCCTCTTCTACAACAAAGACCTCGTGCAGGCCGGCGGCTACTCGGCCGAGCAGCTCGCCGCGCTGAGCTGGAACCCCCAGGACGGCGGCACCTACGAGAAGGCGATCGCCCACCTGACCGTCGACGTCAACGGCGTGCGCGGCGACCAGCCCGGTTTCGACAAGACCCGGGTCGCCGTCTACGGCCTCGGCCTCGACGGGCAGTCCGGCGGCGGCATGGGCCAGACGCAGTGGAGCATGTACAGCGGCACCACCGGCTGGACCTACACCGACAAGAACCCCTGGGGCACCCACTACAACTACGACGACCCGCGCTTCCAGTCGACCATCGGCTGGATGGCCGACCTGATCGACAAGGGCTACATGCCGTCGGTGGCCGCCGTCACGGGCAGCGACTCGACGCAGACCTTCGGGGCGGGCAAGTACGCCATGATCACCAACGGGTCGTGGAACATCAACTCGTTCTTCGGCCTGAAGGGCGTGAACGTGGGCATCGCCCCGACGCCCCTGGGCACCGACGGCAAGCGTGCCAGCATGTTCAACGGCCTCGCCGACTCCATCTGGGCGGGCTCGAAGAACAAGGATGCCGCGGCCAAGTGGGTCGAGTACCTCGGGTCGTCGGCGTGCCAGGACGTCGTCGGCAAGGCAGGCGTGGTCTTCCCGGCCATCCCGAGCGGCGCGGCCGCGGCGGAGGCGGCCTTCCAGGCGCGCGGCATCGACGTGACGCCGTTCACGGAGCAGGTGGCCGACGGCACGACGTTCCTCTTCCCGATCTCGGACAACGCGGCCAAGATCGCCGGCATCATGACCCCCGCGGTCGACGCCGTCATGGAGGGCAAGGCCGACCCGTCGTCGCTGACCGGCGCCAACGACCAGGTGAACGCCCTCTTCAACAAATAATCTCTACACGGCGGAGGGGGCCCGGAACACGTCCGGGCTCCCTCGGCCTGCGAGGAGGCACACGTGTCGCAGACGCCCCCGGGGCGCAAGGCTCCCACGCGCAACGACGTCGCCGCGCGTGCGCAGGTGAGCACCGCCGTCGTCAGCTACGTCATGACCGGGTCGAAGCGCGTCACGCCCGAGAAGGAACGTCGCGTGCGGCAGGCGATGGCCGACCTCGGCTATCGACCGAACAGCAGCGCGCGGGCGCTGCGGACGGGCAAGACGTACGTGCTGGCCCTCTTGCTGCCCGACAGCAGCAACCCCTACTTCGCCGAGGTCGCTCTCAAGATCGAGAGAGCGGCGGCGGCCGAGGGGTATGCGCTGCTGATCGCCAACACGCACGACGACCCCGCGCAAGAGCTCCGGCTGCTGCGCGAGATGCGCTCGCGCGGGGTCGACGGCGTCATCCTGGCCAGCGTCTTCCATGACACCTGGCCGGGCGATGCGCGCGAGATCCCGCTCGTGCTGATCGATGCGTTCCACCCGGTCGAGGGCGTCCCCTCGGTCGGCGTCGATGCGGCGGCGAGCGCCCGGGCCGCCGTCGAGCACCTGGCGGAGGTGCACGGCCGTCGATCGATCGCGCTCGTGCTCGGCGCCAGCGCCGACCCGGCGGGCAACGTCGACCCCCGCCAGGTCGGCTGGGCCGACGCGTTGGCCGACACCGGGGCGGCCTCCGGCGGGATCGCGGTCACGAGCTGGAGTCGAGCCGGCGGGATCGCGGCCGCGCAGCAGCTGCTGACCGGGCCCGACCGGCCCGACGCGGTCTTCGCGGGGTCCGACCTGCTGGGCGTCGGGGTGCTGCGCGCGGCGGCCGACAGGGGGCTGCGCGTACCCGAAGACCTGTCGGTGATCTCGTACGACGGCACCGAGGAGGCGGCGTTCAGCATCCCACGCCTGACGACGCTCAGCCAGCCGACCGACGACGTGGCCCGGGCCGCCATCGCCGCGATCCTCGCCCCTTCCGCCGCTGCGGGCCGCCATGTGGTGCTGCCCGGCGAACTCGTGATCCGCGAATCCTGCGGATGCGTCACGCCCCCGTCCCGCGTCGATGCCCGACGCGCAGAGAGGAACACCGAATGACCCCTCCGAACACCCTCGGAGTCGTCCTGCGCGCCGCGGGAGCGGCGCTCGCCCTCGATCTCTCCGACACGTCGCTGCCGGCGGTCGTGCACTGGGGGGCCGACTGCGGTCCCCTCGACGACGACGCGTTCGCGGCGCTCGCGCTGACGGGCGTCGCCCCGGTCGGTCCCAACGACATGGACGAGCCGATCCGGCTCTCGCTGCTGCCCGACGAGTGGACGGGGTGGAGCGGTCGCCCCGGCGTCAGCGGCTCACGGGCCGGTGCGGCCTGGTCGCCCCGCTTTTGCGTGACCGGAGCGCGACTGAACGGTGCCGAGGTGGCATCCGGGGTGCACGACGGGGGCGCCGGGGCGCTGGTCGTCACGGCCGTCGACGACGACGCTGAGCTGGCGCTCGAGCTGACCGTCGAGATGGACGCGTCGGGGGTGGCGCGCGTGCGTGCCCGCCTGACGAACCTCGCCGCCGAGCCGTACCAGCTCGACGAGCTGTTGCTCGCCCTGCCCGTGCCCCCGTCGGCGAGCGAGGTGCTCGACCTGGCCGGCCGGTGGGGCAAGGAGCGCGTGCCGCAGCGCAGCGCCGTCACCGTCGGGGCGCACCGCCGCGAGGGCCGCCACGGCCGCACGGGGGCCGACGCGGCCACCCTGCTCGCCGTCGGCGAGCCCGGCTTCGGGTTCGGGCACGGCGAGGTGTGGGGGCTGCACACCGCCTGGTCGGGCAACCACGTGCACCAGGTCGAGCGGGTCTCGACGGGCGTGCAGGTGCTGGGCGGCGGAGAGCTGCTGCTTCCCGGTGAGGTGCGGCTGGCGCAGGGCGAGACGTATGAGAGCCCGTGGGTGCACGCCGCCTATGGAGAGGGCCTGGATGCCGTCGCCCGTCGATTCCACCGTCTGCTGCGCGCGCGGCCCCAGCACCCGTCGTCGCCGCGCCCGGTGACTCTCAACGTGTGGGAGGCCGTGTACTTCGACCACGACCTGGAGGTTCTCGTCGACCTCGCCGAGCAGGCGGCCGACCTCGGGGTGGAGCGCTTCGTGCTCGACGACGGCTGGTTCGGCAGCCGGCGCGACGATCTCTCGGGCCTCGGCGACTGGACCGTCTCGGCCGACGTGTGGCCCGACGGGCTGCATCCGCTCGTCGACCGGGTGCGCGCCCTGGGCATGCAGTTCGGGCTCTGGTTCGAGCCCGAGATGGTCAACCTCGACTCCGACCTGGCCCGCGCGCATCCCGAGTGGATCATGTCGACGGGCGGACGCCTGCCCGTCGAGTCGCGTCACCAGCAGGTGCTGAACCTCGGCATCGCCGAGTGCTACGCGCACATCCGCGACGCGATGTTCGCGATCCTCGACGAGTACGACATCGCGTACATCAAATGGGATCACAACCGCGATCTCGTCAGCGCGGGCACGCTCCCCTCGGGGCGCGCGGGCGTGCACGATCAGACCCTGGCGTTCTATCGTCTGCTCGCCGAGATCAAGGGGCGCTACCCGGGGCTCGAGATCGAGTCGTGCTCGTCGGGCGGCGCCCGCGTCGACCTCGGCGTGCTCGAGCACACCGACCGCATCTGGGTCTCCGACAACATCGACCCGCTCGACCGGCAGCAGATGAACCGGTGGACGACGCAGCTCGTGCCGCCCGAGATGATGGGCTCGCACATCGCCTCGGGGCGCTCGCACACCACGGGGCGCTGGCACGACCTGTCGTTCCGTGCCGCGACGGCGCTGTTCGGCCACTTCGGCATCGAGTGGGACCTGCGCAGCGCCACCGACGCCGAGCGCGCCGAGCTACGCACGTGGATCGCGTTCTACAAAGAGCATCGGGCGCTGCTGCACGGGGGAGACGTCGTGCGTCTCGACCACCCCGACGAGACCATCGCGGTGCACGGCGTCGTCGCCCCCGACCGCTCGGCGGCGGTGTTCTCGTACGCCTCGCTCGCCCGCGCGGGAGTCGTGTCTCCGGGGCGTGTGCGCCTGCCGGGGCTCGACCCGGATGCCGTCTACCGCGTCGTGCCGGTCTGCCCCGAGCCGCTGCCCACCCGCATCACCCCCGCGCGGTGGTGGGGTTACGAGCCGGCGCCGGCCGTCGTGTACCACGGGGGACCGGTCTGGCAGCGGGGCCCCGAGCCCGGTGTCGAGGTGTCGGGCGCCCTGCTGTCGCGCGCGGGCCTGATGGCACCGCTGCTCTTCCCCGAGACGGCCGTGATCTACCTCGTGACGCGGATCTGACGACGCCCCGCCGCCCGCGGACGCGGGCGGCGGGAGGACGTCAATCGAGCACGGAGTGCGCGCCCAGACGGTGCCACGTGCGGTTGTGGTACACCAGCGCGTCGCCCGGCTCGCCGGGTTCGAGGTCGCGCTCGACGTGGGCCTGCAGGGCCTGGGCCGCGATGACGGTGGAGCCGCCGGCATCCATGCGGCTGACCACCGCGCACCGCAGCCAGGCGCGCACCCCGCGATAGACCGGCTCGCCGGTCGGCAGCCGTGTCCACGTCGAGGTGTCGGCGAAGCGGTCGAGCCCGCTCGTCGACGCGGTGCGGGCGAGGGCGATGTCGCCGGCGTCGAGCAGGTGCACGACGAGCGTCGACGCCGCGACGATGGTCGGAGTGGCCGACGACAGCTGCGACACCGAGAAGATCAGCAGCGGCGGGTCGGCGCTCACCGACGACACCGACGACGCGGTCAGGGCCACGGGGCCGTCGTCGCCGTAGGCCGTGATGACGGCGATCCCGCCCGGGTGGCCGCGGAAGGCGCGCTTGAAGTCGTCCGCCGACACGGAGGTGCCGATCGCCGGCGTGCTCTCGGGGTTCTCGTGCGGAAGGGAGGTCATGCCTTCGACGGTAGTCGCCGCGACGCCGTGGCGGGCGGCTCGCGCAATCCGGCGACATGGAACGGGCCCGGATGCCATGGCATCCGGGCCCGTTCCGGGGGCGACGGTCACATGCCGTCGGCGATCATCGCGCGCACGAGGTCGACGTTGTGGTCGGCGGCCAGGTCGGAGTACTCGCTGGTGTAGTTGAGCCCGTACGGCCAGAAGTGTCCGCCGCCGCAGTACACGCGGGCGTCGGGGCCGTCCCAGGACTGCACGAGGGCGGTGGCCTGCGCTCCGGCCCACGTGCCGTCCTGGCACAGGTTGAAGAAGCCGCCGGACTGGCCCACGCCCATCGTGTGCCCCATCTCGTGCAGGGCGGTGCTCTCGTTCATGTATCCGCGGTCGGATCCGAAGCGGATGTCGCCGTTGATGTTGGCCTCGGCGGTAGGCACGCCCGGGGCGTACCAGACGTTCAGATGCCGCGAGATGTCGGTGCGCTCGTTGTAGCGGGCGACGGCGGCGTCCATCGCCGCGCGGATGCGGTCGTAGGCGTCGGCCTCGTCGGCGCTCGGGGAGTCGGAGGTGTAGAGCGTGTAGGTGACGTTGCCGGCGGCCTGGGCCGGTGCCGGTGCGCTCGCGAACGGCGCGACGGCGCCCGCGAGGACCAGTGCGCCCACGAGCGCGAGGCGGGGGAGTTTCCGGGAACGGGTGTGGGGGGTGTCCGTCATGATTCTCCTTCGAATTCTGCGCGGCGTCGGTGCCACGCACGATGGACGTTAGGCGCCCCACCGCGACGGCGGGCCGAAGAGGAGATGTTTCTCATCTGCGTCTCATGCGATGTGAGGCTTCACATCTTCGACGTCGTGACCATTTCGTGTCATTTGACTCTTGACAGGGGCGAGAGTGTGAGCGCTAACATTCAGAAGTCAGCCCACCCGAGAGGCTGCATCACATGAACCGGCGTCGATGCCGGCGAAACGAGGAGGTTTCATCATGCAGGCGAAGAAGTACATCGCCGGTCTCGCGCTCATCGGTGCGATCGCTCTGACCGCGTCGGGATGTGCCGGCGGCAGCTCGGCCGGCAGCGCCGGCGGCGACAAGATCATCAAGGTCGGCTTCGCCCAGACCGGCTCCGAGAGCGGCTGGCGCAGCGCCAACACCGAGTCGATCAAGAAGGCGTTCTCGAAGGAGAACGGTTTCGACCTGACGTTCAACGCGGCCGACAACAAGCCCGAGGCGCAGATCGCCGCCGTCCGCAGCTTCATCAACCAGGGCGTCGACGCCATCGTGCTCGCCCCCATCGTGAGCGACGGCTGGGACGACGTCCTGAAAGAGGCCAAGGACGCCAACATCCCCGTGATCCTCGAGGACCGCACGGTCTCGGCGTCGCCCGACCTGTACGCCAGCTGGGTCGGCCTCGACTTCAAGAAAGAGGGCGAGACCGCCGGCAAGTGGGTCGCCGACAACTTCGGCAAGCAGCCCACCAACCTCGTCGTGCTCGAGGGCACCACGGGATCGTCGGCAGCGACCGACCGCGCCACCGGCTTCAACTCGGCCATCGCGGGCACGCAGGTCAAGGTGCTCGACTCGCAGACGGGCAACTTCACCCGCGCCGAGGGCAAGACGGTCATGGAGGGCTTCCTGCAGAAGTACGGCAAGCAGATCAACGTGCTGTTCGCGCAGAACGACGACATGGGCCTCGGCGCGCTCGACGCCATCAAGGCCGCTGGTCTGACCCCCGGCTCCGACATCAAGATCGTCACCATCGACGCGGTCAAGGACGGCATGACCGCTCTGGCCGACGGTGAGTTCAACTACATCGTCGAGTGCAACCCGCTCCTCGGCGACAAGGCCGCCCAGGTCGTGAAGGACGTGCTCGCCGGCAAGTCGGTCGACAAGAAGTACATCGTCGAGGACCAGGCGTTCGACCAGGCCGCCGCCAAGAAGGTGCTCGACAGCCGTCCGTACTGATCCCCGCATCACCTCTCTCGCCGACAGGCCTCCCTGTTCCTGACGGCACTCCCCCCGGCGTGGGGGGGGGGGGGGGGGGGGGGGCCCGCCCGCCCCCCGCCCCCCCACGCCCCGTGACTCCCCGAGAAAGCGATCGAGCATGACTTCCGAACGTGCTGCCGTCGTCGCCATGCGCGGTATCAGCATCCAATTCCCCGGCGTGAAGGCGCTCGACGGCGTGGACTTCACGCTCTACGCGGGCGAGGTGCACTCCCTCATGGGAGAGAACGGCGCCGGCAAGTCCACCCTCATCAAGGCGCTCACGGGCGTCTACGGCATCGACGAGGGCACCATCCGCGTCGAAGGCCAGGAGCGCCTGTTCCGCTCCACCGCCGATGCCCAGGCCGCGGGCATCGCCACCGTCTACCAAGAGGTCAACCTCTGCCAGAACCTGACCGTGGGCGAGAACGTGATGCTCGGAAACGAGATCCGTCGCGCCGGCATGGTCGACTGGAAGGCGACGCACGCCGCCGCCGCGCGATACCTGGCCGAGCTCGGGGTGCACATCGACACCCGCTCGATCCTCGCCAGCCACTCGATCGCCGTCCAGCAGCTCGTCGCGATCAGCCGCGCGATGGTCGTCGACACGAAGGTCCTCGTCCTCGACGAGCCCACCTCGAGCCTCGACCGCGGCGAGGTCGAGCAGCTGTTCGCCGTCGTGCGCGGCCTCCGCGACCGCGGCGTCGCGATCCTCTTCGTGTCGCACTTCCTCGACCAGATCTACGAGATCTCCGACCGCCTGACCGTGCTGCGCAACGGCACGCTCGTCGGCGAGTACCCGGTCGGCGAGCTCAACCGTGAGCAGCTCGTCGCCAAGATGATCGGCCGCGAGCTCGGCGAGCTCGACGCCATCTCGGCGAGCGCCGAGCGCCCGATCGACCGCACCGGCGTCCCGGTGCTGCGCACCAGCGGCCTCAGCCGCAAGAACGCGCTCGCGCCCGTCGACCTCGACGTCTTCGAGGGCGAGGTCGTGGGCCTGGCCGGGCTCCTCGGATCGGGTCGCACCGAGCTCGCGCGCCTCATCGCCGGCGCCGACCGCGCCGACGAGGGCCAGGTCGAGGTCGGGGGCAAGGGCTCGCGACTGGGCTCTCCCCGCCACGCGCTCGACCGCGGCATCGCGTTCTCGTCCGAGGACCGCCGCGCCGAGGGCATCATCGGCGACCTGACCGTCGCCGAGAACATCATCCTGGGCGTGCAGGCGCGCCGCGGTGCGCTGCGCAAGGTCAGCGCCGCCGAGAAGCAGGCGATCGTCGACGAGTACATCACGGCGCTCGGTGTGCGCCCCGCCAACCCGCACGCCCTCATCCGCAACCTCTCGGGCGGCAACCAGCAGAAGGTGCTGCTGGCCCGATGGCTGGCCACCGCGCCCGAGCTGCTCATCCTCGACGAGCCCACGCGCGGCATCGACGTGGGCGCCAAGGCCGACATCCAGCGCAAGGTCGCCGAGCTCGCCGAGAAGGGCCTGTCGGTCATCTTCATCTCGTCCGAGCTCGAAGAGGTGCTGCGTCTCGCCCAACGTGTCGCGGTGCTGCGCGATCGTCGTAAGATCGGCGAGCTGGCGACCCAGGACGTCGACCTCGACGGCCTGGTGTCCTACATCGCCGAGGGGCAGCCCGAGACAACGCCGTCCGATCGGGAGAAGATCGCATGAAGAAGTTCCTTTCGCACCGCCTCGTGTGGCCCATCGCGGCCCTGGTGGCGCTCATCGTCATCAACACGGTCTCGCGACCGTCGTTCCTCAGCATCACGGTGCAGAACGGGCAGCTCTACGGCTCCCTGATCGACATCCTGCGCAACAGCGCGCCGCTCATGCTCGTCGCCCTGGGCATGACGCTCGTGATCGCCACACGCGGCATCGACCTCTCGGTCGGCGCCATCATGGCGGTCTCGGGGGCCGTGGCGCTGACGATCATCGAGGCCTCGCCCGAGCCGGGCAACCTGGGCGTCGTGATGGTCGCCATCGTCGCCGCCGTCGGCGTCTCGCTGCTGCTCGGCGTGTGGAACGGCTTCCTCGTCTCGGTGCTCGGCATCCAGCCGATCATCGCGACGCTGGTGCTCATGCTCGCCGGGCGCGGGGTCGCCCTGCTCATCACGCAGGGCTTCATCACCACGATCAACAGCGACCCCTACCAGTTCATGGCGCAGGGGTACGTGCTGGGCCTGCCGTTCGCGTTCTACGTGTCGATCGTGGCCGTGATCGTCGTCGGCGTGCTCGAGCGCCGCACCGCGCTGGGCATGCTGACCGAGGCCGTGGGCATCAACCCCGAGGCCAGCCGACTGGCCGGTGTGCGCTCGCGCGGCATCATCTGGGGCGCGTACGTCGCCAGCGGCACGCTCGCCGGCATGGCGGGCATCCTCTACAGCTCGAACATCATGGCGGCCGACTCGAACGCGGCCGGCCTGTACATCGAGCTGGATGCCATCCTCGCGGTGGTCCTCGGCGGCACCTCGCTCGCGGGCGGCAAGTTCAGCCTCGCCGGCACCGTGGTCGGCGTCTTCACGATCCAGACGCTGAAGAGCACGATCACGTTCCTCGGCGTCCCGCCCGCGGTCAGCCCGGTGTTCATGGCGGCGGCGGTGCTCATCGTGGTGCTGCTGCAGTCGAGCCGCTTCCGCGCGTTCTTCCAGACGGCCGGGCGTTCCGCCCTCCGCCCCCTCACCCGACGTCCCGACGCAAAGGTGCTGTCATGATGGCCACTCTCACCGCCCTCCGGCGCGACTCCGCGTCGTCCGAGGGAACGTACCGTCGTTTCCTCAGCCGCCACATCTCGTGGGTGCCGGTCTTCGCCGCCGTCGCGATCCTGATCATCATGATCGCGGGCGCGATGGCCTACTTCCCCAACTTCCAGCTGCCGCGCATCCTGTCGTCGATCCTTCTCGACAACGCCTACCTGCTGGTGCTCGCGGTCGGCATGACGTTCGTCATCCTCACCGGCGGCATCGACCTGTCGGTCGGCGCGGTCATGGCGTTCACCGGCATCCTGTGCGCGAAGCTGCTGTCGGACGGCGTGCCCGTGGCGGTCGCGGTGCCGGCCATGATCGTCATCGGCGCGGCGATCGGCCTGCTGATCGGCGTGCTGGTGCAGTTCTTCGACGTGCAGCCCTTCATCGCCTCGCTCATCGGGATGTTCCTGGCCCGCGGCCTGGCGTTCGTGGTCAGCCTGCAGTCGATCAAGGTCGAGAACGACGGCCTGCTGTGGCTGCAGTCGACGCGCTTCTCGTTCGCGGGGTGGTACATCACCCCGACCGGGATCATCGCTCTGCTCACCGTCGCGCTCGCCGCGTTCGTGCTGCGTTTCACGCGGTTCGGCCGCACGGTCTACGCGGTCGGCGGCAACGAGCAGTCGGCCCGCCTCATGGGTCTGCCGGTGGTGCGGGCGAAGCTGTCGGTCTACGTCATCAGCGGTGTCTGCGCGGGTCTGGCGGGCATCGTGCTCACCGCCTACTCGGGTGCGGGATACCCGCTGAACGGCGTCGGCACCGAGCTCGACACGATCGCAGCCGTCGTCATCGGCGGCACGCTGCTCACCGGCGGCAGCGGATTCGTGGTCGGATCGATGATCGGCGTCTTCGTCTACGGCCTCATCCGCACGATCATCTCGTTCCTCGGGGCCGAGCAGTCGTGGACCCGCATCACGGTCGGCGCGCTGCTGCTGGTGTTCGTGGTCGTGCAGCGGGTCATCGTCTCCCGCTCGGCGCTCAGCCGCTGACGAGGACACGCCATCCGAACGTGTTAGCGCTCTCGCCTCGGCGAGGGCATGATGGACCCCATGTCCGCCGTCGCTCCGCCGCTGCTCGAGGTGCGCGGAGCGACGGTGCGTTTCGGCGTCGAGTCGGCGCTCTCCGACGTCGACTTCCGCCTGCGTCCGGGTGAGGTCCACTCGCTCATGGGCGAGAACGGCGCCGGCAAGTCGACGCTGATCAAGGCCATCACCGGTGCCCTGCGCCTGGACTCGGGCGACATCCTGCTCGACGGGCGCGCGACGCGCTTCGGCTCTCCCGCCGATGCGCAGGCGCGGGGCATCTCGACGGTCTATCAAGAGATCGACCTGCTGCCGAACCTCACCGTCGCCGAGAACATCTCGCTCGGGCGCGAGCCGCGCCGGTGGGGCGTCATCGACCACCGCGCCATGCGCCGTCGCGCCGAGGAGGCCCTCGCGGCGCTGGGCGTCGACGTCGACCCGTCGTCGGTGCTCTCGGCGCATCCGCTCGCGGTGCAGCAGCTCGTCGCGATCGCGCGCGCCGTCTCGATCGACGTGCGGGTGCTCGTGCTCGACGAGCCCACCTCGAGCCTCGACGCCGACGAGGTCGCCGAGCTGTTCCGTGTCATTCGCGACCTGAAGTCGCGCGACATCGCCATCGTCTTCGTCTCGCACTTCCTCGATCAGGTGTACGAGATCTGCGACCGCGTCACGGTGCTGCGCGGCGGCAGCCTGGTCGGCGAGTACGCCGTGCGCGAGCTGCTGCGCATCGACCTGGTCGAGAAGATGCTGGGCGCTGCCGCCGACGTGCTGGCCCCGCTCGGCCAGCACGTGCCCGAGATCGGCGACGCGACGCCCGTCATCAGCGCCCGCGGGCTGTCGTCGGGCCCCCGTCTGCGCGATGCCGACGTCGACATCGTCGAGGGAGAGGTCATCGGCGTCGCCGGGCTGCTCGGCTCGGGGCGCAGCGAGTTGGCCCGGTCGCTCACGGGGATCGATCGCCCCGAGGGCGGCGAGCTGCGCATCGACGGCGAGCCGGTCGAGTTCCACTCCCCGCGCGAGGCCATCCGCCGACGCGTCGCGTACTCGTCCGAGAACCGTCGCACCGAGGGCATCGTGGGCGAGCTGAGCGTGCTCGACAACATCACGCTGGCGCTGCAGGCCCAGCGCGGCATCTTCCACCGGATCAGCAACTCGCGTCGGCGCGAGCTCGCCACCAGCTGGGTCGAGGCGCTGCACATCCGGCCCGCCGACATCGACCGCCCCGTGTCGACGCTCTCGGGCGGCAACCAGCAGAAGGTGCTGCTCGCGCGGCTGCTCGCCCTCGCGCCGCGGGTCATCGTGCTCGACGAACCCACCCGCGGCATCGACGTGGGGGCCAAGGCCGAGATCCAGCGCCTCGTGGGCGAGCTGTCCGAGAACGGCCTCTCGATCGTCTACATCTCGGCCGAGCTCGACGAGGTGCTGCGCGTCGCCCATCTCGTCGCGGTCATGCGCGATGGCGTGCTGGCCCGGGTCGTGCCCGCCGCCGATCTCACCTCGGACGCCCTGCTCGCACTCGTCGCCAAGCCCGACGGCGAAGAAGAGGGTGCCTCGGGTGGCTGACGAGAAGGGCGCGCGGACCGCCAACATCTTCGATGTGGCCCGCCTGGCCGGGGTGTCGCATCAGACGGTGTCGCGCGTGCTGAACGACATGCCGAACGTGCGGCCGGCCACGCGGGCGCGCGTCGAGCAGGCGATCGCGCAGTTGCGCTACAGCCCCTCGCCGGCGGCGCGGGCACTGGTGACGCGGCGCACGCGCACCATCGGCCTGGTCACCCCCGGCACTGCCGACTACGGGCCGACGTCGATCGCCACGAACTTCAACTTCGCGGCGCGGGCCGCCCGCTACAACGTCGACGCGATCAGCTCGGCCGAGAGCGACGTCGCCGAGGTGCGGTCGGCGATCGACAGCCTGCTCAAGCAGCGCGTGGATGCCATCGTGCTCGTCGTCGTCGACAGCGAGGTGCTCGCGGCGGTGCAGGGGCTCGAGCTCGACATCCCGATCGTGGCCGCCTCGTCGACCGCGCGGCCGCATCCCAAGATCGTGGGGATCGATCAGTACCGCGGCGCGCGTGCCGCGGTGCGGCATCTGCTCGAGGCCGGGTACTCGACCGTGCGGCACGTCGCCGGCCCGGCGCGCAACCCCGACGCCGTCGAACGCGTCCGCGGCTGGCGCGACGAGATCGCGGCCGAACGCGCCACGTCGACGGCGGTGGTCTATGGCGACTGGACCGCCGCGAGCGGCTATCGGATCGCCTCGCAGCTCGACCTGTCGCCGGGCGAGGCGATCTTCGTGGCCAACGACCACATGTCGATCGGCGTGCTGTCGGCCCTGCGCGAGAAGGGCCTGCGCGTGCCCGACGACATCGGGATCGTCGGTTTCGACGACGTGCCCGAGGCGGGCTTCTTCTACCCGGCGCTCACGACCGTCCGGCAGGACTTCGCCGCCCTCGGCGAGATCCTCATGCAGAAGGTGCTCCTGCTCGTCGAAGAGCCCGACAGCGCGAGTGAGAGCACCCCGCTGCCCACCCGCCTCGTGGTGCGGGAGTCGGCTCGCCGCACCCGCTGACCGTCTCTCGTATCGTTCTGGTCTCGGTGCTGGCGCCCGCCGCACTGTGAGCGCTAACATCTCAGGGTCGTCACTGTCGACGGCCCTTGCAATGGTGCATCCACGAGAGGACCCCCGCCCCCGTGTCTACCTCCGAGACGACGGCCCCGTCGCGCCGTCGACACCGCTGGGTGCTTGCCACCCCCCTCGTCGCCGCGCTCGTCGCGGCACCGCTGACCGTTCCCGTGCTCGCCCACGCCGACACCGACCAGGGCCTGGTCGCCCACTACGCCTTCGACGAGACCTCGGGCACGGTGGCGCACGACACCTCCGGCAGGGGGCGTGACGCCGCGTACGTCGGCGCTCCCTCGCTCACCGGCGCCGACGGCGTGCGGCTCGACGGCGCCGACGACTACGTCAAGCTTCCCGACAACCTGCTCACCGACCTGAGCTCGGTGACCGTCAGCACCGACGTGATCGTGCGGCCTGAGCAGAGCGGCAACTACTTCGTCTGGGGTCTGGGCAACACGACCGACTGGTACGGCGACGGCTACCTCTTCGCGACGGGCAACCCGGCCCGCGCGGGCATCGCCGCCGGCAACTGGTCGACCGAGCAAGAGACGCGCGGCTCGTCCGACCTGCAGCGCGGGGTCTGGAAGACCCTGACCTACACGCTCGATGCCGCGGCGAAGACCTCCCGGCTCTACATCGACGGCGTCCAGGTCGCCGAGAACACCGACACCACCACGCTCCCGAAGTCGATCGGCAACGGCACGACCACGGCCAACTACGTCGGCCGCTCGAACTACACGCCCGACAAGCTGCTCGCCGGCAGCGTGCGCGACTTCCGCCTCTACGACCGGGCGCTCTCGGCCGACGAGGTCAAGGGCCTCGTCAAGACCCCCGAAGACCAGGATGCCGTCGCCTCGGCGCTCTCGGCCCTCTCGGTGACCAACATCGACGACGTGCGCGGCAACCTCGCGCTGCCCGCGTCGTCGCAAGGCCTCGCCGTCACGTGGGCGTCGTCGAACCCCGCGGTCGTCTCGACCGACGGTGTGGTCACGCGGCCCTCGACCGACACCGACGTGACGCTCACGGCATCCGTCACCCGGGGCACGGTCACGCAGACCCGCGACTTCACCGCCCAGGTGCGCAAGGCCGCGCAGATCGGTCCGTTCGAGGGGTACACGTTCGCCTACTTCACCGGCAACTCGGTCGCGGGAGAGAACATCTACTTCGCGGCGAGCAACGGCAACAACGCCCTGTCGTGGACCGAGCTGAACGGCGGCCAGCCCGAGCTCACCTCGACCGAGGGAGAGAAGGGCCTGCGCGACCCGTTCATCATCCGGTCGCCCGAGGGCGACACGTTCTACCTGATCGCCACCGACCTCTCGATCGGACGCAACGGCGACTGGGGGCGTGCACAGCGCCAGGGCTCGAAGTACATCGAGGTGTGGGAGTCCCACGACCTGGTCACCTGGAGCGCGCAGCGGCACGTCAAGATCGCGCCCGACAACGCCGGAAACACGTGGGCGCCCGAGGCGTATTACGACGACGACCTCGGCGAGTACGTGGTCTTCTGGGCCTCGTCGCTCTTCGGCGCGAACGACCCCGACCACACCGGCGGCTTCTACCAGACGATGATGTACGCCACCACGCGCGACTTCGTCACGTTCAGCGAGCCGAAGGTCTGGCAGGACTTCGGCGCCTCGCGCATCGACTCGACCGTGCTGAAGGACAACGGCAACTACTACCGCTTCACCAAGGACGAGGCGAGCACCACCGGGTGCCGCGACATCCTGCAGGAGCGGTCGGCCAGCCTCACCGCGACCGACGACAAGAACGCGTCGGGCTGGGACGCCGCGAACCCCGCCTGGAAGCTGCAGGACAGCTGCATCGGTCGTGACGCGGGTCTCGGCGCCGTCGAGGGGCCCAGCATCTTCAAGGCGAATCCCGGCGACACCTCCGGCAACAAGTACTACCTCTTCGTCGACGAGTACGGGGGCCGCGGGTACATCCCGCTCGGAACCGACGACCTCGACGCCCCCGACTGGAAGGTGCCGGCGAGCTACCGTCTGCCGGCCAGCCCGCGCCACGGCACGGTCATGCCCGTCACGGCGGCCGAGCTGACCGCGCTGCGCACCCACCTGCCGCAGGCGCTGCCCGCGAACGCCGACGGCGAGATCCTGCGGTACGACTTCTCGGACGGCTCGGGCAGCACCCTGCACGACCGTTCGGGTGCCGGCCGCGACGCCTCGATCAACGGCGGTGCGGTCTGGTCGGGCGACGCCCTGACCTTCGACGGGACGAACGACTACGTCGATCTTCCCGACGACGTGCTCGCCGGTCTGAACGACGTGACGGTCGAGGCCGAGGTGCGCATCGACCCGAGCCAACGCACCCCGTACTTCCTCTACGGCTTCGGCAACACCGCCGCGAACGGCGAGGGCGACGGCTACCTGTTCTCGACTGGTGACGGGCAGTATCGCGCGGCGCTGGCCCTGGGCAACTACAGCACCGAGCAGAACGCGACCTCGGGCATCGCCCTGCCGCGCGACCGATGGGTGCACCTGACCTACACGGTGAGCGGGTCGACCGCGCGCCTCTACCTCGACGGCGTGCAGGTGGCCGAGAACACGGGCGTCACGGTGCGTCCCGGCGACATCGGCGGCGGGCGCACCGTGGCGAACTACCTCGGCAAGTCGCTCTACAACGCCGACAACCTGCTCCGCGGCCAGATGCGCGAGTTCGCCCTCTACGACCGGGCGCTCTCGGCCTCCGAGATCGTCGTCAACTCCGGCAACACGGCCCTGCTCGGCGACCCGAGCCTGCAGGACGCCGACCGACTCAAGGTGCCGCCGGTGGTCGACGTCGCCAACCGTACGGTGGTGTACCCGGTGAAGCCGGGGACCGACCTGACGACGCTGCGGCCGACCTACGTGCTGACTCCCGGCGTGTCGGCGAGCCCCGCCTCGGGCACCGTGCGCAACCTCAGCTCGCCGGTGACGGTCACGCTGAAGAGCGAGGGCAACGCCGACGTGGTGTGGACCCTGAAGGCCGTCGAGATGAAGAGCCCGGTGCTGCCCGGCAAGTACGCCGACCCGAACATCGCGGTGTTCGGCGACACGTACTACATCTACGCGACGACCGACGGCGTCAACGGCTGGGGCGGGAACACCTTCTACGTGTGGAAGTCGAAGAACCTCGTCGACTGGACGCGCTCGGCCGAGCCGTTCCTGACGCTCGACGGGGCCGACGGCAACGTGCCGTGGGCGACGGGCAACGCGTGGGCGCCGACGATCATCGAGAAGGGCGGGAAGTACTACTTCTACTTCAGCGGTCACAACCCTCGGGACGACCGCAAAGAGATCGGCGTCGCCGTGGCCGACAGCCCCGAGGGCCCGTTCACCGCGGAGGCGCAGCCGATGATCACCAACGGTGAGAGCGTCAACAGCGGGCAGGCGATCGACCCGGCCGCGTTCCAGGATCCGCAGACCGGCAAGTACTACCTGTTCTGGGGCAACGGCCGTCCGGTGTACGGCGAGCTGTCGGATGACATGAAGAGCATCGTCGCGGGCACGATCAAGCCGATCAGCGGTCTGAACGACTTCCGCGAGGGGCTCTTCATGAACTACCGCGACGGCCTGTACCACCTGACGTACTCGATCGACGACACCGGCTCGCCCGACTACCGCGTCGGCTACGCCACGTCGACGAGCGTCGACGGTCCGTGGACCTACCGCGGCGTCATCCTGTCGAAAGACACCTCGCAGGGGTTGCTCGGCACCGCGCACAGCTCGATCATCAACGTGCCCGGCACCGACGACTGGTACATCGCCTACCACCGCTTCGCCATGCCCGGCGGAAACGGGTTCAACCGCGAGACGACGATCGACCGGCTGACGATCGGCGCCGACGGGCTGTTCCAGCGCGTGACACCGACGCTCACGAGCGTCGACCCCGAAGAGGTCCCCTCGACGCAGCCGACCCCGACGCCCACCGCGACGCCGGAGCCGACACCCACGTCGACGGTGACGCCGACGCCAGAGCCGACTGCGACCCCGCAGCCGACGGCATCGCCGTCCGCCTCGCCCACGACGGCCCCGGATGCCACGCCCTCGGCGTCGACGTCGACCTCGACGGTCGAGCGCGGCGGTGTCGTGCGTGTCACGGTGACGGGGCTGGCCGCGGGGGAGCAGGTCACGGCCGAGCTGCACAGCGACCCGATCCGCATCGCCGGGATCCCGGCCGCGGATGCCTCGGGCCGCGTGGTGTTCGACGTGCGGATCCCCGCCGACCTGCCCACCGGCGCGCACACGGTCGTCGTGTACGGCGCCGACGGAGCGGTCATCCAGCGGCTGCCGATCACGGTGGTCGCCGCCGGACAGCTCGCGGCGACCGGCGCCCAGGCGCCCCTCGGCGTCGGCCTGATCGGGGCGTTCCTGCTGGTCGTCGGCGGGGCCCTGTGGGTGATGCGGCGCCCGCGTCGCCGGGTCGGCTGATCCGATGAGACGGTAGCGATCGCGGATGCGGCGACCTCGGGGTCGCCGCATCCGCGCGCTCCGGTCCGTATTCCCGACGACAAGGAGACCAGGCGGTGATGACCCGAACCGTCACCCGGTCGAGCCCGCGCGTGCTCCCGGCGGCTGCGCCGGCGCCCGGCCGCCCGAGGGCGCGCCGTGTGCTGCTCGTCGCCCTCGGCGTGCTGCTCGCCGCGATCGTCGTCCGAGCGCTCACGTTCGGCGCCCCCACCCCGCTGCCGAGCGCGCTCTCCGACGGCATCACCCTCGCCGCGAGCGTCGTGATCGAGTCGCTGCCCTTCGTCTTCCTCGGCGTGGTCATCTCCATCGCGGTGCAGCTGTGGGTGCCCACCCGGGTGATGGATGCCGTCGTCCCGCGTCGTGGCATCCCTCGGCGTGCCGTGCTCTCGCTGCTGGGCGTCGTGCTGCCCGTCTGCGAGTGCGGCAACGTCCCGCTGGCGCGCGGCCTGATGATGCGCGGCTTCTCGGTCGCCGACTCGGTGACGTTCCTGCTCGCCGCTCCGATCCTGAACCCCATCACCCTCGTCACGACGTACCAGGCGTTCGGCTGGAGCGACGGCATCCTGGTCTCGCGGCTGGTGGGCGGGTTCGTCATCGCGAACCTGGTCGGCTGGCTCGTCAGCCTGCACCCCGATCCGCAGCGTCTGCTCACGCCCGCGTGGGCGGCGGCGTGCGCGACGTCGCCCGACGAGCGCGCCCGGCCGAGCCTGCGCCGTGCCGCGTCGATGTTCCGCGACGAGGTGTCGGCGATGCTGCCGGCGCTGTTCTTCGGCGCCGGGATCGCCGGGCTCATCCAGGTAGCCGTGTCACGCGAGGCGCTGATCGGCATCGGCGGGCATCCCGTGCTGGGGGTGCTCGCGCTCATCGCCCTGGCGTTCGTGGTCGCGATCTGCTCGAACGTCGACGCGTTCTTCGCGCTGTCGCTCGCCTCGTCGTTCTCGCCGGGGGCGCTCGTCGCCTTCCTCGTGTTCGGCCCGATGATCGACGTCAAGATGCTCGCGATGCTCTCGACCACCTTCCGCGCCCGCGCCCTGGCCGCGATCACCGCGCTCGTGGCGCTGAGCACCGTGGCGCTCGCACTGGGGGTGAACCTCGTTGGCTGAGACCCTGGTGCGATTCCTGTCGCGGTGGACCGGCATGCTGCTGTGCGGGATCGGTCTGGTCGCCACCCTCGCGCTCGCCGTGGGCGGCGATCTGACGCTCTACATCCACCCCCGCTACATCGTCTTCACGGTCGGGCTGAGCCTCGTCGGGGCCGCACTGTTCGGTCTCGCGATCTGGTTCTCGGCGACCCGGCCCGGCGACGTCCACGATCATCACGTGCACGACGACCACGACCACGGCGCGCACGACCACAGCTACGACGACCACGACCACGACCACGGCGCGCCGTCTCCGCGTCGCCGTGCGGTGTCGGCGGCGGCGGGCGGCGCCCTCGTGCTCGTCGCCGTGCTCTCCCTGCTGGTGGCCCCACCGTCGACGCTGAGCGCCGAGCGCGCGATGACCAGCGCCGCCGCGACCGACGGCGGGGGAGACGTGCCCGCGCCCGTGCTCGTGGGGAGCGACCCGACGCGCTTCTCGATCCGCGACTGGGCGACGATCCTGGGCGCCGGCGCGACCGCGCACGACCTGGTCGGCCAGCGCGCCGACATCACCGGGATCGCGCTGCTCGACGACGCGGGCACCGCGCGGATCGGCCGCTACGCGGTCACGTGCTGCACCGTCGACGCGCAGCTGTTCGCCGTGCCGGTCGACCGTGCGACGCTGCCGAAGGGGATCGCGTCGGGCGCCTGGGTGCACGTCACCGGCACGTTCGCCGACGCCGACGGCACCACCCGGCTCGTCGCCGACTCGGCCGAGGAGGTGCCCGAGCCCGATGAGCCCTACCTCTCGTGACGGCCGACCCGGCTCGCGGCGGTTCATGGCCGTGTCGGTCGCCGTCGTCGCCGTCCTGGCACTCGCCAGCACGCTCATGGCCGCCGCCGCGCTCGTGCGCGGTCCTCAGGTGCGGGCGGTCACCGGCGACACCGCGTCGGCGGTCGCCCAGCGCGGGGTCACGCTGACGCTGCGCACCGACCAGCCGCTGGACGCCGCGTCGGCGCAGGGGGTCGCGCTCGACCCGGCCGCGCCGCTGCAGGTCGAGGTCGTCGGTGCGTCGCTGCGCGTGCGCCTCACCGAGACCCTCGACTTCGCCACCGACTATCGCCTCGTCGTGCCCGGGCTGCGCGGCCAGACCACCGGCACCGTCAGCGCGACCGAGTACGACTTCACGACGCCGCCGCTGACGGTCACGACACTCGAACGCGGGGGCGCTTTCGATCGGAGCGACGGCGACGACGCGGTCGTGCGCCACGACCTGTCGCACCACGTCGACACGACGATCCTCCGCGCGCCGCGCATCCAGGAGTACGCCGCCGCGGGCGGCGACACCGTCGCCCTGACGCTCGACCGGGACGGCGCGGCGTCGCTGCAGCTCGCCCGGGCGACGGCTCGACCGCCGCCCTCGCGCTGCCCGGGCGCGGCTCGGCGCGGCTGTTGCGCGCCTCGAGCGACGCCGGCCGCGTGGGCTACGTCTTCACCGGCACGTCGACCGACGGCGCGCAGCAGTTCAGCGGCACGCTGTTCCTGGCCGACCCCTCGACCCCCGACGCCCCGCCGCGGACGGTCGCCGGGCTCGACGGCGCGCCGGTGCGCACCGACGCCTGGCAGTTCGTCCCGGGCAGCGCGTACCTGGTGGCGCAGACCCCCGACCGCAGTCTGATCCTGGTGGATGCCACGGGTGCGGCGCCCCCGCGCGTGCTGGGCCAGCTGGGAGATCTGCTGTCGTTCCTCCCGGGGACGACCTCCGTCGTCGTGGGCGGGGTCGACGGCCTGTCGATCCTCGATCTCACCACGGGGTCGGTCGCCGCCGTCGCCGGCACGCGCGCCCAGGGCACGGCGCCGGGCACGGGGCGCGTCGTGCTGTCGCCCGACACGATCGCGACGTGGACGGCGACCGAGGTCACGCGCGGCGTCCCGGGCGGCGACGCGTCCGTCGTCGCCCGGGCCGAGGAGGGGATGCGCATCCAAGAGGTGTGCGCCTCGCCGAGCGGTCGTCACCTCTCGGTGGGCGTCGTCCCCGATGACGCGGCGGTCGACGGGTATCCCGCGCGGGCCGACCGCGTCGGCCGACGCACCGACATCGTCGACGCCGTGTCGGGAGAGGTCGTCGCGCGGGTCGACGGCACGCGTCCCGACTGGTGCGGCTGACCGCGCGTCGCTGCCGTGACGCGGGTCGGATCACGAAGATAACGAACGCGCAACCGGTCTGAGGAAACTCTGGCCGAATTCAACTGTGAGCGCTAACATCCTGACAGCGACATGGATGTCGCGACCCCCGCAATGATGCTCATCTCGAAGAGGGCGCCCCGGCCGGTCCCCGACCCGGCCGATCACCGGTGACCTCCTCCCGTTCTGCGACGACGCAGGAAGGAACAGCATGTCCCTCATCCGAAGGTCGGTGGCGGTCGGCGCCACAGCCCTCCTGGTCGCCAACGGGGTCGCGTTCGTCGCGCCCCTGACCGCGACCGCGGCATCCGGACTGGATGCCGCCAAGGTCCTCGATCTGGCGTTCGACGGCTCTCTGGTCGACTCGAGCAGCGGCCGCAACCCCGTGGCCATGAAAGAAGGCGCCGCCGAGTACGTGCCGGGCATCGACGGCCAGGCGCTCAACCTGACCGGCGACGACGCCCTGACCCTCGGCACGAGCCCCACGCTGCAGCCCGAGAACCTCACCCTGTCGTTCTGGTTCAAGCCGAACGGCGCGATGACCGGCGAAGAGGTGTTCACCTGGAGCAAGGCGGAGTACAACTCCGAGGGCTGGTACCTGTCGTCGGAGAACGACGGCACCCCTCTCGCGCTGTCTATCGGCCGCAGCAACGGGCAGCCCTACAAGGTGTCGGTGCAGGGCGCGCGCGCCGCGTTCTTCCCCGACGGCCAGTGGACCCACGTGGTCGCCACCTACGACAAGGCCTCCCAGGCCGTCACCTTCTATCGCAACGGCGAGCGCCAGGTGTCGACCGTCGTCGTCGGCGTCGGGCAGGACGGCAACACCGGCGTGCTCGGGTCGGAGTCGACCGTCGAGAAGACCATCGGCTACAACGGCACCGTGTACCGCGGCGCCTACACGCGCGGCGCCATCGACGACTGGACGCTGTACGACGCCGTCGCCACGACCGGCGACGTCGTCGCCCTCGAGCAGAAGAACAACCCCGGCTTCGACCCGTCGGCCGTCGCCCAGAAGGGCCTCGACACCGTGTCGGTGCCCACGACCGCGGTCACCGACTTCGGGCTGACCACGACGACCTCGAACGGATCCGACGTCACCTGGACCTCGTCGACCCCCGCGGTGATCGCCGTGAACGGTGACAAGGCGACCGTGGTGCGGCCGACGGCCGGCGACGCGACCGTCACCCTGACGGCGAACGCCTCGTACGGCGGCAGCGCAGTGACGTCCAAGACCTTCACCGTGACCGTGCCGAAGGACGGCGAGAACGCCTCGCTGTACCTCGACGACACCCAGATCACCGAGGTGCTCGTCACCGACCCGTACCTGCAGAACAGCCGCACCAAGATGGTCGACTGGCTGCTCGAGCTCGACCCGAAGCGGTTCCTGTACTCGTTCGACCAGCTCGCCGGCATCCCGACCGACGCGCAGCCCTACGGCGGGTGGGAGAGCCCGACCGGCCCCCGCTTCCAGGGGCACTTCACCGGCTCGTACCTCTACGCGCTGGCACAGGCGTATTCGACCGAAGCCGACGGCACGCGCCAGCAGCAGCTGCTCGACAAGATGACCACCCTCGTCGAGGGGCTCAAGGCCGACCAGCAGGCGTACGCGCAGAAGGACCCCGCCAACGCCGGCTATGTCGCGCCGTTCCCGACCAACGTGCTGCCGAACGGCGGCGACGGTCTCATCGTGCCGTTCTACAACCTGCACAAGGTGCTCGCCGGCCTGCTGAAGGCGCACGAGCTGGCACCGGCCGGCATCTCGGCCGACGCGCTCGCCGTCGCGTCGGGTTTCGGCACCTGGGTGAAGAACTACGCCTCGAGCCTCGACAACCCCGAGCGGGTGATGTGGGTCGAGTACGGCGGCATGAACGAGGCGCTGTACGACCTGTACGCCGTCACGAAGGACGACGACCACAAGCGGGCCGCCGAGTACTTCGACGAGGTCAGCCTCTTCCGTCAGCTGGCAGCAGGCAACGACGTGCTCGCGGGCCTGCACGCCAACGCGACGATCCCGAAGATCATCGGGGCGATGAAGCGCTACACGCTGCTCACCGACAGCCCCGACCTGTACGCCCGTCTGACCGACGCCGAGAAGTCCGACCTCGAGATGTATCACAAGGCGGCCGAGAACTTCTGGACGTTCGTGGCGAACAACCGGTCGTACGCCGGCGGCGGCAACAGCTACTCGGAGCACTTCCAGGCGCCGGGCACCCTCTACCAGTTCGCCACCAACGGGTCGACCGACGGCTACGGCGAGAACTCGACCGTCGAGGGATGCAACGAGTTCAACATGCTGCGCCTCACCCGGGCGCTGTTCCAGGTGAACCCCGACGTCAAGTACGCCGACTACTACGAGAACACCTACATCAACACGATCCTGGCCTCGCAGAACCGCGACACCGGGATGATGACGTACTTCCAGCCCCAGACGGCCGGCTACGCCAAGGTGTTCGGCGCCCGTGACGGCGAGTTCTGGTGCGACCACGCCAGCGCGACAGAGAGCTTCACCAAGCTGGGCGACTCGATCTACTTCCGCAAGGGCACCTCGGTGTGGGTCAACATGTTCCGGTCGTCGACCTGGACGTCGGAGCCCCAGAACCTGAGGCTGACGCAGGTCGCCGACGTCCCCAACACCGACGAGGTGTCGCTGACGGTCGCCTCGATCGACGGCGGCGCGCTGCCCGACGGGACGACCCTGCGCCTGCGCGTGCCGGACTGGTCGCAGACCCCGACGCTCAAGGTCAACGGTCAGGACCGCGACACGACGAGCCGCGAGAACGGCTACCTCGTGATCCCGATCGCCCCGGGCGACGTGATCGACTACACGATCCCGGCCACCGTCTCGGTCGACGCGAAGACCGAGAACCCCGACTGGGCGGCCTTCCGTTACGGTCCGGTGCTGCTCTCGACCGAGCTCAGCCGCGTGGCCGTCGACAAGACGTACGTCGCCGGCATCCTGGTGCGCATGAGCTCGCCCGACAAATCGGTCAGCAACAACGTGCTCGTCTCGAACGTCGCGGACTTCACGGACGACATCGCCGACAACCTGGTGCGTCTGCCCAACGGGCTCGACAACAACGGCCACGAGGTCATGAAGTTCGGCCTGAAGAACGTCGACGACGCCGCGGCGAAGCTGGTGTTCGAGCCGTACTACAGCATGTACGACGCGCGCTACGCGCTGTACATGAACCTCATCGAGCCCGACTCGGACGCCGCCCAGGCGATGATCCTGAAAGAGAAGCAGCAGGAGCGCGTCGCCGAGACGACCACCGACTCGCTGACGTCGTTCGACAACAACAACAGCGAGGCGGGCAAGAACTACAAGACGAACCTCTCGGCGGTCGGCGTCTGGCGCGGTATGCCGTACCGCGACGCGCAGGCGAACGCCACGGCGTACTTCTCGTACGACATGGCGGTCGACCTGTCGGCGCCGAAGCGCTACCTCGGCGTCCGCTACTTCGGCGGCGACGCCGGGCGCACGTTCGACGTGTACGTCAACGACAAGAAGCTCAAGAGCGAGCGGGTGAACAACAGCGCCGGGAACGACCAGTGGTACATCCAGTACGACGAGATCCCCGAGGCGTTCACCGCCGACACGGCCGCGGCCGATCGGTACAAGCGGGACTCGTCGGGTGCGTACGTGCTCGACGCGGACGGCAACAAGATCCCGATCGTGACGGTGCGGTTCCAGAGCAACGGGAACAGTTTCGTCGGCGGCGTCTACGGCGTGTTCACGGCCACTCAGACGGCGTACGACACGACGTCGGCGCTGAAGGGGCTGTCGTTCTCGGATGCCACGATCTCGCCCTCCTTCTCGGGAGCGACGACGTCGTACACGGTGTACGCACCGCAGGGGGCCGCCTCGGTCACCTACGACGCCGACCCGGCGGTGCCGAGCGGTCTGGTCTACGCCGATGGCATCCTGTTCGACGACACGAAGCCGCGCACGCTGCCGCTGTCGGGAACCGACCCGACCACGTTGACGCTCGAGGCCTACGCCCAGGACCACACGACGAAGACGACCTATACGGTCCGCATCGTCCGTGGTGCGGCGCCGACCCCGACGCCCGAGCCGACCGTCACCCCGAGTCCCGAGCCGACCTCCACGCCGGGTCCGACGCCGCAGCCGACCGGGTCGCCGCAGCCGACGTCGTCGGCCGGCCCGGCCACGGGCGGCACCCCGACGGCGCCGATCGCCGCCGCATCGACCTCTGCCGTCGAGCGGGGCGGGGTCGTGCGGGTCACGGTCACGGGGGTGAGGCCGGGTGAGCAGGTGTCGGCCGAGCTGCACAGCGACCCGATTCGCATCGCCGGGATCCCGGTGGCCGACGCGAGCGGACGCGTGACGTTCGACGTGCGCATCCCGGCCGCGTTGCCCACGGGGGCGCACACGATCTTCGTGTTCGCCGCCGACGGCACCGAGATCGCGCGCCTGCCGCTGACGGTGTCGGCGCAGGGCACCCTGGCCGCGACGGGTGCACAGGCACCTCTCGGGGCGGCGTTGCTCGGTGCGGCAATGCTGGTCGCCGGTGCCGGCGCGTGGGTGCTGCGTCGCCCGCGTCGCCGCCTCGGCTGACCCCGGGCCGCGAGACGGAGCGGCGGTCCCCCTGAGGGGCCGCCGCTCCGTCGTCCCGGGCGGCCGCCGATGTGCTGTGCGCGGGCCCAGGATCCTTGACGAGTTCGCCCAGAATCGCCTATCGTGACATCGAACCGGTTCGACGTAGGATCGGCCCCTCCCACTCGACGATGAGGAAGAGAGCCCATGACCACCGTTCCCCCGCCTGCTGTGCGCAGGCCCATCGCCACGCTCCTGGCCGGTCTGGCCGTGACGGCCCTCTCGATCGGGCCCGTCGCGCTGGCCCCCGCCGCCCGTGCGGCCACCCCGGCCGACGACGTGCGCGCGCACGTCATCCTCGACTACGACTTCACCGGGGCGACCTCGGTCGGCGCCACGGTCGCCGACAGCTCGGGCAAGGGGCACGACGGGGTGCTGACCAACTCGGGATCGGCGCAGCTGGTCGACGGCCCCGCGGGCGGCAAGGCCCTGCACCTCGCGGGCGGGGCGGCGCGCTCGACGACGGCCCCCTTCATCACGGTGCCCCCGGGGGTGTTCCAGGGGCTGCAGGCGACGACGGTGTCGTCGTGGGTCAAGTGGGACGGCGGCGATGCGTTCCAATGGCTGTACACGCTGGGCAAAGACAAGGACAGCGCGACGTTCTACACGCCCCGCTTCCAGGGCGACGACAAGGCGCGCTCGAGCGTGAAGCCGACCTCGCAGGGCGAGGTGGGCGCGTCGGGGTCGACGGCCCTTCCCGCCAACGAGTGGCATCTGGTCACGACGACGCTCGACGCGAACGCGCTGGTGTACTACCTCGACGGTTTCGAGGTGAGCCGCACGAGCGTCGGGGCCGACGTCGCCGACGCACTGTACGCGGCGTCGTCGCCGAACTCCGGCTTCATCGGCCAGCCGTTCTGGACGGGGGTGCACCCCTTCTTCGCCGGCGCCATCGATGACTTCCAGGTCTACGACACGGCGCTGACCGCAGCCCAGGTGCGCGCGCTCGCCGGAGACTCCGCGCCGACGGTGACCACGGTGACGCAGACCGCCGTCGAGGTGCAGACCGATGTCGGTTCGGCTCCGCAGCTGCCGTCCGGCGTCACGGCCGACTACAGCGACGGCCAGCAGCGGCTCGCCCCCGTGACCTGGGCCGACGTGCCGTCGTCGGCGTACGCGCAGCGCGGCGTCTTCACCGTCGCGGGCACCGTCGACGGGACCGCCACCGCCGTCACCGCCACGGTGCGCGTGACGACGCCGAACGAGCTCTCGATCGACGTCGGAGACCGCACGGGTGCGTTCATGGGCGGCGCCTCGGGCACCCTGTACGGGCTGTACGGCCCCGGGCTCCCGTCGAACAACCTCATCGACGGCATCCAGCTGCGCACGGTCTCGACGAAGGCCCAGGACGGACCGCAGCACCCCGGTGCCGACGCCCTCGAGGTCGTGAAGCCCCTGGCCGACTCGTCGAACGGTGACGTGTACATCTACATGACCGACATCAACCGCGGGTTCCCCTACGAGGTGCCCGGCGACAACGGCACCGAGAAGGAGGCCTGGTACTTCGACGCGATGGCGAAGCAGGTCGATCAGGTGCTGCAGCTGCCGGCCGAGTACCAGAAGCGCATCGTCTTCGTGCCCTTCAACGAGCCCGAGGGCAACATGTACGGCAACGGCGGGCAGTCGTTCTGGGGCCAGAGCTGGCTCGACAACCCCGACCGCTTCTTCAGCGCGTGGGACCGCGCCTACCGGATGATCATGCAGAAGATGCCCGACGCGCGCATCGGCGGTCCGAACACCAGCATCCTGTTCGATCAGGACCACGCGTTCCTGCAGCACGCGATCGCCAACGACACCGTGCCGCAGGTCTTCACGTGGCACGAGCTGAGCAACCCCGCCACCATCCGCGACTCGGTCGCGAAGTACCGGGGGTGGGAGGACGAGCTGTTCGCCGGCACGAAGTGGGACGGCCAGCACCTGCCGATCAACGTCAACGAGTACGCGTTCAACTACCACACGTCGGTGCCGGCGCAGATGATCCAGTGGATCTCGGCCATCGAGGACTCGAAGATCGACGCCGACATCGCCTACTGGAACATCGACGGCAACCTCAGCGACTCGGCCGTGCAGTCCAACCGCGGCAACGGCCAGTGGTGGCTGCTGAACGCCTACGGCAACATGACGGGCGACACCGTCAGGGTGCACCCGCCGAAACCCGGTGAGAGCTACACCCTGCAGGGCGTGGCGACCGTCGACGACGCGAACAAGAAGGTGCACGCGCTGCTCGGCGGCAGCTCGGGCGACCAGGCCGTGTACGTCGACCGCCTGCCGGACTACCTGTCGGGCTCGGTGCACGTGCAGGTGCGCGACATCCGCTGGACGGGGCAGATCGGTGACTCGGGCGAGCCGCAGACGGTCGCCGAGTTCGATGCGCCCGTGTCGAACGGGTCGCTCGCGCTGCGGTTCGGGCAGGGCGACCTGCCGCCGCTCGGCACCGACTCGGCGTACGAGATCATCGTCACCCCCGGGCAGAACGCGTCGAGCCCGGCGCAGTCGCCGGTGGCCTGGCGGGGGGTCTACGAGGCCGAGGACGCCCGCTTCACCGGAGCGACGCCCGAGATCAACGGTCCCGAGGGGACGCCGTCGAACGTCGGCGGGTTCTACACGTCGGGGACGAAGGACGTCGGCGGGATCCGGGCGGGGTCGAACCTGCAGATCCACTTCGACGTCGACGTGCCCACGGCGGGGGCGTACGACCTGAGCGTGCTCGCGAGCGCCTACAACAAAGACGCGATGAACGAGGCGCAGGGGCCCGTGAACATGTTCGTGACCGTCAACGGCGGCGCCGAGCAAGAGATCTCTGCCGAGCTGGGCTACAAGTGGGTGGTCTGGAACCACACCGACACGAAGGTCGACCTGCAGGCGGGCAAGAACACGATCACGATCGCGGCGAAGAGCCTCGACGGGTCGAAGCAGACCGTCGGCACGGCGATCATCGACAAGATCGACCTGACGCAGCCGAACCCGGGCTACACGCCGATCTACGAGGCCGAGAACGCCGTGCTGCACGGCACCGCGTCCGCGTACGACCGGGCCGGGGTCTCGGGGTCGGGATACGTCCCCGTCTCGAGCGGTCAGTCGGTGACCTTCTGGGTCTACAACAAGGACGACTCCGAGAAGGCGCTGCAGGTCGCGACCCTCGGCGGAGGGAGCGCCACCCTGCGTGTCAACGGCGTCGACCTCGGACAGGTGTCCGACACGACGACCATCCCGGCGTTCCTCGTGGGCGGCATCAACAAGGTCGAGGTCGTCGGACGGAGCGGCACCGTCGGGGTCGATCGCATCGCGGTCGAGGCATCCGAGAACGTGCTCGCGTCGCAGACGATCGAGGCCGAGTCGGGCACGATCGCGGGAACCGCGAAGACCGAGGATCTCTCGCTCGCGAGCGGCGGCAAGGCCGTCGTCGGCATCGGAGGTGCTCCCGGCAACGGCAACACCCTCACGAACACGGTCACGGTCGCCGAGGCCGGCACCTACGCGATGACGCTGCGGTACTCGAACGAGGAGCAGTCGCCGGCCTCGCACTACAACCCCGACCCGGTGGCGCGCCGCGCCGACATCTCGGTCAACGGGGGACCGGTGCAGAAGGTGCTGTTCCCGCAGAGCTACAACGCCAACCAGTTCTGGGACCTGACCGTCGAGGTGCAGCTGAACGCCGGCGAGAACACGGTGCGTTTCTCGTCCGAGGAGCAGCCCGACTTCAACGGCGTCACCTACATCTCGCAGCGGTACCCCGCTCTGGGCCTGCGGTCGCAGTGGGCGCCCAACCTCGACCGGCTGACGTTCACGGCTCTGAAGCCGGCGACGGCCGCCGTCGAGGCGTCGATCGCCGCCAGCAGCGGCTCGGCGGTCCAGGGTGGCACGGTGACGGTGACCGGCTCGGGCTTCGCGCCGGGCGAGACGGTGGCGCTCGAGCTGCATTCCGACGTGGTCGCCCTGGGCGAGACGACGGCGGATGCCACGGGCGCCGTGTCGGCGGTCGTGACGGTGCCGGCCTCGGCCCCGGTCGGTGCGCACCACATCGTGGCGATCGGCCGGACCTCGCAGCGCACGGCGTCGACGGCCCTCGCCGTGACGGCCGCCGAGGCGAGCGGGGGCGGCGCCGGCGACGGGGCGACGGGCGGGAGTCCGGCGGGCGGTGCCGCCGCGCCGGTCGGCTCGTCGGGAGCGGCCCCGAGCGAGCTCGCGGCGACCGGCGGCGCCTTCGCCGGAGGCGGCGTGCTGCTCGCGGCGGCCGGTGCCATCGCCGCCGGGGCGGCGCTGATCGCGCGTCGTCGTTCGCGGTCGGTGGCGTAGTCGACCGACACGACGCGAGACGGGTGCCCCGGCGCGATCAGCGCGCCGGGGCACCCGTGCGTCGGGTCGACGACGGCCGTGCCGCGCGGATCTCGGGGAGCCCGGGGCGGGCGGCGGCGTCGGCGGAGACGTCACCTCTCGGCAGGGGGGAAGACGGGGCGGATTCGACTACAGAACACTTGCTCCGGGGCCTCCGACGGGGCTATCATGATCGAACCGGTTCGACGTAGAAAGGCGGTAGGCGATGGCGACCATCGCTGATGTGGCGAAAGCCGCAGGCGTCTCGCGCAGCACCGTCTCGTACGCCCTCTCCGGAAACCGGCCCATCTCGCAAGAGACCCGCGACCGCATCGACGCGGCGATCGCCGACCTCGGATTCACCGTGAACGCGGGGGCACGGGCCCTCGCGACGTCGCAGACGATGGTACTCGCCCTGTTGCTGCAGTTCCACGACGACGAGTTCCCGCCCGCCATGCTGCAGTACATCCTGGCCGTCTCGGATGCCGCTCGCGAGCTCGGATACGACATCCTCATGGTCACCGACAGCGACGGGCCGGGGGCGATCAAGCGCATCACGTCGTCGAACATGGTCGACGGCGTCGTGCTGCTCGACGTGACGCACGACGACCCGAGGCTCGACGCGCTTCGTGCGGCGCGCCAGCCGGGCGCCCTCGTCGGGCTGCCCCGCGACACCGAGCAGCTCGACGTGTTCGACCTCGACTTCGGTGAGGCCGCCCGACTGCTCGTCGACCATCTCTACGGTCTCGGCCACCGCGACATCGTGCTGGTCTCGCCTCCCCGTCACGTCTTCGAGCGCGGGGGAGCCTACTCGTGGCGCTTCCGCGACGCCGCCCTCGAGCGGGCCGCACGGTACGGCATCCACCTCTACCCGTACTACGGCGAGTCGCAGCAGCCGGGCATCGAGCGCAGTCTGAACGCCATCCTCGACGCCCGCACCGACGCCACGGCGCTCATCGTGCACAACGACGCCTCGATCGCCGCCCTTCCGGGGGTGCTGCGCGAGCGCGGCACCGTCGTGCCGCGCGACCTCTCGGTCGTGAGCCTCTACTCGCGCGACTTCGGACGCACATTTCTTCTGCCGTACACGGCGGTCGAGACCTCACCCGACACGCTGGGCCGCAAAGCGGTGCAGCACCTGGTCCGGCGCATCGCCGATCCGCACTACGGCCCGCCCGTCGTGCGCTTCGTCGAGCCGGAGCTCACCGATCGGGGGAGCACCGCCTGAGGGCGGACCGTGCATGTCCGTTCCGATCGCCCCCCGTCGAACCGGTTCAATGCACACCTGCATGACACAGCAGTCACATTTCAGAGAGGAAATCGCAGTGAGCATGAACAACACCCGAACCCGTGCTCTGGGGGCGGTCGCCGTCGGCGCCGTCGCCGTCGGACTTCTCGCCGGATGCTCCGGCGGCTCGTCCGGGGGCGGCTCCAGCTCGACCTACACCTTCTGGGACCCGTACCCGCAGTACGACGCCTCGTCGGACTGGGCGAAGGTCATCGACAAGTGCGCGTCCGAGGCCGGCGTCACGGTGCAGCGCACCGGCTTCGACACGAGCGACCTGACCAGCAAGGCGCTCCTCGCCGGCCAGCAGGGCAACTCGCCCGACATCCTGCTGATCGACAACCCCGCGGTCTCGACCCTCGTGCAGGCCGGCATCCTGACCTCGACCGACGAGAGCGGCCTGCAGGTCGGAGACGTGGCGCAGAACATCCTGAGCGCCGGCGTCGTCGACGGGAAGACCTACGGGGTGCCGATCGGCGCCAACACCCTTGCGCTCTACTACAACCCCACCGTGCTCAGCGCCGCGGGCGTCGACCCCTCGTCGATCAAGGACTGGTCCAGCCTCAACACCGCGATCGAGAAGGTCGTGGCCTCGGGCAAGAAGGGCATCACGTTCGCCGGCATCGGCACCGAAGAGGGCAGCTTCCAGTTCCTCCCGTGGTTCTGGGGCGCCGGGGCCGACCTCACGAACCTGGACTCGTCGCAGGCCGCCTCGGCACTGCAGCTGTGGACCGACTGGGTCAAGAAGGGCTGGGCGCCCAACTCGGTCATCAACGACACCCAGACCACCAGCTGGCAGGAGTTCCAGACCGGCGACTTCGGCTTCGCCGAGAACGGCACCTGGCAGAAGGCCGGCGCCGCCAAGGCCGGCTACAAGGTCATCCCGATCCCGGGGATGAACGGCGGCTCGGCCCCGGCTCCTACGGGCGGCGAGTTCTTGACCCTGCCCGTGCAGAAGGACTCGGCGCGCTACGCCACCTCGGCCAAGATCGTGTCGTGCCTCACCAGCACCGCCAACGTGGTCGGCACCGACAACACGCTCAACTACATCGCGGCCACGCCCGAGGCCCAGAAGGAGCAGCTGGCGCAAGACCCGAGCCTGCAGCCGTGGGTCGAGGCGGTCGGCGCGGCCAAGGCCCGCACCGGCGACAACCTCGGCGTGAAGTACCCGGTGATCTCGGAGCAGCTGTGGACCGCGGTGCAGAGCGCGCTGACCGGCTCGCAGTCGCCGCAGGACGCCCTCAAGGCCGCCCAGCAGGCCGTCGCGTCGAAGTAATCCCATCCATTCGAAAGGGGCCCGCCGACATGACCGCGACACAGATCTCTGAGTCGACGGGGCACGGCGACACCACCCGGAGGGCGGCGGCCCGAACCGCCGCCCTCACGGGCCCCGCCCGCCGTCCGCGGCGGACGGGGCGGTGGGCCGCGTGGGCGTTCATCGCGCCCGTCGCGATCTACCTGATCGTCTTCTATGCCTACCCGCTGTACCGCAATCTCGACCTGAGCCTGCGCGACTACACGGTGCGCTCGTTCATCGACGGCAACGCGCCGTTCGTCTGGTTCTCGAACTACGTCTCGGTGCTACAGGACGCCACGTTCTGGCCCGCGCTGGCGAACACCGCGACGTTCACGCTCGTGTCGATCGTCTTCCAGTACTCGATCGGCATGGCGCTCGCCGTGTTCTTCTTCCAGCGCTTCCCGCTGTCGGCGACCCTGCGCGCGCTGTTCCTCGTGCCGTGGCTGCTGCCGCTGCTCGTGTCGGCGTCGGCCTGGTCGTGGATGCTCAACTCCGACTCGGGCATCGTCAACGCGGTCCTCGGCGCCGTCGGCGTCGGTCCCGTCAACTGGCTCACGTCGCCGCAGTGGTCGCTGGTGTCGGTGCTGATCGCCAACATCTGGATCGGCATCCCGTTCAACCTCGTCATCCTCTACAGCGGTCTGCAGAACATCTCGACCGACATCTACGAGGCCGCGTCGATCGACGGCGCGAACGCGTGGCAGAAGTTCTGGCGCATCACTTTCCCGCTGCTGCGCCCGGTCTCGGCCATCACGATCCTGCTCGGCCTCGTCTACACCCTCAAGGTGTTCGACATCATCTGGATCATGACCCGGGGAGGCCCGGGATCCAGCTCGACGACGTTCGCGATCTGGTCGTACCGCCTCGGCTTCGGCTCGGCGCTCCCGGATCTGAGCCCCGCCGCCGCCGTCGGCAACCTGCTCATCCTGATCGCCCTGATCCTCGGGCTGATCTACATCCGCGCCCAACGCCGCCTGGAGGTCTGATGAAGACGCGCCGCTCCTGGTGGATCACGCTGATCGGCGTGGTCCTGACCGCCGTCATGCTCTTCCCCATCTACTGGATGGTCAACGTCTCGCTGACCCCGCAGAGCGACATGCGCAAGTCGCCGCCCGACCTGTTCCCGCTGCAGCCCACCTTCGAGGGCTACCAGAAGGTGCTCTCCGACCAGCTGCCCTACCTGGGCACGAGCCTGGTCATCGGCATCGGAACGGTGGTGCTCACCCTCGTGCTGTCGGCACCGGCGGCCTTCGCCCTGGCGAAGCTGCGCCCGCGCGGCGGAAACGTGCTGAGCTTCGTGCTGCTCATCGCGCAGATGATCCCCGGGATCATCATGGCGATGGGGTTCTACGCCATCTACCTGAACCTCGGCATCCTCAACACGATCCCGGGGCTGATCCTGGCCGACTCGACCATCGCCGTGCCGTTCGGCGTGCTGATCTTCACGGCGTTCATGCGCGGCATCCCCGACGAGCTCATGGCGGCGGCGCGCATCGACGGCGCGTCGACCTGGCGCACGTTCCGCTCGATCGTGCTGCCGGTCAGCCGCAACTCGATGGTGACGGTGTCGCTGTTCGCGTTCCTGTGGTCGTGGTCCGACTTCATCTTCGCGTCGACCCTCAACAGCGCGGGCACGGCCCAGCCGATCACGATCGGCATCTACCGCTACATCGGCAACAACAACCAGGAGTGGAACGCCATCATGGCGACCGCCGTCGTGGCATCCATTCCCGCCGCCGTGCTGCTGGTGCTCGCCCAGCGCTACGTCGCCGCCGGCGTGACGGCCGGCGCCGTCAAGGACTGACCCCACCTCTCGAAAGGCCCCTGCGTTGTCATCTTCGTCCCTGCCGTCGTTCGACGTGCGCGAGATCCCGTTCAGCTACCGCGGCTCATGGCTCGACCTGTCACCCGTGGTCGGACTGCACCGGCATTCCGACGACGTCCACCTCGTCTCGCACGTGAACGGCATGCATGCCGTTCTCAGTCTGGTGCCGACGGTCGGCGGAGCGAAAGCGGATGCCACGACCCAGGCCGACGCCTCGTCGCTGTCGTGGCTGGTCGACGGCGAGCCGGTGGCCACGGCCGTGTTCGAGTCGGTCGACGTCGTGCGCATCGCCGGGGGCGGGGCCGACCTGACCATCGCCGACGCGGTCGCGGAGCTGACCCCGTTCACCGGGTCGTACTTCTTCTGCGACCCCTTCGACGGGGCGTACGTGTTCACCTCGTACGAGACCGGGCGCCGCTACCGGCTCACGGTGCTGTCGGGCTCGGTCGTCGTCGACGGCGCCGAGGCCCTCGGCCAGAGCGCCCGATCGCTGACGGTCGGGGGGATCGACGGGTGGGAGGTCGCGATCGAGCAGATTACGTCGGCGGCACCCGCTTACACGACGTTCGAGGACTTCGCCGACGTGCGCGCCCGGGTGGCGACCGAGTTCGCCGACTACCTCGACACGATCGCCGGGTGGCGCACCGACGAGACCCCGGCCGTGGCACGCGCCGCGTACGTGCTGTGGTCGGCGACGGTGTACCCGGCGGGCTTCGTGATGCGCGAGTCGGTGCTGATGTCGAAGCACTGGATGGACAAGGTGTGGAGCTGGGACCACACGTTCAACGCCCTCGCCCTGGCGCCGGGCCTGGCCGACGCCGCGCTCGACCAGTTCTTCGCCCCGTTCGACCACCAGGACGCGGCCGGGGCGATGCCCGACTCCGTCACGCACTCGGAGGTGCTGTACAACTACGTCAAGCCGCCCATCCACGGGTGGGCGCTGGCGAGACTGCGCGAGCGTCTCGCCCGCCCGTTGACCGACGGCGAGCTGCGCGCCGCCTACGAGCACCTCGCGCGGTGGTCGCGGTTCTGGCTCGACTACCGCACGGCGCCGGGCAGACCGTTGCCGTACTACCAGCACGGCAACGACAGCGGCTGGGACAACTCGACGGCCTTCGACCACGATCGCGTGATCGAGTCGCCCGATCTCGCGGCGTTCCTCGCGGTGCAGCTCGACGTGCTCGCCGACCTGGCCGACGAGCTCGACACCGGTGAGGCGCACACGTGGCGCGACGAGCGCGACCGCGTGGAGCGCGCGCTCATGACCGAGCTGCTCGACGACGACGGGTTCTTCGCCGTCGGCGCCATCAGCCGGACGGTGAGCAAGCGCACGAGCCTGCTCACCCTGCTTCCGGTGCTCGCCGCCGACCGCTTTCCCGTGGACGTCTCCGACATGCTCGCGGGCCAGATCGCGGCGCACCTCACCGCGTGGGGGCCGGCGACGCAGCTCGTCGACACTCCCGAGTACGAGGACGACGGGTACTGGCGCGGCCCGATCTGGGCACCGTCGACGATGCTCATCGAAGAGGGGCTCCGGCGCGGCGGCCACATCGAGCTGGCCGACACGATCAACGAGCGCTTCCGCGCGCTGTGCGAGCAGTCGGGCTTCGCCGAGAACTTCGACGCCCTCTCGGGCGCAGGCCTGCGCGACCGCGCGTACACGTGGACGGCGAGCGTCTACCTCGTCTTCGCGCACGAGCACACGGTGCGCGCGGGCGCGCGCGACGCGGCCGCCGAGGCCTCGGCATGAGCCGCATCGGCGCGCACTTCGACGTCGACGGCGAGCGACTGATCTGGCGCGGCGACGGCGAGACGCTGGTCGTCGAGCCGTGGGGCCGCGACAGCGTCCGGGTGCGTGCGCGCCTCATGCACGACATCGTCGACAACGACTGGGCGCTGCTCGCCCCCGCCGAGACGACGACCGTCGACATCGCGATCGAGGGCGAGACGGCCATCTTCGTGCACGGGCGGCTGCGGGTGGTCGCGACCTCGCGCAGCGGCATCCAGCTGCAGACCGGGTACGACCGCAACTTCTGCCAGCTGTCGTTCTTCGATGTCGACGGCCGCCTGCTCTTCCGCGAACGCGATCCCGGTGGATCGCTGGCCCTGGTCGCGCGCGAGCACCGGCCGATCCCCGGCGGCGACGTGCGGCTCACCGCCTCGTTCGAGAGCGCGCCCGACGAGCGGCTGTACGGCATGGGGCAGTATCAGCAGGACGTGCTCGACCTGAAGGGCTGCACGTTCGAGCTGGCCCACCGCAACTCGCAGTCGAGCGTGCCGTTCGTGCTGTCGAGCCGCGGGTACGGCTTCTTGTGGCACAACCCGGCGATCGGGCGCGCGACCTTCGCGGCCAACGGCACGCAATGGTCCGCCGAGTCGACCGACCAGCTCGACTACTGGGTCACCGCCGGCGCCACGCCGCGCGACATCGCGCGCGCGTACGCGGATGCCACGGGCCACACGCCGATGATGCCCGAGCGGGGCCTGGGCTTCTGGCAGTGCAAGCTGCGGTACTGGAACCAGGAGCAGCTGCTCGAGGTCGCGCGGGAGCACAAGCGCCGCGGCCTGCCGCTCGACGTGATCGTGGCCGACTTCTTCCACTGGCCCAAGATGGGCGACTTCCGCTTCGAGGAGGAGTTCTGGCCCGACCCGGAGGCGATGGTGCGCGAGCTCGACGAGCTCGGCGTCGAGCTGATGGTCTCGGTGTGGCCGCAGGTGTCGCTCGAGAGCGAGAACTACCCGCACATGAAGAAGCAGAACCTGCTTGTGCGGGCCGAACGCGGACTCGACGTGCACATGTCGTTCGAGGGGCCGAGCGCGTTCCTGGATGCCACGAACCCGCGCGCCCGCGAGTTCGTGTGGCAGAGGTGCCGTGAGAACTACGGGCGCCACGGCATCCGCACGTTCTGGCTCGACGAGGCCGAGCCCGAGTACGGCCTCTACGACTACGACAACTTCCGGTACCACCTCGGCTCGGTGCTGCAGGTGGGCAACGTCTATCCGCAGCACTACGCGCGCGCCTTCGCCGAGGGGCAGTGGGGCGACGGCGAGACCGAGGTCGTCAACCTGCTGCGCACCGCGTGGGCGGGCAGCCAGCGCTACGGCGCACTGGTGTGGTCGGGCGACATCGCCTCGACGTTCGAGGCGCTGCGGGCGCAGGTGACGGCGGGCATCCACATGGGCGTCGCCGGCATCCCGTGGTTCACGACCGACATCGGCGGGTTCCATCACGGAGACCCCGACGACGAGGGCTTCCGCGAGCTGCTCGTGCGGTGGTTCCAGTTCGGCGCGTTCTGCCCGGTCATGCGCCTGCACGGCGACCGGCTGCCCACGACGCCGGTGCACGCGGCCGACGGGTCGCACCGCTCGCCGTCGGGCGGGCCGAACGAGGTGTGGAGCTTCGGCGACGCCGTGACCCCGGTGCTGGAACGGTACCTGTTCGCCCGCGAGGCGCTGCGGCCCTACACCCGCGAGGCCATGCGCGAGGCGCACGACGACGGCCAGCCGGTGCTGCGCGGTCTGTTCCACGAGTTCCCGGACGACGAGCGCTGCTGGACGGTGAAGGACCAGTACCTGTTCGGGTCCGACCTGCTCGTCGCCCCCGTGATGGAGGCGGGCGCGCGCTCGCGGCGCGTGGTACTGCCCGCCGGCGCCGACTGGACCGACCTGTGGACCGGTGAGGTGTTCGCCGGCGGCGGCGAGGTCGACGCCGAGGCGCCGCTCGACCGCATCCCGGTGTTCGTGCGCGACGGCGCGATACCCGAGGTGGTCGCGGCGGTGCGCGAGGCGTTGCACGCGGGCTGAACCCGCGCCGCGAGGCGACACGGGGCGGGGATGCCGCGCACCCCCGCCCCGAACGCCTCGCGCGTCAGCGCAGCAGCGGGACCGAGCCGACCAGCACGGCCACGGCCAGCATCACGAGCGACACGATCGTCGCGCGCCACAGCACCTTCTTGTGGTGGTCGCCGAGGTTGACGCCCGCGAGCGAGACGAGCAGCAGGATGGCGGGGACCAGCGGGCTCTGCAGGTGCACGGGCTGACCCGTGATCGAGGCGCGCGCCATCTCGACGGGCGCGATGCCGTAGTTCGCGGCGCTCTCGGCGAGCACCGGCAGGATGCCGAAATAGAACGCGTCGTTCGACATGAAGAACGTGAACGGGATCGACAGCACGCCGGTGATGACGGCGAGGAAGGGCCCCATCGACGAGGGGATGACCTGGGTGATCCACGAGGCCATCGCCGTGACCATGCCGGTGCCGTTGAGCACGCCGACCAGCACGCCGGCGGCGAGCACCATCGACACGACCCCGACGATGCTGGGGGCGTGCGCGACGATCTCGTCGGCCTGCGAGCGGAGCCGGGGGAAGTTGACGATGAGCGCCAGCGCCGCGCCGACCATGAACACGAACGCGAGCGGGAAGACGTCGAGCACGAGCAGCACCATGACCGCCGCCGTCAGGGCGAGGTTGAACCAGATGAGCTTCGGACGCAGGGTCGCGCGGTCGGGGTCGAGCATCGTGTCGGCCATCGCGGTGTCGGCGGCGTCGACCAGCTGCGCGGCGGCGACGGCGTCGCGTCCGCCGCGCACCGTGACGATGTTGCCCGTGCGCAACGAGGCGGCCGCACCCGGCTTGTGCTCGGCTCCGCGGAAGAGCTTCGGGGCGCCCAGGCGGCCGAAGCCGCCGGGGCTGTCGAGCCGCGAGGTGTCGACCGCCCCGGCCAGGCGCTTGCGCTCCGACAGGCCCAGGAACCACGCGAACACGAGGGCGACGACCAGCCCCGCACCCAGCGACGGCAGCATCGGGACGAACACGTCGGTGGGCTGCAGCCCCAGCGCGGTGGCGGCGCGCACCGTCGGGCCGCCCCACGGCACGATGTTCATCGTGCCGTTCATCAGGCCCGCGACGCACGTCAGCACGACGGGGCTCATGCCCAGTCGCAGGTAGAGCGGCAGCATCGCCGAGGTCGTGATGATGAACGTCGTCGAGCCGTCGCCGTCGAGCGACACCGCGGCGGCGAGGATGGCCGTGCCGAGGACGATCTTGGCCGGGTCGTCGCCCAGCAGGCGCGTGATCAGGCGGATCAGCGGATCGAACAGGCCGACGTCGATCATGATGCCGAAGTACATGATCGCGAACATCAGCAGTGCCGCCGTCGGCGCCATCTTGCTGATCGCGTCGATCACCATGTCGCCGAGGCCCAGGCCGGCCCCCGCGACGAGGCCGAAGATCGTCGGGACGACGATGAGCGCGACCATCGGCGTGAGCCGACGCGTCATGATCAGCGCCATGAACGACAGCACCATGAGGAAGCCGAGCGCGACGAGCACGCCGTCGGCGGGCGTGTAGGCCACGGCGTAGTCGGCGGTCTCGGCCGTGCGGATCAAGGGGGTCATCGCGACTCCTTCGTCGGTGATGCGGGGCGCGCCGTGCGCCGCCGATCCGCCGACCCTACGGAGGCGGCCCCTGCGGCGCGCGCTTGCTCGCATTGCCGAGGCTTGTGCGCGTACCGTGTGTTCTGTGCATTTCGTGCACGTTCATCGGGAGGAGGGGCCGTGCGATTCGCCACGCGCATGCTGCTGGTGCAGGTCGCCACGCAGATCGCGGTCGTCGCCGTGTGCACGGCGGTCTTCGCCGGGCTCGGCGTGCAGCAGCTGCGCGCCGAGGCCGACTCCTCGGCGCTGAACATCGCGCGCTCGGTCGCCGAGTCGCCGCAGGTGCGCGCACTCGTGACGCAGTACTCCGCCGATCCGGGGACTCCGGATGCCACGACCCTGCGCAGCGGTGAGCTCGAGCGCTACGCCGCCGACGTCACCGCGCGCACCCGCGGCCTGTTCGTCGTGATCACCGACGACCACGGCATCCGTCTGGCCCATCCCGACCCCGACCGGCTGGGCGAGGTCGTCAGCACGAGCTTCGCCGATGCGCTCGCCGGTCGCGAGGTGGTCACGTGGGAGGTCGGCACGCTCGGCGAGTCGGCTCGGGCGAAGGTGCCCGTGTACCCCCCGGGCGGGGGGACGCCGGTCGGCGAGGTGAGCGTCGGGTTCGAGCGCGCGAGCGTCTTCGACGACCTGCCCGCGCTGCTCGGCGGGATCGGGCTCACCGTGGTCGTGGCCGTCACGATGGGCGTGCTCGTCGCGCTGCTCATGCGCCGCCGGCTGGAACGGCTGACCCTCGGCGTGCAGCCCGAAGAGCTCGCCGCCCTCGTGCAGACGCAGACCGCCGTGCTCGAGAGCGCCGACGAGGGCGTGGTCGCGTTCGACGAGCACGGGATCGTCCGCGTGTGCACCGCCGCGGCCGAGCGCCTGCTCGGCGTGCGCGACGCCGTCGGCCGCACCGTCGACGAGCTCGGCCTGCCGGCCGCCGCGGCGGCCGCCCTGTCGGGCATCGGCGCGGCGGGGGCCCTCGCCATCCGAGAGCGCATCGTGTTCGTCGAGGTGCGCCCGGTGCGCCGTGGGGCACGCGACCTGGGCCGGGTCGCCGTGCTGCGCGACCGCACCGACGTCATGGCGCTGACCGACCGTCTCGACAGCGTGCGGGCGATGGGCGACGCGTTGCGGGTGCAACGGCACGAGAACGCCAACCGGCTGCACGCCGCCGTCGGCCTGCTCGACGCCGGACGCGTCGACGAGGCCCGCGCCTTTCTCGCCGAGCTGGTCGACCGCGGCTCGGTCGACTGGGCCGTGCCCGGCATCGAGCACGTGCGAGACGCCATGCTGCGATCGTTCCTCGGCGCCAAGGCCGTGTCGGCGCGCGAGCGCGGCGTCGCGATGCGCGTCTCGGACGAGTCGTGGCTCCCGGCGACGGTCCGCGACGTCGAAGACGTCGTCGCCGTGCTCGGCAACCTGGTCGACAACGCGGTCACGGCCGCGGCATCCGCCCCCGCCCCGCGAGAGATCGAGGTCGCCGTGCTCGGCGACGGGGGCGCGGTCGTGCTGACGGTGGCCGACACCGGCACGGGCATCGCCGACGTCGACGCCGCCTTCGCGCCGCGCGATCGCGACGCCGTGCCCGACGCCGTGCACGGGCTCGGGATCGGGCTGCCGCTGTCGCGCGAGCTGGCCCGGCGGCGGGGCGGCGACGTGTGGATCGTGGATGCCGGGGGCGCCGGTCGCGGCGCCGTCGTCGCGGCGCGTCTGCCCGACGTGCTCGAGATGGAGGAGACATGACAGCGATCCGCGTGCTCGTCGTCGACGACGACTATCGCGTGGCGGGCCTGCACCGCGACGCGGTGGCCGCGCGCCCCGGTTTCGTGGCGCTCGACCCGGCCCGCACGGTCGGCGAGGCGCATGCCGCGCTCTCGGCGCACGCCCCCGACCTCGTGCTGGCCGACGTGTACCTGCCCGACGGAGACGGCATCGAGCTGGTGCGCGCGGCGGCGGCCGACGCCTTCGTGCTGTCGGCGGCGACGGATGCCGCGACCGTGCGCCGCGCCTTCGCCGCCGGGGCGCTGGCCTACCTGGTGAAGCCGTTCGACACGCGCGTGCTCGTCGAACGGCTGGATCGATACGCGCGCTATCGCAATCTGCTGTCGTCGGCCCGGCCGCTCTCGCAGGACGACATCGACCGGGCCGCCGCGGTCATGCGCGGCGAGCGCGAGACGACGTCGCTCGCGCGCTCGACGACCGAGCAGTCGGTGCTCGCCGCGCTCGGCGGCGACGAGGCCTCGGCGTCGGAGGTCGCCGAGCGCATCGGCGTCTCGCGCGCGACGGCGCAACGGCACCTGACGGCGCTGGCCGAGCGGGGGATGGTGCGCGTCGGCCTGCGCTACGGGGCGACCGGCCGCCCCGAGCACCGCTTCCGCGTCGAGCGCTGACCCGCGTCGAGCCGTGCACCCGCAGGGGCGGATCGACCGGGAGGGGGCGGCATCGGGCATCGGGCATCGGGCGTACGCGACGCGGCGTCCCGACCGCCGGCCGTCGCGGCATGAGGCGCGGTCCCGGCCGGCTGCCCGCCCACCGCGCGCGGCTCAGGCCTCGAGCACGAGCCACCCGCGCGCCGGAAGACGGGCGCGATCGCCCTCGAGCGTGCCGTCGCCCGCCACGACGCCCCGGCCGTCGGCGGCCGGCAGCGAGGCCGGTCGATCGTCGACGTTGAGCGCGACCACGACGGCGTCGTCGCCGACGGCCGTGCGCAGCGCGAGGGCGGTGTTGGTCACCTCGATCACGTCGGTGTGCGCGCGCCAGAGCCAGGGCTTCCGGCGACGCAGGGCGATGAGCGCCCGGTGGGCGTCGAGGATGCCTCGCGCCTCGGCGTCGAGCGTGCGCGGCGGTGCGTCGGGAAACGTCGGGCGCACGGCGTCGTCACCGCGGAGACGTTCTTCTTTCGTGCCGGTCCAGCCGAGCTCGTCGCCGCCGTACACCGACGGGGTGCCCGCGACGGTGAACAGCACCGCGATCGCGTGCGGCACGAGGGCGGTGCCGACCGCCGAGGCGATGCGGGTGACGTCGTGGTTGCCGATGAACGTCTGCGGCACGAACGTCGACAGCAGGCCGTCGTGGCGCTCGATCGCGTGGGCGAGCTCGAACAGGTTGCGGTCGGCGATGCCGTGCCAGATGCCCTGCCACAGCTCGTACTGCGTCAGCGTGTCGATCGTCGAGGCGCGCACGATCTCGGCCGCATCGCCGTGGATCACCTCGCCGACGAACCAGGCGTCGGGAAAGCGCGCGCGCACCCGGGGGAGCACCTCGGCCCAGAACGCGGCCGGCACCGCGTAGGCGGCATCCAGTCGCCATCCGTCGATCCCGCGGGCGAGCCAATGGCACATCGCCTCGACGACGAGGTCGGCCACCGCGGGCGACGAGTGGTCGAAGGCGACGAGCGCGTCGTGGCCCTCGAACACGTCGGCCTCGACCCGCCCGTCGACCCGACGCGCACGGAACAGCCCCGGGTCGTCGCCGCCCTCGGCGAAGGCGCGGAACGCGGGGTGCCCGCGACCGACGTGGTGGAAGACCCCGTCGAGCACGATCCGGATGCCGCGCCCCCGCGCCGCGGCGACGAGTCGGTCGAAGTCGTCGTCGTCGCCCAGGCGCGGGTCGATGCGGAAGTGGTCGAGGGTGTCGTAGCCGTGCGTCTCGGAGGCGAACACGGGACCGAGCAGCACGCCGTTGAGCCCGAGGTCGATCACGTGGTCGAGCCACCCCTCGAGGTGCGCGAGCCTGTGCACGGGCGGCGCGGAGGGGTCGACGTCGTCGCGGATGGGTGCGCCCACGAACCCCAGCGGGTACACGTGCCACCACATCGCGTGCTCGGGCCAGGCGGGCATGGGGTCTCCTTCGGGGTCTCGGTGCTGCGACGCTAGCCCGACCCGGCGTGCGCGCTCGCGGGGTTGCGCGGGCCGCGGCATCCCGTGTGCTCTCGCGAGCGGTGCCCGACACGGGCGCGATGCCCTCGACGGGTCTCGGCGTCGCGCGACCACCCGTCCGCGCGGTCCCGGCCGCGGGCCTCAGGGGAGTGAGGCGCGCACGACCACCGGCATCTCGACGAGGTGCTCGCCGGGGGGAGGGCCGTCGGGCGCCAGCAGCAGCTCGACGGCGCGACGGCCCATCTCTTCGTGGGGCAGGCCGATCGTGGTCAGGCCGGGGCGCAGGTGGGCGGCGAGCTCGTCGTTGTCGAACGACACCAGCGCCACGTCGTCGGGCACGTTCAGGCCGGCCTCGCCGAGCGCCTGTGAGGCGCCGAACGCCAGCCGGTCGTTCAGGCACATGATCGCGCGCGGGCGCAGGCCGTCGGCGAGCAGGCGCGCCGTCACCTCGTATCCGGGGGTCGGCTCCCACAGCCAGATCGACTCCTCGCCGACGAACGACATGCCCTCGCGCGACATCGTGTCGTAGATCCCGCGCAGGCGGGCGTCGACCGTCGCGGAGCGGAACAGGTCGCGCTCGGCCTCGGGGTCGTAGCCGAGCAGCAGGATGCCGTCGCGGATGCCGGCATCGCGCAGCAGCTCGACGGCCCGGCGTCCGCCGGTCTCTTCGTCGGGGAGCACGCTGCAGGCGTGCAGCTCGTTCGTCGCGTTGAGCATGACCGCCCGGACGCCGGAGGGGAGCGGCGGCACGAGGATCTCGCGGGCGCGCATCGAGGCGAAGATGACGCCGTCGACCTGGCGGTCGAGCAGGGCCGAGACCGCCTCGGCCTCGCGGCTCGCCTCGCCGCCGGTCTCGGCGACCAGCACGACGTGGCCGGCGGCCTCGGCGGCGCCGAGCGCGCCCGTGATGAGCCCGCTCGCGAAGCGGGTGGTGGCGACCAGGTCTGAGACGAAGCCGATGGTGTGCGACGTGCTCGTGCGCAGCGCGCGGGCGGCGACGTTCGGGCGGTACCCCAGCTCGGCCGCGGCCGCGAGCACGCGGTCGTGCGCGTCGCTCGACAGACGTGTGTCGGGTCGGCCGTTCAGGATCATCGAGGCGGCCGACGGCGAGAGGCCCGCGCGACGGGCGACATCGGCCAGCGTGACTCGTGTGCCCATGCCCACCTCCTCCGGCCCGACGGCACCGATGCCGTCGGTAACGATCTTGACATCAATCGTGCGACCGCATCTTGACAGCGTCGGAGCGGTCTGCGTAAATAGCCCTGCTAAATCCTTTCAGCAGCGTAGCGCAGAAGGAATCGCATCCCGCCCGAACGGGTACCCGCAGCACCAGACGAAGGAGTCGACATGTCCACCCGAACCCCGCGCCCGCGCCTGCGTCGCGGCGCGCCGCTCGCCCTCCTGGGGATCGCCGGTCTCGCCGGCGCGGCCCTGACCGGCTGCGCTCCCGGGGCGGCCGCCCCCGCCGCCTCGACCGACGTGCAGGTCAGCACCCAGCTGACGAGCGACCCGGTGCAGCTCACCATCGCCGACGAGACCGGCTTCCCGGTGACCGACAAGCTCACCGAGGAGTTCACCAAGCAGCACCCGAACGTCACGTTCACGATCAACCGCGACACGTTCCAGAACCTCACGGCGAACGCGCCCAAGCTGCTCGCGAGCGCGACCCCGCCCGACCTCATCCGCCTGCCCACGCTCGGCGACACCGTGCGCGACGGGCTCGTCGCCAACCTCGACCCCTACTTCGACGCCTACGGGTGGAGCGCCTGGCCCGCCGCGCAGCTCGCGCCGCTGCGCATGACCTCCGACGGGGTGCGTGGATCGGGGTCGCTGTACCAGCTCGGCCTCGGCTACAGCGTCACCGGCATCTACATGAACACCACGCTCGCGCAGAAGGCGGGCATCGCCGCTCCGCCGCAGACCCTCGACGAGCTCGAGGCCGACCTTGCCAAGGCCAAGGCCGCCGGCATCCTGCCCATCATGGCGGGCGACAAGGACGGCGTCGTCAACTTCGTCGTGCAGGCCGCGATGAACCAGTACGTCGACAAAGACCAGTTCCTGAAGTGGATGTTCACCGAGCCGGGTGCGACGTTCGACGAGCCGGGCAACGTCCAGGGCGCCGAGCTCGTGCGCAAGTGGGCCGATGCGGGCTACTTCCCGTCGGACATCAACGCGATCGACTACTTCACCTTCACGAGCCGCTTCTCGCAGGGCGAGGGTCTGTTCACCTTCAACGGCAACTGGGAGGCCGCGAACTACCAGAAGGCGCTCGGCTCGAACGTCTCGTTCTTCCTGATGCCGCCCGCACAGGCCGGCGCGAACCACGTCGCGATGGGTGCGGCCAACTCGTTCTCGGTGGCGGCCAAGTCGAAGCACATCAACGAGGTGGCCTACTTCCTCAACTGGGTGCACACCGATCCCACCGCCCGGCAGATCGTGGTCGACGTGACCGGAGCCTCGCCCGGGGGCGACCCGAGCATGCAGCTCCCGACCGTGCAGTCCGGCTCGCTCATCGAGAACGCGTTGAAGATGTCGGCGCAGATCGGCGCCGAGAACGGCCAGGTCGACTTCATGGCCAACACCACCGCCGGCATCTACGCCGGATCGATCATCCCCGAGTCGCAGCTGCTGGTGACCAGCCAGATCAGCGGGCAGGACTTCGTCGACCGCGTGCAGAAGTTCTACGAGGGCGAGGTCGGCAAGAAATGACCGATCGTGCGGTCGCCGTCGCGGCGGCCCCTCGACCCGACGACGCCTCCGTGGCGACGGCGACCGCACCCGTTCGCCGGCCGGCTGCACGCGCAGCCGGCCGGCGGGCGGCCCTCGCGGGGTGGGCGCTGCTCGTGCCCGCGCTCGGCTTCTACATCGCCTTCGTCGTCTGGCCGCTCGTGCAGGGCGTGCAGTACTCGTTCTACGACTGGAACGGCATCGGGGTCGCCCGGTGGGTGGGCGTCGGCAACTACCTCACGGTCTTCACCGACCCCGACCTGCTCGGCGCCATCCGCAACGCGTTCCTGCTGATCGCGTTCTTCACGTTCATCCCCGTGGCACTCGGCCTGGTGCTCGCGACGCTGATCCGCGGCATCCGGGTGAAGGCCTTCGCGGCGACGGCGCAGACCGTGCTGTTCCTGCCGCAGATCGTCCCGCTCGCGGCGGCCGGCATCGCGTGGTCGTGGATGTACGCACAGACCGGTGCGGTGAACCAGATCCTCGGATGGCTCGGTCTCGGCGCCCTCGCCCGGCCGTGGCTCGCCGACTACGGCACCGCACTCCCGGCCGTGGGGCTGATCGGGTCGTGGGTGCTCACGGGGCTCTGCACCGTGCTGCTGCTGACCGGAATCGGCAAGATCGACGTCTCGCTCTACGAGGCGATCCGCCTCGACGGCGCCGGTTGGTGGCGGGAGTTCTTCACGATCACCCTGCCGGGCCTGCGGCAGGAGATCGCGGTGCTCGTGACCGTCACCGTGATCGCGGCGCTGTCGAGCTTCGACATCATCTACACCTCGACGCAGGGCGGTCCCGGACGGGCGACCCTCGTGCCCGGCCTGTCGATCTTCCGCATCGGGTTCACCCAGAGCGACGTGGGCCTCGCCTCGGCCTTCGGCATCGTGCTCATGGTGCTCGTGTTGATCGTGGTGCTTCCCATCCAACGCCTCTCGAGAGCGAGCGAATCGTGATCGCCAGCCGCACCGAGCGTCTGCTCGGCTCCGCCCTGCTCGCCGTCGCGGCGATCGTGACGCTGCTGCCCCTGATCAGCATGCTCTCTGCGGCGCTGCAGCCCGCCGACCGCAACCCGACCGGCCTGACGTGGCCCGTCGACCCGCAGTGGGGCAACTTCGCCACCGCGTTCGAGACCGGACACGTGTGGCAGCTCATGGGCTCGAGCCTGCTCATCGTGCTCGGTGTCGTGCCCGCGAGCCTGATCGCGGCGACCCTCGCCGGGTTCGCGCTCGGATCGCTGCAGGTGCGGTTCGGCCGTGGCGTGCTGGTGTTCTTCGTGCTGGGCCTCACGATCCCGTTCGAGGCCCTCATCATCCCGCTCTACTACCAGGCGCAGTCGATGGGCACCGTGAACACCCCGTGGGCGGTCATCTTCCCGCTGATCGGGCTGTACATGCCGTTCGGCGTCTTCTGGATGCGCGCGCACTTCGTCAACGTGCCGCGGGAGCTCTCCGAGGCCGCCCGCGTCGACGGCGCCTCGCTGTGGCGCGAGTTCCGCAGCATCCAGCTGCCGCTGGCGGCCCCCGCGCTGTCGGCCCTGGCGATCCTGCTGTTCATCTGGACCTGGAACCAGTTCCTGCTCCCGGTGGTACTCATCGCCGACCCGCTGCAGCGCACGGTGGCCGGCGCCCTCACCTTCTTCCAAGGGCAGTACTCGCTCAGCATCCCGCTGCTGAACGCGGGAGCGCTCATCATCATCACCCCCGCGGTGCTGCTGTTCCTCGTGTTCCAGCGCCAGTTCATCCGCGCCCTCGTGCAGGGCGCCGTCAAGGGCTGACCCCCGCGACTCGAGAAACGGACCCCCATGACGTTCACGCTGCCCGACCACTGGGTCTGGGACTTCTGGCTCGCCCGCGACGGCGACACGCATCACATGCTCTTCCTGCAGGCGCCGATGAGTCTGGGCGATCCCGACCTGCGCCACCGCAACGCCACCGTGGGGCACGCGACCTCGTACGACCTGCGCTCGTGGACGGTGCACGGCACGGTGCTCGAGCCCGCCGGGGGAGACGCCCCGGATGCCACGGCCACCTGGACCGGCAGCATCGTCGACACCGGTGCGGGCTGGCGCATGTTCTACACCGGCTCGCGGTTCCTGCGCCCGGGCGAGATCGCGAACGTCGAGACGGTGCTCGCGGCCTCGTCGAACGACCTGACGGAGTGGGCCAAGGACCCCGCCGTCGTCGTCGCCGCCGACCCGCGCTGGTACGAGACGTTGGACGCGGGCACGTGGCACGAAGAGGCGTGGCGCGACCCGTGGGTGTTCGCCGACCCCGACGGCGACGGCTGGCACATGCTGGTCACCGCCCGTGCCGCCGACGGACCGGGGCGCGACAGCGGGGTGATCGGCCACGCCCGGTCGTCCGACCTGCGGCGGTGGGAGGTGGGCCCGCCGCTGAGCGCGCCCGGCGCCGGTTTCGCGCACCTCGAGGTGCCGCAGGTGGTCGAGATCGACGGGCGGTGGGCGCTGGTGTTCTCGTGCGACTCGGCGCATCTGGCCGGCGACCGCAGCGGTCGGCCGGGCGGCATCTGGGCCGTGGCCATCGACGACCCGCGCGGACCCTATCCCGTCGAGCGTGCGCGGCTCGTCGCGAGCGAGAGCCTGTACAGCGGGCGCATCGCCGAGGGCGCCGACGGACGCCCGGTGCTGCTGGCGTTCGAGAACCTCGCGGCCGACGGCGCGTTCGTGGGGGCGCTGTCCGACCCGCTGCCCGTGCGGTGGGACGGCGACCTGCTCGTGGTCGACGAGGGCGCCCGGTGACCGCGGTGCACGGCGCGATCGCCGCCGGGTTCGAGGGCGTCGGCGAGGCGTTCGGCGCCGCGTTCGACGGGCTCCCCGACATGGGGGCCGCGCTCGCGATCCGCGTCGAGGGGCGCACGGTCGTCGACCTGTGGGGCGGTGTCGCCGATGCGCGCGACGGGCGTCCATGGCTGAGCGACACCCCGTCGGTGGTGTTCTCGTGTACCAAGGGGCTCATGTCGATCCTGGTCGCCGGGCTCGTGGCGTCCGGCCGGGTCGACCTCGACCGCCCGCTCGCCGATCTGTGGCGCGAGTTCGGGGCGCACGGCAAAGACCGGGTGAGCGTCGGAGACGCGCTCGCCCACCGCGCCGGGGTCTCGGCGCCGCGCGACGACGTCTCGCGGGCGCGGCTGCTCGACTTCGACGCGGTGTCGGCGATGATCGCCGCCCAAGAGCCGCTGTGGACGCCGGGCGAGGGCTGGGCCTACCACGCTCTGACGCACGGCTGGATCTCGGGCGAGATCGTGCGCCGGGCCGGCGGCGTCCCGCTCTCGACGGCCTTCGGACGCATGGCCGACGCGGTGGGCGGCGGGGCCTGGCTCGGGATGCCGCGGGGGATCGCGGCATCCGTCGCCCATCTGCGTGTCGGGCCGACCTCGGCCGCGAGCGTCGCCGACCAGGCGGCCCATCGCGACTCGCGCACGGTCGACTGGCTCGATCGCGCCATGACGCTCGGCGGGGCGTTGCCGCCCACCTTGGTGACCGATGACGACGGGTTCAACGCCGACGACGTGCGTGCCGCGGTCATCCCCGGTGCCGGCGGCATCGGCACGGCGCGGGCGCTGGCGGCGATGTGGTCGGCGACCGTGGCCGAGACCGAGGGCGTGCGCCTGCTCGACGATGCCGTGGTGCGCGAGACGACGCGCGAGCGCACGGCCGGCGCGCCGGTGTTCGACGTGCCGGCGCCGTGGCCGCGATGGGGTGCGGGCTTTCAGCTCGACTCGGCCGCCCGGCGCTACCTGGGGCCGTCGAGCCTCGGGCACGACGGCGCCGGCGGGCAGGTGGCCTTCGCCGACCTCGACGCCCGCGTCGGCTTCGCCTTCGTGACCAACTGGATGGAGGCCGTCGACGACCACCGCGCCACCCGTGTCGTCGACGCCCTGCGGGCCGCGCTCGGCTGACGCGTCGGGCACTCGGGCGCCGCGCCCGGGCGTGCGGTTCAGGACACGCGTGCCCAGGTGTCGCCGCGGCGTTCGATCGCGCCGGCGGCGGCGAACGCGTCGAGCCAGCCGCCCATCGGCCACACGCCCCAGCGGCGGTGGAACTCCGCGCCGTTGCGCAGGATGTCGTCGAGGTGCCGCCACGGCGGCGACGACACCGGATGCCACTGGTGATACGCGTCGGCGCCGCCCACCCAGCGCAGCTCGACGCCGGCGGCGCGCGCCGTCCAGGCGAGGTCGGTGTCTTCGGCGCCGTAGCCCTCGTAACCGGGATGGAAGCCGCCCAGCCGGTGCCACGTCTCGGGGGTGACGGCGAACGACAGCGACCAGAACAGGTCGTACTGCTCGGGCGACGCAGCGTGCGTCTCGCCGTCGGCGGGAGCCGGCCGCGCGCGGTGCGGCCGGGTGAGCGCCGGCAGGTCGGCCGCCGTCTCGGGCTGCTGCACGCTCGCGAGATAGGTCACCGGACCGGCCAGCAGCGCGCCGGGGTACGACCGGGCGGCAGTGCGGTAGCGCGCGATCGACGCGGGCCCGGGCAGGCAGTCGACGTCGAGGAACACGATCAGCTCGGCGCCGGCCGCGATCGCCGCGTCGGCGAGGCGGTTGCGCCCCTCGCCGACCCGCAGGCCGTGCGGGCCGGGCGGCACGTGCACGCCGTCGCCCGGCGCGTCGGCGTCGAGCCACGCCTCGAGGCGCACGATGTCGTCGGCCACCTCGGCGAGCACCCGGCGCTGGCGCTCCAGGTGGGCGCGGCGCGCGGCCGACGCCACCGTGACCACCGCCGTCCTCACGGCAGCATCGCCTCGACCGCCTCGGCGGCGCGGCGTGCCGCCCCCGCCACCTGCCAGCGCGACCAGTCCGGGGCGTCGTCGGCGGCCCGTTCGACCAGGTCGGCCAGCGCGAGCGGCGAGACGTCGGCGGATGCCACCCGCGCCAGGCCCCAGCGGTCGAGCGCCGCGGCGGTGTGATGCTGCTCGTCGAAGGGGCGGTCCTGCGGCACCACCACGGCGCGTGCGCCCGCGGCCGCCAGGTCGGCGACGCTGTTCTGCCCGGCGGCGCTGACGACGACGCAGCTCGAGCTGAGCAGCGGCCACGGGTCGTCGACGCGCGACGTCTCGTCGTGCCCGATGGCGCGGCACGTCCAGCCGCGGGCGGCGAGCAGCTCCATCGTCGCGGTGCGCACGGCGGGGTCGACGACCCGGCCGAGGAAGAGCACCGTGCGGTCGTCGTCGCACGGGTCGGCGACGCGGCCGTCGTGCCGCGAGATGCCACCCGTCCAGACGACCCGCTCGCCACGCGAGGCCAGGCCCGCGGCGGGGACGGCGCCGTGCGCCCACGGCGCGACGATGCGGTCGGCGAGGTCGTAGGCGAGCGCGTGCGGTGCGTCGGTCCGCGTGCCGGGCTGGGTGACGGCGACGGTGCGCAGTCCCAGCAGCCGCGCGAAGGCGACGACCTCGGCGCTGACGTCGACGACGAAGGCGTCCAGGTGCTCCCGTGTGGCGGCCGAGGCCAGGGCCGTCAGCCGGGCGCGGTGGCCGGGGTGGTCGTGGGGGGCCCAGTGCAGATGGCCGCGTGCGGTCGGGTCGGCGCGGCGCGGGTCGCACGACGAGCCGTCGGCCCGCTCGACGACGTCGGCGTCGGACGGCAGCACCGTCCAGGCGACGGCGGGGTCGAGGCCCTCGGGACGCGGCAGCGACGAGAACGCCACGACGGGGGTGCGCACGTGCGGCTGCACCGCGAGGAAGCGCGACACGTGTCCGTACCCGTGGTGGTGGACGTACCAGCCGATCACCACGACACCGCCGGGACGCGGCGCGCCATCACCGGGCGGGCGGCGTGCGTCAGCACGCGCTCCACCTCGCGGTAGCGGCGCGACTGCGAGTGCTCGCGCACGGCCGCGCGCCGGGTCCACACCCGCGTCAGCGGCTCGCTCGCCCCCTTCTCGGCCAGGTCGGCGGCCGCGTGCGCGAGCGCCGTCACATCGCCGGGCGTCACGATCGCGGTGCTCGGCATGCCCTCGAGCACCTCCGAGACCCCGCCGATGTCGAACGCGGCGACGGGCGTGCCGGTCGCCAGCGCCTCGGCGATCACGAGCCCGAAGGGCTCCTCCCACATCGGCGTCACCAGCGCGACCGCCGACTCGCCCACCACCCGGCACAGCTCGGGCTGACGCAGGGCGCCGACGTAGCGGGCGTGGGCGCCCAGACGCGGCGCGACCTCTTGGTGGAAGTAGTCGACGTCGCCGATCCGCCCGGCCACGACGAGCTGCGCCCCCGCCGTGCGCGCGGCCTCGATCGCGAGGTGGGGCGCCTTCTCGGGCACGATCCGTCCCGACCACACCCACTGCGTGCCCCCGGGCCCGCGCGTCCAGCGGTCGGTGTCGACGCCGTTGGCGAAGACGAACGAGTCCACCCCCTCGATCGACCACGCCCGGGCGGTCGTCTGGCTCACCGCCACGAACCGGTGCGCACTGTCGCGCACCCGCGCCGCCGCGTCGAGCATGGGCTCGAGCGGCGGGGTGTGCAGGGTGGTGACGACCGGGATGTCGGCGTCGCGACTCCACAGGATCGGCCCGGCGTGCAGGCTGTGGTTGTCGACGACGTCGTAGCGGTCGCGGTCGGCGCGCAGCCGGTCGAGCGCGGCGTCGAGCGCGGTGTCGACGGCGTCGGTGTAGCCCGCGGGGTACCCGCTGTCGGAGGCGTCCTCGGGGCGGTCCCACTCGGGCGCCGGCAGGCGGAACTCGTCGGCCTCGCCCAAGAAGTCGGAGCCCTCGGCCGCGCACAGCGTCACCTCGTGGCCGCGGGCGCGCAGCCATCGCACCCGGTCCCACACGCACGCCTCGAGGCCCCCCGCGTGCGGCTGCCGCAGCGGATAGCGCGACGGGGCGACCACCAGCACCCGCAGACGGCGGACCGCGCGGGCGTCGACGGGGCTCACGCGGCGTCCTCGGCGAGCAGCGTGCGGAGGTACAGCGCCACGTGCGCGTCGCGGACGGCGTCGCGTTCGTCGAGACGCGCCCGTCGACGGGATGCCACCTCGGCGACCCGTCGGGGCGAGCCCGGCGACGACCACGCCGGGGCGGTGGCATCCACGATCGCCCGTTCGAGCGACACGGGGTCGCCGACCGCGAACGCGTGGAAGTCGTCGGGGTGCTGGGCGGCGATGTGCCCGATCCGCGTCCCGATCACGGGGACGGCGAGGTCGTGGCACAGCTCGGCCCATCCCGACTGGGTGCCGTGGCGGTAGGGCAGCAGGCAGGCGTCGAGCTCGGCGAGCCAGGTCGAGAGCGCGTCGTCGTCGAGTCGCGGGCCCCGCTCGACGCGCATCCCGTCGGCACCGGCGGCGAGGGTCTCGACGGATGCCGCGGCCTCGTCGTCGCGCACGCGATCGTTCATGCGCACCACCGCCTCGACGAGCGCGCCTTGCGCGCGCAGATCGGCGATCGCGCGCACGAGCGTCGCGGTCGTGCCGACGCCGTCGATGTTGGGGCGCAGATCGCGCAGGTGCACGCCCACCCGGGTCACACCGTGCGGCGTGCCCGTCGGCACGTCGTCGCCCTGCACGAGAGTGGGGTGGGGGAGCACGTTCGTCGCGCGCCCGAACACCCGCCGCACCTCGTCGTCGGCGCTGCCGGTCAGGGTCACGAGCTCGTCGGCCGCGGCGATCACCACGTCGAGGGCGGCCCGGTGCGCGCGCTGATCGACGAGCTGCGGGTTCTCGAGGTCGTGCACCGTGTAGACCAGCGGACGCCCCAGCCGCCGCAGCGTCGCGACCGTCTCGGCCAGCTCGTGCGCCGTGTACGACTCGAGCCCGAAGTGCAGGTGCATCAGGTCGAAGCTCTGGGCGTGCGTGTCGAGCCACTCCGGGAGCAGCATCTGCGGCGGCCACCACTGCCCCGCCGGGACCCCGGGCGGCGTGGGGTCGGGCAGCAGCTCGACGCGCGCGGGATCGGTGACGGCGCGCACGTAGGGGTGGCTCGACGGCACGGCGGCGACGCGGATCGGCGGGGGTGGGGGTGTGTCGATGTCTCTCTCCTCGTCGCGGCGTGCTCGGCCGGTGCGCGTACCGCATCGTCCGAGACATCGCAATGCAACGCGGCGGTTGGGACGGCGACGGCACCGGCGGATACCTTCACATCATGGGTGGTCGCACGGCACGGGGCAGGAGCCTTGCGGACGACGCCGACGCGGTGATAGCGCGTCGGCGGCACTACGCCGAGTTCTTCGGCGAGGCCGACCCGCCGCCCGGGTACGGCGTCGTCGTGGGCAACTGCCAGGCCGAGTCGCTGCGGCTCGTGATCTCGTCGGAGGCGCTGCCCGCGGTACGCGTGCCCGCCGTGCACGAGCTCGACCGCGACGACGCCGACCGGCTGCATCGGCTGGTCGGCGGCGCCGCGTTCCTGGTGTCGCAGCCCGTGCGCGACGACTACCGCGGCCTGCCGCTCGGCACCTCGCAGCTGCGCGCGGCGTTGCCGACCGGCGCGCCCACCGTCACGGTGCCCGTGATCCGCTACGCGGGACTGCATCCGTTCCAGGCGGTCGTCCGCCTGCCCGAGGCCGCCGGCGACCCCCCGATCGTGCCCTACCACGACGTGCGCGTGCTCGCCGAGGTCGCCGGGCTGCCGGTCGCCTCCGCGCTGCCCGCCGACGTCGTGCGGGCCGTCGCCGCCGACTCGATCGCCGAGCTGCGTCGCCGCGAGGCCGCGGGCATCGACATCGTGGCATCCGACCTGTTCTCGCCCGTGGTGCTCGACCTGGCGCGGACGATCAACCATCCGGGCAACGCGGTGTTCCTGCCCCTCGGCGAGCGGGTCGTCGCCGCGCTCGGGGCACCCGGGCGCGCCGTCGACCCGGGGCGGCCGATCCTCGCGAGCGTGCGGGCGCCGGTCGAGCCGTGGGTCGTCGAGGCGTGGGGCCTGGATGCCGAGCCCCGGCCCGACTGGGTCGTCGACGGCGCGGTGGTCGCGGCCGCCGTCGTGCGCGCGGCGCACCGCGAGTGGTACGCCGCGCGCCCCGCCTTCGTCGCGGCGGCCGTCGCGCGCCTCGCGCCGCTGCTCGAGAGATGGCGGGCCGCATGAGCGAGACCTCGGCCCGGCACGCGGCGGGCGCGCCCGCCCTCGCCGTCGCGCCGGTGCTGCTCGTGCACCCCGGCCCGCACGGCGTCGCCGTCTACGCCCGCGAGATCGCCGGCGAGGTCGTCGCCGCGGCGCCGGGCACGCGGGTCACGACGCCCGACGGGCTGGCGGCGCTGCCGGCCGGCACGCCGGTGCACGCCCACGTCACCGACCGCCTGTGGGGGGCGTCGCCCGAAGAGGCCGCGCGTCACGTCGTGGCGGTGGCGGAGCGGCATCCGCTCACCGTCACCCTGCACGACGTGCCGCAGGAGTCGGACGGCGAACGCAACCGCCCCCGGCGCCGCGCCTTCTATGCGGCCGTCACCCGTGCGGCGCGCGCCGTCGCCGTCAACAGCGCGCACGAACGGGCCCTGCTGGCCGAAGAGGGGGTGTGGCGGGGGCCGGTCGCCGTCGTCCCGCTGCCGGTCGAGAGCACGCCCCCGGCCCCGGCGCCCGAGCCCGACGGGTCGGTCGGCGTGCTCGGCTACTTCTATCCCGGCAAGGGCCACGACGAGGCGCTCGCCGCCGCGGTGTCCGCGGGCATCGGACGGCTCAGCGTGCTCGGCCGCGCCTCCGACGGCCACGCTGCCGACCTCGCCGCGTTCGTGCAGCGCGGCGCCGACGCGGGTGTCGCCGTCGAGGTGACCGGGTGGCTCGACGACGCCGCGATGGCCGCGCGTGCCCGCCGCGTCGCCGTGCCCGTGCTCGCCCACCGGCACGTGTCGGCCTCGGGCTCGCTCGCCTCGTGGATCGGATGGGGCCGCCGTCCCCTCGCCGTGCGCAACCGCTACGTCGACGAGATGTCGGCGCTGCGCCCCGGCACTCTGCGCGTCGTCGAGCCCGCGGCGCTCGCCGCCGGGATGCGGGCGGACGCCCTCGACGCGGGGCGCACGTGGCACGGCATCCATCCCGTTCCGTTCGGCCGCGCCGACGCGGCGCGCGCCTACCTGCGCTGGTGGGCCGAGGAGCGACGCGCATGACCGCGCCGCACCCGGGGCGGGTGGTCGGCAACCGGTGGGACGAGGTCGCCGGGCTCGAGCCCGTGCCGCCGCGGGTGACGGTCGTGGTGACCCACTACGACCAGCCCGCCGAGCTGGCGCGCACGCTCGCGGCGCTCCGCCGTCAGGACCACCCGCGCGAGCTGCTCGAGATCGTGGTGGCCGACGACGGCTCGCCCGTCGCGCCGACGGTGCCCGACGACGTCATCCTGGTGCGGCAGGACGACCGTGGCTTCCGCGCCGCGGCCGCGCGCAACCTCGGGGCGGCCGCGGGCACGGGCGAGGTGCTGTGCTTCCTCGACGCCGACACCGCGCCCGAGCCCGGGTACGTCCGCGCCCTCACCCGCCTGCCCGCCCTGCTGCCCGAGGCGGTGACGGTCGGGCGTCGACGGCACGCCGACCTGACCGGGGTCAGGCCCGAGGCGGCGATCGCCGAGGTCGGGCCGCTGCACGAGCTCGACGAGCCCGCGTGGCTGCGCGAGGCCTACGCGCGCAGCGCCGACCTGCTGCACGCCGACGACCGTTCGTACCGCTATGTCATCAGCGCCGTGCTCGCGTGCTCGCGTGCGCTGTTCGACGAGCTCGGCGGCTTCGACGAGACGTTCACCTCGTACGGGGGTGAGGACTGGGAATGGGCGCACCGCGCCTGGCAGGCCGGGGCCGTGCTGGCGCACGTCCCGCAGGCGGTCGCGTGGCACGACGGGCCCGACTGGGCGGGCCGCTCGAGCGACGACCGTGCGCGGCAGGGCAACGCCCAGACGCTGCGCCTGGCCACGGACATCCCCGTCGACGGGTCGCGCGGACGAGGGCTCATGCCGCCCGTCCCCGACCTGGTCGTGCACGTGACGGGGACCCCGTCGGCGTCGGCGGCGTTCCTCAGCGTCGACGCCGTGCTGGCCGCGTTCCCCCGCGCCGTCGTCGTGCTCGACAGGGACCTGCCGCCCGCCCTCGCCGCGGACCCGCGGGTGCGCCGCGCCGCCGACGGACTCCCCGACGCGCGGGTCGTCCTGCGGCTGGACCGTGCCGTGGTGATCGACGGCGCCGACGAGCTGGGCCGGCGCCTGGCCGCGCTGGGGCAGGGCGTCGAAGGCGGCTTCGAGCTGCGGTCGGCGTCGGGCGAGCGGGTCGGCACCGCCACGTCGCGCCGCGCGCGGCGCCGCGCCGCGCGGTGGGGCACCGACGCGGGCTTCGCGACCGGGACGCTCGTGGCCGCCGGCGTCCACGTGCTGCGGGAGGAGCCGCACCTCGAGTCGTGGGTCGGCGGCTGGGGCGGCGTCGACCGCTGGGTGTGACGGCCGATGCGGCCCGTGCGTGTGTGCGACCGGCGCGGCCCGCTCGGCGTCGGTGATGTCGCGAGTGGACGCCTTCCGCCGGGGGAGACGACGCTGCGGGCCTGAGAGAATCGGGGGATGACCGCCACCCTCGTCGCACAGGGCCTCGCCGGGGGCCACGGACACCGCACGCTCTTCGACGGGGTCGACCTCACCGTCGCGCCGGGCGACGTGGTCGGGGTGGTCGGGGCCAACGGCGCCGGCAAGTCCACGCTGCTGCGCCTGCTCGCCGGTGTCGACGACCCGCAGGCGGGCACGGTGGCGCTCGCCCCGGCCGATGCCTTCGTGGGCTGGCTCCCGCAGGAGCACGAGCGCGTGCCCGGCGAGACCGTCGCCGAGTACATCGCGCGCCGCACCGGCTGCGCCGAGGCGACGCAGGAGATGGATGCCACGGCTGCAGCCCTCGGCGACCCCTCGGTGCCGGGTGCCGACGACGCCTACGCCACGGCGCTCGAACGCTGGCTCGCCAGCGGCGCCGCCGACGTGGACGAGCGGATGCCGATCGTGCTGGCCGACCTGGGGCTCGACGTCGGCGCCGACGCGCTCATGACGGGACTCTCGGGCGGGCAGGCGGCCCGTGTCGGGCTCGCGGCGCTGCTGCTGTCGCGCTTCGACATCGCGCTGCTCGACGAGCCGACCAACGACCTCGACCTCGACGGCCTCGAACGCCTCGAGACCTTCGTCCGCGGATTGCGCGGCGGGGTCGTGCTGGTCAGCCACGACCGCGAGTTCCTCGCCCGCGCGGTCACCCGCGTGCTCGAGCTCGATCTCGCCCAGAACACGCACCGCGTCTACGGCGGCGGGTACGACGCCTACCTCGAGGAGCGGGCGACGGTCCGTCGGCATGCCCGCGAGAAGTACGACGAGTTCGCCGAGAAGAAGGCCGACCTCGTCGCCCGGGCCCGCACGCAGCGCGAGTGGTCGAGCCAGGGCGTGCGCAACGCGATGAAGAAGGCGCCCGACAACGACAAGATCCGTCGCAAGGCCTCGATGGAGTCGAGCGAGAAGCAGGCGCAGAAGGTGCGGCAGATGGAGAGCCGCATCGCGCGGCTCGAAGAGGTCGACGAGCCGCGCAAGGAGTGGCAGCTGGAGTTCACGATCGGCTCGGCCCCGCGGTCGAGCTCGGTCGTCTCCACTCTGTCGGGCGCGGTGTTCCGCCAGGGCGACTTCACGCTCGGACCCGTCTCGTTGCAGGTGAACGCCGGGGAGCGGATCGGCATCACCGGGCCGAACGGGGCCGGCAAGACGACGCTGCTGCGTGGCATCCTGGGCCGTCAGGCGCCCGACGACGGGTCCGCGAGCCTCGGGTCCAGCGTCGCGATCGGCGAGATCGATCAGGCGCGGTCGCTGCTGGTCGGGGAGCGCCCGCTCGCCGAGACGTTCGAGGGGCTGGTGCCCGAGATGGCGTCGGCCGACGTGCGGACGCTGCTGGCGAAGTTCGGGCTGAAGGCCGACCACGTCACGCGCCCGGTCGACGGCCTGTCGCCGGGGGAGCGCACGCGCGCCGGCCTGGCCCTGCTGCAGGCGCGCGGCGTGAACGTGCTGGTGCTCGACGAGCCGACGAACCATCTCGACCTGCCCGCGATCGAGCAGCTCGAACAGGCGCTGGCGTCGTACACCGGCACGCTGCTGCTCGTGACGCACGACCGCCGCATGCTCGCCGCGGTGCAGACCGACCGCCACTGGCGTGTGGAGTCGGGGGTCGTCACCGAGCTCTAGTCCGCACCCCGAGCCCGGTCGCCCGCCGTGCGCGCGAGCGTTCCCCCGGGTGGGGCCGTCAGGTCTTGGCATCCGGGTCGGGAAGCCAGGAAACGCTCCGGTGTCGGGGAGACGCCGTGCCGCGCTGTCTCCGCCACGCGTGAGCGTTCGGCGGACAGGTGGGTCCGCGAGCCGGGACGGGCCAGCGCCGCGGGCGGGTCAGCGACCCTGGCGCTTCTTGTAGGGCTTGGGCTGGCCCTTCACGATGGGCGCCCGGCCCTTGCCCTTCGAGGCCTTCGCCTTGCCGCCCTGCGCCTTCGGCGCGGCGACGGCCGGCGGTGGGGCGTCGGCGATGCGCGCGTGCGCCTCGTCGAGCAGCAGCTCCCCGGCGGGGGTGAGACGCGTCGGCGGGGTGCGCGACACCAGCGACTGCCCCACCTCCTCCTCGAGCTTGTCGATCGTCGTGTAGAGCGAGGCGAGAGGGATGCCGAGGCTCTCGGCCGCGCGCGGGAAATGCAGCTCCTCGGCGAGAGCGGCAAACCGGACCAGGTGCGCGAGCTTCATGGCATCCATTCTCGCGTGCGGCTGCGGGCATGCGCTCACGGGGCCCGCACGGGATCGCGCCGCCGTGCGTGCGGACGACGGGAACATGCGATCTCGCGCCCGGACCGGGGTGGAGCCGAGCGCGACGCCGCGACAAGACCCCGTCCGCCCGAGCGGCCCCCGGCCGCGTCAGGCCGCGGCGAGCATGCGGTCCGCCGTGCGCAGCGACAGGGCCATGATCGTGAGCGCCGGGTTCGCGGCGATCGCCGACGGGAAGACCGAGTTGTCGCACACCCACAGGTTCGGGATCTCGTGCGAGCGACCGTCGGGGTCGACCACGCCGTCGGCGGGGTCCGCCGACATCCGCGCCGTGCCGATCGTGTGCGCCGTGCGGGCGAGCACCATCGTCTCGCGGGCACCGGCGGCCTGCAGCACCCGCAGCATGAACGACGTCGCGTGCCGGTCGATGGCCTTCTCGTTCTCACCGGCCGTGAACGTCACCCGGGCACGCGGGATGCCGTGCTCGTCGGTCTCGTCGGCCAGCACCAGCCTGTTGTCGTCCGAGGGCAGGCACTCGGCGTTGATGCCGATGCCCGCCATGAACCGCGCCTGGTCGAGCCGCTGCATGAGCTCCGCCCCCCACAGCCCGCCGCCGCGCACCAGCGTCGTCGCGAACGTCAGCGGCATGACCCCGAGGCTCTGCACCAGATACCCGCCGGCGAAGTCGGCGTCGGCGGGGCGCATCATGTCCTCGGTGATGAGCGACGACGGATAGCCGCGATGACCGCGCACCGGCTCGTCGAACCGGCCCCACACCTGGGTCGCGCCGTGCGCGAGAAAGTTGCGTCCCACCTGCCCGTTGTCGTTCGCGATGCCCGTGTGCAGCAGCAGCCGTGGGGTCTCGACGCCGCCCGCGGCGAGCACGAGGGCGCGTGTGCGCTGGCGCACGTCGACCCGGCCCTGCCGATAGACGACGGCCGAGACCTGCCCGCGCGCGTCGCGCTCGATCCCGTGCACCATCGCCTCGGTGCGGATCTCGGCGCCCGCCGCCACCGCGGCCGGAAGGTAGGTGTTGGCGGTGGTGGCCTTGGCATCCACCCGGCACCCCTGGTGGCACGCGCCGCAGTTGACGCACGCGCTGCGCTCGCCGCGATGCTGCTGCAGCCGCGCGCGGGTCAGCACCGCCGCGGGCGCGTCGGCATACCGGATGCCGAGAGCGTCGCACCCCTTCGCGACCAGGTCGGCGGGCGCGTTGCGGGCGGCGGGCGGGTAGGCGTAGGCGCGGTGCGGGTCCCACGGGTACGGCGTCGGGCCCGAGACGCCGATGTCTCCCTCGACCCGCTCGACGTAGGAGAGCAGCTCGTCGGGGTCGACCGGCCAGTCGCGCCCCTCTCCGGTCTCGGTGCGCAGCCGAAGGTCGCGCCGGTCGGGGCGGGGGGTGAAAGCGCCCCAGTGCAGGGTCGAGCCGCCCACACCCCGACCGCTGTTGTTCGGACCGAAGGCGGTGGGATCGTCACCGCCGCTCAAGCGCTCGGACATCCAGTTGATCTCGACCGCCTCGGTCTCGTCGGGGGTGAGGTCGTCGAGGGCGAAGTCGCGGCCGGCCTCGAGCGCGACGACCGACAGGCCCCGGCCCGCGAGGGCGGCGGTCAACGGCGCGCCGCCCGCCCCCGTGCCGACCACGACGACGTCGACGACCCCATCGGTGCCGTACGTGCGCATCCCGCCGAGGTTCATGCCGCCTCCTCCGCCTCGACCGTGCCGCCGACGCCGGCGGGCTCCCAGTCCTCGCGGCGACCGAGCCGCACCTCGACGAAGCCGCGGACCGGGCTCCCGCCGGTGGCGAAGCCGTCGTAGCCGACGCGAGCCATGCTCGCGGGGTGGGCGAGCCACTGCCGCACCAGGTCGTTGCGCGCGTCCTCGAGCCAGGCCGTGAGCCGCGGCGGGTCGAGGGGGCCCGTGGCATCCGCTCGTCCCTCGATCGCCGCTCGCAGCGCCTCGGCGCGCGCGGCGGGGTCGGCCGGCCACGCCGACGCGAGCGTGTCGAGCCCCGCGCGATAGGCCTCGGGATCGGGCGGCAGGTCGGCCGGGCGCCACCCGTCGCCCTCGCCGCGCGCGAGCTGCGCGTCGACGCGGGCGGCGAGATCGATCGCGGCGCCGACCTGCGGCACGACCACGTCGGCGATCTCGCGCAGAAGCGTCAGCTGCGTCACGTCGAGCACCCGCGGCGCGTAGCCGCGGTCGTCGGGCACCGCGCGTCGGTTCAGGATGCCGCGCACCTGCGCATCGACGCGGTCGCCGGCGATGAGGCGCGCCCACTCGTCGGGCACGTCGGGCCCCACGAGCACCTCGTCGTCGACGAAGGCCGCGATCGCCGCGGCCGCCTCGGACGCGCGCTCGAGCGGGATCATGTGCCCGGTGTCGTCGAGCGCGACGTAACGCGCCCGCGGGTACACCGACGCGAGCAGCCCTGGCTGCGAGGCCGCGCCGAGGTCGGCGTCGTCGGTGCCGGCCAGCACGAGCGCCGGAAGGTCGAGCGTGCCCACCTCGGCGCTCGCGTCGATCCGGCTGCCCGTCTCGAGCCACGCGCGCCACGCCGTCGGCGACGTGCGCCGCAGATCGGCGAGCGCGAGGCTGTGCGCACCGGGGTCGAGCGGCTCGGCCGTGTTCTGGTCGATGAACGTCTCGGCGTCCCGCTCCGAGATGGCGCCGTCGGCGACCCACGACAGCATGAGGTCGCGGCGCTCCTCGTCCATCGGCTCGGGCCGCGGCGGCGACGGTGCCATCAGCACGACGCCGGCGAGCCCGCTGAGCGGCGCGTCTCCGCGCAGCACCCGCGAGGCCACGAGCGCGGCGATCTTGCCGCCCATGCTGTGGCCGCCCAGCAGCCAGCGTCCGCCGCGGTGCCCCGCGAGCGCCTGCACCACGCGGTCGACGGTCTCGTCGAGCGTGGCATCCGGGTCTGCCGCGGCCGAGCCGAAGCCGGGGAGGTCGATGCCCCGCACGTCGACGCGGCCCTCGAGCAGCTCGCGCAGCCGCTGGAACTCGGCGGCGCTGGATCCGAGCGCGTGCAGCATGTACAGGGTGACGGGTCCGCCGCCGCGGGCCGCGGTGTCGTGCGTGGTGGGCATGCCTTCACGCTCGCGCACCCGCCCGGGCCGAACGGGCCGCTTGCGTCGCGGGGCGTTTTGCGCAAGCGGGTTCGCGGCGGGCCGTGCACGGCTCCTGCGGGCGGGCGCGTCCCGGGGGTGTGGTACGGGTCTGCTGCGGATCTGCAGGATTTGTGCAGCGCAGACCGAGAAGAGCCCGGGGTCGGCTCGGGCCCACCGCGCGTGCGCGGGTCGAAACCCCGTCCCGTCCGGCCCCGCGCCGTCCCGCCCGACCCCGGGCTGTCCCGACCTTGCTCAGCCCCGCCTCGGCCCGACCCGCCTTGCCTTGCCCCGCCTCGGCCCGCGCCGCCCGCCTCGCTTCGACCTTGCGCCGCCCCGACCCCCCCGGGCGCTAGGGCGTGACCATGCCGCCGTTGACGTTGAGCGTCTCGCCCGAGACGTAGCTCGACTCGGCCGAGGCGAGGAAGACGAACGCGGGCGCGATCTCGGCGGGCTGCCCGGCGCGCTGATACGTGCTCTCGTCGTCGAAATGCTCCATCTGGTCGTCCGAGACGCCCCGGCTCACCTGCAGCGCCGACCACGTCGGGCCCGGGGCCACGACGTTGACGCGGATGCCGCGCGGCGCGAGCTGCTGGGCGAGCCCCTTCGACAGGTTGTTGATGGCCGCCTTGGTGGCGGCGTAGTCCAGACGGTCGGGCGCGGGCACGTAGGCCTCGAGCGAGGCGGTGTTGATGATCGTGCCGCCCTCGGGCAGGTGCGCGAGGGCTGCTTTCGTGATCCAGAACGGCGCGAAGACGTTGGTGCGGAAGGTCTGCTCGAACTGCTCGTCCGACAGGTCGTCGACCGTGTCGACCGCCACCTGCTTGCCGGCGTTGTTGACCACGATGTCGAGCCCGCCCAGCGCGTCGGCGGCGCGTTCGACGAGCTCGCGGCACGTGGCGGGGTCGGTGATGTCGACCGCGATCGAGACGCCGGTGCGCCCGGCATCCCGCACCTGCTCCAACACATGGTCGGCGTCGCGCTGCTCGTCGGGCAGGTGCACGATGGCGACGTCGGCACCCTCGCGCGCGAAGGCGATCGCGACCGCTCCGCCGATGCCCGAGTCGCCGCCCGTGATCAGCGCCTTGCGGCCCACGAGCCGGCCGAGGCCGCGGTAGGTCTTCTCGCCCAGGTCGGGCACCGGCGTCATGTCGGCCTGCACGCCCGGCTCGGGCTGGTGCTGCACGGGCGGCTCGACGCGGGCGTAGCGGGTGACGGGGTTGTCGAAGGTGAGCTGGTCGCGGTCGCTGGTCATGCCTCGACGCTATGCACGAGCCCCGCCGCCGCGCGCGCCCTTGACGAGACCCCGGATGCCACCCGCCCGGCCGCCGGCTCACCCGGGGTGGGGCGTGCCGAACAGATCGGGCGGTGCGCTCAGTGCGCCGCCGAGACGAACGCGCGGATGCGGTCGTGGAACACCGCGGCCGAGAAGCGCGCGGTGATCGCCGCCCCGTCGAAGGCCGGCAGCCGGAGCGCGCGGGTCACCGCGTCGCCGAGATCGGCCGGGTCGAGGCTGGGGGAGACGATCCCCGACAGCCCGTCGACGAAGGTCTCGGTCTGCCCGCCCACGGGTCCCGTCACCACCGGTGTGCCGAGGGCCTGCGCCTCGACGGGCACGATCCCGAAGTCCTCGACGGCGGGAAAGACGAGCGCCGCCGCCCGGTGGTACAGCGACCACAGCATCGCGTCGGAGGGCGACGAGACGATCTCGACCGGCACGCGGGCGGCGGCGGCCAGTCTCGCGAGCCGCTCGGCCTCGGGACCGCGTCCGGCCAGCACCGCGGGAACCCCCGCCGCCTCGGCGGCGGCGATCACCAGGTCGAGCCGCTTGTACGAGATGAAGCGCGACACCCCGAGCACGAACGGGGTGGGCAGGGCGGCGAGGGCGGCCTTCTCGTCGTCGGTGACCTGCTGCTGCCAGCGGGCGACGTCGGTCAGACGGTCGACCGCGACCGGTGGGTGGATGACGACGGCGTCACGTCGCCAGGCCGAGCGGATGCGGTCGCGGATGAACGCGCTGTTGGCGGCGAGCGCGACGGGTTCGGCCGCACGGCGGCGGTCGATCGCGCGGAAGAGAGGGGCCACCGCGCGCACGGCCCGGCCCTGCCCGCGTGGGTCGTGCTCGGGCGTCCAGATGTAACGCGCCGGGCTGTGCACGTAGACGAACTTGGGCACGGTGCCGTCGCGGCCGCGCACACGGGCGTGGTGCGCGAACAGATGGGAGCTGACGAGCATCCAGTCGTAGTCGGCGCGGGGCAGGGTGCGCCACGCCATCAGCGAGAACGGCGCGGCGAGCGCCTTGCTGCGGCGCACCGGTGTCCGCGCGAGCCATGTCTCGGTCACCCGGCGGTCGGCGAGACGATGCGGGGCGTCCGACCACAGGCACCTCACGTCGGCGTCGGGAAAGGCGCGGGCCATCTCTTCGAGCACGTTCTCGGAACCGCCGGACGGCGCGATCCACTCGTGCACCAGCAGTCCGCGCGTATGTGCTGTGCCGGTGCCGAACACGCCGTCGACGGCCCCGCTCACATGCGCCGGGCTCACGTGTGCCCTCCGCCACGCACCTCGTCGACGACGGATGCCACGATCGCTGCGGATTCGCCCCACGAGTAGCGCCGTTCGTTGGCGATGCCTCGACGCGCGAGCTCGGCGCGCAGCTCGGGGTCGGCGTCGAGCCGGCGGATCGCGCGGGCGAGGCCGGCGGCATCCGGGGAGTCCGCCCAGAGGACGCTGTCGCGCAGGACGTCGGGCATCGCGGCCCGACGGACCGCCACGACCGGCGTGCCCATGCGTTGGGCCTCCAGCGGCGGGATGCCGAATCCCTCGTAGAGGGACGGGAAGAGGAAGGCCTCGGCGCCCCGGTAGAGGCGATGCAGGGTCGGCTCGTCGACGCGCCCGAGGAACTCGACGCCGGTCGCCGATGCCGACGAGCGACCCGAGAAGGGCCGCGCGGAGTCGCCGACGATCAGCAGGCGGCGGGTGCGCGTCGTGTCGGCGGCGGCGAAGGCGGCGAGCAGCTCGTCGAAGTTCTTGTGGAGCGCCGGAGACGACACCGCGAGGAAGTAGGGCTCGCCGATGTCGTAGGCGTCGCCGTCGGCGCAGAAGTCCGACGCGACGGCGTTGGGCACGACCGTGATCTTGCCGGGGTCGATGCGGTACACCTGGGCGAGCTCGTCGGCCGAGAACGCGCTCACCGTCAGCACGCGGCTGCTGGCGCGCAAGAGGCGGGGGATCGCCGCGGCGTACAGGGCTCGGAACCGGCGGGCGAACCCCGCGGGGTATCGGACGTACACGACGTCGTGGTGCGTCGCGATCTGCGGCCGGTACGTCACGGGACCGGTGTTCGCCAGGCCGAGCAGCAGCGGGCGACCCAGGCGGCGCAGGTGGGCGGGCAGGTCGACCTGCTCCCACAGGTGCCCTCGGGTGCGCCCCACCTGCACGATCTCTGCCCCGATCTCGGGGTCGACGAGCGGTCCGCGCGGCGCGACGACGACGAGGGGGACGAGCGTCGCGAGCTCGCGTGTGACCTCGCGCGCGAAGCGCTGCACCCCGGTGGGGACGTGGGTCAGGAACCGTCCGTTGACCACGAGCGTCGGCGTCGGGCTCACGACGAGACCTCCCGGCCGTCGTCGTGGTGCGCCTGTCCGCGGGGCGGCCGTGAGCGGCGTCGACGGGCCCGGCTCCGTGCGGGCCCGTCGCCCGGGTGCTCGATGCTTCCTGGGAGCGGGTAGGAGGGGCCGAGTCGTCCGCGCAGGCCGTCGAGGCTCGCGCGCAGGATCCGCAGGTACACGGGCAGTCGGCCGCTGATGACCGCGGCGAAGAGCAGCAGGCTCAGCCTCGTCGACGCGTTGACGGCGAGGCGGGCCCGTGCCCGCCGCGACGTCCGTGCTCGGACGACGCTGAGGTGTGCGGCGTTGCGGCTCTGATACTGCACGCGCCACCACTCGGCGCGCGGCGTTCGCAGGGCGCGGGGAATGCGCAGGGGCGAGCGAGGGGGCTCCGCGCTCTCTCGCCAGTCGACCGTGTCGACGATCTCGATGTCGAGACACAAGCGGATCCGGCAGCCGGCGTCGCGGAGCAGCCCCGAGAACGCGTTGTCGTCGGCGTAGAGCACGAGCTCGGCCGGGGGCAGGATGCCGAGCCGCACGATCGAGAGCGGAAGGTAGAGGCCGCCCCACATGGCGTTCGGCAGCTCGACGAGGTGCTCGATCCGGTCGCCGGTCTCGACGCTCAGACGTTCGTCTGCGGCCGGTGTGCGCCGAGCCGGGAAGACGTCGGTGCTCAGGAAGGCGCCAGGACGCATCTCGGCGAAGCACGAGGCGACGCTCGCGCCGTCGCGCAGCAGCGCGTGGATCGGGTTGACGGCCCGGTAGCACGCGAGCGCGGTCGGGGGCTCGCCCGACACGTCCGCCTGCCTCGTGATCGCGGCGAGACGCTCGATCGCGTCGCCAGGCAGCGGGTTGTCGTCGTCGAGCAGCAGCACGGGGGCACCGCGCAGGTACGCCGCCGCGAGGCCGTCCGCGAACGCGGGCGCGGAGCCCCGGTTGGCGCCCAGGTCGATGAGCTGCAGCCGGCCGGGCGCGGCCGCGCGTGCGGCGTCGAGACGCGCTCGGGTCGCGGCGCCGGCGCCGTTGAGCACCACGATGACGAAGAGGCGGGGATCGCTGAGCACCGACGCGAGCGTCCGCGCGAGCCCGGCCTCCCACCGATCGCCGTACGTGACGGTGACCACCGTCACCGCGGCGTCCCCCGCGACCGCGTCGTTCCCCGTCACGCCGTCTTCACCCCGAGAGCGGCGGCGAAGGCCGCGGCGGCGTCGTCGAGGCTGTGATCCGCCAGGGCCGCCCGGGCGCGCGCGGCTCTCTCCGTGCACACCGCCGGGTCCTCGTCGAGCAGGTCGATGACCGCCTCGGTCAGCGCCGACGCGTCGCCGGGCGCGGTCAGCCGGATGTCGTCGGCGAGCAGAGCCGTCACGCCGCCCGAGTCGGTGGACGCGCACACCGCGCCCGAGCTCACCGCCTCGGCGAGAGGAAGCCCGAAGCCCTCGGTGTCGCTGGCGCTGAAGAACACCCGGGTGCGGCGGTACATCTCCGCGAGCTGGGGGCGGGAGGGCTGGCGCACGTGCACGACGGCCGCGGGCAGCCCCGCGGGTCGCTCGCAGACGCCGAAGGTCCGCGCCTCGACATCGGGATGCCGGGTGAGCAGTCGCGCGAACACCTCGCAGACCAGGTCGGTGCGTTTGAACGGGACGTCGGACACCATCGCCAGGACCGATCGCCCCCGCCTCCCCGCCGGCGGTCCCTCGGGGAACCCCTCGAGGTCGATGCCGTTGCGCACGAGCGTCGTCGGCACGTCGATCCGTCGCCCCACCTCGCGGAGGCCGTCGGAGACCACGATGTTGTGCAGGCCCAGCCGCCAGGTCGCATCGACGAACGCCGCGGGCGCGGCCCAGTCCTCGTAGTGCTGGATCAGATACGCCCCGCGCGCTCCGTGCCGCGCCACGAGGTCTGCCACCCAGAACGCCGTGTCGACGGCGGTCGCGACGACGACCTCGTGCGCGGCGGGGACGTAGGACGGCAGCCCGATCGACGGGACGACGCGGATCTCGGGATGCAGGTCGAACCAGGGCACGGGGCGTCCTCGACGCGCGCCGAGCGCCTCGCGGCCGAACGACCATGCCTCGCGGGCGAGGCCGAGCGAGGGCCAGGGCTTGGGCGTCTGGCGCAGGAAGCGGCGTGACGACAGCACGGTCACGCGTACTCCTCGCGCCGCCAGGTGGTTGGCGTACTGGAGCACGACGCGGTTGCCGCCGATCGGATGCGGCGCGTATCCCGGCAGGACGAAGCACACGGCCTCGGCGGGGCGACGGCTCGGAGCGGCTCGTCGGGCCGTGTGCGCGGGGCTGCCGGACGCGGCGTGTGTCATCGAACAGTCCTCTGACGCTCGTCGGGTGGATGCTGTCGCGATCATCGCGCCCGCAGGGGGCGTCGGCTTCCCGCGGTGTCGCCGCCCCGGGGGATCTCGGGATCGACATCACCCGGGGTGTCACCTCATCCCTTCGAGCCGTCACCCGGGCCTGACCGTGAGGGGGTGCGCCCGCGACGAGGGGCCGCGCACGGAAAGAATGGGGGAGTGCCCCCGCGTTCCCGGACTGCGTCGTGAGATCGCTGCTGCTGCGTCTGGCGGGGTTCGGCTCCCTCCCCCTCATCGCGTCGCTGTCTCCGCTGCTCGTGCTGGGCGTCGTCGCGCGCGCGTGCTCGCCCGACGAGTGGGCCGCTCTCGGCATCGGGCAGGCCGTGGGATCGTTCGCGACGGTCGCCGTCACCTTCGGGTGGACCATGGTCGGCCCGCCCGCCGTGGCCACCGCCGCCTCTCCCGACGATCGTCGCGACCTCTACGTCGTGAGCTGGTGGGTGCGGGTCGGCGCGGCGACGCTCGTCATCCCTGCGGCGGTCGTGCTGTCGGTCGTGCTCGCCCCGTCCGCCCCGGTGCTGGCCGCCGCCATGTGCACGAGCACGGCCCTGACGGGGCTGTCGATGGCCTGGTTCGCGGTCGGGATCGGCCGGCCCCGCACCGCGGCCGCGTTCGACGTGCTGCCGCGCCTGGCCGCTCTCGCGGCTGGGGCGGTGGCCGTGGTCGTGACCGCCGAGCCCGTCTGGTTCCCGGTGTGCGCGGGTGCCGGCACGCTGCTGGCGCTGCATGCGTTCCATCGTCGGCTGATCGGCCGTCTCGTGCCGCCGTGGCCGGGATGGGCGAGCGTCCTACGCGCTCTGCGCCGCAGCGCCCCCGGAGCCGCCGTGATGAGCGTCGGGAGCGTGTACACCTCGGCCCCCGTGCCCGTGGCGAGCCTGATCGGGGCGGCCGATCAGGTCGCGCGGATGTCGTCGGCCGACCGCGTCTACCGGTACTCGCTCTTCGCCGTCAGCTCGCTCGCCGACGCTCTGCAGTCATGGGTCCTCGAGCGCGGTGTGCGCGATCGGCGTCAGTCGGTCGCGATCGTGGGCCACGCCGTTCTCGCCTCGGCTGGCGGAGGCGCTCTCGTGCTGCTCGGCCCGCTCGCCACCGAGCTGCTCTTCGGCGCCGCGCTCGGCTCGTCCCGGGCGGTCTTCGCGGGGTACGGGCTCGCGTTCTTCTTCGTCTGCCTGTCGACGCCGTTCGTGCGCAACATCCTGGTCCCCCTGGGGCACGCGCGCGCGGTGCTCGCGGCCAACGTCGCGGGGCTCGTCACGGGCGCGTCGGTGCTGGTGCCGGCCACCGCCGCCGCGGGAGTCCCGGGCGTCTCGCTCGCCTTCGCGGCGACCGAGGGCGTCACGATGGGCTACGTCATCGTGAGAGCCGTCGTGGCGTGGCGGGCAGCCGCGCGGGGCTGATGCGTCCGTCGCCCCCCCGGCGGCGCGCCCGGGTCACCGCGTCGAGCGATGCCTCACCGCGCGGGCAGGGACGCCGTGGCGGTGTCGGGCTCGACGGTCGAGGGCGCCGCGGGTGCGCGCCGTCGCGTCAGCGTGCCGAGGTCGCGCGGCAGCAGGGCACCGAGTGCGAACACCATCATCGAGATCTGCCACGTCTGCTCGTCGAACGAGATCCCCATGATGACGACGAACGTCGTCATGGCGATCGCCAGCGCACCCCCACGGAGCGCCCACAGCGCCACCGCGGCGAACAGGGCCAGCGCGACGATCCCCGAGAGAGCGAACAGCGACACGTAGGTGTTGTCGAAGACCCGGATGCCGGGGACGCCGCGGACGAGGCCGGCGGCGAACATCCGGTCGGTCGCGCCCGCGCCGCTGCCGAGCCAGACCGCGGTGTCGCTCTGCGCCCAGAGCGTCCGCAGCGAGCCGAGCACCTCCGTGCGGTGGATGTACGACAGCGAGTTCTCGAACCGCGAGTCGAGGGCGAGGATCTTCGTGAGGTCGGTGAGCAGCGCGAGGATCGCGATGACACCGGCCGCGGCGGTGAGGGCGAAAAGCCGTCGCCACCGGATGTTGGCGACCAGGTACGCGAGCACGCCCGCGATGAGGGCGACGAACGCGCTGCGCGTGCCCGAGCAGACGAGTCCGACGAGGGCGAACATCGCGCCGATCGCGAAGCGCGGGCGGCGCAGCTCGACGGTCGCGTGCAGCAAGAAGAAGAAGGCCGCGCAGAGGAAGACCGAGAAGGGGATCGGTTGCGCGAACGAGGTCTGCGAGCGGCCGGGCAGCCACGACGCGAGCACGTTCACGCGGTCTTCGATCGTCTGCGTCGACTGGCCCCGCAGCTGCCAGACGGCGTCGAGCGACGTCTGCTCCAGCACCGCGTAGACGCCGTGCGCGATCGACAGCACGAGGAACGTCGTGGCGAGCCCGGGCAGGTCGGCGCGTGTCAACGACGGGACGAGCAGGGCGACCAGGGTCACCGAGGCCAGCATGAGCACCTGAAGGGTCGTGGACGCGAGCGAGAACTGTCCGACGATCCGCAGCACCAGCCAGCCGGTGAACGCGACGAAGGCGACCGCGCCCCACATCGTGGACGACCGCGGCCCGGGGCGGGGCGCGAGCAGGGCGAACAGGCAGATGCCGATCATCGTGCCGAGCGCCGTCGTCACGATCGTGTCGTCCTTGATCGCGGTGACCGGGACCGTCGTGGCGATCACCAGGCTCGCGCTGATCGCGCGGCGCGCACGCGCGTCGGGCCGCGCGCCGAGCACCATGACGACGCCGATGAGGCAGACGATGATCCCGAGGACGGGGCCGAGGGTCACGGTGTGCTCCTTCGGTCGGGGCGGCGGCATCGGCGAGCGACGAGGGCCCGCGCGGCATCGATCCGGCGGGTGTGCGACCTTCGCGCCGTCATGATCGAGCCCCGTCGCGCGAGGTCGAGCGCCGGCGATCGTGCCCCGACGACCAGTCCCGGATGCCACGGGCGAGCCGGCGGTATCGTGCACGTCCGGCGTTGGTGGTGGTGTCGCCGATCCGGCGCGCCGAGGCGAGGGCGACGTCGGCGCTCGGCCACACCGTGCGGATCAGGTAGCGGATGCGCGAGATCGGCGGCTCGTCGCGCAGGGCCGCCCAGTATGCGCGAGCCCGGGTGGGCTGACCCCGCCACTCCCAGTCGCGGGGGGTGCCGTGGTCGTCGTCCGCCAGCTCCGCGTCGGGAGCGACCGTGGTCAGCTCGGTCCGCAGCACCGGGACGGCCCCGAGCTCGCGGGCCCGCGCGACCGTCCCCGGTGCGCGCGACAGCACGTCGACGGCGGCGGCCCGCGCGTGCGGGGTGCGGTCGCCGTGGCCGATCTCGGGGCGTACGGCGTGCACGGCGGCGAGCACGGCGTGCGTGTCGGCCGCGGGCACGAGCACGTCGACCCCCGCGAACCTGAGGTGCACGGCATCCCGTCGCACGATCGAGAACGCGGTCTCGTCGTCGATCGTCAGGCCGGGCATGCGGCGGTGCACGTCGATCTCGCAGCCCCAGCGGGTCGGTCTCATGGTGGCCGTGTGGTGGGCCTGCGCGCCGTACCAGGGGTGGGGTTCGCGGTGCCAGCCCCACGCCGCCAGCGCTGCGGCCAGGTGGTCCCAGCGGTCGGGGGCGCACCAGAGGTCGACGTCGCCCGAGTGCTCGCGGTCGCGCAGACCCTGTCGGTGCAGCGCCGGGCCCTTGACGAACACGCACGGGATGCCGTGCTCGGCCGCCACATGGGCGGTCAGGGCGTAGACGAGCTCGTGCAGGGGAGACGAGAGCGTCGGCGGGTCGAGCCGTCGCACGCGGGCGGGGTGCGCGGGGTCGCGGCCGGCGATGCCCATCCGGTCCATCTCGAGCAGCATCGCCCGCGTATCGGGGGCGACGGCCTCGTCGGCGAGCGGCCCCGTCTCGACGAGCTGTCGCCACAGGTCGGCGCCCTCGCCGGTGAGGCACAGCACGTCGCCCGGCCGGACGGGCACGAGCACGACCTCGGCCTCGGGGAGGAACGTCGTCGACCCGCGCACGTCGAGGGCGCCGGCGGCGATCGCCGTCCACCGCGCGGGCGGGGATGCAACGGGCATGGGACTCCGGTTCGAACGGGGGTGTGCGCCCACTCTGGCGCCGCGCCGAGGGCCGGACGGAGCCCGCGGCGGCGATCGTCCCCCGCGCGCGGCAACGGTTCACCCGGGTTTTCACCCGCAGTGAGGCGTTCGCTGGCCCGGGCGGCGTCCGGGGCGACGGCGTGCGTCCTGGACCGGCCCTCGCCGCTCGCCGACCTCGCACGGCCACGGGGCCCGTCGCGGTGACACGCGACGAGCCCTCGGGAGTGGTCTCCGGCCCGCCGCGCGCGGCGGGCCGGAAGCATCAGGGCGTCGAGCGTCGTCTCGTCCGCAGCAGCGCCCCGGCGGCGAGCAGCACCACCGCGGCGATGCCGGCGAGCAACGGCGTGCCCGGCGTCCCGGTCGCGGCGAGTGCGGTGGGTGCGGTGATCTCGATCGGGAGCCGCGCGAGGGGGGTGCCGTCGGCGCGTGTGACGACGAGGGTGTGGGCTCCGGTGGCGAAGTCGGCGGGGACGGTGACGCGGAAGGCGACGGTCCCGGCGGCGTCGGCGGTGGGGATGCCGGTGACGGTGAGGGGGCGGCTGTGGAGGACGGCGTCCAGCTGTTCGCCGGGGGTGACGCCGGTGACGGTGACGGTGAAGGAGCCGCCTTGGGCGACACGGGAGCTGTCGGTCGTGGCGGTGGGGGCCGGGGGAGCGGTCGCGTCGGTGCCGGGGGCCGCGGTCGGCGTCGGTGTCGCCGTCGGTGTGGGTGTGGGTGTGGGTGTGGGTGTGGGAGTCGGCGTCGGTGCGCCCGCGATCGTCACGCGCGCGATCACCGTGCGGTTCTGCGGGGCGACCTCCTGCTCCTTCGTCAGGCTCAGGTCGAGCCGCCCGTCGGCGCGGACGTTCACCGACTGGAACCATGTGCTGCGGTCGGGGTCGAAGAGACCGCCGGCACCGTCGGGGTCGGTCGCGGTGTGCGGGTCGGGGTAGGGGCGCGCGTGGTACGCGAGCAGGAGGTTGCCGTCGGCATCCTCGATGAACGAGTTGTGTCCCGTCCCCGCCGTCTCCTTCGTGGCCGTCAGCTCGTCGGCCGAGAGACGACCCTGGTAGGTGTCGTTCGTGTCGAGCACGGGGAACGCGGTCTGCGTCCAGCTCGATGCGGCGGTGAGGTCGGCATCCGCCGAGGCCGTCAACAGGCCCAGGTCGTAGTACTTGTCGACCGTGCCTCCCGAGTAGGTGAGGTAGATGCGGTCGCCGTGCGCGATCATGTACGGCGCCTCGACGACGGTCTGGTCGGTGCCTTCGTTCGTGTCGCTCGGGGTCGGGGCCCGCTTCCCGCGCTCCCAGGGCTGGCTCGTGGTGTAGATCGTCGAGAGAGGGCCGTCGAGGAGCGGCACGACGCCGTCGCCGCCGCGCACCTTGCCCACGAGCAGACGTGCGCCGTTCGGCATGATCCAGTAGCCCTGGGCGACGCCGTTCTCGACGCGTTCGAAGTACGACACGTCGAAGGCCGCGCCGTCGAGCACGACCGGCTCGCCCCAGTTCTTCTCGTCCATGAACCCGCCGGCCTTGATGGATGCCGCATCGCCCGTGTACGGGATCAGCACGGTGTTGTCGCACCAGCCGCCGGTCTGGGCGAAGCCGCGGTTCATGCCCGCGACGATCCACCACCGTCCGTTGATCTTGTGGAACTCCTGCGCCCAGATGAAACCGCCCCAGCCGAAGAACGTGTGGGGGTACTGCGACTCGTGGCCGATGGTGCCGTCGTCGGGGTCGATGGCGATCTGCTCGGGCGCCGTCGCGAGACCCTCGAGCGTGGTCGCGCGCTTGAGCCCGATCTTGCGGTAGCTGCTCGCCTCGTCGATGAGACCGTTCGAGGGCTGGCCGTAGTGCGAGCCGGTCAGGTAGTAGTAACCGTCGTCGTCGTTGTAGAACACGTGCGGATCGGCGCGGGCATCCGACACCATCTGCTGCTTGTGCTGCTGCACGGCGCCCTGGATCTCGTACGTCCCGGGGCCTTGAGCGGCAGCTGCCGCGATCTGGGTCTCGTCCCACCGCACGGGCAGGTTCTTCGCGCTGCCGTCGTTGTAGGTGAAGGTGGCCGTGCGGGGGAGAGCGCCCCGGATGTCGGACGCATCGGCATCGTTCGCGACCTCTGCCGTGACGGCATCCACCCCGGTGTTCTGCAGGTCGACGTAGGCGTCGACGAAGGACTCGAACTGCGACGCCGTCGTCGGTACCGCCGTGACGTCGCTCGCCCAGGAGGGCAGCCCGTCACCGGTGGTGCCGAGGTCGCGCGCGTCGGCGCGGGTGGGCGACGACACCGTGGCCGACGAGTCGAGGCCCGACAGCGTGGCCGCGCGGCCCTCGTCGCTGGCGAGGTCGGTCCACAGCACCTGGTAGCCGCCCCCGGGCGCCGCGACGATGCGGGGGGCCGAGACGATGCCCGAGCCCAGGCCGATGACCTGCTGGCCGGTGAAGGTGCGGTCGTCGACGGAGCGCCAGACGTAGATGCTGCTGGTCTCGTCGTTCTGCGAGGCGACGACACCCAGGTGCCCGTCCGCGTCGCGGAACAGGCTCGGCGAGCCCATCTGCGCCCAGGGCTTCGCGGACTGGGTGTCGTCCCACAGGACGGAGAGGATGGCCTGGCCGCGGTTCAGCGGCTGCCAGCGATCGCTGCCGGTCGGCCGTGCGGCGACGTAGAGCGAGTCGGCCCGTCGGTCGTCGTCGTACGCCAGCGGGTCGTCCTTCACGCCGTTCGTGGTCGTGACGGTCTTGACGTACGTCGCGATCTCGCCGCCGGGCTGCTGCAGGGTGACGTCCCACGTGAGGGGGGTGTCCTCTCCCGCGACGCGCGCTTCCAGCGTGACCGCCACTCCCTCGGCGGGGAGTCCGGATGTGTCGACGGAGCCGTCCGACGAGACGCGCCCGGCACCCGGGCCCGTCGCCGACCAGGTGACGGCGCGCCCGCGCACGTCGTCCGGCAGATTCTCCAGCACGACCGAGGGGATGCCGAGGGCGGCACGGTCGTCGACGGGGGCGCTCGCGACGCCGAGCTGGTCGGCGGTGAGCGCGCGATCGTAGATCTCGACGTCGTCGATGAGGCCGGTGAAGTACTCTCCGCCTCCCCAGTTGGCCTTGCCGAGCTGGAGGATGCCGCCGCTGGTGCCCAGGATCTCGTCGATCGTCGGCCCGTCGAGCTTCGCGCTGACGAGCGTGCGGTCGACGTACAGGCGGGCGGTGGTGCCCGAGAGCACCAGGTCGACGTGCTTCCAGCCGGCGGAGCCGGCGGCCGTCAGGTTGCCGGACGTGTCGCGCGCGCCGGAGTTGCGATAGCGCTCGACGACGACATCCCCGGTCCGGTCGAGGATGCCGAGGTACTGCTCGCGCGCGTACTGCGGGGCGTTCGCATCCGCTGCGGCGAAGACGGTCCATCCGACGTTGCCCTGCGCGGCGGGGCGGCTGTCGTACGAGATGGTGAGCTCGTCGTCTCCGGTCAGCAGGGCGCTGCCGTCGCTCTTGCGCACGTCGAGCCAGAACGACGACGACAGGCTCGCCGCCGTGCCGTGGCCGTCCTGACCGGCGACGAGGTCGGCCGTGCCGCGCACGTGCGCTCTCGCGTCGCCCGAGGCGAAGGCGCCGTCGACCGGGGCCGAGTCGAAGTCGAACGACGCCACGGGCGTCGGCGCGCTCTCGACGGCCGCGACGCGGGGAGCCGCCCCGGCGGCCACCGCCGGCGCGCCGGCTGCGGTGGCGACCAGCACGCCCGCGACACCGGCGGCGAGCAGCGCCCGGCTGCGACGGGAACAGTTCATCGAGCTTGTCCTCTCAGGAGTGCGAGCGGCGTCGGCGGAGCGCGAGGAGACCCGCTCCCGCGAGGAGGGCGCTGACGCCGAAGAAGGTCGCGGCGAAGGGGACCCCGACACCGGTGGCGGCGAGCGACCCGGCCGACACCACCTCGATCGCGACGCGGTCCAGCACGCTGCCGTCGGCACGCGTCACGATCAGGGTGTGCGCACCGGTCGCGAAGTCGGCGGGGACCGCGACGCGGAAGGTGACCGACCCGGCGGCATCCGCCGCGGGGATGCCGGTGATCGTCAGGGGATCGCTGTGCAGCACCGCCCCCACCCGCTCGCCCGGCAGCAGGCCGGTGACCGTGACCGCGAACGACTGCCCCTGCGCGACGCGCACGGCGCTCGCGGCGACCGTGGGCTGCGTCGCGGGCGAGCTGGTCGCACCCGGGGAGGGCGGGGCGGTCGGGGTCGCCGTGGGGGCGTCCGTGGGCGTGGGGGTCGGTGTCGGCGTGGGCGTCGAGTCGTCGGTCGAGGTGACCGTGACGGTCATGCGCACCGTGCGCAGCGCGGGCAGCACCTGCTCGTCCTTGCTCATGTCGAGCACGGGCCGGTCGCCGGCCGCCCAGTGGATGCGGCCGATGCGGGTGTCGCGGCCGGCGCCGCCGACCCCGTCGCCCCACGTGTGGTAGACGTACAGCTCGTTGCCGTCGTCGTCGGTGGTCACGGCTCCGTGACCGGGGCCCTGGGGGTAGTTCAGGTAGTCCCAGACGCCGGCGGGCATCGGCACGCTCTTCATCAGCGGGGTGTTGTACTTGTGCCAGCTGTCGATGTCCATCAGATCGCTGTCGAGGTCGGCCCAGATGCCGCCCACCACGTAGCGGGGGCTCACGCCGTCGCTCGAGTAGATCAGATAGATGCGCCCGTCGCGTTCCATCGCGAACGAGCCCTCGGCCAGGCGCAGCTCCCACGACAGGGAGGGCGAGATCACCGGCTTCGCCTCGCCGACGATGCGGGTGGGGTCGGCCGGGTCGACCTTGGCGATCCAGGTGAGCGGGTCGCCCAGCGTGCTGCCGATGAAACGCTGCGACCACGTGTAGTACGCCTGGCCGTTCGCCTCGAAGTACGTCATGTCGAGGCTGATGTTGCGCACGCCGGGGCGGCCGAGGGGAGCGCCGTCGGGGGTCAGCACCGCCGCCGGCTTCGACCAGTCGTCGGGGTTCGCCGGGTCGCCGCCGTCGCGCAGCTGCATGATGTGCGACTGCACCGTGGTCCAGTCGGCGCCGTCGTTGGCCTGCGGGTTGCCGGAGTTGAAGCACGGCGAGAACAGGATCGACAGCTTCCCGCCGATCTCGTGGATCTCGGGCGCCCAGTAGCATCCCGCGATCGTGCGCCCGTCGGTGGTGGTGTCGCGACGCGTGTAGCGGTTGAGCAGGTCGACCTCGCGCTGCGCTCCGCCCGCGGCGTCCGAGAGCCCGTCGAAGGTGTCGGACACGCGGATCGGCAGGTGCGGCGAGGCGATGTTGTTGTTGTTCGTGTCGTCGGTGGCGATGAACAGGTACTCGGTCTTGCCGTCGCGCTCGTAGCGGTAGATCGTCGGGTCGGCGCGGTTGGCGGCGAACGGCACCGAGTAGTCCTTCTGCCGCACGGTGCCCGTCACCGTGACGCTGCCGCCCGTCGAGTCGCGGACGGCGGCGAGATCGGCGGCGTCCCAGTCGACGGGCAGCTCGGCGGTCGAGCCGTCCGAGTACGTCAGGTGGGCGCGGGTGTCGGCGACCGCGGCGGTGTCGCCGGCCTCGACGGTCGGGTTCGGCACGGTGACCGCCGTGTTGACGACGCGGTCGTACCGCTCGGAGAGGGCCGTGGCGATCGTGTCGGCGACCGGCAGCGATCCGCCCGGCTCGGCGTCGGCCACGCGCCCGGCGAAGGCCGTGAGGGCCGGATCGGCGGTCGTCGCGAGCCCGCCGTCGGCGACCTCTCCGCGGTTGCCGGTCGAGACGACCTGCGACCTCTTGCCGCCGTTCTCGGGCGAGAACGGGGCGCTCACCAGCTCGGTGCGCGTCAGGTCGGCGACGGTCGTGTGGTGCGCCGCGCCGTTGTCGTCGGTCCACGAGACGACGTAGGCCTGCTGACCCGAGTCCCACACCGCCCGGGGCGACGAGACGCCGCCCGTCGTGCCGAGGTCGATGGTGCCCAGCTCGTCGAACTGCGAGCCCCGGGCGTCTTCGGCGCGGAAGACCGTCGCGCCCGACCGGGCCGTGGCATCCGGTGCGCCCGACATGTACACGCGGGTCGAGATGAACCCGAGCCGTCCGTCGGCGAAGTAGAACGGCGACGGCGCGGCGACGCCGCGCTGATCGACGTTGTCGACGCCGATGTGCTCGCCCTCGGCGAAGACGATGCCGTAGTTGCCCTGCAGCGGGGCCGCCCGGTCGACGTCGGGTCCGACGGCGAGGTGGATGCTGCGCGCCACCGTGTCCTGGTTGGCGTCGTGGTCGTTCGTGGGGGTGCGGGTGTAGGCCACCAGCCGCTGACCCGTCGTGCCCAGCACCGACACCGAGAACGTCTTCGAGAAGGTCGTGCCGCCGAACGTCGCGCGCGCCGTGACCGAGGTCGCGCGCGGCGACGCGGCGTCGTTGACGAGCGCGTCGTCCTGCACGGCGTCGCCGCTCCACCGCAGGTCGACCCCGGCGACGGCGGGCAGGACGGTCCCGGATGCCACCACCGGCGGCACCACCAGGGTCGACGTCAGGCGCGCGGTGAGCTCGTCGGCCGACTCCGCCCGGACGGTCACGCGCACGGGCGTTCCGGCCACGGCCTGCCCGGCGAACGTGGCGGTGGGGGTCAGCGTCACCGTCGCGTCGGCCGAGCCGGGGGCCGGGCGCACGACGCGCCCGTCGGTGCCGACGACGCCGGTGTCGCTCGACGTCCACGAGACGGCCGAGCCGCCCGCGGCCGACCGGGGGAGTGAGAGGTCGGCGGTGACCGCACCGGTGTCGCCGAGGTCGACGGCGGCGGCGTCGGCCGCGGCGATCGCCGCGGCCGCCGGGGCGGCGACCTCGCGCACCTGCGCCGCCGTCAGCGCGGCGCGGTCGACGCGCACATCGTCGATCGCGCCGGCGAAGAAGGGGTCGCCCGGGTACAGCGACCGGCCGAGGAGTCCCGAGAAGACCGAGGTGCCGGTCGTCGCCGCCCCGGTGGCATCGGTGGGCGCGGATGCCACGGCCTCGCCGTCGACGTACGTGGTCACGCGCTGCCCCGACTGCAGGGCCACGGCCACGTGCGTCCACCGCGTCGACGAGGCGGGGCCGGCGTTCGTCGCGCGCTGCTCGCCGTTGTCTTTGACGGCGCCGATGAGGTTGCCCCCGCACTGCGGGGTCGCGAAGAGGTACCGGGCGCTCGAGCTGCCCAGGCTGTAGGCCCACGCGCACTCCTGCCCGCCCGACCAGCGGAGCCAGGCCGAGACGGTCACGTCGCCGGTCGAGGCGTCGGTCAGGCCGGGTGCGATCTCGACGTAGGCCGCCGAGGAGTCCGCCGCGCCCCCGGGGAGCGCCAGCGCGCGGTCGTCGCCCCCGCGCGGGCCGGTCACGATGCGGGCGCCCGATCCGCGGACCGTTCCCGGGTGCGCGCCGGCGTCGTCGGCGATCGTGCTGCCCGCGGCGAGGGCGCCGGTGGGCAGAGTGTCGAAGTCGTAGCTCAGGGCGGCCGTCGGCACGGCGGCCTGTGCCGGGGCGACCCCGGTGACGAGACCTCCCGCGGCGAGCGCGGCGGCGACGATCAACGCCGCGGGTCGACGTGTGCGCATGGACGGGCCTTTCGATGCGGGGCAGACGGACGCGAGGAGGGGCGTCGGCGGCATCGGCCGAGAGGACCGCACCTCCTCGTGCAGTCCGACTCGTCTCCGGGGATGACGAGTGCGGTGGCACGAGAATAGGGAGCCCGGTCGGGCATGCGCAAGTCCGATGTGAACCTTCACGTCGTGTCTCGATCGTTACTTGACCCGCCTCGGATGCGCTTGTACGGTTCTGGCAAGTGTGAGCGCTAACACGGCGCCGACAGGACACGGAGCGATGCCGCTCCGCGACCTCGCGGGGCCGTCGCGATCGACGCGGACCCCGTTCCGTCCGACGCGAGCGATCCCACCCGCGCTGGGGCGGGGACCCCCGGACCAGCGCACGGCTCCCGACCACGACGGCGCGCCCCGGCCGCCGCCCGCCGAGCCGCGACCGGCGCCGACGCCGTGACCGCACCACTGCCCGCCACCGCACCCGAACGGAGCGTCCCCCTCATGCACGCCCCCCGTCTGCTCGCTGCCACCGCCATCGCCGCGGTCGCCGCCTCGGCATTGATCGCCACACCGTCGGCGCTCGCCGCGGCCGTTCCCGATCCCGTCCTGCACTACAGCTTCGACACCCTCGGCGGCACCCTCTCTGCCGGTGCCGCCATTCCCGACACGGGTGCCCGCGCCGGCCGCTCCGACGGGGTCGTCGGCAACGGCGGCATCACGGTCGTGCCCGGGGTGACCGGCGCGTCGACCGACAAGGCCATCCACCTGTCGGGCGGCCGCAGCGACGCCGACGCGGTGGCGTCGTACGTCACCCTGCCGGACGGCATCGTGTCGTCGACCGACACCGCGGTGACGGTGAGCGTCTGGACCAAGTGGGAGGGCGCCGCCGACGGCAACTGCCAGCTCGTGTTCGGTCTCGGGCGATCGACCACCAAGAACCTGCTCTCGTCCACCAGCTGCAACGGCACGTACGGCGCCGTCTCGGACGCGCCGCGCGGCGAGCAGCGCGCCGGCGACGGCGGCGACGCGCTGCCGGTCGACCACTGGGCGAACGTGACCCTGGTCTTCCAGCCCGGTCAGCGGATCGCCTACTACGTCAACGGCCAGCTCGACGGCGCCAACGCCGAGATCACCGGCATCGGGCACACGATCGACGCCGTCCTCGGCCAGAACGGCGTGGGCGGCTACCTCGGCCGGTCGTTCTGGGACGACCCGTTCTACGGCGGCGCGATCGACGACGTGCGCATCTGGAACTCGGCGCTGTCGGCCGACGACATCCGCGCCGTCGGCGCCGACCAGTACCGCGCTCTCGTGGCATCCGACTCGGTGTCGCTCGGCGACACCTCGTCGGTGACCCGCGACCTCGACCTTCCGGCCAAGAGCGCGGCCGGGTCGACGATCACGTGGGCCACGAGCGATGCGGGCGTCGTCGCGGCCGACGGCACGGTGACCCGCCCGTCGGCCGCGGCCGGCGACGCCACCGCGCAGCTGACCCCGACCTTCACCCTCGGGGGGCAGACCCGCACGGGCGACCCCATCGCCGTCACCGTGCGCGCGCTCTCGGCCACCGAGCAGGACGAGGCGGTCCGCGAGGTCGCCGACGCCCTGCCCGGACGCCCCGGTCTGTCGGGAGACGTGCGCGGATCGATCGCGCTTCCCGAGACGGGGGCCGACCTCAAGACCGACTTCTCGTCGTCGCAGGCGGGCGACGTGGCGATCGCCTGGTCGTCGTCGAACCCCGATGTCGTGTCCGACACCGACAAGGGCGTCGAGCCGAACGTCGTACGCAAGGGCAGCGTGACCCGTGGCGCCGCCGACCAGACGGTCACCCTCACGGCCACGCTCACGCTCGGCACGGCCACCCGCACGGTGCAGCTGCCGGTCACGGTGCTCAAGGCGTCGGAGCACACGCGCGACGACGACGAGGCCTACATGTTCGTCTACTTCCGCGACAACTCCATCGACGGCGAGAAGATCCGCTTCGCCGTCTCGGAGGGCAACGATGCGCTCAACTGGCGCACGCTCAACAATGCGAACCCTGTGCTGGAGTCGACCAAGGGCGACATGGGCCTGCGCGACCCGTTTGTGCTGCGCTCGAAAGAAGGCGACCGGTTCTTCCTCATCGCCACCGACCTGTCGGCGGCCCGCAAGGGCTTCCCGACCGACCACGGCAGCCGGTACCTCGAGATCTGGGAGTCCACCGACCTGGTCAACTGGGGCGAGCAGCGCCACATCGAGGTGTCGCCGCCCAGCGCCGGCATGACGTGGGCGCCGGAGGCGCACTACGACCCCACGATCGACGCCTACGTCGTGTACTGGTCGTCCCGTCTGTTCCTCGACGACGCGCACACCCAGGAAGACGGCAACGGCCCGCAGATCCTCATGGCGACCACGCGGGACTTCGTGACCTTCACGCCCGCGGTGCCGTACATCAAGTCGTCCGACATCCCGGGGCTGCGCAAGACCAACGCGGGTCTGATCGACACCACGATCATGGAGCGTGACGGCGTCTACTACCGCTTCACCAAGGGCACCGAAGAGACCGCCTGCCGCCCCGACATCGTGGCCGAGAAGGGCACCGACCTGCGCGCTCCCTCGTCGTCGGGCGAGTGGACCAAGTTCGACACGTGCCTCTCGGCGAACGCGGGCCTGCCCGAGACCGAGGGCCCCTCGGCCTTCCGCTCGAACCCGGGCGACATCAACGGCGACCGTAACTACGTTCTCGTCGACTGGTACGGCGGCGGCGGGTACATCCCGCTGTACACGGACTCGCTCGAAGACGGCAAGGTCGACTGGAAGGTGCCTGCGAAGTACTCGCTGCCGCCGTCCCCGCGTCACGGCGTGGCCTTCGGCATCACCCGCGAGGAGCGCGACCGGCTGATCGCGAAGTACAACCCCGAGCAGCTCGTGACCGGCACCACCCCGGTGCGGATCACGGTCGCACCGGGCACCGCCTCGGTCGCCCTGCCCGCGACCGTGCAGGCCCAGCGTCAGGGCGGCGACATCGCCGTGGGCGTCACGTGGGGGCGTCAAGACCTCTCGGCCCTGACGAGGCCCGGCGACCAGACCGTCGTGCGCGGTGCACTGAACGACGGCTCGACCGTCGAGGCCACGGCGATCATCACCGCGGGCGACGGGCCTGTCGCGTCGACCGCCGTCACGATCGGGTACGACTCCCGCGTGCTCGCCCGGGGTGCGTCGTCGTCGCTGACCGCGACGGTGGCGCCCGCCAACGCCGACCAGAAGGTCGCATGGAGCACGAGCAACGCCGACGTCGTATCGGTCGACGACTCCGGACGCATCACCGGGCTCTCGACCGGCGCCGCCGTGGTCACGGCGACGGCGACGGACGGCCGCACCGCCACGCTCACGGTGACCGTCACCGAGCCCGAGGCCGATCTGCTGCTGCACTACAGCTTCGACGGTGCGGCGACGACGACCGACGGCTCGCGCGTCACCGACGTCTCGGGTCGCGGGCACGACGCCACGATCCACGGCGCGGGTGCCACGACGACCGACGGAGCGCGCGGCGTCGCCGGCGACTCGGCCCTGTCGTTCCCGGGCGGTGCGCCGGACTCGACCGCCGCGTACGCCACGATCGGCGGCGACGTCGTCCCCGACGGCACGCGCGACCTCACGGTGTCGAGCTGGATCAAGTGGGACGGCTCGGCGACCTGCGAATGGCCGCTCTCGCTCGGGTCGACGAACTCGAACTACCTGTTCACCAGCCCCGACTGCGGCGGTGTCGCGGCGGCCATCAAGTCGGGCTATACCGAGAACAAGTCGGGGGCGGCCGCGCTGCCGGTCGGCACGTGGGCTCAGGTGACTCTCGTGCTCACGGGCAAGAAGACGCTGGTCACCTACGTGAACGGACAGAAGGTGGCCGAGGTGGCGACGATCTTCGACGCGGCCGACCTCGAGGCCCTCGGCGGGGTCGGCGGTCTGCTCGCCAAGTCGCAGTACGGCCCCGACCGTCTCTTCGGCGGCGACCTCGACGACGTGCGCGTCTACGGACGGGCTCTGGATGCCGCCGAGGTGGGCACCCTGTTCACCGACGGGTCGCTTCCCCAGCCCGAGCCGACCCCGAGCCCGACGGTGACGCCGAGCCCGACGGCCACGCCGGAGCCGACGGCCACGCCCGAGCCCACCGCGACCGCGACCGCCGGTCCGTCGCCCGCTCCGACGGCGACGGCGGCACCCGCTGCGGCCCCGGTGGTGCGCACGAGCGCCGCGCGGGTGCAGCAGGGCGACTCGTTCACGGTGACGGTCACCAACCTGAACCCGGGCGAGCAGGTCTCGGCGACGCTGCACAGCGACCCGATCGTCATCACCGGCATCCCGGCTGCCGATGCCACGGGCACGGTGACGTTCCGCGTCGACGTGCCGGCCTCGCTGGCCGCGGGGGCGCACACGGTCATCGTGCAGCGCGCCGACGGCACCGCTCTCGCGCCGCTCGCGGTGCAGGTGGTCGGCCCGGGCATGCTCGCGGCGACCGGGACCGACCTTCCGTGGGGCCTCGCGATCGGCGCTCTGCTGATGGTGCTGGCGGGTTCCGCACTGGCGGTCGCACGACGTCGCACGCGACGCGGCTGATCGACGCGGCTGCCCGATACGGCGGTGCCCCGTCCCGTGGGACGGGGCACCGCCGTATCGACCCCCGGCCGCCGGCGTAGGCCGCTCCCGGGGGCCTCGCTCACAGGTCGAGGACGCGACGCAGGAACCCATTGCGGAACACGCCCCGCGGGTCGGCCTCACGGGCCGCGGCCACGAACGCGTCGGCGTGCGGCAGGGTCGCGCGCACGACGGCGCCGGGCATCGTGAACGCCTTGCCCCAGTGCGGGCGCACGTCGAACGGCGCCAGCGCACGCTCGACGTGGGGGAGCGCTGCGAGCACCCCCGGGGTGTCGTTGCGCCACGTGAAGTGCACGGCGAGCACGTCGCGGTCGAACGCGGGGCTGAGCCACAGACCGTCGGATGACACGGTCCGCAGCTCGCTCACCAGCAGCTGGTCGGCGAAGACCGGCGCGATCCCGCGCACCGCGGCGAGGGCCTCACGCGCCGTCGCGAGCGGGACGAAGTACTCGGACTGGATCTCGTCGCCGTCGCTGGGCACGGCGTCGGCGCGGAAGTGCGGCAGTCGGGTGTGCCACGGCCCCGGCGTGCCGAGCGGCGTGGTGTTGTCGACCGTGCGGATGCGCCCGAGGTGCAGCGGGCCGGTGAGGGGCTGTCCGCCGAGCTCGCGGGCGCAGTCGGCGTCGGGGTCGGCGTCGGTGCTCTTGACCCAGACGAGGTCGTCGTCGGGGTCGCCCCACGTGGTGAACACGCTGACGCTCCGGGCGCTGGCGAAGACCCGGTCGGGATCGGCCACGATCCGCTCCCACGGCACGCCGGTGAACACCTGCTGCGTCACGGTGTAGCTCGGCTCGGTGCGCAGCTCCACCGCGGTGACGACGCCGAAGGCGCCGACTCCGAGGGCGGCGGCGGGGAACCAGGCGTGGTCGCGGTCGATGCGGCGCACCCGGCCCGTGGCATCCATGATCTCGAGGGCGGTGACGGCGCTCGACACGTTGCCGTTGCGTGTGCCCGAGCCGTGGGTGCCCGTGGCGGCGGCGCCGGCGACCGAGATGTGCGGGAGCGAGCCGAGGTTGTGCAGGGCTCGTCCGGCGGCTTCGATCACGGGCGCCACCTGGGCGAACGTCATCAGCCCCTCGACGCGCACCGTGCCGTCGCCGAGGTCGACGCGCGTGGGCATCCGTTCGAGCGAGACGAGCGATCCCTCGGCGTCGCCCACGTCTGAGAACGTGTGCCGGGTCGCCTGCACCCGCAGGGCGTCGTGCGTCGAGACGATCTCGGCGAGCTCGTCGAGGCTCTCGGGAAGCAGCGTCTCGCGGGCGGCGTACCGATGGTTCCCCGACCAGGTGGTGCCGGCGGGTCGTCGTTCGATCATGAGGTGCTCCTGACGTCGGCGGTGCGGCTCTGCCCCTCCATCCTGCCCCTCGTCGCCGAATCGGGCGGTCAGCGCGTGCGGAACAGGGTGGTCTCGAAGACGGCCTCGGCGGCGCCGACGAGCAGCCTGTGCTCGCCGAGCTCGGCGCTGCGCACCCGCAGGTCGTCGGCGCACGCGGGCATCGTCTGGGCACGGACGGCGGCGTCGAGGCCCGCCGGGTCGAGGTCGGCGAGCACCGCCAAGAACCCGCCGAGCACCACGACCGCGGGGTTCAGCACGTTCGCGGCGTTCGCCAGCGCGGTGGCGAGGATGCGGCGCTGGCGCCCGGTCTCGGCCTGCACCCCGGGGTCGGCGCTCGCGCGCAGGGCGGCCGCCAGCGCCGTGTCGTCGGCCGTCGACAGCCCGGCGACCGCGAGCAGGCGCGCACGGCTCACCTCGTCTTCGAGCACCCCGTCGGCCGCGCGGCGATCGCGGGGGTCGACGATGCCCGGACGGTTCTGCCCGAATTCACCCGCGTACCCGCCCGCCCCGCCGAGCGGGGTGCCGCCGGCGATCACCGCCCCGCCGATGCCGCTCGCGCCGCCGTTGAGGTACACGACGTCGTCGACGCCGCGGGCCGCTCCGAACAGGTGCTCGGCGACGGCGCCGAGGGCCGCGTCGTTGGCGACGTGGCACGGGAGGGAGGTGGCATCCGAGATCTTCTCGCCGAGGGCGGCGTCGACCCAGCCGAGGTGGGGTGCGGTGCGCACGAGCCCGTCGGAGGCGCGGACCGGGCCCGGGACGGCCGCGCCCACGCCGAGCACGCGCCGCCCGCGCAGCGCGCCCCGTCGCCACGACGAGAGGCGTTCGCCGGTGAGGCGGGCGGTCTCGTCGGGGGTGAGCAGGGCGTTCCGTTCGATGCGCTCGCGCACGACGATCGTGCCGTCGAGGGCGACCGCCGCGAGGTCGAGGGCATCGACCTCGGGGTTGATCGCCACCGCGACGACCCCGGGGGCGGGCGCGACCGTGGGCGAGGGGCGCCCGACGCGGCCCGCCGGGTCGGCGGCGCGTTCTTCGACCAGCCCGTCGCGGGCCAGCTCGCCGACCAGGTCGGCGATCGTCGAGCGGTTGAGCCCCGTCTCTTCGGTCAGCGCGGCACGCGACCGCGGACCCTTGCGATGAACCGTCCGCAGCACGAGCGACAGGTTGGCGCGGCGCATGCCGTCGCCCCTGCTGCCCGCGCTGACCATCCGACCACTGTGCCATGTCGGAGCGCGGGCGCGAGGCGCGAGGCGCGAGCGTCGGCCGCTCCGGGCGGCGGGGCGCGGCGGCGCTCGCACGGGATGCCGTCTCGCACGGGCGATATCGGCCGGAGCGGTGCCGACGGGGCGCAGCGGTGGCAGGATCGCGGTATGGACCTCTCCGGCATCCCCATCACCACCCTCCGCGGCGAGCAGACGACGTTCGGCGCGCTCACCGACGGCAAGGCCGCGCTCGTGGTCAACGTGGCGTCGCGCTGCGGCCTCGCCGGCCAGTACGAGGCGCTCGAGGCGTTGCACAAGAAGTACGCCGATCGCGGCTTCACGGTGATCGGCTTCCCGAGCAACCAGTTCGCGCAAGAGCTCGGCGACGCCGACAAGATCGCCGAGTACTGCTCGGCGACGTGGGGCGTGACGTTCCCCATGTCTGAGAAGGTGCGGGTCAACGGCCGCAACGCGCACCCCCTCTACAAAGAGCTCACCGGCGCCCCCGACGTCCACGGCAAGAGCGGTCGCATCACGTGGAACTTCGAGAAGTTCGTCGTCGGCCCCGACGGACGCGTGACCCGCTTCAGCCCGCGCACCCAGCCCGACGCGCCCGAGGTCGTCGCCGCGATCGAGGGCGCCCTGCCCCGCTGACGCGCCCTGGGCGGCTGACACGCTCGGCCCCGCTGACCCGCGATGTCTGCGGCGCGGCGGGCTCTAGGGTGAGCGCACCACGTCCCCTGCGAAAGGCATGTCCATGGCCGATGCGGTCGTCCTCGTCTCGGGCGGCGCCGCCGTCACCCCGTTCACCGATCCCGATCGCGCGGCCGGGTCGGGTTTGGCGGCGGGCAACACGGTCACGGCGCTGCGCGCGCACCTGATCGGCCGTGGCATCCCGGTCTTCTCGGCCCCCGCGCGCATCGGTGCGGGCACCGTCGAACGGGATGCCGGGTGGCAGGGGTTCGATGACGTGCCGGTCGTGCTGCCCGCCGAGGTCACCCTCAACGCCGTCGGGTCGATCGACGCGGCGGGCGGGGCCCTGGCCGGGTTCCTCCGATGGCTCGCCGCCGAGCACGGGCTGCGCAGCGTCGACCTGATCGGGCACTCGATGGGCGGTCTGTTCTCGCGCGCCGCCATCCGCGAGCTGGCGGCCTCGGGCCCGCGCGTCGAACGGCTCGTCACGCTCGGCACGCCCTGGGACGGCGCGGTGCTCGGCGACCTCGTCGACGGCGGGCTGCGCGACGACGACGCGCTCGGCGATCCGGCGACGCGGCAGATCTTCGCCGCGGCGCGGCCCTACGCCGCGGCGAACTCCGAGGGCGCGGCGGCCGAGGTGTCGCAGCGCTTCCTGCGCGGCTGGAACGACGCGCAGGCCGGGGTGCTCGACGGCATCCCGGTCACGGCGATCGGTGCCGGGTTCTTCGCACACGGGGTCGAGCCGCGTCAGCTCTGGCCGCACGACGGGCTCGTGTCGCTGTGGAGCGGTCGCGCCGACGCCGTTCCGGCCGCGGTGCTGCGCGACGTCGATCGGCACTCGTTCCCCGACGACGTGCACAGCATCTTCTTCGCGGACGCGTTCGGGCTGCCCTGGGAGCGCGCGCTCACGTGGGATCCGGCGGTGTTCGCCGTGGTCGATGGGGCGCTGGGCGTCTGACGGGAGCACTGGACGGGGCGGCATCCGGGGTATATGTTGTGAAAGCCAACAAAACTCTCGTGCGTCGTCGAACGACCGTGCGTATCCATGCGAAGGAGCAGGAATGCCCACCCCCACCCGCGACGACAAGTTCTCGTTCGGCCTCTGGACCGTCGGCTACAACGGCACCGACCCCTTCGGCGGGCCGACCCGGAAGCCCCTCGACGTCGTGCACGTCGTCGAGAAGCTCGCCGAGCTCGGCGCCTACGGTCTGACCTTCCACGACGACGACCTGTTCGCCTTCGGCTCGACCGACGCCGAGCGCCAGAAGCAGATCGACCGCCTCAAGGGCGCGATGCAGGACACCGGCATAATCACGCCGATGGTGACGACGAACCTCTTCTCGGCCCCCGTCTTCAAGGACGGCGGCTTCACCTCGAACGACCGCCAGGTGCGCCGGTTCGCCCTCCGCAAGGTGCTGCGCAACCTCGACCTCGCCGCCGAGCTCGGCGCGAAGACGTTCGTCATGTGGGGCGGCCGTGAGGGCGCCGAGTACGACTCGGCCAAGGACATCCGCCAGGCGCTCGAGCGCTACCGCGAGGCCGTCAACCTGCTCGGCGACTACGTCACCGACAAGGGTTACGACATCCGCTTCGCGATCGAGCCCAAGCCCAACGAGCCCCGCGGCGACATCCTGCTGCCGACGCTCGGTCACGCGATCGCGTTCATCGACTCGCTCGAGCGTCCCGAGCTGGTGGGCCTGAACCCCGAGGTCGGCCACGAGCAGATGGCGGGCCTGAACTTCGCCGCCGGCATCGCCCAGGCGCTGTACCACGGCAAGCTCTTCCACATCGACCTCAACGGTCAGCGCGGCATCAAGTACGACCAAGACCTGGTGTTCGGCCACGGCGACCTGCACAACGCGTTCGCCCTCGTCGACCTCCTCGAGAACGGTGGCCCCGGCGGAGTTCCCGCCTACGACGGCCCGCGTCACTTCGACTACAAGCCCTCGCGCACCGAGGACGAGTCGGGCGTGTGGGACTCGGTCTCGGCCAACATGAACACCTACCTGCTGCTCAAGGAGCGCGCCGCGGCCTTCCGCGCCGACCCCGAGGTGCAGGAGGCGCTCGCCGCCGCCAAGGTGCCCGAGCTCGCGCAGCCGACGCTGAACGAAGGCGAGTCGTACGACGACCTGCTCGCCGACCGCTCGGCGTACGAGGACTTCGACACCGACGCCTACCTCGGCGGCAAGGGCTTCGGCTTCGTCCGGCTGCAGCAGCTCGCCACCGAGCACCTGCTCGGCGCGCGCTGAGGCCCGACGGGGCGGGGATGCTGCGGCGCCCCGCCCCACACACGACACGCCGCACCGAGACGGGGCGGCAGGCAGAAGGGCAGAGCATGGCGCTCGTCATGGGAGTCGACTCGTCGACGCAGTCGTGCAAGGTCGTCGTGGTCGACGCCGAGACCGGCCGGGTGGTGCGGCAAGGCCGCGCGGCGCATCCCGCCGGAACCGCGGTCGATCCCGAGGCGTGGTGGGTGGCGCTGCAGGATGCCATCGCCCAGGCGGGCGGTCTCGACGACGTCGCCGCGGTGTCGATCGCGGGGCAGCAGCACGGCATGGTCGTGCTCGACGCCGGCGGCGCCGTGATCCGCGACGCGCTGCTGTGGAACGACACCCGCTCGGCGCAGGCGGCCCGCGACCTCATCGCCGAGGTGGGCGCCGACGTCTACGCCGCGCGCACCGGCGCGGTGCCGGTCGCGTCGTTCACCGCCACGAAGCTGCGGTGGCTGCGCGACGCCGAGCCCGACAACGCCGCTCGCGTCGCCGCGGTCGCCCTGCCCCACGACTGGCTGACGTGGAGGCTGCGCGGCTTCGGCCCCGACCGCCCCGACCTGGACGAGTTGACGACCGATCGCTCCGACGCCTCGGGAACCGCCTACTGGGGCGCCGACGGCTACGATCGCGACCTGCTCGTGCGGGCGCTCGGCCACGACGCCGTGCTGCCGCGCGTGCTCGACCCGTGGCAGAGCGCGGGCACGCTGGCCGGCGGCGCGCTGGTGGGCCCCGGCGCGGGCGACAACGCCGGAGCGGCTCTCGGCCTCGGCGCGGGGGTGGGCGATGTGGTCGTGTCGCTCGGCACCTCGGGGACCGTCTTCGCGGTGGCAACCGCCCCGACCCGCGACACCACCGGCACGGTCGCCGGGTTCGCGGATGCCACGGGCGCCTACCTCCCGCTCGTCGCGACGCTCAACGCGGCCCGGGTGCTCGACGCGATCGCGGGACTGCTCGGGGTGACGCACGACGAGCTCGGCGCTCTCGCGCTCGACGCCGAGCCCGGTGCCGACGGCGTCGTGCTCGTGCCGTGGTTCGAGGGCGAGCGCACGCCCAACCTGCCGCACGCGCAGGCGTCGCTGACGGGCCTGACCCTGGCATCCACCACGCGTCCGAACCTCGCGCGCGCCGCGATCGAGGGCATGTTGAGCGGTCTGGCCGTGGGGCTCGAGGCGATCCAGGCGCAGGGGGTCGAGGTGCGCCGTGTGCTGCTGATCGGCGGCGCCGCGGCCAACGAGGGCGTCGCCCGCATCGCCGCGCAGGTGTTCGACGCCGAGATCGTCGTTCCCGCAGCGGGCGAGTACGTGGCGCTCGGCGCGGCTCGGCAGGCGGCGGGGGTGCTCGCCGGCGGCCCCGTCGCGTGGACGGTCGACACCACCCGTGTCGTCGCGGCCGACCACCGGCCCGAGATCCGCGCCCGGTACGACGTCGTCGCCGCGCTGCGGGCGACGGAGTAGCTCGCCGGGGCTGCGGACGATCCCGCCGACGCGGTCGTGCGCTCGGCGGTGCCGAGACCGGTGAGCCGCGCGCCGCTACTGTGAAGAGCCATGAGCGATGACGGCGGGCCCCGGCGCAACGGCGTGCGCGAGGTCGCCGCCCGCGCGGGCGTCTCGGCGCAGACCGTCTCTCGGGTGTTGAACGACTATCCCGGCATCCGGGACTCCACGCGCGCGCGAGTGCTCGAGGCGATGGCGGCGCTGGACTACCGGGTCAACAACGCCGCACGCGCCCTCGTCACCAGTCGCACGCGCACCGTGGGAGTGGTGGCCTCCGACACGTCGCTGTACGGGCCGTCGGCCGGCATCGCCGCGCTGGAACGCGCGGCCCGGGCGCGCGGCCGGTGGATCTCGACCGCCTACACCGACTCCGACGACCCCGCCGACATCGACGCCGCCGTGCGACACCTGCTCGCGCAGGGCGTCGACGGCGTCGTGCTGGTGGCCGCTCACACCGCGGCGCCTCTCGAGGGCTACGGCGTGCCGCTGGTGCCCCTGTACGGCCCGTCCGGCGACCGTCAGCGCGCGGCCGCGGCCCTGGTCGTGGATCATCTCGCCGATCTCGGCCACCGCCGCGTGGTCGAGGTCGCCGGTCCGCGCGATTGGCGCGAGGCGCTCGCCCGCACCGCCGGGGTCGCCTCGGCCGTCGCCCGCCGCGGGGTGACGCTCGTCGACCGGGCCGAGGGTGACTGGAGCGCGGCGTCGGGCGCGGCGCTGGTCGACACGGTGCGCGAGGCGGTGGCCGCGGGGGCGACCGCGGTCGCCGTGGCGAACGACCAGATGGCGCTGGGGCTCGCCTCCGCGCTCGCGGCGCGGGGTCTGTCGGTTCCCGCCGAGGTCTCGGTCGCCGGTTTCGACGACAACCCGGATGCCGCTTTCTACACGCCCGCGCTGACGACGGTGCGCCTCGACGTGCAGGGCGAGGCCGAGGAGGCCGTCGCCGCCGTGCTGGGCGGCGACGCGGACCCTCCCGCGGACCCGGTGCTGGTGGTGCGCACCTCGACGGCCCCGCCGCGCTGACGGCTCGGCCCCTGACGCTCCACCCGGTCGCCGTCGTCGCCCGCGGGTCGGTCGTGAGTGCGGCACGGGCACGACTCCCGGGGGCCGATCGGCCGTGCGTCGCGGCGGCTCGGCGCGCCCGCCCCTGCGGCGCGAGAGACCTCAGGAGCTGTGCGGGGGGCCCGAGCCGATCGCGCGCCGGAGGGGTCCGTCCAGCCACCCTCGCGCCTCTCGCACCGTGCGCAGCCGCACGACCGGCAGGTCCGGCCGGTCGAGGACGAGCGCCGAGATGCGTCGGCGCGGTGTTCCACGCGTCGAGATCGACCAGCGCACGATGTGCTCGGGGTCGGTGAAGAAGGTATGCAGGGGCGGCTCGATGTTGCCGTTCCACAGCCGTTGTCGACCGAGGCGACGACGCAGCGTGCGCGCGACGACACGGGGGAGGGTGACGGTGGCGAACGGCAGGTCGAGCCACACGAGCAGGTCGGCGCGCGCGACGAGCAGGGGGCGGGCGGCGGAGTACTGCCACTCGGTCACCCACGACTCGCCCGCGACCAGCGCGCGGACGTCGTCGAGGAACGACTCCCGCGGTGTCCACTCGGGGCCGTGGAAGAGCGCGTCGATCTCGGTGTGCGGGATCCCGGCGATCTCGCCGATCCGCCGAGCGAGGGTCGTCTTCCCGACGCCCGAGACGCCGGCGACGATGACGCGCCGCGGCGGGCCGGGCAGGGGATCGGTCGCGTGCAGCACCCGCCGATCGTACGCGCCTTCGGTGGCGCGACGGCGGGCCGGGTCGGCGCGGAGCGGCCTCGCGGACGCCCCCGACATGCCCGGCCTCGCCGCCCCGTGCGGCGACCGCGGCGCGGGGGTCGCGGGGACGAACGCCGTCTCGGTCTCAACGTTCGGACGGTTCTCGCGCCGCGGCGATGTTACCGGTAACATCGAATCGGCTCGGGCCCGATCCCGCGCCCACACAGGCTTTGCCGCAAGAGCCGCCCGAAGAGTCGAAGGAGACCCCGCGTGTCCGATGCCGTCACGTTCACGCCCGAGGTGCAGCAGGCGATCGACGCCGTCCGCGCCGACGTCGCGAAACTGCACGCCGAGCTCGTGCGCTACAACCTGATCGTCTGGACCGGCGGCAACGTCTCGGGCCGTGTGCCCGGCGCCGACCTGTTCGTCATCAAGCCGTCGGGCGTCTCGTACGACGACCTGGCGCCCGAGAACATGATCCTCTGCGACCTCGACGGCAACGCGATCCCCGGTACCCCGGGTTCCGAGCGCAGCCCCTCGAGCGACACCGCGGCCCACGCGTACGTCTACCGCAACATGCCCGAGGTCGGCGGGGTCGTGCACACGCACTCCACCTACGGCGTCGCCTGGGCCGCCCGCGGAGAAGAGATCCCCTGCGTCATCACGGCCATGGCCGACGAGTTCGGCGGACCCATCCCCGTCGGCCCCTTCGCGATCATCGGTGACGACTCGATCGGTCGCGGCATCGTCGAGACCCTGCGCGGTCACCGCTCGCGCGGCGTCATCATGCAGAACCACGGTCCCTTCACGATCGGATCGAGCGCCAAGGATGCCGTGAAGGCCGCCGTCATGCTCGAAGACGTCGCGCGCACGGTGCACATCGCGCGTGAGGCGGGCCCGCTCATCCCGATCCCGCAGGACAAGATCGACGCCCTCTACAACCGCTACCAGAACGTCTACGGACAGAGCACGGACGACCGCCGATGAACGCCCACATCACCGAAGGCCGCGCCTCGCTCGGCATCGAGCTCGGCTCCACCCGCATCAAGGCGTGCCTCATCGGTCCCGACGCCGAGGTGCTCGCGGTCGGTTCCCACGAGTGGGAGAACGTCTACGCCGACAAGCTCTGGACCTACTCCCTGGATGCCGTGTGGTCGGGCCTGCAGGCCGCGTACGCCGAGCTGGTCGCCGACGTGCAGCAGAAGTACGGCGTCGCCCCCGAGCGGTACGCCGCGATGGGCGTGTCGGCGATGATGCACGGCTACCTCGCGTTCGACGCCGACGGCGAGCTGCTCGCCCCCTTCCGCACGTGGCGCAACACCAACACGGGGGTCGCGGCCGCCGAGCTCACCGAGCTGCTGGGCGTGAACATCCCGCTCCGGTGGTCGATCGCCCACCTGCACCAGGCCGTCGTCGACGCCGAGCCGCACGTGCCCGAGATCCGCTTCCTCACCACCCTCGCCGGCTACGTGCACTGGAAGCTCACCGGCGAGAAGGTGCTCGGCGTGGGGGATGCCTCGGGCATGTTCCCCATCGACTCCGCCACCCGTGACTACGACGCCGACCTCGTCGCCCGGTACGACGCGCTCGCCGCGGGCCGTATCCCGGCGCTGAAGGACCTCCTCCCGCGGTCGCTCGTCGCCGGTACCTCGGCGGGCACCCTCACCGCCGAGGGCGCTGCGCTGCTCGACCCGAGCGGGACCCTGCGTCCCGGCATCCCGTTCGCCCCTCCCGAGGGCGACGCGGGCACCGGCATGGTCGCCACCTGCGCGGTCGCGCCCCGCACCGGCAACGTCAGCGCCGGCACGAGCATCTTCGCGATGGTGGTGCTCGAGCGGCCGCTCAGCCAGGTGCATCACGAGCTCGACCTCGTCACGACGCCCTCGGGCGACGCGGTGGCGATGGTGCACTGCAACAACGGGGCGAGCGAGCTGGCCGCGTGGGCGAACATGTTCACCGCGTTCGCGGCGGCCGCCGGCACGCCGATGACCCCGGATGCCACCTACTCGGCGCTCTTCGCGGCGGCGCTGTCGGGGGAGCCCGACGCCGGCGGCCTGCTGGCCTACAACCACCTCGCCGGTGAGCCCATCGCGGGTCTCGACGAGGGTCGACCGCTCGTCGTGCGCACGCCCGACAGCCGCCTGACGCTGCCGAACTTCATGCGCGCGCAGCTCTACGGCGTGTTCGGCACGCTCGCGCTCGGCATGGACGTGCTCCACGGCGAAGGCGTGCAGCTCGAGCGGATGTACGCGCACGGCGGCATGTTCCGCACGGCCGGGGTCGCCCAGCGCTTCCTCGCGGCCGCGCTCGATGCTCCCGTCGCCGTCGCCGAGACGGCGTCCGAGGGTGGAGCGTGGGGCATCGCCGTGCTCGCGGCCTACGTGGTCGACGGCCAGGGCCGCGACCTCGACACGTACCTGCGCGAGGCGATCTTCGCCGACGCGCCGATCGTGACCGCCGACCCCGACCCGGCCGATGTCGCCGGATTCTCGACCTACCTCGACCGTTACCGCGCCGGACTCGCCGTCGAGGCCGCCGCCGTGGCATCCCTCTGAGACCGACAGGAAAGAACATGACTCGCACCCCCCTCAAGAACGACCTCGACGGCTACGAGGTCTGGTTCGTCACCGGCAGCCAGAACCTCTACGGCGAAGAGACGCTGAAGCAGGTCGCCGAGCAGTCGCAGGCCGTCGTCGAGGGCCTGAACGGCCTGCCCGTGAAGGTCGTCTGGAAGCCCGTGCTGAAGGACTCCGACAGCATCCGTCGCATGGCGCTGGAGATCAACGGCCGCGACGACGTCATCGGCGTCATCGCGTGGATGCACACCTTCAGCCCCGCGAAGATGTGGATCGCAGGCCTCGACGCGCTGCAGAAGCCGCTGCTGCACCTGCACACGCAGGCCAACGTCGAGCTGCCGTGGAACGACATCGACTTCGACTTCATGAACCTCAACCAGGCCGCCCACGGCGACCGCGAGTTCGGGTACATCCAGACGCGCCTCGGTGTCGCCCGGAAGACCGTCGTCGGCCACGTGTCGAACCCCGCCGTCCGCCAGCAGATCGAGGACTGGGAGCGCGCCGCCGCCGGCTGGACCGCCGCCCGTACGCTGAAGCTCGCCCGCTTCGGCGACAACATGCGTTTCGTCGCCGTCACCGAGGGCGACAAGACCGAGGCCGAGCTGCGTTTCGGCGTGCAGGTCAACACGTGGGGCGTCAACGAGCTCGTCGAGGCCGTCGAGCAGGCATCGGATGCCGACATCGACGCGCTCGTGCAGGAGTACGTCGACAGCTACGACGTCGTCGACGAACTGCTCCCGGGCGGCGCGCGTCATCAGTCGCTGCGCGACGGCGCGGCGATCGAGCTGGGCCTGCGCTCGTTCCTCGAGGAGGGCGGCTTCGGCGCCTTCACCACCTCTTTCGAAGACCTGGGCGCGCTGAAGCAGCTTCCCGGTCTCGCGGTGCAGCGCCTCATGGCCGAGGGCTACGGCTTCGGCGCCGAGGGTGACTGGAAGACGGCGATCCTCGTGCGCGTCGCCAACGTCATGGGTGCGGGCCTTCCCGGCGGCGCCTCGCTCATGGAGGACTACACCTACGACCTGGTGCCCCGTGCGGAGCGCATCCTCGGCGCCCACATGCTCGAGGTCTCGCCCTCGCTCACCACGAAGAAGCCGCGCCTCGAGATCCACGAGCTCGGCATCGGCGGCAAGGACGACCCGGTGCGCCTGGTCTTCACCGCCGACCCCGGCCCCGCGCTCGTCGTCGCGCTCAGCGACATGCGTGACCGCTTCCGTCTGACCGCCAACGTCGTCGAGAACGTCGAGGCCCCCGACCTGCCGAAGCTCCCCGTGGGCCGCGCGGTGTGGAAGCCCGCGCCTGACTTCGCGACCTCGGCGGCCTGCTGGCTCGCCGCGGGTGCCGCGCACCACACCGTCATGACGACGGCCGTGGGCATCGAGGTGTTCCGCGACTTCGCCGAGATCGCCAAGACCGAGCTCGTCGTCATCGACGACGACACCACGGTCCGCGGCTTCCAGAGCGAGCTGCGCTGGAACCAGGCGTACTACCGCCTGGCCCAGGGCCTGTAAGACCTGCCGTCCCCGGATCCTTCGATGATCCGGGGACGGTGCGGGACTCGCGCCTCGCTCTCTCGGTGCGTCAGTTCGACCGGCGCGCGGATCGCGCCCCGGACTCGTCGTAGCGTTGGGCTGCGGCGGGGCCGGGGCACATCTGCGTTCGATCGTGGCGTGATCAGGGCGACCGGCGCGTACCCTCCGGCGGCTGCCCCCCGGGTTCGCCCACACCCCGTGAGGCGCACGATGAGGCCGTCGGCGAGCTGCGCGAAGCGCGCGACGCGAAGTGCTCGAGATCCCGTCTGGAACGACCGGTGACGTGTGGGGTGTGGTGAGAACAGGGTCTGGGGTGAGAACAGGTCGTTTTTGCTGATTTGGGGCCTGTTTTCGTGGCATTCCCTGTTTTGGTGGCGTGGAGCAGCCCGGCGTGGCGTGGCCTGGGGCAGCATGGCGTGGGTGGTGGGGGAGCAGAATGCCGTCGCGCGCTGCCTTACGGGTCAGATGAGCGACACCGACTCTTCATGGGTCACAGCCGCTGTCCCAACGCCCACAGCCGATCCGCCCGCCCCGAGATCGCCTCCGACAGCGCGAACGCCTGCGAGTCGGTGAGGGATGCCACGTAGTCGACGATCCCGCGAGAGCGAGCGAGGCGCTCGGCCTCGGCATCCGAAGGGCGACGTTCCGCGGGCAGGGTCGCGTACTGCGCGCGGGCGAGGGAGATGAGCTCGCGCAGGCGCCGCGGGGTGCGCGCGCGGTCCAGGTCGTCGTCGAGCCACTCGTCGAGCGCCCGCACCGAGCGGGCGAGGATGCGGCTCATGCCGCGCTGCTGGATCGCCAGGTCGGGGCGGCTCAGCACGAAGCGCTTGTGCACGAACTTCAGCACCTCGACGTGGTGCCAGGCCCACGGCGACAGCACGACGGGTCCCGCCCGCGGGGTGTCGAGGGGCCGCAGCCGCGCCGACTCCTGGAACCGACGGATCCAGCGATCGGTGAAGGCCGCGAGCCGGCGCTCGGCCGTCAGCGACCCGTCGAACGGGCGGGCGAGCAGGTCGGTCACCATCTCGGCATCCACGTCGCTCACCGCCGCGAGGAAGGCCTCGTCGTCGGCGATCCACGGGTCGTCGCGACGTATCTTGCGGCGCAGACGCTCCAGCCCCGCCCCCGGGGCGAGCTCGGCGCGCACCTCGGCGTCGTCGCGCGAGCGCCATTCGATCACGTCGTCGAGCCAGCCGCGGAACTCCGCCGCGATCGGCGCGTGATCCAGGATCCCGGCGCGATAGAAGTCGTCGACGTCGTGCACCGAGTACGCGATGTCGTCGGCGATGTCCATCACGGCGCCCTCGATGCTCTGACGCAGGGGCTCGGCATCCACCCCCCGACGGGCCTCGTCGAGGTCGGCGAGGTCGAGGTCGTACGCCGAGTACTTGTGCACGCGATACGCCCCGTCGGGGGCGCGACGGATGCCACGGGGCGCGCCGATCCGCTCGACGTCGGCCGCGGCGACCGAGGGGGCCCACGGGTACTTCGCCGATGCCGTCCGCACGGCCGCGGTCAGGTTGAGCCCGCGCGGGGCGGTCTCGACGACGTCGAGCGCGGTGAGGATGCGGTAGGTCTGCGCGTTGCCCTCGAACCCGTCGGGAAGCCCGAGCTCGTCGCGGGCGAGCCGGTCGAGCGTCGACTCGCCGAGGTGTCCGAAGGGCGGGTGCCCCAGGTCGTGCGCATAGGCGGCGGCCTCGACGACGGTGGCGTTGCAGACGTCGTGCCCGCCGTCTGCGCGCGAGCGTGTGTTGAGCTGCAGCGCCACGACCCGGGCGATCGCGCTGACTTTGAGCGTGTGGGTCAGACGGTTGTGCACCGGGGCGCCCGAGATCGACGGAGACACCACCTGCGTCACCGCCGACAGTCGCGAGAAGTACGGCGAGAACTGGATGCGCTCGAGGTCGATCGACCAGGGGTCGGCGCGGGCGTCGTCGTGATCGGGATGGACCCGCCGCGCCGGCGCGCCCCCGACCCCGTCGGTGTGGGCGGAGGCGCCGTCGGTGTGGGCGCGTGAGCCCTCGGCGGTCGGGAGCGGGGTCTCGTCGTGCAGCAAATCCGGTCCTCTCGCGGCGTCGGCGGCGTGCCCCCACGCTAACGCGGATGCGTCCGTATCCCGCGCGCATTCCGCGGTCGCTCCCGCCTTGCGCGGTCGGCGCGGTCGCGCGACGCCCGCCTCGGCCCGGCACGGGCGACGCGGCGACGGGGCCGGCGGGTGCCGCGTGCTCCGGCCTCGCCGCGGCGTGCCCCGGCATCCGGCGACCCGGCTAGGGTCGGCGGATGACCACCGTGCTGATCGCGCCCGACGGCTTCAAAGGCTCGATCACCGCCGCCGACGCCGCGGCGGCCCTCGCCGAGGGGTGGCGCGAGGTGCGCCCCGACGACAGGACCGTCGCGCTGCCCGTCGCCGATGGGGGAGAGGGCACCCTCGACGCGTTCCACGCCGCGGTGCCCGGAGCGCGCCGCATGCCGGTGCGGGTGACCGGTCCGCACGGCCGTGCGGTCGAGGCATCCTGGGTCCTCTTGCCACCGGAGCACGGGGCGCCCGACGGCACGGCGGTCGTCGAGCTGGCCTCGACGTCGGGCATCGAGCTGCTGCGCGGCAGGCTGCGCCCGCTCGACGCCGACACCCGCGGCTTCGGAGAGGCGATCGTCGCGGCGCTCGATCACGGCGTCTCGCGCCTGGTGCTCGCCATCGGGTCGAGCGCGTCGACCGACGCGGGCCTCGGCGTGCTCACCGCCCTCGGAGCCACGATCACGGATGCCACGGGCGCCCCCGTCGCGCCCGGGCTGCGCGGCGTGCGCTCGGCCGTGCGCCTCGATCGTTCGGCCCTGCGACCGCTGCCGCCCGGCGGGGCGATCGTGCTGAGCGACGTGCGCAGTCCCCTGACGGGTCCGGCCGGTGCCGCGGCCGTCTTCGGACCGCAGAAGGGCCTCGCCCCCGCGGACGTGCCCGCCGCCGATGCCGCGCTGGCGCACGCGGCCCACCTGCTCGGCGTCGATCCCACGCTCGCGGGCGCCGGCGCGGCGGGAGGCACGGGTGCCACGCTCGTCTCGTGGGGTGCCGAGCTGGTCGCCGGGGCCGAGCGGATCGCCCAGATGCTCGGCCTCGCCGACGCCGTCGCCGTCGCCGACATCGTGATCACGGGCGAAGGGGCGTTCGACGCGACCTCGGGGGAGGGCAAGGCCCCGGGGCGGGTGGCCGCGCTCGCCGCGGGGCGCTCGGTGCTGCTGGTCGCCGGCCGGATCGCGCCCGACGCCGACACCGCGGCGTTCGCCGATGCCGTGGCCCTCGTCGATCTCGCCGGGTCGGCGTCGGCGGCCCTCGCCGCCCCCGCGCGGTGGCTGCGGTCGGCCGGTCGGTCTCTCGCCGCACGTCGCGGCGGCGCCGCTGTGCCGGGCTCCTGAGATCTCGGGCTGCGGCGGCCGTCCGGTGACGGGGATACGGCCCGTCGGCGGAACTACTCCGGAGCCCGGTCCGCCCGGCGGCCCCGCGTCCGTCCTCGCTTCGCCCCGGCCCCCAGCCGCGGCCCCGCCCCGCGGCCCCGCCCCGCCGCCCCGGCCCCTCGCCCCCGGCCCCCTGGCCCCCCGGCCGACCGCACCCGGCCTGCCGCTCGCTCCTCGCTCGTCGGCTCGGGTACCGTCGAGGTGTGCGCAGCGCCTCCAGCAGCAAGGACGACGAGGTCGATCTCCTGATCGACGCCTGGTCGCGACTGCTGCCCGATGTCGACCTGACGCCCCTCGACGTCATGTCGCGTCTGCGGCGCGCGGCCTTTCACCTGTCGAAGCTCCGTGCCCGCGCGTTCGCCGGTGCCGACATCGCGGTCTGGGAGTTCGACGTGCTCGCCGCCCTCCGCCGTGCGGGCACCGAGCTCAGCGCCACGCGCCTGATCGCGGCGACGATGATCGGCAGCGCCGCCATGACCAACCGTCTCGACAAGCTCGCCGAGCGCGGCCTCGTCACCCGCCGTCCGAACCCGTCGGACGGGCGGGCGATCCTCGTCGCCCTCACCGCCGAGGGCATCGAGCGCGTCGACGCGGCGATGACCGAGCTGGTGCGGCTCGAGGCCGAGGCCCTGCGCGACGTCAGCCGAGCCGATCAGGCGCTGCTCGCCGACGCGTTGCGTGTGCTCGCCGCGGGCGAGACCCACGAGGCGTGATCGATCTCGCCGCGGCGCTCGCCGTCCGTCCGGTGGTCCTGGACGGCGGGCTCGGCACGCTGCTCGCCGAGCGGGGCAACGACGTGTCGACGTCGCTGTGGTCGGCGCGCGTGCTGCGCGACGACCCCGACGAGGTGCGCGCGGCGCACGCCGAGTTCGTCACGGCGGGTGCCGAGGTGCTCATCACGGCGTCGTACCAGCTGGGCTTCGGCGGTCCCCTTCCCGACGCCGACGTCGAGAGCCTGATCCGCCGCTCGGTGACGGTGGCGCGCGACGCGGCAGACGTCGTCGTCGCGGCCTCGGTCGGCCCGATCGGCGCGCTGCGGGCCGACGGCAGCGAGTACACCGGCGACTACGGTCTCGACGTCGCCGGACTGCGTGCGGCGCACCGCCGCCGGCTGGAGGTCATCGCCGACGCGGGCGCCGACCTCCTGGCCGTCGAGACGATCGCGTCGCCGGCCGAGGCCGAGGCGCTCGCTCTCGAGCTGTCGGCCCTCGGTGTGCCGGCGTTCGTGAGCCTGTCGGGCGACAGCACCGGGTTCGCCGCCGACGGGGCGATCGGCGAGGCGCTGCGCGCGCTGGCATCCGTCCCGTCGGTCGTGGCGGTGGGCGTCAACTGCTGCGCCCCCGACCACGTGGTGCCCGCTCTCGCCCAGGCCCCCGCCGAGGCGGCGCTCGTGGCGTATCCGAACAGCGGCGAGGTGTGGGATGCCGCGACCCGCACCTGGCGGGGCGGGGCGGCCCCGCTGGCCGCGGTCGCACCGGAGTGGGTCGCCGCGGGGGCGCGCCTGGTGGGCGGCTGCTGCCGGTCGACGCCGGCGGACATCGCCGCGATCGCCGCGGCCCTGCGCTGACACCGCCCCGCCGCGCCCGGGTCACGGCCCGGTGGGGAGGCGCCCCGCCGCGCCGTCTCACCCGCCCCGGCGGCCGACGCCGTGTCGCAGGGCGGACGCCCGGTTCGGCAGACTCGCGCATGGCGGGCACGTGCTCGTCGTCGACGAGGTGCGCGGAGGTTCGCATGGCGGGGGTCGTTCGCAGCCCGGTGCCCGAGGCTCGCCACGCCGGGGCTGCATACCGGGAAGGTGTCCGGTGATCCCCGCGCAGGTGCTGGCGGTGCTGGCGGGGCTCCTCGCGGTGGCGGCTGTCGCGGCCGCCGTGCGTACGCGGCGTGCCGCCGACGTGACGATGCCGGCGTTCTGGATGCCCGTCGCCGTCGCGGGGTGGCCCGCGGTCGTGCAGGTGCTGCAGACGGTGGTCGGGACGACGCCGGGCGGCGTCGACGGCGCGCAGATCGCGACCGTCGTGCCGATGCTGGTCGTCGGGGCGGTGCAGATCGTCGTCGCCGTTCGCCGGAGGGCCTCTCACACCGTCGGGGTCGCCGCGGTCGCGGCGACGGCGGTGATCGCGCTGGTGGCGGGGGCGTCGGCCCTCGCGGGGCAGAGCGTCGTCCAGGGGCTGCTCGCGTCGGCTCTCGCCCTGTCGGTCGCGGTGTCGGGGCGTGCAGCCCTGAGCGCGGTGCTCTCGGGGATCGGTGCGACCGTGTGCGCGCTGGTGGTGCTGATCGCCGCGGGCGCCGTCCTGTTCCCCTCCGCCGCGGTGCGTACCGACTGCCAGCAGAACGCGGCCAAGTGCGACATGCTCGGCGGCTTCGTCTCGATCGGCGGAGACAGCGGCAGCAACGCGGTCGGCGTGACGATCGCCGTCCTGGCCGGGGTCGCGGTGTTCGCCGCGGGTGCGCGCGCGGCGCCGTTCCTCGTGCCCGCTCTGGTGCTCGCCCCCGTGGCCAGCGGCGCCCGGCTCGCGACGGCGTGTGCGGCCGTCAGCGCGCTCGCGGGGTGGGCGGCGCTGCATCCGCGGCTGCGTCGCCCCGCGCTCGCGACCGCGCTCGTCGGCGGGGTGGCGATCAGCCTGACGACTGCGCTGGTGCCGTTGCCCCCCGACGCCCTCACCCAACGGGCCACGCTGTGGGCGCGGGCGCGCGACCTCATCGTCGAGAGCCCGCTCGTCGGCCACGGCCTGTCGTCGTGGGTGCGCGCCGCTGCGACGTCGCCGCCGCCGACCGCGTCGTACTCGCCGCACAACGTCTGGCTCGAGCCGGCGGTGGCCATGGGCATCGGAGGCGTGGTCGTGCTCGTCGCCGTGATCGGGGTCGGGTGGGCGCTGTGTCGCCCCGAGGCGAGAACCGCCGTGACGCTGCTGCTCATCGGCATCCTGGTCGCGGGAGCCTTCGAGGCGACCGCGATGCCGGTGCGGATCGGCCCGGTGCCCGCCGGCTTCCCCCTGCTGCTGCTGATGCTCACGGCCGGCCAGCGCGACCTCTCGGCGGTCCGCGAGATCGCGTTGCCGTCGCGCGCGAGGCCGTGTCGCTGAACGCCTCCAGGTGGCCGCGTCGTCGAATGAGCTGCGGCAGGCGGGACTAGCCGAGCGCCTCGACGAAGTCGTGGGCGAGCGTCGCCAGGAATCCCGGATGATCCAGGCCCGGGGTCGGAGCCACCGTGGGCGGGAAGACGCTGAAGAAGTCGAGATGGCCGACCCCGTCGTAGGTTCGAACGCTCACCGTCGCCGGGGCTGCGCGCAAGATGTCTGCCGTATCCGGAGGTGTGACCACGTCGGACGCCCCCATCATGACGGTGACGGAGACGGTGAGCCGCTCGAGCGCGCCGGGCGTGCGGAACCAGCCGAGCGGCGGGGCGAGCGCAACCACCTTCGACACTCGCGGGTCGACGGGAACGGGGATGGGGTGTCCGTCGCGGCTCCACGGCTGAGCTCCGGCCAGACACAGCGCGGCCCACCCTCCCACCGAGTGCCCCGTCGCGATGACAGGGAGATCGTGATCGCCGACCTCTTCGAGCACTTCAGCAAGTCCGACGGCACGTTCACGGGCCTGCTCAGCTGTCACGGCCGTCGCATCGAAGCGCTCGTGGACGGGTGCGGCAACGACGAATCCCGCGTTTCGGGCAGCGCCGGTCAGTGCCTCATAACGTGCCGGGTCACCACCGGCACCGGGGGCGAACAGCACGACTCCGCGAGGCTCGCCCGAGGGGATGAGGATCACGGCGGAAACGTATCAGCTTCCTCTCGCCGCGGCCTGGCGCGGCCTCGGCGCAGACGACCGGCGCTCATCGCACTAGCCGGCGGCGATGATCGGACCGACCGCGCGTCGCAGCAGCACGTGCATCACGCCCTGCGCCAGCACGGGGGTGAGACCGAGCATCGGCAGGCCCCCGACGGCGGCCAGACCCGCCGCCGCCACGACACCGCACACCGCGCCCGTCGCGACGCAGCGGGCGGCCGTCCTCGCCTCGCCGACCGACAGCAGCAGTGCTTGGTGGGCCTGGTTCGCGCTCATCACCCCCGCCCCGGCGACGAAGCCCGCGATGCCGGCCCAGGCGGGTGCGAAGCCGGGCCCCAGCAGCGCCGCACCGGCGAGGCCCGCCGGGACGGCGACGACGACGGCCGCGAGCATCACGCGCGAGGTCAGGCGGCGGGTGCGCACGAACATGGCCCGTCGCGTGCGGGGATCGGCGGCGGCGAGCTCGGGCGTGCTCACCTGCAGGACGGCCTGCCCGAGCAGGGTCACGGGGCCGACCGCGCGCTCGCTCGCGGCGTACATCCCGGCGACCGTCGAGCCGCCGACCAGGGTGATCGCAGGCACCTCGAGGCGCGAGATCGCCGAGGCGAGCCCCGACGCCCAGTAGGCCCGGCTCGTCGCGATCAGCCGGGCGATCGCGCCCGTCCTCGGCCGTGTCGTGATCGTCAGCGCGCTGGCCACGGCGATCGAGAGGGCGACGACGCCGGCGACCGCCCCGTCGCGCACGTGCAGGGCGCCGCCGCCCACGATCGACAGCAGCACCGCCGCGCGCTGGGCGACGAGCAGCCCCGTGGCGAGACGGATCGCGCCGCGTCCCGCGAGCACCGCCTGCGTCAGCTCGCTCACCGTCTCGTGCGCGGTGAACGCGAGCGCCGCCACGGCCGCGCCCGGCGCGATCCCCGTCGCCGCGACCGTCGCCGCCATCGCCCCCACGAGACCCGCGGTGGTCAGCAGCCGTACCGCCATCATCGTGCTGGTCAGGGCTGCGGCATCCGGTTCTGCCCGGGCGCGCAGAGCACGCGCGGCCAGGCCGAACCCGACGACGACCGACATCAGGCTCCCGAGCGAGAACAGGGTCCCGAACACCCCGAAACCGGCGGCGCCCAGCTCGCGCGCGAGCACCAGGAACGACGCCGCCTGCAGCCCGGCCGCCGCGGCCAGTCCCGCGGTGCGCCACCCGATCGACGAACGCACGGCTCAGCGGGCGCGCAGCAGAGGCCGCCCGTAGCGCTCCGCCCGTTCGGCGACCAGGTCGAGCACGCGGTCGGTGCGCTGCGGCGCGGTGACCAGCCCGAGCTCGCGGCTCACGCGCCGGGCGGGCTCCCACTCGCGGGGCCGCGCGTGGTGGTCGCAGACCTCGTCGACGAAGCGCACGACGTCGTCGGGCGTGCGCAGCATGAGGTCGGATGCCACCTCGTCGATCGTCGGACGGTTGAAGCCGCGCTCGCGGCCGAACATCTCGGCGTCGTCGAACAGCAGTCCGACCGGCCGACGCCGTACGAGGTAGTCGACCCACACGCTGGAGTAGTCCGACAGCACGCCGTCGGCCGCGGCGAGCAGCCGGAAGAACGACAGCCCCGCGTCCGCCAGCGTCTCGGAGGTCACCACGTGCCGATCGCCGTGCAGCGCCGAGATCCCGGCATCCATCTGGTGCACCTTGGTCACGAGCGTCACCCCGCGTTCGGCCGCGTACGCGTCGAGCGTCGAGCCGAGCCGCGCGAGCCGATCCGTCGCCGCCCTGCGCACGGCGTCGAACGCGGGCGTGTCGGGGCGCCAGGTGGGCAGCCACAGCACCAGCGGGCGTGCGGGGTCGATGCCGAGCGTCGTGAGCCGTGCGCGCCCCGCGTCTTCGTCGAACGCGTCGTCGCGGGGGTTGCCCGTGGCGAAGGCGCTCCGCGCGACGTCGACGCCCGAGTCGGCGAGCACCGCGAACCCCCACACGCGGTTGTTCGTCGTGGCGATCTGGGCGACGTCGGTGCGCACGCCCGGGTCGGCCCCCGACGACTTCGGTCCGTGACCGTGACCGAGCATGACGTGCAGACGCCGCCGGCCCGGCTCGGGCCGCCCGAACAGGCCGTGGGTCGAGAAGGTCAGTCGCGCGCGCACGAACGCCCACGGTCCGCGCACGCTGCGCTTCTTCACGAAGCACACGCGAGCCGGATCCCAGTCGGTCTGTTCGAGTGCGACCGCGGCGTACCGCGCCGCTGCGGCGGGATCTGCGCACAGCATCGTCACGACGGCATCCGGCACGGCTCGTCGCGACAGGGCGCCCGCGATCCGCAACGCGTTCTCTTCGGCGTCGCCGTGACCGTGCACCACGATCCGGTCGCCGGGCGGTACGACGGCGAACAGGATCTGCATCGTGGCCCGCATGGCCCATCGCCAGGGCGTCTCGCGCACACGTCGCCGTGGCGACGGCGACGGGGAGGAGCGATCGGACGCCATCCCATGAGTAAACACCGATTTCGCCCCCCGCTCACACGTCCGGCGGCAGCCGCGCGATCGGGTGAACTAGCGGGTGAAATCGTCTCGGGCGGTCTGCGGGCCCGGGCGTCGCGAGCGCCCGGGCGGCGTCAGTCGAAGTCGGCGGCGAGCCCGTTGCGGTGGTACTCGAAGATCAGGCTCGTGCGCGTGGATGCCACGCTGTGACGCGCCGACAGCTGGTCGACGACGAAGCGGCGCACCGCCGAGGAGTCGTCGACCGCGATATGGACGAGGAAGTCGTCGGCGCCGCCGAGGAAGAACAGCTGGATGACGTCGGGATGGCGACGGATGTCGTGGGCGAACGCGCGGATGCTCTCGTGCCGCTGCCCCGGTCGCAGCGTGACGCCGATGATCGCCTGCAGCCCGCGCCCGAGCCGGCTCTGGTCGATCGCGGCGTGGAAGCCCGAGATCACCCCGCGATCGACGAGGCCGCGCAGGCGCGCGTGCGCCGTCGACGGCGCCACCCCCAGCGCCTCGGCCAATGCCGCGTTGGTCATGCGTCCGTCGGCGCCCAACAGGTCGATGATGCGCGCGTCGAGCGGGTGCAGGTCGTCGTCGGTCATCGCAGGTCCTTCGGTCTTCCGGAGCCCATCCGCTCCTCGAGGGTGAGGTTACCGCTCTCTGGCCCGTCTTTGCCGCAGGATCTTCGGTCATCATCCTTCTTCGTGCCTGAATCTGCGATTCTCTTCGCGAATCGCACGAGTTGAGGAGACGCCCATGCGTATCGCGGTGCCGACCGAGATCAAGAACAACGAGAACCGCGTCGCCATGACGCCCGCCGGCGTCGACGCGCTGGTCGGCCGGGGGCACGAGGTCCTCGTGCAGGCGGGGGCGGGCGAGGGCAGCAGTTTCTCGGACGAGCAGTACCGGGCCGCGGGCGCCGAGATCGTCGACACCGCCGAAGAGACCTGGGCACGCGCCGAGCTGCTGGTCAAGGTCAAAGAGCCCATCGCGCCCGAGTACGGCTTCCTGCGCCGCGACCTCACCCTGTTCACCTACCTGCACCTCGCCGCCGACCGGCCGCTGACCGAGGCGCTCATGGCCGCCGGCACGACCGCCGTGGCCTACGAGACGGTGCAGACCGCCGACCGCGCCCTGCCCCTGCTCGCCCCCATGAGCGAGGTCGCCGGCCGCCTCTCGATCATCGAGGGCGCCCACCACCTGCTGCGTGCATCCGGCGGGCGCGGGCTGCTTCCCGGTGGCGTCCCCGGCACGCCGCGCGCCAAGGTCGTCGTCATCGGCGGCGGCGTCGCGGGCGAGCACGCCGCGGCCAACGCGCTCGGTCTCGGCGCCCGCGTGACCGTCGTCGACATCTCGCTGCCCCGTCTGCGCGGCCTCGAAGAGCGTTTCGGCGGCGCCATCGAGACCCGGGCCTCGACGCGCCTCGAGATCGCCGAGCAGCTCGCCGACGCCGACCTCGTGATCGGCTCGGTGCTCATCCCCGGCGCCGCCGCGCCCAAGCTCGTCACCGACGACATGGTCGCCGCGATGAGGCCGGGCTCGGTGCTCGTCGACATCGCGATCGATCAGGGCGGATGCTTCGAGGGCTCCCGCCCGACCACGCACGACGCCCCGACCTTCGCCGTGCACGGCTCGCTCTACTACTGCGTCGCGAACATGCCCGGCGCGGTGCCCCACACCTCGACCCGCGCGCTGTCGAACGCCACCCTGCCCTACATCACCCGCATCGCCGACGCGGGCTGGGAGGCCGCAGCATCCGCCGATCCGGCTCTCGCGAAGGGCCTGAACGTCCGATCGGGCGTCGTGGTCAACGAGGCCGTGCGCGCCGCCTTCTCGCCCTGAGCCCTGAGCCCTGAGCCCTGAGCTCTGAGCCCTGAGCCCTGCGCCCCGCCGAGTCCCGGGCGGCGTGCCGGGCGCGGGCGCCGTCGCCGTGTCCTGGGCGCTCGCCGCGAGAGCGGCGACGCGGGAGGGGACGGGCGCCCGCGTCAGCGCAGCCAGGCGTACGTGATCTCGGGGCGCCCGGGACCGCCGTAGCGGGGCACCCGCCGTACGCGGCCCACGTCGGCCAGGTGCTCGAGGTAGCGTCGGGCGGTGACGCGCGAGATGCCCTCGGTCTCGCCGACCTCGGTCGACGACACCGCGTCGGCCGCCGTCCGCACGCGCTCGGCCACGGCCTGCAGCGTCTCGTCGCTGAGACCCTTCGGCAGCGCGGGGGCCGTCACCGTGCGCAGCGAGCCGAACAGCGCGTCGACCTCGGACTGCGTCGCCTCGCCCCGGGCGCGGTCGAGCCCCTCGACATAGGCGCGGTACGCCTCGAGGCGCTCGCGGAACGCCGCGAACGTGAAGGGCTTGATGAGGTAGTGCACGACGCCGGTCGACACGGCGGCGCGCACGGTCTCGGCGTCGCGCACGGCCGTCACCGCGATGATGTCGGCACCGGCGCCCATCGCCCGCGCGGCGCGGGCGACGTCGAGACCCCCGCCGTCGGGCATGGTCATGTCGAGCAGCACGAGGTCGATCCGCCGCTCCGGGTCGGCGATGGCGGTGAGCGCCGCGCGCGCCCCGGCCGCCTGCCCGACGACCTCGAAGCCCGGCACGCGGTGCACGTACGCGGTGTGCAGCTCGAGCGCCAGGGCGTCGTCGTCGACCACGAGCACGCGGATCATGGGGCCACCGCCCGAAGGCGCACGCGCACCGTGGTCGGGTCGGTCGTGAGCTGCAGCGTCCCCCCGTGCGCGGCCACGATGTCGCGGACCAGGGCCAGACCCACGCCCCGCCCGCCCGGCGCGTGGGCGGGCTTGGTGCTCGCCCCGAACGCGAACGGATCGGCCAGGGCGGGGTCGAAGCCCGTCCCACTGTCCGACACCTCGACGGTCACCTCGGGGCCGTTCGTGTGCAGGGCCGCGCGCACCCAGCGCGGACCGGGCGCCGCGGCCGCGGCATCCAGGGCGTTGTCGACCAGGTTGCCGACGACGGTGACCGCCTCGGCGGGCGCGAGCGGCAGCGCCGGGGTGGGCTCGGCCACGTCGATCGTCAGCCGCACGCCGCGTTCGGCCGCCTCGTCGAGCTTGCCGAGCAGCAGCGCCACGACCACCGCGTCCTCGTCGGGGTCGGCGACCATGCGGTCGGCGAGCTCTTGCCGTTCGTGGGTGGATGCCACGATCAGGCGCTGCGCGTCGTCGACACGGCCCAGCTCGAGCAGGGCCAGCAGAGCGTGCAGGCGGTTGCCGTGCTCGTGCGTCTGCGCGCGCAGGGTCTCGCTCAGTGTCCGGACGCCCTCGAGCTCGCCGAGCAGGGCCTGCAGTTCGGAGCGGTCGCGCAACGTCATGACGCGTCCCCGCTCGGGGGCGCGGCGGCCGGCGAGGTCGCGCGTCTCCTCCTGGTTCACCAGCAGCACCCGGTCGCCGTTGACGACCGTCTCCTCGACCATGCGCCGTCCCGTCGCGATGGCGTCGCGCAGGGTGGCATCCATGTCGATGGCGTGCGGGTCGAGCGACACCTGGCCCGTCGTGGCGGGCGGGAGCCCGAGCAGATCGGCGGCCTCGTCGTTGTAGAGCACGATGCGCCCCGCGCTGTCGCTCACGACGAGCCCCTCGCGGAGGGAGTGCAGCACGGTCTCGTAGCTCTCGACCAGCCGCGACAGCTCGGCCGGCGTGTACGACCCGGTCACCCGCCGGGCGGTGCGACGCACGTACACCGCTCCGAGCACGCCCACCCCGACGATGGCGGCGGATGCCACGACGATCAGCGGCACGCGCGCGGCGAGGTCGGCCTGCACCTCGCCGAGCGTCACCCCGACCGCGACCAGGCCGACGATCGCGCCGTCGGACGAGCCCCCCACGCGGATGGGCGTGATCGTCCGCACGGAGGGGCCGAGCGTCCCCTCGTACACCTCGGTGAACGTCCGTCCGGCGAGGGCCTCGTCGCGCGAGCCGAGGTACTGCTCGCCGATCTCGGAGCGGTTGCGATGCGTGAGCCGCACACCGTCGGGGGTCATGATCGTCACGAACGACAGCGGGGCGTCGGACAGGATGCGCTCGACCATCGGCTGCAGCTCGGCGGAGTCGCGGGACTGCACGAGAGCGGCGACGTCGGGCTCGCTCGCGAGCGTCTCGGCCACCGACCGGGTGACCGCCGCGGCCTCGCGCTGCCCCGAGTCCGACAGCTGCACCGACAGCAGGGCGGCCAGCACGACGGCGACAAGCACCACCACGCCGAGCGACACCAGAGCGAGGCGCCCGCCAACGCTGAGCCGCATCCCGACCTCCTCTTCGTGCCGTGAACAATACGACCACAAATCGCAGCCGGGGCGGCGATGCCCGAGAGTCGACGTCATCCCGGCACCCCGCCGGACTCAACGAAGACGTTAGGAAAAGGGGAAGGCGATGGCACTCTCACTCGGCAGCACGCGCGACGGTCGACCGCGCAAGAAGATCGACCGCAACCACTGGCTCTACATCGCCGTCATCGTCGCCGTCGCCGGCGGCATCGTCGTGGGGCTCGTCGCGCCGCAGTTCGCGCAGGCCCTCGAGCCGCTCGGCAAGGGCTTCGTCAACCTCATCAAGATGATGATCGCCCCCGTCATCTTCTGCACCATCGTCGTGGGCATCGGCTCGATCGCCAAGGCCTCGACGGTCGGCAAGATCGGCGGCCTCGCGATGGTCTACTTCCTCGTGATGTCGTCGTTCGCCCTGCTCATCGGGCTCGTCGTCGGCAACGTCATCCACCCCGGCGAGGGGCTCAACATCGCCGGCGCCACGTACAAGGTCGACGGGCAGGCGACGAGCACGCACGACTTCGTGCTCGGCATCATCCCCACGACGTTCTTCTCGGCCTTCACCGGGGGCAGCATCCTGCAGGTGCTTTTCGTCGCCCTGCTCGTCGGCTTCGCCCTGCAGCGCATGGGCGACCGCGGCGCACGCATGGTCGACGCGATCCGCAACTTCCAGGTGCTGGTGTTCCACATCCTCGGCATGATCCTGTGGCTGGCCCCGATCGGTGCGTTCGGCGCCATCGCCGCGGTCGTCGGCAAGACGGGCTTCCAGGCCGTCATCAGCCTCGGCATCCTGATGGGCGCCTTCTACCTCACGTGCTTCCTCTTCATCTCGGTCGTGCTCGGCACGATGCTCTACGTCTTCACGCGGGTCAACATCTTCTCGCTCATGAAGTACCTGGGCCGCGAGTACCTGCTCATCGTCGGCACGTCGTCGTCCGAGGCCGCCCTGCCGCGTCTCATCGCCAAGATGGAGCACCTCGGTGTCTCGAAGCCCGTCGTCGGCATCACCGTGCCCACCGGATACTCGTTCAACCTCGACGGCACCGCGATCTACCTCACGATGGCGTCGCTGTTCATCGCCTCGGCGATGGGAGCCCCGATGTCGATCCCCGAGCAGATCGGTCTGCTGGTGTTCATGATCATCGCCTCGAAGGGCGCGGCGGGCGTCACCGGCGCCGGTCTGGCCACGCTCGCGGGCGGCCTCTCGGCCTACCGCCCCGACCTCGTCAACGGCGTCGGCGTCATCGTCGGCATCGACCGCTTCATGTCCGAGGCCCGCGCCGTCACCAACTTCACCGGCAACGCGGTCGCGACGATGCTCATCGGCGTCTGGACCAAGCAGTATGACGGTCAGCGCGTGCGCGAGGTGCTGTCGGGCGAGCGTCCCTTCGACGAGTCGCTGCTCACCGGCGACGACCACGGTGCATCTGCCGAAGAGACGGCGGATGCCACGCACGCGCCGTCGACGGCCGTGGGCGCCGGGTCGATCGACACGCAGGCGTTGAACACCTTCCGCGCCCAGGCGGAGGCCGAGGCCACGACGCGGGGTCGTTCGTGAGCCTGACGCAGTTCTCGGCGGGGGCGGCTTCGGCCGCTCCCGCCCCCGCGCGCGTCGTGCACGCGCGCACCTGGCTGCTGCGCTCGCCGTTGGCGGGCGACGCGGCCACCCCCGCCGACGTGCTCGTGCTCGACCTCGAGGACGGCCTTCCCGCCGCCCGCAAAGACGAGGGCCGCGCCCGCGCCCGTCGTGCCGCCGCGGTGTCGCCCGTGTGGCTGCGGATCAGCGCCGCGGGCACGCGCGACGGCGAGGCCGACCTGTCGCTCGGACGCGAGCTCGGCGACCGTCTGGCCGGTGTCGTGCTGGCGATGTGCGCCGGACCGGCCGACGTCGCCCATGTCGCGACCTCGCTGCCCGTGGGCACGCCGGTCGTCGCCATGATCGAGTCGGCGGCGGCCCTGCTCGCCGCCCCCGCGATCGCCGCGCACCCGGCGACCCGGCGGCTGGCCTTCGGCACCGGCGACTTCCGCCGCGACACCGGGATGGCGGCCGACCGCCTCGCCCTGTCGTGGCCCCGCGCGCAGCTCGTCGTCGCCTCGGCGGCGGCCGGCATCGCCGCGCCCATCGACGGCCCGTGCGGCGACGTCGACACCGCGCAGGACGCGGCCGAGCACGCCGCGCGCATGGGCTTCACCGGAACCCTCGCCCTGCACGACGCCGCCATCGCCGGCGCGCACCGCGGCTTCACCCCGGCACCCGACGAGGTCGAGCGCGCGCGGGTGCTGCTGTCGTCGACGCCCGACGGCCCCGTCGACGGCTCGTACGCCCCGACGCTGGCGCGGGCGCGTGCTCTCGTCGAGCGCGCTGAGGCCCTCGCCGCCCTCTGAGCCCGACGGCCGCACGCGCTGCGGGACGCGCCTCGTCTGGGTGTGGGGTGGACGGCGCGAGAGCGGCGCACGGGGTCGTGGCATCGGCGTCGGCCCCAGGCGACGCTCGGCACGGGAGTGTCGTGCGAGACGGTGCCGGGAGGGGGTGTGCGTCCGAGGTCGTGTGGGGCCGAGGCGTCTGCCCGGACTTGGTGCTCGGTGGGGCGTCTGTCGGGGGGCCGCGCTCCCCGGTGTCGTGCTGCGCGGGGTCCGTGCTGGGTGGGCTGGTGCTGCGCGGGTCCCGTTCTGCGCGGTGTCAGGTGCCCGTCGCCCGCCGCGTCACCCGCGGGAACCACCGTCGTGCCGGTGCCGGTGCCGGTGCCGGTGCCGGTGCCGCGGGCGGTGTCAGGTGCGGCTCGCCCGCCGGAACCACCGTCGCGTCGGTGCCGCGGCCGGGGGAGTCGCGTCGTCGCGGGCGCGTCGCCGCTCCGCCCACGCCGCCACCTGCTCGTCGACGTCGACCGTCGGCGTGACGACGGGAGGACCGCCGAGGAGCTGGCGGCGCGCCTCGATCACCCGGCGGTTGAAGTCCTCGAGCACCTCGCGCACGTCGGGCTCCCGCGTCAACGCGTCGACGGTGGCCGAGAGCTCGGCGTGCTCGACGCGCAGGGTGAGGGCGGGCGGGCCGAGCCCGGTGAGCTTCTCGGTCTCGATCTTGCGGCGGATCCACCAGTCGGGGTCGTGCGAGCCGCCCAGGTCGGGAAGCGGCTTGCCGGCCCCGGGCAGCCCGTCGAACTCACCGCGGCGGATCGCCTGCTGGATCGCCGTCTCGACGTACGCCGCGCGCTCGGCGGCCGTCGATCCGCCCGACGGAGCCGAAGGGGCGGCATCCGTCTCGCTCAGCCCGGCGTCGTGCAGCCGCCGGTCGAGGCGGTAGCGCTCGGCCGAGTGTCGGGGGTCGTCGCTCATGTCACCTCCGGTCGGCCTCGGGCCCTTACAGGCTACGTCGTCCCGAGCCTCCCGGCACCGGGCCGGTGCTCCCGCTCCGCGGCCGTGCGTCGTGCCGCGCTCCGGAGTCCTCGTGCCCGGCGCCCCCGTGTCGCGCGGCGGTGTTCGACGGTGCCGAGTTTCTCCGGAGTCCGGCACGCCCTCCCCGGTTGCCCCGCTGCAGCCTGCCTCGGCGACCCCGGCCCCGGCCCCGACCCCGGCCCGACACACAACTCCGCCACTCCCGAGGCGCCGGCGTCCTCAGCGCCGTAGGGGCGCGGTCGTTCAGGAGTCGTGTCGCGCGGCCCCGGGTTGCGGTAGGCCGAGTCTCCGCAGCCGCAGCCGTGCCATGTCCTGCGCGCGGGGTCCCGAGCCGAGCGCGCGCTCGGTGGTCGCCAGGATCAGGCGCGTCGCGGTGACCACGGGCAGCGGCCACCTCCGCACACCGAGCAGGCGCCGGAACCGGGGCGGGATCGTGGCCACGGCCGCGGCGAACAGCACGCGGTAGGCCACTCCCATCGTCCCGCGGAACGGGGGCCGCCGCAGGAAGCGCACGACGTCGTCCACCCGCTCGTCGCGGCGCAGCTCGCCGCGCGCGAGAAACCCGTCGAGCTCGGCGTGCAGCGCCGCGCGGGTCAGCGGCGGGTCGACGACCCGCATGAGCCGGCCCGCCGTCGCCCAGTCGGCGACGTAGGCGTCGGGGCCGCCGGGGATCGGGCCGCCGTAGGCCTCGTGGCTCGTGAGGAAGGCGTCGGTGAAGGCCAGGTGCACCCAGCGCACCAGGTCGCTCGTCTCGGCCGTGTACGTCCGCTCGGTGCCGTCACCCGCGCGGTAGCTCCCTTTCACCCGTTGATGAAAGCGTCCCACTCGCGCGGTCTCGGCCTCTGCCTGGGCGCGTGATCCGTACGTGAGCGCGATGACCCAGCGCACGGTCCCCGTCAGCCGTCCGATCGGATCTTCGCGGTAGCGCGACCAGTCGTGCACGCCGGCGAGGGCGCCCGGGTGCAGAGCCTGCAGCAGAAGGGCACGGATGCCGGCCACCAGGGTCCCCATCCCGGCGTGCACCGTCCACGCGGGGCCGTTCTCGGCGAAGTACCCCGCGTCGTCGCCGTCGGCGATCGCGCGCACGTACGGGGCCATCCCGGTGGGGTCGCCCGCGAGAGCGACGAGCAGCTTGGCCCGCAGCGCCGCGACGCGGCGGGGGACCGGCGGAGGAGTCGCGGCCTGCATCGTTCCAGCGTGCCACCTCACGACGCACCGAGGCGCCTCCGCGAAGGGAGGCGCCTCGATGTCGAATCAATGTCCGTGGTGGTCGATGACGGGAACGGTCCCGTCGTCACGCAGCAGGATCGCGTTCTGGGTCGCGCTCAACGCCGGGGTGACGACGACACCGATGATCGCGCCCGCCACCAGGAGCCCGAGCACGCTCATCGGCCTCGCGGTCGCGGGAGCGGCATGGGCGCCCCGTCGACGCACGTGCACCGCCAGGGTCGCGCCGACGACGACGAGCAGCACGGATGCCGCGGCGACCCCGACGACGCTGGTGTGCGCCGGGGCGCTGAAGAGCAGCGCGGCGGTCGCGACCAGCGACACGAGCGTTCCCGCGAGCGCCGTGCGCACCACCGCCAGCCGTCCGGCCGCCAGGCTCACGCCGCCCCACACGAGGGCGGCGAGGCCCAGACCGACCAGCCCTGCTCCGAGGCCGCGCAGGGCGACCCCGGAGTCGGGCCGGATGATCGCTCCGGCGCCGAGGGCGGCCATGACGAGCCCGGCCCCCCACGCCGACGCGGAGGGCCACGACCGCAGGAAGGTCGCGGCGTTCACGCTCAGACCGCCGCGGTGCGGGGGACGCTGCGCTCGGTGCCGAGGCCGACGCCGAGCAGCACGACCGCGCTGGCGAGGTGCAGGAAGTGGTCGGGCGTGTTGAGCGCCAGGATGTTGGCCGCCGTCCCGACCAGGAAGAAGCCGACGATGCCGAGCAGCAGGTAGACGGCGCCGACGGTGATGTTGACGCCCTTGGCGGCACGCACGTTGGCCAGGCCCGCGATGAGCAGCGCGGCACCGATCAGCAGGTGCGCCACGTTGTGCAGCGGGTTGACGGCGAACACGCCGAGCAGCAGGTTGCCCTCGGTCGTGATGAATCCGACGCCGCCGGTCACGGCGAAACCGAGCAGGCCGACGAGCAGGTAGACGGCACCGAAGACGGTGGCCACGATGCGGTTCGGTGACGAGCTCATGATGAACCTCCCAGGATGTTTGCAGCGGCCACTCGGCCGCCCTCCACACATCTTCGGAGAGACTGTCTGATTCGGATTGGCCTTTGCGTCATGCGGCTCGATCCGGTAGAACCTGACGCCCGTGCCCGGAAACGACAGAAGGCCCCCGAGTACTCTCCGAGGCCCTCCGCAACGGGTCCGACCATAGGGCACGCGGATGCCGGGTCGTGGGCCCTTGCGCTTCCCCGTACGTTCACCTACCGGGCGTGTGCCACACTCCTGTCATGCGGTTCGAGACGACGCTGTGGCAGACCGGCAACAACACCGGCATCGAGGTGCCGGCCGAGGTCGTCGAGGCGTTGGGCGGCGGCAAGCGGGCGGCCGTGACGGTCGACGTCGACGGGTACGTGTACGCGAGCACGATCGGCGTGATGGGCGGTCGCTGCCTCATCCCGTTCTCGGCCGACAAGCGCGCGGCGACGGGGCTGAAGGGCGGGGATGCCATCACCGTCGACCTGCAACTCGACACGACGCCCCGAACCGTCGAGGTGCCCGACGATCTGGCATCCGCCCTGGACCGGGCCGGCGTGCGCGCGGCCTTCGACGCGCTGTCGCCGAGCGCGCGCAAGGCGCACGTCACCGCCGTCGAGACGGCGAAGGCGGCCGAGACGCGGGCGCGGCGGGTCGAGGGGGTCGTGGCGCGGCTTTCCTGAGACCGGGGCGCAGCGTGTGCCGGGTCGCGACCGATAGCCTGGAACGGGAGGTCGCGTGGGTCGCACGAAGGATGCCGTCGCCGAGGGGCTGTCGATCGCGATCGCGGCTGCGCGGCTCGCGGTGCGCAACCGGATCCTGGTCGAGACGATCGCCCGCGGCGGGCAGTTCGACAGCGGAGTGTTCGCCGCGTTCGCGCGCGATACCCTGCGTGGTCTCGCCGACGAGCAGGACCAGGCGGCCGACCGGGTGACCCAGCAGCGGAAGCGCGCGTGGGGGCGGTTCTCGGACTCGTCGGGCACGCACGACTACCGCGACCGCGACACCCGCAACCTCCGTCGGCGCGCGCGCCAGTCGCGCGGCGTCGCGAAAGAGCTGCGTGCGCTGGCCGACGACCCCGACCAGGTGCGTGCGCTCGTCGGCGATGCGCGCGTGGCGGCGTGGGGCGACGTCGAGGCCAACCTCGCCCAGAGGCTCGATGTCGAGGGCATGACCGCCGATGCCGATCCCGACTACGCCCGCATGCGCCGTGCCCGCATGGACGCCTTGCGGATGGTTGATCTCGCCCGGCTCGCGGCGCAGGCCAAGCGGCGGGCGAAGGAGCGGGCCGCCGCCGAGGCCGCCGCTCCCGCGGCGGGTCCCGATGCGGGAGCGCCGATCAAGCCCAAGAAGAAGAACAAGGGCAAGAACGCGGCCGCGTCGTCATAGGCTGCCGCCGAAACCGGCGTCGTCGAGCAGGTCGATCAGCTCGGTACGGCTCGACACCCCCGCCTTTCGGTAGACGGCCCTGGTCTGCGACTTGACCGTGTTCGGCGAGATGTGCAGGTCTTCGGCGATGGCGCTCATCGGCGCGCCCGTCACGAGGGCGCGCGCCATGATGGCCTCGCGGGGCGAGAAATCGGGCACGCGCCGACGCGGCGCGCGGGGGCCGCGCAGCGGCGCCGCCCGCTTCCGGGCCTCGCGCAGCTGATCGAGTCGCGTGTCGTCGGCCACGGCGCTGCGATCCCAGAGGGCATCGACCGTGTCGTCGGGCAACACCGCCAGAGAGACCAGCGACACCGCGGTGCGAGCGAGGTGCAGGCCGTCGACGAACATCGCGTCGGCGGCGTCGGAGTGGCCGAGGCGCTCGAGCGCGACCGCGCGGTGCAGGTAGACCCCGGTGAGCGTCGCGAGGCTGTGGCGGTCGCCGAGGCGCAGGCATCCGTCCGTCGCGCGAAGGGCGTCGCGGGGGCGGTCGAGCGACAGGTACACGCGCGCCCGCAGCATCGAGAGGCACACGGCGTGTCCCGCCGGGCTCCGTGCGCCGTCGAGGGCGCCCAGCGCGCGCAGCGCGTCGCCGCGCACGATGAGCGCGCGCGTGCGCACCGACACGGCCGCAGCGCGGGCGACCGGGGGCAGGCGCAGCCGGCGCGAGCCGTGGGTGACGCGCAGCGTCGACGCGGCGGCCTCGTCGGGCCGGCCGTGCAGCAGTGACCGCCACGAGGCCACGACGGTCAGGATGGCGTCGGTCACCTCACCGCCCGAGCCGATGGCCTCGACGTCGTCGGCTGCGGCGTCGAACGCGTCGACGTCGACCGTGCGCACGGCGACGATGACCCGCGCGAGCGCCGCGGTCCGTCGCGCCTCGTCCGAGGCCTCGGCGAGGTCGCCGAGTTCCGCCAGCAGGCGGAGGGCGCCGCTGTGCTCGCCGTTGGCGGCCATGCCGGCGGCGATCAGGGTGCTCGCGTAGGTCTGCAGCGTCTCGTCGGCGGCATCCACCGCCGCGGCCTGCGCGCGCGCCGCCGCGTCCACCGCCTGCGCCAGCGCGCCGACCCCGAGGTAGACCATGCAGAGCGCGATCCAGCCGCGGCACCTGCTCGCCGCGTCGGGCTCGTCGTCGGCGAGCGCGATCCAGTCGACGTCTTCGGCGGTCTTGAGCGCCAGGTCGTGGTCACGGTCGCGCAACTGCTGCTCGAGCATCGCGTACATCTCGCTCCAGCGGCTCGCCGGGCGGTCGGGAACGGTGTCGGCGGGCCGCCGATGGCCCGTCGGTGTCACGGCGTCGTGTTCGTCCATGTGCGTCCTCCTCTCAGAGCGACGCCGACGATGCGGCGTCATCCCTAAGAGTGCACACCCGCGGGAACATCACGCGAAAGCCGGGCGCATGTCTGCCGAGGGTGACGAGAGAGGCCCCGGCCGGGCTCTGCCGTGGCCGGGGCCTCGTCACCGTCGCGGTCCCGCGGGGCGTGTGATGTCGACAGGGGTGTCGCGACGGGGCCTCTCGGGCCTGACGCGGGCGTTCGGGCGTGGTCAGACCCTTCCGTCGTCGGGAGCCGTTGCCTCTCGACCGGCGAGGCCGAGCGCGCTGCGCCGTGCGAAATCCAGGAACTCCCGGGCCGTGCGGCGTCGCTCGCTCGTGCTCCGGATCCGTCGGCGCAGACCGAACTCGACGTTCTGCACCACCGACAGGCTGGGGAACAGCGCGTATTTCTGGGGGACGTATCGCATGTTCCTGCGTTGGGGTGCGAGCGCGGTCAGCTCTCGGCCGTTCAGGCGGATCGACCCGGCCGTCAACTTGGGGGAGTCCAGGACTCGCACCGTTCCGGCCCGCTTTACAGTGCCACGCATGGCGTCGGCGCGGAGAAGATTCAGATGGTCGCGAGGCTGAGTGCCGCTCGCACGGTACTACCGATCGTGAGGGCGTCGAAGGTGGTGAGTGTGACTCGCTTATCGCTGATGGGAGTAAACCCTGACCTCGCGCCACCGTTCGCCTCGGGGGTGACGAGGACACGGTCCTGGCCCTCGTCGAGGAATGCGTAGACGCCAACGCTACGCACACCTTTCGCATACTTGGCGTACGTGGGAACCCCAAGCCACGCCAGGAAATCGCGGTCCGGCGGGTCGTTACGAAGGTCACGTGACGGAAGAGTGACCTGTGTTGAAGCCTCGAGGGCATCCAGCACAGCCGAACCGAGCGCCTCTTCTCCCTCCGCCGTGGGGAGCACCCGTGGCAGGCCGTTCATCAGCCAGAAGCCGTCTGCGTTGCGTGAGTACACGATCACGAACACCCGACCGTCCGGTTGCACGTGCACGGACACCGACGCCCGCGTCATCGGGTCACTCCCACGATGAGTTCCACTCCGCGCGCCCGCGCGTACTCCGCCATCTCCGATAGGACGGTTTCCTGGGCTGCCTTAGCCCCGCGAGCGATGCTGGCTTCCAGCTGTCGCGTGACGATTTCCACAGGGGCTATCTTCACACCGCCCCAGTTCGCTCGGTCGAACTTGGCCGCTTTGTCGATGTACTTCTGCAGCAGAGAGGTCAATCGACCGGCATCCTGGGAGGAGGGCGCGGCGAGGTCGATGCTTTTGATAGACGTAGCCGTGCCGGCGACGAAGTCCCACTTATCAATGGTCGGGAAGCCCGGCGGGAGGTTCCCGCCCAGTCCGGTTTCGATTGCGAAGCCTCGCGGTGACGGTGGGTAGAGTCAGGGGATTTCGGCTAGTTTGCTGGCGAGCCGGCCCATTGCTTTCAACGCACTCGCGACAGGGGTTGCTTCGGCGATAACTGGCGTCCATTTCAGGTCGATTTTCAGTCCGTCGCCGACACCGTCGAGCGTTTGACGCTCATCGCGCGGCCCGTGATGGACGCCGCTTCGAAGAAGCGCGCGAGAACGACCTGGATCCACGGGGCCGTGCCGTCGATCTCGACCGCGAGCGCGGCGCACAGCGTGATCGTCTCGGGCGATTCATGCCAGCCCGCGCACTGCCCTGACATCTGGGCCAGTAGCTCGTGATCGTCGCCGACAACGCGACACCCAGCGCCGTGCGCGGGCTCAGACGGCGGGACGGCATGCCCGGAGGCTACAGTCGGCCCCCGACACCGCTGTGCTGGCGTGCATCATCCTCGCCTTGCTCATGCACGTCGTCAGCGCCTTGTTGGCACTGGCCATGGGCCCCTGGTCTGGGGCGCGAAATGCCCCGGGAATGCCCGGCTTGTTCGGAGCGACGCCCGAAACGAGACAAGGCCTGATCCGGATTTCTCCTGGACCAGGCCCCTTACTGTCTCAACACAGTGTGCGCCCGAAGGGACTCGAACCCCTAACCTTCTGATCCGTAGTCAGATGCTCTATCCATTGAGCTACGGGCGCAGGGCCTCCGCGCGAAACGGCGCGCAGGCCGTGGTCCAGCATAGCCAAGGTGCCCGGTTTGGTCTAATCGGCGGTGGCCGCCGTGTATCCCGGGCGTGGCGATCAGGTGGCCGGGCGGTGTCGGGGGTGGAGACGTAGGCTGAGCGGGTGAGCGCCTATGTCTCTGCTTTCGAGCTGTTCTCCATCGGCGTCGGTCCCTCCAGCTCGCACACGGTGGGTCCCATGCGGGCGGCCGTCGACTTCGTGCGCCGCCTGCGAGCCGAGCACGTGCTCGAGCGGGTGGCATCCGTGTCGTGTGCCCTCTACGGATCGCTCGGCGCCACCGGCATCGGGCACGGCACGCCTGACGCCGTGGTCGCGGGCCTGCAGGGCCTCGAGCCCGAGACGGTCGACCCGGATGCCGTCCGCGCGGCGTGGTCGGACTGGCCGGCCGGCCGTGCGCTCGCCCTCGACGGCACCCACGAGATCGCCTTCTCGAAGGACGACGTGGTGCTCGCGCCGCGGACGCGGTTGCCCGGGCACCCCAACGCGATGACGCTCGTCGCGCGCGACGCCGACGGGGCGCCGCTCGCCGAAGACACCTACTACTCGGTCGGCGGAGGGTTCATCCGTCGCGAGGGAGAGCCGCAGCGGGTGTCGGCGGCGCCGTTCCCGCTCGCGTTCGACGACGCCGCGAGCCTCATCGCACTGTGCGACGACCTGGGCATCTCGATCGCCGAGGCGGCGCGTCGCAACGAGCGGGCGATCCGTTCCGACGAAGAGGTCGCGGCCGGACTCGACCGCATCTGGGACGCGATGTCGTCGTGCGTCGAGGCGGGGCTGCAGAACGACGGCGTGCTGCCGGGCTTCCTCAAGGTCAAGCGCCGCGCCTCGGCCATCCGCGGTCAGCTCGAGGCCGTCGAGGCCGACGGGCACCGCGAGCTGCCGGGGGAATGGCTCGGCGCGTTCGCCCTCGCCGTCAACGAAGAGAACGCCGCGGGCGGTCGTGTGGTCACGGCCCCCACCAACGGCGCGGCGGGCATCCTTCCCGCCGTCGCCATGTACTGGTGGCGGTTCCTCGCCGACTCCGGTCTCGGCGCCGGCAACGCCGTCACCCCCTACGGAGAGCTCGTGGGCAGCGCCCTGCTCGGCTTCGACGGCCAGCCCGTGAGCCGCGGCGAGGTCGCCGAGTGGGACGACGGCGACGTGGCCGAGGCGAACCGGCGGCGTGGCATCCGTCGCTTCCTGCTCACCGCCGCCGCACTCGGGTCGCTGTTCAAGGCCAACGCGTCGATCTCGGGCGCCGAGGGCGGATGCCAGGCCGAGGTCGGCTCGGCGTGCGCCATGGCCGCCGGCGGTCTGACGGCGGTGATGGGCGGCACGAACCGCCAGATCGAGAACGCCGCCGAGATCGCGATGGAGCACCACCTGGGGCTCACGTGCGACCCGGTGGGCGGCCTCGTGCAGATCCCGTGCATCGAGCGCAACGCGATCGCGGCGTCGACCGCGGTCACCGCCGCGCGTCTCGCCCTGCGCGGCGACGGCAGCCACTATGTCTCGCTCGACGCCGTGGTCGAGACGATGCGGCAGACCGGCATCGACATGTCGACCAAGTACAAGGAGACGAGCGAGGGCGGTCTCGCCGTCAACGTCATCGAGTGCTGACCCGCGCGGGGGCGAGCCTCACGCGAGCGAGTCGCGCAGCTTCGCGGTGAGGGCGTGCAACTGCGACAGCTCGTCGTCGTCGAGCACCGACATGCGCGAGGCGATCGACGCGGCGTGCGTGGCACCGATCCGCCGGAAGACGGTCGCGCCGGCCTCGGTCGCGGTCACGAGGGCGCCGCGGCCGTCCTCGGGGTCGGCGCACTTGGTCACCAGGCCGCGAGCGACCATGCGCTCGACCAGGCGCGACACGCTGGGCTGGCTGATGAGCATGTTCGCCGTCACGTCGCGCAGGCGTGCGGTCATGCCGGGCGCCCGGGTGACGGTCAGCAGCACGTCGTACTCGGCCTGTGAGAGGTCGGAGCGCTCGAAGTCCGATCGCAGCTCTTCGAACACCTCGTGCTGGGCGCGGAAGAGGCTTTCCCACGCCCGGACGGCGAGGCGGCGATCGGTCATGTCTCTCAGATTAGAGCCGTCGCGTCGTCTGTGGCCCTGCTGACGCCGAGTCGCGGGTGGTGAACAGAGTGAGGGCCGGTCGGAGAGGCTTCCGACCGGCCCTGTCCCTTGCACCAAGAGTGTCCTGCAATCACATGTCGGTAGCCGCCACAGCAAAACGTCTACCGTGCGAGCACTCTATAACGGTGAGGTAACGGAGGGGAAGGGGGGTCGTTATGTTTCCGTGATCTCATAGCGGACTCATCATTCCGCGCTCCTCGGGAGCGCCCGAGACGTCGATGTGCACTCCTCGCGGCGCCGGAGCCCCGGCGACGTCCCGTGTCAGGGAAGTGATCGGAAGCGTGGGTGCACGAGAACGAAGACGGCCACGAGCGCCATCGCGATGCCGCCGAGCACGATGGGGGCGGCCGGTGCGATGCCGTAGAGCGCCGTCGCGAGCGTCGGGGCCACGACGAAGGTCAAGCCGTTCGTCGCGCCGATCAGGCCCGCGAGGCCGCCTTGCTCTTCCCGATTCATCAGAAGCGAGGGGCCGGCGCTGTACCCGGGCATCGCGACGCCCAGCCCGAGGCCGATCAGCAGAATCGCGCCGAAGAGAGCGACGGGGCCGAGATCGACCACCAAGAGAGCGAAGCCCGAGAGGCCGACCAGCGACCCGACGCGAAGCAGCGTCGGCGGGGTCCATCCGGTGCGGGGGACGATCACGGCTTGTGAGACCACCATTCCGAGTCCTGCGGCCAGCAGCGCCCCGCCGGTGGCGAGGCCTGCGGCGCGGGCGTCGAGGTGCAGGCGGTCTTGCACGATGAAGCCCGTGATCACCTGGATGAAGCCGAGTGCCGTCAGCATCCCGAACCCGGCGAGGAGGAACGGCCACACGCGAGAGTCGAGAGCGCGTACGCGCGTCGGGTCGGCGATTAACGATGTACGTGGTTCGCGCCGCAGGCGCAGCCCCAGCAGAAGGAGTGCTCCGAACAGCAGCACCGGGATGACGATGAGCGGGGTGAGAAGCCCCGTGGCGGCGAGCACGCCGCCCAAGGCCGAGCCGGCGATGATCGCGATGCCTTGCACGGCGCCGATTCCCGCCATCCCTTTGACGCGGGCGGCCTCATCGGTCGTGACGTCGGCGATGTATGCCTGCGCCGTCGGGGGGACGGCGGCGATGGCGGTGCCGAATCCGAAGCCGCGCAGCAGGACGAACAGTGCGAAGAGCGCGGCACCGGTGAGGGCGCCGCGCGTGCCCAGCCATGCGGTCAGCGCGAACAGTGCCATCGCGACCACTGCGAGTGCGAAGGCGGCGACCAGCACGGGCTTGCGCCCCCAGGACTGCGAACGTCGGCCCCAGAACTGACTCGTGAGAACCACCATGATCGCGGCGGTCGAGATCGTCACGCCCACCTGCCACTCGGCGAGCCCCACCTCGCGCGACAGTGGCGCGATGATCGGGTTCAGCGTCATCTGTCCGAGATAGATGAGGAAGACCGAGCCCAGAAGCAGGGGGATCTGCGGGCGCGGAGCCGCGGTCGTGACGAGGGGCGAGGTGTCGGCGCTCATGCGGATGTCCTTTCGGATCGATGTGGCGTGGGTGGGCTGGGCGGGAGGTCCGCGACGGAGGACTCTCGATCGGAACCCGATGCCACGGCCTCCGTGAGTCGGGACGAGAGCCCGGCGATCACGGTGTCGATGGCGAAGCCGTAGTACGACCAGCGCATGCGTTCCGCGGTGTCGCCGCCCGCGGCGAAGGCGCCGATGAAGTCGTTGCCGATCGCCATCGCGGCGGGGGAGGCCGCGTGCAGCCGCTCGAACTCGGCCATCATCGTCGAGTGATCGCGCGGGCCGTCCTCTTCGTGCTGGCGGCGGTCGTCGCCCGTGGCGATGGTCGTCATCGCGGTGTTCAGCAGCACGGCGTACGCCGACGGTGCGTCGGCGCCGAAGCCCGCGTCGATCAGCAGTGTCATGCCGCGCTCGAGGATCGTGGATGCGGACGAGATCGTCGGCCCGTGCATGAGCATCCACTTCGCAACGCCGGGGTGGTCGGCGATGCGGGGCCCCTCGTTGCGGAGCAGGGTGCGGAACCACTCATCCCAGCGGGCGTCCGCCGAATCGGGGACCGAGAGCGAGCCGATCACGCGATCGGCCACCGCCCGGCACAGGGCGTCTTTGCCGCCGACATGGTGGTAGACGACGGACGGTGACACCCCCAGGGATCGGGCGAGGTCGCGGATCGACCAGCCCCAGAGGTGCGACGCGCGGGTGAGGTCCACGGCTTCGTCGATCACATGGGTGGCGGTCAGCCCGAGGTGGAACGAGCGGTCGGTGGCAGCGGCAGACATCGTGACCTCCTGAGGGATGACGGGCGGTGGAGTGCAGACGTGAGGTGACCCTTACCTCTGCGCGATCGAGCATAGCCCCTAAATTAGAACACTGTTCACATTCTTCCCCGAAGCCGGGATGCCGCCGCCGACGACCGGGCGAGAACGCGCCGCGTTGCAGCGATCGGGCTGTCGATCTGGGCGGAGCCCGCGCGGTCTGGCCGGTACGTCGACGACGCTGGGCCTGAGAGGGGCGCTCTGGGCCGGGCGCTAGCGGTGCTGATCGAGCCCGGGGTACTCGGCATGGCCTGTTCGGAGCCGTCGGAGCCGGCGGCTCTGCACCGGTCCGCGACCGGACGGCGACGTCGTCGATCCGTGCCGCATGCCCGCCGCCGATGGGTGCGTGTCTGACGAGGCGCGGATTCAGGGGACGGCGGCGGCGAGGCGATCGCTACCCGGTGGATCGCGGCGGCGCGGCTCATCCCGAGTCGCGGAACGGAGTGAGGGCCGGTCGGAGAGGCTTCCGACCGGCCCTGTCCCTTGCACCGAGAGTGTCCTGCAATCACATGTCGGTAGCCGCCACAGCAAAACGTCTACCGTGCGAGCAATTTATAACGACGAGGTAACGAAGGGGAAGCGGTGGCGCGATGGTCTTGCGATCTCATAGCCGATTCATCATGTCTGAGGCCCGCGGGATCGAGGCGCTTGCGCGGAGCCGAGGATCGCCGGCACGCGGGCGGCGTCCGAGGGTGGCGCCGCTGTGCTCGGCGTCGGCGCCGAATTCGCCGGGGCCTCTCGCGAAGAGGTCTCCTGGCGAGGGCGTGCGTGCCTGCCCCCTCGCGCTGGAGGGCGACACCGCACCGACGTGGCGCCCTGTCGTGCGCAGCAGAATGGAAGCCATGATCGATCCACGACGGCTGGAGATCCTGCGCGTGTTCTCGGTGGCGGGGACGATGGCCGCCGCCGCCGAGACGCTGTTCATATCGACGTCCGCGGTGAGTCAACAACTGCGCATTCTCGAGCAGGAGGTGGGCGTCGCCCTGCTGGATCGTCGAGGGAGGCGAGCGACCCTGACCGACGCGGGCGCCGTCCTCACACAGTTCGCCGCAGAGATGGCGGCGCTGTCGGAGACGGCCGCCTCGACGATGCAGCGACTGGCCGGGACCTTCCAGGGCGTGGTCAGGGTGAGCGCCCCTCCCAGCTTCGCCAGCACCGTGCTGCCCACCGCGTTGATGGAGATGCACCACACCTACCCGACCCTTCGCGTCTCGGTCACCGACCTGGAGCCCTTCGAAGGCATCCGGGGCCTCCGCGACGGGTCGGTCGACCTGGCCGTCATCGACGACATCCAGCAGTACGACCTGACCGAGATCGACACCGTTCCCGTGGGCGTCGACGAACTGCTCCTATGCGCGCCGCCCACCATGCCGCTGGGCGCCGGCCCGATCGAGGTGTCGTCGCTTTCCGACGCGCGATGGGTTCTGGACGGCAGCCAAGAGGTGTTCGACGAGTTCTTGTTCGACCTCTGTCGTCGCGCGGGGTTCGAGCCCGACATCGTCGCGCGGTGTCGGAACGTCGCGGTGACGCTCGCGCTCGTCGACAAAGGCGTCGGGGTCGCCCTGCTCAGCAGCATGCACACCCGCGGCAAGTCGCTTCCCGTCCAGACCCGGCGGTTCTCGCCGGCGCAGACGCGCAACATTCTCCTCGCGCGGCGTCGATCCAGCCAGCCGTCCCACCTCGTCGACGCCGTCGAGGCCATCCTTCGCACCCGCGGGGCGGGCTTCCTGCGGTCGGCGGAGTGAAGCACAGCTTCACAGCCTGCGCCTGATCTGGCTCTTTTTCGACGCTCTCCCCGTTCGTAACCTGTCTCAGGTCTGCGTGCGCGTCGAGACGGCCCGTCTCTCTCCGCGTCCCTGCGGACGCGGCCTCGTGCCGCTCATCTCCCCTTTCCCCCGAGAAAGGGGCGCGAGAGAAAGAAGGATTGATCTCGGTGACGTCTGTGGAAGCGCATATGCAACGGCACGACGACGGTGCGGGCCGCCCCGGCGGTTCGCGGAGAGCGGACGTGGCGAAAGGACTCTGGGGGATCACCCTCTTGAGCACCGTCGCCTCGGTTCTCGTCACCGCGACGGTGGTGCCGGTGGTCGGGGTGGCATCCGTTGCGGCGGAGGGCGCCGTCAGCATCTTCGACGGCCTGCCGAGCCACCTCGCCATCGGTGAGCCGATGCTGCCGACCACCCTCCTCACCAGGGACGGCGACGGGGGGTGGCAAGAGCTGGCCCGGTTCTATGACCAGAACCGCCAGCCCGTCTCCTTCGACCAGGTCGCGCCCGTGCTCTACGACGCCGTGCTCTCGAGCGAGGATCCGCGCTACTACCAGCACGGGGGTGTCGACCTGATCGGCACGACCCGCGCGCTCCTGAGCAATGCGCGAGGGAACGCGACGCAGGGCGGGTCGTCCATCAGCCAGCAGTACGTGAAGAACGTCCTGATCCAGCAGTGCGAGAAGTCGGCTCGTGACGAGATCGGCGCGGACGGGACGGTCGTCCGCACGCGCTCGGAGGTGTTGCAGTCGTGCTGGTCCGAGGCGACCGCTGCCGAGGGGATGGACGGCTACAAGCGAAAGCTGCAGGAGATGCGTTATGCGGTGGCTCTCGAGAAGCGCTACACCAAGCCCGAGATCTTGCTCGGATACCTCAACATCGCCAACTTCGGCGGCATGACCTACGGGATCGAGGCCGCAGCCCGGTACTACTTCGGCGTGCCCGCATCGGAGCTCGGCCTGGGACAGGCGGCGACATTGGCCGGAATGGTGCAGAACCCGAACGCGTACCGGTTGGACCTCCCTGACTCCGCGACGAACGGACGCCCGGACGGCGCCGTCGACATCGATCCCGCAGAGCTCCCGGGCCTGCAGCAGATGCGCGAGGCAGGACGCATCACCGACGCACAGTATCTGTCGGCCGCGGACGGGTACACCGCGACGAAAGGGCGCCAACTTTACGTGCTGGGCCGCATGTTCCACGACGGCAAGATCACCCGCGAGCAGTACGAGTCGGCTGCCCTCGAGCCCATACGGCCGTCGATCACCCCCGCACGCACCGGATGCGAAGCCGCCGGGGCCACCGCGTACTTCTGCCAGTACGTCGTCTCGGTCATCCTCAACGACGAGGCGTTCGGCACCACCGCCGAAGAGCGCGGGCGCGTTCTGCGTCAGGGCGGGCTGCGCGTGTACACCACGCTCGACTGGCGTGTGCAACGTGCCGCAGAAGACGCCATGGCCCGGTACGCCCCGAGGTCCGTCGAGGGTGCGCACTACGGGGCGACAGCGGTGAGCGTCGACCCCCGTGACGGCCACGTGCTCGCGATCGCCCAGAACACGGCCTACGCGCAAGACCCGACGCTCGCGGCGGACGAGCCCGGCTCCACGTCCATCGTGTACGCCGGAACCTCGAAGTTCGGTTCATCGGCGGGGTTCTCTGCCGGCTCCACGTTCAAGATCTTCACGCTCGTGGACTGGCTGAAGCAGGGCCACTCGCTCAACGAGCGCGTCGACGGCACGGATGTTCCGATCCGACGGTTCGCCAACAGCTGCACGGGCGACATCGTCGGCAACACGTGGAGACCCGGCAACTGGGGACGCGTCCCCGGCTCCATCGGCACGCCCCTGACGTTCACCGCCGCATCGCTGAACTCCGGCTACATGGCGATGGCGTCGAAGCTCGACCTCTGCGATATCGGCAAGACCGCCGCAGCCCTCGGCGTCTTCGGGTCCGACGGCGAGCCGCTGCAGATCAGGTGGCCCACGCAGGTCATCGGTCCGGACGCCGTCTCTCCCATAGAGATGGCGGGGGCCTACGGCACCGTGGCCAACGACGGCATCCTGTGCCGGCCCCGCGCCATCGAACGGGTGGAGGGGCCGCGCGGCCAAGAGCTGCCGACCCCCGAACGCACCTGCACGCGCGTGCTCGACTCCGACGTGGCATCGGCGGCGGCGTACGCCTTGGCGGGGGTCATGAAGCCGGGCGGTACCGGTGCCATCGCCGACCCGGGCGGAGCACCTGTTCTCGGCAAGACCGGCACCCACGAGCGAACGCAGACGTGGATGATCGAGTCCAGCTCGCGTGTCGCCACGGCCGTGTGGTCGGGGAACGCGGACGGCTCGCTCAACCTCTTCGCGAACAGCTACCGCGGACGCGCGCTCGGCGACATCCGGTACCCCATCGCCAAGAAGGTGCAGGGCGCGGCGAACGCCGCCTTCGGGGGCGACGAGTTCCCCACCCCGCGGGGGCGACTCATCGAGCGAGGAGGCGAGGCGCAACGACCCCCTTCCGAGAAGGACGGCGTCGCTGCGGATACTTCCGGCGACCCTCGCGCGGATCGTCGGGCATCGGGAGACGGCTAGGCGCAGGTTGCGGGCCGGTGGGCATGGCATCCGTTAGCCTGACCTGCGGCCCGCGCACGCCGGCGCTGCCCCTGCACCGCAACGAAGGCGAGAACGCTCGTGGACCGATCCCCCACCGACGTGTCGACCGCAGCCCCGAAGCGTCACCTGCGTCGATCGATGGATGCCAGGCACCTGGTCATGATCGCGCTCGGCGGGGTCGTCGGCTCGGGCCTGTTCCTCAGCTCGGGCTACACGATCCATCAGGCGGGTCCGCTCGGCGCGGTGATCGCCTACGTGCTCGGCGCGTTCGTGGTGTGGCTGGTCATGATGTGCCTGGGCGAGCTGGCGGTCGCCTACCCGGTGTCGGGGTCGCTGCACGTCTATGCGGCGCGCACGATGGGACCGGCGACCGGGTTCGCCACGGCCTGGATGTACTGGCTGTGCTGGGTCGTGGCGCTGGGGTCGGAGTTCACCGCCTCGGGCATCCTGATGCAGCGGTGGTTCCCGAACGTCGAGGTGTGGGTGTGGTGCCTCGTCTTCGCGGCGGTGCTGTTCACCCTCAACGCGATCTCGGCGCGCGTGTTCGGCGAGACCGAGTTCTGGTTCGCGCTCATCAAGGTCGTCGCGATCGTGGCGCTCATCGTGCTGGGTGGCATGGCGGTCTTCGGGTTCACGCCGCTATCGGACGAGAGCCGCGGCGCGGTGCTGTTCAGCAACTTCGTCACGCCCGAGGGGCTGCTGCCGTCGGGGATCGGCGGCGTGCTCATCACCTCGCTCGCGGTGTTCTACGCATTCAGCGGCGCCGAGCTGGTCGGCGTCGCCGCGGGCGAGACGAAAGACCCGGCGCGCAACATCCCGCGGGCCCTCCGCTCCACGGTCGTGCGCCTGCTCGTGCTGTTCGTCGGCTCGATCGCCGTGATCGCCGCCCTGCTGCCGTACGAGCAGGCCGGGCTCACGTCGAGCCCGTTCGTCGACGTCTTCCAGTACGTGGGGGTGCCGTACGCGGCCGACGTCATGAACTTCGTCGTCATCACGGCACTGCTGTCGGTGGGCAACAGCGGTCTCTACTCGTGCGCGCGCATGCTGTTCTCGCTCGCCGAAGAGGGATACGCGCCCCGGTCGCTCACGCGGCTGACGCGCCGTGGCATCCCGCTCGTCGCCCTCATCGTCAGCCTCGCGATCGGGCTCGTCTCGCTGATCTCGAGCGTCGTCGCGGCCGAGACGGTGTACCTGGTGCTCGTGTCGGTCGCCGGCTTCGCCGCGGTCGCGGTGTGGATCTCGATCGTCGCGGCGCAGTTCTTCCACCGTCGGGCGTTCCTCGCGGGCGGGGGCGACCTCTCGACGCTGGCCTATCGCACGCCGTTCTATCCCGTGGTGCCGATCGTGGCGTGCGTGCTGCTCTCGGCGGCGATCGTGGCCATCGCGTTCGACCCGGGGCAGGCTCCGGCGCTGTACTTCGGCATCCCCTTCGTCGTGCTCTGCTATCTGTTCTTCTGGGTGCGGTACGGCCGGCGGGGAGCTGCGCCTACGCCGGCCGTGAACGAAGAGGCACCGGTCGACGCCCGCGACTGAGCGCGGCTCGGGCGCGCGTGCGTCTCGATCGATGATGACCGGTGCTCCCGGGGTCGTTCGGCGTGCCCGGCGGTCGGCTCCCGCGGCCGGCGCGTCGGGCGGACATGGTCCACGGGCTACAATAATGAGAATGGTTCTCAATAAGGCGGATGCCACAGCCTCGACCGTGCCCGTCACGGTGCTCTCGGGATTCCTCGGCAGCGGCAAGACCACGCTGCTGAACCACGTGCTCTCGAACCGTGAGGGCCGACGGGTCGCCGTGATCGTCAACGACATGAGCGAGATCAACATCGACGCACGCCTGGTCGACGGCCCGCTGCAGCTCGCGCGCGTCCCCGAGAAGCTCGTCGAGATGAGCAACGGGTGCATCTGCTGCACCCTGCGCGACGACCTGCTCGTGACCGTCGCCGAGCTCGCCGAGGCCGGTCGCTTCGACACGATCCTCATCGAGTCGACCGGCATCTCGGAGCCCATGCCCGTGGCCGCGACCTTCGACCTCGACTTCGACGCCGGCCGCATCCTCTCGCGCGTCGCCCGCCTCGACACGATGGTGAGCGTCGTCGACGTCTCGACGTTCCTCGCGACGCTCGAACAGGCGAAGACCCTCGCCTCCGAGGGCATCGGCGTCAACGAGAACGACAACCGCAGCATCGCCGACCTGCTCATCGACCAGGTCGAGTTCGCCGACGTGCTCGTGCTGAACAAGACCGATCTGGTGGATGCCGTCGAGCTCGCGGCCGTGCGGGGCTTCCTGGCACGGCTCAACCCGCGCGCCGAGCAGATCGTCACCTCGTACGGCCGGGTCGGTCTCGACCGCGTGCTCGACACCGGCCTGTTCGACCACGAGGTCGCCGAGCAGGCGCCCGGGTGGCTGCAGGAGATCAACGGCGAGACGCACGTTCCCGAGACGCTCGAGTACGGCATCGGCTCCACCGTCTTCCGGTCCGACCGTCCGTTCCACCCCTACCGCCTGGGCCGCGAGATCGCGACGCCGTGGCCGGGACTGCACCGGGCGAAGGGCTTCTTCTGGCTCGCCAGCGCGCCCGAGAAGGTCGGGCTCTGGTCGCAGGCGGGCGTCAACGTGCGGTTCGAGCCCATCGCCGAGTGGAGCCGGTTCGACGACCGCCCGGGACAGGAGATCGTGCTCATCGGCGTCGGGCTCGACGAGCGCGACGCGCAGGAACGCCTGACCCGCGCCCTGCTCACCGACGACGAGCTCGCCGCCGGGCCGGCCGCGTGGCGCCGCTTCCGCGACCCGTTCGCGGGATGGGCGCGGTCGGGGGTGGGGTTCCATGTCAAGCGGCCCGGAGTGGCGACGGGCGCCGCCCGCCCCGCGCCCGCCCACCGGCACGATCACGAGAGCCGCGGGTGAGCACGGCGTTCTGGACGGCCCAGGCCCGGGCCCTCGCGGCGGGATTCCCCGGCCGGGCCGAGCAGATCCGTGCGCTGCAGGTCGCGGCGCTCGCCGGTGAGCACGCGTTCCTGCTCGGGCCGCCCGGCACCGGCAAGACCTCGCTCGTGCGGGCCTTCGTCGGCACCCTCGAGGGGCGCCTGTTCGAGCAGACCCTGTCGCGCACCCGCCCCGATGCGGCGGTGCTCGGGCCGCTCCACATCCCGCGCCTGCGCGATCACGGGCGGTACGAACGGGCGATCGAGGGCTACCTGCTCGACTGCGAGTGGGCGTTCCTCGACGAGATCGGCCACATCGCGCCCGATCTCGGGCACGACCTGCTCGCGGCCCTCGGCGACCGCGTGCGGCACGAGGTGTCGGACGGGCGGAGCGCGCACGGCATCCCGCTCCTGTCGGCGTTCACGGCGGGCAACGTCGTGCCCGGCGACGACGGCCACGACGACGCCCGCGCCCTGTGGGACCGTCTGCTCGTGCGCGTGCCCGTCGACTACCTGTCGCGCGACGACGCCGCGCTTCTGCTCTCGCGCACGGATGCCGCGCCCCCGACGTGCGCGCGGCGGTCGCTGGCGCAGCTCGCCGCCGATCGCGCGGCCGTGGCGGCGGTCGAGGTCGGCGCCGATGTCGTGCGCGCGGTGCTCGATCTGCGCGACCGGCTGCGCGAGGCGGGAGAGGTGTTCTCGGATCGGCGGTGGCGCGCGTCGCTCGCGGTCGTGCGCGCCGGCGCCTGGCTCGACGGCCGTGCGTTCGCCGAGGCGCGCGACCTGGCCGAGCTGCGCTTCGTGCTGTGGGACGCGCTCGACCAGCGCGTGCGGGTGCTGCGCGAGATCGCCGTCGTCAGCGACCCCCGGCTCGCGGAGACGTGGACCCTCGTCGAGCGGGCCCGCCTGCTCGCCGAGGTCTGCCGCACCCGCCGTGCCGACGATGCGGGGGCGCGGCGGATGTGGGCGCGCGAGGCCGAGCGCAAACTGCAGGTGCTGCGTGAGACGGCCGCGCGGCTGTCGCCCCCTCGGGTGAGCGGTCTCGGGGTCGCCGACACCGACGTCGCCGCCGCCCTGGCCGAGGCGGCGCGTGCGGTCTCCGCCGTGCGGCCCGCGTCCGGCGCGCCGGTGGCATCCGCCCGTCTCGCTCCGCGGCCTGCCGGGCGGGACCGCCCGTGAGGCCGCGCTCCGGCCTCTCGGTGGTGCGTCCCGACTGGCTCGTCGACGCGCTGTGGCCCGGGTGCGAGGCCCAGGTCGTGGCATCCGTGGGGCGGGGTCGCGCCGCGCTCGCGCACGACGTGTTCGGGTGGCTGCTGCTGGCCGAGCCCGCCCTGTGCCCGCGGGGGAGCCGAGACGACCCGGCGCGGGCGCGTCGGGTGCAGGCGCTGGCGTCGGACGTGCGGGTGCGCGCGGTGCGCTCGTTGACGGTCGGCGACGAGGGGGCGTGCGCCGAGTGGGTGCCGCGGATCGTGGCGAGCCTCGCCGAGTCGGCGGGCGACGACCGCGCGACCGCGGACGGCGAGGGGGTCGGCGACGCCGCGGAGGCGCGAGCGGATCCCGGTGCCGGCGACCTGTTCGACGCCGACGGTGGACGCGCGGGCGCCGGCGGGGGCCCGGACGCCCGGGCGACCGACGACGACCTCGTCGCCCTGCTCGACGTCGACGACCGGGCCACGCTGCGCCGGCTCGTCGAGGCGTGCCGTCGGGGTCTGCGTGCGCACGACGGCTTCGGCGACGCGGTCCGCGCGACGGCGTCGGCGGACGACCGCACGCGCGACCCCGGTCGCTTCGCCGGCACCGTGTGGCAGTCGTTCGCGGCGCGCGACACCGAGACCCTGTTCTGGCGCGACTGGGCGTGCACCGGCGTGCGCGGCGCCGTGCCCACCGAGACGTCGGCCGCGCCCCTGGTCGTGCTGTGTGACGAGTCGGGCTCGATGCAGCTGCTGCTCGACGCGGCGCACACCCGCCGTGCGTGGGCTCTCGCCGCGGTGATCGCGTGTGCCGAGATGACGGACGGCCGCCGCGACATGGTCTATGTGGGGTTCGCCGGCGCGGGCGCGTGCTGGCACCAGCCGCTTCCCGCGGCGGACCGCCGCGCCCGCGCCCGCGGACTGCGGCGGGTGTGCGCGCACCTCTTCGGTGGCGGCACGTCGTTCGAGGACCCCATCGCCACCGCCCTGCCGATGCTGCGCCCGGGCGCCCGCGTGCTCGTGTTGAGCGACGGCGAAGGCGCGTTCGACGACCCGGCCCTGGCCGAGCGGTGGCGCGCCGGGCTCGTGGCATCCGGGGCGCGGTGCTGGGGCGTGCGCATCGGCGGCGACGACGACGAGACGCCGCTCGACGCGCTCTGTCACGCCGTCGTCCGACTCGACGACTTCGCCGGGGCCCACCTCGACGCGCGGTACCCCTCGCTCGCGCGGGCCCGGGCGGGGGCGGGAGAATAGACGGATGCCACGCCCCACCGAGCCGCGCGTGCCCGTCATCGCCGTGACCGGTCATCTGGGAGCGGGCAAGACCTCGTTGCTGAACCACCTGCTGCGTCGCCCGGGCGCCCGGTTGGGCGCCGTGGTGAACGACTTCGGCGCGCTGAACGTCGACGCGGGGCTCTTGGCCGCCCAGGTCGACGAGGCGGTCGCGATCTCGGGCGGGTGCGTGTGCTGCCTGCCCGACGCGGGAGGCCTCGACGGCGCCCTCGAGAGACTCGCCGACCCCGCGCTGCGACTGGACGCGATCCTGGTCGAGGCCAGCGGCGTCGCCGAGCCCGGTGCGCTGGCGAGACTCATCCGGTTCAGCGGCGTCGAGCGGGTGCGGCTCGGGGGCGTGATCGAGGTGATCGACGCCGTCGAGCACTTCCGCACCGTCGACGTCCACCCCGACGCTCCGGCCCGGTACGGCGCGGCGACGCTCTTCGTCGTGAACAAGACCGACCTGCTCGGCCCGGCCGACGCCGATGCCGTCGTCGCGCGGCTGCGTGCCCGTATCGGCGACTCCGCGGCGCCGGTCGTCGTGGCGCATGCCGGACGTATCGACCCGGCGCTCGTCTTCGACGTCGCCGACGACGACGACCCGATCGACGAGCTGCCGATCGCGCGGCTGCTGCGCGAAGAGCACGCGCACGAACATCCCGAGGCGCGCAGCGCGTCGGTGGCCCTCGACGCGCCCGTGTCGCCGTCCGCGCTGCTCGACCTGCTCGAGGATCCGCCGGCCGGGGCGTATCGCCTCAAGGGGCGGGTGCGCATCCGCGGTCCCCGGGCCGAGCGGGGCGTCGTGGTGAACGTCGTCGGGGCATCTCTGCACGTCGCCCGTCTCGCCTCGCCGCCCGAGCCCGGCGAGCTCGTCGCGATCGGCTACGACCTGGATGTCGTCGAGGCGCGACGACGGCTGGAGGCGGTGACGCAGGCCCCGGCCGATCGTCCCGACGCCGCGGGGCTGCGACGCCTCGAACGGTGGGAGCGGCTGAGCCTGTAGCGCGGGGTCTCTGCGCGACGCGCGGCAACGCGGCGCTGCCGTGCGGAGAGTGTCTCCCGGGGCGCAGCTCGGCCGGAGATCGTGCGCGGCGTGTGCCCGATGGTGCGTCGCCGTCTCGACACGTGCCGACGAAGAAGGGCCGGTCGGAAGATCTCCGACCGGCCCTGTCCCTGCACCAGAGGGTCCTGCAATCACATGTCGGTCACCGCCACAGCAAACGGTTCCCGCGGTCTTTACTTTATAACGAGAAGATAACGAAGGGAAGAGCGGCGCGCATCTCGGTCTCGATGCGGTCAGGAGGCGTCGCGCCCTGACCCGGGCTGGTCGATGGCGAGGCGATGGAGCCATGCCGACAGCAGGGCCGTCTCGGCGGTCCCGAGGATCTCGGGATGTGCGTTGGCGTGCTCGAGCACGCGCAGGGCGTGCTCTCTCGGGGGGGGGGGGGGGGGGGCAACACCGG